>Ga0160449_1000001_pt1 | contig 926437 bp, 799 predicted proteins | sample HID1975I_E1MG_FD_108216 | JGI IMG/M metagenome (GOLD analysis project Ga0160449, IMG submission 108216) | Enriched soil microbial communities from UW Madison campus, WI, USA - HID1975I_E1 MG | ecosystem: Environmental > Terrestrial > Soil > Unclassified | place: USA: Madison, Wisconsin...
GACCCTCCCGACGAAATGTCGGGATGCGACGAACCAGCTGAGCTAATTTCTTTCAAACAAAAAAAGCCTCTCAGTTTCCTGAAAGGCTTAGTGTGGGAAATGAGGGGTTCGAACCCCCGACCCCCTCGGTGTAAACGAGGTGCTCTGAACCAGCTGAGCTAATTTCCCTTTGTTAAAGGCTTTAATTATTATAATCTTTCAAATCCTTGAAAGTGATGTGGGAAATGAGGGGTTCGAACCCCCGACCCCCTCGGTGTAAACGAGGTGCTCTGAACCAGCTGAGCTAATTTCCCTTTCCTTTTGGGAATGCAAATATAGCGCTATAATCTTGTTTCGCAAATCTTTTTTATTTTTTTTCAGCTTAACAAAGTTTCTAATATTTTGTGCGATTGAACTTCTCCAAACGAAGCCGTATGTAAGGTATAGAAAACCAATATCTTATCTAACAAAAAACGCCTTTGTATATTACTCATTTTTATTTCAGAAATTTTTTCGAGTGGTGTTTTAAAAAGAGAAATAAAGCCTAAAGCATCTTCTAACTGAAGATAGTTGGAATGAATGGGAACTCTTGAAACAAATTCTCCTTCCTGTAAATCAAAGTAGTTTTGATCCGTCCTTCTCTTTTCATTTGGAGAAAAGCCTAAAAAACGAGTGAGTTTAAGTAAAAATGAAAGGTGAAAATTTGGATTGAGTTCTTCAGTTTCATCAAACCAGGCGATGGCATTAAAGATATAATCAAACAAGCTATCGTCTGCTGATTGCTGTCGAATACTTTTGTAAAGCACTTCATTCAAGAAAATAACAATACTGGTTTTCACCATATCATAGGGAATACTTTTGAAAACAGGCGTCTGCCTAATTTCCGAAACCCGCTGAATATTGGTATTAGTTTTATGGTAAACCACCATATCTAAAAGATGCAGCGATTGCAGCATATTCATCTTAATCTTTGCTTTAGGCTTCTTTACACCGTTGATTAGGTAAGATTGCATCCCGAATTTATCGGTAAGCACCTGAACAATTACGCTGCTTTCACTGTAATTGGTGGTTTTCAAAACAATCCCCTTGACTTTGTGCAACATCTAGCTAAAACATTTTTTTCAAAAGTATGTTATTTGTGCAAAATAAATTGAGCAAAAAAGCATGCCAATTTATAAATAAGAGTAGTTTTGCCCTTATCATATTATTAAAACTAGACAACACATGTGGGTTAAGCTATCGAGGTTTATTCTTCAGAACCGTATTGCGATTATTGTATTTTTCGTACTTGGTACAGTTTTCATGGCTTATCAGGCCAAAAATGTCAAACTTTCTTATACCGGAAGCAAAATCCTCCCCGTAACCGACAGCGCCTTTGTAAAATATAATAACTTCAAAAAAACTTTCGGTGAAGATGGAAGTGTCATGGTTGTTGGCATTCAATCGCCTGGTATTTTCAAGAAAGATATTTATAACAAGTGGGTTCAGTTATCGAATGACATTCAGAAGCTAAAAGGAATAAAGGCCGTTCTATCGTCTGGTAGGATTTTCCAGCTGGAAAAAGATACTGTTGAGCAAAAGTTTGTTTTAAAGGCCATTCCAAATGGTTTGGTGAAAACGGATGCTGAAATGGATTCGATTAAAAGCACATTGTACAACACGCCATTTTTTGAAGGATTAGTTTATAATAAACAAAATGCCACATTGATGGCAATTACCTTCGACACAAAAATCCTGAATTCTGCTGAACGAAATCCAATATTAAAACAAATTGAAGAAAAAGCGAAAGCCTTCGAAAATGAAACAAAAATACAAGTTCACATCTCCGGTTTGCCATACATCCGTACGGCAGTAAGTAAGTTGGTTAGCAATGAATTTGTGTTGTTTTTAGGTTTATCAATTCTCGTTTCAGCACTCATTTTATTGATATTTTTCAGGAAGTTTTCAGCAGTCTTTTACCCGATTCTGGTGGTTGTTATGGGCGTAATCTGGAGTATTGGCACCTTGGTTTTATTCGGCTATGAATTGACAATATTAACCGGATTGATTCCACCGCTAATTGTTATTATAGGTATCCCGAACAGTATTTTGCTGCTCAATAAGTATCAAAATGAACTTCGGAAAGATGGCGACAAACAAAGGGCTTTAGGCGTTACTATTGAAAGGATTGCCGTTACTACATTAATTGCAAACATCACTGCAGCTATCGGTTTTGGTGTTTTATATTTCACAGGCAGCGAATTATTGATGCAGTTTGGTAGCGTTGCATCGATAAATGTAATGATTACCTGGTTAATGTGCCTGTGTTTAATCCCGATCATTTTCAGTTACCTGCCTGCTCCTAAATTAAAAGCGCAAACACATTTGGAAGAAGGTTTTCTGCACAAGTTATTGGTTAAAACCGATCGCCTTGTTCAGCAGAAAAGCAGTCTGATTTATATTGGCACAATTGTAATTTCCATTATTGCTTTTATTGGAGTGATGAAAATTAATGTAAATGGTTATGTAGTTGATGACTTGCCTAAAAGCTCAACGATTCTGGCAGACCTAAAATTCTTTGAGAAAAATTTCGAAGGGATACTGCCTTTGGAAGTAAGCGTTGACACCAGGAAAAAAAATGGTGTTTTCAATCTGACTAACCTAAAGCGCATGGAGAAAATGGAAAAGATGATTGCAGCTTATCCTGAATTTTCCCGTTCGATCTCCGTAAATATGGGCTTAAAATATGCTACTCAAGCATTTTATAATAATGATTCCACTTTTTTCAGATTACCTGATAACATGGAGAAAAACTTCATTCTGGCTTACATTGCCAGTGGTGGAAAAGGAAACGCAAGCTTATTAACTAATTTTGTAAGCAAGGGCAATCAAAGCACAAGAATTAGTTTCCAGATGGCCGATGTGGGTTCGAAACGTTTAGATGCAATTATGGCTGAACTCAAACCTCGTATTGATAGCATTTTACCTCCGGATAAATTTGATGTTGAATTAACAGGCTCCAGCATTATCTTTTCAAAAGGAACAGATTATATGCTCAAACACCTGTTTGAAAGTATCGGACTGGCGATTGTTCTGATCTCGCTTCTTCGCCTGGCTCAATTCAAAAGTTTGGGTATTATGTTCATTTCCCTGTTACCGAACATTGTTCCGTTAATTATTACTGCTGGAATTATGGGTTATTTTGGTATCTCTCTAAAACCATCAACCATTTTAATTTTCACCATTGCTTTTGGATTGGCATCCGATCAAACCATATATTTTCTAACCCGATACCAGCAAGAATTAAACCTGACCAACTTTAGCGTTCCGAAAGTGATTACAGATACGATTACCGAAACTGGCGTGAGCATGACCCATATTGCTTTAATTTTATTTTTTGGCTTTGGAATTTTTACGGCCTCCACTTTCGGCGGAACAGTCATTCTGGGTTTACTCCTTTCGATAACTTTATTTGTTGCGTTAATTTTCAACTTAACTTTATTACCAGCTTTGGTTTTGTGGTTAGATAAAACGAAAGTTAGAAAATTAGTTTCTGATGAAGAATCGGCTAAAAATGCGGAAGAGTTTGACCACTAACCACTGCTGAAACTGATTTAGTTTAATCTGCCGTTACCTGAATTTATTTCAAAGTTTTTCTTTCAAAGGGAGATACTGAAATAATTTTGGCATAACTTGAGCTTTAGAAATTGAATTTATTATTCGAACTTGAGTATTTAAACCTGATGGCAGCGAACACGAGTGAAATTTTTCATTGAACGAGTAAAGCGAACAGCAGGACGAACATTAAAATGAAATGTAGGTCTTGCTTTTCAGAATCTTTTATTTAGAAAGCTGTTAAACAGATTTGAGGAAATATGAGTTTACTATCAAATAATCAACCAACTTACTCCTTGGCTGGCTTTTCATCTTCTTCATCTACCGGTACAGGAATTGTAGGATCGGTAATGATTTCTGCTTTACCATCCCCATCATTTTTGGCGAACAGTATAGGGTATAACATCCACAACGCACCAACCATAACCAAAACGCCTGCTAAAACTTGTAAATAGCGGGCCCAACTTACTTCGTAAGCGCTTAAAATGCGGTAGGCAATAAACGATAGCACGCCAAGTATAAGCACCAAAACGGCTTTTTGTAATTTAAGTAACTTGATCATGGGTTCATTCGTTTAAGTTTGATAATATGAACTAAAACAAAGATGAGTCCAATTAGTTCTAATGCACCACAGAAATAAAATGAATACAGTACGAAATCGCGATTGGCAGGATTAATAACCGCTACAATTGGCAGTGCAATTACGGCTGTAATCATTAACAAAAGTCCGATATTAAATAATTTCACCTCAAAAGTATTTACATCAAAACTACCGAATTTGAGCGAAAAATTTTAACTTTGCAACCTTAATTTTTTGAGGTACTTGATTGATGTATAACGAATTTAAACAATTAGACCTTGCCAAAATAGGGCAAGATATACTGGATTTTTGGAAAGAAGAAAACATCTTTGAAAAGAGCATTTCTTCACGCCCAAAATCCAATCCGTTTACTTTTTACGAAGGACCTCCGTCTGCCAATGGTATGCCGGGGATTCACCACGTAATGGCTCGTGCTATTAAAGATATTTTTTGCCGCTATAAAACAATTAAGGGTTATCAGGTTAAACGTAAAGCCGGTTGGGATACCCATGGCTTACCTGTAGAGCTTGGTACTGAAAAAGAATTAGGTATAACCAAAGAGGATATCGGTAGAACTATTTCTATTGAAGATTATAACGAAGCGTGTAAAAAAACAGTAATGCGCTACACCGATGTGTGGAACGATTTAACTGAAAAAATGGGCTATTGGGTTGATATGGACGACCCATATATCACCTATAAATCGAAATACATGGAATCGGTTTGGTGGTTACTGAAACAGATTTACGATAAAGGCTTAATTTATAAAGGTTATACCATCCAGCCATATTCACCGAAAGCAGGAACAGGATTAAGCTCGCACGAGGTAAACCAACCTGGTGCTTACCGCGATGTTACCGATACTACAATTGTTGCACAGTTTAAGGCATTAAACTATACTTTGCCGGCCTTTTTACAAAGCTTTGGCGACATCTATTTGCTTGCCTGGACCACAACTCCATGGACTTTACCATCGAATACCGCTTTAACTGTAGGGCCAAAAATTGATTATGTTTTAGTAAAAACCTTTAACCAGTATACATTTTTGCCAACGAATGTTATTCTTGCCAAAAACCTGGTTGGAAAGCAATTCAGCAAAACTTTTTTTGAAAGTAATGATGCGGATGATTTCACAAATTTTAAAGCAGGCGATAAGAAAATCCCTTACCAAATTCTTGCCGAATGCAAAGGAACTGAATTGGTTGGCATTAGATACGAGCAACTTTTAACTTATGCTTTACCATACAATAATGCTGAAAATGCTTTCCGAGTAATTTCCGGAGATTTTGTAACGACTGAAGATGGTACCGGTATTGTACACACCGCTCCAACTTTTGGTGCTGATGATGCTAAAGTTGCAAAAGAAGCAGTCCCTGAAATTCCACCAATGTTGGTATTGGATGATAACGATATTCTTGTTCCTCTGGTAGATTTACAAGGGAAATTCACTAAACATGTTGGTCCATTCGCTGGCAAATATGTTAAAAACGAATATTATGATGCCGGTACCGCACCTGAAAAATCGGTTGACGTAGAAATCGCTATCTTATTAAAAGAAGAGAACAAAGCTTTTAAAGTAGAAAAATATGTTCACAGTTACCCACATAGCTGGAGAACTGATGAGCCGCTTTTATATTATCCTTTAGATTCATGGTTCATTAAGGTAACAGATGTTAAAGACAGAATGTTCGATCTGAACGAAACCGTCAACTGGAAACCAAAATCTACCGGCGAAGGCCGTTTTGGTAACTGGTTAAAGAATGCGAACGACTGGAATCTATCACGTTCGAGATACTGGGGCATTCCTTTACCGATCTGGAGAACTGAAGATAAAAAAGAAGAAGTTTTAATCGGTTCGGTTGAAGAACTTTACAATGCCATCGAAAAATCTATAGCAGCTGGTTTCCAAAAAGAGAATCCGTTTAAAGGATTTGAAATTGGCAATATGTCTGAAGAGAATTACGATTTAATCGACTTGCACAAAAATGTAGTAGACCAGATTGTTTTAGTTTCTCCATCAGGCAAACCAATGATGCGTGAAAGTGATTTAATTGATGTTTGGTTCGATTCTGGCGCCATGCCTTATGCACAGTGGCACTACCCTTTTGAAAACAAAGAAAGTATTGATGGAAATGAAGATTTCCCGGCAGATTTTATCGCCGAAGGTGTAGATCAAACCCGTGGGTGGTTTTATACCTTGCATGCCATTTCTACCTTAGTTTTTGATAAGATCGCTTACAAAAACGTAGTTTCAAATGGATTAGTGTTGGATAAAAACGGGCAGAAAATGTCTAAACGTTTAGGCAACGCTGCCGATCCTTTTCAAACCATAAATAAATATGGTGCCGATGCTACTCGCTGGTACATGATTTCAAATGCCAATCCATGGGATAACCTTAAATTTGACATCGACGGAATTGAGGAAGTGCGTCGTAAATTCTTCGGAACGCTTTATAATACATATGCATTCTTTGCTTTGTATGCGAATATTGATAAGTTCGAAATTGATAAAGACAACTTAAGCAAAGTTGCAGATAGAACCGAATTAGATCGTTGGATTTTATCTTTATTGCAAAACTTAATTAACGAAGTTGATGAGGCATACAACACTTATGAGCCTACTAAGGCTACCAGAGCAATTCAGGCTTTTGTTGATGAGCATTTAAGCAACTGGTACATTCGGTTGAGTCGTCGCCGTTTCTGGAAAGGTGAAATGACAGATGATAAGCGTGCTGCTTACGAAACGCTTTATACTTGTTTAGAAACACTGGCGCAGTTAATGAGCCCTGTTGCACCTTTCTTTGCAGATTGGCTATATAGAAACTTAACTGTAACCGATAAAAATGCAGAGCAGTCGGTTCATTTAACTTTATGGGTAGCAGCTGATGAAAGTTTAATCGACAATGATTTGAACGAACGTATGGTTTACGCTCAGGATATTTCTTCGATGGTTTTATCATTAAGAAAAAAATCAAGCATCAACGTCCGTCAGCCTTTAGCAAAAATCTTAATTCCATCTTTAAACGGTGATTTCGAGCAAAAAATTGGCAAAGTAGCCGATTACATCTTATCAGAAACGAACATTAAGCATATCGAATTTATCACCGATACGCAAGGCATCGTGAAGAAAAAGGTAAAACCAAACTTTAAAGTTTTAGGTGCAAAGGTTGGCAAAAGTATGAAAGCAGTGGCTGATGCAATTAATAACTTTAATCAGGAGCAAATCTTCGAACTGGAAAAGGAAGGTCAAATCAGTATTCTAACAGATCCAAAGCTTGGAGAAAGTATTACATACGATGTACAATTATCTGATGTAGAAATTATTGCTGAAGATATTCCAGGATGGCAGGTAACGAATTTAGGTAGTTTAACTGTAGCATTGGATGTAACCATTTCTGAAGAACTAAAACAAGAAGGAATTTCCCGCGAGCTGGTAAATCGGATACAAAATTTGCGCAAAGAACTAAATTTTGAAGTAACCGACAAGATAAAAGTTAGTTTACAAAATGATAACCTCGTTGCCACTGCAGTTGCTAAAAACAAGACATACATTTGCGCAGAAATTTTGGCAGAGGAGTTAGAATTAACAGATACTGTAACAGATGCAAACAAAATCACCATTGATGATGTTGAGTTAAGCATTTCAGTAACTAAAATATAAATCCATATATTAGAAAACTAAATTAAAAACATGGAAAACAGTAACAAAACACGCTACTCAGACAGTGAACTTCAGGAATTTAAAGAATTAATTCAAGATAAATTACGCATGGCGAAAGAAGAACTTAACGCATTAACATCATCGTTAAGTAACCCTAACGCAAATGGCACAGAAGATACTTCGGGAGCTTACAAAACACTAGAAGATGGTTCAGCAACCATGGAGAAAGAGCAAATCAATCAATTAGCTGCTCGTCAGAAAAAATTTATTGATAACCTGGAGAATGCTTTGGTTCGTATCGAAAACAAAACCTATGGTATTTGCCGCGAAACGGGCAAATTAATCCAAAAAGAACGTTTACGTGCGGTTCCTCACGCTACTTTAAGCATGGAAGCTAAATTAAAGCAGAGTTAATGAAAGGCTATACAAAACCTTTAATTATTATCTTTTTGGTTTTATTGGCCGACCAGCTGATTAAAACCTGGGTTAAAACCAACATGTACCTTGGCCAGGAATTCAATATTATCGGTAAATGGTTCATTATTCATTTTACTGAAAATAATGGAATGGCTTTCGGGATGGAATTTGGTGGAGAATTTGGAAAATTAGCTTTATCGCTTTTCCGCATTGCAGCGGTTGGTGGAATAGGTTACGGATTACATTACTTAATTAAGCACAAATATCATCGTGGCTTGATTTTGAATGTAGCTTTAATCTTCTCTGGTGCGCTTGGTAACATCATTGATTCGGTATTCTATGGCAAGATTTATGGCTATGAAACCTGGTTTCATGGTCGTGTGGTTGATATGTTTTATTTTCCAATTGCCGAAGGACATTTTCCAAGCTGGATTCCAATTTGGGGAGGAGATGAATTTATATTCTTCAGACCGGTTTTTAACCTTGCAGATGCTGCAATATCTGTCGGTGTCATTTTGATCTTAATCTTCCAAAAAAACTATTTTAAAGAAGATGTGAAAGACGATGTCGGCATCAATAGTGAAATTGTAGAAGACTAATTTTTGTCATTCTGAGCTTGTCGAAGAATATTGACTATCAGTATAGAGCCCATTTCTTAATTGAGATGGGCTTTTTTTTTTCGAAACTTCGTCATTGCGAGGCACGAAGCAATCCTAATCCTATAACAAATCCACAAATGGGATTGTTTCGTGCCTCGCAATGACGATTGTGAAATAGTAATTTTTGAAAAGCAAAATACTGCATAAATCAATGTTTCTTCCCGCTATCCTTCCTGCCAATGAATCCTGTACATTTAATTACCGTTCTGCTAAAAACAAAGCAAGAATTTAAACGCATTGGCATTCATACTATCGGGTTTATTAACTTTGGATACTGCAAGAAACGAAAGTTGTATGATGCCAAACCTAAATTTCCTCAATATCGCTTACTTAAGAAATGGAAACGAACGGCAAAAGAATGCTTATCAAGTTTTAACTGAAAACGGTATTTTGGAGAAACTTAATTGCTTCACTCCCATTTTAGTTGGCACCATTCCAATCAACATCGATATCGAAAGCAGCGATTTGGATATTATCTGTTATGCCCCAAATCAAGAAAACTTCATCCAATCCTTAAACTATAATTTCGGAAAAGAAAGTCAATTCATTATTTCAAAAAACACCACTTTTAATTCAGTAAAAGCTAACTTTTTTACGGCTGATTTCGAAATCGAAATATTTGGACAAGACATTCCAACACAACAACAAAATGCCTACCGCCATATGCTCATTGAATATAAAATACTATTGGAAAAAGGTGAGAATTTCAGGTTGCAGGTTATTGAATTAAAAAGACAAGGTTATAAAACCGAGCCAGCTTTTGCTAAATTATTGGGATTACAGGGAGATCCTTATGAAGAGCTTTTGAAGTTGAAACGCTAATACATTCGTCATTGCGAGGCACGAAGCAATCCTAAAACTTTGAATTAAATCGCGATAGCATTAAGATTGCTTCGTGCCTCGCAATGACGTGGTGGTAAAGCAAAATGAACATATTCTTCAATCCTTAAACAATAAACAAATCAAATAACCAACAAAATAAGCCAGCAAATCATAAACAGAAAAGTAAGTACCTAATACAATACTCCAAAACTTACTGTCCTGTAAACCTAACCAGTTTACGTAGTGCAAAGCCTGCAGAAATTCAATAATAAAAGAGAAAATTAATATTCCAAAAGCAAGTTTCTTATAACTTGTTTTTAAAAATATTCTCAGGAAAGCGTAAATCAAAACCACAACCAAAACATCGCCCCCAAATGGCCGTATGTAAGCGTCATGCACATATTTGGCAATTAAGATTTCTACAATAAAAATCGCTATGAAAATGATGAGAAACTTTAAGTTGAACGTTAATTTCATAGATTCTAAAATAACTAATACTCACAAAAAAGCAAAACTAAGGTATTCGTCATTGCGAGGTACAAAGTAATCCTGCAACGGCAATAATTAGAATATTTTCGTATTGAGATTGCTTCGTGCCTCGCAATGACGATAGTCGAACACAAAAAAAGCCCCAACCAAAAGGGTTGAGGCCTTATATCTTGAGATAGTTTTTAAGACTATACGCCTAATAACAATCTCGCTGGGTCTTCTAATAATTGTTTTACCCGAACTAAGAAGCCAACTGACTCACGTCCGTCGATAATTCTGTGATCGTAGGATAAAGCCACATACATCATCGGACGAATCACCACTTCACCTTTTTCAGCAATAGGGCGCTCGATAATGTTGTGCATACCTAAAATAGCTGATTGTGGCGCATTGATAATCGGAGTTGACATCATTGAACCAAATACACCACCATTAGTGATCGTGAAAGTTCCGCCAGTCATTTCTTCAATAGTTAACTTACCATCACGAGCTTTTAAAGCTAGAGCTAAAACAGATTTTTCAATTTCTGCTAAACTCATGCTTTCTGCGTTACGAATAACAGGAACTACTAAACCTTTTGGAGCTGAAACTGCGATAGAAACATCAGCAAAATTATTGTAAACAATTTCTTCACCTTCAATACGAGCATTAACCGCTGGGAAATCTTTTAAGGCTTCCGTTACCGCTTTTGTAAAAAAACTCATAAAGCCTAAACCAACGCCAAATTTCTCTTTGAAAGAATCTTTATATTTCGAACGCAAATCCATAATCGGCTTCATATTAACCTCGTTAAAAGTGGTCAACATGGCCGTTTCGTTTTTAACAGAAACTAAACGTTTCGCAACGGTTTTACGCAATGGCGACATTTTCTCACGACGCTCAGAACGTGCACCAGCCGGAGCTGCAACTTCAGGAGCCGCAGCCTTAGGACTTTCTGCTTTAGCCTTTCCGCTTTCTGCTTTAACAGCATCATCTTTAGTAATGCGGCCATCAATACCAGTACCTTTTACCGCACCAGCATCAATACCTTTTTCAGCAAGAATTTTTCCTGCTGCAGGAGATGGTGTTCCGGTTGCGTAGCTTTCGCCAGATGATTTTTCAGCAACGGGAGCCGAAGTTTTATCTTCTGCAACAACTGCCTTCTCTTCGGCTTTAGGGGCATCCGCTTTTGCAGGTGCTGCACCACCATCCTCAATTTTACAAACTACTGCGCCAATGGCTAAAGTATCGCCTTCAGCAGCTATGGTTCTTAAAGTTCCCGCTTGTTCTGCTGTTAATTCGAAAGTAGCTTTATCTGATTCTAATTCAGCAATAACTTCATCCATTTCAACAACATCGCCATCTTTTTTTAACCATTGTGATAAAACAACTTCCGTTATCGACTCACCAACAGGTGGAACTTTTATTTCTAAACTCATATTTTTTAAAATTGTAATTTTTGTTGTCATTATGTTTTAAAGATGAAATGTTTAAACGTTCTGGATGATAAATCTTAATCCTTAAACCTTTCAACCCTACACTTATTTAATCGGCTTCTGCCATTTTTTTGCTTGCCTTTTTAGTGGCTTCTTTTACCTCCTCTTGTTTAACAGGAAGCTCTAAAGCTTTTGCCAAAATGTAAGCTTGCTGGTTTGCATGTTGTTTTGCAAAACCAGTTGCCGTACTGCTGCTTTCTTTTCTTGAGATTACATCAATACCTTTAAGTTCGGTTTTGTAAAGTCGGCGGAATAAATAAGGCCATGCGCCCATGTTTTCTGGTTCTTCCTGTACCCAGAAGATTTCGTCGGCATTTTTATATTTCTTCTTTATTGCCTCCATTTGATCAACTGGTGTTGGATAAAGTTGTTCCACACGAACCAATGCTACATGCTTAACTTTATCTGCTTGTTGTTTCTCCAGCAATTCATAATAGATTTTACCACTACAGAAAACGATACGGGTAATATCAGCAGGTTTTGCGTTTATATCATCAATTACCTCTTTAAAACCACCTTCTGTAAATTCATCTAGTTTAGAAACACAAGCCGGGTGACGTAATAAACTTTTTGGAGAAAATACTACTAATGGTTTACGGAAATCGCGTTTAAACTGACGGCGTAAAACATGGAAGAAGTTTGCAGGTGTAGTACAGTTTACAACTTGCATGTTATAATCTGCACAAAGCTCCATAAAACGTTCGATACGTGCCGATGAGTGCTCTGGTCCCTGACCTTCGTAACCGTGAGGCAATAACATGACCAATCCGTTTTCGCGTTGCCATTTGGTTTCAGCACTTGCAATATATTGATCGACAACAATTTGTGCTCCGTTAAAGAAATCACCAAATTGTGCTTCCCAGATGGTTAAAGCGTTTGGATTAGCCATTGCATAACCATATTCGAAGCCTAGAACACCATATTCTGATAAATGTGAATTGTAAATATCGAACTGTGCCTGTTGATCGGAAATATTAGCTAATGGTACATATTCTTCTTCGCTATCTTCTAAAGTTAATACCGCATGGCGATGTGAAAAAGTACCACGTTCTACATCCTGACCACTTAAACGAACACGTTTGCCTTCTGATAACAAAGTACCATAGGCCAATTGTTCACCCATTGCCCAATCGAAAACATTAGTTTCGTTAACCATTTTAGTACGTTCAGCAAACAATTTCTCAATTTTTTTGAAGAACTTTTTATTTGATGGCAACGTGGTAATGCGTTTACCAATTTCCAATAATGTAGCTTTTTTAACTGCCGTAACCGGAGATTTTTCGAAATCTTTCGGAGTGGCCATACGTAAATCTGCCCAGGCACCACCAAATTTAATTTCAGCATTACCGGCAACAAATTCTTTAGCTTCATTTAAACGTTCTTGCAAAATGCCACGGAAATCTTTTTCCATCTCTTTCGCCAAGCCCGCTTCCAATTTACCTTCTTTGGTTAATTGATCGATATAAATTTCCCTTGGATTAGGGTGTTTTTCAATAGTTTTATACAATAAAGGCTGCGTGAATTTAGGTTCATCAGACTCATTGTGCCCGAAACGGCGGTAACATAAAATATCGATGAAAACATCGTTTTTATATTTCTGGCGATATTCCATTGCCAAATTGATGGCGTAAACCAATGCCTCAGGATCATCTCCATTTACGTGGAAAACCGGTGATAAGGTTACTTTTGCGATATCTGTACAGTAAGTACTGGTACGGGCGTCTTTGTAATTAGTAGTAAAGCCAATTTGGTTATTAATCACCAAGTGAATCGTTCCACCGGTTTTATAACCTTCCAAACCTGCCATTTGAATCACTTCGTAAACAATACCTTGTCCTGCAACCGAAGCATCACCGTGAATTAGGATCGGAGCTAAACGGCTGTTGTCGCCACCGTATTTGAAATCGATTTTCGAACGGCTCATACCTTCCACCACCCCATCAACTGTTTCCAGGTGTGACGGATTAGGACAAAGGCTTAAGTGAACACTTTTACCAGCAACTGTAGTTACATCAGTTGAATACCCTAAGTGATATTTTACGTCGCCACCAAATGGAGTATCCGGGTTATAGCTTTTGCCTTCGAATTCAGCAAAAATATCCTTATAAGTTTTCTGCATGATATTTGCCAACACGTTCAAACGACCGCGGTGTGCCATACCAATTACAAATTCTTCAATTCCTAAATCTGCTCCTTTTTCAATTACAGAGTCTAACGCAGGAATTAAGGCTTCCGCTCCCTCTAAAGAGAAACGTTTTTGGCCTAAAAACTTCGTTCCTAAGAAATTTTCGAAACTTACTGCTTCATTTAGTTTTCTTAAAATGCGTTTCTTTTCGTCGATAGAGAAGTTGGGCGTATTACGTGCACTTTCCATTTTTTGTTGAATCCAGTTCAACACTTCAGGTGTACGTAAAAATTTATATTCTGCTCCGATAGAGCTGGTGTAGGTCTGTTTTAAAAACGCAACGATATCTTTCAACTTTGCTGCGCCAATTCCGATTTCAACGCCAGAATTGAAAACTGTTTCTAAATCTGCATCAGACAAACCGAAATTAGATAGTTCTAAACTTGGTTGATGTTTACGTCTTTCACGAACAGGATTGGTATGCGTAAATAAATGACCGCGACTTCTGTAACCGTCGATCAAATTTAAAACACTAACCTCTTTTAAAAATTGTTCCGGAGTTTCAGCCGTTACTGCCGGTGCTTCTGCACTTCTTCCGAAATCGAAACCCTCAAAAAACTTCTGCCAACCAAACTCAACTGATTCAGGATCTTGCTGATACGACTGATATAAAGAATCTATATATTCGGCGTTTTCGCCACTAAGATAAGATAAACTACCCATTATTAACTGTTTACTATAAGCGTTACAAAATTAGAATTTTACCTTATATAAATGGTAAAAAACTGGATTAATTGCACAAAAAAATATATTTAGAAACATTCTGACTTTCAGTAGAAATAATTCATCTGACAGAAGAGAAAGATTTATCGAAAGCTAGAGCAAAACACAAGCCAGTATTCACGGAATGACTGAATTTAATTATGATCAAATGACTTAAGATTGCTTTTCCTTAGAAATAATTTGCTCATTCAATCGGATATCCATTTTTAAGAAGCCCAGGTGAGTGCGTAATTTCCTTTGGGATCTAAATTTTTGATGTTTTTATCCAAATCAAAAACACTTTTAGATTTTTGATCGTTTCCGACGCCAGCAACATTTGCCCAGTTGCCCCAATTGCTTGCAGGATTATAGTCGATTAATTTTTCTTCAAAATACGCAGCTCCGAAAACCCAGCTTACTTCGAGGTTATTAATTAAATAAAGCGCTGCAGTTTGACGGGCAATGTTCGAAATGAAACCGGTTTGGTTCAATTCAGTCATCACGGCATCAACCACTGCAAAACCCGTTTGCCCGGTTTTCCATTTACTGAAATTCTCCTGCTCATTCTCGGCATCAACCAAACCCTGGCTTCCGAAACCATTAGGACTGAAGAAGGTATTGCCGTATTTTTTAAACATGAAGCGAAAATAGTCTCTCCACAATAAGCCTAATAATATGTGATTGAACATGGCTTTTGTATTTGGAACACCTTCCATTTTTTTAATTTCCCAGTAAACTTTTCTCGGCGAAAGACTACCCATGGCAAGCCAGGCCGAAAGTTTAGATACAAGAATTAAATTTTTAGCAGTGGCGGCCTGTTGCATCGCTACAATCACTTTCTGAAGATGTACCAAACCTTCAGCTTCGCCGCCGGTAAATTCAAAATCAGCACGCTGATCTTTCTGTTGTGGCGAAAGATGCAACTCTTCTAAGGAGGAAAGTATTCCCCAATCAATTACTTCGGCAACGTTGATGCGATCGGGAGCCAAAAAGCAAGGCTTGATAATAGAATCTCGCTCAATCTTTTTCTTAAACTGGTTAAATGCATCAGGAATATCTTTTATTGGAAAAGGTAAATCCTCTTTATTGTATAAGGTATGGCCAATGAAATGTTTTAAGTTAACACGGAGTTTCCATAAAGCATTTTCTACAAGTGTTGAAACATGCGTTTCTTCTCTTGCAACTTCCCGGTGGTGATAAACTTCGGTAATTTCGTATTCCTGAACTAAACTGGGGATAATGTCTTCAGGATTTCCTTCGGCGATGAGTAAGTTTCCTCCGATTTGCTTCAATGATGCCCGAAGCCCTAAAACGCTTTCCAGAATAAACTGTGCCCTGATATTGCCTGTTTTAAGTGTTCCATATTTTGTTTCGCCAAATGATCGGGGATCTAAAATATAAACCGGCAAAATTGAATCAGATTTGGAAATAGCCTCCACTAGCATTTCATTATCATGCAAACGAAGATCATTTCTAAACCAGACTAAAATTTTTTTGGACATCTTTATTTTCGAAAAGGGTATGAAGAACGCAATTACAAATTTATCTTATTTTTTCTCCGCATCAAAAAGCTGGTTATTTCTTTACATCTATACAACAAAAAATATTCTGTTATGGAATATGAAGCGGTTGTACATCCTTTATTCAAATTTATTTCAACACATCATAAAAATAAATAAATGAAAAAAGGATTTCTAATTTTGCTATTCCCATTAAGTGTATTTGCGCAACAAATAAAAACCAAGGCCGTGCTGGCGGGTGTAACCGTTTACAATAATGGGGCTCAACTCAACCACGTCGGCAAGGTAAATCTTCCTTCCGGAACTTCAGACATTGTGATCAATAACATTTCCGGACGGATAAATGAAAATTCGATTCAAGTTGGTGTAAGTAGCGGCGTTACCATCTTATCAGTTCAATTTAATAAAGATTTTCTAAATACTGATGATGCAAACCCAGAGATTAAAAAACTTAACGACAGCGTAAGACGTGTATCTGCTGAATTGACGAAGACCAAAAATGCCAAAATTATTGAAGAACAAACATTGGTACTATTGGATGAAAATCGAAAATCTGGAGGAACCAATAATGGCACCAATGTAGCAGAACTGATAAAGCTCGCAGAATACTATCGTAACAAAAGCGCCGAAGTACGAACTGCAATTTCAGTTTTGGCGTTAACTGAAGAAAAACAAAACCAACGACTGAGCGCCTTGCAACAACAAATTGCTGAATTAAGAAACAATCCTAACCAACAATTGGGGCAACTGGTACTTCAGTTGATGACAAAAGAAGGTACTGAAGCCGCTTACAATGTCTCTTATGTTACGCCCGCTGCTAATTGGTTAGCCAGCTATGACATTAAAGCTGAAAGCACTGCAAAACCATTAGATATTATTTATAAAGCTGCAATTACGCAGAGTACTGGTTTAGACTGGAAAAAAGTTAAGCTTTCCTTATCAACCGGAAACCCGAATTACAATATTACTGCACCAAATTTAAATCCATGGTTTGTATCAACTTATCAACAACAAATAAGAATTAGAGGTATCGCATTGTCAACAATTAAAGAAGAAAAAAGCTTAGATGAGGTGATGATGGTTGGTTATGGTAAAGCAAAGCAACAAAACTTAACCGCATCAGCATCAACAATAAATAATTACACTTCGGTTAATGAAAGTCAGTTAGGCGTTACTTTTAATATTGATATCCCTTACGACATTAATAGTGACAATAAACCGCATACGGTTTCTTTCAAAGAATATGCGGTGCCCGCAAAATATAAATATTATGCAGCTCCAAAATTAAGTAGCGATGCCTATTTATTAGCTGATGTTACCAATTGGGAAAAACTAAATCTTCAGGCCGGGAATGCGAACATTGTATTCGAGGGCACATATACGGGAAAATCTTACATCAATCCGGCCAACATACTCGACACCTTAAGTTTAAGCATGGGCAGAGATAAAAAAATCATCATCACCAAAGAGAAACAGGAAGATTTTAGTAGCACAAAGTTTATTGGTGCCAACAAAAAGCAACTTTATACCTATCTGATTAAAGTAAGAAATACCAAAAAAGAGCCAATTGATTTATCACTAAAAGACCAATATCCTTTGTCAACAGAAAGCGACATCGAAATTGAATTACTGGAAAGCAGTGGCGCTGAAGTGAACAAAGAAACCGGAATGCTTTCGTGGCAGTTGAAGATTGCGCCAAATGAAACAAAAACCATTAAATTGAGTTATGCCGTTAAGGCGCCAAAGAACAAAATTATTGCAGGGCTTTAAATACATTGTTGGTCTTAACATTTAGCTAAGACCAACTTACTTCCTAACCTCTCTTTTCACTTTCTGCTTTTCACTTTCTACTTTCTACTTTCTACTTTCTACTTTCTACCTTCTACCTTCTACTTTCTACTTTCTAAAAAAACCCTTTCGTATCTTTCGTGTTTTAAAAATATGGCGAAAAAGATTCTGATTACGGGCGCAACTGGATTAGTGGGCAGTGAACTTAAAAAGCGTTTGCTAAGCGACGGATATAATGTAAATACGCTCTCGAGAAAGAAAAATAATGATCCAAATAATTTCGTGTGGAATGTTTACAAGGGCACAATTGACTCAGCATGTATCGATGGAGTGGATGCCATTATCCATTTAGCTGGCGAGCCTGTTGCCGAAAAAAAGTGGACGGATGAACGCAAAAAACAGATTATCGACAGTAGGGTAAAATCAACACAATTACTTTTCGAAACCATCAGATCGAAACCAGATCATCAAATTAAATCATTTATTTCAGCTTCTGCAGTAGGCTTTTATGGAGACTGCGGAGATGAAATTTTAATTGAAGAAAGTCCAAATGGCTACGGCTTTTTAGCTGAATGTTGTAAGCTTTGGGAGCAAGCGGTAGACCAGGGTAAAAAGTTAAGCTTGCGAATTGTTAAACTTAGAACAGGTATTGTTTTCAGTAATGATGGAGGCGCACTGCCACAACTCGATAAATCAGTCCGGTTATTTGCTGGCGCTGCTTTAGCTTCCGGAAAACAATGGACACCCTGGCTTCACATTGATGATATGGTTGGTATGTACATCCACGCCCTGGAAAATTTAAAGATGGAAAGCTGTTACAATGCCTGTGCGCCCTTTCCCGTTACTAACGAGGGGCTAACCAGATCTATCGCCAAACATTTGCATCGTCCGTTCTGGCCATTTAAAGTTCCCAAAAAGGCAATAGAATTGCTTATGGGTGAACGAGCAGAGGCAGTTTTAATGAGCAATAATACATCAGCACAAAAGATTTTAGACGCGGGATTTAAATTCAGATTTACCGATTTAGATGATGCTTTGGCTGATCTTTATAAAAAGTAAGAGAAATATTTATTATCAAGTATCACAATTTTAATGAAGAAACCCATTAACATTTTTTGGTTCCGTCGCGATTTACGTTTAGAAGATAACGCCGGATTGTATCATGCTTTAAAAAGCGACAATCCTGTAATCCCGCTTTTTATTTTCGACAAAAATATATTAGACAAGCTACCAAAAAATGATGCCCGTGTAACTTTTATCTACCAAACTATTAAGGATATAAAAGAAACATTGCAAAAGAAAGGTTCAGATTTGCTGGTAAAATATGGGAAGCCTGAGAAGATATGGCCGGAAATTTTGAAAGAGTATGAAGTGAAGGAGGTTTTTACTAATCATGACTATGAACCCTATGCTCGGGAACGTGATGATAATATGGCTGAGTTTTTAACAAGTGAAAAAATTGCCTTCCACACATTTAAAGACCAGGTTATTTTTGAAAAAGATGAAATCCTGAAGGCTGATAAAACCCCTTATACGGTTTTTACTCCTTACTACAAACAGTGGCACGCCAAGTTGAATGATTTTTACCTCAAGCCATACCCGACTAAAAAATACTTTAAAAACTTATTTAATACCAGGCATTTAACGCTTCCAACACTCAAAGAAATGGGATTTGAAAGAAGCAATATTGAGTTCCCGAAAATCAGCTACAAAGATAAACTTGATGATTATGCGAAGGAGCGTGACTTTCCGGCGTTGGAAAGTACGACTCGGATTGGCTTACATTTTAGATTTGGAACATTAAGTATACGTAAAGCAGCTGCAGATGCTATCGAAGCAAAGTCAAATGTTTGGCTATCAGAGCTGGCCTGGAGAGAATTTTACATGATGATTCTTTGGCATTTTCCTTATGCTGCCTTTGATTCATTTAAGAAGCAGTATGATAAAATCAAATGGAGAAATAACGAGCAAGAGTTTAAAGCCTGGTGCGAGGGAAACACGGGTTATCCGCTTGTTGATGCAGGTATGCGTCAGCTAAATGAAATTGGTTGGATGCACAATCGCGTACGTATGGTTACAGCCAGCTTTTTATCAAAACACCTACTCATTGACTGGAGATGGGGAGAAGCCTATTTTGCGGAAAAACTACTGGATTATGAGATGGCCAGCAACGTTGGTGGATGGCAATGGGCTGCCGGATCTGGTAATGATGCCGCACCATATTTTAGGGTATTCAACCCTGAGCTTCAAACCAAAAGATTCGATTCTAAATTTGAATACATTAAGAAATGGGTACCAGAGTATGGCACAAAAAAATATGCCCAACCAATAGTTGAGCATACATTTGCACGAGAAAGGGTGCTAAAAGTTTTTAAAGATGCGTTATCTTAATTGGTAACGCTTACTATTTCCACATCGAAATCTAATACTGCATTAGGTGGAACGGTGTAAACGCCATATGTTTGATCAAAAATTCCAACTTGCCCGTAAGCCAAATCTGAAGGAATAAACAACCTCACTTTAGTACCTACCTTAAAATTCTGAAGAACTAACCATCCTTTAATCGCACTAGCTAATTCTATTGAAGTGGGTTCGCTTGATGCCTGAAATATAGTTCCAGTTAAAAGCCTGCCCGTATAATTAACAGATAATGTACTTGTGGCAAATATAGGGGAACCTGTTCCCTGCTGCGTTACAATATAACGCACTCTTGAAAGATCTTTAACTGCAGTTAGTGAATTGGCCGACAGGAAGTTATCCATTTGCAATTCATCAATTTGATGTATTTTTGATTGAGAATAAACACCCAATTCCACTAAGATATTTTCATTAGGACCCACGCCAACAGATTCCAAGCCATTACGACCAAAAGCCATGTTGGAAGGTAAAATTAATCTGGCAGTTCCCCCTCTTTTTAGCATAGTTAATACTTCCCTGATTGGTGTAAAAACATATGAACTTCCACCAATGGTAAAAAGATCGGTATATCCTAAAAATGTACTGGGAATCACTACTGTTGATGACTTGGTAAGTTGAGTGCCGTTTAGTAATTTAAAAGTATAAGAGTAAAAAACCGAATCAGGATTTTTAATCTCTGCGCCACTGCCGGGAGTAATGACATTGTAATAATAGCCAGTAGAAGCTTTTGTCATACTCAGATTGTTGGCCTTAATATATGACTGAATAGCATTCTCATCAATCGACTGTATCGTTTCGTACTCTTTTTTGCAGGCAGAAAAAAGAACGGTAGCCAATAAGATGGTTAAAAGGCTAAGTTTGGTAAATTTGTTCATTTAGTTTGTAACGTCTGTAAGTGTAATGTTGAAATCAAGGATGGAATTTGCAGGCACTGATGACGAAGGAGACCTTGTTCCGTACGCGTAATATGATGGGATAATCAATCTGATTTTACCACCCTTTTGTATTTTTTGAATACCAATTTGCCAACCTGGTATAACGCCTCCTAATGTAAAGGAGACTGGAGTACCTTTTGAGCTGTCGAAAACGGTTCCATTTAATAATTTCCCTTCGTACTCAGCTGTAATTTTTGTGGCGGTGGTGTAGGTTACGCTACCGGTTCCTGGCTCTAAAATCTGATAAAAAATACCGTAAGAATCTTTCAGGGCTGGAATATTGTTTGTTTTAATAAACGCTCTTATCGCTGTAGTGTCCGCCCTGAATTGTGGTTCAGGATCGTAAGTTTCTACAACCTCATCTTTTTTACAGGCGGCAAAGAAACTTACAATGCACACCAAAAATAATATATGTCTGTATTTTAGCATCATCCGCAAAAATAAGCTTTTAATACGGATGCTACAATTTTTAACCAATTTTAACAAAAAGCTAAAAGTTTTATTGTGTATTCGAAAGTTGAATGGTAAAATCTAAAACGGAATTTCCAGGAATAGAACCCGCAGCACTACTGCCATATCCAAGACTTGGAGGAATAATTAGTCGGATTTCTCCTCCTTTTTGAATCTTCGGAATACCAATTTGCCAGCCTTCAATTAATTGCGATAGAATAAAGGTTTGTTCTGTTCCACCACCGTTATCAAATACCTCCCCACTTAACAACCTGCCTTCATATTTAATGGTAATTCTGGTATTACCAGGATAAGTAAAATTCCCTGATCCTGGCTTTATAATTTGATAGTAAAGCCCTGACGGATCTTTAACAGCATTAATTTTATTTTGAGCGATAAACTCGGTGATCTGTTTTTCCGAATCTTCATCTTTTTTGCATGATGATAGTACAGATACAAATAATAGGGCAAAAGCCAGCAGTTTCAATTTTAACATTATCAAAAGTAAAACATTAACCTCAAACGAAAGGAAATTAATCAATAACCTTTTACTTTAAAATAAAAAAGGTTTAAAATTTGAGTTTAACACCCAAACCTTAAACCTTTAAACCCTGAACTTTTTGCTTTTTTTAAAAGACGTATTTATTTGCTTCAATTAATTGCTGGGCAACTCTTTGACGGGCATCTTTTACATTAAATGGCTCTATTTTGGTAAAACGACGCAAGCCAACTAACATCATGCGTTGTTCATCACCTTCAGCAAATGCCCAAAGTGCTTCTTTACCAGCTTTAGCGATGCCATCAACTGCCTCAACCATATAAATCCTTAATAAATCTAATTGTCCGGCTGATGCTTCTTCTCCACGTAGTGAAACCAATTTTTCAGTTCTCAACAAAGCTGATTCCAATACATAAACATAACCGGCCATGTCGGCGATGTTCATCAGAATTTCCTGTTCTTTGCTTAAAGTCAGCATCAACTTTTGAACCGCAGCACCTGCAACCATCAAAGTTGCTTTTTTAAGGTTTGCCAACACCTTTTTCTCGGCAGCAAATAGCGTAGTATCTTCTTCACCGAAATCAGGAATACTCATTAATTCAGCAGCAACGGCAGTGGCAGGCGTCATTAAATCCAATTCCCCTTTCATGGCACGTTTAAGCATCATGTCCACCGTAAGCAAACGGTTAATTTCATTTGTACCCTCAAAAATTCTGTTGATACGGGCATCGCGATAAGCTCTATCCATCGGTGCATCTGCACTAAAGCCCATTCCGCCATAAATTTGAACGCCTTCATCAACGGTGTAATCCAATGCTTCAGAACCCCAAACTTTTAAAATAGCACACTCTACTGCAAACTGCTCAACAGACTTTAATCTTGCTTTGCCAGATTCCATCCCGCCCGCAACCAATTGGTCGTATGTATCATCAATATTTTGTCCCGCTCTGTAATTTGCAGCATCAACAGCATAAAGCTTCGACGCCATTTCAGCAATTTTAAAACGAATGGCACCGTATTTAGAAATTGGGCGACCAAACTGGCTTCTCTCGTTGGAGTAATTAATTGCAGTGCTCAATGTTGCTTTCGAAGCACCAATTGCGGCAGCAGATAATTTTATACGGCCAATATTTAAAATGTTAACTGCGATTTTGAAACCATTTTCCCTATCGCTCAACATATTCTCAACCGGAACCTCACAATCGTTAAAGAAAACCTGACGGGTTGATGAGCCTTTAATACCCATTTTATGCTCTTCAGGATTCATGGTAATCCCACCAAAATCCTTTTCAACAATAAAAGCAGTTAAGTTTTTATCATCATCAATTTTGGCAAAAACGATAAAAATATCTGCGAAACCACCATTGGTAATCCACATTTTTTGGCCATTGATGATGTAATTTTTGCCATCAGCACTTAAAACGGCTTTGGTTTTTCCTGAATTTGCATCTGAACCAGAATTTGGTTCAGTAAGGCAATAAGCTGCTTTCCACTCTCCCGAACCTAACTTTGGAATGTACTTCGCCTTTTGCTCTTCATTACCATAATATAGAATTGGTAAGGTTCCAATTCCGGTATGTGCCGAAAGTGCCACCGCAAAAGAGTGACCAGCGCCCACTACGTCGGCAACCAACATCGACGTATTGAAGTTTTTACCAAAACCGCCGTATTCTTCTGGCACAGAAACTCCTAGAATACCTAATTCGCCGGCTTTGGTTAACAGCGTTGGCATCAATTCCGGGTCTTCCTGTTTATCAATTTTATCTAAGTTTGGATAAACCTCAGCCTCCAAAAAATCGCGACAAGTTTGCGCAATCATTTGTTGCTCTTCATCAAATTCTTCAGGGATAAACACATCCTGATAAGCAGTTTCTTTAATTAAGAATTCGCCGCCTTTAATTGTCTTTTTTTCAGTTGTTTCCATTTTAATAGTATCTAGTAGCGAGTATTAAGTAAATCGCTTAATTTTATTTTTTGGCCATTTCATTTGTCAAATGCGATCGTCATTGCGAGGCACGAAGCAATCCTATTCCTATCGCTATTACCAGACCAAAGCATTAAGATTGCTTCGTACCTCGCAATGACGATATGCCTAAAACATCTCAAAAATCCCTGCTGCACCCTGGCCTGTGCCTACACACATGGTAACCATGCCATATTTTTTGTTTTGTCGTTTCAGTTCATTTAGCATTTGTACGGATAACTTAGCACCTGTACAACCTAGCGGATGGCCTAATGCAATCGCTCCGCCATTAACATTGATGATGTCAGGGTTTAAATCCAACGTTCTGATAATTGCTAAAGATTGTGATGCAAAAGCTTCATTCAATTCAATTAAATCGATATCATCTTGTTTTAAACCCGCTTGTTTCAATGCTTTCGGAATGGCCTCAATCGGGCCAATACCCATAATTCTTGGCGGAACACCTGCCACACCATAACTCACTAATCTTGCGATGGGTTCAACATTCAGCTCTTTCATTTTCTTTTCAGAAACCACCAAAACAAAGGCCGCACCATCAGATGTTTGCGATGAATTTCCAGCAGTCACGCTCCCAACCGCATCAAAAACGGGTTTCAATTTTGCCAGTTTCTCTAAAGTGGTATCCGCTCGCGGACCTTCGTCTGTATCCACCACATAAGAACGTGTTTTCTTTTTCAGGTTTTCATCCAGATAATTTTCATTTACCGTAATGGGTAAAATCCCGTCTTTCAAGTGACCATTTTTAATCGCATGAATCGCTTTCTCATGAGATTTTAAAGAAAATGCATCCTGGTCTTCACGACTCACGTTATATTCTTTTGCCACAGCTTCCGCCGTTAAACCCATCCCCCAATACCAATCCGGATTGTTCTTGGCAACCTCTGCGTTCGGCACCAATTTCCAACCTCCAAAAGGCATTCCACTCATCACTTCCACACCTCCCGCAATAATGCAATCGGCCATTCCGGCTTTAATTTTCGCAACCGCAGTCGCAATGGTATCTAATCCCGATGCGCAATAACGGTTCACCGTAACACCCGGAACTTTATCGGTATCCAAGCCCATCAGCGAAATCATCCGGGCAATATTTAAACCCTGTTCCGCCTCTGGCGTCGCATTACCCACAATTACATCGTCAATTTGTTCTTTATCTAAATTCGGAACCGAGGCCACTAAGGCCCTAATCACTTCTGCAGCTAAATCATCAGCTCTTGTAAAACGGAACACGCCACGGGGCGCCTTGCCCACTGCTGTACGATATCCGGCTATAATGTATGCTTCCATTTTATTTAGTATTTCTTATGGCGCTAGCCAATATTATCTTTTTATTATACGCATTTTACTGACTTTTGCCGTCATTGCGAGGCACGAAGCAATCTTAATGCAATAGAAAAACCCTTAGTTCTAAGATTGCTTCTTACCTCGCAATGACGAGGTGGTTAGACAAACTCTTATAAACTCTACCATTATTCGTTTCAATCTTGATACTTTATACTCATATCTTGATACTCCGACTAATTCCTCAACGGTTTTCCTTTGGTTATAATTGATTGAATCCGTTCTAGTGATTTTCTTTCTCCTGCAAGCGATAAAAATGCTTCCCTTTCCAGATCCAATAAATATTGTTCGCTTACTTCTGTTGGAGCAGATAAATCGCCGCCGCACATAACATAGCCCAATTTTACAGAGATTTTTTTATCATGTTCGGAAATGAAATGGCCTGCGTACATGCTGTTAGCACCTGCATAAACAATTCCCAGACCTTGTTTCCCCAGCACTTTAATATCAGTACGCTGCACTGGTTTGGTATAACCAGCATCAGCCAATTCTATCGCTTTAGCTTTTGCATCAGCCAATAAACGATTGCGGTTCATTGAAATAGAGAATTTATCTTTTTGAAGATATCCCAGTTCGAAAGCCTCGTAACCAGAAGTAGAGACTCTCGCCATGCCAATCGTTAAAGAACGTTCTTTCAACGCATTCTGAACAATCTGATCATCTTTGTATTCATCAGAAGCACGTAAAGCAAACTCTTTTGTTCCGCCGCCGCCTGGAATAACACCCACACCAAACTCAACTAAACCCATATAAGTTTCAGCAGAAAGCTGTACATGGTCGGCGTGCAGACTAAATTCACAACCACCACCTAAAGTTAAATTGTGCGGTGCCACTACAACCGGAATTGAAGAATAACGGATACGCATTGAGGTATTCTGGAACATTCTGATAGCCATATTCAATTCATCCCATTCCTGCTCTACCGCCATCATAAAAATCATCCCCACATTGGCACCAGCAGAAAAGTTTGCACCATCGTTACCAATAACCAAACCACGATAATCTTTCTCGGCCATATCAATGGCTTTATTAATTCCAGAAATGACATCACCACCAATGGTATTCATTTTGGTATGGAATTCTACATTCAGAATGCCATCACCTAAATCGATAATCGAAACACCAGAATTTTTCCAAAGGGTTTTATTCTCACGGATGTTATCTAAAATAATAAACTCATCCGTTCCAGGTAAAGCTTTATAAGATTTAGATGGAATATCGTAATACTTTTTAACGCCGCCTTCCACTTTGTAAAATGAAGTATTTCCAGCATCAAGCATTTCATGCACCCAAGCCGCAGCTTTGTTACCATATTGCTCCATTCCCTCAATCGCCTCTTTCACACCAACAGCATCCCAAAGCTCAAAAGGACCAAGTTCCCAGCCGAAGCCTGCCCGCATCGCATCATCAATGCGATACAATTCATCAGAAATTTCCGGAATCCTGTCTGAAACATATTCAAACAACCCAAAGGAAGAATGACGGAATAGTTCACCTGCCTTATCTTTTCCTTTGGCAAAAATCTTCATACGTTCGCGGAGATTTTCGACTGGTTTAGTCATTTCTAACGTAGCCGATTTTACTTTTTGCTGAGGTTTATATTCAAGTGTTTTTAAATCTAAGGCTAGAATTTCTGTTTTGCCATCAGCAGTTTTAGTCTTTTTATAGAAACCCTGTTTCGTTTTGTCGCCCAGCCATTTATTCTCCTCCATTTTTTGCACATACTCAGGAAGTTTGAATAACTCGTGTGCTTTATCATCAGGACAATTATCGTAGAGTCCTTTTGCCACTTTAATCATGGTATCTAAACCCACCACATCAGAAGTACGGAAAGTAGCAGATTTTGGTCTACCTAAAGCAGGACCTGTAAATTTATCTACTTCTTCTACCGTTAAATCCAGTTTCTCTACCAAATGAAGCAGCGCCATAATGGAATAAACGCCAACCCGATTGGCAATAAATGCAGGCGTATCTTTACATAAGACGGTGGTTTTCCCTAAAAACTTATCACCATAATGCATCAGGAAATCTACAATTTCCGGCTTGGTGTGCGGCGTTGGAATAACCTCCAACAGCTTTAGATAACGTGGCGGATTAAAAAAGTGAGTGCCACAGAAATGCGCTTTAAAATCTTCACTTCTTCCCTCTGCCATTAAATGAATTGGAATACCAGAAGTGTTTGAGGTAATTAATGTACCTGGTTTGCGAAACTGTTCTACCTGCTCAAAAACTTTTTTCTTAATATCAAGATTTTCAACAACTACTTCTATCACCCAATCAAAGCCGGCAATTTTCGACATATCGTCGTCGAAGTTCCCGGTTTTAATTTTATTCAATACTTTTTTTGAATAAACTGGCGAGGGATTTGTTTTTACAGCCGTTTGCAAGGCCGTATTTACAATCCGGTTCTTCACCACTGGATTATCTAAAGTCAATCCTTTTGCTTGTTCCTCCGGTGTCAGCTCTTTGGGTGCGATATCCAAAAGCAAAACCTCTACACCAATATTGGCGAAATGGCATGCTATACGCGAACCCATAATCCCTGAACCTAGAACAGCAACTTTATTTATGCTTCTTTTCATGTTAATCAACAGTATATGCTACAGTTATATCATTAAGTTTTATCAATAGATTAATGAATGTTTCTTTCTCTTTTTTCGAGAAATGCTCGTCGAGATATTCATTAAATTTTCGAACAACACCTTTAGCCAATTGTTTCTTTTCTTTTCCAAAATCTGTAAGAAAAACTTTTACCGAACGCTTGTCTCCAGCTGAAGTTTCACGGTAAATAAGATTCGCATCTTCCATATTATTTAGCATGCGTGAAAGGCTTGTGGCCTTTACACCAAGCAAACCGGCTAAATTCGAAACAGCAGTTCCTTCTTCATCATTAATGTTAATCAACATATAACCAATAGCCTGAGTAATCCCAAAACTTGATGCCATTTGGTTATACTTGTTAAACATGTTTTGCCATGCAAACTTAACATGGTAATCAATGGTTTGCTGTTGTTTCATTATGTAATTTATTATGCTTGCATAACAAAGCTAATGAATGTATTTTGTTATTGCAATACCAAACGGATATTTTTTGCAATAAAAAAAGCCCCCGATTTTCATCGGGGGCTTTCGGTATATTTAATTTAATATCTAGTATAAAGTAAACTCTACACGGCGGTTTTGCTGACGACCAGCTGCAGTTTTATTTGTTGCAATTGGTTGACCCATTCCATAACCTGTAGCTTCAATACGAGATGCATTAGCACCCTGAGAAACTAAGTAAGCTTTTACAGATTCAGCTCTTTCTTTAGATAAACGTAAGTTTAATTCTTTAGAACCTGTGTTATCTGTGTGACCAGCTAATTTTAAGCTGAAATTTTTCTGTACCAATAAACCAGCAACTCTGTTTAATGAAGCATAAGATTTAGAGCGGATTGTCGCTTTACCTAAGTCGAACTCCAAGTTTTTGATAGCTTCGCTAACTACTTTACGGTCTTCTTCAGTAATAACAGTTACTTGAGGTTTTGGAGCTACTAACGGGCAACCAGAACCATCAACTACAGTACCTGCTGGCGTACCTGGACATTTATCCAATTTATCAGCTACACCATCACCATCTGTATCTTTTAATAGATCAGCCATTTCTGAACGCAATTTAGCATTCTCAGCTTTTTGAGCATCAAGATCAGATTTTAAAGCATTAGCTGTATTTTTTGCGGCTAAAGCCTCATCGTAAGTTGCGGCAACAGGATTGTGGAAAGCCAATTGTTTTCCTTTACCTAATGCAAATTCTAAACCAGCGTAAGCATAGTTGTATTTATCATTGTTTCCATTTTTATACAATCCATCAAGGTTATCACCATCAACAAAGTTGATTGTCCAGCCTAAATCGATATTTATACCGTCAGAAACTTTGAATTTAGCACCAACACCTACAGGGATAATTAGTTCACTAATGGTTTTACCTCCAGCGTAAGCTGATGTTCCGGCAGCAGTTGTAATTGTTGGTTTGTAACCGGCTAAACCAGCACCTACCGAAGTATATAATTGTAATGCATCTTCTTTTCTAAACATATCGATGTTAAACATGTTTACAACTGCGTTTAAACTAGCAGCATAGTTTAGTTTAGTATCAAATGCAGAAACAGTACTTGTATTTACCACTCCACTTTCAAAAGGCTCAGAATTATCACCTTTTAATTTACCCATTGTTCCATCTAAACGTAATGAAAAATAGTTTGTGAATTGTTTTTTCACGTATAAACCATATCCAAAACTAGTTTTGTTGTTACTAAAGTCGTTTCTTCCACCAAGCGGAGAAAGAGGCGTTAAAGCACCTGCATTAACACCAATTGACCAAGTTCTAAATGTAGAAGTTGGAGTAGCTGGCTCTTGAGCCATTGCAGCAGTACCGGCAAACAGCCCGGCTAAAGCTAGCGGTAGGGACTTAAATAAATTTGATTTCATATTCTTTTGAATTAACGTTTGATAAGCGTTGTTGACCACCCTATGCAATTGCTATACCAAAAAAGTCGAAATTATAAATTATTTATCCACGTTAACATTTAATACCCAATTGCTAAATCATCTCCCCTAGGGTCGGCTCCACCCTGATAACTTCCCCATTTAGTTTTTATAATGGCATCAACCCTCCCAATTGGACCACGGTAAAGAAGATTATATCCTTTTGCCTTTAATTTTTCTGCAGCTAAGCTATCAATAGCATCCTTTTCTACATAAACTTCATCTGGTAACCATTGATGATGAAATTTCTTTGCAGCCACAGCAGACTGAATATCCATGTTGAAATCTATCACGTTAATGATGGTCTGAAAAACGGACGTAATAATTGTTGAGCCTCCTGGAGTTCCCACAACCATAAATAATTGTCCATCTTTTTCAACAATACTTGGGGTCATTGAGCTTAGCATTCTTTTATTTGGGGCAATGGCATTGGCTTCGCCACCCACCAAACCGTACATATTCGGCGCACCTGGTTTCACAGAAAAATCATCCATTTCATTATTAAGCAGAAATCCAGCACCTTTAACCACCACTAACGACCCGTAAGAACCATTAAGGGTTGTGGTGATTGAAACTGCATTACCATCATGATCTACAATGGAAAAATGTGTAGTTTCTTCACTTTCTTTTCCTTTGATGACACCTGCTAAAACTTTATCACTAGGCGTAGCGGCTGACCAATTAAAATCAGCCATTCGTTTCTTATTATAGTCTAGATTTAAAAGCTGTTTTTGCGGAACATTATAAAAATCCGGATCGCCTAAATGGGTTGCCCGATCAGCATATACTCTTCTCTCAGCCTCTACAATAACCTGTACCGTAGAATCGGAATTGTGCCCCCACCTATTTAATGGATAAGGTTCAACAGATTGAAGCAACTGAATTAATGCAATACCGCCGCTGGAAGTTGGCGGCATGGTAATTACTTTATAACCACGATAATTTCCGGTTATTGGTTTGCGCCAAACGGCCCGATAATTTTTTAAATCCTCTTTGGTCATCAAACCTTTTCCACGCTGCATTTCGGCAACGATAGCATCAGCAACAGCGCCTTCGTAAAAACCGGCTCTACCTTTTTGCTGAATAAGTTTTAAAGTATTGGCCAACTCTGTTTGGATTAACAGACTACGCTCTTGCCAAGTACTTTCAAGGTTAACCAAAGCGGTTCCATTCACATTGATATCCATCAATTTGCGATGTAAACCATTTAGCTCGCTTGCCTGGCGTTTTGTAATTTCAAAACCTTTTTCTGCTAAATCGATAGCAGGCTGAACAACCTCTTTCCATGAGAGTTTGCCATATTTTTTATGCGCTTCAACCATACCTGCTACCGAACCAGGAACGCCTGCAGCTAAATGTCCATATAGGCTTTTTTCTACAATTGGATTTCCAGCGGCATCTAAATACATGTCTCTACTCGCTGCTGCTGAAGCTTTTTCGCGAAAATCTAGTGCATTAACTTCTCCTTTTGCCGAGCGGTATACCATGAAGCCACCACCACCAATATTCCCGGCATTTGGATAAACCACTGCTAAAGCAAACTGAACCGCTACCGCCGCATCAACTGCATTGCCTCCTTTTTTCAGGATTTCAATGCCAACTTTTGATGCCTCCGGATGCGCCGACACCACCATTCCGTTTTTAAAGTCTTCATTATTTCGCTTACCAAGCTGGCCGGTTACGCAACTGGTAAACACTACAAATGAAACAACTAAAATTGAAGTGATTTTAAATTTAATTAGAGGCTTTATAATTTTCTGCATCCTTATATATTTTTTCAATGATATCTTGATTCTTTTCGGTGATTATTTTTCTTTTCAAACTCAATTTTGGTGTAAGTTCACCACCGTTAATACTCCATTCTTTAGGCAACAATGCGAATCTTTTTACTTGCTCCCATTTACCGAAATCGATGCTCGCAGCTTCGATAATTTCATTAAATTTAGCTAAAACCTGCTCGTTTTTAATAATTTCTTCATTTGTTGTAAAGTTAATTCCCTTTTTAGCCGCCCAGGTTTTAAGCGTTTCAAAATTAGGAACAATCAAGGCCGATGGAAATTTCCTGTTTTCTCCTAAAACCATTATTTGTTCAATGAATATCGACTCTTTATATTTATTCTCCAAAATTTGAGGTGCAACATATTTGCCGCCAGCCGTTTTAAACATTTCCTTTTTACGATCGGTAATTTTGAGAAATCTTCCATCTATCAACTCACCAATGTCGCCGGTGTGAAACCAGCCCTCTGCATCAATAGCTTCTTTTGTTAAATCGGGGCGGTTATAATAGCCTTTCATTACCTGGTGACCTCGGGTCAATACTTCACCATCTTGCGCAATTTTTACTTCCACACCTTTAATCACTTCACCAACTGTACCAAACATGGTTCCACCAAAATGATTCACTGTAATTACCGGCGAAGTTTCTGTTAAGCCATAGCCTTCAAAAACAGGCATCCCGGCGGCCCAAAAAATTCTGGCCAACCGCGGATTCAATGCAGCACCTCCAGATACAATCACCACAATTTCTCCGCCTAAGGCCTCCTGCCATTTTTTAAAAACGAGTTTTCGGGCAATACCCAATTTAAAGTTATACCACGCACCGGCATCAGTTGTATATTTTTCTGCCAAAGCCACCGACCAAAAGAAAATTCCTCTTTTAATACCGGTAAGCGACTTGCCTTTTTCCATGATCTTATCATAAACTTTTTCGAGGAGACGAGGCACAGTTGAGAATGCATTTGGTTTTACGTGTTGAATATCTGCAACGATGGTATCCATGCTTTCTGCGTAATAAATACTCGTTTTGTTAAACAAATAAAGATAAATGATCATGCGTTCAAAAATGTGCGAAAGCGGCAAAAAGCTCAAGCTTTTATTCACCCCATCAGGCATCACAACAGATGAGTTTACGAAATTCGCAACCAGATTATCATGTGTTAACATAACACCTTTTGGTGTACCAGTTGTGCCTGATGTATAAATGAGTGTTAAAATGTCTTCAGGCTCAACTTTAGATCGATAATCATCCAGGTTAATATCCTGACTGTTTTTACCATCTTCAATAAGCGTTTCCCAACAGGTTACTCCTTCAATATCGCTAAAACTGAAAATTTTTATAGCCGGATTAATGGTATCAACACAAGGCTTTATTTTTTTATATAAATCCAGATCGGAAACAAAAATGATTGAAATTTCAGCATCCTTTAAAATAAACTGAATATCATGCTCAGCTAAAGTAGGATACAAGGGAATTTGGTAGGCACCGATTTGATTGGCTGCAAAATCAGCAATGTTCCATTCGGGCCGGTTGTGCGACATTACCGCTACCCGACCACCTTTTTGTATACCATGTTTAATTAATCCCCGGCTTAAATGATCTACAGTTGCACAAAATTCTTCCGTACTATAATTAACCCATTTGCCATTAATTTTACCATTGATAAACTCTTGCTTCGGATTCTGCTGATTATGTCTTAATAGATCAAAGACTCTCGTGATTTCTGCAGCCATATCTAATATATTATTTGGTTAAGTTAAAAAATCAAACATAAAGATGTGCGATGCTTTACGTTTTTTGTTCGAAAAATTTTGCTCTTTTCCAAAATACCAAAATCTATTCGGGATAAAATATTTGGAATAAACTTAAGAAATCCAATATTACTATGCAAGCATTGTTTTTTATAAAAATAAGATTTTGACTGTAAAAACATAAACGGCACCATAGTTGTTAAGCTGTTTAAATAATTAAAAAACATTATTTATTTAAAAATCTATTATGAAAAAGTTATTTACAATTTTAGGATGCATTGCGTTATTTGCACTGACAACAACAAGCGTTAAAGCGCAGAATTACAAAACAGGCTTAGGTTTAGGTATTGACTTTGGCGACGGTGCTACTTTAGTTGGACCTTCAGTTAGACATCACTTTAGCAGAAGTGCGGCTTTACAAGGCGAAGTTTTGTTTGGTGGTAATTCAACTACTTTACAGGCATTTTTGCAATACAATGCTTCAATTCCAGGTGCTAAAGGTTTAGATTGGTATTTAGGTGGTGGACCATCAGTACAACTTTATGATGGCGGATCTAACTTCTATTTAGTACCAATGGTTGGTTTAGATTATAAAATTTCTGGCGCACCATTAGCTATTGCTTTAGATTGGAGACCAAGACTTTATCTAGGAGATGGTGATAGTGATTTTAACGCAGGAAGATTTGGCTTAGGCTTCAGATATACTTTTTAAGCGAAGAGCAGAAAGCTTAAAGCAAAAAATCCCGCTGGAAAACTTCCAGCGGGATTTTTTATTGACTATTGACTGAGGACTAATGACTCAAAACTGCTGAGTTTATTTACCTGTCCACTTTTTGAACACCGCTTTTTGTGCTGGTGTTGCATTTGCATTAATCGTAGCTTTTAATCGCACACTTGGATTTTCTTTTAAAGTTAAAGAAATCTCTTTCTCTATTCCATCGCGTTTAATTTTAAGTTTCAAAACATCGCCAATACTTTTCTTTGACACCACTGGCAAAGTTTCTAGCGATAACATCGGGCTTCTTAACCTGATGTTCGCCAATGCATCACTCACCGTTACATCATCTAAAGAAATAATCTCGTCATTAACGTTTAGACCAGCAATCCATGCAGCAGAATTTCTGGTGATGGAAGATACCGAAATGGTTCCGTTGTTAGTCAGCTGTCCGCTTGCACCGCTTACCGGTTTACCAGGTGTTGCATTTTCAGTAGCTACATCGATACCGGCATAACCAAAATATTTCACGTATTCTGCATCATCTACTCCATTTACATACTTTGTCCAGAAGTTAGTGAAGCTGATTCCAGATATTTTTTCAACCATTGCCTTAAACTCTGCATCAGTATAACCGCGTTTCAATGTTTTGCATTGCAGGTACATGGCTTTCATTACATCATCTAAACTTTTCGCACCTTTCGTGGCATTAATAATTTCCAAATCCATCAAAATACCAATAACCTCACCTTTGCTATAGTAAGAAATGGAATTATTTTTAGAATTTTCATTTGGGCGATAACCAATAATCCAGGCATCATAGCTGGATGACGCCGCCGACTGGTATTTAGCACCAGGTGTGTTGGTAACTGTACCAATTGCACCGGCAAGATCATTTATAAATGTGACATCATCATTAAATCCAGCCCTGTGCATATACTTGTTTTCGTAGTACGAGGTGAATCCTTCTGCCACCCAAAGGTTGGTGGTATAGTTTTCGTTATCGTAATCAAACGGACCTAAGGCTACCGGGCGTAAACGTTTCACATTCCATAGGTGATGGTATTCATGAGCTACCAAAGCTAAAAATCCTTTGTAACCTGTTTCGGTATTGTAAGCATTTCTGGTTGCACCTAATGTAGTAGAGTTTAAATGCTCTAAGCCACCGCCACCACGTAAAAAATTGTGAACGATAAAAGTGTAATGCTTATTAGGATTTTCGCCATAAACTGCAGTAATTTCCTCCACAATTTTAGCCATATCTACTTTTAACTTTTCTTTATCGTAGTTACCCCCGCCGAACATGGCCACTTCGTGGCGAACACCAGCAGCCATAAATTCGAAAACATCCTGGTTTCCAACCTCAATAGGGCTATCATATAAAATATCGAAATCAGTTGCCTTATAGGTAAACTGCTCTCCTGCAACCGGCTCCAAACCAGTTGAAACTTTGCTCCAGGTATTGAACGGAATAATTTTAACCGTACTTGGCGATTTAATCATTCCATCAGGATGCATAAAAATTCCGGTTGGTGATAAGAACGCATGAGAGTCATCAATAAATGGCGTACGCACTGAAATTTCAAAAGCGTAAACGCGATAGTTAATTTTAATGTTAGCTGCTTTTGCTGAAAATATTCTCCAGGTATTTTTTCTAACTTTTTCTACTTTAACCTGTTTGCCGCCTGCTGTAGCCTTAAATTCTTCTACACTTTTTTCAAATTCCCGGATCAGATAAGATCCCGGGGTCCACACTGGCATTTTAACGTCAACATAATCTTTTGCCAAACCAGAAATATTCATCTGAACTTCAGCATAATGTGCCTGCGGCTCTTTAAAAGAAACCTCAAAAGCAATTTTTACCTGCGCCTCTACTGCCATAATACTCGTTAGTAATAAAACTAAACTTAAAATTGATTTTTTAATAAACATGTTAAGGGTGTTTTGCCTACAAAATTATATTTATTGACGGTGTTTTTGAACTAATTGGAAAAATTAGTCAAGAGTTAGAAGAACAAAAGTCCGAAGTCGGCCATCCGCGGCAGAAGATAGAGTTCATTTATACAAACTGTACTGGTAGGCTTTTACCTAAAAAGTAGGGTAACTTATTCAAAAAAGCATTTTATTAAATTATATGGCTTACCTCGAACTCCAAACCAATAACTTCAGACTTACAAAGTAACATCCTTAATACAACAAATTTAGGACTAAACTAATTGAATATTTTTACACTCTAATATCTGCGTTAATTTTAACGTTCAGATAAGCACGACACAAATATAAACATGAAGAAAAGGTATATCATCTATGCTGTTTTGGCTATTGGCTTGGCCTATTTAGTATATTACAGGATCAATGCGAACAAAAAACTGGAAGGCAAGGGTGGAGCAGGCGGTGCTCAAACAAAAGGAGGTGGTGCTAAAGGCGGCGGTGCAGGGGCGCCAATGGTTGTAGAGGGCATTGTGGTTAAGCCAACCTCTTTCGATACAGACCTGGAAGTGACCGGAGCGATAGACGCCAATGAATCTGTGGTGTTAAAAAGCGAGGTTTCGGGTTTGGTAACAGGAATTTATTTCACCGAGGGAACAAACGTAAGCAAGGGTGCTGTGTTGGTAAAAGTAAATGACAGAGATATACAGGCGCAGTTACAAGAAGCTTTGACTAAACAAAAATTATCCGGCACCACCGAAAACAGATCAAAACAACTTTTAGAAAAAGGTGCCATTAGCCAGGAAGAGTATGATATTTCACTTGCTGATTTAACTTCCCTTAAGGCACAAACGCAATTGATCAGGGCGCAACTTGCAAAAACAACCATTCGGGCACCATTTTCAGGGCGTGTTGGTTTGCGCAGCATTTCTGCAGGCACATATTTAACACCGGCAACAGTAATTGCAAATTTGGTAAGTACGAATCCGGTAAAGGTTACTTTTTCAGTTCCCGAGAAATACGCAGGACAAATTAAAATGGGCTCATCTATCACATTTACCACTGATGGTTCTTCAAAACAAAATACCGGAAAGGTTTACGCGATTGAACCAGGAATTAATGCTGCTACCAGGACACTGCAAATTAGGGCTTTGGCGCCAAATGCCGACAATGCTCTACTACCTGGATCTTTTGCCAAAATAAAACTTGCGCTAAATACTTTAGAAAACGCCATCCTTATTCCTAATCAGGCTATTATTCCAGTTTTAAAGGGCAAAATAGTGTATGTTCAGAAAAACGGAAAAGCACAGGAAGTTAAGGTGGAAGCCGGAACGCGGACAGACGAAAATATTGTAATTACCTCAGGCTTAAAAGCAGGCGACACGGTTTTGACTACAGGCTCAATGGCGTTGAAAAAAGATGCCCCGGTAAAAGTTAACCTGGTTAAAGAATAGTTATGAGCATCTCCACCACGAGTATAAAGAGACCCGTTCTTGCCATTGTAATGAACCTACTAATTGTTCTTTTCGGAATAATTGGTTACACATTTCTTGGTGTTCGCGAATATCCATCTATCGATCCAACAGTAGTTTCGGTGAGAACATCTTATCCTGGGGCAAACTCTGATATTATCGAATCGCAGATTACTGAACCGCTGGAAAAATCAATAAACTCCATCGACGGTATCCGGAATATCTCATCTTCCAGTAATCAAGGAACAAGCAATATTACAGTTGAGTTTAACCTCGATAAAAACATTGAAGAAGCAACCAATGATGTTCGTGATAAGGTTTCGCAGGCAGCAAGAAATTTACCAAGAGATATAGATGGTTTACCAACGGTAAGTAAGGCTGATGCCAACTCCGATCCTATCCTTTCAATGACCATTCAAAGTGATAAGCGGAACACTTTGCAATTGAGCGATTTTGCCGAAAACGTAATTGCCGATCGAATTCAAACCATACCTGGTGTAAGTAGCGTGCAAATTCAGGGCCAACGGAAATATTCCATGCGGATCTGGATGGACCCGAATAAGCTGAGTGCTTATGGATTGACCTCGCAGGATATTGTGACTGCTCTGGATAATGAAAACGTAGAATTGCCATCAGGGAAAATCACTGGAGAAACCACAGAGCTAACGGTAAAAACTTTAGGAAAGCTGGTCAATGAAGATCAATTCAATAATCTGATTCTAAAATCAGACAGCAACCAGGTGGTGAAACTGAAGGATGTTGGTTATGCTACCCTGGGTTCAGAAAATGAAGAAACCGTTTTAAGGGAATCAGGTAAACCCATGGTTGCTGTTGCCATTATTCCTCAGCCCGGTGCAAATTACCTGGATATTAGTAAAGAGTTTTACAATCGCTTTGATAAGCTGAAGGCAGACATGCCAAACGACATTAAGTTGAAGGTGGCTTTGGATAATACTTTGTTTATTAAACGATCGGTTACGGAAGTTGCGGAAACAATCGGGTTATCACTGGTATTGGTTATTTTGATCATCTACCTTTTCTTTAGGGATTGGGCAATTGCTTTCAGACCGTTAATTGATATCCCGGTATCTTTGGTATTTACATTTTTTGTAATGTACGCCTTTGGTTTCTCCATCAACGTACTAAGCTTACTGGCCATTGTATTGGCTACTGGTTTGGTAGTTGATGATGGTATTGTAGTTACTGAAAATATTTTCAAAAAGGTTGAAGAAGGCATGTCGCCATTTGAGGCTGCTATAAAGGGTTCTAACGAAATCTTTTTCGCCGTAATTTCCATTTCAATTACACTTGCTGCCGTATTCCTACCGGTTATTTTCCTTCAGGGCTTTGTGGGCCGATTATTTAGGGAGTTTGGCGTTGTAATCGGAGCAGCCGTTTTAATTTCTGCCTTTGTTTCGTTGACGTTAACGCCAATGTTAAACGCTTACCTTATGAAAAAGGGCGGACATAAACCTTCGAGGTTTTACAACTGGACAGAACCCTACTTCATTAAGCTGAATGATGCTTACGCAGCTAACCTGAACAAATTTTTAGATAGGCGTTGGCTTTCGATTCCTATTATCGTGGTTTGTATGGGATTGATATTTCTCTTTTGGAAACTTTTACCAAAGGAAACAGCGCCGTATGATGATCGAAGTGCAATTAACATGACCGCAACCTTGCCTGAAGGTGCATCATTTACTTCAACGGATAAATTCATCATGAAGTTGAACCAGATGGTAATTGATTCCGTTCCGGAGAAAAATGTGAATATTACCATTACTTCTCCAGGATTTGGAGGTGCAGGCTCTACCAACTCAGGCTTTGTACGTATGGGCCTGATTGATGCCGGAGACCGTGAGCGTTCGCAAAAAGAAATTGCCGATATGCTGACTAAAATCACCAAAAAATATACGGAGGGAAAAGTAATCGTAAATCAGCAGCCAACCATTTCCGTTGGCCGCAGAGGAGGTTTGCCGATCAGTTATATTATTCAGGCGCAAAATTTTGAAAAACTGAGAGAGAAAGTGCCTTTGTTTATGGATGCGGTTTCAAAAGATCCAACTTTTACTGTGTCTGATGTTAACTTAAAATTCAATAAACCAGAAATTAATTTAACTATCGATCGCGATAAGGCTAAGAACCTTGGTGTTTCGATATCCGCGATAGCGCAAACTTTAAATTTGGGTTTAAGCGGGCAGCGTTTTTCTTACTTCTTTATGAATGGAAAACAATACCAGGTAATTGGGCAATTTGATCGTGGCGACCGTAAAGATCCGCTTGATTTAAGTTCAGTGTATGTGCGTAGCGATAAGGGAGAACTGATTCAGCTGGATAATTTAGTTACCGCAAAAGAAGAAAGCAGTCCGCCACAATTATACCGAAACAACCGTTTTATTTCAGCAACAGTTTCTGCTGGTTTATCGCCGGGTAAAAGTATTGGCGATGGTATCGATGCGATGGATAAAATCGCTGATAAAGTACTGGACGAAACCTTTTCTACTGATTTAAGTGGAGAATCACGGGATTTTAAGGAAAGTTCATCAAATACCTTCTTTGCTTTTGGTTTAGCTTTACTATTGGTTTATCTGATTTTATCAGCACAATTTGAAAGTTTCAAAGATCCGATTATTATCATTTTAACGGTACCAATGGCCGTTGCAGGGGCATTTTTATCACTTTGGTTATGCGGACAAAGCTGGAATATCTTTAGCCAGATTGGTACGATTATGTTAATTGGTTTGGTAACTAAAAATGGTATTTTGATAGTAGAATTTGCCAACCAGCTGAAAGAAAAAGGCGTGGCTATCCCCGAGGCCATTCGCGAAGCATCGGTTTCACGTTTACGCCCCATTCTGATGACAAGTTTGGCCATCGCTATTGGTGCTTTGCCTATTGCTATGGCTTTAGGTGCCGCGGCAAAAAGCAGAATGAGTATGGGAACCGTAATTGTGGGTGGAACAATGTTTTCATTGGTGTTAACGCTTTTTGTAATTCCGGCAATTTACTCCTACTGGGCCAAACCTTATAAACCAAATAAAGAACTAAAAAATGCCGATCGTTTTGAACATGAAGCAACACACATAGCAGAATAAGATGAGTAAGAAATTTAAAATAGCTATATTCCTATTCAGCTTATCCATTTCAGGGTTTGCACAGGAAAAACTCAGCTTAAGGGAAGCAATTTCCATCGCATTGCAGAATAACTACGATATTAAAATTAGTAAAAACGAAATTGACATCGCAAAAAATAATGCCAATATCGGAAATGCAGGCATGTTGCCAACAATTGATGGCACTTATACCAATGGTGGAAGTATTCAAAATACCAGGCAAACACCGGTTACCGGTGAAGATCGCGTGATCAGGGGAGCCAGAAGTACAAATAATAGTTACGGTGCTGATTTGAACTGGACTATTTTTGACGGCTTCACCATGTTTGCAAATTACGATCGGTTAAAAGAATTGCGAAAACAAGGTGAAGTAAATGCCAGGCTAACCATTTTAACTACTGTTTCGGATGTGATTGCAGCATATTATGATGTGGTAAGACAGCAGCAATTACTGATAGCTGCAGATAGTGCTATTGATGTTTCTGTTTGGCGCACCAACATTGCAAAAACTAAATTAGAACTGGGCCGCGGCTCGAAGCTCGATGTTTTGACCGCTCAGGTAGATTATAATACCGACACCTCAAACTTTATTCAGGTTAAAAACTTCTTGCAGATTGCAAAGGTGCGCTTAAACCAATTAATGGTTAGAGATATTGGCACAGGTTTTACCGTTGCAGATAGCATTGATGTAGATAGAGGAATATTATTTAGCAAACAGGCAGAAATTGCTGAACAGCAAAACCCAAATGTTCAAAATGCCTTTATCAATCAAAAAATAGCAGCTTTGAATCTGAAATCTATTAAAGGTGCCAGATATCCGGCAATTATTTTAAACTCTGGTTACAGTAGAGCCAAAAGCACAAGTCCGACTGGCTTTAACCAGCGCTTTGCCGCTAATGGATTTACTTATGGAGTTACCGCAAGCCTTAATTTATTTAATGGTTTTTTGCAGCGGCAGCAGGAACGGAATGCTAAAATTGATATCGAAAACTCTACGTTAAACTTGAGCAAAACCAAACTGGATGTAAATTCACAGCTTTTAACCGCTTACCAGAATTATGCAACATACCTGGATTTAATTAAACTCGAACAACGTAACGTAGATATTGCGAAAGAAAATCTCGACATCACCATGGCCAAATATCGCCTGGGTAGTATTGCTCCTTTAGAGCTTAGGGAGGCTCAGCGTAATGCTATTGATGCACAGAATCGATTTATTGAGATGCAGTTCCAGGCTAAAATTGCTGAAACGACCCTCAAAGAAATCAGCGGAAATATAGATTTATCCAATTAATTTTTATATTTATTCCCATGATACTTGTTGCAGACAGTGGCTCATCAAAAACAGATTGGATGGGTTATCTTAATGGCGAAACCCTTAAATTTAATACGCCCGGAATCAATCCTTATTTTTTAAGTGAAGAAGATATTAGCAAATTGATCGCTAAAAACGAAACGATGATGCTATATGCCGATCAGGTAAAAGAAATTTACTTTTTTGGTGCGGGTTGCTCCTCCCCTGATAAGCATGAAGTGGTTTCAAACGGATTATCTGCGGTTTTTACAAACGCTTTTATTTCGGTTGACCATGATCTTTTAGGATCTGTTTACGCTACATGTGGCAATGCGGAAGGTTTAAATTGTATTTTAGGCACAGGCTCCAACATTTGCTATTTTGACGGCAAAAAAATCCATGATGGCCATCATGGATTGGGTTATGTTTTAGGGGACGAAGGTTCTGGCACTTTTTTCGGAAAAAAGGTTCTTTTGGCGTATCTATACAACAAAATGCCGGCTGCGCTGGCTGCTGAGTTTAAAAAAACTTTTCCTGCAGAAAAAGAGCAGATTATTACCAATGTATATCAAAAGCCTTTCCCTAATATCTATTTAGCTGGTTTTAGCCGTTTTATGGCCGATCACAAGGACCACCCTTTTATTCAGAATATTTTAAAAACCGGATTTCAGGAATTTGTAGATACGAACGTAAAAGATTATCCAAAACATAAGAACGTACCTTGCCATTTTGTAGGTTCAATTGCTTACTATTATCAGGAGGCTTTAGTTGAAGTTTTACAGGCAAATGGAATTGAGCCAGGCAAAATCCTGCAGAAACCAATTGATGATTTATTTAACTTCATCCTTCAAAAAGAAGGAATTGTAAGGCAGGCGAGTTAATTTTGGCAATTATCGCCTTATAAACTTATTGTTAAAATATTTTTAAGATTGTAAACATAACCACATACATTTTGTTATAATTTTGGAGGCACATACATTGCGCAATAGAATATGAAGAGAATATTAGTAGTAGACGACGACATTGAGGTTTTAGAAACCATACAATTAATACTCGAGATTGGCGGTTTCAAGGTTTCGGCACTGAATGATGGCGAAGAGGTTTTTAACAGAATTGAAACATTCAATCCTGATTTGATTTTACTTGATATTTCTTTAGGCCATATTGATGGTAGGGTTTTGTGCGAACAACTGAAATCGATAGAAAGTACTTCGAAAATTCCTATTTTATTGATTTCCGGATTGTACGATGCGAAAGATTTCACTACTTTAAATTACGGCCAGGATGATTTCTTATCCAAACCTTTCCAAATGGATGTATTACTTAAAAAAATTACCAAAATTCTTAATTTGGAAGAAAGCGAACCAAGCTTCCTCTTAAATTAATAAAACAACATATAATATTTCAAGCCAAAAAACTTAATTGTTTTTTGGCTTTTTTTATTCCTCAAAACTTTGTGTGTTATTGATTCACCATGCTGGCTGGTAAGAATACAAGCTGGTGGAATTATGAATTTTTGGATCTTTTAAACACCAACCTAAAAATGCTATAAGCTATTCTATCCTATTTTCATTGGAAGTCCCGATTTTCATCGGATTTATTAATCTCATCGAGTAACCAGCTGTACAATTAGGATTACATTTCAGCTATTGAGAGTATCAACTGATAAGTGAACTCAGCATTATAACTGCTCCCATCTGTCATTTTGGCAAATAAAATCGTTTGGAACAAGCATTGATGGGCAAGAGTTAAATTAAACAATTTATTTACATATGAGCATACAGGAAAAAGGAAATATCTCCATACACACCGAGAATATTTTCCCGATAATTAAAAAGTTTTTATACTCAGATAACGAGATTTTTCTTCGTGAGTTGGTTTCTAACGCAGTAGATGCGGTTCAGAAAATCAAAAGACTAGGTTCATTAGGTCAGTTTAATGGCGAAGTGGGTCAGCCTTTGGTACAGGTTGCAGTTGATAAAGAAGCAAAAACCATAACCATTAGCGATAATGGTTTGGGTATGACTGCCGAAGAGATTAAAAAATACATCAACCAGGTTGCATTTTCTGGCGCAAGTGAGTTTGTAGAAAAATTTAAAGATGCGAAAGATGCAAACGAAATCATCGGTAAATTCGGTTTGGGTTTTTACTCAGCCTTTATGGTTGCCGATTTAGTTGAAATTAATACGCTATCATACCAGGATGGTGCAGAACCTGCCCGTTGGGTGTGTGATGGAAGTACTGAATTCGAGATTACAGAAGGTACCAAAACGACCCGAGGTACTGATATCATTCTTCACGTTAACAAAGATTCAGAAGAATTTTTAGAAGAGTCGAAATTGCAGGAAATCCTTGATAAGTACGCTAAATTTTTACCTGTTCCAATTAAGTTTGGTACCAAAACAGAATCAGAAGAAGATGGCGAAGACGAAGAGGGAAAGAAAAAATATAAAGACGTAGAAGTTGATAACATCATCAACACCACCAATCCGATCTGGACTAAAGCACCTGCAGATTTGTCAGACGAGGATTATTTAAAGTTCTACCGTGAGCTATATCCTTTTAGCGAAGAACCATTATTCTGGATTCACTTGAATGTTGATTATCCATTTAATTTAACGGGCGTATTGTATTTCCCTAAGTTGAAAAACGACTTCGAAATGCAACGCAATAAAATTAAATTGTATTCTCGCCAGGTATTTATTACTGATGAAGTAAAAGATATTGTACCAGAATTTTTGATGTTGTTGCATGGCGTAATTGATTCTCCTGATATTCCATTAAACGTATCCCGTAGTTTCTTACAAGCCGACAGCAACGTTAAAAAGATCAACAACTACATCACTAAAAAAGTAGCTGATAAATTAGCTGAGCTTTTTGCAAAAGACCGTAAATCTTTCGAAGATAAATGGAAAGACATTGGCTTGTTCGTTAAATACGGAATGATCAGCGAAGAAAAATTCTACGATAAAGCAAAAGATTTCGCTTTGGTTGGCAATACTAAAAATGAACTTTATACTTTAAACGAGTACAAAGAGAAAGTTTCCCCATTACAAACAGATAAAAATGGAACAGTTGTTTATTTGTATTCAAATGATGCCTCCAAACAAGATGCTTTTATCCAATCGGCGAATAAAAAAGACTATGATGTTTTAGTTTTAGATTCTCCGATTGATAATCATTTCATTCAGCAGCTAGAACAAAAATTAGAAAAAACTTCTATTAAACGTGTTGATTCTAGCGTTGCTGATAAGTTAATTGAGAAAGACGAAGTTAACGAACATGTTTTAAGTGAAGATCAGGTTAAAGAAGTAACCACCATTTTTGAGAAAGCAATCACCAAACCTGGCATGCAGGTTGAGGTTGTGGCTTTAAATCCAGATGAACTTCCGGTAACCATCACCATGGATGAATTTATGCGTCGCATGAAAGACATGGCAGCAATGGGTGGCGGCATGGGCTTTTATGGTCAGATGCCTGATAGCTATAAAGTTGCTATTAACGGAAATCATAAGCTGGTAAGCAAAATTTTAAAAGCAGAAGGCGAAGAGCAAAGTAATTTGGCTAAGCAAGCTTTAGATTTGGCTTTGTTGGCTCAAGGGATGTTAACTGGCGCAGAACTTACTGCATTTGTGAGCAGAAGCGTTGAGTTGATCTAAGAACAATAAAACAAATAAGAAAAGGGAGAATCGAAAGATTTCTCCCTTTTTATTGAGTTCTAAACCCAAAAATTCTTTCTGCATAAAAAAAGCCCTAATGAATTAGGACTTAATCTCTATAGAATTTCGGGACTCTTAGATTAAAATAAATATGTTTAGCTGGCAATTGATTTTTGCTCCACATTGAAATAATCTTTGTGCTCTTCAATCATCTTCGCAATAGTAGCCGCTTTTGTATCAGTAAGTTTAAACTCAAATAATGGCTCCTGATTTTTCTTAGATTTTACCATTTTTTCGGTGTAGAACCGATAAACAAGTCCGTTAGTTAGCAAACCATATTTAGCTTTAGTTTTACGGAAATACTTAGATAAACGTGAATCATGAATATCCAGGTTATCATCATGGTGTTTACATTCTACTAAAATTGTAGGCTCACCATCTTTCATAATGGTGTAATCTACTTTTTTGCTTTTCTTAACACCGAAATCCAAAACCGCCTCCGATTGTACTTCAGATGGATCAAATCCTAATATCTGAATAAAAGGCATAACTAATGCGTTTCTCGTCAAATCTTCAGTTTGAACTTGCGGAAGCATTTTCTTAATTCTAACAGCAAACTGGCCGATTTCGTCTTTAAGTTCCATGATTATGTGATATAGATTTTAGATGTTTTTTAAATGGTATTATTTCAATAATGGTTTTGCAATCTTAATATTTTACTGTATTTGTGTTTTATTTAAAATTTGCCAAACCCAGTATTGTATGGCCTGTTTTTAATTACTTATCTACAGGCTACACAAGCATGGGCAGGCAGATGTAAAGGGTTAATTAATTTATTTACCTGTTACGGCAAATCATATTAATTATCTGTTTTTGGCAAACAGTATAAAGATTATTAAAATTAAATGAGTAGGTTATTTTTTTACACGAACCCGTGAGTTTATTACACGAAACCGGAAAGTTTTTTATGGTGAAAATTAGGCCCAGTTTTTTTTAATGTGGCAGGCAAAATCAAATATTTTTTTATTTAACTTGCGTTAAAATCATTCCAATATCATATTTACTATATCATGAATCTAAAATGCGTCGTTATTGATGACGAACAACATGCGATTGAGGTACTTACGGACCATATAGCAGAAATGCCAGGCCTAACGGTGTTCAAGACATTTACGAGTCCAGTTCAAGCCTTAACTGAAATTAGTATTGACGATGAGATCGATCTCCTCTTCATGGATATTGATATGCCTGGAATTAACGGTTTAGAACTCGCTAAAAACATCAGGGAAAAAGCTAAATACTTAGTTTTTACCACTGCACATCCTGACTACGCACTGCAAGCTTTTGATGTGCAATCAGATCAATACCTGCTCAAACCTATATCCTTTGCAAAATTTGCATTAGGTATTGACAGAATTTTAAAGAAGGAAGCAAATAATGCCAAGGCTGCTTCAAAAGATGCCGATCAGGTGGCGGCACTTTATATTAAAGGCGACCACAAATACGCTTTTTCTAACATCGCTATCGATGAAATACTTTATATCAAAGCGCTTCAAAATTATATACAGATCATCACTAAAACTGAAACGCATACTACCTACCTTACGTTAAAGGAGATTGAAAAAGCTTTAGAAAACCACGCTTTTATCCGGGTGAACAAATCGAATATTGTGGCTAAAACTGCGATCAAAAAGGTAGATGGAAATATTATCCGCCTGGTAAATAATGAAATGATCCAAATTGGCGAAGGCTATAAAGAAGCTTTCTTCGCCTATGTACAAAGTAGCTTATTGAAATCTAACAGAAGTCAATAAAAAACTAGAATTCAAAAATAAAACTTGTTGCTTGAGTGTGACCCATTTCAGTTGGGTTAGTAACGAAGTTAGTTTTAGCTTTAACGTTTTTGTAAACAAAAACAGTTTTTTTAGCGATTTTAGCAGTAGTGTTTTGAGTTTTCATAATATATAACAATAAAAGACTAGAATTCAAAAATAAAACTTGTTGCTTGAGTGTGTCCCATTTCAGTTGGGTTAGTAACGAAGTTAGTTTTAGCTTTCACGTTTTTGTAAACGAAAACAGTTTTTTTAGCGATTTTAGTTGTAGTGTTTTGAGCTTTCATAATATATAACGATAACAAACTAAAATTCAAAAATAAAACTTGTTGCTTGGGTATGTCCCATTTCAGTTGGGTTAGTAACGAAGTTAGTTTTGGCTTTAACGTTTTTGTAAACAAAGACAGTTTTTTTAGCGATTTTAGTTGTAGTGTTTTGAGCTTTCATGATATATAATTTTTAAGTTATTATTTGTTGTTATTTATTTCTGTAAAGGTGCAGTGTTAAATCAACCTCAACCATTTTTTTACACAAAACATCGATTTTAGGGGATCAAAACAACATTTAAGTAGATATAACGCCGAAAAATGACCTATTTTACTATTCAGAATCTTTACAGAAATTACAAATTTCACCTTCTTATTTGGAGCTTATACATCCTTGCCGATGTATTTATTTTAGGTTTTGCATATGAATTCAAAGAGCCAGGGGTTTACGTGATTGTTTATTTCACAAATATCCTGGCATTTTACATTTATGCTTTTTTATTAAAAAAAATCCTGGGTCTTGAAAACGGTTTAATAAGAAACATACAGATATCATTACTCGTAATATTGGTTATTTGTGTTTATACAGTTTTCAGTTATTTATTAGTTGATTTTTTTGAATATCTGAATCTTATAGCCAGTGCTCCTAAAAGAAAACTAAATCAGCTATTTGTTTTAAATGCAGTATATAGAGCCATTCTATACATTGGCTATGCTACTGGTTATGTTTATGTCATAAAATCGTTTGAAGATAGGAAAAAAGTAGAGGCTCTTGAACGTCAAAGTCTTGTTACACAGATAGAAAAGCAAGCCTTAGAGAATGATCTGGTACAATCTCAAAATAATTTTCTTCGCAGTCAGATCAATCCGCATTTTTTATTTAACACCCTAAATTTCATTTATAATGATGCCCGCAAAAAGGCACCTATGGCTGCTGATGCAATCATGAATTTAGCTGAAATGATGCGATATGCGCTAAAAAGACCAGAAGCATCAGAAATGGTGCCTTTAAGTGAAGAAGTGGAACAGATCGAACACCTGATTAACCTGCATCAGCTACGAACGGCAAACGCACTCAACCTGAAACTGGAAGTAAATGGAGATTTATTTGGCATACGGTTTCCTCCGCTTATTTTGCTAACGCTGATCGAAAACATATTCAAACATGGAAATGTTACGCACTCTACGCAAACTGCAATTATTAAGATAGATTACGATAACAATAACCTAAACATTAGTACCATAAATATGGTGAATGATGTGAAAGGAAAGGAGCATGAAAGCCATCATGTAGGTATTGACAATATTAATAAGCGGTTGGCAAACTTCTACAAAGACGACTATATTTTCAGATACTATAAAGATCCACTGAATCGATATATTACTGAAATAGACGTTCCGGTAATAAACCCAATGGCGAAATTAAATCTTAACCAATAGCATTTTTACGTTGCATATCTTTTAGTAAAAAATAATACATTACCATTTCATTTGTACGCTGATCTCTGCTGAATAAGCGGTTTACATGCATGTGCATTAAATCGCTAAATAGTTTTATTCTCCGGCTTCCTTCAGTTTTCTTTAATATTGCTATAAATGAACTTTTAAATATGTTAAATTCATCGCACAGGCGATCATCCGTTAACTCAGGAGTAGTTCTGTACAACTGATATTGTTGATTGAGTTTTTTAAAATCAGTAGCCTCTAAATGATGTTCCGCATTAAAAGAATCAGACATTAGTTTGATAATCTTAATCATCTCTTTCGCATCGAACACCCCACCGTCTCTCAGTTCATTTACCAACGCTGAGCACCATTTGTATTTTGTGAAAGCGCCAGTCTGATCTTGCAATACCGATAATACAAACTCACTGTCGACCGAAAAATGTGCTTCTATTTCCGAGATCAAGTCTGCACCATAACGCTCAATTTCCCTTTTGTAGGTTTTCAGTTGAAGATCTGAAACTAAACCGCTATTAATATAATCTTGGAGATAGTCGCCAAAAGCAGAAATTAATTTTTGCCCATCCGCTTCCTTATGCAGCAAAACCCTAAAGCGCAGATGGTTACCATGCTCGTTGTACCTAATAAAAAACCATGATTTGATGGAGTAAGAAAAATCAGCCAAAAAAGCAGGAACAACACCAATTAAAAGTTCATCTGAGCGTTGCTGATGGCAAAAGATTTCGAAATACAACCATTCTTTTCCCGGCAAAAAAGTACTTTGAATCCCTGTTTTATGAACATCTAAATCATCTACACCCCTATAAATACGATCACTATGATTAAGATTAAGGATAAACTGAGCCAGATATGGTTTTTGCTGCTGATCTACCACCTTACTTACAGATGGAAAAATCACTTCTTCCAGATACAATTTGGTTTGTTTCTGCATAAAAAGAATCAGGGCATTTAGATCTTCATCAGCTTCTAAATCAAAACAAAGCGTTTGATCGGATAAACCGGTTTTAAAAAATCTGCAAACACCTCGTGTTTTCAAAAAAACACGACAGTTTTCAACGGTTATTGCCGTTTTACCTGGATAAAAATTCTCCTTATTTACCTGCCATTTTGCTGCGCTCAGAACAACATTATGATACTGAAAGCGAGGGTAGAAATCTAAGTCAGGAAAAATGCCATCAAGCGGGAGTGAAAGGCTGGTTTGCAAACCCTGATGTTGCAAATCGCAAAGTAACCTGAATACAGAGAGATCAGAACGGGCATAATTATAAGCAGAAGCCAGACGTGGAATTAGCCGTTTGTTTAATTGCCTGGATCTTAAAACCACTTCATTATTTCTCACAGAAATATAAATATCGCGGAGCGAAAGCGGCGCATGGGAAGTATCAAAATTGAGGATGGATAACTGATGGTCGTAAATCAGTTTCCGACGATTGATATTATCCACATTCGTTTCAACCATGTATGCCACATCGAAAAACATGACTTCAGGATTTGCATTTTGTTCAATTGCCGAAGTTTCTTTGCAGTAAGCTTCTACCGCAGCATCAGCAATAGAGAACCGACCTGTTAAAGCATTTGCACTCGCTCCGCCAATTTGGTCAATGCATATTAAATCATCAGCCAAAGACATTAATAAACTAAATGAGTTTGGCAAGATACTTTCCCTTTCATTCGTATCAAACGATAACTGATTCAGGAAAATAGGCTCATTAACCTTAAAACGCTCAGCTAAGAGGTTCGCTTTTAACGCCGCCTTTAAATCATTTTTATTTTTCTCACTTTTTTTCTTGTCCTTAAACTGCGCTACAAAATCATCTTCGCCTGCTTGTTCCAATTCATCATAACCAATTCCCATTTCCGGATCTAGCGCTACAGAGAGTGCAATTTCTTGCTGATCAAACTTTTGCCTGAACCTTCTGATGAAACTTGTTAATGCATCTCGCTCATTGGACTTTAAAATTTTGCTCAATAATTGTATCAAGCCAGGCAAAGGTTTAAGCAGTTTTTCATCTAGTCCCCCACTAATTGTTTTTCGCTCTGCGATGAGATACTGAGGTTTATCTGCAGTGGCTGCAATCCCGATCCTTTCGAAGTAATCCTGCCCTACAATATTCGGATCCCGATCACTGAAGATAAGCTGTAAGGCATGCATATCTGCGATGAGGCGAAGTGCATCTGTTTCTGCATTTGAATCCAAATCAAGTTTTGCAAACAATGCTTTTACCGTTATCGGCTCAATGCAAATATTAAGAATTCGTTCAACTAAATCATGCTGATCGATTTCTGCCAGTTCAAAAACACCATCGGTACAGGCGATATAGCGGATGCCATCGCTTGTAGTATAATAGCTGCTATTGCTAAATAATTCAACATTATCCGCCAGTAAACGCTCAAAATCAAAATGGAGTTCATTGCGATAAGGCCAGTCGATAAAACGATGAACAACTTGCGCTTCATTGATGATAATTTTGCTTTCGGCTGTTTGAAATGCCTGATTTAAAAAGCTGAAACTGGCGAATGTACCATAAGGTGTGGAACGATATTTCGCCCGGTTAAAATATTTCCAAATGGTGAAACTTACTTTTGAAGGAAGATTATTTAAATCATCAGCCTGGACATCTTTTATCGTTTCATAAAAAGCGGATGATGATACCGCAATTGCTTCTTTAAGTTCATCCCAACAGGAAGCAAGATCAGCTTGATAAGAAAATTTAGGCGTTCGGAAAATGATAGAGGGATGGATATTAAGTTTCATGGAAATCAATTATCAGGCGAAAATTACAAAGATTAATCTTAAAACAAACATTCATTGCAACTAAAAAAGCCACCTTCAACATTTGAAGATGGCTTTCAACGGGACTTATTTGAGTGTTTATTTCTTGGTAACTTTAAATTCTGTTCGTCTGTTTTTTGCCCTTCCTTCCGGATTATCTTTCTTCTTTTTACCTTTTCCAATCTCATTTGGTGCAATTGGCATCGATTCACCGTATCCTTTTGATGTCAGGCGTGATTCGGAAATTCCTTTACTCACCAAATAATCAACGCATGATTTCGCTCTTTGATTCGACAAATCCAGGTTGTACTCATCGGTACCAATATTATCGGTATGAGAACCCAATTCAATTTCCATTTCCGGATTATCTTCCATAATCGGAATTAAAAAATCCAGTACTTTTTTACTGGGTTCTGTAAGCTCAGCGCTGTTAAATTCATAATAAACGTTATCTAACGCAATTGGAATACCCAACTTGAACGGACTGATACAATAATCTTTGTAAATCATGGTATCGGCCTTCGCCAATTCCTCATAAGGATAATTTTTGGTGATGGAAAAATAGTTATCCTTTGCAAAAAGCAATTTAACTGGCCGTTTTGAATCTACGCTAAACAGGTATTTGCCATCAACACCGGTGATCACTTTTTTATTGCTTTCTGCATTTGAAAAAGTAACTGTTGCACCAGCCAATGGCAATTTCGTTTTGCAATCTGTTAAGATGCCGCTTATGTTAAATGATTCTTTTTTAACTTCAAACACCTCTAAACAGCATGATGACTCGCGATCGGAACTGATATAACCCCTTGTGCCCTGCTCATTTGTTGCAGTAAAATACAAATCATCTTTCGATGAGTTAAACGGATAGCCAAGATTTTTCGGTTCGCTCCAGGTAATTAAATCGCCTTCGGCTTCAAAAAAATCCATTCCGCCTAAACCTACTCTTCCATCGGTACTAAATAAAAGTTTTTTGGTTATTGTATTATAGTTTGGAGCCCGCTCATCATCTTCAGTATTTATAGTTGGGCCCAAATTCACTGCCTGCCCAAGCGTACCGTCTTCACGGATGGTGCAATACCATAAATCAAATTTGCCATATCCGCCGCTTCTGTCCGAAGAGAACAACAGGTACTTTCCATCGGCAGTTACAAATGGCTGGCTCGAATTAAAATCTTTGCTATTGATTTCTAAACCTACCTGTACCGGATCCGACCATTTATCATCCATCTTTGTAGCGGTGTAAATCGAATATCTTTCTCTTTCTCTCCAATAGGTAAAATAAACCCTCTTGCCATCTGGGCTAAAACTTGCCGCGGCAGTCTCTACGTTTCTTGGTAAATTCAGATCCATCATCCTTACTGAAATATCAGCTACACCAAGATCGGTTTTGGTGGTATATAAATTATTAATAAAGGGATTGGCTTTTGTAGAAATCTGCACTTCACCGGCGTCTGTTTTCATAATATCTTTTTTGCCTGCAGTGGCTACCGGGCGAGAAGAGGTAAAGTAAAAATCGTTACCCGCTTTAACAGGAGCATAATTAGAGCCCAGTCCGTTTACGTTACTGGCTATTTTTCTAATCTGCACCATTCGTGGAAAACGCATTTCCTCTAAAGCAAACTTGCAGGAAGCAATTTCTTTCTGCGCATCTTTAACCAATGGATCATTTGGGTTTTTTCTAATGAATACCTGAAAAGCATCGATAGCAGGCGTAAACTTTTTATTTGCCCTTAGGCATTCCGCGTAATAAAATTGTGCTTTTCTGTAACGGGTGTTGGTAAAAGTAATGGCCACCGCATAATACTTCTCTGCTTCAGAAAACTCCCGGTATAAACGGCTCGATTCTGCCAAATTGTAGATAGAACCTTCATAATCTTCAATCACCTTTTCATCTTTTGCCGATTTTCTTTCCGTGCCGTATGGAAGAATTGCAAGGGTGCTATCACCAGTAATTTTTAAGGCTTTTTTATAAAATGTAGACGCCGCATAGTAATCTTTGTTTTCAAAATAAGTATCGGCAACTCTTTTATAATTTACCACGTACTGTGCATTTGCGTAACCAAAAGGTGCCAATAATAAAAACAGTAATATTTTTTTCATTTTGAATATCGATTATAAACGTGGACAGAAGAAGTTTGGACCAATGATGCCGTTTCTACCAATCAGTGAGATTGATAGTTCCAAACCACCATTACTGTTTGAAGCCCTGCTGAAAGATGAAGTATTTACATCGTAACTCAATCCAAAAACCATGTTACGTAACTGCAAACCAACAAATGCAATTGCCGCATCCTTTACACGGTAATTGCCGCCAAACAAAATATTTGAAGAAGGATTTACATTAAGCTGAGCATATGCACCTAAAGAAATTTCATTGGTATTTCCCTGATACATTACCAAAGCATTCGGCACAATATCCAATAGTTCGGAGGCCCGGATTCTGGCGCCGCCATGTCCGGTAAAGCGCATCGGAATGCGGGAATCTGTTCCTGAAAAACGGTCAGTTGGCCTGGTGAGGTGAGCAACACTTGCACCTAAGAAAACATTTACACCTTTATTTGGGTTACCGTCAAAATACATGATCCCGGCATTTACATCTGGAACAAGTGATGATTGCGACTGGAAAGTTTCTCCACTCATCATGCCTCCATCATAACCAGAAATGGGATTAAACTGGTTCCCGAAACGACCTTGAGAAAAATCGAAACTTCTGTTAATAATTCCGGCCTGCAAGCCAAAGCTAATCATCTGCAAGCCTTCAAAACCAAATCTTAACCGATAGGATCCTGATACCAGTGCTGTCAGATAATTAAAATCCAATTCACCTGCCCTTTGATTCAGTACAGTTGCACCAAAAGCGAAATTCTTTTTAGGTGCCATATCGAACGAAGCGCCTCCGGTAAGGAAAGAGTTGTTTAAAGCGCCCCATTGCTGTTTAAAATTTACGCTGGCCCTGTAATCGCCATCTACCACTCCTGTTAAGGCAGGGTTAAGCCAAAGCGGATAGGCATAATATTGCGAAAAGTGCGGATCTGTTTGCGCAAATGATTTAGCTGAGCAAATCATCAGGCCCACAACAACTGCATACACTTTTAAAATCGATAATATTTTCATGGAATTTGATTTTTTCTGTTTATAAATTAACCGGCTCATATCTATCTTAATAAGGTAACAGTACCTTTTCTCACCACAGTTGTTCCATCTGTAAGCTGCGCTTCTACCATGTACACATACACGCCAATTGGCTGATTAACTCCTCTAAAAGTTCCATCCCATCCGTTTGCTACATTATCAGATTGGAATAATAACTGTCCCCATTGCGTGTAAATAGACATTTTAGCACTTGCGATGGTATTTCCATAAATTAAGAAAACATCATTTTTACCATCGTTATTTGGTGTGAATGCATTCGGAATGTATATCTGATTGCCCAGCGGATTGCTTGCCTTGCCTGTTACTGGTGTTGAGTTTGCACTGGTTTGGCAATCTAACTGACCTTTAGCTCTTACGATAATGGTAACCGCCTGATCTGGCTTTAAACCTACTGCGAGATAGGTTGTACCCACCGCAGCCTGCCACGTTAATCCATTATCTGTTGAAACCTCATAACTTATAGCGCCATTTACTGCCGCCCAGGCAAAGGTTACACTATTTGGGGTTGTAGACTGAACAACTACTGATGGCGCTGATAATACAGGAAGTACAGTTACAGTAACTCCGGTTCTGGTAGGGCTTGCGCAACCACCAACTGCAATACTTTCTACGTAGAAGATTGTTGTTGCACTGATGTTTGGTGTAGTAAATGTAATGCCTTCACCAATTGAAGTTCCGTTTGAGCTTGTAGTATACCATCTGTAAATTAATCCTGCTACCGGGTTATTAACAGTTAGTATGGTATTGCTGCCGGCGCAAATGATTCCGTTCGCCGGCGTTACTGAAGGCGGAGCCACTGGTACTGGTAAAGCAAGTACGTTAACCGGGGTTCTTGATGATGATAAACATGATCCGTTAGCTCCTTCAACATAATAAGTAATATTAGTAGTTATTGCTGGTGTGATAAAAGTGTTTCCTGTTCCCGCTATTGTACCACCAGATGGTAAGGTATACCAGTTGTAAACAATATTTGCCTGAGGACTTGAAACAGTTAACACAGCTGAACTTCCAATACATACACTTACGTTAGCAGCTGCAACACTCGGAACATTCGGTTTTTGATTTACGGTTACGGTAACCTTAACCCTGCCGCCATTATTATTACAACCTCCTGCACCTACTGCCTGGACATAATAATCTGTGGTTGCATTGATTACAGGTGTAGTATATGTCGTTCCCGTAAATAATAAACTACCACCTGTTGCCGCAGTATACCATTCGTAGGTTACACCTGCTTGGGCATTGGTGATGGTAAGCGTGGTAGGCTCGCCAGCACAAATGTTGGTTCCGGTTGTGGCCACAATCGGGCTATTTGGAATGGCACTTACTGTAATAGCTACCGCTAATGCGTTTGCTGCAGTATTTTCGCATTTATTATCTCCGCGAACAGTTACATAATAAGTGGTATTACTTGTTAACGCAGGTGTTGTAAATGAGGCTCCGGTAAATACTACTGTTGAGAGCGCAGCATTGCTGTACCAGGTAAATACTGGATTGATTACGGTAGTGCTTGTAGCCGTTAGTGTTGTCGTGCCACTTGTACAAATCGTAGTTGAACCAGATACAGCAACATCAGTTGATACTGCTCTTGGATTAACGATAACCGTTACCGTTTTAGCACTGGCAGAGCTGTTTTCACATTTGTTAGCTCCTTTTACGGTTACATAATATGTAGTGCTTGTGGTTAAATTCGGTGTGGTAAAGATCGGACCAACAAAGGCTACACTGGTTAACGAAGCATCGTTATACCAGGTGAACACCGGATTTGTCACCGTAGTTGAACTGGCATTAATTGTTGCTGTTCCCGAACCGCAAATGATTGCCGGACTAGAAACCGTGATATCTGCTGCCGTAGCAACTTCATTCACTGTCACCGTAACCACTTTAGCGGCTGATGCTGAACTTTCGCACCTGTTACTTCCTTTTATTGTTAGATAGTATCTGGTAGTTGCATTTAATGTTGGTGTGTTAAATGTTGCACCAACAAAAGCAACCGATGTTAAAGCAGCATCGTTGTACCAAGTGAAAACGGGATCGTTAACCGTTGTAGTGGTAGCTACTAATGCAGTCGATGATCCACCACAAATCGTGACATCATTAGCCATAACATCTGTTGCATTGGCTGACGGTGTGATCGTAATTACCACTGCTTTGCCATTACCAGCAGCATTCTCACATTTATTATCTCCTTTAACGGTTACGTAATAGGTAGTAGTTGTATTTAAAGCTGGTGTAGTAAATGTACTGCCAACAAAGGTGATGTTGGTTAAAGCAGCATCACTATACCAGGTAAATATTGGATTAATTACATTCGGAGAAGTTGCGTTTAACGTAGCTGAAGCTCCGGCACAAGCAGTGGTTCCTCCATTCACTATGATATCAGTAGCTGTAGCCAACGGGTTAACGGTAACCACAACTGCTTTGGCATCAGCAGCTGAATTTTCACATCTGTTGCTTCCTTTAACCGTTACGTAGTAAGTTGTGGTTGCAGTTAAATTATTAACGGTAAAAATCGGGCCGACAAATGCTACGCTGGTTAGCGATGGATCATTATACCAGGTAAATACCGGTTGAGTAACAGTTAAGCTTGAGGCTACTAATAATGCTGAAGAGCCTGAGCAAACCTGGGTATTTGCTACGGTTAAATCTGCAGATGTTGCGAATTCATTAACCGTTACTGTAATTGCTTTTGCAGTATTCGGTTGATTTTCACATTTGTTATCTCCTTTAACCGTTACGTAGAATGTTGTACTTGTAGTCAACGCACCGGTATTAAATGATGTACCTGTATAAATTGGCGTTGTTGAAAGTGAAGCATCAGCATACCAGGTAAATACTGGATTGGTAACTGTAGTAGATGATGCTGACAATACTGTACTTGCTCCTTTGCAAATTGATGTGATTCCACTTAAAGCAATATCCGAATCAGTTGCATAAGGATTAACAGTAATCGTTATTGGTTTAGCTGTTGCGGCTGTGTTTTCACATCTGTTACTTCCCTTAACTGTAACATAATAAGTTGTTGTTGCAGTTATAGTAGGCGAATAAGTATCTGTTGTATTTACGATGGTGGTTAAACCGGCATCACTGTACCACGTAAATACAGGATCAGTTACCCCATTTGCTTGTGCTCGTAGTGAAACTGGTGCACCAGCGCAGATCGAGGTAGGACCCGTTAAAGTAATATCAGTTGCTACTGCAATTGGGTTGAATAAGATGCTAACCTCTTTTGTATTCCCTGCCGTATTTGCACACTTTCCTGTTCCACTAACTGTTACGTAATATTTTGTGGCAGCGGTAAGGGACGGTGTAGTAAATGTTGCAGTGTTCGCGGCAACCAATTGCGTAAGTGCTGCATCGCTGTACCAGTTAAATACAGCATTTGCTATCGAACTCGATGCCGTTAAGGTGGTAGTTGCCTGCGAACACAACGAGGTGTTACCCGTTACAGTGATATCGCTTGCTAAAGCTGAATCGTTCACCGTAATAGAAATCATTGTTCTGGTAGAGCTTGAACAGCCGTTTGCATTAACCAATTCAACATAGTAGTTTGTAGTTCCAACGGGTAAGTTTGCCGGGGTTAAGAATTTATTGTTGTTGGTTACCAGCATATTTCCACCAGTAGGTTGATCGTACCAGTTATAGGTATTTCCAGCTACTGCAACAACACTTAACTCCACTGGGGTATTCAAACATGTTGTTAACGGATTGCCTGGATTTGCTGTCGGTGGTGTAGGTGGAGGAAGTACAATGAGAGTTGCCCCAACCTTCACTGTTTCGCAGCCATTGGCATTGGCAGTAACGAAATATTCATAAGTATTTGGCGCTAAAGTTGGATCTGTTGTAAATGTTGGTCCGTCTTTTCCTGCTTGATATACGCCTCCCGCATACCACTTATAGGTAATTCCTGGTTGAGGATTTTGAACACTTAAAGTAGCAGCTGAACCCTGACACACACTTACCGTAGTTGTAGTTAAAGCAGGTGCAACAATTGTTCTTTGTGCATAATCAAAGTTAACTGATGTTAATGCGCCCAATAAGCCAGCATTTAATCTCAATTCCACTTCATCAAACTGACTGGTTGGAATAATGGTTAATATACCGGTATTGTTACCTGCTAATAATTTTAAACTAATCAATGGGTTTGAAACTGTAGTCACATCACCATTACTGTTTCCATTTAAATAAGTGGTAACAGAAACGTTTGGCAATAATGCTAATGAAAGCAACTGACCAGGAGTGGTTATTTTTAATCTTAATGTATCACCAACATTAGATGCAGATGGGAATTTTAACCTTTGATATACTGATGATCCTAATAATCCTACAGGTATTACCAGTGTAGAGCCTGTAGTAATATCTCCATCGATAGCATTATTCGGATTAATTACTCCAGCTCCAATTGAAATACCACCTGTTACGCCATTGGTTTGTGCAGTTGCTGCTCCGCATGGTGTTGGTACAGGTGTTCCTGCCGGGATAACTGTTACATCAACACGGGCTCTGGTTGAAGTACATCCACCAGGGATTATTGCTTCAACAAAGTAGCTTGTGCCACTTGATAATTGAGGCGTGATGTAATTACTTGTACTCGAATTAACAGTACTAAATACCGGAGTCGTTCCAGTTTCAGTAGTGTACCAATTTATGGTTACACCCGCTGTACTTGAAGTAGCTGTTAAGGAAGCTACTGATCCTGCGGTTATGGTAACAGAAGATGGCGTAATTACAGGAATCTGAATGTTACCAATAGTAATTGTTCCTGTTGTTCTGGCAGATGCAGAACCACAGCTATTTACAGCTTCTACGGTGTAAGTACTGTTCGTTGTAACATTTGATACCGTGAAAGTTGGGCCATCAAAACCTGCCTGATAAACATTTGTACTATCATACCATCTGTAAGTTGTTCCAGCAATTGGATTTTTAACCTGGAATACAACTGAAGTATTGATACAGGTTTCTATATTCGGAACCAATAACTCTGGTTGTACAGGAGCTGGAGTAACGGTTACGTTCACCACCGTTCTATAACTCACACAACCTGACGCAGATACTGCAGCAACAAAGAATTTCGTATCCCCTGTTAAAACTGGTGTGGTAAAAATAATACCGTCTTTACCTGTTAAATAAGTTCCGTCCGCATCATACCATCTGTAAGTTAAGCTTGATGATGGATTACTAACCGTCAATTGAGTTGTTTGATTCTCACAAGCTGTTACATTTGAAGAAACAACAGTTGGCGCAACCAAAATGCGTTGTGCATAATTAAAGTTTAGTGAACTTAAAGCCGTTGCAACGCCACCGTTTAATCGAACCTCTACCCCATCGAATGTTGTCGCTGGTACAAAAGTAATTAAGGCCTGAGTATCGCCGCTTAGGAGTTGAACGTTTAACAAACCACTATTTAGCGTTCTAGCATCACCATTGCTGGTTGTTCCAAGGTAAGTTGTGATTTGAGTATTTCCTAAAACACTTAATGATAGCAATCTTCCCGGAGAGGATACCAATACCCTAACGGTATCGCCTAGGCGGGATACTGACCCAAAACTTGCTCTTTGGAAAACTGATCCGCCTAAGGCGCCTACAGGTAAAATTAATGATGACCCTGTTTGGGTATCGTTATCAATCGCTAAACCTGGATTAAATACACCTGCCAGCACACCCAAACCAACAACGCCATTGGTTTGTGCGGTTGCTGCCTCACATGGAACAGGATTTGGCGAACCACCAGTATTTACGGTCACTGTAATTTGAGCCCTACCTAAGGAAGCACATCCATTTGCAGAAACCGCTTCCACATAATAAGTGGTTGTAGCAGTTAATGATGGCGTTACATAGGTGGGGCCTACATAAACTGGCGTAGTCGCCGTAGCCGAGTTATACCAGTTGAAGGTTACATTGGCTTCAGATGAACTAGCGGTTAAAATTGCAGTTTGCCCTGGGGCTACAGATGATGAACTTGTAGTTAATGTAGGTAAAGCTGGAGCTGGGTTAACCGGTACCAATACCGTTGCTCGGCTAGCGCTTACACAATTGCCTTGAGCTGCTTCTACATAATAGGTTGTATTAGCCGTAAGCGCTGGAGTAGTTACCGTTGCACCCGTTAAAACCGGAGTTCCGCCAGTTTGCGCAATAAACCAATTGTAAGTTACTCCGGCAATTGGATTGGTAACAGCTAATGTAGCCGGACTTCCTGCGCAACTAGCAGTAACAGTTGCAACTGCTGGAGTTGCTAATGCTGGTGTAACAGTTACGGTAACTGGAATCCTTAACGGATTGGCACAGGTTGCTCTCGATACTTGAATATAATAAACAGTAGTAGCTGTTAAGGCCGGAGTAGTGAATGATGCACCGGTAGCCAATTGAGTACCAGCGGCGTCATACCAGGCAATAGCAGTACCACCATTGGCAGTTGCTGTTAAAGTCGCGGTGGCACCTGAACAAATTGTTTGTGAACCCGCAGTGATCGTTGGTGCCGGGTAAGTAATGGTTGCCCCATAAACATCCAAGCTGGTTACCGCAGAAACCAAACCGCCGAAACGTATCTCTACCCGATCAAATGGCGCTCCACCTAAAAGACTTGCTGCAAAACGGTTTCCACTTAAAAGTTGAAGGTTAACCAATGATGAACCCAGTTGCACCGTTCTAACAACCGTTGTTCCGTTTAAAATTGTTACTGTGGTGTTATTTAGTATCTGTAAATCCAATAAACCGCCTGGTAAGGCTAAGTCTAAACGAACACTATCGGTTGCGGTACCCGAAATTGGAAACCTTAATTGTTGAAATCCTGTTGATGCCACACCAACAGCTAATGTAATTCTGGTAAAATTATCTGGATTAGTATCAGTTGAATTCCCTGCTCCTGTAATTCCACATAATACACAGATTCCGGTGATACCGCTTGTTTGGCTATTGGCCGCATTACAGGCTGTACCACTTCCGGTAGGAATAACGGTAACTGTTACCGGAACGCGGCTTGCACTGATACAACCATTGGCATTTGTAGTTTCTACATAATAGGTTGTGGTTGCACTTAATGCTGGTGTAGTAAAAGATGTTCCAGATCCCACCTGTGTACCCCCGGTAGCTGCGTCAAACCAGGTAATGGTATTTCCTGCATCGGCCGTTGCCAATAGCGTGGTAGATTGATTTGGATTAATGACTTGATTGTTGGTGGTAACCGTTGCCAAGGTAGCTGGCGGATTAATAGAAACTGTTACCGCTGTTCTTGCACTTACTGCAGTTCCAGAAACGGCTTCTACATAAAAGACGGTTTCACTGGTTACTGCCGGAGTGATAAACGTGCCATTGTTGTTGGTGGCTAAAGGTGTTGTACCTGTAGCACCGTACCAATTGTAAGTAACACCGGCAATTAAATTGCTTACGGTTAAGGTTGCAGGTGAACCAGAACACACGGTCGCATTCGCCACTACGGGAGCATTAACGTTTACCGCAATACTATAACCGGTTGTGGCTACATTGCCACTGGCATCTCTTGCTGTTAGTGAAATTGTATAATTACCACCTAGTGTTGGTACACCTGTAATTTCTCTGGTGTTGGTATTAAAGTTCAATCCTGGAGGAAGATTAGTCGCTATATAAGTATAAGGACCAGTTCCACCGGTAACCGCAGGAAGGGTTTGGGTAGGGTAAGTAGTTCCCACTATTCCGTTTGGTAATGTTGCTGACGGAAGGTTTAAAGCTCCAATCACTTTCAGCGAATAGTTACCTGTTGCTGATCTACCCTCACTGTCAGATACATTTACGGTAACCACATAATTTCCGGCCTGAGTAGGTATGCCTGAAATTTCTCTGGTAGCATTATCAAAATTTAATCCTGGCGGAAGATTAATTGCGCTATAAGTGTATGGACCCACACCACCCGTTGCAGATGGAATGGTTTGCGCCGGATAATTGACTTTTTCAGTACCATCGGCTAAAGTAGCTGCCGGCAATGCCAGCGGATCGATAATGGTGATGGAATAGGTTGTAGTAGCTGTTTTATTTGTGAAGTCAGTTACGGTTACCGGAACAGGGAAAGTACCAGATTGTGTTGGTGTACCCGAAATCTCTCTTGTTGCTGGATTAAATGATAAACCCGTTGGCAGGCCCGTAGCTGAATAGGTGTATGGTGTGGTTCCGCCAGTTGCAGAAGGAATAGTTTGTGTTGGATAAACCAGACCATTTGTTCCGTTTGCTAGCGTAGCAGCCGGCAACAATAAAGGGTCGGTAACTTTTAAAGTATAGTTTGAAGTAATAGAATACCCATTGGCATCAGTAACAGTTATTGGGATTATATAATTTCCAGGCTGTGAAGGAGTACCCGAAATTTCTCTGGTTGTTGGATTGAAACTTAATCCCGGAGGTACACCAGTAGCAGAATAGCTGATAGGGCCAGTGCCACCTGTGGCTGCAGGAATAGTTTGCGTTGGATATAAAGTTCCGGTAACGCCATCTGGCAATGCGCCTGGAGCCAATGCCAATGCTGGAGTAACGGCTAAAGTAAAAATTGCAGTAGTTGAACAGTTTTTCGTATCGGTTGCGATAACTGAAAATGTTGGATCGCTGGTAGCAGTCGGCGTTCCGGTAATCAAACCCGTGTTTGATAAAGATAAACCTGCAGGCAAAGTACTACCCGAGGCTAATGCATAGGTAAAACCAGGTGTACCACCTGTCGCAGCTGGCAATTGTTTGCTGTAAGGGAATGAAATACTGGCATTGCTTAATGTTGTTCCATTAAATACGATAGCAGGATTTACGGTGATGGTTACCGGAGTTCTCGTCGGGTTTGAACAAACAGTGCCGTTGATTAATTTATTAACCTGAATGTAATAGGTTGTTGTTGCTGAAAGCGCTGGTGTTGTAAAATCTCCACCATCAGGATTTAATACCGTTGCGCTTACCGGACTATCAAAATAGCTAACGGTTGTTCCGGTAACCGGTGTAACCGATAATTTAGCTGAACTACCCGCACAAATAGATTGTGCACCAGAAATAATAGTTGGGTTAGGATAAATTTGAGTTGCGCCATAAATATCTAAGCTGTTTAATGCAGAAACTACACCGCCGAAACTCACCTCGACGCGGTCGTAAGTTCCGCCCGCAGCCAGCGTATATGCAAACCTGCCTCCACCCAATACAGTAAGTGATAATAATCCGCCACTAATCTGAACTGATTTCACCTGAGTGGTTCCGTTCAAAACCCTAACGGTGATATTATTCAAAACGTTCACATCTGCGAGGCCACCCGGTAATCCTAAATTTAAACGAATGCTATCCGTAGCTGCGCCAGGATTCTGAAAAATAAGTTGTTGCACTCCTGAGGCACCAACGCCTACACCTAATGTTAACCTTGTAAAATTGTTAGGATCAGCATCAGTAGAATTACCGGCGCCGGCGATGCCACATAAAATACAAATTCCATTTATGGCTGTGCTTTGGCTTCCGGCGGCGTTACATGCAGTAGCACCTGATAGCGGAATAACTGTAACCGTAACTGGTACCCGTGATGCACTAACACAACCTGCAGCACTCGTGGTTTGAGCATAGTAAGTTTTTGTTGTTGTTAATTGTGGTGTTGTAAATGAAGCACTGTTACTTACCGGTGTGCCACCTGTTGCAGCCTCAAACCACGCAATGCTATTTCCCGCATCAAAAGTTGCAGTTAAGGTAGCGGTTTGACCAGCATTGATCGCAATATTGCTGGCAGCTACTGTTGGTAATGCTGCCGGTGGATTTACCGAAACCGTAACAGCCGTTTTTGCACTTACGGCAGTACCGGAAATGGCATCAATGTAAAAAGTAGTTTGTGCGTTTACAGTTGGGGTGATAAAATTACCTGTGGTATTGGTCTGTATCGGGCTATCACCAGTTGGACCGTACAAGCGATAAGTTAGCGAAATATTTTGTGGATTATTGCTAACTGCCAGGGTTGCGCCAGAGCCTGTGCAAACAGTTGTTGATGCCACAACTGGTGCAGTAACATTTACATTGAGCGTATAGGTGGTGGTGGCATTATTGTTTGCTGCATCTGTTGCAGTAAGTGAAATTCCAAAAGTACCCCCAACTTCTGGCCTACCTGAAATCTCCCGGGTAACCGGATTAAATGTCATTCCTTGAGGAAGACCCGTAGCCACATAAGTATAAGGCTGTGTTCCGCCACTTACTGCTGGTAAAGTTCTGTTTGGATAAGTTGCTCCAACCGTTCCATCGGCTAAAGTAGTTGATGGCAAGTTAAGCGCACCGATCACTTTTAAAGGATATGAACGGCTGGCTGTTCTTCCTCCACCATCAGTCACTGTTACTAAGATGGAATAGTTACCGGCCTGAGCTGGTGTACCTGTAATCTCACGGGTGCTGGCATTAAAAGTTAATCCGGCAGGAACGTTGGAAGCTACATAAGTATATGGGCCTGAACCTCCTGTTGCCGGAAGAATTGTTTGTGTAGGATAAGTTACCTTTTCATTTCCATCTGCGAGCGCTGTAGGTGGTAATGTCAATGGATCGAGTACGGTTATCGAATAAGTAGCAGCAATCGTTTTTCCATCAGCATCTGTTGCAGTAACCGAAACAGGATATGTACCTGCCAGTGTAGGCGTTCCTGCTATTGTTCTGGTACCAGGTGTAAAGGTTAATCCCGGAGGCAAGCCGGTAGCCGAGTAGCTATATGGCGTGGTGCCGCCCGTAGCCGAAGGGATAATTTGTGGTGTATAAACTTGTCCGGTTGTACCATTTGCTAAAGTTGCAGCAGGTAAAACCAAAGGATCAGTAACCTTTAGTGTATAATTTGAAGTAACCGTATTACCATTTGCATCGGTTACTGTCACCCGTACAATGTAATTGCCAGGTACTGTTGGTGTTCCTGTAATCTCTCTTGTGCTTGGATTAAATGTTAAACCTGCAGGAACATCTGTTGCAACATAGTTATATGGCCCGGTGCCTCCAGCCGCAACAGGAATTGTTTGTGTTGGATATAAAACATTTGTAATTCCATCAGGCAAAGCACCAGGTACCAGGGTTAAAGGGCCTGTTACGGTAAGTGTATAAGCTGCGGTAAGATTACATCCCCTGCTATCAGTAGCCACAATAGAAAAATTGTAATCACCTGGCACAGTTGGTCTACCGGCAATATCACCGGTTGACGATAGTGTAAGGCCAGCAGGCAATGAACTACCAGATGCAAGAGCATAGGTAAAACCCGGGGTTCCACCCGTTGCAGGCGCAATTTGCCGGTTATAATTGGTTCCGCTCGTTGCATTGGTTAGCGTGGCACCACTGAAATTGATTAAAGGATTTACAGTCACTAACGCTGGTACTCTGGCCGATTCCGTTGTACAGGTTAATCGTCTTGCCGCAACATAATACGTTTTGTTTGCTGTTAAACCAGGCGTTTGATAAACACCGTTAAATGCAACGGTAGCCAGTGGATTTCCACCCTCTGCCGCCTCATACCAAAGGAGTTCATTGGTATTTGCTGTTGTTGCCGTTAAACCTACAGGCACGTTATAACATGCCTGGAAAGTATTACCATTCGGACCGCTAAATGTTGGTCTTCCGGCAGAACGCGTAACACCATAAATATCTATGGCCTGCAATACATTTACTCCTACAAGCGAGTTTAGAGTAACTTTAACCCGATCATAAGCGCCTCCGGGAGAAAAAGGAATGGTAACAATAGATCCGTTGTTGAGTAAGCCAAGTAAATCAAGGCTCAATAAATTTGGATTTATATTTTGAGTAGCGACTACCTGAGTACCATTATAAGTAGTAACAATAATATTATTCAGTAAACCGAGGTTTAATAACGAGGGTGTTGTTTTAAATCTTAAATTAACATCATCAGTTGGATTAGATAAGCCAGAAAAATAAAAAACCTGGCTGGCGGTGCCACCAACTGCCAAAATACCTAAACTCAACTGAGAAAAATTACCAGGATCAGCATCAATGGCCCGTTCAGTATTAATGCCTCCTGAATTGCCCAGTTTTAAAGCATCTAGTGAAATGCCTGTACCCTCATAACTGGTTGCAAAAGCTTGTGCACAAGGATCACTCCCCGAAAAATGAAGGGCAGAATATACTTTGGTATTATTAGATGTACCAAGTAATAACGCACTGGTAGCATCTCGAATAAATATGCGATCGTAAATTTGGCTCGGGGTGATGGCTACATAAAATTTGCCTGTAGCATCTTTTATCAAACGAATATTATTGCTCGAAAACTGCCCAGCACTCGAACCCTCCAACACTGTTTGCCCTGAAGCATTTCTTGCGCCAACGGTAAAACTGTGATTTCCTAAAGCCACATTGCCTACAACATTAGCCAGTAAACCGCCTAAGTTACCGCCCAATAACGCGTTCAATAAATCCGGGTCAGAATCTATTCTGATGTAAGCAGTTGTGTTTGCCGCTACATTTGATGGAAACTTTAACTCCAGTTCTCCTTCAAAACGGCCACCACCTAATAAAAGTCCTCCGTACGAATTTACCTGGGCAAAGCTCGTTTCATCGGCATTAGTGGCATTAGTGGGATTGGTTACGTTTGAACTTGCACTAACACTATTTGCATAAATTGTATTTTGCGCATACGATTTGGAATTTAAGAACGTTAATAAAATGATGAGTGCAAATATTAGATAATTGCAGATTTTTCCGTTTAGGAAACGAGAGGTAAAATTTTTCATCATGTCAGGCGTAATTTGGACGATTTATAGTTGTCGCAGTTATTTACTAAGGAGATTTGGTAAACACTACAATGACAAATCTACATTTCGAATAGACTTCTATTTCATCCATTCCTATTCATTGTTTGGCCAGTACTTTCATTCATTTTATTCATACAGCTAATTGTTACTCATTTCATTTCCGGTATTGTGAAAATTTGATGACATTAGCGTAGTCATCCCATAAATTAATGAACGCTAACGAACTCCTTATTGAACTCAGGAAGTTTGTACTTATAAAATCAGGATTAAGAAACATTGATCCAGCCCATTGTAAGGTAATCTCTGAGTATGTATTCCAGGAAACAAAAAACTACGTTAGTGAAACCACTATAAAAAGGTTTTTTGGTTTTGCCAATACGCTGCACAAATTCTCTCTTTTTACGTTAAACAGTCTCTCGCAATACATCGGCTATGCCGATTGGAATGCTTTCTGCAAGGAAAAAGAAAATCAAATTTTACCGTCACAAAGCATTTGGCAAACCATAAAGTTAACGGCGAAGTCGATTACAGAACTGGCACTGGTTACTAAAAAAAATAATTCTGGCGTTCCGTTTAATTTTACTGCCAACCGGAATTTTTACTATCCGGATTTCGATTATTTCTTAAAAAACAGTTACCAGTTTACTACGATAAGCGCACAACCCGGACAAGGGAAGTCTATACTAATTGCGCACATGGTAGAGCACTTTTTTTATTCTGAGCATGCTTTATATAAGAATGATATTGTTTTGCTCCTGAATGTGAATAGCATCAATAACATCATCCAAAACGGACTTTCCTTAAAAGATTGGTTTCTAAAAGAATTTAAGTTTGAGAGTCTGAGCGCTTTAGTGAGCTATTTTAAAAAGCATCCAGATAAAAAAGAAGGAAAAATTGTTATAGTTGTTGATGGAATTGATACATTTCTGGCCAGAACTGATTTTTTTAAAATCTTTGTTGATTTTCTATATAGTATTGAAGAAAATAGTTTTTTAAAACTGGTGTTTGGCCTTCGAACCAATAGCTGGGTAAATTTGCAGCCTATTATAACTGGCTCGGCTTTTTTAACAAAGAACTGGTATAATGGATTATTTTATGACATTGATGTACTTAGCAACGTTCCACCATTAAATACCGAAGAAATATTATGTATACTTAGTCGTCTTGAAGAAAAAGATGTAACCCAGGAAGATGTTCACCCCGCGTTATTGAAACAGTTAAAATCACCCTTCTGGCTACAGGTGTATTTTCAGCTAAAGAATGAAAATTTTTCGCTTGAATTAAATGATCCACTTTTATGTTATGAACAGATCAATTATTTTCTGGAGAAAAAAATCTTTCTGGCCAAAAAAAGTACTGAGAAGATATTTCTGCTAAAAAAAATCAGCGAAAACATCTCTAAAGGTAATAAAGGCCTTCGCGTAGCCAAAGAGACCATCTTAACCTATATCAATGACTATCCTGATGCGTATGAAGAACTCTTGTATGATGGCATCCTTATTCAGGAGAAACGCCTAAGCACAGCCATCCCAACAGAAGTTGTTCGCTTTCTGAACGATGACATCTACACTTATTTTCTGTTCATTCAAATCACTGAAAAATTTAATTATAAACCGAGTAAAGCATTTTTTGAATACATTCTCGAAAACTACACCCCTAAAACCTTAATTAGAAATTACATTCTGAACTGGTCCATCAGGTTTTGTATCAATAGAAATGAGATTTCAGAATTAAAAAACATTTTAAAATTGCCTTTTACAAATGAGGAGAAAAACGATTCATTTGATTTTATCTGTAGTGTATCAAAGTATGAAATAAGTAAGCCGAACTCCAATTTCAATAAACAAAGTATCAATATGGATTTTATTGATATTTTAGCTAACGGAAGAACGATGAGCCCTTTGTACAAAGAAACCGTAAAAGCGATTTCAGATAATGTGCTCAATGAAGATGTGCAAATTATGCTGTTGGTTATTGAGTGCAATATTGCATTGATTGATATCGACAAAACGCTTTTGGTAAATGCTATGCAATCGTTAAAAAGGCATTACAAAAGATTGAGTGAGTTATTTCCGATTAATCCTTATGATTTAATTTTATACTTTCATAACAACCTGATTGGCAAACCAAATGAAAGCAAAACCCTTGAAGAGAAAATCATCAGCCTTTGCCATCAAATAGATAAAAGTGAGCCTTTAAAAAACAGTCAAATCACCACAACCGAAGTTTTAGCGTACCGGATGGTGCTGCTTACTCTTTTTGCACAGAAAAATTATGCGGAGTGCCACCGTTTCATCATGGCGATTTTAAATAGGTATCCAAATATTTTTTATGTCAGATACTCGGTATTCTCCCCTTTCTTATTGCTTCAGCTCGGACAAACTTACTTGAAGCTTAATTATTACAAAAAAGCTAAACGGATTGTTGAGTTTGTAGAAAAGATAATTGAATGTGATTATACTTACTATACCAACTTTATTATTGTGAGCTTTAGTGTTTTCAAAGCAAATTTTTACAACTGCACACACAACTACGAACAGGCTGTTGCAGAAACAGAAACAGGACTAAAAATGGCAAGCCAGGATGATTTTAAAATTTACGAGATCGCCTTACAGTTACTGAAAATAGATTCATTAAAACATTGCGACCGACCGGAAGAGGTTTCAAATGCGATTAAAGAACTCTTTAATTTCTTATCGCTGCATAAAATCTCATTGCCTGAATATACCAACCTGAATAACTTTGAATTTGATCAAACTTTTAAGGTGCTAAAATCGTATAAAAAATAAAATGTCCTGCAGTGTGAAACAGCAGGACATTAATGATGTGAGTTCTAATTATTTAATCAGGTTGTAAAGTTCATCCAGTTTTGGAGAAAGTACAATTTCAATTCTGCGGTTTTTACTTCTTCCATCGGCACCTGCATTAGAACCTAAAGGCTGAAATTCGCCTTTACCGGTTGCCGTCATCCGCACACTTTCAACCTTTTCATTTTCTGTTAGATAGCGAACAACTGATGTAGCCCTTAACACACTTAAATCCCAGTTGTCTTTAATCTGGCCTAGGTTATTTATTTTCTGATTATCGGTATGACCTTCTACAGCGATATTAATTTCAGGCTGTTGTTTCAGTACGTTAGCCAATTGTGTTAAGGCTTGTTTTCCTTTATCATCGATAATGATACTTCCTGATGGAAATAACAGTTTATCCGTTAAGGAAACGTATACCTTGCCATTTTTAATTTCTACCGTTAAGCCACTTTTTGTAAAACCAAGTAACGCTTGCTGCGACTTCTCTTTTAAAGAATTGGTGGCTTCATCGCGTTTGCGCAGCACCTCTTCCACTTCTTTCAGGCGTTTCTCGCGGGCGGCCAGGTCGCCTGATAATTTTGTAATTTCTGTAGTTGAATTATTTTTAAGTTTTTTATAGCTGGCATCTACTTCATTATAGCTGTTCTGCAAATCTCTCAACTCTTCAGCCATCATCGAGGTATCTTTCTTCAGTTTTTTAACTTCATTTTCCAGATTCTCAATTTTAACCAAACCTTCATTAAACGCAGTGTACAAAGAATCTTTGCTTCCAAGTAAAGCTTTATACTTTTTTGGAGACAAGACAACACACGATGTTAGGGATGAAATAAATAAAAGAATGGCAAAAGTTAAAAAGGTATTTTTCATATTTTAAGTATCAAGATTTTAGCAACAGGTATCAAAACCCGATAAATTTGAGTTTGATTACTGACTGATTGCGTTTCGTAAAAATGCAACTAATGGTTGTATTGCTCCAAAAGAACTTATTAACTTATTAACGAGTTTGGGATCAAAAAATTCATTGTCAGTTAATGAAGTAGTGGCTTCAAAACTTTTCAATTTCAAATATTCAATGTTTGGATCGGCGGGATCATAACCTTTTGGTGCATTTTTAAGTGCATTACTGGTACCCAGCGTAAAGTGTTTTTTAAAATCTTTAGCAGATATAATTTCTTTAAATTCATCGATATTATAATCGATTTCTTGCCTGATAAGTTTTAAGTGCGCAGCTTCCGGCATCCAGTAACCACCTGCGATAAAACTTTTGCCAGGCTGAATATGCAGGTAATATCCGGGCTCATTCACGCCCTTACCTTTAGCTGAAAACCAAATACCGAAGTTATTTTTGTATGGATCTTTATTCTTGCTAAAACGAACATCGCGGTAAATGCGCATTAAGTTTTTCTTTGGATCTGTATCGGCAGAAATTAATGGATCAACTTTGGCAAGTTCCGGAATGATGACAGAAATTAAATTTAAAACATCCTGCTTCGCTTCTTCATATTCGTCCTTATGTTCAGCAAACCATTCACGATTGTTGTTCTCCGCAACATCTTTAATAAATTTTAGGGTTTCTTTTTTTAACATTCGTAAAATATGGATAGAGTTTTTGAAGCTAGTTAATGATGAACATTAAAGCGATGATGCTAAAGGATAGCGATAGCGTTATTATTGAATAACCTGAAATACGATTGCGTTTGGCAAATAACTGATACAATGAAAACAAGAAAATAATTACCAGTAAAATTATAAGCGGAATGGTAATTAACTCTGAAACCGCACCAATTAACGTTATCGTTTGTAACTTAGCCAGTATACCTGTAAATGCAAGTACAAAATAAATTGAGGTTATTAAGGTAACAAAAAATAAATTTTTCGTAAACGATGAATGGTGAGTAATCATAATAGTTTTTGATTAAAGATACTATTTATCGTAATAAGGTTTGTATTTTATATTAGGCGATAATACGTGAAGCAGGATTATCCTGGAATAACGATAATTGAATGGGTATAAAATAAAACAGCCAGAAAAGATGGCAATTAGGTAATGCCAAAAGGTAGCATCAGTTAACGGCCCAAAAATTAAATAGGTAATAAAACTTACTATAAGCATCTCAATCACATTCATTGCATAACTGACGTACATGGCTGCGTAAAAATAGCCTGGTTCAATTTCTATACGTTGGCCACAATAACTGCAAATTTCTTTGGTATGCTGAATGTTCCAGCCATACATACTGCCTGTAAAAATATCTCCCCTACGGCAATGTGGGCATTTGCAATGAATAATTGCCGAAAGTTTTGAGGTTTTACCTGACATTCTTAATTTAAATGGAACGGCTCTTTTTTCATATTTAATTCCACATTTTTCTTACGGAATTTTTTATACCAAACCACACCAACAATTATTGCCATTAGGTAAGGGATAGCCAAAAGGTACAAAACGCCGGTGTTTAAACCTGCTGAAACCGTATTACCATTTTTTACGCCTTGCTCAGCATTGATGCTACACATGGCGCATTGTGCTTGTACATTTGCCGAAAACAAAAATACGCAAGCGATTGAAAATAAGATAAAAGTGAATGTCTTTTTCATCATTGCAAATATAAGATTAAACGAACGCCGACCGGCAAAAATTATGTCATAAAAAAACCCCGCTGATGAGGCGGGGTTTTAAGGAGAGACTGTTAATTATTGTAAAGTACCGGTAAATGTAAATGTTGGGTGTTGAACACTTTTGAACTGCCCCAGCGTTGCACCATTTGTTGGATTTGTAAAATAATCCAAAGTGAATTCGTCAACGTTAATGCGTTGAGCAAGTAGTGGTGCCATTACACCAGCCAGTGCGGCTGCGTTTCCACCAGCAGTACCTATTGTAAATTTATAGGTTCCAGCTGTGGTTTTCGTATAGGTGTACGGGTAAGTAAGTGTTAAACTTGTTGCTGCATACGGTGTAATCACATTAAGCGTCATGGTTTGAGCGTTTGTGTTAAATATGTAGGTCATGCTACCTAATGTTAACCTACTTCCGCCTACGCTAAAAGTTGCCACGCCGGTTGCAGCACTTGCTCTTTGGGCAATAAAATCTGCCCCCCATCCCGGGCTTGTAGTTGCTTGCGGAACCACAATTCTCGAATAATTTAGCCCCATCAATAAATGCAATGGAAGAATTGGTGTTGAAGACACTACAACTTCAACTCTTTGTCCGTCGATAGTGGTGTAGTATACTTTCTTTACCGGATCCCATGTCAATTCTGTTATTTTCTTGCCCTTGTAAAACAATGGCTCTTTTAGTACGATGCCAGTAAGCGTAAAAGCAAAGCCAGTGGTAGCCGTATTTACTTCGCCATTGCTATCCCAGATTAAACTGAATATTTTATTGTAAACATCAATGCTGATCTGAACTTTTGTTTGATCACCAATCAATGCGTATAAATTTTTGTTCAATGTAGTGTAGTCTACTGCAGTAGTAACAGAATTATACAAACCTTTTGCATCGTAAGATGCTTTCTCAGCAGCTGTTGCTTTCACTAAAACCAACTTGCTTTTAAGGAGTTTGCCGGTAAGCATAATTGAATCTCCTACCTGCTTATCAAACGTAAATTCGAAGTCAGAATAAACACCCCAACCAGCCACACCACCAAAAGTATTAGGATTTGGATCGGCGAGAATGTGCATGTAACTGTAGGTATCAAATGATAAAGTTGGGTTTTGAAAAGCCTTAACCCTATAAGTACTTTCCATAATATCTGAGGCTGGAGCATAATCCAAATCGGCATACATGCTTACCTTGTTTTCTTTGTTAAAATTTAGAAAAAAGGAGTAGCCGCCACCACCATCGGGATATAAAAAAGCTTTCCAGCCTGTTGTACTACCAGTTAAAGCATTGGTGTATTTTGTTACCGCTTCGGTAATCCTTTCCTCTGGTCTTTGTCCATCAATTAAAACTTCCTCTTTTTTACAACCTGCAAAAAAAGCAAGAGACAATAATGAATATAAAAATATTTTTTTCATGTTAATTTCTCCTTTTATTAATGGCCCATTGTTCCGTAAAAATATGAATTGGCATTAGTAGTTTTGTAAAAAGCACCTAGTGAACCTACAAAACCAATCTCGCCCGGTATAATCTGGTTAATCCAGTTTACCCTGAATGAGCCCGAAGTAAAATAACTGTTCACGCCAGCCATTCTTGCATTAATGACGCCCATGTTGGAGTAAGGTACAGGATCGACAGCCGGAACGGTTGCCGTAGGCTGCGTAGCATTTAACGTAAAAGTCGTTACACCAGTAGTTGTATTTAAGGCTACAGTATAATCCGCATCAGCTGAATAAGTAGTCGTACCGGCAGCATTTGTAAACGTATATCTTAAAGTCATCAAATTGGATGCTCTAAAAGTCATTTTGAAATCTTTTAGCACAAAACCACCAGCTGTCATTGAAGTTCTTGCTGCATTCCACAAGCCTAAAAATTCTGCAGACTGACTTGGGTCAGTAGAAGGATTTGAAGTGAGCGTAGTATATCCCACGCCTAAACCAATCATACGCGAAAGTACAGGAGCTGAAACTTTGAACAGAGCCAATTGCACCTCTTTTTGCAACTTATAAAAATCAATATTAAATGCTGTTTTGAAGTAATCCACAACAAACTGTTCTTTTTTCTTCAATTTAATTTGTGCATCTGCAGGAACCGAAGCTACAATTCCATTATACTGAACGCCACCCATCATTAACATGTTCGAAGATTGTTCTGCGAAATCCTCTCCAGGAGATACCCGGGCATACTGCGTAATAAACCCTAATGAATAGGCTTCTGTAAGCGGTCTTTGTGTCCAGTTTGCTTCATATCCGCCACGAGAAACCGTTTGGTATTCAGGAGAAAAATCAACCGTCTGGTTTAAAATGTGTGTATACTCGTGTTGAATCACCTGAATCATTTGCTTCACCGACCCCAGATTTGTTTTATCAAATGAATTGATTACATAAAGTACAATTTTGCGCCCACCTTCGGCAGTTCCTAAGGTAATCGTTCCATTGCTGTTATATTCTGCACTACCTGCTAAAACAAATTGTTTTGGCGATATCCTTTTAATAAAATCGCTGCCACCTGCAGCTTCAAAAGGTCTGATCCAGACATCACGAACCATCTCCATGGCCGGAATAACTTGCCCAACCAAAGGAGGTGTAATATTTTTACCAGATGGAAGTTCAAAACGATCAAAACGATACTTGGTTTCGATGTTATATGGATTTAAAAAATTCTGATCTAACCATAAATCAGTTGCATTTTTATTGGTAATAATATTTTGATCAATAGCATCCAGATTGGCATTTAAGGTGCCTTCTTTTTTACAAGATGCCAGGATTGTGAGCATACCTAATGCTACAACGCCTTTATTAAATATTTTTTTCATAATAATCATCTTTATTATCTTGGATTTTGAGCAATACCTGAAAGTGTAACTTGATTTGGCAGTTGAAATAATTTACGCGGATCGTCTGCAGTTAGTGTATTTGTAGTAAAGGAACCGTTCACTGCAAAAACTCGGTGTTGAACAGGTAGTTTATACCTTAAAATATCAAACCACCGCAAACCTTCTTGTGTAAATTCTTTCTTTTTGAAATCTAAAATTGTTGCAATTAAACCCGCTTTAGGATCGGTGGTACCGTAAAAAGCAGCGATTTTAGCTAGCGTTACAGCATGCGTTGTAGCGTTGTAGTTTAAGATTCTTGTACTACAATAAGTATTCAAGTCAGCAAGCGCTAAAGCATTTTGTCCTGATGATGCATAAGCTTCTGCCCTATTTAATAATACTTCATCAGCAGTTAGTACCGGCACAATAGTGTAAGGGAAACCAATAGTGGCATTAGGACTTGTTCTAACAAAATATTCATTCCACTTTAACATGGTATAATGCGGAACACCATAATAAGCAGATTTATACGCCCAACGTGCTCCAGTAACATTTACTAAGAACATTTCATTGTTTTGAATCTGACCAAAACCATATCTTGGAGAGGTTGTTCTCGCCCATGACGACGCTGTTTCGATAAGAAGCAATGTAGAGGGCTCATTCGCCTGTGTAAAGTTTATTACCTGCTCATCTAGCGTATATGTGTTGTATCTTGTATTCCAAGGCCTAAGTATTGTGGCAAAGGCATTACCCGGCGAAACTGCACTGGCATATTGAATCACTTTTTCATACTCTTTTTTGAATAAAAAGAATCTTGCAGCGAAGGCGTTTGCTGCAGCTACATTAAAGTGGTATTTAGCAACTTTATAAGAAGTGTTCTTGATTAGCGGAAGACCAGCCAATAAGTCTTTCTCAATATTTGCATACACAGAAGCAACCGTACCGCGTGTATATTGAGCAGATACAATCTTTTCTGGTGCTGTTACATAAGGGATTCCTGGAGAATCATTGCTGGTTGCAGGATCATAAACTTTCGAGTATAAGGTTACCAACATGAAGTGAGCATAGGCTCTGGCAACTAAAGCTTCACCTTTATATGGTAATGCTGCTGCTCCCAAATTATTTACCTCAATTGCTTCCAAAGCTGCATTTGCTGCTGCAATAGCTTCATAACAAGAATTCCAGTATTGAGTAGGCGTGTCATTACCATCATCATCATTATCTAGCCAGTAAAACGGTTGAGTTATTGTTCTACCCTCACTACCAATTCCGGGTCCTTTATCCTCAGCATTATCTGATGAAGTTTCGGTAAAAGCAATGTAATTGCCTTCAGGATATGCACTGGTTAATAATTCTGCAACCTTTTCAACTGTATTAACCTGAGTTCTTTGATCTGGCGCCTGCTCTAAGAACTTTTTGCAACCAGTTGTCGATATGAGTGCTAAAGCAATTATCGATATATATATTTTTTTCATGATATTATATTTAGAATCCCACCTTTAAAGATAATGTAAACTGACGAGGGATTGGCAAGGCCACCCCACCAGATCCAAAAAACTCAGGATCCTGGCCGTTTAATTTTTTATCCGAATAAATTAAAAACAAGTTATTACCCACAGCACTAATCGATGAGTTGGTTAAACCAAGCTTCTTCGTAAATTTAGTTGGGATGTTATAGCTTAAAATAATTTGTTTCATTCTTACAAAACCACCATCTGCTACACGCTCCGTAGAATAATTATAATTGTTGTATGCATAATTACTACCGAATGATTGTGCTTCTAAAACATCTAAAATTGATGGCACATTGGTTAACAATTCATCCCCTTGTTGTTCCCAACGGCTTAAGAAGGCCTTTGGCATAGCGTCTAAATCGGTATAACTGGTTTTAAAAGCTGGTGATAAACGAACTTTGTTTCCAGCAGCAAATGTTACCAATGCAGATAATGTGAAATCTTTATATTTAAATGTATTAGAGAAACCACCTGTATATTTCGGATCGATTGGTCCTTCATATTTCAGGTATTTCACCACATCACTTTGAAGGTAAACATCACCACTTACAATGCCTTCGTCATTAATAAATCTTGGCGATCCGTTTAAAGGATCTAAGCCTTGAAAATCAAGAGAGAACAAACCTCTTTGCGCATAACCCTCAAGCGGTCCACCATCAGCACCGATTAAACCGAAAATATTTGGCTGATTTTTTAAGTTGGTAATCTCATTGCGGTTATAGCCAAAAATTAATTGGGTAGACCAGTTGAAACCTGGGGAAGTAATTACTTTTGCCCCTAAAGCTGCCTCTATACCTTCCGATTTCATATCGGCATAGTTTGCCTGTTTTATGGCTTCACCACCAATACCAGAAGTTCTGAATGCACCAATCAAATCGAAACTTTTTCTTCTATAAGCATCAACTGTCAAGGTCATTCTTTCTTTAAATAAGCCTAAATCTAACCCAATATTTAACTCGTTTAATTTTTCGAAAGTTAACTCAGAGTTCTCAAGACCCGCAATGTATAGTTTAGTCTCTTTTTCTCCAAGATAAGGACGGCGGGTACCCATACTTTGTACCACTAGGCTAGAGTTAGTTGCCGAACCCATACTTGCAACTAAACCATAGGTTGCTCTTAAAGTAGCACGGCTGATGATGTTTCTAAGTCTTTCATTTTGCATGAAATTCTCGGTATCAATATTCCAGGCACCTGATACATTCCAGGTTGGTAACCATCTTGCTGTAGGCGATTCACCCAGTAAGTTAGAGCCATCGTAACGACCAGTCGCATTAAGGCTATATTTTCCTTTATATGAATAAGCTGCTCTTAAAGAGTAATTTAAATAACGCTCATAACGATAGTTCATACTGTAATAGTTAAAACCACCCTCCACATTTTGTTTAACGATGTTTGGATCTATGAATGGAACACCTCCTTTGTCATACTGATATCCATAGCCATCAAAAATTTTGTTTTGACGATTAATATAACGCATCTCCTGAGTAGCGAATACGTTAAAAAGATGATCTTCGTTGAAAGTTTTATCGTATTCTAAACTGTTACGAACATAGTAGTTAACAATGTTATCATCATTAGTTTTATAGAAACCTCCGTAAGGTAAAACCGAAACAGGCAGTGCATTGGGATCATCAGGATTGCGATATAAAAATTTATTACTCCTTCTAATGGTTGCATCATCTGGACTTATACCAGCACGGTAAGCCTGTGCCATGTTTGAGTTTTCAGTGATTTTATGCTCTTGAGTCGTCTTTGCGAAACGATATGCACCATCAAATGAATACTTTAAGTTATTGGTGATTTTATACTTTAAACCACCCTGAACTTTAAAATCGATAAGACCTAATTCCAAGGTATTATTTTCCAGCTCATTTAAGATATTAAAAGGTGCATAATTTTGGCTAAAAAATTCACGGTTACCATTTGCATCATACGGTGTTAAGGTACGGCTGGTGTTTAAAGCATAACTGAACGGGTTGATATCAAAATCTCGGTCGTATGTTCCATAAACCGGATTCCCGTTTCTGCCTAAGGTACCAGGCGCTTTTTGATCACGGATTGAACCTTGTGTGATTAACTCAAAACTCAACCTATCGCTGATTTCGAAGTTACCACGAAAGTTTCCGGTAAATCTTTTTACGTTGTCACCAACCGTCCATCCGTTATCCTGAAGGAAACTGGTTGATGCATATATTTTAGATTTTTGCGTACCTGTAGCCACACTTAGAGAGTGCTCCTGCATTAATGATTGTTTGAACAATACATCAAACCAATCGGTATTGGCATCAGCATAACGCTGTAAAAATTGTTTTTGGCTTTGGGCATCATTTCTCAAAGCATAACTATTGGTAGCGGGGTCATAGATATACATTTGATTATACATCTTCGTAAAAACACCACCATTTGCGCTTCTGGATGAGCTTGAATGATTTAACCAACCTTTATTTTGCATTTCGATATACACATTCATCTGGTCAGCTGAATTTAAGATATCGAAATTATTATATGATGGTTTCATGTAACTCGAGAAGTTTCCTGTGTAAGAAATTAATGGTTTTCCATCAGTATTCCTTCCTTTTTTAGTCGTGATGATTACCACACCATTCATTGCTCTTGCGCCATATTGTGCAGTTGCAGCAGCATCTTTTAAGATATTGAAACTTTCGATATCATCAGGGTTTAAGCCTGCAACAGATGAACCTACCAAAGTAGATGGATCTCCTGTCGATAATTGTTCGTTAGAGATATTCACCACATCTTCCAGGATAATTCCATCAACCACCCAAAGCGGTTTATTATCGCCAGAAATTGAAGTAGCTCCACGAACACGGATTTTAGGAGCAGCACCAAAAGTTCCTGAAACGTTTTGTACAGACACACCGGCCACACGACCCTCTAGCATACGACTCACATCCGTGATACCATCACGCTTTACATCAGATGCTTTTAACGCTGTTGCCGAACCCGTAAATAATTTCTTGTTTAGTTCCTGATAACCTGTAGAAACCACATTCACCTCTTTAAGTTGAGCAGCATCTTCTTCGATAGAAACATCGATAGTGGTTCTGCCATTCACAGCAACCTCAATGGTTTTGTAACCTACAGAAGCAAAAGATAAAGTTGCGCCATCTTTAACACGAATTTGGTATTCTCCATTTCCATTGGTAGAAACTGCATTAGAAGCTCCTTTTTCGCGAACGCTCACACCCGGCATTGGCGAGCCATCTTTTTTATCTTTTACACGGCCTTTGATGATTACGTCTTTTTGATTAGACTTTGGCGATTCCTGAACTTTCAGAATAACCTGTTTGCCAACCAATTTGTATGCAATATTTTTTTGCTTCAACTGGTCTAATGATTCAGTGATCGATGTTAATTTGGTTGGAACATCTAAAATCATTGTTTTGTTAATTTCGGCGGCATCATAAACAAAACTTACACTGTAAGTTTGTTCAATTTTCTTTAAGTAGCTGTCTAATCTTTCGGGCCTGGCTTTGCCTTGCTGCGCATCAGCACTGGCTAAAACCGTCCAAAAGATTGCACACAGAAGCAGTGCCATTCGGCGCAAACCCATTGCCGCATTTCTTTGGTAGAAATTTCTCTCCATAGTTTAATTGTTTGTTTGTTTGATTAGTTAAAAGGTAGTTAGGGTGATATGATCTTTGGTTTCTTTGATTTTTACATTGTAAGTGGCTTTTAGCACGTCCAAAACTTCATCTAAACTGTTATTTTGGAACTTTGCATTGAATTTTTCGATAACCTGGTGGTTGGCTTCGAGTTTAATATTTTTATGATAGTAATGGCTTAACTGTTTACAAACTTCTCCAAGTGGCGTATCAACAAAAATCAGTTCGTGAGTTAACCATGAATCTGCATTTTGCGATAAGCGGGTAGTAAACTCCCGTTTCTGAATACTATACGTTAACGCTTGTCCTGCTGTTAAAATTGAAGATGCACCATTAGAATATGGCGAAAATATCACCTTACCTGTCTTTACATCAAGATCAATCTTGCCTGGAGAATAGTCGATATTAAAGGAAGTACCTAAAACGCTTACCTTCGATTCACCCATGGCGATACTGAAAGGATGGTGAGGATCTTTAGTTACGTTAAAGAAAGCCCTTCCCTTGCGTAAAAATATTTCTCTCGATGCCCCACTAAATACTTTAGGATAACTTACGATGGTATTTTCAGCCAGTATTACGGTTGATCCATCTGCAAGCTTAACTGAATCGATATTGCTATCCGTTTTCAAGCTCAGTAACTCTACATCGTTCCTTTTATCAAACCACCAATAACATGTTGCAGCAAGCAAAATTGTAGCAGCCACAGCACTCATCCATTTAGCAAAACTCGCCGGGCGACCTGAAATTCTCTTTAAAGCCTTTTGGAAACTGGCAACTGCTTCTTCTTCTTTTAAATGATCTAAACGGGCAGACTTCGAAGATAACTTCCATACACGTTCGATATCCTTAAAGTAGGATTCATTGCTTTTAGATTCAGCGCAAAAAGAAATTATTTCAGCATGAAGTTTTTCATCCTGCGGATTGTTTAAATACCGAACAATTAAGTCCAGGTATTCAGGTTGGTTAAGCATTAGTTAGTTTGGGTTTGTATCATATAGACAAATAACTTTTACAGAACCCCTAGTCGATCTTAAAAAAAATCAAAAAAAAAGAAGATTATTATGGAAAATGCCGTTCAGCACAACTAATGCTAATATAAAAATGTATTTATCAGCATCAAATAAGATTTAGCCCGTTTATTTAAGTGTGAATCTTTTAGAAACCGCTCTCTTAAAATCTTTAATGCATTACCAATATGATTTTCTACAGTTTTTTCAGAAATATTGAGTTGCTGAGCAATTTCCTTGTATTTTAAATTTTCAAACCTATTCAGTTTGAAGATTTTTTTGCATTGAGCGGGTAGTTTTTCGATTTCTATTCTAAGCAACACGATAATTTCGTGCTCTTCGTCTAATTCAGTCAAATATTCATCTGTTAATGTAGAAGCAAGTTTTAAATGATGCTGCTCAATATTTTTCTGGCGATTGAGGTGATTGATGGAAGCGTTTATTACCGCTCTATAGAGATATGATTTAAGCGATTTAACCTCAACTAATTGATAGGGATTTTCCCATATTTTCAAGAAAACATCTTGTACAAGTTCCTCTGCTGCATAAACATCCTTTAAATACTTATCGCTTGCCAATAGCAGTTTTTGAAAGTACGACGTATAAAAACGGGTAAAGATCGAAGTTTGACCTTTCTCAATTAAAGTAATTAAATCACTTCCCGTTTCTATTTCTGCTACATCCATTAATTGTCACGTTGATCTGCTAATATCAAATCAATAATACAAATTAATGCTCAAAAAAGTGACAGAAAGTATTTGCTTTTTTGTAAAGCAGTAGGTTTACAGGTTTAGTAGTGATAATATGGAGAAATCATCAGATAAACGATTACGCCAGTTACAGCAACGTAGAGCCACATTGGAAAAGTGATCCTGGCAATTTTTCTATGTTTGTCAAACCGTTGCGCCAATGCCCTAACATAGGTAACCAATACAAACGGAATAATAATCACAGACAGGCAGATGTGCGTAATCAAAATTACGTAATAAACGTATTTGATTATACCCTCTCCGCCAAACTTAGTAGAATCTGATGTCATATGATAAGCCACATACATGGCCAGGAAAGCAACAGAGAGGCAAATAGCAAACTTCATCAGGTTTTCATGCAGCTTTTGTTTACCGTTTTTAATTGCCCAAACAGCTATAACCAACACAATAGCTGTAATTCCGTTAATGGCAGCATATATTGGCGGTAAAAAAGATAATGGTTTAACGTCATAGCCTAGCTTTCTTAAATTAACGCCAAACAATAAAGCGACAACCAATGGAATAGCAATGGATAAAACAACAATCCATTTATTATATTTTTGTTCAACTGATGATTTCATTCTGATTCTAATCGCTATGTCAATTGGCACCAATTACCTTTCAACCATATGTTTTAATTTAAACTTTCAGCTTTGTACTTTACAACTAAATTACCTGCCGTCTTTTACTGTTCGAAGGTATTCGGCAATTAATACCTTAATTTCATCTTCCAGTCTGCCTCTTGCCTCCGGATTATCAATTTCATAAATGCCTCTGATGCGATGTTGCACATCAATCAGCAAAATCTTATTACCAAAAATAAAGTTCGGTTTATCTTTTGTATCATCCTGAATCACGTCGAGCATCAGACCTTTTCGAATGAGCGGATATGTAGATGCTGTATCACCTGTAAGCAAATCCCATTTTCCCGGTTTGGCATTAAGCTTTGCTGCAACACCATCTACCTTACTTTTGTCATCAGGATTTACTGATAAGCTTAAAAATCGTACTAATGGTTTTTTCTCGTAGCCTTCAGATAATTGCTTGATATACTGAATGACGTTATTACTGCTGGCATCAGCATAGAAAAGGTTCATCACAACAATTTTATCTTTAAGGGATAACCAATTGATTGAATCGCCGTTTTGATTGCTTAAACTAAAATCTGGAATCTGGTGATAAATGGTATCGGGTATTTTTTTTCCTTTTACCGAATGGAAAGTTGAAGCCACTATTTTCTCGCCAAAGATTGGTAAGCTCTTATACCGGTTTTTAGCGAACTGTGGCAATAAGTAAAAAAACAAAAATCCTGGTATAGCTAAAATGCTTACCAGGATTATTACCTTTTTTATGGGGTTTCTTTTCATTAATGGCTTAACATGTGGAGGTTTAAGAAACCGCCTTCAATTAACATCAAAACAATAAAGTAAATAATGAAAATGAATGAAACTGTTAATGAAAGTTGTAAACCTAACTTTTCGTATTTCAAGTGCATGAAATAGGCAACGATATAAAAAGCTTTAACCAATGTTAATGCGATATAAACGAAGTTCCCTACCCCGTGTGACATATACCCTTTAGGTAAAACCACCAAAGCAATGATAAATTCGATAACTGTTATCAACAATAGAATACCGAAAACCTGCCAAATTTTACTTTTGGTTAAACCAGCATGTTCTTCGTGCTCGTGCCCTTCTGTTGTATGTGAATGATGTTCTGACATGATAATATTTTTAGATATGATAAATTAAACCAAATAGAAGAATGTAAATACAAACACCCACACTAAATCTACAAAGTGCCAGTATAAACCAACTTTTTCAACCATTAAATAGTGACCTCTTTTTTCGAAAGTTCCATTAATCGTCATGATCAAGATGATGATGTTAATTACCACACCACTGAATACGTGGAAACCGTGGAAACCTGTAATGGTAAAAAATAAGTTAGAAAACTGTTGTGCAGCCACCAATGATACATCACCAGAGAATAAGTGTTTTAATTCTTCAGCTGAAGGAATTTCTCCCCATCCAAATCCTTCGTGGAATAAGTGCGTCCATTCTAAAGCCTGGCAGCCTAAGAACATAAAACCACCAATGATTGTGGCAATCATCCACCAGATTACTTCTTTCTTCGAACGTCTGTGTCCGGCTTCTACGGCTAATACCATTGTAACCGAACTCATGATTAAGATGAAAGTCATGATACCCACGAAAACCAAAGGTGCACCATGATCCATGATACCAGGGATTGACTGGAAAACCAAATCAGGATCTGGCCATGTTAATTTTGAAAAACGCTGAGCGCCATAATAGATCAATAGCGATGAAAAAGTAAAAGCATCTGACAAAAGGAAAAACCACATCATGATTTTACCATATTCTACCGACCACGGAGAACGACCACCATTCCATGGTCCGGTTTTAACTTGATCTAATTGTGATACTGAATTCATTTGGAAATAGTATAATAGTTTGTTAACAAATTTAACGGTTCAAAAGTAAAAAAACATACAGATATATCCATAATATATCTATAAAATGCCAGAAAATAGATGCGATTTCCATGCGATACTGGCTTTTCGCTAACGGAATATTTCTATAGCTACCTACTAAGGCGCTGATTATTAAGAAAACACCTGCAATAATATGCAACAGGTGAATAAAGCTTACTACGTAAATAAATGATATTGCCGCATTATTACCCACTAATGTTGCACCTGTATTAACCATGCTTCCCCATGCACTAAACTGCATTACGCCAAACGCTATGGCCAAAATTACAGTAATCAAAAGCAGATTTTGTTGCATACCAAACTTCAGTTTGCGTAATGCTTTCGAAGCCAGGAAAAGCGTGATACTGCTGGCTATAATCACCAAGCTTGAGTAAATAAATGCATCAGGTAATACCAACCCATGGCCTTTTCCTTTCGATGCCGAAAAAACCAGATAATAGCTGGTAAATCCACCAAACATAATGGTTGATGAAACCACGAATAACCAAACGATGAACTTCCTTGGTTTTGGATCAAATGTATCTTGGATATTTTCCATTGTTAGAACCATAAATTATTTTGCGATAAAATTTAATAATAATCCCAACTGTACAGCAGGAATGTAAAAAAACGAGCAAAACATCACGCGTTTTGCATCAATCAACTCTCTGTTTAACAAAAGTTTTAAAGCCAACCAGCTAAATATAATCCCAGCTATTAGTGATAAACCTGCAATGTAATAGCCTCCGAAACCATAGATAGTAGGCATTAGGCTCACAGGAATCAAAATTAATGTACTGATGAAAGTAATCAACGCAGTTGCTTTATCACGCTTTTTAGTAGGTAACAACCTGAATCCTGCTTTTTTATAATCATCATCCAATACCCATGCAATGGCCCAGAAGTGAGGAAATTGCCATACAAACTGGATCAGGAACAAAATAACTGCAATGTTATAATCAATTGCGTAAAACATCTCAGATTTTAAGCTACCAAATGCAGCTAAATAACCGATTAGCGGTGGCAACGCACCAGGTATGGCACCAACAAAAACTGCAATAGGCGATTTCCTTTTTAATGGCGTATACGCAAATGCATATAGTAAAATTGAAAACACTGATAACAAACCTGTTTCAAGATTCAAGTGTCCTAATAACCATGTTCCTAGAAAAGCCATGAATACCCCAAGGATCAAGCCCTGTCCGGTGGTCATTCTCCCAGCTGGCATTGGGCGGTCTTTCGTTCGAGACATTAGTTTATCCAGATCTTTCTCTATGATTTCATTAAAACAATTGGCCGCTGCAGTAACTAAAAAACCACCGGCTATTAATATACCCCAATTACCCCAATCTATTGATGGAATATGCCCTCTGCCTACTTGCATTTTCTGACCAATCAAAAACGAAATCGACGCAGAAAACACCACCGTAAACGATAGCCTGAATTTGATGAGTTTAGAAAAATCTGAAATAACTTGTTTCAATTCTCTTTTTATTATTGTTTGTAAGTACTTGTTCTGTAAACCAGCAAGTACAAATAAAACTGTAAACTAAATAACAGCGTAGAAAATAAAATATGCACTGCCTGCGCTGCAGGTGGAAACGCTATGTAAGCCAATGCGAAGCCACTTAATAATTGTATGAGAAGCGTAATTAATATGAATCGGGCAGTTAATAAGGGTGCTGCCTTTCCACTAAAACGATCAATTACCATTTTATAAACGATGGCATTACAAACCACCACCAATATGGCCAAATCGCGATGGTAAGAAAATATGTCACCCACTTTATCGATCCACGTACCTCTTAATCCATAAGACAAAGACTTTGCAATTACATCTACCGATTCCCTTACTTCGGTACCTAAAACAATCTGTATAATACTAATTACCAGCGTAAATAGTAAAAAACCCTTCAGCCATAATATGCGATACATGATTACAGAAGGTGTTTTTCCAAGTTGCTTTGCGTAGTTATAGGTGTAAATCGAAATGGCTAAAATTACAATCGCTAAAAGCATGTGTACAGTGACTACCCATTGTGCCAAATTGGTAGATACTACAATCGAACCTAACCAGGCCTGATAGCCCACCACCAATATGTTCAGAATGCTTAAGAATATAATTCGCTTTGCAGTTTTTCGGTAAGTAAATGAATAAACAGCCGTCAAAAGCAAAAACAAACCAGCAAATACGCCAGTTAAGCGATTTAAATATTCAACCCAGGTTTTGGCTGGATTAAATTCTTCGGGAAGCGTAATGCTTTTATCATTCCTGATACTGTCCGCTAACGCCACTTTGCCCATACTTTCTAAATATTTGGCAAATTTCTCATTCTTTTTAATCCTTCCGGCTACATACTTTTCTTTATAGTTTGCTGGAAGTTGCGATACATCAGTTGGTGGAATATAGCGATCAAAACATTTCGGCCAATCAGGACAGCCCATGCCAGAACCCGTACTGCGTACGATACCGCCGGCAAGAATAACCAATAGCGTAACTATGATGGTTATAAAGTTTATCTTGATGAAACGTTGCTCTGATCTACTGACCATATATCTTTTAAGATGAAAAGGGTATCCGGATAAGCAGAAACTTAATCAGATACCCCTTTTAAAATTGTATTAAAGCTTTGCGCTTATCTTAGTTTTCTTTAACCGGATTGGCCAATTCCCAATCCTGTTGAATTTTTTCTGCCTCAGCATTTCCTTCAAAGTCATGAGGTAAGTTTGAACTCATCGTTTGAGAGAAAGGAACTGTTTGAGGGATGAAATCTACATCATGACCAGGTTTGCTATAATCATATGGCCATCTGTAAACGGTAGGAATTTCTCCTGGCCAGTTTCCGTGGATGTGTTCAACTGGTGCTGTCCACTCTAAAGTATTAGCCTCCCAAGGGTTTTGAGGTGCCTTTTTACCTTTAAAGATTGAATAGAAGAAGTTAAACAAAAATGCTACTTGAGCCAAGGCTGCAAAAATAGCTGCCCAGGTTACAAAAACGTTAACAGTTAACCATTTTTTCATGAATTCAAATTCTGTGAAAGCATAGTAACGACGAGGTACACCATCTAAACCTAAAAAGTGAAGCGGGAAGAATACCAGGTAAGCTGCAATGAAAGTTAACCAGAAGTGTAAGTAGCCTAACTTAGCGTTCATCATTTTACCAAACATTCTTGGGAACCAGTGATAAACACCTGCCAACATACCAAAGATAGCTGCAGATCCCATTACCAGGTGGAAGTGGGCAACAACGAAATAAGTATCATGTAAGTTAATATCTAATGAAGCATTTCCTAAGAAGATACCAGTTAATCCACCAGAGATAAAAAATGAAACCAAACCTATAGCAAATAACATCGCAGGAGTGAAACGGATGTTACCTCTCCAAAGTGTAGCCAGGTAGTTGAATGTTTTTACGGCTGATGGTACTGCAATAATCAACGTGGTAATCATAAATACACCACCCAACAATGGGTTCATACCTGTCACAAACATGTGGTGACCCCATACGATGAATGAAAGTACAGTAATACCAATTAATGAATAAACCATCGCATGGTAACCAAAGATTGGTTTGCGGGCGTTTACAGATATAACTTCTGATGAAATACCTAATGCCGGCATAATTACGATATATACCTCAGGGTGACCTAAGAACCAGAACAAGTGTTGCCACAAAATTGGCGAACCACCTTCGTTCGGTAAAATGTCAGTACCCATTACAATATCTGACAAGTAGAAACTTGTTCCAAAGCTACGATCGAATACCATTAACACTACACCTGCTACAAGTACAGGGAATGATAAGATACCTAAGATAGCAGTTAAGAAGAAAGCCCAGATTGGTAACGGCATTTTCCAAAGGTCCATACCTTTAGTACGCATGTTTAAAATTGTACTCACATAGTTGATACCACCCATTAGAGATGATGCCACGAAAAGTACCATACTTACTAACCATAATGTCATACCCATACCAGAACCTGGCATTGCTTTAGCAACCACCGATAATGGCGGATAAACCGTCCATCCACCAGAAGCAGGTCCGGTTTGAACAAAAAACGAAGACATCATGATCACACAAGCCATAAAGAAGAACCAGTATGAAAGCATGTTTAAGAATGGCGAAGCCATATCTCTTGCTCCGATTTGTAATGGAATAAGTAAATTACTAAAAGTTCCACTTAACCCTGCAGTTAATACAAAGAATACCATAATGGTACCGTGAATAGTAACTAAGGCTAAATAAAAATCAGGTTTGATACGACCACCCTCAGCCCATTTTCCTAAAAAAGTTTCTAAGAAAGGGAAGTTTTGATCTGGCCAAGCCAATTGAATACGGAATAAAATTGATAAACCCATCGCAATTACGGCCATGATGATACCCGTAATTAGGAATTGCTTAGCAATCATTTTGTGATCCATGCTGAAGATATACTTCGAGATCAACGTCTCCTTGTGGTGACCGTGATCAGCGTGGTCGTGATTGTGTTCGTCGTGTAATGCTATTGTTGACATAATTCTTTTCGCTCCTGCTTAATATTATTTATTTAAAGCCATTTGGTTACCTTTCACAGCTGCCGAATCGGTTGCTGATGAATCTCCTTCTGCTGCTGGTTTAGCAGGCGCAGGTGCCACAGGCAAATTAAATTGTTTTCTTAAATCGTCGTTTAAGTATGTTTTCTGTTCTGCAATCCAGGTTTTGTATTCAGCCTCTGAAACTACACGCACATCTTTCTGCATGTTCCAGTGACCTGACCCACAAATTTTAGCACAGAAGAAAAGGAACTTAAAGTTAGGATCGTTTGTTTCCTCCTGCATCTGACGGGTAGTCTTAGTCGGAGTGAATTCGAAAATCGTTTGCATACCCGGTACAGTATTCAACTGCACTCTGAAGTGAGGCATGTAAAAACTGTGGATAACATCTTTACTGTTTAAGATTAACTTAACTGGTTTTCCAACTGGAATAACCATTTCATCAGCCATCTCATCATCACGAGAGTTTAGGTCTTTGAAATCGATACCTAAGGTATTCGAAGAAGTAGTTAATTTATAGTTTTTCTTACCTACAATACCATCGGCACCTGGATAACGGATAGACCATTTGAACTGTTCAGAAGTTACCTCGATTTGAAGTGGCTTGTTATTCGGATCTTCAACTTTGAAGAAAATCGATCTCCAGGTTAAAAAACCCATCAAAACCAAAACGGTTAATACTAAAGCCGGAACAATTGTCCAGATTTTTTCGATTGTGTTATTGTGTGGGTAATAGTATGCTTTTCTTTTTGCAGAATATTTGTAGATATAAGCAAATCCAAATAATAAAATGTGGGTTAAAATGAATACGATTGTAGTAATGATCAATGTTAAATTAAACATTTCATCAATTTTCTTTCCATGTTCAGATGCAGCATCAGGTAACAACATCGAGCCATGAACCGTATACTCCCAATACACACCGTACAAACCCAGAACAAGAAACAATGCAAATAAACTTGCATGAACTCTGTTCCAGTTAATACCAACTGGCTTGCCTTGTGCTTCGCGGCTTAATTCATATACCTTTATTGATTTACCAATAATTGCGATGAATAAACATACGGCAAGAAAGATCAGAATATAAAATATTACTGATTTATAAACCTCGCCCATATCAACTTTCGGTGCCGCTGCAGCTCCTGCTGCTGCCTCTTGCGCAAATGCGCTGGTGTTTGCAAAAACAGTAAGTAATACTGCTAAAGCCGCGGTCGTTTTATTCGTGATAAACTTTCTTAAACTCATTTTCTTAAAAGTAGTACGCTGTACTTCTATTATAATAATAATTAAATATTTGCTCTATATATCATCTACTAAAGTTGATGATGCAAACTTTCTTGTAATAATGGGTGATTCTTTGCAATTAAAGGTTTCTTGCTTAAGTTGCTTAAAACCGTAAAGGTAAACAATCCTACAAATCCTAATGCAGTACCGATCTCAACAATACCAAAACCATTGTGGCCATCTTCAACAGCTCCTGGCATAATCATTTGATAATAATCTACCCAGTGACCTAGCAGAACTACAATAGAAACGAATAACAACTTAACATCTGTTCTTTTATTATCTCTATCCATTAACAATAGAACCGGAGCTAAGAAATTCATTGCAAGGTTTAAGAAAAACCAGAATTTGTAATACTCAAAGCGTTTGTAGAAATAAACCGTTTCCTCTGGCATGTTTGCATAGTAAATTAATAAGAACTGTGCGAACCATACATAAGTCCAGAAGATAGAGAAACCAAAGATAAACTGACCTAAGTTATGTAAGTGGCTATTGTTAACCCATTGCATATAACCAGCTCTTCTTAATAAGATGATGATGATGGCAATGGTTGCTAAACTACTTACCCACATTGCAGCAAAGTTATACCAACCGAACATGGTTGAGAACCAATGTGCTTCTAATGACATGATCGTATCGAAAGCGAAAATAGGCGTAGTAAAACCGTAGATCACCAAGAAGATACAAGCATTTTTAAAGCTCTTTCTGTAAGAAACCAATCCACCAGCTAAATCTTCATTGTAAGATAGCTTAGTAAAACTGATTGCAAATGCACTGTAAACCCCCAAAAACACTACCATACGACCTAAGAAGAAAGGTACATTCAGGAACACTGATTTACCTGCGATTAAAGAATCGTAGTTAGGGCTGTTCGGATCGGTTAATCCCTCAGCATGCCAGTGATGGTATAAGTTGTGTGTATATAAACCAGCAGAAATAATCACGATTAGGATTATAGAAGCGATAGGCAATGTTTTAGCCAATGCCTGTGGTACACGTAAAATTGATGCAGACCATCCTGCCTGCGCAACAAATTGAACAGCCAGGAAAAACATACCCGACATACAAACGCATGCAAAGTAGTATCCCATAAGTAACAGGTTGGCAAAAGTACGCTCATGCATTACTTTATCTCCAGCTAGGAAACCAAACAACACCGCCGCGACACCGATTATGATACCAACAATGCTTAAGGTTTTTACTTTACCTGTAAACTCAAACTGTTCACTAAAATTAATATTGTGAGTTCCCATTTATATTCTGCTTTACTATTGTCCTTTTTGTAATTGTTGAACATACATCACTACTTTCCAACGATCTGTTGGCGTAATTTGTGAAGCATGCGAGCCCATGTTATTTACACCGTAAGTAATGGTGTGATAAATTTTACCAGGTGTAAGATCTACCATATTTCCACCACGTGATGAAGCGCCTGTTTGATAAGCCGGTACACCACTAAATTTCTCAATTTTAACTAAGTGACCTTGACCATCACCTTTTTCACCGTGGCAAGGGCTACAGAAAACACCAAATAAATGTTTTCCTTCTGCTAAATTTAAAGTATCAACAGGTAAAGGATTTACCATGCTTACACCTGCAGCTTCATATCCTTCTTTTGTATTAGGATATTCATCATACTCTGTAAAACCAACCGGCTTTGTATTTGCTGGTGGCACCTGTGCGGTATGACCTTTGAAACTAGCCAATAACTTATTAGTAGTATCAACCGGCTGATCCGGATTTAATGCTAATGCATCATACATGTTTCTGGCATACTCTAAACCAGTACTGCGTTTATCTCTACAAGCGGATACTGTAGCTGCGAAAGCGATAGCTAAAAACGCCGTATAAACAAATTTATTCTTATTCATAGCTAATGTACTTCCTTTCATTATACTTTACTTCTAAAGCACCTGCATCTTTTAATAAACCATCAATAACAGTGTGCGCTGCATTTTCCCTTGCATCAACTGCAATCACGAAACGATCGTCAGTTGCACGAAGATCCATAACTCTTGGTGCTCTTCCTGGAAATAAATGCGTAGAGGCATAATAAGTTAAAACCATACCGAAAGCACAAAACAATACGGTAAGCTCGAACATTATCGGAATAAAATCCGGCAATGCAAATGATGGCTTACCACCAATGTTTACTTTCCAATCGATTACTGCGCAAAAATAAATTAAAGCAAAAGCTGCGCAAGTTCCGGTAATACCAAAGCAAAATGCTGCGATATCGATTCTCGATCTTTTAATTCCTAATTTGGCTTCTATTCCGTGTATAGGCATTGGCGTATAAACATCATAAATGCTTACACCATTTTCCTGAAGCTTTTCGATGCCATGCATCATTTCATCAGGATCACCAAAACTGCCTAAAATATATTTGATATCACTCATTGTTATATTTTTGCGTAATCTTCTTGTTTAACACTATCAAATTTCTGTAAAGACTCAACGTACTCTGCAACGTACTCTTTATTCTCATGTCCTTCTTTAATCTGTTTCATTTTAGATTGCTCACTTGCAGTTTTCAATAATAATTTAACCTCTGCGATCGCAATTGATGGCAATACTCTTAAGAATAATAAGAATAAAGTAAAGAATAATCCAATTGAACCAACGAATACACTTACGTCAACCCAGGTTGGATAGAACATCGCCCAGCTTGAAGGTATATAATCACGGTGTAGTGAAGTCACGATAATTACGAAACGTTCGAACCACATACCTACGTTTACCACGATTGATAAAATCCAGGTAGCTTTAATGCTTAGACGGATTTTTTTGAACCACAGTAATTGTGGAGAGATTACGTTACAAGTCATCATCATCCAGTATGACCACCAGTAAGGACCAGTAGAACGGTTGATAAATGCATATTGCTCATACTCAGAACCTGAATACCATGCGATGAAGAACTCAGTTAAATAAGCCACACCTACAATTGATCCTGTTAAGATGATGATTTTGTTCATCGACTCAATGTGGAACATGGTGATATAGTTTTCAAGACCTAATACTTTACGTGCTACCAATAATAAGGTTAACACCATCGCAAAACCTGAGAAGATCGCCCCTGCTACGAAATATGGAGGGAAGATGGTGGTGTGCCATCCAGGAATTACTGATGTTGCAAAGTCCATTGATACAATCGTGTGTACAGAAAGTACCAGAGGAGTTGAAATACCAGCTAAGATTAATGATACTGCTTCGAAACGTTGCCATGTTTTAACACCGCCTGTCCAGCCAAAAGAAAAGATGGTATAGATTTTTCTGCGTGTTCCAACTGCACGGTCGCGAATGGTTGCGATATCTGGCAATAAACCTGTGTACCAGAATAATAATGATACAGAGAAATAAGTTGAGATGGCAAACATATCCCAAACCAATGGCGAGTTAAAGTTAACCCAAAGTGATCCGAACTGATTTGGTAATGGTAATACCCAATAAGCTAACCAAGGACGGCCCATGTGTGATACAACGTAAGTTGCCGCACAGATAACGGCGAAAATAGTCATCGCCTCTGCCGAACGGTTGATTGAATTACGCCAGTTTTGACGGAAGAGTAATAGTACCGCTGAAATTAACGTTCCGGCGTGACCGATACCTACCCACCATACGAAACCGGTGATATCCCATGCCCATCCAACTGTTTTATTTAAGCCCCAAGATCCGATACCGTTCCAAAAGGTGTAACTCACAGCTACAACCCAAAGTAAAGCACCTAATGCTGAAACGATGAAACCAATCCACCAAGCCTTGTTCGGCTTGTTTTCTACCGGTCCTAAAATATCGTCCGTAATTTTTGCATACGTGATATTATCGCCGGTAATTAATGGTTCTCTAAGTATTGATTCGTTATGTCCTGACATAATTTGTATTTTCTTTATACTAAAGCTTACGCTTGTACTGTTGTATCTGTGTTTCTAATTTTTGTCATGTATCCGATACCCGGTTTCACGTTAATCTCTTCCAATACGTAGTAGATACGCTCAGAACGTAATGCTTTTGAAACCTCTGAATTAGGATCGTTTGAATCACCAAATATGATCGCATTTGCTGAACAAGCTTCCTGACAAGCCATTTTGATATCGCCATCTTTTAATGGACGTTTCTCTAATTTAGCTTGTAACTTACCACCTTGAATACGTTGGATACACATTGAGCATTTTTCCATTACCCCACGAGAACGTGTAGTTACATCAGGATTTAATACCAATTGAGTAAACTCATTATTTAAGTAGTTATCGAAACGAGAATCATTCCAGTAGTTGAACCAGTTGAAACGACGAACTTTGTATGGACAGTTATTCGCACAGTAACGTGTACCTACGCAACGGTTGTAAGCCATGTGGTTTAAACCATCTGATGAGTGTACAGTTGCCAATACCGGACAAACTGTTTCGCAAGGTGCGTGATCACAGTGTTGACATAACATCGGCTGGTGAACAACAGAAACATGATCTAAGTCTTCCAACTTAGCAATTTCTTTTTCTTTAGTTACATCACCATCTTTAGTTTCGTAGCTATAGTAACGATCGATACGGATCCAGTGCATTTCACGACGACGGCGAACCTCATCACGACCTACAACAGGAATGTTATTTTCAACGTTACATGCAACGATACAAGAACCACAACCTGTACAAGCATTCAAATCGATTGCCATTACCCAGTTGTTACCTGGTTTCTCATATTGATCCCAAAGATCATAATCTTTGTGTTCGCCTTTGTGGTTCCCCGCAGAAGCGTCTTTCAAATATTCTTTGAATGTAGCCTCTTTGATTACTGCACGGCCTTCGAAAGAGTGGTGTGTTTGTGTTTGAGCCAACTCATAGTAACCTCCTGTTGGAGTAATGGTTATATTAGAGGCATATTGCATGGTTCCATTTACGAACGTTACAAAAGGGAAAGCATTTTTACCTACATCGTTACCCGCTTTACCAACTTTGGTACGGCCATAACCTAATGCGATAGAAGCAGTTCCTTGTGCTTGTCCTGGTTGGATCAATACAGGAAGATCAACTGAATATCCGTTGCTACCTTTAACAGTAACTACATCAAATTCTTTAATCTTTAATTTTTCAGCATGTTTTGGTGCTAAGGCAACATAGTTATCCCAGGTTACTTTAGAAACCGGATCAGGTAACTCTTGCAAAAATGCGTTGTTTGCATTTTTACCATCACGCATTGGGATGTTTTCGTAAACCTGTAATTCAATTTGATCACCACCTTTGGCTAAAGCTTTGCTTGCAGAAACAATTTTACTAGCTACCTCAACAACAGATTGTGTGAAAGAATAAGCTGCTGCAGTTTTTGGAGTTACTGCAACTACACCTTTTTCTAAAACGTCATTCCATTTTAAACCAAGTGCAGGCAACATTTTGGTTTCCCAGTTGCTACGAACAAACTGATAGTAATCTTTAACCGGAGCATCAGCCCAAACCAATAAACTCTCTTCAGCCTGACGGCTGTTGAAAACCGGATTGATGGTAGGTTGAACGATTGAATAATATCCCTCGTAAGCATTTGCATCACCCCATGATTCTAAATAGTTATGGTTGATGGCAATGGCATCACAAAGTGAAGCCGTTTCATCAGCACGATCTGAGAATGAAACTTTTGCAGGAACTTTAGCTAAAGCATCAGTAAAAGCCTTAACATTCATGAAATCGTAAGCAGGGTTGCTGTTTAAGAAAAACACCGCACCAACTTCGCCACGATTCATTTCAGCAACCAAGCCATTAAATTCGGCGTCGTTACCAGCGTATAAATAGCAAGGATTATCTAAATCGATCGTAGTACCATAACTGCCGATAGCGGAGTTAATGGCATTAACCAAAATCTGCGTAGAAACATCATTAGAACCACAAACAACAAGGCCTTTACCTTTACTTTGTAGTAATTCTTTAGCAACTAATTTGATTACCTTATCAGCAGTAGCGTTGTTTCCTAAAGTACCACCAGCTAAAGACTGACCAGTAATGGCGTTATATAAAGCAATTAACGCAGGACCTTCTTCAGATAATTTCACAGGAACACGTGTATCTGCGTTTGTACCTGTTAAGCTCATTCCACTTTCGAATTGAATGTGGCGGCTCATTTTTTTATTTTCTAAAGATTTATAGTTACGGTTAGCTGTATATTGAGCTGTAAACTCTTCACCACTAATCCAGGTACCTAAGAAATCTGCACTGAAACTTACAATTAAATCAGCTTTATCGAAATTGTATTTTGGTAATACCGCTTTACCGAAACTGTTTTGGTTGGCTTGAATAATACCTGTATAAGAAACAGCATCATACTGAACCAATTTAGCAGCAGGATATTTGGTAATAAATTGTGCTAAAACTGCATTTGTTGAAGGACTATTAACTGTAGAAGCCACAACACGGATTTTTTTGCCACCCGCTTGTGCCTTTGCCAATTCGCCTTTGACAAAACTATCTAGCTTAGCCCAGGTTGTTTCTTCGTTTTTAAGAACCGGTGCTTTTAATTTAGATACATCATATAAATCTAAAACTGAAGCTTGCGCTCTTGCATCTGTACCGCAATTGAACTCACCTGCATTTGGATTTGGTTCAATTTTGATCGGACGACCTTCTCTTGTTTTAACTAAAATACTCTGGCCGTTAAAGCTCGAAGTATAATAGTTGGGAATACCTGGAGTAACCTCTTCAGGTTTTACCAGGTAAGGAATAGATTTATGAACAGGGGCACTTTGACATGCAGCTAAAGTAACTGCACCTAAACCAAAACCTAACGCCTTTAAAAAGTCGCGGCGTGGGGTAACGGTACTTAACCCTGCTTCATTTAAAACATCTTCTATTGGAAGTGGCTCGGCAAATTCGTTTTTGTTATTCTTAACAAAATCGGGTGTATTGTTATACTCCTCTAAGCCTTTCCAGTATTTTTTGTTGCTTTCCATTTAAGCTATATTACTGTTTATTCGAACGTTCTTACTAAACTCTATCTATTAATAGTGGCACTTACCACACTCTAAACCACCCAATAACGCTGGTGTAACTTTCTCGCCTTTTTTAATTTTCTCATGCGCTTCGATAACCTTAGCGTAGAAAGCATTATTTTTCTGACCAGAAATATCTGTTTCCTTGTGGCAGTTGATACACCATTTCATGGTTAATGGAGAATATTGATAAATTTCTTCCATAGTATTAACCGGACCGTGACATGCGAAACATACAGGTTCTGTTGGTTGTAAACCTTTTGCTTTACGAATTGCATCTTCTGCAACCACTACGTGTTGAGAGTGATTGAAGTAAGCAAAATCTGGCAAGTTGTGTACGCGTACCCACTCCATCGGTTTCTCTTTGCTCTTATCATATTGCTGAGTTTCCGGATCGTAACCTAAAGCATTGTAGATTTTTTTGATCTCTGGAGAAATCTCACCATCATAATTATCTCTCGCCTGAACAGCTTTGTGGCAGTTCATACAAACATTTAATGATGGAATTGTAGCATTTTTAGATTTAAACGCACCGTTGTGGCAGTATTGACAATCGATTTGATTGATACCTGCGTGTAACTCGTGTGAGAATTTAATTGGCTGTACTGGTTGATAACCGGTGTGAACACCTGTATCCCACATACCCATCCAACCAAACGAACCTAAACAAATGATCAAACATAAGATGAAGAACATCACGAACTTCTTGTTTTTGAACATTTTACGAACGCCTACCGTTAAAGGCACATCTTCTTCAATTTCAATACCTTGTTTTTGTAGAATTAAACGCTCTAATAATTTAGATGCACGACCTAAGATTACTAAAATGACAATACCTACTAATACAATAGCAATGATACCAGCGATAGATAAACCTGAAGTAGTGTCATCTTTCGGAGCAGCAGCGCCTGCAGCACCAGCAGCTGGTTTTGGTTCACCTTCCTTAATATAAGCTAAGATGCTTTTTACTTTTTCTTCATCTAACTCAGGGAAAGAAGTCATTGCTACTTTTCCATTTTCGTTAAACAATTTCACAGCTTCCGGATTACCGGCAGCAATCATACCTTGTGAATTAGGAATCCATTTTAAAAGGAACTCTTCCGAGTGGCGATCGCTCACCCCTGTTAAAGCAGGACCTATTAATTTGGCATCTAACGCATGGCATGATGAACATTTAGCCCTGAAAAGCGTTCTCCCCTCTTTAGCATCTTGCGCATTTACGGTTGAAACCGCTATTACGGAAATTGCTGAAAATACGAATAACGACTTCCAAACGCTTTTTAAAATCATCGAGATATCTCTCATAATGAACACTTTATACTTATTTAATTTACTTTTTGTTGTGAAATTGATGCCTGAACTGATATAGCCCCATCAAAACTTGAACAAAAGTATAACTTATTAATAAATCCCATGACATAATACTGACGTGAAATACAATTTATAATCATTCTAAACAAATGCCCATTCGGGCTCGCCAGCTAAGAAAAATGCCCATTTTTGAATTTATCTCCAATGGGCATTAAGAAAACCAATTTGGTTTTACTAAGATTTATAATTATTGTTTTAATATCCACGCAAACATTAGCGGCGCTACAATTGTTGCATCGCTTTCTACAATAAATTTAGGTGTGTGAATATCTAATTTACCCCAGGTAATTTTCTCATTTGGTACTGCACCTGAATACGATCCATAAGAGGTTGTAGAATCCGAAATCTGGCAGAAGTAGCTCCAAAACGGAATATTTTCCATTTCCATATCCTGATACAACATTGGCACTACACAAATAGGAAAATCACCGGCAATACCACCACCAATCTGGAAGAAACCGATACCTTTACCGCCACTGTTAGCAATATACCAATCGGCTAACCAACCCATATATTCAATACCGCTTTTCATCGTTGTTGCTTTTAACTCCTGTTTCATAACATAAGAAGCGAAAATGTTACCCATTGTTGAGTCTTCCCATCCTGGAACAACAATTGGCAAATTCTTTTCAGCAGCTGCCAACATCCATGAATTTTTTGGATCAATTTCATAGTATTGCTCTAAATCGCCACTCAACAACATTTTATACATAAACTCATGCGGGAAATATCTTTCGCCTGCGGTATCTGCATCTTTCCAGATTTTATGAACGTGCTTTTGCAAACGACGAAAAGCTTCCTCTTCAGGAATACAGGTATCCGTAACGCGGTTGTAATGGTTTTCTAACAAATCCCACTCATCCTGCGGGCTCAAATCGCGATAGTTAGGCACACGTTTGTAATGTGAGTGCGCTACCAGATTCATAATATCTTCTTCAAGATTGGCACCTGTACACGAAATAATCGCCACTTTATCCTGACGGATCATTTCTGCAAGTGAAATTCCCAATTCAGCAGTACTCATTGCACCAGCAAGCGTGATCATCATTTTACCACCTTCATCTAAATGCGTTTCGTAACCTTTAGCAGCATCCATCATTGCCGCAGCATTAAAATGGAGGTAATTACGCTCCATGAACTGAGATATTGGTCCTCTTGTATTGCTCATTTTGTTTTGTATTGTTTTGCGCAAAAGTAGGCATTTAGCCCGAAAGGATAAAACATTAATAGTGTTTGGAGTTTGGGGCTTAGCGTTGTGAGCTGATTAAGTAATTTTAATAATTGATAAATTCTCAACGCTATTTTCATCCTGAGTATAGTCGAAGGATCTTTTTTTGGAAAGCAGTTGTTCTAAAATTATTAAAGTTAGTCCGGCTTTTTGGTTCAAGGCCCAATGAAAAATTGGGCGCTTTCCCCGTCAATCCGGTTTAGGTGGCGTGGACACTGCTGCTGTTAGTGATTTCCAATCTACCGTCATAAAACACACGACAAACTTGCAGGAAATAAATCTTCAATAAAAATTCAGTTAATTTGCGGCAATGAAAAAATTTTGCTTGCTCCTGTTATTTATTGTACTATCCGGAAGCTCATTTGCTCAAATGAAGTTGATTAAAAAACTGCTTTCTAACGAAAAAGACACTTTGCGTAAGGCCAGCTTTTTACCCATTCCATCATTTGGTTATGCTCAGGAAACAGGTTTTCAATTCGGAGTTGGCGCAATTGTAGGTTTTTATGCAGATCGGCTGGATACCACCAACCGACCTTCATCATTAACACTTAACCTGAATTATTCTACATTGAAAGCCTATAACATGAGCTCGCTGATTGACATTTGGGGCAAAGGGAACAAGCTTCATTACATTGGCGAACTGCGTTTCAAACGCATGCCTTTTAACTTTTACGGAATTGGTAACAGTACAGATGAAGGGAATGAAGACAAGCTGATCCAGCAACAGATTAAAGTTTTGTTACAAGCCGAAAAACAGTTATTGCCAAAAGCTTATACCGGAGTATCACTAGGTTTCGAAAACTATGAATATAAAGATGTGGTTGCAGATGGGATTTTTAGTAAAGATCCATATTACAACAACAGAACCGGAAGCGTTTTATACCTCGGCGTTTCGCAAAGCTATGATGCAAGAAATAATAATAATTATACAACGAAAGGTTTCTTTATCAGGGGAACCTATCAATATGCGCCAAATATTTTTTCAGCAGGCAATTTTACCGGCAGTCAGATAAAAATTGATGCCCGAAATTTCTGGAGATTAAACAGAAGTTTAGCTGTCGGCGTGCAAGGACTCTACAATACTGTAATTGGCAACAATACCCCAATTTATTTGTTGCCACAAATGGGCAATGATGAAATGATGCGAGGTTATTATGGCGGACGTTACCGAGATAAAAATTTACTGGCCTTTCAAGCTGAGCTGCGTTATCGTTATAGCAGCCGTTTTGGCGCCACTGTTTTTGGCGGTACAGGAACAGTCTGGGGAGTTGATGATTTCTCCAAAGATGCTTTCAAACCCAACTATGGGGCAGGTTTTCGGTATTTTTTCGATCCTGAAAAAGGAATCAGCGTCCGCTTAGATTATGGAATTGGTGAAAAAAGACCAAATGAAAAACGACAGAGTGGATTTTACATCAGCATTGCCGAAGCGTTTTAAATGATGGAAGATCTTTGATGGAAGAGTCTAATCATCCCAAAAGATAATCTATAGATATAAGTGTGTTTTAGAGCGGTCGTCGTTGCGAGGCTCGAAGCAATCTCCCCTCAAAAAAATAGTTTTCACGATGAGATTGCTTCAATCAATGATCAAATTGATTTCGCAATGACTGGCAAATTGTCCATTTCCTATCATCAACCTTACCTTTCAAATCAATTACTTCTCCTTCGCTCATCTTCATTCCCAACTTTTCTTTCCAATGATTTGATTTTCTCATTACCAAAATTAAACCGGGCGGTAAAACGGATTTGTCTCGAATCGTAGTAATTATTGTATTGCTGACTGATGTTATTGATCAAACTATTATACCGATATTTATTTGTTTTTAGAACATCATTGGCATTCAGCGATAACTGAAGTTTTTTATTCAGCAGCAAAGTTTTCACGCCAAAATCGAGGTTAGATTGGCTTTTGTTTTCATTCAGGCCATCAACTGTTGGAAATTGATACCAAAAATTGATATCCGCCAAAATAGTTTTCGATTTATTAAAGGTGATTTGATTTAATGAAGATAAATACGCTCCAGCGCCTTCCAAATTTGATAAGGTTTGGACAATACTTGAATTTGAAACATTGTAAAAAACATTAAACTGATTCGTTGTTTGCCAGTTTTTAAACGGACTTAATACAGCCGAATTGCTGAACTGATATTGGTAACCTGTGATGAAATTAACAGGCTTCGACGCTTGTGTATTCGAACTCGCATCAATAAAATTCACATCATTAAATCCATCCTGCGTATTGCTAAAGGAGAAAGTACTGATGAATATACTTTTGTAGGTATGTGAAATTTCGACATTGTTATTGTATGATGGTTGCAAAAACGGATTGCCTTCAGCATACACAAACGGGTTGCTGTACCAACGGAAAGGGTTTAATTTCCGGTAAGCAGGTCTGTTAATTCTTCTTCCATAGTTTATATTCCATGCACTTTGATCTGTCGCCCGATACACCACATATAGCGTTGGAAACAATTGAAAGTAGCTGTTTTCATTTCGCTGGTTAACAGAAACACCATCAATTTGAGTGTACTCTCCTCTTAGCCCAATCTGGAAATCCCATTTTTGAATTGTTTTATTGAGATTGACATATAAGGCCTGTGTGTTTTCGCGATAACTAAACAAATTACTTTGGTTTACATCGAGTTCGTAAATAGTATTTCGTCTTTTATAAAAAGCAACATCACTTTCATTATTAATGAAACTCAGTTTGGCTCCAACAGCAAACTTGAACGTTTTAAAAGGTAGATCAACATCTGCCTTAAGGGTATACAAGTTTATATGCTGTTTACTGGTTGATAAATATTCTGCAAATGAGTTTGGAATAAGCGCCCCATCCGTTAGATAACTTTGATTATTAAAAGACCGGTTTTTATCATCGTCAAATCTGAACCAATCGGCATTGATAATGAGTTGCTTTCCTGTTGAATCCAGCGACTGCTTCAGGTACAGATTTGTCGCATGAAAATTCGATCTGATTTTTGCATTCGCATCAGAATTTAAAAGGGAATCTAAATTGCTTTGATGATTAAAGACTTTAGTTTTAATGTTTTCTTCAGAATGGAAATTAGTTAAACCCCCATTGTAAGACAAACCAAGCAAGGTTTTCTTCGAGATCTGATAATCCAATCCAACTTGTGCACTTGGTACAGTTCTGAAGTTCCGATCCTTGTTAATCACATTCCAGGTTTGGTTGGGATAAAAAATAGTACTTTGCTCAAAGGGCACAATTGAACCTTTACGAACATTTAAGGTAGAATTTATAGTAATTTTATCTTTTCGATAACTGATATTTCCTCCTACAGAAGCTGTGGGGTGCGTAGCTTGCGTAAATACCGTGTTTACCGATCCTTTAATCCCTTCAGCAGTAACCTTTTTCAGGACAATATTGATCAATCCATTGTTTCCCTGGGCATCATATTTAGCAGGAGGATTTGTAATCACTTCAATTTTTGAAATTTGATCACTGGAAATTGATTTCAGGTAATTTGATAAATCATCCTGACCTAGCTGAATGAGTTTATCATTCATCATCACATTTACAGCACCCTTCCCCACTAATGAAACCTGATCATTCATCACGCGAACATCAGGAACTTTGGCGAGCAACTCAAGTGCATCCGTACCAATTGCCGAAATGCTGTTTTCTACGTTAAAAATTGTACGATCAATTCTTTTCTCTACCAAAGGCTTTTTCGAGTTGATTTGAACATCAACAAGCTTTTGTGCATTTTCCATTAATTGGATGTTAATAGAAGTATCGCTTCGCAATTGAAAATTGAGTTGCTGACTAACGTAATTGATCGCCGAAAAAAAGATATTGTAACTACCAGATGGTAAGTTTAAGAAAATGTAATTCCCTAGACTATCTGATTGAGTGTAAACTGATTTGTTACTTGCATTGGTTAACTTAATAGAAATCAAAGCCTGACCAATATTATTTTCGCCAAGTGATTTTCCGACGATTTTGAATTGAGCCTGAACGCCTGAAAAAGTTAGGATGAACAATAATGTAATTGCGAATAATAATTTATGCATTAGCGATCTAAGTCAGCGCCGAATAGTTTGGCTTTAGAAGTTCGTACATCGTAGTAAATACTATCTGCCTTAACATTTTTGCTATGATGATAAATGATGGCGTTCGTTGCCTGGAATAACCCCCTGCCAGCATCATAAATAATTTTAGATCCGGAAAGATTAACATCATCATAAGCAACCTTCGCATTTCCGAACATATAAATGATTGATTTACTTTTATTAAATTTCACAGAATCTGCCCTGTATTCAACTTTTGGAGTTTTAGTTTTGTCGTAATTTATCATATCCAAATTATCTACCCTAAAATTTCCATTCTCTGAATATGCTTTAAAGTTTCCTTTATTTAAATTAAACACCACTAAACTAGCTACCATTTTTGTTCCGTCGAAAGTGGTCAGGGTTGCCTCTTTTGCAGTAAGGATATTTTTGTTTGTATCCCACTCAACCTTTTCCGCACTTAATACGTCTGATTTAATTTTAATCACAGCATCCTCCATTTTAGAAATATTATTTCTTTTATCGACATTAAGTTTCGTAAAAGACATAATCTTTGGAACCACAGCCTTGTTTGAAGTATCGGTTTTTAAACCTGCCATCTTTTGATGACCATCTTCTTTATAAAATTTATAGAACAACTTCTTATTTTGAACACCAAATGTTTTTACATTTTTAGAAATGGAAATCCAATCTTTAACCAAATAAGATTTAGCTCCTGTTTTTACTTCATGTACAAATCTCAATCTGATACTATCACCCTTTTTAAAATTATTTAAATAGGCTAACGCCGTCTGCGATTCATCAACTATCAATTTAAAGCTATAGCCATTCGAAATTACATTAAAAATCTTTTTAGCACCTGAAGGTTTTATACTTGAGATTAGTCCATCATTAAACCTCACGCTATTCGCTTCGTGCAAAAATGGATAGACTTTAGGTTCTGGCATTTGATAAATAAGTTTATCGCCGGAGAAAACCTGTTTTGGATTGAGATAAACAAATTTCTCTCCTCTGGTAAAACCGGTTGAAGCAACAACAATTTTCAATTCATCACCTGTTTTTAAAAGGTTTAGCGTTTGCTGCCCTAAATACATTTTTGGCAGAATATAAGTTGTGCCTTGCGATTCGAATAATTTACCATCATCGTAACCAATTGTAGACTTCGACTTATAATCTTCATTTAAGATACCATTTAAGGTTTTTCCAATTGCGAGTTCAGAGATTTCCTTCAATTCCAAATATTCTTTAGAAGTAAAATAAGGATCGGTTTGTTTCACATTTGGCAAAGGCAATTCATGATATTTTGGTGCTTTATTTTGCAACGCATCTGGAGTAAAAACATCTTTCTTTGTTTCTGATTGTGCATAAACTACCTCAACTGCAAATAGCCAAACCAATCCAAATACTACTGGTAATGCCAACAAATACGTTAATTTCTTCATGTTTTTAGATTTTGAGTTAAACAACATTTTTATTCGATCTTTAATCGGGCTTTTCACAAAATTGTGAATCAACGGCATATCACTTTTAGCAACAGCCAGCTTTAAAAGTAAATTAGCATAAGCCTCACTACCACAAACTGAAGAGGTAATTTCATCCGCTTCATATTCATGGTTTTGCTCCACCGCTTTATCAAAGAGATAGATTACAGGATTGAACCAAAACAATACTTTAAATAGCATCAGTAGCATCTTATCTATTGAATGAAACTGTTGCACGTGAACCCTTTCATGCCTTAATAAAACTTGCAATTCGCTTTCGTTCAACTGATCATCGATAAAAACGTAATTAAAGAATGAGCAATTGGTAAAACCTTCAGTTTTCGAGATCAACTTTAACCCATCAATTTGTTTAAAACCTTGTGCATATTTCAACAGGACAAACAAACGCCAGACACAAACCAATAATAGCATTGCAGTAATGCTCAGGTAAGCGTAAAAACCGATCATATTCCAGTCTATTTCAGTTGCCTGTTTCGGCTCGTATTCAACTGCCAAAGGCTGCATCATATTGAAAGGTTCGTCACTTAGTTTCTCAAGTTGAGGCTTCTCACTCCATTCCCTAGTTTCTATTACCATTATTTCGCGTTTAATCTCGAACTGCAAAGCCGGAATAATTAAACTACAAACCAAGGATCCCAGTAGGTAAAACCGGTTGAATTTGAAGAATGTAAGTTTCTTCAATACCAGTAGATAAACCGCAAAGAAAAAAACTGTGCAGGCACTAACTTTAAGCAAATAGGTTAACCATTCCATCTTTTATATTTTAACAGCCCTGTTTAGAAAAACTTACAAAACCATCCAAAATCAAATTGCTGATTTTACGCAGGTTAGCCTCTTGCTTTATAAAATCCAAACTCTTCTGATCAGTAATATTTCCCAGTTCAATTAAAACCGAAGGTGTTTTAGATTCTCGTAAAAGAAGCAGGCTGGCATTTTTTAACGAATCCTGAACAGCAATTCCATTCGCTTGTTTAAGCTTACTGAGGATACCCGCTCCCAGTTCTTCTGCATTTTTAATGTTCCTGTTCAGTTTAGAAACATAAACTTCTATCCCACCGAAAACCATTGGGGCACCTTTAGCTGTGGCATTATGATGGATGGAAATAAAAGCCGTGGCTGCCTGAAGTGGCAAACGATCACGAAGCGATACAAACTCATCACTGCTTCGGGTCAGGCGTACTTTGATACCTCTTTTAACGGCTTCCTGTTGTAGAATTTTTACCGCTCTCAGGTTCATATCTTTTTCCAGTTGGCCGTCTAACGCTAGCGATGCGGCATCTTTACCACCGTGTCCGGCATCTAAAACTAAAACCATATCAGCAGCTTTAAATGCGGGTTTAGCATTTGGATCTAGCACAATGCTGGTTTTATAGAATTTATCCTGGAAACCCGTAAGAGTTGAAACAGATTGACGAGCGTCATCCACATTTCGCTGAACAATAATTTCCTTGCGGTTAACAAAGGCTAACGAACAAAGCAAAACAACTGGAACCACTAAGAAATAAAGTAACCTGCTCAAATTGGAATTCGGCTTTTTGTACATCATGGTAATTCTATTTTTAAGTGGGAGTTTGCTAAAACTATTTACGATTAGGTGAGTTGCTGGTGTGGCTAAATTCAGCAGAAGAGATGCATACAAATTTCGCTCTGCTGATTTCAAAACAGCTTCATCTGCCAAAAATTCGTGGTTATGTGCTATCGCATTTCTCCAGAAATATATGATTGGATTAAACCATAAAATACAGACAATAAAATTGATCAATAATTTATCAATGGCATGGGCTTGATCCACGTGGGCCATTTCGTGGCTAATGACTAATTGTTTTTCACGCTCCTCCAGAGATTCATCTACTATAATTTTGTTTAAAAATGAGCAGTTTTTAATGGCTGAATCCGCTGGAACATACAACAAAGGTCCGACCTTAGAAGAAACATTTTTTCGGATGGAAAAGCTAACATGGCCGATACTCCATAATGTCCGTACCATTAAGCCTGCCGCAATAAAAGAATAGAGAATGGTAAAAGTTTGATTCCAATCTATCGGATGATTTAGAGTAGTACCGGTGCCGTCAAAATCCTTCTCGGTAATTTCGCCTTCAGCATAAGCCACTTGGGTAGTTAACGCTTGTTTTTGCACCACTACCTCTTTCCTGTTTTCTATAGTTAAAGCAGGAATCAAAAAACTAAAGAAAAGTGCCGACAGCAGGTATAAGCGATTGAGCTTAAAAAATGTAAGTTTTGATAGCAGAAACTGGTACGTTGCGAAGAAAACAACTGTACAGGCTGAAACTTTTAATAAATAGATTAAAATCATGACTTGGCATTTTCACTGATGAGCTTTTTAATTTCTTCTATATCTTTTTCACTTAACTTTTCTTCTTTCACCATAAACGACAAAAGATTTGCCGGCGAGCTGTCGAAATAGCCTGAAAACATTTTCGAAAAGGTAGTTTTGGTATATTCGTCTTTCGTTATTGTTGGGAAATATTCGTAGGTTTTTCCGTAAGCTTTATAATCGATGTAGCCCTTTTTTTCCAACAACCTCACAATTGATGAAATGGTATTATAAGGTGGTTTTGGGTTTTCATCCAACTCATCGATAATGTCTTTCACAAAAGCCTTTTGCAGCTTCCATAAAACCTGCATTATGCGCTCTTCTGTTTTGGTTAATTCTTCCATACTCAAACTTATAACTTATTTTTCAGTTATACAACTAATTAAACAGTTATATAACTTATTTTTCAGTTTTAAAACATAATTCATTGATTTAAAGAATATTATTTTTGTTAGAAAATGAAAGCTTGTAGCTTTTGGCTACGAAAGCCCCGCCATTTGCTATGGCCCTCGTGAAAACTCGGGACTGCCGCGGCTGTCGGGTTTAAAAATTGAGCAGGGATTTCTTGGGAGTGTTTGCCCACCCCCTTGTTTCACCAATTAACTTATGGCGAAGACAAAATATTTGCCCTTCGGAAAGCTCAGGATGACAAATTTGTTGTTTGTGAATGTTAAAAAAAGGTCTTCGACAGGCTCAGACTGACAATGGCTTCATAAGTAGCACTTAACTTCTGTCCGATGTCGAGAAACATCATAACCTCATTCCGGAATTTCGAGTCAGGCAGTAAAACTGCCATAAACCATGAAAAATTGTTTTTGTAATGACGAGCAGGCGATAAGCACCGCCCGCTGTACCTAAACCCGATCGAAGTGAATGCCACAATTTTTCATTGTGGCAGAAACGGGAGCGGGACGGCAGACCGCCATTCACTCAGAACCGTTAATTTCCAAAAAACGATCATAGACTTCAATTTAGTAGAAAGTATTACTTGCTCAAACCAGCCAGAGCGTTTATCGTTAATGCGACAATCACAGTGTTGAATATAAAAGCAATGAGGCTATGCAAAAGGGAAAGCCGCCGGATTTTTCGAGAGGAAATTTCGACATCAGAAACCTGAAAAGTCATGCCCAACACAAAAGAGAAGTAAGCAAAATCAATGAAATCAGGTTCATCATCCCCTGGAAAATCTAAACCTGAACCTTTATTAGTTTCACTATCACCATAATAAAGATGAGCGTAACGCATGCCAAAAGTGGTATGCACCAAAAACCACGACAGAAACATTCCAGAAATAGCGACAATGAGGTCAACAGGCTCGATATCTTTATTTATCAGCAATAAAACTACAGCCAATAATCCGGCAAAGGTTGATACCAGAACGATCGCGAAAATTTCTCCACGGGTTTCATCCTGCATCCTTGCCTTAAGGTAAGTTTCGGATGCTGAGGTATTAAAAAACATGTACCAATGCAGGGAAATGAGTAACAAGCAGAAAATATCCCAGCCAAACATCACGTGTGTCAGCACATCCATGTTTATTGTTAAGGAAATAATATAGGCTAAAATCCCGGCGAAAAGACTAATTAGCAGAATGTATAAGGCAGATAGCTTTTGAATGCCGTCAAGTTTAGGTTCAATTTTCATCCTGCATGTTTCATAAAAGTTTATTGATTGAATTTCAACTTAAAATGTTCTTTGGCTTGGCCCTTCTTGAAATACACCAGTCCGATCCAAAATAAATCAATAGTAACTGTAACATCGGGATGGTTTTTTATTTCTCCCCAGGCTTCTTTCATTCCCTGGCTCCAATAAATATCATCAAAAATCAGCAAAGAATTTTCCGTTACTTTTGGCAGGCACCACTTGAAATAATTTAAAGTAGCCTCTTTTCGGTGGTTTCCATCAATATAAACAAAATCCAGCGTCGGTTGCTTTGCGATGATATCAGGCAAAATCAAATCAAAATTGCCTACATGAAGCTCAATGTTGGTTAAATCTAAATCCTGAAAGTTGTGTTTGGCTACTTCAGCCGTTTGCGGACAACCTTCAATGGTAATAACTTCAGCATCAGGACAAGCTTTTGCCAGGTAAGATGAAGTAATGCCCAAGCAGGTACCCAATTCAATGACCGTTTTTGGCTGAGTATTTTGAGCTAAGCGGTAAATTAACTTCGCCAACCGCGGACTTTTCAATGCGTTTTTTGCAATTTGACTTACCTTTTTAGTGCGGTTTTTATTGAGATGAGAACCTGCCCCCAGATCGGTAACAGTGATAATAGAATCGTCAGAAAAAAGTTTTTTTCGTTGTTGTTCGATGCTTTGGTATGGAGATTTATCAGTAAAATCGTAAATTACCTCATCAGCTAGCTTGTACACAAACGGTGAGTGCGTCCCATGACGCGTTTTCGCTGTTAAACGGTGTTTAAGATAGTCGGTAATAAATTGAAATAGCATAATATTGCAAAAGTAATTAAACGCGGCAAACGTGTGTATGTTTTATGGAAAATATCGCTGAGATAAGTGCTTTGGTAAAATTGTTGGATGATCCTGATGAGGAAGTTTATCAACACGTGGAACAAAAACTGCTTGAATATGGTGGCGAGGTAATCCACTACCTTGAAAACGCATGGGAACAATCTTTCGATGGTCTTTTGCAAGAGCGAATTGAAAATATCGTTCATCAAATTCAATTTAATACCGTTAAGGAAGATTTACATCTTTGGTATTTAAGTGGTGCTTTCGATTTGCTTCAGGGTGCCTTAATCATCAACCGATATCAGTATCCGGATTTGGATGAACAAAAAGTCATCAATCAAATAGAGGAAATTAAACGCGATATCTGGTTGGGCCTACAATATGAAATGAGTTCAGTTGAAAAAGTGAAACTGATTAACCACATTTTATATCAGCAATACGGTTTTGGCGGGAATACGAAAAACCACCATGATCCTCAAAACTCCTATCTAAACCAGGTTTTAGAAAGTAAAAAGGGTAATCAAATTTCATTGGCGATTATTTATTCTACGCTGGCGCAAAAACTTGACTTGCCTATTTATGGCATTAACCTCCCACAACACTTCATTTTAGGTTTTATCGATGAGAGCAAACAGGAGGGCACAGAATATGGTGTACTGTTTTACATTAATGCCTTCAACCGTGGAAATATATTTGGCAAACACGATGTAGACCAATTTTTACGTCAGCTAAACCTCGAATCATTACCAGAATATTATCGTCCCTGCAGCAATACAGATATTATCCGCCGCGTAATTAGAAATTTAATTTCTGCTTATGAAAATGCCGGCGCTACTGAAAAGGTTGCAGAGCTCACCGAATTACAAAAAATAATTGCTGAACCATAAAAAACAAATCAACCTTGAACCACCAAACAAACTCCCTATCCCAACTTTCTTCGCGAATTTTAATCTTAACAGCAGCGTTACTTCTATTTGGATTTAACCTCAAGGCGCAAAAAACCACAAAGCCTAATGTAATTGCTTACTATACAGGTGGCGGCGGCACAGAAATTGAAAGTTATCCCATTGAAAAGTTAAGCCATTTGATTTATAGTTTCGGCCACCTGAAGGGCGATAGTTTGAATATCAATAACGCAAAAGATTCTGCCTTAATTGCAAAAATGGTGGCTTTGAAAAGCCGCAACAAAGATTTAAAGGTAATGATTGCCATGGGCGGCTGGAGCGCCTGCGGCCCTTGCTCGGAAGTATTCAGCAGAAAAAACGGCCGAGAAACCTTTGCAAAAACCACTAAAGAATTACTTGATTATTTCCATGCTGATGGAATAGACATCGATTGGGAATATCCTGCGGTGGCAGGCTATCCCGGGCACCGGTATACGGAAGACGATAAACAAAACTTCACCTTGTTAATTCAGGAACTCCGCAAGAAACTGGGTAAAAAAGCAGAAATCAGCTTTGCTGCAGGCGGAACGAAAAACTGCATTGATTCTTGTTTCGAATGGAAAAAAGTCATGCCGCTTGTTGACCGGGTAAATTTAATGAGCTATGATTTGGTAAGTGGTTATGCTACCCAAAGCGGGCATCATACGGCCTTATTTTCTACGCCTCAACTTATGTTATCAGCTGATTATGGCATTAAGGAAATGATCAAAAAGGGCGTTCCGGCAAACAAAATAGCTTTAGGTGCTGCATTTTATGCCCGAATTTTTCAAAATACCACCGATGCAAACCAAGGTTTATATCAGCCTACAAAATTCTTAAGTGGCGTTTCTTATAAGCACTTTTCTGATCAATTTACGGAAGAGAAAGGATTTAAATATTATTGGGATGATTCGGCTAAAGCGCCCTATTACTATAATGCTGCAACTAAGCAATTGGCCACTTTTGATGATCCCAAGTCAATAGCGCTAAAAACCAAATATGTAGTTGATCATCAGTTGAACGGCATTATGTTTTGGGAATTAACAGATGATGCTTATTCAAATGGATTGCTTAGTGTTATCCACGAAACTTTGGAAAAATAAAAAAAGCCACAATGAGAATTGTGGCTTCTAAATATTTTGTGATTTAAATTTAAAAATCACCCTTTACTTTAAACTTTTGAACTTTCAACCAGCCAGCCATCAAGTTAAACCAATCTATATCAGAGGTTTTATTGATCAGGCCGAAACCATGCCCCCCTTTTTCATAATACATTAAATTGCTTGGGATTTTAGCTGCCAGTAAAGCTTGATGCATTAATTCACTATTAGCAACTGGCACCGTTTTATCATCTTTAGCATGAACAAAATACATTGGCGGCGTTTTCTTGTTTACATTTTCGTTTGCAGAAAAGTATTTCTTTAATGAATCCGAAGGATTTGGTCCTAAAAGATTTTTCATAGTCCCCGTATGCACAGATTCTTCAAAACTGATTACCGGATAAACCAATACCGCAAAACTCGGGCGAAGATCAATCTTTTCAGGATTCGCAATTTTTAAATCGCTGTAATGTGAAGCCAGGGTAGAAGCAAAATGACCACCTGCAGAAAAACCCATAATACCAACCTTATTACTTTTGATGCCATATTTTTTCGCATCCTTTCTCACCAGATAAATGGCTTTTTGCGCATCCTGTAATAAGGCATAAGTCTTATCCACCATAATCTGATCACTTGGCAAACGGTATTTTAAAACGAAAGCCGTTACCCCAATGGCATTGAATCGCTTGGCTACATCGGTTCCTTCATGACTGAATGCCAAAGCTCCGTATCCACCACCCGGGCAGATAATTATAGCAGTACCTGTAGCAATGTTTTTAGGCGCTTCAAAAACGGTTAATGTGGGTATAGAAACCTTCGTTACACTCAAAGTTCCGTTTGTCCGCGTCTCTGTATTTTCAACATACGATGATGGTGTTGGTTTAGCACCAGGAATGCTATCGGAATAGAGCGGTATAACTTCTTGCGCTTTTGAAAATTGAACCGTCATAAATATCAACACGAAAAGGATGTATGATTTTGCCATGATTTATTTTTAAAATTCCATTAAATATGCTTTCAAAAACTCGTTAATATCGCCGTTTAAAACCGCATCAGGGTTTGAAGTTTGATAATTTGTACGATGATCTTTTACCCTTCGATCATCCAGCACATAACTTCTGATTTGCGATCCCCATTCAATTTTCTTCTTCGATCCTTCCACTGCAGCGATGGCTTCATTACGTTTACGTTCTTCAATTTCATACAATTGAGATTTAAGCAAACGAATGGCGTTTTCCTTGTTCTGAAGTTGAGATCTTGATTCCTGGTTTTTAATAATAATTCCAGATGGCTTGTGGTATAAACGCACTGCCGTTTCAACTTTGTTTACATTTTGTCCGCCGGCACCCCCTGCCCTGAAAGTTTCGAACTCAATATCAGCTGGGTTGATGTCAATCTGAATGGTATCATCCACTAAAGGATAAACATAAACAGATGCAAATGAAGTATGGCGGCGAGCATTGGAGTCGAAAGGTGAAATACGCACCAATCGGTGAACGCCATTTTCGCCTTTCAAATAACCATAAGAAAAATCGCCATCGAACTGAAGTGTTACCGATTTAATACCGGCAATTTCCCCTTCCTGACTATCCTGTTCGGTAATTTTGTATCCGTTTTTATCGCCCCACATCATGTACATACGCATGAGCATGTAAGCCCAATCGCAGCTTTCTGTACCGCCGGCGCCAGCGGTAATTTGCACCACTGCCGAAAGCTGGTCTTCTTTATTGCGAAGCATGTTTTTCAGTTCCAGCTCTTCAACCGAAGTTTTACTTAACTCAAACTGTTCTTGTAGTTCGGCTTCTGATGCATCGCCAGATTGAAAAAATTCAAACATCACTGCCGCATCTTCCACCGCATTATGGGTTTGGTTGAAACCATCTGTCCATTTTTTCTTCGAACTGATTTCAGCAAGAATTTTCTCTGCTTTTTTTGGATCATCCCAAAAATCGGGCGCCATCGTTAATTTCTCTTCTTCACGGATGGCGTATAGTAGCTCATCGACGTCAAAGATGCCTCCTCAGGGACGTTACTCTGTCCCTTAAATCCTGAATTTGTTCTTTGGTCATAATGGCAAATATATAAAATTGGGTTGATCAACCGGCATGAGCACTTCAATTAATGTAATGCGGTTCAGGTCTAAGATTTATTTCTTCAGTCCCATATAATCCAGGGTTAAATTTGAAAGTAATTTTACCCCTAGTGTAAATCCACTTTCATCCAGGTAAAAATCCGGCGTATGATGTGAAGCAGTTTTAAGCGGATCTTTTCCCTTCGGCATGCCGCCTAAAAACACAAATAAACCAGGCACTTTCTCTTGAAAGAAAGAAAAATCTTCTGCACCTGTTACAGGTGGTTTCAGCATCACGTGATCAGCACCAGCTGTTGCCCGCATACTTGGAAGCATCTTTTCTGTTAAAGCGATATCATTGAAAGTTACGGGATAATGATTACTGTAAGGAATCTTAACTTCGGCAGTACCACCACCAGCTTCAGCAGTTTTTGTAGCAATGGTTTTAATCCGTTCGATAAACATGGCTTCATCCTCCTTGCTGAAATTGCGGACAGTGCCCAGCATTTCGACTTTTTCAGGGATGATGTTCGAACGTACGCCACCGTTAATGGCCCCAATGGTTACCACGCCAGGATTTTCAGTTACATTTAAGTTTCTACTTACGATGGTTTGAAGGTTATTGATGATCTGGGCAGAAATTACCACCGGATCAATACTGCTCCAGGGATAAGCACCGTGTGCCTGCCTGCCTGTAACTGTAATTTTCATATCGTTTACCGCAGCCATGGTTCCACCCGGGCGATAGGTAACATTTCCAACTTCCGTTTGCGCATTAATGTGTAAACCGAATATAGCTTCTACCTTTGGGTTTTCTAAAACGCCTTCCTTAATCATTAATGCCGCTCCACCCTCTTCTCCTGCCGGAACGCCTTCTTCAGCAGGTTGAAAAATAAACTTTACTGTTCCGGGAATATCTTTTTGCATGGAGGCCAGCACTTCTGCAACGCCCATTAAAATGGCCATATGGCTATCATGCCCACAAGCATGCATTACACCAACTTCCTGCCCGTTATATTGAGTTTTTACTTTTGAAGCAAAAGGAATGTTCACTCGCTCGACAACAGGCAAACCATCCATATCGGCCCTTAACGCTACAACCGGACCAGGTTTGCCACCTTTCAAAATTCCAACCACGCCTGTTTTAGCTACACCAGTGGTTACTTTAATGCCTAATGATTCTAAATGTTTGGCAATTATCCCCGCTGTTCTTACTTCAGTATTTCCAAGCTCAGGATGTTCATGAAAATCTCTCCTCCATTCGATTACTTTCTTTTCTATTGCATCAGCTTTTTTTGTAACCGCTGAGCGTAAATCAGACTTTTGTGCAAAGGCATTAATCGATAATAAAGAAAATGCAGCGAGGTAAATTTTTTTCATGATTTCTGTTTGGATTTAAGGATGTACTAATCTAAGGATTTTCAGGCTCTACTCACACAAAAAAGCCATGCAATAAATTACACGGCTTATTTATCTCTTAAGTTAGTCAAATTTTAAGTCAACTCTACCTCTGTTGTTTCAGCTTCCAAAATCCTGCCATCGGTTAAGGTTATTGCAATTTTAAACTTATGTTTTTTGGCAATAGTTGGTGCAACTTGTAAAAAGATACCTTTTTGAAAAGGATAATTACTCTGATATTCAAGTTTTAAGGTTTTTAAATAATCATTTATAGAACTTAAGTCATCATTATAATATCGTTTTACCATAAAAATCGAACTCAATTCACTGCCTTTCGGATGATTGGTGTCAAAATCATTATTGGAAATTATTTTTACCGACACAATTTCTTCTTTAGATTTTAAATAATCACCTGGACAGCTACAAGCATAAGCAGATTGTATTAAACCCCAATAAATTTGTGGTTTTCTTAGCGCTACTTCTTCTGTTAAATGCTGGACTTGAATACCATATTTTGCACTAGGAATTATTCCAGCACTTGTAACAGCGGGTTGTGGCAAATTACTATCTAAATTTTTGATTGATAAACCTTTATTTGTAAATAATATAGTTCTATAAGGTCCGCATTTACAATCAACACATGCTGTAATCAATTGCACCATTAGCGATAAAACAGAAATTAAAATGATTTTTTTTATCATGAGGTAGATATATTTAGAAGCTTGAAATTAATAAAAAGCCATCCGTTTGGATGGCTTTGCATATTATTTTATTAATTGAACATGCCCTTAAGTTTGTCTAAAATGCCATTCTCAGCTGGAGCAGCACCTGCTTGGTTTGATTGCTGACCACCGCCATTGAACATGCCGATAACATCGCTCACATCGAATTTGCCATCGCTTCCGCCAGCCAAACTTCCCAAAACGTCTTTGATATTGAAAGAACTGTCATTTGGATCAGCTGTTTTTTGCGTGAGCTTACCGATAATTACAGGAATTACAGTGGCAGCTAATTTTTTAGCGGTTTCTGCGTTAATACCTAAGCCTGCTAACTTATCCGTAAAATTACCTGCAGCCTGTTGCGTTACGGCCGAACCTTCCGCATTGCCCGAATTGAAAATCTCGGCTAAACCGCCTACGTTTCCTGATGCAAGTTGGTCTTTTAAGCTATCGAAAATTGAGCCCGAAGCTGCTTGAATAACCTCTTCATTTTGTTCGTTTGGAACTTCGCTGTTGTTTACAACGGTATCCTGTACGTTTTCACGCACCAATTGATTTAAATTTTCTAACATAATTGTTTATGATTAAATAATGTTGAATGCTCAGTATCAATAGGGACTTGCCTCAAAGTTACGCTCTAAAATCAAGAATAAAAATTCTTAATGATTTTGAACATTAAAAAGACAGTTTTAAAAGTTTGCTTTATTACTTTTACAAAAAACAAAGGATATGTTACCTAAAATAAATTTTACTGAAACAGCGGCATATAAATATTTGGCCGATCATTTTATCGATATTAATCAGAAAAGCATTAAAGATCTTTTTGCTGAAGATGCAGATCGTTTCAACAAGTTTTCTGTTTTTTTTGAAGACATTTTGCTTGATTACAGCAAGAACAGAATAAGCGATGAAACACTGGCGCTTTTAATGCAACTGGCTCGCGAATGCAAACTGGATGAAGCGATAAAATCGATGTATGCAGGTGATAAAATCAATGAAACCGAAGATCGTTCGGTACTTCATATTGCTTTACGTAATTTGAGCAACACACCTGTTTTAGTGGATGGAAAAGATGTGATGCCTGAAGTTAATGCTGTTTTAGCCAAAATGGAAAAGTTTAGCAATAGTATTATCAGCGGCGAATGGAAAGGTTACACCGGTAAAGCCATTACCGATGTGGTGAATATTGGTATTGGCGGATCTGACTTGGGTCCGGTAATGGTAACGGAAGCACTGAAACATTATAAAAACCACTTAAATATCCATTTCGTTTCGAATATCGATGGTACACACATAGCTGAAACCTTATCAGCGCTAAATGCTGAAACCACTTTATTTTTAGTGGCATCGAAAACATTTACCACGCAAGAAACGATGACGAATGCCCATTCTGCCCGTTCATGGTTTTTAGAGAAAGGTGGTAAAGAAGATGATATTGCGAAACATTTCGCTGCTTTATCAACCAATGCAAAAGATGTTTCGGCTTTTGGAATTGATACTGAAAACATGTTTGAATTCTGGGATTGGGTTGGCGGTCGTTACTCTTTATGGAGCGCAATTGGATTATCAATTTCGTTAAGCATTGGTTTCGGTAACTTTAGAGAGCTTTTAGCGGGCGCACATGCTACCGACAATCATTTTGCCACAGCAGAATTTGAAAGCAACATCCCTGTTATTTTAGGGTTACTTGGAGTTTGGTATATCAATTTTTACAATGCCGAAACACAGGTTATTTTACCTTACGATCAATACATGCATCGCTTTGCGGCATATTTTCAGCAAGGTGATATGGAAAGTAACGGAAAACATGTAGATAGAAACGGTAACGAAGTTGATTACGAAACCGGACCCATTATTTGGGGTGAGCCAGGTACCAACGGCCAGCATGCTTTCTACCAACTGATTCATCAGGGAACCAGAATTATTCCTGCCGATTTTATTGCACCAGCACAAAGTTTAAATCCGCTAGGCGATCATCATCCAATTTTATTATCTAACTTCTTTGCTCAAACAGAGGCCTTAATGAATGGCAAAACGGAAGAAGAGGTAACAGAAGAACTGAAAAAAGATGGTAAATCAGCAGATGAAATTGCCAAAATAGCGCCGTTTAAGGTTTTTGAAGGGAACAGACCAACCAATTCTATTCTCTTAAAAAAAGTTACACCTTATACGCTAGGTAGCTTAGTTGCCATGTATGAGCATAAAATATTTGTTCAGGGTGTAGTTTGGAATATATTTAGCTTCGATCAGTGGGGCGTGGAACTGGGCAAACAACTGGCAAAAAAGATTCTTCCTGAATTGGAAGGTGATCAAAAGGTGGAGAGCCACGATGGCTCAACCAACGGATTGATCAATCAATATAAAGCATGGAGATAATCTTCGCAATTGTTACAATCTATTAATCAAATCCGTAACCAAATGAACTTAGTAATTGTTATATTGTTGTACACATAAATGAAACAAGAATGAAACAATTACTAATGTTTTGCCTAATTGCATACGCAGGCGTTGCAATGGCACAGAAAGAGATGTCTGAGGACATCCAACAAGTTTTGAAAAGTCAAAAATTCGCCTTTTTAGCGACGAAAGTCGAGAAAAAACCAGGCACAAACGGGAGTAGTGGCTACAACTTTGATGTTCCGAATTATTCATATGTGAATCCTAGTACAGCGAGCATACAAACTAGCTTGTCTATAACGTCTCAGGATGGAAGATTTCCTATAGCAGAAACAGATCGTTACTATCGATTAGCAGATGGAGATGGAAGTTACTTCACAGCTTATAATATCAATAATAAAATCTCAAGAGATAAAAAGCTAGCGCTTGATGGGAAAGTTTTCCTGGCCCAAAATGAATCGACCTTGCGATTGGGTAAAATAAACAACAAGGAGATCGATTATCAATTGCTTACTACTCCGGCGTTCAAAGTGAAGTCGATTAAACAAAAAAAGAACAAAACCATCATTACCTATAAAATTAAAAATGGAGACTTTTTTAAAACTGTTTTTTTAGAAGTTGATCAGGACGGTAATGCGATTTTTCAAGACGAAGCGACTGCAGATTCAAGGTTGTATGTTTACGGACATATAGTAGGATTAAAATAGTAACTCACTCAATTTTTATCTGCTGATCATGCATTGAAGCATCGAATAAGGAACAATTAAAATTTATTTTTAAAGGCGCAATGTCATCTTGCGCCTTTTCCATTGAACCACATAGCTTTTATTAGTATTTGTTTATGGAATCAATGAAACTTGCACATCTTTAAATTGTTATACGATTAAAACACACATTATGAAACAATTGAAAGTATTATTAAGCATGGTTTTGATGGCATCGGCTTTGCCATTGTTTGCCCAGACAGATAAGGAAACAACAGATAAAATTATAAAAGATAAGAATTATGTCTTCATCGCAAATACTGCCATTCCAATGTCCAATATGGATATTTCAAGAATTTTGGAAAGAATGCCTGGCAATGTTGGCGGTGGCGGATCAATAAATCTGACTGGTTCTAATTACGATTTTAGGGTGACTAAAGATAGCGTTGTTGCTTATCTGCCTTTCTATGGCAGAGCGTTTACTGCGCCCTACAATCCTAATGAAGGAGGCATAAAATTCACGTCTAAAGATTTCACCTACAATCAAACCATTAGCAAAAAAGGCAATTACACTGTACAAATTAACACTAAAGATATTAAAAGGGAAAACTATCGCTTCACTTTAAGTGTATCGAAAAACGGCTATGCCACATTAATCGCAAGTGGAAATAATAAACAGCCCATTACATTTAATGGGGTTTTAGAGGAACCAAAGAAAAAGGAAGAGTAATTCCTTTAAGCCTTCTCTACTACAGCCGAAAACGTGGGAAATGATATGCAGCTCTTCATTTGTCAGGTTGAGCTTGTCGAAACGATTAATAATTTCTTTCGACAAGCTCAGAATGACAATTTAATGAATTAGTTATTTCTTGCTGATCTGTATCTGGTAAATATGAGGCCATTTTTTCCCTGTTACAAAAAGTCGTTTTGTTGCCTGATCATAAGCAATTCCATTTAACACATTATTTGCTCTTTGATCTTCAGTTTTGAAATAATCTGAAGGAAATATGCCAGTTAGATTTATTCTACCTTCTACGGCACCATTTTCAGGGTTGATGACTAAAATTTCATTGGTGGTATAAACGTTTGCATAAATTTTCCCATCAATCACTTCCAGTTCATTTAAATTCTGAACCGGCCCTTTGTTATCATAAACATCAATTGAACCAATCCGGTTGTATTTATCTTTATCCAGAAAAAATATGGTATTCGAACCATCTGTATTTAAAACTTTCTCACCGTCAAAAGCTAAACCCCATCCTTCTCTTCCGGTAGTATAAGAAAACTCAGAAAGTTTTTTTAAAGTTGCTTTATCATAAACAAAGCCCACTTTTTCACGATAGGTAAGCTGAATAATTTTATCACCAATTACGGTAATACCTTCTGCAAAATATTGCTTATCAACAGGTGTAGATTGTACTATTTTTCCTGTTGAAGGCTCTACCTTACGTAAACTAGAATGCCCGTAATCACCAGCACTTTCATAAAAAAATCCATCATGGTACTCCAAGCCTTCTACATACGATGAGGTATCGTGAGGTAAAGTTTTAATGACCTTGTAAGTGTACTCAACTGGTGCCTGAGCCGCTAAGACATTAATGTTAGTGGTTAAATCCTCGGCATCTGTACCCTCATAAATTTTCGCCGTGATGATATGGCTTCCTAACTTAAGGCCTTCCGTTTTTAGTTTAATTGCCGAAGTATCGGTTTTCATAGCAACCTTTGTGCTATCAATTAAATAGATAACTGAATCTACCTTTTTCTCGTTGCCAAATTGAATTTTTGTTTCAAACTCATTCCCTACCGGAACATTTAATCCAATCATCGGCGATAAGAAGTTTCGGTAAACATTTGGTTTATCATCCTTACAGGCGCTTACAAAAGCAACAATAATTCCAACAAATAGTAGTTTTTTGATTTGATTAATCTTCAGGCCAAAAAGCATCTTCAATATGATTTAAGTTATAATTTTTATTTTTTTCAAAGGTAATGGCTATGATGTCAAAGCGAATGTCATTCTGATGATTCATCAGGGCAATATATTCAGCTGAGGCCAATTCCATCTGTTTCTGTTTGGCTTTGTGCACAAATTCTTCCGGCTGACCGAAAGCAACTGATGTTCGGGTTTTCACTTCCACGAAAACCATAATTCCGTTTTTGTAAACAATTAAATCAACTTCAGCTTTACCAAATGTCCAGTTTTCGTCCAGCACTTCATAACCACTGGCTTCCAGATATTGTTTGGCAATATCTTCTCCTGTTTTACCTAATTCGTTATGAGAAGCCATTTTATCAGTTTTTCAATTTACAGTTCCCGGTTCTCGGTTACCTGTTTAAATTCGAGTTTCAATTTCCGATTTCCTATTTTACTTTTTCTAAATATCAATTCAGGCAACTTCAAATGCCTGAAACGCTACAATACTTATTTCACAATTACCGATCCCAAAAATTTAGAAATTTCGCGTTCTACTCCTTTAATTACTCCGTAACGTTGCATTAAAATCATCTGGTTATCCGTATCTTTTTCTTCTTTGATCTCCTTTAGCAAATTGGTCAGAATTTTATCTACTTTACGTTTTTTCAGATGGAAAATCCCACCCAAAATTGTGGCTTTGAGATTCATACTCTCGTCCTTCACATAAATCAAATGTTTATTTAACCAATTCTCACTTAAAGCATATTCTGATGTGGAAAGGGTAATGGCTAAATCAGCGATATCCCTATCTTCATGTTTGATAAAATGGTTTGCAGTAGGCAATCGCCCATTATCAATTTCCGTTTTATAGTGATCTATAATTTTTTTACAGAGGATGTTTTCGAATTCTACATCGGCCAGGTTTTGCATAATGAAAGAGCCAATGTACATGTCATCAATTTTATCCCAGTTCACAAATTCATGGCCATAGGCCAACAATAAACGCACAATTTCCTTTTCCTGATTTTCATCTGTTTCTGCTGGTGTATGTACATGACCAGGTCCGGCGTTATCGTCCCATAAATCATCTGGCGGACCAAGCGGCTCAGGCGGACCTGAAGAAAAGGAATTGGCTTTATTATTCGAAAAATTGCTTTGGGTTCTCTGATTGCTCTCGAAGTTTTTTTTCACCTTACTGGAGCGTATTTTGTTGAGTTCGCTCATTAGGATCTTTTCTTCAATTTCCAATAAACTACTCGATTCACGAACGAATACCGAAGCTTTGATTGGATCAGGAATTTTAGCAATACTTTCTACAATATCCCGAATAATGCCCGCCCGTTTGATCGGATCATCGCCGGCATCTTTTAATAAAACATTGGCTTTGTAAAGGATAAAATCTTTACGGTTATTTTCTAAATAGGTTTTGAAAGCACCTGCACCCACGTGATGCATATAAGAATCAGGATCGTGACCATCGGGAAAAGATACAATTTTCACATTCAGTCCTTCTTCCAAAATCATGTCCAAACCACGCAGTGAGGCTTTTATGCCAGCTGCATCGCCATCAAATAAAATGGTAATATTTTGTGTAAAACGACCAATAAGCTTAATCTGCTCTACTGTTAATGAAGTTCCGGAAGAAGCTACCACGTTTTCAATGCCTGCCTGATGTACAGAAAGCACATCTGCGTAACCTTCTGCGAGATAACAATTATCTAAATCGCGGATGGCTTTTTTTGCATGAAACAAGCCATACAATACATTCGACTTATGGTAGATCTCACTTTCTGGCGAGTTTACATATTTGGGAACATTTTTATCAGTCTTAAGCGTTCTCCCCCCGAAACCAATTACCCGACCTGTAAAGCCATGAATGGGAAACATGACGCGACCGCGGAAGCGATCGTAAATTTTGCCATTATCATTTTTAATAGATAAACCCGTCGACTCCAAAAATTCAAGCTTGTGCCCTGCATTTGTAGCGCTTTGGGTTAAGGCATCCCAAACATCAGGAGAATAACCAACCTCGAATTTTTCAAGAATATCTTCCCTAAAACCACGCTCTTTAAAATAACTTAAGCCAATGCTTTTGCCTTCATCGGTTTCCCAAAGTTGTTTTACAAAAAATGTGGCTGCAAACTGAGAAACAATGTATAAGCTTTCCTTGGCACTTTGGGCTTCGGCATCTTGTGGGGTGAGCTCGGTTTCTTCAACCTCAATATTATATTTATTGGCTAAAAACTTAAGCGCCTCAGGATACGAATATTTTTCGTGATCCATAATAAAACGCACTGAATCGCCACCTTTACCACAACCAAAGCATTTGTAAATTCCTTTGGTTACAGATACGTGAAAGGATGGTGTTTTTTCTCCATGAAAAGGACAGTTGCCAATTAAACTGGTTCCGCGTTTTTTTAAATGCACAAAATCTCCTACTACCTCCTCAATTCGGGCGGTATCCATTATTTTATCTATCGTTTCGCGGTTTATCATTTTTGGGTTACATGTTGATTGTTTAAGTTACGGGTGATTGTTACAAACGATAAGCATTCAGACTTACAATTTATAACCGATAACTTTTAACATCATTTAACCAATGGCAGTAATTGTTCAGCCACCAATTTGTTTCCAGTTTCGTTTAAGTGCACACGGTCGGTGGTTAAAATGCCTTTCTCTTTATCTTCCGGATTATTTTTAGCTTCATATTCGGCAAATATTTTTCGCAGATCGCACAGCGGAAGATTATTCTTCTTTGCCAGTTCTCTGATACCGGCTGCATATTTATTTAAGTCATCATCTAGTTCATTGGTACCATCCTTTTTCTCCCCTACCACAGATGGCGTAACTAAAATCACTTTACTTCCAACCCCCTGAATTTTATTGATTAGCGCCTGATAAAACTTCAGGTATTTATCATAATCTGTTCCGGTGTGAGATGACTGCTTATGCCACACATCGTTAATGCCTACATAAATCACCACTAAATCAGGCTTTTTATTTAATACATCATCTTCTAAACGCAGGTACAAATCATAAACTTTGTTGCCGCCAATTCCTGCGCCTAAAACTTCATATTTGGTAGAATCCAGTGATTTTTTGATCAAAGTAACATAACCGTTCTTCGAAACACCTTGTTGGGTGATGGAATCGCCGAAAAATATGATTCGTTTTGGTTTTAATGTCATTGAAGTAAATGCAATTAAGCAAAAGCTCAGTAAAATACTTGTTCTAATTAATGTTTTCATATGGATTTGGTTAGCTACTTTAATCAACCTTTTTGAGGTCGAGGTCTTGAAAATCAAAACTAAAATCGGTTAAAGGAGAAATGGCTTCCATTTTGATGGCAGTGGGTTTCCCTTCAAAATCAAGCGAAAAATTAACAAATGCATCCGCATCCATACTCCTATCATACCATTTTACAATGAAAGTATTACCTTTATAATATACCATATCACCCTTTAATTTAGGAGAATTCTTAGCTTCAAAATGTATTTTACCATTCAACTCGCTGATGGTAACCACCCCGAACCATTCATCCTGATAGGTACCCAGATAATTTTTAACAGCTGGTTTATTGTTAACGTTTTTTTGAGCGATGGCGATATCAGCCCAAATTTTGTCTGTTACTTGTTTACCGTAACTCTTTTCTTGCTTTTCATTATCAGATGCATCCTTAATCCGGTTCTTTCCGGTGATACCGAAATAACCATCTTTGATAGATTCGGTGATTGCCGTGAAAGCACCTCCAGCCTGTTGATTGGTTAATACGATAATGCCCAATTTTAAATCAGGAATTAATGTTACTTCACTCACCATTCCGGCAAGTCCGCCAGTATGTTCGGCAACCATATAACCTTTTTCATCACTTAAAAACCAGCCTAAGCCATACCCAAAAAAGTGCCTGTTATAAGATCCTTTTCCAGCAGGAATGATGCTATGCAATGTCCACATTTGATTTTGGGCCGCTTTGCTGAACAACGTCTTGTCGAGTTTTTCACCGTACTTCCCTCCATTGAGTTGTACCAACGCCCATTTACTTAACTCACTCACACTGGCATTCATACCGCCTGCAGCGTTGCTGTTTTCCGTAAAGTCTTTTGGAATAACGGCTATTTTTCCATTTACAGGAGCATGCGCATCAATAATATTGGTTTTATCTTTTAAACGATTGTATGATAAAGCACTTTTGGTCATCCCTAGAGGCTGCATGATTCGTGTTTCGATAAAATCTTCATATTTAAGACCAGAAATTCTTTCAATAACTTCGCCGGCGACAATATAAAGCAAGTTGTCGTAATCCCACTGGGTACGAAAACTGGAAACAGGTTTAAGATATCTTAGATTGTGAATAATTTGTTTCTTAGTAACCGTTGAGGAATCTGGCCAAATCATTAAATCGCCGGCACCAAGACCTAATCCGCTTCTGTGAGACAATAAATCGCGAATGGTGAATTGCGACGTAACGTAAGCATCATATAATTTAAATTCGGGAATAATGTCTGTAACCTTCGAATCCCAGGTGATTTTCTTTTCGTCGACCAACATACCCAATGCGGCAGCGGTAAAGGCTTTTGTATTTGATGCGATACCAAAAAGTGTATGTTCATCAACCTTTAAATTATTTTTCAGGGAGCGAACACCATATCCTTTGGAGTGAATCACCTTTCCATCTTTTACCACAGCAACTGCAAGCCCAGGAACATCGAAAGCTGCTAAAGTTTTCTCGGCAACACTATCAATTTGCTTGGTGGTTAGTACCTGTGCCTGTAGATTTATGCTACAGAAAATTAAGGAGCAGGCAGTTATCCTGAACAAAAAATTGGAAATTAATGGCATTGAGGTTGGTTTAATAATCGTTTAAAGATAATAAATCTTTCAAAAGCGTTTTTAAACTTATTTACCCTTTTCCAGCTTGTAATCTTTGTGAACGATTAAGAAGCTGGCTCGTTCTTCCTTTTTAAATGGATAATCCCAATTGCCTTGATAGGTGATTTTTGTAGGCAATTTGTCGTCACCAAAATAGCCCATTTCGATGTTCATTTTTACATCGAAATCGAAAAGCATATTGCCGTATTTCATGTCTACATAGCGACCCAGAATATTAAAGTTTCGCTTATCGAAAATGGTAACCAATTCTTTAATCATGATACCATCTTTTGTCCAGCTTGATAAATCTGGCTTTACAGAAACTTTAAAGCGATAAACTGGAATAGAATCAAGATAAGTACCACTGGTAAAAGCATAATCATAATACTGCCGCATATTGGCAGAAAATATTTCAGTTTTGCTTCCAATAAAAGGAACTTTTACTGGTCTTCCGGGATTAAAAATGAGCGTTTTCAATTTACTTTTATAACCTTCGTTTGTTCCTCCTTTGCCATCTCCTGCCGGAGCATTTGGAACAAAATCGGTGTTGTAAGCATTCATGAAAATATAATCAAACATTTCGACGGTATAAAGCTGGTACTTGCCATTTCTTTTGTAAAGGTTGCCACTTTCTTCCTTTACCAGGTACTCCATTTTATATTTACCCGAATTGTTATGTTTGATTTTGCGGTAGATTTTACCATCAACCCTGTTTTTTTTATCGTAGCTAAAAATTCGGTTTTCAGCAATAAAACTATAACGTTTCATATCTCTGAAAGATTCATAAAATGAGGTGTCATTCACTACCTTATTGATGAATGTTTCAATATTTAAACGCTCTGCTTTAATATTTACAACAGAATCCAAAGTAATCGTTTTGATGGTATCGGGATTGAAACGTGGAATCTCCTGGGCAAAACCACTAAAGATGAAAGCGGATGATATGAATAGCAAAAGTATTTTTTTCATGTAAAATGGTATATATAAAAATGGTATTGGGAAAATGTAAGATGGCCACGCACTAATTAAGCCTGAAATTCAAATTCCATCTTGCGTCATACCTCTTCAAATCTATCTTTAGTTTCCGAGTTGTTTTAAGGCTATGTAAGCCATTAAACCTGTCGAAATTTTCAGTGCATCTTCATCAATATCAAATTTTGGAGTATGCACAGAATACTGCGTATCCTTTGCTGCATTTCCAGTACCTAAACGATAAAAACACGCATCTGTTACCTGCGAGTAAAAAGAAAAGTCTTCTGCAGCCATCCAGATATCCAGATCAACTACATTTTCTTTGCCTAAAAACTCCTCAGCAAACAATCTAGCATTGGCAGTTAATTGTTCTTCGTTGATCAGAAAAGGATAGCCTTTGTGAATATCAAAATCACAGCTTCCACCCATGGCTTCTGCAATACCCTCGGCCATTTTTTTCATGCGTTTATGCGCTTCTGCCCGCCAGTCTTCATCTAAAGTTCTAAAGGTGCCTTCAATTTTAACTTCGTTAGGAATAATGTTCGTAGCGCCATTTGCGGTTACTTTTCCGAAGGATAACACTGAGGGCAAACGAGGATCAGCATTACGCGATACGATTTGCTGCAAGGCGATAATAATGTGCGAAGCGATCAACACAGGATCGATATTTTGATGGGGTTGTGCGCCATGTCCACCTTTTCCGGTTACCGTAACGTACAATTCATCGGTTGAAGCCATATAAATGCCAGAACGGAAACCCACTTTACCTGATTCGATTAAGGGCATCACATGCTGGCCTACAATATAATTTGGTTTTGGATTTTCGAGTACACCTTCTTTGATCATGATACTTGCCCCACCTGGCAGCAATTCTTCTGCCGGCTGAAAAATTAATTTAACGGTACCGCCGAATTCTTCCTTTAATTGATTGATGATGTAGGCTGTGCCTAACAGAGAAGAAGTATGAACATCATGGCCGCAGGCATGCATTACCCCCTGATTTTTACTGGCATAAGGCTTATTGCTAACCTCTAAAATTGGTAAGGCATCCATATCAGCACGCAAAGCGATCACTTTATCAGATGGTAAATTTCCTTTAATTAAGCCAACTACGCCTGTGTTTGCACAGTCGGTAAATTCTATTCCCCAACTTGTTAATTTTTCTTTTACAAATTTTGAAGTTTCAAATTCTTTGAAGGATAATTCAGGATTAGCATGAATATGTTGACGGTAGCCTACTACATCGTTGAAAATAGTAGCAGCCAGTTCTTGAATTTTATCTTTGATCATCAGTAGTGGTCGTATCTAATTGTGGGGCATTAATTTTTTCCCTAAAAATGAATAGTGTTGGAAAGGCCGGACGGATTTCACTCATTAAACGCTGCGCCTCCAAACGGGTTCTGAAATCGCCTACGCGGATATAATAGTTCGGCTCCTTGTAAACCAGGTAAGTATTATATTTCGGATAAAGACTTTTAAAGCGAGCTTGCTGATTAAATACTTCCCGGCGATCGGAACCGTAAAAAACCTGAACCCTGTATCCATAAGCAGAAACAATGGGCTTGCCAATTTTCACTTCGCCAGGAGTCTTGTAAACAGCAGAACGTTTAGCAATTAAACTATCAATTAACGGGTTTTTTATAACAGTTACTTCTCCTCTTTGCGCAAAAGATGCAGTAAATAGTAAAAAGCTAAATATAAAAGTTATTGTTATTTTCATTTGTAAGTAACCAAGAGCATTCCGAAATTGTTTAAAAAGAAGAATGCCGAATTCATTGCAAAAATCGGCATTCTTTATGGGTTGTGCAAATGGTAGTTTGGCTATGTTGATATCCGGATCCCGACTCTAAGTTGAAATGGAATGAAAAAGGCCACATTTTCATGTGGCCTTGTATATGATTTTAAACTTCAGTAATCAAATTACAGATTTGCGCCGTGGCAGTTTTTGTATTTTTTGCCGCTTCCGCAAGGGCATGGCTCATTACGGCCAATAGCTGCTTCTTTGCGAATTGGTTGTTGTGGTACTGCTTCACGGGTATCTCCAAACTCAACACCTGGTTGCTCTGCACCAAACTCCTGTTTAGTGGTTTGCAATTTTGGTTGTTTTACCGGGGCTGGTGCTTCCCTAACTTCTTCAGCTTCCTGCTGAACCGGAATACCACCTTTATACAAGAAACTTACTACCTCTTTATTTACCGCATTAAGCATGTTTTTAAATAAGTTGAAAGCTTCCATTTTGTAAATCACCAATGGATCTTTTTGCTCATAAACTGCATTTTGAACAGACTGTTTTAAATCGTCCATTTCACGTAAATGCTCTTTCCAGCTATCGTCAATCAAGGCTAAAACAATTGTTTTTTCGAATGAGCGAACCACCTCTTTCCCCTTATTTTCAATCGCTTTCTTCAAATCAACAGCTACTTGAATACCGCGAATTCCATCGGTAAAAGGAACTACAATTTGTTCGATATGTTGCCCACGCTCTTCGTAAACCTGGGTTAAAACAGGTAATGACTGTTGAATAATCGCATCTGATTTGCGGGCATAAAATGCTTCAGCTTCTTCAAATAATCTTTCGGTTAACTGAGCTGCATTCGTAGAAGCAAAATCCTTTTCAGTAATGGCAGTATCTAAAGAGAAGTTTTTAATTACTTCTAATTTGAATCCATCATAATTTGCCTCTTGTTTGTACTCACTCACAATATCTTCAGCAACATCGTAAACCATGTTGTTCATATCTACATCCAAACGTTCGCCAAACAAGGCGTTTTTACGTTTAGCATAAATTACCGTACGTTGTGAGTTCATTACATCATCGTACTCCAACAAACGTTTACGGATACCAAAGTTGTTTTCTTCTACTTTTTTCTGAGCACGTTCTATAGATTTGGTAATCATTGAGTGTTGAATCACTTCACCATCTTCAATTCCCATACGCACCATGATGCTTGAAATTCTTTCAGAACCGAATAAACGCATCAAGTTATCTTCTAGTGAAACGAAGAACTGAGATGACCCAGGATCTCCCTGACGACCAGCACGACCACGTAACTGTCTGTCTACGCGACGAGACTCATGGCGTTCCGTACCCACAATGGCTAAACCTCCGGCGTCTTTAACTCCGGCGCCTAACTTAATATCCGTACCACGACCAGCCATGTTGGTAGCAATGGTTACCGTACCTGCCTGACCAGCTTCAGCAACAATATCAGCCTCTTTTTGGTGCATTTTAGCATTTAACACGTTGTGTTTAATTCCACGAAGTTTAAGCATACGGCTTAACAATTCTGAAATTTCAACAGAAGTGGTACCCACCAATACCGGACGACCTGCTTCGGTTAATTTTACGATCTCATCAGCCACAGCATTATATTTTTCTCGTACTGTACGGTAAACATAATCTTGCTGATCAGCTCTTGAAATATTTCTGTTGGTTGGAATTTCAACCACATCTAATTTATAAATCGACCAAAACTCTCCTGCCTCTGTAGTCGCTGTACCCGTCATACCGCAAAGTTTGTGGTACATCCGGAAATAGTTCTGCAAGGTTACGGTTGCATAAGTTTGGGTGGCATCTTCAACTTTTACATTTTCTTTTGCCTCAATCGCCTGGTGTAACCCGTCAGAATAACGACGGCCATCCATAATACGACCCGTTTGCTCATCAACAATTTTAATCTTTCCTTCATCGATGATGTACTCTACATCAATTTCAAACAAAGTATAAGCTTTTAATAATTGGTTAACAGAGTGAATACGTTCAGCTTTTACAGAATAATCACGCATCAAAGCATCTTTTTGAACCACCTTATCTTCTAAAGGCAGCGCCGATTTTTCTAAATCAGCAACTTCAGTACCTACATCAGGCAATACAAAGAAATTAGGATCTTCTCCAGATTGCGTAATCAATTCAATACCTTTTTCTGTTAATTCAACCTGATTGTTTTTCTCATCGATGTAGAAATACAACTCAGAATCAACTTTAGGCATATTCTTAGATTGATCGGCCATGTAGTAGTTTTCTGTTTTTAACAGCAAGCCACGAACGCCACTTTCACTTAAGAATTTGATCAAAGCTTTGTTTTTAGGCAAACCACGGTAAGCACGTAATAATGCTAAACCACCTTCGCCTTCTTCAGTTCCTGTATTACCGGCGTTGATTAATTTTTTAGCTTCATTTAAAGCTTGAGAAACATAAGCTTTTTGTGCATTCACCAAACGCTCAATACGTGGTTTCAACTCATAAAATTCGTGTTCATCGCCGCGAGGAATCGGACCCGAAATAATTAATGGCGTACGGGCATCATCAATTAAAACTGAATCGACCTCATCAACCATTGCGAAGTGTAATTTACGCTGAACCAACTGGTCAGGTGTTTGCGACATATTGTCACGCAGGTAATCGAAACCAAATTCGTTATTGGTTCCATAAGTAATATCTGCGGCATAAGCTCTTCTTCTCTCTTCAGAGTTCGGCTCGTGTTTATCAATACAATCTACACTAATACCATGGAATTCGAATAAAGGTCCGTTCCATTCACTATCACGACGGGCAAGATAATCATTCACGGTAACGATGTGAACCCCTTGTCCGGCAAGTGCATTTAAATAAGCAGGCAAGGTAGAAACCAAAGTTTTACCCTCACCTGTAGCCATTTCAGCAATTTTACCACTGTGTAAAACGATACCACCAATTAATTGTACATCATAGTGAACCATGTTCCAAACCACTTCTGTACCGGCAGCATCCCATCGGTTAGCCCATTGTGCTTTGTCGCCTACAATTTTCACATTGCTTTTGCGGGCTGCATAATCCCTGTCGAACTGTGTGGCAGTAACTTCTAAATAATCGTTTTCACTTAAACGACGGGAAGTTTCTTTAACCACAGCAAATGCTTCTGGAAGAATTTCCAAAAGGACTTTTTCCAATTCTGTATCACGGTCTTTGCCTAAGGCATCTACCTGATCATAAATAGCTGTTTTCTGATGAAGGTCTAATTCCTCACTTTCTGCTTCGGTTTTTAAGGCCGAAATTTTTCCATCAATTTCAGTCAAAAATGCAGAAATGCGCTCTTTGAATTCAATTGTTTTCCCACGCAACTCATCATTGCTTAAAGCTGAAAGTTTACTGTAGTGTTCATTTATGGCAATAACCAATGGCTGAATCGCCTTTATATCTCTCTCTGATTTACTTCCGAAAATCTTCGCTAAAAATCCTAACATTATGTTTTAAATCGTATTTGTATTAATAAAAAGTGTATTACAACAACCAATCCATTGGCTTATTTAAGTCAATTTGGCTGTTTATAGTGTATTGAGGGGTTGAAATCTTCAGAAGATTTGTCAAAAAGAAACCTAAGGGCTATTGTTTTTAGGTTTTTTCCGAATGGTTAAATCAGAGATTAGCTGATTAACGCATACATACTTAACAACTTTTGATGGAACCTGGGTGCCGCTTAAAGCAAGTGCAGTGTAGGATAATAAATAAGGATTATGCTCGTCGTTAAGCTGAACAGTTGGTTTCCCTACATTATTAACGCTGATTTTATGCTCATTACAATATTCACTTAACAGTTTTAGCCCTTCAACGCGTTCGGCTTTCGCCAAATGTGTTAAGCTAAAAAATACGAGTGATATGGTAACGAGGTGTTTCATTAATTTGCGGCAAAGCTAGTTTTAATCTTTTACAAAATGAAATTACGCATGCTCAAAAACCATACCTCTATTCCCAATTGTACTAATTGATATCTTTTTCACATGAACAGCCCTTTAAATTCAATCAATTTTAACATTTAACGATACAAAATCGCCGTACATCGTCACATCGCTGTTACTAAGCAGTAGGTTTGCTACTTTTATTTTAACGAAGCAAAACAGTGTAGCCATGGAAAGAAAAAATTTCATCAGGAGTTTAATGATTGGGGCAATCTCCACTCCGGTAATTATCGAAGCCTGCAAAAAAGCCGGCAATACAGAAAGTAATACTACCTCAGGTTCGGGGACGGCAAATACCTCAGCAGGAACAAATGGAACTTGTACCGTTGCGCCAACGGAAACCGAAGGTCCATTTCCTACAAAAGTACCGGCATCATATGTACGTAGCGACATAACCGATGGCAGAAGCGGTTATAAAATGACAGCGAAGATTTCCATTGGTAATATCAATAATAGTTGTGCTGCTTTGGCAGGTGCCATTGTAGATATCTGGCATTGCGATGCCGAAGGTAATTATTCTGAATACGGGGGCACAGGTATGCAATCAACCAACTATCAATCTGTTCACTTTTTACGTGGCCGCCAAACCACTGATGCAAATGGCCTGGTAACCTTTACTTCTATTTTTCCTGGTTGGTACAGCGGGCGTGCAACTCATATTCACGTACATGTTTATAGTGCCAGTGGAACATCATTAAGTGTAACACAAATTGCTTTTCCTGAAGGTGCCGGAAGTGCTGTTGCATTAGTTAACGGCTATTCAAAAGGCCTGAATGGTTATACCTATAATAATGCCGATAATGTTTTTAGTGATGACAAAACGGGCATTGAGATTGCAAAAGTTAGCGGAACTTTAGCTGCTGGCTTCGATTTAACTTTTAAACTTAACGTAAGAGCATAATATTCGTCCTATTTTTTTTATTTTACACAGACGTTAGGATATCCTGACGTCTTTTTTAATTTTATGCCATGTCCCAAAAAATAATTACGCTTTGTTATCGGAAAATCATTGATGATTCTAATTCCAGTCATTGGGATAAGTTTGTTCATGAAGATAGCTTTTTAGAGTTTAAAATGCAGTCTCAATTTTACAATCAAGATGGAAAATATGGCACATTTGCAGAATTACTGATGCATGTTCCGGGGGCAGATAAACTTCATTTTTTGGTAAGCGCTGCCATTACAGGTTACTTGAGGCAGCTTAATGGCATTATACCCGATATTTTAGATAACCTGGGCAGGCGTTTTCTTACTTTTGAAAATTTTAAGTTCGAAATCATTAATTCGGATTTTAATGACATTGAAAAGCATAAGGTGGCTATCAATTTTTTTTCGAAACCATTGGTGTGGCATGAGCGTATCGATAATCATTTGCTGGTTTCCCAGTTCACTGGAGCTGAAACGGATGAGACATTCACTAATCTCTTCCAAATTCAACCTTTTGTAAGTATCCATTCCATTAAAACAATAAGTTAGCATGAGCCCAACACCTGGAAAGATTTTTTTAGCCGATCAACGGGGATTAACGGAAAGCAATACTTTAAGGAGATACAGCACCTTTAACTTTGAAAAATATAACGATGAACATAGGGCACCATCGGGAACGCTGTTTGTTTGCAATGACGAATCGATAGCTGCCGGAAAGTTAATCTTTTTCCTATCAAAGGAAGATTCCTACCAAATATTTTTTCCCATTACAGGTGGGTTAGATATTGTTCAGGGCGGAAAGGAATTTGCTGTTGATACCGGACAAGTACAAATACTTAATTTGGGTAAAGGTGAGGTTTTGGAAATTAGTAACCCCTACCCTAATGATGTAATTAACTATATTCAAATTGGGCTGACCACAGATCTGTTTTTACTTAGGGCAAGCGAAATGCTTTTCAAATTCGATTTTGATCAAAACAAAAATAAGCTCATTGAAATCGTTTCTACACCTAAATTATCATTCAAATTAAGTGCGGGTATTTTTGATGGTCGAGTGGAGACAACTTATACCTTAAATAACCCTGATCATAAGCTATTTTTTTTGGTGATTGATGGTGCTTTTGAAATTGAAGGCAGGTTGATGCATGCCAGAGATGGACTGGCACTTTGGGAGGTTGAAAAGGTTGAGCTGGAAGCGTTAAGCAATAATGCTATTGTTCTGGTATTGGAACATTTTTAATTTTTCAAAGTTACTTTTCGATTAAAGAGTTATGTTTTCACCTATTACGACAAAGTCGTATTGCTACTAATGCGCTCGTTAGAAACGAGCGCAAGCGTAAAAAATTTCATTGCCGTTGACTTCAGTCAACGGACGAATAAACATTTTTGATGCAATGGGTTTTGCGTTAGGGATTGTAAGGGTTCAGTACCAATTTTTCATTGGTACCGCAGCGAAGCGGAGCCCTGAAAAGCCCGCCCCTTGCGCAGCTTGGGGAACGCCCAATTACTTTACAGTTTTAGTTGGCAGTTTGCCTTTGACTTTTTTTAACTTTCGACTTTTGCCTTTCGACTTTCCGCTTTTGACTTTCAACTTTCAACTTTTACCTTCCTCCCCTCACCAAATATGACATCCTGCTTAAATTAATCCAAATCGAAACTTTTATCTTCGATAAATCGTTAATACAAGCACATGAGAGGTTTTCGTTTTTCTGATTATAAGCCTGGCGATACGCCAAAAGGTGGGTTTGATGAGTTGCTGAAATTATTTAGCGAATTGCTAAATTATACAGCAGGAGATGCGGCAGAGGCATTGAGTTGGTTAAACGAGCTCGACAAACAATATAAATTAACCAATAATGATTATGGCATTGGTAATTTTATTGATGATTTAAAGGATAAGGGTTACCTCACCGAAGATAATCAGTCTGGCGAATTTAAGATTACAGCCAAAACAGAGCAAACTATCCGAAAATCAGCGTTAGATGAAATTTTTGGCAAGCTCAAAAAATCGGGAAGGGGAAATCATAACAGCAACCAATCGGGTATTGGAGAAGAGAAAAATGCCGATCGCAGGGAATATAATTTCGGAGATAGCCTGGATCAGATCGACATGACTGCATCTATTCAGAATGCTCAGATCAATCATGGAATTAATAATTTCACCCTGACCGACCGCGATTTAGAGGTGGAAGAAAAGGATTTTAAAACCCTTACTTCAACAGTGTTGATGATCGATATTTCTCACTCGATGATTTTGTACGGTGAAGACCGGATTACGCCGGCTAAAAAAGTGGCTATGGCTTTAGCCGAATTAATTAAAACCAAGTATCCAAAAGACACATTGGATATTGTTGTTTTTGGAAATGATGCCTGGCCAATTACCGTTAAAGATTTACCATATTTACAGGTTGGGCCTTACCATACTAATACTTTCGCAGGCCTGGAACTCGCCACCGATTTACTTCGCCGCAGAAAAACCCATAACAAGCAAATTTTTATGATTACTGATGGTAAACCAACCTGCTTGAAAGAAAATGGAAAATACTACAAAAACAGCATGGGCCTGGATAGAAAGGTAATTAATAAAACGTTAAATATGGCCGCTCAATGCAAACGGTTGAAGATTCCCATTACCACCTTCATGATTGCTAAAGATCCATACCTACAACAGTTTGTGCGCCAATTTACTGAAATTAATGGCGGCAGGGCATTCTATAGCTCTTTAAACGGCTTGGGTGAATACATTTTTGAAGATTACATTAAGAATAGAAGAAAAACAGTTAAATAGTCGGAAGTTTTTGGCTGAAATTGAATAGATAGGACACTAAGACAATAGTTAAGTGATTGAAATCACAAGAGATATTATTAATGGCAAAACGCACAAATAAATATAAGTTAACATTAGAAGAAATATCTTTAGCAAAAGAAGATGAGGTAAAAAATGCTCCATTAAAATTGGAATTTGACAATCATGATAATCTTTTCAATATTATAAATGTTGTAAAAAGCAAAGCTATTTTTGAAGATGAAAATCAGAGTACCGAATTTGCCATCGGCTTGAAAATGTTTACTGAGGTGATTCTAAAAAACAGAGATAATGAACTTTTCAAAGAATTGCAACCAGCCATTGCTGAGTTTATGAAGAAATTGAAAAGTAAATAAGTTAAAGGTTGAAGGTAAAAGTTTTAGGTTTAAATATCCAAACTTGCAACCTACAATTGGCAACTCATAACACAGATATATGCAAAACACAACTCTAGGCCAATTAAAGGCCACAAATTATAAATCAAGATCAGTTAAAGAAGAACTTCGCGAAAACCTCATCAAAGTTTTACGTGATAAAAAAACGGAGTTTGAAGGAATTATTGGATACGATGAAACCGTTATTCCAGAACTTCAAACCGCAATTCTTTCACGACATAACATTTTACTTTTAGGATTGCGTGGCCAGGCGAAAACGCGTATTGCCCGTTTAATGGTCAACTTATTAGATGAATATGTTCCTTATGTTGCCGGAAGCGAGATTTTTGATGATCCTTTAAATCCTATTTCGTGGTATGCCAAGCATGAAATTGAAACTAGAGGAGATGAAACTGAAATCGCCTGGTTGCATCGCAGCGAACGCTATACAGAAAAGCTGGCTACGCCAGATGTTACTGTTGCCGATTTAATTGGCGATGTTGACCCGATTAAAGCGGCAACATTAAAGTTAACGTATAACGACGAACGGGTAATTCATTTCGGATTAATCCCCAGGGCGCACCGAAGTATTTTCGTGATCAATGAGTTGCCAGATTTACAGGCCCGTATCCAGGTAGCATTATTTAACATGCTTCAGGAAAAGGATATTCAAATTCGTGGTTTCAAGTTACGTTTACCTTTAGATATACAGTTTGTGTTTACAGCAAACCCTGAAGATTACACCAATCGGGGCAGCATTGTTACCCCACTGAAAGATAGAATTGAAAGCCAGATTTTAACGCATTACCCAAAAAGCATAGAAGTTTCGCGTAAAATAACTTTCCAGGAAGCGAAACTTACCGCAGCCCAAAGAGAGAATATCGAAGCTGACGGACTGGTAAAAGATTTAGTTGAACAAATCGCTTTTGAAGCCCGTAAAAGTGAATATATTGATCAAAAATCAGGAGTTTCGGCTCGGTTAACCATTTCGGCCTTCGAGAATTTAATCAGCACCGCTGAACGCAGAATGTTGATTTCTGGGGAGAAAAACACTTTCGTTAGGTTATCTGATTTGGCTGGAATTATCCCTGCCATTACTGGTAAAATAGAATTGGTTTATGAAGGTGAATTGGAAGGCCCGGCTCATGTAGCCACTACCTTAATCGGCAAAGCGGTAAAAACTTTGTTTGCTCGTTATTTTCCTGATCCGGAAAAAGCAAAAAAATCTAAAACGGCCAATCCCTATACTGAAATTACAGAGTGGTTTACAGAAGGAAACAATGTTGATGTAACAGATACCTTAACCAATTCGCAGTACAAAAAAGCATTGATGCTGGTGCCAAGTTTGTATGATACCGTTAAAAAATTCCACCCGAAGTTAAGCGAAAATCAAACTTTATTACTGATGGAGTTTGTACTGCATGGCCTGGCAGAATATTCTCAATTGAGTAAAAATTATTTGAATGGCGGTTTCGGATTTTCTGATATGTTTGGCAGTTTATTTAATGCCGAATTTGACGAGGAAGAAGATGAAGACGATTTCAGATAGCAATTAAATTATACATTTTACTAGCTTTGATATTTCTTTCTAATAAGAGAGAAATATTAAAGCTTTTTTATTTTAATAACATTTAAATGGGAAGATTACCCTTTATTATTGCCGCTTGCATACTTATTACCGCCTTCGATATTTATTGCTTCAATGCCTTGATGGCAGTATTTAAGAACTGGAAACCAAAAACAAAGCAAGTCTTCAGGATTTTCTACTGGACCTTCAGCGTTTTATTAATTGCAGGTGTTTTTGCTGGGATATTTCTAAATCTGTTTTTAACTCTTCGGGCTATTATACTTGTGGCTTTCTTTTTAACCGTAGCCTGCAAAATGGCTATGTTGCCTTTTTTATTAATTGATGATTTACGCAGGCTTTTCATTAAGTTATTTAGAAAACCATCCAAAGCTCAACCTGAGAGTGCAGCATCTCCACAACCAAACAATTTAAAAACCGAAGAATCAATATCACGTTCAGAATTTTTGGTTAAAGCTGGTTTAGTGGCGGCGGCAGTTCCTTTAACTTCTTTGAGCTGGGGCATCATTTCAGGCGCATATGATTACCAGATTAGAAAGGTAAATCTCATTCTTCCAAATCTCCCAAAAGCCTTTGACGGAATTACCATGGCACAAATTTCCGACATCCATTCCGGCAGTTTCTACAACAAAACAGCGGTGAAAGGTGGCGTAGAGATGCTGCTTGCAGAGAAACCTGATTTTGTTTTCTTCACCGGTGATTTGGTGAATAATCTAACCAATGAGGTGAAAGATTATCAGGATATTTTCTCGAAAGTTAAAGCACCTTTAGGCGTTTATTCTTCTTTAGGCAACCACGATTATGGTGATTATTATTTTGGTAAAGACTCATCACCTGCAAAGGTTAAAAACCTGAAAGACATGGTTGATGTACATAAGATTATGGGTTACGATTTATTAATGAACGAAAACCGCAGGCTTAAGGTTGATGGAGAGGAAATTGGCATTTTAGGTATCGAAAATTGGGGTATGGGTCGTTTTCCAAAATATGGCAAGATGGAATTGGCTGTACAAAATACCGATGATTTGCCTGTTAAACTTTTATTGAGTCACGATCCCTCGCACTGGCGTGGAGAGGTGCTGGAAAAATACCCACAGATAGACGCCATGTTTAGCGGGCACACCCACGGAATGCAGTTTGGTGTTCGTTTAAAAGAGTACCAATGGAGCCCGGTTCAGTATATTTACAAAGAATGGGCTGGCTTATACCAGGAACAGAAACAACAATTGTATGTTAATGTTGGCTATGGTTTCTTAGGCTACCCGGGCAGAGTTGGGGTTTTGCCGGAAATCACAGTTTTCACTTTGAAGAGAACTTAAAGAAAGGGTTGAGTTTTGAATGATTGAATGAGTGAAAATTGTCTGCCAAACGCAAGAACATTCACTTATTCAATCACTCACTCATTCAATAATTCAGTAATTTATTAACCTGCATTAAAGCGATATCCCACGCCTCTTACGGTTTGCAGCAATTGAGGATTATCTGGATTCAATTCGATTTTCTTACGCAAACGAACGATGTGCATATCTAATGTACGGGTGTTCACATCAGAGTTATAACCCCAAACCACCAACATTAATTCATCACGGTTGATCACTTTACCTGGATTACGTAAGAAATAGAGTAAAATACGGTTCTCTAAGATCGTCAACTCAATTTTCTTCCCATCTCTGAACAAAGTATGAATATTCGGGTGGTGTTCCATGTTACCAAAACGGTGAATTTCAGCAGTATCTTTATTTACAATAAACTTCACCTTACTTTCCAGCATCGCCACCAAAACATCCATATTAAATGGTTTCGTGATATAATCTGACGCACCGAAATTATACGCATCAATTTTATCTACATCCTGTGCCTTCGCAGTCATCATGATAATCAGATTTTCGAAACCTTGCTTACGCACATTTTCGCAAACTTCTGCGCCCTGCTTGCCTGGCATCATCCAGTCCAGCAATACAATATCTGGCTGGTCGGCAATAATCATTCGCTCGCCTGATTCACCATCGTTGGCCTCCAATACATTATAGCCTTCAGTCTTCAATCGATGGGCCACTAAAAAGCGAAGATTTTCATCATCCTCAACAATTAATATTTTTACTTCTTTAGACATTTGTGTGTTGTTATATTTTGAATCGTTTTTGGTTTAATATTTCAAGTTGCCAGGTAATATTATCACACTTAAACTTTACGACATTTTAAATTATTTCAATTTTACTTGTTATAAGGCAGCACAATTTTAAATTCTGTACCGTTGCCCACTTTACTTTTTACAGAGATTTCTCCCTGCATAAAGTTAACCAGTTCTTTGCAGAAAGCCAAACCCAAGCCCACACTTCCCATCTGGTTGTATTCATTCTGTATTCTAAAAAACTTTTTAAAGATATTGTTTAATTCTGAAGATGGAATGCCAATTCCCTTATCAGTAAAACGAAAGACCAAAACACCTTTAATTAATTTAGCACTGATATGGAGCTTTTTGTTTGCAGGTTTTGAATATTTATAAGCGTTTTCAGCCAGGTTATCAAACAAACTGCCTAACAATACCGGATCGGTGATAAAGCTTTTAAAGCCAAGTACCTCGTAGGTGATTTTGAAATCAGGATGTTTCAAGGTGTGCGATTCAATTGTACTTTCAATAAAATCCTCAATATTAACCTGCTCCTGATTTAACTTTATTGCCTTGTTCTCAATCTGTGTAAAGGCTAGCAGCTTATTCATCAAACCATTCAGTTTGTCGGCCTCCTCATCCAGAATCTTACCATAAAGCTGCTGTTCTTTCTGGCTTAACGCTGTGGCACTTTTAATGTTGTTTCCTGCAATCTTAATCACACTCACGGGTGTTTTAAATTCATGAGTAAGGTTATTCACAAAATCGTACTGTAGCTTAAACATTTTGCTATTGATGTTCAAATTGCGGTAAATCAAAAAAGCAACCAATAGCAACACACCGTAAACCAGCAACAGGACCAACGCAATTGGCATAAAATAAATGAATATTTCTTTTTTGATGTATGATTTAGATGAAGTGAAATAAAGTTTGAAATCGGAAAATGCACCCGGAAGCGCTATTTCGGTCGTCATGTTCTCGTCCGAAGTATCAATCGGATCATACGTTAAAGGTTCTACCTCTATCTTTTGATACAATAAAGGTCTCGTATTGATTACTTTAATTTTGTTCGGATCGAGCTGAAAAACCAGCATATCTTGCTGATAAACCGGCAAAGGATCAAGCTTACGGCGCATCATATCCTTGTAAATCTTCAAATCCTCCCGTCTCGGAATATTGAGATAGGTAATCTTATTTGATTTAACTACCGAAAAATTAGTGAATAATTCTTCCTGAGTGGGCACTGCAGCGGTATCTAGCTGATCTACAAAAGTAACCAGCTTGTAGGCCATGGCATTAAAATCATCGCCAACTTTAAATGAACGCGTATCGTACTCTGAAAACAGCTTAACCGAATCGGGTGAAACGGTTTTACCAAACTGAAATATCGATTTGGGACCAATGGACAAACTTCCAACATTCATCCCATCCTTCACCGGAATATTTTTAACTTCGGTATCGTAAAAAGTAACCTTTGCAATAAATGGATATTTAATGGTTACCGTATCAACAAACTTTGCAGCAGTTGCCGAATCTAAAAACCCGTTATAGTAAGATATTTCGGGCATTTTATTCTGAAAGAAATCGTTATAGGCTTTGATGCTTTGCTCTAAAACATTTACCTTTTCAGATACAAACTCATTCTCAATAGATTTTTTACTGTAGTTAAACGCTAAAAATAAAGAGAGGATGAATAGAATGGAGATGAGTATAATGAAGGTAACGCCAAGCGAGGAATTTTTCCGGTAACCACTTTTCTTATCCAGGGCCATAACCTATTTCTTACTCAAGTTTGTTTTTAAAAATTCTTCCAAAGCTTTATACAAAGCCGTTCTACCTTGCTGGCGTAATACCGGATTGGGTCCTTCCTCTTTTTCTATATACGTAACAGGTACATTTCGCTTTTTCAATTCTTTAATAAACTGAACTCCTTCTGCTACGTTTACCCTCGGATCTTTTGGGTTTTGTGCAATAAATAAGGGCGACTTGAAACGATCAGCATGGAAAACAGGCGAAGCGAAACGCATATAATCAGTATCTGTAACAGGGTTTCCTAAAATTTCATAGTACATCTGCAGGTTCGACTTCAAAAACGGAGGAATCGTTTTCAGGTAACTGAATAAATTGATTACGCCTGAATTTGATCCGCCACAACTATAAAGATCAGGATTTTTATACAAACAATTTAGTGCAATATAACCACCAAAACCATTTCCGTAAATGGCTACTTTTTTCGGATTCGCAATTTGCTTATTTATTAACCAACGTACGCCATCATTCACATCTTCCTGTATCTTATCACTCCACTCTTTAAAACCGGCTGCATAAAAAGATTTGCCATAGCCTGTTGATCCTCTGTAGTTAACCTGCAAAACAGCATAACCACGGCTTGCCAGAAACTGCACTTCAGCATTGTATCCCCAACTGTTTCTCCCGCCGGGGCCATTATGAGGTAAAACCACAACCGGTAAATTAGTTGCTTTTTTATTTCGTGGTAAGGTTAGATAGCCATTGATATGTAAACTATCGCTACTTCTGAAACTAATGGGCTTCATATCGCTCATCATTTCTTCATTGATGGCAGAATTAATATCCGTTAGTTTTCTGAGTTTATTTTGGCTGGCGGTGTACAGATAATATGAACCCGGGTTTTTATCTGTAAATGTTCTAATAACAAAAACATTTTCCATTTTATCCTTCTCCATAATGCGCCACTCAGAGCCTGGCAAAAGCTGATCGATCTTACTGTAAGTGTTTCTAGATTGATCATCGAGATAATATTTTTTCTTCTTCCAGGTTTCGCAGGTAACGAACAACATCTTTTTTTGCGTACGCGAATACCTTGCATCAACAACATTTAGTGTATCATTTGCAAACAATACCTTTTTTTCTTTCCCATTCTTTAAATCCAAAGCTACCAAAGCATTTTTATCGCGATTTACGTTTGAAATGGCATAAAGTACGTTCGGTTCTTCTTCTGAGAAGGCAATTGGCTGAAAAGTAGTTTCAAAGTTATTGGTTAAAACCGGCTTAAAAGTTTGCGTCTCATTTTCGCGGTATAAAAGGGTTTCATTCACTCCATCACTGGCTACAGCAATTTTCAATACGCCTTTATGATCAGTCATCCACTCTGTGATATTACCCGGATTTTTGGCAGCAATATCCATTTGCCCGTTACGTACATTCAGGCGGTATACGTCAAAAACCGTAGAATCTCTCTTATTTGAAGCAACTACGATGTATTTATCATCTATCAGCTGATCTTCAATTACCCGCAACCGCGTCTTCTCGTTCGCACTTAGCTGCACTTGTTTACTGCCATCTTTATTGATGACGAAAATGTCTGACCGGCGGTCTTTTGATTCATCTTCTGTATAATAAATCAGCTCGTTATTGCTGGTCCAGAAATGAAAACTGATTGTTTTTTCGGTTAGGTGCGTAAGCTGCACACTGTTTCCGGTGGCCAGATCCTCTACAAAGAGATCTAGTTTCCGGTCTTGCAATTTCAGGTACGATAAACTTTTACCATCTGGAGAAATGTGATAGTAAGCCTTATCAAAGGTTTTAAAAAAATCATCTACAGGTATAGTTTGCTCATTCCGGGAACTTTTACACCCCCAAATTGAAGCCACTAATACGAATAAAATAATTCTTCTCAACATAAACAATTTTCTCACGGGATGACAAAAATAAATATCCCGGTTAGTTAACCACGCATTACACCAACAATGTTACTTACTGATTGAAATCAGCTTGCGGCTCAATTTAGTATTTATAAAATGGAGACAAAATAAAATGCAGGTAACATTATTATTGGAATTAAAATGGCACCACTCTGCTCTAAACTAAATCCATTTAGGCAACGTTAGTTGTTCAAAGTTTTCGCTTTCATCCTTTTTAGTTACATTTAAAGCTTATAATGAGGATAATGAATAGATTGATCATCCTAGTCTTTTTTGCATTTACTTTAAGCGTACAGGCACAGGTTTTACGTTCCAACTCCTCAATCGCTGCAGATGATACGCCATTGATTTTTCAGTACTACCGTGACGGGGAATATGAAAAAGCCGTTGTTTTGCTGGAGAAGATGTTTGCTGGTGCCAATAACGAAGGGTATTTCGATATTTATTTTAATTCATTGCTCAAATTAAAACGTTATGATGTTGCCGAAAAAACAGTTAAAAAACTAATGAGGCAGCATCCGGAAAACGATGCTTATCCTATTGCCTTAGGAAAACTATACCAGGAAAAGGGAGACGTTCAAAATGGAAATAAGATTTTTAGTGATATTATCAATAAACTGCCCAAAGATGAATTTAAAATCCGGAACCTGGCCAATAACTTTTATCGGTTTGAAAACTACGATTTTGCAGTGCAAACGTTTAAACAGGGGAGAAAAATTCTGGGAAACAATGAATTATTTACCTATGAATTATTAAATATCTATCGCTTTAAAAAAGATAAGCCCATGCTAATGCAGGAATACCTGGATGCATTAGCCACTATCCCTCAGCTGCTACCACAAGCTCAGGCTGTTTTGCCAATGATTTTTGATGACAAAGCAGATTATCAAACCTTTCAGGTTGGAATTCTTAAAAAAATACAAAAAGATCCTGATGCCGAAATTTATATACAGCTGCTAACCTGGAATTATATCCAACAGCAGCAATACGATATGGCGTTGCGCCAGCTAATTGCCTTCGATAAAAGAACAAAAGCTGATGGAGGCACACTTTTTAATGCCATATATACTTTTGTAGATAACAGTGCTTATGAAACCGCAATTAAAGCTTACGAATACCTGTTAACAAAGGGTAAAGAGAATCAATATTATCTTCCATCGAAAATAGAGCTGTTAAATACCAAGTATAATATCCAAACTGCTGGAAAATACAACACAGCAGCACTCGATCTGTTGGCAAAAGATTTTCAGATTTTACTGGATGAAAATGGTAAAAATAAAAACACGCTATTTGCCATTAAAAGGTTGGCAAACCTACAAGCATACTATCTAAATCAAGCGGCACAGGCGGAGAAAGGCCTTGAAGAGGCGTTACAAATGCCCGGATTGAATGGACAAGATATCGGGCAATTAAAGCTTGAGTTAGGAGATATATACATTTTAACCAACCAACCCTGGGAGGCGTTTTTAGTTTATGAGCAAGTAAGCAAACAATTTGAAGGTCAGCCTATAGGCAACGAAGCCCGTTTTCGCAGCGCTAAACTTTCATTTTATCAGGGTAATTTTGATTACAGCAGCGGTCAGTGCCAGGTGCTAAAGGCTGCTACATCACAACTAATTGCAAACGATGCGTTGAATTTAAGCTTATTAATTTCAGACAATATTCAAACACCAACCGACAGCAATGCTTTGAAGATGTATGCCGATGCAGAAATGCTCGTTTTTAGAAATTTACCTGCACAAGCCATTCGTAAATTAGATAGCATTGCCGTTGTCTTTCCTGAAAATGGATTAACAGATGCCGTATTGATGACGAAAGCGAAAATATTAATAAAATCAAATGATTTTCAAAGTGCTGCAGACATCCTTAAAAAGTTAGCAGAAAATTTTAAAGACGGGATCTGGACGGACGATGCTCTTTTTACGCTGGGCGATTTGTATGAGAAAAAATTAAATAACATCGTTCAGGCAAAGCTTTATTTTCAAAAACTGATTACGGATTATCCCGGAAGTATGTTTAGTGCAGAAGCAAGAAAAAGATTTAGAAACTTAAGAGGTGATGGGGTTTAACAAATAAACTATATCCAGTCCCAAATTACCACATTCCACTCTGTATCTGAAGCATCCGTATAACTATAAATAGTTTTGAAACCGATACGTTCATGGGCTTTCATTGAACGTAAGTTAATGCTGGCAATCTCTGTTATTGCGAATTCATAATTTTTGTTAAAATACGCTCTATAGGCCTCATAGCATCTGTCAAATAACCCTTGTCCACGATAATTCTTATCCACACAAACTTGTCCAACAACGATGTATTGATAGTTGGCAACAGATTTACCTTTGTATTCAATGTGGTCAAAACTTTCATACATTTCTACCAATCGAGGAACATCGTTCTTCGATTGCTCCGTCATTCCTAATATGTAGGCCACAACCTGATTTCCATCTTTAGCAATGACGTTCGGCTCATGCTGGTGCATCTTTTCCAAATCATCAAGCGAATGCGAAACAGTCACAAAACCCTGTTCCTTAATTTCTTCCGGAGATAAATCAGTTCTTAAATTTTGTTTCTGAAGCGCAATTATTCCTTCCAGGTCTTTCGTTGAGTTTGAGGTTAAAATTTCAATCATTTGTATGCTAAAAGTAGTAAATGCCGAATATAAGAAATCCGTTTGCGAACCTCCATTTTACTTAGACACATTTATTATCTTTGCAGCATGTTTTTATACAATGTTACTTTGATTTTAGATGATGCTGCTGCTGAAGAATGGTTGCAGTGGATGCAGGAAATTCACATTCCCGAAGTATTGGCAACTGGCATGTTTGTTTCTAACCGCTTATTAAAAGTTGTGGATTCGCCAAATGAAGGGGTTACCTATTGTGCCCAATATATCGCAGAAACCTTAGAAAACTACACTGAATACCAAAAAAATTATGCCCCGGTTTTACAAGAAAAGTTAAACGAGAAGTTTAAAAACCGATTTGTGGCATACCGAACGTTAATGGAATATGTAGACTAAATTACTTATTTCAATTTCTCGTTATTCTTATGCCTGTCCGCATCGCGGATGGTTTTCTTTTCGAGATTTTTTTCCAGCGCCTCGGTCAAGTTAATCCCGGTTTGATTGGCCAGGCAAATCAACACAAACATTACGTCAGCCATTTCATCGGCAAGGTTTACATCCTCATCACTTTTTTTAAAAGATTGTTCGCCATATTTTCGGGCCATGATTCTGGCAACTTCTCCAACCTCTTCCATTAAAATGGCGGTGTTGGTTAGCTCGTTAAAATATCTAATACCAGTGGTTTTAATCCACTGATCTACGGTTTCCTGCGCTTCGTTAATGGTCATCTTCTATTCCTTATTTTTTGTATCAATCAAAATGGTTGTTGGCCCATCATTTACCAGGGCAATTTTCATATCAGCGCCAAAAATCCCGGTTTGAATTTTCTTTCCTGTTAATGAAGCTAACTTTTCTATCATTTTTTCATAAAGCGGAATGGCTACGTCAGGCCTTGCCGCTCTGGTAAAACCTGGTCTATTTCCCTTTTTTGTAGATGCAAACAACGTAAATTGACTAATTAATAAAATATCGCCATCAACATCTGCTAATGCTTTATTCATTAAATCATTTTCATCACTAAAAACACGCATATTCACAATTTTTTGAGCCAGCCAATCCAGGTCTTCAATGTTATCCGCATCTTCTATACCTAACAAAACTAAAAACCCAGCTTCAATTTGGCCGGTAATGTTTCCATTAACAGCGCAACTTGCTTGTGTAACTCTTTGTAAAACCGCTCGCATTTTATATTACTTTTGATTGATAAATTTGATATGCGCAAGATAAGTATTTTAGTGATTTTCGTGTTTTTCTTATTCGGCTGTAAGCAAAAATCTGTTGTTCATCCAACTTTTTATTTCTGGAAAACAGATTACCATAACCATAAAGCAGAAACCGCAGCACTCAGCAAATTTAAATCGAAGTCGCTTTATGTCCGCATTATGGATGTAGATTTTAATGCAAATTTTCAACAAGACGTTCCTGTTTCTCCTATAAAATTTTCCGATCCTTTACCTCCGCAAGTCAATATCATTCCTGTGGTATTTTTGGTTAACCGTATTTTTAATGAGATAGATTCAAACAGAATAAAATTGCTTGCCGATCACATCGCGGTTTTTGTGCAAGCTAAAGTGAAACAATCCGGAAAATCAAGTTATAGCGAACTTCAAATCGACTGTGACTGGACTAAAACAAGCAGAGATCGATACTTTGAATTTTTAAATCAGTTGAAAAAACATCCTCTTCTTAAAGATAAAACCATCTCCGTTACATTGCGTTTGCATCAGGTAAAAAACATTGCCACAAGCGGAATTCCTCCGGTTGAAAAAGCAATGCTGATGTGTTACAACATGGGAAATCTACGGAAATACGGAAATCAAAATTCTATTCTCGATCAACACGAAATGGATCTTTATTTAAAAGATTATTTGGAAAATTACCCCTTGAAACTTGATGTTGCATTACCAACATTTGAGTGGGCGGTAGTATTTAGGAGTAAGAAATATGCTGGAATTTCTAAACGGATCAACAAAGGACAAATTCAGGATAAAAAATTATTCAAGCAAAGAGAAAACTCCATTTTGTATGATCTGTTAATGGATTATCCTGCTGCGGGATTAAAACGTGGCGATGTAATTCGGTGGGAAGAAATTACTACTGAAGATTTACTTGCAACATCCAGTTTTTTATCGCGATATTTAAAACCGGAAGAACGAAATCTCGTTTTCTATCATCTCGACACCGACCTTTTAAAACATTTTACTGATGAAGATTTTCGAAAAGTTATCGCTAATTTCTAGCATTTTCTTAATTACATTTTTCGGCGAAATTGCCGTAAATATTGCCTGCGGTGGCGAAGTTGATCCTTACGATTATTACATTTCCTATTTTCACAATAACGTTCAGGGCGATGAATACACCTCATTTGCATTTAATCAAATGGCGTATTTAAATAGTGAGGAAAATACGGAAAGCGAATCAGAGATCAACAGTCGGGAATGGGGAAAATATTTAGATGTTAAGCCGCAAGATGTGCATCAGATTATGTACGAGGCTGACAGTGCCATGAAAGCTAAACTTCAATTTTATGATGGAAAAATATCAGAATTACCGGATAGTTTGCAAAAAAACACTTTTTTACAAGGCTTGAACAAGCATAAAAGTGCGCTGAAATATTACATTTTCGCCAAAAATTGTGAGCCTTTTGCCAATGTAGATTTCGACCTTTGGAATCCGAAACCAAGAGATACAGCAGGCATGAGTTTGCTTGCAACAGAGGCATTGACTTTAACAAAATCTGAGAAAGACGCTTTTTTAAAATTACGGTATGCCTATCAGGCGGAAAGAATGTTTCATTATGCCGGACAGCATGATGATAGCAAAAATGTTTTTGAGAAATTTATTACAACAGATCAATCAAATAGCGCTGTGAAAGGCTGGGCACTTGCCCTTTATGCCGGATCGGTTAGAAGATTGGGCAATCCTGAAGAATCTGCATTTTTATTTTCGAAAGTGTTTGCTTCCAATCCAGAAAGAAGAGTGCAAGCCTACAAAAACTATTATTATAACAGCGCTCCAGTAAGCGGTGCGCTAAAATACGCTAAAACAGATGAAGAAAAAGCCAATATCTGGGCAATAAATGGTTTCGGAAATTCAGATTTCAATATCGAAAGCTTAAACAAAGTTTATCAATACGATCCAAAAAGCCAGTTAACCGGCACTTTGCTGGTTAGGGAAGTTAATAAATTGGAGCAGGCGCTAATCGAAGCGAATGATATCGCTAAAATATCATTTGATTATTATTTCTCCTACAACGACCGGTCAAAATCCAAAGACAGTGTTAGGAATGTAAATCTGAAACAATTAAATGAGATCAGAAATTTTGCGGTAAAACTGGCGGCAGAAAAAAAATATCCGCAACCAGAACTTGGCACTCTAACGGCAGCTTATTTATCGTGGATGGAGAACAAAGATGCAGTAGCCTCCAGTTATTTAAACAGGTTAAATCCTGAAAAACTTCCGGAAAAATTGCGTGATCAGTACCGAATTACTGATTTATTGATTAAGGCTAAAAATATCAAAAAAGGAAATCCATTTAACGAAAATGATTTATTGCCAACCCTGAAATGGCTGGATGAAAAAAGGTTTGCTGAGAACAAATCACATCCGGGAGACAAATATTATGATTGGGCAGATCAGGAAGATAAACGATTCAGCAGAACCACCAGAAACTTCTACCAACAGCTATTGGCACCTGCATATTTAAAATTAGGCGATACTGCAAAGGCCGCTCTGGCAATGGTTAAAGGAGATTTGGAATACAAAATTGTAAAAGACAACTCGCTTTTCAAAAATATGAGCTATCAAACGACTGCTTTTTGGCAACAATATTTAAGTCCGAAAAGCATGCAAGGTTTGTTAAATTATAAAAAGAAAGCAGCTGGAAACGATGTTACGGCTATGTTGTCTAAAGCTTTAAATCAACTTAAAAATGATGATTTTTATGAACTTTTTGGAACAACATATTTGAGGACACATCAATATGGAAAAGCGGTGCAAATGTTTGCAAAAGTATCGCCAGATTATCACTATTTTAATCCAGAAAACTGGTATGCTGATGATGCCAATTCAAAGCTTTATGCAAATCCATTTATCCAAACCATTAATGATTTCCCTAAAAAATATGTAAATGCCAAGGCATCGATAACTAAGAAAGATTTTGCAGCTGAGATGTTTCGATTACAAAAACTAACCACCAGCGATAAGAAAAATGCTGCCCTTTATTATTACAAAATGGCTAATGCTGTTTATCAAACAGGTTATTATGGAAATAGTTGGTTTTTGATTAGCTATGATTGGTCTACTTATGCTAATGCTAGTCCGGCAAGATATGGTTACGATGTAGATTATAAAAAGGCACAAACTGCCAAAAACTGGTATTTGAAAGCCAGATCGCTAAGCACAAATGCAGATTTTAAAGCAAAGTGCACATTTATGCTTGCAAAATGTGCTCAAAAGCAAATTATTCTGAATTCCAAATTAAACTCATTCAGTTACTGGAATAAAGATGATGTGAAGTATCAGAATTTCATTAATGCGAATTACAACAATCCGTATTTTAAGGAATTGAAATTGAAATACAGTAAAACGCCATTTTATCAGGTGGCAGCTGGAGAATGCAGTTATTTGGGAGATTTTATCGCGAAAAAATAAAGTTTAAAGTGGTAATCGCTTGAGAAAAATGAAATGGCAATAATCCGAACTTTTGGAATAATATTAATTTTACTTGGAGGTTTTTTAGCATACGGTATGATTGGTTCTGCCTTACCGATAATATTTGGGGTAAAAACTGAAGCAACAATTGTAGCTACCAAACGTGTTGCCGATAAACGGTTCACTTACGTATATTACCCCGTATTTAAATTTATTTACAAAAATAAAACCGTTGAGGTTGTAGACGATAGCGGCGATGTTATGGAAAATAGCGTGGGTTTGAAGAAATTGATATATTACGATGAAAATTATGGCATCAGCCGTGGATTCACTTCATCTTTTATCATTTTTTCATTCATGAGTGCCTCTTTCCTATCTTTTGGCCTGATTTCTTTATTGAGCAAAGAAAAATATTTAAGGTCCCGTAGATGATAAATTAATCATCTCAGGCAAAAAATCAAGGATGTAAAGTGTTAACTAAACATCCTTAATTCATTATTTCCTTACCACCTGATTAATGCACTTGCCCAGGTAAAGCCTGAACCGAAAGCGGCGAGACAGACCAAGTCACCATCTTTGATTTTTCCGGCTTCCCATGCTTCGCATAAAGCGATAGGAACGGATGCGGCTGTAGTATTTCCGTATTTTTGAATGTTATTAAAAACCTGATCATCATTTAAACCCAACAGGTTTTGAACATATTGACTAATCCTCAAATTTGCCTGGTGCGGCACCAGCATATCAATATCTTTTTCGGTTAAGTTATTCGCGGCCAAAGCTTCTTTAATTACTTCCGGAAATTTTACCACCGCTTTTTTGAAAACCGAGGGACCATCCATATAAGGTAATGCGGCTCCACTCTCAAGAATTTCTGGCGTCATGAACAAACCGCCCAATTCCTGGTCAGGAAAATCGGGTTTATCTTTCATCCATTTATTAGCATGAGAACCCGGATAATACATGGCCAGAATTTCCGCATCTGCACCATCACTATGCAAATGGGTACTTAAAATACCTTTACTTTTTTCATCAGTAGGCTGAAGTACAACTGCTCCTGCCCCATCGCCAAAAATTACCGAAACATTGCGACTGCGAGTTTCAAAATCCATTGCGAAAGAATGTTTCTCGCTGCCTACTACCAAAACATTTTTGTACATGCCTGTTTTCACGAATTGATCCGCCACAGAAAGTGCATAAACAAATCCAGAACATTGGTTTCGAATATCCAAAGCACCTATCTCACCCATGCCCATTTCACGCTGTAACAAAACACCACAACCAGGGAAATAGTAATCCGGACTTAAGGTCGCAAATATGATGAAATCAACATCTTTTGCAGTAATGCCAGCTCGCTCGATGGCAATTTTAGCAGCTTCAATCCCCATCGTGGTGGTAGTTTCTTCGTTCCGATCGGCAAAGCGACGTTCCTGAATCCCTGTTCGTTCCTGAATCCACTCATCATTGGTATCCATAAAACGACTTAAATCTGTATTGGTATATACATTTTTAGGAACGTAGTAACCTATTCCTGCTATTTTAGATTGATGCATGCTCATATTATTTGGTTAACAAATGTATTAAAACAGATGGAACATGTGTGAGGTAAGCGGGAAAATGTAATGTGAACACCAAAATATTATTTCATGCCTAATAATCACAACCATCTTCCATTTAACCTATTACATCTTCCATAAAATTAGTTATTTTTGCAACATGTCTACAGAAACCAAAGAAGAGACCTTTACGCTCGAAGAAATTCTAACTTCCTTAAAAACCGTACACCGCCTTATTTTGTGGAATGATGATGTAAATACTTTCGATCATGTAATTTATTGCATGATGAAATATCTGGATTATAACGAATCTCAAGCAGAAAAAATTGCATGGAAAGTGCATAATGACGGCAAATGCCCAGTTCTTGAAGGATCTTTTACCGAGATGGAAGTTTACCGCAAAATTTTACAGCAAGAAGGATTAACGGTTTCGGTTGATTAAATTGTTTTTTGAAAGTTCGTCATGCTGATTATGATTCAACATTTTTAAGCTTAATCACGCCTATAATACACTGAATCGAACTTAGGATAACGATTATGAATTATTAAAATTAATTTTCCAATCCTTTCAAAACCTCATTTAATTCCGCTTGTGTACTCAACGTTTTATCTTTGGCGTACCAACCGTGTAGCTTCTCTGCCAGAATGGTCATTTCTGTAGTTTCTTGCCTCCACTCTTTTAACAATTCTTGTAATACCTGAGGTCGTGGTGCCCAGGTTGCCAAAACCTGATCAGCTTCTTCATTCAAAATGATTAAAACAGGTATCGCTCTACCACCGTTGGTTAAATGCGCATCAATTAAGGGCAGATTTTTATCTCTGAGTACAAATTTCAAATCAATTTTACCTAAAGATGCTGTAGCAATTTTATTGAATACCGGAACAATCTGTGCGGCATCGCCACACCAACCTTCCGTTATGACCAAAAATTTATAGGTAGTTTTAAGCTGATCTATTGTGGCGGTTAGTTCCTCCGTTAGGCTAGCGGTTTTATCAACACGACTCATACGCTGCACATTCATTTTGGTGTAGTGCAAATCATAAGTCACATCTCCTGTAGCTTTTCCTTCTAACAAAAGTTGATCTACCAAGGCACGATAGGTTTGATAATCCATGCCTTGCTCCCTGAAAATTTCGCTGTAATTAACCATAATACTGCTGTAAAATATAGCGCAAAGGAAAGCAGAATTTCAGCGAAATTAATCACGGTTTTGCAAGAAAATTCTAGCTCTTAAACTCGCTCGTTTTATGGAAATCAATGTCAGGATAATCCTGTTTGGTTAAGTTAATCATGTATTCACTATCTGATAAATAAACGGGATTTGCCTCTTTATCGAAACCGATATGCTGTTGCTTACGTTTTACAAACTCATCCAACTTCTTTCTATCAGCTGATGTTACCCAGCTCGAACGGGTGTAGCTTAACGTACGGAAACGACATTTAGCACCATATTCATGCTCTAAACGGAAGTTAATTACCTCAAACTGAAGTTCACCAACCGCACCGATTACCTTTCGGTTTCCTGGTTGCATCACAAATAATTGCGCCACACCTTCGTCTGTTAACTGCTCAATACCTTTTTCCAGCTGTTTGGTCCGCATTGGGTCCATATTTTCTACCTCCTTAAAGATAGATGGAGAGAAACTTGGAATACCTTTAAACTGCAATTTTTCACCTTCGGTTAACGTATCGCCAATCTTAAAATTACCGCTATCGTACAAACCAACCACATCACCCGGCCACGCTTCTTCCACAATACTTTTCTCATTGGCCATAAAATCCATCGGATTCGAAAATTTCAGTTTCTTATCCTGGCGGGTATGGTAGTAAAATTTATTACGTTCAAACTTGCCAGAACAAATACGCAAAAAAGCAATCCGATCACGGTGTTTTGGATCTAAGTTGGCATGGATTTTAAACACGAAACCACTAAAGTTTTTCTCTTCGACCAACACATCGCGTTCTTCAGCTTCTCGGTGGCGTGGACTTGGTGCAATATCAATAAATGTATCTAAAAGCTCTTTTATACCGAAGTTGTTAATCGCACTGCCAAAAAATACTGGTGCTACCAATCCATCGGTATACAAATCTTTATCAATTTTGCCGTAAATACCATCAACCAATTCAACATCATCTTTCAGGGTACTGATTTCGTTTTCCTTTAGGTAATCCAGTAACGAGGGGTCATTCAAATCGTTAGCCGCCACAACCGAATCGGTTACTTTGGTTTTATCAGAATTAAATAAATTTAAGTGTTTGTTATAAATGCTGTAAACCCCCTTGAAAGTATGTCCTTGCCCAATTGGCCATGAAAGCGGGCACAAACTTATGTTCAGTTTCTCTTCAATTTCATCTAATAAATCGTAAGCTTCCTTACCCTCACGGTCCATTTTATTAACGAAAATAATTACCGGTGTGTTACGCATGCGGCAAACCGACATCAGTTTTTCGGTTTGTTCCTCCACACCTTTCACACAATCTACCACCAAAATCACACTATCTACTGCCGACAAAGTACGGTAAGTATCTTCTGCGAAATCCTTGTGACCAGGCGTATCTAAAATATTGATTCGCTTGCCGCTGTACTCAAAACCCATTACCGAAGTTGCTACCGAAATACCACGTTGTTTCTCAATTTCCATGAAATCGGACGTATTGCTCTGGTTTGCTTTATTACGTTTTACTGCACCAGCTGTGTTAATCGCACCACCAAAAAGCAGAAATTTTTCTGTTAATGTGGTTTTGCCCGCATCGGGGTGACTAATAATGGCAAAGGTTTTACGTTTTTCTATTTCGGGGTTAAGCATAATAAATTTTTGGGTAAAAAATGGCGATGAAACCTGGTTAAAGGAATTTAACTGCGATTAGATTTGAATAATTTTGTTTCATCAGGCTGCAAAGATAAGAAATTTGATGAACTGTTTTTACCGCTTAACTGTTTAATTGAAAACCAAATGGTTAAGCGTTTTGAAAAAGCAATTGCAGTAGTTCTTCGTTTTGGTTTAGTCCCACCATTCATTTATAGGTTTAAATCCGAAAACCAACATACTTTGTTAAGTAAACCTGATGGTAGCGGACACGGAGTGCAACGCAGTAAAGCGAACAGCAGGACTACACTTCCCTATGAAAAACAGAACATCCATTTCCAAAAATAAATCCTCAATTTCTATTAAGTAGCGTAATTATCTTATAAATCATACCTATTTTTGTGCTAAAATTGTTAGCTTTAATTATCCCTTCCGAATTAAGCAAACTAAAATCTTATTAGCCAATGCCAGAATTAGAAGAAACTTCTATGCCCGCAGAAATTGCGGCGAAGTTTGTTAATTACACCTCTAAACATGTTTTCTTAACCGGGAAAGCGGGAACAGGTAAAACTACTTTTTTACGCAAACTCATTCAGCTTACGCATAAAAAAGCGATGATTTGTGCTCCAACTGGCATTGCAGCAATTAATGCTTCTGGGGTTACCATTCATTCACTTTTTCAATTGCCGTTTGGTGCATTTTTTCCGGATGCGGCAGGAAGTTTAATCAATCAGAATATCAATTTTAACTTCAATACGCCACGCACCATTGTGAAGCATTTAAATATGCAGGGCAACAAAAGGCGTATGATTCAGGAACTAGAATTACTCGTTATTGATGAGGTGAGTATGCTTCGGGCAGATATGCTCGATGCCATTGATTTTTCCTTGCGTTATATCAGAAGAAATAGAAACGTACCTTTTGGTGGTGTTCAGTTATTATTTATTGGCGATTTACATCAGCTGCCTCCCGTGGTCAAAAACGATGAATGGCGTATAATGGCCGGTTTTTATAAAAGTATTTATTTCTTTGATGCTTTAGCGCTGCAGAACAATCCACCGGTGTATATTGAGTTGGATAAGATTTACCGCCAGGATGATGCCGTGTTTATCAACTTGTTGAATAATTTAAGGAACAATAAAATTACACCTGAAGATACCGCTTTACTACGACAACACTTTAAGCAAGATTTTAAGCCTGCAGCGGATGAAAATTACATCACTTTAACCACTCACAATAATAAAGCTGACGCCATTAATCGTGAGCGATTAACACAACTCAAAACCAAATCTTACTTTTTTGATGCAAAGGTTACCGGTGAATTTAATGAATATGCTTACCCAAATGAAAAAAGTTTAGAACTTAAAGTTGGGGCACAAGTCATGTTCATTAAAAATGATATGACTGCCGAAAAACGTTATTACAATGGAAAAATCGGTGTGGTACATCATATCGAAAAGGATATGATTGAAATAGAACTTCCTGAGGAACGAACCGTAATTTCTGTTTCACCCTATACATGGGAAAATGTGAAGTATAAATTGAACGAAGCCACAAACGAAATTGCTGAAAATGTTGCAGGTTCATTTGTACAATATCCGATCAAATTGGCATGGGCAATTACGGTGCATAAAAGTCAGGGTTTAACTTTTGATAAAGCAATTATTGATATTGGCGATGCTTTTGCCCCTGGGCAAGCTTATGTTGCGCTTTCGCGTTTACGCTCCCTAAAAGGCCTGGTTTTAACTTCGCATCTGCGTGAAAATGGTTTGCAGCAAGATCAAAACATCCATTATTTTTCGAGTACCAAACAACCCTCTGAAGTTTTGACAGCCCAGATTAGTTTGGAAAGCTACGATTTCATTAGAACTTACCTGTTGGCCGCTTTTGATTTGAACGTCGTTCGCTACTACATGAAAGAGCATGTAGAAACTTTCGATAAGAGCGAGGCAAAATCTACGAAGCAGCGTTACGATAGCTGGACAATGGATTTATACAAGGATTTCCAAAAAATCACAGCAACGGCAGATACTTTTATTAACCAGCTTAAAAACCTTTTCGCACAGCAAACGGAGCATACTCTATTTAATGTTTCTAAAAGGGTTGAAGCGGCATTGAAATATTTTAATCCGCTAGTTAAAGCGGTTTCAGATAAGTTTTTAGCCCAAATTGAAATGGTGAAGGAAGAAAAGGGGATAAAGACATATTTGACCGAATTGCTTGAATTGGAGATACTGGTTTATGAGCAGCTTAAAAAGATGCACAAGGGTAAGGCCTTACTGCTAGCCATTATTGATGGAAAGGAGTTTAGCAAAGCAGATACTGATGCATTGTTAAACATTTCTGAACGGAACCAACAATTACAAAAAGCAATCCAGCTAAAAGGTCAGGTTTTGAAAGTGAAATCGGCTGTAGAGAAAAAGAAAAAAGAGCCAAAAATAGATACCAAACTGGTAAGTTTTGAACTTTATGAGCAAGGGAAAACTTTAGCGGAGATTGCAAAAGAACGAGGTTTGTCAGTTACAACTATCGAAGGTCATTTGGCTTATTATGTTTCTACGCAACAAATTGATGTAGCTAAACTGGTGAAACCAAACAAAATCCGAAACATTAGCGAAGCTGTTGAAAGCCAAAAAACAAAATCAATGGCAACGATTCGGGATTTTCTAGGCAAGGATTATTCTTTTGGTGAGATTAAGCTGGTATTAGCTTCGTTATTTCCATCGGAGGAGTAGAGTATTAGTTTAACCGCAAAGAACGCTATGAAAAAAGGCGCAAAGACACTAAGCTAAATTAAAATTATGGGTGAGAATGAATTATCAAGAGTTGTAATCGGTTTAGCAATTGAAGTACATAATGCATTAGGGCCAGGCTTGTTAGAAAGTGCTTACAAAGAATGCTTATTTTACAAAATTGCTAAAGCTGGATTATTTGTAGAAAAGGAAAAGATAATGCCTTTGATATTTGAAGAGGTGAGGTTGGAATGTGGCTATAGAATTGATATTTTAGTAGAAAGGAAATTAGTCCTTGAGCTGAAAAGCGTTGAAGCTTTAAATGATGTGCACTTGGCTCAAACATTAACTTATATGAAACTAGGAAATTATAAGTTGGGTTTGTTAATGAATTTCAATGTTACTCTTTTAAAGGATGGTTTAAAACGTATCGCTAATGGCCTGTAACTTTTCTTTGTTTCTTTGCGAAAAACTTTGCGAACTTTGCGGTTAAATGGAGAAAGTTAACCTTTTAGCGCAATACATGCCGGCTCAGGCGGCGCCGCTAATTGCAAAATGGATAGATTATTTTCAGTGCGAATTTAAAATCGCTAAAACCCGTTCTACCAAACTCGGAGATTACCGCCATCCTTACCGCGATAAAGGGCATCGGATTTCAGTAAATTTTAATTTGAATCACTACGCTTTTCTGGTGACTACAGTTCATGAATTTGCACACCTTTTAACCTGGAACGATTTCAAGAACAAAGTAAAACCACATGGTGGCGAATGGAAGAAAAACTTTCAGCGGATGATGGTTCCGTTTTTTGAAATGAACATTTTTCCTGACGATATTCATAAAGCTATTGATAACTACATGTCTAATCCAGCAGCTTCAAGCTGTTCTGATTTGCATTTGTCTAGAGCGTTAAAGAAGTATGATTCTGATCAAACTGAAACGTTGCATTTAGAACAACTTCCTATAAATACCATTTTCACAATCAAGGATGGCCGCCGTTTCACCAAAGGCGAACGTATTAGAAAACGTTACCGCTGTGTTTGCTTGGATGATAAACGAATCTATCTTTTTAATCCACTGGCGGAGGTTTTTGTAATAAATTAAATCACAACAGCGTAATGGAGCAAAAAAAAAGCTTCGATGAAAATCGAAGCTTTTTTTTTAATATTCCCAAAGTCCCTGTTCATAATCAAGAACAGATTTTTTAATCCGTTCTGATTCGTACAATCGCTGTCTAGGATCCGTAATAATGTCTCTAAGTTTGTTATCCCCTGGATTAGATTCTTTTACAATGTAGCTGCTAAATAGGCGACGAATAAAGAAATCGTCAAAACTCAAAGAAGAAGCATCGTTATTGGTGTTAATCAAACGTTTTTTAGTTAATATTTCACGGGCTTCAGGATAGTATACCCAGAAAACAGGTTGCCATTGTTTCGAAACCTCGTTATATTTCATTGGAGCAATACCAACAATGCGTGGTTCGAAGATGGAACGTTTCACATCAAAAATCCAATCTTCTTTAATTCTGAATTTTAAAAATGATTCTGGATTGAGATCATTCGCTACAGTTTTTACTGTACCTGCTTTAGCATCTGTAACCTCTACAGTTCCTGCGGCAGCCATTCTTGCAGAATCAGCTGTCATAGGTGTATTAAATGCATCATCCTCATTTAAAACACTGTCAATCGGGGCATACGCAGTTAGTTCTTCCGACTTGATTGCCGATAATAATACATCAATCAATCTCGATTTCGGAGATTTCAACGCAGAATTAACAGTATCTCTTAAATCAATTTCTCTCCAGATACGTTTTGCGTAAAATACGTCCTCGTCACGCACCTCGGCCAGTGGCACCATCTCTGTGCTATCAATATCTCTACGAGCATAAAAACCATCTTTAGGCGGTACTTTTAGCTTTTTCTTCGCAACTTTAACAGGAGCTGCTACGGTATCTGCAACAGGTGCCGTAGTAACAGCAGCTTTTTTAGGTGCCAGCTTCGTTGGCTTTTTTTGAGCGAAAGCCAGTGATGTACATAAACCTAAAACAATGATGCTTACAATCCTTTTCATCTTCTTCTTATTTAACATTGAATGCTAATGAAGGTAAAACATTCTGGCGGCCATCAGGACCCACAGAAACGATATCTTCAAAAAATACTCTGGTGCCCGGCGTTACAGAGTTGATTGCAGCTTTTACAGCACCTGCAAAACTTCCTCCACTACCAGAAATAGTCACCGCGTCTGAACGTGGTTTAATTACCGTTAACTTGTAACGCTGAATTTTAAATTTAACATCAAAAGGAAAATCATCTAAATCTGCTTCGATTTCTGATTCGCTTTTTAACTGAACTGACGCGATATCACCGCCCGCTCTTCCACCAACTTTTGCAACCGGCTTAGGAATAGCTTTTACCCTGAATTTCTGAGCACCTAGGCTAACCGTTTTACCTGCATTTGTTGCGCTTACGTTAATAGACACTTCACTTCCAACCTGACCACCTGAAACGTTAACGTTATAATTTCCATTTGAGCCAGACATTGATCCAGCTGAAATAGTAGCACGAACACTTTCTAACGGAAATCCTGCTGCCGAAACTGTAAATGGATTCGGAATACCTGCATAAATCACATTCATTTTTGTTGATGAAACCGTAGCAGATGGTTTTGCTACCTGATATTTTTGTGGCTGGGTTTTGTATTCTTTAACCTGCCCGTCAGTTTGACGAACACGAATCGTACCCACCCATGTAAATTCACCAACACTGCTTGTTCCACCTGTGTAAGTTCCTTTACCTTCTTTGATAGAAAGTTTATTTCCGTTAACCGAGATATCAGGAGTAGATCTCGAATCGCTTGCCGTTAAAAACACCTCTGCTGTATACGGCTGACCCTGGATTACATAAGATGTAGGTGCCACAGCTACCGCTGCAAACTGATCTAAATTTACCTGTGCCTTATCCATATTTCCAAACAACTTTTTAACCACTTCCGCCTCTGCATTTTTTGTATCAGCTTGTAGTTTTGTTAAAATTGTCATTGCAGCCGTTAAAGGCGTTCCCTCTCCAAAATAAGTTTCCTGCCAATTACCTTTTCTTTTTCTAACCGGATCTTTAGCCTCTAGAGAGAAGGCAACGTTTGCACGATCCGCAGGATCTAACAATGAAATTAATTTCTCTCTTGTTGCGTTAATTTTGTCCTTAAGCTGCGTAGCCTTTTTCTGGTTAATCATGATATTCTGAGCAATATCCTGATTAGATCTGTTTACCAAATCATCCGTTTCTGGATCAATTCCATCGCCAGCTGTTGTAAACTCTTTTTTGATGCTTTCAATGTAGTTGTTTAACTCATCAGCAGCAGCCTGTGCTTGCTTAGCCCTTTCGTAAATAGGCTGTGCTCGAGCAGGCTCTTCTTTCAACTTCGAATTTTCGAATGCAGAAAAAAGCTGATTTATACTTGTATTTACATTGTTTTTAGAAGTATCCAAACTATCATTGATATTTTTGAATGCATCTAAAATTGTATCTGATACGTTTAAGGCAAGCATAGCTAACAATACCAAATACATGATATTGATCATCCGCTGCCTTGTTGTTTCTTTTCCGCCTGCCATATTTTATGTAGCTTTTTTTTCTAAAAATTAAAAACTAGATAAATTATACACGTGGGCCGTTCATGGCCGATAACATATTGCCATAAATCGAGTTAAGTGAAGCTAAGTTTTTAGCCAACTTATTCACCTCTTCTTTAAACTGTTTAGAATCTTCCATCGATTCATTGAAGTTCTGCATGGTTAAAGATAGGTTAGAATAGAATTTATTCATCGATTTTAAGTGTGCGCTGGAATCTTGTAACTCTAATTCATACACTGCGTTTAGCGCTGATAAATTCTTTGCTAAATTATTTACCTGATCGTGATAAGCCTGAGAATCTACATTGCTTTCACCCATTGCTTTTAAATTAGCTGTTGCCTTTTCAAAAGAAGCACTTAAGTTATCGAAACCAGCAGAAGCCGTTTTTACTTTGCTTGTAAATTCATTTGTAGCAGTTGATGCATCAGCAACATTTGAAATAGTAGCTACTTTATCACCAAACGTACGCAAACCTGATCCTAAGCTTTCGATTAATTCCGGTCCAATTTTAGCATCAGATAACAACTTATCCAATGCTGCAGTATTTCCTGCTGAAACAGGTGCTGCAACTGGTCTTGCAGATACGGTTGGCAATTCGCCCTTGTAATCTTCTTTTAACTCTGGGTACACTCTTTCCCATGCTGGTTCTGGTTCTGGCGGAAAAAATCCTGTTAAGAAGAATAATATCGCTTCTACACCAAGACCAATACCAATCATGTAGTTACCTACAATTCCTCCAATATGAAGGATTTTAAATAAAGCCCCTACAATTACAATACTTGCTCCCCATGAAATCGCTACGTGTAACCAGCTTGGTTGTTTCTTTGCTGCCATAAAATTTTGATGTTTTTCTTTAGTTTTAGTTTTTCTTTGGTTTAATTTCTTAAATCGGTACCTGGGTAAGATGAAACGCATCTAAAACCAATGTATGATCTTTGGGTGTCCTGATATTCGTAGGTAGAAACGGCGTTCTGTAAGAAATAACCTGTATCTTTCCAGGAGCCTCCTTTAACTATTTTACGTTTTTTGTATTTACTGTCTCCAGCACTGGCATCGTAAGTAAAGTTCGGACTTAAATCATGAAGTAACGGAGCAGCACCTTTATTGTAGGCAGTAATCGTCCATTCTGAAACATTTCCAGCCATGTTATATAAACCGTAATCATTTGGAAAATATGATCTTACTCCTACTGTGTAAATTCCACCATCGCTAGAGTAATCTCCACGACCAGGTTTAAAGTTTGCCTGTAAACATCCTTTGGTATTTCTGATGTAAGGTCCGCCCCATGGATATTTTGTTTTGGTGTTACCACCTCTTGCTGCATATTCAAATTCCGTTTCAGCTGGCAATCTGTAATCAGATCTAGAGCCTACCGGCATTTTTCTCGCTTGCGCTACGCCATCATACAATCTTGTTCTCCACTGAGAGAATGCTTTTGCCTGCTCCCAACTTACACCTACAACAGGATAATCATCATAAGATGGATGGCTGTAGTAAGCACGTACCATCGGATCATTCATTGAATAAGAATAATCTGTTTTCCAAACCATTGTATCAGGATAAATAGCAACAGTATACCTGTCAATATAATCCTGGCGTTTGCTGTTCGGATTTTTATGTCCTAAAGCAGCTTTATCCATATTTAATTCTGCATATGAATACTCCAACTTACGTACATCAATTTCCTTTTTGCCAGGTAATGCATCTAAACCAGAATAATACATGCCGTCTAACTGGCTTGCCTGAGCACCGTTAGCTCCTCTGCCTCTGTTACGCCAGATATTAGCGCCGTTTTGACCAACCCTCTTCCAATCAATGTATTTCTCTCCACCAACCTGAGCCGCTGCATTACCTCTCGGTGTCATCATAAACTGCTGAGGATTTCCCATCATGGCAATTGCAATTGAATCACGAACCCAATTGGTAAATTGACGATACTCTGCGTTTGAGATCTCAGTTTGATCCATGAAAAAAGCTGGGATGGTAGTCATCCTACTCGGACCATTTTGCGAAAAAGTAATATCTTCATCAGATCCTCCGAGCGGAGTGTGGCCTGGCGGAATATAAACCATGCCTAAAGGAATTCTGTTGTTTTTGAATTTTCGGTTGTATGCACCAACTAACTCGCCCTGGCCACCATGACCACAACTTGCTAGCAATACAGTTATACCCACAATAGCTAGAAGGTAGATTTTCTTCATATTAAATATAGTGTGCAAAGCACGTTAGGAGCAATTTTATCAAAAATCATTGAAATTATCAACAATTGCAAATATTTTAAGTTAAATCGTTTGTTTAAAGCAAATAGCTGTAGTTATCAGCACTAATTCGCCTAATATTTCTGTTACAATAAAAGCGTAACCTTCTTATAACAGCAAAGTTACGCTTTTATTGTGTTGACTGAAAATAAATTATTGAATGTATTATTTATTAGATGTTTTGATATAGTTTTCAATAGCCATGGTCATAGAAGGTACGCCGGGGGTTGGCGCTGCTATATCAACAATCAAATCCATATCTGTACAAGCTTTACTAGTATTTACTCCGAAAGCTGCAATGCGTGTATTATTCTGTTTAAAGTCAGGGAAATTTTTAAACAACGATTGAATACTTGAAGGACTAAAGAAGGCAATTACATCATAAAAAACCTCCGCTAAATCCGATAAATCACTCACTACAGTTCTGAAAAGCACAGCTGGAGTAAAATCATAACCACTTTTTTCAAGGAACTTCATGGTATCCTCTGTTGCTACATCAGAGCAAGGATATAAAAACTTCTCATTTGCATGCTTCTTCAATACTTCTGCTAAGTCAGCAGCCGTTTGTTTTCCAAAGAAAATCTTGCGCTTTCTATACTGAATATATTTCTGCAAATACAAAGCTATAGTTTCAGACAGACAAAAATATTTTAATTCAGCCGGAACATCATAACGCATTTCTTCACAAATTCTGAAAAAATGATCTGCAGCATTGCGACTTGTAAAAATAACAGCCGTAAAGTCGGCAAGATTAATTTTATCCTTCCTGAAGTCCCTTGCAGGCACACCTTCAACGTGGATAAAAGACCTAAAGTCAACTTTTAAATTGTGCTTTTTGGCCAAGTCGTAATAAGGAGATTTTTCTGTTTCAGGTTTTGGTAAAGTAACCAAAATACTTTTCACTTTGCGAATTCTAGAGTCGTTCTTTTCTTGCATTTTCCTTTTTCCAGCTACAATCCTATCGTTTTAATTAGTATTAAAATAGGACATATTTCGAGGGCGCAAAAGTACAAAATTAAATGCATTCTAGAAAACTTATTATTAGAAAGTATAGTAACTCCAGCCCGGAGAAGTTGAAAGGCAAAAATAACCCCTAACAATAAGACCGCCAATACAATATATACCTCACCATATTTAAGGGGTGATAACGCAAATGCCACTACTAAAGGAATAAAAAGTAATGATGCATTGAAGTAGCTGAGGTACAATATCGAAATGTATTCTCCAACTGGTTTTTGTACATTAAACAGAAAACCTAGAAACCTTAAAACGACAAGTTTCAACGCATAAAAACCTATAATTGTGAGTGAAATTGTAAAGAAAAACCGAAATCCTTCTTTCGCCTGGTACATATCCCGCCATTGCGCCACCAAAAAGAAAAACATTCCGAATACAAACCCGAACTGAACAAACAGCAACAAGAATGGCCAGGAACTGAATAGGTTATCCTCTTTGTTTATATTATTTAAAATACGGTTACTGAAGAATGACTGTACAATTGCCGACAATTGCTTTGAAAATGCATTTTTTAAAATGGCAAAAATCACAAGCATGGCAAAAATAAAGCCCAGCAAACCTACATTGCCTTTAGGAATTTGAGAACCTAACTGGTAAGGATTTGCCTTTTTCTTTAGGTATTGATATTTTTTATGCCAGGCTATTAAATCGAGTGAAGGAAAAAGATATTCTTTCTCTACACTATCCAGTAAAATAGTTTTCTTAATTAAACTGTCTGGCAATGCCCAGGTGTGTTTTACAATAGAATCTGTTACAAATTTTTGGCGGGCAAGTGCTGCCAAATCCAGGCGATATCTTCGATATTGATACTTCACTACCGACGTAGAATCAATATTCACGGGAATTTGTTGTGCAGCTGTTATATTTCCCCACAATAAAAACGTAAATAAAATGAAAGCGAATTTCGGCATGCTTTGAATCAAAACTTTAAGCTTGCAAAAGTAGTTGAATAATCATTGTTTACCTAAAGAAAATAAATGGATTTAGAATATGCTGTATCTTTGCAGCAATGTCCGGTATCTACATCCATATTCCTTTTTGCAAAAAGGCTTGCCATTATTGCGATTTCCATTTCAGTACATCTTTAAAATATGCTGATGAGATGGTTGAAGCCATTTGTAAAGAAATTAAAATGAAGAAAAACCGAATACCGGGGCAGGTTGGTAGTATTTATTTTGGAGGAGGAACCCCATCTATTTTATCGCAGGCTGCACTACAAAAGATTTTTGATACCATTACTCAAAATTATCAGATAGATTCGAATGCCGAAATTACCATGGAAGCCAATCCTGATGATTTGACTGCACAAAAATTAAAAGAATTAAAGCAGTTACCCGTGAATCGGTTCAGTGTTGGCATCCAATCTTTTTTTGATGAGGATTTGACCTGGATGAATCGGGCACATCATGCCATTGAAGGGGAAAATGCTATAAAAAGAAGTCAAGATGCCGGTTTTGAAAATTTGACGCTCGATCTGATTTATGGTTACCCATTGTTAACGGACACGAAGTGGCTCAGTAATATCGGCAAAGCGATTGACTTAAATGTTCCACATATTTCCGCTTACGCGTTAACTGTTGAACCTAGAACAGCTCTAGCTCATGCCATTAAAACTAAAAAGCAAATACCGGTTAACGATCATCAAAGTGCCGAGCAGTTTGTAATCTTAATGAATAAATTAACGGCATCAGGATTTGATCATTATGAAATTTCAAATTTTGCTAAGCCAAACTGCTATGCTATTCATAACACCAACTATTGGCGAGGCATTAATTACATCGGTATTGGCCCATCAGCACATGGTTTTGATGGGCAAAACAGGTATATGAACCCGGCAAACAACGCCATGTACATAGATGCCCTGGAAAGAAATAAGTTGCCGGAAGTTATTGAAACGCTTAGCATTGAAGATCGTTTCAATGAATATATGATGACTTCCTTGAGAACAATGTGGGGTATAGATTTAACGAAAATCGCCAACGACTTTGGGAAAGATTTTTTTGAGGAAACCATGCAAAACCTTCGAGGTTTTGAAGATAAAGACTGGTTGATACTAGAGAAGGATACCATTAAATTAAGCCAAAATGGAAAGCTCTTTGCTGACCATATTGCCGCTGAATTGTTTATCATTAAGGAGTGAGTTCGGATAACTCAATGATGAGGAACAAAGTTGAAGCATAATTGAGATCAATATTTAGGTACTCAGAATTTAATAAAAAAGTATATGTCGAAAATTGTTTGGATAACAGGTGCCTCCTCAGGAATTGGCGAAGCCCTGGTTTATGAATATTTCAAAGCCGGAGACAAGTTAATCCTCTCGGGCCGCAACCGCGATGAGTTGTTTAGGGTAAAGGGAAATTGCCAAAACTCGTTTAATGTACATGTGCTTCCCTTCGATTTAAGTGAAACAGAAATTCTGGAAAGCAAGGCTCAGGACGCTATTAAAATCTTCGGCAAAATCGATTTGTTAATTAATAGCGGAGGCGTTAGCCAGCGGGGCTTGGCGCTTGAAACTGATTTGAAGACCGAACAACAAATTATGAACACTAATTTTTGGGGAACAGTTACTTTAAGCAAAGCTATTATACCTAATATGATCGAGAATGGGGGCGGTCAAATCGTGATCATCAGCAGTTTGGTAGGCAAATTCGGAACAAAATTAAGATCGGCCTATGCAGCCTCAAAACACGCGTTGCATGGCTATTTCGACTCAGTGCGGTCAGAAGTTTTCGATAAAAATATTGATATAACAATTATTTGCCCTGGATTTATCAAAACAAATGTTACCTATAATGCCCTTACCAGGGATGGAAAACCACTTAACGTAATGGGCGAAGCCCATGAAACAGCCATGTCGGCAAAAGATTGTGCTTCGGAAATTGTAAAAGCAGTAAAAGCCAGAAAAGAAGAAGTCTACATCGGTGGAAAAGAGACTAGAGCCGTTTTGCTCAAACGCTTTTTCCCAAAAATCTTCTCGAAAAAGGTGCGTGAGGCTAAAGTTATTTAGATGTTTTTAAAAAAATGCAGCACTTAAAAACCAGCTGTTTTGTTTATTCGTAAATATAGGTGTTGGTTAAAAATCATCCATATTTAAAGAAACATATCACGTCCCCGTATAATTAATTAACGTTCCAGCTGGTAGCTGGAGCGTTTTTTTATTAATCAATGGCTAAGTTATTTGTCAGTAGTATTTCAAGTTTTCACCTATTATCGGCATTGCAGTTTTAACTCCTTAGTTTTGATGCATTAACAGTTTAATTAACATGAAGTTCGATTTATCTCCAATTGATGTGGTGGATGATATTTCTAAAGTAGATTTCGAAAAGAATTATCTTAATCCACGCAAACCGCTGGTTATAAAAAACATGGCAAAAGAATGGCCTGCGTACGAAAAATGGTCAATGGATTACATGAAGAAAATAGTTGGAGAGAAAATTATTCCATTGTATGACAGCTCAAAAGCCGATCCATCCAAACCTATAAATGCCGCAGCAGCGGAAATGAAATTTACTGAGTATATTGATTTAATTAAAGAAACACCGACAGATTTACGGATTTTTCTTTTTGATCCCATAAAATTTGCGCCTAACCTACTCGATGATTATATCGCTCCGAAAAAGCTTATGGGTGGTTTTTTAGACCGATATCCTAATATGTTTTTTGGAGGAAAAGGATCAGTAACTTTTCTCCACTACGACATTGATTTGGCGCACATTTTCCATACACATTTTAATGGTCGAAAACATGTAATTTTATTTGATTACAAGTGGAAAGAGCGTCTTTATCAGATTCCCTATGCCACCTATGCTTTAGAAGATTATGATGTCGAAAACCCGGATTTTGAAAAATTCCCGGCGTTGAAAGGTGTTAAAGGTATGGAAGCGTTTCTTGAACATGGCGATACACTTTTTATGCCTACAGGTTATTGGCATTGGATGAAATACCTCGATGGTTCATTCTCTATCAGTTTACGGGCCTGGGATAAAAGCTGGAAGGTGAAAGCAAAAAGCTTATACAATTTAACACTACAGCGCAAATTTGACGACTTTATGAAAGCAAATTACCGAGAGAAATACATGAGTTGGAAAGAGAATTTAGCCATCAAACGAGCAAAGAAATCACTTCTACATAATTTACCAAAATAACAAAAGATTGAATGATTTTTAGAGATAAGATCAGCACTATAAAACATTCACTCATTAATCTGCAATCCACAATTAGAATATGCATCCCAACATTTTAAAAATTCAAGAGAACATTGAGCCGCTTAGGCAGCAAATTATAAATCATAAAGTTTATTCAGCGATCAGTGAATTGGAAGATCTTCAGGTTTTTATGGAACACCATATTTATGCCGTATGGGATTTCATGTCGCTACTTAAGGCATTACAAATAAACTTAACCTGCACCACATTGCCCTGGTTTCCGGTTGGCGACGCTGTTACCAGGCAGCTCATTAATGAGATTGTTGCCGGCGAAGAAAGTGATGTAGATGCAGATGGTAAGATTAAAAGTCATTTCGAGCTCTACCTGGATGCCATGGCACAATGTGGTGCAAATGTTTTACCAGTTAAAAACTTTTTAAGCTCCTTGCAAAAAGGCAGAGATTTTGACATGGCTTTTGAACTGGCACAAGTACCTCAAGCTGCCCGAGATTTTGTAAAAGCTACCTTCGACACGATTAACAGTGGCAAAACACATCTACAGGCGGCAAGTTTTACTTTTGGTAGAGAAGATTTAATTCCGAACATGTTTTTCAGCATGGTGAACGATTTAAACAGCACACAACCCGACCGTGTTTCGATATTTAAATACTACCTGGAACGCCATATCGAGGTAGATGGCGACCATCACAGTCATTTGGCTTTGGCCATGACCGAAAAGCTATGCGAAAAAGATGAAAGTTATTGGGCTGAAGCTGAAGAAACGACCAGGCAAGCGCTGCAAAAACGTGTTGATTTGTGGGATGCTGCTTATGCAGAAATCGTAGGAAGAAAGATCCCTGCTTAACATTACGGAAATGTTAAGGAAAGGATACTTTAGAATTAAGTAATTTTCGTCACATTTCTTTCGAGATATATTATTTGTAAAATAAAATTTACACATTTGTTGTTCGGCAACAAAAACCAAAATAAAACGCATGAGTTTCATCTTAAAACCAGTAGACATCGTCGAGAATATCACTCCTGAGGATTTCAAGAAAAACTACCTGAAAACAAAAAAACCATTAGTGATTCGTGGCTTAACAAAAGATTGGCCAGCGAGAGAAAAATGGACTACTGAATATCTGAAAGAAATTGGTGGCGATTTGGAAGTTCCTTTGTACGACAACTCTAAAGCAGATCCTTCAAAGCCAATTAATGCTGCTACGGCACACATGAAATTCGGCGATTACCTAGATCTAATTAAACGTGAGCCTACTGAATTGAGGATCTTCTTTTTCAATTTATTCAAAAAAGTTCCGAGTTTAATTAACGACGTTAAAATTCCCAAAGATTTAATGGGCGGTTTTATCGAAAGTATGCCAGCGATGTTTTTTGGTGGTTCGAACTCGGTTACCTTTTTGCACTACGACATCGATTTACCTCATATTTTTCACACTCATTTTGGTGGAAGAAAGCATATTGTTCTTTTTGACAACAAGTGGAAAGACAGGTTATATTGCCTTCCAAATGCGACCTATGCCTTGGAGGATTACGATGTTGCAAATCCGGATTTCGAAAAATTCCCTGCCTTAAAAGGTGTAGAAGGTTACGAAGTTTTCCTAGAGCATGGTGATACTTTATTTATGCCGACAGGAATGTGGCATTGGATGAAATATTTAGATGGTTCATTCTCATTAAGCTTGCGAGCCTGGGATCAATCGATCTCGCGTAAAGTTGCAAGTGTATGGAGTCTGTTTACTCACGGTGCTGTGGATAGTTTAATTAAAATGACTTTCAAAGAAAAGTACGCCCACTGGAGAGAGAAAAAAGCAATTAAAATTGCCGAAAAAGCGTTAGCGAAAGGCAAGCCTTAAAATAAATGATAACAAAATCCGTTTTAAGGATTTTGGGGAAAGCAATTTCAACGGGGAATCGATGTATCGATAGCCCCGTTTTTTTTGAAACAAAACGCAATTTTAATTTGCTGATTGGTGTTCGATTGGTGTTTTTTGGTGCTTGTACTTATATGAAATGCTTCGTACCTCGCCATGTTAACATCGTTGATAAATTATTCTGGTAATTCTTCACCGTAAAAAGATTTTATTTTATAACTTTTCCGGATCAGCTAAGAACAAAATCATTTTATGGAAATTAATTTACTAACCGAAAAAGAAAAGATGCTAGCCGGCAAAGCGTATCAAGCTGGAGATGCCGAATTATCAAAAGAAAGATTAAAAGCCCGCGAAATTGTTTTCGAATTTAACAACCTTGCGCCCAAATTTATCAAGCAACGAAAAGAGTTGTTAAAAAGACTTTTCGGCAAAACCGAAAAGATGTTTTACATCGAGCCGCCTTTCCGTTGTGATTATGGTTACAACATCGAAATAGGTGATAACTTTTATGCAAACTTTAACCTGGTTATTTTAGATTGCGCAAAGGTGAGTATCGGAAACAGCGTTTTCATTGCTCCAAATGTAGCCATTTATACCGCAGGTCATCCTATTCATGCACATCTACGCGATCAGGAATGGGAATGGGCACAAGAAATTACCATTGGCAACAGTGTTTGGATTGGTGGAAATGTCGTGATTAATCCTGGCGTTAAAATTGGCTCAAATGTGGTTATTGGCTCAGGAAGTATTGTTACCAGAGATATTCCTGATAATGTGTTCGCGGCAGGAAATCCTTGCAGGGTAATCCGACAGCTTACTGATGCTGACAAAGATTTCTATTATAAAGATTTTAAGCTCGGAGAATAATATTTACGATAGCCTGGTAATACTAAAACAAATTCATAATCGTTATCTGGATAAACGAGATGAGAAACTTAATTAATATTTTTGTTTTACTCTTCTTATTCAGCTGCTCAAAGCATACTGAACCGGCTATAGCTACGCCTGAAACGGTCAGTACAACCTTTGTTATTCCAATTTTTCCTGACACACAGGAAGCCGTTACCCGAAACAATGCGATGTTTACCAAGCAATGCGATTGGATAGCAAGAGTAAAAGATTCATTAAATATCCCGTTGGCGCTCCATGTTGGAGATTTGGTAAACTTCGATACGATTCCGCAATACCAAACGGCCAGTAATATTATGAAACGTTTGGACGATCGCAACGTACCATATGTTATCGCCGTCGGAAATCATGATACCGGAGCTGTTTTACCTAACAGCGGAAGTGCGGCACCCGGAAATGTAAATGCTAACCTCAGGAATACCACAAAATTCAATTCCTTTTTCCCAACAAGTCGATTCAAACTTCAAAAAGGCGTTTTCGAAGCAAATAAAAGCGATAATGCCTTTCATCAATTTACAGCCGCCAATAAAAAATGGATGGTAATTAACCTTGAATTTTGTGCCAGAGAAAGTGCTGTAAAATGGGCTGACAGTATTATATCAGTATACCCGGATTTTAATACAATTGTACTGACCCATTATCATTTAACCCCTACCGGCGAAATAAATACAACTAATGCTGGTTATGGAAACATGAAATGTTCAGATATTTTTAATAAGTATTTAAAAAATCATAAAAACCTATTGATGGTTTTAAGCGGTCATGTATGTTATGCTGCGCAACGGTCAGATCTTGGAACAAATGGAAATACCATTTACTCCATACTACAAAATTATCAATGCGAAGATAGCGGAGGTGGTTATTTAAGATTGCTGCAAATTGATACGAAACAGGGCACCATTTCTGGTAAAATGTTTTCTCCATTTTATAACAATACCAAATCAGATATTTCAACGCAGTTTACCTTCAGCAATGTTAAGTTCGTAGGAACTTAAAAACATATCTTAACTTTTATCTATATTTCCAAAACCAAACATTTGGAAATACTGATGCCTAAAAGCTTTAAGTTCAATAACCACCTCAAAACAGGATTATATGCTTCAATAGTGGTTTTCTTAGCGTATACAATGATTTTTGGTTTTAGAAAATCATTCACGGTTGCCACATTCGATGGGCTCACTATTGGAGGTTACAGCTATAAAACCGTGCTGGTCATTTGCCAGATGCTGGGTTATTTATTGGCAAAATTTTACGGTATAAAATTTATCTCCGAATTAAAACGCAACGGTCGAGGAAAAATAATTATCGTTCTAACAGCAATTTCCTGGTTAAGCTGGCTGTTTTTTGCCATTGTGCCTTTGCCGTACAATATTGTTTTTCTTTTCATTAATGGTTTTCCACTTGGCATGCTTTGGGGAGTGGTTTTCTCTTATGTTGAAGGCAGGCGAAGCACCGATTTCATTGGGGCAACATTGGCCGTAAGTTTTATTTTCGCGTCAGGATTTGTAAAGTCTGTTGGCTCGTGGTTGGCCATTACTTTTCATCTTTCAGAATTTTGGATTCCTTTTAGCACCGGTTTAGTTTTTGCATTGCCCCTATTGCTGTTTATCTTTTTGATGGAAAGAATTCCACTACCAGATACTGAAGATATTCAATATCGATCAGAGCGAACACCAATGATCGATCTAGATCGGAAATTATTTGTTAAAGAATTTTTTGGCGGACTGATCGCCTGTGTGATTATTTATTGCTTTGCAACTATTTTCAGAGATATCCGAGACAACTTTGGCGCAGAAATGTGGAAGGAAATGGGTTTTTTAAATCAACCCGCCATATTCGCGAAAACAGAAACGCCGATTACATTAATTGTGCTCGTGCTCATTGGCAGTATGGTTCTCATCAAAAATAACTTTACTGCCTTAAAAACGGCACATTATTTTATCCTGTCGGGATTTCTATTAGCCGGTGCATGTACACTAATGTTTAAGGCAAGCCTCATTCCTCCTGTTTGGTGGATGACCTTGGTAGGCTTAGGACTTTATATGGTTTACATCCCCTTTAATGCGGTGTTTTTTGATCGGCTAATAGCTACTTTCAAACAAGCTGGCAATGTGGGTTTCCTCATTTATATTGCTGATTCATTCGGTTATGTGGGTAGTATAGGTGTTTTGCTGAGCAAAGAGATATTTAAGGTACAATTAAACTGGGTAAATTTTTTCTCCAACAGCGTAATCTTATTGTCGATAATTGGCTGCTTGCTGACTATTTATTCACTGTATTACTTTAACAGGAAGTTTATTTCACACGCAAAGATTTAATTACCGAATCGGCTACGCTAAAGTTTTCCTTTTTATCCTTAATATCAACACTGCTAACGAAAGAATAGGTTTTTCCTTTGTGATGCATCACAGCTAAACTTCCTTTATTGCGGTTGGCAATAATCCTTGTTTCAAAATCAGCCTTTAAAACCTCATATTTTCCTATCTTAACTGATCTTGGCTCATTTAACATCCCGAACTCCACATTGCGTTTTCCATAACTCGCTCTGGATTGTGTAATCAAATTTTTTAAAGTCTTATCTAGATTTACAGAATCCATCGAGGTGATAATTAGATAAGCATCTTTTGAAAAAGGTTCTTCGTCACTTATTGAAATAAAACGGCTATTCGGAACACCATCAATGGTGCGATCCTTTTTTACTTTCCAGTATTTTGGTAAGCTAAAACTCAGTCCATCCTTACTATAAATTGAGTTCTGTTGCTTTTCAGCTGACGGATTACAAGCCGAAATCACAATGATTAAAGTGCAAATGCTAAAAAGATATCTTTTCATCTACTAGGAACTGTGGTCAACAATTATCTTCCAGATTCCATTAATCTTCCTGAACAATAAAGTATAATAACCCTGCGGTTCATCTTTATCGCGTTTTAAATGCCAGCTACCCAAAACGAAAGCCACGTCTTTGTTCAAAAACTCCACCTTTTTTATTCCAAAAGTTAAAATGCCCATTCCTGCTTTTCCCTGATAAGTTTTCTTATAATTATCAAGTGTTTGTTGCCATCCATAGGTTGGTCCGCTTTTACCCACAAAAAGTAAACTATCGCTTTTAACATATCCTTCCATGAACGTTTCTACATCACCTTTGTTCCAGGCTTGTCTTTGTGTTTCAAGCACATTTAATATTGCTTTTTTATCACTTGCCATTTGTGCTGAAGCAAATGAAACAATACAGCAGAAAAATAAGGTAAAAATTGATTTAGTCATGTTGCGCTTATTAAATGAGAAAAATGAATTACTTCTATACTCAAATGTAGAAATACATCCGCAACTAAATGAATAAAACCTTTGAAAAATAAGATTCTCTTCAATTGATTAAATGGATTAAGATTTGCAGTGAATTTAAACGCAACAATAATTTAGTTTTCTTTTTAATTTAGAAATATGAATGAATTCTACGAGAAGTTTCGCAACCGAACCTATTTTGACCATCATCCAGAAGCCATTGCCGATCATTTAGATCAGTTTTATGAATCAAACGAAATCACAGTATTTCATGAAATGGTTTCACCTGATATTCATTTAGATGTTTATTTCATCAACTCTAAAAAACACGCTTTTAATGTTTTACTAACTTCAGGCATGAGTTTGCTGGAAATGACTGTTCCGGAATCAGTTGAAGAGCCTGAACTGTATAAATTTGCAGAGCTGATGATCTTACTACCTAAGTCAATCGAATTTGGAAAAACCTTTCCAAGTAAGAATGAAAACGATTGGATATTAGAAATGATTAAAGATACTGCTCGCTTTCCGCATCATTATGATACCTGGTTAAGCATTGGGCACACCTTACAAAGTACTGCTGATATGGAAACGTATAGCACAGAAACCGATTTTGTGGGGTTGGTGGTACTGCCCTCAGTAACGTTTGATGATGAATTTACGGAAATTAAAGCTGGCGAAAATTTAATTAATATTTACAGTTTATTTCCACTTTATAAAAATGAACTCGAGTTCAAAATCGCCAACAATTACAATGCACTTTTAGATCGTTTGATTGAGAAAGATGCACAGGAAATTTTAGATAATAGCAGGGAAAATTTACTAGCTTAATCATGGATGACAGGATTGAAAAATTGAAGGAGATTAACATTTTAATTTCGAGTGCAATTTCTAAAAGCAACAAATTCTGGTTTGAGCATGTGTTGCCTTCGCAAATGTCTTTGCCTTTATTTGAAAAAGCCGAAGCACAGTTAAATGCCATCTTAAAAGATTATCCTACCGATACCAATTTCTGGCGAATGCTTTGCAACGTTAAAACCTATACCATGGATTATGCGGAAGCAATCACAGCATTAGAAAAAGTAATTGCTTTGGAAAATAAACAGAAAGATAAAACCCAGTTACTAGAATTAATGGAACATAAAGATGTTCCGAAACCAAAGGCAAAGGTAAAAATAACCAAAAGTGATTCGCTTCAAAGAGCGCTTCCTTATTTTAAATATCACCCGGAACCAACAGTTACAGGTGCGTTTGAAACAGATACGGTAGTGACTTGCGATTGCTGTAAAAAGCCCACTGATATTTACTATACTAATCCATTTTTCGCTGTCGATGAGATTGAAGCGCTTTGTCCATGGTGCATAGCCGATGGTAAAGCAGCCAGGAAATTTGAAGGTAGTTTTCAGGATGATATCAGTGTTGATGATATAAATGACCCAGAAAAATTGAAGGAATTAGTGGAACGCACTCCGGGTTACAATGGATGGCAGCAAGAGTATTGGTTAGCACATTGCAATGATTACTGTGCTTTTAAAGGTTATGTCGGCTGGCAGGAAATTGAACCTTTGCTCGATCAGTTCGCAGATATAGGAAGTGATTTAGCAAAAGCCGGAGGACTCAAACTAACAGAATTACCAAATTATTTAAGAGACAATGGCTCTTGTCAAGGCTATCTCTTTCAATGTATTTGTTGCAACAAATACAGAATCTATTACGATTTCGACTAAAAAAATGAAAAATGGTATTAAAATCTTATTGGGTGGAGTTTTATTGTTTGGCATAATTACACTAGCTACCACGAGCTTAGATTATGATGCCGATGGTGCCGATCGATATGGTTTTCCGCTTAACTTTTACACCAAAGTGACTGGCTACAATGAGATAACCATGGAAGGCGGTACCAGCATCGAATTTGATACGCTAAACTTTATATGTGATCTAGCGCTTGCATCGCTATTAAGCTGGTTAATGCTATTAGCTTACAAAAAGTTACGCCGGAGAAAAACATTAAAAAGTGAAAATCAGGTGAGATCTTGATCTTTTTAAAGTTTTTTTCTCAAAATTGCTACCTTGCGAAACTTAAAATCTACTATGAAAAAATCAGTTGTGGCCATTGGCGAGATATTATGGGATGTTTTTCCTGAAGGTAAAAAAGCAGGCGGATCATCAATGAATGTGGCTTTAAATCTTCATAAACAAAATATCAACAGCCAATTTATCAGCGCAATTGGAGATGATGACAATGGAAAGGAACTCCTGGATTTCCTTAGTTTAAAAAATTATCCGATCAATTTAATTCAAAAAGGCAACAACTTGCCAACAAGTACCGTTGAGGTAAAATTAGATGACCAACACCAAGCGACATATACCATTGTAGAGCCTGTGGCTTGGGATGCTATTGAATTATCGGAAGAAGCTGTATTAGCTGTAACCCATGCAGATGCCTTTGTATATTGCAGCTTAACATGTAGAAATGAAAAAAGTAAAAACACCATTCTAGCGTTATTAAAGCAGGCAAAGCTTAAAATCTTCGACATCAACCTTCGTCCGCCGTTTTATAATATTGATACCTTAAAGGCATTGCTTATCGAAGCTGATATTCTGAAAGTGAACGAACATGAGCTGGTATATTTAAAAGACGAACTTTCGCTAACCGGAAATACTGATGAACAGCTGCTTAAGCAACTGAGCCAATTGTTTACAATAAAAATTATTTGCCTTACTGTTGGCGAAAAAGGTGCCTACGTATTGGAAAATGGCAAATTACACCATCACAAAGGTTATCAGGTTAAAGTGGTAGACACCGTAGGCGCAGGAGATTCTTTCCTGGCTACTTTTATCTCCAGTTATTTACAAGGTTTTCCTACAGATACTATTTTAGATAGGGCCTGCAAAGTTGGTGCATTTGTCGCGTCTCAACCGGGCGCCAATCCAGATTATAGTAATGAAGTTTTTGATTAACAGCTAACAGTTAACCGATTAAACAGCTAAAACCATTACGCCATTATTTAAAAACTACTTCGGTTGCCCCGTAACCAAACTTTTCCTTACGTGCATCCATATAGGTTTTAATATGCGGATTTTTACTAATTAACTTATGGATTTTATCTCTAAGTGTTCCATTTCCAGAACCATGAATAAAAACCATTTTATCAAAATGGTGCACCACTGCAGCATCTAACGCATTTTGAAAATGATTCAGTTGTATTTGTAAAATCTCATCAGCTTCTAAAAAATGATGATCATCTCTCAATTTTTCAATGTGAAGATCAATTTCCTTTGATGGTGCTTCAACAGTTCGTTTCTCGGCAGGTGACTTAAAGAAGCTTTCTTTCAGTTTTTGTGCATCAATGGTAATCGGTACAAGATCATCCAAACGAATTAACCAACCTTTGTTTTTCGATTGTGGCAACTCCTTCTGCTCTGTAGAAAAATCTTTTGCCCTGAATTTTTTCCGAATCACTAAAGGATCAACGGGTTTTACATCAGCTTTGCTAAAAACTAAAATCTGAAAGGTAAATTCTGGCCAGATATCTAAATCAGCTAATGATGCAGAATAGATTAAACTCGATTGGTAAGATTCAACTATACCGTGAAATAAACCTGAATATTTTTCCTTCTTCTCTGCTGTTAAACTAATCAAAAGCACATTGGGCGATTGATTTTGAAGATGGAAATGAACAACATTACCTGCTTTCTGATCAGTAGCAACGGCAACATAAATTCCATTTTCAATTTTACTGATAGAAGGAACGTTAACCTCAATTGGTTTGGGCGCATCAACTTCTTTGGCAGATACACCATGCCCATAAACTGAAGTTAAATTGCCAATTACAACAGGAATCTCGAAACCATCTTCATCGGTAACGCCCAAAGTTTGGCTATCGATAATCTTGGTTACATATCCTTCACGTTTTTCATCAACAAAACGAACAAAATCTCCTAGTTTAAATTTCATAATTTATTTTTAACCGCAAAGGCACAAAGTACACAAAGATTTAAATGTTATAATGATTTAATTGTGCTTTAAGCTTAATGCCGCGTATCGTTATTGTGATAAATACTCAAATAGCTTTCATAACGCGAAACGGCAATATCTCCTTCATTCACCGCCTCAATTACGGCACAGCCAGGCTCGTTTACATGTCGGCAATTATTAAAACGGCAGTGGTGAGAAGTTTCGAAAATTTCCCTGAAAAAATGTCCTAATTCTTCTTTTTCGATGTCGATTACTCCCAATTCCCTGATTCCAGGTGTATCTACAATAAAACCGCCTTGCGGCAATTCAAACATTTCTGCAAAAGTGGTGGTATGCTGTCCTTTGTCGCTCCAGTCAGAAACTTCGCCGGTACGCAAATCACGATCAGGCAATAACGCATTAATTAAGCTTGATTTCCCAACACCTGAATGCCCTGAAATTAAAGTAATTTTATCGGTTATTAACTCTTGAATCACGGGAATATTAATGCCTTTTAAAGCCGAAACTTCATAACACGGATAACCGATTTTCTCATAAATTTCTTTAAAATCCTGCAGGATTTCTAAACCTTCCTTACTAAACAAATCCAGCTTATTGAATACCAAAACTGCCGGCACATCGTAAGCTTCGGCCGTAACCAAAAAACGATCTATAAAACCTAATGAAGTTCTTGGCGAAGCCAGTGTGACCAGCAAAATCGCCATATCCAGGTTAGCAGCAAGGATCTGCGCCTGCTTACTCAGGTTAATTGATTTGCGGATAATGTAATTTTTACGGGGCAACAGCTCGTTTATCAAACCCTGGTTACTGTCCTTTTCCAGATCAAATTTAACACGGTCGCCAACTGCAATCGGGTTGGTCGTTTTAATTCCTTTAATCCTGAATTTGCCAACAATCCGGCAGTCGTAACGTTTGCCATTATCGGCCAAAACGCTATACCAGCTTCCGGTAGATTTAATAATTAAGCCCTGCATATTTGAAAACAAAGGTATGAAAAGGATGGAAGATGTAGGCGGTAAAAGTAGAAGATGATTTAGAATGATTTGGAAAGCAAAACCTATGTTTCATTTTAACGTTAGTCCTGCTTTTCGCTTTACTCCGCTGCGCTCCGTGTTCGCTACAATCAGGTTTAGAAACAAAAGATTTTACAACAAGTTTCATCCAATTTATCATCGTGATCTGTCGAAGGATAATAATATAAAAAGTTCTTCGACAAGCTCAGACTGACAACATCATTGAAAACGTTATCTTCGCTGAAAACCTATCCCATGGAAAACTTCAAAATTATTGGCATCTCTACTGAAACAACAAACCAGAATAATCAGGCATCAACAGATCTAGGTAAGCTTTGGCAACGATTCTACACTGAAGAAATCTCAAATAAAATTCCAAATAAAGAAAGCGACGATGTTTACGCTATCTACACTGATTACGAAAGTAATTACACAGGAAAGTACAGCACCATTATCGGCCATCGGGTAACTACTTTAGCGGATATTCCTGATGGTTTGGTTGGTAGAGAAATTAAAAATGATAGACTTATAAAATATACGGCGAAAGGTGAAATGCCTCAAGCAGTTGTAGAAACCTGGCAGGAAATCTGGGCAAACGACATTGCTTTATACAGAACTTATAATGCAGATTTTGAAGTTTATGGAGCGAAATCTCAACTAGGAGCAGCATCTGAAGTGGAGATTTATATTGGGGTAAGAAGTTAAGCCTAAGCTTTTTCGAAATAAGGTTTTAACCGTTTATATTCTTCTCTGGATTTAGATTTCTTAATGGTTACAACCACAACGCCATTAACCGCCCGGACTCCATATAGCGCCGTTGCTTCCGCATTTTTTAAAATTTTTATGTTTTCGACTGTTTCAGGTCTAATCAATCTTTCTGGTGAATGATTTAAAATATAGCTCTTCTTTTTTAATACAACGATCCAAAGTGCTTGATTTTCTGAGATTGTTGCATAACACCTCATTCTTATTACTGGTGTGGATTGAGGATAAGTATGGATACTAAAAGTCAAAAGGGATAAGAGAAAGAAAATGAATTTCATGGTAATTTTTTTTATTAATGATTCTCAATTGCTGGCTATTCCATAACGACCGACTTAACCACTCTTTCTTATTCAGGAAAATCTAAATTTCTAACCATTGGAATGATAAAACTCAAATAGTTCCACAAACCAGATTTAACTAAACCTGACAGACGCGGAAATACTTTTTTTTTAGCAGCAGCCCTTAATAAACTGTTATGCTGAGGCACGAAGCATTGTAGCCGATGAAATGGTTTCCCCCTGCCTCAGCCTGATGGAAGTTAAAAAAAGATTGTAGCAAATGGCAGGACTGCTCCAGCCGAAGAATTACTGATTCAGCTTTTCTAAAATTATCTCTATTGAATTAACCGCTCCGCCTGCGGGCACACCTTCTTGAAAAAAGGATGGAAGTTCGGTCCAACTTATGAAAACCCATATTAGTTTTCGGTTCAAAACATGCTATCATTTCATCTGGTTAATCGTTTTATTAAAATATTTTCAAATAATTTTCAAAAACATTTGCATTTTAAAAAAATAATCTTCTACTTTACGGTGTACAAAGTACACCAAGAACATGAATTTTAACACATCAATTATTACAACGATTATTATTACCACCGGAGAAAATCAGGGAGGCTAATTTGTTGTAAATTGAAAAAAGATAAACACAGAAAGCGTCCCGACACAAATCGGGGCGCTTTTTTTTTAAACCAAAACCATTGAAACTGCACAAAATAATTAACAAGCAAAAGTGTAAGATTCATTAAAACTAAAAACTGATGAAAGTATTAAAATTCGGCGGCACATCCGTAGGTTCGGCCGAGAACATTAAAACGCTGCTAAACATAGTAGCAAAAGAAAAATTACAAAGCAATCCGGTAGTTGTATTATCGGCAATGAGTGGGGTGACCAACTTGCTAACCGACATGGCAGAAAAAGCCGAACGCGGTGAAAGTTACGATGCCGGCCTAAAAGAGATTGAGGCAAAACATTTTGCAGTAATCCGTTCGCTTTTACCAGCAGCAGCGCAAAACCCGGTTTTTACCCGCTTAAAAATATTTTTTAATGAGCTAGAAGACCTGTTGCAGGCTGTAACCAACCTTAAAGAGCTGAGTCTGCAAACTAAAGATCAGATTTTAAGTTATGGCGAACGCTGCTCATCTTTCATGATTGCACACATTGCCTCGCAACAATTGCCAGAAGCTTTGTATGTTAACGGTTCAGAATTTATTAAAACCGACAGCAATTTCGGGCAGGCAAAGGTTGATACCGAATTGACAGAAATGTTGATTAATGATTTTTACCAGGCTAATAAAGAAAATGTGCTTTTCGTAACTGGTTTTATTGCCAGCAATGCCGCTGGCCGCGTTACTACATTAGGTCGTGGTGGTTCTGATTACACAGCTGCAGTTTGGGGTGCGGCTTTAAATGCAGAAGAAATCGAAATCTGGACCGATGTAAACGGTATGATGACGGCCGACCCTCGAATTGTAAAAAAAGCATTTTCTTTACCCGAATTGAGTTATACCGAGGCAATGGAGTTGAGTTATTTCGGAGCGAAAGTAATTTATCCGCCAACGATGATTCCGGCTTTCATGAAAAAAATTCCGCTTGTTATTAAGAATACTTTTCAGCCTGATTTTGCAGGAACCTATATTAAAAGCGATGTGAAAACATCTAGCCTACCCATAAAAGGTATTTCTTCCATCGACCATATTAGCATCATTAATCTAACTGGCAGTGGTATGGTTGGCAAAGCTGGTTTTAGTGGGAGATTATTCTCTTTACTCTCTCGCGAGCAAATTAATGTGGTGTTGATTACACAATCTTCATCAGAGCATAGTATTACTTTTGCAGTTAAACCAACTGATGCCGGGCAGGCAATTGCTTTAATTAAAAAAGAATTTGAGTTGGAACTGGATGCCAACAAACTGGCCTTACCAGAGGTTGAAAATAATCTTGCTGTTTTAGCCATAGTTGGCGAAAATATGAAACGCACACCAGGTATGAGCGGACGATTATTCAGTGCTTTAGGCAGAAACGGTATCAACGTTCGGGCTATTGCACAAGGTTCTTCCGAATATAACATCTCGGTGATTATCAGTAAAGATGATTTATCAAAAGCCGTTAATGCTGTTCACGATGCCTTCTTTACTGATTTGAAACGTACCCTGAATATTTTCTGTTTGGGAACCGGAAATATCGGCAAAACGTTATTCAACCAATTGAAAGAGCAAATGCCATTTCTTGCGGCAAATAATGATTTACAGGTTAAAGTTGCGGGAATTAGTAATACCCGTAAAATGATTTTCAAAGCAGAAGGATTATCACTTGAAGATTGGGAGAACAATTTAGATAGCAATGGTGAAACAGCTGATTTGTCACTTTTTGTAGAGCGAATGAAATCGATGAATTTGCCAAACTGTGTTTTCGTAGATAATACTGCAGCAGAATCGCCAATTGAATATTACCAAAGCATTTTCGAAAGCAGCATTTCCGTTGTTACGTGTAACAAAAAAGGAAACTCGGCCGACTTTGCTCAGTATAAATCCTTTAAAGATACCGCCCGCAAATTTGGTGTAGATTTTTATTATGAAACCAATGTTGGTGCAGGTTTACCAATCATCCGCACTTTAAGAGAATTGATGATGAGTGGTGATAAAGTTGCCCGCATTGAGGCGATTTTATCTGGAACGATTTCTTACATCTTTAATAACTTTAAAGGTGATGCCGGTTTTTATGAAACGGTTAAAGAAGCGCAGGAATTGGGCTATACCGAACCAGACCCACGTGATGATTTGAACGGAAAGGATTTCATGCGTAAGATGTTAATTCTGGCTCGTGACGCCGGTTATCCTTTGGAAGCTGCCGATGTTAAAATCGATAATATTTTACCCGAGGCTTGTTTAAATGCCACTTCGGTAGAGGATTTTTACACTGAACTGCAGAAAAACGCCGCTTATTTTGAAGACCTAAAAAACCAAGCTGCAAATGGCGGAAAAGTGCTGCGGTACATTGGAAAACTCGAAGATGGTAATGTAGAAATCAGTTTGCAAATGGTTGATGACAGCCACCCGTTTTATATGCTTTCAGGAAGTGATAACATTATATCATTTACAACAGACAGGTACAAATCTCGTCCGTTGGTAGTAAAAGGTCCGGGTGCAGGTGCAGAAGTTACCGCCGCCGGTGTTTTCGCTGACATTATAAATGTTGGGCAAAATCCATAAACAATTACCTACCCTCTAAAGGGCGAATTACAGGCGAGATGGAAATGGGGAATGATAAAGTAACCTAACAAATTAACAAAATAGCCCAAGACCTCAGTTTTGGAAAAAAATAAATAATCATGTCAAATAATAATACAAACCCTGTTGAAACATTGGATATGAACAATGGAAAGGCAAAAGCCCCTTTTAGGGGGTTGGGGGTTAGAGTTTTCGCTCCGGCAACTGTTGCCAACGTTGTGTGCGGTTTCGATGTCTTAGGTTTCGCTGTAAATGAACCTGGCGATGAAGTCGAGATGCGTTTAACGGAAACACCAGGAGTAATTATTAAAAAAATCACTGGCGATGACGGTCGCTTGCCTTTAGATGCAGCGAAAAATACAGTTAGCGCAAGCGTTCAGCACTATTTACAACACATTAACCGCTTGGATGTAGGCGTTGAAATCGAGCTACACAAAAAGATGCCAATCGGTAGCGGATTGGGCTCAAGCTCTGCAAGTACCGTTGCCGGTTTATTTGCCATCAACAAACTAATGGGCGATTTATTAACACCAAAAGAGCTGGTTCCTTTTGCCATGAAAGGTGAAGAATTAGCCTGTGGTTATGGCCATGCAGATAATGTTGCACCCGCCATTTTAGGTGGATTTGTTTTGGTTAGAAGTTACGAACCACTTGATGTAATTTCTTTACCAACACCAGCTGGAATGTATGCGGCAATTGTTTATCCTGAAGTTGATGTACCAACTAAAGATGCCCGCCAGATGATTCGCAGCAAAGTATTTTTAAAAGATGCAGTTACCCAATGGGGAAATGTTGCAGGCTTGGTTAGCGGACTATTTATGAATGATTTCGATTTAATCGGCCGGAGTATGAAGGATGTTTTGGTAGAACCAACCCGCTCCATCCTCATTCCACGTTTTGAAGAAATGAGAAACATTGCCATGGAAAATGGTGCAATTGGCTTCGGTATTTCAGGTTCAGGGCCATCCGTTTTTGCCTTAACCAAAGATGAAGAAACAGCCAAGAAAATAACTAAAGCACAACAACAACATCTTCACAAGATTAATATTAACAGCAAAGCTTATGTTTCATCGGTTAACGCCGAAGGACCGAGAGTAATTTAAATGAGTTAAAAGCTTAAAGTAAAGGGCAAGGTTTAAAGCACCGAAACCCTAAACCCTTAAGTTCTAAACCTTGAACCAGCAATGAAACTATATTCAACTAACAATAAAAATTTACGTGTTTCTTTTAAAGAAGCCGTTTTTAACAGTATGCCGCAGGATAAAGGCTTGTATATGCCTGTAGAAATTCCTCACCTTGATGCAGATTTTATTAAGAACATTGAAAACTTTTCTCTACCAGAAATTGCCTATAAGGTTGCCTCAACTTTGTTGAAGGATGAAATTCCAGCTAACGATTTAAAGGCATTAATTGATGATGCGATTAATTTTGAGGCGCCAGCCGTAAAGCTTGATGATAAAACTTTTGTGCTTGAACTGTTCCACGGACCATCTTTAGCTTTTAAGGATTTTGGTGCTCGTTTTATGAGTCGTGTAATGTCTTATTTCCTTAAAGATGGTGAGCAGTTATTGGACGTATTAGTGGCCACATCTGGCGATACCGGTGGGGCCGTTGCTTTGGGTTTCTTAGGCGTACCAAACACAAGAGTAACTATTCTTTATCCAGAGGGAAAAGTGAGTCCGATACAGGAGTTGCAATTAACTACAAACGGACAAAACATTAGGGCGATTGAAGTTAAAGGAACGTTTGATGATTGCCAGGCATTAGTGAAACAAGCTTTTGCAGATGATGAACTAAACGCGAACTTCCGTTTAACTTCTGCAAACTCAATTAATATTTCGAGGTTAATTCCGCAGACTTTCTATTATTTCAATACCTATGCACAACTAAAAAGACAGGGTTTAAATGAAGTGATTTTCTCCGTTCCAAGTGGAAATTTTGGAAACATTGGCGCAGGTTTATTGGCTTACAAACTTGGCTTACCAGTGAAACAATTTATTGCTGCCACCAACATTAATGATACCGTTCCTCGTTTTCTGGAAACCGGTGTTTATGAAACCAAACCATCAACCCAAACCTATTCAAATGCAATGGATGTTGGCGCACCCAGCAACTGGATTCGCATTATGGATTTGTTTGATGAAGATGTTGAATCCTTAAAAAAAGTGATTACATCTTATCGCTTCAACGACGAAGAAACACTAGCCGGCATCAAAGAAATCGATGAGAAATTTGATTACGTTGCCTGTCCGCATACCGCCATTGCTTATTTAGCCATTGAAAAATTCAGGCAAGAAAACCCTGAAGATGAAAGTGCCGCGGTGTTTTTATCAACGGCTCATGCTTGCAAATTCCCAGATATTTTTCCGGTGGATATTGCCGCCAAAATCGAAATTCCAGAGCAGGTTACCGCGTTAGAGAGCAAGCCACAACATGCTGATCAATTGGGTATCGATTTTGAAGGATTTAAAAATTACCTATTGAACAAAGCTTAGCTCTGAAAATTCAAGGAAATTAGTCGAGGTTGCAGATCTCGGCCAACACAGCCAAATGCTAGTCGGGATGACAAATCCTGACTAGCATCTGGCTTTTAATCCTTTATAAAACTTGCTCAATTTTAATTTCACTTTCGTTGCCAGTCCTGTCAATTACTGTAACAGCTATACTTTGTAACTCCTGTTTGATTAATTTAGCAGCATCAGCAAACAAAACCTTCGGAATTTGTAGAAACCTGCTTTTATAATTTAAAATCGTGTAACTCCATTTGCCACCATAATTGGTGTAAACAATATATTTGAAGTCATCTTTCTTATTAGCAGGCTTCCATTTGATGTATAAGTCAGCCTCTCTATTTTCGGTTTCAACTTTCGGCGACAAGGGCTTATCATCATCTAACCAAGGAGAAGCAGGCACCAATGCTTCGTTTTTGTAAGGGCCTTTCAATAAGTCTCTACGCAAACTTTCATGTGTTACCAACGCGGCAATACTCCAATGGGCAGCACCAGGTGATTTTGGTAAAATACCTCTTGTAATCATAATCTGGTTGATAATTTCGTCGCTATTTTTGTCTCCTCCGCCAATGCCACTGTTCATTCCGGGCCAAAGGTGGCGCTGTTTGGTGTTTTCTGATTGCCACCAGCCCAACAACACCGGGAAACTTTGAGGAATATTATTTACCTGCCAGTATAACTGAGGCATAAAGTAATCTATCCAGCCTTCATTTAACCAGAGCTTAGCATCAGCATATAACTTGTCATATTGATCAAAACCTTTGATAGATTCTGGAAATCCTGGCCGCCAGATACCAAATGGACTAATACCAAATTTGACATGTTTTTTTTCGTCTTTAATAATTTTATAAACCCTTTGGATAAAGACATTTACCTGCGCTCTCCTCCAATCTCCAACAGCCAGCTTGCCTCCCTCCTGCTGGTATTTAGCGTAGCTTGCTGAATCCGGAAAATCTGCTCCACCATTATATTCCGCATACGGATAAAAGTAATCATCGAAGTGTACGCCATCTATATCGTATCGCTTTACAATATCTTTCACCACATTCGCAGACAAATCCTGAGTGCCTTTTTTTGATGGATCGAGCCACCAATAACCTTGCTTCAGTTTATAAACCAGCTCTGGATGTTTTTTAACAATCGATGATTCGGAAGGCTGCCCACCAGAAATATGGTGAGCCCGATATGGATTCAACCAAACATGCAATTCCAATCCACGTTCATGTGCTGCATCTATCCAAAATTCCAATGGATCGTAATATGGTTTTGGCGCCTGACCTTGAACGCCTGTCAGAAAATAAGACCAAGGTTCTATATTACTTTTATATAAGGCATCAGCCTGTGGCCGAACCTGAAAGATAACCGCATTGAAATTATTTTTCTTCAATAGATCTAATAAAGCAATAGCTTCATCTTGTTGTTGCTGCGTAGATAAACCAGGCTTGCTAGGCCAGTTTATATTGGCAACTGAAGCCACCCATGCTGCCCTAAACTCTCGTTCTGGAGTTGGAATTTGTGGAACTGAAACCTGAGCTTTTGTGCAAAAAAAACCAACTAATAAAGTCAGCAATAGAAGTAAATGTTTATTGAACATAAATTAAAATTGAGTGATAAACATACTGGATTTATGTCTTTCAGCCTAAAATTATTTTAAATTCTCATCTTTTTTAGGTTTGGCAAAATAAAAAAAAAAAAAAGGCTGGAATTATTAAACTCCAACCTTTCAACTATAAAACTAAACCTAATTATTTTGAAGCCTGAGATTTTAATGATCTCAGTTCACTTTTCAACTCCTCAATCTGCTGTTGCTGTTCTTTAATACTCCCTACCAACAAAGGGATTAAACTTTCATAATCAACTTTGGTAAGCGTTGCCGAATTATAAGCGTTTTTACCTGCGGGATATTGTTTTGCCTGTACCGCTACAACAGATGGAACTGCTGCTTTTGCATCAGCACCCACAAACCCATATTGTGCGGTGGAAGGTAGTTTGAGTTTTTCTGCCCATGCCTTATCATAATTAAAGCTTACGGGTTGTAATTTAGAAACCATCTCCAAAGAATTATTTACGGGTTTCACGTTTGTTTGTGCCACTTCTTGTGCACTGATTTTTAAGGATGCAGCTATTAAAAATACTGCAAAACCGAATGAAATTGCTCGTTTCATATGATTATATATTTAGATTAAAAATGGATTACCCTATAATAAGGGATGATTTTAGAAAGTAATTTCTAAATGGAAGGAGGAGGTGTTAAAACCTCAGGAAAATAGCTTAATTTATTAAAGTGATTGGGAATAACCACTTTAGCCGGCATTTCGAATACCGAAACAGCATTATCAATCATCAGAAAATCCTGAGCAAAATACTCTGTTTCAACTTTCTTTTCTTCTTTTTCTGTAGCATCATCATTTGATGATACGTTTTCGATATCAACTGAAGCATAACTTAAATACGATAAAACGCTGCCCAGCTTTAAAAATAAAGCGATTGCCAGGCAAAGAATTAAGATATATTTAAAACCATTAAACTTCATTGTTACAAATATAAGTTGTACGATTTAAATAACAAACATTGAGTGTTAATGTTCTGTAACAAAATGAAAAAACCCATTTGTTTTATACACAAACAGGTTTAAAAATTTTCATGTTTTAAGATTAAAATATCGCTCTGGCAATTTGACGCGTTTGTTCTGGCCTGCCCATAGTGTAGAAATGCAAAACGGGGGCACCAAAATCTATTAATTCTTTACACTGTTTAATCATGGCCTCGGTTCCTATTTCCTTTGCTTCAGCGTTACTTTTTGCATGAGCTAATGCATCAGTTAATTCATCTGGCAAATCAATATGAAATATTTTAGGCAAAACATTTAGTTGTGTAAGTGTACTAATTGGTTTTAATCCTGGAATAATAGGCACATTAATGTCGTTTTCACGGCACTTTTTAACAAAATCGAAATACTTCTGATTATCGAAAAACATCTGTGTTACAATAAATTCAGCACCCATATCCACCTTTTTTTTCAAATATTTGAAATCGGCATTCAAATTAGGTGCTTCAAAGTGCTTCTCCGGATAACCTGCCACCCCAATACAGAAATCACTTTTAAATGTTTCGATATCTTCATGAAGAAACTTTCCCTCATTATGGTTTTTAATGTGCTCAATTAAATCAGTAGCATAACAATGTCCGCCTTTAGTTGGAATAAAAGCCGTATCGGCAGCTCGGGCGTCGCCACGCAGCGCCAAAACATTGTCGATTCCCAGAAACTGTAAATCGATTAGTGCATTTTCAGTTTCTTCTTTGGTGAAACCACCACAAATTAGATGCGGAACAGCATCAATTTTATATTTATGAATGATTGCTGCACAAATGGCAATGGTTCCCGGACGCTTGCGGTAAGAAACTTTTTGCAGCAAACCATTTTCCTGCTCTTTATAAATGTAATCTTCTCTTAGCGAAGTGACATCGATAAATGGCGGATTAAATTCTAATAACGGATCAATGGCATCGTAAATCCACTGAATACTTTGCCCTTTAATCGGCGGCAATAGTTCAAAAGAGAATAATGCTTTACCATTTGCATTTTTTATATGATCTGTAATCTTCATTTGAGTTAAAAGTTGTGAGTTAAAAGTTAAAGGTCTGAATGCCTATTTAACCAGCGTTTGATAATATTTTATAAATCCATTAAGCAATTTCCTTGTTGTTTCAATTTTTTCAAATAGTACGCTCAAGTAGGTTTCAGAAATAAAATCTAAATCAAAAGCAAGGTATAATTGTGTTTCAACCTCATAAATAGATCCTCTTGCAATGTAAAAAAATTGGATACTGTCTTTTGGATAATTTCTACCGCATCCTTCAGCAATATTTGATGGAATTGATACAACAGCTCTTCTTATTTGGCTTGTTAAACCAAATTTTTCTTCACTTGGAAATTGAGAAGATACCAAGTATACTTCCTTTGAGAGTACTCTTGCTCCTTTCCAAACATCTAAATCAATATAATTTTTCTTATCTCTATTCATATAAGCGTTATAAATGGCCTACGCTAGCTATACTCCCAAACCTATAACTTTCAACTTATAACCTACAACTTTAATAAGCCAAATTCGGGCTCAGCCATCTTTCCACTTCTTCAACAGACATACCTTTACGAACCGCATAATCTTCAATCTGATCTTTGGTAATTTTCCCTAAGCCAAAATACCTCGATTCTGGATGTGCAAAATAGAATCCGCTAACCGCAGCTGTTGGATACATGGCATAACTTTCTGTTAAATGTAAGCCGATTTGATTTTCAGCATCGAGCAGCTGAAACAAAGTTCCCTTCTCCGTATGTTCCGGACAAGCTGGATAACCGGGAGCCGGACGGATACCTGCATACTCTTCTTTGATCAACTCCTGATTGCTTAAATTTTCATCTTTAGCATATCCCCAATATTCTTTGCGAACACGCTCGTGCATCCGTTCTGCAAATGCCTCGGCCAAACGATCGGCCAATGCTTTGGCCATGATACTATTATAATCGTCATAGTTAGCCTCAAATTCAGCCACCAATTCATCTATTCCGATACCTGCAGTTACTGCGAAGCCGCCAAAATAATCCTGAATGCCACTCTCTTTTGGAGCGATAAAATCAGATAAGGCATAATATGGCTGTCCATCTACTTTCTCAGCCTGCTGACGAAGGGTGTGGATAGTTACTAGTTTGGATTCTGGAGTCGCGAGTATTGAGTTGCTGCTCAAACTTCCGCCTCCCGACTTCGGACTTCCGACTTCTAACTCAATGTCATCGCCAACCGCATTCGCTGGCCAGAAGCCAATTACAGCCCTGGCAGTAAGCAGTTTTTCATCCAAAATTCGTTTCAATAAAGCCTGTGCATCATCGAACAACTTTTTAGCTTCATCGCCAACATTTTTATCATCAAATATTTTAGGATAACTGCCACGAAGTTCCCAGGTATGGAAAAATGGGGTCCAGTCAATATAAGGAACCAATTCTTCTAAAGGATAATTATCAAATACCCTTGTTCCGGTAAATTCAGGAACTGGAAGATCTGATTTAAAATCTATTTTAAATTTATGATTACGAGCTTCTTCAATGGTTTTGAAACGTTTGTCAGAACGTTTATTTAAATGCGCTTCACGGGCTTTATCATATTCAGCTCTAATTCCTGCAACGTAATCATCTTTGGTTTCCGGATTCATTAAAGTACTGCAAACGGTAACACTTCGAGAGGCATCTAAAACATGAATCGCAGGCCCTGAATAATTTGGTGCGACCTTAACCGCGGCGTGAATACGAGAGGTTGTTGCGCCACCAATAATCAGTGGAATGGTAAAACCTTCACGCTCCATCTCTTTGGCAAAATGAACCATTTCATCCAATGAAGGTGTAATTAAGCCACTTAAACCAATGATATCTGCATTGATTTCTTTGGCTTTTTTGATGATCTCCTGTGCAGGAACCATCACGCCCATATCTACAATTTCGAAGTTGTTACAAGCCAACACCACTCCAACAATGTTTTTTCCAATATCATGCACATCGCCTTTTACGGTAGCCATCAGCACTCTTCCTGCAGAAGAATTTTGGTCCTGGTCAGGGTTATCCAACTTTTCTTGTTCAATGAAAGGAAGTAGATAAGCCACGGCCTTTTTCATCACCCTTGCCGATTTTACGACCTGAGGTAGGAACATTTTTCCTGCACCAAACAAATCACCCACGATATTCATTCCATCCATCAACGGCCCTTCAATCACTTGAATCGGACGGGCATATTTTTGTCGTGCTTCTTCAACATCATCATCAAGGTATTCAACAATACCTTTTACCAGCGAGTGCGATAGTCTGTCCTCAACAGTTCCCTTTCTCCACTCTTCATCTTTAACAACCTCTTTTCCTTTTGATTTAACCGTATCTGCATATTCTACTAATCGCTCTGTCGCGTCATCCCTTCGGTTCAGCAACACATCCTCTACCCTTTCTAAAAGCTCAGGTGGAATTTCCTGGTAAACTTCGAGCATTCCGGCGTTTACAATTCCCATATCTAAACCAGCCTGGATGGCATGATAAAGAAATGCGGAGTGCATTGCTTCCCGAACAACGTTGTTCCCTCTAAAGGAGAATGAAATATTGGAAACACCACCACTTACTTTTGCGTATGGCAGATTCTCTTTAATCCACCTTGTGGCATTGATAAAATCTACAGCATAATTATTATGTTCTTCTAAACCTGTTGCAACCGTTAAAATATTTGGATCGAAAATGATATCCTCAGGAGGAAAACCAATTTCGTGTACCAGAATATCGTAACTTCTTTTGCAAATTTCTTTTCTACGCTCGTAATTATCGGCCTGGCCTTGTTCATCAAAAGCCATAACCACAACTGCAGCGCCATATTGCATAATTTTACGGGCGCTTTCGCGGAATTTTTCTTCTCCTTCTTTAAGCGAAATTGAATTTACAATTCCCTTCCCCTGTAAACATTTTAAACCATTTTCAATAACCGACCATTTCGATGAATCGACCATGATCGGCAACTTGGCAATATCCGGTTCGGAAGCAATAAGGTTTAAGAATTTGGTCATGGCAGCTTCTGAATCAAGCATACCTTCATCCATATTCACATCGATAACCTGCGCCCCGCCTTCTACCTGTTGCAAAGCAACGGCCAAAGCGGCTTCGTAATCGCCGCCCAATATTAATTTAGAAAACTTTGGAGAACCTGTGATATTCGTTCTTTCTCCAACATTTACAAAAATGCTATCTGGTTTTATCGTAACTGGCTCTAAACCACTTAAACGCATAAAAGGTTCGATAACAGGCAATTTTCTGGGAGATGCTTTTTTAGCATTTTTAGCAATACAACCGATATGATCGGGCGTAGTTCCACAACAACCGCCAACAATATTTACAAATCCGGATTGAATAAAATCATCTACCAAATGTGCTGTTTCATGCGGTTGCTCATCATAAGCACCAAACTCATTTGGCAAACCTGCATTTGGATAGGCTGAAACGTAACAACCAGCTTTATTCGCCAGTTCTTCAATGTGCGGGCGCATTTCTTTCGCTCCCAAAGCGCAGTTGAAACCAATACTTAAAGGTTTGGCATGCATCACGGAGTTTAAAAAAGCTTCAGCAGTTTGTCCGGACAAAGTTCTTCCAGAAGCATCGGTAATGGTTCCTGAAATCATGATTTCCAGTTTACGCCCAATAACTTCTTCGTATTTTTTTATCGCTACAATGGCCACCTTGGCATTTAGCGTATCAAAAATAGTTTCAATTAAAAGAACATCCGAACCACCATCTACCAAGCCGCGAACTTGCTCATAATAGGCAGATTCCAGTTCATCAAAATAAACCGCCCTAAAACCTGGGTCGTTTACATTTGGAGACATGGAGAGCGTACGGTTGGTTGGGCCAATTGCACCTGCTACGAAACATTTACGATCAGGATTAGCGGCCATAAATTCATTGGCAGCCTCTTTGGCCACACGGGCACCTTCATAACTCATTTCATACGAAAGATCTTCCATTTGGTAGTCAGCCATCGAGATTCTTTGCGTACTGAAAGTATTGGTTTCTATAATATCGGCACCTGCCGTTAAATATTCAAGATGTATGGCTTTAATAATATCAGGCCGTGTAATGTTAAGCAAGTCATTATTGCCTTTTACATCACAAGGATGATTTTTAAATCTTTCCCCTCTAAAATCTTCTTCGGTTAAAGTATAACGCTGAATCATGGTACCCATCGCACCATCGATTACTAAAATACGTTTTTCTAATTCTTCTCTTATACCCATTTGTTGTTTCTAGTAGCAAGTAGTTAGTATCGAGTATAAAGATTCTTAACATCGACCCAACTGCAGGTAATGGGCAAAAAACATCAGACAACCATGTCATGATATTTGATACTTAATACCTGATACTTAAAAAGGCTTATCTTAAAAGTTGGCGTGTAAATTACCACTAAAACTTATCTGCTCTCGCCACTGCTGAGATTAGAATGTAGCACCTTGTTGGCACAGGTTGCTAAGACTTCGTTGGGTCTAATCCCTCCGTCTTTCTTAATAAGCATACAAAAATGCAACAAAGCAACATCAATTCCAAAAATTATCAGCCCGTAGCCAAATAAAATTACAAAGGCCATGCAAAACTGCACGGCCTTAAGAATATTGTTTTGTATTGAATTAAAAATTGTAATCTGATGGATCAGATTTTTACCAGATTATTTTCTGCTTCCGAAGATACGTAGTAGGAAAAGGAAGATATTGATAAAATCTAAATAAAGATTTAAAGCAGCCATGATAGCCAACTTTTTGGTATCAGCTGATGGAATTGCTTCGCCACTTTCTTCTAAACCTTGACCAATTCTTTTGATTTTTTGAACATCATAAGCGGTTAAAGCTGTGAAAACAGCAATACCAATGAAAGCCATTACCAAACTAAATTGTTCACTTTTGATAAACATGTTAGCAATACTTGCTATGAATAATCCGGCAACACCTACCATTAAAATCGGCCCGAATTTACTTAAGTCAATGTTAGTGGTATAACCCATTACGGCCATAATACCAAAAATACCAGCTGCTGCAGCAAAACACGTTATAATTGACGTACCAGTATAAATTAGTAAGATAAAACTTAAGCTTACGCCAAGCAGAACTGAAAAAAGTGCAAAAACACCCAGCAATGCAGCATAAGACAATCTTGAAAAACCAGCGCCCATAACCAATACTAAACCAAGTGGAGCAAACATGGCTACATAACCTAAACCTGTTCTTTGACCAGTTTCGAAGTTGATTAATGCCCTAAGTGCCGATTCAGTATTTGAAATATAAAAGGCCGATAAGGTAGATAATGTTAAAGCCACAAACATCCACAAAAAGACGTTCGCAAAAAATTTCTTCGACACAGAACTTTCCTGTACGAAAACACTATTGGTTTGATAATTATAATTTTGTTGTTCCATTTTTTAATTTGTGTATTTAAATGATTTTAAAAATAACAATTTAGTTCAATCTTTTTGTCAGCAGTTCTTCAACTTTCTTAAAGAACTGTAAGGGTTTTAAGGTTCGCCAGGGTAAATTATCAAATGCGCCACCAAAATTGATATAGTAATCAATATTATTATCCCTGAATTCAGCAATTACATGTTCCTGAAAGTTAACGCCCACGATCCAGCCATCTTCAACTTCCTGAAACCATTCTTCATAGTAGCTATCATCAGAAGCGTGAAAATTCAATACATTTTCTCCAATCAGAATGAATTTATTAATGCCCTCATCCATCATCAGCTCCAGAATATCACGTTTCAATAACATGATATCATTATTGATCGCATCATTCCACTCCCCTATGAACTCAATTATTGCATAACTTCGATCGTAATCTGCATATAACACTTTCATGTAAAGCGTATTCGACCCAAATTCATCCCATTGGGGATGTAGCAAAAAATTGTAGATCTGCTTATCGAAATAAATTTCTGAATATTCGGTATTGTAAAAAGGTGAGCGCTCATCTTCTGCCGAAACATAATCATCTCTCCACTGGTAATAAGGCTCGATTTCGTGCATTTTAAGTTTAAAGTTGCAGGTTAAAAGTTAAACGTGTATTTATCCAAACTTTAGTATTGCGAAGGTTTTTTATCAGCACCCAGACTTAAACGCATTACCTTTAGCTTTTAACGCCATGCTGTCCAGCCTCAACAGCTTTACGAACACTTCCGTGTTGAGTAAGCAAATCGGCTGCTTCGTCATAACCAATGTTTAATTCGTCGGCTACCATTTGTGTTCCACGATCAACCAGTTTATTATTAGTTAACTGCATATCAACCATTTTGTTTCCAACAACACGCCCTAATTGCACCATTACCGTGGTGCTCAGCATGTTTAAAACTAATTTCTGGGCCGTTCCCGATTTCATACGTGTAGAACCGGTAATAAACTCAGGGCCTACTACCACCTCAACCGGAAAATCAGATTCCGCAGCAATTGGACCACCAGTATTACAAACAATGCAACCAGTTAAAACACCATGTTTACGGGCGGTATTTAAACCTCCAATTACATATGGTGTGGTTCCTGAAGCGGCTAAACCAACCAAACAATCTTTTTCATTGATGTTAAATTCTTCGAGGTCTTTCCATGCTTGAATAGCATCATCTTCTGCAAATTCCACAGCTTTTCTAATCGCTGTATCTCCACCTGCGATAATACCCACTACCCAATCAAAAGGCACGCCATACGTCGGTGGACATTCAGATGCATCAACCACGCCTAAGCGGCCACTCGTACCTGCGCCAATGTAAAACAAACGACCTCCCTTTTTCATTCTTTCGGCAACTGCCGAAGTTAGTTTTTCTATTTGAGGCAAAGATTTTTCAACTGCGTAAGCAACAGTTTTATCTTCATTATTAATGCCCTGCAAAACCTCCAATACCGACATTTGATCGATATTATTATAGTTAGATTCCTGCTCGGTAACTCTGTTCATAAATTTAATTTTGATAAAATTCGGTAAATTCTTTTTAAAAAGTATCCTAAAAACTTAAAAATATGTCTGCTAAAATTCTAGTCGCCTATTTACACCGTTAATTTATGTTAAATATTAGAAACAAAAGACAGGAAAATGCAGTTAAAAAATATAGTAAACCGCTAAATTTCATAAATTTGCATAACGCTAATGAAAAAGAATACCCGAAATAACATACTTATTGCAATAAGCTATTCTGTGATTTTAATAGTGGGTATGATTTTGGGTATTAAGTTCATCAAAGATCAGGGTTTTGGCGTAAAACGAAGTTCGCAATTAGCGGTTAACAGCGATGGAAAACTGGAGGAAATTCTCCATATCATCAACAAAAATTATGTTGATGACATTAACACAGATTCATTTCAAAACCTTCCAATAGATAGTGTTCTTCATCAGTTGGATCCCCATAGTGTTTATTTACCTCCAACAGATGCTCAAGACATGAGCGATAACCTCGAAGGAAACTTTGAAGGTGTCGGGATTGAATACTACATGCTCAACGACACCATGATGGTGACCGGCGTTGTTAAAGATGGTCCGGCTTACCAGGCAGGAATAAAATTGGGCGACAAAATATTAACGATTGATACTGCAACAGTAAGCGGAAGAAATTTACCCAAAGAACAGCTCACGGGTCGATTTAGGGGTAAAGCTGGTAGTGGCGTTAGTGTTACACTATTGCACAGTGGCACGCAGGTGCAAAGCCGTTTGATGGTGACCAGAGGCAAAGTAAACATCAGCAGCATAGATGCGGCGTATATGATTAATGCTGAAACGGGATATGTGAGGATTAGTAAATTTGGCGCCAATACTGACAATGATTTTGCAGCTGCTGCTAATAACCTCAAAGCAAAGGGAATGAAAAAGCTGATTCTCGACCTGCGTGATAATGGAGGTGGGTATTTTTCTGCAGCCACAGGCCTGGCCGATCAGTTTTTACCTGAAAACAAACTGATTGTATACACGCAAGGTAAACATGAACCCCGAACAGATTATTTCTCTACGGGCTCAGGTTCATTTCAAAACGGGAAGCTTGCTATTTTGATCAACGAAAATACGGCTTCTGCAAGTGAGATTGTTGCCGGGGCAATTCAGGATTTGGGCCGCGGAATTATCATTGGTCGCCGTTCTTTTGGTAAAGGACTGGTACAGGAACAATTTTCTTTTGGAGACGGCTCTGCATTGAACTTAACGATTGCTCGATATTACACCCCATCAGGACGAAGCATCCAAAAATCTTACAAAAAGGGTTATGATGCCTATAAACACGAGCTCGATGAGCGAATGATGGATGGTGAATTAACTGGTGACCGTACATCTTTTCAGGATTCAATTGAAAAAGCTGAGGGCGTAGCCATTCAAAACAATAGAAAGCAAAAGCCAAGCGGGGGAATCCAACCAGATGTTTTCGTTAAGCTCGATACCGCTGGATATAACAGGTTCTATGCGACATTGGTTAGCAAAAAAATTCTTTCAGACTATGTTTTTAACGTATTAACCAATAAGTATAATGCCGGCTTTGTAGAGCAAAACATCAATTCTTTTACGCTTGGCGACAACGACTTTAAAGATTTTATCGGCTATCTGCAACGTAAAAATGTTCAGATTGATCGTTTTCAGTTATACAATTCCAGATCAGTCATTCTTAACGACTTAAAAGCGTTGCTTTGCCGCTATTATCTTGGCGATGTGGGCTATTACCGTTCGGCAAATCAAAACGATAATGCGGTGAAGCAAGCTTTGGTGAATTTGCAATAGCCTTACCAAATGCATTTCTGAGAAATTTTATCTCGTAATTTAGCTATATCAAACAAATTGCTTACCACTAGTGCCCTCATATGTTAGAAACCGATCGCCTTATTTTAAAGCCTCTTACACACAATCAACTGCTAAAATATATTAAGGATGATCATTCGCTTGAAAAGGAATTAAATCTTTTACCTACAAAGAAAAATATTTCCACATCATTACATGATGCATTAGCGCAAACGATTTTACCAAATGTTTCTGATCGGGATAAGGATTATTTATACCATACCCTTTGGGCAATAATTTCTAAGCCAGACAACAGGATGGTAGGAGATATTTGTTTCGTAGGCGAACCTGATGCAGAAGGAGAAATTGAGATAGGATATGGAACTTACGAAGAGTTTAGGGGTAAAGGCTTTATGACTGAAGCCGTAGGCAGAATTGTTGAATGGGCCAAATTGCAACCTAAAGTAAAATCAATTTTTGCGACTACAGAGAAGCAAAATGTGGCTTCATATTCCATATTAGAGAAAAACAATTTCCTTCATATTGGAGAAGTAGATGACATGCTCAGCTGGAAAATCACTTTCTAAACCTACACAATAATTTCAAACAGACTTAAACTGATGCCTTCATAATGTTTCGGCAAACCTTCTGATTTTTGGAGGCTAACCACCCCAACGTAAGTGAAACCACAACCGGTGTAATATTTCAAAAGCTTTTCATTATCTGCCCAGGTATCCATCCGGATATATTTTATTTGATGTTCAGCCGCATACTTCTTTGCCCATTTGATAATTTCTTTGACGAAAGAGTAACCTCTGAAATCAGGATGCGTTACAATCCGGTGGATGTAAATGGAATCAAAATCGCGATCGCCCCAAATAAGTTGATCGGTAAAGGTAACGGCAAAAACACATGCACTTTTTCCATCCACTAAAATTTTATATTGACGGCCCTCCTCAATCTCGGTTTGCACCAAATCTCTGCTAAAGCCTTGCCAATGTTTGTTAAATACCTTTTTCTGATACGCAATAGCAATGTCGTAAAAATCAAAAATGGCATCTATATCACTTGACTGGCTGTTTTTTACTTCAATTTGCATAAAACGAAGATATGGAATTAGATATTGAGTTAACCAAATCTCTTGACCTGGAAATATCCAGATTTTTCATCGGGACTTTAAACGAAAACAGGGCTGTACTTCTGATGAAATACAGGCCCTGTTTTATAAATATTATTATTGAAATGCCGAATGCTATTTCTGCCTGAAGAAAATTTGAATTGGCGAGCCTGAAAAATCAAAATTCTCTCTTAGCTTATTTTCAATGAAACGTTTATACGGATCTTTAATATACTGTGGTAAATTACAGAAGAATGCAAACATTGGCGAAGTACCGTTAATTTGCGTAATGTATTTGATTTTAATGTGCTTTCCTTTTAATGCTGGTGGTGGAAATTTCTCAATTAACGGCAACATCACATCATTTAATTTCGATGTAGGAATTTTCTTTCCACGATTTTTATAAACTTCTAAGGCAGCCTCAATTGCTTTGAAAATACGTTGTTTATTCAATACCGAGGTAAATATGATGGGCACATCGGTAAACGGGCGAATGCGTTCGTGAATTTGCTCCTCGAAAGCTTTCATGGTTTGAGTATTTTTCTCAATCAAATCCCATTTGTTAATTAAAATAACAATACCCTTTTTATTTTTCTCCGCAAGATGGAAAATATTGATATCCTGACTTTCAATACCTTCAACAGCATCAATCATTAATACTACAACATCTGCTTCTTCTAAAGCTTTGATGGTACGCATTACGGAATAAAATTCCAGGTTTTCTTTAACCTTTGTTTTTTTACGCAATCCAGCGGTATCAATCAGCATAAATTCATGTCCAAACTGGTTGTAGTGAATTTTAATCGAATCGCGGGTGGTACCGGCATTTGCCGTTACAATGTTACGTTCTTTACCAATTAAAGCATTTACCAAGGATGATTTACCTACATTTGGGCGACCGGCGATGGTAATTTTTGGCAATTGATTTTCCTCTTCCGGAATATCTTCAAAGTTTTTTACAATCTCATCCAATAACTCGCCTGTACCCGACCCAGTCATGGACGATAAAGGATAAACCTCACCTAAACCAAAACCATAAAAAGTATGAATTTCATTGTACAATGCGGTATTATCTACTTTATTAGCACAAACAAAAACGGGCTTGTTACTTCTGCGTAGCACCTGTGCAATATCATCGTCCAGATCAGTAATGCCGGTAGTTACATCAACCATAAAAACCAAAACACTGGCTTCTTCAATGGCAATCATTACCTGTTCACGGATGGCAGCTTCATAAACATCTTCAGAGTTCGCTACGTAACCTCCAGTATCAATTACAGTAAATTGTCTGTCGGTCCACTCACCTACGCCATAATGCCTGTCGCGGGTCACGCCGCTCATATCATCTACAATAGCCTTACGACTTTCGGTTAATCTATTAAAAAGGGTGCTCTTGCCTACGTTTGGCCTGCCTACGATGGCGATAATATTACTCATTTCGTGTATTATTGATAGTTAATGGCTTATAGTTAACGGTCTGAATGTTCAGCAAGCTGCTTAAACTATTTGGCTATCAGCCATTGACTATCAACTACTAACCGATTTATTTCGGGCTGCAAAGGTAAGGTTAATTTTTGGAACCTGTAGTAATATTAATTTTTATACTTACTTAGAAGTCCTTTGATCACATCTTCTGTAAGCTGATTATTTTGAAGCAACGGGAAACCTTCCCACCTCACTATTCCTTTCGGATCGATTAGAATAGCATGCGGAATACCGGTTATACCAAGTGCATTTTTCACCTGTGCCTTAGTATCAATTGCTTCAAAGTATTCAATTTTTGGATTAGCAAAAGCTTTTACTTTATCTTCTGTTTCATCAGACATCCCAATAACCACCAGTTGATCGGCATATTTTTTCTGAATTTCATTTAGTGTTGGAATGTATGCCCGGCATGGCCCACACCAGGTTGCCCAGAAATCAACCAAAACGAATTTACCTTTCGTATTCGGTTGTTCGGAAATCCACTGTTCGACAATAAGCTTTGGCGCCTGTTCATTTAAAACTGACTTTGCCCAAAGCTTTTTACCGTTGTTTGATTCCTGCGCTAAAGCAGTAAAGCCGAAAAACAATAAGAGCGTTATTAAAACTTTTTTCATACCTAAATTTCGAAATTAATTATCGTATCCGAAGCTCTTCAGGTAATTCTTTTTACTTCTCCAATCTGGAATTACTTTTACAAACAGTTCTAGAAATACTTTCGTATCTAAAAACTTCTCAACTTCTAAACGTGCTTCTGTACCTACTTTCTTGAGCATACTTCCGCCTGTTCCAATCAGAATGTTTTTTTGAGAATCACGCTCCACCACAATTTCTGCCATAATGCGAACCATGGCACCTTTACCATTTTTAAGCGCCTCTTCTTTAAAACTTTTAACAATTACCTCCGTACTGTAAGGAATCTCTTTCTGGTAATTCAGAAAAATTTTCTCACGGATAATTTCAGAAACGAAGAAACGTTCCGAGCGATCAGTTAAATCTTCTTTATCATAATATGGTGGATGCTCTGGTAATAAATCTAAAACATGTGCCATTATCCCATCAACATTATGTTTATGCAAAGCAGAAATAGCATAAATAGAAACCGGATTAAGCTTTTCCTGCCAATAGGCAATCTTCTCATCAACCTGTTCTTGTAAAGCTTTATCAATTTTGTTGATGAGTACAATTGTTGGAATGTCTCTATCTAAAATCTTATCAAGTACATCATCTTCATCATGCGTTTCATTGATATCGGTAACGAACAAAAGTACATCGGCATCAGTTAAAGATCCGTTTACAAAGCTCATCATACTCTCCTGCAAAGAATATTTAGGTTTGATTATGCCTGGTGTATCAGAAAAAACAATCTGATATTCTTCTTCATTTACAATACCTAAAATGCGATGCCTTGTAGTTTGCGCCTTTGGTGTGATAATGCTAAGTCGCTCGCCTACAAGCACATTCATTAGGGTGGATTTACCTACGTTTGGTTTACCTATTATACTAACAAAACCTGCTTTATGCGCCATTGAAATATTTTTTAAAAAAAATTTGCAGTACAAAGAAACGAATTATATCTTTGCATTCCAATTCGGAAACAGAGTTAAGGATTTAATTCAATTGTAATAAACGAGTTGTATAGAGTGCGGGGTGGAGCAGTTGGTAGCTCGTCGGGCTCATAACCCGAAGGTCGCACGTTCGAGTCGTGTCCCCGCTACCAAGTAGATTGACGATGGTAGATTTACGAATTTAGATTTGAAACAATCGTAATTCTAAAATCTAAACTCTAAAATTGAAAATGGCCCGTTCGTCTAGGGGTGAGGACGCCAGATTTTCATTCTGGAAACAGGGGTTCGATTCCCCTACGGGCTACAGGAATAACAGAAAGTTGATTTAAAGCGATACCGCTGACGATCAACTTTTTTTCGTTTATGGGTATCGCTTGGTATCGTGCCTGTCGGGAGCTTTGCTTCCCCTATATCTTCCCCCTTTTTGCAAGACCAATAAAAACCAGCTTCAGCAAAAATAATTCACTAAAAATCAAGCAGATAATTTAAATATCAAATAAAAGTTTGCAAAGCCTTTTGAAAACTTAAAATAATATATACCTTTGCACTCCTTCAAACGAAGAATCTTTTGAAGATATAGAGTGCGGGGTGGAGCAGTTGGTAGCTCGTCGGGCTCATAACCCGAAGGTCGCACGTTCGAGTCGTGTCCCCGCTACCAAAAGAGTTGAAAGACACTCTGATATTTAATGGCCCGTTCGTCTAGGGGTGAGGACGCCAGATTTTCATTCTGGAAACAGGGGTTCGATTCCCCTACGGGCTACGAAAAAGCGATTTGACAATTCAAATCGCTTTTTTTATCTGCAGCAATCCACCTTAAATATTTATTGATCAATTCTGGGATGCGCCCGATTCCCTACAGATCTGTCATATCCTTTTGAAGGATCTTTAAAATAAAATCCATAACAAATAATAAGAATCACGATTGCAACCCCTAAAATAATTAAGGTGGCACTGCTCTTCAATATGGTTTGCAGGCTAACGATTTCTATTCCCCAAATCCGTAATCCCAATATACCTAAAAAGGCAATCACCAACAGAACGATAATAATTCCAATAATTTTTTTCATAACCAATCTTTAAAATCTACTTAACCAATCTTTCTTTTTTTGATCAAACTCATCTTGCGTAATGATGCCTTCATCCAGCAAAAGTTTAAGTTGCTGTAACTTCAATACGGGATCTGTGGAGGAGGAATCGATCTGATCATTTCTAATGGTATCAAAAGTTTTTCCAATCTCCATCCCTACGCCAAACTGCAAACCTGCACCAGCCAAACCTCCTTCGTTTCGGGCGGCATCTCTTAGCGCCCGTAATTTTTCAAGTTCCACATAAGTTAATCCACCTTCTCCCGCGGCTAAATTATCAGCAGTAATATTGGCAATTCTATCAATTCGCTCTTTGGTACCTTCATCAAACATAGTTCCGTTAAGCTTAAAATCAGTTAACATAAAACCAAGTTTAGCTACCTCACCATTTATTTGGTCTTTGATCATTTGAGATAGCTGAGGTAATTGCGCATCAATATTTTGATAAGAAACATTACTTTGGGCAAGTGTAGCTGCTATCCCCTGCGGAAATCTGCTTTGCAACATTTGTCTTGCATCTGCTACCAAATACTTGTCGGCAGAACCGATTACGTTGGTAAATAAATGTTTTGCATCAGCAATTGCAAATGAAAATGAACCATTTGCACCAAGTTCTACCGGAATTTTATAAACAGGATCTACATATTTTATTGCTTGAGCCGTGCCCCAACCCTGGTTTACGTTTTCAGAAGTACGATAAAAGTAAACTTTAAGCTTATGTTCACTTTCGAAAGCAGTACGTAATTTTAATAAGGTGGTTATAAATGGATGGTTGTCTGTTTCAAGGTCAAAAATTCCTTCAGTGGTAATTTCGTCGGTTAATTTTCCTTCATATACCAGAATAGCACCTTGACCGGGACCAACAATTAACTTACTCGCATTTTTAAGCTCATCATTTGCAGACGGAAATTTATAAACCAAAATCTCCGGATTTTGATTATCCCATTCGATAACTTGAGATAATTGATTTTTAAAAAATTTTATAATTCCCATAACTTACTTGATTTTAAATTCTTTAATGAGTTTTCCATCCAATCCAATGGCAAGGAAAAAATTATATGAACCCACCACAAATCCATCTTTGTATTTGATACATTCACTAAAATTTTGATTCGTGGGAAAAGGATAAGTGAATATCAGTTTTCCATCTCTGGCATCAATACATTGAATGTTAGTTGGCGCCGATTCTGCTGCAGTTTTATTGGAGGTAATGATGACATAGTTATCATCACTATACAATACTTTAGGGTTAAAATATAATCTACCAGGCGTTAAATCGACATAACTGCGCATGATATTGGTTCCAAAAGTTATATTTTTTTCATGAGTTGAAGCAGTTTCCTGCCATTCCAGTATCACGTTATCATCTGGCCCACCCTTGGTATCACGCTTGGTGTATTTAAAAAGCTGGATTTTTTCTTCCGGATAGTCATCTGATTTATGGGAGAACTCAAATCTAGTTTGCAACACTTCGTTAGGCACCGCAACTTCTAACTTGCGTTTTTCCACATAAACCTCATCCATGGTATATATTTTATTTACCAATGGATAAAAGAAAACGTTCGTGCCTTCATTGCTCATTACATTAAAAGCTTCACCATAACTATCATAAGCAAACGCTGCATTTGCAATTCCACTAGCCAATTTTGCATGATCCTTAAATAAAGACTGCGTAACATCACTTGCCAATAAATTTTCTTTATCAATTTTATAAACCCTTTCTTTATTCGCTATACCGTAAAAATTGTTATCGCTGAATTGCTTTAATTCAAAATTGTTCCCATTCGATAGGCTAAAAGTTCCGGTTTTTTGTGTCTTGAGCTCTTTATCTGTTAACAGATCATAAAAACTTATATATTCACCTGTTTCATTTTCGTGATCATCCCCAGAATACCTTCTTACGCCCAGAACTACTACGATTGGCCGACCATCCTTATTGGCATAAGCGCTGACATCAGTGGAATACCAACTATATTCCGCTCTCACATTTTCTTTCGCCGGGTAGCTTTTTCTACTGCTAAATAATGAAGGTATAATGAACGTAAAAAGAATGAATACCGCTACCACACCACCGACTACCAAACCGATTCTTTTTGCTGTAGATGGATCAGAAAACGGCGTGGATGAGTTGAAATTTATATTATGGTTGATATTGATGTCATCATTATCCAGATAATATTCTGTATTGCAGCTAGTGCATTTAAAATGATCGGCTTTGACTTCCGTTTTACCAATACTTCCGCAATGCGGACACTTAATTGCTTTAATTTGTTTAGCCATGTAAATGAGTGCTATTGATTCTGTACAATATCAGGAGGCAAGTTTAACGCCAATTACAAAGTATTTAACCCGAAATGTAAATACGTACCGAACAAATTATTATTCGCAGGGTTTATTCAAATAACCGTTAATACAGATTTTTTTACTCGAAAATCCATCTCAAATAATGTATAGATAATTGGATGATGCTAAGCATCAGCGAACTGAATACGCTGTTAGTTTTGAATTCATTTAATTTTACTGCTTACCCGATTTAAGTTTATTTACCTCATCTATGAAAGAATTCGCCATTATAAAAGTTACTTCTGAAACTTATCCGGAACTTATTCAAGTTTGGGAAGCTTCAGTTAGAGCAACACATGATTTCTTAAATGAGGATGATATTTTGAGCTACAGAGAATTGATTTTAAACGAATACTTTGATCAGGTTGATTTATATTCCATTAAGGAAAATAATATCATCGCAGGATTCTTAGGTTTAGCAGGTGATACCATACAGATGTTATTCATTCACCCTGGTCAGAGAGGCAAAGGCATTGGAAAGAAATTCATTGAATTTGCAATAACAGAAAAGCAGGCAAAGAAAGTGGATGTAAATGAGCAAAATGAGCAAGCCGTTGGTTTTTATAAACATTTGGGTTTGGCGGTATCAGAACGTTTCGCTGAAGATGCAGCAGGCAAACCTTACCCCATTTTGACCATGGCGTTACGGTAAACCCAACACATTATTTTAGACATGTGAATATTAGGAAACAATAAGTTGTAAGGGCAGTAAATAGTTTTAAAGAAAATCTACATTTTGTGTAGTTTTATATAACTACGAATAATCGCCCTCGTGAACAACCAAATAACATTATTTAGATTACTATTCTTCCTCCTACTTTTAGGCGGAGAGAATGTGCTAGCCCAAGCGCCAATAATAAGTTATACCTCTCCCCAAACTTATTTTACCGGTGTAAATATTGTTTCAACAGCACCAAGCAATACAGGCGGTTTGGTTCCTGCAAATATTTATCAGCAGGTTTCAACTTTTGCCGGAAGCGGAGCTGCCTCATCTTATAATGGAACGGGCTTATCCTCTGGATTTAATATGCCATCGGGTATTGGCTCGGATGCGCAAAGCAATATTTATGTTTGTGACTATGGCAGTGGTGCTATCAGAAAAATAACGCCTTCTGGTTTGGTGAGCACCATTGGATATGCAGGTACGCCAACCGGATTAACAGCTGATGCGGCAGGAAATACGTATATTTCCAATTTTGACAATCACAGTATTCACAAGATCAGTACAACGGGGGTAAATTCGGTATTCGTAGGCGCTTCGGGTAATTTTAGCAGTCCGGGAGGATTGAATTTTGACTTGGGTGGAGATCTGTACCTTGCTGATCAGAAAAACAACAAAATCAAAAAAATATCGAGTACTGGCTTCGTAACCACTGTTGCCGGATCGGGTGCTACAGGCAGTTTAGATGGAAATGCCGCATCTGCAACATTTAACAATCCTGATGGCGTTGCGGTTGACCGTGCAGGCAATGTATATGTTGCCGATGCTGGCAATAATAAAATCAGAAAAATTACACCTGCAGGTGTTGTTTCTACCCTAGCAGGCAATGGCACTGCAGGCAGCACTGACGGAATAGGAACCAATGCCAGGTTGTATTATCCTACAGGGATTACAATAGATCCCTTAGATAATTTATACATAGCAGATTACCGGAATAACCTGATTCGTAAAATCAGCCCATCAGGTGTGGTAACTACATTGGCGGGAAATGGTTCAGCAGGAAATTTGAATGGTATTGGTACCAACAGTAGCTTTAACGGACCAATTATGCTTGCATTTGATATTCAGGGTAATCTTTTTATTACCGATTTTCAGAACAACCTGATTAGAAAAATATCACTTACAGGGTATACCATTGACAAGAATTTGCCTGCAGGACTTGCCTTTGATGCCAAAACAGGAATAATTACAGGCACACCAATCACCACATCACCCCTAACAGATTACACAATTACAGCCTATAACCTTTTTGGCAGTAGTAGCACTGTTCTAAAAATGCAAGTCATTTCTGTTAATAGTATTGCTTTCCCTGAATTACCAGCAAAAACGCCTTGCGATCAGGATTTTGATCCCGGAGCATCTAGTGGTTTACCAATTACTTACACCAGTTCAAATACACAGGTTGCAGAAATTATAAATGGACGCATCCATATCAATGGAACAGGCTCCAGCACCATCACGGCAACTAACGGTGTTGAAACTAAAGAACAAATTCTGGTGGTTTCCGGCTATCAATTACCGTATGCTTTAATTCGCACGATTACCAGCACCGTTTGCGAGAACACCGCCGTAACTTTTAATGCCGCCACCGATAATATCGGCAGTAACCCCACATACATCTGGATGGTAAATGGTGTTCAAAATGCCAATAATTCGCCAACATTTACGAGCACAACATTAAAGGATGAAGATCAGGTTACGCTTCAGATTATCAACAATGACTATTGCATTCCGGTTGCTTCAGGCCTATCGAATGTTATCAAAATGAGCGTTTTAAAGAATGAAGTTTCCGCTGTTCGTATCGAATCGTCGGCCATAGGAGCAGTATGTTTCGGCAGACCGATAACCTTCAATACTATAACGGATAATGCAAATCTTGTCGAATCGTATGAATGGTTTGTTAACGGCCTCGATTTAAATTTAAATAGCGCATCAATCACGCTTAATAATTTAAATGATGCCGACGAAGTAAGTTGTATGATCAAAAGTAATGGAAACTGTTTAACTAATCAGACCGCCTACTCAAATGTGATCAAAACCTCCATCAGAAATGATTGCGAAATTGTTGCGCTGAATTCTTTTAGTCCGAATGGTGATGGAATTAACGATTACTGGAAAGTGAGCAGCGTTGGGGTGATGGATTTGGTAAAAGTATTTAACCGAAACGGAGGTGTTGTTTATAGCGCTATTGGATATGAAAACCCATGGGATGGCACATCAAATGGAAAGCCGATGCCTATTGGTATTTATTATTATCTCATCATCACGGAGGGAGGAAATAAAAAAATATCAGGTAGCGTTGCGATCATAAAATGAATGAATCACTACAAAATGCAAATTTTTGAACTTTGGCGAATATTTGATGTTATTATTCAGAACTGATTAATAATTAAATAATGGCAAAGGAAAAAAAGAAAACTGCGAAAAAGAAAGACAGTAAGAAAAAAGACAAAAAGAAAAAGAGCGGCAAAAAGAACAAACTTGGCGTTAAAAACTCGCTGGTAAATAACATCAATGCCCGCAAAAAGAAGGGTAAATCTCGTTCTAAAAAGAAATCGAAGATTAGCAAAAAAGCTTATAAAAAAATGCAAAAAGGCTGGAAGAAAAAGTAGGCACCAGGTATTGCATCATGCGGTTGACGTTAGGAATTGCAAGAGTTAGCGCCAATTTTTCATTGAAGTTGTAGCAAAGCAAAGACCGGGAAGGCCCAACTCGAAATCCATTTTTTAAGGATTTCGAGTTGGGCATAATATTAATTAGCTACTTTAATTTTGTGATAAGTAAAATAAGATAGGGCCAAAACGAGCAAAAATATAATTGGTCCTACCTGGTTGCTTGTCGGATCGCCAGATGCATGATGTGCAATGAAAGCAGAAATAAAAGTAAAGGCAAAACCTGCGTAAGCCCACTCTTTAAACTGTGTCTTAATTGGGGCAATAAGCACTATTGCGCCTAAAATTTTTGCGATAGCAAGTTCAATCCTGAAATAATCAGGAAAGCCTAAATGTCCAAACCCTCGTTTAACTTCAGGATTTACAAAATAAGAATAAGCGGAGAAAATCATCATTAGCGCAACGAGCCCCGTTGTAATCCAATAGATAATCTTGATGGTTTTTGTGTTCATGTTTTTTTTATACAAATTTATATCACAGAACTATCAAATAGATACTACTTTCCCAAAGGATAGCAGTATCCTTTGGGAAAGCCTTTATCTTTACGTCATGGCATTTGGAAGAGAACATCATACAAAAGAAACCTGCAACGCTAGTTTAAATGCAGTTAAAGATGCACTTTATGTTTTAAACGGGAAGTGGAAATTACCCTTAATCATTTCCATGCAAGATGGACCAAAGCGATTTAATGAAATTCAAAAGTCACTTGGAGAGATTACTCCTAAAATCCTGTCAAAAGAGCTAAAAGATCTGGAATTGAATGAGTTTGTGATTAGAAAAGTGTATTCTACTACACCAGTAACGGTAACCTACGAACTGACTGAATACAGTGGCTCTTTAGATAAAGTGATTAATGAATTGAGGAGTTGGGGCATGCAACATCGTGAAAGATTGGTGAGCAGCAGAAAAACCGAAGTGGTTTTAGAAGATATTGAGCGCTAGTTTTTAAACCTTACGCATCCTCCTTCCCAAATCAGTATCTAACCACAGACGAGCATCTATTATGTGCTTATAAAGTTTAAATTTTGTATTTACATGATTATCTGTAATATCGGTTATCTTTGCAGAAAATAGAAGCGATGGCAGTATTACATAAAAAAGAAGAAAAAATTCAGGCAGTGTTGGGTAGGTTGCCTAAAAAATATACAGACGAGCAATTCGTAGAAATGTTTATCAGACTTTATTCGAAAGATTGGGGCAAAATTAAATCAGCTTACATCAAACAATCGCAGGATAAAGAGCCTGGCCATGTGATTAATATGCCAAAGCCGGAAGTTTATTTGAAGCAGATTTTAGCCATCTATTTGCAAAATGTTGATACTCCGAAAATAGCTGAAGTTAAAAAAGAGGCCGCTGTAGAAACTTCTGCAGAAGCACCTGAAAAAGCTAAAGCACCTGCAAAGAAAAAGGTAGTTGCTGAAGAGGCTGTTCCTGCTGAAACTAAAAAAACTAAAGCGCCAGCAAAAAAGAAAACTGAAACAGTTGAGGAACCTGTTGCTGAAGTAAAAAAGGCAAAAGCACCTGCTAAGAAAAAGATAGTTAGTGATGAAGAAGCACCAGTTGTAGAAAAGAAACCAAAAGCCGCAGCAAAAAAGCCGGCAGCAAAAAAATAAAAAAATTTTCAGCCCTGTATAATAAATTACCTTTTTGGTTGTTTATATATATGAGAGCGTTAATTTAGATGACGGGGATAGGTCGGTATGATTTATCCCCGTTCTTTTTTGGCAATATTTATCTTCAAATTCGAATGGTCGGAAAATGAAAAAAGCCGTTCCAGATGGAACGACTTTAACAATCAAACTTAACCAGCAAATTACTTATCTATCATTTTATAATAACGAACATAATCTACATCCATTTTTTGTGGCCAAATAGAGGTATCAACACCCATCGCTCCACCCCAATCGCCACCTACAGCAATGTTTAAAAGCAAATGGAAACGTTTGTCAAATGGCCAAACTTTGTAACCCGTTCCTTCATTGGCAAATTCAAAAACTTTAACGTCATCAAAATAGCCCCGTACCGCATAAGGAGTCCAATCCACACGATAAAGATGGAATGCTGTACTTACACCATCTATTTTTTTTGTACTCGATTTTTGGGTATTGATTTTGAAATAGTAGGCTTCGGTATGCGTAGTAAAGTGAACCACATCCTGATCATAACCCACGTGTTCCATGATATCAATCTCTCCTGATTTTGGCCAATCGCCATAAAAACGATCAGTTGGCAACATCCAAATGGCCGGCCATGTACCTTTTCCCGATGGCAGTTTTGCTTTGATTTCGAAACGGCCATACAAAGCATCGAGTTTATTTCTGGTAACCATGCGGGCAGATGTATAAGCCATGCCGCCCATGTTTTCTTTCTTCGCCGTGATGGTTAGAATACCGTTAGCAACCTGGGCATTGTTAGTAGTATTGGTATAAAACTGCAGTTCGTTATTGCCCCAGCCACTTCCACCGGTATCATAATCCCAATTACTACTCAATGGTGCCCCTGTATTCGTAAATTCATCAGCCCAGGTTGGTGTAGTTTCAAATGTCCAACCCTTATCAACCGGCGGACCAGCGGGAGTAGGCGGTACATAAACTGGTCCGTCGTCTCCTGTTTTTTTCGAACATGAACTCAATGCAATCATCACAATTGCCAATGCCGCAAAACCCCTCTTCATTAATTCATTCATTGATCTTTTCATAAGGTAAATTTTAAACGATCAGCTTATCCTTTTTGGATAAACTGATCTTAAAGCAATTCTATTTAAATTCGAAATCATCGATGTAAAAGATGCCCGGGTTTGGATGACCTTCGCCACCAAGCTGAACCACAATTTTATCATACAATGTTTGTGCACTGATGCCAGAGAAATTAAATTCGAGTTGTGTCCAGGTGTTATACTGAACTGTAGTGAGTGTTTTTACAATTTCAGTTTGTGTTTGCCATGCATTACCACCCAATAAAGAGTTTTGTAATTTCACAGAAACTGTTGCAGGTGTTTTAGTAAAATCATTTCCGCTTGGGAAGAAAACTTTAAGCCTGATTTTATTGGTGGTCGTCAGATTGAAACGGTATGGAAGGGTAACATTTAGGTTTCCATACTGCCCGTCGGCACCGGTTCTTTTCTCGTAGTAGCCCACTTTTGCTGAGGTATTCACCGGAAACTTTGCAGGATTATCGTAAGGTCTTACAAAATCCACATTTTCAGCGGTCCAGGTAAAATTAGCAGTAGCTTGAAAATCATCGCTTAGGTTGGCCGCCTGCAATGGTTTTTGAACCACTGGCCTTACATATCCTTTCTTCACCAGTTTTAAGTACCAGGCATTACCGGCATTTGCTTTATCCAGGCAACGCAACCACATTTCATTTTCATTTAACGATAAAATCTGGTATTGAGAAACACCCAAATAATAGCCGATAAAACCTCCGCCAGAAATGGTCAGGTATTTCACGCCATTGGTTTCAGTTACCAACCAGGTTAAATTGGTTGGCGGTGTATAATTTACGGTCGGATCGCTCGATGCTGCTGGTCCGCCAATCCCCGGCGCATTCGCTGCGTTGGCAAAAGTTGTTCCTTTATTATCGTAGGTATATTTTAACGCATTCATGTTAAAGGTCATCTCGTCATCGTAAAATCCCAAACCATTTTTTTCATCAGCCGCAGCCTGATACCAATCCGGCCCCTGAGAAGTTACCGGACCAACGCCTAAATGGCCGGCAGATTTCTGATCAATTACCCAGGTAAAGCCCGCTGCATTTGATAATCCCCCGGATAATGTCGTAAAAGCCGGATCAGTTAACATGGCAGGATTAGTTGCCGCAATTGTTACGGCTTTAGTGCTTGATACAGAACCGCCAGCAGTAACAATGGTTAATTTTACGTTATAAGTTCCAGCCAGCGGATAGGATGCACTAACCGTATTGCCATCTGCAGTGGCGCCATTGCCAAAATCCCAAATGGCTTTAAAACCCGGTGATTGGTTAACCAAAGTAACTATATTGGCATTTGTAGCCGTTGGCGTAACCGTAAATTTCACCTGATCTGCCGTTGGCGCAGCATCCAAATCCTTATCTGTATTTTCTTTTTTGCAAGCGCTGAAGCTTAGTACAAATAGCAGGCATAAAAATCCGGCTGTTTGTTTAATGATATAATTTAATCTCATGATACTTCTAATTAATTATAGCCTGGATTTTGTTTAATAACACCTTTTGTTAAGTCGATTTCTTGCTGTGGAATAGGTAATAATTCACTTTTACCAGATTTATAACCAACTGAACCCAAGGTGGCGACTGCCCTGTTCGAACGCACCAGATCGAAAAAACGGTGACCTTCAAACGCAAGCTCTAAACGGCGCTCGTTGTAAATATTATCTAGTGTTGCCGGCACAGCCGCTAAGCCAACTCTTGCCCGAACTGCAGTTAACAATTCCAAGGCTCGTGTGGCATTTCCACCTGATCTTACTAAAGCTTCAGCCTCCATTAAATAGGTATCAGCCAGGCGGATTTCAATTTCATCAATCGGCCAGTTTAATTCAGCTACACCACTGTTTGAGCGATAGGCCTTTAGTGGCGCATATTTTTTGATGAAATAATCGGTATTTTGATAACGGGCATTGTACGTTCCGCCGGCGGCTTTCAAGGCTGCGCCATCTATAATTGAAGTAGCAAAACGTGGATCGGCCTTCATGGCGTTTACCAAATCTAAGGTTACCGGACAAAAACCCCAGCCAGCAGAATAGGTATCGCCATTATAGCTATCCATACCAATAAATTGTGGTGCAACATTACCTTCACCACCATTAACCCAACCCCAGTCGCCCCACGCAGATAATGTAGAATGAGGGATTTCTAAAATAACTTCTGCGCTAAACTTATTATCCGGACGGAAAATATCTGCATAGTTTGGCAGCAATGCATAACCGTATTCATTGCCTGCTTTATTCACATCATTAAATAGTGTTGCGGCCTCAGCAATTTTGCCATTATCATTCTGGTAAAGTAAAACCTTGCCTAATAACGCTTTTGCCGTTCCTCTTGAGATTCTACCTTTTTCATTCGAAGCTACAGTAGCTGGCAAATTAGGAAAGGCTTCTCTTAAATCTTTTTCTACCTGGGCATAAATAGCAGCAGGTGCAGCCTGTGTTTGCGTATACAAATCGGCAGTTGGAATTTGCTTTGTAATCAATGGAACGTTACCAAAAAAACGAACCAGATCGAAATAAAAATAAGCCCTTAAAAATTTTGCTTCAGCTGTTACCCTTGATTTAAAGGTGGCGCTTAAAGTAGTTGCTTTCTCAATTTTTTCTAAAATAATATTGGCACGGTTTACGCCAGTAAAGTTTTTAGACCACAATCCAACCTGAGGCCCTAACCTCGAATCCATATTGAAGTTGTCATAGGCTACCCAACCCGGTTGATCGGAAGCGTTTCCACCACCAGCCCAACAATCATCAGACGCTGCACTTAACAAAGGTTGCTTCATGGTGTAACCTCCACTTGTGCCCCATTGCATTACATCGTAAACTGCAACTAAACCCTGATAAACTTCCGTTTCGTTGCGATAAAAATTTTCTTCTGTCGCAGTACCTTTTGGTGTTAACTCCAAAAAGTCTTTTTTGCAGGAAACTGTTAACTGCATGATCGCCAAAACGGCTATCGAATATTTTATATGTTTAATTTTCATATGAGTATTATTAAAATCCAACATTAACACCTACAAAGAATGATCTTGCCTGTGGATAGAAACCACGATCGACGCCTAAGCTTCCACCACCAATTTCAGGATCGTAACCATTATATTTAGTTAAAGTAAACAGGTTATTGGCCATTACATAAAACTTCAGATTATCAATTCCCACTTTGTTAACTAACGTTTTTGGCAATGTATAACCCAACTGAACATTCTTTAACCTGAAATATGCGCCGCTCTCCAGAAATAAACTTGAAACACGACTGTAGTTTTTATTTTCATCAGCCAAGGTAGCACGAGGAACAGTGTTACTTGTTCCTTCCCCAGTCCAACGGTTTAAAATATTGGTGGTGTAGTTTGATGGACTTAAATCAAATCTCCTCAAACCATTAAAAATCATGTTACCTGAAACGCCCTGACCAAAAATCGAAACATCAAAGCCTTTATATTTTGCTGAGAACGTTAAGCCATAAGTGAAGTTCGGATTTGATCTTCCAAGGAAAGTTCTATCAGCATCGCTGATCAAACCATCGCCATTTAAATCCAAAAATTTAATGTCACCAGGTTTTGCATTAGGCTGAATCAACGCTCCGGCACTGTTTTTATAATTATTGATATCGGCCTGGTTTTGAAATAATCCGGCAGTTTGATAGCCGAAGAACGAATCAACAGATTGTCCAACCGCCACACGTGTTACTTCTAAACTTTGAGGTGTAATGGTTTGTCTGCTTGGCAGATAATCCTTGTCCGCTCCCAATAAAGTTACTTCGTTTTTAATGAATGATGCATTACCTGCTACCCGGAAACTCACCTCACCAACCTGTTTATTCCAGCCCAGTTCAATCTCAAAACCGCGGTTATATAAATCGGCTGTATTGGCATACGGACCAGAATTACCTACATAAGAAGGAACGACCTGCTGTAACAACATGCCATAAGTTTTCTTATTGAAATAACTGGTTGATAAAGTAATTCCTTGAAATAAAGTTGCATCAAAACCTAAATCAAACGATGAAGTTTCTTCCCATTTTAAATCAGGATTAGAAAGCGCATTCGGACTAACACCATTGGTTAAAGCCTGGCCAGATGCTGTTCCTAAAGAATAATTACGGCCACCACTAACTGTTGCCAGATAACTGAAATCAGGAATCGCATCGTTACCGTTGATACCGTAAGAGCCTCTGAATTTTAAGAAAGTAACAATGTTGTTTTTCGGCCAGAAATCTTCTCTCGAAGCTACCCAACCAGCAGAACCTGAAGGGAAGTAACCATATTTATTATTCGGACCAAAACGTGATGAACCATCTCTACGAACGATACCCGTGAATAAGTATTTCTCATCATAATTATAAATAATCCTTCCGAAAATAGAATTTAATGTATTTTGATATTCCCCGCCATAAAAATCAGAATTGGTTCTGGCTACCGGAAACTGTAATGATGCATCTCTGATGTTATCTACCGGAATACCTTCTTTAATACCGCCGTTGGTTTCGCCTTTATTTTTTTGAGCAGAATAGCCCACTAAAGCCGTGATGACATGTTTACCTATGGTTTTGTCATAGCTCAATGTATTTTCCAGCGACCAGAATAAACCTCTGTTGCTATCTCTGGTAAACGCTGTTAAAGTAGATTGATTAATTGAGTTCAGGTAGTAAATCGGGCGGAAAGATTGTCCTCCCCAGAAAGCCAAATCCACACCACCTGTACTTCTTAATTTTAAACCTTTTAAAAATTCAACTTCAACGAAAGCATTTCCTACCACTTTATCACTCCAAGAATTGCCTTGCGCTACCTGTAAAGCTGCAACCGGATTTAACACCTCAGATTGTGCGTAATCAGAAATTCCATAAGGGAAACCAGCCTCATTTCTAACCACAGGGTTATTTAAATATTTTGGCAAACCGTATTTAGCCGGGTCCATTTCAACAACCGGAGTAATCGGATCCATGTTGATGGCCCTGCTTAATGGCGAACCATATTCTGTATTGGTACTCACACCGATAGAATTGATCCTGGTATAACCTATCGAATTTCCAAATTTGATGTTTTTGGTAATTTTATGTTCAAAGTTAAATCGGGCGGTAAACCTTTTAAATTTCGAGTTGGATGTAGCCACGATACCATCCTGATCAAAATAGCTGAATGATCCATAATAGATCGATTTATCATTACCACCACTCATGTTTAAATCGTGGTTCTGAATCATTGCCTTATTATTAAACACTGCATCCTGCCAATTAGTTCCTTCGCCATATTGTGCCGGATTAGGGAAACGTACAGCAGTCACACCATCCGCCAATTGCGATTCATTATAAATCGTAGCATATTGTGTTGCATCTAATAAATTTAAACGGGTGGAAGGAGCTTGTGTACCAATGTAATTGTTGTACTCCACACGCACCCGGCCTGTGTTTGAACCTTTTTTGGTAGAAACGATAATTACTCCATTGGCAGCCCGGGTTCCATAAATGGCGGCCGATGCAGCATCTTTTAACACCTCAATCGATTCGATGTCTGATTGATTTAAATACTCAATACCGCCGTAAATCACTACACCGTCAACAACGTATAATGGGTTCGCGTTGTTAATGTTAGCAGTACCACGAATACGGATGGTTCCACCATCGCCCGGCTGACCAGAACTTGTAGTTACAGTAACACCAGAAGCACGTCCTTGTAACGATTGCTCAATTCGCACTACAGGCATATCTTTTAAGTCAGTGGCTTTCACCGAAGCGATAGCGCCGGTTACCACACTTTTCTTCTGCGTACCGTAACCAATTACCACTGCATCGGCCAGTAAACCCGCCTGCGGACTTAACGTGATGGTTAGGCCATTTGACGCAGTTACTTCTATGTTTTCGTAGCCAATGTAGGAAATCACTAATGTTGCGCCCTCGGTTACATCTTTTAGCGTAAATGAACCGGTTTCATCGGTTACCGCTCCTAAAGTAGAGCCTTTAACTTTTACACTCGCACCCGCCATTGGTGCTCCTTTTTCATCTACCACTTTCCCTCTGATATCGACGAAAGAACGGATAATTAAAGGCATGCCCTCAATGGTTTTACGATGGATGATAATGGTGTTGTTTTTTATCGTATAGCCTAAAGGTTGTTCGCTAAATATTCTTTTCAAGGCCTCTTTAATATCTGTATTTTTAATTTCGATGGTAACAGGTCTTGCTTCTTTTAATAAATCAAGATCATACAGAAAATTGTAGCCAACATCCTTGTTGATCTTGCGAAAAACCTTAAGTAGTGACGTATTTTTTTCTGATAATGTTACGTTTTGTGCATTGGCAGCCCCGTAACTGAGCTGTAGAAAAGAAGTGATTAGCAAGACAAAAGTCAATTTCATAATCAACAGAAATTTAAACAGGCGCCCTTTAGGTTGGGGCAACCATTCAGTATAAAAATTCATATATTTGGTTATTAGGTTTGGAATAGTTGTATCTCACAATTTTACGATTAGAATAAAGCCTTAAATATGGCCGGGAGCGTTGCCGCGCTTCCGGTTTTTTTAGTTAGGCATATTCTAATAAATCATCAAAAAAGATGAAGAAAGTAGAGTTAAGGCATAACTAAAATCCTCCTTCCTTCAATTTTAAAATGTACAGCTCCTGTTGTTTGAAGCATGTCTAAAACTTCGTTTACACTGTTGAACCGTGATATCCGCCCACCGAAATTTTTATTGATTTTATTTCCCCGATAGTCAATTTCAACATCGTACCAACGGGCAATTTTATTCATAATGGTTGCTAAGTTTTCTTCATTGAAACTAAAGAATCCTTCTTTCCAGGCTACAGCTTCTTCCGCATCCACCTCAGAAATAAATACTAAAGGCGACAACGAACTGATTGAAGATTGCTGACCAGGTTTAAGTAACCCTACCTTGTTCGATTGTAAATTTTTAATTCTAACGCTCCCTTCAAGTAAAGTCGTTTTGTTACTCGGTTCATTGCGATAAGCATTTATATTGAAGTGTGTACCCAACACTTCAACCTCTTGATTTCGACCTGCACCCAACTCTGTTTTAACTTTGAACGGAACCCGATTGCCTTTTTTATCCAAACGTTTAGCCACCTCGAAGTAAGCTTCTCCTTTCAGTTCTACCAATCTTTTTGTTTGATCAAATGCTGCCGGATATCTTAATGATGATTCTGCATTCAGCCAAACTTTGGTTCCATCAGGAAGATTGATTTGGTACTGACCACCTCGCGGCGTTTCAATGGTATTGTATAAGTCCTTTTTACCTGCCGATGCAGTGGCAACAGTGTAAATTAGCTCCCCGTTTTTAGTTTTAGTGATATTTATTCCAGCTTGCTTAGCAATGACGCCATTTGAGGCATCGGTAAGTGAAATCTTCGAGCCATCGCCTAAAGTTAAAGTTGCTTTGTTACCTCCAGGATGAATAACTTTTTGATGAATTTGATTCACTAAATTTTCACTTTGAACATCTTTTTGAACTTCGCGTTTGATAACAATTCCGATAACGAAAAGCACAACCGCAGCAGCAGCTATTTTAAGCCAAAGCATCCTACTTTTTCCAGCTTTAATGTTGGTCTCTTGTTGAATGGCCAACCAAATTTTTTCACGGGCATCCGTTAACTCCGTCTGGTCAACGTCAGAATTTTGTTTTGAAAGCTCTTTCAGGTGCCACGATTCTACCAAAGTAATTTCCTCTTTCGTACAAAGCCCGGCGCTGTATCTTTCTAAAAGTTTTGCAACTTCCTCTTTATTCATTTCAAAATATTTGGCTATTAAATATATGTAGGCTGAGGAATGCCCAGGTAGTAGATGAAATGAAAATAATTTTTATTTTTTTTAATTTTCAGAAAAGCAGGCCTTGCATTTCATTTTAATGTTTGTTCCTGCCACATGCTCATACGCCTTCAGGCCTTAAGCGCAGGGCCGGTATCCGCCATGTCAGGTTTAGAAATGAATTGATGTGCATAGACTCAGGTTTCCTAAACCCGATTGTCGCGATCATACTTTTTGTTATAATAATTTCAACGAAGCACCAACTTTAACAAAAAGATTAAAGCAAAAGCGGGACTAAAGAAACCGATAAACAGGAATTTGCTTTTTAAAAAATTACTTAATTAATAAGATGATGGCCAATAACAAAAATGAAGTTAATTTCAGTCGCAAAACCTTAAGCGCATTGCTCATTTGTTTTTTAACGGTTTTATCAGACAAGTGGAGAATTTCGGCAATTTCTTTCTGCGTTAAATGCTGCCGGCGACTCATTTCAAAAATTACACGCATTTTCGATGGCAGCAAACTCACCTCTTTTTCAATCAAAGCTGCAAATTCTTTTTCCCGGATGTAATCATCGGTAACATAATCTCCCTTTTGAGAAAAATCTTCTAACGACTGTAGATAATTTGTCCGGGATTTATTTTTATCCAGCCAATCGAAAATTTTATAACGCACTGCAGTGTACAAATAACTGGAAAGCTGGGTTTTAATTTGAATGTTGGGGTTGCTCCACAGGTAAACAAAAATCTCCTGAACAATGTCCCTAGCATCTTCCCGATCGGGAACCATTTTGCAAGCGTAGATATATAACAAGCCATTAAAGCGCTCGTAGATTTCCTCGAAAGCACATTTATCTCCATCCTGCATGAGGACGAAAAGTTCATGATCCGTTAATGATTGATAAGTGGACATTTGGTTAGAATGATTAAACGAATGTAAGAAATAGTTTCGCTTAAATCCTAACAAAATTTAATAATCAATTTTATGAAAAAAACGTATTACAAACGCTAATCAGGCACTTTTACATAGTATTGTAAAATTGAAGCGTATAATTGGTATATCGGGAAAAGTCGATATACATTTGCGTCATGGATCAAGTAGAGATTTTCAAAGCCTTATCAAATAAAACACGCTTACAAATATTAAACTGGTTAAAACAACCGGCAGAAAACTTTCCTGATCAGCCAAATGCCGATTTTGAAAACGTTGGGGTTTGTGTGGGTCAAATTCAAATGAAAGCTGGTTTGTCTCAAAGTACCATTTCCGAATACCTTTCCATTTTGCAACGGGCAGATTTGGTTTGTGCCACCCGCGTAGGGCAATGGACCTACTACAAACGCAACAAAGAGGGCCTGGAAAAATTAAGTGAAATCATCAATACAGAATTATAAAACAGAATAATATGAACACAGATAGTTTATTTAAGCCATTTAGCTTAAAAACATTAAACGTAAAAAATAGAATTGTAATGGCTCCGATGACCCGGTCGTTTTCTCCTGATGGCGTTCCGACTGATGCAGTGGCAGACTATTACGCAAAAAGAGCCGCAGGCGAAGTTGGGTTAATTTTATCTGAAGGAACGGTAATTAATCGTCCTTCTTCATCTGCCGATCCGAACATTCCGCATTTTTATGGCGACCAGGCATTGGCTGGATGGAAAAAGGTGATTAATGATGTGCATGGTGCCGGCGGCCAAATGGGCCCACAAATCTGGCATCAGGGCATTTCAGCCAATCATGCTTCTGGCTGGCTACCAAGCACACCTTTCGAAGGTCCTTCGAGTTTTAACAGTCCGGGATTTGAAAACGGCGTTCCGATGACTGATGCTGCGATTGCAGATACCATCGCTGCATTTGGTCAGGCTGCGGCAGATGCAAAGGCCTTGGGTTTCGATACGGTTGAAATTCATGGTGCACACCAATATTTGATTGATCAGTTTTTTTGGGATGCCACCAACAACCGTACAGACATTTATGGAGGCAAAACATTGGCTGAGCGTACACGTTTTGGTGTAGAAGTGATTAAAGAGGTACGTAAACGTGTTGGCGAAGACTTCGCTTTAATTATTCGCTTATCGCAATTTAAACCTGCTGCTTACGACTTTAAACTGGCTAAAAACGAAATGGAAATGGAGCAATGGTTAACGCCATTGGTTGATGCTGGAATTGATATCTTCCACTGTTCGCAACGTCGTTTTTGGGAACCAGAATTCGAAGGATCGGACTTGAACTTTGCGGGTTGGGCTAAAAAAATTACAGGTAAGGCTACAATTTCCGTAGGTTCAGTTGGCTTAAACGGTGATTTCTTTGGCGCTTTCGCAGGTCAGAGTTCAGAGCCAAGTTCATTAGACGAACTGGTACGCAGAATGGATCGTGGAGATTTTGATTTAATCGCTGTGGGTCGTCCTTTATTATCAGATCCAAACTGGGTTCAAAAAATCAAAAACAACCAAATGGATGAACTGAAAGGTTTCAGCAAAGAAGCTTTAATGGAATTGGTATAATTTTTTCTTTTTAAGATATAGTTCAAGAGCATCTCAGCAATGAGGTGCTTTTTTTTTGTATTTGTTTTTGTTGCTGCCTGCGCTCGTTTTTAACGAGCGCAAAATAGCGGAGCGATTTAATCGCTCTTATCAAAAAAACTGAACATGTAAATATCTCCAAGTCGACTGAGATAACAATGAGCCACTAATATGTGGTGCCGAAGCTAATTGAAATAAATTTTATTAAATTCACATTTTAAATAAGAGGAAATCTCATGTCGAACATTTCAATTATTATCGAAGAAAGACCAGCGAATATTGGCAATTTTATGGTGGGTAGATTACTGCCTTTCAGAGAAAAAAGAATGGTTGGTCCTTTTGCATTTATTGATCATATGGGGCCAGCGGCAATGAGTGATCATGAGAATTTAGACGTGCCACCTCATCCACATATTGGTTTATCAACCTTAACTTTTCTTTTTGATGGAGAAATTGAACATCGCGATAGCTTAGGAACCGACATCATTATTAAACCTGGGCAAGTAAACTGGATGACTTCGGGAAGCGGAATTGCCCACTCGGAAAGAACGCCTGAATACTTGCGCCATACTGATAAAATACTTCATGGTTTACAAATTTGGGTAGCCCTACCAAAAGCACTGGAGCAAATGGAGCCGGAATTTTTTCATGTTGAGGAAAAAGATATACCTAGCTGGGAGCAAGATGGCGTGAATATTAAGTTAATTGCCGGTGAAGCGTTTGGCAAAAAATCGCCGGTTCCGGTTTATTGCCCACTGTATTTTATTGAAATTAAAAGCACAAAAAGGCAAAAGCTAAATATTGGCGATCATCTTTTTGGCGAAAGTGCATTATACATTTTAGAAGGCGGCATTGAAAGCGATGGCCATTTATTCGAACCTAAGTTGATCCTCATTGCCAACGACGCCAAACTTTGTGAATTTACCATGCTGGAAAATACTACCGTATACATTTTTGGCGGTGAGCCCTTTCCTGAAGAAAGATTTATTTACTGGAATTTCGTTGCGTCGGATAAAAACCTGATTGAAAAAGCTAAACAAGACTGGTTGGAACAGAAGTTTAAGCCCGTTCCCGGAGAAACTGACTTTGTGCCGTTACCGAATCAAAATCCCCATTTGAAAAAGTAAGGATATTTAAGATTCACACTCATATCACTGTCATTCTGCGTGCAACCAAGAATTCCTATCTTATTAGCAGTTCCTAAAAAAATCGTAAAAAAAATGCCCGGCATTGCTGTCGGGCATTTTTTTATTTTAAATTTATTTAAGCTTCCAGCAAAGCCTGCTTAATTTTCTCCGCGGCCTCTGCTAATTCTTCCTGTGTCGGTTTGAGTTTCTCTTTAGCAAAGTTCATATCGCTAACGCTATTCATCGGTATGAGGTGAATGTGCGCATGTGGAACTTCTAACCCGATCACCGAAACGCCAACTTTTTTACAAGGGAAGGCAACTTTCAGCCCTTTTGCAACGATCTTGGCAAACATCCATAAACCAACATATAAATCTTCATCGGCATCAAAAATGTAATCCACTTCAATTTTCGGAATAACCAGCACGTGACCAGCCGTTAATGGCTGAACATCTAAAAAAGCTAAATACTCAACGGTTTCTGCTACAACATGCGCAGGTATTTCGCCTGCAACAATTTTTGAAAAGATAGTCATAATTAGGTTGTAAGTTATGAGTTATAGGTTATAGGTCTAGTCTCACAACTTGTAACCCATAACTTGTAACTTCTGTTATCTCGAGATTTCTAAAACTTCGAATTGCATTTTACCTGCCGGCACTTCGATTTCGGCAAATTCGCCAACAGATTTACCTAATAAACCTTGCGCAATTGGCGATTTCACAGAAATTTTTCCTGTTTTTAAATCAGCTTCGCTTTCTGCCACCAATTGGTAAGTCATGGTAGCACCGTTTTTAACATTTTTAATTTTAACGATAGATAACGCCAAAACTTTTGATAAATCCAATTTCGACTCATCAATTAAACGGGCATTCGCCAATGTATTTTTTAGTTTTGCGATTTTCGCCTCATGCAAACCCTGTGCTTCCTTTGCCGCATCATATTCTGCATTTTCCGATAAATCACCTTTATCTCTCGCCTCAGCAATTGCTTTAGATATTAGCTGACGGCCGGTTGTAGTTAGATAATGAACTTCTTCCTTTAATTTATCTAACCCCTCTTGTGTGTAATACGTTACCTCTGTCATTGCTCTATTAATTATTATTCAAACGCTATAAAAAACAAACAAGACTATATAGTTGGTTTGCTACATAGTCTTGCTTCAATTATAACGAAGATAAATTGTGGAAATTACAAAAGCAAATAAATACAAAGGATTTTTATGATTTGAAGCTTTAAAGGACATGAGTTAACGATATAAATATCATTCCATCGCCACATTGGTCATATACTATTTGATGGCCATTTCGAATCCAATTAAAATGAAAATCAACATTACTTGATATCATCATCCAAAATTCATTCTATAATTATATTTTTAGCCAAAATTATTCTTAAAAATGAAAAAGTTATTTTCAATAGCAATGCTGGTTGTGCTCGGTAGTTATCAGCTTTTAGCGCAAGAGCTGTACATGCCCAGAAATATTAAAGCTGCTTACCAAAAAGGCACACGCTCCATGAATGGAAATCCTGGGACAAATTATTGGCAAAATCACGGCCGCTACTCCATGGATATTAAGGTAGATGCTGAAACTAAAGTGGTAAGCGGGCAAGAAGAAATTGTATACAGCAACAATAGCAGTGATACCTTGAAAACGCTGGCCATTCGTTTTGTAAATAACCTGCACAAACCAACTTCTCCTCGTGGCGGTGCCGTTAGTGAAGATTTTCTCACTACAGGCTTAAACATCTCTTCTTTTTCAGTTGATGGCGAAACTTATAAAGTCGATTCGAAAAACTGGGGAACAGTAGGAAATGTTCGCCTGAAAAAGCCTTTAAATCCAAAATCAAAAACGACTGTAAGAATCAGTTGGGATTATCCATTATCAAACGAAAGTGGTCGTGAAGGTCAGATTGATCCTAACTCCTTTTTTGTAGCTTATAGTTATCCGCGTATTTCTGTTTACGATGATTACAACGGATGGGATCGCATTCCACATACCGATAGGGCAGAATTTTATAATGACTTTAATGATTACGTTTTTTCAGTTAAAGCGCCGAAAAATTATGTGGTATATGCCACAGGCGATTTTCTAAATCCTGATGAAGTATTACAGCCTGAAATTTCGGCTCGTTTAAAAAAATCGTATAATACAGATGGCGTGGTAAACATTGCTACTGCAGATGAATTAAAAAACGGCAAAGTAACTGCTCAAAAAGACTGGAACACCTGGAAATTTAAAGCAGATCATATTCCTGATGTGACCTTTGCATTGAGCAATCACTATGTTTGGGATGGCGGAAGTGTAGTTGTTGATGCTAAAACTGGTCGCCGGGCAAGTGCGCAAGCGGCTTACAACCCAACCACGGGGAAAGATTTTTTAAACTCTGTAAAGTATAACATCAATGCTTTGGCTTGGTTTTCTAACAACTGGCCTGGAATTCCATATCCTTACGCAAAAAGTATAGCTTTCCAGGGTTTTGCCGATATGGAATATCCAATGATGGTTAACGACTCCAACTTTGGAGATCCGGTTTTCGCTCAATTGGTGCAAGATCATGAGGTAGCACACACTTATTTCCCTTTCTTTATGGGCATTAACGAGACCCGTTATGCTTATATGGATGAAGGTTGGGCAACCACTTTCGAATATTTAATCGGCATTGCCGAACATGGCAAACAAGCTGCAGATAATTTTTACAAAAAGTTCAGGGTGAATAGCTACATCAATGATAAATCTGCCGAGGAAGATCAACCTGTAATTTCAATGTCTGATCAGGTTTCGGGTGCAGGTTACGGCAATAACTCTTATGGCAAGGCTTCCTTATCTTATTTAGCATTAAAGGATATGCTTGGCGATGACCTTTTCAAAAAAGCGTTACACCATTACATGAATACCTGGAACGGCAAACATCCCATCCCATGGGATTATTTTAATTCAATGAATACGGGCTCGGGTCAAAATTTGAACTGGTTTTTCCAAAATTGGTTCTTCACCAACAATTATCTGGATCTGGCCATTGGCAAAACTGAAATCTCTTCAGGAAAGGCAACTTTTGTAATTAAAAACGTAGGAGGTTTTGCAATACCTTTTGATATTTTAGTTACAGATACGGAAGGAAAAATGGAAACAATTCATAAAACGCCTGTAGTTTGGAAAGTAAATCAGAAAGAGTTTACGATGACGATCACTACCAATCGCAAAATCAAATCAATAGCATTGGACAATGGCATTTACGTAGATGCGACACCAAACGATAATGTTTATACAGTGAGGTAATTGGCAGTTTTCAGTTGGCAGTTTGTAAATTGAAAACTGCCAACTTTAATTTTTACTTCCCACTTTGTACTTTATACTTTTTACTTTCTACTCTCTTCTTTTTACTTTCTACTCTCTTCTTTCTACTTAAGCGCTATTCTCCGCTTTGCAAGCCGCTTCGTGTTTTACAGGAAAGTTTAATGAATTGGCAATGAAACACATTTTGTTGGCTTCCGCGTGTAATGATTCTGCCAGTTCAAAGTGTGCCTTATCGGCGATTAAAACCTGCGGATGTAAGGTTACCTCTTTAAATTTACCACTTCCATCAGCCGATTCCTCCATCGTTCCCACTGCCTCATCTTTATAATCGATTACAACAATTTCATTTTTAGAACACAGGTGCAAATACCAAAGCATATGGCAACTCGAAATGGAAGCCAGCAGTAAATCTTCAGGATTGTATTTGGATTTATCACCAAGAAAGGCAGAATCCGAAGATCCTGAAATATCAGCTTTTCCTTTTACAGATATAACATAATCGCGGTCGTAGGAACGATAATCCATTGTTCCAGAGCCCTTATTTCCTGTCCATGTTACGGTTGTTGAATATAAATGATCTTTCGGCATGATGTAATTTAGTTAGAATTTGTATTCCAATTTAGCAAAATAGGATGGAAACTTCGAGAAGAAATGGCAATTGTTTCTTATTTAGAATAAGATTAAGATAGCCATAGTGCAACAACTTAGAAAGATAGTCCTTTCAACTTCTCGGCCAACACCTCCGAAATTTTACGGTAAGAATCAAAGGTCCAACCGCCGACATGCGGGGTTAAAATTACTTTATCGTTCTCTTTCAATGCCTCATACCAAGGCTGTTCGCCCAAGGCAGGAAATTTTTCGGTTTGCAACACATCCAAGCCGGCACCTAAAATTTTTCCAGAATCAATCGCATTTAAAACCGCTTTCGTGTTTACAATTTCTCCCCGTGCCGTATTGATGAAGAAAATTGGTTTTTTGAAATGGAAAAAATATTCATCATCAACCATTTGCCTGGTTTCTGCAGTTAATGGAATATGCAGGCTTAACACATCGCTATGCTTTACAATTTCTTCCATGCTTACTTCGCGGGCAAACGCATCAGAAAAACCAGTTTTATATTTATCGTAAGCCATCACATCCACTTCGAAACCAGCTAACTTTTTGGCAAAGCTTTGCCCCATAAAACCGTAGCCGATAATACCGACTTTTTTACCTTTTAGCTCATAACCACGGTTTCCCTCACGATCCCAGATCCCGTTTCTGATTTCCAGATCAGCCCGGCGAAAATTATTCATCAGCGATAAAAGCAAGCCTGTGGCATGCTCTCCTACGGCATCACAATTTCCCTCAGGTGCATTGATCAACGCGATATTTCGCTCAAAAGCAATTTTATCATCAATATTATCTAAACCTGCACCAGCACGGGCGACAAATTTCAGGTTCGTTGCTGCAGCAAAAATTTCTGAGTCAATTCGAAATTTGGTTCTAACTGCTATGCCCACGTAATCTTTAATTTTAGCTAAAGTCTGTTCACGGGTAATTTTCGGTTCGTCATCAACTTCGTAACCCATTGCAATGGCTTGCATTTTAAAAGCCGGATGTAAATCATCAACGATTAATATTTTTTTCATCTAAAGCAAAAGTAACAATTTAGGTATTGCAGCATATTAATATTGTTTGATTGTTTTCTGTTTAACCACCTTATCACCTCAATACAACAGCAAATTGCTTAAAACATGCCCACAAAAATATTACTATAAAATGGCTGTAATAAAATAGTTACGCCTCCTTAATTAAACTTAGTTGCCGTTACTTTGTCTCCCTTTACAGAAAACACACAACATATATTATATTTTAATGAGAATTTTGAAATCGAGGACGATACAAATTACCCTTTTACTATTAAGTTTATCTTTTAATCTTTTTGCGCAAACTGGCGGGAAAGCCAAAATAACAGGTGTACTTAAAGATGCTAAAACACAAGAAACCATTCCGTTTGCTACAGCTGTTTTAATTGATAAAGCAACTGCTAAAAATGTAAAAATTGCACAAACTGATGTGAACGGAGCCTTTACAATGGCTGATTTACCTACGGGTACTTTCACTTTCAAAATCAGCTTTGTGGGTTACCAAACAATGGTTAGAGACAATGTAGCCATTACCGCAGCAACCGGCACATTAAACTTTGGCGATATTAAGATGAATACTGCAAAAGGAAATATTTTAAGCGAGGTTACTGTTACCGGCCAAAAGCAAGGCATGCAGATGGGTATCGATAAAAAGATTTTCTCAGTTGATCAGAGTGTAATCAGTGAAGGTGGATCGGCAAGTGATTTATTGCAAAATGTTCCTTCAGTTTCTACAGATATGGATGGAAACGTGAGCTTACGTGGATCAAGCGGTGTAAGGGTTTTAATTGATGGAAAACCTTCATTAATTGCAGGTGGAAATGTTGCGCAAATTCTTCAGTCCATCCCTGCAAGTTCAATTGAAAGTGTTGAAGTAATAACCAATCCTTCATCAAAATATGATGCTGAAGGGCAGTCAGGTATCATCAATATCGTATTGAAGAAGAACACGAAATTAGGTTTTAATGGTTCTGCGGCTGTAACTGCGGGTAATAGAGATAACTACAATGCCAATACAAATTTGAGTTTCCAAAACAGTAAGGTGAATATCTATGGAAACTATAGCTACCGCTACGGCAACAGAATTGGTGGCGGTTTTCAAGATATCACCTATAAAAGTGATACCAGCAGAACGGCATTTTTAAGCCAGAACACAAAATCTACCTCACAGGATAAAGGTCATAACGTTAAAGCGGGTATTGATTATTACCTGGCGCCAAAAAGTGTCGTAAGTTTTTCAGGTGGTTTTAATTCCAGGGAAAACGATAGAAATGAATACATCGATATCAGACAATTGGCCAGAAATTTAAGCCCTGTTTCCTATAGCAACAGAAATAATGTTAACCAGGGAAGCGGAAGCAGTTATGATTTAAACCTGGATTATTCTCAGAAATTTAAGAAACCAAAAGAAGAGTTAACCTTTAACTTTGGTTATTCTTCGGGTTACAACGATAATGATCAAGCGTATAATACAACCATTATCAACAGAAACGGTACGAATGTAAATATTAATCCAAGTTTACAACGCATTTATAACACTGGCGATAACTCAAATTATAATATCCAGGCCGATTATACTTTACCTGTGGGCAAAACAGGAAAAATTGAAGCCGGATACCGCAGCCAGATCCGTTTGGCTGATAATAATCAATATGCCGATTCAGTGCTGACCAATACGGAAATCGTAATCAGAAACAATAAATTGATTAACGATTTTAATAGCAAAGATCAGGTTCATGCTTTATACCTTAATTACCAGAACCAAATTAAAGATTTTGGTTATCAACTGGGTTTAAGAGCCGAAGATGCCCGTTTAGATACACATTTGGAAGGTTATAATGGCAATGTTCTGGTTGGAAGCGATGGCAATATCCGTTACAGAAGGTTATATCCAAGTGTGTTTTTAACACAAAAATTAAAAGGTGAGCAGCAGGTACAATTAAGTTATACCCGTCGTGTAAACCGTCCCCGTCCGTGGGATACTAACCCGTTTTTAGATGTTTCTGAGCCATTTAACTACAGACAAGGTAACCCAAATTTATTGCCGGAAGATGTTCACTCCTTTGAATTAGGTTACAGTAAATATTTCAAGAAAGTTACTTTAACTTCGAGCTTATATTTCCGCCAAACCAATGATGTGATCCAAAGGGTTAGAAGTACCCCCGTTAATGGTATCATTACCTCAACGCCTCAAAATTTAACCAATCAAATCAATACAGGTTTAGAGTTGATTGGCCGTTTTGATTTGGTTAAAGCTTTAAACTTTACTACTAACGTAAACTTATACCAGGCTAAATTTGCTGGTGATGCCAGATTTGACATTCCAACCAGCAGCGGATTTAGCTGGAACGCCAATATTACAGCGAACTTAACGGTTGCTAAAGACGTTTCCTTACAATTGCGTGGAGACTATCGTGCTCCTGAAGTAATGGCGCAAGGAAAGCGCAATGCGATGTACGGAATCGATGGCGGTGCGAAATATGATTTCCCTAACAAAAAAGCTTCTTTAAGTTTCAATGTGAGAGATGTATTTAACACCAGAAGATGGAGCATGACTACCGAAGACAGAGCAACTATTGTTGATTTTGAACGTCAGATGCAGGGAACAATGGGTAATCTAACGTTCTCATACCGTTTCGGAAAAACAACATTTAACTTAAATAAAACTAAAAAGAAAGATGAGCAGCAGGATAACCGTCCTGATGAAGGATCATTTTAATTTTGAAAAAGGCGTTTGAAAATATATTTTTAAACGCCTTTTTTTTGTAACCGCTAACCAAACATTGAAAAAACGCTTACCTATATCAATTCTAATTTTATTGGTCCTGTTTTTAGCGACCACTGCTTTCGCGGCTGAAAAAGGCACAATTAGTGGTAAAGTTGTAGAAGAGGTTGGCGGTTTATCTATCCCATCAGCAATTGTTGCGGTGTACATTGACGGTACAGAGCAACCAGTAACTACCTCAGCAACCGATGAAGATGGATTTTTCAGCATTAAAAACCTAAAGCCAGGAAACTACAGAATTAAAATTAGTTTCGTAGGTTATGCGCCGCTCATCGTAAATGGGATCATCATCACAGAAAAAGATTTCGACCGTAACTTAGGTGCCTTAAAATTGAGTTCTGAACAAAACTCCTTACAGGAAGTAACCATTACGGTTCAAAAACCTGCAATAGAATTCGGTGCTGATGGTGTAACTTATAATGTTGGCTCATCGGTTTTAGCCGAGGGAAGTACGGCAACAGATGTGTTGAAGAATGTTCCAATGGTACAGGTGGATATCGATGGAAACGCAACCATTGCCGGTAAAAAAAGCACCCGGGTTTTTATTGATGGAAAACCCTCTGACTATATGACTTCCAATATCGCTGATCTTTTAAACGTGCTGCCATCTGATGCGATCGAAAAAATTGAAGTGTTGACTAATCCTCCGGCAAAGTACAGTGGCGATGGAGAAGGTATCATCAACATTGTAATGAAAAAAGGATTTAAAGTTGGTTTCAATGGAAATATTGGAATAGCCGGCGGGATACAAGGAAATGGAAATGCCAATACAAATGCATCTTACAGAGGAAAAAACTACGCCATCAATGGAAGTGCAGCTTATCGGTACAATGTTGGCAGAGGCGAAAGCAACAGTTACCGAGAAAATTTCTTTCCCGATACTACTTTTTATTATGATCAAACCGGCGCCAGCAAAAGCAAAAGCCGTGGTGCAAATTTTAGATTGGGCTTCGATTGGGATATCACACCAAAGCAAAACATTCGGGTATCAACAAACTACAACGACAACAAATCTTCATCCAATTCATCAAACGATTTAAGATATTTAAGCGAGCAACTCATTCAAAACCGTTTGAGAAATCAAACCAATACGGGCGATGGGAAGAGCAATAATTTCGTTGTGAATGCAGATTATAAATTGCAAACCGATACCAGTGGCGGAAGCTTATCAATAGGGTTAACTTTTAATACAAATGGAAGTTTGGATTTGCGGAGTTTTAATACCACTTATCAACCGCTGGGCGTATCCCGGGCAACACTGCAACAAAACAATAACGACATTGGCAATAATGGCCTAACTTTTAACCTCGACTATGATAAACCCGTATTTAAAAAAAGAGATCGGGTAGAATTTGGTTTGGCTTATAATTATCGCAAAAATGATAACGATTTGCTAGTCGAGAATTTCAACTTCCAAACGCAGCAGTTTGTAACCAATAACAGGTTAAGCAACCAGTTTTTATACAATGAAAATATTCTCGCTGGCTACGCCTCTTACAATTATCGTAATGCAGGCTGGGGAGTTAAAACGGGTGTAAGAACAGAGCTTACTGATGTGGCCTTTGATTTGTCAACAGGTGAAAATTATAATGTAAAACCTTATTTGAGCGTATTTCCTAACCTTTCGCTTAACAGGTTTTTTAGAAAGCGATACAACCTGGGCGCAACCTACAGTATCCGAATCAACCGCCCGAGAGAAAATACATTAAATCCTCAGGTGAATAATGTTGATACTTTAAATATTTCCTATGGAAATCCGAATCTTTCTCCATCCTATACGCATCAAATGGATATTAGTTTTGGGGCGTTCGGACAGAAATGGTCATTTACACCTCGACTTTCCTATTCGAGCAGTCAAGGAGTGATCGAACGTTTCAGAACGGTGATTTTGATTCCAGGTTCAACTACGGCCCGATCTGAAAGTACATTTGATAATGTGGGAACAAACAATTCTTTGGCGCTAATTTTAATTGGTAATTACCGACCAACAAATAAAATATCAGCCAATGGAAATTTCAGCTTAATTCAAAGTAAATATACTTCAAAACTCAATAGCGCATTAAACAGAGATGGGATTAGTGTTCGCGGAACCTTTGGTTTTTCTATGCAGTTGCCGCAGAAAACTGCTTTCGAATCGAACTTGAATTATGCCAATAACGTGAGTGCTCAAGGACGAAACAAAGGCTCGGTAACATCAAGTTTTTCTGCCCGAAAGTTGTTTTTCAGTAATAGATTAAACTTAAGGGTAACCCTGAATGATATTTTTGGCAACCGAAACAATACGGTTTATAATGAGGGTGAAAATTTCAGGCTTCAAAGCTTTTCAACCAACAACACACAAAACTTTATTTTCAGTCTGAATTACCGGTTTACTAAAATTGCCAAGAAAATCCCACCGCCTCCGGTATCAAAGCCATAATAAGTTTCGTTTGATAATGGATATTTGTAATTTGCAGCATGGAAGAAATAAATCCCTGGAAAACACTTGAAAGTGATCTAAAATATGATAACAATTGGATTAGCGTAACTGAACACCAGGTGATTAATCCGTCGGGTGGAAAGGGGATTTATGGTGAAGTACATTTCAAAAACTTAGCCATTGGCATTTTGCCTTTGGATGAAGATTACAACACCTGGCTGGTTGGGCAATACCGTTTTCCTTTAAAAGCATATAGCTGGGAAATTCCTGAAGGTGGCGGACCATTGGGCGAAGACCCACTAGAAAGTGCCAGGCGAGAATTGCTGGAAGAAACTGGCATGAGCGCCAGGAACTGGAAAGAAATTCAGCGTATGCATTTATCAAACTCTGTAAGTGACGAGCTCAGCATCATTTATATCGCTACCGATTTAATTCAGGGCATCGCCATGCCAGAAGAAACTGAACAACTGGTAATTAAAAAACTTCCTTTCAGTGAGGTTTATCAGATGGTTCTAAACAATGAAATTACCGATTCCATGAGTGTCGCTGCTATTTTAAAAGCAAAACTGTTGATTTTAAACGGCGAATTGTAATCATTATCTTTGTTGCTTTACTTAAAAACCAAATGAGCAAACTTTTCGGATACATCCTAACACCAATATTTTACTTTTTCTTTGGCTTGCTGCTTTGCATTTTTCATCCCATTCAATGGATTTGCCATAAGTTTTTTGGTTATAAAGCACACAAGGTTTCTGTTGATATTCTTAATTTCTTTTTGACTTATTGCCAGATATTTCTTTTCAATTCGATTAGTTTCAAAAACGATTATAACTTACCCACTGATCGGCCAATCATATTTGCAGCTAACCATCAAAGCATGTACGATATTCCGTCGTTGATTTGGTTTTTAAGAAAATACAGTGCAAAGTTCATCTCCAAAATCGAATTAACGAAAGGAATCCCATCTATTTCTATCAATTTGCGCTTAGGTGGTGGAGCCAACATCAACAGAAAAGACAACAAACAGGCCATTTCTGAAATCATTAAGCTGGGCCGCAGAATGAAAGAAAATAATTGGAGTACGGTAATTTTCCCGGAAGGAACACGGGCAAAAGATGGTCAGGTGAAACAGTTTCAGTTCGGCGGAATTGCCACCATTTTAAAAGCAGTTCCTAATGCATTAGTAGTGCCAGTTGCTATTGAAAATTCATGGAAAATCGTTCGGTTTGGGATGTTCCCTTTAACTACCGGCAATGCATTGAAATGGACTGTATTAAAGCCAATTGAGCCCGGTGAAAAAACTGCTAATGAAATTACACTAGCGGTAGAAACTGAGATCAGAAAGGTTTTAGGGCAGGATTTATAATAGTACCGAGATAAAATATTAAGTATTAAGATAATTTCACGTAATAGATTTTTAACCGATTACATTTTTAATTGGTGATTCTACATTCACGATCTAAATATTTTTATTTCCGATTACCCTAAAAAATTCATCGCGATAGGTGTCTCCTACCGGGATAATTTTCTGATTGATGGTAATGCGGCTACGCTCAATACTTTCAATTTTATCAACCGCTACAATATAAGATTTGTGCACCCGGATAAACTGGCTTTGAGGTAATGCTTCTTCCATCTTTTTCATGCTTTGAAGCGTAATGATTCGTTCCTCTTTGGTAAAAATTGAAATGTAATCTTTCAGCCCTTCGATGTAAAGTATATCGTGCAAATATATTTTTTGGATTTTATGCTCCGTTTTTACAAAAATATAATCCTGAATAGGGTTTGCAGGCGCTGAAAAGGCTGCCGGGGTAATGATTGGTTGTGCTACACTGGCGGGTACATCTACAGGTTTGTGCTGCTTGTGAACCTTCTCTACCGCTTTGTAAAAACGATCGAAAGCAATAGGTTTCAGCAAATAATCAGAAACATTCAAATCGTAGCTTTCTAAAGCATATTGCGGGTAAGCTGTTGTTAAAATGTAGTTACATTTGGTGCCTGCGATTTTCAAAAACTGAATCCCTGTTAATTCCGGCATTTGAATATCTAAAAAAACCAAATCTATGCCCCCGCCCTGAACAACCTGAAGTGCTTCGATTGGATTTTCGCATCTTTTTACCAGGGTTAAAAACGGAACTTTAGAAATATAATCCTCCAAGATATCAAGCGCTAAAGGCTCATCATCAACAACAATACAATTTAAGTTCATTTTAGGTTTAGTTTTAGTAATTGATAGGTATAGATTTCGTTAAAATGGTTCACAAATTATATATCTATCATCAGTTCGCAGGTATAATGAGTAGCCGAATTTACAACATTTAATTTATATCTGTCAGGATAAACGAGTTGCAATCTTCTTTCTACATTGGTTAAGCCGACGCCGCCTTGTGCATCTTTATTTTGCTGATTTTTTTTATTAATCACGCTAAAATGTAAAATCTTCTGGTTCGCAATGATGTTAATTTTAACAGGGTTTTCTGGATCGTTAACCACCCCATGTTTAAAAGCATTTTCAACAAATGAGATCAACATTAATGGAACGATTTTCTGATCGTCGATTTCCCCGTTTAGCGTAAGTTCAATGAAAGCACCATCCTTAAATCTGATTTTCTGCAGCTCGATATAATTGGTTAAATAATCAACCTCTTTGTTTAAGGCTACCGTTGGCGTATTGCTTTCATAAATCATATACCGCATAATCTCCGATAGCTTCATAATTGCATCAGCTGTTTTATCAGATTTTTGATAAGCCAGTGAATAAATGTTGTTTAATGAATTGAAAAGAAAATGTGGATTGAGTTGCGATTTTAAGAATTGCAACTCCATTTCCCGCCGTTCGCTTTCTAGGTTGCGTTGAATACGTTCACTTGAAAACCAGTCGATTGTAAACTTAATGATGCAGCTTGAAACCAGAAAAAAACCAGTAGAAAATGCACTATTTACTGCAAAATTATTTACCGACATTTCGTGGGCTTTACCTTCCATCGTATAGTGCAACAACTCCTCAGGATTTAATACAGCAATTGCTGTTTTCAACAGTGCAGCGATGGCAATTAGTGCAAAAAACGAGAGGATGTATAACCAGTATTTTTTACGCCTTTTAATCAGCCCCGGAATCAGAAAAATATAGTTGATATAAAAAATCGAAACATTGATGATGCCAAATACACCAAACGACAATAGATAGTCTTTCAGCGTAGCGGAATTGCCCCGAAACATCACGATAACAATGATGAACAATAAGATTAATCCCCAGAAAATAGAATGAAGTACTAAAGGTCCTTTACTTTTTTTCATTATTTAACACGTATCACTGGCTAAATCACCAGTTCCTTTTTTGTGCATCCAAAATAAATAAACTTTCTTTTCTAAAAGTACAGAATCTACGAACGGGCATTTTTTTTCTACCAACAGGCAAAAAGAATCATTTCATCGACAAACACCAAATTTTATCGATCAACGCCGAAAATGCCCGTTGATCTAGAATCTTTAGCACTTGGTATAATACATTTTAGCAGGCAATCTGAATGCTGTTCCTTTGAATCATCAAAAAGAAACAGATTATGAAAAAGTTAGCAAACACATCGCCATTCTTACTATTATTAGTTCCGGTATTTATGATGATCATTTTAACTCTTACTATTAATACTAATCAAAATGATGCGGAAGTTGTGGTTAAACCTGCAACCAGCTCAAACACTATAGTAAAACAAGCAACTGCTATTTTCAAATAGGAATGAGTAATTACGCAATCGAAACCGTAGGATTAAATTTTAACTTTGGTAACCAATCCATTGTAAAAGATCTCTCGTTGCAAGTACCCAAAGGCAGTATATATGGTTTTTTAGGACCAAATGGCGCCGGGAAAACAACAACCATTAAAATCCTGCTGAACCTATTAAAGTCGCCGGCAGACCAGGTTTTCGTTTTCGGAAAAGAAATTAACAGCAATCGCATTGCAACATTAAAGCGAATTGGAGCCCTGGTAGAGCAACCCGCTATTTACGGACATCTTTCGGGTAAAGAAAATCTTATCAATCGCTGTATTTTATTGGGATTAAAAAAAACCAAAGCCGACGAAATGTTAGCTCTGGTTGGCTTAACTGAAGCAGCTGATAAAAAAGCAGGCAAATATTCGCTCGGCATGAAACAGCGCCTGGGAATTGCACTGGCACTGGTTTCAGATCCAGAACTATTATTGTTAGATGAACCTACTAATGGTCTGGACCCGAATGGCATCATCGAAATCAGAAACCTGATGATTGAGCTGGCCACCAAACACCATAAAACCATTCTGGTATCAAGCCATTTACTGGCTGAAATTGAACGTACTGCAACGCATGTTGGCATTATAAATAAAGGTCAACTGCTGTTTCAGGGAACTATCGATGAGCTTCACTTATTAAGTAAGCCTATGGTCGAAATTGAGGTTGATCAAACCGAAGAAGCTGCTAAATTTTTAGCAAGTGCGGGTTATGAAATCACTTCAAAAAATGAAATAAAAATTACGACACCATTTTCATCATCAACAGAAAGCGGAAAAATTAATACCCTACTCATTAAAAACGGTTTCACGGTAAGCAGCCTTTCCAAACAACGCAAAGATTTAGAAAATCTATTCCTGGATATCACGAAAAACAACTAAAATGCGCTCCATATTTATTTCCTTAGTTTCAGAATTCTACAAATCAAGAAAAACACTTGCATTTTGGGCTGCAATTTTACTTCCTGTAGCAATATGTAGCCTGGTTAGCTTTGGCTTTTACTCCGGCTCAGAAAAGGTGTTAAAACTTAATGCACCCGGAATGATGCTTTGGGTAAGGTATGCAGGAGCTACCTTAAATGTAATGGGTATGTTGGTGATGCCATTTTATGTCATGTTTATGGCCTTTTCGGTTAACAACATCGAACATAAAAACGATACCTGGAAAACCCTTTTCGCACAACCACTAAATAAATTTTCCATTTATACCGCCAAGTACCTGTTTTCAGTATTGCTCATCTTTATTTGCCTTTTTCTTTTTGCGGCCCTTACTTTCGCCTTCGGCCATTTATTACAGGCATTGGTACCTCAATATACCTTTAACCAATACAATCCTTCCAATTTTCTAATCAATTCATACAGCAAATTATTTCTATCATCACTGGGCATTTTATCTATTCAGTTTATTTTAAGCTTAATCTGGGGCGATTTCCTAAAACCCATCGGTATTGGTTTTGTAGGTACGATAATGGGTATCGTAACCGGAATGCTCAACTGGACTTATGCCTACTTAATCCCTTACAGTCTTCCATCTTTAGCCTTACAATTTACACAATTAAAAAAAGGGAAAGATCCGCTCAATTTCGAAATATTTACACGCGAAATATGGACAAGTTTAGCCTATGCAGCTGTTTTATTTATTGCCGGTTATTTTATTGTAACCAGAAAAAGCATTAAATAATTATTTGAAAAGCAATTTCCGCCTTCGTTTTGAAGTCAGCCCTTCTTTACACTCCAAGTCCGCTTCAAAAATCCTGTGCTACAGTAAAGCAAGTGTTTATCAGAATCATCAGTGCCTATTGGAATGCGGGCTTTTCGTTTCAATAAGGTTTAGTTAACTAAGGTAAGTGCACAGAACGAAGAAAATCATACAAGCGGCAAAATCCTTTGTAAAAATATCATGGTAAAGCGATTAACGTTGTGTTTAAGTGTAATTTAGCCATTACAACCAACCAACTTCTTAAAATGATCAAAAGATTTACAATGACGGCATTGGCATTTAGCCTATGCCTATCTGCATTTGCACAGGATGCTCCAGATGCAGCTGTGGTAGAAAAAATTCGCAAAGCAGGTTTAAACAATTCGAAAGTGATGGACATTGCTTTCAACCTTACCGATGTATCAGGTCCAAGATTATCAAACTCTCCTGGTTTAAAAAGAGCACAGGAATGGGCTGTAAAACAACTTACCGAATGGGGATTGAAAAATGCACATCTCGAAGCGTGGGGAACTTTTGGTAAAGGATGGCAGGTAGATAAATACTATGCAGCCACAACCGCTCCTTTTTATCATCCAATTATTGCATCGCCTAAAGCATGGACACCGGGAACAAATGGCCCAATCAAATCTGAAGTAATTTTAATTAAGGCAGACAGTGTTGCTGATTTAGCAAAATACAAAGGTAAGCTTGCCGGCAAAATTGTAATGATGGATCAGGGCGCACCACTCACCAGCGGCTTAAAACCTGATTTTACCCGCTATGCCGATACTACACTGGCACAAATGGCAGCAGCAAAGCCAATGGCAGCAGGTGCCCGCCAACGTCCAACGGGTGGCCCAATGGCCGATCGTATGGCACAAATGATGAAAATGCGTGAAGTACGTGCTGCGATGAGTGCCATGTTGGTAGAAGAAAAAGTTGCCCTTATTTTAACTTATGCCCGCGGCGGACAGGGAACATTTTTTACCAGCAATGGTGCATCTTACGCTTTAGATGCTAAGCCAGTTTCTCCTGAACTGGAAGTTGCAGCAGAAGATTTTTTACATATCCTTCGCTTGCTTCGTGCAGGCAAACCTGTTGAGGTTGAAGCCGATATTAAAACATCGTTCTACGATCAGGATCCACAGGGCTATAATGTAATTGCCGAAATTCCGGGAACTGATAAAAAATTGAAAGACGAAGTAATTATGATTGGCGGTCACTTTGATTCGTGGCATGCTGCTACAGGTGCCACAGATAATGCTGCTGGCTCAGCCGTAATGATGGAAGCCATGCGCATTTTAAAAGCTATCGACTTTAAGCCAAAACGCACTATTCGCATTGCACTTTGGAGTTCAGAAGAACAGGGATTGTTTGGATCACGTGGTTACGTGGCCAAGCATTTCGGAGATCCAAAAACGATGGTTTTAACTCCTGATCAAAAGAAGATTTCAGCTTACTATAACCTGGATAATGGTACCGGAAAAATCCGTGGCATTTACCTACAGGGAAATGCAGCCGCCGGACCAATTTTCCAGAGCTGGTTAGCCCCATTTAATGATCTAGGCGCAACAACTGTAACTGTCAGCAATACCGGCGGTACCGATCACCAGGCTTTTGACGCGGTCGGAATTCCTGGATTTCAGTTTATTCAAGATCCGGCAGATTACAATACACGCACACACCACAGCAACATGGATACCTACGATAGATTGGTAGAAGATGATTTAAAACAATCAGCTACTATTGTTGCATCATTTGTTTATAACACCTCTCAACGCGAAGCGCAAATTCCTAGAAAAGAACTACCAGCTGCCCAAGCTGCCAGACCATAGATACCATAAAAATACAAAAGCCTGCTTTTTTGATATAAAAATCAAAAAGCAGGCTTTGTAGTTTAAAAGAGAGTATTGCGTTAACTTGTGTATTTTTTGAGTCTAATTGGATAGTATTCTTTGCTTAAACGCCCAAACGATTAGCTGATACGAATTTCTGAGGTCGAGTTTCCTAACCATGTTCCGTCTGTGTGTATTTACGGTATGTTCACTGATGAAAAGCCTGTCGCCTATTTCTTTGCTATTGTAGCCCATTGATAATAACTTCACAATCTCAACTTCCCGTTCGGTTATCGAATTATTATTTTCCTGCAGAAGGATATTATTTATCATGTCAAAAAAATTATTAATAGGGTAAATATTCTTTTTGTAAACAAAGGCGGCTACCTTAGGCATCCTAAACGATTGTTAGGAATGTGGTATTTTTGGGATAGACAACTTTGGGATACACAATTTCAAACCTTAATTTGTTATTGCATTTCAAAAGTAAGTTCCCATACTGATATATGAGTAGTATAAATCACCCTAAATAAAGAGGTGTTTTTACGGTATTATAATTTCGTAAAATACTTGCCGAACTATTATTTATTTTCGAATTTTAGCCATAACAAACAAACTATTTAATATTTCATGAGTCAAGAAAAAACAATTACGAATGTTCCTGCGGATATTGCAAAGGAAATGGTAGCAGCTTATGCTAAAGAATCAAGTAAAAATCCTTCTTATACTAAAGCCGTATGGTTTCCTGCTGAACAGATAATTGAAATTGCAAAGACCCTGCAGGATGGGAAACATGATGGACTTAGGATTTATTTCGGCCAATATACTGCTAACACGCTTGATGGCTTAGCTAACGAATATTTAGGCAGAAACACGGTTTTACTCACACCAACTTTTGCTGCAGGTCAAATTAAAAGCTCAGGTGGTACCACTGGTGAGCATGAAGATGATACAGAAGATATTGGAAATAAAGGTAGCCTCTGCCCAAAAGAGTGCGATGGAACTGAATTATAATGTTTATTTCCCTATCCATAATAACCGTTGTAGAACTATTATGCTTCATTCTAGGGCTAATTACACTTCTGGGTGATAAGAAACCTTTATGGAGAAATACACTCATTTTTTTATTGATTGTGTGTTTAACTGAAGTTATCCTGGGCAGGTGGGCAGCCAGAAAGTTCCATAACAACATATTTATTTATAATATTTATACACTTTTTGAGGCTGGCTTCATTTCTGCAGGAATTTATCAATGCCTTAAAAAATATATCAATCCGACGAAAATCATCACCATCGGATTGGTGATTTTTTACGTGACATACATCGCTTTCTTTGTAACTCATGGCATCAGCCCCTACAACACCTGGGCTGCATCAATTTTGGCGGTTATTTTTGTGTTATATTGCCTTTACTATTATTACCTGGTAATTTCAGCCGACGAACTAATGGAGATTAACACCAGCCCCGAATTCTGGTGGATGACAGCAGTGCTGTTTTTTTACTTTGGTAGCACTACAGGTAATTTGTTCCACGAGTTATTTACTTCAATTGTAATAGGTAAATTTTCTATTCGTGGTCATCTTTTTAATGTACTCAATGTAATATTTTACAGCCTTTGGGCATACTCATTTATATGCAGGATCAAACAACGCAGATTACAATCTTAGTAATCATTTCAACAACGATATTCTTGCTCATGCCCATATTTTTGGTATTTTATATCAAAATCAGCATTAAGTATAGAAAAAATCATGTGCTCGAAAAAACTGCCATGAAGCAAAAGTTTGATGCAGAATTGTTAAAGACACAACTTGAAGTACAGGAGCAAACCATGCAAAGTATTGCTACTGAATTACACGATAACGTTGGCCAGCTACTGAGTTTAACAACATTAACCTTAAATTCCATCGACTTAAATAATACCGAAAAAGCCGGCAAGAAAATAGACAACTCATTAGGACTTGTAAATAATTCCATTAAAGAACTGAGAGAATTAGCTAAACTTCTTCACGGCGAACAGATTGTTCAAAATGGAATAGGGCATGCTATCGAACAAGAACTAAACTGGCTTAACAAGGCGGGGGTACATCAACTCATTGTAAGCAACAACTTAATTGATTTAAATTATACCTCACCTGATAAGGATCTTATTATTTTACGCTTACTTCAGGAAATCATCAATAACATTATTAAGCATGCAAAAGCTTCGGTAATTGAGGTAGAAGGCTACTTCAGGGAGAATACGCTATATTTAAATGTAAAAGAAAATGGAGTAGGCTTTGATGTTGAAGAAACCAGAGGCCGGCGGACGGGCATGGGATTAAACTCCATTTATAAAAGAATAGAGATGATAAATGGAAAGTTAGCGCTAAATTCGTCGCCCAACCACGGAACCACCATATTAATCGAAATACCTTATCCATAGAAGATGTCAACCGAAAAAATTTCCATTGCTATTGTAGATGATCATACGCTTTTCCGTTCAGGATTAGCCAGCTTGCTTGATGAATTTGATGAAATTGAAATACTTTTCGAGAGTACAAATGGTCAGGACCTTCAAACCAAAATTAAAAATCAGCCCGATGTCGATCTTATCCTGATGGATATTAATATGCCGGTAATGGACGGTTTTGCTGCTACCAAATGGATTAAAGAATATCATCCCAATGTGAATGTTTTGGCATTGAGCATGCTTGAGGATGAAAAAGCCATTATCGGGATGCTTAGAGCAGGTGCGGGTGGTTATATGCTAAAGGAATCTACGCCTAATGAATTGTTAACAGCAATCAAAACAGTGACGGAAAAAGGATTCTTTGTAAATGATTTGGTTTCAGGCAGATTGCTTGTTGCATTAAAAGATGGAGACGCAAAACCCATCTTCAGCGCCAGAGAGCTCACATTTCTTCAGCACTGCAGTACAGAGCATACTTACAAAAAAATAGCAGAGCTTATGAACGTAAGCCATAGAACCGTTGATAATTACCGTGAATCTTTATTCGCCAAACTCAATATCAGATCTCGCACAGGCTTGGTTGTCTATGGCATCAAGAACGGTTTAATAGTGATATAATTCCTTGTGTAATAGTTTTTAACACACAAATATTTTTATAAAAATTTGGATAACTAAATAATTAGTTTTAACTTTAGTTAAGGCAATTGCTTTGCCCGTATCCTTATTATAAAATAAAAATGGAAATTAAAGATTTAACCAAGGCTGAAGAGCAGATCATGCAGGTGCTATGGCAGCTAGAAAAAGCATTTGTTAAAGATGTGATTGACGAACTCCCTTTACCTAAACCCGCTTACAACACTGTTTCAACAATTATCCGGATTTTGGAAACAAAAGGCTTTATTGGCCATGAGGCTTTTGGGAAGGCCCATCAATACCATCCACTTATTAGCAAAGAAGCGTACAAACGTTATGCAACAGAAAAACTATTGGGTAACTATTTCGAAAACTCAGTGGAGAGTATGTTCTCATTTTTCGTGAAAGAAGAGAAATTAGACCTGAGTGATGTGGATGAAATCTTGAAGATGATTGATAAAATTAAACATAAACCCAAATGAGTTTTGCACACTACCTACTTCAAGTAAACTTATACCTAATTGTATTTTATATTGTTTATAAAATTCTATTGGATAAGGAAACCTATTTCATGCTAAACCGTGTTTATTTAGTTGCTGCCGGTTTGTTATCCATTTCAATACCTTTTATCCGGTTAGAATGGCTTACCGAACAAAAAGCTGCCCAACAGGTTTATGCCACCGTTAACTGGGATGCAATACTCCAGCAGGCCACTATAGTTACTGAAAATGAAAAAGGCTTGAATTGGGGAACTGCACTGGTTTACATTTATATGATAGGTGTATTGTTTTGCTTTGGCAGGTTAGTGTACAATTTATTATCTGTTCAAAAATTAATTAAAAACGCCAAGGCAGGATCTGCATTTTCTTTTTTCAAAAACAAAGTTGTCGACCATGATTTGCCATTAATTGGAGTGATAGATGTGCATGAGGAAGCACATATTAAACAATGGCACAGTGCTGATATCTTATTTTTTGAGATTTTAGGCATTTTCACCTGGCTAAATCCTGCCATATATTTCTATAAAAAATCAATTAAAAATATTCACGAATTTTTAGCAGATGAGCATGCAGCCCGGTTTCAGGGCGATAAAGCAGAGTATGCGATGCTCATTTTAAGTCAGTCATTTGGTATCTCACCAAATCGGTTAACCAATGGATTTTTCGATAAATCATTAATAAAAAAACGGATTTATATGCTGCAGAAAGAAAGATCGAAAAAGATTGCAATCATGAAATACGGCATCTTTATTCCGCTATTTGCCCTGCTAATCATTTTTTCATCTGCAACAGTTCGAAAAAACGAAAAGTTGATTTCGATATCGGAACAAATACCCTTAGAAAAACCTATTGATGCTGTTCAGGAGATGGTTACTCAAAAAGATAGTTTGGTTGATCAGCAACGATCAAAAACTGAAATCGCTACAGTAACGGAGAAATCAGATCCAAATTGGAGTAACTTTTATCGTTTCATGGGCAGATCAATAAAATATCCTGCAGAAGCCGTTAAAAACAGTTTGCAAGGAAATGCTCAGGTAAAGTTCACCCTCCAAAACAATAAGGTAATTAACGTAAGCACTGTATCGGGCTTAGGCGACGGCTGCGATGAAGAGGTAATGAAAGTGTTGTTATCTTACAAAGGCTTTAAAGATTTACCAAATGGAAAGTACTCGCTTAACGTTAACTTTAAGTTATCAGGCCATGAAGCGAGCTCACCAAAAGCAAAAATCGCAACATTGCCAAACCATCAAAAACTTGCAGACATTACAATTATCGCATTCCGTGCATCGGCAAACCAGGAAGATTATAAAAATGAAAAGGTTTACGACTTCGTTTCAATAGAAAAACAACCAGAATTTCCGGGAGGTATTACCAAGTTTTATGAGTATTTAGGAAGAAGCATTAAATACCCTAAAGCGGCATTAGATAATAATGTACAGGGAAAAGTATTTCTATCATTTGTTGTTGAAAAAGATGGCTCACTAAGTGATATACAAATTACACGAGGTTTGGGAAGTGGCACAGATGAGGAAGCAGTAAGGGTAATTAGCGGTTCACCACGATGGAATCCTGGTCTTGCGGAAGGCAAGGCAGTGAGGGTAAAATACAACATCAATGTTAATTTCACATTAAATAACGATACACAGAAAGACCTGAAAACGGATAAAACAAAAGTTACCTATAAGGAAATTCCAGGTCTGGTATTTAGAGGAGCAAAATTTGACGGCTTAGTTATCTTAAATGGTAAAGATGCAGGCATGGGCTTTGATTTCACTAAAATTAACAATCAAGATATAGAATCCGTTTCCGTTTTAAAGGATGTAGCGGCAACAAGCCTATATGGAGATAAAGGAAAAAAGGGAGTAATGATTATTAGCACTAAAAATAATCTATTCAGAAAAGCTGAAGATACCGGGCTTAAACTAGATAAAAGTTCACCGATTACTGGCATTAGATAAATATTTGATTATGAAAAGCATAATGATTTTAATAACTGTTTTGGGTTGTGCCTTAAGTAGCTTTGCCCAAAAGACTGATAGTACAAAAATCCCGAGAATAACGCTACGCGATTCTCCATCAATAGTTACAGAACCGCTTATCGTAATTGATGGAAACAAGCAATATTTTAGAGGAACTTCGGCTATGAATGGTATTGATCCTAACAATATAGAATCGATTAATGTATTGAAAGATGCCTCTAGCATCACAAAATACGGAACAGATGGTTTGGCAGGCGTGATTGAAATTAAAACCAAAAATGGTTTAAAAGGGATTTATAATAAACCTATAGATTCAGGCAGTTTAAATTTAACCGGAAAAGTAACCAGTTTGATTATCCGCCCGTCCTTATCAAAAGGCAATGTAAGGGATTTACAGAGAAAGCCGTCTGATCCTAAGGTTGTTTTCAGGAACTTACTGCAAAAAGACATTGATCCAAAAGCTAAGCCTATGTATATTATTGATGGAAAAGAAGTAGATAATATTGAAAGTATAGACCAAAATTCTATTGAATCGATAAGTGTACTTAAAGATGCAGCTGGAAAATCGCTTTATGGAGATAAAGCAGAAAAAGGAGTCGTGATTATTACGACTAAAGCCCCTAAAAAAGAGTTTCAAAAGAAAAACTAAATAACAATTTATTAACATTTAACTATGAGAAAGCTAATGATTTTAGCCCTAACGGGCATCGCCATGCTTACCAATTCGGTAAAAGCACAAAAAATTTACCCCTTTGTATCTGTTGACAAACAACCGGAATATCCAGGCGGGATTGGAAAATTTTATGATTACCTGGGAAAGGAAATTAAATACCCTGAAGTTGCCAAAAAGAATAAAACACAAGGGAAAGTATTTCTAAGCTTTACCGTAGAAAAAACCGGCAAGCTCGAAGACGTAGTGATTACAAAAGGTTTAACTAAGGAAACAGATGCAGAAGCTGTACGGGTAATTAAAAATTCCCCGAAATGGAATCCAGGTTTAATTGATGGCAAACCAGTAAGAGTAAAATACAACTTAAACGTTAACTTCAATTTGTCTTCAGGAACAGAGAAAAAGGCTGCTGTAAAAAGTGGCATAAAACCGGAGTTTCCTGGTGGTACAAATAAGCTTTATAGCTATTTAGCCCGAAATATTAAATACCCTGAACAAGCTAAAAAGAATAACACACAAGGCAAAGTAATGCTTGCTTTTAATGTAGAAAAAGATGGTGCTTTAACAGATGTTCAAGTGATTAACAGTTTATCCAAAGAAACAGATGCAGAAGCGGTTCGCGTGATGAAATCGGCTCCAAGATGGAATCCGGCAATTGATCAGGATGGCCATCCCGTTAAGGTATAATACCAAATGGCAGTGAACTTTACCATGAGCTAGTTAGTCATTCGTTCTCAAATCTTTTTAAAATCGCAATATCTTTACCTTAATTTTAAGGATTTGCGATTTTTCTATTTTTGTGAATAGAAGAGATATATTTGCGAATGAAAAAAATCTCAATTACGCTCATTGTATCTATTGCGTGTATCACTTCTGCCTTTGCGCAAGATGAGGTAAAAAAGCAAGAAAGTTCATTTCATATTGATTCTTTAGTTAAAGAGAAATTTGATTTCTTCTCAATTGAGAAGCAGCCTGAATACCCAGGTGGTTTAAAAAAATTCTATCAGTATCTTGGAAACAGTATACGCTACCCTAAGCAAGCCTACAAAGATAAGGTTGGCGGGCAAGTAGTTTTATCATTTGTGGTAGAAAAAGATGGCAGTTTAACAAATGCTAAAGTTGTAAGGGGCGTAAGGGATGATATAGATACCGAGGCGATAAGAGTTATCATGCAATCGCCTAAATGGAATCCTGGAATCCAAAATGGAAAACCAGTTAGAGTGAAATACAACATCAATGTTAATTTTGCACCATAACTAAAATGCCGCGTTTACAAAATTAACCTAAACCACAAAACCCCAGCTAAAATTAGCCGGGGTTTTATGTTTTCTCTCCTGTCTCGGAAGACTAAATTTATAAAATTTTTAAAGTATATACAAATATTACAGAATAAAATTTCTATTTACGAAACTTTTTAATATGCTAACATAGAAAAATAACAAATTCCGCAAACTTTTATTTTGCAAAATAGTGTTAATAATGATTTCAAAAAGATGGAAAAGTGTTTCAGATGTTTTCACTTTTGGCCATATCGACCAATTATCTGAAAATATGCTTCAACAAAAAAGCCCCCACAACGTGGAGGCTCAAGATTCCAATAAATTGGAATGCACAGTATATTTTTTAAACCGTTTCTTCTGAAATGAATTTTGCAGAAGCGAAGTCGCGGTTCATTCGGGCGATGTTTTCTAATGAGATTCCTTTAGGACATTCAGCTTCACAAGCGCCAGTGTTAGTACAGTTACCAAAACCTTCTGCATCCATTTGCGCTACCATGCTTTGTACACGACGATAACGCTCTGGCTGACCTTGCGGCAATAATGCCAGTTGTGAGATCTTAGCAGATACGAAAAGCATAGCTGAAGCATTTTTACAAGTAGCTACACAAGCACCGCAACCAATACACGCAGCAGCTTCGAACGCCGCATCTGCCTGCATTTTAGGAATTGGTAAATTGTTTGCATCTTGTGCATTACCCGTATTTACAGAGATAAATCCGCCAGCAGCTATAACCCTGTCAAATGCAGAACGATCTACCGTTAAATCTTTCACCACCGGAAAAGCTGCTGCTCTCCAAGGCTCAACAACAATAGTATCTCCATCTTTGAATGAACGCATGTGTAATTGGCAAGTAGTCACCAAGTCTTTCGGACCATGTGGACGACCATTGATAAACATTGAACACATACCGCAAATCCCTTCGCGGCAATCGTGATCAAATACAACTGGCTCTTCACCTTTATTGATCAGCTCTTCGTTTAACACATCGAACATCTCCAAGAAAGACATATCTGGCGAAATGCCAGCTAATTTATAGTCAACCAAAGCACCTTTGGTATTGTTATTTTTTTGACGCCAAACTTTTAGCGTTAAGTTCATATTTCCTGTACTCATGATATTGAGATTTAGGCGGGGAGCATAGGGCATAGGGCTGAAAGCTCCATGCACAGTGCCCTCTGCTATTTATAACTTCTTTGTGCTACTTTAATATTTTCAAACTTCAATTCTTCTTTATGAAGCTCGAAGTTTACACCTTCTTTAAATTCCCATGCGGCAACGTAAGCATAGTTTTCATCATCACGTAATGCTTCACCTTCCTCAGTTTGATATTCTTCACGGAAGTGACCACCACAGCTTTCGTTACGGTTTAATGCATCGATACACATTAACTCGCCTAACTCAATGAAATCTGCAACACGACCAGCTTTTTCCAGTTCAGGGTTAAGTTCACCAACTGCACCAGGAACACGAACATTGCTCCAGAATTCAGCACGTAGAGCCCTGATTTCTTCGATAGCTTCGTTTAATCCTTGTTCGTTACGAGCCATTCCACATTTCTCCCACATAATGTGGCCTAAACGTTTGTGGAAATGATCAACGGATTTTGTTCCTTTGATGTTAATCAGTTTATTTAAAATACCTACAGCTCTTTCTTCAGCTTCTGCAAATGCAGGATGATCAGTTGGAATTGCTTTTACCGAAATTTCTTTTGATAAATAAGCACCAATGGTATAAGGAAGTACGAAATAACCGTCGGCTAAACCTTGCATTAACGCAGATGCACCTAAGCGGTTCGCACCGTGATCAGAAAAGTTTGCCTCACCCGTACAATATAAACCCGGAACTGAGGTCATTAAGTTATAATCAACCCATAATCCACCCATGGTATAGTGAACCGCAGGATAAATACGCATTGGCGTTTCGTAAGGATTCTCACCCGTAATTTGCGCATACATATCGAACAGGTTACCATATTTCGCTTTAATTACTTCGGTACCTAAACGCATGCAAGTTTCTTTATCTGGATTATGAATACCAGATTTTGAAGCTTCAATTCTTCCGTAACGCTCAGTATTTGCTTTGAAATCCAAATAAACAGCAAGCTTTGAAGCACCCACGCCATAACCTGCATCACAACGTTCTTTGGCCGCACGAGATGCCACATCACGAGGAACCAAATTACCAAAAGCAGGGTAACGACGCTCTAAATAATAATCTCTTTCCTCTTCAGGAATTTCTGAAGCTTTACGGTTATCATCTTTCTTTTTCGGAACCCAGATACGTCCATCGTTACGCAACGATTCAGACATTAAAGTTAACTTAGATTGATGATCGCCAGAAACCGGAATACAGGTTGGGTGGATTTGCGTGTAGCAAGGATTAGCAAAATATGCACCTTGTTTGTGCGCTTTCCAGGCTGCTGTAACATTACTTCCCATGGCGTTGGTAGAAAGATAGAATACGTTTCCATAACCACCTGTACCCAACACAACTGCATGACCGAAGTGACGCTCTATTTCTCCTGTAATTAAGTTACGGGCAATAATACCACGTGCTTTGCCATCAATTTTTACAACTTCAAGCATTTCATGACGTGTATACATTTCTACTTTACCCATACCAATCTGGCGTTCTAAAGCAGAATATGCACCTAATAATAATTGCTGACCAGTTTGACCCGCAGCATAAAAAGTACGTTGAACTTGTGTACCACCGAATGAACGGTTATCTAACAAGCCACCGTATTCGCGAGCTAAAGGCACACCTTGAGCCACACATTGATCTATAATGTTAGCACTTACTTCGGCCAAACGATGCACATTAGCTTCGCGGGCACGGTAATCACCACCTTTTATCGTATCGTAAAACAAACGGTAAGTACTATCACCATCGTTTTGATAGTTTTTTGCTGCATTGATCCCTCCTTGAGCTGCAATAGAGTGCGCTCTGCGTGGAGAATCCTGAAAACAAAAACATTTAACTTTATAACCCATTTCGGCCAAAGTTGCAGCTGCCGAAGCACCTGCCAAACCAGAACCTACAATAATTACTTCAATAGTTCTTTTGTTCGATGGGTTAACCAAAGGCACAGAAGACTTGTATTTAGTCCATTTGCTTGTTAATTCGCCCTCTGGAATATTTGAATTAATATCTGACATATCTCTTTTGTGCTAAAAATTATTGAATAATACCGAAATAGATTGCAATCGGCATTGCTGCGAATACTATCGAAATAATGATCGAATACCAAACGCCTGTATTTTTGATGATTCCATTGTATTTTGAATGGTTCCAACCCATAGTTTGGAATGCCGAAGCGAAACCATGTAACAAGTGATAACATAGTGAGAACATTGCCAATACGTAAACTCCAACCCTTACCGGATCCTGAAATTTAACTTTCATCACTTGAAATAAATCTTCATGACCATTTGCATCAACAGTTGGAATACCTGTAAAGCGAGATACCACCCAGAAATCTTTTAAGTGAACAACCAGGAAAATAAGCAGCAAAGTACCTAATAAGCCCATTGAACGGCTATACCATTTACTGTTAGCTGAGCCATTATAAACAGCATATTTTTCAGGTCTGGCCTTTTGATTTTGTAAAGTTAACCTTAAGGCTTGAAAAATGTGCGTTAACAAACCCAACATTAACACTACCTCACCTGCTCTGATAATCCAGTTGGTAGCCATAAAATGAGCACCAATGTTAAAAGTTAATCCCTGATCATCTAAAAAGATCAAGGCATTTATACCAGCGTGTACAATTAAAAAGAGTATCAGGAATATTCCTGTAACACCCATAATGAATTTCTTTCCTATTGATGAAGAAAGAGCATTTCCGAAACCACTCATTTGATTAGGATTTATATCTAAATTTCTTGCAAAAGTATCTAATTATGAGTTTAATTTATAAACGATTATGACAAAACATCGATAAAACATTTATTTAGAAACATTCTAAAGCGGTTTTGTAATTCTGTGGACTTGGTTTATAGTTATCTTCCACCTTTTGTAACTACCACCAAAATTTAAGGACATAAAAAAAGTCCCAACTTGCGTTGGGACTTTTTACGATTTATGTGTTCGAGTTTTCTTAAGCTACTTTTACATTTACCGCGTTTAGGCCTTTTCTACCTTCTTCTACATCGTAGTTTACGGTATCATTCTCGCGAATGTTGTCGATTAAGCCTGAAGCATGAACAAAAATTTCGGCATCGCCATTAGATGGAGTGATAAATCCGAAACCTTTAGTTTCATTAAAAAATTTTACTGTTCCTTGTTGCATTATATTGTATTTTAATTTGAACCAAAGGTATGGTTAAATACCTATAGATCAATTTTTTATTTTTAATTATTTAAATTAATTCTAAATATATTGACTGATTGGGCATTAAGCCCTATTTCAATGCTTTATTAAATCCATCATTGCTTGAGAAATCGCCAGGTTTAACGAGTAAAGCACGCTCAAAACTAGCTTTGGCTTCTGCTTTTCTTCCTAAAAAAAGCAACGACCAGGCCAACATATGGTTTCCATCATAATCAAACGGGTAAGCGTTAACAACTTTTGCAAAGTATTTTGCCGATGTTGCATATTGTTTCTTATTGTACAACATTACCCCCAACCAATAATTTGCCTGCTTATTCTGTGGATCAATTTTTAGAATGGCTTTATATTGATCGATTACTTTATCCCAACTACCTAAAAAAGATAGTGGTTTAACGAGCCCAAATTTAGCTTCAATTGAATTTGAACGGAGATTTACTGCCCTAGTATAATAGCTTTGAGAAGCATGATAGTTTTTAGCCAAATAATACAGCCAACCTATCCGAAGATTAGTTTCATAATTTCCTTGTTCATAAAATGGAATAATATGGTTGATCGCTTTGTTGTAATTCTTTTTACTTTCCTCGTAATAGCTATTTTGAAATGCCTTTTGTAAAGCTAAATTACTTTGCGCACTAAGTTGAAAAACAGATAAGCTTAAAATTGCAAATACGGTAAGCGGTTTTAAAAATTTCATATCGGACAATCGTAAACTGAATATTGTAAATAGCTAAATCTAAATACATTATCAAATTATATTCAAATGTATCACTCCGAATGTATAGTAGGATGTGTTTTAACAAAAAATAACAAACAGCATTTGGTTGAGGATAAAATGCTCAGATAGAATTACAGGCAACAGAAAGGTAGCCATAGGTACTAACCAACGTTTCCTTTTTGTTGGTTGATAAAACTGCTATATGCATCTCCGATAGGTAATTCTGCATTGTTTAAATTCACCTTTCTGTTATGGATGGATTTGATTTTGCCCAAAGCCACAATGAAACTGCGGTGGATTCTGGCAAACTGTGTTTCAGGTAGCTTTTCCAAAACTTTTTTCATGGTCATTAAAGTCAAAATAGGCTTCTCACTCCCCGCAAGATAGATTTTCAAATAATCGCCCATACTTTCTATATAAGCAATGTCTCTCAACAAAATCTTAATCATTTTGTATTCAGCATACACATAAATACTTTCTTCGTTGACGGCTTCCTGTGTAGCGTTTTTATATTTGTAAAAATCTATAGCTCGTTCTACCGCTGCTGCAAAACGGCTGTAATCAATTGGTTTCAAAAGATAGTCGATAGCTTGCAATTCATAACTTTCGAAAGCATAATTGCGGTACGCGGTTGTAAAAATAACCATAGGCCGTGTCACTAAACTTCGCACCAATTCTACTCCGGTAATATCGGGCATATTAACATCTACAAACAATAAATCAACTGAATTTTGTTTTAAATATTCTACTCCGGAGAGTGCATCTTCGAAAACCTGAACCAATTCCAACCCGGGAAACCTGGCAACATAAGTTTGAATTAACTGAAGCGCAAGTGGCTCATCATCAATAGCAACACATCTTAAAATCATCATTCTGGAATTAGCAATCTAATGAAAGCCTTACAGAAAAAAGCTCATTATTCTGGTTAATATTTAGTTCAAACTTATTTGGATATAAGTGTTTTAATCTCCGTTGTGTATTATCTATTCCCACTCCTGCACGCTCCAACTTCGTGGTATTGGGATAAATTTTATTCTCGCATAAGAAATGAACGCTGTCTTCCTCGATAATCAAGCTGATATTAATGACCGTTTTTTCCTTTTTAGTTACGCCGTATTTAAATGCATTTTCAATAAAAGTCATCAAAATAATAGGTCCGATTTTCTTCTGTCCCGGTTGGCCGGTAACCTTAAAATTGATTTCAGCATCAGCGCCAAGCCTCAACCGCTGCAATTCAATATAATCGCGTATACAGTTAATCTCATCTTTTAACAGCACAAAATCCTGTACAGCATCATCAGTTACATACCTCATAATGTTCGAAAGTCTCATTATACTTTCTGAAGTATGCTCACTGTTCATCATTGATAACATATAAATATTATTCAACGTATTGAACAAAAAGTGAGGATTAATTTGCGCTTTAAGGAAAGATAATTCTGCCATTGCTTTTTCAGCTTCAGCCTTCACCACTTTCGATTCTGCATTTTGCCAACGCTGAACCGTACTGGTGGCAATGCTTAAACCCATGATCATGAAAAAAATAAATAAACTAATCACATCAATCCTTATCGGTCTGCGGAAATCAAAAAAAGGATCCATCCTTCCGAAACCGGGTTCCTCCATGCGTAAATGTTCATTAGGTAATGGGCCAAATGGCATCTCAGCATGGGGCCTCCTACTGGTATCCCTGCCAAACTGTAGCGCCTGATTGAGTCCTCTAGGTGGCGCATCTGATGGTCGGGGCATAATACCCATCACATTTTTGTTATGCCCTAATAACTTATCGTAAGGCCTGGCATAATAAACAAATGCAAATAATAGCAAAACCACACCGCTGTATGCCAGATATCGCTTCTTAAACATTAACCAGGGCACCATCACCCATGCGTTTAAGTAAAACATGAGTATGTAGGTAAGGCAAAACAACCAATAATATGGTGAAGCCAATAACAGCAAACTACTTTGCCCAGATTGCTCATTATTCATGAACACTAAAGGAAAAGTTAAAAACAAAAGCCAGCCTGCTACGTGAATGATAAAAGTTGGCGTTTTAAAGTGTTGCATGCTACAAATTAATAATATTTTTAGGCTATTTGGCTACGATACTTTTAACTATACAGCAATTGCCTTTTTTGCTGATCATTGATAATCAAATCATCTGTGATTTTAAGCATAAAAGTTTCGTTAAATTGCCCTTTAATATCATAGCTCAAAATCAACAAATCATTCACCATTTCGTGTAAAACTAATTTCGGGCTGGTAAAGGTAAGCGTAACTACATGGGCCGCTTTGTTTAGCAAATCAGATTGATAAATATTCAGTTCAGCCCAATCAAACAATATGGCTTTCCCGGCCGTATCATTTAACACAGGCATCTTATTATCTAAGGACTGTATCGTATTCATCACCGCATAATGAACTTGTTGATGCAGATGAACTGCTTTATTATTTGCCTGGCACATTTCCGAGAAGGTATGCAAACTTTGCCCAGGGTTATATGGTTTCGATTTTTTTTGAAATTCTTTGTAAGTATCGTGAAAAATTCTGCGTTCAAAATCTGTTTTGCACATGAAATTGAAATACTGCTTAGCACTAAGGTTGATGTAAGCTAAAGCCATAAAATTCGGTTTTAATTGCTGGTTCAAATATGAAATAATAAAATATGTCAATCGACAAAGTATCGGTAAACGCTGATTATCAATCGGCAAATGCGAAACTAGACGGAGATCATGAATTTAAAATGAACACGTCTTGTTAAACAAAACGAGTGAAATAGCGAATTCGCTTCATTAGCGAAAAATAAAAATGATTTGAAAAGCAATTCTCGGTCATTAAAGTCCTGCCAACCGTTCCATTGGAAAAATTTAGGATGACCGCTGATATTAGTTTCGAGAACTCAGATACCTGCAGGAAACTTTAAATCTAACAAGAAAATCTTCGTAATGTCATTTGCAAAAGGTCATCTAAATAGCTTACCTAATTCCTCTCATGATCGTTTTCAAGAGTGCTGCAATTTTTATGTATTAGCGAAACTTAAATTATTTATCACAAGTTATCAAAACACTTTATATCCCCACTGGTTAAATCAATAACAAAGCAATATATATCATTAAAAATGAGCAATATGGAAACAAGGAACAACCATGCCTTAATTCAGGCACTATTAGATTGCGCTATGGCTTGTGAGCATTGCGGGTCATCAAGTTTAAAAGAAGAAACGGATATTAACATGATGATTGAATGCATCAAGTTAAATAGAGATTGTGCTGATATCTGCACCCAGGCTGCCAGGTTGCTACAACGTGATTCGGTTATTGGACGCCAGTATTTATTGTTGTGTGAAGAAATTTGCCGCCTTTGTGCAGAAGAATGCGGAAATCACGACCATGAACATTGCAGACAGTGTGCAGTGGCCTGTGAAGAATGTGCTGATGCATGCCACGCCAATCACGAACCTATTGCGCAAGATTAATTGCAAAAAAAATGTCCCGATTTTCATCGGGACATTTTTTGTAAATCTAAATGTTATTATTGAGCTGGAAAGCTAAAGTTGTAAGTCCCTTGCTCGCTTACACCAGAAATACTGATCATATTATTTCTTCCCTGAGGCAAGGCTTTCTGTACATCGGCTACTGAATTTACCGGCTGACCATTCACTTTAGTAATGATTAAACCTTTTTCTACGCCTATATTATCAAAAGCTTTTCCGGTAACTACTGAAGTAACCACAACACCACCATTTATTCCGAACTTGGTTTTTTGTGCCTGAGTCGCCGGTGCAAATGTTGCGCCTAATTTAGAAACTTCAACACTTTTTGCAGCAGTATTGTTTGCGGTTAAGCCTACACTTGATTCGCCTTTTAATGTTACCGTGATATCTTTTAGTGAACCATCTCTTAATACGCTTAACTTCACTTTATCACCTGGATTTAAACGGCCGATTCTTTCCTGCAAATCAGGCGAATCATTAATTACTGTGCCATCAACTTTCTTAATGATATCACCTTTTTTAATTCCTGCAGCAGCACCACCTCCACCAGCAACAACATCACTCACATATAAACCACTTACTTCAGAAGTAGTAATTCCTTCTGGTTTCTCATCTCCACTTAACGGATAAAAGTTAACGCCAATATAACCACGTTTAACCGATCCATATTTCATAAAATCATCAACAATTTTACGGGCCAGGTTTACTGGAATAGCAAAACCATAACCTTGGTTGTAGCCACTTTGTGAAGCGATTGCAGAATTTATACCCACTAACTCGCCGTTCGCATTAACTAAAGCACCACCACTGTTACCAGGGTTAATGGCTGCATCTGTTTGAATAAATGATTCGATACTGGTATTAGCAGGAGCCTGTGGTCTTTTACCCGTACGTTGATATTCGCGATATTCTTCTTCAGTTATTTCGTTGCCTTGCTGCTCACGACCAATAATACCAATGCTTCTGTTTTTTGCACTCACAATACCAGCAGTAACGGTAGTTTGTAAATCGAGCGGGAAACCCACTGCCAATACCCATTCCCCTACCTGAACATTGTCAGAGTTACCCATTTTCACTACAGGTAATCCTGTCGCATTAACTTTAATTAAGGCCAAATCAGTATTTGGGTCACGTCCGATTACTGTAGCTTCAACTTTACGTCTGTCAGTTAAAACCACTTCTACTTTTGATGCGTTTTCAACTACGTGATTATTGGTTACGATATAGCCATCCTGACTGATGATTACGCCTGAACCAGATGCTGCCCTTGGTTGGCGTTGCATTTGGCGGCCGCCTCCACCGAAGAAATCATCGAACATATCAAATGGCGAAGAACTTCTGCTGCCACCACCGCTTTTCGCTTCATAAGTTGTTTTAATATGGACAACTCCAGGAGCAACTGCAGCTGCAGCTTGTGTAAAATCAGCTGTACCAGCCGAAGAAACTTTTAGAGGATTGTTGGCAAAGTATAGGTTCTGTTTTTCAGAAATTGTACTTCCAGTTTGGTTACGCTCAAATAGTTTGTAACCTCCAATTGCTGCTGCCCCACCTATAAAAGCAGCTAACACGGTAATTCCTAATATTTTTTTCATGTGTTTGTATATTGTTTTTTAATGGTCATGAAGCTATTAAAAGCTTTTTTTGTCGTTTGTGGCTAGCTTTTAATGGTTTCATGTGTTTGTATATTGTTTTTTAATGGTCATGAAGCTATTAAAAGCTTTTGTTGTTTGCGGTTAGCTTTTAATGGTTTCATGTGTTTGTATATTGTTTTTTAATGGTCATGAACTAAGATAAGCCTTATTGCTAGCGATTTGTTTGCTTATGATAATTCATTATTTTCAAATTTGCGAGAGCATTTATTCACTTTGTTTAAGCAGAATGCTCCAGCAGTTTTTATCTGCTCAAATTTTCTTTCGTAAGTTTATTCAAATTTAATACCATATAAACGATATTTGTATTGCTAAAGCACTTAATGTCGTGTTAAAAAATGTTAAATCAATTAACGGCTGCATTTAAGTAACTTTTGCAACTCAAATATTGCATTTAAAAATGAAGGTTTCATGAAATCCAGCAAATGCTTTATTAAGTTTACTGACAAATTTACATCATGTATAAAGCCATTAGGCTATTTTCAATAACATCCAATGAAAATTAACTTCTTTAAATACCAAGGCGCAGGTAACGATTTTATTTTGATAGATCATACGCTAAGTCCGTTAAAAGACATTGACAATAATTGGATAGCCCAGCTTTGTGATAGAAGATTTGGTATTGGTGCAGATGGCCTTATGTTCTTAACAAAACATCCTGATTTTGATTTCGAGATGCATTATTTCAATGCCGATGGTAAATTAGGAAGTATGTGTGGCAATGGTGGAAGATGTATTGTTGCTTTCGCCAAAAACCTTGGCATAATTGATAATGAAACAAACTTTTTGGCAGTAGATGGTCCGCATTATGCCAGAATTTCAGCATCTGGTGATTGGGTAGAACTACAAATGATTGATGTGGATCACATCACAAATGATATTGATGCCTTTGTTTTAAATACAGGATCTCCTCACTATGTTGCCTTCCAGAAAGATTTGAAGAATTTTGACGTTTTTACCGAAGGCAAGAAAATCCGCTATAACGAGATTTACAGCGCCAAAGGCATTAACGTAAATTTTGTGGAAGATATGGGCGACCACTTGTTCGTAAGAACTTATGAACGCGGTGTTGAAGATGAAACTTATGCTTGTGGTACAGGGGTAACTGCAGTTGCAATGGCGATGGCGAAACACAAATCGCAAACGGGCCACATTAAAACAGACATTAAAGTTTTGGGTGGCGATATTAAAATCGAATTTGATTACGATGGAGCAAACTTTACAAATGTGTTTTTATGCGGACCAGCTAAATTGGTTTTCGAAGGGCAATTGTAAATGGCCTAACTACCTCTTCGCCATTTTAACAAAAATTGTATTTTTTGCAAGTTGATTTAAACTTGTCTGATTTCTAAATAAGATCTTAATATCCATAAAGTGTATAATCTACACTAACAGCATCCTAAAAACTGGCTATTTTAAGCGTCAGCTACACAATATTTTATTCTGTTTTAAACCAATTTAACAGGCTTTAACAATGTGTCGCAAGATATTTACACACAACATAAAGTTGTAAAAAATCAATCAAATTACTCTATAACAATAGTTTAACCCAATCTAATGGCATTTTAATTTAAAAAATAAATCAATCGATTGATTAAATGACAGAATTTGGACAGACATATTTTTTTTTAGGCTTTATTTTTGGGCAGAAATCGGCAGGTTAAAAACCAAATTTTAACAACGTTTTCAAACTCCGGAAATTAAATTTAAACACACAGAAATAGTCCATGAGAAAAGTAACAACTCTCTTTTTTAGCATGAGCCTCGCTATGCTTTTAGCATCATGCGGAAATAATGATGAACAAAAGAAGGCAGCCGCCGCCGCGGCCGCTGGCCCGCAAGCCTATCCTGTTTTTACGGTTAATGCACAAACAACAGAATTAAATTCAGATTACCCAGCTACCATTGAAGGAATTCAAAATATTGATATCCGCCCAAAAATTGATGGTTTCATTCAAAAAATATTGGTAGATGAAGGTCAGGTTGTTAAAAAAGGGCAATTATTGTTTACCATCATGGCGCCACAATATGAACAAGAAGTGAGAACGGCCAGAGCAGCGATTAGCAGCGCCGAAGCTGATGTAAATGCTGCACAATTGCAGGTAAACAAAACCAAGCCGTTGGTTGAAAAAGATATTATTAGCAAGTATGATTTAGATGCCGCTCAATTAACCTTACAAAGCAGAAAGGCTGCATTGGCTCAAGCTCGTGCAACTTTAGTTAATGCACAGGTTAATTTAGGCTACACATCCATCACAAGTCCGGTTGATGGCGTTGTGGGCAGTATCCCATTCAGAAATGGTAGTTTGGTAAGCAGTTCAAGCACTGAACCCTTAACTACGGTTTCCAATACCTCAAAGGTTTATGCTTACTTTTCATTGAATGAGAAACAACTTTTAGACTTTTCGAAAACCTATAAAGGAAATACTTTGGCTCAGCAAATGAAGAATATTCCAGCGGTAAGCCTGGTTCTGGCTGATGGAAATGTATATGCTCAAAATGGTAAAATCGAATCCATTAACGGTCAAATTAACACCGCAACTGGTTCAGCAAGTTTGAGAGCTACTTTTCCAAATCCAATTTCTCTTTTAAAATCTGGCGCAAGTGCTTCGGTTAGAATACCACAAAAAGTTGAAAACGCGATTCTTGTACCGCAGAAATCAACTATCGATTTACAGGGAAAGAAATTTGTTTATGTTTTGGGCGATTCGTCTAAAATCATTAGCACTGAAATTCAGATTATGGATTTGGCTAAGGATAAGTTTTATGTGGTAACAAAGGGTTTAAAAGCCGGCGATAAAATTGTGCTGGAGGGTTTCCAATCTTTAAAAGATGGTGCAAAAATCAAACCCGAAGAACAAAGTGCCGATTCAGTTTATGCTGATATTAAAAAATAGTTTTATTGCTAATTGAGCCAAAGGCATCCCTTTGAGATAATTTAATATTATGTTTAAGAAATTTATAGAAAGACCGGTTCTATCAACAGTTATATCCATCATCATCGTTATTCTCGGTGTTTTAGGTTTAGCTACGTTGCCGGTTTCACAATATCCGGAAATTGCTCCTCCAACGGTGCAGGTTTCTACTTCATACCAAGGTGCGAACGCTGATGTGGTAATGAATAGCGTAGTTGTTCCGCTAGAGGAACAAATTAATGGTGTAGAAGACATGACTTATATGACTTCTACCGCAAGTAACGATGGTACTGCAACCATAACCATCAACTTTAAATTAGGTACCAATCCCGATTTAGCTGCCGTAAACGTTCAAAACAGGGTAGCAAGGGCAACAAGTTTACTACCTGCAGAGGTGACAAGATCGGGTGTAATCACCGCCAAAAGACAGGCCAGTAACGTTTTAATCTTTGGTTTATATAGTGATGATCCATCTTATGATCAAAAGTTTTTACAGAACTATGCTAACATCAATATCATTCCGCAAATTAAGCGTATTAATGGTGTAGGAGATGCGAGTGCATTCGGTACACTTGACTATACCATGCGTATTTGGTTAAAACCAGATGTAATGGCAACTTATGGTTTAGTACCCAGCGATGTAAATACTGCCCTGGCCGATCAAAACGTTGAGGCTGCGCCGGGCCAGTTCGGTGAACAGGGAGATCAGGCTTTCCAGTACACTTTGAAATATACAGGCCGGTTAAAAGATGAAGCTCAGTTTAGCAACATCATCATTAAAACAGATGCCAACGGGCAGATCCTTCGCCTAAAAGATATTGCCAGAATCGAACTTGGTGCACAGAGTTATGCCAGTTCAGTGAGATTCAATGGAAAACCTGCTTTAGGTATCGCCATTAACCAAACGGCTGGATCTAATGCGAAAGAGGTAATAGAAAACTCCATTACTACTCTTGATGAAGCGCAAAAATCGTTTCCAAAAGGAGTACACTACGCTACTTTGGTTAACGTAAACGACTTCCTTGATGCATCGATTGAGAAAGTAATCCACACCTTAATCGAAGCTTTTATTTTAGTGTTCCTGGTGGTTTTCATTTTCTTGCAAGATTTCCGCTCTACTTTAATTCCGGCGATTAGTGTTCCGGTAGCAATTGTCGGTACGTTTTTCTTCCTGAGTTTATTTGGTTTCACCATAAACCTATTAACTTTATTTGCCTTGGTGCTTGCCATAGGTATCGTAGTGGATGATGCGATTGTGGTAGTAGAAGCGGTTCACGCCAAACTTGATGAAGGTTACACGGATGCTAAAAAAGCAACTGTTGATGCCATGGACGACATCAGTGGAGCAATCATCTCGATTACCCTTGTAATGGCAGCGGTATTTATTCCAGTGAGTTTTATTCAAGGTTCATCTGGGGTATTCTATAAACAATTCGGTTTAACATTAGCCATCTCGATCATTTTATCTGCGATTAATGCCCTAACGTTGAGTCCAGCTTTGTGTGCCTTATTTTTAAAACCTCATCAAGATGATCACGGTAAGAAGAAAAATTTCCTTGAGCGTTTTTATGGCGCCTTCAATACTTCATTTGATGCGGTAACAGGTAAATACAAGAAGTCAATCGGCTTTTTAGCTAAAAAGAAATGGATTGTTGGTTTAGGAATTGCCTTGTTTACTGTTGTTTTAGTTTGGACAATGAATACAACTCCAAAAGGTTTCGTACCGAATGAAGATTTAGGAACCATTATGTCTGACATTTCATTACCAGCAGGAACATCGCAGGAAGAAACCAGTATTGTAATTGCCAAAATTGACAGCATTGCACATAAAATCCCTGAAATTAAAAACTCACTACGTGTAGTAGGTCGTAGTATGATTTCGGGTTCGGGTAGTTCTTACGGAATGGTAATTGCCCGTTTATCTCCATGGGATGAGCGTAAACGTGATGTGAAAGCTATTATCGGTGAATTGTTCGCCAAAACAGCAACTATTAAGGGTGCAAAAATCATTTTCTTTGCTCCACCAACCATCCAGGGTTTTGGTACGAGCGGTGGTTTTGAATTTCAGTTACAGGACAAAACCGGAGGCGATATCAAGAAATTTAATGAGGTAGGTAACACATTTTTAGCCGCATTGAGTCAGCGTCCGGAAATCCAATATGCCTCTACCTCTTTTAATCCTAACTTTCCACAATATCAAATTGATGTGAATGTTGCCAAGGTAAAACAGGCAGGTTTAACAGTTGCCGATGTTTTAGGGGTAATGCAAGGTTATTACGGTGGTGTTTATGCCTCAAACTTTAACAAGTTTGGTAAACAGTTTAGGGTAATGTATCAGGCAGATGCCCAATATCGTGCGAATGAGCAAACGCTAACCCGTATTTTTGTGCGAAACAAAGATGGACAAATGGCGCCGGTTTCAGAGTTTATCACGTTATCAAAAGTTTATGGTCCGCAAGCAATTTCCCGTTTCAACTTATTTACATCTATTGCTGTTACGGGTAACCCTAATGCTGGCTTCAGTTCGGGTGATGCATTAGCAGCTGTTCAGGAAGAGGCGGCAAAGCATTTACCTGCAGGTTATGGTTATGAATTCTCCGGTTTATCCCGTGAGGAGATGAGCAGTGGCAGTCAAACTATTTTTATCTTTCTATTGTGCGTGATCTTCGTTTACTTTTTGCTGGCTGCTCAATATGAAAGTTATATCTTACCTCTGGCTGTTTTAATATCTCTTCCTGTTGGTTTAGCCGGAACGTTTATTTTCGACAAGATTTTCGGTATCGATAACAACATCTACACGCAGATTACACTGATTATGCTTGTAGGTTTATTAGCCAAAAATGCCATTCTGATTGTAGAATATGCCGTAGATAGACGCCGCAAAGGAATGAGTATTGTTAATGCCGCAATTGATGGTGCAACAGCCCGTTTGCGTCCAATCTTAATGACTTCGTTCGCCTTTATTTTAGGTTTATTGCCGTTAATGCTTTCCTCTGGTGTAGGTGCATCAGGAAATAAATCAATTGGTACAGGTGCGGTTGGCGGGATGTTAATTGGTACCATCTTCGGAATTTTCGTTATTCCTGCCTTATTTATTGTGTTCCAATCTTTACAGGAAAGAATAAGTAACAAGTCGCCTTTCGATGAAGGAATTGAGAAAGAGCAAACGCCAGAAGAATACGAATTAGCAACGGCTAACAGTAAACATTAATTAAATCGAACATGAAATTCACATATAAGCATTCCATTTTTATCGGTTTTACCATCCTTAGCTTAAGCGCCTGTGTAACTCAGAAATACAGTCGTCCACAGGTTAAGAATGAGGGTTTATACCGAGACATTAATACCACCGATACAACAACCATGGCAGATTTGCCATGGAAAAGCCTGTTCTCTGATACGACATTACAATCTTTAATTCAACAGGGAATAAATGAAAATCTTGATCTGAAACAGGCTATTGAGCGCATCAGGATTTCTGAGGCAACCTTGCGTCAAAGTCGTGCAGCTTTTTTGCCAAGCTTACAGGCTGATGTTTCGGTTACTGACGCAAAGCAATCACAAGCGGCATTAAATTTTCCTGCCGGGATTAACATTAACCTGGAAACGCAAACCTACCGAGCCGCTTTAAGTACAGCATGGGAAGCCGATATCTGGGGAAAACTGAGCAGCGCTAAACGTGGTGCTTTCGCAACTTTGCTTCAGAGTGATGCAACAAAACGAGCCGTTCAAACACAGTTGATTGCCACTATTGCCAATAGTTACTATACTTTGCTTGCTTTAGATAAACAATTGGCGATTACAGAACAAACGATTAAAATCAGAACAGAGGATGTTGAAACCATGAAAGCTTTGAAAGAAGGTGCAGTGGTAAATGGAGCTGCAGTTGTTCAGAGTGAAGCAAATTTATACGCTGCTCAGGTAACAATCCCTGATTTAAAAAGAAGTATTAAAGAAGCTGAAAATGCTTTAAGTGTGGTGTTGGCTAAAGCACCAGGAACAATCAACCGAACTACGCTAGATCAACAGTTGCCGTATACAAATTTACAAACTGGTGTATCGGCACAGCTTTTACAAAACCGTCCGGATGTAATCGCTGCTGAATTTGGTTTCAGAGCTGCTTTTGAAAATACAAATGTAGCTAAAACTTATTTCTACCCTGCTTTAACTTTAACCGCTACCGGTGGCTTAACCAGTTTACAATTGGGTAACTTCTTCGATAATTCTATCTTTTACAACCTGGTAGGCGGATTAACGCAGCCTATTTTTGCTAAAGGGGCAAACAAAGCTCGTTTAACTACAGCACAGGCCAATCAACAAATTGCTTTTTATACTTTTCAACAAGCGCTTTTAACTGGCGGACAAGAGGTGTCAAATGCTTTGTATGCCTATCAAACTGCTGCTGAAAAAGAAGAAACCAGAGCCAAGCAAATTGCTTCGTTAACTAAAGCAGTTGATTTTACTAAAGAATTATTGCGTTACAGTTCGGCAACAAATTATACTGACGTTTTAACTTCAGAGCAAAGTTTATTAACTGCTCAGTTGAGTGGGATAAACGACAGATTACAAAAACTACAGTCGGTGGTTAATTTATACCGTGCCCTTGGTGGTGGTTGGAAATAACCAATTGAGTTTAGATTTTATGATTTACGATTTTAGATTCAAAAGAATTTAGAGATGGAGTATAATTGATTCCCTAATCTTAATGCTAAAATCGTAAATCATTTATACATACCCTTACTGTCGATAAAATCAATTACCTTATCCGGCAAAAAGAATTGTACATTTTTTCCCTCTTTAACTGCTTTTCTAATAAATGTTGAAGAAATCTCCATCAAAGGTGTATCTGTAAAAGTTATCGCCGGATGGTTTTGCCACTCGCTCACATCTGCTCCAGGCCGTGGATAAACATAAATTTGATAATTCTTCAGAAGTACCTCATAGTTTTTCCATTTTTTAAACGATACCAGATTATCTGCTCCCATAATCAAAACAAACTCTTTGGTAGGATAACGTTCGTGAAGGTGTGTTAATGTATCAATAGTGTAGGATGGTTGAGGCAATGAAAATTCAATGTCGCTCACTTTTATGTTCTCTGTTTTGTGGGTAGCAAGGGTTGCCATTTCCAGGCGGTCGTACATGTTTGATAAACCACCTTTATCTTTTAAAGGATTATGAGGCGAAACCACTAACCAAACTTCATCAAGGCCAGTATGATTTGCCATATAGTTGGCTATAATCAAATGCCCGGTATGTATGGGGTTATAGGAGCCGAAGAATAGACCAGTTTTCAATTTACAGTTTTCAGTTTAAACCAAATTCGTCATTGCGAGGCACGAAGCAATCTTATTGAAATTTCAAATGTAGATCGTCAAAATGAGATTGCTTCGTGCCTCGCAATGACGACCTAGAAGTGGACTGGTTAACGCTGCAAAAAGCTTCTCACCAACTCTTCTGCTTCAGCACAAGCCGTAGCCAAATCATAGTTTTTAAGAACTACGTCGAATTTATCAGCGTAGGTTAATTCCTTTTCTGCCTTAACAAAACGTTCCTGCAGTTTTTCCGGGCTATCGGTTCCCCTGCCGCTCAAACGTTCTTTTAAAACATCTAACGATGGTGGCTGAACAAAAATAGCCAGCGCATCTTCTTCGTATTTTCTTTTTAAACGAAGGCCGCCTTCTACATCGATATCAAAAATTACATGTTTATCATCGTTCCAGATGCGCTCAATTTCAGAACGTAGGGTACCGTAAAAAGTTCCATTATAAACTTCCTCAAACTCTACAAATTCCTGGCGGGCAACTTTATGAAGAAATTCTTCCTTACTGATAAAATAATAATCGTTTTCGTGAGTTTCTGCGCCCCTTGATTCGCGAGTAGTTGCTGAAATCGAAAAGCTTAGTTCAGGAAACTTAGCTAATAAGTGGTGTACAATAGTTGTTTTACCTGCTCCTGATGGCGCTGAAAATATGATTAATTTACCTTGTTTCATTCTCTTAAGCATAAAGACAAAAGCAAAAAGTCCAAAGCTTTAGTCTTTGAGCTTTAAGCTTTAAGCTTTTTATAATACGTTTAATAACTGTTCTTTAATTTTTTCTAACTCCTCTTTCATGCCAACAACATATTGTTGCATTTGTGCATCGTTTGCCTTTGCACCCATTGTATTAATTTCTCTTCCTATTTCCTGCGAAATGAAACCCATTTTTTTACCATTTGCTTCTTTACTGGCCAAGGTTTGCAAAAAATAATCACAATGACTTTTTAAACGTGTTTTTTCTTCTGTGATATCAATCTTATCGATATAATAAATCAGTTCTTGTTCAAAACGGTTCTGATCGATATTAACTTTACCTACTGCATCTTCTAAAAACTGAGAAAATTTATCGCGGATTGCGGCAATTCTTTTCGGTTCCAGTTCCTCAACTGATTTGAAGTAAGCAAGAATATTTTTGATTCTTAACTCTAAATCGGCTTTCAAAACCGCACCCTCATCTTCTCTAAATCTGTTGAAATTGGCCAGGGCCTGAGTAAATATTTGATATAAATGATTCCATTCATCTTCACTCACGCTTTCTTCTTTGTAAGAAATTACATCAGGAAAGGTTAAAGCCGTTTGCAGGAGGTTAGTACTATTTGCCCCTAATTCCGAATTGACAGAAACCAGTTGATTGTAATAATGACTTAATAAAGCAGTATTAATAGTAGCCCCCGTAACTTCTCCACTCGATCGCTCTACGTTAATGCTCAAACTCACTTTACCACGTTCGATATCTTTGCTACAAACGTTGCGTAGAATTAATTCTTTATCGGAAAAAGCTTTAGGATATTTTAAATTCAGCTCAAGAAATTTGCTGTTGAGTGATTTGATTTCGACACTGTACTTTGCATTTGCATAATCGGCTGTTGCTAAGCCGTATCCTGTCATGGATTTTATCATGCGCAAAGATAGAAAAATTAGTTTAGAGTTTATTGATGAGGTTTGCGCATATATCATAGCGAATAAACTGGATGATCCTGTACAGGCATTAACGTTTATTTAACAAATTAAAGGTTAACAAATGTTAATTTTACAGGAAAATTAAACCTAAAATGAGGGCATTTTTTCTGTTATGGTTAGTTTTCATGCTGATGACAATTGGCAGCAGAATTTATGCACAAGATGTTTTGGTCAAAGGAGTAATCATAGAGAAAGGTACGAACATTCGGATCGCTTTAGGTGTTATAACCAATAAGCATTCGGGGAAAGCGGTTGGCAGTAATGATTTAGGCATATTTAATCTCAAAGTTAATTTGGGAGATACCCTATTAATAGAAAAGAGAAACTTTGTTTCCCAGCAAATTGTGGTGAATAGCAATAAAGATATTTTGATTTATTTAGTTAGATCAAGCGTTACCCTGGATGAAGTAACAGTAAAAGGGAAAACAAAAATCGAAGACTTGCAAGAAATCAGGAGAGAATTCAAGCGCCAGGGTTCTTTTTACGAAGGTAAACCACCCTTAGCTTTGCTTAATCCACTAAACGGAAGTCCGCTGACTTTCTTTTATGAACTATTCGGCAAAACACCTGCTAAAGCACGACGTTTTAAACGGTACTATGATAAAGAAATAAGGTTAATGCAAGTGGATAATTTTTTTAATAAAACCCTGGTTAGCAAGCATACGCCTCTGGAAGGAAAAAATTTAGACAAATTTATGCTTGAATATTCACCTACAGCTGAAATGGTGAAACACTGGAACAATTACGATGCTGTAAATTATATAAAGTTATCTGCTAAAAAATTCGCAGATACTTTAAAAAATTAATACGAATGAAATTTTTAAAACTTGCAATCTTACCGCTAATATTAATCCTCATTAGCTTCAGTTTAAAGGCCCAGGACTTTATTGTTAAAGGCGTGGTTTTTGAGAAAGGGGCTAACATCCGCGTAGCACTGGCAGAAATAACCAATGAACGTACGCAAATGGGCGTTGGCAGTAACGACCTTGGTTTTTTTCAGCTTAAAGCCCGGGTTGGAGATACACTTTTAATTACTAAGCGGAACTTAACCGATCAACGAATTGTTGTTCTCGGAACGCAAGATATCCTGATTTATTTGCTTAGGGAAAGTACAATGTTAAATGAAGTGACCATTGTCGGCAATACAAAAAAACAGGATCTTGAAGATCTAAAGCGAGAGTTTCAGAATAAGGGAGTATACAATGGTGGCAAATCATCCTTTCTGTCTGCTATTTTCCAACCTTTAAACGGCCTTTACAATTTGATTGGCAAGGAGCCAAAAAATGCCAGAAGATTTGGAAGATATGCTGATAATGAATTGAAACAGTCGCAGATTGATGTATATTTTAATCAAACCATCATCAAGAATAATACGCAGCTAACTGGCGATACACTTGAGCGGTACATGTTGGATTGTCGTCCGGAATTTGACAAAGCGCAATACTGGAATAGTTACGATTATATCAAATACATAAAAGAATCATCAAAGAAATTTACAGATACTTTAGGAAAAGGAAAATAGTTTTCAGTCGGCAATCTGCGAATCGCAGTTTTCAGCTTGTAAGTTTACATTTTTCAGTTAACCACTTTATCCGATTAACTAAGATAAGTTAATAAGCGATCAAGTTATATAGAAAGTGCCTCACAGGCCTTTTCTGCAGCCAGTTTTTCTGCATTCTTTTTGTTGTAATCTCTACCTGTACCATGTTTTTCGCCATCAACTATGGCACTGATGGTAAACAGTTTTGCACTTTCACCTTCTCCATTTTGTACAAGTTCAAAGGTCACATCTTTGCCGTGGCGCTGACACCATTCGATTAATTTACTTTTGAAATTGGTTTCGGTAAGTTCTAGAGTATGAATATCAATGTGCGGTTTAACAATTCTACGCAATAAAAATTCTTTGGTGAAATTGTATCCTTTATCCATGTAAATAGCACCCACAATCGCTTCAAAAGCATCGCCTAACATCGAATTATGCTTGGTTTGAATACTTACAGAACGCTGATCGAATTGAATAAGCTTATCAAATCCAATTTTTTTTGCCAACTGGTTTAAGTTTGCCCGGTTCACAATTTTCGAACGCATTTCGGTTAAAAAACCTTCTTCCTTGTAAGGATAGTGTTTGAAAAGCAATTCTGCTATTACAGAACCCAGAACCGCATCACCTAAAAACTCTAAACGCTCATTGCTACTTCTGCTACCGTTTTTTAAAACCTTCGCCACAGAACGATGTCTGAACGCCATTTTGTATAGCGTAACATTACCAGGTACAAAGCCCAAAATATTCTTCAGCTTTTTTACAAACTCCTTTTCGGGAGAGAGATAAAGTTTATATAATTTTAATATCGGCATTAAATAAATAACACAATTAGCGGCTAATTAGCATATTTAACTAAGTTATCTATTTTTAATTAGCATACAAAATTATATAGCAAAGCTGCGTATTTTAATCTTCGTATTTCTTGAAAATCACTGAAGCATTGTGACCACCAAAACCGAAAGTATTACTTAATGCAGCTCTAACTTCGCGTTTTTGAGCTTTGTTGAAAGTAAAATTTAGTTTAGGATCAAAGGCAGGATCATCTGTAAAGTGATTAATTGTAGGAGGTACAATATCATTTTGAACAGAAAGAATTGCGGCAATCGCTTCAACAGCACCGGCAGCACCCAATAGGTGACCAGTCATTGATTTTGTAGAACTGATATTTAAACGGTAGGCATCTTCACCGAAAAGATCAGCAATGGCTTTGGTTTCGCTAATATCGCCAAGCGGCGTAGAAGTACCATGAACATTGATGTAGTCGATATCGGCAGTAGTTAAACCAGCGTCTTTTAAAGCATTAGTCATTACCATTCTGGCACCTAAACCTTCCGGGTGCGGAGCGGTGATGTGATTTGCATCAGCACTCATTCCGCCACCAACAAGTTCTGCATAAATTTTTGCACCTCTTGCTTTTGCGTGTTCAAGTTCTTCCAAAATAATAGTTCCTGCACCTTCACCAGCCACAAAACCATCACGATCCTTATCAAAAGGACGAGATGCTGTTTGAGGATCGTCGTTACGTGTAGATAATGCATGCATGGCATTGAAACCACCCATTCCTGCTTCATTAATAATGGCTTCAGAACCACCGCTGATAATCACATCAGCCATACCCAAACGGATATAGTTGAAGGCATCAATCATCGCATTGGTAGATGAAGCGCATGCCGAAACAGTTGCAAAATTTGGCCCACGTAAGCCATATTTGATAGAGATATGCCCTGGAGCGATATCAATAATCATCTTCGGAATAAAAAATGGATTGTATCTTGGCGTACCATCTCCCTTAGCAAAATTCGAAATTTCATCTAAGAAAGTTTTCAATCCACCTATGCCAGCACCCCAGATTACGCCGATACGGTTGGTGTCTAATTTTTCGAAATCAAAACCACCATCCTTTACAGCCTCTTCTGTTGCAACTAACGCATATTGTACAAACGGATCAAGCTTGCGGGCTTCTTTTTTCTCCAAAAAATCTTCCGGATTAAAGTTTTTTACCTCACATGCGAATTTGGTTTTGAACTTCTCAGTATCAAAACCTTTAATAGGAGCAGCGCCACTCACCCCGTTAGTCAATCCTTCCCAAAAATCAGGAACATTATTGCCTATAGGAGTGAGCGCACCCAACCCTGTTACTACTACTCTTTTTAATTCCATTTATACTGAAAAAGCGTAATTCTATTTAACGTTTTTTTCCAAATAAGCGATTGCTTGACCAACTGTACCGATGGTTTCAGCCTGATCGTCAGGAATAGCTACATTGAATTCTTTTTCAAATTCCATAATTAACTCTACGGTATCTAAAGAATCTGCACCTAAATCGTTGGTGAATGAAGCCTCTGGCGTAACTTCGCTTTCGTCAACACCTAGTTTTTCTACGATAATAGCCTTAACTCTTGAAGCAATATCAGACATAATTTTATAATTTAATGGTTAAATAATTCTGTGCAAAGAAAAATAAATTCTTACAATTTTCAAATGTTTTTATTTCGACACGTATTTTTGGTGTCTTAATAACACAGCGAATATAGAATTAGTTTTTTAATTTCGTTCTGTAAATAATTTATTTCGATTTGAACAGAACTTACCTGAAATTAACGTTAGACCTTGATTTTATACTAATTGCGATTACTGCGCCCCTAAAAGACTATGTGCTTTGCCACAAAATTAATACGAGGTTAAATACGCAATTTGAGAAAATTGATGACCACGAAATATTTTTTAACATTGATGAACCTGCCTGGTCTTTTTCGAAATATTACTTTTTTGTGGAGCAGGGAGAAGTTGAATATTATCTGATTAGTAACAGAAGTAGCGATGGATTACTGGTACCGGAGATGGGAAATGTTGATTTTTTTATTATAATTAAAGAATTTATCGATAAGGAAGATCTCAATTATTTGATAAACGGATTAAACAAACTGCCTGATATTCAGGTAGCTGCAAAAATAGACCCGACTAAATTAAAAAGCAAAGAGAATTTGGTAATATAAAAATTATATACTTGGTGTATTAAATACACTATATTTGAGGGTTATAAACAACGAACAAAAAAACAAAATATATAAAATTTAATGCAGTTTAATTACTTTAGATAATTAATTAGCGCTTTCTGAAACTGCATTGCTAAAATCAATTAATTAAATGAAACCTTTTCATTCCAGAACTAAAATTGTAGCCACGCTTGGCCCGGCATCAGCAAAACCAGATGTATTATATAGTATGTTTAACGCAGGTTTGGATGTTTGCCGTCTGAATTTTTCACATGGTTCTCAGGCAGATCATCAGGCAGTTTTAGACACCATCCGCGATTTAAACAAGAAATACGATTATAACGTTGGTATTCTTGCTGATTTACAAGGTCCGAAAATTCGTATCGGATTAGTAAAAGAAGGTGGAATTAACCTGATTAACGGTAAAACTACCATTATCACTACTCAAGAATGTATTGGTAATGAAGAGCGTATTTATATCACTTATCAAAACTTCCCTCAAGATGTTCAGGCAGGCGAAATCATTCTTTTGGATGACGGTAAGCTACAAATGAAAGTTTTATCAACCAATCTTAAAGATGAAGTGGTTTGCGAGATTGTTCACGGTGGAATTTTAACTTCAAGAAAAGGGGTAAACCTTCCAAATACTAAAGTTTCTATCCCGTCTTTAACTCCAGAAGATCGTGAAAATTTAGAATTTGTTCTTGAAAACGATGTAGAATGGATCGGTTTGTCTTTCGTTCGTAAAGCTGAAGATATCATCGAACTTAAAAATATTATTGCGGAACGTGGCAAAACAGCTCGTGTAATTGCAAAAATTGAAAAACCAGAAGCCATTGCGAACATTGATGAAATCATCGCCGTAACGGATGGTATTATGGTTGCCCGTGGAGATTTGGGTGTAGAATGTCCGATGGAAGAAGTTCCTTTGTTACAGAAAATGATTGTTGCCAAATGTAGAGCAGCTTCAAAACCGGTAATCGTGGCAACACAGATGTTAGAAAGCATGATCACTACACCTCGCCCTACTCGTGCTGAAGTAAACGATGTGGCTAACTCTGTTTTAGATGGTGCTGATGCGGTAATGTTAAGTGGCGAAACTTCAGTTGGAGAATTTCCATTGATCGTGATTGAAACGATGCAAAAAATTATTCAAAACATTGAGCAGAATAACTATCCATTCAATCCTGATAAGTTTTTAAAACCAAAATCACCTTCGTTTTTAAGCGATGCGATTTGTGACTCTGCCTGTTTCTTAGCTAAGCAAACCAATGCAGTTGGTATTGTTTCGATGACATTGAGTGGCTATACAGCTTTTGAAATTTCTAGTCACAGACCAGAGGCCTTAACATTCATTTTCACAAGCAATAGAGCACTTTTAAATGCAGTGAGCTTACTTTGGGGAGTTAGAGGTTTTTACTATGATAAGTGGGAAAGCACAGATAACACCATTATCGAGGTTAACGAATTCTTAAAAAGCAAGAAACTGGTTAAACAAGGTGATATTTTAATTAACACCGCAGCTATTCCAATTGAAGCTAAAGGTAAAACTAACATGCTAAAAATTACGGTTGTTGATTAATTTCAACATCTTTAAATAATAAATGCTTCCAATTTATTTTGGAAGCATTTTTTTTGAATAAAAAATATATTTTTGCAATCCATTCCGGAGAGGTGTCAGTCTAAAGGACCCCCTATGGGGAGTGGTCGATCGAGCACACTTGGAAAATTTACTGCAACTTTTTAAAAAGTAGTATACTTGCTTAAAATGTGTTATGTTTTATAGTTGCATTTTAAAAAGCTTAAAAGACGGAAGATATTATTACGGTAGTACCGAAAACCTAGATTTGAGATTAATTAAGCATAATAAGGGAGATGTGAAATCAACAAAAGGAAGAAGACCTTTTATCATTCATTTTTACGAAGTGTTTGGTACAAGAAGTGAGGCTTTCAAAAGAGAACAATATTACAAATCAGTAAATGGTTACATTTATTTGAAAGAACAAAACATTATATAATCCGGAGAGGTGTCAGAGTGGTCGATCGAGCACGCTTGGAAAGCGTGTGTACTTCACGGTACCGCGGGTTCGAATCCCGCCCTCTCCGCAAAAATGCCACCTTGAAAAAGGATGGCATTTTTTGTTGGTATACTTCCGAGCTCCATTTTGGCCTTTATCATTTGTATTATTCTTGCTAAATTAAGCTGATCTGCCAAAACAGTATTAATTTTATCCCAAAGATCAACCAACTAACTATTATGAATAAATATTGGCTATTCTTATCAGCCTTTGCACTTGCTGCTACCGCGAATGCGCAGCAAAAAGTTTTAACTGCGAAAGATTATGAACATGCTGAAAGCTTTATGGCTTACAACACTGCAAAATACATCGATAATGGCAGCGTTTCTCCAAACTGGCTGGAAGGAGATAAGTTTTGGTTTACATTGAAAAATGCTACCGGAACCCAAACTTTCTTGGTAGATCCTGAAAAAAAGACTAAAGCAATTACTACTGACTATGGCAGTGGCACATCTGCACCAGCATCGCCTAATAGAAGAAGGAATTCGGGAAGTGAGGTGTTTTCTCCAGATGGCAAAAAGGCAATCTTAATCAAAGATTACAATTTGTACGTAAAAGATGTTGCATCGGGAAAACTTACGCAGTTAACCACAGATGGAATAAAAGATTACGGTTATGCTACTGACAATGCTGGCTGGAAACATAGCGATGCCCCAATATTGCGCTGGTCGCCGGATTCGAAAAAGATTACCACTTTTCAGCAGGATCAACGAAACTCAAAAGACATGTATCTGGTAACCACAAATGTAGGTGCACCAAAATTAGAGGCCTGGAAATATCCTTTGCCTGGAGATAAATCGATCGCTACCATAAGAAGAGTAATCATTGAGGTAGAAAATCCAAAAGTGATTGCAATCAATGTTGCGCCTGATCAACATCGTGGCACCCTGAGCGATGATATTTCGAGCAGTGGAACATTCGATGATATTGATTGGAAAGCAGATGGTTCGGAAGTGGCATTTGTTTCGACTTCACGTGACCATAAAAACGAAAAATTTCGTATTGCAAATGCTCAAACCGGAGCAGTACGTGAAGTTTTCGAAGAAACCGTAAAAACACAATTCGAATCCGGACAGGGAACTATTAACTGGAGATACCTCCCAGCAAGCAAAGAGATTATCTGGTTTTCGGAACGTGATAACTGGGGTCACCTTTATCTTTATGATGCGGCTACAGGAAAAGTAAAAAATCAGATTACCAAAGGAAATTGGGCAGTTACCCGCTTGATAAAAGTTGACGAGAAAACACGCACCATTTATTTTATGGCAAACGGTCAGGATAAATTAAACCCGTACTTCGGTCACTTTTATAAAATCGGTTTCGATGGTAAAAAACTTACAGATCTTACTCCTGAGCCAGGAAACCACATGGTGAGTTTTTCTCCTTCTGAAAAATATTTTATAGATAATTACTCACAACCAAACGTTCCTGCTGTTGTGGCGCTTAGAGATATAAAGGGAAAGTTAATTACCGAACTGGCAAAAACTGATGTTTCCAGATTGAGCGCTACAGGATGGAAAGCTCCAACACCAGTTTCAGTAAAAGCAAGTGATGGTAAAACTGATATTTATGGTTTAATTTTTACGCCAAACAAAATGGAAGCCGGCAAAAAATATCCGGTGATCGATTACATTTATCCTGGTCCGCAGGGCGGAAGTATGGGCAGCTGGTTTTTTTCAGCTTCACGTGGCGATCATCAGGCTTTGGCTGAGTTAGGCTTTATTGTAGTGGTAATTGAAGGAACAAGTAATCCTGGTCGCTCCAAAAGCTACCACGATATGAATTATGGTAATATGGCCGAAAACACATTGCCAGATCAGATTTCAGCCATCAAACAACTTTCGGAGAAATATCCGATTGACACGACGAAAGTTGGAATCTGGGGACATTCGGGTGGTGGATTTGCCACTGCAGCAGCCATGTTCCGTTATCCTGATTTCTTTAAGGTTGGAATTTCTGAATCAGGAAATCACGACAACAGAAACTACGAGGATGATTGGGGCGAACGTTACAATGGCTTAGCAGAAAATGTAGATTATGAAGCACAAGCCAACCAAACTTATGCTAAAAATCTAAAAGGAAAACTAATGTTGGTTCATGGAATGATGGATGATAATGTGCCACCATACAATACTTTATTGGTTGTTGAAGCATTACAAAAAGCAAATAAATCTTTTGATTTAGTTATTTTCCCAAACAGTGCCCATGGATATGGTGCCTATTCTCCATATATGATGAGGAGAAGATGGGACTATTTTGTACAACATTTGCTGGGTGCAGAGCCACCGAAAGATTATAAAATGCAAGGTACAGTAATCAGATAAAAAAAGGGGTTCGATCAACAGTCGAGCCCCTTTTTTTATGAATAGAAAAGTTAAGCTTTGTTAAACTTCTACGCCGTAATCCGATATCAATTAACTTAGCTTAACATGAGGTATTTATTCATCATTACGCTAATCATCACATCCAATCAATTATTTGCACAACAGCAAATTAATGGTCAGGTATTGGATCATCTTTCCAAACTGCCTGTAGAAAACGCAGTAATCACTTATGGCAATCAGGTCAACATTACTTCGGGCACTGGAAAATTTTCATTCTCAAGAAATGCATCTGCTCAAATGATTAAAATCAAAAAGCTCGGCTACGAAGATTACGAACTAAACCTGAACAATAATTTTAAGGATGTAGTGGTACTTTTAAAATCTACTGTATTTAGTTTAGATGATGTTACCATTTATTCTAAACGAGATTACCTTAAAGACTCCCTTCAAATGAGAGAAGATTTTGCCAAAGTTTTTGCCTATGAAGCCCCAACAATTAAAGATGTTTTGGTAAAAAAAGGTTTGCGTTATCCAACTTTCGGTTCTAACCTGGTATCGAATTCCACCTCATCTATATTAAGTTTTGATGTTTTAAAAACCATTGGCTTATTAAATAAAAATCAATCATCTATTTCAAAGCTTAAAAAAGTTCAGCTTAAAGATGAAGAAACCAATTACATCAATAATAGATTTTCGCCTGAAAAAATCAACGCTATTACTAAATTAGAGGATGATTTATTACAAAGCTTTATTGATCGATATCGTCCTTCATCAGCAGAAATAAGAAAAATGAATGATTATGAGATATTGATATATGTGAAGAAAAGTTATGCTGAATTTGTTAAATCAAACAAAGATTAACTTTATCAGTTAATTATTTAAACATCAATTTTAATGGGAAAAACAAGAGCAATAAATAATGTGATTATTACCGGAAGTACCGGAATGGTTGGTGAGGGTGTATTAATACAATGCCTGAATAGTCCAGAAATAGATGCTGTTTTAGTAATTAACAGAAAACCTTGCGGGTATAATCATGCAAAACTCAAAGAAATTATCCATCAGGATTTTTTTAACTTTTCATCAATTGAAGATCAGTTGAAAGATTACAATGCTTGTTTCTTTTGCCTTGGAATTTCATCGGTAGGCGTAGATAATGATACTTACTACCGGATGACGTACACTTTAACGCTTCATGTAGCAGAAACATTGAGTAAACTGAATGATAAGATGACTTTCTGCTATGTTTCTGGAAGTGGTACAGGCGAAAATGGCCGGTTAAACTGGCAAAAAGTAAAAGGGAAAACTGAGAATGACCTTACAAAATTACCTTTTGAGCAGGTTTATCATTTCCGCCCGGGATTTATTAAGCCTATTAAAGGACAAAAATACGCCCATAATTTCTATAAATATATTAACTGGATCTTTCCAATCGGCAGAAAGTTTTTCGCTAATGGTTTTTGTACGATGACCGAATTGGGTGACGCAATGATCAACACTTTAAGTCATAACAGCGAACGAAGAATTTTAGAGGGAAAAGATATTATCGCATTGGCAAATGAGCCGTCTTAGGGATGGAAAATGGAGGATGTAAGAGGGAAGAGGCATGATGTGATCGAGAAAATGTAAGATGGAAAATGTGGAATGGAACACTGGTCCATCTTACATTTTCCACCTTACATCTCAACTATTTCTTATTATCGTATTTACGCTGATTATCTTTATTCGAAGTCTGATCAGAACGTTGACCACCGCCATTGGTTATTCCCTGTATTTTTTTATCTACTTTAACATCGTGGTTTGCTCTGTCTGCTATTGAACTTCCTTGTGTTGTTGGATTGTTCTTCGGTGTATTTACATTTTTCATGGCTATAAATTTTAGTTAAACATTATTCAAAGCGTTATTATATTAACTTTTGATTTTAGATTATGTTTTAATTTTTTTGCTCCCAGCCTTTTTCATCTGGACTTGCTATTTAAAACACAATCTTTTGTTAATAAACCTGATTGCCGTGAAAATACTTTTTGATGAATAACGAAAAAGATCGTTACGTCTTCTTGTTACAGCAATGACGATAATATGAGAATGGCAGTATTGCAAAAAGATTGTAACAGAAAGCAGGACTGCTGTTGTGATCGTATTACTGAACATTTGTTTTCCAAATTATTCAGCATAAATGATAATTAAGAATTTCACAACTCATCCTGTTAAATTGTATTAAATCGATTACTTGGATTGGTTTTTGTTTTATTCGATTATTACTTATTAATTTAGCCGTTACAACAAAACAACGTGAAAAAGAACTTAATCCTGGTAGCAATACTATGCATTGCTACCTTTTCGGCGCATGCGCAAAAGCCATCCTATTTACAAATGCTGGCCAACCAACCTCAATGGGTTGACTCCGTTTTTAAAAAATTAAACCGCAGGGAAAAAATTGCACAAATGTTTTTTGTGCGGGCGCATACAAATTTAGGTCAAAAATATATCGACTCTGTTGGTCTGGTAATCAAAAAAGAGCAGCTGGGTGGTGTAATCTTTTTTCAAGGCGGACCTGTAAGACAGGCCCGTGCAACTAATGCTTACCAAAAAGTAAGTCATGTACCTTTAATTGTGGCGAATGATGGCGAATGGGGATTAGGAATGCGTTTAGACAGTACCATTTCTTATCCTTACCAAATGACTTTAGGTGCTATTCAGAATAAGGATTTAATTTACAGGATGGGGCAGGAAGTTGCAAAAGACTTTAAACGTTTGGGTATGCAAATGAACCTTGCTCCCGATGCAGACATTAATAACAACCCTAAAAATCCAGTAATCAATTATCGTTCATTCGGCGAAAACAAATTTAATGTTGCCACAAAAACGGCTGCTTATATGATGGGTATGCAAGATGGTGGCTTACTGACAACATTAAAGCATTTTCCAGGTCATGGCGATACCGATGTAGATTCGCATTACGATTTGCCACAACTTACTTTCAGTGCTGCCCGTTTAGATAGCTTAGAAATGTATCCTTTTAAAGAGTTAATTAAGCAGGGTGCAGCTGGTGTAATGATTGCCCATATGAACATTCCTTCGTTGGATAATACTCCAAATTTACCATCTACTTTATCAAAACCGATTGTTACCGGCATTTTAAAGCAGCGATTAGGCTTTAAAGGTTTAGTTATTTCGGATGCCATGGATATGAAAGGTGTAGTAAAGTTTTTTAAGGATGGCGAAGCTGATGTAATGGGTATTGTTGCCGGGAATGATATTTTGGAACTTTCGGAAAACAGCGACAGAGCCGTAAAATTGGTTAGAAGAGCCATTCGTCAAGGCAGGATAAGCATTGCAGATATTGATGCAAGCGTTCGGAAAATTTTGACTGCAAAATATTGGGCGGGTTTAGCAAATCGCGATACCGTGGTAACACAAGGCATTATTGCAGGAGTTAACCGCAGCAGCAGCAATGCGTTAGTGCAGGAATTGGCAAATGCTTCGGTTACGATGTTAAGAGGAAAAGATTATATCAAAAATATGGTTCCAATTAGAAGAACCGCCATCATCAGTATTGGCGTACCAACGGTAACCAGATTTCAGAAAGAGATTTCGAAAGGATTTTATAACTCTGTTTATTACGTGTTGGATAAGGATGCTACCGCCACGCAAATTTCAAATGTTGCCCGCGAAATCGGCGCCTTTGATCAAATTATTGTAGGTATTCATGATAGCCGCTCAAGACCAGGAAATAACATTCCTTTGAATGCTGGAGTTAAAAATTTCATCAAAGAGCTATCCACAAAAAATACTGTATTCTCATTGTTTGCAAACCCATATAACTTATCGGCATTGCCAGGTTTAGAAAACAGCAAAGGTTTGGTGGTGGCTTATCAAAAAGAAGATTACATGCAGGTTTCGGCAGCTGCCGTGATTAATAATCGCCTGGTACCAAAAGGAAAATTACCAGTAAGCATTTTGCCAAATTATAAGTTTGGCGATGGAATGTAAGCCCCTCCCAGCCTTTCCCTAAAGGAAGGGCTTAGCAAAGTTCAAAAATTTCTAGAGAAAAAGTTAATGCCAGATTTATTCGTCTGGCATTTTTTATTGCATTTCGCCACTCGTCTTTACAAATGGAATGAGGTCCCGAAGCTTTGGCAAAGAAGTTTTTGTGCCAGACTTTAGAATTTCAAAGATTCCGGGCTTCACTCGAAATGAAAATGACGACTTTATAGTAGTCGGTAAAACTTAAAACAATTCTACACTTTGAGTCATTATCTATTTATAAAACTTAATATTATGATAGACCCAAAAGACGAAGATTATTCGAACGACCCAAATGATGCGCTACGTAGAGAGGATGATACCGAAAACATCAATGAACTGGATGGCGATGATACCAACATTGAACACGATAAAGATATGTTGGAACAAGCTGATGAGGCCTCAAGATCATCATACGAATTAAATGTAGATGACCTGAAAGAGGATGAAGACGATTCAGATGATTAAAAAAAAGCCGAAAATTTCCAGATTTGTATCTGAGAATTTTCGGCTTTTCAATTAAGCAATAGTTTCAGCTTATTTTGCCTTCGCCTTATAAGTTTCCGGATTAACAGCGGCTACTGTCCATCCTTTCAAAAATGAAATGGTTTTTTTCACATCATGACCAACTTTCTTTTTCCCATTGGCACCAATTTCATCGGTTTCTAAATAAGCGGAATTTTCGATGTGCAATACTTTTCCCTTTCCATCTAAAACTACAAATACAGGGTAACCAAAACGATTAGGAAAACCTAAAAATTTCATTGCCTCATCGTTGTGGTGATCTTTATCCCAGTTAACCAAAACAAATTCATAATTATCGTTAATAGTTTGCTTCAATACGGCTGTAGTATCAACCAGATTATGAAAAGCAATACACCAGGTGCACCAGTTTCCTCCTACCTGAACAAGAACATGTTTATTTGCTTTTGCGGCTTTTTCAGTGGCAGCTTTTAAGTCGGCCATGGCATTTGCCTCAGGATTGTAAATGTGAACGCCTCCGGTTTTAGTCTGGCTAAATGCAGCTGTTGATATCAATATAGCCGCCAATATGGTGAATAATTTCTTCATGATTTAAGAATGATGAAACAAAAATAATAAAGTCGACTAACTTAATAGATTACCATCAAATTCTTTACAGAAGAAATACATTTTACAAAAGTTATCTTTGCGTCTTGATGGACTTTCTAGATATACATACGCATAAAAGTGCTCAGCGGAAAGGCGTGGAAAGCATCCAAAGTTTATCGCTAACAAGTGATATATTTTTGGCAATGCCGAAAACGAAACCAATTTCTATTGGCTTACATCCCTGGTATGCATCAATCGAAAAATTAGAAATTCAGTTAAAATATTTGAGTGTGTTGGCCAAACAAACAAATGTTAAATTGATTGGCGAATGTGGTTTGGACAAGCTCAAAGGTGAAAGTCTGAAAAATCAAATCCTTATTCTTGAACATCAGGTTGCATTGGCTGAGCGATTGAATAAACCTTTGATTTTACATTGCGTTAGAGCTTTCTCCGAATTAATTGAATTAAAAGGAAGATTAAAAGTTAAAGTGCCAATGATTATTCACGGTTTTAATAAAAATGAGGAATTAGGCAAACAGCTAATATCAAAAGGCTTTTTACTTTCCTTTGGAACCGCAATTTTGAAAGAGAACTCCGGTGCTTCAAAATTGCTTAAAAGTTATGATGATTTTTTTCTTGAAACTGATGATGCCGAAACCTCTATTGAAGAAATCTATGAAACTGCAGCTAATTTGAAAAAATGTTCGGTTGATGAACTGAAAGCACTTATTTTTGCAAACTGGAATAAATTGAGTTTGCTATAACTATTTTACCTTCAGTTTTTACTTTTTACTTTACACTTTTGACTTAAAACAATGTCTGATATAAGCTGGCTTTCACGCTCTGCACTTTTAGTAGGAAATGATGGAATTGAAAAACTTCAATCAAAACACGTTCTAGTGATTGGTTTAGGTGGTGTAGGCTCTTTCGCAGCCGAATTTATTTGTCGGGCGGGTGTTGGCCAAATGACCATTGTAGATGGTGATGTGGTTGACCCAACAAACAGAAACAGACAGTTGCCGGCTCTGGCTACTAATCATGGGGTAAGTAAAGCGGCAATTATGGAAGAACGTTTGTTATCTATTAACCCGGAATTAAAACTTCATGTAGTAAATACTTTTTTAACTCCAGAGAAATGCAGGGAAATTCTGGAGTCGAAATTTGATTACATTATGGATTGTATCGATAGTGTAATGCCGAAAATCACTTTACTTTCTACTGCTCTGGAGAAAAATATTCCGATTGTGAGTTCCATGGGTGCGGGTGGTAAAATGGATCCAACCAAGCTGAGAATAACTTTGCTCCCAAATACCTACCAATGCGTATTTGCAAGTTATGTACGGAAACGGTTAAATAAACTAGTTGGCGCCGATAAAATAAAAGCGGTTTTTTCTACAGAGGAAACAGATAAAAGTTCGATGATTATGACAGATGGAAGCAATTTCAAACGTTCTGCCTACGGTACCATTTCTTACTTACCGGCAGCTTTCGGAGGTGCTTGTGCATCTGTTGTAATTCGCGATTTATTAGGTTTAAAAATAGAGATGGCAGAACGTCCTGCAAGAATTAGCCATAAAACCTTGGTAAAAAGAAAAAAGAAATCAAAGTAGCCTACGGCCAATTGTTGATATCCTGATTTCGGGAAAATTTTAAATTGTTGTAAGTTTAAAATTCCGAAACGAAATCATTTATGCCTCAACCCCTTAAAATTCTCCAAGCCTCTGCCGGTTCCGGTAAAACGTTCAGCTTAACGGCCCATTACCTTACCCTGCTATTTTCTGGTGAAAATAAATACCGCGAAATTTTAGCCGTAACCTTTACCAACAAGGCTACTGAAGAGATGAAATCCAGAATTTTAGAGGTTTTGGTTGGTTTAGCCCAGGGAAATCCTTCGAATAAAATAGAAGATTACCGTAAACTGATTTTAAAAGCTTACCCGGCGCTGGAAGCTGCAAGCTTAAAACTCAAAGCAGATAAAATTTACCGAAAAATCCTTCACGATTACAGTCGCTTTTCGGTAAGTACCATTGATGGTTTTGTGCAAAAAGTAATTCGTGGTTTTGCATTTGAATTAGGTTTAAACGCCGATTATAATTTAGAAATGAATTATGATAAGGTAAAAGATGATTTGGTTAATAAACTCGATGAAGCATTAAATGATAATAAACAGCTTTTACAGTGGATTATCGATTTGGCCATTGAACGCATCAGCGATAACAAAAGCTGGAATTATAAAATTGAGCTTTATAACCTAATCGGTGAAATCTTCTCCGAACGTTTCCAGATTTTCGAAACAGCTGTGGAAGAATTAGGATTAGAAAACATTGATGAACTCTTCAAAAAATACATCAGCGTTACCAGGGATGAAATTAAAAATTTCGAAAGTGAAATTACTCAACTGGCTAAAGATGCGAATGAGGCGCTAGAGGTTTTAGGTATAGAAACCGACCAGCTGAAAGGAAAATCTAGAAGTCCGCTTACTAAACTAATCGTTATTGCCCGCGGCGATTTTTCGAAAATAGATTCGATTTTTAATATCATCGATGAACCTGAAGAATGGTTTCAAAAAAATGCAGGCGTAGCTGAAGCCTATGATACGATCAACCCGATTCTTCGGAAGATTAAAATGCATTATCAATCGCATTTACCAAATTATCAGCTTGCCATCGCCTTTAATAAAAACCTTTATTATTTGCGGTTAATGCAAGAAATTGCTGTTTTGTTGAAGGAATATCGGGCAGAAAATGATAATCTTTTAATCAGTGATGCGCAAAAATTAATCTCTGGAATTACGGAAGATGCAGGTGATAATCCTTCCTTCATTTGGGAGAAAGTGGGTAACCGATATCGCAACTTTTTGTTCGACGAATTTCAGGATACATCAACCAGTCAGTGGGGAAGTTTTAAATCGCTTTTAAGCAATGCCATTGCCACGCCTAGCCTTGATTTAACCGACCATTTAATTGTTGGTGACACCAAACAATCCATTTATCGCTGGCGAAATGGCGACTGGAACATTTTACACAAACATGCCAGAACAGATGTTGGTGCGCACAATGTAATTGAAGATAGCCTGGAGGAAAATTATCGTAGTACGGAGAACATCATCTCCTTTAACAATTTTCTTTATCGCTCTATTCCCATTACCTTACAAAATGAGCTGAATCAGAATTTAGAAACGAAACCTGAAAGTATTTCAGATTGGTGGCAGGCTAATCACTACCACTCTATCATCACTGATATTTACGCGGGCTCGAAACAAAATTTTGCCACCAATACGGGTAAAGGTGGAACCATAAAAATTAAAAAATTCGGCAAAGACCATGCACCAGACGAAACTCGTTTTTCGGAAACCGTTTATCGCGACATTGCCTTAAATGATGTAATTGAGGAAGTTTTTTATTTAAAAAACGAGCAGAACTACGCGTTGAAAGACATCGCCATTTTGGTGCGTTCCAATAGTGAAGCCATGCTCACAGTCCAAAAACTGATGGAGCAAAATCTGCCTGTATTGTCTGGTGATGCGTTGTTAATTTCCAACAACTCGGCGGTTCAACTCATCATCAATACATTAAAAGCACTAATTGGTTTAGATTCACAAACCGCATTATACAAGGCCAATTGCATTGCGCTCTACCATTCGCTACATGAAAAGGAGGCTAACGCAAACCATTATCTAAATTTAAACAACGTTTCATTAAGCACGTTGACTAAGGTTTTACCGAAATCGCTTTGCGAAAATTGGCAGTCGTGGTTACAATTACCACTACCAGAATTAGTAGAAATTTTGCTCGATGCTTACGATTTGAAAAATCTTACCCAGCACCTGCCCTATTTACTGGCTTTTAGAGATTTAACGGCAAATGCTGGGAAACTGGGCGAAAAAGGCATTATTTCATTTCTAACCTGGTGGGATGAAGATGGCGTTAAAAAATCACTTCCATCTCCGGAAGGTGCAGATGCGATACAGATTATCACCATCCATAAATCAAAAGGCTTGGCTTTTAGGGCGGTTTTTGTTCCATTCTGCAATTGGGAAGTGAAAGGCAAAACAAACTCAACTTTCTGGGTTTCATCAGAAGATAGCGTTTACAAAGAACTTCGAGGCATTCCATTAAAATACAATAAAGATTTAGCCGATTCATCCATCGCGAAAGCCTATTATGAAGAATTGCTTTACAACAATATGGATGCATTGAATATGCTTTATGTTGCCACAACGCGTTCTAAAGACTTCCTTTATATTGCTACGATGGGAAAGGCAGAACCGAAAGGAAATAAGGAAGTAAGCTTATCAAATATGGGTGATGTGATCAATCTCACTTTCAATGATAAATTTGATGAAAATGGCGTTTATGAAATTGTAGATTATGTATATAGTGAGACCAAATCTGAGGGCTTGAATTTCATCAATTTAAAAAGTTATCCAACAACCTCCCGATTATCTGAACTTTACATTCCATCAGAAGAGAAGCATTTAAAACATTTGGTTAACATCGAGAAATCAGGAAGAAAAGGATCTTTGCTTCATGATATTCTGGCCAGTGCAACTACCGAAAAAGGTGTAGAAGATTACACCAACAACCTCGTTTTACAGGGAATAATCAAAGATGAAGAAAAGCAAAAACTGATTGATTCGGCTCTGGAAGTTTTAAATCACCCCGAACTTAAAGAGATTTTAAGTAAGGCCACTGAAAGCATCACTGAAAAAAATATTGTTGATGCCAATGGAAAACTTCATCGGCCAGATCGGGTATTGATTAATGCCAACGAAGTAATCATTCTGGATTATAAATTCACCCTGGAAAAAAGTGAAAAACACGCTGCACAAGTGTTGAAATACAAAGATTTGTTAACCGAAATGGGTTATGAAAATATTCATGCTTATTTATTTTATGCAGTTAACAAAGAGTTGCAATTTGTTTTTTAGCTTCGGGACATTAAGTGGTCACTGCTTATGGAAAATGGAAATTTATTCCATCATAAACCTAAATCATACCCAATATTAAACGCTCCGTGAAAATCTTATACCTAACGCTCTCTATATTTTTCCTGCTCTTTGGCAAAAGTCTTTACGCACAAAATGCGTGTAAGGTGAATGGTCATGTGGTAGATTCTACTCAAAAAGCACTGGAAAACATTACCATTAAATTGATTAGCGATAAGGATTCGATTTTAACTACTTCTGATGAAAAGGGATATTTTTCTTTTGCTAAGGTTAGCGGCAAACAAATTACAGTTAGAATTGGCAGCATGGGCTTTAGAACATACGTGGCTAATTACACAATAAAGCCTGATATGCAAGAGATTGACCTGGGCACAATTACATTAAAAACCGGCGAAATAAACTTACCAGATGTTGTAATTCGGGGCAAACCGATAGCGATCAAATATAAACAGGATACGGTGGAATATGATGCCGCTGCATTTGATGTTCAGGAAGACGATCGGGTTACGGATTTACTCAGGCAGCTTCCGGGAGTAGAGATAGATGAAAATGAAAATGTTACTGCAATGGGTAAAAGCATGACTAAACTGAGGGTTAATGGTCGTGATTTTTTTACCAGCAATGTTAAAGACTTTATCAATAAACTTCCGGCAGAAATTGTTGCTAAAATACAAGTGATTGACGATTATGGAGACCAGGCAAATTTTACTGGAATCAAAGCAGGTGAGTCGAATAAAATGCTCAACATCGTAACCAAGCCCGGCATGGATAAGGGGAAATTTGGTGGTTTATCTACAAGGGCTGGAACAAACAAACAAATTGGCGGCAGTGGAAATGTGAGTTTATGGAACGGCACAAAGCAATCTAGCGGAAGTTTGGATTATGGCATTGCAAACAACGGGGCCGGTATATCAGAAAATAAAAGTGCTGGCTTATCATACAACAACAAAGTTGGCAAAAACACCAATTTACAAGTGAATTATAACTATAATGGAAGCAATAATGATTCTGAAAGCATCCAGCTTGTAGAGACCGTAAATACACTGGGTAAATTAAACAGTCGACTTGAAAACACAAATAGTTCGGCCAATGGCGGTCAATCCATCAATTTATATATCAACCAAACAAGTAAGAAAATATATTTAACAGGCGGGTTAAATGTTAATTATAACAGTTCAAAATCGCAATCGAACTCTTTTAATTCACAAACTGGTTTTAGCAGACAAGATTTCAAAAACAATTCTGATAATAGCAACAGGTCTCCATCTATCAGGGCTCATCTTGATTTCTCTAAAAAGCTTAAGAAAAATAGCTTATCAGGAAATTTTTCATTTTACAACGCTACCAATAGTTCTGACAGAAATATATTAACAAATACATTATACTATAGTGCAAGCGGTGTTTTAGAAAAAGACTCACTTTTAAACAGAACAGTAAATACAGATGGAAATAATAAACAATTAAACCTGGGTTTAAATTATAGTTTTTTCTTGAAACGAGATACCATAAGCATGAAAAGCTTAACCCTTGCTTATCGTGGATCTGTAAATATTACGGAAAGCGATTTGCAAACCTTTGTGCTCAATCCGCTTACACTCGTAAGTGCAAAAGTAGATTCGTTAAGTGTTTTCACTCAAAATACATCAGTTAACCAAACCTTAAATTTGGGTTATTATCAATCGAGTAAAAAAGACAGACTAAACGCCGGAGTAAACATTCAACCTAACCAAATCAAGAATTTCTATCCAGAACTAAATAGCACTTTTCAGAATAATTACATTAATTTATCGCCATCCTTAAACTACAGTAGAACCATAAATTCATCAAAATCATTAGGTATAAACTACAGCGGACAAAATAACAATCCATCAATTTTTCAAATACAACCGGTTAAAAACACACAAAATTTGCAAAATATTGTGGTTGGTAATCCAAATCTAAAATCTTCATTCAGCCATTCTATTTCAGCCAGCTACAATTATTTTGGAAAAAAGAGCAATATTTCCATACAAACGGGTTTTGCATTTAGCAGCACCAGTAATGAAATTGTAAATAATATTATCATTATTCCAGATACGCTTGGTGCCTTTAAACAAGAAACTCGGTTTGAAAACGTAAATGGAAATTATAATACAAGCCTGAATTATAATTTAAACATCCCATTTTCAGAAAGGAAATATTCTCTTTCCATTAGCGGATCTGGAGGAAATTCGAGAAAAACTGCAATTGTAAATAACGAAAAAAGTTTCAATACCGGGATTAATTTTTCACAAAATATATCTACCTCTTTTAATACTAAAAAATTTAATACCAATGTTGGCGTAGGTTATAATTTCACTACAAATAACGACAATGGTTTCGGACAATTCCCAGGTATCCAAACGCCAACTAATTTGTTTTTTAATACTGGTCAATCATTTTTTACCACGAAAAGTTTCAATGGCCGTATAACAGCTTCTCTAAGGTTGAAAACTTTTCGATTAAACTTCAACAGCAGTTATAATAATGTCAAAAACAGCAATAATAGCAGTAATGCATCACCAAATTTAAATACACGAACACAATCGCTTAACTTTGGTTCATCGGGTAACTTAACTTTTTTAAAAAGTTACAATCTTGACTTTAGTGCCAATAAACGAATTAATAAGGGCTATAATTTAACTAACGTAAATCCTTTGCTAATTAATTTGGGGATTGGCAAATCATTTCTAAAAAGCAAGTCGCTAAATTGTAGTTTAAATGTTAGCGATTTACTCAGTGAAGGAAATAATATATCGCAAAGCGTTGTTGGAAACTCGATTATAGAAAGTAGAAATAACCAGGTAAAACGTGTAGTATCTCTAGGCCTAAACTATAACCTTTCAAATTTTGGAGGTAAAGATTATAGGTTGAGAACCGATTAAGCGCAAATAAAATTTTATTGAATGAAACCATTTTTACAGGAAGTTGCCGAAGATTTAGTTACCAGGTTTGGAAAGCAGCTGGAAAACTGTGCGATTGTTTTTAACAACAAACGCCCCGCCGCGTATTTGCAAAAACACTTTGCCGATATTATTGGAAAGCCATTTTTTAGTCCTTCATTTTTTACCATACAGGAGTTTTTTGCCTGTTCAACGAGTTATAAAATTGCCGATTTTTATCTGCAGTTTTTCACCTTGCATCGAATATATAATCAGCTATTGGCCGAAGAAAAACTGGAAACCATTTCCAGTCATAAGTTTTTCCCCCTGGCAAAAATTATTTTAAGCGATTTTAACCAGATTGATGCAGATTTAGTAGATGCGGAAAAATTATACCGCGATTTAGAAGATATTTCTGTGATCAACCAAGACTTTGACTATTTAAGTCAGGAGCAATATCAGTTTCTCTCTCAATTCTGGACATCTTATTCCGAAGGAAAACATAAAAAGCAGCAGGAGCTTTTTATTAAAATGTGGCGCAGAATGCCTAAACTATATCATAAATTTCATGCTACATTAAAAGAGCAAGGATATTTAACCAATGGTTCAGTTTATCGCCATCTGGCGGGAGACATCACCAGTCACGAGAAATTCATCTCAAATTTCGATAAGGGTAAAATCATTTTTGTCGGTTTCAATGCCCTGAGCAGTGCCGAAGCGAAGATTTTCACGCAGTTGCAGGAATCTGAAAAAGCATTGTTTTATTTTGATGCTGACAGCTACTATTTAGATGATGTTTCGCAGGAGGCAGGTTTGTTCTTAAGGAAAAACTTAAACCTCCTGGGCTTGAAAAACGAATTTGCAGCACAAGCAAGTTTAATGAAAACGCAGCAACATGATGTAAATGTGTTCAAGGTTCAAGGCCAATCGGCTCAGGCCAAAATCCTCAATAATATCTTAGAGGAAGATTATAAAAATGCAGAAGCAGTCGGCAAAACAGTAGTGGTTTTAGCCGATGAAAGTCTGCTCATTCCAACTTTGCAGACTATCCCTACGAGTTATGAGGGTTCGGCAATCGAGCTGAATGTTACCATGGGTTTTGCCTTATCAACCTCCAGTATTTTTGGTTTGGTAGATTTGTGGTTGACCAGTCAGCTGGAGATTTTACAAGGCGACAAAGTGACTTATAAAAATGTTGAAGCATTTTTAACCCATCCATTAACAGGCTTAACGCAAAAAATGCGTGATAAGATTCTGACTGCCTTGTTAGCCGAAAATCAGGTTGAAATTGACCATAAACGCTTGCTTAGACAGAGTGGTTTATTCGAGGTTTTCTACAAGAAAATCGAAAATCCACAGTTTGTGGTTACCAATTTATTGGAGGTTTTAGACTTCGTTTTAACCCGATTATCCAATGCAAAAACGCTGAAGAAAATCGATGCAGAATTATTTGTAAAAACCATTCAGGAGTTAAACCGATTACACGATACCTTCAGCAATCACATCAGCAAGGAAGAAATTCCATTTGTTATTTATTTGGTTCAGAAATCCTTGCAGGCTATTGCGGTACCGTTATCCGGCGATCCACTGAATGGTATTCAGGTAATGGGTTTGCTCGAAACCCGGAATTTAAACTTCGATAAGGTAGTGATTTTAGGTTTCAACGAGGGTATCATTCCAAAATCCTCAATCGGGAACAGTTTCATTCCCGATTCCATCCGCCGCGTTTATGGCTTGCCGGTTTTAGAAAATTTAGATGCCATTTCTTCTTACATGGTTTACAGGTTGATGCAAAGAGCAAAAAACATCAACTTTGTTTATAATAGCCTAACGGATGAATCAACTTCAGGCGAAGCCAGCAGAATTTTAAAGCAACTGGAGTATGAAAGTGGTTTTAATTTCACTTATAATGAATTGAATCTCGAAGTAAAAACTGAGCAATTTAGAGAAGTGCATATTGAAAAAACAGGTAATGCATTTATTCAGGAAACCCTGCAAAAATACCTCGACAAAAGAAAAATATTGTCACCATCTGCTTTAACACAATATATTTCCAATCCAATTGATTTTTTCTTTAACTACATCGCCGGCATTAAAGAACCTAAAGAAATTAGTGCCGTTGTGGAAGCAAATGAAATTGGTTCGATTTTACACAAGGTGATGGAATATTTCTATCAAGATTTACAAAGCGCAGAAATTACTGAAGAGAGGATTAAAGAAAAGAAGAAATTAGTACCTCAACTCATTCAAAAAGCTTTCAATGCGGTAATGTTTAATCATCCTGATTTGGTGATGGAATATAAAGGCATGCAAAAAGTGATTCTTGCTATTGTTGATGCTTATGTAAATATCATTCTCAATCAGGATATCACGCAAACTCCTTTTACAATTATTAGTTTAGAGCAAAAAGTAGAAGCCGAAATCAGTTTCCCGCTAAACGGAAAAGAAGAAAGTGTTAAAATTTTCGGATACATTGATCGGGTGGATGTAAAAGACGGCGTTACAAAAATTGTAGATTATAAAACCGGGAGTGATAAGTTAGCTTTTAAGGATGTTGATGAACTTTTCAACTCGGATGGAAAGCATATTAATAAAGCGTTGATTCAAACATTGCTTTATACCTATGCATATGAGCAATCGGCTAATAAAACTTGTGTTGAGCCGAATTTGTATATCGTAAAAACCATGAACGACCCGATTTACGGCGGCGTTTGGTTTAAATCTAATCGCCAGGTTTTACGTGGCGACTTTTTGGAAGAAATTAAACCTTTGTTTTTAGCCCGGCTGAAAGAAAAACTAACTGAACTTTTTGGGGCTCCATATTTTAAAGCCAGCGAGATTCCTGATAATTATAAGTATTCGATTTATAAAACGCTGTTTGGGAAGTAGAGTTATTTAACCGCAAAGAAAGGAAAGAAAAAGCGCAAAGAACGCCTAGCTTAGAGCCAATTCATCAACTCATCGTCATTGCGAGGCACGAAGCAATCCTAATACTTTGAGTTAATAAAGCGCTTTAAGATTGCTTCGTACCTCGCAATGACGACCGACTAAAAAAACAAAAACCTAACAATTTTCTTTGTGTAAACACCGTGTGCCCTGTGGTTACTTAAGCATCATTTCTTTGCGAAAAACTTTGTGCACTTTGCAATTAATCACTTAAATTTATAAATGCTTACCCTTAATTTAACCAAATTTCCAAATTTAGAAACCGAACGACTAATTCTTCGTGAGCATGTGCTTGCTGATGCAGATGCATTATTTGACATGCGTACCAATGAAACGGTGATGAAATATATCGACCGCGAAAGACCACGAGATTTGTTAGAAATTAAAACCTTCATCAGCACATTTAACGAAGGATTTGAAAACGGCGATAATTTGGCCTGGGTAATTGCCCTAAAAGAAAATCCAAATCAAATGATTGGTTCCATCGGTTACTGGCGAACAGATTATGCAAATCATCGGGCAGAAATTGGTTACATGCTTCACCCTGATTACTGGCGAAAAGGAATTATTTCCGAGGCACTCAAACGGACGATAGATTTTGGGTTCGAAGACATGAATCTGCACACCATCAAAGCGAATATTAATGTAGAAAACGATGCATCAAGGAAGATGCTTATCAAACATGGTTTTGTTAAAGAGGCACTCTTTAAACAAGATTATTATTTCAGAGGGCAATTTTTAGATAGTGAAATTTATGGGTTGATTAATCCTAATCATTAAAATATGTTCAAAGCGGCAGTACCAATTCTAGCATCTCTTAATACCGAAGAAGCCGTAAAATTTTACACCGAAAAATTAGGCTTCACTTTTCATTCTGAATGGGATGGTTATTTAATTTTTAGTAGAGATGGCATTGGTTTACATTTTTGGTCGACCGATAATCCTGAATATCCTAAAAATACAGGCCGCTACATTAACGTCACCGAAGTTGATCAACTTTATGCAGAATACAAAGTTCATCAGGTTATCCATCCCGAAGGCGCAATAAAAGATATGCCCTGGGAAATGCGCCAGTTTTCGATCCTGGATAACAACGGCAATATCATCCATTTTGGAGAGAATATTTCGGAAAAGTCTTAAACACTGATACAATTACAACGTCACTAAGTGATATCCGCAATATAATTTTCGAATATTAATTAAAGTCGGAAGTTATTATAATTCATCAACTGAAAACCGGCCTCCAATCAACCATAATTATTACAAAATACACGCATTATTGCCTTTGGTTTCAATGCTTTTAATAATTATATTTGCCACCGTTATTAAAATTTACAATGAGAGAAATCCAATTTAGAGAAGCACTACGCGAAGCCATGAGCGAAGAAATGCGTAAAGATGACCGCGTTTTTTTATTAGGTGAAGAAGTAGCAGAATATAATGGAGCGTACAAAGTAAGTCAGGGCATGCTTGATGAATTTGGTGCGAAACGTATTATCGATACCCCGATTGCCGAACTAGGTTTCGCTGGTATTGCAACTGGTGCTGCAACTGCAGGCCTTATTCCAATTGTGGAGTTCATGACGTTTAACTTCTCATTAGTAGCCATCGATCAAATCATTAACGGTGCTGCTAAAATTTTATCAATGAGTGGTGGTCAGTTTTCATGCCCTATGGTTTTCCGCGGCCCAACAGGTAACGCTGGTCAATTAGGTGCACAACACTCTCAAAACTTCGAAAACTGGTTTGCAAATACGCCAGGTTTAAAAGTGGTGGTTCCATCAACCCCTTACGATGCAAAAGGTTTATTAAAACAAGCTATCATTGATCCGGATCCGGTTATTTTCATGGAATCTGAAGTAATGTATGGTGATAAAGGCGACGTTCCTGCAGAAGAATATTATATCGAATTCGGTAAAGCAAACGTAACCAAACAAGGTACTGATGTAACCATTGTAACGTTTGGTAAAATGTTAACCCGTGTGGTTAATCCAGCTGTTGAAGAATTAACTAAAGAGGGAATAAACGTTGAAGTGATCGACTTACGTACTGTTCGTCCTATTGATTACGATACCATTATCGAATCAGTAAAGAAAACGAACCGTTTAGTGGTTGTAGAAGAAGCCTGGCCATTGGCATCACTTTCAGGCGAAATTGCTTTCATGGTACAAAAAAGAGCATTCGATTATTTAGATGCGCCAGTTTTACGTATCACTTGTGCTGATGTTCCGCTTCCATACTCACCAACCTTAATTGCTGCCAGCTTACCAAATGCTGAAAAAGTAATTAAAGCGGTTAAAGAAGTAATGTACGCTACAAAATAATATTAACAGTTTGCCTTGAGCCTTCTGGATCATGTCTGGAGCAATAACGGGTAACTAAATTATAAAAAAACCTCCGAAATGAATTTGGAGGTTTTTTTTATGCGTTTTTAAGAAGGTTTTATAGTTTATATCAACAGGAGATTATCAGGAATAGATATCTTCAAAATAACTTACCACTAAAGATTTCATTAGCATCTCTTGCTCAAGCATGGTATAAGGAGGAATCGCTTTAACGAGTTTCCAATGCGGCCAGCCATCCTGATCTACACCTTCCAATTCATAAAAATCCATCTCACTGAGCAAACGACAAGTTGCAATATGCATCAGCTCTTCCTTTTGCCTTTTGCTATATTTCTTCGGGCCTTTCCCTAGCTCCTGCACACCAATTAAAAACAGCATTACTTTCAAGTCTGGAAAATCAGAATCAAACTCCTGAGCAATTCGCTCTTGTAAAACTTTCCACTTGGCATTAATCTCTGATGGTTTCATGCTGCAAAGATAAGGTTAAAAAGAACGAAGCTAAAAGATGAAACCAGAAAGCCGAAACTTTGACTTTAAAAAGTAAAACTTTTATCATTCAACGTTTCCGATAGCCCGCCAAAAAGTATTTTTGGCTACATTTATCTTTATGAGCACAGATTCAAAAAAAACAATTACAGCAGGCTTATTGGCATACGGCATGTCGGGAAAAGTATTTCATGCCCCGTTTTTAGATACCCATGAAGGATTTTCATTAAAGGCGGTTGTGGAGCGCAGCAAAAAAAATGCTATAAATGATTATCCTCAAATAACAAGTTATAATAGTGTAGATGAGCTCTTAAGCGATGAAGAAATTGAGTTAGTGGTAGTGAATACACCTAACAACCTTCATTACGAACATTCGAAAGCGGCACTACAAAAGGGAAAAAATATTCTGGTTGAAAAACCATTTACAGCTACGTCTGCACAGGCTAAAGAGTTGTTTAAACTGGCCGATGAGGTTAATAAACAAATCATATTTTATCAAAACCGCCGTTGGGATAGCGACTTTACATCAGTTAAAAAAGTTTTGGCAAGTGGAAAGCTTGGAAAGCTGAATGAGATGCATTTGCGTTATGATCGCTACAGGAATGTTATTGGTCCTAAAGCGTTTAAAGAACAAGCAATTGAGGCAAGCGGCTTAATTTACGATCTAGGTCCACACCTTTTAGACCAGGTAATCAGCATTTTCGGCAAACCTTTAAATTATCATAAAATTCTGGGTAAAAACAGAGTGGGCACAGCTGTTGATGATTACTTTAGCATCCAGCTCACTTATCCTGATAGTATTTTTGTTTTTGTTACTTCCAGTATGTTGGTTGTTAATCCGCAGGCGGCATTTGTTTTACATGGCGTAAATGGAAGTTTCGTCAAACAACGGGCCGATATTCAGGAAGAACAATTGCTTGCCGGCATGAAACTTAACGATGAGGGCTACGGAGTAGAACTCAATGGAAATGAAGGCATATTAACTACAATTGATGCTGAGGGAAATAAAACAAAAGAAGTAATTCCTTCGGAACTGGGAAGTTATTTACCATTATTTGATGCCGCATACCTGGCCTTAACCCATGAAAAACCCTATCCGGTTACCAGAGAAGACATTATTACCCAGTTGGAAATTTTGGAAAGTTAAACCAGCATAAGTTGGCTTTGATTGTGGCTATTGCTTGCACTCAAAGCCAATTTACCCTTCCAAGTTCTCTCTGTTCTGCAAAACCCAACAAAATCTGACATCAATAAACCAAATATGAATTCACTGCCCTTTGCGTACCTTATCCCTATATGTATAATTGCCCTTTATCTGATCCTTAAAAAAAAGAAGCCAAAAATTGATCCGCTAACTGATACCGATAAAAAGATTCTGGATGATTATGTAGCTTATTACCACAATTTAGATTCAACTGATAAATTAAGGTTTGAAGAAAAGGTAGCCACATTTTTTGCTACTGTTAAAATTGAACCTGTGGGATTAGAGATGACCACATTAGATGAGCTCCTGATCGCTTCGAGTGCTGTAATTCCAATTTTCGGTTTCACAGATTGGCAATATAAAAACCTCAGCACAGTGTTGTTATATCCAGACACCTTTAATAAAGATTTTCAGTTTGAAGGTGGGGAAAGGCAAATTATGGGCATGGTAGGAAGTGGTTACATGAACGGACAAATGATTTTATCTCGCTCGGCTTTGCGACACGGCTTTTCTAAAAGTGCTGGAAAAGAAAATACAGCAATACACGAATTTGTGCATCTTCTAGATAAATCTGATGGCGCTACCGATGGTGTACCGGAAAATTTAATGGCTCACGAATATACTTTGCCATGGATAAAGATGATGCATGAGGAAATGCAAAAAATTGAGGATAACAAGTCAGATATTAACCCCTATGCCATCACCAACCAGGCAGAGTTTTTTGCAGTGGTTTCTGAATATTTCTTTGAAAAACCAGATTTATTAAAAGACAAACATCCGGACTTGTATCATCAGTTAACAAGAATATTTTCCCAACAACCAGCTGGCTGAAAGTCATTATCACATTTAATCTCCAAAAAGCTAAACCAATCTCCCAAATGAAAACATTCAAAATATTTCTTCTCTCTTTTTTATTCCTTTCATTTGGCGCTTTTGCACAGAAGCCATATGCACTAAAGCAAAATCTACCGATTGGAAAAAAATATAATTTCTCTATGGCTTCTGATCAAATTATCAATCAGGAAATTTCAGGCCAGAAGATAAACCTTACACAAACCATCGGAACTGATTATACTTTCGATATTAGAAATGGCAGTGACTTAGATAAGGATATTGATGTCGTTTACAATCGCATTTTTATGAAATCGTCGGCTATGGGAAATACGATGGCCATGGATTCGGATGATGCGGATACGACCAAAAAAAATCCTTTCCGTGGGATAAAAGGTGCATCTTTCAGAATGGTAATGGCACCAGATGGCTCCATAAAATCATTAACCGGAATTGATGCCATGTTAACCCGCATGGCCTCTAAAATGTCGAAAGACTCTGTTGTGATGAATAGTGTAAAGGCATCATTGGCCAAGCAATTTAATTCTGAAAGCATGAAACAAACCATGGAGTCGTCGCTAAAAGTTTATCCGGAAAAACCTGTTAAAGTTGGCGATAGCTGGACTGTTGATACCAAAATGCAAATGACGATGCCCATCGAAACGATTACAAAATACACGCTTAAAGAAGTAAAAAATGGCATCGCTTACCTGAACATTTCAGGAACACTAACCTCTAAAGGTGATTTTGAAACCATGGGCAATAAAATGCAAACGGATTTAACAGGAACCAACAATGGCGACGCCGAACTCGATTTAAAAAGTGGCTTAATCCTTAAAAGTCATCTGCGAATGGAAATGACTGGTACAATGACTGCAATGGGACAAAAAATTAATTTTGAGTTACAGGGCATTAACAAAATTGTTGGTAAAGAAATTCCGCTATAAACTTCCTGTAAGTGCCACTAAAAATTCAGTGGGTATTTCGATGTGGGGAATATGACCGCAGGCTTCGAACTCTATAATTTTTGCGCCTGGAATTTTTGCTGCAGTTTGCTTGCCTAAAAATCTATACTGCCCATGTAGCACTTGCTGATCAGGCGTTAAAAGCCCCTTGCCAACAATTGTTTTATCTTCTTTTCCAATAAATAAAACCGTTGGCACTTTCAGATTTTGAAATTCATAAACCACAGGCTGCTCGTAAATCATCGTAAAGGTCATGGCGGCAACCCTTGCCCAACGTGGATAATCGGCACTGAATGTAACCCCTCCGGCAATATTGACCAAATATTCATATTCTGGTTTCCAATAAGTAAAATACGAGCTTTGATAATATTTCCGAACGCTTTCTGCCGTTGTTTTTAACTCGGTTTGATACTGCTGTAGGGTATTTACATAAGGTACGAATGTTTTATAATCCTCTAACCCAATAGGGTTTTCAAGTAACAGCTTTTCAGTTGTATTAGGATAAAGTAAAGCAAAACGCGTGGCCAACATGCCGCCCATGCTATGGCCAAGTACCACCGTTTTCTGAATACCCAGGGTATCAAGTAATTTTTTGTTCCAGGCAGCCAGCTGGTGGAAACTATAATGAATAAATGGTTTAGATGATTTTCCAAAACCAATTTGATCAGGAACGATTACACGATAACCAATAGCTGTTAATGCTTTGATTACATTGCCCCAATAGTAACCGCCAAAGTTTTTACCATGAAATAAAATCGCTGTTTTACCATTAGCCGCTATTGTTGGCGCCACATCCATATAGGCCATTTTTATATCCTGACCTTCAGTGCTCAGCGGCAAAAATTTTACGCGGTATGGATATTTCACGTTTTCTAGAGTGATAGAAAGCGTATCTATTTTTTGTGCTCTTGATGTAGTTAAAATAAATATGGTAAGTGCAAGTACAACGAAAATTTTCTTCATGAGTAAAATATTTTATGCGATGATAAAAAGCGAATCGGCCTAATTTAATACTTATTTATACTTTTGAGCAACCAAATAGTTTAAATATGCCTGTTTTTTATATTAGCGAACAGCCGCTAACATTAAATGTTTTAAAAGAAATTATTCTGAAAAACAAGCCAATCGCATTAAGCCAGGAATCTGTTGAGCGCATTCAAAAATGCAGAAACTACCTTGACAACAAGCTAAAACGCCATGAAGACCCAATCTATGGAATTAACACCGGTTTTGGGTATCTACAAAATGTAAAAATTGAGGAAGAGAACTTAACTAAACTACAACACAATTTATTGCTTTCTCATGCCTGCGGTACCGGAACAATGGTACCACAAGAGATTGTAAAGTTAATGTTGCTTTTAAAAATCCAATCTTTGAGTTACGGTTATTCTGCCATTGCACTCGCTACTGCACAACGCTTAGTTGACTTTTACAACCACGACATTTTGCCTGTCGTTTACACACAGGGGTCGCTCGGTGCATCAGGCGATTTAGCACCACTGGCACACCTGGCACTTCCGTTAATTGGCGAAGGCGAAATAATTTATAAAGGGCAAAGACTTAACACCGCTAAACTTTATGAACAGTTAAACTGGCAGCCCTTATCACTTCAATCTAAAGAAGGATTGGCTTTAATCAATGGCACTCAATTTATGAGCGCTTATGGTATTCATATTTTGCTGAAAGCTGAAAATTTAAGTGATTGGGCCGATCAGCTTGCCGCTATGTCTATTGATACTTTTGATTGTAGAATTGATCCATTTGATCATTTAAGTCATCAAATCAGGCCGCATAAGGGGCAGTTGGAAACTGCAAAAAAGATTAAAGATTTATTACATGGTAGTGAAATAATTCACCGCAGCGGAAAACAGACTCAAGATCCGTATTCGTTTCGCTGTGTACCGCAGGTACACGGAGCAAGTAAAGATGCCATAGCATATGTAAGAAATGTATTTGAAACGGAAATCAATTCCGTTACAGATAATCCAAACGTTTTTCCTGAGGACGACCGGATCATTTCTGCAGGAAATTTTCATGGACAGCCTTTGGCTTTAAGTCTTGATTTTTTATGTATCGCTTTGGCAGAATTAGGCTCTATTTCCGAAAGGCGAGTGTTTCAACTTATTTCAGGTCAAAGAAATCTGCCACCGTTTTTAATTAAAGATGCAGGGTTAAATTCGGGCTTAATGATTGCACAATATACTGCTGCATCAATTGTAAGCGAAAACAAGCAGTTGTGTACACCATCATCTGTTGATAGTATTGTGAGCAGCAACGGCCAGGAAGATCATGTAAGCATGGGCGCCAACGGTGCAACGAAATGTTTGCGGGTGGTAAATAACCTCGAAAATATTCTGGCCATCGAACTGCTTACTGCAGCCCAGGCGTTAGACTTTCGAAAGCCTTTGAAATCTTCTCCGAAAATTGAGGCACTCTTTTCTGCGTACAGAACGGTAGTAAGTTTTAATAATGCAGATCGAATACTAGCAGAGGATATTACAAAATCAGTACAATTTATACAACAACACTAAAAGCGAAGCTTCCTAAGCGGAAGCTTCGCAGGATTATTTCATGAGATAGTCGATCAACTCCTTCTTCTCGTATTTTCGGGCGTAATCAAGAGCAGTTTTTCCTTCCCGATTTTTCAATCCAATATCTGCGCCAGCTTTGACTAAAACCTTGGCGGCTTCTAATTCACCATATTTCGCAGCATACATCAATGGGCTTTTATCGTCGCAGATTTTATTTACATCTGCTTTAGTTGATATTAAATCCTGTAAAACCTTAATTGACTTGCTTCTGATGCTGATCGCAAATAAGGAACATGGCTTCTGTTCAAGCAGTAAACAGGAATCTATCATGATTTTATCTTCCTGGAGTGCTCGTTTAAATAAGCTTACATCATCTGTTTTAAAGGCTTGTTTTAGCTTAGCAGATAGGCCTTGAGCGTTAGCATAAAAGGAAGCCAAAATGAGGAAGGCATTGATTACGAATATTTTCATCATGTTAAAATTTAGATTTTACTTCTGCAACATTTGCTTCAGGTTAGCAATTGGCACCTGAATGGAAGTTGAATTAGAGATATCCCCTTCTGCATTGTTAATTTTGATATTCTCAAAATTTACGTTGCATTCTCCAGTCGTTTTAAGCACCAGATTTTCTATCGGGTCATGCGTTTTACCCTGCTCATTGCTTACTTTAACCTTCGTAGTATTAACATCTAAGTCTAATGTGCTGATCGCCGAATTATAAATATTTAGCGTCGACCTGTTTAGGTAAACATCAAGTTTTGTGATGCCTGAACTGTAAATATTATTATCGATCCAATATTCATTAAGGGCCTTCAAATTTTTGTTGGTGATGGATAAGTGTTTAATTTTTGTACCTTCTGAAATGCTAAAACTCGCATTTTTACCTAAGTCTAAAGTTAAGCTGTCACCATCTTTCACAAATAACTGATTGAGGTTAACATCATCAATTTTAATCTGGGTTAAGTTTGGAGCAAATACGATAATGGTGCCACCTCCATATATTTTAGCAGAAGGGAGTTTTATTTCGATTTGCTGATTTACGTTTTTGAAACTTAAAACTTCTTCTGAAAGATCTTTAGTGATTTTAACCGCAAACTTATTGCTCTTAAATACTTTAATTTTTAAACTAACAAAATCAGTTCCGTGGATGGAGATTTTATCAAAAGGTTTGGTATCATATTTCTTCACATACCTGCTACCCTCTTTATCTAAATCTTCCTCTCCTAAAATAATTTGATTGTATTGTTGCGTAGTTATTCTGTTTGTTTTGGCTACCAAAATCATTATGGTTAGTGGCACAATCAGTAAAGTAGCAGCCATACCAATTAATATTTTATTACTTGTTTTCATTTTCTAGGCATTAAAATTTTCTGTTACAAATGTTTGATATCTGTTTTTCAATTCATCAAAATCTATTTCTAACAAATACATGTTTCTAAATAGCTGTGGCAATTCATCTTCGATAAAAGTAGTTTTACGATAAAGATTTACGTTTGCAATGGCATCTTGAGCTAAGAAAAAACCAATTCCTCTTTTGTTGGTGATGATGTTTTGCTTTTGTAAAAGTTCATAAGTACGCATCACTGTATTTGGGTTCACCTCCATATCTACTGCCAACTCCCGTACCGATGGTATTTTATCCTGAGGTTTCCATTTCCCCAGAAGAATATGTTCACACACATATTCTGCTATTTGCAAATAAATAGCTTTGTTATTACTAAAATCCATCTAAACCTCCTTCTCTTTTAATCGAATGTATGTTGTAATCCAGAATGCAATTGTAACTACCAGTGCAACCAGGCTGAAAATTAAAAAAATATGGCTATCATTATGCCAGTATTGATTACCAATCCACACCGTATCAGCGATCATTAAATTCATGAAATAAAAGGTTAGTGATACCCACAAAACTGTGAATAATATCACTACTATAGCCGTTTTGATATAATGAAATCGTTTAAAATAGATTGATCCAAGCAAAAATATGCTGGTAACAGTGAAGGGTGAAATCAGGTTGTATCCAAAATAGCGAAGAGCGGTTTGGTCTCTCAAAATTTCCGAAAGCATGCTTTGAGCTGGCTTCGCTTGCCCGCTATGAATGGCCGCAGTCTGTTCCGGATTTAAACTGGCGTTTAATAAGGTAACAAATGCTAAGTCGACCAGATAAAAAACCAGTAAAAAACTGCAAACACTAACTATTGAGGTATAAAAAATAGCCGTCAAAAATTTTTCGAAAGTAGACGCAGGTGTCATCAGCTCTAAAATCGAATTTGCTTTTTGTCCAAGATTATTAAAATAATTGCTTGCAATGATGCTGGTGAAAAAGAATCCTAAAAACATAAACAGAAGATATCTGAACTGTAGGTCAGGCCTGTTTTTATCAGAAAAGTAAATTCTGTCAGTTGAGGGCATTAAAAACCAATAACAAATGATCAGAATTCCAGTAAGTACAACCAGCGTTCCTAAATAAACTTTCCCAAAATCCAGCCATTGTCTTTTGAGCAATAAGCCAAATCGATTAATATTAAATGTGTTGTTCATGGCTTAATCAAATAAAGGTTTAAATTTTGTTTTCTCAGTTAAAATGGCATTAAATAGTAATTCTATATCCAGTTTGCTCTCTTCCTGATGGTAGTTTGGCAATACCGCATTGTAGCCGGAAAGTGATTGCTCGGCATAAATAATACTGGCATCTATTTCTTTCACTTTTTTAAAAGTAAGTTTCTCGGTAATTTCTTCAACGGATGCTTTTAAAGCAATATCATTTTCATCCAGCATAATTACGGTGTCAATTAAATTATCTAAATCTCTAACCTGGTGCGTGGAGATAATGATGCAACAATCATCTGTTAAGGCAGAAGCCATAATTTTCCTGAATTGTGCCTTTGAAGGAATATCCAATCCATTTGTAGGTTCATCCATAATAATCAGCTTCGCCTGGGTAGCCAAACCAAAAGCGATAATGATCTTTTTCTTCTGGCCATAACTCATATCAATTAATTTTTGCGAAACCGGAATATCAAATTCCTTTAATAGCTCGGCAAAGTAGTTATGATTAAATTTTTTATAGAAAGGTGCATTGGCTTTGAGGTAAGCATCAATTTTAACGGCAGGCAAATAAAATTCTTCCGGGATGAAACAAATTTGTTCTAACAATGCCGGCTGACGCTTTTTCGGATCGAAACCCAATACATTTACTTTTCCACTTTGCGCATATACCAAACCAGCCAAATTTTTAAGCAAACTAGATTTACCCGCTCCGTTTTTCCCCAGCAAACCATATATATGTCCGGCATTTAATTGCAAACTCATATTTTTAAACAATGGCTTATGCTTACTGTAACCAAAATTAAGATTGTTAATTTGAATCATGTTTACTGTATTAGTTAAATAATACACTAAAGTATGAGTTATTTCTTTACATCCAAATTTTTAGTATATTTTTTTTTATAACGCCTTTGTAAAACTTGAGTTTAATATCCGTTGCATTAAAACATCCTTAACATTTGGATTGTATGTTTGTGTAAACACGATAAATAATGGATAAAAACTGGGCTTACTTAATTAGTCGGTTAGCAATTGGCTTAAGTTTTTTCGGACACGGCCTGGTGCGTTTACCAAAACTTGCCGGCTTTAGCAATTGGATGGTTAGCCAGTTTTCCAAATCATTACTGCCAGAATTTTTAGTAGTTCCCTTTAGCTATATTTTACCTTTTGCTGAATTCATTGCAGGTCTATTGATCATCATCGGCCTGTTTACCCGACAGGGACTATTGCTTGCAGGCCTGATTTCTTTAGCCCTAATTTTTGGAACAACAATGATCGAAAATTGGGAAGCCTTACCATCTCAGTTAATTCATGTGGCATTTTTATCCGTGTTGTTAGCTTACTTACCGCATAATACCTATGCGGTTGATCAAATCATTAAAAAATAATATGGAATACAGAAAAATAGGAAACTCTGATTTAGAACTTTCAGCTATTACTTTCGGCGCCTGGGCGGCAGGTGGATGGATGTGGGGTAGCACAGATCGAAACGATGCCATTAAAGCAATCCAAGCGGGTTACGACTTAGGGGTAACTTCCATCGATACTGCTCCAATTTATGGACAAGGAGATAGTGAAGAAATTGTTGGCGAAGCAGTCAAAGGAATTGCAAGAGACAAAATCCAGCTGGTAACCAAATTTGGCATGCGCTGGGATTTAGAAAAAGGGAAATTGGCTATGCAAACCAAAAACAATGATGGTAAAGACATTGATGTTTATAAGTATGCCGGAAAGGAAAGTGTGATTTTCGAGTGTGAACAATCTTTGAAGCGGTTAGGAACAGACTATATCGACTTATATCAGATACACTGGCCGGATGTGACTACTCCAATTAGTGAAACTTTCGAAGCAGTTAGCCGATTGATTGAACAAGGGAAGGTGCGGTACGCTGGAGTTTGCAATTATGATGTGGCACAGTTGAAAGAAGCTGATCAGACTTTGGAAATTATTTCCAATCAGATTCCTTTTAGCATGGTTAATCGGGCTGTTGAAGAGGAAATAATTCCTTTTTGCCTTGAACACAACAAATCGGTTTTAGCATATAGCCCGATGGAAAGAGGTTTGTTGACCGGTAAAATGACTGCCAACTATAAATTCGAAGAAGGCGATCATCGCCAGGGAAATAAATTCTTCACTCCGGAAAGTATTCAGAAAACCAATGCGTTTTTAGCCAAACTTAAGCCTTTGGCTGAAGAGAAAAATGCAACCCTATCTCAATTGGTTTTACGCTGGACCATTGAACGGCCAGGAATTACAATTGCTTTGGTTGGGGCGAGAAATGAAAAACAAGCCATCCAAAATGCCGAAGCAATAAATGTAAAATTAAGTGCTGATGAAATTCAATTCATCAACACAGAACTAAAGAACGCCGGTTTTTAATCTCCAAATAATAGCTAAGACACTACTTTTCAAAAAAGTACTGAATTGCCTTTGTAGTTAAACAAAAATATATGTCAAAATTATTTTCTCCTTTTACCATAAAGGATGTAACCCTAAAAAATAGAATCGTTATTTCTCCAATGTGCCAATACTCAGCTATTGATGGCTTTGCCAACGATTGGCATTTGGTTCATTTAGGCAGCAGAGCCGTTGGTGGTGCCGCTTTGATTATTCAGGAAGCTACAGCAGTAGTTCCGGAAGGCAGAATTACACATGCCGACTTGGGCATCTGGAAAGATGAGCATGTAGAAAAGTTGAAACAAATTGTTTCTTTTATTCACGAAAATGGTGCCATTGCTGGTATTCAATTGGCGCATGCTGGCAGAAAAGCAAGTTGCGACCTGCCATGGAATGGCGGAGAACAGCTCACCGAAGGCGAAAATAGCTGGCAAACCGTTGGCCCGTCACCGATACCTTTTAAAAAAGACCAGGTTGCACCTCATGAATTAAGTATATCGGAGATTCAGGATATTGTTTTTGCTTTCAGAGCTGCTGCAAAACGAGCTTTAGATGCAGGCTATAAAGTGATCGAAGTGCACGCTGCTCATGGTTATTTATTGCACGAGTTTTTTAGTCCGCTGAGCAACACCCGCAGCGATGTATATGGTGGCAGTTTCGAAAACCGCATTCGTTTGGTAATTGACGTTGTGGAAGCCGTTCAATCGGTTTGGCCGGAAAACTTACCTGTTTTTGTGCGTATTTCTGCAACAGACTGGACAGCGGATGGCTGGAATGAAAATGATTCCCTTCAGTTGGCGGCGGTTTTAAAAGATAGAGGCGTTGATTTAATTGATACCTCCTCGGGTGGAAATGTACCGGATGCCTTTATTCCTGCCGGTCCCAATTATCAGGTTCCTTTCGCTGATAAAATCAGAAATGAAATTGGTATTTACACAGGAGCAGTTGGCGTAATCGTTGATGCGCAACAGGCCGAAGATATTTTGCAGGAAGATAAGGCAGATTTGATCTTCATCGCCCGCGAATCGTTACGCGATGCCTATTTCCCTACACATGCTGCTCAAATTTTAGGCGATGATATCGAATGGCCTAATCAATATGTAAGGGCAAAAAGAGAAACTTTTAAAAAATAGATTTATCATTTAAACAAAAAGCCTCCTGGAAATTATTTCCAGGAGGCTTTTTGTAGATAGGGGGATTTTCCTCGTTATTTCACAAGAGTAAAGGGAACATATAAGCCGAAAGTGATATTTCTTCCAACATTATAAATTCCAAAATTTGGATTTTCGTAATCCAAACGACCAGGCTTATACCTGCTTAAAGCATCATAATATTTCTGGTTTAATACGTTGTTTGCCGAAACAGATAACTTCACCGGCTGTTTGCCTAAGTTAAAAGTTGCACCAATACCAGCATTTAGCAAAGTATATCCGCTAGTTGGTGTTTCAAAAACGTCATCAACCCGGTTTTGCTTAAAGGCCGAATTTATTCCGACTGATAAATAGGCATCGTTTGTTCCTTTAAGTTTTGGTTCGAAACGCAATTCGTTGCGCAAGGTTCCCGCTGGAATGAATGCTAGAGGCTTATTTAATGAGGTGTTTTGCGCATGAACATACCCAAAAGTATTTTCGAAGTGAATAAAAGGAACCGGATGGATGGTTAAAGTAGCTTCAGCTCCATAAAGGTTAGCGTTTACCTGGCCATAACGGTAAACCGGATAATCGTCGCCCTCAGCGTTGATGATTTCTCCATTGTTTGAAGCATAAATAAAATTGTGCACATAGTTATTGTAGATACTTGCACTTGCGCTTACCACTTTACCTTCGTATTCTAAAGCAGCATCAACCTGGTAACTCCTTTCCGGGCTCAAACCCGAATTGCCAATTTCATACCTGAACGTTCCCTCATGTACTCCATTGGAAGCCAATTCTGCCGGATTAGGCGCACGAAATGCAGAACCTGCATTAGCTTTAAAGTTCCATTCTTCATTAAACTGATGAGTAAAACCCAGTGCACCACTTACGTTTGAAAACTTGTTTTGGAAGGGTGCAAAAATCTCTTCACCATCTTTAATAAGTTGTTTCCCATCATTTTTACGATAATCGTAACGGGCTCCTATGCTAAACGTACTGTTTTCCCAGTTCTTTTTAGCAAAGGCAAAAACACCGATTCCATAAGTATTGTAGTCTGGAATCAAAAACTCATCATCTGCTTTATTCTCACTGTTCCCTGCATCGGCACTTAATCCAAAAACAGGCTGCCAGCCATTGATTTCATGGATATAATATTTTAAATCGGCAGTGTACGTTTTAAGATCGAAGAACAAAGCCGGTTCTGTACTTTCTTCGAGCTCCCTGCGCTGGTTCTGCTGGTATCCAAAATCAGCTTTTAAATTGCCATTGCCCAAAATAAAGTTATTATTCAGGGCAATTTTGAAATGGCGAATATCCTGACGTGGAAAATCCAGTTCACGATTTTTGAAATCCTGTTTAAGGAATGCTTCACCGCTTTCTTTAAGGAAATTTCCATTATCATCTAAAGCAGGTTCGTAAAACCCAATATTGTTACGGAAACTCGACACGTTCAAATGAGTATAACCCCAGCTTTTGTTCAAGCCAATCATTCCACTCAAATCAGTTTCATTAAAGCCCGAATTTGGAAAGTAACCTGTAGGTGTTTTAAATGAATAAGCATTTTTATAGGTACCGCGAGCTCGCCATACAAAACCGTTTTGATTTCCATTCAACATCAAAGAATTTGCTGTTAAGCCATTGTTAGTAGCGTAATTGGTAATAAACTCCCCTCTTACCTGCCCTTCGGGAACAGTGCTCGGCTCCAGAATGTTAATTACTCCACCCAAAGCATCAGAACCATACATTAATGAGGCTGCGCCACGTAAGATCTCAATCCGATCTGATTTAAACTGATCAATTTCTATCCCATGTTCATCGCCCCATTGCTGTCCCTGTTGTTTAATTCCATCATCTAGAGTTACTATACGGTTATAACCCAAGCCGCGAATGACTGGTTTCGAAATGGACGGTCCTGTTGTAATTTGCGAAACGCCAGGTACCCTCGTCAATGCATCAATCAAATTGGTAGAGGGTTGCAACAATTGATCTTTCCCAATCACTGCAGATGAAGCGCTGTTTCGCTTGCTGGTACTGCTGATTAAACTGCCTGTAATTACAATTTCTTTAGTTTCAATGGCTGTAGGCTGCAAGGCAAATTCCAGCGTTACTGTGCTTGAAAAGTTAACGATTTTTGTTGCTGTTTTATAACCAATGTAATGTACTTCCACCAGGTAACTTCCTTTTGCAGGAAGATTGTTTAGGGTAAATTCTCCGTCGTTATTGGTTACCGCAGAAACCTTTAAATCGGGAATGTAAATGCTTGCACCAGGCAAAGTCTGGCTGGTACTCGCATCGGTAACTTTACCTTTAATATCTTTCAAAGCAGATGCAAAAGCCGTACTGCTCAATAATGTATATAGAATTACTAAGCCAATAAGCTGTAATTTTTTCATGATTTATAATAAATAGAAATGATGTCGAACGCCAAAACAGAAGCTTACAAGCCTTGTTTCAGATCTGACAAATAAAATAATTGGTTTTCCGGTAAACGGACAATAAGTTCGAAAAAACTAAACCATAGGAGGACCACGCAAACCAGTGCTTAAAAGCTCAACATAAGAACTTTTTAAGATGGGTTGCTTTGGGCTGATGAGTTTGGCAGAAAGAAATATTCTATAAATGTGATGAACCTGCACATAGTCTTTTTCAAAACTTGCACTACAGATTAAACAGGTATCGCCATGCGACTGTACGTGACTAACGTGATGGCAGTGAATTTCTTTTTTGGGTATTGGTATTTCCTGGTGGTGATGAAGCACACTCCAGGGTGTTAAGGCAATAGCAAACACAATCAGCATAAATGCCGATAAATATTTTCTGATGTTTTGCCTATGCTTTTTCAATGTGTCAAAAGTAGCAAATGTTGTTCAATTCTATATCTTTGGAAAGTAACATTGCTTTTATCTATGAGCCAAAATCTAACCAATGGTTTAAACTTAAGCCAAAAACAAACCCCAAACGGAACTGAATTAAATTGCAAGGGATGGATTCAGGAAGCGGCATTACGCATGCTTTTAAATAATCTTGATCCCGAAGTAGCAGAACGCCCTGAAGATTTAATTGTTTACGGCGGGCGAGGGAAAGCGGCTAGAAATAAAGCATCATTAAGTTTGATTATAAAAGCTTTGAGAGACTTGGAAAATGATGAAACCTTATTGATCCAATCAGGAAAGCCAGTTGCCGTTTTACCTACTCATGCTGACGCACCAAGGGTTTTAATCTCCAATTCGCAGTTAGTTCCCAAATGGGCAACGCAAAAACATTTTGATGAATTAGAAGATAAAGGATTAATGATGTATGGTCAGATGACTGCCGGCTCCTGGATTTACATTGGTTCGCAAGGTATTGTACAAGGTACTTATGAAACCTATGCAGCCCTGGCAAAAAAGCATTTCGGGTCAAGTTTGAAAGGAAAATTAAACGTCACCGCTGGTTTAGGCGGGATGGGTGGTGCGCAGCCTTTGGCCATTACTATGAACGAAGGTGTCTGCTTAGCTGCAGAAGTGGAAGAATGGCGCATCAAAAAACGCCTGGAAACCCGCTACATTGATGAAATCAGTTACGATATTGATGAAGCAATAGACCAAGCTGTAACTTACAAAAATGAAGGCAAAGCGATTTCTATTGGTGTGGTTTGCAATGCTGTTGAGCTATTGCAAAGATTAATCGAGCGAAATATTGTTCCCGATACGTTAACTGATCAAACGTCTGCTCATGATCCGTTAATTGGTTATTTCCCTGAAGGATTGACTGTAGCCGAAGCCGCCGAATTAAGGCAGCATAACGCCGAAGAGTATATAAAACAATCGTACGCCACCATGGCAAAGCATGTGAAGCAAATGCTTGAATTACAAAAACGTGGCGCCATTACATTCGACTATGGCAATAATTTACGAGGAAGAGCGGTAGAGGCTGGGGTAGAAAATGCTTTTGATTTCCCTGGTTTTGTGCCGGCTTATATCCGTCCGTTATTTTGCGAGGGTAAAGGTCCATTCAGGTGGGCAGCTTTGAGTGGCGATCCTCAGGATATTTTTGAAACGGATAAGCTGATTTTAGAACTATTTCCCGAAAACGAAAGCTTGCAACGCTGGATTAAAATGGCTCAAGAGCGAATTGCATTTCAGGGTCTACCAGCCCGGATCTGTTGGCTGGGCCAGGGAGAACGCGAAAAAGCAGGCGTAGCTTTTAATAAACTGGTTGCTGAGGGTAAAGTTAAAGCACCCATTGTGATTGGACGCGATCATTTGGATACAGGCTCGGTAGCTTCACCAAACCGGGAAACTGAAGCGATGCTCGATGGCTCAGACGCGGTGGCAGACTGGCCTGTTTTAAATGCGTTGATGAATACCGCCGGCGGCGCAAGCTGGGTATCATTACATCATGGCGGCGGTGTGGGTATTGGCTATTCCATTCACGCAGGTATGGTAATTGTTGCCGATGGAACCGCTGAAGCCGAAGCGAGATTAAAAAGAGTTTTACATAACGACCCGGCTTTGGGCGTAATCCGCCATGCTGACGCTGGTTATGATATCGCACAAGATACCGCCAGAAAATTTAGGTTGGGATTGAAGTTATAAAATATCATCATTCCGTGGCACGAAGCAATCTGGCTGGAGAGATCGCTTCGTACTTGCAATGACGAAAATTAAAAGAGAATGAAATTTATAAGAAAAAACATATTCAATGCCCTTTTCGTTGCTTTTCTTTTGATTATTGTTTTTGTACCAGATGCAAAAGCTTTGTTGATCAGAGGCTTAATGGAAATTGGACTTTATTCACCTTCTGTCAATCAGCCCAGTAAAACAGCAATGGATTTGGGCGGGATCAGGTTTCAGGATATCAACGGAAAAAATGTTGATTTAGGAGCGTTAAAAGGTAAAGTGATCTTTCTGAATTTTTGGGCCACCTGGTGTCCACCTTGCCGGGCAGAAATGCCCTCAATTAATAAATTATATACCCAGTTTAAGGATGATAAAAATGTGGTATTTATTTTTGCCGATGCAGATGGCGATCTAGAAAAGTCTGTAAAATTTATGGTGAACCGAAAGTATCAAATGCCTGTATTTAAGGCGACGAGTAGCGTTCCCGATCAAATTTTTTCAGGCGCTTTACCTACAACCGTTATTTTCGATAAACAAGGAAGGTTATCATTTAGGCATGAAGGAATTGCAAATTATGCTGATAAAAAGATTGTCGATTTTTTAAATAAACTGAAAGTTAGTGATTAGCGGATTGGTGATGCAGTTTAAAGCTGTATGTTTTTAAATCAATGCCATAAATCCCATTAATTTTACCGGGCAGATTTTCATAGTCCTTTTTTATATTGTGAAGGATAATATTATCACGCTTTCTTATTCTAATGGTTTTGTCATTACTGTCTGGCAAAAACACAAGGCTGTGACCATTGTTATTTGGAATTTCATTCGGGAGATATTTTACCATCTTTCCTGTTTTGATGTCGGTTTTGATAATTTCGCTAACTAAAATGTAACCATCAGCTAAGGATAATTTAATCTCAAAATTTTTGGTTTTGCCATAATAGTATGCAAATTCAAACGCTTTTTGGCTAAAGGCATAACTGCTTATTGTTAACAATACAGTGGTTAATACAACTCTCATCTATTGAAAAATTTATACGTTAAGTTAGGCAATTTGCCCGGTTTCCCTACAGGCACTAGCAGATTTTATAAACCTGATGGACGCGGCAGCCTCCGATTTTTTCTATCGGAGCTACAGCAAACAGCAGGACTACTTTAACCTATCGGCTACTGTTTTTGATTTACAAAAGATATTTAATTTGGTTAAACATCGCTGATTATTTACTTACTTTTGCCGCCATGATTTCATTTTTCGAGGCAAACTTAAAGCAACTTTCTATCCATCATACCGGAAACAAATTAGTTGAGGAATACTACAAATTATCTGATGCGCCATTAAATATTGATGATGAGGTGTTGGGCAATTTGTTAATGCAATATTTCCTTAAGCCTTTCGAAAAAGTAAATGAGGTGTATCGTTTTTTTCATCCGAACGACAACCTGAATTTGAATGAGGTTTATCATTTTGCGCATGAAATTTTTGAAAACAATGAGCTTTTTCACGAAGATTCGCAGCAACTGGCTAAATACTTATATGATGTGGCCAATCATCCGAAGATAAAATCGGGAGAACTGTATGTAGCGTATTTTGAAAAAGTGCAAATTGAAGGGGAGCAGTTGGATGTGATTGGCATTTTCAAATCCGAAACAAAAGATACTTACCTGAAAGTTTTCCCAAAGGATGACGGCTTTAATATGAGCTATGAGCAAGATGCCATAAGTATCAATAAGCTAGATAAAGGTTGCTTGATTTTTAATACCGATAAAGAAGAAGGTTACAAAGTAGTAGTACTCGATCAGGCCAAAAGCAATAACGAATCTGCCGTTTACTGGAAGGATGAATTTTTAAACCTGAAGATTAGAAATGATAGCTACAACCAAACCAATAACGTATTAGGCGTTTACAAAAACTTTGTAACACAGAAACTGGATGACGAATACGAAATCAGCAAAGCGGATAAAATCGATCTGTTAAACCGCTCAATGAAATATTTTAAAGAGAAGGAAACCTTCGATATTGAAGAATTCGGCAATGAGGTAATCGGTAATGCAGAAGGAATTGAATCTTTTAAAAATTACAAAAAAAGCTACGAAGAGGAATTTGAAAGCCCTATTGCTGATCATTTCGAAATCGCAGAATCGGCGGTAAAAAAACAGGCCAGAGCTTATAAAAGTGTTTTAAAACTGGATAAAAACTTTCACATCTATATTCATGGTAACAAAGACATGATTGAAAAGGGTTATGACGACGATAAATCGATGAACTTTTACAAAGTGTACTTCAGGGAAGAGGAATAGTTTTCAATTGGCAGTTGGAAGTTTTCGATTTTTAGTTTTCAGTTGGTTATTGGCCGTTTTCAATGAACGATTAACCAGTTAGACAATTGGACATTTAACCAAATACTCAAAAACCAATCAAATTCGCTGTTGCGCTTTTAAAGCCAGATATCTGTTGATCACATTCAGTGTTAAATTCTGAGGCGATGTCAATATGGATAAAATGCCATGTTTATTTAGGGCTTTAACCATTAATTTCTTCTCGTAAATAAATTTTTCTGCGATGGTTTTATGATAAATGCCTTCTACATCTTTCGCGGGCGCATGGCTAAGGGTTTTCAATTCTGTGTTCTCAAAAAATACCACCAGTAATAAATGATATTTCGAAAGTCTCTGCAGGTATGGCAGTTGCCGCTCCAAGGCCGATAAACTTTCGAAATTGGTAAAGAAAACCAATAATCCACGCTGTTTAACAACTGCACGGACACTACTATACAAAGCTTCCAGATTGCTTTCCAGATACCTTGTTTTTTCTTTGTAAAGCACGTTCATGATATTGCCAAGTTGAGCAGATTTACGGTCGGCCGGAACGATTGAGCCAATCGTTTCAGAAATAGTAATCAAACCTGCCTTATCCTCTTTCAGCATGGCTACTTTGGTTAGTGCCACCGCTGCATTAATGGCATAATCCAATAAGCTTAGCCCTCCAAATGGCATTCGCATTACCCTCGATTTATCGATAATGCAATAGATGTTTTGTGATTTCTCGTCAGTATAATTATTTACCATTAAACCGCCTTTTCTGGCAGTGGCTTTCCAGTTAATGGTACGAATATCGTCTCCTCCAACATAATTTTTGATCTGATCGAATTCGCTGCTGTTTCCGATTTTTCTAATCCGCTTGATGCCCATTTCTGTCAGATGCCTGGAAACAGCCATTAACTCGTATTGACCAAGATTAATGAATGAAGGATAAACCGGGAGAACTTTGGCCCCATCGAAATTGTAGCGCCGGCTGATGAAACCCAGCGGCGACCCAATATACGCCCTGATAAATCCGAATTCATATTCCCCACGTTTGGTTGGCCGCAAGTTATAATGGATGGATTTTACTTCAGCTGATTTCAAACTCAGCCGAAAATCCTTATCTCTCAACTGGAACTGGTAAGGAACTTCATCAATAACCCTTACGTTTACACCAAAGCCATACCTGTTTTTGATTTCAATTTGAATGGGATTTTCATCGCCATTGCTCAAACGTTTTGAAGTAAACCGCTGCGCATCAATTCCCTTTGGAATCCGGTAAAGAATAAAAATATCAACAAATAACAGGATGAACACCACAGCTGTAGCAATTTCGGGAATGTCGCCAAGCCAGGTGAAGAAAAATTTCAGTAGAAAAAGCACAACACAAAACCCCAGGGCGGCAAAAAACCGATCCTTGAGAAATAGATTGATGTAATATTGCTGAAAGAATTTTTTCAAATGGTTAATTGTTAGAATTGGTTAATTGTTTAATTGGTCAATTATTAGAAGTGGTTAATTGTTAAGTTGTTTAATCAGTTAAGTGGTAAATTTTCCAAATTGTCAGTTGAAAACTGCCAATTTAAAACTGCCAACGATCTACCTTGGTACCTCTATTTTTTTAATAATCTGATGAACGATGTCACTGGTAGTTAAACCTTCCATTTCTTTTTCAGGAGATAATAAAATTCGGTGTGCTAAAACCGGTATAGCAACGGTAATAATATCTTCTGGTGTTACAAAATCCCGGTTTTGGATGGCTGCCAATGCTTTGGCGCTATGCACAATAGCCAATGATGCCCTTGGTGATGCACCCAGATAAAGCGATGCATTGTTGCGTGTTTCATTTACAATTTTCGCAATGTATTCCAACAGCTTCGGCTCTACAAACAAATTGCGGATTATCGCCCTGGCTGATTGAATCTGCTGCACTGATAGAACAGGTTTAACATCGCTGGCTAAAGTTTTATTTACTAAACCATGTTGCGCCAATAAAATAGCGGTTTCTTCTTCCAAAGATGGATATTTGACTTCAATTTTGAATAAAAACCTATCCAGCTGTGCTTCTGGCAAACGATAAGTTCCTTCTTGTTCAATTGGGTTTTGCGTAGCCAACACCATAAAAGGCTCATCCATGATGTAAGTTTCTCCATCAATGGTTACCTGTCGCTCTTCCATTACCTCAAACAATGCAGATTGAGTTTTGGCCGGGGCCCGGTTTATTTCATCCACGAGAATAATGTTTCCAAAAATTGGTCCTTTTCTAAATTCGAAATCGCCGGTTTTTGTGTTAAAAATTGGTGTTCCTAAAACATCTGAAGGCATCAAATCTGGCGTAAACTGAACTCTTGAAAACTGGGCATCAATAGATTTCGCCAGTAGTTTTGCGCTAAGTGTTTTGGCTACGCCGGGTACCCCCTCAATCAGGATGTGCCCGTCGGCAAGCAAACCCACAATTAAAAAATCGATAACCTGTTTTTGTCCGACGATGATATTCCCAAGTACATTTCGAATGTGATCTACTGCTTCGGTTAAAGCACTTAAATCTGTACGCTGATTAAATTGTTCTTGCTCCATGGGCCTGTGTGTTATGATAAAAATTTTCTATGCTTTGATTTAAGTTGATAAGCTCATGATCGCTCAATTCACTCATTGTGGGTATCTGCGTAAAATATCTGGTCAGTGTTTTTGCAGAGGGTTCGTTAATACCCGTTTTTTCCATTAATAGCGTTGCAAAATCAGCACCAATTTCATTGGTTTTGATATAGTATCTGCTTCGTAGAAATTCCAAAAAATAATTGATTTGCTTTTTGGCGATATCTAAATTATTCCTTTCGTGATAATATACACTTCCCACTACATTGGCAAATTCTACAGACGAATTTTTAAGTGGATCGGCAACCGGAATAATGCGTTGCCTGCGTTTAATTTCATACAGTACAAAAATAACGAGACTAAAAATAGCAAGATAATAAGCCCATTTAAGTTCGGGATGCTTAAAAAACACTCTTAAAACATCTGTGCTATCTTTTTTCTGAGCAGAGAAATAACCGTCGAAAATAATTTGTTTACTATTTTGAACGTAGCTGAGCGTTTTGGCTGCGTATTCAGCGCCATATTTATCTAACAGGTTAAAGTTGGTATAAAAACCAGGCTCTGCAATTAAATAAAGCGCACCTTTTCCATAATTGTATTTAACAAAATTTGGTTTCTGTACATTATTAATGCCTAAAATAATTGCCTTTTTATAGTCGATTTTGCTAAAAAACTGTGTCCCTATCCCACGCTCAAAACCATAATTGGCATCAGTTTTTAAATTAGGATTGGTAAAGTTAAGCGAAGGGCGATCGGCTGACATCGTTGTTGACGTGGCAATTTTGAGTTCTTTCTCCAGTTTCCCAAAGTCGTAACTGGCAATAAATATCTTATTCCCAGCCTGCATGAATTTCTTCATTTGCTCAAAATCCGTTTTGGAAACATCTACCTTTTGCGCAACAATGAAATATGTTGTGTGACTAAAGTTTTTGTCCTTTAGTGTGTTATAAACAGCTCTTCTCGAATCGATTTTTGTTGCCTGCGGCAAAATATCTTTTATCCTGTCATGTAAAATAAACGTACCATAAGGAATTTTATCAGATGACAAATAAGTTGGCGCCCAATTGGTTGGGGTAGGCTTATTGTATTGTGCCACAAGGTAAACCAATATCAGAATAACCCCTAAACCGAAGTAAATTTTAAACCCTCTCATTTAATTTTGTTGTTAAACTGGTTAAATGATTGGTTAATCGGTTCGAATTTATGTTCATCAACAGGAAAATCGCCATACCAAATATAATCAAACTGAAGCGTAAGCCTGCTAAAATCATCTTTTAATTCCGGCCTGGTAATTTCTGTTAAATAGTTATAGTTCGTTTTATCAGGCTGCCAATATATAATTTCTGCATCGCTCAGCTTTTTCAGAGCTTGCAAATAAAGTAATCGTACAGCCAGCCGGTATTTCTGTGCTGCAACTAAACGCTGCAGTTCGGTTTCAAAATCAATTTCGTGAATGTTCTCCGAAATGATGTCATAAGGTAAAGCCGCTTCTTTCGATTTTTTGCTAAAGATATTTTCAGTACCAATTGCTTTGAAGATGAAATATAGAACCAAAGCAACACCCAAGCCAATAAAGAAGTATCTTGAAACCGTGTTGGATGCCGCACTGGCAAACAATTTCATTATGGTGTTCCAAAACCACATCCAGAACCGATCCCAAAGCGAAAGTTGCCCGGCCTGAAGTTCATCATATTGAAACTCCTTCTGATCTTTATAATTACTGATGGCTTCTTTATCAAACTTTGCGGGCACAAGCTTGCTGCTGTCTGTTTGCACAACAGGCTTTTCTTGTTTAGGCTGTACCACAATTTGGGTATAAGCATTTGCCGAAAGAAAAAACAGCAGGATTACTAAAGCATATCTAAAAAAGAGTTTGTGCATTTTAATATTCCTCTGGTCGCGTATCAATTGGTTTTTCTGTGCTCCCGAAGTTGGTGATGCGTTCCATTAAGCCGGTGTTTTCTTTTTGCTCCAGCAAATTGAAGTAAGAAAGTGAAATGGTAATAATTGGTATAATGGTAAATACCTGGCAAAGCGATTGCAAAACTGTTGTAGCCATACTTAACGGTAATGACATGTGTGGCGTTTTACTGGTAAACATGCCAATCATACTAAACAATGTGGTTGGCAAAACCACCATGCTCATACAGGCGTAAACAATAATCCACACAACGATTAAAGTACCGAAAGTTACCCAAAAGTTTTCCTGAATCATTTTAAAACTTCTGCTAAAAGAGTAGCCGAATGTGCCATTTTCAATTACCATTATTGGAAACATCATGGCAACAAATGGAAATAAGTAAAACCCCGGAACCAGACAAAAGATAAATGCGACGATCAACATCAGGATTAAGACAATCGCACTACCAAAAACCCTGAAAAAGTAATACTTGAAATAACCCCAAACTTCTTCGGTAGTTGGTGCCTGATTCCCTTTTTGAACATACAGCGAGATAAATGATAAGATTGCCACCGTCATGCTGGCATAGGTTGCCAGCGAGAAAAGTAAAGAAAGAAAATATTCGAGCCCATAAATGCTGCCAAAGCCGAAACCTCTGGCTGTTCTTCCATTGCCTATGGTATTGATAATATTGACCATTTTATACTGATAAACCAGCATGGAAGACATGCTGGCCAATACAAAAAGGCCACAAAATGTAAAATAAGTTTTTATTAAAGCCTTGAAATTCTGACGCATAAAAGTAAATGTGTCATTAATTACCTGGCCGAAATCTCTACGTTTTTTAAATTCGATTTTTCCTATCATGTTAATTTAGCTTCTTGATAATTTTTACGGGGTAGATGAATACGTACCAAATGATAAATGCAGCAGATATGCCCAAAATAGCTATACTCAAGAACAATGGCATTTCAGTGTGGCGGGTAATGAAACTTTCGAAAAATGCTGCGACAATAAATATGGGCACCAATCCTAAAACTATTTTGATACCATCTTTCGCTCCCTTAATAATCGATTCCATACGGGTATAGGTTTTTGGAAATAAAAAACTATTCCCTAAAACAAGTCCGGCTGCGCCTGCCAATACAATGGCCGAAATTTCAAGTGTTCCGTGGATCCATATCACTAAAACAGACTGTATGCCTAATCCCTTACTAAAAAAAAAGTATTGAAAAGAACCCAGCATGATGCCGTTTCTAAAGAGCGAAACGATAGATCCAAAGGAAAAAATAATCCCTAAAACGAATGTATACAAGGCGACGTAAATGTTATTTAGTCCAATCTGGATAAACATCACAAATTCGTTCGATTGTTTATAAACTCCAAATGGATCGCCTTTAGCAATATTTTCATTGGTCATGTTTACATACGCGTCACCCATAATTAGGCGCACAAATGTATCATCATATTTAGCAGATATTGCGCCTATTGCGCATGATAGGATAAAAAATAGCAAGGCATAAATAACTTGCTTACGGTGTTCGAGAAACAGAAGCGGGAGTTCGCTTTTCCAGAAGTGAACAAAACGGTTAGATTTTTCTTTTTTGTTTTTATAAACAGATTGATGCAATTTGGAAGCCAGTCCGTTTAAATAAGCGGTAGTGTTTGATTTCGGATAAAAAGTTTTCGCGTAAGCTAGGTCATTGGTAATTTCTATAAACTGATTGGCCACTTCATCAGGATTTGCCTGCTGCATCCGATCGTACTGCTGCCACTTTTCCGTATTCTTTTTAACAAATAAAGCTTCTCTCATTTAAAGACGTTACCAAATCCTCGGTTAAAATAGTTAAATTTTTATGGATATGGAAAATTAAGCTTAATACTGAAATTGATAACAGTTTCGTTGCAAAGCTATTTCTACTGGAGACTATGAAAGGCTTTTCTCAATAATTAAAGGGCAAAAAACTCTGTGAGTTATCAATCGGTTACAATAACAATTCCTGGTCAGATTGAAATCGCGATATTAATTTCTCATATGGCACCAGGAAATCCAAACTCGCCATTTACGATCTTATATCGCTAAAAAATAAAACTTCATTGGTACATTATTTGTATAACTCACCTAAACGTGTCTATTCGTCGAAAATTTTCGTTTAATAAGGATATAAAATCTCCCCATTCATGGCAGCCGCAATACAAAAGCGTTTCTTTCGGGCAATAAAAAGTAAAGTAATTATCGGGTTTCTATTTGCCTGCTTTGCTTTGCTTTTAGCCTGGGGTATCAGCAAATTTGCGTTTACCAGAATGCTAAATACTGTTGAAGTTATTTCGGCACCTAACGACAGGCTTCGGCTTGTGAATGATTTATCGCATAAAATAGCCCGTTTAGATCAGCTCCAGCGAGACGAAGCTTTTAATAAACAGGGAGATTATAATTTTCTGAAAGAATCGCGAAGAGTGCGGGTAAGTCTCGATTCACTTCGTAAATTATACAAGGGAGATTCTGCACAACTGGGTCGAATTAAATCTATTATTAACCTGCTAGCTCAACGCGATAAGCAATTTGTTTCCTACCTGCAGGTCCGCGAAACTTTGGTAAACACCAAATCATTTTCTAATGAGGTAAAAAAACTGAACGAGCTGGTGGCATCACGCAGTTTGCAAACCGACAGTGCGATTTTAACTACTGAAACAACTACGTCTACCACCACTGTTGCGCCAGAGGAAGAAGAAAAATCCAGAGGTTTTTTAAGTAAACTCTTTGGAAAAAAGAAGGCTGATGTTTACAAAATTATCAATGAAGAATTTAAAGTAAAACGCGATACCCTCAATGCTAAGGCGGAAGACAGCATTATGAAAAGCATGACAGGTTCATTGAAAAACATCGAACTGGAACAAAAAAAGAAAAGTCAAAAATTCATCAGGCGTGAAGCGGAACTCTCTGGTGCAAGCAACAAACTAACCAACCAAATCCTTCAGATTTTAAGACAAGTTGAAGGCCAGGCGGTGGCACAGGTAGATTTAAATGGCATTCAGGCGAAGCAGGTGGTTAATGATGGCATTACACAAATCACCGCCATCATCATCACTTTCTTTCTGTTAACTGTAATTTTGCTTTACCTTATCCTGGCCGATATTACCAAAAGTAATCGCTATCGCCGGGAGTTGGAGCTGGCAAAAGATGAAGCAGAATATCATGGAAAAGCCAAACAGCGTTTTTTGTCGAACATGAGCCATGAAATAAGAACGCCGCTTCAGTCTATTCTAGGCTATGCAGAGGTAATTTCACAACAAGATCATCCTAAGAAAAAAGATATTGATGCCATCTATCAATCATCCATCCACTTATTGCAAATTGTGAATGAGGTACTCGATTATAACCGCATCATTTCAGGCGAATTCAGTTTCAATAACCAAGCCTTTAGTGTGCGAAAAATTCTTGATGAAGTTACGGCGGTTGTTCGCCCGCTGGCGGAAAAAAAATCATTGCGACTGGTTACTCATTTAGATTTGGGTGATGTAGAAGTAGTAAAAGGCGATGCTTTCCGGCTAAAGCAGATTCTTTTCAATTTATTAGGAAATGCTGTTAAATTCACTCTAAAAGGAGAAATTAACTTAAATGTTTCCTGCAAGAAACAAATGGATAATCTCCATTTCCATTTCACTATAAAAGATACCGGCATTGGTTTCGAAGAGAAAGACATGACCAGAATATTCAATGAATTTGAGCAAATTGAATCTCCTGAGCAATATGTGCTTAACCAAACGGGTACCGGATTAGGTCTGCCCATCGTGAAATCACTCATTGAGGCACAGGGTGGAAGGATCCATGTTAAAAGCAAACCCGGAAAAGGTACTACATTTAATATTTATCTAACCTATCAGGAAACCTCAGAACGTATCATCGACCCGCTTGATCTTAGCCATTATGCTATTGTTAACCCGGGAACAGTTTGGGTAATTGATGATGACCAACTTATTCTCGATTTATGTGGATTGATTTTCGAGCGCAATAAAATCCCGTATAAAACCTTTAATCAAGTGGCAGACATTTTACATGAAATCCCTGTTGCGGATTTGAAGTATGTATTGGTTGATATGCGCCTGCCCGAAATGACCGGCATTGAACTTTGCCATCTGTTGAAGAAAAAACTTCCTGCAAATGTGAAATTTTATGCCATTACAGCCCAGGTTTTACCAGAAGAACGTGAAATGGTATTAAGTGAAGGTTTCGACGGCTTAATTATGAAACCATTCCAGGCTGCAGATCTCCTTTCTATTTTCGAAAAAACTGAAATTTTATCAGCGCAACCAGAATTCGATTTTTCTTCTATTGAAAAAATGACTTTTGGTGATCAGCATATGCTCGAAAAAATCCTGAACAGATTTAAACATGACTGTATCGAAGATGCTGCGGAGTTGAAAAAACATTTGGATGAAGGTAATCAGGATAAAAGCCGGTTGATCGTACATCGCCTTGCAGGTAGAACTGCGCAAATGGGATCTAAAAAATTAGCCCACGATTTCAGAACACTTGAAATTGAAATTGCCGAGAAAGGATTACTTGCCGAAATTAAGTATGAGGTTTTAAATCAATTGAAAAAACTCGCCGCTTTAATTCAGGTGATGGAAGAGATGGAACAGATTGGGCAAAAATAATTTGCCCCTGCTCATCATCATCTAATCTAAAGGTTGATAATGCATGATATCATTATTCAATGCCGTATCGCTCCATCTTCGCATAAAGCGTTTTGCGGTCGATGTTTAGCATTTTGGCTGCTTTAGATTTATTATGTTTTGCTTTAATCAAAGTTTCGGCAATTAACGTCTTTTCGTTTTGTTCGTTAACCGCTTTTAAATCTGATGAACTTCCGGGTAGCGTTTGCTGGTTTACCGAAATCATCATTTCATCAGGCAAAGCCGATACCTGGGCTACATCACTAGGTGTTAGCAAAACCATTCTTTTAATCACATTGCTTAATTCACGCAGGTTACCCGGCCAGTCATAATTTAACAACAATGATTTTGCTTCGGTAGAAACGCTCTTTACATTGCGATCTAAATCGCGGTTTGATAATGTAATAAAATGGTTGATAAACAGTTCCAAATCGCCGCCCCGATCTCGCAAAGCTGGCAATTGAATTTTAAATTCATTTAAACGGTGATACAGGTCTTCCCGAAATTCTCCACCCGAAATACTGTTTAGTAAATCATCATTGGTCGCCGCGACAATCCGGACATCAACAGCAACTTGCTTGGTACTTCCCAAAGGTTGGATTACCCTTTCCTGCAAAGCTCGGAGTAGTTTAATTTGCACTTCGTAACTTAAATTTCCGACCTCATCTAAAAACAATGTTCCGCCGTTTGCGGCTTCAAACTGGCCCTTTTTATCATTTAAAGCACCTGTAAAAGCTCCCTTTACATGCCCGAACAACTCACTTGCTGCCAGATCTTTTGATAGCGCCCCGCAATCAATTGCAACGAAAGGTTTATCGGCCCGTTTACTTTGTTGATGCAGGGTTCTGGCCGCAAATTCCTTCCCTGTTCCGCTTTCGCCCTGTATAATAACCGACATATCTGTTGGCGCAACCAAAGCAATATGTTCATAAAGCCTATCTGCCGTAGCGCTTTTACCTTTTATAAAATCGGCATCTGTGGCTTCAATTTTAATTTCTTTATGATCTTTTTTGCTGAGTGAATTTTTAATCACCATCAAAAGTTCATCCGGATTTACAGGTTTTGTAATGTAATCAAAAGCCCCCATTTGCATGGATTTCACTGCTGTTCGAACATCGTTAAAACTGGTCATGATGATGATAGGCGTAGAAAGCCCCAGATTTCTGGAATGTGTAATTACTTCAAAACCAATTCCGTCGGGCAGGCGATAATCAATCAGAAACAAATCAAATGCTTCACTTTCAATGAGTTTAAAAGATTGCTTAATATGGGTTACGAGCGTAACCGCATGGTCGTTTTTAGTTAAAAAACCTTCAAGTAATTGAGCAAATGTTGTATCGTCTTCTAAAATCAGGATTTTCGCCATACAACAAAAATAAGAAAAGCCAGTTAAAAACTGGCTTTTCTTATACTAGGTAGATGTAATATTTGGGGATTATTGAACCGGTTTACCGTCTTTATCAATTTTTACAGAACCTGTTTCTGCTTCTTTTTTAACATTGATAAGGTAATATTCTTTTGTGCCCTCTTTTACCGACCAGGCTTCGGTTGCAGTCCAACCTTTATAAGCATCAGATTTTAATGCTGTTGTAACTGGCTCAGGTAATTCTTCCAATTTCACTGGAGTTTTTACTGCACTATCTTGAACTGCAACAATTGCAGCATTTTTAATCGTATTTACTTCACTTGCTTGTACTGCTGAGAAACCTGCAAAGGCTAAAAACGCAGCTGATAAAATTAACTTTTTCATGGTATTTAATTTAAATGAAACTGCCGAAACAATTTCGTGGTTCTACTTGATTTAAAGCGCAGCCGAAGCCACGCTTTGGTTAATTATGCCTTTAGAGGCGATTATTATTGAACTGGTTTACCATCTTTATCAATTTTTACAGAACCAGTTTCTGCTTCTTTTTTAACATTGATAAGGTAGTATTCTTTTGTACCTTCTTTAACAGCCCAGGCTTCAGTAGCCTCCCAACCTTTATAAGCGTCAGATTTTAATGCTGTTGTAACTGGCTCAGGTAATTCTTCCAGTTTAACTGGAGTTTTAACTGCGCTATCTTGAACTGCAACAATTGCAGTATTTTTAATTGTATTTACTTCACTTGCTTGTACTGCTGAGAATCCTGCGAACGCTAAAAATGTAGCTGATAAAATGAACTTTTTCATAGTATGATTTTTAAAATTTAATGTTTGTAACAATACTTGCTATGGTTTCATAATGGTGCCAAAGCGGCCACAAAAGCTTAATTCATTTATTTTCAGCAGATTAAAGAAGTGCCAAAATTCTTTAGTTGTAGACTTTCTCCACACATTGGGGGTAATTACTACAATTTTTTCGCCCTTTGAATAGATTGCAGAGTATTTCAGGCTACTGTTTTATTAAGATCTTTCCTTTACCAACACTTTTTCGTCGAGAAATTACAGGCGTTGGTCTACAGGCTTATGCTACTGGTATATTACCGCGTTTCTGACTGAAACGTTTGGTACCTGTTGCCGTCTTATTATCAGAAAACATTAATAAACTTAAAATATAAAGTCATGAAAACATTAGCCAAAACATTATTCGCAACAGCATTAACAGTAGTATTATTTGCTTCATCAGTAGCCACCACATATGCGGCCGATTCAGCTCCACTGGCAAAAACTACATCCGTTAAAAATGTAAAACGCATTTGGGTAAGCGGAAATGTAAAAGTAGTATTAACACAGGGTGATCAAGAGCACATTAAAGGTTCTGAAAATTATGATACTACTAAAACTTCGGTATTTAGTAACGGACATACGCTTTACATCCAGTCAATGGAGTCGCAACAAGTTACAGTGAATATCACCGTTAAAGACCTCGAACGAGTAGAAGCTTATGGCCAATCGATGGTGGTTACAAGTAATAATTTTGCAGTAAAAAACCTGCAATTGTTCTTATACCAGAGTGCTACCGCAAAAATTAAAACCACTGCTGCAAGTTTGTACACAGTTGTTAAAGAAGATGCCGTATTGAAATTGAACGGTACAGCTGTGGAAAGCACAATGATTGCAAGTAATATGAAAAACGTGAAACTGAGCGATTTCGCCAGCCGCAAATCTGAATCTTTCATCACTGATGATTTAATAACAGCAAATCAAACGGCAATGACATTAGCAAAATAATCATCTGGATTTTAAATATACAGGAAGCTGCCTCTGATGGTGGCTTTTTTTGTTTAGCGGCTTGTATATTAGGCTGGAATATTCGATCAATATGGCTGTTATCGATGATTACGAGCAATGAAATCATCAGCTTAGATAAAAAAAATCTAAAAAATTTTTATCAAAAGAATAATTTTTTCTATACTTGCAGCCCGATTAAAAGCCTCCTTAGCTCAGCTGGTAGAGCAACTGACTTGTAATCAGTAGGTCATTGGTTCGATTCCGATAGGAGGCTCTTTTTAGTTTACGATTGTAGATTGAAATCATATCTAAAATCCCTTAAGCATTTTACTTCTTTGCTGCGTTACAAATCAAAAATCTTAAGTTTGTTTCATGCTTAAATACCTGGCTGCCGATTGGATTTTTCCTGTAAATAATTTACCCATAAAAAACGGCGCAATTGCTGTTGATCACGACGGTGAAATAAAAGAAATTTTTACCGCGGATGAAGTTGAAAAACTTGATGTAATCGTTGAGAAATTTATTGGCGCCATTGTTCCAGGTTTTATCAACACCCATTGCCATCTGGAACTTTCGCACATGTTAGCCCAAATTCCACAGCATACAGGTTTGGTAGCTTTTGTACAGCAAATTATTAGCAGCAGGCAAGCAGATGCCGAAAAAATTGATATGGCCATGCGAAACGCTGATAAGCAAATGTTCGAAAATGGCATTGTTGCAGTTGGCGATATCTCCAATCAAACTGCATCGAAAGAAATTAAACAACGTAGTAAAATTTATTACCACACTTTTGTAGAGGCGATGGGTTTTAATCCGCAGAGGGCAAACGTAATAATGGAGTATGCCACCGGAATAAAAAATGAGTTCACGCCCTTGGCTGCCTCTGTTGTACCACACGCACCCTATTCTGTTTCGCCACAACTTTTTGCTTTAATAAATGAAGCGGCAGAAAAAGAGGATGTTTTGATCAGCATTCATAATCAGGAGACCACCAATGAAAATGATTTCTTTCAGGATAAATCGGGTGGCTTTTTAGCGCTCTATAAATTCCTTGGTTTAGATATCGAATTTTTTAAACCTACAGGAAAAACTTCTTTGCAGAGTTGGCTGCCATTTATCAAAAAACAAAAAACACTCTTAGTTCACAATACTGTTTCAAGCAAAGCAGACATCATATTCGCAAAACAAAGCCATCAGGATTTATATTGGTGCCTTTGTCCTCAGGCTAATTTGTATATCGAAAACTTGTTACCTAATATTGATCTGCTCATTGATGAAGAAGTTAAAATCACGCTGGGAACAGATAGCTTGGCCAGTAATAAGCAGCTGAATATTCTATCAGAAATGAAAACATTGCAGCAACATAAAAATGTATCCTTTGAAAAGCTTTTGCAATGGGCAACCATAAACGGAGCAGAATTTTTAGGTTTATCTAGCTTGTTTGGCAGTATCGAAGTTGGTAAAAAGCCAGGTTTGAACCTTATCCAGCTATCAGAAGATTTTAAAATTGAAAATGATCAAGTCATTAAACTGATTTAACAAGCCAAAATATATTCTATTTGTTCAACCATAAGTTTTACGTAGTTTTGAATGTATGGAAAATTTAAGGATGAGACTATCATTGTTCATTCTCTTAGAGCACATTTTCTTTAAGTAAGCAATTGCTTATGAACCCTATCTGCAAACTTTTTAATATCAAATATCCAATTATCCAAGCCGGAATGGTTTGGTGTAGCGGTTGGAAACTGGCCTCGGCCGTTTCAAATGCTGGTGGTTTAGGCATTATCGGTGCGGGCTCCATGTACCCGGAAGTGTTAAGAGAACACATCCAGAAATGTAAACATGCAACAGATAAACCATTTGGGGTAAACATCCCGCTCTTGTACCCAAATATTCAGGAAATCATTAACGTGGTATTGGAAGAAGGCGTCAAGATCGTCTTTTCGTCTGCTGGCAATCCTGCGACCTGGACCAAAATTTTTAAAGAAAAAGGAATTACAGTAGTTCATGTCATCGCAAACACCAAGTTCGCATTGAAAGCTCAGGAGGCAGGCGTTGATGCTGTTGTTGCAGAGGGCTTTGAAGCCGGCGGCCATAATGGACGCGAAGAAACCACCACGCTATGTTTGATTCCCATGATTAAAGCTGTCGTAAATATCCCCGTAATTGCTGCTGGTGGAATTGGAAGTGGAAAATCGATGTTGGCGGCCATTGCATTAGGAGCCGATGCAGTTCAAATTGGTTCTGCTTTTGCTGTCGCAGAGGAATCATCGGCGCACCCATCGTTTAAAAATAAAATTATTTCTTCAGCCGAGGGCGATACAAAACTGGCCATGAAAAAGCTTGTTCCCGTGAGATTATTAAAAAATGAATTTGCCGATGCCATCGCCCAGGCAGAAGCAGCGGGAGCTGATCGAACTGAATTATTGGAGTTGTTGGGAAGAGCCAGAGCAAAGCTCGGCATGTTTGAGGGGGATATGGAAAATGGCGAACTTGAAATTGGTCAGGTATCAGCCATGCTGAATAAAATTAAACCAGCCAGAGAGATATTACAGGAAATTTGGCAGGAATACCTATCGGGATTAAAATCATTTAGAGATTTATACGATGTGACCATTTAATGCGTATGGGTTTAGTAACTTTGCAACATAAAATGTGTTAAACCTCATTATCAATGAAACATCTCAATATTAAAGTAGTAGGCAAAGTGCAGGGCGTGTTTTTTAGGGCAAGCACAAAAGCAGTGGCCGATCAAATGGGTATAAAAGGATTTGTGAAAAATGAAAAAGATGGGTCTGTTCATATTGAAGCAGAAGCTGAACCGTTTATATTGGAGCCCTTTGTAGACTGGTGTAAAGAAGGACCGGATAAATCGGTAGTGGAAAATGTAGAAGTGACCGAGGGCGAACTTAAAAATTTCCAGAATTTCGAAGTGGTGAAAAAAAATCTGCTTTGGTAAGCATACTTACGATTTTAGATTTAAGATTTACGATTTCAATGCCTAAAATCAATCAATAGTGAGATAATGTAAAATAAATTAAACAGATTAAAAATTATAAATTGGCCGAGCCAATTTACAATCGTAAATCTAAAACCAAAAATCCTCTTGTCAGTATATAAAAAGTTTCTGGGTCAAACAATGGTGTATGGAATTAGTACCGTTTTTTCCAGGCTGTTTAACTTTATCCTTACCCCGATTTACACCTCCGTTTATCAAAAGGGAGTTTATGGAATTTTCACCAATATGTACGCCAATGCTTCGTTAATAAACGCAGTTCTGGCCTTTGGTATGGAAAGTACGTATTTCAGATATCTAAATAAATTTGAGGATAAAAAACAAGAAGTTTACAACAACTCATTTTTGTGTATCGCTTTCATATCAACACTTTTCCTGGTCACAGGATTGGTTTTTTCAACCCCGATAGCTTCCTATCTATCTGCAAATGCTTTTGAAATTCCTGATTACAAACAATACGTTAGCTTTTTCCTTTGGATTTTATTCGTTGACGCGATTTGTGTAATACCCTTTGCCAAATTACGTGCCGATGGAAGACCATTTAAATATAGTATCGTAAAATTTTTAAACATTGGTTGCTTTGTTGGCTTCAACCTCCTCTTTATTTTTGTACTGCCTGCAATTATCAAGCATCATTGGTTTGGAGCCGAATGGCTTACTTCATGGTACCGACATCAATGGATCGGATATGTTTTCGTTTCAAACCTCATTGCAAGTATTGTCACTTTATTAGCATTACTTCCAGAATTCTTAAAATTGCAGCTGCGGTTTGATCGGGCTTTATTCTCCAATATGTTTTCGTACAGCTGGCCAATTTTGATCGCTAACTTATCATTTATTGTTAATGAAAACCTTGATAAAATTGTGCTTAAGGATTTATTGCCTGCAGATATTGCAAATGGTGAGGTTGGTATTTATGGTGCGGTTTGTAAGATTGCTATATTTTTAAGTATTTTCATAACTGCATTTAGATTAGGGGCTGAACCATTCTTCTTTAGCCATGCAAAAAATGAAAATGCTAAACAAACCTATGCTACAATACTTCAATATTTTGTAATTGCGCTTGCCATTTTATTTGTGGCGTTAATAGCTAACATCGAAATCTTAAAGTATTTCATTAGAAAAGAAGAGTATTGGGTAGGTTTGCCCGCTGTTCCTTATCTGCTTATGGGTTATGTTTTTTTAGGAATTTATATGAACCTTTCTATCTGGTATCGCCTATCCGACCAGACCCGGTTTGGATTGTATATTTCGGTAATAGGAGCACTCATTACCATTGTATTAAACTTTGTGCTCATTCCAAAATTTAGCTATATGGGCTCTGCCTGGGTTTCGATGGCGGCTTACGCAACGATGACGATTATCTCCTACGTTTTAGGACAGAAATACTATCCAATTCCATATAACCTGAAAAAAATTCTAGTCTACCTGATCGTTTCAACAATATTGGTATTCTCATCATTTTTTATCTTTGACCGCAACATTTACATTGGTAATGCAATGCTAATAGCCTTTATTGCCGCAATTGCTTATTTCGAGAAAAAGGAATTGACTAAAATGTTAAAGCGGTAGAAATTTATTCAGTCATTCAAAATTCAGTCATTTTCGATATGAACATCAAAATCATCAATAAATCCGACCACCCATTGCCACAGTACGAAACAGCTCATGCTGCAGGAATGGATTTAAGGGCATCAATTTCAGAAGATATTACCTTAAAACCGCTACAAAGGCTATTGGTACCAACTGGTTTGTTTATTGAATTGCCAGTGGGTTACGAGGCACAAATCCGTCCGAGAAGTGGTTTGGCTTATAAACATGGAATCAGCATCGTCAATTCTCCTGGAACCATTGATGCAGATTATCGTGGAGAGCTAAAAGTTTTATTGGTAAACTTATCAGATATGGATTTCAAAATCGTTAATGGAGATAGGATAGCACAAATGGTTGTGGCTAAACACGAAACTGTTGAGTGGGCGGCTGTTGATGTGCTCGGTGATACGGCAAGAGGTGAAGGCGGTTATGGGCACACCGGGAAAGGTTAAATTTCGAATAAATGAGTTTAAATGAGTGGATGTTTATGCAAACTTGAATTCTCTCATTCGGTTAATTACTCATTTTTTCATTTCTTTAAAATATGAATAAAGCAGTTATTTTTCTCATCGCCATAACCCTTAGCCTAAAAACTTTTGGGCAAATGCCTGTGGTTTCAACTGCAAGCAGAGACAGCAACATGGTTAAGCAGTTGTTTTTTGCAGGCTTGAGAGAGAAAATGGCTGACAATTATTTAATGGCGGTCAGCAATTTTAGTAAGATTGTGGGTATGGATGCGAATAACCACGCTGCTTTTTATGAGTTGGCTAATGCAAATATCAGATTAGATAAGCTTCCTGAAGCTGAAGAAAACATTAAACAAGCCATTAAATTAAACAACAATAATCAATGGTACTATCGGTTGCTGGGCGAAGTTTATAAACGCAATAATAAAATGCCTGAGTTGGTAGAAGTGCTTTCACAACTCATTCGGATCAATCCTGAAAATGATGGATATTATTTTGATAAGGCGAATGCACTTTTCCTGTCTAATAAGAGCGAGGAAGCCAAAAAAATCTATGATCAAATTGAAATCAAATTTGGTGAATCAAGGGATCTTGCAACGGCCCGGAAGCGGTTACAATCTAACGGATCAGCTTCTGAAAGTGATATTGTAAAGTTGCTCGAAGGCAATCAGGCCGATGTTAAAAATTATCTCTATGCCGCTGGCTTGCTGTTGCAAAAACAAAACTATCCTGAGGCGCTGAAAGTGTTATCAAAAGCCCAGCAATTAGAACCTAACAACTTTGAGGTAAACCTTGCTTTAGCTGATATTTATCGTAAGCAAAAAAATGACGATGCTGCATTTTCAGCACTAAAAATGGCTTTCGAAAGCAATGATATGCCCTTAACTGAAAAGGTAAAAATTGTTGCTGCATTATTTCCGAGAATAGATCAACCCGTTGTGGCTAAAAATTTAACTGATTTAAGTAAAATCGTGGCAACTCAAAATCCGGGAGATGCAAAAGCTTTGGCCCTTTACGGTGATGTACTTTACCAGCAAAATAAATTGAAAGAGGCATTATTGCAATACCAGCAGGCCTTAAAGCTAAACGATCAGGTTTATGTGGTTTGGGAACAGATTATTAACATCCAAACGCTTATTGGTCATTATGATGAAGCGGTAAAAGTTGGCGATGAAGCACTAACCATTTATCCAAACCAAGCCAGTTTATATTATTACATGGCTTATGCACAATATAAAACCAATAAGTTGGAGCAGGCTCAAAACAATTTAAAAACAGCATTGCAGTTAGATGCAGATAACAAAAGTTTGCAAGCTCAGGTTTATGCCCTTCAGGGAGATATTTTTATCAATCAAAATAATTTCAATCAGGCGAAGATTGCTTTTGAAAAAGCAATTGGTATCGAACCTGATAATTACCTCATCATGAATAATTATGCCTATTATCTGGCACTAAAGAATGATGATTTAACGAAAGCTGCAAAATACGCCGAAACTGCTGCTAATGCAATGCCCACAAATTCATCTGTTACTGATACTTACGCATTCATATTATTCAAGCAACAGAAGTACGATTTAGCCAAAACCTGGATCGAAAAAGCGCTTCAAAACAATACCTACAAGAATGGTGTTTATCTGGAGCATTATGGCGATATCCTGTACATGAAAGGTGAAAAAGATGCCGCACTGTTACAATGGCAAAAGGCAAAAGAAGCAGGCAACCATTCTGAAGTTTTAAATAAAAAAATTAATGAAAAGAAATATTTTAAATAGCGCTCTAATTTTAGGAACAATTATTTTTGCAACTGCTTGTAAACCAAAAAAAGAAATTGTTACGGCACCAACAAAACCTACTGAAGCACCTGCCGATAATACAAAAGCAGAAGCTTTGGCTACGCTTAACAACAAGCAGCTAAAGTTTAATACGCTGTCGTTAAAGGCAAAAGCAAACTTAAATATTTCTGGCGATGCCAATGAAGTTACCATGAATTTCAAGATGAAAGACAAGGAAACCATTTGGGTAAGCATTACCGCATTGGGTGGTTTAGCAGAAGTAGCCCGGGCTTTAATTACACCTGACAGCATTAAAATTATGAACAGGTTAAAAAGCGAATATGTGAAAAAACCATTTAGCTACATTTACACTTTCACCAATAAACAGGTAAACTTCAATACATTACAGAGCATTTTAACTGGAAATGCCATGGGTGAGTTTTTAACTGCTCAATCTGATGTGAAGCAGGAAAATGGGGTTTGGGTAGTTTCGGGAAGAAAGCAGGAACTGGATTACCGCTTGCTTTTCAACACGCTGTTAAAAGTTTCGGAAACAAACCTTAACGACTCTAGAAACGGACAGGCATTAAAAGTCAATTATACCGATTATCAGAAATTAAACGAATCACTTTTTCCAAGTGCATTGCAAATTAATACGCTATCTGGTGCTAAAAAAATCAACATCGATTTACAATATGTAAAAATAGACGGCAATGTTCCGGTTGATTTTCCGTTTAGTGTTCCAAAGAGATATACGGTAATTAAATAATATCATAATGATTTCGCTATTCCTGGTTGAGCTTTCTACGGCTTGATGAAGAATGAATGAAGATCATTAATGATTAGGCTGTTAAGGTATAAGTATCTCAATTTTAATATTTTTTCCTGTAAAATTTTTATACTTTTGGCTCAATGAAGCTACATAAACTCGTATTCATCCTGTTTTTAAGCGTTTTTGCGTTTTCTGCCATAGCGCAAACTGAAAGTCAATTAAGAAGAAAAAAAGAAGCTATACAACGTGAAATTGAACAGCTTCAAAAGAATTTGAATAAAGCTGCAAGTGGTAAAAAGTTAACTTTACAGCAAATCAACACCATTAATGCCCAAATTCGTCTGCGTCAGGAAAAAATCGGAACCATCAACTCCGAAATTAAAAATCTTGATAATCAAATCTCTCAGAACACGAATACCGTACATACACTACAAGGCCAGTTAGGCGAACTTAAAAAGGAATACGCAGGCATGATCCGCTTTGCGCAAAGAAACAGAAACTCATATGATAAAATGATGTTTGTTTTTGCTTCCAGAGATTTTAACCAGGCCTATAAACGGATCAAGTATTTACAGCAATTCAGTCAATATCGTAAAAAGCAGGCGGGTTACATTGAAAACACCCAGCAAGATCTGAATGGCAAAATTAAGGTCTTAGATAAAACCCTTCGTGAAAAAAGTGAGCTTTTAAGAGAGCAGGAAAAAGAACGCGAGCGTTTAGGTAAAGATAAAAATCAGCAGTCTGCCGTTCTGGGTAAACTCAGCAAGCAGGAAAAACAGTTTGCGCAAGATATTGCTTCGAGAAGAAGGCAACAGAAACAAATTGATGCCGCCATCAGCGCAGCCATTCAGCGGGCAATTGAAGCGGCAAAAAGAAAAGCAGCGGAGGAAGCAAGGATAGCCGCAGCGAAACGTGCGGCTGAGGAAAAAGCAGCTGCCGAAAGAGCTAAAGCTGAAAACAGACCTGCACCTGCAGCAACAAAAGCGCCGGTTGTTAGAGAAAAAACCACAAGTGAAGCATTGACGGCCACACCAGAAGCTGCCCGTTTATCTGCCGGTTTTGAAGGAAATAGAGGAAGGTTACCATGGCCCGTGGCTACAGGTACGGTTACAGAACGCTTTGGATTGCATAAAGTAGACCAGGCTTCTTATACAAACGATGGAATAGATATTACTACTGCCGATGGGGCCGCAGTTCGGGCCGTTTTTGCAGGTAAGGTGCTCTTGGTTCAATATATCCAGGGCCGTGGGGTAGTGATTATTATGCATGGTGAATACATTACGGTTTATCAAAACTTAAGAAATGTTTCGGTGAGCACAGGAAGTAATGTAGATACAAAACAAACCATTGGAGTTGTAGCCAATACAGGTGATGATGCCATCTTAAAATTCCAGGTAAGAAGAGGAAATGCCGTTTTAAACCCTGAAGCCTGGATTAGTAAATAAAACAGACAGTTATAAATTGTTTATATTTGTATAAAATAGATTAGTGATGTATCAAGGCACGTTATTAGAATTTTTAAACATGGGTGGATCAGAGATCGTACTCATTTTAGTGGTGGTTCTTTTGTTATTTGGAGGTAAAAAATTACCCGAATTAGCGAGAGGCTTAGGAAAGGGGATCAGAGAATTTAAAGATGCATCTGATGGTGTGAAGCGTGAAATCCATAGAAACATCAATGCGATGGATTTAGACAAAGAAGAAGCAGAAGAGACTGTTGCAAATAATAACAATCAACGCCACCACCCAACCGAAGAAACGCCGGTTGATGAAAAAGTGGGGCCAGATTTGAGCAAACCTCATCCCTCAGTTAATCCCATTGATGAAACAGTAACTGACAATCAAAAAGTTTAAACAAAAAAGTTATGTTAAATACAACAATAGCAGCAATGCTTGGAACACCAGAAATTATCATTATCGCTGTAGTGGTTTTGTTATTGTTTGGTGGTAAAAAAATTCCTGAACTGATGAGAGGATTAGGAAAAGGTGTTAAAGAATTTAAAGATGGTAAAGATGGTGTTGATGGCGATCAGGTTGATCCTTCAAACCGTGATAAAACCATTTAATTTCAATAATTTTTAGTTTTGAAGAAATACAGCTCTCTTAAAGAGATACAAACGCTCATTTCGCAAAAGCAGCTAACTTTAACCGATTTATTGGCTTATTATTTTAAGCAAATTAAAGAAAATGAACACCTCAATGCATTCAACGAGGTGTTTTTTTATTCGGCAGAAGCTCAGGCTAAAGCGGTACAGCAAAAGATAGAAAATGGTACGGCAGGGAAACTTGCTGGGATGGTTATTGGCATCAAAGATAACATCTGCTACAAAGACCATGTTGTTACAGCATCATCGAAAATGCTTGATGGTTTTGTTTCACCCTATTCTTCAACTGTTGTGCAAAGGTTATTACAAGAAGATGCGGTTATTATCGGCCGCTTAAATTGTGACGAATTTGCCATGGGTGGTTCTAATGAGACTTCATATTTCGGAGCTGCAAAAAATGCAGCCAATCCTGAATTGGTTCCTGGTGGTTCTTCTGGTGGATCGGCTGTAGCGGTACAGGCAGATATGTGTTTAGCTGCTTTGGGTACTGATACCGGCGGTTCGGTAAGGCAACCTGCTGCCTTTTGTGGTCAGATTGGTCTAAAACCCACTTACGGCCGAATTTCAAGATATGGCGTGATTGCCTACGCGTCTTCTTTTGATCAGGTAGGTCCTATTACATCATCTGTTGAAGATGCCGCACTACTTTTACAGGTGTTAGCTGGCGCAGATGAAAATGATTCAACCGTTTCACCTTTAGCAGTTCCAGACTACCCATCGCTTCTTGAAAATAAGGAAAAACAAAAAATTGCCGTTTTAAAAGAGACGATCGAAAGCGATGCGCTCGATCCGGAAATTAAATTAGCTATTTTAAAATCAATTGAGGCTTTAAAGGCCGATGGCCATACTGTTGAGTATGTTTCTTTTGATCTTTTAGATTACCTCGTTCCTGCTTATTATATTTTAACCACAGCAGAAGCTTCTTCGAACTTATCGCGTTATGATGGTGTGCATTATGGGCACCGAAATACGGAAGCAAAATCATTAACGGAGCTCTATAAATTATCACGTGCCGAAGGTTTTGGCGAAGAGGTAAAGCGTAGAATTTTGCTTGGAACATTTGTGCTTAGTGCTGGTTATTACGACGCCTACTATCAAAAAGCGCAGCAAGTGCGTAGGTTAATCAGAGAAAAAATGGATAACCTTTTTATAGATTATGATTTGGTTTTATCTCCGGTAGCACCCACACCTGCATTTAAAATTGGCGATCATGTGCAAGATGCCTTAGTGATGTATATGGCCGATATTTTTACAGTATTGCCTTCATTAAGCGGCAATCCGGCGATTGCTTTACCATTAGGCAATAATTCGGAAGGTTTGCCGTTAAGTATTCAATTTACAGCCAAACATTTTGAGGAAGATAAGCTTCTGGCTTTTTCTCAGGCATTTTTATTAAGCTAGTCCGGAGTCCAAAGTCTGGGATCCGAAATCATCATTGAAATAGCCCATGATTAAAAAACTACTTTTTACCTCTATTTGTGCTTTCCTTGTTAATGTTTCCTTTTCAAATGCGCAACAAATCTTAAAATTAGATAGTCTTGCTAAAAAGCAGAACAATATTTTTATCAATACGGATACCATAGCTGTTCCCTTAATTTACGAAAACCCATTGATGATGGGGCAAAATTATATTTACAAGCTAAGATTGGATTCCATTGTGAAAACGGTTCCTTTGCCCTATAACGAATATGTGCAGCAGTATATTGATATCTATGCTAAACGCAAGGATATGTTTGGCAAAATGATGGGGCTTTCCAATTACTACTTCCCCATTTTTGAAAAGGCATTAAATGATTTCCATATTCCGCAGGAAATAAAATATTTAACAATTGTTGAATCACAGATGAATCCTCACGCCATCTCGCGGGTGGGTGCCACAGGTATCTGGCAGTTCATGTTTGGCACCGGTAAAGCTTATGGCTTAAAGATGGATAATTTTGTTGATGAACGTAAAGATCCCATTCAGGCAAGTTACGCTGCGGCACAATATTTCAGAGATGCTTATGAAGAACTTGGTGATTGGCTTTTGGCTATTGCTGCATATAATTGCGGTAAGGGAAATGTAACCAGGGCCATGATAAAAGCCAATTCCAGAGATTTTTGGGAGATTAGACAGTTTTTACCAAAAGAAACAAGAAATTATGTTCCGGCCTTTATTGCTGCGGTGTATGTAATGAATTATTCCAAACATCACCAGATTACGGCACAGGCTTGTAACATGTTTCTGAAAACTGATACGGTTCAAACCAGTCGATTTGTTTCACTAACCAGTTTGGCCCAGGCTTTAAATGTTGATGAAACTGCACTTTTTGCGCTCAACCCTGCATATAAGAAAAAGATCGTAAATGGAACGGAAGATGAACCTAAGCGTATTGTAATGCCTAAACTCAAAGATATTGATTACGCCAATGTTTATGAGGTTTTGTACAATACTGATCTTGATGTAAGCATGCAGGTCATCCAGGCCAGTACCGATGATGTACGAGATTTACGTAAAAAAGCAGTAAAGCCATTTTCATCAAGCACAGTAGTTTATCATAAAGTTACGTCCGGTCAAAATCTGACTGCGGTAGCTAACAAATATGGCGTAGAAGTGCAGGACTTGCGTGTTTGGAATGGACTAAAAAGCAAGACCATCGTTCCCGGACAGAAATTAAAAGTTTTTGCAAAAAACAGGATGCCACTTAAAGCACCTGCCTCTTTTTTAAGTTACAGAGTTAAAACCGGAGATACCTTATCGGAAATTGCTGAGAAATTTAACGGCGCAACAGTGCAGAGCATCAGACGAGACAACAAGTTAAGCAAAGCTGGGTTACAGGCTGGAATGGTTTTGAAAATTAGCAAAGGGTAACGAGTATAGTAGTGTAAGTTGAAAAAAGTTAGCAATATCTATTTTTACGATTGGAAATCAATTTTTCAGGTTTCTGGATTCATTATTTCCTTTTTCTTGATATTATTTATTTGTTTCAATCTTTCCTTTATAGGAATGCTTTGGCATAGCATCGGCAAATCAGGTAAAACTACTGGTGAAATCACAGCAAGAACAGAGTTCTCTGCCAATATCCAAAGTGGGACACAAGGAAATAACACAGTGTCGGATAAAATCGAATTTATTTATGTTTTTTCCGTTAATGGAAGAACTTATAGTAATTCCTGTGTTTTAGGACATTCGATCATGAACTCAAGATCTTTATCAAGAATCAGGAACAGCCCGTTGCCCGTTAAAGTAGAGGTTAAATATAATTTATTAAGAAAGCGAGAAAATATACTTTGGCTAATCGACTGATAGTTAATTTACCTTTCTTTAAAGGGAAAATTCCAAATTTTTCTAAGTGTAATTAACTGCTCTTTTTCTGTAACATTATCATCGATTTACATACAATTAACTTTCGGTTTATTTAAATTGTGTTAAAATAACTTTTATTTGCTTTAAATTATTTTGACAAAACATGGATACCAGAAGAGAATTTCTACGTAAATCTTTACTGCTTTCAGGCGCAACAGGGTTGGCAACTGTGATGCCTTCATCAATTCAAAAAGCCTTTGCTATCGATCCTGCTCCAGGTAGCACCTTTCTTGATGCGGAGCATGTAGTCATTTTGATGCAGGAAAACCGATCGTTCGACCATACCTTTGGCAGTTTACAAGGCGTTCGTGGATTTAATGATCCAAGAGCTGTTAGCCTGCCCGATCAAAAGCCTGTTTGGTTTCAAACTGATGCTACCGGAAAAACCTATGCGCCGTTTCGTTTAAATATTAAAGATACAAAAGTAACCTGGATGGGCTCATTGCCACATTCAAGAGCCAGTCAGGTTGATGCTTATAACCAGGGCAAATATGATCAATGGCTCATTGCCAAAAAATCGGGCAATAAAAGTTATGCCCACATGCCGCTAACATTAGGTCACTACGTACGCGAAGATTTGCCTTTTAATTACGCCCTGGCCGATGCTTTTACCATTTGCGATCAGAACTTTTGTTCAGGCATGACCAGTACCACCCCAAACAGGTCTTTCTTCTGGACCGGAAAAATTACCCATGAGGAAAATGGAATTTTAAAAGCGAATATCAGAAATGATGATTTTGCTTACGGAAAACATGTTTGGAAAACCTTCCCTGAATTGCTGGAAGATAATAAAATTGCCTGGAAGTTTTATCAAAATGAAACGAGTTGCGGCGGTGGTTTCAAAGGCGAAGAACGAGCATGGCTGGCTAATTTTGGTTGCAATTTATTGGAGTTTTTTAAAGCTTACAATGTTAAGTTTAAAGATAAATACGTAGAAAACCTTCAAAAGCTGGTTGATACTTTACCGGGGGAGATTAATAAGCTTCAGGAGGAAAGTCCTTCGAGCGATGCTGCTGCGAAGAAAATTCAGAACGACCTTAAAAATAAAATGAAGGCGCTGGATGATGCAACAGCTGATTTAGAAAAGTGGAATGAAAAAAACTTCGCCAAATTAACCGATGAGCAAAAAAGCTTGTTTCATCGTGCTTTTGTAGTGAATAAAAATGATCCGGATTACAGAAGCGTTTCTACAATAAAATATAGTGATAACGGGAAAGACAGGGAAGTAACCATTCCCAAAGGTGATGTATTGCACCAGTTTAGGGCAGACGTAAATAGTGGAAAGTTGCCTACGGTTTCCTGGTTGGCTGGTCCTCAAAATTTTTCCGATCATCCGAGTGCCCCGTGGTACGGTGCCTGGCTAGTTTCGGAAGTGATGGATATTTTAACCAAAAACCCCGAAGTATGGAAGAAAACCATTTTCATTGTAACATATGACGAAAATGATGGCTATTATGATCACGTTGTGCCATTTTCAATTCCGGATAACAATAAACCCGAAACCGGGAAGGTTTCTAAAGGGATTGAAACCGAAGTGGAGCATGTGCGTTTGGCAAATGAGTTAAAGCAGGGCGTACCAGAGAAAGGTGCAAGAGAGGCGCCAATTGGCTTAGGTTTTAGGGTGCCTATGCTCATTGCTTCTCCATGGAGCCGTGGAGGAAAAGTGAATTCACAGGTTTTTGATCACACCTCTACCCTCCAGTTCCTGGAAGAATTTGTGAACCGCAAATACAATAAAAATATTCGCCTGGAAAACATTAGCGAATGGAGAAGAACCATTTGCGGCAATTTAACTTCTGCCTTTACGCCATTTGATTCAGCAGCAGAAAAATTACCATTTTTACAGCGTGATGCTTTTGTAGAAACCATTTTCAATGCGAAATTTAAGGAAGAGCCCACAACATCAAGGGCTTTATCTGATAATGAAATAAAAGAGCTAACCAAAACATCGAATTTTGCTTCGGTGATGTCGCAACAGGAAAAAGGCACTCGTAAAGCTTGTGCACTACCTTATCAGCTGTCAGGTATAGGGATGTTGCAGAAAGATAAACAGCACTTCGAAATCAAAATCGCTGCTCAAACCAGCTTGTTTGGGAAATCTTCTGCTGGTGCGCCTTTTACTGTTTACGCTCCGGCAAAATTTAAAGATGAAAAACTTGAGGAAGTTTGCAGAAACTGGTCGTTCGCAGTAAAAGCGGATGATGAGCTCACTTACAGCTGGCCACTTCAATCTTTCGAGAATGGAAAATACCACCTTCGTTTAAATGGACCAAATGGTTTTTACCGGGAGTTTATGGGTACGGCAAACGATCCGCTTTTATCCATTTCAACGGAACATGAGCTCAATCGCTTAACGAAAGCGCCGACAGGAAACATTAAGGTTTTGATTAAAAATAGTGGTGGAAATGCAGTAAACATTCAGGTGAATGATTTGGCATATAAAGCCAATGCTGTCCAAAAAAATATAGCTGCAAACAGCGAAGCGGTTCTTATTTTAAATTTGAAACCGAGTTTCGGCTGGTACGATTTTGAGATCACCACTGCCGTCAATAGTTTATTTGCACAAAGGTTTGCTGGCAGAATGGAAACTGGAAAAGAAACTTACACTGATCCACTGATGGGAAGAGTTTAGGCGATTTTATTTGCGTTTTGCAATTGATGGCAATAACCTTTGTTATTAAACCTTATTGCAGCGATATCCTTTTTGTTGCAGCCACATTGTACTGTGCTTAAAAAAATGAACAAAAAGATTAAGCGGAAAGAAGGGCGAACAATTATTGCTTGTACTGCCCTTGTTTTACTAATTATTAATGGCCAAATGAAAACGCTTCTTTTCTAATGAAACATACTGATGTAAAAGGCATTGGGAATTAGATATTTTGCTGGGATATTTGTTTTTCTGCCTAGTAAAAGAATTGTACCTTTGCGGCGTCACTAATAAGTTACTTAATGAGTAATACGAATAGAAAGCAAGATGCGTTGGATTACCACTCGCAAGGTCGTCCGGGAAAGATACAAGTAGTACCTACAAAACCTACAACATCGCAAAGGGATTTAACTTTAGCATACTCTCCTGGAGTTGCAGAGCCCTGTTTAAAAATAGCAAATAACACCGAAGATGTTTACAAATATACGGCTAAGGGCAACCTGGTAGCAGTAATTAGTAACGGAACGGCCGTTTTAGGACTTGGTAATATTGGTCCGGAAGCCGGTAAGCCAGTTATGGAAGGTAAAGGCCTGTTGTTCAAAATATTCTCTGACATTGATGTATTCGATTTAGAACTGGATACACAAAATGTAGATGATTTCGTGAAAATAGTAAAGGCTTTAGAGCCTACTTTCGGGGGAATTAACCTGGAAGATATTAAAGCGCCTGAGTGTTTCGAAATTGAAAGACGGCTGAAACAGGAGATGAAAATCCCTGTAATGCATGATGACCAGCATGGAACAGCGATTATTTCTGGTGCGGCATTGTTAAATGCTATCGAAATCCAGAAGAAAAAAATTGATAAAATTAAAGTGGTGGTGAGCGGCGCAGGCGCTGCAGCAGTTTCTTGCTCCAAAATGTATTTATCGCTGGGTGTAAGGAAAGAAAATCTGGTAATGTTTGACATTAACGGTCTTATTGATATTCACCGTACCGATTTGGACGAGATTAGAATGGGTTTTGCCACCACCAGAAAAGATATTGGTAATATTGGCCAGGCCATGAAAGATGCTGATGTTTTCATCGGGCTTTCTGCAGCCAATGTAATTACACCAGAGATGCTTTTGGGCATGGCGAAAAATCCAATTGTGTTCGCAATGGCCAATCCAAATCCAGAGATCGCTTATGATTTAGCCATTAAAACCCGCAAGGACATTATTATGGCTACCGGCCGTTCTGATTATCCGAACCAGGTAAATAATGTATTAGGTTTCCCATATATTTTTCGTGGTGCGCTTGATGTTCGTGCAACAAGCATTAATGAGCCAATGAAAATTGCAGCGGTGAAAGCCATTGCAGAACTGGCGAAAAAATCAGTTCCAGAGGCTGTAAACCTAGCCTACAATGCCCGCAACCTCAAATTTGGCAAGGATTACATTATTCCGAAACCTGTAGATTTCAGGTTGATTACAGAGGTATCTACCGCAGTGGCTAAAGCCGCCATTGAAAGTGGTGTAGCCCGAAAAATTATTACCGATTGGGATGCTTACACAGAAGAATTAAGAAAACGTTTAGGCCTGGATGATGCGATTATGCGTTCCATTACCACCAAAGCGAAATCAGATCCTAAACGTGTGGTATTTGCAGAAGCTGATAATTACAAAATATTAAAGGCGGCACAAATTGTTCGTGAAGAAAACATTGCCATCCCGATTCTACTGGGTAACCGTGAAAAAATCCAGGCAATTATTGATGAGCATGCATTGGAGTTAGAAGGGGTAGAAATTATCGACCAGATGCAAAATCCTGCGAAAACCAAACAATATGCTGATGCACTTTATAAAAAACGCCAGCGTAAAGGAATTTCCATGAATGATGCTACTAAATTATTGAGAGACCGCAACTACTATGGTGCATCGATGGTTGAATTTGGCGAAGCCGATGCGATGATTTCTGGATTAACCAAAGATTACGGCTCTACCATTAAACCTGCTTTACGTGTGATTGGTGTAGACCCAAGCGTAAAACGTGTGGCAGGTATGTACATGATGATGACAAAAAAGGGTCCGGTTTTCTTTGGAGATACTACTGTAAATGTTGATCCAACGGCCGAGGAACTTGTAGACATCACTTTATTACTGGATAAATCGGTAAAGCAATTTAACATTAAACCTCGCATTGCTTTATTATCGTATTCGAACTTTGGTTCAAACGATGGTGTTACGCCAAACAAAGTGAGAGAAACGGTAAAAATGCTGCATAAAAACCATCCGGAGGTAATTGTTGATGGTGAAATGCAAGGAAACTTTGCCATCAATAATGAATTACTAAAAGATAATTTCCCATTTAGTAGATTGGCTGATGAACCTGCAAATACGCTGGTTTTCCCTAATCTGGAGTCGGGAAACATCGCTTACAAATTATTACAGGAACTTGGTGGTGCAGAAGCCGTTGGTCCGATTTTGTTAGGCTTAAACAAACCTGTTCATATTGTTCAATTAGGAAGTTCGGTACGGGAAATTGTAAATATGGTTACTATTGCAGTGGTAGATGTTCAGGCCAAAGAAGAAATTGCAGGAACATCAAAACGAAAAGGTATATTTACAAAAACAAACAAGAAATAAATCGCCAGGATTTATTTCAGATCTAAATTCGTCACGTAAAAATTATTAAGTAATGTACGCCTATATCGATGGTAAACTAACATTCAAAAACCCTGCTTATGTAGTGGTTGAAGCCGGTGGTATAGGCTATCACATTAACATTTCATTAAATACTTACAGCGCTTTGGGCGATGCAGAAAGGTGTAAATTGTATACCTGGCTGCATGTTAAAGAAGATGCACACACATTATACGGCTTCGCCGATGAAGGCGAACGCCGTTTATTTTTACACCTCATATCGGTATCAGGAATTGGACCAAATACAGGAAGAATGATTTTATCATCCATCACACCTGTTGAAATTCAAACCGCAATTGTTAAAGCAGATTTACCTCTTATTCAACGCATTAAGGGCTTGGGTGCCAAAACTGCCCAGCGTTTGGTTTTAGAGTTACAGGATAAATTAAAAAAAGAAGGCGCAGATTCATTAATTTCTATGCCTCAACACAATACAGTTAAAGATGAAGCGTTATCTGCTTTGGTAATGCTCGGATTTGCCAAACAAACCGCCGAAAAAACTATTGACCAGATTTTAAAAGGAACAGAAGGAACGCTTTCGGTAGAGCAACTAATTAAACAAGCTTTAAAAAATTTATAGATCTTACGGCCTTTGAAGAGAATTTCTACACTCCTATTTCTCATCCTCCCTTTTTTATTTGCTAAAAAAAACGCCTTCTCTCAAGTTGTTCCGAGCAAAACAGATACTGCTACGCTTAAAAATAATTTCAGCTTACGTGAAAAACAAACTTTGGGTTTGGGCTCATCAACCAATCCTTTTTACCCATTGCCATCCAATGTGAAAAGATTAGTGGAGTATGATGCTAAAAACAAGCGTTATATTGTTAAAGAACTTATTGGCGACAGGTATGTAACCCAACCACAATACTTAACCATTGATGAATATTCGCGTTTAGTTAACAGCGAAATTAAAAGAGAAAATTGGAGAAGTATTTCCAACGCTGAGGTAAGTGATTACAGAAATACAGGCATCATCCCTAAAATCCAGGTCAACAGCAAGGCTTTTGAAAAACTTTTTGGTGGTACTACCATTGATATTCAACCACGTGGGGAGGCTGAATTGACTTTTTTGGGTCGAGTGAATAAAAACGAAAATCCGCTTTTTAACGAACGTCAACGTGTTCAAACCAACTTCGATTTCAACCAGCGGATACAGATGGATCTGGTTGGAAACATCGGTACGAAATTAAAAATCAAGAGCAATTACAATACCGAAGCCCAGTTCGATTTCGAGAATCAAATTAAGCTGGATTATACCGGCGGTCCGGATGATATCATCAAAAAAATTGAAGCGGGTAACGTAAGTTTACCGCTAAATACCTCTCTCATTACAGGTACACAAGCACTGTTTGGTCTTAAAACCCAGCTACAGTTTGGCAAGTTGAACGTAACGAGTGTTTATACGCAACAAAAATCAGAATCGCGTGAGCTTAGGATTACCAACGGTGCACAGCAAAATGAATTCAGGGTAAGTGCAGACAGCTACGAAGCCAATAAACACTACTTTTTGGCGCAGTATTTTCGCAACAATTACAACAAACATTTAGCAAATGCGCCAATCATTACTTCTCCTATTCAAATTACTAAAATTGAAGTTTGGATTACCAATAAGGCTGGAACCACTACCGATTCGCGTGATGTACTGGGTTTTCTAAACCTTGGAGAAAATCAGCCATTTAATCCAGGTCCAATCACTGGTGGAGGTTCTGCATTACCTGCCGGAACAACCGCTACCGGTTTCCCTCAGCAATCGAACTCTTTATTAGCCAACTTACCTGCTGATGCGAGATTCACCAATTCAAATGCCATTATTCCTTTTTTCCAGGCAAATGGCGGAACCGACCAATACGCAAAACTAACCTATGCCAGAAAATTAACTGATAGGGAATTTACTTTCCAGCCTCAGCTGGGATATATCTCGTTAAACAACCCTTTAAATGCTGATGAGGTTTTAGCAGTGGCTTACCGTTACACTTATAATGGGGTAGAATATCAGGTGGGAGAATTTTCTACAGATGTAACTTTCGATGCGGCTAACCCAAAAGTTCTTTATGCCAAATTATTAAAGAACGAAACCATGAAAATCAATCTGCCTACCTGGGATTTGATGATGAAAAACATCTATTCTATCGGCGGATATCAAATTAGTCCTTTAAATTTCAAACTGGATATCTTTAGAATTGATAATGAAACTGGTGTTGAAAAACCCATCATGACAGAAGGACAAAACACGGCAAATAAGCAGTGGATCGCCCTGACTGAATTTGATAGGTTAAATCAGCAGAATGAAAAAAAACCAGATGGAATATTCGATTTTGTTGCGGCCAATAACGCTTTTGGATCTTATTTTTCATCCAGTAGCCAAAACCTTAACAGTCCTTTTGGTTCAAATTTATCAAGTACTGGATTGGCATCGCTCACCAACAACACTAATACCGGGTACATCACCATTGATCCTGCAAACGGTCGAATCATTTTCCCTTTGATTGAACCTTTTGGGAATGATTTGGCAGCGAAATTTTTGCCCACCGAACAGGCGTTGATTGATAAATACACCTTTACTGCACTTTACGATTCTACCCAAACCATCGCAAGGCAGCTGTTTCAAAATCAAAACCGATACGTTATTAAAGGTAATTATCAATCAGAAATCTCTTCAGAATTTAGCTTAAACGCTATTAATGTGCCTGAAGGTTCTGTAAAGGTTTTTGCCGGTACCATGCCATTAACCGAAGGTGTTGATTTTACAGTAGATTATCAGGGCGGAAGAGTGAGCATCATCAATCAAGCCTTACTCACATCTGGTCAGCCTATTAGAATTACCACGGAAAATAACGAGTTATTTGGCCTACAGCAACGATCGCTCTTTGGAACGCGACTGGATTACCGCGTAAATAATAAGTTAAATTTGGGCGGGACGATTATGAATCTCACCGAGAAACCGCTTACACAAAAAGTCAATCTTGGTGAAGAACCCATTTCTAATACAATATGGGGCGCAGATATTAACTATAGTTCGCCATCCAGGTTTTTAACTAAATTGGTTGATAAACTGCCTTTCATTTCTACTAAAGCGCCATCGAGTGTTACATTCTACGGTGAGTATGCTCAGCTTATTCCCGGACATCCAAGGGCATTAAATTTTGCCGGAAGTAGAAGCGGTGTAAGTTACCTGGATGATTTCGAGGCTTCAAGATCAATTATCGATTTAAAAAGTGCTATTTCATGGCAACTTTCAGGAACCCCTCAAGATTTTCCTGAGTCGCAGTTGGTCGATAATTTAGCCTACGGATATAACCGGGCAAGGATCGCGTTTTATAATATCGACCCAACTTTTTACAATTCAGCCGCGTCAACCACGCCTGCAAATATCAGGAATAACAGAAATGAGCTTTCTAATCACTATGTAAGGGAAGTAATTGAACAGGAAGTTTTTCCTTTTAAAGAAACGGCAACTGGCCAGGCATTAAATATTACTACACTGGATGTGGCCTACTATCCAACCGTTCGTGGTCCTTACAACTATGTCACTACCGGCTTCCAGCCTGATGGTAAATTCATCGCACCAAGAACCAAATGGGGCGGTTTTCAACGTAAAATAGAAACGAACGATTTTGAAGCTTTAAACGTTGGGTTTATCGAATTTTGGGTATTGGATCCATTTATCTACAACAAATCAAATACCGCCGGTGGAGATCTTTATTTCAACCTGGGTAACATTTCAGAAGATATTTTAAAAGATGGAAGAAAATCATTAGAAAATGGTTTGCCTGCCGGAGAAGATCCATCAAAATATGATGAAACCAACTGGGGAAGAGTTCCTAAACTGCAACCGGTAATTCAAGCGTTTGATAATGATCCTGCTGCCCGTAGAGCACAGGATGTTGGTTTGGACGGTTTATCGGATGCGAATGAAAAAACAAAATTCGCGTCAGCCATTAACCAGATTAAAGCACAGTTAAACGGAACTGCAGCTGCCGCAATTGACGCCGATCCGTCATCTGATAACTATGCTTATTTCCGTGGACCTCAGCTTGATGCCATCAACGCAGGTATTTTAAAACGTTACGAAAAGTATAACGGACCCGAAGGAAATTCTAAAACATCACAACAATCGCAGGAAGAACTCGGAATTGAAAACTCAGCTTCGACAGCATTACCTGATGGAGAAGACATCAACCGCGATAACAACATGACGCAAAGCGATGAATATTTTCAGTACAAAGTTTCGATGCGCCAAAATGATTTAGTTGTCGGACAAAACTTCGTTACTGATAAGGTAACTTCGCAAGTTAAATTGGCCAATGGCAATACGCAGCCTGCCACCTGGTATCAGTTCCGTGTGCCGATTTCACAATATGAAAAGAAAGTAGGTAATATACAGGATTTTAAATCCATTCGTTTCTTCAGGCTTTTCATGACGAATTTTGCCGATACGACCATTTTACGTTTTGCAAAATTACAGTTGATCCGCGGCGAATGGAGAGAGTTTAATGCAAAAAATGAAGCTGATCAGGTAATTGTAGATCCTGCTTTGCCTGCACTAACACCAGATAATTCTACGGTTCAGGTTTCAACAGTAAATATAGAAGAAAATGGTAAGCGTTCTCCGATCCCTTATGTTACTCCTCCCGGAATTCTTCGCGAAAGAGATTACAGCAACTACCGTGGCGATACCAGGTTAAATGAGCAATCACTTTCAGTAACGGTAAAAAGTTTACGTGATGGTTATGGACGCTCGGCTTTTAAAACCGCCTATAGCGATTTCAGATCATACAAGCGTTTAGAAATGTTTGTTCATGCGGAAGCCGTAAATAACCAGTTATTAAATGATAGAGATGTTTCTGCTTTTTTAAGGATTGGTACGGATAATATCGACAACTACTATGAGTATGTAATGCCTTTAAAAATTACGCCTCCTGGAACAAGTGATCCGGATGCCATTTGGCCGGAAGCCAATAGAATGGATATCGATTTAACTTTGTTTCAGAATGCTAAACTTGCCCGTAATGTTGCCAAACAAAGTAACGGGCAACCATGGCCAATCAATGTTCCTTTTACCTACACAGATGGCGACAGAACCATTGTAGTAAAAGGTCAGCCAGATATGAGTAAGGTTAGGGTATATATGCTCGGCGTTAAAAATCCACTTCGTGGCTTAAACAATGCTGAAAGCGATGACGGGCTGGATAAAGATGCGCTGATTTGGTTTAACGAGTTGAGGTTAACAGAATTTGATGAACGTGGAGGTTGGGCAGCAACAGCACGTTTAAACCTAAAATTAGCTGATTTTGCTGATGTTAACATTTCTGGAAGTAAATCAACCATTGGTTTTGGTACCATCGATTCAAAAGTAAGTGAGCGTAACCGGGCAGATAATGTTTTGCTTGATGTTTCTTCTGCTGTTGAATTGGGTAAGTTCCTACCTCAGAAATCTGGTGTTAAAATTCCGATGTTCGTGAATTACTCGAAACAGGTTTCTACGCCTCAATTCAATCCGCGTACACCAGATATCGAACTTAAAAATGCGCTTGATCAATCTACAAGAGAACAAAAAGATTCAATTTTAAACTTTGCTCAAGACTATACAATCCGTAGGGGAATTAACTTTACCAACGTACGTAAAGAGCGCACCAATAACAGCAAACCGGTTCGTTTATGGGATATTGAAAACTTTGCTGTGAGTTATGCTTTTACTGAATATAATCACCGCGATTTTATCAATCAAAGCAGTATTCAGAATACTTACAGAGGTTCATTGCAATATAGTTATTCTAAAGAGGCAAAAACGTATGCTCCTTTTGAAAAAATTATCAAATCAAATACGTTAGCACTTTTAAAAGATTTTAATTTCAGTATTTTCCCAAGTGCCATTAATTTTAGAATTGATGTAGATCGATTGTATTCTGAAAACACCTTACGGAATAATGATCCGAACAACACCATTCCGATTTATCAGAATGGCTTCGGAACAACTTTTAACAAAAACTTCAGAATGAGCAGAATTTACGGCATCGCCTGGAATCTTACCCGCTCCTTACAACTTGATTTTAATGCAACCAACTACTCGATTATTGATGAACCAGATGGCAGAATTGAAGGTTTAAAACGCGATACAGTTTGGCAAAACCTAAAACGCCTTGGCCGTACCACTGATTATAACCACAATTTAAATGTGACCTATAATTTGCCCATTGATAAAATTCCTGGATTTAACTGGGTAGTTGTAAAAACGCGTTACGGAACCAATTTCAACTGGCAAACTGAACCACTTTCTACATTATTAGATCCGAATATAAATTTAGGAAACACCATTCAGAACAGCAGGAATTTACAGATTAATCCTAGCTTAAACCTGGTAACGCTGTATAACAAATTTGGCTTTATCAGAAATGCCGCCAACAACGAAGAAGGCTCAAAAGTTAAAAATTTCTTCATCAATCTGTTAACCAGTGTTAAAAATGTGAACGCCAATTATGTTCAAACCAAGGGTATATTTTTGCCTGGTTATCTGCCTACAACAAAATATTTCGGTATAGATAACGCTACCGGCGCACCAGGTTTAGGCTTCGCTTTTGGTAGCCAGCGAGACATTAGAGACATGGCTTTAAACAATGGCTGGCTCACTACCGATACCTTACAGAATCAACTTTATGTAAATACGTTGAGAGAAGATTTACAGTTTACCGGACAAATTGAACCATTTAAAGATTTAAGGATAACGCTAAGAGCCAATAAAGCGCAAACCCGAAACTTCTCTACCAACTTTAGGTATGAGGCAAGTGTGGGTTCTTTTGAGAATTTAAGCGCAATTACTACTGGCGATTATAGCGTATCTTACATCGCCCTTGGTACAGCTTTTAAGGAAAAAAACTCAAGCATCATTTCTACTTTGTTCAATCAATTTATGGCCAACAGGATTATTGTGTCCAGAAGATTGGGCGCACAAAATCCAAATTCAGGGGGGCAGAATAGCGGTTACGCCGATGGTTATAGCAAGGAAAGTCAGGATGTAATTATTTCAGCTTTTATGGCTGCTTATACAGGTAAAGATGCAAGCAAAACTAAACTAAATGCTTTTCCTCGTATTCCTTTGCCTAACTGGAGTTTAACATATAACGGCTTAACACGAATCCCTTTTATTGCCGATAAGTTTTCTTCGGTTGATGTTCGTCATGGCTACCGTTCTGCATATAATATCAATGGATTTAACTCTTTGCTGAGGTACCAGGAAAGTAACGGCTTCTCGGTTAACCGCGATGCCAATAACAACTTCCTGCCTGAATATCAATTTGCACAGGTAACCATCTCTGAATATTTTTCACCTTTAATTGGCGTAGATACCAGATTTAAAAATAACCTAAGCGCTACTTTCGAATTAAACCGATCAAGGTTATTAGGATTAAGCTTAGCAAATAGTCAGCTGGCACAGTTATCCGAGAACAATATGGTTTTAGGCTTGGGTTACAGGACGAATAAGTTCCGTTTTCCATTTGGATGGTTTAAAAGTCTAAAAATGGATAACAATATGGATTTTAAGCTTGACGTAGCCATTCGTGATAACAAAACGGTAATTTACCGGGCTGATATAACTGAAGCAGAAATTTCATCAGGAGCTAAAAACATCACATTAAGGCCAAGTGTTGATTATGTTTTGAACCAGAAATTTAACATTAAATTATTTTACGATTCAAATATTACCAAGCCTTATACCTCGCAAACATTTAATACCGCATTTAGTAATTTTGGTTTCAGTTTAAGGTTTACATTGAATTAAAAACAGAGTGTAGAGAATGAAAGAATAACATTTCAACATTCCAACATAATAGCTAACTTTGGCAAACTAATTTAAGACAAATGAATTTTCCATCAGAAGGAAAATTGACATATAATCTGGGATATTCAAAGTTATTCCAAACATTCAAAAAGCCTTTTAGCTCATAGCTAAAGGGCTTTTTTATTCACATTAATTCGGTATGTGTGCCATTTGATTGATACCAAAAGGCTTTTCGATATAGCCAGCCGCAGCACATCCTGGTTAATTTCCTTCCATGATGCATGCGCACTTATGATAAGGACCGGAATATTACTGCCTATTGGCTTCAAATCCCTGCAAACCTCGATACCACTACCATCTGGAAGCATTACATCCAGGATGAAAAGATCTGGCTGATCACCTTCTCTGTTTTCAATGCCTTTACTGACTCATAAGTTATGGTGTCATAATCTTCCAATGATCAAATCAGTGCATTACTTCTCTTATGCTTCCATCATCTTCTAAAACTGCTATTCTCATTTTAATAACCTAACATTGTGTGTCTCTGTACAATGATTTAAATTGAAGGAATGTTTTGCAGATTATGAAATTAATGGAATGGACCGGAATGATCAGGATATCATTCCTAATTTGTTCGATACTTCAACTGCCCCCAAAAGAAAGTAATATGGATTTAAATTTGCCTTCGATCCATCTTGTCTTGTGAACCTTTGAACATCTACTTTAGGAAATTGACTGTTAAAATCTCTGGAAAGTGAAACCTCAATTGTTATAATATTTTTTCCATCATTAAAGTTAAAAACTTTTCCGCCTTCCTCGTAATGACGCACTAATGATGTTTCTGGAAATAGGAAAGGAAAAGAACTTCTTGCGATTAGTTCTGCGAAGGCTTCATCTTCATCCAATACAACTCTGTTCGGAAACTTCTTAACATAATCCGAAGCTAATTTAGCTATTGAATCTTTCAAGTCTGAAAGTCGCGGCATAAGCTGTCTTAATAAGAAGATTAGAACAAGAAAATCATGATATGCGCTTTGAAACTGCATACCATATAACACTACTTTATTGGTGGGAAGTTTTAAAGCTTGAAATTTGAGTATTGATCGTATACGGATCGCATCGATATCAATCAGGTCATTAACAATTCTTTTAAATCCATCTATAACACTGGATCCATCATTTAGTTTTCTTAGTGTTTGCAGATTAAAATTATCTTCATCAAGATATCGTTTTGATTTTATAAAATCATCATAATAGACCTCTTTCAAAAATGATCTTCCGTCGAATTCAAATATGTTTTTTGAATAAAATTTATCAATATACCCAGTGAAATCCGCTTGCGGCCCGAAACGATGTTTGAACATGTGCTCAATATTATTTACATCACAAACAAAGACTACTTTATCAAAACCAAACTTATTAAGTTCCGTCTTACTGTTATGATGTGCAGTAAAAACATTAATAATTCTAAAAATATGATCAGGATCTAACCTGTCCAAATCATCAACAATTAATATAAATCGTTTTTGATTTGCTTCAATAACTCTCTCAACAAATGACTTGATCATTAAGCTAACTTCATCCAATTCACGTATGGAATTTTTAGTTTTCCTGATTTGCCTGATAAAATCTGCAGCGTTATCTGAAGGCTTCCTTTTCATTTTCTCACTGAAGGTATTATGTTCATCAAATTGCTTTTTCAGAACATCAATTCCGTCAGTTACTGCTTCTCCACCAGGAAAATATTTAGCAAACACCTTGAATACCTCATAATAATTCACTTCATTCCTTAAGAATTCCTGAGTGATAAGAGCTTGACTAAGATCTTCTTCTGTTAGCTTAATTTCATTGGAATATCGTGCTAATAAAGCCTCCAAGACATCGAATTTGATAATTTCAAATATATCATCATTTGACGTCACTGAATAATCTACAGGATAAAGATTTATAAAGTTATAGTCATCGCTATTCTTGAAATATTTTTCTAAAAAGTAGGATTTCCCTGCTCCGAAGGGTGCAGAAAATAGGATTCTCTTATTTAACGGATCAATTAGCTCAGCTGAGAAACGCTCAGATTCTGTCGAATTCATGGTTTGAGGTTAATTTTAGGTTATAATAGCTAAACTATAAATATTTTCTTATGTTAGTACAAATTCAACTCTCATATATGAACAATCAAGAACTAGTCTATATCGCTAACTCGATTATTCAATTAGCGACGGATCCAGATGATGCACAAGCACTCAATGCTGAAGCGTATGGATTTTTGTAGAGTGAGTAATTTTAAAAAAGTTGATATTATGCTACAAGGGTTTAGGCTTTTCATTAGAAATTATAATGCTGGATAATTTTAAAATTGATATAGGTGCGTCAAATCCTCCGGAAGAATTCAAGCAAATATTTAAATACACAAGCGTCAGATCGGCTGAGTTAATTATATCTTCGTTGAGCATTAGGTTTCAAAATCCTGCAAAATTTAATGATCCATTTGACTGTAGAAGTTCAGGGGTTTATTATAACCACCGTTCAATGGATGAATATTGCCTCAAAGATTTTGATATTCTTAAACAAATATATCCGACACTATCGGAAAACATGCATCTCTTAGATAAAGCATATAGACATTCCGTTGAAAATAAAATCAAAGACTGTGCTGTAAGTTGTTTTACTTCACACGAGAACAATCAATTGATGTGGGCACATTATGCTAACAATCATTATGGTGTTATGCTTGGTTTCAATAATACTGATGAACTAATTTTGAACGCCCGTATGGATATAGTTGGCACCATGAATTATGGTGATTTTCCGAAGGTAAATTATTGTGAAAGCAAAATTGGGGGACTTGCGAGAATATTCTTAACTAAATCTAAAGATTGGGAGTATGAAAAAGAAATAAGATTTGTTACCATGCAGGGGGAGGGCGATTATTTGTTTAACCCTTCATCATTAACTACTGTAACTTTCGGATTAAGATGCGATGATGATCAAGCTAAAAGCATAATTGAAATGTGTAACACAAATGGCCTAAATCCAGAGTTTAGAAAAGCTAAAATAGTTGAAGAGCAACTAAAATATTATGATCTCGATAGACGAGCCTGATTCAAGGAGTTTTGGAAAGCTACTTTTTTTGCTTGCATAGCGTACACCAGAGTTACTATAAATATTGCGTTTGCTGCAGTTTTAAAGGTTTTGACACGTTCATATTATTATAGGGATGATACGTTAATATTAAACTGACTACTAGAAAAGTAGAAAAAATAAGGACATAGAATTATGAACAGGCTTGTATTAGTTTGTATTGTGGCATCTTTTATCTGCTGTGCATCACCTCGCAACCAAAGACTGATTTTTTTTAGCGAGAAATCTAAGCGATTAACACCTAGACATGAATTGAGTTATAGTGCAGTTTTCATAGTTAAGAACTATTGTGCATCGAAAAAGTGCGAGGGGTATATTGATAGTTTGGTATTGAAACATTATCAAACCAAAAATTACAAGCAATATCTAGTAGAATTGTATAATGAATCTGATAAAATAAACATTCAGAACTTAACGAAAAATCCAGAAGACTTTGATGACTATGCTGATCAAGTGCGTGTATCAACTTACAGGTTTTTAAATGGAAAATTTTTATCAAAAGACAAATATAAGAATGGCGAATCCATCGAGACTATTGACACTGCGGTGATCAAGGTTGGAGCTGCACAACCATTGTAGAACTAGGGATACTGTATTAATAAAAATATTCAAGTGTTCATCATTTCATTGTGAAGGGAGATTTTTTCCTTTACATCAATGGTGAGTATCTCAACTCGTTAAAAAAAAATTGATTACTTTTAATTCTATAACAAAGGGCTCTCAATGTCAATGAAAATCCTTAAAATCGTTTCTATCATCTGCGTTTCTCTATGTGCATTGCAGTTATTCATATTTCTGGTAATGCCGTTTGGTGGGCCCTTAGGTATTTTCAATCTTATGAAACGCGGTATGTTTTCAGCCCAGAGCGGTTTTAGCATTATACCTACTGATGAAATGTATTATCCTAACAACATTCACGTAAAAAATCTCGCATTGTTTAACCGGATCTGCACCATTGGTTATTTCAGCTCGTTGGTGGGTGCATGTTTATCTCTGGCTTTATTCAAACTCAAACCAATAAGCAAATACAAAATGGGAATAATCTGTGTTGTACTAGCCATAATTTTTGTCTATGTCGGAAAAGCAGTTTGGCGTTACTATGTTGGTGTGTATATTGAGAATGCATAGATCGAGCAGGCTCTTAAAATAGATTTAGATGTTAAGTTCATGAAAATTGATGATGCCGCAGCTTTTCTTAGTATAACACCTGGAGCAATTCGTATAATAACATCCAGAAACCAAATCCCCCATTTTAAAAAGCTTGGCAAATTATATTTTAAACAATCCGAATTAATTCGATGGCTAGAAAATAAAGAATAAATAAAAGTATTTTCCGGCCGTTGTTAATGGTGAAACTAAATTGTATTTTTGGGCCGTTGACATACTTAGAATTATGAGCAAATGAATAAATGTTTGCAATTATGTGTGCAACAATCAAAATAGAACTAACACAAAATACTCATAATCAATAAGTTAAATTATAATGAATTTTCCATCAGAATTAAAATACACTAAAGACCACGAGTGGGTTAAGGTTGAAGGTAACGAAGCTTTTATCGGCATAACTGATTTCGCACAACGCGAATTAGGTGATATCGTTTATGTTGATATTAACAGCGTTGGCTCTGAAGTGGCTAAAGAAGAGGTTTTCGGAACAGTAGAAGCTGTGAAAACGGTTTCAGATTTATACATGCCGGTAACAGGTACAGTTTTGGAAATTAACGCTGAATTAAATGATAACCCTGAGTTAGTGAATTCTGATCCTTATGGAAAAGGCTGGATGGTTAAAGTTTCATTATCTGATTTAGCTGAAGTTGAAGAATTATTAACCGCAGATGCTTACCAAGCTTTAGTAGGCGCCTAATTTTAAATATTTTGTATAAAGCACTAAAACAACAAAAATGGGCCATCTTCTGGACAATTGTTGTTTTGGTGCTTTGTAATATCGAAATGCCTGCAACAGAGGGCGAAGGTTTCTTCTTCACAGGTTTCGATAAAATGACCCACCTCGGGTTTTTCTTTGTATTGTCGGTCCTATTATTCTACGGAAAAATTAAATACCAAAATAATTACGGTTTCCGAACGTTAACCATTTTTAAAATCATCCTCATTAATATTGCTATTGGAGGTGGTATTGAATTATTGCAATGGAAAGTTTTTACCTATCGCTCAGCAGAATGGTGGGATTTCGGTTGCGACATGTTGGGCTGCCTAATGGCTGTATTCAGCTACATTTTACTTCACAAACTCAATTTCGATGAGAAAAATAGTTAGTTCAGTTTTGATTTTGATAACGCTAAGTTTAAGTAGCTGCAGTATTTTTAAAAAAAACTGTAATTGCCCAAAAGTTTATTACAAAAGTTATCCTGCTCAACAAAAATAATTACCGTTAACGCTCAACCTGCAGCTTGCTCCCATAGGCTGTATTTAAAATGTTACTTATCATTTAACACATCTTAACCAAACCTTTTAAACTTAGCTTAGTCTGATAGCTTAGTTTTACATTCATATATCCAATTTTTTCTAATGAAGAATAACGTTCAGAGGGCAATTTTCATTGTTCTCCTATTTTGCGGTTACGTCGCCCAGGCTCAGAATACCGGCGCAATTACGGGGAAGGTAATCAGTGCTAAAGATAAAAAACCTGTTGATTTTGCTACCATCGCAGTAAGAAACCTGAAGGATTCTGCAGTAGTAGCTTCTGGTCAAACCAACCCCGACGGAACATTTAGTTTCAAAGCTATTGCTCCCGGTAAATATCGCATTTACGCGGCGTTTCTAGGTTTAAAAACAGCAACAAAGGATATTGAAGTGGCAAAAGCATCGGTGAATGCCGGCGAAATCCCAATGGCTGATGATGGTGTGGATCTAAACGATGTAAATGTTACCGCCAGCATTCCTGTAGTGGTAAAAAAAGACACTCTGGAGTTTGATGCAAAATCAATTAAAGTTCGTGAAAACGCAGTGGTTGAAGATGTATTGAAAAAACTACCAGGTGTAGAAGTAGCCAAAGATGGCAGCATTAAAGCTCAGGGCGAAACCGTAACACGGGTTAAGGTTGATGGAAAGGAATTTTTTGGCAGCGACCCATTATTGGCTACTAAAAATCTACCGGCAGATATGGTGGACAAAATTCAGGTAATTGATGAAATGTCTGAACAATCGCAATTTTCGGGCGTTGATGACGGTACCAGAAATAAAATCCTGAACATCACCACAAAAGCCGGAATGAAAAAAGGTTATTTTGGAAATAGTACCGTAGGTTATGGAACGCAAGATCGATATGATGCAAGTATCAATGTTAACAAATTTGATAACGATCAGCAATTCAGTGTGATTGGACAGTTTAACAACGTTAACAAACAAAGCTTTGGGCAAGGTAATGGCGTTGGAAACGGTTTTGGCGGCGGTGGTCGTGGTAATTTTGGCGGTGGTGGAAGCGGCGCCGGTAGCGGTGGCATTACAACCACAAACGCTGGTGGTTTAAACTTTGCCGATACCTATAAAGATGGTACCCAAATTCAGGGAAGTTATTTCTTCAACAAATCGGATGTTTCTAACCAGCAAACGAGTTTTACCCAAAACTTATTAGGAAATTCGATTACAACGGTAAATAACGTAGCGGATAATAATACCGACCGTATGAATCATCGATTTAACTTTATGATCGATACCAAATTAGATTCTTCCACTACTATCAAATTACAGCCTAATGTTTCTTTCACTGAATCCGACGCCACAAATATAAGTTCTTATAACAGGAATTTGATTGCGTCTTCTACCGTAGGTGATCAGCGTTACATCAGTAATTCAACCACACCAAACATTTCAAATAACTTGCTAGTACGTAAGAAATTTAAAAGACGTGGAAGAACGCTTTCATTGAACGTAAATACCAGTATTAACAATAATGATGCAGATACTTACAATTATATTTCTGAAAGCAATACGGTAAATAACGTTACTACACCATCACTTATTGATCAATTGAACAAGGTCAATACCAATTCAATTAACAATACATCGAGAGTGGTTTATACCGAACCACTTTCTAAAACCACCAGTTTAGAATTTAACTATCAAAATGGCTATGCGCATGATAACCAAGGTCGCCAGGTTTTAGATTTTAATTCTTCAAGCGGACAATACGATTTGGTTAATGTTGATTACACCAACATCTATGAAAACCAAACGCTAACTAATGCTGCAGGATTAAGTTACACCACCAACGAAAAAAAATATAACTGGAATATCGGGTTAGCCGCACAACAAACCAACCGTGTAAATACTAATGTTACAACAGGTTTAGTCAGAACGCAGAACTTCATTAACTTAACTCCTTCAGCAAATTTCAGATATAATTTTAGCAATGCCAGAAGGTTAAATGTTCGATACAGAGGAAACACACAGCAACCATCGATCAGTCAAATTCAACCTATTCCAGATAATACAAACACACAAAGCGTTTTTGTTGGTAACCCAGGGTTAAAACCGGCTTTTAATAATAATCTGACGATTAACTATAACAATTTCGATTTTGCAAAAAGCAGAATGTTCTTTGCTTTTATTAATCTGAGCCAAACATTTAATGCAATTGGTAACAGCAGTCAGTTAGTTACCGATCAAAATGATGTAGATTTCGGTAAAATCAGAACTACCTACGTAAACGTTGATGGCGTTTATTCAGGTAATGGAAGTGTAAATGTTGGTTTGCCACTTTTACCAGAGCGAAAACTGAACTTAAATGCATCTTTAAATGCAACATATAACAGAAATGTGAATTTCACAACAGCCAACAACAATCCGGCTGATTTGGTAAGAAACGTAACCAATACCTATGCTTTAACAAACCGTTATAATTTTGTAACCAACTTTGATAAATTCGATTTAACCGGTGGTATTTCAGGAACATATAACCGTGCTACCTATTCGGCCAATCCAGCTCAAACTACCAACTTCTATACGTTAAATCCAAGCTTTGATATCAGTTATCTTTTCCCTGGAAATATACGTTTAGCAGTAGATTTAGATTACATTAAAAATACTGGTAGAGGGGAAGGTTACAATACTGAATTCACTTTGGTAAATTCTTACATCAGCCGTCAGTTTTTCAAAAACAGGGGAACGTTCAAAATTGCGGTTAATGATGCTTTTAACCAAAATCAGGGGATTAGTAGAACAGCAACCAATAATACCATTACCGATTTAAACTACAATGTTTTAAAGAGATACTATATGTTCTCATTCACCTATTCATTAACACGCATTGGCGGAAGAAATATGAGTGGCGATGTACAGATGCCAAACCAGGGTGGTGGCGGTGGAATGCGCATGAGAATGTAATATTCCAATCTAATTTCAAGTCCCGGTTTTCATCGGGACTTTTTTATTTTAGAAGCTTATAAACGTCAAACCGACAGTTATGTATTTCAATTGTTACCTAAGCAAAAATAAACCTTTAAAGTGGGGAGTAGTCTTTATTTTAGAACCAGAAAACTAACCAAATGAAACAACTCTTTACCTTAACTTTAATTGTATGGTCATGTCTGGCGTACGCTCAAAATAGTGGATCGGTGGCTGGAAGAGTGCTTCAATCAAAAGATAGAAAGCCAATAGATTATGCATCAATAGCGGTAAAAAATCTTGCTGATTCTAGCATGGTGGGTGCAGTAAGTACCACTGAAGATGGTAAGTTTATTCTAAAAGGATTAAAACCAGGCAATTATCGGCTTTATGCTGCCTTTCTTGGTTTAAAAAATACAACCAAAGATTTTGTAATCACAGCCGATCGACCAGTAGCCAGCATTGGTGATATCATTTTGGAAGGCGGTTCGATCGACCTACAAACCGTTGAGATCAAAGCAGAAATTCCACCGATAGTAGTTAAAAAAGATACTTTGGAATTTAATGCCAGTTCATTCAAGGTGGTGGAAAATGCAGTGGTGGAAGATTTATTAAAAAAGCTTCCGGGGGTGGAAGTTGATAAAGCTGGAACGGTGAAAGCTCAGGGCGAAACCATTACTAAAGTGCGGGTTGATGGAAAAGAGTTTTTTGGTAATGATCCATTACTGGCAACAAAAAACCTTCCGGCAGATATGATTGATAAAATTCAGATTATTGATGAGCTCTCCGATCAGGCACAATTTACAGGGATTGATGATGGAACCAGGACAAAGATTATCAACATCACCACCCGAAAAGATAAGAAAAATGGATATTTCGGTAACACTACAGCAGGTTATGGTTCAGATGATCGTTATGATGTAAACGCAAACATCAATCACTTCAATCAGGATAGAAAATTAAGCGTTATTGCGCAATTTAATAACGTAAACAAACAAAATTTTGGTGGCGGTTTAGGCGGAGGTAACGGTGGCGGCAACGGCGGTCGCGGAGGGATTACAGATACGAAGGCTGCCGGATTTAATTTCAACGATACCTATGCCGATCAAACCGAGTTTAGCGTAAACTACTTTGTGAATAAATCAGAAAACTTAATTCTCCGAAACAGTGTTACCCAAAACTTTTTAGGTGATGTAACCACCATTTTTAATAACAATCAAACCAACAACTCAGAGCGTTTAAATCATCGCTTAGGCTTTATGGTTGATACCAAAATAGATTCGCTAACCTCATTACGCATTCAGCCCAATTTGAGCTATACCAATAATGAGGGCAACAATTTTAGCCAGTATACCAGAGACTACAACACCTACCGCATTAACGGTTCTCAAGCGTTAACCAACCATGGCACCTCACCATCCCTGAGTAATAACATTTTACTTCGCAAAAAATTCATGCGCCGCGGTCGTACCTTGTCATTGAATTTAAATACAAACATCAATAACAACGACGCCGAAAATTACAATAATAATCCCGAAACCAGGATTGAGGGTAATACCACGACCGAAAAACTCACCAACCAGTTAAACGACCAGGAAAGTGAGTCAATTAATCATAATACAAGGTTAGTTTATACCGAGCCTTTAAGTAATACACTTAGTTTTGAGTTGAATTATCAGAATGGATATAACCACAATACCTCTGATCGTTTTACTTATAATTTTAATCCGGCAACTTTGCAGTATGATTTGCTCGATCAAACCTTCAGTAATTCGTACGAAAATACCATTCTCACTAACACTGCAGGATTCAGCATCAATAAATCAGCTAAAAAATATAACTGGAACGCAGGCATGGCGGTCCAAAATACCGACAGAACCAATAACAATATCAGCCGAGGATTCATTTTAAAACAAAATGTATTTAATTACACGCCATCGGCCATGTTCAGGTACAATTTCAGCAATAGTAAAAGATTAGTTTTTAATTACCGTGGTAGAACAAACCAACCAACTATTCAGCAATTGCAGCCTATTCCAAATAATACCAATACGCAAAGTATTCCCATGGGAAACCCCGATCTAAAACCTGAATTTGATAATACGTTAAGGGTAGCCTACAATACATTTACCGTTGGCAAAAACCGATCACTTTTTGTGAATTTAAACCTTACTCAAACTTCGAATAAAATAGCAAATAGCAGCAGCTTAATTCAAAGCGGGCCAGACCAGGGTAAATTGGCCATTACTCCGGTGAATGTAAACGGCGTTTATGCAGGAAGCGTTTCATCATCTTTGAGCCTACCATTAATGGCGGATAATAAACTTAATTTTCATATCAATGTTTCCGGAAATTATGATCGCGATGTGAATTTCACCAATTCACTAAGAAACATCACCAACAGCTGGTCAGTCACTAATGGCTATCGCCTCGTTTCGAACCTGGATAAACTGGATTTAACGGCCGGTGTAAATGGTTCCATTAATCGGGCAACATATTCTGTTCAGCCAAATTCTAATACCCGGTTTTATACTTTTAGTCCCAATATCAGTGTAAGTTATCTCTTCCCTGGCGATATTCGTTGGTCTGTAGATGCAGATTATAATCAAAACACGGGCCGTGGTGAAGCTTTTGATACTCACTTTACCTTGATCAACTCATACCTCAGTAAACAGTTTTTCAAAAACAGAGGCACATTTAAAGCCGCTGTTAACGATTTGCTTAACGAAAATCAAGGGATTAGCCGAACGGCAAATAATAATACCATACAGGATGTAAGTTATAACGTACTTCAACGTTATTTCATGTTTTCTTTTACCTATTCACTAAACAGAATGGGTGGCAAAAATAGAATAAGAGGCAATGAAGACGGCGAAAGACGACGAGGAGGGAACGGTGGTGGCTTTGGTGGTGGCCGTCAAAGAAATTAAATCATCGTTTAGTAAAAGCTTGTTTCCATCAGGAATGTTAACGCTTGTTATTTGGAATAAATCTAAAGAAAGGGTAACTTGCGCCTAAATTATAGGAAACCGCAAAGGTTTTAAATTTCATCAATTGCATCCCTTTTTTTGAAATTAAACATTGTGGTAGCCAGCTGACATCGAAACAAAATATACATATGAAACTTTCCAATCTCAAGGTGGGAGAAAAGGGCACAATCATATCTTTTACAGATCTTGATCTTTCAGTAAAACTGATGGAGATGGGTTGCTTGCCAGGTGAAGTGGTGGAGGTTGAACGTTTTGCACCACTCGGTGATCCGATGGCTATTCGTGTTGCTGGTTATCAGCTTTGCTTGCGTAAAAGTGAGGCTGATGTTATTATCATTCAATAAATAGGCAGGTTTGGATATTAAAGTTGCGTTAGTTGGTAATCCCAATACAGGAAAATCTACACTCTTTAACCGTTTAACCGGGTTAAACCAAAAGATAGGAAACTTTCCAGGTATCACGGTAGATAAGAAAACAGGTTTCATGAAAATGATTGATGGCAAACAGGCCGAAATCATTGACCTTCCGGGCACTTATAGTTTGTACCCGAAAAGTAGCGATGAAAGTATTGTTTTCCAGGTATTGGCCGATCAAAAAAACAGCGCACATCCGGATGTGATTGTACTCATTGCAGATGCTTCAAACCTTAAACGAAACATGCTTTTGTATTCGCAGGTTGCAGATTTAGGGATTCCGATGATATTGGCCTTGAATATGATTGATTTGGCTGAAAAGCAAGGTATTGAAGTCAATGTAGACAAGCTCGCTCAAAAACTGGGCATTCAGGTTGTTTCTATATCTGCAAGAAATAACATCGGTATTGATCGCTTAAAACAGGCAATCGCCAATACCACTAAAATAGCAACACAGTTGCAGGATGTTGATGTAAATAGCTTAGCGCCAGAAGCAATCAATGCTATTAAGTCGAAATTAAATTCAGATAACGATTATTATGCCTTGCAGGTTTTGCACCAGCACGAGTATTTAAATTTCTTTTCTGATCAGGAGCAGGAAGAAATTGAGCAGATTGAACAATCACACAAGTTTGAATCTTCTAAAGTTCAGGCGGCAGAAACTGTAGTTCGCTACCAACACTTAAGTAAACTTTTAGCTGATGTAGTAACCGATAGCGGCAGAGCACAGAAATTCTCTTTTAGCGATAAACTGGATGCGATACTAACACATAAAGTTTGGGGCTTTGCGATTTTCCTGCTTATCCTTTTCATCATCTTCAACGCTATTTTCGCCTGGTCATCGTACCCAATGGATTGGATTGAGGGAGGGTTTGGCTTTGTAACTGAAATGGGCCATGAATATCTCCCGGCAGGCATGTTAACCGATTTGCTTTTAGATGGCGTTATCGCTGGTCTAGGCGGGATCTTTGTTTTTATTCCTCAAATTGCGATATTATTTGCCTTCATTTCAATTTTAGAAGATACCGGTTACATGGCGAGGGTTACTTTCATGATGGATAAAATCATGAGCAAAGTAGGCTTAAATGGTAAATCGGTAGTGCCGATGATCGGAAGTTTAGCTTGTGCGGTACCTTCAATTATGGCAGCCAGAAATATCGAAAACTGGAAAGACAGGATGATTACCATCATGGTTACACCATTAATCAGTTGTTCGGCAAGGCTTCCTGTTTATATCCTGATTATTTCGCTGATTATACCTTCCGAAAACCTTTTCGGCATTTTCAATATGCAGGGCTTAGCATTAATGGTGATGTATCTGGTTGGAATTGTTGCTGCTGTCCTCGTGGCCTGGGTAATGAAGTTCATCATTAAAACCAAAGAACGTTCTTACTTCATTATGGAGTTACCGATCTATCGCATGCCAAGATGGAAAAACGTTTTCTACACTATGTATGAGAAATCGAAAACCTTCATCATCGAAGCTGGTAAAGTGATCATCGCCATTTCGATCATCCTTTGGGTAATGGCTACCTTTGGTCCAGGCGATCGTTTTGAAAATATCGATAAAAAATATGCTTCTGCATTAGCTGATACTACCAAAAATACTGCGCATATCGAAACGCTTATTGCCACAGAAAAGTTAGAAAACTCCTATGTTGGCATTTTAGGGCATTGGATTGAGCCAGCCATCCGTCCGCTGGGTTACGATTGGAAAATTGGCATTGGCCTAATCACTTCCTTCGCTGCCCGAGAAGCATTTGTGGGTACTATGGCTACCATTTATAGCGTAGACGGTGGCGATGAAGATACCTCAACCATCCGCGAGCGCATGGAAGCCTCTGTAAACAGCAAAACGGGTTTGCCGGTTTATACCTTTGCAACCGGAATTTCGCTCATGCTCTTTTACGCCTTTGCCATGCAGTGTATGAGTACCGTAGCCATCGTTTACCGCGAAACAAAAGGCTGGAAATGGCCCATTATTCAGCTTAGCTACATGACGGCAATGGCTTATGTTGCAGCCTTAATCGCCTACCAGTTACTGAAATAATTGTTGCAGAGCAGGTTTCTCCGCACCTATTAAAGTTTGCACCCGCTTTCCGTTTTACTCCGCTCACAGCAGAAAAAGCTGTGGCTTCGTGCTCACTGCAATCGGGTCTAATAAGAAACTATTGTACAAATATTAAAAGTTCAACCGCCTAAATTTTGAAGTTTCGGTATTTCTGCTGTTAACTTTCCGCTTTAGTCTTTCCACTTTCAACTCTGCACTTTCAAGTTTGAACTTTGAACTTTCCACTTCCCACGCTTACCCCAGTTCAATCTGCCTTTTAATGCTTTCTTCAAGTGAAATTAAAGTTTCTGTACGTTGAATTCCATTCACAGCCTGAATTTCTTCATTTAGCACATGTCGCAAATGATTGGTATCTCTGCAGATAATCTTTGCGAACATACTGTAAGATCCGGTGGTATAGTGAAGCTCAACTACCTCTCTGATTTTACTCAATTGCGCCACAGCGTCTTTATACTGGATCCCCTTCTCCAGGTAAATACCTAAAAACGCACAGATGTCATAACCGGCCTTTTGTGGATCGATAATCAGGTGAGATCCCTTGATAATACCCATTTCCTGCAATTTCTTCATCCTAACGTGGATTGTACCTCCGGAAACGATTAAATCCTTTGCAATTTCAGTATAAGGCTTTGTGGCATCCTGCATCAATTGTTTTAATATGTCGATGTCGAGGTTGTCAATTTCTAAATTGGAATTGTCTTTTTTAAGCATATTTTTGAATTATGATAAGCGAATTTACAAATATTTATCAATATTATAAAAATAAAATTAAATGTTTAAAATATTTGCAAGGTATTGAATGTTCTTTTACATTTGTATCAAGCAATTAACAAAAAGGGAACGTTCTTTAACAAATTGCTTAACATAATGTAGGGTGGTGAAACAGGCAGACACACCTCCTTGTCTCGGTGGCGGAGAATAATGGGAAAACCAGCAATGGCTAACCACTCCTTGAAGGTTCGATTCCTTCCCCTACAGCAGCTTAGTCTGGAGTCCTTAGTCTGAAGTCATGATTAGACTTTGGACTAAAGACTTCAGACTAAGGACTAAAATGTTGGGTGGTGAAATTGGCAGACACGCCTCCTTGTCTCGGTGGTGGGGAATAATGGGACAAACGCAGTTTATTGGGTTGACCACAATTAATTTTTTGAACTGTAGCTAACTACCCCTTGAAGGTTCGACTCCTTCCCCAACAGCATTTTTTATGAATAATAAGTTAGTTAATTGAGCAATCCTGGATAGGTTGCTCTTTTTCTTTTTAAGCTCATTCCAAAAAGCACGAATCGCAGCTAACCTGTTTCTTATCCGATTTTACTCAAATAATTCCTATATTTCCGGTTGTTGAATGTGTAGCGCTATTAATGAAGAAAAAAATCCAGATAAAAGATATTGCGAATGAATTGAATATATCCATTACCACGGTATCATTCGTAATCAACGGTAAGGCTAAGGAAAAAAACATCAGTAAAGCACTTACCAAAAAAGTACTCGATCTTGTTGAGAAATGGGGTTATCAACCCAATACCCTCGCTAAAAGTTTGCGAACAGGTAAAACAAATGTAATTGGCTTCTTAGTGGATGATATATCCGAGCCTTTTTTTTCTAGCATTGCACATTTTCTGGACCAGAAAGCTTCAGAAAGCGGATATAAAATTTTATTTAGCAGTACGCATAACAATCACAATAAAGCGGTTGAGCTACTCCAGATTTTTAGAGACAGGCATGTAGACGCATATATTATGGCTTTGCCAGAGGGACTGGAACAGGAAATCAAAAACCTGATTCAAACGAATGTTCCTGTGGTATTATTCGATCGTTATGTGCCCGACCTGGAAACCGATTACGTAGTGATTGATAATATTGAAGGTACATACAATGCCACACAGCATCTAATCAATAATGGCTATAAAAATATCGGCTTCATTACGCTTGATACTGACTTGCAACAGATGGTAGATCGCGAAATTGGATATGAGCGGGCAATTAAGGAGCACGATCTGCCATTAAAAGTTAAAAAAATTAAATACCGAAATGCAGATCTGGGATCGATAGCGCAGATGACGAGTTTTTTCGAAAGCGAGAAACAACTTGATGCGGTTATTTTTGCAGCGAACTACATTTGTTTGGATGGCCTAAGAACTTTTAAACAAATGGAACTGAGTGGATCAGCGCCAAAACTCGCTTTTCTATCTTTTGATGATTTCGAATTACTTGAATTTTATAAGCCTGCTATCACCGCTATTGCTCAGCCCGTGCAGGAAATTGCTGAAAATTTGATGAAAATATTATTATCTAAACTTAATGCGAAAGATAGCAGTAAACATTTTAAACAAGTGGTGCTTTCTACAAGTTTAAATATCAGAGAATCTACGGAGCGGAAAAAGTTAGGATAAAAAAAGAGGAATAAGTTTTTGCCTATTCCTCTTTGATATGTTAATAATGGTGTTAAACCGTCATTACATCTTTTTCTTTAGCTTCTGCATGTTTATCAACCTTTACAATGTAAGCATCGGTTAATTTCTGAACTTCTGCTTCACCGGTTTTAATTTCATCATCAGAAACACCATCACCTTTTAATTTTTGAATTTTGGTATTGGCATCTTTACGGATGTTGCGAACCGTAATTCTTCCGCGTTCAGCTTCTTCTTTTACCTTTTTAACTAAATCCTTTCTACGTTCTTCAGTTAGTGGAGGTACCACCAAACGGATCACAATTCCATCATTTTGTGGATTAATACCAATATTTGCAACTTGTATCGCTTTTTCAATAGTTGTTAAAAGCGACTTTTCCCAAGGCTGGATCACGATAGTTCTGGCATCAGGCGTATTGATACTCGCTACCTGAGCTAATGCTGTAGATGCGCCATAATAATCCACAAAAATACCATCGAGCATACCTGCTGATGCTTTACCGGCTCTAATTTTCGTTAATTCTGATTCACAATGATCGATTGCCTTATCCATCGAAGATTGAGCATCCATTAATTGCAATTGTATGAGTTCGTTCATAATGTGTGTATTTCTACAAAAATAATATTTTTTTAAAGGTTATTTAACCAAAGTACCAATTGGCTCACCATTGGCAATTTTCATAAAATTACCATGTTTGTTCATATCAAACACAATAATTGGCACCTGGTTTTCCTCACAAAGCGTAAAAGCAGTCATGTCCATTACATTCAAACCTTTAGCATAAACTTCTTTGAATGAAATTTCTTCATATTTAGTTGCCAAGGGGTCCTTTTCAGGATCTGCAGTATAAATTCCATCAACGCGTGTTCCTTTTAATACGGCATCAGCTTTAATTTCAATTGCTCTTAGTGCAGCAGCAGAATCGGTAGTGAAGTAAGGGTTTCCGGTTCCAGCGCCAAAAATAACTACACGCCCTTTTTCTAAATGACGAACTGCTCTTCTACGAATAAACGGTTCACAAATCTGTTCCATTTTAATCGCAGTGAGTAAACGGGTTTTAATACCCACTTTCTCCAGGGCATCTTGCAACGCCATTGAGTTGATTACCGTTGCCAACATCCCCATGTAATCTGCTTGTGCCCTATCCATCCCGCTTTTCTCGGCGCTTAGGCCTCTGAAAATATTTCCACCACCAATTACGATTGCAATTTCCAAACCTTTATCGTGAACGGCCTTGATATCTTCAGCGTACTGCTTAACGCGTTCATTATCAATACCATATTGTTTATCGCCCATTAGCGATTCGCCGCTAAGCTTTAGTAGGATGCGTTTGTATTTCATGACTTCAAAAATATTAACATTTTTTTAATACCTGGCTATGCTTTTAAACAAATGATGTAAATATTTAGATTGATATTTTTTCGCCCTTAAAAATAGTCGACTTTAAATTTAATGCTTCGTCCAAAATCAGAATATTGGCTTCACTTCCAGCTGCAATGTCCGATGTTAAATGCTCAAGACCGATAAGCCGGGCGGGATATTTAGTGGCCATGTTAATCGCTTCGCTTAACTCGATCTCACAATGCGTTACGCAATTTTTAACAGCTTGTAACATCGTCAACGACGAGCCAGATAATGTTCCGTCGGGCATTACAAATTTATCGCCATTTTTCACGTGTTGATAAGGTCCGGATGCGCATTCTGTAACGGCATCGGTAATTAGGAATAAACGTTCGTTTAATAGTTTCTTCGCAAATTTTACCACTTCAAAATCAACATGCTGGCCGTCTGCGATAATACTTGCCATTGCCCGATCATGGTTAAAAACGGCCGTTGGAATACCAGGCTGACGGTGGTGAACCGGACTCATGGCATTGAATAAATGTGTTGTGGTTTGGATGCCACTATTATATGCTGAAGTAGCCTGTTCAAAAGTAGCGTTACTATGCCCAAGTGAAACCAAAACGCCATGATCAAGCAAATATTGAATTACTTCATCATCATTGCATTCGGGCGCAATGGTCATCATTTTAATCACACCATCACCGAAATCCAATAATGATTTTATTTCATCTAATGTTGCCCGTCGTACAAATTCAGGCACATGAGCACCCAAACGTTTAGGGTTTAAAAATGGACCTTCCAAATGTAAACCTAAAAAGTTTCTCGCCTGCTGGCGATATTGTTTTGCCGTGGCAATACAGGCATTGAAAACTTCCGGCGTATTGGTTGCCATACAGGCAAAGAAGCCTGTTGTTCCCTTTTTCAGCAAATCATCTTCCATGATCGCCAAAGATTCAAGCGTTGGTTCTGCAGAAAACAATCTTCCACCAGCACCGTAGATTTGTAAATCAATAAAGCCCGGAACAACCAACACATCAGATGAATTTTTAGATTCCGAATTTTCAATTGACACGATTTTACCATCCTGAATATTTATACTTTTTCCTTCTTGTAACGAATCGTTCAGGTAAAATTTTGTGTTTGATAGATTTAGCATAGATTTATTTTTAATGGGCCTAATTTACTAAGTTGGTAGCGAAATTTTGGTGTTTATGCAGAAACTGCAATCATAAACCCGATAGCGTGGAAATACTTTTTGTTGCACTGTCATAATAGATTGCCACGTCGTTTCCCTTCACAATGATGGTGTAGGAAAAAAAATGAAGCCAAAAAGATTGAAATAATAGCGGGGCTGCAGTTTCCGAAGGATAACACACCTTCGTTTTCTAAAAAATAATAAGCATAAAAAAACCGCCCTGATATACATCGGGCGGTTTTCTATAATTTTATAAGTGCTTATGCACCTAATTGAACACGTTTGAAAGCTGTTACAGTTAAGCCTTTAGCAGTGCTATCTAAGAATTTACGAACATCCATAGAACCGTCTTTAACAAACTCTTGGTTTAATAAAGTACTGTCTTTGTAGAATTTGTTCAATTTACCAGCAGCGATTTTCTCAACCATTTCTTCTGGTTTACCTTCTTGACGGATAACGTCTTTAGCAATTTCGATTTCACGTTCGATAGTAGCAGGATCAACACCGTCTTTATCAACAGCAACCGGGTTCATTGCAGCAATTTGCATTGCCACATCTTTACCAGCTTCAGTAATATCTGCACCGTTAGCACCTTCAAATACTACCAATACACCCATTTTACCGTTAGAGTGGATGTAAGAAACGATTTTCTCACCAGAAACATTTGCATATTCCTGAATAACGATTTTCTCTCCGATTTTACCAGTAAGTTCAGTAATGGTTTCCGCAACCGTACGTCCATCTTCTAAAGCGATAGCTGATAATTCTTCGATAGTAGCAGGGTTGTTAGCTACTGCAGCAGCTAAAACAGCCTGAGCTAAATTACGGAAATCCTCAACTTTAGAAACTGGCTCAGTTTCGCAAGCTAAAGCAACTAATTTGCCGTTTGTACCATCTGCTGAAACAGCGATTGATACCAAACCTTCAGAAGTAGCATTGCCAGAACGAGCGGCAGATACTTTTTGACCTTTTTTACGCAATAAATCAACAGCAGCTTCGAAATCGCCATTAGCTTCAACTAAAGCTTTTTTGCAATCCATCATACCAGCGCCAGTTTGTTGGCGTAGTTTATTTACATCTGCGGCAGTAATTTGTACTGTAGACATTTTTAAAAATTTATAAGTTCCTTAAAATGTTAAAAGTTACAGGTTACAGGTTGCGGGATTTACCTACAACCAATAACCTATAACTCATAACTTAAATTATTCTTCTGTTTTAGTTTCTTCTGATGAAGATGCTTCAACTTCTGCTTCAGCAGCTTTTTTGCGTCTTGGTTCTTTAACCTCTGGCGCATCAGCCGCAGCTTTAGCAGCTACTGCTTCTTTTTCTGCCTCATCATCTTTTTCGCGTTTACGCTCATCTAAACCTTCTTCAATCGCTTTGATAATTACATCAGTAATTAAAGAGATAGATTTTGTAGCATCATCATTCGCCGGAATTGGGAAATCGATGTTTGAAGGATCAGAGTTTGTATCAACCATCGCAAAAGTTGGGATGTTTAATTTTAACGCTTCAGTTACTGCGATGTGCTCTTTCTTAACATCAATTAAGAATAAAGCTGCAGGTAAACGGTTTAAATCAGCAATACCACCTAAAAGTGATTCTAATTTAATACGCTCACGCTGAATCATTAAACGCTCTTTTTTAGATAAGATCGCATAAGTACCGTCTTTAGTCATTTTATCGATGTTAGACATCTTTTTGATTGACTTACGAACTGTAGCAAAGTTAGTTAACATACCACCTAACCAACGTTCAGTTACGAAAGGCATGTTTACTTTTTTAGCTTGCTCAGCTACGATTCCTTTTGCTTGTTTTTTTGTTGAAACAAATAATACTTTACGTCCTGATTTTACGATTTGTTTAATCGCAGCCGCAGCTTCTTCAGTTTTAGTTAAAGTTTTATTTAAATCTATAATGTGAATTCCATTACGCTCCATGAAAATGTAAGGAGCCATTTTTGGATTCCATTTACGGGTAAGGTGACCAAAGTGTACACCTGCATCCAATAAGTCTTGATAAGTTGTTCTTGCCATTGTCTTTGCCTCCTGTGATTAACGTTTACTGAATTGGAATTTCTTACGAGCTTTAGCACGTCCTGGTTTCTTACGCTCAACCATACGCATATCACGCGTCATTAGGCCTTTAGCACGTAATGCAGGTTTTTTCTCCGCATCTAGTTCAACAATCGCTTTAGCAATAGCTAAACGAACAGCTTCTGCTTGTCCTTTTACTCCACCACCTTGAACGTTTACAGTAATATCATAACGACCTGTAAGCTCAGAAACTTCTAAACTTTGGTTTACGATATATTGCAAAGGTAAAGTTGGGAAATATTCTTTGTGATCTTTACCGTTAACGGTAATTGCGCCAGCACCATCTTTTAAGTAGATACGTGCAACAGCTGTTTTTCTTCTTCCTGAAGTGTTAGTAACTGACATTTCTTAAAGTTTAATGGTTTTTGGAGATTGAGCTGCATGAGGGTGAGTTTCACCTGCATACACAAAAAGATTGGTGTAAAGTTTTTTACCCAATTTAGTTTTCGGTAACATACCACGTACCGCTTTCTCGATTACACGTTGAGGGTGTTTCGCCATTAACTCCTTAGGAGAAATAAAACGTTGACCACCTGGATAGCCAGTATAAGAAACATATTGCTTTTCGCTGAATTTGTTTCCTGTCAATTTAACCTTGTCTGCATTGATAACAATCACGTTATCTCCGCAATCTACGTGTGGGGTGTACTCAGGCTTGTTTTTACCACGGATGATCATAGCGATCTTCGATGACAAGCGCCCCAAAATCTCGCCTTGCGCATCAACAACAATCCACTGTTTGTTAACAGTTTTCGCATTGGCCGAGACAGTTTTGTAACTTAACGTATTCACTTGCTTGTATTTAATTTATTAAACAATTTATTATTCCCATTAAATTTGGGACTGCAAAGATAGATAGAATACTTTTATTATCAAACAGTTGAAGAGAAAAATTTGAAAGTTATGAGTTAAAGGTTTAAAGTCACGGTCTAGTGTATGGAGATTTTAGCTGGTTTTCATGCTGATTCAAAGATTTCTACTAATTTTATTTAACGCTTATTTAATCTAATGATGTTCAACATTGAATTTTTATCTTCTTTAGGAAAAAAAACTGAATTGCAAAACCGAAACGGATTGGAAGTAATTAAATACTGTAAAGAAATTGATTGGTTGCAAGAATGGAAAAATTATTACCACGCATACCGGAGTAGCGAATATATTCCTTATGAAGACTATTGGTTTTTAGATGTTTCAGATCCTGGAAACAAGCGCAACTTAGATGTTTCCTGCAATTATATCGATGAGCGAAATTTACTGGAAGAGAACTTGAGTCTGATTGTAACTTTTTCCTGGTATAGTTTGGAGAAAGTGGGCTGGCTTACAAAACTTCTTACGGGACGCGAACACACAAAGGTTTGGGATGCAAGACACTCAAGTGAAATTTCAAGTCAAGATTTGCCTCAAATTGTAAAATGGTTTGTAGATGGAGATATTTCACAACTTGATTTAATCTTGCCAACCCCAGGTGAATTTCAATTTGATGTAGATTAGTGTCCAACCAATGCGCAAGAGCAATCATGAATTTCTTTTTATATCGTTTTGCTATAACTTTTGTATTCCTTCATCCAGTTCCACAAAGCAAAAGCGGCAATAATGGTAAACAAGATATATTCTACTCCGAAAAACATCGCTCCTTTTAAAAAATACAAATAGGTGGCTACTATGTCAATCATTAGCCAAATGATCCAGCATTCAATTCGTTTTTGTATCATCAAGAACGTGGTAATTACACTCATTACTAAAATGAATGAATCAACAAAAGGGTATGCACTTGGCAAATTAAATAATAGTGGAAACCAGTTGTGCAACTGGCTAGCTAAAGCACCTATCAGTAATGTTCCGGCGATGCCAACAGCGAGCCAGGTATAAAATTGCTTTCGGGGCATGAAACTCACCTTCAATTCCTTTCTCTTGTCTTCTTCTTCAGGCTTTGGGTTAGCCCATCGCCACCAGCCTAAAATATTGGTTACAAAAAAGAAAGCCATTAAAAACATATCAGGATAAAGCTGAATTTGGTAATAGAAAAAAGCCGATAGAAACACATTTACAATTCCTACGGGCCAGCTCCAAATGCTTGCTTTAGCCGAGAGGATGACAGAAAGAACACCCGTTACTACGGCAAAAAACTCCAGGTAACTCATTGGGTAACCTAAGACGGTGAAAAAGATACTGTGGGTGTTGAAAAAATCCATAGTCGAATGCCGATTATAAACAAAGTTCTAATCTAGAATTTATTAATGGAGTTCAAAACAAGCCACAAACAAAAATCAAAAGTGTAATGTTATTTTAATAAGCAATCAACTTTCTAACCGAAATAATTAATTATAGCATACTGCCAGTTCGATAAAATTGCTTTCTTGCTACTATAATTACTGGCAATTTATCTAAGTTTGTACATATTACATGGGAAAACAGAAATTTTATGATACTGCGATTAAGCAGGAGCGAGCCGTTTTGGTTGGAGTAGTTACGCCAGGCGAAAAGGATGAGCAAACAAAAGAATATTTAGATGAATTAGCTTTTCTGGTTGATACAGCGGGAGGAAAAGTAGAAAAGGTTTTTACTCAAAAAATGCTTAAGCCTGAACGTGCAACTTTTGTAGGTACGGGAAAATTAGAAGAAATTAAAGCTTACGTTAAATCGGAAGAAATTGATACCGTTGTTTTTGACGATGAGTTATCACCTTCGCAATTGCGGAATATCGATCGTGAATTGGGCGTTAAAGTGCTAGATCGAAGCAACCTGATCCTGGATATTTTTGCCAGCAGAGCACAAACCGCTCAGGCGAAAACTCAGGTAGAACTGGCCCAATTACAATACGTACTGCCACGTTTAACGGGTATGTGGACTCACTTAGAGCGCCAAAAAGGTGGTATTGGAATGCGTGGACCTGGGGAAACGCAGATTGAAAGTGATAGACGTATCATTTTAAATAAAATCTCGTTGCTTAAAGAGCGTTTAAGAAATATCGACAGACAAAATGAAACGCAGCGTAAAAACCGTGGTCAGCTAATTCGTGTAGCTTTGGTTGGTTATACCAACGTTGGCAAATCAACCATTATGAACATGCTTTCAAAATCGGAAGTATTTGCGGAGAATAAACTGTTTGCCACCTTGGATACAACCGTACGAAAAGTAGTAATTGAAAATTTGCCTTTCTTACTTTCAGATACCGTTGGTTTTATTCGCAAACTGCCCCATCATTTGGTGGAGTGTTTCAAATCCACACTGGATGAAGTTCGCGAAGCAGATTTATTAATTCACGTAGTTGATGTATCGCATCCAAATTTCGAAGACCAGATTAATACGGTTAATGAAACATTGAAAGATATTGGCGCCATTGATAAAGACATGATTTTGGTGTTTAACAAAATTGATGCATACGTTTCGCCAGAGGTTGAAGATGAGGATGACGATGGAAAACTGAGCATTGATGAATTTAAGAAAAGCTGGATGAGTCATGGAAAAGTGCCAGTTTTGTTCATTTCGGCAACAGAAAAAGAGAATATAGAAGAGTTTAAAAATTTGTTATACGATAAGGTAAAGGCGGCACATATTGCCAGATATCCTTACGATAGTAATTTATTATATTAGTAAATAAACCGTAATTGCGAGGTACGAAGCAATCTCCTTAAGATAAGATTGATTCATGCCTTGCAATGACGAAAAATAAGATTTATGGAAAGTAAACGTCAGCAAAAATTTGCAGGAGTACTACAAGAGGAGTTAGCACAGGTTTTTCAGCGTGAGGGTGGTGCATTCTTGCCAAATACATTGGTTACCATTACCCGCGTACGCGTATCGCCAGATTTGGCGGTGGCAAAGGTATATTTGAGTTTTTTCAATACAAACAATACAACGCTTTCCATTAATACGGTAAACGCTCATGCTGGCGAGATCAGGTATAAATTAGGGGCGAGAATTCGCCATCAGGTTAGGGTGGTGCCAGAACTTACATTTTTTGTAGATGATACAAATGAATATGTAGAACGAATGGATCATCTGTTCGATAAAATAGCAAAAGAACCGAGACAAAAAGAAGAGGGCGAAGAAGAATAACCGTGAGGAAATTAAGAGAACCCGTAAACTTCTTTACACATTTTATACCCGCATTGGTAGCGATACCAGCGGGTTATTTTTTGCTTGAAAAATGCAATACTCCAATTGAATTTACAGCTGCGTGGATAAATAGCATTGCGACTTTCATTTTATTTGGCGTAAGCGCAATCTATCATGGTTATCCGGCAACGGATTATGGAATACGCTTTTGGCAAAAATTTGATCATTGCTGTATTTACCTCATGATCGCCGGCTCCTATACGCCTACAGCTTCGTTGGTATTTGATGGCTGGTTAAGCTGGGGATTATTTGCCATTGTGTGGATCATAGCCATTACGGGGTGTCTGCTAAAAATCTTCAACAAATTAAAAAGCACCGCTATCTCACTTTCCATTTACATCTTGATGGGATGCCTGATTGTTCCATTATTGCAAAAAATGCTGGGCACCTTGCCCATTGGAGCAATTTTCTGGTTGCTTCTTGGAGGTTTATTTTACATTGGCGGAACTTATTATTATGCCAAGGATAAACAAATGTACCGATGGATGCACAGCCATGAGCTTTGGCATTTATTCGTAATTGGCGGGGCATTATCTCATTATATTTATAATTACGTTTATATTTTCAATTAATTCGTTAATGAAACCCTTCGAGCAAATTATTGATTCAAATACACCAGCAATAGGAAAAGTTGTAGATTTTGATCCCACAAGAGACAAACTTCTACCGCTGGATTTTACATCCAATAACAAAGAATTAACTGATGAAATTTTAGATGACACGGATTTGTTCAGCAATTTCATTAATCGGAAATTAAAAGATAGCGGTGCTTGTTATGGAATTGGCGGATATGATGAACATCGAACCATTTATTCCAGAAGCACTCATTTTGATACGGAGGAAGAACCCCGCCGCCTACATTTAGGTGTTGATATCTGGGGACCAAGCGGAACGCCTGTATACAATTTCTATGATGCCCGGGTGCACAGTTTTGCAAATAACAATCATTTTGGTGATTACGGTGCTACCATCATTCTGGCTTATGAAATTGATGGATTGACATTTTATGCACTTTATGGCCATTTAAGCGCAGCTTCTTTGAAAGGGATTGAACCCGGAAAGTTCATTTCAAAAGGTGCAAAATTTGCTGAATTTGGTATCCAAAAAGAAAATGGTGGCTGGCCTCCACACCTCCATTTTCAAATTATACAGAACATGTACGGCTTAAAAGGCGATTACCAGGGCGTGTGCAAGTTTAGTGAAAGAGAAAAATATCTAAACAACTGCCCTGATCCAAATGTAATACTCAAGGTTACCTTTGAAAACGAACATAGCACCAGGTTTTAGATGTTTTCAATTACGGTCAGCATTTTTTAGTAAATTAGTGAAATGAGAAAGTTAATTACCATAATCTTAATTTTTTGCTGTTCGGCCGTGATGGCGCAATTACAGTTTAAAACGGGCAAAGATGGTTTTACCTCATTCTTAAGAGAAAACACTATATATCCTGCCTTTTCAAAAAGCAATTGTGTTCAGGGTACCGTGAACATTAGTTTCAAGCTCGATAAAGACGGGCGAGTGTATTCCTCGAGAGTAACCAAAAGTATTTTAAGCGAACTTGATGAAGAAGCTTTGAGACTGGTTCGCATGAGTAGCGGCAAATGGAAAGTACCTGCAGGTTACGATACCACAACTGCGGTTGTAGTGCCGGTAAACTTTAAACTCTCAGGTTATAACTGCGAACGTAAATCAAGCAAAGATATGCAGGATGCCATTCGAAGTTACCAGGCTGAAGAAGGATTGACGAATTCGGTAATTAATTTCTATAAGAATATCGACAAAGCAAAGCCAGGCCAGGAAGCTCAGATTATAGCCATTAAAAATCAGCTGGGTATTGACGACGAATATCTCCAGGAAAGAATTAATAACGGATTAAAGAAAATTAAGCAAGGCGATAAACAAGGGGCCTGCGAAGATTTTTTGTTTGTTAAACATATGGGTAGTAGTTTAGCAGACCAGTATCTAGCCAAATACTGCAAATAAATGAGAATTACTACCAAGCTTTTTGCCCTTCTTGATGTTGTTAGCATTCTACTTCTTTATAAACAGTTCTGGGGTATTATCACGCATCTGAATGAAATTCCCGATCAGGTGCTTTCTCAGGTAAGAGTGATTTTGACTTTGCCTTTATTCGTTTCGCTTTTTCTTTCTGCAATCGGCTTGTTCTTATTTAGAAAGTTTGGCTTTATAACTTATTATATCCAGTTTCCATTCAGGTTAATTGTGTGGATATTCTCTATTGGCTTCATTACTTTCTTACCGGAGGCTTTAAATCTTGGCGAAGGGTGGTTTGACATTCTATTTAAAGTCTGCTTCATTGCTGAATTTTTTAGATTGTATTTTACCATCCAGATCCACCGTAACGAGCTGAACTAAATGATTACCGTAATGGCCTCAGGTAAAATCTTCGCTTCAACTGCATTTATTTTACCAATGTATTCTCCATCAACCTGAAAATGCGCCTGATGTTTAGAAGATATTTTCACTTCTGAAATCTGAAAAACCTCAATTTTTTTAGGGTTGAAAGGTAGCCTCGTGAGCCATATTTTCAGAATTTCAAGGTAGGAGTAATCCTTTACCAGAATAATTTCGAAAAGATTATCGTCCAATTTACCATCTGGATTTATTTTTAAACCCGAGCCATACATGGTTGCATTTGCTATAGCCACCATGGCCGCTTTTGATCGGATGATTTCGCCATTTATATTTAACTCTACCTCCATTCTTTTATGGTTCCATAGGGCATGCCAGGTAGCTTTGGCATAACCCCACATTCCACGTTGTGGAAGTGTGTCAAATTTTTTAACCAGATAGGCATTAAACCCTAAATCGGATAAATGAATACAAATTTCATCATTTAGCTTAACTACATGAATTTTTTGAAGCTTTCCGGTTTCCAATAAATTTAACGCATCCTCGATCTCTGTTGGTATTCCAAGCTCTTTTGCCATTCCATTTGCGGAGCCGGCCGGAATAATCCCAATTGGCGTACCGGTATGTAGCAAACACTCTGCAACCAGTTTTAGTGTACCATCGCCACCTACGGCAACCACCCTGTCGGCTTTCGATTGATCAATTTTTGCTTTGATCTTGTCCAAAGAACAATCGTCAGGAAGTTCAAATAAGTCTATTGCTGTTTCCTTATCTGAAAAATATGTAGAAATTACTTCCTTCAAATTAATATCATGACTACCTGAACCTGGATTGATGATGAATAGTAATTTCATGTTTTAGCTATAAATGCGTTACATCACAAACAACTTTTAATTCACTCTGTTTTAATGGCAATGAATAAATCTGTTAGTGTAAAAATTTATCACGGCTACGGGCACAAAAACAACCTGGTGGTTTATGGTCATGTTTTTAAACGCAAGGCTAAGGCAGCACAGATTTTTAGCAACAATATTTTCGTTAATATCGTTCATCTCTTTAAGCTTTTCGTACTTAAACCCTATCCATTTGTGAGGGTAAGGCTGCAATTTTTTGATCAAACAATTGATAACAAAACCGAGCACGATGGTTTTTTCAAATTTGAATGGAAGGCAGTACAGGATGTGGAAGCTGGCTGGCATTTTGTAAAGGTTGAAGCCATCGACGAAAATGACAACGTATTAAGTTCGAGCGAAGGAAAAGTATACATACCGCATATCACACAATATGCCTTTATTTCTGATATTGATGATACCGTAATGATTTCGCATTCGGCAACAATTGGAAGAAGGTTAAGGGAATTATTTATTAAAAATCCGCGTACGCGAAAAACTTTTCCTGATGCGGCAAAGCATTACCAGCAACTGGCCCTGTCGCATACAAACCGAAATCAACCTAATCCGTTTTTTTATGTGAGCAGCAGTGAATGGAATCTCTACGATTATTTGCTTGAAACATTCAGGTTTAATAAGCTGCCCGATGGCGCCTTTTTATTAAATACCTTGAAACGTTGGAGTGATTTGGTGAAGACTGGAAAAACCGGACATGAAGGTAAACTTTTACGGGTAATGCGAATTTTAGATGCTTTCCCAAATCAGAAATTTGTATTTTTTGGCGATAATTCACAGCAGGATCCAACAATTTACACTTCAATTGTAGAAAAATATCCGGATAATATTGCGGCTGTTTATATCAGAAATATTCGTCCCGAAAAGGAAGAAGAAACTCGAAACTTACTTGACAAAGTGAAGGCTAAAAATGTGAGCGCACTTTTGTTTAATGATAGTTCAGAAGCGATTGAGCATTCCAAGTCAATCGGTCTTATTCAATAGTTCTGGATTGAAGGATCGCTTAATGCTGCACTAAGAAATTGATTTCCCAAAAGGAGTAAAAGCTAGGTTCATCAACTTAAAATGCTGTCGACCGAATGGAATTCCGATAATCGTGATGCAGAATAAAAGTCCGAAAAGCAGGTGAGTTAAAGCTATCCAGAAACCGCCACAAACCAGCCATATAATGTTCATTACTGTTGACAGACAACCTGTGTTTGAAGATATATCGGTTATTTTAACGCCAAAAGGAGCTAAACCTACGATCGCAAATTTAAAACATTGTATGCCAAAAGGAATCCCCACGATGGTTAGGCAAAGGATTAGGCCACCAATGATATATTCAAAAAAAATAAAAATTCCCCCAAAAATGACCCAGATAATGTTGCCTAAAAAATTCATCTCGTTTTTAAATTAAGATCGCCTTTAGCGATAAATGTTACAAACAGGCTGTTGATTTCACTTTTTTCATTATCCAATTCTTTTTAACTTAACCTCACACACAAAAGAAACACATTATGAAAAAATTGTTAATTTCTGCAGCGCTAGCTGCCTGTTTTGCGTTGGGTAATGCAAAAGCACAAACTGTTAATGGTTTAAGATTGAGTGAAATCAAGTCTGATTACATTCAGGTTAAAAGCGTTAAAAGAACATTCTCTGATAAGGTTTTCATCTCCCTCGAATATGGTCAGAACGTACCTCATATCGAAGACAGTTATGTGAAAGATGATAATGGTAAAAGAATGGAATTTGATTCAGCACTTCAGTTTGTAAATAGCTTAAAGCACTCTAATTTCGAGTTATTTCAGGTTTTTTCTGAGCAGGCAGGAGCTGATTATAGTAGACCAGTATATGTGTTTAAACGAAAATAAATCAGCGCTTTTTTTTAAAAAATCAAGGGTAACTATTTAACAGATAGCTACATAAAGCAAAACGCCAGCAATAGATTTATTGCTGGCGTTTATCATATTTTCACTTATTTATTTCAATCATTTTGAACTTAAATTTATCAGAATTTAAATAAAATCCAGGGTGTTAAATTTCTTATTCAGGATATCGGCATTATTTACATCGAGCCATTTATCTAAAATTGTTCCATAAACCTGTCTAAAATCGAGTTGATATTTCAAATCTCCGATATCCAAATCGCCTAAGTTCGGAGCGGCGTTGAATATGCCTTGTTTTTTCAATCTTCCACCAAACACAAACATATTGTTTGCCGTGCCGTGGTCTGTTCCGTTACTGGCATTTTGTTCTACACGACGTCCAAACTCTGAAAACGTAACCACCAATGTATCTTCCAGTTTATTATTGGTTTTTAAATCTTTTAAGAATGCAGCCATGCCTTCACTATATTGTTTAAGTAAGTTTCCTTGTTGATTGAGCTGATTTACATGGGTATCGAACCCACTCAAAGAAACGTAATACACTCTGGTTTTTAATCCCGAAGAAATGAACTTTGAGACTGTTTTTAACTGATTGGCAAAACCACTTTGAGGATAGCTAGCTTGTGATTTATAAATTTTTGATGTATTTTGAATGTAACTGGCTGAAGATTGCGTTTCGATCATCGTTTTATACAAATAACCCAAATTATCTTCATCTAAATGTTCTTTATCGCTTTGCAGCATGGCTTTGAAAAACGGGTCGTTGGTATTGCGATAAAGGGCTGCAGGATCTTTCAGGGCAATTCCTTTTTTGGTTTGCCCTTTCATGGCCAGCGAGAGCGAATCATCAACTTCAATGGCCGTGTACGGAAACTTACAGGTTTGGCAATTGCTATCTAAATATCGGCCAATCCACCCGGTTGATAAAAACTGATTGCTATCGCTTCCCGTTTGCCAAATATCCATTGAGCGAAAATGCGAACGATCGGGATTAGGGTAGCCAACATCATTGATAATGGTCATCCAACCCTGATCATAAATTTCACGTAAAGCCTGCATATTCGGATTTAAACCTTGCATGTCATTCAGCTTAATTACTTCCTCAGGTTTAATTGCTATGCTTTTTCGCTTTTGATAATAAATGTCGTTTCCAAAAGGTATAACAGTATTTAAACCATCGTTGCCACCAGAAAGCTGTACCACTACCAAATTTTTATATAAGCTAAGCTCATCCAAAGCCATTGCTTCGAGCGGTTTCATAAATGCCGGAACGAACAATGAGCCAGCGGCTACGAAACCAGTATTTCTTAAAAAATTTCTTCTGTCCATTTTAATAGTTCTTTACTGATGTTTAGTAAATAGTTTATAATAGGCTACGACCATTTACAATCATGTTATTTTAACAAAGTTGATATTCGGGCATGCTGGTAATTTCTACGGCCGTGCTTCTTAATCCCTTATTATCGCTCACCATTTTAACAATTTTATCTGTCAGCTTAGGTTGCAATAAAAATTCAGTTAATTCGAGTGGTGTTAAACTTTTTGGAAGCGTATCTAAAAACTTCGTCCAATCTGCATTGGCATTAACATAGGATTTTGGTTTGCCATTATTTGCGTTAGTGGTGGCAGTTCTGCTCAAAGCAATAACGGCCTCATCTTCAGGATCTGCTTTGCCGCTGAAATCTATCTCTCCGTCATTTAGCACCAGTGAAGGAATACGCATTCTTAGCATGAGCGAAGAACTATCAATCCAGTTTTGACCACCTGGCCAACCTGCCACATTTGGAGGATTAAATAAATATTGCCCCAGGCTACTTTGCAGTTGAATTAGAACTGATGGTTTGTTATACGTTACAAAAAACTCACGGCTCAAACCAATCAAAAATTCTGCAGGAGATTTAATTTTAGTGCCTACATTCTCCGGACTGTAAAACCATTCAAAGGTAAACATTTTCTTCATCAACTCACTGATATCGTATTTGGATTGGTAAAAATGTTCAGCCAACTCTTTTACATGGGCTTCGTTAGGATTATCGTTTACAAAAAATTTATAAACTTTTCTGCTGATGAAAGAAGCTGTTTCGGGTTTTTCGAGGATAATATCAATAATGTTTTCACCTTCAAAATTTCCAATTTTCCCGAAGAAAGTTTTAGTACCATCATCGTGTTGGTTTTTTCTGAACAGGAAAGTTCCATCCTTATCGTAGGTCCAGCCTGTAAAAGATCTTGCCGATTCCTTTATGTCTTTTTCTGTGTAATTACCTCTCCCCAAAGTGAAAAGCTCCATTAACTCACGGGCAAAGTTTTCGTTTGGTTTACCTTTCTTATTCTGCTGGTTATTGAGATATTGCAACATCGCCGGCGATTTGGATACCTCTATTAAAAGTGTTCTGAAACTGCCTAAACCATGCTGCCGCTGAATATTGTTCAGCTGTTGCGCATACATTGGATTGTTATTCCGGCAGGCAAAGTGGCCATGCCAAAATAGGGTCATCTTCTCCCGCAAAGGTGTTTCGGTATTGATCATCTTACTGATCCAGGCAATGTTCAAATCTCGGCTAACCTCATTTTGCATTTGAACAATCTCCCGACGCATTTTTTTCTCCTCATCTGTCAAATCCTTTTTTGAATAAAGCCCAGCCTGTACGAGCATCTGCCTTTTGGATTCACTATCATTCACTAGCGTAATGGGATCATCTTTTTTTGAATTCTGGAGCAGAGCGTCCACCACTTTATTGATGTTTTTTTTGCTCAGTTTGCTTAAATCGGTATATGAAATACCGAAACCGGCTCTGTTGTAAAGATGCTTTACTTGGATAAAATTATCTTTAGCGCTCATAATCATAATGGACAATTTAACAGTATGACTTAATTAGATCACTTAGGTTTAATGTTTGTTTTGTTTCTTATTTTTGCGCATGTTTTTCCAACTCTCTGAAGATGAACTTATTTTTCCTGATCCCCGCCTTGCAGAAGCCGATGGTTTGCTTGCTATTGGCGGAGATTTGAGTGTAGAAAGATTGTTAAATGCCTATTCCAACGGAATATTTCCCTGGTTTAGTGAAGGAGATCCTATTTTATGGTATGCCCCGCTTGAACGCTGTGTGATTTTTCCTGCCAAGATAAAAATTAGTAAAAGCATGAAAAAGGTAATATCTGATGAGACTTTTATAATTACTATTGATGAGGCTTTCGAGCAAGTAATTGTAAACTGTGCCAACACGCCGAGAAAAGGGCAAGATGGAACATGGATTACCAATGAAATGCAGGCGGCGTATATCAATCTCTATAAATTAGGATTTGCTCATAGCATAGAAGTATGGCTTGATAAAACTTTAGTTGGTGGTTTATACGGTTTGAAGATGAATAGTGTGTTCTGCGGCGAAAGCATGTTCAGCCATGTAAGCAATGCCTCAAAAGCCGCATTAATTTATTTAAGCAAGCTGAATATTGATTTGATTGATTGCCAGTTGCCGAATGATCATTTAATGAGTTTGGGGGCAGAAATGATCAGCAATGAAGCTTATTTAGAAATTTTGCAGCAAGAACAGCCTATATAAAAAAACCTGCAGAGTATAGCGCTGCAGGTTTTGATTTATAATTCTCTTACCCAAATGTTTCTAAAACTAATCGGAGGGCTTGGGTCGCCATGATCTTGTAATTTAATCGAGGCTGCACCATGTTTTTTGTATTCCGGAGCGCCAATCCATCTGGTTTCTCCTTTTAAAACGTAGTTGTTTTGAAGCAAAATACCATTTAAAAATACCGTAACCGAAGCTGGTTTCTCAACTGATCCATCAGCTTTGAAACGGGGAGCATTCCAGATGATATCGTAGTATTGCCATTCACCCGGTTTTTTATTCGCATTTGCCAAAGGGATACTTTGTTTATAAACGCTTCCGGTTTGTCCGTTTACATAGGTTTTATTATTGTAAGTATCCATAATCTGGATCTCATAACCATCATCGCCACCACCTGTAGAAGCTAAAAACACACCACTGTTGCCTCTAGCCTGACTTTCTCCAGATATATTGGTTGGAATTCTCCATTCCATGTGTAGTTGATAATTCGTAAACTTCTTATTTGTTTCAATATTTCCGGTTCCTTTTTTCACGGTAAAAAAACCATCGTCAATTGTCCATGCAGCTGGTTTTGAAGGATCTTTAACCGAATGCCATTCATCCAGATTTCTTCCATTAAATAACACGATGGCATCTGAAGGCGCATCCTGAGGAAGATTTCCCGGGGTAACCACTTTAGGAACAGGTTCCCAGATTTCTGTTTTCGCTGCCTCTTTCGCCGGATCGGTTTTCTTTTCCTGTGCAAGTGCTGACATGCCAAATAATGTTGGAATAAAAAGTAATGCGTACTTGTTCATAATTGGTATTTAACTTTTTAAAGTTAACCAGTTTATTAAGAAATGGAAATTTCGTATTGAATTTATTACTACAAATCGCTTGAGATGATCGTTTCTTTGATAATGATCTCATCCGGTTCCAAATCCAATTCCTTTTGTTGCTCTGCCAAATCACGCATTGGACAATAACCGGTTAAACCACGATATAATAACCCGGCACCAACAGCTGCTCCGGTTACACCAATTACAGGATGCGAAAAAACACTGGTAATACCTTTAAATAATAAATAGCTTCCCACTATTCCTGAAAGGATTCTTTCAGATCTTGAAGTGTTTTGAAATAATTCGGGATATTTCCATGCCTCTTTAACATTGTTAAGGGCTGTATTTAAATTTTCATTTGTCATGATGGTAGATTTTATGTTTACCTAATAACAAATTGATCTTAATACAGTTTTAATAAAGATTTAGTAAAATTTATTTCAGCAAATCCCGTATATCGTCTTTACTCAACGATTTAAAGAAACTTTCTTCTGTGGTAATTAGCGAACTCGCCAGCGATTTTTTGCGGTTTTGCAACGCAAGAATTTTTTCTTCAACCGTATCTTTTGCGATGAACTTATAAATGAAAACTTTTTTGTCCTGCCCAATACGATGTGTCCTGTCAATGGCTTGTTGTTCTACTGCCGGGTTCCACCATGGATCGAGGATAAAAACGTAATCAGCCTGGGTTAAATTTAAACCTACACCGCCAGCTTTTATGGATATTAAGAATACTTTCAAATCGGTATTCTGCTGAAATTCTGAAACAATTTCACCACGGTTTCGGGTTGCGCCATCCAGGTAAGCAAAAGGAATGTTTTCGGCCTCGAAATGTTTCTTGAAAATATCCAGGTGTTTTACAAATTGTGAGAACACCAAAACCTTATGACCGCCTTTCAAAACATTATCAAGAGTATGGATAACATTTTCAAACTTTCCGGAATCAGACTCGTACTCGTTATCGATCATCACGGGGTGATTAGCCAATTGGCGAAGCGCTGTTAAACCCTGTAAAAGCTGAACTTGTTTTTGAGCAAAAGTGCCATCATCCATGCTTTGCAATAAATCATTTCGATATGCCGATTTTGTTTTTTCATAATAGGCCGCCTGATTCTCACTCATGTCGCAGTAAATCACCTGTTCCGTTTTTGGTGGCAATTCGGCTGCCACCTGTTCTTTAGTTCTGCGAAGCACAAATGGCTTTATAATAGATTGAAGCTTACGGGCTTTCTCCTCGTCCTTTTTCTTTTCTATCGCCTGAACATATTCATCGTAGAAAAATGCCTGGGTGCCTAATAAACCAGGGTTGAGGAAGGTAAGCTGCGACCATAAATCGCCTACAGAGTTTTCAACCGGAGTACCACTTAAAATTAGCCTGTATTTGGATTTTAAACTTCTTACTGATTTGAAAGACTTTGAAGCCGGATTTTTAATATTCTGGCTTTCGTCCAGTATGACATAATTGAAATAGAAATTTTTCAATTCTTCTACATCCACCCTCGTTACGCCGTATGTAGTAATCACGATATCGTAATTTGCGAAATTGGCCACATCCTTATTTCGGTTACTACCGGTGTGGGCATATATTTTAAGTTTTGGCGTAAACTTTTTCGCCTCTGTTAACCAATTATAAATCAAAGAGGTAGGCATGATAATTAGTGAAGTTGCATGCAAACCCTTAGCCTGGTCATCTTCTTTCACTTTTTGCAGCATCGCCAGAGTTTGGATGGTTTTACCCAAACCCATGTCATCAGCCAGGCAGCCGCCAAAATTATATTCCCGTAAAAAACTAAACCAGTTATAACCTGCTTTCTGGTAATCACGCAAACTGCCTTTAAAATTGATGGGCATTTGTGTATCGGCAATATCTTCGAAATCAGTTAAACGTTGAAGTTTACGCTCTAAAGTTACATTTGCTAAGCTATCTTCAGCTAAATCGTTAATTAAACCAATATGGTGTTTCTTAAGCTTCAGGTTAGCACCTGTTTCCGCAAGACTAAACAAACTACCATATTGCGTAAACCATTTTTCCGGAATGATGGCCACCTCGCCATCGGGCAATAAAAACTCACGGCGTTTATGTAAAATGTGTTGTTTTAAAGATAAAAATGGAATCTGGTATTTCCCGAACCACACCACGGCGTTGATATCAAACCAATCGTTACCTTCTTTAACTTCTAAATCTATTTTATTGGCACCAAAAACGAAACGTTTCTGCCCTGTTGATTGCTCAATTTCAAAACCTGCAGCCTGCAGTATTTCAATATGCTCGTTTACCCAGTTAATTGCGGCATAACTTGGATTTTCCTCCTCCGCGGCAACCTCGAGATTGCTAAAAAGCGAACTTGTTTTTTTTAACCCCAATGATAACAGCAAATTAAACTGCTTCTTTTCCCAGTCTGCCGATCTTTTAATGCGGTGGAAAATATAATTATCAGCAGTTTTTTCTAAACGTACCGTTACTTTATGTGCATTTTCTACCGGAAAAGTATATTCACCGTACTTGAAGAATAACTGTATTTGTGATAGCCCACCATCAACATATAAAACTTTAATTACCGGTGTGGCTTCAAACTGCTCTGTTCTGATTTCAAATCCCTCGGCATAAACATGGTGCTTTTCAATCAATGGTGCTACAAATTTTTCGAAATAAGTTGCTTCAGTTGATTTTGGTATGGCAATATATCGTTTAGCTAAAAATGGCTGGAGTTTTTTTCCTTCAATATCCTGATCAAAAAAGTAAAGCACATCATTTAATAATAACCATGCAGGTTTATTACTAATGATTTGCGCTTCCTTGAACATGAATTCGATCCGCAGGTTTTGATATTTGATTGTCGGAAAATATCTGGTTTCGGTTTCATTTCTACGAAAATGAAAAAGGATTGACGCGGGTTCGGTTGCGAGTTCTATTTTACGTTCTACCGGCCAACCGTCTTTATCCATTACATAAAGCTCATTTTTTATTTTAAGTATCTCAAGTGCTTCAGCGAGTTTCTTTTCAATTTTTGGCCGTACATTTTCATAAAACTTGGTATCAAAAATCTTTGTAAAAAACTCGGTTGGCCTGATTAACTTTTTATAATATTTTTTGATGATCGAATCCTGTTCAATATCGTCTAAAATCTTAATTAGTTTATAATCTGTATCGGTCAGGCAGGCGCCGAATTCTTCAGCCGTATGCGTAAAAATTCGTTGATAGGTAAATGAAAAATCACCTTGCGGATTTAACTGAACAATGTGAGGTTCAATTAAATAGCCTAAATACTCATGTTTGCACAAGGAGTACACCACTTTACAAGCTTTAGAACTATCGACGCGTAACATTGATGGGAAATAAAATTTTTATAAGCTACCCGCTTAAAAAACTCTAAACTTACAATATTTTAGGATTACATCAAAAGAAGTGTAACATTTTTAGGGAAGAAAGATAATAGCGTTTAAACCTGTTAAGGGCACTATTGACTAATCATGATATCATACTTGTGTAGTAAACCACCCAAACCTGCCTGCGAAAATCTGGCTTTTTTGATGCGGTTTTTGTCTGGATCGATGGAAAAGTTACTGGCGCTTCTAAAATCAACTTTTTCCAAAATCGTCCTATCGAAAGTTGCTCCCGATAAATCACAGTTTTCAAAAGATGAGTTGGATAAATCACTTTCAGAGAAATCAACTTCTTGCAACTGCGTATTTTAAAGGAAGTTTTTTTTAGTTTAAGCTTGTAAAACGAAGAGTGATCGAGTTTGCAGTTATTGAAAGTGAAGGCTAAGCCGAAATCATTACAGTTTTCAAAGCGTAAACCTAACATTTTGCAATCGCTGAAATGAATATCGTTTAGCGCAGTTTTGGTTAAGCTTGCCATACTCAAGTTACAGGCATTGAATTCACAATCAAGAAACTTTACACCACTTAAATCAGAATTAGCGAAATTACAATTGATGAACTTGCAGTTCTCATATTCTGCCTTTGGCAAAGCCCTTATGCTGAAATCTTCTCTATCAAATGTTTGCTCGGCGATATAATTTTCGGACATTGGAAACCTTCGTTATGCATGCGAAGATAAAAATTATACCTTATTGTTTTCCCCTTGATTAATCATTTTCTACAAATGACCAGTTGATTTTTAACAGCCCGATATACTGCTAAAAACAAAAAACCCTGGTGTTTTGCACCAGGGTTGGATATATAATGACCTCATAGGTAGAGGGAATTTTCAAATATTATCCTTGTGTTTTTGCTGTGTTTTTTAAAGCATCGTTAGCAACGATTACAATTTCTACACGACGGTTAGCTGCACGACCTGCATCAGTTTCATTATCTGCAATTGGTTCTGCAAAACCTTTACCAATTGTTACTAATCTCGAAGCTGGAACACCTTGTGAAACCGCATAAGCTTTAACAGCTGCTGCTCTTCTTTCTGATAATCCTTGGTTATATTGTTCAGTACCACGGCTATCAGTATGTCCAATTACTTTAATATCAGTATCCGGATATTGATTTAGTGAAGCAGCTAAACTCTGAACATTTGTTTTTGCAGCATCTTTAAGCGCTGTTTTATCAAAGTCGAATAAAATTCCACTATCAAATTTTACAATGATACCTTCTCCTTCGCGAATAACTTCAGCGTTAGGAATTGCTTTCTGAATTTCTGCAGCCTGTCTGTCCATTCTACGACCAATAAAAGCTCCAGCTGTACCGCCAATAGCACCACCAATTAATGCACCAACAGCCGTATTACCAGCTTTTTTACCGATTAATGCACCAACAACACCACCTGCAGCAGCACCAATACCCGCACCTTTTTGTGTTTTAGTTAAACTATCACAACTTTGGAATGCCATTGAACCTACCGCTAATCCTATACTTAATGTTGCTATTTTTACTTTTGAAATACTCATAATAATCTAGATTTATAATTCTACAACACGTATTCAAACACAATGCCAAAAAACATCCTGTTGAAGTTTTAATTAAATTTTAATGTTGCGACCTACTCAAAAAAGTTGTTGAGCATAAAAAAAGAGCTTCTGTTAAGTGAAGCTCTTTTAGATTGTATCATTCTTAGTACAAATGTTAAGCAGAAAAATAACTCTCTAAATCTTTAAGTGTATTTTCATCTGTTGCAAAATCTTTGATGATTCGTCCTTTTTCAACCAGAATTATCCGATTGCACACGTCCGTTACATGATTTAAGTCGTGGCTGGAGATGAAAGTGGTCATATTGCCAGGATATTCCTTCAATAATTTTTTTAATCTAATTTGCGTCGTTGGATCAAGGTTGGCAAACGGCTCATCCAGAATAAGTAGTTCGGGCTTTTGCATCAATGCCGCAGCAATACCTACTTTATTTTGGTTGCCTTTGCTAAAATCGCGGATATATTTCCCACTATTTAATATCTCACCATTAAAAAACTCCCCATATTGAGTCAAATAAGTCCCTACATCGGCTACGCTCAAATTATTTAAGCTACCAATAAAGGTGAAATATTCTTCAGGTGTGAGGTAATCGATCAAAAATCCTTCATCCAAAAAAGAAGCTGTATAATCTTTCCAGCTGTCGCCATTCATTACGTTTTCGCCTTTTGATAAAACGGCACCTTCTGTCGGGCGGATCAAATCCAGTAACATCCTGAAAAATGTTGTTTTTCCGGCACCGTTATTTCCAACCAAACCAATTGTTTCGCCTGGTTGAATTTGTAGGTGATTAATGTCTACAACTGTTTTGTCGCCGTAAACTTTCTTCAAACTTTTTATTTCAAGTATCATAATTATTCTCTAAAGCCTTCGGCTATTTTATAACGTTGTTTTTCAAATTTTTCTGTGATCAGGTTAACCCAGAAACCCCGCATCAATAGGTTAACTAATCCAAATATTCCAACTGCAAACAATCCCCAATAGGGTTTATCTGTGAAACCAAATGGCAGATAAATTAATATGGGAAGCAACAGGAACGGAAAACCCAATATCCACTGTGTGGCACCTACACCTTGCCAGTTAAAACTTGCGCTTTTATTGATTTCTAATCGTTTGTAATTTAACGTTGCAAAGTATAACACAATGACCGTCCCAAAACCAATGTTGTATAAAAAGGCCGCCAGATGAAGTAACAAAAGTTTTGGACTTAAAAATCCGTAGAAACTAGCTAACAAAGTAATGATGATAGAGGCAATTGTGAAGAGTAAAAACTTGGCTTTTATAAAATTTTTCAAATCAATTTTGTTGGTGAGTAAGCCATCGAAATGAGCACTTTGCCAGGCAAACATAAACTGCCCGTAGGTTAAGATTGAAAAACCCGTCATGAAGATCGCCGCAAAAATCATCATCCCAAAAGAATCGGCATCGATCATAGGTTTTTTGTAAAAAAGAAACCCATAAAACAGGAAAAGAAATCCCATAAGCACCGAATTTCGAGGTCGTTTATGGCGAATAACCAGTTTTAATTCTAGTGCCGCTAACTCTCCAACCTTTCCAAAACGATTTAAGAAGGCATAGTCTGTACTTACTTTTTTCTCCTGTTTGGAACCAAGTTCTTCGATATACAAATTGCTACGTAAAAAACTGGAGTTAACATAGAATACCACAAAAGCCGCTAGGGTGAAACCAAATCCCAAATAAGGCCTTTCTCCAATGGCACGGAAAACAAAGTCAGATACGTTGATTAACGAAATAACTTTAAAATACTCCAGGGCGGCAAAAATGGCAATAACGATAATGCCACCTAGCGTGAAAAGCAAATTTGTAATTGATTTTCTTTTGATATAAAGTATGAGGTAATTGTTAAATAAAGTAATTGAAATAATGGAAACAATATACATAACAGCAGCAAAACCGCCGTATTCATCAATAATCTCCATGAAAATGAAAGGGAAGAACAGAAAAATAGGCCAAATATTGAAGGCTGAAAAAAGTGCCTTGATATTTAAAAAGTTGATGATTTTACCTTTCGGAACTTTTAAATGCAAATAAGGAATGATGCTTAAAGTTGGGAGCTCCTGAAGCTGTAAACGCATTACAAAGTCTAAAGCAAAATAGTATAAAATAACTCCATTAAAACTGGTAAGGATATCTACACCTTTAAATATTTCAGGCAAAAAAATCGACATTCCAAAACCCACGCCCACGGCAACTGCCAAGAAATAAAGCATAAAAAAGCCCAGAACAACCTGAGCAGCAATACTACCACCCCGGTTTCGCGAACGCCAGAAAGATTTCCTTTGATGGCTTAAAAAAGTACTCAGCATATTATAAGTTTAGTAATAGTTCTTTTTATTAGTAGCCATTTGTAGCGAAATGTTACACTAATAATTGTATTTGTCTTTCCAGTTTTGTTTTAACTTTTCACGTAGCTTTTCTTCTGCCGGGTTTTTCCCCGGATCATATAATTTTGTTCCACTTAGCTCATCAGGAAAATATTCCTGAGCTTCGAAGTTCCCTTCATAACCATGAGAATATTTATAGTCTTTTCCATAGCCAATATTTTTCATCAGTTTGGTTGGCGCATTTCTAATGTGAAGTGGAACGGGCAAGTTACCTGTTTGCCTCACCAGTGCCTGAGCATGATTAATGGCTTCGTAAGATGCATTGCTTTTTGCAGAACTGGCTAGGTAAGTAACGCATTGAGATAAGATAATCCTGGCTTCGGGATAACCGATTACATTTACTGCAGTGAAACAATTATTAGCCAAAAGCAAAGCATTCGGATTGGCATTACCAATATCTTCTGATGATAGAATAAGTAGCCTACGGGCAATAAATAGCGGATCTTCACCGCCTTCAATCATTCTGGCCAGCCAGTAAACAGCCGCATTAGGATCGCTACCACGAATGGATTTAATAAAAGCCGAGATGATGTCGTAATGTTGCTCGCCAGCTTTATCATAAAGCGCCAGATTTTGTTGCGCATGTGCCAGAACATTCTCATTTGTTAGCGTAATTTCATCTCCACCGATTCCATTGATCGCGATTTCCAAAACGTTCAAAAGTTTACGGGCATCGCCGCCACTCAATCGAATTAAAGCTTCATGTTCCTTAATGGTAATGTTTTTTTGAGCCAGAACGGAGTCTCTTTTTATTGCCGTTTGAAGCAACCCCGCCAATTCATCTTCAGTAAGAGATTTGAGGATGTATACCTGGCAGCGGGAGAGCAAAGCGGAGATGACTTCAAAGGATGGATTTTCGGTAGTCGCACCAATCAGCGTTACCAACCCACGCTCTACAGCACCAAGCAAACTATCCTGCTGCGACTTACTAAAGCGATGAATCTCGTCTATAAACAAAATCGGTAAACCTAAAAAACTATCTTTAAGCTGTGCTGCCCGATCAATGACTTCCCGAATATCTTTTACGCCACTGTTAATTGCGCTTAAGTTAAAAAATGGCCGATCTAAGGCCTGAGAAATAATATAAGCGAGGGTTGTTTTGCCAACACCCGGAGGCCCCCAAAAAATCATCGATGGGAGCTGACTGCTTTCAATTGCCTTACGCAAAACGGCATCAGTTCCAACCAGATGTTTTTGCCCAACATATTCATCTAAATTTTGAGGGCGCATTCTTTCGGCTAGTGGAGCTTGGTTTTGCATAATGGTAAAGATAGAAAAATTGAGGTTTTTAAAGGCGGTTTTTGCTACAAATTTTAGCCGTAAAATTCAACGTCGTACGAGATTTTTAATCTTTAAAATCCTAATCTATGCAATTCACCTATTGATATTTACAGGTTCAATTTGAGATAATTATGCAGTTCCCAAAATCATATTATTTTAGCTCAATCCTCTATTCTCGAATGGTGTTTGGTATCTTTCATTGTGGTATATAAAATTAGAGAAATCAAAATGCAGGCCGTAACATACCAGTAAAAATAATTTTCATGACCGATGTTTTTAAACCACAAAGCGAAATATTCTGCCGTTCCTCCAAAAATGGCAACGGTTAGCGCATAAGGCAACCCCACACCCAAAGCCCTGATTTCTGCAGGGAACAATTCTGCTTTTACTACAGCATTAATACTGGTGTACCCACTCACAATAATTAATGCACCGATCATCAACAAGAATATAATTGTGGTGTTCGTTTCACTTGCCATACCAGTTAATATTGGAACAGTACATAAACTACCCAATACCCCAAAGCCAACCAGCAAAGGCTTTCTACCGATTTTATCTGACAATAATCCGAACAGTGGTTGCAAAACGGCGAAGACCAAGAGCGAAATAAATGAAAGCATTGTTGAGGTTTCTTTGCTCAGATGAACCGTATTGACCAGGAATTTTTGCATGTATGTGCTAAATGTATAAAAGGCGATGGTTCCACCCAAAGTTAAGCCTACAACAGTAAAAACTTCTTTTGGATATTTCATGAGCACTGCAATGCCTCCTTTTTTCTCTTCCTTATTCTTATTTTCAAACGCTGATGTTTCAGCAATGTGCCTTCTAAGATATAACGCAATGAAAGATAAAATCGCCCCTATAAAAAAAGGTATTCGCCAACCCCATGCACTAAGTTCTTCTGGCGTAAGCAACCAGTTTTGTAAAATCAATTGTATCCCCAAGGCTAATAATTGACCGCCGATTAATGTTACGTATTGAAAACTCGAATAAAAACCGCGATGTTTCTGGCTGGCCATTTCGCTGAGGTAGGTGGCAGATGTACCATATTCACCCCCGGTGCTTAAACCCTGAATTAACCTGGCAAATACCAATAACAAAGGAGCAGCAATTCCGATCTGCTTATAGCCTGGTGTTAAGCCAATAATCAATGAGCCAATTGCCATAATTAGTACCGAAAGTGCCATCGATTGTTTTCTGCCTTTTTTATCGGCAATGCTACCAAACAACCATCCGCCAATCGGTCGCATTAAAAATCCTACAGCGAAAATCCCTGCTGTATTGAGTAATTGTGCCGTTGGATTACTATTTGGGAAAAATATCGGCGAAAAGTATAAAGCAAACGCAGAATATGTGTACCAATCGTACCATTCAACCAAATTACCCACCGAACCACCAAAAATAGATTTAAGCCTATATTTCACATCATTCATTTCTTCTGGCCTAAAATCGTTCAAGGTATTATTCATGCTTGGAAGTACTGATTTCAATAAGTGATTTAAACACTAATTGATAACTTTTGTTTAATTTGTAAGATAGCTATTAGCATAACTGATTTGCAAAAAAGTATTCAAAAAATCACTTACTTATTCGAAATTAAACATGAAAGACAACTTCTCTACACAGGCGGCTGAATATGCCATTTATCGACCAACTTACCCACAAGAGTTGTATGACTATCTTTTTTCTTTAGTGAAAAGTAAGGATACCGCATGGGATTGCGCTACAGGAAACGGACAAGTTGCCCGTGTTTTAGCGCAACATTTTCAAAGTGTTTATGCTACCGATATCAGCGAGAAACAGTTGAATCAGGCGATGAAACTGCCTAATATAATTTATCAGGTAGAATCTTCAGACAAAGCAAATGTTCCTGATCAAAGTTTTGATTTAATTACAGTTGCACAAGCTATCCACTGGTTTAATTTTGATGCGTTTTATGGAGAAGTTAAACGTACACTTAAACCAGATGGCTTGATCGCCGTGATTGGCTACGGCCTGATGTTTATTGATAAAAAAGTTGATCAGGCGATTCACAAATTGTATGAAGACATTTTAGGAAAATACTGGGATAGCGAACGTCGTTATATTGAAGAAGGCTATAAAACCATTCCGTTTCCTTTTGAAGAGATTGTTGCACCACATTTTCAAATTAAGACATCGTGGAATTTTAACCAGATGATTGGATATTTAAATACCTGGTCATCATTGCAGCATTATAAAAAAGCGAATGACAGAAACCCTTTAGAATATATGTTTACGGAATTGAAAGAAGCCTGGGGCAATGATGCTATTAAGGATGTGCATTTCCCAATATTGCTGCGGATAGGAAGATAGGTGTTAACCGAAAGAAATAGAAGAGGAAAACGCAAAGGACTGCAAAGTTGAAGGTTTAATTTCTATCTCAGCTTGGCGTCCTTTGCGGTTAGGCCCTATCTCAATACATCCAGGATACCTAAAACCGTCAACTTCTTTTGCTCGCCACTTTGCATATCCTTTAGTGTTAACGCACCACTTGCCATTTCATCGCCACCAATTAAAATTACATAAGGGATATTTTTAGCATCGGCGTAAGCCATTTGTTTTTTCAGCTTTGCTGATGAAGGATAAAGTTCTGCGGAAATACCAGCACTTCTTAATTGTTGCAAAATCGGCAAGGCATATTTTTCTGCTGCAACATCGAAATTGCTGATTAAAACCTTTGTTCCTACTTCTGCTGATGCAGGGAAAAGATTCAGTTCTTCCAATACATCGTAAATTCTGTCAGCACCAAAAGAAACGCCAACGCCTGTTAAATCTTTCAAGCCAAACATGCCCGTTAAATCGTCGTAACGGCCGCCACCACCAATGCTGCCCATCGCTACTTCGTTGGTTTTAACTTCGAAAATGCAGCCTGTGTAATAGTTTAAGCCACGAGCCAATGTGATATCTAACTCGAGTTTTGCCGTTAATGGCAGTCCATAAGAAATTAAACTTTCTACATATTCAAAAACCTGCTCAATTTCTGCAATCCCTTTCAAGCCTGTTTCTGAGGTTGCTAAAACTTCTTTTAAGCTTGCTAATTTTTCTTCGTTTGTTCCCTCTAACAAAATAACCGGACGAAGTTTTTCTAAATCGTCTTCAGTAAAACCACGTTGTAATAATTCTTTACTTACACCATCTAAACCAATTTTATCCAATTTATCGATGGCTACGGTCATATCAATAATTAAATCAGGTTTACCTATAATCTCGGCAATGCCTGATAGAATTTTTCTATTATTAATTTTGATGGTGAAATCTTTCAAGCCTAATTTGCCTAAGGCTTCGTTATAAATCAGGATAAATTCTGCCTCGTTTAATAAACTTTCAGAACCTACTACATCTACATCACATTGGTAAAATTCACGGTATCTGCCTTTTTGTGGTCTGTCGGCTCTCCAAACCGGCTGTACTTGAAAACGCTTGAAAGGTAAAGTAATTTCGTGTTGGTGCATCACCACGTAACGAGCGAAAGGTACTGTTAAATCATAACGAAGTGCTTTTTCAGAAATTAAAGGAATCAATTGATTGCTGTTATCATCCTCAGCAAAGTCAAAGGATCGCTTCTTTGCATCTTTTAAATACTCACCACTATTCAGAATTTTAAATATCAGTTTATCGCCCTCATCACCATATTTTCCGGTTAAAGTAGAAAGGTTTTCAAAACTTGGTGTTTGAATTTCCGCATAACCATATTTCCTGAAAACCGATTTAATGGTATCGTAAATAAAGTTGCGTTTTACCATTTCAACAGGCGTAAAATCGCGTGTACCTTTTGCTAATGAGGGTTTAATAACTGACATAGCCGCAAAAGTACAAAAAGGTTTATTAACCACGGATATGTTTTAATGCAAGATTAGAACGGTCGGAATTGCGAGGAACGGGGCAATCTTCATGCGATCGCTATGACTTAATTCTTATTAAAAAGATTTCCTACTATCGGTAGCAATTATGGTAGAGACGCTAACGATTGTTTCTTTTCACAAGATAAACAATTAACCAAACGATCAATCCTATTGGAACCATTAATAAAATGCAAACCACAAGAAGAATGATTATTTCGGGAGTGCCTAGCATCGCTGCGTAAGCAAAGTTTATCAAGCAAACTAAACAGAAAGTTAAATAGAGCGATTTTAGCGTTTTCATAACTTAAATATAATAATATTTGTTAAATCTTACTTCCCCAAAATAGCTTTTACCATTTCTCTATTCGGTTTCGAAACCGGAATTTTATCCCCGTTATTCATCAATAAAGTTCCGCCATCTTCTTTAAGCCAGCTTTTTACATATTTTGGATTTACCAAATGACTTTGATGCGCCCGAATGAAGCCCTGAGGTTTCAGCAGATCAGAGTATTCTTTCAAGGGTTTGGAAATTAAGATTTTTTCATCCGTGGATAAGTAGAAAAATGTATAAGTATTATCTGCAACGCAACGTACGATATCATCAATCGAAACATAACGGATTTCATGTTGCTGTGGCAATGCAATTTTTGGAACGGCAGGCTCGCTTCTTTTGATTTGATTGAGCAAAAAACTGAGCTGCTCACTATTCATCTTATTTGTAATTCGTTCTTTGGCTTTTGAAACCGCAGCAATTAACTCATCAGGATCAACAGGTTTTAGCAAATAATCGAGGGCAGCAAACTTTACGGCCTGGATGCCATAATTGTCGTATGCCGTAACAAAAATCACCTCGAAAGTTTTTTCAGGCAACAAGTTTAGCAAATCAAAACCTGTGGTTTTGCCCATTTGGATATCAAGAAATAGCAAATCTGGTCGATGCAGCTTTACTTTTTCAAAGGCATCATTTATGTTGTTGGCAATAGCTACAACCTTAACTTCTGGACAGTTCTTGGCTAGCAAAACCTGCAAATTCTCCAAATTTGCCCGCTCATCATCTACTAAAATTGTCCTCATTTTACAACCATTGTGTTAAAGTTATAGTAACTGTGGTTCCGTTGGTATCAGATTGAATATCCAAAGTGAAAGGTGTTTCTTTATAAATTGTATTCAGTAAAGATATTCGATTTTTACTCAAAGCCAAGCCTAAGCCATTGTAAGTTTGAGTTGTATCGAAACCTTTGCCATTGTCAGATATTTTTAGCACTAAATTCGACACTTGCTTTTCAAAAGTTACTGTAATTTCGCCATCATTACCTTTTTCTGCAATTCCGTGTTTAACTACATTTTCTACAAAAGGCTGTAAAAGCATGGCTGGAATTTCTATATTTTCTTTGTCTAAATCGGTTGAAGCATTTACTTTGTATTGAAACCCAAAGCGTAATTGTTCCATTTGGAGATAATCATCTAACAAGGTTTTTTCTTCAGTTAAACTGATGAGTTCTTTACTATCTAAAACATTTCGGGTAAGGCGGGCGAACTTGCTTAGGTACCGATTGGCGTTATCAATCTCGTTTTTATTCATCAGGTTTTGAATGCCCGCTAAAGCGTTAAACAAAAAGTGTGGGTTTAATTGTGAACGAACGGAATTGAGTTGAAGTTGAGCCATCTCCTTTTGTTTGGCCTGCTCAGCTACTTTTTCTTTAATCTGTTTGTTTTTGACATAAACAGCTAGGCCTCCAGTTATTGCGCCTACTATTAAGGAAAACAGTAATGCTGAGGTGATAAGTTGTTTAGTAGAGAAAAGCTTTTCAGTTGACACATCGAAAATAATCTTTTTAGCTTTATTTGATGTCAGTCGTCTAAATCCAATAGCTGGAATAATCTCCAGCTCATATTTACCTTCCTTACTTAAATTATCAATATCTAGTTTTGCCACCATGTTACCTTCAGAATCGTAATTCCAAGAAGGTTGAACGAGTTTACTGATCACTTCACTACTGTTGTTTATGCGCTGCAGTAGTACCTTGTAAAGAAAAACATTTTCTACAGGCTTAATTTTAATTTCGACGTAAGAAAGATTTTTAGAAAAGAGTATAGAGCCATTATTTAAAGTTAAAACTTTACCAGTAGTAACTTCTCTGCGCACAAATTTACCTTCTTTGTTTTTGAAGTTTTTAATTTCCGGATTTTTAAAAACTTCTATAACTTGGGCGCTTAACAAATCAACAGGCTTAACATCTTTATTATAAAAGGCAAATTTGTAGTCAGATTCAGATTTGTTTTTTTCGTAGAATACGATTGATATTGTTTTATCAACAATATTAAATCTCCCAAAATCAATGTAATATGAATTTTTGTTTTTACTAACTGTTCTTGGTATTACATCTTTAGCTAGAATAACTGAATCATTCTCTAAAATCGTGTACCTAAAATTATCCAAGCTCTTTGCGTAAATCCAGCACATCAATGAAATATTTTTAGCCCTATCAAGATAAATTACTGAGCGTCTTGCAGAAAGTGGATCAGCAATTATTGAACTTACGTTTTTAGTTTCATTGTCTACTGTAAAGGTAAATGTATACTTGGAACTCATACCATAAGACCAATATTGGCTACCTTTTTCAAATGGCCTATTGTATAAGGTATCTAGTCGAACCTGTGCGTACGATTGAAATGATAAGATTAAAATCCAAGAAAATAACAACTTCTTCATATAATTTAATTTTCCATAAAGCTCCGCGATACATCTGGCTTAAAAAACCCCAAAATAGTAAATGAAACCATTAACTTAGTATTTGAATGGTTTCGGGCAGGATTTAGATTCTCTTGGCTAAAGCCGAACGGCAATGAACTTGCTATTTTGTTAACCTTTGTCGTTGGTTTCGACCAACGGAACAATGATTAAACGCTTTGGGCTTATGCCAAAATTTGCATTATGCTCCTTTATTGATTGTAGTTTACAGGCCACTCCTAAACCCGATGGCAGCGGAAAGTTTTTTGTTGCCGTGTTTCGACAAGCTCAACATGACAATCACAAAAACTTTAAGCGAATCAGCGGGGCCGAACCTGACACAAGAACCACTTCAGCACCTTTCCATAAAAATCTGCATGATTTATCAATCTGATTAGTCGAACCGGAAGAAAAACAGTTACATCAACCGTTAGTAAATATCGAATATAATACCTTGCTTTATAGGCAAAAAACTTAAATTTGCGACAACAAAAATCAAATTATAATGAGTTTCAGAATAGAACACGATACCATGGGCGAGGTTCAGGTGCCTGCCGACAAATATTGGGGTGCACAAACCGAACGCTCACGCAACAACTTCAAAATCGGTCCTGAAGGTTCAATGCCTAAAGAAATTATTCATGCCTTTGGCTACCTGAAAAAAGCTGCGGCTTTGGCAAATACAGAGCTTGGCGTACTTTCTGCAGATAAAGCTGATTTAATTGCCAAAGCTTGTGATGAAATTATTGCCGGCGATTTAGACGATCAATTTCCGTTGGTAATTTGGCAAACCGGTTCTGGTACGCAAAGTAACATGAACGGAAACGAAGTAATTGCAAACCGTGCCCACGTAATTAATGGTGGTGCATTGGCTGATGATAAAAAAGTGCTTCACCCGAATGATGATGTGAACAAATCGCAATCATCAAACGATACTTACCCAACTGCAATGCATATTGCAGCCTATAAATTAACGGTAGAAAACACCATTCCTGGCTTGGAGCAGTTGCGTAACGCTTTGGCTAAAAAAGTAGAGGAATTTTCGGGCATTACCAAAACCGGCCGTACCCACTTTATGGATGCTACGCCTTTAACTTTAGGGCAAGAATTTTCAGGTTACGTTCAGCAAATCGACAATAGCATCAGAGCCATTAAAAATGCTTTGGTTATGGTTGCTGAGTTGGCTTTGGGTGGTACAGCTGTTGGTACTGGCTTAAATACACCAAAAGGTTATGATGTTTTAGTGGCGCAAAAAATTGCCGATTTAACAGGTTTACCATTCGTTACGGCGCCGAATAAATTCGAAGCTCTAGCGGCTCACGATGCCATGGTCGAACTTTCTGGTGCTTTAAAACGTACTGCGGTTGCCTTAATGAAAGTGGCGAATGATGTACGTATGTTAAGTTCTGGTCCGCGTTGTGGGATTGGCGAAATTGTAATACCAGATAACGAACCAGGTTCTTCAATTATGCCAGGAAAAGTGAATCCTACACAGCCGGAAGCCTTAACAATGGTTTGTGCTCAGGTTATTGGTAATGATGTGGCGGTTTCTGTAGGCGGCATGTCTGGCCATTTTGAGTTAAATGTTTTCAAACCTTTAATCGCGGCAAACGTTTTACAATCAGCTCGTTTAATTGGCGATGCTTGTGTTTCTTTCACCGTAAAATGTGCGGAAGGCATTACGGCCAACTTGCCAGAAATTGAGAAACATTTACAAAACTCCTTGATGTTGGTTACGGCTTTAAACCCACATGTAGGTTATGAAAATGCGGCTAAAATTGCAAAGAAAGCACACAAAGAAAATAAAACCTTAAAAGCCGCAGCAGTTGAATTAGGCTTGTTAACCAACGAACAATTCGATGAGTGGGTTCGTCCGGAAGATATGGTTGGTAGTTTGAAATAATCCCAGTAGCCTAAGAAGCGGAGCTTCTTTCTATGGCTCAATTATAGTCATAGAGAAAAGTTCCTTTAGGGATTTAGGGAAAAGCAGGGCTTTCATTCTTCGGATTCGACAGCCCCGCTTTTGCTACAAGTTTTTTTAGACTCCTGTCATACTAACAATTATTCAACGTTGATGCAATAAAAAAAGCTTTCCGCGTCAATCGGGTTTATTTAACAAATACAGTGATTCAAATTCAGTTTGCCTAGCGCATAAAGAAAAGACTTAAAATATGGGAAGTTCGTTCACCACAACACTATTCAGTTTAATTTCGATTGTTCCGCAAATAATCGGTTTTATTGCTTGCTGCTATTACATTTCGAAGCAGGTAAAAGCCGATTCGATACTACTGATTATTGGATCTGGTATTTCGTTATTACTAACAATATTCTACCATTTTGTGATGCCATATTTCACGCAGAGTAGTGGTCTTTCAATACTCGACGCGACAAGTTATTATACGATTGCCGGAGTGATTGGCTTTTTCGCAGGAATCTGTTTTTCAGTAGGTTTATTCATATTGGTTAACAATACTTTAAACGCGAATAAAAATTTTCCAAAGCAATTCCCACCGAATGAGTTTAAATAATATGCTCACTAATATTAAGTTTAATCAATTGGGGAAAATCGAAAGCTCGATTCAATTTAAACATCTTTACCTTTTAGCTTTCACCCTTTACCTTTTACCTCTTTTAAGCGCCTGTACCCGCTTGCCAAATGTTCAGGGCAAGGGAGAAGATTTTATGCAGGGTGTGTGGAACCAAGATTCCGTAGCCTACAGCAAAAAATTAAGCAATTACACCAAACACCATTTTAAGTTCACCTGCGATTCGGTTTACATCGATTTTGAAACCCACAGTAAAGTGAATTTTTACGAAGATTCCTGCTACAACAATGGCATTTGGAAAGAATACGCGAAAGGTGTTTATGGCGTTAAAGGCGATACGTTAATTGTTGGTGCTACATTTACTCACGCCAATTACAAACAAAAAATTTCAGGCTGCTACCGCATTGGCCGGTACGAAAGAAATTTCCTGATCAAGAAAAAATCAGCAGACACTTTAGTTTTAGAAAGCATGAGCGATCAGCGAGAAATTACCTTATCCTTAAAAGAAAAAGTTACCTGCGTACAAAAAGAATTATAAAATGAAATTTACATCAATTAAAAAGAAATTAGCCACCGTTGCGGCCATCGGTTTTTTAGCTTACTTGCCCATTCAGGCTAATGCCTGGGGCATGATTGGTCACCGTGTGGTGGGCGAAATTGCCGATAGTTATTTGAAAACCAAAACCCGCAAAGCAATCCAATCCATTTTAGGCTCAGAAACCCTGGCCATGTCGGCTAACTGGGGCGATTTCATTAAATCAGACTCTACCTATAATTACCTATACAACTGGCACTTTGTAAACTTACCTGCAGGGCAAACCAAAGATGGTATCTTCAATTTTTTGGAAACAGAAAAATCGCCAAACCTGTACAATAAAATTATCGAATTAACAGCTGTTTTAAAAAAATCAAGCAGCACAGCTGACGAGAAAAAACTGGCCTTACGCATGTTGGTACATATGGCTGGCGATTTATGCCAACCAATGCATGTAGCACGCAAAGAGGATTTAGGCGGAAACAGGGTTTCGGTTTTATGGTTTAACGAAAAATCGAACTTACACCGCGTGTGGGATGAACAATTGATCGAGTATCAACAATTAAGCTATACTGAATACGCAAAAGCCATTAATCACCCTTCTGCTGTTCAGTTATATAACTGGCAAAACACCAGCCTGAAAGAGAATGTTTATGAATCTTATCTGGTTTGCAATAAAATCTACGAAACCACTAAACCAGATTCGAAATTAAGCTATCGCTACAATTTCGACTGGGTTGAAACTTTAAATCAGCAGTTACTTAAAAGTGGTGTTCGCCTGGCGAAAATGCTGAATGATATTTACGGATAAGAATTCCAATGAAAATAAAAAAAGCGCTGACAATCATCAGCGCTTTTTTTATACCCTGAATAATTCAGAGTAGCATTTATTAGATCACTACAAATCAGTTTTGATCTTCAATTCTTTTAATTGTTTATCATCAATTGTACTTGGGCTATCAATCATCACATCTCTACCTGAATTGTTTTTAGGGAAAGCAATCACATCACGAATCGAGTCTAAGCCAGCAAAAATCGAAGTTAAACGATCGAAACCAAAAGCGATACCACCGTGTGGAGGTGCGCCGAATTCGAAAGCATCCATTAAGAAACCAAATTGTTTTTGGGCTTCTTCTGCGCTAAATCCTAAATGTTTGAACATTAAAGCCTGTAATTCTCTGTCGTGAATACGAATAGAACCACCGCCAACTTCAGTTCCGTTAATCACCATATCGTAGGCATTCGCACGAACATTTTTAGGGTCAGTATCTAACAAAGCAATGTCTTCTGGTTTTGGTGAAGTAAACGGATGGTGCATGGCATGGTATCGTTCGGTTTCCTCATCCCATTCCAACAGCGGAAAATCAAGCACCCAAAGTGCTGAAAAAGTATTTTTATCGCGTAAACCCAAACGGTTACCCATTTCTAAACGAAGTTCATTTAGTTGCTTGCGCACTTTATCGGTAGAACCAGCCAGGATTAAAATCAAATCGCCTTTTTCTGTAGCAAAAGCTTTGCTCCATTGCTTTAAATCTTCTTCGTTAAAAAATTTATCTACTGAAGATTTGATGGTTCCATCTTCATTATGGCGGGCGTAAATTAAACCTGTAGCACCAATTTGCGGACGCTTGATAAAATCAGTTAACTCGTCTAATTGTTTACGGGTATAACTGGCTGCGCCTTTTGCATTGATACCAACTACCAATTCAGCGTTATCAAAAACAGGGAAACCTTTTCCCTTTACCAAATCGTTCAGTTCTACAAACTGCATATCAAAACGCGTATCCGGTTTATCAGACCCGTATAAACGCATTGCATCAGCGTATTGCATACGTGGCACTTCAGGTAAATCGTAATTCCGAACTTCTTTAAACAAAGTACGGATTAACCCTTCGAAAGTGTTTAAAATATCTTCTTGTTCAATGAACGACATCTCGCAATCAATCTGTGTAAATTCAGGCTGGCGATCGGCTCTTAAATCCTCATCTCTGAAACATTTTACAATCTGGAAATACCTATCGAAACCAGAAACCATAAGCAATTGCTTAAAGGTTTGCGGCGATTGAGGCAAAGCATAAAACTCACCTTCGTTCATACGGCTTGGCACCACGAAATCTCTTGCACCTTCTGGCGTAGATTTGATTAAAACTGGTGTTTCAACCTCAATAAAATCTAAAGCATCTAAATAACGGCGAACCGATTGTGCCATTTTATGACGTAAAACCAGGTTGTTGCGAACCGGGTTACGGCGTAAATCCAAATAACGGTATTTCATGCGCAACTCATCACCACCATCCGTCTCATCATCAATCATGAATGGAGGTAATTTTGCAGCGTTTAAAATTTCTAAAGCAGAAACTTTAATCTCTACATCACCGGTTGACATTTTTGGGTTTTTGTTGCTGCGTTCAACAACAGTACCAGTGGTTTTAATTACAAATTCGCGACCTAAAGAACGTGCTGCTTCGCAAAGTTCACGGTTGTCATCCATGTTAAAAACAAGCTGTGTAATACCATAACGATCGCGGATATCAATGAAAGTCATACCGCCTAAATCTCTTGATTTCTGTACCCAACCACACAGGGTTACACTTTCGCCTAAGTTATTGAGGGTAAGTGCACCACAAGTTACTGTTCTTAACATATATTGTAATCTAAATTAAGCGGCAAAAATACCGAATTTGTTTTAAAGTTTTTGAAAGAAGATTTAACGAAATTTTGAACGGGTTAAATCAATTATAATTTAAGGATACTGCTTAAAGAAACGGATATTCCTCTGTTAGATACTTATCGAAGGGGGGAGATCAGCACAGATATTGCCGATAATATTTTCGCGTGATGGCAGGTTTAAAAGATCAGGAATTTAATATTTCTCTTCCAAAACTACCTCAACAGCAAGCACCTTCCATTCGCCACCAACGTTTTTCCATTGGTAAACTTCTTCTGTTTGTATGGTTTGCTTTTTAGAAAAAACAAGCAAATTTGGTTTAATGATAATTGATTTACGGGCAATTTTTTCAGTAAACACTTCGTTTTCAAAGGCTGATTTTATCCGGTAATGACTCGTTTCGATACTTTTTGAATTTCTGAAAAGGCTCTGAATATCAGCTTTATAATCTCTTAAGTTTAAGGTAACCGAATTGGAACCAGTAAATTGAAAAGATGGATCGAAGATTAAAAAGTAGTGATCTGCATCCTTAGCTTGCAAAGCCACATCTTGCTTTTTGTGTAAAGCATCAATTTCTGAAATGATTATATCGGTTTCCATGGCATGAAGTTAACGGTTTGTACTTTGTTTTCAAATTTAAGATGAAAGCATTCATTACATTCCACAAAAAAACCACCAATGGTTAGTTGGTGGCTTGAGATTTAACTTCAGTTAATTTTTCATTCTTCCCTGCTCGGCTTCTAAACCGGTGCTCCTGTTGCGGGCAGGCTTAATTTCATTCTTACCAAAACGATAAGTAAAAGTTAAACTTACATACTGTCTGTCGTTAACACCATATAATGTGTAATAAAGCCCAGGGAAAGCGCTGTTGATATTATTGATTTGCGTATTGAAAATGTCGTTTGCAGCAAGTTTTAAACTGGCTTTTTTATTCATTAGCGATTTGCTAACTCCAGCATCAAATCCATAACGCGTTCCAATTTCCATTACGCCAAAAGTAACCGGACTATCATAGCTAAAATTTAACTCTGCTGATAAGCCTGGCTGAATTTTAAAGCTATGTTGCGACTTAAACTGAAATGATGTACTCTTATTGTCGAGCCTTTGCCCGGCAATATCTGGTGCTTTAAAACCAATGTGAAATAAATTCAGGTTATTGTTGCTGCTCCACCATTTAGTTAAACTTACAGGCACATTAATCACCATCGAATAGGCATTTTGCGTAGCAATGTTCTGATTGGTTTGATACAAAGCCTGCTTCTCATTATCAGGCAAAATTACTTCTGTAATTACGTCAATCGTTCGGCTATAATTTAAGGTTACAGAATACTTCTTTTTAAGCAAATACGTAAACTCAAAATTATTCGTATACTGAGGATTTAAAAACGGATTGCCCTGGCTGTAAGTGTATTGATCAAGGAAATAAACAAAAGGATTTAGCGCATCATAGCTCGGGCGGTCAATCCGGCGACTATATGAAAGACTGATGTCATTATTCTTATCCAAGGTTTGGTTAACAAATACACTCGGAAAGAAATTTAAATACTCCCGCTCAATCACTTTACTGGTGGTAATCGAATTTCCTTTTGATGTGGTTTGCTCAGCCCGTAAACCCAACTGAATGCTGGTTTTTTTAAACTGTTTATTAAAGTTCACGTAAGCCGCGTTTACATTTTCATCGTACACAAACTGATTGCTGAGCAATTGGTTGTTTTGCCAGTTGTTGTTCAAAAACTGCTCGGCGATTAAGTTATTATCTGTAGTTACCCAACTGCTTTTTAAGCCGGCCTCCAGTTTCATCTGCTTTTTTAGGGGAAGTGCGTAATCAATTTTGAAGGCTTTAATGTTGATGACAGATGGTGTAATATTTCTGGTAATCACGGTTGGCCGGATTACACTTCCATTGTTGAAAAAGTAATCACTCACATAATCGGCATCATCGTTGCCTTTGTATCGTCCATAATCCAGATCAATAGTTAGTTCCTGTCCTGCACTATCCAAAACTGATTTATAGTTTAAGTTGTAAGACAAGTTGTTGTATTTATTCCTGATGACATTGTTGGCCAACACTGAAGAATCTTGTTGAGCAAACGATCCACCAATCCGGGTTCTGTTAACCGAAAATTCCTTGTTGCTGCCTTCATAACCGGTTACCAAAACGCCAATCGTATTGTTTTTATTGATGAAATAATCTACGCCAGCTTTAAAATTTTGTCCATGGTTTCGTTTACTAAAATCACTTCTTTGAGAGAAATACCGGTTGCTGGGAGAAACATTTGCGATCCGATCAATTTCCATAAAAGTTTCCCGGTCTCGTTGATAATAGTTATAGTTCCCAAATAAATTCAGAGACTTTGTTCGGTGATTGATATTACCACCGGCACTCGATCTGAACTTTGTACCACGACCAAAAGCACCTGTTAAACTTCCGTTGGTGCCGCCGCCTTTATTCTTTTTGGTTTTAATGTTGATGATTCCCGAATTTCCCGCAGCATCATATTTGGCTGATGGATTGGTAATCAATTCAATGGTTTCTATCTCCGAGCTTTGCATGCCCCGAAGTAAATTAGCCACATCGCCGCTGCTCATGTAAGTTTGTTTTCCATCTATCTGAATCAATACACCCTGTTTACCCTGCATCGAAATGTTATCGTTCTGATCTACATTTACACCAGGTGCTTTTTGCAATAATTCCAGCGCTGTTGATCCTGAAGCGATTGAACTGCTGGCCACATTCATTACCGTCCGGTCCATTTTACGTTCTACCAAAGGAACATTGGCCGCAACGGTAACTTCTTTTAAACTCTGACTGGTTGGGCTCAGTTGAGCTGAACCAAAATCAATTTTCTGGCTATCATCAAGTGTTACAACTTTACTTTTCAAGGTTTTATAACCCATGCTACTCGCCTTGTAAAAATAATTGCCTTTCGTATTCACCGTAAAACCAAAAGTCCCGGCCTGATCAGTAAATGCTGTTTTTACAATGCTGGAATCAGCCGCTTTGAAAAGCACAACGGTAACATAATCGGCTGGTTTTTTATTTTCATCCAGAATAATTCCGCTAATATTTGCTTTGGGAGTAGTTTGTGCTGTAACCTCAGAAGAAGTAAAAATGCTTAATATGATAAGTGATAATTTGTAAAAGGTTTTCATCTTTCCTGGTATAAATAGTTTAAAATTTGGGCAAAACAATCCCATAGCCACTTATTTAGCGCTTTTCAAATTTTGCCTTCTTATTTTAAAGTTTAGTTTGGAAACGAACGGTTTCCATTGTTTAGTTATGAATAAGACGATGGTTTTTCGGAAAGGTTACAGCAGGATGGAAAAAAGTGAAAACTGGGTATTTTAATAAAGCTTTTTATGACTAGGAAGGTAAAGTCAGTAAAAAAAATGGCCAATGTGGTCCTGCCATTTACTACAATCTTTTAAAAGGTAACGTTTGAGGGACAACGAAGTCGTGCAACCTTTTAAAAGGATTTTCGTTTCTGTCAGGCTTATCGAACAAGAGGTAGTACACAAAAAAACCGCAGACTAACAGAGCAATCTGCGAATCTGCGGCTATTTAATAATTGAAATAATTTCTATTTCACCCCTAAAACATCAACCCCCTGTTCAAAAACAACATCAACAGGAATGTTCTTTCTGGTCAATCTATCCAAATCTTTTTGAAGTTCTGTAGAAATAACAGCTTTCTCTTTTTGTGCTTTTTCTACAGCAACCTTATCACCATTACCTTGAAGGGTGATAATGAAAGCACTAAGCTCATTCATGGCTGTCGCAAATTTTTCAAAATTTACTTTGTAAGTCCCTTTGCTGGTACGTTCAAAAGCACCCTTCTCTTGAAAATAATTAAAACATTGCATGTTGGCTTTACCATGTGCTTCAGAAACTCCAAAACGAACAGAGCGTAAAATGCCAGCCATAAAAGTGGTGTAGTAATCTTTAATATCGCCCGCTAACTCTCCTTTTTTCAAAAGGCCTGTAACCATATATAAACCCAAAACATCTGCTTTTCCTTCTTCCAGCCAGCTATATTGTTCTTTCAAAGCTTCGCGTACAAAACCTTTGCCCGTAATGGTTTTTTTAATCCCTAATCCATGCGCTACTTCGTGAAACATCACATTGGCAAAAAAGGCATCGAACTTGATGTATTTCTGTTGGTCAGCATCAATTAATTCTTTTGAAATCGGAACCAGAATTTTATCAAATTTGGCCTGCATCGCATTTTTTAGTTGAGACCTACGCGTGCCTTTTTCCTGTTGAATCTTCTCATCATTTGGCAAGTTAACCGCAATGGTTTTCGAACCTGCATTGCAATCTCCGGCATAATAAACCACATCATATGCGTTCAGTTCTGAATCCGTTCCCGGGCTTTCAGTTTTATATTTAGTCGCAACAGGCAGGTTTTTCTGCAATTCAGGAAGCATTTTAACATATTTCGCTAAACGCATGCTCCACTCCTTATCTTTAATCAACACATACGCCTCATAACTGGTGCGGGCATTGAAAAGTTTGTCTTCATAATTTTCAATCGGACCAATGATGATATCCAAACCATTGGTTTTCATATCCAACCAGGCGTAATCACTTGCAGTAAAATTATCGGTAACTAAAGCATCAGCCCTTAAATTCAGGTATTTTTTTAAACCAGCATCTTCAGCTATTAATGCAGCCTGCTTTAGTAATGAGCTTGCTCTTTGTAATTCTGCAGCAAATAAAACATGGTAAGGAACGGTGGTTAATTTACCTGCAGTATCCTTCTGAATAACCGAATAAGCACCAAACTTATCTGCTAAATCAGATTTTTCAATTTCTGCTTTTGTAATTCCATAAGGATAAAACGAAGCGCCTTCTGGCTTGGCACCTACACCAGCAACAAAGGGTTTTTCATTATTTAATCGATCCCATGGACCGTAGTTAATATTCACGAACTCACGGGTTTTCTCATCTTTAATGGTTGCCAACAAGCTATCGCGTTGCGGATAAGCCTGTTTCCAATACAAATCGTCCATAATTTCGGCAGCCTGTATTAGCAATGGCAAAATTTTTCTATCGTTAATGCTAAGTTGATTCAGGTTGGTGGTAAGCTTAACCTTCTCATAAATTGGCAAACGCTGTGCGACGTAATCAATTAAACTATCAGTTTGAACAGTTGCTTTATTATTATTTTCTGCTTTATCAGTATTGGTGCAGCCAGATAATAACCCTGCCGAGATTGCCAATGCAGATAAATATGAAAGGGGTTTGTATAGTTTCTTCATTATAAATGTATATCGCGACTAAATTAGTAAAATTTGAAGGCTTTGTATAAAGTTTGATGTAATGAATGAATTTAACCTAACTTTGTAATCCATCAACTAAAATCGAAACATGTTTTCAGTTAAAACCACTAGCCTTAAAGCTATATTATTATTGGGATCGGCCATTGTTATCTCTTCTTGCGGCTCGAGCAAATATGCAGCAACGGAAAAAATCTATAAAGAAAAAACTAAAGAGTTTGCAAAAATTATAACAAGCACACCCCCTGTTGGACAGCTTTATGACACTTTAAACCCAACAAACCAACAATGGATTGGTTCTGTAAATTTTGGGATACGCAAACCAAACTTCGTTATTCTGCATCATACCGCTCAGGATAGTTTGGCACAAACGGTTAAAACATTTCATTCTACCAGAGCAGGTACCAGTGCGCATTATGTGGTGAGCAGAGATGGAAAAGTGGTGCAAATGGTAAATGATTATTTACGATCGAACCATGCTGGAGTAAGTAAATGGGGTAAAGATACGGACCTGAATTCCTCCTCCATTGGGATAGAGTTAGATAATAATGGTACAACTGATATTTGGACGGATGCACAAATTAATAGTTTGATCAAATTATTAACCACGTTAAAAAAGAAATACAACATTCCAACGGCAAATTTTATCGGTCACTCTGATATTGCGCCAAAGCGTAAACCTGATCCAAATAAATTTCCGTGGAAAAAACTGGCATTAAAAGGCTTTGGTTTTTGGTATGATGATATCTTAAAAAATCCGCCAGCGAATTTTGACACTACAAATGCACTGAAACTAATGGGCTATGATACCAGTGATATTGGCGCAACCATTACAGCTTTTAAGCGGCATTTTATCCAAACCGATATTACGCCAAAGCTAACACCTGTTGATATTTTGGTTTTATATAATGTTTATACAAAATATTAAACAAACAACGCCCTTGAAAGATAATTCAAGGGCGTTGTTTTTATTTAGAAGCTTCAGCAATTGCCCGCTCTAATATTTCATCTCTACCTTCCGTTATCCCTTTTATTGTTTGATTAACATAAATATTGGGAATAATGCCGACTCCATGATGCCGCGAACCATCATGTTTTAGCACTTTCATCCCCGTAAACCACATATTAAAACCACCAGGAAGGGCTATGGAGTTCACATTGCCGTTTGTGCCAGCAGTTGGTTGCCCAATAATTGTAGCCAGTTTGTAGTGTTCAATAAAACTCATGTAACTTTCTGCATAGCTGATTGCTTGGCCATCAATCAGGAAAAATATTTTGGCGTTTAAATGAGGAGACTTTGCTTTTAGTGGCCACCGCTCGTTTTGATAGGTAATTAATTTCTCCTGATCTGGATAAATAATTTGAGGAATCTGCATCCACTTAGATGAGGTATCGTCACTTACCATCAGATATTCGATTAAACCAGTATTGTCAGTCGGGTAACCACGTAGGTCGCAAATAATGGCTTTGCTGCTTTTCAATAGCTCAATCGATTCATCAATCTTTTTCATCTTTGCATGACTAATACTGATGTAGGTAATATCGTTCCCTAATGATTTGATGGCTTCCTGCTTGGAAGCATCAGCGCTATAAGAAGATGAATGAATTTTTCGAGAAGTACTTACTTGCTGCCCACCTGCAAGTACAATATTGAATGGCGTATCTTTTTCTCCTATTAAAGATTCAGTTTTTGCCCTGTGATTAAGGTAGCCAGGCGTAGCAGCAGAAATATGTTCGTATATATTCTGGAAATATTTCCGGGCATCCTGGCCATTTATTTTTTCAACAATATCGCCTTTTTTAAGCTTCAATGTAGAATCCATCACAGATTTGACCACCAACTTATTTTCGATCCAATCCCATGCAAATGGTGGATAGTATTGATTTTTATTGCCGGTATACCAAACACTTATATGCCCGTCCTTTAATTTTGCAGTCATCTTTTTCAAGATATTGGCATATTCCACATCAGAATTACTTTGGTAGCTTTCCGTTAGCGATTTCTCCAAATCAGCAGTCCAGTTAGTTTTGGCCACATCGAAATAGGGATAGAAATGTTGGAATATGTTCCATGTATTCGTAATATTTCCTATTCTCAAGTAAAGATTATTTACCGTTAATTTATCTCCCGATATTGAATTTATTGCAGATAATTGTTTGTTTACTTTTACACTTTCCGTTAAGGGGAAAGTTTGGTTTTGAGTACCATAGAGTACAATTGGAACAAATATTTTTAAATTCTTACTAATTGGCTTCTCAACGTATTCACCAAACTTTGCATGCCGCTGAAAAGGTTTTATTTCCAGACTTTCGCTTTCAATGATTGCCGGACTGGCAACTTCAGCAAACTTGTTTTGTTGTTCTGTATTGACGGAAAAAACATATTTAGCATTTTCGACACTCGACCTGCCTGTAGAACCTGAAATTGTTTTTGGCTCGCTGCCAACTGTTTCATCTTCAAAATCCCTATGGTAAATTTCTTTCCCATCCACTTTTAATATCAGGTCGTCTATAGCAAACTTCCCACGGTTAACCAGAAAAGCCCCAAGCAAGAGCTGCTTTGCGTCTTCATTAATTATGCCCTTAATTTCGAAATTTTGCCAGGTTTTGCTTTTAATTGGCCGACTATCCATATTCTCAAAAAATCCCATCTGCCCATTTTCTCTATCAACCCTTATCCAGAATTGTCCTTGCCCATCATCACTCAGCATTTTGCCTCTTCCTGATAAAACGAAGTTTTTTCCTTTAATGTCCTTGGCGGGTAATAGTGTGCTTAAATTGCCAAAACCTGTAAATTTATTTTTAAAAACAGTTTTTCTATTTGTTCTGGCGCTTTGATATAAGCTTCTTTTATCATTCAATAAACCAACGCCTAAATGCTGCCAGGTTATCTCTTGATAGCCATTTAAATTTTTCGGTTTCAGGTTTGCAGGAAAAACAATTTTCTCACTGCCAGGCACTATACTTACGCCAGGCATTAAAACTTTCGCCATTGCGTTTAAATTTTCTTTCAGCTCTTCATCTGTTTTGCATCGGTCTACCTGCTGAGCACCATAGATTGCAAATTTATCCCAGTCGAGTTTTGCCGCATCATCGCCTGGATAAAAATACCGTACGTAACCGTAAAATTTGGCAAAGGCCATTTGATTTTCAATTTGTCGCTGCGATTGGGCGAAACAAGCATATCCTAAAAATAGGAATAGGGCAGTTGAGATGGTTTTCATAGATAATGATTATTTAATGCAAGGTAATCAACTGCTATTAAAGCATTTGTTAAAAAATGCTAAACCTTTCTTCCAAAACCTTTAACAAAAAAAAACACGGATGAACATAAATTCATCCGTGTTTATCTATTGCTAATCAGCGCCGTTTAATTTGGTTTCTTAAACGTATCTTTCAATGTAACCGTCCTGTTGAAAACCAATTTATCGGTTGTGGAATCTTTATCTAAACAGAAATAACCTTTGCGAATAAACTGATAACGACTATCTAAATCTGCATCTGTTAAAGCAGGTTCAATGTAAGCGTTTGGTAGAATAGTTAAACTTTCAGGGTTTAGATAATCCTTAAAATCGCCTTCTTCAGCATCTGGTGTTTCTGATGTAAATAGACGATCGTATAAACGAATTTCAGCAGTTTTTGCATGTTGTGCGCTCACCCAATGGATGGTTCCTTTCACATTTATGCCACTGGTGTCATTTCCGCTTTTTGATTCAGGGATGTAAGTACAATGAATTTCGGTTACGTTACCGTTTTCATCTTTCACAAAATCCTCACATTTTACAATGTAAGCAAACTTTAAACGAACCATTGCGCCAGGTGCCAAACGGAACCATTTCTTCGCCGGAACTTCCATGAAGTCTTCACGCTCAATCCATAATTCGTTGCTGAAAGGAATTACACGAGTACCGCCACCATCTTCTGCTTCAGGATTATTTTCACCAATTAAATCTTCCGTTCCTTTTTCATAGTTGGTGATGATCAATTTAATTGGATCCAAAACCGCCATCACACGATTTGCTGATTTGTTCAAATCCTCACGGATACAGAATTCCAATAAACTCAATTCTATAAGGTTTTCGCGTTTGGCAATACCAATTCGCTCACAAAACTCGCGGACACTTTTTGGCGTAAAGCCTCTTCTGCGCAAACCGGAAATGGTAGGCATGCGGGGATCATCCCAGCCGCTCACCAGGTTTTCATTCACCAATTGCAACAACTTCCGTTTACTCATTACGGTTGAAGTAAGATTTAAACGGGCGAATTCATATTGCTTAGATGGAAAAATTTCCAACTGCTCAATAAACCAGTCATACAATTCCCGGTGTGAAACATACTCTAACGTACAAATAGAGTGTGTGATATTTTCGATGCTATCGCTTTGTCCGTGGGCAAAATCATACATCGGGTAGATGCACCATTTGTTACCTGTACGATGGTGTTCTGCATGTTTAATGCGATAAATAATCGGATCACGCATTAACATATTCGGACTTGCCATATCAATTTTAGCTCGTAAAATATAGGCGCCATCAGCAAATTCACCATTTTTCATCCTGGTGAAAATGTTTAAGTTTTCTTCTACACTGCGGTTGCGGTATGGGCTATCCTGACCAGGTTCTGTTGGCGTACCTTTTAAAGCTGCAATTTCATCTGCAGAACTTTCATCTACATAAGCCAAGCCTTTTTCGATCAGTTTTACTGCAAAAGAATACAATTCATCAAAATAATCTGATGCATATAATTCGTTTTTCCAGTTAAAACCCAACCATTTAATATCTTCTTGCTGGCTGTTAACATATTCTGTTTTCTCTGTTACCGGATTGGTATCATCAAAACGCAGATTGGTGTAGCCGCCGTATTTCTGTGTTAGTCCGAAGTTTAAGCATATTGCTTTTGCATGGCCAATGTGTAGGTAACCATTAGGTTCTGGCGGAAAACGCGTAACCAAGGTTTCATACTTACCACTATTTAAGTCGTTCTCAACAATTTCTTCAATAAAGTTCAATGACTTTTCTTCACTCATAAAAACCTGTAAATTAGGAATGCAAATGTAAAAATATTAGTGCAATTCTGGTTGTTTTGCCTAATGATTAATTTGAGCATCAAAATCAATACATTTACATCAACTTAATATTCATTATGAGCAAAGTATTAAACCGGCCAATACGTGTTTTGGTGGCGAAAGTTGGCCTGGATGGCCATGATCGAGGCGCCAAAGTGATCGCCACTTCCCTTCGAGATGCGGGTATGGAAGTTATTTATACCGGCCTTCGCCAAACCCCAGAAATGGTAGTAAATACAGCCTTGCAGGAGGATGTGGATGCTATCGGAATTTCCATCTTATCAGGTGCGCATATGACGGTTTTTCCTAAAATCATTCATTTTATGAAAGAAAAACAGCTCGATGATGTGTTATTAACCGGTGGAGGAATTATTCCGGATGCAGACCGGATTAAACTTGCAGCATTAGGTGTTGGAGAATTATTTCCGCCCGGAACAACCATGGCGAGCATTGTAGATTATATTCAGAATTGGGTTGCACAAAACAGAAATTTTTAAATTATGGCATATCAGAATTTATTATCAGAAGTAAAGGATAACATTTTATACATCGTTATAAACCGAGAGAAGGCATTAAATGCACTAAATAAAGAAACACTACAGGAACTTGCAGACGTTATTGCATTTGCAGAAAAAAACGAAGAAGTTAGAGGCGTAATTTTAACCGGCGCTGGAGAAAAAGCATTTGTAGCAGGAGCAGATATTAAGGAATTTTCTAACTACAACGGAACGCAGGGAGAGGAACTTGCCAGAAAAGGCCAGGAAAATGTTTTCAACGCAATAGAAAATTCATCGAAACTCTTTATAGCTGCCATAAATGGCTTCGCGTTAGGCGGAGGATTAGAACTTGCCATGGCCTGCCATATCCGAATTGCGGCAGACAATGCTAAACTAGGCTTACCAGAGGTTACATTAGGCTTGATTCCCGGCTACGGAGGTACGCAGCGTTTGACACAACTTATTGGCAAAGGTAAAGCAATCGAACTTATCACTACCGCAAACGCAATTTCAGCAGTCGAAGCTGAAAAAATCGGATTGGTTAATTATACGGTACCCCAAGCCGATTTAATCAATAAAGCCAGAGAAATTTTAGATATAGTGAAACAGAGAGCACCACTAGCTATAAGTGCAGCCATTCAATCGGTAAACGCCTCAATAAACACTGATCATGGCTTTGAAACTGAGATCAAGGCTTTTGGCAAATGCTTTGAAACTGATGATTTTAAAGAAGGCGTAAACGCTTTTATGGAAAAACGACCAGCGAAATTTTCCGGAAAGTGATAATAAAGTCTAATTAATTCTATATCCGAAAAAAATTAGTGTAGAAAAAATTTCCCATTTTCAAAAAATTTGAGTAATTATGCGCTGTCTATATAACTCTCTAAAAAGTGCATTATCTTGTTGATTTAAGGGATTCTATAGTTTATTTAATAGGTTATTCTGAATGAAAAAGAAGATTCTCATAGTCGACGATGAGGTAAACATCGGTTTATTGCTTTCAAAATTTCTAACAAGGAATGGTTTTGAAGTAGCAAACGCTATTACTGGCTCCTCAGCTTTAGACATCATGTCAAACGAAACCTTTGATTTGATCTTGTGCGATTATAGATTAGATGATACCGATGGCCGGGAAATATTAATTAAGGTAAAAGAAAACTATCCTACAACCGGAGTAATTATTATTACGGGTTATTCAGACATCAAGCTAGCCGTAGAATTAATCAAGTTAGGGGCTTACGATTACATTACCAAGCCATTATACCCTGATGAAATTCTAAATACCATTAACAAGGCACTGGAAACACAAAGGGCTTTAAATGAAAATAAAGGGTCTTCAAGCAAAAGAAATGAAACTGATTCTGAATATGTAAACTTTACGGAATACATTGATGGCAATAGTGAGGTCTCAGCTACGCTTTTGAAACAGATACAGTTAATTGCACCAACATCTTACAGTATTATCTTAACAGGAAAAAGTGGTACCGGGAAAGAGTGTGTAGCCAAAACGATTCACCTCAATAGCTTAAGAAAAGATAAGCCATTTATTGCGATGGATTGTGGTTCGTTAACCAAAGAACTCGCGGGAAGTGAATTTTTCGGTCATGAGAAAGGCTCTTTTACAGGTGCGCTTTATACAAAAATAGGTCACTTTGAACAGGCAAATGGAGGCACTTTGTTTTTGGATGAAATTGGAAACCTTTCTTACGAAATACAGGCTACTCTACTCAGAACTGTTCAGGAACGCAAAGTTAAACGCATTGGCAGTACGAAAGAGATTGATTTAGATGTCCGCATTATTGTAGCCACAAACGAAAACCTGGTGGATAATATTGGAAAAGGTACCTTTAGAGAAGATTTGTATCACCGCTTTAATGAATTTTCAATCCACCTTCCATCATTAAAAAAGCGTGGAAATGATATTCTCATTTTTGCAGATAAGTTTTTAGCAGTGGCTAACCAGGAATTGAATAAAAACATCAGAGGCTTCTCTGATGGTGTTAAAAATTGTTTTTTAAACTATAGCTGGCCAGGAAATGTTCGGGAGCTAAAGAACGTTATCAGACGAGTTGCTTTACTAACAGACGGAAACTTGATTCAGGTTGATGTGTTGCCTCTGGAGTTATCAAATTATATTAAAGATTTCGACAATGAGGAATCATTAAAGCAAATGAAGCCCAAAGCAATCGATAAACCAAAAGACTTGAAAAATGCCGCTCAGGAAGCAGAGTATGACACTATTTTAAGGGTATTGAAAGAAGTTAATTTCAATAAAACAAAAGCAGCTCAGATTTTAAAAATTGATAGAAAGACACTTTATAATAAGATCAAAGCTATTAAATTCGACGAGTAGCAATATTTTCGGCAACTAAGAAAACAAAAGCATACGTTTTAATATTAAAAGAATACCAAACATCTATTTATGTCGGTATTCTCGTACAAACAGCGTAATAATATTAATCTGCTTATTATAATAGCACTTGGGCTATTAATTGCCTATTCATTACAGGGAATCTTTAGTGCCATTTTGAGTACGCTTGTGCTTTACACCATTATGCGGCCTGCTTATATCCATTTAGCTGAGATAAAAGGCTGGAACAGGAGACTTGTTGCTGTTTTGTTAATTACAATAAGCATTGTATTAATTGTGCTGCCGTTTTATGCGCTAAGCAGCATGGTGATCAGTAAAATATCAGAGCTTAAAAACAACGAAATTTTCTTTAAAAATCTGCTGGTTAAACTTCAACACCTGGTTCCATTTAAAATTAATCAAGATCTTATCCAGGACGGATTAAACAGAGTAGGTAGCTGGGCAACAGATTTATTTCCTTCATTAATTTCCAGTGCGGTAAATATTATACTGAGCCTGCTGGTGATGTACTTTTTACTATACTTTATGCTCATCGAACGTAAGATATTCGAACGGTCGCTAATAAAATATGCCCCGCTGAGAGAACAAAATGCGCTTCGTTTTGGAGATGAAATGCGGAATACCACCTATGCAAATGTACTTGGCCAGGGATTAATTTGCCTGGTCCAAGGATCTTTGGTGAGTTTATCTTTTTATGTTTTAGGCTATAAAGACCCGGTGTTTTGGGGTATAATTACAACATTCATTTCCTTTGTTCCTATCCTGGGCCCTCCAGTAGTGTTTGTGCCGGCTGCAATTTTGCAAATAGCAAATGGAAATAATTTTGCAGGGTGGGCAATGTTAATTTTTGGTTTCGTGGTGATTATTAATATTGATAACGTATTAAGATTTATCATTGCGAAAAAAGTTGGCAACATACATCCTATAATTACGGTAATTGGCGTAATTATTGGTATTCCTTTATTCGGAATTTTGGGTCTTGTTTTTGGCCCATTACTTTTATCTTATTTTATTTTGCTTGTTAAAATTTATGAAACCAGCACGCTGGCATCAGAAAGATTAGAAAGAATTAAAACAAATAACGAGCATAACGAGTTATAATTTATAGCTTAACAATAAAATAATATAGTAGTTCTTATATTGTGAATGTTAAACCCTTAAAATACATTATTATGAATGATAACTCAAAAGTTGTAGTTGCTCTATTAGCAGGCTTAGCTGCTGGTGCCGCTTTAGGTATTTTATTTGCACCAGATAAAGGTGAAGAAACACGCGACAAATTAAGTCAGTCGCTAAAAGATTTAGGCGATTCTATTAAGGATAAAGCAGCAGACGAAATCAATAACCTATCAAGTTTGAAAGATAAAGTTGTAAGCTCTATCAAAACTAAATTGAGAAGTGTTGAAGAAGAATACAGTGATGACGTTGAGCACGCTTAAAAATAAATTATAACTGAGCACCTTAACGTGCTCAGTTAAACCCATCTAAACTATGCAAGAAAATAAAGATAAAAGTATTGAAGATCTTGTTGAAGACGCCAAAGGTTTTTTGGAAGCAAGAATCGAATATACAAGACTTTACCTTGTAGAAAAGGTATCCAAAATATTTGCGGATCTAGTTACCAATACTGCCGTTATAGTATGTTTTATATTGGCTTTTTTATTTGGTAGTGTAACGTTAGCATTATTTCTATCAGATGTTTTAGGTAGTTATACCAGAGGTTTTGGTTGCGTTTCGGGAATTTACCTTTTACTTGCTGTTATTGTTTATCTTACAAAGGATAAATACATTGAGAAGGCAATTATAAACGTAGCAATTAGAAAATATTTCGACAAACTTGCAGATAAGGAGGAAGAAGATGAGAAAGTATAACATCAGAACTCTCGAAGATTTGAAAGCCGCAAAATTAGAGCTGAAAGTAGAGTATACCCTAAAACAAAATATGCTCCAAAGTGACGGAAAATCATTTTTGAAGCAATTTACCTTAGGTGCGTTGATTAAAAAATATGCTACGCCAAATAACCTGTTTAAGGCAGATGAAAAGTTAAACATCAGTGGTACAGCAATGTCATTACTTTTACCAATGGTTATGAATAAAACGCTTTTTAGAGGTGCTGGCTTTTTAACAAAAGCGGCCGTTGGCTTGGTATCAGGTAAAGTTGGTAAATCGCTTGATGCAGAACATCTTTCAGCAATTTTTAATTCAGTAAAAGGCTGGTTTGGAAAAAAGAAAGACCAAAAAGCAAAGAAATTTGTAGATTATGGCATTCCCCCAGACAGTGAAACTTATTAAGTATTTATAAAGCCTCTTATATTAAATATGGAGGCTTTTCTTTTTATGAAGATTTGATAACTTTACTTGTAGCGAAATTATGATTTCAACCGTTTTCATAAAAAAGATATCAATGAAAAATCTATTATTAATACTCGCAATCTGTTTAACACTTTCATGTAAAAAGGATTTAGACAAAAAACTTACAACAAATGACTGGAACATTGAGTCGGCCAAAATTAATCCGGCCATGACTATTGGAACAAAATCAATCACCAATTATTTGGAACTCATGGGTCCTGCGAGTTGTGCAGCCACAACAACATTAACCTTTTCGGAAGATGGCATCTTTACATCAAGCGCAAATGGTGCCTTATGCGATAGGTTTTATGACCCGAAGGCTGCACCTGCAACCTGGTCACGTGAAGGAAACCAAATAATAATTTCTTCTATGACAGGCTCGCCATATACAATTAAAGGAAATACACTTACTCATACGACAACGTTTACATCTGGAGGCACAACCTACACATTAGTGCAGGTATATAAAGCAAAATAATACAAATTGAAAATTTTAATGGTTTGCCTTGGCAACATCTGTCGCTCTCCATTGGCAGAGGGCATGATGCGTCATCTTGTTAAACAAGAAAATCTGAATTGGGAAATTGCATCTGCCGGTACGGGAAATTGGCATATTGGAAAAGCCCCGGATCATAGAAGTATAGCTGCAGCTAAGGCTTTAGGTTATGATATTAGCCAGCAAAGGGCGCAGCAGTTCAATCAATTGATGTTTTCGAGATTCGATCTTATTTTAGTGATGGATCGAAACAACTTAACTGCTGTGAAACAGCTAGCTAAAACAGCTGAAGAGCGAGAAAAAGTTAAGCTTTTTTTAGATGATGATGAAGTAACGGATCCCTACTGGGACAATCACTTATTTCAACCAGTTTGTAAACAAATTGAAGATAGATGCAAGGAAATTATCAAACAACTTTCGTAAGTTAGTGAACATTACCAAACCACTAACCAATAATGAAGAAATTACTTTTCTTTTGCACAATTTTAACAGCTTTTATAACCTTTCAAAGTAATATCACCTTAAAGAAAGTTCCGCGAATTTTGGTTTTCTCAAAAACTAAAGGTTTCAGACATAATTCTATCGAGGCAGGGAAAACAGCGCTCGTTAAAATGGGAAAAGAAAAAAACTTTGTTGTAGATACGACTGAGAATGCAGCTCTTTTCACCAGCGATCTTTTGAAAAAATATGCTGCTGTAGTTTTTCTAAACACAACCGGTGATGTTTTAGATAATCAACAACAAACCGCATTTGAAAATTATATTAAAAACGGAGGCGGCTACGTGGGTGTACATGCAGCTACTGATACGGAATATGATTGGCCTTGGTACGGAAAATTAGCTGGTGCATACTTTATTAGTCATCCAGTTGTACAGGAAGCCCGATTCATTGTAAAAGACAAAAAACATCCATCAACAAAATTCCTTACTGACTCTGTTTGGATGCACAAAGACGAGTTATACAATTTTAAAGATATTAATCCTGATATCAATGTGTTGTTAACCATCGATGAAAAATCATACGATGGGGGTAAAAATGGAACTTTCCACCCCTTTAGCTGGTATCATGATTATGATGGAGGCAGGGCATTTTATACATCAATGGGCCACATGAAAGAAACCTGGACAGATGAAATGTTTTTGAAACACCTCTATGGCGGTATTACTTACGCAATAGGACAGAAAAAGTAACGACTATATTTTCAATGTGCAATGAATTTGCAGTCATCAACATATTGAGCAAGCGATAAAATCATGACAGTACCTAAATTGGAAGAAAAAACATTATCGATCAATTATTTTATGATTAACCAGGTAAATGTAATTCAGCATACAAAAAGCAGCCACTGCGCCAAACGTGTGCCATAAAAAGTGGGTGCCGATTTCTAAAATTTCCCATTTGTCAGCAATACGAAAGGTTAAGGCAAAAATAAAAGCCAATAATGCAAAGCCCACCCATTTTCCATTACGCCATTCTGTTTTCATGAGATAGCCAAAAACCGGGAACAATACCAATGCGGCCATAAAGGCGTAGTTGATGTTAATGAAAATCTGAAAATCGCCGTTTGAAAAAAGCCGTCTGACATAGAATTGAAAGAAAGAATAAACTACAACGATTAAAACAGCATAATACCACCTGGTTAATTTAGCTAAAAAGTAAACTCCTGCAGAAAGGCAAAGCAACATGATGGGCATCCAATCCATCATAATAAATATTGGCCATCGTCGCAAGCCGTGATAGGTTGTTCCGCCAATTCCTCCGATATAAAGAAGCACCAACGCTATACTTAAAAATGGGTGTTTTTTATAGTTTCCCCATAATTTAAATGTCCAGTAAACTGCAATCATTAAAAAGAAAAAACTGGTGATGGTATTTAATGGCTCTGGAAATAAATTATCCAAATTTGTTTCTGTGTAGGTAGTTCCACCATCAGGAGGATTCTTTTTAAAAGCGTTCATATCGGTAGATATTTTGATTGTGCAATCTGCATTTATAAAACAAAAACACAGTAAAAAAGAGCATGTATTTTGAGTAAAAAATTTGCGACTTTGCCCTAACAGTATGAAAACATCATGATAATCTCTACATAACTTTTCTAACGATTCACAATAAATCATCTATTATAAAAAATGACAAACCTTTTCATCTGCCTTCATGTTGGAATAATAACATCAAAACTTATAAAAACATGAAAACTACAACAGCAATAGCAGAGGTTTTAAACGACCTGGTTCAAATTAATAATGACCGTATTGAAGGTTACGAAAAAGCACGTAAAGAATTAAAAGATGGCGATGCAGATTTAAAATCGTTATTCTTAAATATGATTGAAGAAAGCCAAAAATATAAAATGGCTTTAGCAACTGAGGTTGCGGCCTCGGGTGAAGATATTGAAACTGGTACCACTACATCCGGTAAAATTTACAGAGGCTGGATGGATGTAAAAGCTTTATTTGCTGGTCACGATCGTCAAACGGTATTAAACAACTGCGAGTTTGGAGAAGATGCTGCACAAAATGCTTATAAAATGGCTTTGGAAGAAGAAGATTTACCTTCAAACATCAGAGAACTCATTGCTGATCAAAAAGCATCGTTAAGAGTATCGCATGATGAGATTAAAAGATTACGTGATTCTCAAGCTTAATACTAGCCTTGTTTGAAATAAAAAATGCTCCTGATAAAATTTATCAGGAGCATTTTTTTTATCTAACGGGTATTTTATGATTCCAGTTCTCGATCTAAATGCTCGGTAACACGTTGAATAGTATTATCAATTGTATTACTTAGAATTGTTAAATAAGAGCCTTTTTTTGCATTGTCGATTGCGTCTTGCAAACAAGCGGTACTTTTATTATTGATAATGATTTCTTTATTAGGATCCACTTCTTTAATACCACTTACCAAAAGATCGATCAGTTCCTGCTGATCGCGGCCACGTAAATATTTTTCCTGACAGATATAAATTTTATCAAACATTTGAGCGGAAATTCTGGCTGTTTCCCTAATGTCTTCATCTCTTCTATCACCAGTTCCAGAAATAATCCCAACGTGTTCGGTAGATTCAACGCTGGCAAGGTAAGCCTTCACACCGTTAAAACCGTCAGGGTTATGCGCAAAGTCAACTAACACTTTAAAGTCTTTGAATCTGAAAACATTCATTCTTCCCGGGGTATGTGCTGCAGAAGGGATAAATGTTTCTAATGATAAACGAATATCTTCTGGTTTGTATCCCCATAAATAGGCCGCCAGTGTAGCTGCTAAAACATTCTGAATCATGAAATTTACTGATCCACCGAAGGTTAAAGGAATATGTGTCGCCTTATCAACCCTTAATTTCCAATCGCCGGTTTTAATGGTAATATAGCCATTTTCATAAATGGCAGCAATTCCCCCTTTTTTGCAATGGTCTTTAATCACCGGATTATTTTCATCCATGCTAAAATAAGCCACATTACAACGGGCATCACGGGCAATTTTTACACAGTAACCGTTGTCGGCATTTAAAACCGCCCAGCCTTTTCTTCGCACAGCGCCAATTACTACGGCTTTTACACGCGTTAAATCATCTAAATTATGAATATCAGAAATACCTAAGTGATCTTCCTGGATATTTGTAACTACTCCGATATCGCAGGCATTGAAACCCAAACCCGCCCTCAAAATACCTCCACGGGCAGTTTCTAATACCGCGAACTCAACCGTCGGATCTTTAAGAATAAATTCAGCACTTACCGGACCAGTTGTATCACCTTTCATTAACATGGTATTGTGAACATATACACCATCACTGGTGGTAAAACCTACACGTTTCCCGTTACTACGAATGATGTGAGCAATTAATCGTGTGGTAGTCGTTTTCCCGTTTGTTCCGGTTACGGCGATGATTGGAATTTGCGATAACCTGCCTTGTGGGTATAACATATCCACCACTGAAGCGGCAACATTTCGAGGTAAACCTTCGCTTGGCGCCAGGTGCATCCTGAAACCCGGGGCTGCATTGACCTCTAAAACTACCCCACCATTTTCTGTAAGTGGCTGGGTAAGATTTTGAGCCATAATATCGATACCGCAAATATCTAAGCCAATTACTCTTGAAATTCGCTCACAAATAAAAATATTTTGCGGGTGAACAATGTCTGTAACATCTATTGATGTTCCCCCGGTACTTAAATTAGCCGTAGATTTTAAATAGACAATCTCCCCTTTTTCCGGAATGGTTTCCAGCGTATATTCTTTTTTCGCTAACAAATCCAAAGTATCACGATCAACAGAAATTTCAGTCAGCACATTTTCATGTCCGTAGCCGCGACGTGGATCTTCATTTTCCTTATCAATTAATTCCTGAATAGTATGAATGCCGTTCCCCATCACATGCGCAGGATCACGTTGTGCCGCTGCAACCACTTTATGATCGATCACAAGGACACGAAAATCGTATCCGGTAATAAATTTTTCAATAATCACCCTACGCGAGTAGGTTTTTGCATATTCGAAAGCTGCCTTTGCAGCTTCCATTGTTTTCACATTAATTGTTGCACCTTTTCCATGATTTCCATCTAAGGGCTTAAATACCAATGGAAAACCAACTTTATTAACCGACGCCTCTAAATCATCTGGATTCGAAATGGTAACACCCGAAGCAACCGGAATGGCTGCCTCTGTTAACAAACGTTTTGTTTCCTCTTTATTACTGGCAATATCAACGGCAATGCTGCTGGTTTTTTCAGTCATTGTGGCTCTAAAACGCACCTGGTTTTTACCATAACCTAACTGTACTAATGAGCTTTTATTTAATCTGATCCAAGGAATATTCCTGCTTACCGCCTCCTGCACGATTGAACCCGTGCTTGGTCCCAAAGCTTCTAATTCTCGGATTTCTTTCATTCTTCTGATGTCGTGCTCTAAATCATACTCCTGATTTTCAATCAAAGCCTCAGCAATGCGAACTGCTGCTTCTGCTGCATATACACCAACTTTTTCTTCCAGATAACTGAACACCACATTATAAATGCCTTCGGTTTTGGTTTGTCGCGTACGTCCAAACCCGGTTTCCATCCCGGCGATCGTCTGGATTTCCAAAGCAATATGTTCAATAACATGCCCCATCCAGGTACCTTCTTTTACACGAGTGAAGAAACCACCTTCAACACCTTTAGAACAACGGTGTGTGAACATGCTCGGTAAAAGTTTTTCAATGCGCTCGCTAAAACCTTCAATGGTATTGGTTGGGCGTTGCTCAATATCCTCTAAATCCAGGCGCATTTGAATTAATTTTTTGCGACTTATCGACCAGATATTTGGCCCTCTTAGTACTTGTATGTTTGATATCTTCATGTAATATTTTGTCGTTTTTAGTGTTAAACAAGCGTTGGGATGGCCTTTTAAATCAGTTTTTAAAGAATGAAATTAATGAATGTAAATTATACATTTATTTTGAAAAGTGACATCACAAATAGCTAAATCAAAATAAAAGGGTATTTGTTTTAGTATCAGCCCTTAGAATACTGGATTTTATTAATAATTATTTTAACGATTGTTAATAATTGCGTAATTATTGACAAAAAAAGTCGTGTTTTTTATCTTAAGCTGATATATTTGGGCTTTTTGATACAATAATAATACACAAAGAATGGTTCCAAAGGGCAAACTTATCATCATTGGTGGAGCAATAAACACAGGCAGCTTTGCTGAAACGCAATTTGGGTTGCCTGAAAACATGAATTTTTTTGAGCGTGGGATTTTAAAAAGAATCACAACAGAGTCGGTAAGAGACATCGAATCACGTTTTGAAATCATTACAACAGCTTCTTTAATGCCTGAAAAAGTAGGAGAAGAATATATCAAAGCTTATGCTCAGTTAGATGTACATAATCTTGGTGTGCTTAATATCACCAATCGTGAAGAAGCGAATTCTGAAGAAAACTGCGCTAGAATAGCTGCTGCCGAAGTAATTATATTTACCGGCGGAGATCAATTGCGTTTATCATCCATTTTTGGCGGAACAAAGATCCATCAGATTTTATTAGAGAAATACAAAAATGAACCTGTGGTTATTGCCGGAACATCTGCCGGCGCAGCTGCAAGCTCAAAAAACATGATTTACCAGGGCAGTAGTAAGGATGCTTTACTTAAAGGTGAGGTTAAAATTACTGGTGGATTAGGGTTCATCGATGATGTGATTGTAGATACACACTTCGTTCAACGCGGAAGAATTGGACGTTTGTTGTATGCAGCGGCAAGTAACCCAGGTATTTTAGGAATTGGCTTAGGTGAAGATACTGGTTTATTTATTTCTGACGGACATGTAATGGAAGCCATCGGATCCGGAATGGTTATTTTAGTTGATGGCCGACAAATGGCCGATACTAACCTTACCGACGTGGAAATGGGGCAGCCCGTATCCATTAAAAACATGGTAGTGCATGTAATGTGCGATGGCGATGTTTATAATTTAACAGATCACAGCTTGGTTATTCACCATCCAAAAGTTGTTCCGATAGGATAAAAAATCAGTTTTTTGTTAAGCGTTTATGTCTTACTATTACTGAAAATCTTAATATTAATGAAACTAATTATACATGGTGGCTTTTTCAGCGAGTCATCAACAAACCAGGAAACAAAAAAAGCAAAGCAAGATGCTTTAGCTGAAATTGTTACCCTCGGATATGAATATTTAAAAACACATACGGCATTAGGAACGGTGGTTTATACCGTTGCGCTATTGGAAGATAATGAACTTTTCAATGCCGGGATGGGTTCACAAATTCAAAGCGATGGAAAAGTGCGTTTAAGCGCATCGCTGATGGATGGCAAAACTGAAAAATTTAGTGGTGTGATCAATGTGGAAGATATTAAGAACCCCATCGAGGTTGCTAAAGATTTAATTAGCTACGACGACCGCGTGTTAAGTGGCGAGGGTGCACAAAACTTCGCCCGGAAAAATGGTCATGCGTTTTTTAACCCAATAACTGCGCAACGACAATCAGAATACGAAGCTAAATTAAATCAAAGTAATAATAAAGGAACTGTAGGTTGTGTTGCTTTGGATGATGAAGGTAACCTCGCTGCTGCAACCTCAACAGGTGGCAAAGGCTTTGAGATTCCTTGTCGAGTAAGCGATTCCGCTACAGCTGCCGGCAATTACGCCAACCAACATGCAGGTATTTCCTGCACAGGCGTCGGCGAAGATATTGTAAGCAATGCCACAGCTGCAAAAATAGTAACGCGTGTCACCGATGGATTTTCTTTAAAAGAGGCTTGCGATAAAACATTTACCGAATTAAAAGCCTTTGATGGTTTTGCTGGCGTTGTTGGCATCTCATCTACAGGCGAAATTTATCACTGCGATTCACATCCATATATGGTCTGGGCATCTTTCGACGTTAATTTACAGGTATTTAGCTAAAATTGAATATAAAGTATTATTTTTGTTGCATGTCCAAATATGTATTGGCTTTGGTAAGCCTGTTTGCCTCATTTCAACTGCAAGCTCAAAATATTGATAAAGCTGATTTCCAGGAGCCAAACGGGGGAAGTGCGATTACAATTTCGGTTTCAAAGTTCGATCTGGAAGAGGGAAATTCATTTTTTGAAGATGCTGAAGATTTAGAAAAGAAAGGTGATTTCAACGAGGCGCTTACCCTCTTTGGTAAGGCAGCTTTTGAATATAATGCCGCAAAAAACTTTAACAAATACGGACAGGCCATTATAAAAATGAGTAACATGCATTATCAGTTGGGCCGCTACAGTGATGCCGAACAAATCTTACTCAATGTTGCGCTTAAAAACTATTCAAAAATGGGTAGCAGGAGTGGCTTAATGAATACCTACAGTTTGTTAGGAAAAGTATATCTGGCCAATAATAAATCTACTCAATCTATGTGGTTTTATACCCAGCAAGGCATTTTAGCAAAGCAACTTAAAAGCAACAATTCATATATCGAATCTATTTTGGGTATTGTTCAGGTAAAAATTAAAAAGAAAGATTTTACCCTGGCATTGAGAGATTTGAAAACCGCTGAATGGCTGGCTAGTTCAATTAAATCGACACAGTATAAGGGCCAAATAAATGACGCCCGGGAAGCTATCGCGAATAAAACATCTCTAAAAAAATCTTAAAGAAGGAATTACAATTAAATTTACGTTATCTATCAAGTGATAAATAATGCAATTGTAATATTCTATTTCAGAATACCTTACAGCGATATTCTCAAAACAAAAGCCATAATATTTCGTTAAATTTCAGGATTGTTAAATAAAAAGCTTTTAGCTAGATTTGATAAAATTTTAACAAGAGACGGTAATAATGCTGTCTCTTTTTTGTTTTTTCGTTAAAATGGTACCATATTGGCTATATAGAATTGAAAATGGATTTTAAATCGTTTAAAGAGATGTTGAAGAGAATATTTTTTGTAATTTTTACAGCAGCAGTACTTGCCTGTCATGCTGACCCTAAACCACAACCAATTGTGGAGGGCGTTACAAATGTGATGCCTGATGAACAACAAAAGTTGGTGATTAAGGAAGTTGTAAATCTTATCGAGAGTTACAATTATAAAAAAATCCAAATTAATGATTCGATTTCATCATTAATTCTTGATAAATACATTAAATCTCTGGATCAGGGTAAAAATTATTTCCTTGCTTCTGATATAAAAGAGTTTGAGAAATACAGAACCACACTTGATGACGACTTTAAAAACGGTGATTTAAGTGGGCCATTCTATATTTATAACGTTTATGCTAAACGATTGAATGAGTATTTTAAATATTCATTGGCTCAAATTAAGAGCAAATTCGATTTCAATCAAAACGATACTTACGTTTATGATCGGGAAAAATTACCATGGGCAGCGTCATCAACAGCGTTGAACGAAACCTGGAAAAAAAGAGTTAAATATGAGTTAATCAATTTGAATTTAGCGGGAACGGCTCAGGATAAAAATGTAGAAACACTCACTAAACGTTATCAAAACCTTCAATCACAAACTTCTAAAACAAATAATCAGGATGTATTTCAGATCCTGATGGATGCTTTTACAGAATCTGTAGATCCGCATACCAATTACTTTGTGCCAACAAGAGCCACTGAATTCAACGAGGAAATGTCTCGTTCATTCGAAGGTATTGGCGCCAGGTTACAATTGGAGAATGAAGTAGTTAAAATTTCCGAAATTATTCCGGGTGGACCTGCTTTTAAAGGAAAACAATTAAGCGCTGGCGATCGAATTATTGCGGTTGCGCAAGCTGATGGAGAATTTGTTGATGTGGTTGGGTGGAGATTAGATGTAACTGTAACCAAAATCAAAGGCCCTAAAGGCACAAAGGTTCGTTTAAAGGTAATTCCCGTTGGAAAAGAAATGTCTTCCAAGCCTGTTATTATAGAGCTTGTGAGAGAGAAGATTATCCTGGAAGACCAGTCAGCTAAAAAGAAAGTGAAAACCGTAACTACAAATGGTAAAGATTACAAAATCGGCATCATTTCTTTACCTGCATTTTATGCTGATTTTAAAGCCGCAAATTCAGGCGATAAAAACTACAAAAGCACTACACGTGATGTAAGAAAGCTGGTTGACTCCTTAAAAAATATCGATAAAGTTGATGCAATTGTGATGGATTTACGTGGAAATGGTGGTGGTTCTTTGGTTGAAGCCATTTCGCTTACTGGGTTGTTTATTGATAAAGGTCCTGTAGTTCAGGTAAAGGACTTAAGAGGAAAAATTGAAGTAGATGAAGATCAAACGTCAGGCGTTGCATGGGATGGTCCATTTGGCGTGATGATTGATCGTTTAAGTGCCTCAGCCTCTGAGATTTTCGCCGGTGCAATTCAGGATTATGGCCGCGGTATTGTGATGGGTAGCCAGAGTTATGGCAAAGGAACCGTGCAATCTTCTATTGATTTAAATAAACTGGTTAACCCGGGCATGCTTCAGAAAATTGCCGGCTTGGTTACCAGAGATAAAACTATCGGAACTTCTCCTAGTACCGCTAACCCCGCAGATATTAATCTTGGCCAGATCAATTTGACAATGGCAAAATTTTATCGTGTGGCCGGAAGCAGTACACAACATAAGGGCGTTACACCCGATATTGTTTTCCCATCACTTTACCCAATGGATAAAATTGGAGAAGATACTGAACCATCAGCCTTACCTTGGGATGTGATTCCAAGTTCTAATTTTAAAGCTGTTGCCAATTTAACGGCTATCAAAGCAGGTTTGATTAAAAATAGTGAACAGCGTATCGCTAATTCACTTGATTTTAAATATGTAAAACAAGATATTGCCGAATTGAAAAAACGTGATGCTGAAGTGTCTGTTACTTTAAACGAGAACAAATTAAAAGCAGAACGGGATGCACAGGAGGCAAAATCTTTAACGAGACAGAATGAATTAAGAGCTTTGCGAGGTTTACCAGCTATTAAAAAAGGTGAAAAAGTAACCAAGCAAGATGCATTTGATTTTATTGAAGATGAATCGCTAAAAGTAATGGGCGACTTCATGCAGCAATCGGGTAATTATGTAATGAATTTGGGCGTTGCAACTGCACCTAAACTCTAAGCAATACTTCATAAAAAAAAGCGAGTCATCTGATTATAGATGGCTCGCTTTTTTTTGCGATAATATTTGCTACGTTGTCAGTTAAATGATTGCCTAAAGGCTGAAGGCGTAAGAGTTGTTTTCGATTTAAAGAATTTTGTGAAGGATTGCAAATGTTCAAAGCCTAAAGCGTAAGCAATTTCGCTAACAGAAAGATTTGTTGTCGATAGTTTTTCTTTTGCCAAATCAATCAGTTTTTGATGTAAATACTGCTGAGTATTTAACCCAATCAATGTTTTCAAAAGCCCAGACAGATACCCAGGTGAAACATTTAGTTTTTCGGCAATATAAGCTACGGTTGGCAACCCTCTTTCGCCTAAATCATCCTGCTCAAAATAATCTCTCACAATATCTTCCAACCGGTCCAATAGCTGATGGTTTATAGCTTTGCGTGTAATAAACTGCCGCCCGTAGAAACGTTGAGCATAATTGAGCAGGAGTTCCAATTGCGCAATCACCACATTTTGAGTAAAGCGATCAATATTGCTATTGGTTTCAGTTTTGACTAGTTGAGCAATTGAATTCAGAACAGTTTCTTCATTTTCTGAAACATGTAAAGCTTCAAATAACGAATAGTCAAAAAAGTCATAATTTTTAATTGTTCTGGCCAGTGGTGTGTGCCACAGCAATTCGGCGTGAAAAAGAATCATCCATCCAGTGGGGCGATGTTCTTTATCTTCATTTATTTCAACGGTAAAAACCTGGCCAGGTGCCATAAAAAATAACACGCCATCATCAAAATCGCTTATTTGCTGCCCATACTTAATTTTAGCATCGGGAACACGTTTGAGTGCAATGGAATAAAAATCAAAAATCATTGTTTTCGACCGGCCGGTAACCGGCATACGCACATCTTCCATATTTACCACACTCACCAGCGGATGCCCTGGCTTAGGCAGTCCCGCGAGTTTGTGATATTCTGATATGGTTTTAAAACGATATCGGTTTGAAACTTCCATCATACAATTTACTGAAAATAAACTCCATTCTCCAAGTCGTGAATCAAATCAGGATGAGTAGGCTTCCAATTTAAGCGCTTACGAGTCAATTGCCCGGATGCAGGCCCATTAACACTTACGAAATGTTCAAACCAACCAAAATGTTCAGTTACCTCATCCCCTGATTTAGCCACCACTGGTAAGTTGAGTTGTTTACCAATAGCCTCTGCTATCGATTTAAGCGTAATCGATTCTTCAGCAACCCCATGATAACGGGCACCAGGTGTGGCCTGTTCTAAAGCTAGCCTGTAAAGCTTAGCGGCATCGAGTCGATGGACTCCAGTCCATTGGTTTTCTCCATTGCCTACATAGGCGGAAGAACCTTTTTCTCGTGCGATATTGATTAACATTGGAACAAAGCCGTGATGATCACCTTCTCCATGAACAGATGGTGACAAACGAACTACTGCTACCCGAACATCTTTTTCAGCAAGCTTATCTACCGCCTTTTCTGATGCCAGTCGTGGATTTTGACCGTTATAATTTGGCAACATATCTTCGGTTGCCAAGCGGCCTGGATTAACCACAAGTGTTCCTGAAGTTACAATAAAGGGTTTGTCAGTTCCTATAATTGCATCACCAATCGTTTCTATCGCTATACGATCAATTTCACAAACTGCTGCAAATCGGGTAAAGTCATGAATGAATCCGGCATGTATAATACCATCGGCAGCTTTTGCCCCTTGCCTTAAACTTTCCAGATCTTCAAGATCGCCTTTATGTACTTCAGCGCCTGCTGCTAGGAGGGCCTGCTCAGCCTTTTCGTTTCGGGCAAGGCCTAGAACCTCATGACCAGCATGAATCAATTCCTTGACTACTGCCGACCCCACAAATCCGGTTGCCCCTGTTACAAAAACTTTCATAGTTGATTACTTTTAATTTTTAAACTAGATTAATATGAATGATGGATGAAATTAAGCTGCATGCCTCATCCGATCACCACACAAAATTCAATCAATTTCATTATAGAAATTTAGCTTAATCTGGTTTTGATTTAGCCAAAACACATATAACTTAGGCAAAAAAAAGACTGCTGCTTAATAGCAACAGTCTTTTTCTGATTGAAAGATTTATTTTAGTCTTTTTTTATAGGATTCTGACTCAATTGCATGGCCATCATCTCTTTCATGGTTTTGTTCATGCCTTCCGTACTGCCATCCAGGAAGATGATATTCCCTTCGCCGTATTCAGCAAATTGTTTTATCGCTTCAGTCCACATCGTGAAAAGAATTACCGAAGTATCCAAATTGGCTTGCTGCATTTCATGTGCTGCATTGGTCATACCTTTTGCAACCTCTTCTCTGAACAAAGCAATACCCTGCCCACGAAGTTGTGCAGCTTCACGCTCGGCGGTTGCGGCAATTTTGATGGCATTACCATCTGCTTCAGCGCCTTTGGTTTTGGTAATTAATAAAGCCTGACCTTCATTTTCGGCAGCCGCTTTTAAGTTGTTGGATGCCACCACGCGACTCATAGATCGCATAATTTCTTCATCAAAAGTAATATCGTTTAATTGAAGATCTTGTAGATGATAGCCCCAGCCATCTAAAACCTGATCAATTTGTTCTTTTACATGTAATACAATTTCATTCCGTTGCGCCAATACATTTGCTTGCTTTTGCGTAGCCACATAAGCACGAATCGAGCCTTCAATGGTTCTGATCAGCGCTTGCATCAGGTTTGTAGCATCTACGAATTTAAAAGCTACGTTTTTAATGGTTTCTTCATCCTGATTAACCACAGAATACAAAAGCATTGCCTTGAAGTAAACATTGGCCTGATCTTGAGTAACTGCCTGAAATGATAATTCGACCGAACGATTTTGAATCGAAATTCTAGAATAAATTTGTTCTATTAAAGGAATTTTAAAATTTAACCCCGGGCGAAGTTGTCTGCGGTATTTGCCAAAAACCGTTACCACCGCTATAGTGCCTTGTTTAACGGTAACAAAGGAGCTTAATAAGATAATAAGAAGGAGAAAACCGAGAATGTAAATAGTGTATTGCATAATTAGATTTTTTTATGAAGTTATAAAAAATAAAATACAAACATCACGCTTTAGCGAGCAGCCAAACAAAAGGATTTATTTTTTGTCTATATACTACTAAAAAATCTAATCATGAATGTAAAACGCACTTTCGGAACAGTACTTACCATCTTAGGCATTATTGGGCTAATTTATGCAGGCTGGGGCTTTGTTAATCACAGCCAACAAACCAGAGGATTGCTTGTGTACGGCGTAATCGGTTTAATATTCTTCGTATCGGGAATTGGCTTGGTTAAAAATACCAAGGATGAAAGTTAACAGGCAAATTACTGCTTTTTCTTATGCCTTATAATTTGATATTGGCTGAAAGCCACCAGGCATCCGGCCAATATTATAATACCAGCTGACCAGATATTTTTTGGATTTTCATTAATGTAATAAGCTGCAACCAACACTAAGATTGCCGCTGAAATGGCAATAATGTAATGGAGAATTAATCCTTTTTTCATGTTCTTTAAAATTGAGGTTTAGCTTCGGTATTGAGTTTAATTTTCTTTCATTTCTATCCTGTTATCCTCAAACTTCAGCTGATGACCAATAAAATCGATATCAGTTAATTCTTTTATACGCTTAAAAGCCCTGTTATTTTCATCGACGGTTAAACGGTTGATTTTGTCCTGTTGTATGGAAACTATATCAGCATACAGGAAATCACCCTTAGCATTAATTTTCAACTGAAGTAGCGGCGCAATGCCGTTATTACCCTTGAGGCTAAACATGCCATAGGTACAAAAATTACCCAGGCTGTAAGCGATAAATTTATTTTTATAAACTTCTACCGCCCGGGTTACATGCGGGCCGTGTCCTAAAACTACATCAGCACCTGCATCGATAACTGCATGGGCAAATGCATATACATTACCCCGATTTTCTTTATAAAAAATTTCATTTTTGCGTGGTACATGTTCAAACCTGGCACCCTCACCTCCGCCATGGAAGGAAACAATCACGATATCTACCTGTTTTTTCAGGCGGGCAACCAGAGCTTTAGCACTATCAATTTTATTAATTGAAACCGTATTTTCATTTGGCGCAAAAGCACAGAATGCATATTTAACGCTATATTTTTCGAATATTTCGAAAGGTTTGTTCAGTTGCCCGGCATAATGAATCTGTAGTGAATCTAAAATACGAGCGGTATTTTTCCGGCCTTTAGCATCAAAATCTCCAACATGGTTATTGGCAATACTTAAAACGTTAAAACCTGCCTTTTTATAAATTCCGGCATAACGTTCAGGCATTCTAAAAGCATAACAATTATTCGGATTGATGCCATTGCACTTATTTGAATTTCCAGAGTTTAAAAAACAGCCTTCTAAATTTCCGAAAACAATATCGCCCTTAAGCAAACTGTCTACCGCTTGAAAACTATTTACAGCATCATCTTTCGGTAGATTCGTTTTTGATGGAAATGCAGAACCCAACATGATGTCGCCCACAGCAGTAATTGAAATCGTATCTTTTAGCTTTCTTTCGATAGTATCTTGTTTCGCGGCAGGAATGTTAACCTGTGCGTTGTTATTGGTACAACTTAAAACGATAATTTTGATAAGAAACGATAAAAGTAAGTTACTGGAGAGTTTCATTAATTAATTTATGAGCTATAAAAAAATCCTCCAAAATTACTTCAGGAGGATTGTATGTGTTCAATCTAATTGTAAATCTACAATCGTAAATTGTTATTATTCTACTGTAAATTCTTTCTTAAACGATTCTAAAATTCTTCCGCCTTTGTAAAAATAGCGGCTGTAATAAGGTTCATTTAAATTACTGATAACCACACCGCGTGAGCTGGATGCATGAGCAAATCTGTTATCTCCCAGGTAAATACCAATATGAGAAATACTTCTGCTCTTTATTTTAAAGAAAACTAAATCACCTTCTTTTAAATCATCTTTAGCTAATGGATCAACCATACTAAAAATATCGCGTGAATTTCTTCTGATCGTGGTGTTGAAAACTTTGTCGTAAATCGCTTTGGTGAAAGCCGAACAATCAATCCCTTTTTTGCTCGATCCGCCGTAGCTATATGGCGTTCCGATCCATTCGTACACAAACTTATATAATTTCAAGTTTGAAGTTGCATCAACGGCAACACCCATTACTTGTGAAAAATACTGAGAGGCCAGGTTGTCGGGATCATTTAATTCTTTACCAGATTCTTTTGTTTTTGTTTGCGCAAATGCGGCTGAGAGCGTGCAGATAGCGATTAGGGATGAAAACAAAAATTTTTTAATCATGTTATACAGTTATGTTTGGGTATTCACTTACACAGTAACGTAAACCACATGGGCTTATTGTTGGTTGCCAAAAGTATTGATTATACAAATGTGATCCAAATGTTACCTGTTAAAAAATGAAAGTTATTAACATTTGAACGATTTCGACCTGTTAGGAAACGAGATTAAGATTAAAATATTATTTCGAAAAACAGTTTCTGTGCTTATCGGTTTCGAAAGTCCTGCTATCCCTACAATCTTTTGCGTTCGTTAATTTTAAACATCAATGCATCTGCCTCAAAAGTATTTTCGTTCTATCAGGTTTAAATTAACTAGGCTTAATGTCCTTTGGAATTTTAACCACCATGATATCTTCAATTTAAATAAAAAAAATATTGTTATCCTAACTTCCCAAAGTTCAGCACAAGTAAACGAAGGACATATTTTGTTTTTTGCGTGGAAATAAGATTTTTTACAGGCTTAGACTGACAATGACTTTTCTGAAGTTAATTATATCGGAGCTTTGACATTAGAGAAGTGGTTTTAAAACCGTAACCAAATGCAGAAAGCTAGGCTAACTTAAGCCCGACAGCAGCATTTATCCTTTTTGTGCGAAGATCTTTCCATTCCCAGAAGAAATTCACAAAAAAGATAATGTAAATGGCGGGGCCGCTTTAGCATAGAAGCTACGGAAATTGGCTTCCAAATAAAAATATATAAATTACGGTAATGGACTATTTTACAGAATTATATTTCATCATTTACCTGAACCATTGTTTTGATAAACTGTGAAATCAAAATATGTGAAATCGACGTTTTGAGGGAAATAGATAGGATGAATAAGTTTTTTCGATGAAACAACCGTTAATTCTACAATTGTATGAAAGTGCATGATGTTTTTACACTGAAAAGTGCCAAAAATTACAATAAAAAAATTAGATTTGCTGTCGCAAAAAAACAAATATCCTAAAATGAGTGCAGTAGAAATAAATAAAGATACTTGGTTAAAATGGTTCGAATCGATGTTGCTGATGCGCAAATTCGAAGAGAAAACTGGCCAATTATACGGACAACAAAAAATTCGTGGCTTTTGTCATTTATACATTGGGCAAGAAGCTGTGGTTGCAGGAGCAATTTCTGCAATGCAAAAAGGCGATTCAATGATTACTACTTACCGTGATCACGCTCATGCTTTAGCTTTAGGTGTTAGTGCCGATAGCATTATGGCAGAAATGTATGGTAAAGCTACTGGTTGCTCTAAAGGTAAAGGTGGTTCAATGCACATGTTTAGCAAAGAACATAATTTTTATGGTGGCCATGCCATTGTTGGAGGTCAGATTCCACTAGGTGCTGGTGTTGCTTTTGCAGAAAAATACAAAGGAACAGATAACGTTAATATTTGTTATATGGGCGATGGTGCCGTGCGCCAGGGTGCATTAAACGAAACGTTTAACATGGCTATGTTGTGGAAATTGCCTGTAATTTTTGTTTGTGAAAACAATGGTTACGCAATGGGTACTTCAGTACAACGTACTACCAACATGACTGATATTTATAAAATTGGTTTAGGTTTTGATATGCCATGTGCTCCGGTTGATGGTATGGACCCAGTTGCCGTACACAATGCAATGGATGAGGCCATTCAACGTGCCCGTAAAGGTGAAGGACCAACTTTCTTAGAAATGAGAACTTACCGTTACCGTGGTCACTCAATGTCTGATCCTGCAAAATATCGTACTAAAGAAGAATTAGAAGATTATAAAGCAAAAGATCCGGTTGAACTTGCAAGAGAAACTATTCTAAAAGAAAAGTATGCAGACCAGGCTTGGATTGAAGAGGTAGAAGCTAAAGTTAAGGCTACGGTAGATCAGGCGGTGAAATTCGCTGAAGAGTCTCCTTGGCCAGATGCATCTGAGTTATACAAAGATGTTTACATGACTGAGAACTACCCTTACGTAATGGACTAATTTTATAAAAGATTTCAATTAATTAGATATAATGGCTGATGTAATTAAAATGCCCAAAATGAGCGACACCATGACCGAAGGGGTTTTGGCAAAGTGGCATAAAAAGGTGGGCGATAAAGTGAAAAGCGGCGATGTTTTGGCAGAAGTAGAAACTGACAAAGCAACAATGGACATGGAATCTTATTGGGATGGTACACTTTTATACGTTGGTGTAAAAGAAGGTGAAGCTGTTCCGGTTGATGCTGTTATGGCCGTTATCGGTAAAGAGGGTGAAGATTTCCAGGCAGCTTTAGATGCTGAAGGAGCTGGAAGCGAAAAGCCTAAAGCTGAAGGCGAAGCGCCTAAAACTGAAGATAAAAAAGAAGAAGCTGCCCCAGCTCAAGGTGGTGGTTTAAGCGAAGAAGAATTAGCAGCAAAAGGTGTTACCGTAATTCGTATGCCTTTGTTGAGCGATACCATGACTGAAGGCATTATTGCTGAATGGCATAAAAAAGTTGGCGACCAGGTGAAGGATGATGATGTTTTAGCTGATGTAGAAACCGATAAGGCAACTATGGAGGTTATGGGTTATGCAACCGGAACTTTATTACACATTGGTGTAGAAAAAGGTCAGGCAGCTAAAGTGAACGGTATTATCGCTATCGTTGGTCCGGAAGGAACAGATGTTAGTGGAATTTTAGCGGGCGGTTCTGCGCCAGCAGCGAAAGCTGAAAGCAAGGAAGAAGCGCCGAAAGAAGAAAAACAAGCTACAACTGCTGATGCAGGTTCTGCTGCGCCTGTTGCAGAAAGCTCTTCTGATAGCCGAGTGAAAGCATCTCCTTTGGCTAAAAAAATTGCTAAAGATAAAGGAATTGATTTATCGCAAGTTGCAGGTAGTGCAGAAGGTGGACGTATCATCAAAAAAGATATTGAAAACTTCAAGCCAGCTGCTGCTCCAGCGAAATCAGAGTCAGCTCCAGCTGCTGAGAAATCAAGTGCTGCTGCTCCTGTAATTCCAACATTTGTTGGTGAGGTTAAATTTACCGAGCAACCTGTTTCGCAAATGCGTAAAGTAATTGCAAAACGTTTGGCTGAAAGTTTATTTACTGCGCCACATTTCTACTTAACCGTAAGTATTGATATGGACAACGCAATGGCTGCCCGTACAGCAATCAACGCAGTTGCTCCGGTAAAAGTTTCATTCAACGATATCGTAATTAAAGCGGTTGCAGTTGCCTTGAAAAAACATCCTGCCGTGAATTCTTCATGGGGTGGTGATAAAATCCGTTTCAATGAGCATACTAACATTGGTGTGGCGATGGCTGTTGAAGATGGCTTATTAGTACCTGTAGTTCGTTTTGCTGATGGTAAATCTTTATCACACATCTCTGCTGAAGTAAAAGATTTCGGCGGAAAAGCAAAAGCTAAAAAACTACAACCTGCAGATTGGGAAGGTTCTACTTTCACCGTTTCTAACTTAGGTATGTTTGGTATTGATGAGTTTACATCAATCATCAACTCTCCTGATGGTGCTATTTTATCAGTAGGTGCTATCCAGGCAGTTCCTGTTGTTAAAAATGGTGCTGTTGTTCCTGGTAACGTAATGAAATTAACTTTAGGTTGCGACCACCGTGTGGTTGATGGTGCAACCGGAGCTCAATTCTTACAAACGTTAAAAGGTTTACTAGAAGAGCCAATTAGATTATTAGCTTAATAAGCTGTCATCCTGAGCTTGTCGAAGGATAATATGAATATTAAAGCCATTCCTATTTAAAGGAGTGGCTTTTTTGGTTGGAAAAACAGATCGCTACAACTATTAACATTCTTACCACTTTAGTACATATCCTCATGCAATAGTGCTGAAACTCCAAATTACTCAGCTGATTTGATCATTCTAGATTAAATGCCATAATCTAATAATAGTATTTAAGCCACCTGACAACATGGTCCAAAAATTCAAAAACTGACCCACGTTATTTTAACGTGGACAAAAAACAAAGAAATCTGTCCACATTAAATTTTATACATTATTTAATTACCCATCTGTGTAGATTTTTTGAATTTGTTGAAAGGGAATCATGACAAAATCCTAAACCCTTTCTGTCATTCTTTGTTACTTATGGAAACCCCACAATCATGGACAAAGAAAAATTAATACAAGAAGCTTATCTTGTTGCACATAAAATAGAAGAGAACGGAAATTTCCCCAACAACCCGAATTTGCCTTTGATGATTTACAAAGGTGCATTCTTAATTCATCCCGATGAAACCGAAGAAGTGATTAAAAAAGTTTTCGCTCAGAATGGCTATACCAATGCCTGGGTGGATGGTATTTTTGATTACCAGCATTACCACAGCAACACTCATGAAGTGATGGGGGTATTTTGCGGTAAAGCTGATGTGCAATTCGGTGGTGATCATGGGGTTTGCATAGAATTAGATAAAGGCGACGTTGTAGTGATTCCAGCTGGCGTAGCACACATGAAATTAAATTCTAGCGATGATTTTACCGTTGTTGGTGCTTACCCTAATGGATCAGATTATAACATTAAATACGGCAAGGCAGAGGAACGTCCGGAAGCTGATGAAGATATTGCAAAGGTTAAAAATCCAGATAATGACCCTGTTTATGGAAGTAAAGGTCATTTGTTTGAGTGCTGGTACAAACAAAATTGCGCAAATGTTTAAAACTCTTTCCATTTAACCGTCTAAAATTCTTTAATTTTCGGGTTTTAAATACACTATCCTATATAATTAATGAATTTTAGATTTATATGTTCAGCATTAGCACTCTCTGTATCAATTTTTACCGCTTGCAATAGCAAAAAAGCAGAAGAGCAAAAGGCAGCTGACGCCAAAATCCGTGTTAAGGAAGATGACAAAGCGGATAGTCTTTTAATAGCTTATGATCCAGCCAAAGGAGATAAATGGATCGCCGATTTCGTTCAAAATCTTCATAAAAAGTACGGATTTAATGGGAACATGCTCGTGGCTAAAGACGGCAAAATTCTTTATGAAAAAGCGATTGGCTGGGCCGATTATCTACATCGCGATAGCTTAAAAATCACTTCTGAATTCGAACTGGCATCCATTACCAAAACTTTTACCGGAACGGCCATTATGCAATTGGTAGAAGCAGGCAAGCTTTCGCTAAATGATAACGTGAAGAAATTTTTCCCAAATTTCCCCTATGATGGAATTACGGTGAAACTTTTGCTAACACACCGTAGTGGCATGATGAATTATGTTTATTTTATTGATGACATCTGGCGGAAAGAGAAACGCAATATGAAAAAGGGCGTAAGTAACCAGGAGGTAATGAATGTAATTGCAGAACGCAAACCTAATCCTTACGTAAAACCAGATAACCGTTTTCATTACAATAACTCCAACTTCATGGTGTTGGGTGCCATTATTGAGAAAGTAACAGGTCAGCGTTTCTCTCAATACATGATGGAGCATATTTTTAAACCAGCAGGTATGAAACATACCCATGTTTACAGCACAACAGAATATGAAAAAATTCCTGTTGATGTGGTTGGCCATGACCGTACCTGGAGGTATTCAGTAGCCCAAAATTTTCTGGATGGACCAGTTGGTGATAAAGGAATTTATAGTACAGTTCATGATCTGGTACTTTACGATAAATATTTAAAAAATGGCCGTTTACTTACCAAAAAAAGCACAGATTCATCTTATGTAGGCCGCAACAAACCTGTGAATGGCCATTTTAATTATGGTTATGGCTGGAGAATGTTTGATGGCGACAAAATGGATAAAGTGGTTTACCATACGGGTTGGTGGCATGGTTTCCGCCATATTTACGTACGTGATTTAGATAAAAACATTATCGTAATTTTCTTGGGTAACTTAACCAATGGAAGTTTAATGCACCTCGATGATTTGTATAAACATTTAAATATGCCAATCATCCGCAAGGGAGCTTACCATGGAAATGGAAGCCTGCCGGGAAGCGATGAAGACTAAAAAGATAAACCTCGAAGATTTGATTTTCGAGGTTTTCTTATTTTAAATGATATTGATTTACATAAAAAATAGCGTAGTAAAAAACAATTTAGCCTAAATTCGTTTTATAATAAAAACAACAAATTATGTTCGATAAATTATTCGCGGCACAGCAAAAAGCCGAAGAGATTAAGAAACGTTTAGATACCATTTCTGTATTTGACGAGGTTGAAAACGGTGCTATCAAAATCACAGCTACTGCTAACAAAGCCATTACAGGAGTTTCAATTGATGAAGAATTTTATAAAAATGCTGATAAAGAAGAGCTGGAAGAACTATTACAAACTGCGATAAACAAAGCCCTGGCAAATGCTGAAGAAGTAAGCTCGACAGAAATGCAAGCTTCTGCAAAAGATATGTTAGGCGGTTTAGGTGGAATGTTTGGTCAATAAGCATTCCTTCTTTGCGCATTCGTTTATCCAATCTTAAAATCTTAATATGAAATATACTTATTACGGCCAATCATGCTTTTTAATTGAGGCTGATGGCAAGAAATTCCTATTTGACCCATTTATTAAATCAAATCCATTGGCGAAAGATGTGGATACGTCTAAAATTGAGGCCGATTATATTTTGGTGAGCCATGGCCATGGTGACCATGTTGCAGATTTGGTTGAGTTAGCTAAACAAACCAATGCGGAAGTAATTGCAATGGTAGAGGTTGCCAAGTGGATTAAAGAACAAGGTGTAGATAAAGTTACAGATATCAACTTTGGAACGCAAAAATTATCTTTTGGCAAACTTCGTACTGTATGGGCAGTGCACAGCAGCTCAAATCCTGATGGTAGTTATGGTGGAAATCCAGCTGGATTCGTATTGGAATTAGCAGGCAAACAAATTTACTTTGCCGGAGATACAGCCTTAACAGTTGAAATGAAGTTGCTGTCAGAACTTTATAACCTGGATTACGCTATTTTACCTATTGGTGGTCATTACACCATGGATGTTGCTGATGCGATTATTGCCTCGAAGTATATTGATTGTGATCAGATAATTGGTGTTCATTACAATACTTTCCCCCCAATTAGTATTGATACTGAAGATGCTACGGCAAAGTTTAAACGAGAAAGTAAAACCTTGTGGCTCCCTCAAATTGGTGAAACGATAGCACTATAAAATAAAAAAAGGGGATTGATTCACATCATCCCCTTTTCCAAAACTATAAATCTAAACCTAGTTCTTTTTAGCAGCCGCTTTGTTTGCTTTGTAACGCATATCAGCTGTTCCATCTTTTTTAGTAGGACCTACAACCTTAGTTACTGCCTTTGTTTTATTTTCTTTGAAACGCATATCTGGCGTACCATCTGCTTTCAGTTTTGCAGCCGTTGTAGTTGTTTTTGTTTCAACTTTCTTTGCTTCTTGTTTTGCACTTGCTTTTACTGGCGCAGTAGTTGTTTTCACTTCCTTTTTAACAACTTGTTTAGCCTGTGCTGTTGTTGCTGGTGTTTGTGCAAATGCTGTGGTTAAACCAAATGCTGCGATTGCGATTAAACTCAATAACTTTTTCATACTCGTTTTTAATTTGTTAATATAAAATTGATTAATCGGGATGAAGTTTTAATGAAGATAGGAATAAATTTATTTTTAATGTGCTGCCAGCCAATTTTCTCCCTCACCAATTTCAACTACAATTGGAACAGTTAATTTAATTGCATTGGCCATTTTATCTTGAATGATTGCTTTCATAACTTCTTTTTCTGATTTTACCACATCAAAAACCAACTCATCATGTACTTGCATGGTCATTGTTGATTGTAAGTTTTGTGCTTTCATTTCTCTGTGGATATTAATCATTGCTATCTTAATCATATCGGCAGCTGAACCCTGAATAGGTGCATTGATGGCATTTCGTTCCGCAAAACCACGAACAGTTTGATTGGCCGAATTGATATCTCTTAAATAGCGTCTTCTACCCATAATCGTTTCTACAAATCCATTTTCACGGGCGAAATTCATTGTATCACTCATATAACGCTTAATGCCTGGATACTGAGCGAAATATTGTTCAATAATTTCTGCCGCTTCTTTACGTGGAATGCCTAAATTTTGAGATAATCCGAATGCAGACTGACCATAGATGATCCCGAAGTTTACGGCTTTTGCATTTCTACGTTGTGTGCTATCTACATCTTCAATAGCGATGCCATATACTTTTGCAGCGGTAGCGGTGTGGATATCAATGTTTTTACTAAAGGCATCCAGCATATTTTCTTCTTTGCTAATCTCTGCAATAATCCTCAGCTCAATTTGCGAATAATCGGCCGATAACAAAATATGATTTTCATCTCTGGCAATAAAGGCTTTACGCACTTCCCTTCCACGCTCAGTACGAATTGGAATATTTTGCAAATTGGGATTATTTGAACTTAACCGACCCGTGGCAGCAACAGCTTGATTATAGGAAGTATGAACACGACCAGTTTTAGGGTTTACCATCAATGGTAAAGCATCAACATAAGTCGATTTGAGTTTCTGCAACTGGCGAAAATCCAAAATATCCTGAACGATATCACTTTTGCTGGCCAAAGCCGTTAATACATCCTCCCCGGTTTGGTACTGTCCGGTTTTAGTTTTCTTTGCTTTTGGATCGAGCTGAAGTTTATCAAACAAAACTTCACCTAATTGTTTCGGCGATGCCAAATTAAATTTGATTCCAGCCTTATCATAAACATTCTGTTCAAATTTAATAATATCAGTTTCCAGCTCCTTCGAATAAGCTTTTAATGTCTCAATATCGATACGAACACCTTCTTTTTCGATGTCGGCCAAGACATAAACCAATGGGTTTTCAATCTCATCAGCCAATTTAGCAGCATTCAACTCCTTTAATTTTGGTTCAAAAACATGAGCCAATTGCAAGGTTACATCCGCATCTTCGGCGGCGTAATCAACTACATCAATTACAGGAACATCACGCATAGTCAGTTGATTTTTACCTTTTGCCCCGATCAGTTTGGTAATTGATATTGGTGAATAACCCAGATAGTTTTCTGAGAGCACATCCATGCCATGGCGGGTATCAGGATCGATCAGATAATGTGCCAGCATGGTATCGAAAAGTTTGCCTTTTACCTGCACACCATACCATTTCAATACTAAAATATCGTATTTGGTATTCTGACCAATCTTTTCGATTTTTTCACTTTCGAGTACAACCCGGAATTCATCTACAATAGCCTGAGCTTCTTCTCGGACTGCTGAGACCGGAATATAATAGCCGCTTCCTGGCTTTATTGAAAACGATAGGCCAACTAAATCTGCCATATTCGCATCAGTTCCCGTAGTTTCTGTATCAAATGATATTTTTTCCTGCGTAAGCAACAGTTTTATTAAATCAGCACGCTGCTCTGCAGTTTCTACTAAAACGTAATCATGCGCTGTATTTTCTATTGTTTTGGCAGGTAATTTTTCAGCAGGCTCTTCTTCTAAAGTATTGGTATACTGAATGGTTTCGCCAGACTGATTTCCAAAAAGATCGGTTTGTGTTCCTTCTCCAAATCGTGCTGTGGTAACCGAAAACTCATCACCAAAAACCCGGCGCCCTAGTGTTCTAAACTCCAGCTCCGTAAAAAGCGGTTCTAACAAATCACGACTTGGATCGCAAAGTTCCAAACTTGCTTCATCGAGTTCTACGGGAACATCCAATAAAATGGTTGCAAGCTTTTTTGAAATTAATCCCTGCTCAGCAAAATTCTCTACATTTTCTCGCTGTTTTCCTTTAAGTTCATGAGAATGCGCAATGATATTCTCCATCGAACCGTATTGTTTAATTAAGGCTTTTGCCGTTTTTTCACCAATCCCCGGAATTCCAGGAATGTTATCCACCGCATCACCCCATAAACCTAAAATATCGATAACCTGTAATACGTTTTCAATTTCCCATTTTGCCAGCACCTCCTTCACCCCCAAAATTTCCATATCGTTACCCATTCGGGCTGGCTTATAAATAAAAATATTTTCAGAAACCAATTGGGCAAAATCCTTATCGGGAGTCATACAATAAACCTGAAAACCTTTCGCCTCTGCTTTTTTTGCAAGCGTACCAATGATATCGTCTGCTTCGTAACCATCTGAAGTGATCACCGGAATATTAAATCCAGTGATTAACTTAATTACATAGGGCATTGCAGCAGCTAAATCCTCAGGCATTGCCTGCCTATGTGCTTTGTATGCTTCGAAAGAAGTATGTCTTTCAGTAGGTGCTTCAGTATCAAAAACGACAGCAATATGCGAGGGTTTTTCTTTCTTCAGCACATCGAGCAAAGTATTGGTAAAGCCCATTACTGCCGATGTATTAATCCCTGTTGAAGTAAAACGAGGATTTTTACTTAATGCGAAGTGTGCCCGGTACATGAGCGCCATTCCATCTAGAAGAAAGAGTTTTTTATTCATGTGATAAAAGTAGCTAAAGTTAGCGATAAGGTTAAATTGCTTTTTCAACAAAAAAGCTAAAATCTAATTATTGCATTCTGGTATTTCATCGTTAAACTAAAACGCCCAATGAAACGTTTCACATCATTATTTTCTGCTTACTTCGCCCGTCGTAATAGGTTGATGACAAAATGAAATTAGATCTTTTAAAATTTCTGCAAAACCTTCTGGTGTAGAAGTTGGAAATATCAAAATTAATTTGAACTCGCAAGATTTAAAAATTTGTTGCGTTATTTGTATTAAGCCTTATTGATATGAAATTTCCATTTTTAACATTCATACTTTTTCTGTTCGCTAATTCGGGTTTTGCCCAGGATTTTATTGTTAAAAATAATGATGATGTAATTCGCGGAACTGTAAAGGGCACCGATTATTTTTCGGTTTACATCAGTGCAAATGACGAAGCGGATGTGATTCTTCCTGCAAAAGATGTGAAAAACTTCTTCTGGAATGGGAACAGTTTTGTGAGCAAAGGTTTTGCAAACGGAAAAAATTTCGAATACCGTTTTGTAAAGCTGATCGAGATGGGAACCGTAAATCTTTATTCTTTTGGTGGCGGAACGTTGGTTCCCGCAGTCAAGGAAAAAAAGGTGAAGTTCAGGCCATCTGTGGGCATTGGCGCCGGAACTGGCGGTTTTGGCGGCATGGGAATGGGCGGCGGAATTAGTATTGGAGGTGGTAGAAGCACAGCGCCTGAACGCCCTGCCGGGGCACCTGTAATTCGTTATTTTATTGAAAAACCTGGCGCCGGACCATTACAGGAAGTACCTATGAAGGCCATAACTGATGAGGATAAAAAAGCAAATGTAAAAAGCATATTGCTTCAAAAACTGGGAGACAATGCTGGTTTGAAAGCAAAAGTTGAGAGCAGTACCGATTTTAACAGCCGCGAGGTGATTGAATGGGTAAAGGAGTATAATGCAACAAAAAAATAAACCAGGATTTTTGAAAATCAATCTTCAGAAGGTTGCTCATTACAAAATCACTTTTTGATTATCTGGCACAACAGGTCATTAGGTGGTCATTTACCATTCCTGTAGCCTGCATAAAGGCATAACAAATTGTAGTACCAAAAAATTTAAACCCCCGCTTTTTCATGTCTTTGCTAATTTGATCTGATAATGCTGTTCGGGCCGGAACATCACTCATTCTCTCAATTTTATTTGCGATGGGTTTCCCATTGGGCATAAAATTCCAAATGTACTTTGAAAAACTTCCAAACTCTTTTTGAATTTCGATGAATAATTTAGCATTGGTAATGGCGCCATTTATTTTTAAACGATTCCGGATAATTCCTCCATCGTTCATTAACCGATCAAAATCTTTATTATCAAAAGCAGCTACCTTCTCTACCACAAAGTTCGCGAAAGCCTTCCTGTAACTCTCTCTTCTGCGGAGGATGGTTATCCAGCTTAAACCCGCCTGTGCACCTTCCAAAATCAAAAACTCAAAGAAGGTCTTATCATTATAAACAGGCTTTCCCCATTCTTCATCATGGTATTTAATGTAGAGTGGATCGGAGCCAGCCCAGGAGCAACGAATTGAGTCATGAGTCGTAAGTCCAAAGTCTTGAGTCACCTTATGCAAATTTAGCTGGGTTATGAATCATGAAGTTTAATAATTTGCTTATTTCTTCACACTTAGCATCTAGTGAGTTATATGTATCGTTTGAAATATATGCACATGCAAGTGCTACATCTAACCAAACCTGCGTTTCTCCATTTTCCATATCTGCATCAGTTAATTTGCTGATAAAATGATTTGGGTATCTTCTCTTTTTATATGCTTCTCCAATACTACTACAAACTGATCTTGAGGACCTTCGAATCTGATCCACCAAACTATACTGCTCTATTTTTGGAAAATCTTTTGTTAGGTTATGAATTTCCATCAATAGAGAAAACCCTTTCTTATATGCAATCAATTCTCTGAACTTTCCCATGCGAAATATTTTAAAACGAATATAAGATTTCGATCACAGACTCATGACTTCTGACTTAAGACTTTGGACTCAACAATAGCTCATCCCAATACTCTACCGCTCTTCTATAATGCGGAATGACAATACTTCCTCCAACCAAATTTGCAATCATAAAAATTTCATTCATTTCATCGCTGTTTACGCCTGCATCGTGGCATTTTCCCAAATGATATTTAATGCAATCATCGCAACGTAAAACCATTGAAGCCACCAATCCTAGCATTTCCTTTGTTTTTACATCCAGGGCACCATCGGCATAAGAAGTGGTGTCAAGCGCAAAAAAACGTTTGATGTTGGTATTTGCAGTTTCCATGATTCTATCGTTCATTTTTTCGCGATAGCCATTAAATTCTTCTACTAATTTTCCCATATTAATTATTGAGTGAATGATTTTTAAATGAGTGATGAGTTGGCGTTAACCCCGAAAATTCTATAATCCTAATCCTCAAGATTAATTTCTTCCAGTGGATTCCAGAATACCTTTTTAAAATCGACGACCTTATCGTTTTTAACCTCAACGCCTTCTTTGAACAAAAGTTCAGCCATCGTTTCTGGTGTTTCAAAATGAAATTTTCCCGTAAGCAAACCATTACTGTTTACCACCCGGTGCGCAGGCACTTTCGGATGAGCCGTTCCTGCATAAGCCATTGCATTCCCTACCATTCTTGATGATTTGGCTGCTCCCAAACTTTTAGCGATGGCACCGTAGGAGGTTACTCTTCCTTTCGGAATTAAGCGGGCAACCTCATAAACCTGTTCGTAAAAGTTTGTATTCATCTTTATTCAAACGAAAATTGAATGTAATTGATGTTTTTATCGTGAAGCAGGTATTTCTTTTCGTAATAGGTCTTAATCGATAACACATCATCAACTAAATCCGAAGTATATAAATGATCTGTATTTTTATGAACTTTTAAACCAAGCGCTTCTACTTTTTCACAAGTATAGGCATAAAGCTGATCATTATCTGTTTTAAGGTTTACCTTTCCGCCAGACTTCAATACCGTTTTATAGCGTTCTAAAAATACTGGAAAGGTAAGGCGTTTTTTTTCTCTGCTGTCTTGTGGCTGAGGATCTGGAAAGGTAATCCAGATTTCGTCTATTTCGCCTTCAGCAAAATAATCCAATAGGTTTTCGATCTGAATTCTCAAAAAGGCCACATTATCAATCCCATCTTCAATGGCTGTTTTTGCCCCACGCCAAATTCTGTTTCCTTTGTAATCAACACCAATAAAATTTTTATCGGGGAACAATGTGGCCAGGTTCACCGTATATTCACCTTTTCCACAAGCCAACTCCAACACAACCGGATTTGAATTTTTAAAATGTTCAGCAGCCCATTTACCCTTTAGGGTTTTCCCCTGATCTAATTGATATACGTTTGCAAAGGTCTCTATCTCGGCGAAACGTCTAAGTTTATCTTTACCCAAAAGTTTTTTTTCGGCAAATTTACAATTAAATCAATTATGAAAACAGCTTTTTGCATGCTTATCTTGCCAGTTTTTAGTTTATCAATTGTATTTTTGCAATCGATTTAAAGAAACATCACATTGGAAAAAAGCGCCAAAATTTATATTGCAGGTCATCGTGGCATGGTTGGGTCAGCAATTTATCGTAAGCTTCAAAAAGAAGGGTTCGAGAATTTATTAACCAAAACATCCGAGGAACTAGATTTAAGAAATCAACAAGCTGTTGCCGATTTTTTTGCACAAGAACGCCCGGAATATGTTTTTCTTGCAGCTGCAAAAGTAGGTGGTATTGTCGCCAATAATACCTACAGAGCCGATTTCCTTTATGAAAACCTTGCCATTCAAAACAATGTCATTCATCAATCTTATTTAACAGGCGTTAAAAAATTGATGTTTTTAGGATCAAGCTGCATCTATCCGAAGTTAGCTCCACAGCCTTTAAAAGAAGATTATCTGCTCACTGGAGTTTTAGAGCATACCAACGAGCCTTATGCCATTGCCAAAATTGCTGGTATTAAAATGTGTGATGCTTACCGCGATCAATATGGATGTAATTTCGTTTCGGTAATGCCGACAAATCTTTATGGTTATAACGATAATTATCATCCGCAAAACTCGCATGTTTTACCGGCGCTGATCAGAAAAATCCATGAAGCTAAAGTAAACGATGAAACGCAAGTAACCGTTTGGGGATCTGGAACGCCATTAAGGGAGTTCCTATTTGCTGATGATTTGGCTGATGCCTGTTATTTCCTGATGCAAAACTATAATGAGCCAAACCTGATTAATATTGGTACCGGACACGACCTGACCATAAAAGATTTGGCTTTATTGATTAAAGATGTGTTGGGATTCGAAGGAGAACTCGTTTTCGACACGACAAAACCCGACGGTACACCTCGAAAATTAATGGATGTAAGCAAGCTGCACAACCTGGGCTGGAAACATCAGATTGAGTTAAAAGAAGGTATTGAATTAGCCTATCAGGATTTTCAAAGCAGATATTAAAATGTGATAGTTAAAATTGATATATTTGAAAAGATAAATCAATTTTAACTATATGACTTTAGTTCAACTCGAATATATTGTTGCCGTAGATACTTACAGAAGTTTTGTTACCGCTGCCGAAAAATGTTTCGTTACACAGCCTACCTTGAGTATGCAGGTTCAGAAGCTGGAAGAATTACTGAGCGTTAAAATTTTCGACAGAAGTAAACAGCCTGTATCACCAACGGAGATCGGTTCTCAAATTATTGCTCAGGCGAGAATTATTTTACAGGAAAGCGGAAAGGTAAAGGAACTCATTAGTAGCCAGCAGCAGGATGTATTGGGTGAACTTAGAATTGGTGTAATCCCAACGGTAGCCCCTTATTTGTTGCCACAGGTGATTTCGGCCATGTTGGAAAAATATCCCGAACTCAAACTGCTGATTTGGGAATACACTACTGAAGATATTATTCATCATTTAAAAACCGGCGTGTTGGATTGTGGTATTTTAGCTACTCCATTAACGGATGCTAACATTTCAGAAACGCCATTATACTACGAAAATTTTGTAAGTTATATCAGTAAAAACAGCAAGCTTTACAAAAAGAAAGCTGTTGATGCTGAGGATTTAAACGACGAAAATATTTGGCTGTTAAACGAAGGGCACTGCATGCGAAATCAGGTTCTTAATATCTGCCGTTCGACTAAAAATAACAGATTGCAGGGCTTAGAGTATAATACCGGAAGTGTAGAAACCTTGGTGAGGATGGTTGATTTAAACGGTGGAGCTACTTTATTACCTGAGTTGGCTATTGCAGAATTAAATGCTAAACAAACCAACAAAATCCGTCACTTTAAATCTCCTGAACCGGTGAGGGAAATTAGCCTGGTAACACATAAAAATTTCATCAAAAAAAGAATGTTAAATGCTTTAAAAGAAGAAATTTTAGCCATCATCCCGAAAACAATGAAGCAGAAAAAAAAGAAAGACATTGTTGGTATCTAATAACTAAAATCGTTTATCTTTTATTTCTTATCTACATGATCAGCCAACTGATAAGCAGCGGTCTTCGGGTTTTTATCCTCTAAAAAAATGAGGATCACCAAAGAAATAATTGGGATCAGAAAGGAAATTAGAAACCAGAACCAAAAATTTCTGCCGGTGCGTTTAGCTAAAAAACCAGCCAGTAATTGAGGTGAAAGTAATAAGCCAATAACAACCGTACCGAGGATAATCTCTGGCATAGTAGTGTCTTATTGTTTTTGAGGATCTAGCGGAGGTGCGGAAAGCAAGCCTTTGATATCACTCTCAACTTCTTCTTCTTCACCTTTTTTCTTCTTTTTCTTTTTGTCTTTATTCGATTTTCCGCTTAGGCGCTCTTCAATTACTCTGTCGTACTCGGTTTGTTGTTCGCCTTTTAATACGTTTCGGATATTTTTAGAGGTTTCGTTCTGAAGTTTATAAAATTTATCTACATCCTCTTCCCGAGAATTACCTGCTTGTTGCCTTTTTATTAAATCTGCCTGTTCTTTAGCCTGATTAAAAGTGAAACGATAGATTACACTTTTCTGCGTATCGTTTAGCTTCAAACGTTTATCCAGATCCTCTACATTTTTCTTCGCAATCTCATCTGGTGTCGGCATTTTGTTTTGCTGAGCATTTACCAGGTTAATTAAACCAAACACCATTAAAAATAAAAATATAATCCGCTTCATTTTGAACATTTTAATAGTTGCGAAGTTACTTAATTATCTTAAAACAAGAAAGTCCCGATTTTCACCGAGACTTTCTAAATTTTATAAAAAAAGGATTGCTTACAAAGCTTTTTTATAAAGTTCTGCAACTGCATCCCAGTTTACTGCGCTCCAGATAGCCGCTAGATAATCAGGACGTTTGTTTTGATACTTTAAGTAATAAGCATGCTCCCAAACATCGATACCAAAAATTGGGGTACCTTTTACTTCTGCAACATCCATTAAAGGATTATCCTGGTTTGGAGTAGACGAAACCTGAAGTTTTTTATCAGCGCCAACAGATAACCATGCCCAACCCGAACCAAAACGAGTTGCACCAGCATCTTGTAATTTAGTTTTTAACTCCGCAAATGAACCAAAAGCCTCATTAATCGCTTTTGCTAAATCGCCAGTTGGCTCGCCACCTTTGTTCGGACCTAAAACTTTCCAGAACAAAGAGTGATTATAGTGACCTCCGCCATTGTTTCTTACAGCAGCAGGATATTTAGAAATGTTCTTTACAATTTCTTCGATGCTTAAACTTGCTTCAGGCTTACCTTCAACAGCTTTATTTAAGTTAGTAACGTAAGCTTGATGGTGTTTATCATGGTGGATTTCCATGGTAGTTTTATCAATATGCGGTTCTAATGCATCGGTTGCGTACGGTAACGCAGGTAATTCAAAAGCCATAGTATTATGTTTTTAGATTTTAAAATGTTTCTAATAGCAAATATAACATTCGTAGGTTAAGATTTGTTCATGTAATTATCATCAAATCTTTTTTCATGAAAAGTTTTCAATCTTTGCGATCAATAGAAAAATTCGAACAGCGGAAAATTAAAATCAGATCAGATAGCTATAAGCCATTTAAGTCTATCTTTTCTTTGCAAAGAAATTTTTCATAAGTAAGGCAGATTCTTCCGCTAAAACGCCACCCTTAAGCTCGGTTTTCGGATGCAATAAGTTTGCATTTTTCGAAATAAATCCACGTTTCTCTTCCCTGGCGCCATAAACAATGCGGCTTATTTGCGTCCAATAACTGGCCCCGGCACACATTACGCAAGGCTCAACGGTAACATATAACGTACAATCTCTTAAATATTTACCACCAATAGTTTGGGCGGCAGATGTAAATGCCTGCATTTCGGCATGTGCTGTTACATCGTTAAATTTCTCGGTTAAATTATAACCCCTCCCAACAATACGGTTTTTGCTCACCACAATTGCACCAATCGGAATTTCATCTTCACTTAGTGCTTTCCTAGCTTCTTCCAAAGCCAGTTTCATGTAGTGAATATCTTCTTCCTCAGGGTTGGTATTTTCGAAATTATAAAAACTCATAGCGCAAAGATAACGAAAGGCCTGAAAGCACTACTGTTTAATCCAAGCAAATAAAATGGTTTTGCTGCAGGTTAATGCGCCGCATGCACATTGAATTTGTTTAAAAAAATGAGGAAGCGGAGCGCTACTGCTTATCGGAAAATGCCCTCCTGCTTTACATTATAGCCCCGAGAAATCGGGGGCTGCCATTTCAATCAGGGCTAAAAACAAAGGATCAACAAGAAACCAGTTCCTTACTACAGCGCTGATAATTAGTGTAAATCTAAACCAGTTTACTTCCGTTGGGCGTTTTTTTATCTACAGCTGTCAGAATGATATCGCCATTTTCATCAGCGAAACCCGTTACCAAAAACTCTGACATAAACTTACCAATTTGTTTCTTCGGAAAGTTAATTACCCCTACAATTTGCTTTCCGGGCAATTCCTCGAGCGTGTAGTGTTTGGTAATTTGAGCGCTACTCGTTTTAATTCCAAAAGTCCCGAAATCAACCTTTAACTTATATGCCGGCCTTCTGGCCTCCGGAAACTCAAAGGCTTCTATAATAGTTCCAACACGCAGCTCTACCTTCTCAAAATCATCCCATGTAATTACTTCCATTATTTCTTATTTTGATTTTAATATCGCTAAAGTATCAATTATGCTTCAATTGTTATCTGGAATGAATTGTAACTTAAGCGAAGTTGACTTGAATTTAGAAGCATTTAACTCCGTTACAACCTTCATGATGTCAGACAAAAATTTGCGCATTTGAATTTAAGACCTATATTTATGCAACCGTTTGCATAACCAAATACACTAAACCATCCAAATGTATTTATTAGGTATTGATATAGGCACATCATCAATTAAAGTTGCAGTTGTTGATGTAAAAACCCAAAAAAGTATTGCAACCGTCCAATATCCCGAAGCCGAAACAGAAATTAAATCTGTTCAGCCTGGCTGGGCAGAACAATCTCCTGCAGATTGGTGGGAAAATACAAAGCAGGCTATTCTTAAGCTAAATGCTACAAATTTATTTAACCCGAAAAATATTGCAGCTATTGGCATTGCTTATCAAATGCATGGTTTAGTTGTGGTGGATGAAAATCAAAATGTATTGCGTGACAGCATCATTTGGTGTGATAGCAGGGCCGTAGAAATAGGTGCAGAAGCTTTTGATCAGATTGGCCACCAGAATGCATTAAGCAGCTTGCTCAACTCTCCCGGCAATTTTACCGCATCAAAACTGGCCTGGATCAAAGAAAACGAACCTCATATTTATCAAAAAATAGATAAAATCATGCTTCCAGGAGATTTCATTTCAATGAAATTAACCGGAAATATTACTACAAGTATTTCGGCCTTATCTGAAGGTATTTTCTGGGATTTCCAACAAGATAAAATTTCGAAAGCTGTAATGGATTATTACAGGTTAGATTATAATTTTATTCCTGAAATAAATGAATTATTCTCCTCACATGGCGTACTAACGGAGGAGATAGCCTTATTTTTAGGCTTAACTGCAGGAATCCCCGTGGCATATAAATCAGGAGATCAACCTAATAATGCTCTCTCATTAAATGTGATGAAGCCAGGTGAGGTTGCTGCAACGGCTGGAACTTCAGGCGTCATTTACGGCGTGAGCAATAGCCTAACTTACGACCCACAGTCGCGTGTGAATACTTTTGCGCATGTAACCTATTCTCCCGAAGAAAAAAATACTGGTGTATTACTTTGCATTAATGGCACCGGCAGTATGTACCGTTGGGCGAAAAACACCTTTGCACCTCATTTAAATTATCAAGAGTTAAATACTTTAGCAGCAAAAGCTCCTATTGGTAGCAAAGGATTAAACGTATTGCCATTTGGAAATGGAGCAGAACGAATGCTCAATAATCAGTATACAGGCGCTCAGTTTTTAGGTATCGATTTAAATATTCACAGTCAGGCAGAAATTTTTAGAGCCGTTCAGGAGGGCATAGCATTCTCATTCAGGTATGGTATTGATATTATGCGTGAAATTGGAATGGAGCCGAAAGTAATCCGGGCAGGTAGGGCCAATCTTTTTCTTAGTGAGGTTTTTGCGCAAACCTTTGTTGATGTTACCGGCGTTCGGGTAGAACTTTACGAAAATGATGGTAGTGTTGGCGCAGCATTAGGAGCGGGCATTGGTGCAGGCATTTTCAACACTGCAGAAGACGCATTCACGCATCATGAGGTAGTCGCCACACTTGATCCAAAAAATTCTGCAGATTATGAACCAATCTACAAGGAATGGAAATCATTACTAATGAAAACTTTAAAATAGAACCACAAAAAAATATACAATGACAAAAGTAGTAACAGGAGCAAAAGAATTTTTCAAAGGGATAAACCAAATTCAATTCGAAGGGTTAGAAAGTAATAATCCATTAGCCTTTAGATGGTATGATGCGAATAAGATAGTTGCAGGTAAAACCATGAATGAGCATTTCAAATTTGCATGCGCTTATTGGCATTCTTTTAATGGAAACGGTGCTGATCCTTTCGGTGGTGCCACGCACATTTTTCCCTGGGATGAAAAAAATGATGTGATCGAAAGGGCAAAAGCTAAAATGGATGCTGCTTTTGAATTTATTACAAAAATGCAGTTGCCTTACTATTGTTTTCACGATGTTGATGTTGTTGATTATTGTGATAATGTAGCTGAAAACGAATGTAGATTACAGACTTTGGTAGAATATGCTAAACAAAAACAAGCTGATAGCGGCGTAAAGTTACTTTGGGGAACTGCAAATTTATTCAGTCACAAACGTTACATGAACGGTGCTTCAACCAATCCCGATTTTCATGTACTGGCACATGGAGGTGCACAGGTGAAAGCGGCGCTGGATGCCACTATTGCTCTTGGCGGCGAAAATTACGTTTTCTGGGGAGGCAGAGAAGGTTATATGAGTTTGCTGAATACCAATATGAAACGTGAACAGGAACATTTGGCTAAGTTTTTACATACGGCAAAAGATTATGCCCGTCAGCAAGGGTTTAAAGGTGCTTTTTTTATTGAGCCTAAACCTTGTGAACCCTCTAAACATCAATACGATTATGATGCGGCTACGGTAAGAGGATTCTTACAGCAGTACGATTTATTAAATGATTTCAAACTTAACCTGGAGGTTAACCATGCTACTTTAGCTGGCCATACCTTTCAACATGAACTACAGGTAGCAGTTGACAACGGATTGCTGGGTTCCATCGATGCCAATCGTGGCGATTACCAAAATGGATGGGACACCGATCAGTTTCCAAATGACATCAATGAATTAACAGAATCCATGCTGATTATTTTGGAAGGCGGCGGCTTACAGGGCGGCGGTGTAAACTTCGATGCAAAAATTCGCAGGAACTCCACCGATCCTGCAGATTTATTTTATGCGCACATTGGCGGCATGGATATTTTCGCCAGGGCTTTGATCACCGCAGACGCCATTCTTCAACAGTCAGATTACAAAAAAATCAGAGCCGATCGCTACGCATCCTTTGACAGTGGAAAAGGAGCAGAATTTGAGCAAGGCAAATTAAGTTTAGAAGACCTGAGAAACTTCGCCGCCGAAAACGGGGAACCTGAAATGAGAAGTGGAAAACAGGAATATCTGGAGAATTTGATCAACAGATATATCTAATTGGCAGCATAGAAAAATAATAAATGTCGTTTTAACATTTTTAAGTTAAAAAAATTAAAATTTAATTTATGATTTCACTACATTTAGCCTTCTAAACCAAATAACTTACTTAAATGAAAGTAACAGATTACATTATTTTTCTAGCCTATTTTGCTGTTGTGGCAATATATGGTTTCTGGATTTACCACCGTAAAAAGCAAGCGCAAATGAGCAGTAAGGATTACTTCCTTGCTGAAGGATCACTGACCTGGTGGGCCATAGGTACATCATTAATTGCCTCGAACATTAGCGCTGAGCAGTTTGTAGCCATGAGTGGCGATGGATTTAAAATGGGATTAGCCATTTCCACTTACGAATGGATGGCCGCTGCAACACTGGTTATTGTGGCTACATTTTTTATTCCCGTTTACCTCAAAAACAAAATCTATACCATGCCTCAATTTTTGAGTCAGCGGTATAATGGTACAGTTGCCATGATTATGGCCGTGTTTTGGTTATTATTATATGTAGTGGTTAACCTAACCTCGATACTTTATTTAGGTGCCTTGGCCGTAAGTAGCATATCAGGTATCGGTTTCTGGTATTGTATGATTGGTTTAGCTGTTTTCGCGGTTATTATTGCCCTGGGCGGAATGAAAGTTATTGGCTATACTGATGTTATCCAGGTTGCTTTCTTAATTTTCGGAGGTTTAGCTACAACTTATCTCGCACTTAATTTAGTGAGTGATCACTTTGGCGGAGACGGTGTTTTGGATGGTTTAGCATTTTTGAGAGAAAAAGCTCCTGACCATTTTCACATGATCTTCAAAAAGGACAGCGCCAATTATGCTTCTCTTCCGGGTATGACGGTTTTATTAGGTGGTATGTGGATTGTGAACTTAAATTATTGGGGATGTAATCAGTACATTACGCAACGTGCTCTAGGTGCTGATTTAAAAACTGCACGAGCAGGTATTTTATTTGCAGCATTTTTGAAGCTTTTAATGCCTCTCATTGTTGTTTTGCCGGGTATTGCCGTTTACATGTTATATCAGGAAAAAACGGGTATTGATGTAAATTCAATGATGCCGGGGGGCGAACTTCGTCCAGATCGTGCCTACCCAACTTTATTAAATATTTTACCTACCGGATTAAAAGGTTTATCATTCGCAGCACTAACCGCAGCAATTGTAGCCTCTCTTGCTGGTAAAATAAACAGTATCTCAACCATTTACACTTTAGATATTTTTAAGAAACACATCAGAAAAGAAGCTTCTGAGAAAAGTTTGGTAAGAACTGGCAGATTGGTAGTTATTGTAGCCATGGCCATTGCAATTGCAATTTCTCCATTCTTAGGTATTGATAAAAAAGGTGGCTTTGAATTCATTCAGGAGTACACAGGATTTGTGAGTCCAGGTATTTTTGCCATGTTCATTTTAGGTTTCTTCTGGAAAAAAACCACTTCAAATGCAGCGTTATTTGCTACCATCGGTGGCTTTGGTTTATCAGTTTTACTGAAATTTTTACCTGGAATGATGGATTTATCATTCTTACACGATTTCGGTTTCTCAGTAGCGAATGCTGAAGGCATTTATGAAATCCCTTTCTTAGATAGAATGGGCTTTGTTTTCGTTATTTGTATCGTGGTGATGTTTGCGATTAGTATGATCGAAAATAGTAAAGGCGATAAATCAAATGGTTTAGAAATTGATTCCAGTATGTTTAAAGTTCACCCTAGTTTTGCCGTAGGATCCTTATTGGTTTGCGGTATTCTGGTAGCGCTTTATTCTATCTTCTGGTAAATAAAAACATAATGCAAAGAAAGGCTTTCTGGTTAAACCGGGAAGCCTTTCCTTTTTAGAAAACTTTTCTGCTTGCGCTCATTTCAAACGAGCGCATCAATAAAAAAGCGATTTAATCGCCATTAATATTCGTAAAATACGAAAGGCCATTTCCACGCTCGTTAGACACGAGCATGGGTTAAGAACGATTTCTTTACGACGAAGTTTGAGGGGCGTCTATTTATCTTTTTTGAGATAAAATTGATAACTTTAATTAAACGGTCAACCTCAGCATATTAAGATTGCCTTAACAGTTGCAACATTCCTTGATTCTCCCGGGGATATAGCGGGAGGCGGGTTGAAAAAATGAGGGCTAAACTAATTCAGCATGAAATCACCAGAATATTATCAGACAATTATGCCTTACCTTGTGGTAAAGGATGCAGAGAAATTTATAGATTTTTTAAAGGAAGTTTTTAACGCTGATATAAAGTTAATCGTACCTAGGGAGAATGGCTCCATCATGCATGCTGAAGTTGTTATTGAAGGGGGAACAATTATGTTTGCCAATGCAAATGATGATTTTCCGCCCTTTCCAGCCGGAATGTTTATACACTCGCCAAATGCAATAACTTTCTACGATAAAGCCCTTAAAAATGCTGCAACCTCTATACAGGAACCTGCTCAAAGGGAATATGGCTTAAGTGCCGGCTTTGAAGATGCCTGGGGAAATGTTTGGTGGGTAACTGTTCCTGAAAATAAATAGATTATTGTGCACAAGGCCCGTCAGGAATTTCTTTACTGATTTTGATCACTTTAGTAACTACCAGTGTCGAATCGAAATCAGCTGAAACGGTTGCGGTATCAGATTTGGCAATATAACCTTCCAGCTCCACATAAACGGGTTCATAAGGCTTTTCAAAACCTAAATTACTGTAAGAAAGCTCCAGGTTTTTAACACTGTCGGTCACCCAATATTCTCTACCATCTTCACAAAGAGTAAAAGATTTCATTTCAGGACCAAAACTATAAAGCCCTTTAACAACTTTTAATTTACTGTTTTCGGCCTCAGCTTTCTCTGTTCTATTACAAGCGGTAGCCGCCACGCCAAGTAGCACAACAAATACAATTGCTTGTTTAAATAACTTCATTCTATATTGATTGATTAATTTGATCGATCTTTTTGACACTTAGATTTGATGACAAAGCCGATGCCAAAAATGAAAAAATACCCACTGTAATAAATACTAAAACAAAATCCTGCCATTTTAATCCGATAGGGTATGCATTTACCATAGATCCTTCGCCCATGCTGATTAGCCCAAATGTATGCTGGACATAATAGAAAAGCAAACCTATGATTAAACCCAACACGCATCCGGACATGGTAATCATCATTCCTTCAAAAAGAAAAATGCGTTTAATTAATTTTTTGCTGGCGCCCAGGCTGCTCAAGATAGCAATATCCTTAATTTTATCGATAACAAGCATAGTTAGGGAGCCAACTACATTAAATATAGCGATTATTAAAATGAATGTTAAAATAATATACACCATACTTTTTTCAGAATTAAATATATGATGTAAAGAACTATTTTGTTCTGCCCGGTTTTGAACAACAAATCCACTACCAAGCTTTTCTGCAATTTCGTCTTTGTACTGATCGACATCTACATTTTGATTAAAATCGATTTCTATAGACGAAACATTTTTGCTTTCATCCAACAACTCCCTTGCAAATTCCAGGGGAACGATGATGCCGTTATCAAAATCTTGCTGCACCTCAAACACACCGCTTACGCGAATGCTTTTGGCAATAAAATCATCAGTAGGGTTTAAAGAACTTACGGATATCGTTTTTTTTGGGGAATAAATTTCTAATTCTGTAAAAGGATCTAAAGTATTCACGGCCAGATAACTCTGCAATGCTGATCCCATTACACTACTAAAACCACTTTTGTTTTGAAGTATAAATCGACCTTCTTTAATTGTACTGTCTAATTTGGTATTCTTCAGATAATCAGCACTAACGCCCTTAACTAGGCCCACAGCCTGTTTATCATTGTATTTTAACAAAGCCTTTTCCTGTAAAACTTCGGAAAATGCGTATACATCCTTATTTTTTCTTAGTGCATTGAAATAGGCCGTATTGGGATCGAACGTTTTACCTTTTGCAGGTGTAATTGCAATTTGAGGAGTAATGGTATCAAACATACCCAGCACTACTGTTTCCAAGCCGTTAAATACTGATAAAATAATAATCAGGGCCGCACTGCCAACCATTACGCCGGCCATTGATATTCCAGATATCAGATTGATGGCATTGGTAGATTTTTTGGCAAACAAGTAGCGTTTGGCAATATATAGCGGCGTATTCACAGTTGCAAAGATAGCTAAAATGTAAGATGTATCATGTAAAACGGCACGTTTAACGCCCAGATTAGCTGATACAGCCTAGATCTAAAAAAACGGATTATTTTGCTTTTCGAAACCAATTGTTGTCGCCGGACCATGGCCAGGATAAACCTTCGTTTCATCTGGTAATACAAACAATTTATCGGAAATGTTTTGAAGGAGTTGCTGATGATTGCCACCAGGCAAATCTGTTCGGCCGATGCTGCCATAAAACAATACATCACCCCCAATCAAAATATCATCAGCTTTGCTGTAAAAACATAAGTGTGCCGGAGAATGGCCAGGAGCAAAAATTAAATCAAGTGTACTATTGCCGAACGTGATCGTGCCTGTTTCTTCCAGGAACTCATCCGGAAGGGGCGAAGTTTCATATTTATAAAATCCCATTGATGGAGCGTATCCTGGAACGGCTTCTAATACCACCAATTCTCCTTTATGGAATTTTGGTTTTAATCCATAAGTATCAAAAATAAACTTATTGCCGAAAACGTGATCGAGGTGGCAATGGGTGTTTAATAACAAAACCGGCTTAAGGTTTTGCGCTTTGATAAAGGAAACAAGTTCATTCTGTTCGAAGCCTTCATACATGCCCGGATCGATGATAACGCACTCTTTTGTTTCATCGTAAAGAACATAGGTATTTTCGCTGTAAGCGTTAAAGGTGAATATTTTTATGGTAATCATAGTTTGTGATGCCTAATAAAGAATAATCGTAACAACTAATTTTTCCATCTAAAGGTAGAAATCAAAGTATCGATATCTGTTTTGATAAATTTAACAACTGGAGCAATAGAATCATATTGAGGGCGCTCATTAAAATATAACGCTCCTCTGAAATAATGTTTCGCACTATCTGTGAGAAAAAACTGAACCGAGGATGCTGTATTTCCCTCAATGGCATAATAAATTCCATAAACCTTTTGCTGAGGATAATTGATAATTCGCTGATCAATTGCGCTTGCTTTTATGGTATGTTTGAAAGCCAGTTTTCTGGCATCTTCTACCATCTGATCATACTCACCTTTGGCTGATACATCATAATAGGTAAGGTGCAGGTAGCCATTAAACTGCTTAAAATGCAGGTTATACCAATTTGCTCTTGCATCCCGACTTTGATCTTGCTCAATTGTGGCATAAACAGGATATTGAAACTGGTAAGGAACAGGTTTAGAGAATGCTGCGTATGCCTTCTTAGGAAATTCAATTCTATAATAACCTTTAGGCTTAGGGCTATAGTCATTATTCTGACAAGCAGAAAAGCACAAGAGCAGCATAAATGGCAGAAAGACAAAAGATTTCAATTTCATAAAATAACCAACTTAACAGATTGCCTTATCGAAAGTCGGCATTCGCTTTCGCAATAACGACAGATAAATATTATTTATTCCAAATGGCCCAGGCTTTTTCTGCCTGCTTATACAACATTTCTAAACCGTTTTTAACTTGCGCACCGCGTTCTGCTGCCTTAGAGAGGAATGCCGTTTCCAGAGGATTATAAACCAAATCGTAGGCTAAGTGATCGCTTCCGAGTTGGGTATAATCGATATCAGGGAAAGTATCTATATGTGGCGACATGCCCAATGGTGTGGTGTTAATTAAAAGCTTGTGGCGCTCTAACAACTCTGGTGTAACCTGGTTGTATAAAATAGCTCCAGCGGTTGCCTTTCTTACTACAACCTGATATTCGATACCCAACTTTTGCAGTACATATTTAACCGCTTTGGCTGCACCACCATCGCCAAAAACCAATGCCTTTTTATGCTTAGCCGTTAATAGCGGTTTCAACGATTCTTCAAAACCGTATGCATCGGTATTAAATCCTTTTAAATATGTTTCGCCCTCGAATCGTTTAATACAAATGCAATTTACTGCACCGATTTTTTCCGCAGCTTCTTCAATTTCATTTAGAAATGGTAAAACGCCAACTTTATGTGGTATCGTCACATTCAATCCGCAAAGCGATTGATTTTCAGCGAGTAAATCTGCAAGTGATTTTATGTTTTCTATTGGGAAAAGTTCATATTGACGATCAGTTATCCCCTCATTTTGAAACTTTTCGGTGAAATATTTTTTAGAAAATGAATGTGAGAGTGGAAATCCGATTAGACCGTATGTTTTCATATGTACAAGGATTCTTTATAAAGCATAAAGCAATCTTACAGCGGTAGTAAATCAACTAACATTGTAAGATTGCTTCTTGGCTCGCAATAACGATATATTTTATTTTGTTTGATTCAGGAAATAATCGAAAGTATCTCCACGTAAGCCCAAACGAATAGTTTCTAATGGAATCACTTCGGCCGGCGCAATGTTCCCCAGGTTTACGTTTGATCCGATAAGTTTGATGAACCAAACCTGTTGTTCTTTTTGTGGCGCTTCCCAAATAATGGTTTCCTCCGGAATTTGCGTTAAAATTTCATCAACTAATCCCTCACGCACTTCGCCACTTCCACGATAAATTCCAACATTTCCACCTTCACGTGCTTCAGCAATTACCTTCCACGATCCTGCTTGTATTTCGGCCTGCATTAATTTTATCCATTTGTATGGAGCGAAAATTTTTGCAGCGTCTTTACTTCCCACTTCAGAAATTACAGTTACCTGTTTAGATAATTCGCTGATATAATTACACTTTTTATCATGTTCTATTTCGATCGACCCATCAGAAACTTCGGCATATTCCATCCCGTACTGATCAAGAACACGCTGATAATCTGAAAACTGATTTCTGATGATAAATGCTTCGAATAATGTTCCACCAAAATAGGTTGGAATCCCGGCACTTTTATATAAAGCTAATTTCTCTTTAAGGTTTGGCGTAACGTGTGATGTAGCCCAACCTAATTTTACGATATCTGTATAAACGCCGGCAACTTCAATAAAATCTTCTACCTGGCGCAGGCTTAATCCCTTGTCCATAACCATTGTATAGCCCTTTTGGCGTGGTTTTTCCGGACGTTCAGGAACGTTTAATAATGGGTAATTCATATGCGTACAAAAGTGAAAAAAATTTTGAGATTTATTTGTTAAATTTTTCTCACAAGACTGTTACCTGATATATCGACTTATTACGCTGATAATGGCACTGTTATCCTGAAGTTGCGGCAAATATTCAAACAAAATATAATGTTTATCCGGATCGGTAGTTAAAGCTGTTTCCAAATAACCCAATGCATCGGCATAATTGCCCATTGCAAAAAGATAGGCTACCATGCGATAATATAGCTCTGCAGCTTCTGGATTATTTTTAATTGCTTCAGCCATCGTTTCCGATGCTTCCAATAATTTTCCTTGTTCGTATAACACCGTACTAAAATCCAGCCATGCTTCAACATCTAAAGGATTATATTCCAACACCTTATCATAAGCAGCGATTGACTCTTCAATTTGCCCCAATTTGTAATACGCATCAGCCATCGCAAACCAGAAATCAGCGTTTTCTGCTTCTAAATCGATTGCTTTTTTATAGAAATGTAAAGATTCAAAATAGCGTTCTTCATGGTTTAATGTTACGCCAATTCCAAACCAGGCATCAGCCATTTTTGGATCCATTTTTACTGACTTTTTGTAGTAAGAACGGGCTTCATCCATCTTTTCCAATTTCTCATAACATTCGCCCATTGCACAATAAGTATCAGCATTAGGTTGCTCATACTCAAAAGTCTGTTTGTAAACTTCAATGGCTTCATCATATTTATCCAGCTGAACCAAAGCGTTGCCTTTATTAAAATAAGCAGAACTAAAATCCTCTTTGATTAAGATGGCATAATCATAAGCATCAATCGCCTTTTCAAAAAGATTGAGTTTATGGAAACTGTTTCCTAAGTTATACCATGCAGCGTAAGAGTAAGGATCAGTATCAATGTATTGCTGGTAAAACTTAATGCTTTCTTCCTGTTTATCTAAAACATCGTAGCAAAAGGCCAGCTCGTACAAACCGTCCTGATTTTCCATGTTTTGTTCTAAACTCAGTTTGATATAGGTAATCGCACTTTCATAATCGCCCATGCTTTGGTACACATAGGCCATTTGCAAAAGAATTTCATCTGTACTTTCAGCTAAACCTAAAGCTTTATCATAATTTTCTAATGCTTCGCTAAACCGTTCGGTATTTTGAAAAATATTACCACGCAACAGATAAATATCTGGTTCTGATGGCTCCAATAACTCTGCTTTTTGCAAAGCGATAAAAGCCTGTTCATTGTTGTTGGTTAAAATGAAAAGATGTGCTTGTTTAATAAGAAAAACAGTGGCATACGGATGCTGGCTGATGGCAAAATCAACTACCTGCAGTGCTTTAACCGGATCATTTTTCTCGATGTAAAAATCTACAATATATTCGAAAGCGCCAGCGTCGAAAAAATACTGATCCTGATTACGGAGCATTTCTTCGTAACGTTCTACAGAGCGTTGTGCATCTTCGTTGGATTCAAAAAAGAATTCTTCTTCCATATCTAATAACTATTAAAGAACCGTGCCATTAAGCAGAAAAACACATTATAATTTTACCGATTTTAATTATCGCTTTTATAAATAATTATTAACATTAATTGTTAAGACAATCGTAAATAGCTGAAAATAAAGCCTATCGGCAGTGATTAAGATGTGTGAATTAAGCTAATATTTTATCAACATCGCGGTTCCTTTCCCCTTCTTTCACAAAAATAATATAAATTTATTGTAGTAAGGTAATCAACAAGTCATGAAAAACTGGACAATATTAGCTTTCTTCCTGATCTTTTTAAGTACAAAATTACTGGCTCAGCGTGAGGAGGAGGCAATTAAAACGGTAGTTACTCATCTTTTTACCGGAATGAAAACCGGAGATAGTACACTTAGCAGATCAGCATTCGCAAAAAGTTGTATTATACAAACCATTGTGAATAAAAATGAGAAATTATCTGTTCGAACTGAGCAGCTAGATGATTTTATAAAGCTTATTGGTTCGCCACATAAAGAGAAATTTGATGAGCGAATTGTATTTTCTAAGATTTTAATTGACGGACCGCTTGCCACGGTGTGGACCAATTACAAGTTTTATATAGATGAAAAATTTAGCCATTGTGGTGTGAATTCTTTTCAACTGGCAAAATTGGATAACCGCTGGCAAATTGTTTATCTGATTGATACCGGAAGGAAGGATAACTGCAGTTCGATGATTCCTTAGCTATTGCTATTCCGAGCAAAGAAAAGCGCTACAGATTTTTACACCTGTAGCGCTTTTATCTTGATAAAAGATCTTTCGGTTATTCTTTACCTAGTTCTGCCGCAGCTTTTTTAAATATATCTGCTTGTTTATTTAGGTTTGACTTCACCTCGCCGCTTGCTGATTTAGCTTGCTGTGTTTTGGCCTGAGCGGTTGCTTCATAAGCACCTGAAAGCTGTTTATTCAAGTAATTTTGCAATTTCAAACGTTCAATAGCTGCACTAATTCCATTGATGCCTTTTTCCGTAACTGTAGGATTGGTATTGGCCCTTAAATATTGAAAATATTGGCCAATCACTGCGAAAATTTTGTTGCGATCGCCGTTGGCCATAATGTTTTCATAAAATGCCTGATGCTCATCTTTTGGATCGTTGATGTACAACGAAGCGATAGAAGAAGCAATATGGTCTTTCGTATCCTGATCCAATGAAGATAACGCCGTCATACCTTCTTGCGGTGCAACTTTGGTTAAACCGGCAATCGATGCTGCAATTACCCTGTAAGATCTGTCTTTCACACCGTCTAGCAATAGTGCCTTGTAATTTTGGTCGCCAGTTTCGGCCAGTTTAGTAATTGCCGCAGCCCTCGCTTCAGTATCTTTATCGGTTTTGGCCATTTGCAACAATACCGGTAATGCAACAGCTTTAACTTCAGCGTCTTCTAAATTCAAACCTTCAATACTTAATGCCCTTAAATCTCCAGATTTATCTTTTAAAGCACCCAACAAAATCTGCTGGCCGCTTTTAGCTTTACTTTGCATTATAAATTGCAGAGCTTCAATCCTATTGGCATAAGTCGGTGCATTTTTATACTGGAAATAATAGTTTTCTGCAACCTTATTGTCGTTAATTTCGCCAACAATGATTTTATCAGCATCGAAGTCGATTAGATCTGGTTTGGCACTCACTTCAAAAGAAAAAGTTTGCTCGCGGCTGTTGATCACTATCTCTTTAGTTACCTTTTGCCCACCAGCATAAATTACGACTTTAACAGGCAAAGTAAAGGTTTGCACGGCTGCATCCTGTGTTTGTTTTACTCTAATGGTAGCCTTTCCATTCTCATAACCATAGTCAACTGCTAAAATCGGGTGGCCTCCTGCATAATACCACTGGTTAAAATAGGGACTCCAATCTTTTCCGGTGATGTCTTCCATAGCCAAACGCAACTGATGGGTTTCGCCATTTTTGAAAGCGTTGGTAGTCAGATATTTGTTTAAACCTTTATAGAAAGCAGCATCACCCATTTGATTTTTCATTGCATATAAAATCACCGATCCTTTAGCATAGCTCACATTATCAAACATATCCTCTTTATCATTGTAGTAAAAACGAGCTAATATTGGACTTTCCCCGTTTTTTGTAGAGCTGATATAGGATTGTAATTTTTCATAACGTGATTTATCTTCCGCATCTTTACCTTCATCATATCCATGCCAGATAATTTCGCCAAAAGTGGCAAAAGATTCATTCATGGTGAGGTTAGACCATGATTCTGCGGTAACATAATCACCAAACCATTGGTGAAAAAGTTCATGAGCAATCGTACCTTCTTCGTTTCCATCCAATAACTCACGATCAGTTTTTTGTATGTGCTCACCATGTAGTGTCGCGGTTGTGTTTTCCATGGCACCTGAAACATAATCTCTTGCTACAACCTGTGCATATTTATTCCATGGATAATCTACGCCTAAAACATCGCTGTAGAATTTCATCATCGTTGGCGTTTTACCGAAAATCTGTTTAGCAAAAGGTGCATATTTTGGCTCCAGATAGTAGTTAACCTCTTTGCCTTTGTAGGTATCTTTTGTGATTTTAAAATCGCCAACTGCCATCATAAATAAATAAGGAGAGTGTGGTAGATCCATTTTCCAGGTGTCGGTTCTTGTGCCGTTAGCGTTTGGTTTCTGACTAACCAATTTTCCGTTAGATAAAGTGGTATATTTCGATTGAACCGTCATCGAGATTTCCTGTGTTGTTTTTTGGTCTGGCTTATCAATGGTTGGGAACCAGGCCGATGAAGATTCCGTTTCACCTTGTGTCCAGATCTGGATTGGTTTATTTTTATCTGCACCATCAGGGTTGATGAAATACAAACCTTTAGCATCCGTAATTGCTGCACTTCCCTGAACTTTCAATTCATCCGGCTTTGCCGTGTACGCAATGTATACGGTATATTTTTCGGTATTGGTATACTTCTTATTTAACGTGATGTAAAGTTTGTTATCGCGATAATCATATTTTAGAGGCATATTTCCCTTTAGGCCAACCAGTGCAACCGTTTTAATATCCATGCCCTGAGCATCAAGCGTTAATGAATCTGTAGCATAAAAATGAGGCTTTAACGTCACCCACTCTTTGCCGTAAAGATATCGTTTTGCATAATCGAAAGATACATCGAGCTTGGTATGCACCAGGTCGTTTATTTTCGCTGGGGTTACACGGTAAACAGATAATTTTGCTGATTTTTCAACAGCTTTTTCCTGAGCAGATAGCGTGTTTGCCACAAATAGAGAAACAAATATTGCACTACAAGCCAAAAATTTTTTATTCATGTTTTCTAATTTAATAAGTCAGTTGCGTTTAAAGCAAGATATTAAGAATTGTGATAAAGTATCGAGTCAAATGTAACTTGCTTTATGGTAATTTTTTGTTTTTTTGTGTAAATCGTTAGATATATGAATACAGATATTCAATCCATTTTAAACAAACTTGGCATAGCAGAAAGTAATGCCGCTTTCAGCACTGGAAGTAGTTGGGGAGGCGAATCGAATGCAGAAACGTTGAAAAGTTTTTCTCCGGTTGATGGCAAGCTTATAGGCGAATGCAAAATAGCCACTTCAGCAGATTATGAATCAATTATTGCGAAAGCCCAGTCGGCATTTGCAGACTGGAAAACCGTTCCGGCACCAAAAAGAGGAGAGATTGTTCGTCAGTTTGGCGACGCTTTAAGGGAAAATAAAGATGCCCTGGGCACTTTGGTTTCCTACGAGATGGGAAAGAGTTTACAGGAAGGTTTTGGAGAAGTGCAGGAGATGATCGACATCTGTGACTTTGCGGTGGGATTATCGCGACAGCTTTACGGCTTAACCATGCACAGCGAGCGGCCAAGCCATCGCATGTATGAGCAGTGGCATCCGCTGGGGATTGTGGGAATCATTTCAGCATTTAATTTCCCTGTGGCGGTTTGGGCATGGAACTCGGCATTGGCCTTGGTTTGCGGAAATGTTTGCATCTGGAAACCTTCGGAGAAGACCCCTTTAACAGCCATTGCCTGCCAACATATTATTGCTAAAGTTTTTAAAGCCAATGATGTGGCTGAAGGTGTTTGTAACCTGATTATCGGCGACAGAACCGTTGGCGAATTAATGACCAACGATGGTCGTGTGCCATTAATTTCAGCGACTGGATCAACCCGTATGGGCAAGCAGGTTGGTGCTGCTGTAGGTGCAAGGTTAGGCAAAAGTTTATTGGAGCTAGGCGGAAATAATGCCATCATTATCTCTGAACATGCAGATTTAGACATGAGTTTAATCGGCGCTGTTTTCGGTGCGGTAGGTACTGCAGGACAACGCTGTACCACAACCAGAAGATTAATTATCCACGAAAGTGTGTATGATGCCTTTAAAGAGAAATTGGTAAAAGCTTACGATCAATTGCGCATTGGTAATCCATTGGATCAAAATAATCATGTAGGACCGCTAATCGATACTGACGCCGTTGATGCCTATCTCGACTCGATACAAAAATGTAAAGCCGAAGGCGGGAAATTTGTAGTAGAAGGTGGTGTATTGACCGGCGATCATTACAGTAGCGGCTGTTATGTAAAACCTTGTATTGCCGAGGTTCAAAATGATTTTAAAATTGTACAGCACGAAACCTTTGCCCCAATTTTATACCTGATTAAATATAAAACATTGGATGAAGCGATCGCTTTACAAAATGGCGTGCCACAGGGTTTATCATCAGCCATTATGACCTTGAATTTAAGAGAAGCAGAGCAGTTTTTATCAGCCAAAGGATCTGATTGTGGAATTGCAAATGTGAACATTGGTACATCTGGAGCAGAGATTGGTGGTGCTTTTGGCGGAGAGAAGGAAACAGGAGGTGGCAGGGAAAGTGGCTCGGATGCCTGGAGAGCTTATATGCGAAGACAGACCAATACGATAAATTATTCGAATACTTTACCATTGGCGCAAGGCATAAAGTTCGATTTGTAATGAAAGGTTTGTCATTGCGAGGCACGAAGCAATCTTAAAATGATCGCTTTACTTTTAATCCCAATGCACTAAGATTGCTTCGTGCCTCGTGATGTTTAAAAAACAAAATTAAAATGGAAAACATATCAGGAAAAAATGCACTGATTACCGGTGCGGGTAAAGGCATCGGGAAAGCGATTGCAATTGCTTTAGCTAAAGAAGGTGTAAATGTTGGTTTAGTTGCAAGAACCAAAAGCAGTTTGGATGAACTGGCTGCAGACCTAAAACAATATCATGTTAAAATTGCAGTAGCCACAATGGATGTAGGCAACATCGATTCAGTAAACGAAGCTGTTAAATCGGTACAGTCTGAATTGGGCTTTATTGATATTTTGATAAATAATGCCGGCGTAGGAAAATTTGCGAAGTTTTTGGAAATGGAACCAGCAGACTGGCAAAACGTGATACAAACCAATTTACTGGGAACTTATTATGTTACCCGAGCGGTGGTGCCAGAAATGATTGAAAAGCAAAGTGGAGATATTATCAATATTTCCAGCTCATCGGCATTTAGTCCTGCAGCAGTAACCAGTGCTTATTCGGCATCAAAAGCTGCGATTAATGCTTTGTCGGTTTCTTTAATGCAAGAAATGCGGAAACACAATATTCGCGTTACTGCTTTGGCACCCAGTACCACCGCTACAGATATGGCCATCGATTTGAAATTGACAGATGGCAATCCAGATAAAGTGATGCAGCCCGAAGATCTGGCTGAACTCATTGTTTCTCAACTGAAACTAAACAGAAGGGTTTTTATAAAGGATGCTTCAGTCTGGTCTACAAACCCATAAACAAAAAGAGGTGCTACTTAATTTAGCACCTCTTTTTGTTTCACTTGGAAGCGAACTCAATAGCTTTTCTAATAAATCCGTATTAATCACCATAGTAATTTTTGATTTGCTGCTAAAAGAGATTGAACTTCAGCTTTTATACTGCTTCTGAGTTGCAATTTGCTCATTTTCATCGTACATGCTGCAGAAATAATAGCGGATTTTGGAGCAAATTGTAATGATTTAGAGACGTTTGTTAAAAAAGGTTAAAGCATAACACACAACTAACATATTAGTTCTATATTCGGAGACCAAAACTAATCCAAACTCGCTCCATGAACAAACTATTACTCTCAGTCTGTTTTCTGATTTTTCTTTCTTCGTACGTGAAAGCACAACACATTATCAAAGGCAGAATAATTGACACTGCATCTACAACACTATTATCTGGATCTACCGTGGCTGTTTTAAACGCAAAAGATTCGACACTTGTTAAATTTACACGTTCAGCTGAAAATGGCACATTTGAACTCAACGGCATTAAAAACGGTAAATTCATCTTATTGGTTTCTTATCCAAAATACGCTGATTTTGTTGATCATTTTACACTTGATTCTACCACACAGTTAAAAGATTATGGCAAAATAAACTTAACAGGCATGGCCAAAATTCTGGCTGATGTAATTGTTAAAGGAAACCGAAATGCCATCAAAATTAAGGGAGATACAACAGAGTTCGATCCAAAGGCATATAATATTGAGCCCAACTCAAAAGTAGAGGATTTGATTAAACAATTTCCTGGGATACAGGTAGATAAAGACGGAAAAATTACTGCTCAGGGTAAAGCTGTTCAAAAAGTATTGGTTGATGGGGAAGAATTTTTTGGCGATGACCCTACATTGGTGACGAAAAATCTTCGTGCTGACATGGTTGAATCTGTTCAACTATATGATAAAGCAAGCGATCAGGCCAGCTTTACGGGGATTGACGATGGCGAAAAAACAAAAACGCTAAACGTTAAACTTAAAGAAGATAAGAAAAACGGTTACTTCGGAAAAGCACAGGCAGGTTATGGAACTGATGATTTTTACACCGGCCAATTGATGTTCAACAAGTTTTGGGGTAAAAAGAAGTTCTCTGCCTATGGTATCTTCGGAAATACCGGAACTGTGGGTTTAGGTTGGGACGATCGAGATAAATATGGTGGTTCGAGCGGCATGACCATGACCGATGATGGGGGAATGTACTTCAGCAGTGGTGGCTCTGATGATTTTGACAGTTACGATGGTCAGTACAATGGCCAGGGTTTGCCAGTGGCCCGAACCGGGGGATTGCATTTTGATAGCAAATGGAACAAAGACAAAGAATCATTAAATACCAATTATAAAATAGGTTCGATCAGGGTTAGTGGCAATCGGAACACCATTAGTCAAAACAACTTGAGTTCGGGCGTGATCAATAACGTATCTGATCAATACAATGACAACGATATGTTCAGACAAAAGTTGGATGCAACCTATGAGGTCAAGTTAGATTCGACATTAACCTTAAAAGTTAACATTGATGGAACTTTAAAAAAGAGCAATACCTATAATCAATACAATACCTCAAGCAGAAACGGGCTCGATAGTTTGCTGAATACCACCAACAGAACACTTACCAATAAAGTGGATGAGCAGATGTTTAATGCCAATGCCTTATTTACAAAACGCTTTCAGAAAAAAGGCAGAACTTTATCATTAAACTTTAACCAGGCCATTACGAAGAGCAATAGCGATGGTTACTTAAATTCAGAAAACAGTTATTTCGAAACCACCGGCAGAAGAGACAGTTTAATCAATCAATATAAAGTCAACGACATCACCAATAGTGCTTTCAAATCTAATTTGGCTTATACTGAACCATTAACCAAAACCTTAACGGTGATTGTAAATTATGGTTTAAGCTTGATGAACGGAAAATCAGACCGCAAATCGTTTAACAGATCGGGCAGTGGCAATTATGATATTTTAGATACAGAATTCAGTAATGATTATGAACTGGATCAAATCATCAATCAGGGTGGCGCTATCTTTAACTATAAAAAAGGTAAAACCATTATCAACTTCGGTTCAAAGTTTAGTGGAGTTAATTTTAAGCAAACCGATCTTTACAACAACAGAACTTACGACCGGGATTTTGTAAACTATATGCCGCAAGCTTCCTATCAGTATCGGTTCTCGCAACAGAAATCATTCCGCTTAAGCTACAATGGTAATACGAATCAGCCTTCATTAGATCAAATTCAACCAATCAGGGTGAATACCGATCCATTAAATATTTCGTTGGGTAATCCAGATTTAAGACCTTCTTTTAGAAGTAATATCAACGCCAATTTTAACTCATACAAAGTATTAACCAATCAATCCATTTGGTTAAATGCATCCTACAGTTTTACGGCTAATCCAATTGTAAGCGATGTATCTACAGATGCATTAACTGGCAGAAGTACTTACAGATCGGTAAACATCAATGATAAAATGGCTACTAATTTTTATGCATATGCTCAAACCAGCAGAAAAATAAAGGGCATAGACTTAAACGCAGGTATTAGTTTAAGTGGAAATGGTAGCTCATCATACAACTATATCAATCAGGATTTAAACAACACTAAAAACTACAGCTATAACCTGGGTATTAATTTGAATAAGTATGTAGAGAAAAAGTATAGTTTCTATATCAACAGCGGACCAACTTACAATGTATCAAGAGCTAGTATTGGCAGCTTTGGAAATAGCGACGGTTGGGGCTGGAATGGATATGCTTCCGGTAATGTTCAACTTCCGGCTAAATTCGAATTATCAAGTGATGCACAATACGAATACCGTGGAACCACACAAACTTTCAACGAAACCTTCTCTCGTTTTCTTTGGAATGCCTCGATAACTAAAAAGTTTTTCAAATCAGAAAATCTGAAACTGATGATGACGGTTAACGACATCCTGAATCAAAACGTTGGCTTCGACCGAACAGCTTACAATGGAAATATTACGCAGAGCAGCTACACCACCATCAGGCGTTACTTTTTATTCTCTGTAATTTGGGATTTCAACAAAATGGGCGGCGGTATTAAAACTCAAAAATAATCATCATGAAAACTACACTTAAATATATCACCTTATTTGCTGTTATTTTCATCAGCAAAACACTACAGGCACAAAATGTGCATTTCGTACAAAACGGCATCATCGAATTTGAAAAAAGGTCGAACATGTATGCCTTAATCAAAAAGAAAATTAATAAGGATAATGAGACGTATCTGAATCCTGCCTTTGATCAATATAAAAAAAACAATCCCCAGTTTAAGGTAACGAAAAGCATACTGAATTTTAACAAAGATAAAAGCTTGTACAAATGGCCAACTGTTGATGAACCCATGAACAATAATTGGTTAAGTACAGATGTGCTTGCCGACTTAAAAAATACCGTTGCTACAAACTTTGATGCCCAGAGCAGCATCATACAGAAAAATGTTTATGAGGATGTGTATCTGGTAAAAGATAGTGTACGTAAAATCAACTGGAAAATAACTGATGAAACACGTGACATCGCCGGTTATGAATGTCGCCGGGCAAATGCCATTATTATGGATTCTGTTTACGTTGTAGCTTATTATTCCAACCAAATAGCAGTTTCTGGTGGTCCTGAAACTTTTACAGGTTTGCCGGGGATGATTTTAGGTTTGGCTTTACCTCATGAAAACGTAACCTGGTTTGCCACAAAAGTTACTGAAACAACGGTGCCAGAAAAGGATTTAACTGCGCCGGTGAAGGGCAAACCTACAGATAATAAGGGCTTGAAAGCAATCTTACTTTCGGCAATGAAAAACTGGGGCGAATACGCACATCCTATTTTTAAAGCTTTTTCGTTATAGCTTTTTGATCTATAATTATGTTTAATTTAGCATAATTGTATTTTCAAAATGTATAGCGCACTTTACAATCACATTAATAAATTTATTGATTTGAGTAGTGAGGAACAAGAAATTCTTGCATCGCTACTCAAATCATTTTCGTTTAAAAAGAAAGCTTATTTACACGAAGTAGGTGATATTTGCCGGGCAAATTATTTTGTGGTAAAAGGTTGCTTAAGGCTTTATTTCGTTGACATTAAAGGCGCTGAACAAACTACTCAGTTCGCCATTGAAAACTGGTGGATTTCTGACCTTACCAGTTTCATCTTTCAAAAACCATCAGATTTTTATATTCAGGCTGCCGAACAAACGGAGGTAATCGCAATTGAATATCGGCACTATGATGAAATGTTAGCAAAAATACCCAAGCTGGAAAAATACTTCAGGTCGATTTATCAGAAACTGCATCAGGCTTCGCAAATCCGCATCAAATACTTGTATAGCCAAACCGCTGAGGAGCGTTATACCAACTTTAACAAGCTATTTCCCGAATTTGTACAAAGGGTTCCGCAATATATGCTGGCCTCATATCTCGGCTTTACACCAGAGTTTTTAAGCAAAATCAGGGCTAAAAAATAGGTTCAACCAGAAAGGGCGCAAAAAGGTTACTGCACAGAAAACGTTAAGTTTTTGCCAGGCTGCACCCGGCTTTTCGTTTCGAAGCGAAAATGTTGTAAACTTTAGGGTAAAACTCATTTCTTAAACTACATTAAGTTTTTTGATGATCAGGATGTGGAACTTTACATCGTAATCAAAAAACAATAAAAATGGAAAATAGAATAAACATCCAAAAAGCAGATCCAGCAGCTTACCAAGCCATGTATGGTTTAGAGAAATATTTATCAGCCAGTAGCGTAGATCCTATCCTTTTAGAACTGATTAAAATGCGTGCTTCGCAAATAAATGGCTGCGCATTTTGCTTAAATATGCACTCAGCTGATGCCCGTAAAATCGGCGAAACAGAACAGCGTTTATATTTGCTAAATGCCTGGCGAGAAACTACTTTATTTACAAAGAAAGAAGAAGCAGTGCTGGCTTTAACTGAAGAAGTTACGTTAATAGGCAACCATGTTTCAGATGAAACCTATGCAAAAGCTGCTGGTTTTTTTGATGAAAAAACTTTATCGCAAATTATTATGGCCATTGTAACCATTAATGCCTGGAACAGGATTGCAATCACGTCTAAATTGACGGTTGGTTAATTACCCGTAATTTTTTCTTCCTGGTTGGTGGCCCACCAACCAGGAGGTTTTTTAATCATCATTTCTCTACCCTAAACCAATCATATTCGGCAATGCCGGAGTCATTGGTTTGAGTATCTCTGATTGCGAATACCCCAACTTTTGCTCCAATCCACTGCCCTGCAGTTGCCTGAAACTCATCGCCAACATTGGTAAAGTTAATGCCATCTTCACTATAACTGAACTGGCATTTTGCACCGTTCGAAACCCTCACTCTAAGTCGAACATTGCCTGATTTCAGCTTTGCCATTTCTTTCTCGTTTTCAGCTTTCCCTTTATCGGCATTTTGGCAAAGACCAAACATCAGATACAAGCCATCTTTTTTACTTTTGATACTGATTTTAGCATAATTTCTGCCCATCACTACCACGCCAGTTTGCTCGTTTTCTAACTTTGGATTGGGCTTGAAGTTAACTTTAGTCGTCACTGAAAATTCTTCTGCGGGAAACTTTTGCATTAACAAGTTAGGAACGTCCCAAAGATTTTTGGCTTCTTCTGGAATTTTCGCCGTGTAAAGTTTTAATACACCTTTGTTTGCATCTGTAAAAGCCCAGGTAGCTTGCGAATTAGCCTGCCATTGCCATTGCAAACCTAATTGAGCAGATCCAAATTCATCACTTTCTACAGGAGTTACAATTGGATAAATTTTACCAACATTTGGTTTTTTGTAAGTGGAAACGGGCTCACCAATACCATCTTTGTCTATTCCGATAACAGGCCAATTATTCACCCATTTCATGGGTTGTAGATGAACCACTCTCCCATAAGCATCTTTATCCTGAAAATGCAAAAACCAATCTTCTCCCGTTTGGGTATTTATCCAGGCGCCCTGGTGCGGACCATTTACAGCAGATTTTCCCTGGTCCATAACCACTTTCCTTTCATAAGGCCCGTAAATATTTTTGCTTCGCAAAACCAGCTGCCATCCGGTAGAAACGCCTCCTGCCGGAGCAAACAAATAATAATATCCGTTTCGTTTATACACCTTAGGCCCTTCAATTGTGGGGTCTAATTCATGTCCATCATAAACAATTCTTCCGGTTTCTGTCGCTTTTAAACCATCTGCCGATAATGGCATGATGGCCAGAACGCTTTTGATTCCGGCTCTGCTTCCTGCATAGGCATAAGCCAGATAAGCTTTTCCATCTTCATCCCAAAACGGACAAGGATCAATCAGGCCTTTGCCTGCAGCAACCAATTTTGGAGCAGACCAATCTCCTGTGATTGTTTTTGTTTTGGTAACATAAATTCCAAAATCAGGGTCAGGATAATAGATGTAAAATTCACCATTGCGGTAACGGATAGATGGTGCCCAAACACCGTTTCCATGCTGCGTTTTTTCGAAATGCTCAAAAGGCGGTTGACGTTTCAAAGCATGGCCAATAATTTTCCAGTTCACTAAATCCTTTGAATGCAAAATCGGCAATCCTGGAATGGCATCGAAGCTGGAAGCGATCATGTAAAAATCATCTCCGACGCGAATTGCATCGGGATCAGAATAATCAGCGTTGATAACCGGATTTTTAAAGATTCCATTTCCTTGATCAGCAACCCAAACTTTTGAGACGTAATTGGGTTGAGGTGCTTGCGCTAAACAGCTTAGGCAAAGGCTAAAGGTGAAAATATAAGATAATAGAAATTTCATGATCAATCTTTATTGGTTAGAAAAGCGATCAAGATATTGTGCAGCACGATAACTTTTGCTTTATTAACAAGATTAAGCCTTTTTTAACTTTCGCCAAAATTTTAGTGTGCAATCGTTCCCGTGATGGTTTACTCGGTTCTGGCGCTATTTTTTCTCTGCTTCACTGTGGCTTGGTGCTTAAACTTGTTCATCAAATCATTTCAACTATAACTCCGTTTCGAAGTTTATACTTTTATTTGGGCGATGTTAATTTAAGCCTATCCAGATTTATGAAAGCAATTATTTTATTTTTAACAATAATCTCGTTCACCGCAAATGCGTTTGAAACCAAAGCCGATTTTGTTGTAGCAGCCGATGGAACCGGAAATTTCAAAACGGTGCAGGAGGCGATTAATGCAGTGCCTGATTTTAGAAATAAAGTTACTTCGATTTTTATTAAAAAAGGGGTTTATAAAGAAAAGTTGATTCTTGCTGCGTCAAAAAAGAATGTGAAATTCATTGGGGAGAGTTTAAACGAAACCATTTTAACTTATGACGACTGGGCACAAAAGAAAAATACTTTCGGAGAAGAAAAAGGAACATCAGGATCATCAAGCTTTTACATTTATGGCGAAGGATTTTCTGCTGAAAACATCACCTTTGAAAATTCATCTGGTCCGGTAGGGCAAGCGGTAGCCGTTTGGGCTGGTGGCGATAAATCAACCTTTACCAACTGCCGGTTTCTGGGTTTTCAGGATACGCTTTATACCTATGGTGCAAATAACCGTCAATATTTTAAAGACTGTTACATTGAAGGAACGGTTGATTTTATCTTCGGTGCCGCAACAGCATGGTTTGAAAATTGCACCCTTTTTTGCAAGAAACAAGGCTATATTACTGCCGCTTCTACAGCCGATACCACCAAATACGGTTACGTTTTTAACAAGTGTAAAATTAAAGGCAATGCTCCAATAAATAGTTTTTACCTCGGTCGCCCATGGAGACCTTTCGCCAAAGTTGTTTTTTTAAATTGTGAATTGCCAGATTTAATCCGCCCGGATGGCTGGAACAACTGGGGTAAGGAAAGCAATGAGCAAACGGCCTATTATGCTGAATACAATAGCAGCGGCAAGGGTGCAAATCCAAAAAACAGGGTTCCCTGGTCTCATCAACTTACTGAAAACGAGTATAAAAGTTACATTTTGGAAAACGTTTTCCGGGGTTGGAATCCGGAAAGAAAATAATGAAGGCAACTCCTTGATTTACAATTGGTAAATGGCTGATTTAAGATTCATTCCTGCTTAGTTTTCCGGCAACGTTTGCATAGATTTCTCTTCGCTTTTAGCGGCAAACAACGTACACTTGTTATTACGATAACCAAGTATAATTTAACAGCGCAAATAATGAAACATATTTCTGGTCATTTATACCGTTCTAAAATAGCCCTCGCATGTATTTTTTTGTTTTCGGCTGGTGCAGCAATGGCACAGCAGAAAACCAGTATGCCTGTTATAAAGCAGGTAAATATTAAAGCTGATACGACAAGTATTGTAAGCTTTGGTGCGAAAGGCGACGGCGTTTCATTGAATACCGAAAGTATTAACAAGGCAATTGCGGCAATGAGCCAGAAAGGTGGCGGTGTGGTTTTAATTCCTGGTGGACTATGGTTAACTGGCCCGATTGAATTAAAAAGCAATGTAAATTTACATTTGAAACGCGATGCTTTGCTTCAGTTTACTGATGATTTTAATCAATATAAATTAGTAGAAGGAAACTGGGAAGGTCAGCCGGCATGGCGAAATCAAAGTCCTATTTCTGGTACTGATTTGCAAAATATAGCCATTACAGGATCAGGTATTATCGATGGAAATGGTGGTGCCTGGCGCATGGTTAAACGGGATAAACTAACCGAATCGCAGTGGAAAAAATTAACTTCATCTGGTGGTTTGGTAAGCGAAGACGGCAAAATGTGGTATCCATCAGAGAAAACTTTTAAAGGATCGAAAACCAAAAACGCTGGCGTGGTTGCGGCAGGACAAAGTGCTGCAGATTTACAAAGCATTAAAGATTTTCTTCGCCCGAATTTGTTGGTGTTAACCAATTGTAAACAGATTCTTTTAGAAGGCGTAACTTTTCAAAATTCACCTGCATGGAATTTGCACCCTTTACTGTGCGAAGATTTAACGTTGAGAAATCTACAGGTTAAAAATCCTTGGTTTGCACAAAACGGAGATGGGGTTGACGTAGAATCTTGCAAAAATGTATTAATTGAAAGCAGCACTTTTGATGTTGGTGATGATGGAATCTGCATTAAATCTGGCAGGGATGAAGCTGGTCGCAAACGTGGCAAGCCAACTGAAAATGTAATTATCAGAAATAATGTGGTTTACCATGCTCATGGTGGTTTCGTTGTGGGAAGTGAAATGAGTGGCGGCGCCAAAAATATTTGGGTTTACGATTGCTCATTCATTGGCACTGATATCGGCATCCGCTTTAAAACTACCCGCGGTCGTGGTGGTGTGGTGGAAGATATTTACATCAATAACATCAACATGATTGATATTCCGGGCGAGGCCATTTTGTTCGACATGTATTATGCTGCAGTTGATCCAATCGTTTTGGCGGGAGAAAAACGCGAAGCGATTAAAACAGTTGTAGTTCCTGTTACGGAGGCAACACCACAGTTTAAAAATATCTATATCAAAGATGTGGTAGCCAATGGTGCTGAAAAAGCAATTTTCGTACGTGGATTGCCTGAAATGAATATTAAAGATATTTATTTAGAAAACGTTACCATTCAGGCAAAAAAAGGCGTTGAAATTATCGAGGGAACAGGTATTTATTTGAAAAACGTAAACGTGATTACCGATGATACCAATCCGGTTGTGAAAATCCAGAATGGAAATAACATCAACTTTAATGGTTTTAAATACAAAGATGGTTCGGCATTATTGTTTGATATTACCGGTGAAAAAACCAAGGCTGTTAAAGTTTCAGGAACGAATGTTTCGCAAGCCAAAAAACAATCAAATATCGGTACTGAAGTAGCTAAAAAAGCTCTGGAAATTTCAAAATAAGAACATGAAGAAATCACTTTTATATACAGCCGTTGCATTATTGGGTTTTTCCATTTCAGCTCAAAGTTTATTTGCACAAAAGAAACTTTCTGAGCAGTTGACACTTACTGCCATGGAAACTTTGTGGCAAGATACTACCGTTTTAAAAGGGCCAAAAGGCCCGAGGTGGTCGTACGATATGGGTGTGGTTTTAGAAGGTGCTGCAGCAGTTTGGCGCAATACCGGCGAGGGTAAATACTTCAAGTACATTCAAAGTTCAATGGATGCTTATTTGGATAAGGAAGGAAACATCGCTACCTATAAATCAGAAGATTTTAATATCGATAACATTAAAAATGGCCGTGCTTTATTATTGTTATATAAAGTTACTGGTCAGCAAAAATATTTGTTAGCGGTTAATAAATTATACAACCAAATTAAAACCCAACCACGGACTAAAGAAGGTGGCTTTTGGCATAAGAAAATTTATCCTAACCAAATGTGGTTAGATGGATTATACATGGGGCAGCCTTTTTATGCAGAATATGCGAAGCTGATGAAAAAGGATGCTGATTTTGATGATATCGCCAATCAGTTTATCTGGATGGAAAAAAATGCCCGAGATGCCAAAACAGGTTTGCTTTACCATGGCTACGATGAAAGCAGGGAAGAGAAGTGGGCCGATAAAAAAACCGGTCTTTCACCGAATTTCTGGGGAAGAGCAATGGGCTGGTACATTATGGCTTTAGTTGATGTGTTGGATAATTTTCCGAAAGAACATTCGAAATATAAAGAGTTGTTAGCGATTTTAAACCGCACAGCAACAGCGACCGTAAAATACCAGGACTCAAAATCTGGCGTTTGGTGGGATATTTTAGATATGCCAACACGACAAGGAAATTACCTGGAAAGTTCAGCATCAAGCATGTTTGTTTATGGCCTGGCAAAAGGTGTTCGCAATGGTTGGTTGCCACAATCTTTCATGGCTGCCGCGAATAAAGGTTATGCTGGCTTAAAAAAGGAATTTGTTGAAAAGGCGGGTAACGAACGCATCAACCTTACCAAAACGGTTTCAGTTTCTGGCTTAGGCGGAAAACCACGATACCGCGATGGAAGTTTTGAGTATTACATCAGCGAGAAAGTAATTACAAATGATCCGAAAGGAATGGGTGCATTTATTTGTGCAGCGGCCGAAATGGAAGTTGCGGCTTTGCCAAAACCGGGAAAAGGATTAACGGTAATCGTTGATAACTTCTTCAACAACGAATACATGACTGGCCCAACAGGCGATAAAATTCCATTCCACTATTTATGGGAGGAAGATGATAACAATGGTTTTTCCTTATTTGGCAAAGTGTTTAATGATGCAGGCGTAAAAACAGCTACCTTAAAATCAGCACCTACTACCGCAAACTTAAAAGGCAGCAACATTTATATCATCGTAGATCCGGATACGCAAAAAGAAACGGCTAACCCCAATTTCATGAATGCTGACCATGCCAAGCAAATTGCAGAATGGGTTAAAGCTGGCGGTGTTTTGGTACTCCTGTTAAATGATGCTGGCAATTGCGAGATTACCAAATTCAATACCTTGCCAGAACTGTTCGGAATTAAATTCAATGAGGATAGCCGCAACAAAGTTCAGGGTTCAAACTTTGAGCAGGGAGCGGTTAAAATCCCTGCTGGAAATGCCATTTTTAAAACAGCGAAAAAGGTTTATATCAAAGAGATATCGACCATAGTTGCCAAAAGTCCTGCGGTTTCCGCTTTAACAGATAATGGCGATGTGATTATCGCAACAGCAAAATATGGTAAAGGAACTGTTTTCGCGGTTGGCGATCCATGGTTTTACAATGAATATATCGATGGCAGAAAACTGCCGGAAGATTTGGAAAATTATAAAGCCACAAATGATTTGGTGAACTGGCTGATTAAGCAGGTTCCGGGAAAGAAATAAAAATAATCCGTTGGTTAAAACCAACGGCAATATAAGGAAATACTTGAATTCATTGCAGGCTGCTTTAGCTGCCTATTTAAAAGATTTGGATATCGGCTTTAGCCAAAATTATGCTATTGACTAAAATTTTCGCCGATTCAAGGAATTTATATTGCTTTATAATAACAAGCGCTAACAAACATGACTAGAATAAAAATATTACTCACCATTGCCTGCAGCAGCTTGCTGATTTCTTGTTATGCCCAGCTCCCAACAGATTCTACTGCAGAAAAAATGTTGGTGTATCAGTTAGGAAATGGCGGTTGGCCGAAGCAACTGGAAGACAAAAGCGTGGTGAATTACGGCGCCAGTTTAACACCAGAATTGCTTGCAAAAATTAAAGCAACCAAAGATCTGCATGCTACTTTCGACAACAAAGCAACCAGCAGAGAAGTGGTTTACCTGGTAAAAGCTTATAAGAAAACACAAAACAAAGCATACTTAACAGCTGTAGAAAAAGGCTTGGATTATATTTTGGCAGCACAATATGCAAATGGTGGCTGGCCGCAATATTATCCTGATCAATCTTCATATCGTTCAGAAATCACTTACAATGATGATGCAATGATCAATGTTTTAGATATCCTCCAGGACATCGCCACAAAGAAAAATGATTTTGAAGTTGTCAATCCGGAATACATTAAAAAAGCAGAAAAAGCGGTAGCAAAAGGCATCGATTGTATTTTGAAAACCCAGGTAAAGCAAAAAGGTGGATTAACCATCTGGGCAGCGCAATATGATAAAGATTCGATGTTGCCTGCAAAAGCGAGGGCCTTTGAACCTGCATCTTTAGCTACAGGTGAATCCGCTGGCATTGTTCGCTTTTTGATGGGGATTAAAAATCCATCAGCAGATGTTAAAAAATCTGTTGCAGCAGCAGTAAAATGGTTCGATACTTATAAAATATCAGGTTTTCGTTTCGTAAGAGAAAAGGGGAAAACAGCATCCTTAATTGCTGATAATACCAGTATGGCTTGGGCCCGTTTTTACGATTTGGAGAAAAACGTTCCCATTTTTGGCGATCGTGATAACAGTATTAAATCGAAACTGGAAGAGCTCAGTGCAGAAAGACGGAATGGTTATGCCTGGTACGGTAACTGGGGGCAAAAAATTATAGAAAAAGAATATCCGAAGTGGTTAGCCATAAACGGGAAGTAACATAAAGTATAACTCGTCATTGACGGAAATCTTAAGAACATGCTTTTAAACAAGGAAAATTTAAAAAATATCAGCGGAGAAAAGGTAATCAAACCAACTGCTGAAATGTTGGAGTTGCCAGAAAAGGTAATTCAGTTTGGTACCGGCGTTTTGCTACGCGGTTTGCCTGATTATTTTATCGATAAAGCGAATCATCAGGGTATTTTCAATGGCAGAATCGTGGTGGTAAAAACCACATCTAAAGCCGGAGTTGATGATTTTGCTGATCAGGATAATTTATATACGCTCAGTGTTAAAGGTATTGAAGATGGTGTTGAAGTGGAAGAAAACATGATCAATTCTTCAATCAGTCGTGTTTTATCGGCCACATCAGAGTGGGCAGAAATTTTGAAAACAGCACATCAGCCAGAACTGAAAGTGGTGATTTCAAACACCACAGAAGTTGGAATTGTGAAAAGCGAAGATAAAATTACGGATAGCCCGCCGCAATCTTTTCCTGGCAAACTGCTGGCTTTCTTACATGAAAGATATAAAGCTTTCAATGGTTCTGAAGAAAGTGGAATGGTTATCGTGCCAACAGAATTGATTAGCGACAATGCCGATAAATTAAAGGAGATCGTTTTAGATTTAGCTGTTCAAAATAAATTGGGCTGGGATTTCGAAAACTGGTTGAGAACAGCAAATCATTTTTGCAAAACATTGGTGGATAGAATTGTTCCGGGACGACTTCCTGAGGCTTCACAAAAAGCACTTGAAGCTGAATTGGGTTATACCGATGGATTAATGATCATGGCTGAACCATTCAGACTTTGGGCCATCGAATCTGCCAGTGAGAAAGTGAAAGATGTTTTATCATTCGCCTCGGCTGATAAAGGTGTTTTCATTGTTCCATCTATTGATAAATTCAAAGAACTTAAACTTCGCTTACTAAACGGTACACACACCATTAGCTGCGGATTAGCAATTTTAGCTGGCTTTCATACAGTTAAAGAGGCAATGGCCGATAAAGAATTCTCCAATCATGTTTTAAAATTGATGAAAGAAGAAATCGTTCCTGTTGTAGAAAGTGGCGATATCACGAAAGAAGAAGCCGAAGCGTTCGCAGAAAGCGTAATCGATCGTTTCAGTAATCCATCCTTGGCCCACCAATGGCATGCCATTACTTTGAACTATACGCAAAAATTGCAGATGCGTAATATGCCTTTGATCAGAAGATATTACGCCTTGAAAAATGAAGTTCCACAGTTAACCGCCTTAGGTGTGGCAGCATACATCGTTTTTATGAACGTTAAAAAAGAAGGCGATCAATACATTTCCCATGTAAATGGAAAAGCTTTCCCGGCACAAGATGAATTTGCCGATGTGCTTTACAATTATTGGCAAACCCCTGAAACAGTTGTAGATAGCACTCTGGGCGACAGACGCTTGTGGGATAAGAACTTAAACAACTATCCAGGCTTCAACGCAGCGGTTAAATCGTATGTTGAATTATTACAAAATAAAGGTTCAAAAGAAACTTTGAGTACCTTGCATACAGAAGAAAGAACAAATTAAAATGGTTACGAGAATTTTAAAAATCCATCCGAACGATAACGTGCTTGTTGCCTTGCAAAACCTGGCAAAGGGCGAAACGATTATTTACGATGGTCATGAATATACTTTACAAGACGACATTCAAGCCAAGCATAAGTTTTTTATGCAAGACATGAATGCTGGCGATCACATCATCATGTATGGTGTGTTGGTAGGTAAAGCACAACATTTTATCCTTAAAGGTGGATTAATGGACACTGAAAATACCAAACATGCATCAGATCCTTATGAATTCCGTCCATACCATTACGAATGGCATGCGCCTGATGTATCGAAATTTGAGGGCAGAACTTTCAATGGCTACCTCCGTAACGATGGTCGTGTAGGCACAGCAAATTACTGGCTTTTTATCCCGACCGTTTTTTGTGAAAACCGCAATTTGGATGTAATTCGTGAGGCTTTACACAATGAATTGGGTTATGCGGTGACGGATAAATACAAGTCTTACGCACATCAGTTAGTAGAAGCCTACAAAAACGGCGAAACTTTAGAAGAAGCTGATCCAAGTTCCATCGGAATGGCAAGCCCGGCGGCAAACCGCGTTTTCAAAAATGTGGATGGCATTAAATTTCTTAACCACCAGGGCGGATGCGGTGGAACACGTCAGGATGCTGCAGTGTTGAGTAAACTTTTGGCGGCTTATGCCGATCATCCAAATGTAGCAGGTGTTACCGTTTTAAGTTTGGGTTGCCAGAATTTACAGGTGAAAGATTTTGTTGATGACTTGAAACAGCGTTCTCCAAATTTTGATAAACCTTTATTTATTTTCGAGCAGCAACAATCGCAAAGCGAAGAACAATTGGTTAAAGAAGCTATTAGAAAAACATTTATCGGATTAACTGAAATCAATAAAATTGAGCGCCAGCCAGCACCAATAAGCAAATTGGTTTTAGGTGTAAAATGTGGTGGAAGCGATGGCTTTAGTGGCATCAGCGCAAACCCCGCGGTGGGTTATACCTCAGATTTATTGGTAGCATTGGGCGGAACTGTTCTTTTGGCAGAATTTCCAGAACTTTGTGGTGCTGAACAACAGTTAATCGACCGAACAAAAGATGAAACTGCGGCCCGTAAATTCATTCAATTAATGACGGCTTATAACCAGGCAGCAGAAAATGTAGGATCTGGGTTTTTCATGAATCCATCACCAGGAAATATTAAAGATGGTTTAATTACTGATGCCATTAAAAGTACCGGAGCCGCTAAAAAAGGCGGAACTTCGCCGGTGGAAGATGTTCTGGATTACACTGAACCGGCTACAAAACCAGGATTAAATCTGGTTTGTACTCCAGGAAATGATGTGGAGGCCACTACAGGTAAGGCAGCTTCAGGAGCAACTTTAATTTTGTTCACCACTGGTTTAGGTACCCCAACTGGAAACCCGGTTTGTCCGACGATTAAAGTATCAACGAACAATGCTTTAACCAAACGCATGAGCGATATCATCGACATCAACTGCGGACCCGTAATTGAAGGTGAGAAAACCATTGAGCAAATGGGCGAAGATATTTTGGAATATTGCATCAAAGCAGCGAGCGGAGAAGTGATTCCAAAAGCTGTTTTGCTTAATCAGGATGATTTTATCCCCTGGAAAAGAGGCGTAAGTCTTTAGCTGGGAGTTCAGAGTCAGGAGTCCGAAGTCTAGAGTCTAAAGTTCAAACCTCCTATTTGAAGTCCGTCATTGCGAGGAGGTACGACGAAGCAATCTTTATTACTGAATGAGATTGCTTCGTTCCTCGCAATGACGACAATACAATTAAAACAAAAAATTCGTGGGCTGTGTCTTCACAACCACATCAAAAAAATATGATATAAAAGATTGGCGATTTGAAACATTTAAATCGCCCGTCTAATGTCTCAAACCTTAAAGAATGAAACCTTTTTTAGACGAAAATTTCCTTTTGCAAAACGAAACAGCTGAAAAGCTTTATCATGATTTTGCAAAATCGTTACCCATCATCGATTACCACAACCACCTAATTCCTGAGCAAATTGCAAATGATAAGCAATTTGAGAATATTACGCAGGTTTGGCTGGCGGGCGATCACTACAAATGGAGAGCCATGCGTGCCAACGGTGTGGATGAAAAATACATCACCGGCGATGCTTCTGATTTTGAAAAATTTGAGAAATGGGCAGAAACTGTGCCTTATACTTTGCGCAATCCATTATACCATTGGACACATTTAGAGTTACAAAGATATTTCGGTATCACGGATATTTTATCTGGAAAAACTGCTCGCAAAATTTACGATGAATGTTCTGCAAAGTTGCAAACGCCAGAATATTCGGTTCGTGGTTTATTAGCAAAAATGAATGTGGAAGCCGTTTGTACTACTGATGATCCATTGGATAGCTTGAACTTTCATCAACAGTTAGCTGAAGAAGGCGTGGCTTTAAAAATGTTGCCTGCTTTTCGTCCGGATAAGGCGATGAACAGTGACGATGTTGCTGGCTTGAATGAGTATATCGATAAATTAGAAGGTGTAGTAAACACCACTATTACCAATTTTCAGGATTATATTGATGCTTTAAAAAGCCGCCACGATTATTTCGCTGAAAATGGTTGCTCGGTTTCGGATCATGGCTTAGAGCAAATTTATGCTGAAGATTACACCGACGAAGAGATTTCTACCATCTTCGATAAGATCCGCAGTAAAGAAAATATATCTTACGAGGAAAACCTGAAATTTAAATCAGCTATGCTGATTTATTTTGCAGAGTGGGATCATGAAAAAGGTTGGGTGCAGCAATATCACTTGGGCGCCCTGCGTAACAACAATGCCCGTATGTTGCGCCAGTTAGGCCCGGATACAGGATGGGATTCTATTGGCGATTTTAGCCAGGCGAGAATGCTTTCTAAATTCTTAAATCGTTTGGATAACCAGGATAAGTTGGCGAAAACCATTATCTATAATCTTAATCCGGCAGATAATGAATTAATTGCTACGATGATCGGTAACTTCAATGATGGTTCGGTTGCGGGTAAAGTTCAATTTGGTTCTGCCTGGTGGTTTCTTGATCAAAAAGATGGCATGATAAAGCAACTGAATGCCTTATCAAACATGGGGCTTTTGAGCCGCCTGGTTGGTATGCTTACAGATTCACGTAGTTTCCTTTCATTTCCTCGCCACGAGTATTTCAGAAGAATTGTTTGTAACCTGTTTGGAGAAGATGTTGAGAATGGGGAATTGCCAAATGATATCGACTGGGTGGGCAAGATAGTGCAGGATATTTCGTATTTTAACGCAAAAAATTACTTTACTTTTTAACCAAAATAGGGCTTTTTAAAGGAAATTGTTAGAATCCAATCGTTTCAATCGATTTCCCTAAATTTTCATTCAGTTAATGGAAATTAGATAATTAAGCCGTGCAAACAAAAATGAGTGACCAAATATCATCCTTAGCAAAACAAGGAGAAAAAGTTTTAAGTTTTGGAGAAATCCTGTTGCGCATTTGCCCGGATATGGATGGGCAATGGCTTAAGGAAAGTAAACTTCCGTTTTATGTAGGTGGAGCGGAGTTAAATGTGGCCACAGCTTTGGCACTTTGGAATGTTCCGTCGGCTTATCTTTCAGCAATGCCCGATAACTCGGTAACCAGAGAGATTGAAGATTACTTAAAAGTCCGTAACATCGATACATCGCCAATGGTTTTTCATGGCGATCGTTTGGGTTTATATTATCTTCCGAAAGGAAAAGATTTAAAAAATGCAGGGGTAATTTACGATCGGGCAAATTCTTCTTACGCCGACTTAAAAGTGGGCCAAATTAACTGGGATGAAGTTTTCAATGGTGTAACCTGGTTTCATTTTAGTGCCATTTGCCCAGCCATCAATCAATCAATTGCTGATGTTTGCCTGGAAGCTTTAAAAGCGGCTAGCGAACGGAATATTACCATATCACTTGATTTAAATTACCGTGCTAAACTTTGGAAATATGGTAAAGATCCAATTGATATTTTACCAGAACTCGCCAAATATTGCACATTGATTATGGGAAACGTGTGGGCGGCTAATAAAATGTTGGGTACGGCACTTCACGAAGATTTGTTACCAACAGAAGGTTATGCAAAGGAAACGTTACTGCAACAGGCAACAGATACGGCTAAAGAAATATTAAGTTTGTTTCCAGCATGTAAAGCTGTAGCCAATACTTTCCGTTTTGATTATGGGAAAGGCATCAGGTATTACACCGCAATTTATACTGAAGATCAGCTCACCGTATCTGAAGAATATGTTTCAGAAGAAATTTTAGATAAAGTTGGCAGTGGCGATTGTTTCATGGCAGGTTTAATTTATGGTTTTTATAATCATTTACCTGTTGAGGAAACATTGAACTTCGCAACCGCAGCTGCATATGATAAGTTATACATTCCAAGCGACGCGACAACCAGCACCGTAGCAGACATAGAAAAAAGAATTATACGCCATGATAAGTAACCAGCACAAGATTTTAGATGCCATTTTAGAGCAAGGAATGCTTCCACTTTTCTATCAGGATAGTGAGGCAGGAAGTATTGAAATATTACGCACTTTATACAATTCCGGCGTTCGCGTTTTTGAATATACCAACCGTGGAAAATCGGCTTTGCCAAACTTTAAAAAATTAAAGGAAATCCGCGATGCCGAAATGCCTGACCTTTATTTGGGAATTGGAACGATTAAAACAGCAGCTGATGCGAATGCATTTATCGAGGCCGGAACCGATTTCATCGTAGCACCAATCGTTAATCCTGAAGTTGCGGAAATTGCAAATAAAATTGGAATGCTCTGGATTCCGGGTTGTATGACACCCACAGAAATTAGCATTGCACAAGAGCATAAAGCCATGTTAATTAAAATTTTCCCGGCGAATATATTAGGTCCAGAGTTCATTTCATCCATTAAAGATCTTTTTGCCGGTCAATTATTTATGCCAACAGGAGGTGTCGAAATTAATCTGGATAACCTGAAAACCTGGTTTAAAGCCGGCGTTTGTGCAGTTGGTATGGGCAGTAAACTCATTAGCAAAGATGTAATGACAAAAGGCCTTTACGAGGAATTAGCCGAAAACACCAAACTAGCGCTTGATTTAATAAAGCAGAGTAAATAACCTAACATACCTAACCAAAATGAACCAACCCAAAGTAGGCAATTACAGATGGACAATATGTTTACTCCTGTTTCTTGCTACCACCATAAATTACTTAGATCGACAGGTACTTTCGTTAACATGGACAGATTTTATTAAACCAGAATTTCACTGGGATAATAACGACTATGGAAATATTACCGCCTTATTCTCTATATTCTATGCCGTATCTATGCTTTTTGCTGGGCGTTTAGTAGATAAATTAGATACCAAAAAAGGTTTTTTATGGGCAATTGGGGTATGGTCAGTGGGTGCTTGTTTACATGCCTATTGTGGCATTGCAACCGCTGGAATTATTACCGGCGACTGGTTTGTAGGTTTTGAAGGGGCCAAAGAAGTTATTGGACGAATAAACGATACCGGAATGGTAGTTTCGGTAAGTGTTACTTTATTCATCTTTGCAAGATTTGTATTAGCAGTTGGAGAGGCTGGAAATTTTCCTGCAGCCATTAAAGCTACTGCCGAATATTTTCCTAAAAAAGACCGGGCATTTGCGACCAGTATTTTCAATGCCGGTGCAACGGTGGGCGCATTAGCCGCTCCAATTACCATTCCATTTATAGCAAAAGCTTATGGATGGGAAATGGCTTTCATAATTATCGGTGCTTTAGGTTTTGTTTGGATGGGACTTTGGGTTTTTGTGTATAACAAACCTGAGTTGCATAAAAGAGTTAGTCCTGAAGAATTGGCTTACATTCAGCAAGATGTAATCAACGACAGAAAGTTGGCTGATTACGTGGAAGAAACCAAAGAAAAAGTATCTTTTATTGATTGCTTTAAATACAAACAAACCTGGGCATTTGCTTTTGGTAAGTTTATGACAGATGGTGTTTGGTGGTTCTTTTTATTCTGGACGCCAGCGTACTTAAAATCTGTTTATGGAATGGATTCTACTCAAAGCGCACTGCCATTATTTGTGCTTTACATGATCACCTTACTTTCAATCATCGGCGGTTGGTTGCCAACCTATTTTGTTGATAAAAAAGGAATGAACCCTTATGAGGGAAGAATGAGAGCCATGTTAATTTTTGCCTTTTTCCCGCTTTTAGCTTTAGCAGCGCAGCCACTTGGTCACATTACTTATTGGATTCCTGTAATCATCATCGGTATCGCCGGTGCAGCACACCAGGCTTGGTCGGCCAATATTTTTTCTACCGTAGGTGATATGTTTCCTAAGAAAGCAATTGCTACCATCACCGGTATTGGTGGTATGGCCGGTGGTATTGGTTCATTCATTATCAATAAAGGCTCAGGTTTGCTGTTCGATTACACCGGCAAAAATGAAATCGTTTTTATGGGTTTCAAAGGTGAAGAAGCCGGTTATTTCATCATCTTTTCGATTTGTGCCGTGTGTTATCTTATCGGCTGGACGGTGATGAAAACACTGGTACCAAAATATAAAGTGATAGAACTAGCATAATACACTGAAGATCCGGGTTTAACTAGCTATGGATCTCCAGCTTTGAAATAAATCTATAGTTAAACTATGGATTAACACAATTATAAACCTAATAACCAACCAAATTGAGCACAACTTTAAATCTCGAAAGTATTTTCGTTGAAGAAAGCCAAATTCCGGAGGAATTTCGGCTCAAAGAAGAAATCAATCAAAAAGAGTTTCTCTCCAATGGAGAAATGAAAACGTGGACCGGGCCTTTCAATGAGGTCTTTTCTCCAGTTTGCGTGAAAACGCCTGAAGGCTATAAACGTAAACGGATTGGTAGTTTTCCGGTATGTACCGAAAAAGAATCCACTGAGGCATTGGATGCTGCTGTAGCCGCTTACGACAATGGTCGTGGACAATGGCCAACCATGAGTGTTGCAGATCGCATCACCTGTGTTGAAAATTTTACGCATAAGATGCTGGAACAAAAAGAAATTGTTGCCAAGCTAATTATGTGGGAAATCGGTAAGTCTTATGCCGATTCTATTAAAGAGTTCGATCGTACGGTAGAATACATCTATGCCACGATTGATGCTTTGAAAGATATTGACAGACAATCTTCACGTTTTGAAATTGAGCAGGGAATTGTAGCACAGGTTCGTCGTTCACCACTAGGGGTAGTACTTTGTATGGGTCCGTTTAATTATCCTTTAAATGAAACTTTTACAACGTTGATTCCTGCTCTGATTATGGGCAACACGCTTTTATTCAAACCACCGAAACATGGTACATTATTACATTACCCGTTATTGGAGGCTTTCCGTTCGAGCTTTCCAAAAGGTGTTGTAAATACGATTTACGGTCGTGGAAATACGATTGTTCCCGGCTTGATGAAATCTGGAAAAATTAATGTATTGACATTAATTGGCTCAAGCAAAGTAGCAAACGAGTTGAAAAAATTGCATCCAAAAGTAAACCGCTTAAGGGCAATTTTAGGTTTAGATGCTAAAAATGCGGCCATCATCACCAAAGATGCTGATTTGGATTTGGCTGTTTCAGAAACCGTTTTAGGCTCACTTTCTTTTAATGGTCAGCGTTGTACCGCTCTTAAAATTGTTTATGTACACCGCAGTTTGGCGCAAGAGTTTTTGAAACGCTTATCTGCTGAAGTAGAAAAGCTAAAATTCGGTATGCCATGGGAAAAAGGTGTAAACTTAACGCCGCTACCAGAATTGAACAAACCTGAATATTTGAAAGATTGTATCGACGATGCCATTTCACATGGCGCAAAAGTAGTGAACAAGAATGGTGGACAAACTTTCGAAACTTTCGTTTATCCGGCTATTGTTTATCCTGTAAACAGCAACATGAAATTATATCGTGAAGAGCAATTCGGTCCAATTGTTCCGGTTGTTCCTTTTGATGATTTGGAAGAACCAATTGAATACTTGATTGGCTCACCTCATGGACAACAAGTGAGTATTTTTAGCAGCAACGCCAATGTTATTTCATCTTTAATTGACCCATTGGTGAATCAGGTAAGTCGTGTAAACATCAATTGCCAGTGCCAACGCGGTCCGGACGTGTTCCCTTTTACTGGCCGTAAAGATAGTGCGGAAGGAACACTTTCTGTAGTGGATGCTTTACGCTCATTTTCCATCCGTTCATTAGTGGCCACTAAATTTACAGATGACAATAAAAAGTTACTGAATGAAATTGTGAATGGAAACGATTCTAACTTCTTAAGTACAAAATATATTTTCTAGAAAAAGTATCAATAAATAATGCCGCAGATTTGCAGATTAAACCTGCGAATTTGCGGCTTTTTTCTATAAATTATGTTCGTCGAAACTCGGTTCAAGCTGCTCATCGAACTCGCACACAAAGATGGCTATCTTTATTTCAAATGTTTCGCTAAACCTAATTTACTTTCTCTCATCCCCTGCACCGCAAGGCCGGCAATTTCTTTGGCACCATCTGGGCTTAAGTGCGTATCATCTTTCTTCCCTTTAGGGTAATTTACGTGACCGGAATCGACATGAAGGAATAACTTAACGGAACCTTGATCGCCTAAGCGATTGAGCAGACTTTCAGTTTTCAACAGCATATCAATTAACGGGACTTTTAAAGAATCAGCAACTTTGCGTGTTACTGCCGGATAACCGCCATGAGAATCAACTAATACCCCGTTTTTGAAACTTCGTCTAGAGATAGGCGTAAGCAAAACTGGTATCGCCTTCTTACTTCGGGTTTCGTTTACATAGTTAACAAGGTTGATTTTAAAATCGTCCAGCGTAACACCCACAGTTGGTTTATCAACCTTTTCGTCGTTGTGGCCAAACTCTATAAAAACATAATCCCCAGCTTTTAGCTGATCAAGTATGGGCTGCCAACGATTTTCAGCTCGGAAAGATTTTGTACTTCTGCCATTTAAAGCCCGGTTATCTACTTTTACATCATCCTTAAAAAAAGCTTGAAGCACCATTCCCCAACCTGTTTCCGGGTAGGCTTTTTCAGATTTATTGGCCGCAGTTGAATCTCCTATAATGTAAAGTGTAGTCTGTTTTCGCGATAAAGTAAAGGCACTAAATATCGCTGCACCAAACAATAAAACGAGGCAAAGTTTAAATTTCATATTAGTTGTTTTTTAATGGAGTCCATTGATCGGCGCCTCCAAGTATATTTTTCAGTGTATAGGTTTTCGCTTCTTTTTCCGATAACTGTTTCGTCCACGATAGCCGGGTTTTTGGAGAAGCACCAGGCCCGGAGCTCTTAAATTCAGCGTAAAAAGTAGTTTGTTCTTTGTCAGGAAACATTTTGTCGCCTTTCCATGGATTCCATCCTTCGGGAACAATATGCTTTCCTAAGTCGCAGTTTATAAAAACGGTTTTGGCATAAGGCCGCCAGGGTCGGCCGAGATAGGCCTTTTTTACAGCGCTGTCTGCAACAATTTTACAGCTTAAAAAAACAAAGCCATATGGCTGATTTTTCGAGGTCGAAGCCGCCGTGAGGTAAGAATCACTCAGGTTTTTAACGGTGCAGTTTTGGAATACTGCTGTAGCCTTCCCGAAGATAAAATCCGTTGTCCCTTCAATAAAACAATCCTGGTAAAACTGTCGGCTGTTTGCCGTGGCGGCATAAAGTGTATCCTGATTTCCGAGGATGTTGCAATGCTTTGCTACAAAACGATCGCCCTCTACATGTAACGCCACTGCCTGCCCAACCCGTCCTGCTGAGTTTACAATGCTTAAATTTTCGAGCGTAACATCATTGCCCTGAATTAATACCGTATATGAAGTGTAGGTAGACATTTTTGCCAGACCAAACGCATCTAATCCGTTAGCAACAACCTTTCCCGAATAATCATTATTGGTAATGATGGTTTGATCTTTACTCTCCCCAATCAGTTTTATTTTTGTCTTCCAGGAAGGGATAACAATCTTCTCCCGATAAATTCCATTTTTGATATTAATGGTAACTTCTTTCTCACCTAAATCTCTGATCGAGTTTATGGCCTCCTGAATGGTTTTGTAATTTCCATTTCCTTGCTGTGATACCGTAATTTCTGAAGGGTATTTGGGATCCTGAGCGTTAACCTTACTAAATAATAATAGCAATAAAGTCAAAGCTGCATATTTAACTGAGTGGGATAGCATCATGTTATAAATGTAAAACCTACAATTTATATTTCAATAAAAAAGGGCAGATAAAATCTGCCCTGTAGAATATATAACGGGACTAATTTCTCCAACGGGGATCGCCGATTCCATTTGTTTTCAAATCTGACTGGCTAATGGTAAAATTACCTGCAGCTACATTTGTAAAACCAGGATTCAAAGTTGTGAAAGTACCTGTATCATACTTTGCACCAGCTGTTGCACTTCCGGAAATATATGTTGCCGAATTAAAATAGTTATTGCCTGTAAAGTTTGCCGGTACAATGATCGTTGAGGCTTGGTTAGTCAAGATTCCACCAGAATTGGCTACAATATTTTTCGAAAAATAAATTTCATGTTTAGCTAAACGCACATAAAATAGTCTGTTGGCCGCACCATTGGTTATACCGTTTAGTGTATTGGTGGCTACCGTAATGACTGATGTGAATGCCGGGAAGTTGGTAGAGCCTGTTGGATCCATCCGGAAAAAATCTCTAGCTATAACAGAGTTATAAACTGTGTTATTGGAGAAGTTTAGCGTTTTCGCTAATCCTGCCCTGAAATCAATAAAATCGCCACCGTTACATTCAATGTTGCTGATCAGGTTGCCCTTGATGGAAACCGATTCAATTAATGCTTTTACATTGACATAGATAAAACCTTTGGTGTAGTTTCTGATGTTACAATTTTCTACGGCCAGATTTCCGTAGGCAGCATCCAGGGCATCATCATATATAATTGTTTGGTTACCGTTCAAAGCGCCTGTACCATCAATATCTAAATCTTTTAATGATAAACCGGCATTCGATTTCATTCTGAAAACTATCCCTTTTACAATGGGCTTATCTGTTGGCCTCGCACCTTTAATCGAAATAGATTTGGAAACCAACACATCAGCATTTACAGTGTAAGTACCCGGGAAAAGTGCAAAAACATCACCAGCGTTTGCATTAGCTATTAATGTTATCAGATTATCTGCTGGGGTGACCGCAATGGCACCTCCCAGATCAAGTAAGGTTGTAAAGGTAATGGATCCCCTAACTTTTGTCCCATTCAGTAATTTAGCCGTGTAGGAAGTTTCTCCTGTTAAACCTGTAATTACCGCCTCACCTGCTGCTACTTCTGCAGCGGTAACGTTGCGTGTAATATTACCAGGCATTAGCGTAATGGTAGTTGCCGCTTGCCCGGCGGGCCAGTTAAGCACCGCTGAAGTTGCTGTTAATTTTGCCGTATTTACCGCCTGAAAAATTTGTTCGGCATCAGTTTTTGCCGTTGCGGTAACATATTTTGAGTCTGTAACGCCTTCCCCTATTGCTTTAACCCGAATCGCGTATTGCGTATCGCCCGCAAGGCCAGTAACGGTATAAGGAACCTGTAAGAAGGTAATGTCACTAACGGTTTTTACTGGAGTACCTGAAAAATCAGGCGTTTCAAAAACCTCGATCGTATAGGTCTTGGCATTGTTTACCGCTTTCCATGTTAATCGGATTCCTGTTTTATCCACAACAGTAGCGGTTAAGCCTGTTGGCGAGAACGCCCTGTCAACCTGCAGCTTTGTAATTTCTTCAGTAATGTTATCCTTACAGCCTGAAAAACCGAATACAGTTAGCAGACAGAAAAATAGGGTATATAGATTATTTCTATTCATAGCACAATTCATTATAGATTCAGGTTTTTATTATTTAACAGTCCATTTGATGAGTCGAGGAAAACCTGCCAAATCGGCCAAACTTGTTGTGCATTCGGATCTTTAACCGCTAAAGCATCCCAATAGGTTGAGGCATCACCTGAAGCAGCCAGCGACCAGGTTTTGTTTGAAGTATAACCTAATGCCGCTCCCTGGGCATCGGTATCGCCATAATTCAAGCCATAAATTTCAACGGTTTCTCCATTGGCAGCCGTTTTGTAATAAATTTTCAAAGGTAATGCTGCATACTTGCCTTGCCTGTTTTCCAATTGCTGTAACTTGGTTTTAGCCTCCGCAATTTTAGTATTTAATAAATTCCAGCGGATCAAATCACCCTTCCTTAACATTTCACCAGTAAATTCCAGGGCTCTTTCATTTACAATAGCATTAAAAAAAGCCTGCTTAGATGCCGTTGCAGCAGCCATGAATGTGGTTACCTTGGCAGCATTGCCCGGGAAAGCACGATCACGGATCATTTTCAAATAAGGTGCCGCTGCCGCTGGACCATCCAATTCATTAATGGCTTCAGCAGCCATTAAAACTACATCAGCATAACGCATATACATCCAGTTCAAACCGTCATCATTTGTAGAGGTTACCCTTCTTTTCATCCACTCATAACGGTATTTACCGAAATATAAACGTCCTAAACTCGAAGGTACCTGATAGCCGCCAGTATCGCCGGTCCCACCATCCCACTCATACGGAACAACTGTCACATCTCTCCTCACATCGCCAGTTTCGTACTCGTAAAGCATAATTGGGTTTGGTCCGTTGGTACCACCTTTATTTTGTCCAGTATATTTATCGGTTTTTAAATGTTTAACACCTAAATCAAAAATTACCCGACCCCTTCCCTCGCTAAAAGGAATTTCCCAGATAGACTCCAGGCCTGCAGCACCTGCTTCTTCATTTAATTTTCTGAACACTTCCTCAAAACCCAGCAAGCGCAGTTTGCCACTGTTAATGATATCGACACATTCTTTTTTGGCAATGGCGTACATTTTATCTTTTGATAATTCCGCATCCGAGCTTAGGCGAACTGTTCCATCTAATCGCTGAGCATAACCACCAGCGGCCAATGCCAAACGAGCTCTTAACCCTTTCGCAAAAGCCTTACTCACCCGCTCCACTTTGGCTGTTGTGGCGTTATCATTTGGCCATGGCAGGTAGCCTGCAGCCTCATCCAAATCCTTTAAAAGCTGTTTGTAAATTATATCTCTGTCGTTTCTGGCTAAATAAGTCGTTGCCGTTGTAATCGGCTCGAAACGGGCAGGTACATCGCCCCAACCTTTAATTAAGTCGTTGTACAAAACAGCACGAAGGGTTAAAATTTCACCTAAAATTTGTGCCATTTGCGGACTGCTTTCGATTTTGCCGTAGGTTCTAATCCCTCTGATGGCCAGATTTGCCCGCTCAATGCCTTCATAAAATTTTGCCCATGCATTATTATCGGTATTCATTTGCCCGTTGTTCACATTGGCATTGTAATTTGATAACCTCGATTTATCATCTGATGTGGCTTTTAATGCATTGTTTACTTCAGTATCATTGTTTATCCCATAAAAAACAAGGAAACGACCACGGTAAGAATTGGTCTCGCCAAAAGACTGAATAATTCCGGCAACGGCTCCTTCTGCCAAACCAGGAGTGGCAAAAATAACCGATTCATCTAACGACGATTTTGTTGGCGCATCCAATGCTTTTTTGCAGCTGTTTAAAGTTGTAATCCCTGCAACCATGAACAGGATGTATATAATCTTTTTCATCTTCTTAATAATTAGAAATTAACATTCAATCCAAATACGAACGATTTGCTTTTTGGATAGGCAGAGTAATCTACGCCCGGTGTTAAATTAGTTCTGCGTCTGGTAGAAACCTCCGGATCAAATCCTGTATAATTGGTTAATAACCATAAATTGTAGGCGGACGCATAAACCCTTAGTTTTTTCATTTTCAGCTTTTCCGAGATTTTTAAAGGTAGGGTATAACCTAATGTTAAGGTTGATAAGCGTAAAAACGAGCCATCTTCAACCGCCCAATCGCTAAGTACAAAGGTTTTCATATATGGCGACCATAATGTGGTATTTGCATTCATCGCAGTCAACTCTGCCGGATCGTTGCTAATTGTTCCATCTGGCCGAAGGTTATTCCAGCGGCTGCCGCTTGCCATGGTAGAAATCATATTTCTCGAACTGTATTTGCTGGTTGAGGTATATTCGATTTTATTGGCATTGTAGATATCGTTTCCATAACTCCAGTTGAAATAGGCCCCAATATCAAAACCATAGATGCGGGAGTTAACCGAAAAACCACCGGTGTTTAAAGGATTTGCATTTCCGATTACTGTACGATCTGATAAATCAATTTTACCATCACCTGAAAGATCTTCTATTTTCATCGATCCCGGACGAAGTGCGCCGATAAATGAAGTGGCATCAACAACGCCTGGTTTTAATGTCCAGGTGCCTGTTGTGGCATTATATCCTGAAAAATCAGAAACTTCATATCTTCCTGCATTGCGGTAACCAAAAATTCTGCCTACTGAAGCGCCTTCTTCTACTAAATAATCTACACCAATTTCAGTAGATGCCCAGCCAGACTGGCCGTTGATGTTTTTGATTGAACCAAGTGACACAACTTTGTTCCTATTAAAGTTGATATTCGCATTGAAACTTAAATCGAAATTGGTTTTTCTAATGGCATTCCAGTTTAGGGAGAATTCCAGTCCTTTGTTTTGGGTTTCTCCAATGTTGCGGTATTGGAAATCATAGCCCGTTCCCGACACAGGGAATTGTAGTAATAAATCTTTAGTCCTGTTCAGATAAGCATCAACAGTACCCGTAACTTTTGAGTTGAATAACGAAAAATCTAATCCAATATTTTTAGTTACTGTAGTTTCCCATTTCAAATCTGGGTTAGCCATTGTTTTTGAAGCTGCCCAATAGTTGTTGAAACCATTAACCCAAGTGGTAACTGAGTTTTGGAAAGTTTGGTTCATTTGTCCCGGAGGAATATTGTTGTTCCCTGCTGTACCATAACTTGCCCGTAATTTTAAATCAGTTAACCATGATTTAGTTCCTTTCATGAAGTCTTCCTGAGAAATTCTCCATGCTCCGGAAACAGACGGAAAGTAACCCCACTGATTTTCAGGAGAAAATTTCGATGAGCCATCGGCCCTGAAGGTAGCGCTCAACAAATATTTGCCCATAAAATCGTAATTCGCTCTTCCAAAAAATGAAAGTAGTTTGTCATCGGGAGAAAAGTTGTTATCAATAGCATTGGCTTTTCCCTGCGTAGTTAAAACCCTGGCATCCTGAAAGCCAAATGATTTAGGAAAACCATGAACCACATTGGTTAAAATCCCCAGTTCTGTTTTGATAAATTCCTGTCCCAATAGCACATTTAAGTTATGATCTTTACCTAAAACCTTACTGAAATTGTAATTAAGGGTGTTTGTATTTCTGATGCTGTTTCTATTTGTATTGGTTAAAATCAAAGCAGGAAGATTTTGATTTTCAGCAGAAGGCACATTTCTAACATAATAGGTTGTTGTGCCATAAAAACGATCCATGTCATTTCTAAAGCCATCATAGCCAACTTCTGACCGCAATCTTAAATTCTCAATAATATCGTAACTGATTGCACCATTGATATTGTATGTTTTGCGGTGAACATATTGATCATTATCCGAAATGGAGATCAATGGGTTGTAAAGGTTAAATTCATCATCAGTTTCTGTTGTAGTGGTTAAACCCGGCACCGGAAAAGATGGATATAACATCGCGTTTTTTAAACGTGAATCGGCTGAAGAAACTTCATTCTGTTCGTTAGCACCACCACCTTTAGTCTTCGTATCTGCATACCTCAAACCAAAATCGAGCGTAAGTCCTTTATACAATTTATGGTTGAGCTTAAAGTTGATATTTTGTCTTTCAAACTCTGAAAGCTGCATTATTGCTTTATCTTTCACGAAGCTATGGCTCAGGCTGTATTTAGTTTTATCGCCACCGCCGCTGATATTTAAATTCTGGTTAAACGTAGTTCCTGTACGACCGAAAATAATCTCCTGCCAATCATTCGCAGGCACATTTCCATACAAATCAATGTCTTGAAAATTGCCAAAATACTGTGTGTAATCATTTGGGGTTTTATCTAAAAGTGCCCGTTCATATTGCCAGGTTACGTAATCCAAAGGAGATAATACATCAAGCTTATTTGCCAGTTGCTTAACACCGGTAAATACATTATAGCTCACTGATGTTTTGCCATCTTTGCTGTTTTTGGTAGTGACTAAAATCACACCGTTTGCACCTCTTGAACCATAAATAGCAGTAGAAGAGGCGTCTTTTAATACATCGATGGTTTCAATATCCTGCGGAGCAATATCGGCTATAGATGCCACAGGGAAGCCATCAACGATATATAATGGTGAGTTATCGCCAGTGATCGAACCGCCTCCACGAACGCGAACCACTAAATCTGCATCTGGAGATCCTTCAGTAGAGGCAATGTTGATACCAGCCACACGACCTTGAATGGCTTCCAATGCTGATGATACTGGCGCTGCCGCTATCACATCGGCACCAACTGATGATACCGCACCGGTTAAATCCTTTTTACGCACTACACCATAACCAATATTTACGGTAACCTCTTGCAAGGTATTGGCATCCTCTTCTAGCGAAACATCGAGTTTGGTTTGCCCCGTAAGGGTGACGGTTCTGGTTTTGTAGCCAATATAAGTGAAGGTAACCACGCCACCATTTTGAGGGACAGTAATTTTGAACGTACCTTTTGCATCTGTGCTGGCACCTGTTTTGGAATCCTTAACGGTAACACTTACACCAACGAGTGGTTGTCCATCAGCCTTATCTTTTACCGTTCCTGTCAACTGCCTGGTTTGTGCCAGCGTTACGGAAAATCCAAAAAAAGATAGAAATGAAAAAACGAGTAAAACTCTGCTCATAAATTATGGGATTAAATAAAATATTTGGTTTTTAAAAAATTGCGCAATCGCTCGCACATAGAATTTAATTCTATTTCAACAGATTATTATGGGTTTATATTTGGTTAGATTGGTATAACAATTTTACAAACTTAAAATCGATTGTAGCCGATTTTAGGCAAAAAACTGTGCAAACGTTCCCAAAAACGTTGTTTTAACGCTTATTAATAGGCCGTTTGGAACAGGCTTAAAAGATATTTTTTTGTAACTTGTACGCATTACCAGAAAATGAGATTTGAAACTTCTACCATAAAAGACATAGCCAAAGCACTTGGACTATCTACTTCGACTGTTTCAAGAGCTTTGAGGGATCGTTATGAAATTAGCGAAGAGACTAAAAAGCTTGTTTTAGCTTATGCGGAGAAGGTAAATTACCGGGCAAATCCAATTGCCCGCAGTTTAAAAGAAAGAAGAAGTTATTCCATCGGGATCATTGTAAGTGAAATTGCAAACAACTTTTTTTCGCAGGTAATTAATGGTATTGAATCAATTGCCTATGATCGCGGTTATCATGTCATTATATCTCAAACACACGAATCGTACAAGCAGGAAAAACTTAACGTAGAGCATTTGGCATCTCGTTCCATTGATGGTCTTCTGATCGCACTTTCATCTGAAACACAGGATATTAATTATCTACGCGAATTGTATGCAAAAGGTTTGCCTATTGTTTTCTTTGATCGGGTACCGGAAGATTTTGCAACCCATAAAGTAATTGCCAATAACTTCAAAGGTGCTTTTGATGCCACAGAACATCTGATCCTTTCGGGGAAAAGAACGGTAGCGCACCTCACCAATTCGGAAAATCTTTCCATCACGAGAGAGCGACTAAAAGGTTATAAAGCTGCGCTGGCAAAATATCATATCGAATTCAAACCTGAACTTGTTAAATACTGCCAGCATGGTGGCATGCACAGTGAGGAGCTGGAACAGGCTGTAAAGGAACTTTTGCCCTATAAGCCTGATGGCATCTTCATTTCAAGTGACAGGCTAACCACCGGTTGCATCATGGCCTTGAAAAAAACAAACCCAGAAATTGCACACAAAATCGCGATTGCAGGATTTACCAATTCCAATCTGGTAGAACTTTTTTCTCCATCGCTAACATCTGTTAAGCAACCGGCATTCGAAATGGGACAGGTAGCTACCGAACTATTAATTTCGATGATTGAAGCCAAAAGACCCGTTACAGAATTTGAAACCAAAATATTAGATACTGAATTGGTAAGAATGCAGAAAATCCTTGGAAACAGATTTCTGTAAACACTTTAACCGGCGTTTTTGCCCTGAGCTCTTTTGAAATGTAAATTCTTCACTGATCATCCCGGATTTTAATCGCTCAATTTTACACTCCAAACTAATTACTACCTTTGCAACATGGTAGAAATCGTATTAAAAAAGGGAAAAGAAAAAGCTGCATTACAAAGACATCCATGGGTATTTTCTGGCGCATTGGAAAAAGTAAAAGGAAAACCAGCAAATGGTGAGGTGGTTAAAGTTTTCGCTTCTGATCACGAATTTCTGGCCTACGGCTATTACAACAGCAATTCTCGTGTAGCTGTTCGCCTTTTGGAATGGGATGAAACCCAAATCATTGATAGAACATGGTATGAGAGCCGATTGAAACAAGCCATCGCATCACGCCAGTTTATCCTTTCTGAACAAACCAATACTTGCCGTTTAGTTTTTAGCGAAGCGGATTTTTTACCCGGATTAATCGTTGATAAATATGCTGATTTTCTTTCTTTACAGATTTTAAGTTCGGGCATCGAAAGTGTGAAGAATGATATTGTTGATATTTTAAAAGCGCAACTTAAACCAAAAGGGATTTTTGATAAGAGCGACGCCACTGCCCGAACACACGAAGGTTTGCCTATTGAAAATGGCTTGCTTTGGGGCGAAAATCCACCTGAATTTTTAGAAGTTAAAGAGAATGGAATTGCATACAACATCAACATTGCTGAAGGTCAAAAGTCTGGTTTCTATTGCGACCAACGTGATAACCGAAAAATTTTAGCCAGTTATACGAAAGGCAAAAAAGTACTGGACTGTTTCAGTTACAGTGGCGGATTTAGTTTGAACAGTTTGGCCAATGATGCAGCAGCTGTAACCAGTGTGGATAGCTCAGCACTGGCGGTAGAAACACTACAGCAAAATGTTGCCCTGAATAAATTCGATCCAAAGAAAGTAACATCCATTCAATCTGATGTAAATAAACAACTTAGAGCGTTTAAAGAGGCGGGAGAATTATTTGATGTGATTGTTCTTGATCCACCAAAATATGCACCGTCACGTTCTGCGTTAGATAGAGCAGCAAGAGCTTATAAAGATTTAAATAGATTAGGCATGCTGCTTTTAGAAAAGGGCGGATTATTGGCTACGTTTTCTTGCTCTGGCGCTGTAGATATTGAAACTTTTAAACAGATTATCGCCTGGGCTGCACTCGATGCAGGAAAAGAGGTTCAAATTATTAAACAGTTTTGCCAACCGGAAGATCATCCCGTTAGAATTTCATTTTCTGAAGGAGAATATTTAAAAGGATTGCTGTTAAGGGTTTTGTAAATGTCGGTTATTGCCATGGAAACTTGCTTTTAATTTTCCGTGATCTTGGTGTTTCCGCGGCAAATTCCATTTGTGCGAAAGCGATTCTAGTGTAAATGATTCGTGAAACACGAAATGCTATTTACACGCTCGTTAGAAACGAGCGTGGGCTTCGGTATTAAGATTTGAAAAATTCCAATTATAACCACGGAAGCACGGCAGTCATGAAAGCTCATTATTAATCTCGGTGTTAACCGCTTAACTTATATCTCCTCCGAGTTTTGAGGCAAGCGATCATACTCACCTCTCCAGGCGTAAAAGCCGAAAATCATCAATCCTAAGCTAATTGGCAAGAAAATGAAAAGAATAATTCCCCACTGCAACATGGTGTTGGTTCTTTCAATATCAGTGTGGGTTAGTCCGACTTTTTCAACAGCTTGGATAAACAGAAAGGTCATCGCAACAGGCCCGAGAATCATCCAGATTAATCCTAAAAATTTCTTTATCGTGTTCATGTTTACAGTATTAATCGTTAATGCTTTCGTCCTTTTTGTTCGACAAATAAATTGTTCCAATAATTAAACTTAATGTTGCAATGCCAATTGGATACCACAAACCAGAAAGTGGTGTGGAACCTGAAAAACTTGCAATTAATGTTGCAATAAAAGGCACCAATCCCCCGAACACGCCATTGCCAATATGATAAGGTAGCGACATAGAGGTATATCGTATTTTAGTTGGAAAAAGTTCCACTAAAAAGGCGGCAATTGGTCCATAAACCATAGTCACCAGTAAAATCTGAAAGAAAATTAAGCCTACAAATTTCCAGAATATAGGTGTTGGTAAAACTTTATCCTTTACTATTTCGGTACCGGAACGAATTCCTTGCTGAACCGAAACCGTATCAGTTTTCACCACACTGTACGACGCTCCGTTTTTCAATTGAACTTTTGTAGTGACCGTTCTTAAACTATCGGCAGTATTTGCAATTAAAACAGCACTTGATGGAGCCGTTTTAGCAGATAATATATCGCTTTGTTCAACTTTGCTGAAATCTGTATCATCTAAAAACGCCTGATAGATTGGGCGGTAGAAAACAATGCCCAGCAACATCCCACTCAGCATGATCCACTTTCGGCCAACCTTGTCACTCCAGGCACCAAAAATCACAAAGAATGGTGTGGCGAATGCAATTCCCCAAAGTAAAATATACCTCGAGTCGTTGAAATCAAGTTTACAAGTGTTTTCTAAAAAAGATTGGGCATAAAATTGCCCGGTGTACCAGATTACGCCCTGACCCATAGTGGCGCCAAAAAGAGCGAGCAACACCATTTTAAAATTCGACTTGTTATTAAAACTTTCTTTCAATGGATTTTTAGATACATTGCCTTCAGCCTTTAATTTAGAAAACATCGGCGACTCATGCATTTTCATCCGGATATAAATGGAAACCACTACCAGTAAGATGGAAAGCAGAAAGGGAATTCTCCAGCCCCAATCGCCAAAGGTTTCTGCACCTAAAATGTTTTTGGTAATTACAATTACACCTAAAGAAAGAAATAACCCAAGTGTTGCGGTGGTTTGAATCCAACTGGTAAAAAAGCCTCTTTTGTTTTTAGGCGCATGTTCTGCCACATAAGTTGCAGCACCGCCATATTCTCCGCCAAGCGCTAAACCCTGCACCAAACGCAAAATCAAAACTAATACAGGTGCAGCATAACCAATACTTTTATATGAGGGGATGAGTCCGATTAAAAAAGTAGATCCACCCATTAAAACCAATGTTAAAAGGAACGTATATTTCCTTCCAATTAAATCCCCTAAACGGCCAAAAACTAAAGCTCCAAATGGGCGAACAATAAAACCTGCTGCGAATATAGCCAGTGTATTGATTAACGCAGAAGCGCCTGCATCTTCAGGAAAGAGTTGATGACCAATAATAACGGCTAAACTTCCAAAGATGTAAAAGTCGTACCATTCAATTAGGGTTCCAAGTGATGATGCACCAATCACTTTAAAGATATTATTCTTCGGTAAAGTTTCGCTCATGAGATGTTAGGAATATTTGGTTTCCCAATATAAACATTTGCATGACAATCAGCAACCTGCACCGTCTGTGATTAAATTTGTTACGTTTGCAAACATTTCAGCCTCTGCTTTGTATTTTCATTTTCCAATAAACATATATGCTTTTAATACAAAACATTAGACTCAGTAGAATTTTACGAAATACCTGGCATGTTGATCTGATTATGATCGCCTCCTGTACTGCCGCCTACTTCATTAGGGAATATTTAATTGCACATCACTTTGTTATTCCGACTATTATCCCAACTGTGTTGGGTACTGCAATTGCATTTTTCATTGGTTTTAATAATAATCAAGCTTATGACCGGTGGTGGGAAGGCCGGAAAATTTGGGGAGCTATCGTAAATGATTCAAGATCATTCGCCAGGGCCTTGCTGAATTATATTGATGAAGATCCTGTTTCGGCTAAACGAATGATTTATCGCCACATCGCTTTTTTATATGCTTTGAAAGCAAGTTTAAGGGGTGCAGTTGACGAAATTTATATAAAATATTTATCTGAGGAAGATTTAAAGGAAGTTGCGAAGCATACCAATGTTCATAACGCAATACTGAACATTCAATCGAGAGATTTACAAAAGCTTTCCAAAGCCAACCAAATTGACGGTTTCAGATTTATTGAAATTAATGAAATGCTGGTGAGGTTTTCTGACTCGATGGGAATGAGCGAACGAATTAAAAACACCATTTTTCCTACAACTTATACGTATCTGACGAAAGTGTTTATCTGGCTGTTCGTAGTTACCTTTACGCTGGTAATTAGTCAGGATGCCGGACCTGCATCTATATTTCTTGGCTGGTTAATTGGTTTTGTGTTTGTCTCAACGCAAATTAATGGAATGAGTTTGGTTAATCCTTTTGAAAACAATTCGGCAGGCGTTCCTCTAAATCAAATTACCCGGACAATAGAAATCAATCTGTTGCAAATGCTGGAAGAAACGGATATTCCGGAGCCAATTAAACCCATTAACGAAGAATATATTCTTTAGTGTTTAACCGTTTTCTTTCCAATCCAAATGAGTAGGATAGAAAGCAACCAAAAAAGCACTACACAAAAAAATGCATTCAGAAATGCTTTGGGATAGCCTAGGTTGACAACATCGATAAATGGGTAGGGATATAAATTAATCAGATAACCCCGGATTACAATAAACACAATATAGGCTATTGGGTAAAGTAACCAGGTTATCGCACTTTTATAGGCTAACTTAGTTTTATCAACAAAGAAAATCCAGAAACCCAAAAAAATAAGCGGACTGGCAACGTGTAGAAGTTCATCGGCTATTCTCGCCCAGCCCGTGGGATGTAATAAACCACGTAACAAAACATTGTAGATCAGCCCGACCACTAAAATATATACTGTTAACGCCGTAAGGGTAGATGACTTGGAAAAAAAGACACCTAAATTTTTCTCTTTCGCCAACCAAAGGGACAGCAAACAGAATCCCAACAAAATGTTTGTGGTAACCGTAAAGAAGGAAAGAAATAACTTAAGCGTTTCTATGAAATGGAAATTAGCCTGCTGCAAACTCACATAAAACTGCAATAGGATTGAAAACCAAATGATGACTGCGCCAAATGCGACATAAGTTTTTGAAGCGGGGGATGAAATCATGTTTAGAAATGTTGGAATACGCTTAGAAAACTAAGTTAAACATTTTATAAAAGCAGTTATTTAATTTCATTTAATAGTTTCTGTTCAAAGAGAATTGATTTTTCTTTAAACTCAGGATCGACCAATGAAAAATTTGCCATTGCCATTAAGATTTTACCGTTTTTCCCGATTAGGATATTTGATGGAAAACCATGATTAATATTAAGTTTCGAGATGGCTGCTTTAGATAAACTTACAATTTCATATCGGTATCCATTTTTCTTTTGAAATCGTTTTGCCAATGCTGGTGAATCATGAGTAATTCCAACAAAACGTACACCTTTTTTAGCATATTTGTCAGCTAAATTATTGAGTTCAGGCATTTCTGAAATGCATGGTGGGCAGCTTTCAAACCAAAAATTAATCACAGTTATTTGGTTTGTCAAATAAGATTTTAAGAACGCTTTTCGATTGGTTTTCAATCCTTTGAAATCAGGTAAATCTTTACCTGTCAAATCTTCAAAAAAAGTTTCCTGAGTAGCCCATTTAACTTCCTGTGCTGTTGCTGCTAACGTTAAAAGTAAAATGAAGATGGAAAGATAAATTTTCATTGCTGTTGATAAAGATAAAGCAAATTTAACAAGACCGTATAAAACAAAAAGCCTTACCGTAAAATTAGGTAAGACTTTCCATTCTTATCTTTTGACGATTTTCAGTGTGATTGGCTTATTTAAAAGTTACAGATCCGTATTCTGTTTTCACACTTACATTAGCGGTACCCCCACTTCCAATTTTGCCAGCATATTTTTTGTTTTCATCATCTTTGCTAACCAAACTAGAGGTAACGTTCGAACCATACTTGAATCCCGCATAAGAAGTTGAAACATTAAAGTTAGCATTAAAACGATCTGCAAAACCAATTCCAACACTCACATACTCACCCCCAAAAGTGAAGTTTTTACAGGCTGGCGTAATTTCACTCACGTTTAGTCTATTGTAATCCATATTGATGTTTGCATCACCGTTCAAAGTGCCCAGCGTAACATTTGAATACTCAGCATTCACGGCTAATTTTCCCGCTGATGCGATATTTAAATCGCCGTAAGCTTGTTTAACAACTGTATTTCCTTTCACCGTATTGATATTTACTTTGGCATATTCTGCACTCAATAACAGATTTCCGCCTATTGTTCCAACTGTTAAGCCTTTGCCATATTGTACCTTGATATCAGCTGATCTGCGAATGGTGTTGATATTCACACCTACATACTCAGCATCTAACTCCAGTGTACCTACAGATCCAATAGTTACCGGGCCATTGTACTCATGTTTAACTACTGCAGCATTTAAATCCTGAATATCACATTTACCATACTGTACGTTGACGTAATTATTGGTATTGCTTAAATTGCCCGCAACCAAATTTCCGTATTGAACTTTTAAAGAAGTTGGACCTGAGAAGTTGCCCAACTCTACATTTCCGTATTGTTGTAAAACAGATAGCGGATTAGCTGATGGCATATAAACAACGTAGTTGATTTTAACTTCCCTTCTCCAGGTAGTTACGCCATTCCTAACGCCTCTGCCCCAACGTCCACCACGATCAGCCAGATTGGTTTTAATAGTAACCACATCACCATTTTTGTTGGCATCAATATTTACACCATCTAATAACTTCTGAACATCATTGTCAGAGTTACTGAAAGCTTTGATATCAATATCAACTTTCACTTCTTTTCGATCCCAGGTTTTTATCGTGATAGAACCATACTGATTGTTCAGGTTTACTTTATCACTATTATCTACACTGAAGGTTTTCGAGAAAGATTTCGACCGTTCTGCATCAGCTCCTGATTCAACATCTTGATTGACGCTAACCGTACTTTTTACTGAAACTGCTGCATAAGTATCATTTGATGCGTTTACCACCACGCTTTGTTGTGCATTCGTTTTTACGGCGATAAGAGCCAAAAGGCCTAAAAATATTCTTATTGTTTTCATGTTTGTTAATTGTTAAACATTTACAAGCTAACCTGCCGACCGGTTTTCAATGAAATGTAATGAGCGTATTCTATGGGTAATTAGTATTGAGTATCAGGCATTAAGATCTCAATCACTTCAACTTTTTACTTTATACTTTTCACTTTATACTTTATACTTCCTGCTAAATCTGGTTGACTCTTTTATAATCATCTACCTGATTAATGATGAGAAGCTGTTGTTTTAATAATTGCAATTGAATTTCGCGGTTTTTTACCATTGCTTTTACCACAAATGTTTGGTTGGGCGATGTTGGAAGTTCTAACCGTAACCTTTCATATTCCTCATCAAGTTTGGCTAAGTCAGCGGTAAACTTTTTATAAAGCTCCGGATTTGCCGAGGCGAAAATGGCCAGGCTATCTCTTTTTTCGGTTATTAATCCGGTAAAATGAACTTCTTTTTGTGCATAGGCTGCATTAACATCAGCGATTTCTAAATCTTTGTTTTGTAACCTTCCGGCGTACAACCAAACTATACCGAAAACCACTACGATACTTGCGGCCACACTCATCCATAAGTACAGCTTTACTGGTTTTTTTTTATTTTGCGCTTCCTGAATTTTTTTGGCATCTAGCTCCAGCTCAATTTTTGCCCATAGGCCAGCTGGTGGTTCCATAATGTCAAAAGCCTTCCGGTTTTCCTTAACAAAAGTTTCTAATCTATTATTCATCTCTCATCCCTTTCTGTTCTAAAATACTTTTTAATTTTTTCTTCGCCCTCATGTATTGTGTGCGACTTGTATTTTCACTAATTTTTAAAATATGTGCAATTTCTTCGTGGTCATAACCTTCTAACAAATACAAACTCAAAACCACTCTGTAACCATCTGGCAGTTCTGCAATCGCACTCCTCACTTCATCTGCCTGGAGTTTTACGTCATAGTCATCTGCCGATATTTCGTCTGGTAATTCAGCAATTTCATCTGTTCCAACAAATTCAAACTTGCGTTTACGCAGATAATTAATGGATTTGTTAATCACAATCTGTTTTAGCCAGAGTCCGAAGGTGGTTTCCTGTCTGAAATCTACAATTCGGGTAAATGCATCTAAAAAAGATTCCTGTAAAACATCTTCAGCTTCTTCTTCATAATTTAGAATTCGCAACGCGACATTATACATTGCCTTTGCATACAGTTTGTACAAATCAAACTGCGCTGCCCGGCTGCCCTGCATGCATGCTTTTACTAGCTCTAGGTTTTTATCTACGTAAACGGTCTCCAAAATTTTGAATATTCTGATTATAAGACATAAGGGATTTTAAAACGTTGCATCAAGGTAGAAAAAAAGTTAAAAGATATGTAGTTAGATTTGGATAGCATTAAAGATACCTAAAACTAAACATGCCGAAAGTATGGTATCTACATGAGAAATATTACATGAAATGCTATCATTTTTAATGTTGAGGAATTATATTTACAGTAGTCGAATTATATCACTCTATCTAAATTATGAAACCTTACCTCATCCTGGCGCTGCTATTAGTATCGTGCAAAATTCATTCACAGTTTAAAATAAATGGAAGTTTTGAAGAATTGGATAAAAACCGAATGCCTCGAGGTTGGCTGTTTTCTTTTTTCGATGCACAGAAAAAGGCATATCCTGTAAGGCTGGACAGCACAACAAAACACGATGGAAAGTACAGCCTTTTACTTGAGAAAAACGGAACAGAAGCAGAATTTGGTGTGATTGATTATCCAATTACTCAAGTTTTTGAAGGAAAGACGATAGAGTTAAAAGCCTATATCAAAACAGAAAATGTAAGCAAAGGTTATGCTGGTTTGTGGTTAAGGATAGATGATAAGAACGTCAAATCGATTGCTTTTGATAATATGCAGGACAGAGGAGTTACAGGAACTACAGATTGGACACAGTATTCGATTAAATTGGATTACAATAGCGAAGACGTTAGAACCTTGCATATCGGTGGGTTGCTGGTAGGAGATGGAACGGCCTGGTTTGATCATTTCGAAATCTTAATTGATGATAAACCCATCAGCAATGCTAAAGTGAGAAAAATAACGGTATCAAAAGCTGATCTTGATACGGCATTTGCAAAAAGCTCTGGCATAAAAGAAATCAATCTCACCAATCAATTAAGTACGAATTTAATTATTGCAGGTCAATTTTGGGGTTTTCTAAAATACCATCATCCTGCTATTGCAAAAGGAGACTATAATTGGGATGCAGAACTTTTCAGGCTATTACCATCCGTGATCAAAGCTCAAAATAATAAAGAGTTAAACACAGCACTCGAAACATTTTTAGATAAATTACCGCAACCGGCTGTATGTAAAGACTGTAAACTTATTGCCGCTGCTCATTATGAAATTAAGCCCAATTATGGATCGCTATTTAACGGTAATCTCATAGATGAATCACTGTTAAAAAAACTCGAATTTGTACGAGATAATCGAAATACAGCTTCAAATTATTATGTGGAGATGGCCCCGGGAATTGGTAATCCTCAGTTTAAAAATGAAAAACCATATTCAGCAATGACTTATCCTGATGCCGGTTATCGTTTATTATCGCTTTACCGTTATTGGGCAATGATTAATTATTTTTTCCCTTACAAAAATGTGATCGGTCAGGACTGGAATAATGTGTTAACAAGTTCGCTACCTGAATTTGTAAATGCCAAAAATGAAATGGATTACGGAAAGGCTGCTTTAAAATTAATTGCTTCAGTAAATGATACCCATGCAAACTTATGGAGCGGAAGCAAAGCGATTAACGATTTTAAAGGAAAATATGCTACACCATTTCAAACTACATTTATCGAAAAGAAATTAGTAATCACTGCTTTGTATAAAGACACGCTCGATGTAAAAAGTAAGTTAAAGGTGGGCGATGTGATTACAACAATTAATGGAAAAGAGGTTGATCTACTTATTAAAGATTTCTTAGCGTTTACGCCAGCATCAAACTATGATACGCAATTGCGTGACCTGCCCTACCAATATTTGCTTCGCGGAAATGACGTTAAGATGAATATTAAAGTAAACAGGGAAGGAAATCAGTTTAGCTACGATATACCCATGAGAGTGTATGGACGTGGAGGTAAAGATCCTGACTTTGAGAAAGCAGAACCTTTCAAGCTCATTAATGAAAATACAGGTTATGTCTTCCCTGGAAAATATAAAAATGCGATGCTCTTTGAGATTAAAAAACTTTTCGCCAATACCAAAGGCATCATTGTAGATATGCGTTGTTATCCATCAGAATTTATGCCTTTTACTTTTGGCAACTATATCAAAAACATGTCTACTCCATTTGTTAAATTTACGTTGGGTAGTGTAGATTATCCAGGTGCATTTAAGTTTGGACCAACAATAGCCAATGGAGTAACATCATCTGATAATTACAAAGGCAAGGTTGTGGTTATTGTAAATTCAACTTCGCAAAGTCAGGCAGAATATACTACAATGGCTTTTCAAAGTTCGCCTAACGTTAAAGTAATCGGAAGTACAACTGCCGGAGCAGATGGCAACGTATCGTACATTGTGCTACCTGGAGGATTAAACACGATGATTTCAGGAATTGGTATATTTTATCCTGATGGAAAACCCACACAAAGAGTTGGGGTAAAAATCGATGAGGTCATTTATCCAACCATCAACGGCGTTAAGCAAGGGAAAGATGAATTGCTTGATAAAGCGATGGAAACGTTAAATAAAGGCTGGTAAAATTATTATTCAACCAAAAAGGGCGATGTTTCCATCGCCCTTGTGTTATTATTTACTCAAATACATTGATTTATCTTTGTAAAGCTTGCGGAAGTAAGGATCTTCCAAATCTTTAATGAAACGGATCGCTTCACCGGTTGATTTCATTTCCGGACCTAACTCTTTAGTCACCTCCGGGAATTTCTCGTAAGAGAACACAGGCTCTTTAATTGCGTAACCTTTCAACTTACGTTCGATGGTGAAATCCTTCAACTTCGCAACACCTAACATAATTTTAGCCGCAATGTTAATGTAAGGAACATCATAAGCTTTCGCGATGAATGGAACCGTACGAGAAGCTCTTGGGTTTGCTTCAATTACGTAAACCTTTTCATCTTTAATCGCAAACTGAATATTCAATAAACCACGCACATCTAAAGCTTTCGCAATTTTGATGGAATATTCTTCCATGGCTTGCGTCACTTTATCTGATAAGCTGAACGTTGGCAATACCGCGAATGAATCTCCTGAGTGGATACCTGCAGGTTCAATGTGTTCCATCATACCTACAATGTGAACATCATCTCCGTCAGAAATCGAATCAGATTCTGCTTCTTCGGCTCTATCTAAAAAGTGATCGATCAATACGCGGTTGCCCGGAAGATCACCTAATAACTTTACAACGGCTTTTTCCAAATCTTCATCATTGATCACGATGCTCATGCCTTGTCCGCCCAAAACGTAACTCGGACGAACCAATACCGGATAACCAACTTCGTTTGCCACAACAATGGCTTCTTCAGCATTTTCAGCTACGCCATATTTAGGATAAGGAATATCAAGATCTTTCAACAAATCTGAGAAACGACCGCGGTCTTCAGCGATATCCATGTTCTCGAACGATGTTCCAATGATTTTAATTCCTTTTTCCGTAAGCTTTTCGGCCATTTTTAAAGCGGTTTGACCACCCAACTGAACGATTACACCAACTGGTTTTTCCAGTTCGATAATCTCGCGAACATGCTCCCAGAAAACCGGCTCGAAGTATAATTTATCAGCCATGTTAAAATCTGTAGAAACCGTTTCAGGGTTACAGTTCACCATGATGGCTTCAAAACCAGATTCTTTTGCGGCTAACAAACCGTGTACACATGAATAATCAAATTCGATTCCCTGTCCGATACGGTTTGGACCAGATCCTAAAACGATAACTTTTTTACGATCTGATGAAATTGATTCATTCTCTTCATCAAAAGAAGAATAATAATATGGTGTTTGTGCCGGGAATTCCGCAGCACAAGTATCTACCATTTTATATACCCTGTTGATGCCTAGTTCTTTTCTACGGTCGTACACATCATCTTCAGTAACGTTGCCCAATAACCAGGCAATTTGCACATCAGAGAAACCTTTTTGTTTTAAGGTGAAGAAGAAATCCTGAGGGATGTTATTTAGAGAATATCTTTTTAATTCAACCTCTAAAGCAACAAGCTCCTGAATTTGATTTAAGAACCATTTGTCGATTTTAGTCACCTTGCGGATAGATTCCAAAGGCACACCCATCGTCATGGCATCTTTTATTAAGAACAGACGGTTCCATGAAGCGTGCTCCAAACCATCCATAATTTCATTAATGTTGCGGTTTTGACGACCATCAGCACCTAAACCTGCACGGCCAATTTCTAAACTCTGACAAGCTTTTTGTAAAGCTTCGATGAAAGTACGTCCAATGGCCATTACTTCACCAACAGATTTCATTTGTAAGCCCAACTCTTTGTTGGCACCTTTAAACTTGTCGAAATTCCAGCGAGGAATTTTAACAATGACATAATCTAAAGTAGGTTCGAAATATGCTGAAGTCGTTTTTGTAATCTGATTTTCGATTTCATCCAAGTTGTAGCCGATAGCCAGCTTAGCTGCAATTTTAGCGATAGGATAACCTGTTGCCTTACTTGCTAATGCTGATGAACGCGAAACACGTGGATTAATTTCGATGGCAATAATATCATCATTAGCTGGATTAACCGAAAATTGAACGTTACAACCACCTGCAAAAGTGCCGATGGCTCGCATCATTTTGATTGCCTGGTTACGCATCTCCTGGTAACAACGATCAGATAAGGTCATTGCCGGAGCAACCGTAATTGAATCTCCGGTGTGGATACCCATTGGGTCGAAATTTTCGATAGAACAAATGATAATGACGTTATCGTTGCTATCTCTTAATAATTCCAATTCGTATTCTTTCCAACCTAAAACAGCTTGCTCTACTAATACTTCGTGGGTTGGAGAAGCCTCCAAACCGCGTTTAAGTGCGGCATCAAACTCTTCTTTTCTGTGAACAAAACCACCACCAGAACCACCCAAGGTATATGATGGGCGAATTACCAATGGAAAACCAATTTCCTGAGCGGCTTCTTTACCTTCTAAAAATGAGTTTGCAATTTTAGATGGCGCTACACCTACACCAATATCAACCATTAACTGGCGGAAAGCCTCACGGTTCTCCGTTTTTTCAATAGCTGCTACATCAACCCCGATCACCTTAACGCCGTATTTTTCCCAAACCCCACGCTCAGAAGCCTCAACGCAAAGGTTTAATGCAGTTTGTCCACCCATTGTTGGCAATACTGCATCAATTTTAGGCAAATCTGGAGAATCGATATGCTCCTGCAAAATAACCTCGATTGAATCAACTGTTAAAGGGCGAAGATAAACATGATCGCCAATTACCTTATCCGTCATAATAGTTGCCGGATTAGAGTTGATGATGGAAACGGTAATTCCTTCTTCTTTCAAAGAAAGTGCCGATTGTGAACCAGAATAATCAAATTCGCAGGCTTGGCCAATAATAATTGGGCCTGATCCGATAATTAATACTGAGCGTATGGAAGTGTCTTTAGGCATGATAAAGCTTAATACAATAATTAAAATTCTAAAGTTTTTTACCCTTTTTAAGGATGAAGAAGCAAGAAGGTTTTCTGCTTTTGATGAGGAAAATCCCAACTGTTCTGTCGGGATGCAAAGATAGGTTTTTACACTTGTTTTCCGATGAATAAATTAAAATAAATAAATCAGGCTTTAACCACTGCAAAAACGAAATATATTTCGAAATCCAATCGTAAAATATTTAGCCATTGTACTATAAAAATATCTTCGTAAACCGTGCTTCATCAATCCATTACGAATAATAAAAAATCACCAACGAATAATAAACGGTGGACAATTGAACCATTAAAAAATATTTATTTGTCACAGAAAAATAATTCAAAAGCAGCTTATTAAGATTGCTGCCAACTCATTACACAGTTCAAATAATCAAGAAATGGTTCACGGGTACTATTCAAAATTAATAAGTAAGCAGCCAATCGGTCAGCTGAAATGTCCAAAATGTGATGCTGAATATGAAATGCAATTTGAAACTTTTTGCAAAATTCATCACATGCTGTTTATACCATTTGTTGCAGGCAAAAAGACACCTTATATCGGATGCGGTAAATGCGGCACTCACTACTATCCCACGGCCTTTCCAGCTTTTGAACAACAAGCCATTGAGTTTGCTAAACAAACCAAAAAACGATGGTATCATTTTTCAGGACTCATGCTGCTTTCCATTTTCGTTATCGGGGCAGTTACTTTGGTGTATAAGGGATCTCAGGAAAACAAAAAACGAATGGATAACAATCTGGCCGCAATACAACCCAATTGCGTTATTTTCTATCACAAAGCAGAAGATGTAAATACCAGCATGCTCGTAAGCAGAGTAGTTGCCGATACTGTTTTTGTACATGAAAATTCACGATCTACCAACGGCAGTGCATATCAGATAGATGATTCTGATAACTATAAGGGGCCTGAAACTTTTTTTATGAAAAGTGAATTAAAAAAATGGCTTGCAGAAGGTAAAATCAATGACATCACCGAGCCTCAAACCTATGCAGAATAACTTTTAAACCTTAAGAAATGAATTTAGTTGATCAAATTAACGCTTCGAATAAAAGGAATAACAAAAAAATCATCCTGATTGGTGTTTTAATCTTTGTAGCACTAATTGCGGTAGCCATATTGCCCTTTTTCATTAATCCGAAAGCATTTTATGATGAAAAAGACGGAAAAATTTATTTCGGAAGTAAAGAACTCACCTACATTAAAGCCAATGAGTTTAAACCGTTGGATTATAGTGTAGCGGTAGATTGTACAAAAGTTTATTACAACGGAAACCCTGTTGACTTCGTAGACCGTAAAACATTTAGAAATCTCGACAAAGGCTTTTACTTAGATAAAAATGGATTATATTATGAGAAAACCGCTTTCTACGCTAAAAACCGACTTGAGCCTTTAGAAGGAGATTATGATAAGGTAACCTTTCATTCTTTAGGATATCAAACCTCTTTGTTTGCTGATAAAACAAACTTATATGCCATTGAGGTTTTTGCCGACCCACCATTAAAAAAGATCGAGGTTCCTGGTTTGGATATCGCAACGGTAGAATCGTTACACAACAACTGGTTAAAGGATAAAAACAAAGTTTATTTCGATGATTGGGGTAATATAAAAGTCTGTCCAGAAATTGATGCAGCAAGTTTTGTGGTACTGAATTACACTGTAGCTAAAGATAAAAACAAAGTGTATTATATTACCAGAGGATTGAAATCAGATCAAAAAGAAGCTACAGAAAAAGCTGATTATGCAGTATTGGATGGCGCCGATGCTGCAACCTTTGAAATGATCAACAATAAAGAATACCGGGATAAGAATAGAACATGGACAATTGCCAGGGAAGGAGAAAAGGTAGAATATAATATGCCAGAAGGGCGCACTAAATAGCTGTTAATCTGTTGCGCAGATTAACAGCTGCATGTTTAAATCGAACCTATTGTTGGAGTTTGATTTCCCCTAAATCTGTTGTAGCACTGTCTTTTACAGCAACCTTTTCAATTGTGGCATCCTTGTAAGGTGCATTGGCTTTTATCCAAACAGTATAAACACCTTCCTTCAAATTGGTGAAGGTAAATGCCCCCTGACTAACCTGAGCTTGTAGTGTATCCGTGCCGGCAACCAATGAAACTCCTGCTATGGCATCAGTCGGCGTTACTCGTCCAACTATTCCACCTACTTTAATGTAACTAAACGCAACAAAGAAAATGGTTGAAACCATTAGTGCTGTCAAAAATAATCCTAACTTTTTCATTTTATAATGATTAAATGGATGAATCTTTCGGATAAACATGTGGCAAATTAAATTGTTTGTTGCAGAATTAGCACAGTATCTACAGGCTAATCAAATGGCTGTCTGAATTTTCATACAGCCAAATCTTACCTGCATCAAAATAGTAGCTTTAAGGTGTTAACAAAGCGTTAAAATCAGATTAGAATGTAACATTACTATAGTGTTGATTGCACACGAAGTCATGCTTTCGTCACGAAAATGCTATACGCCAATTATTGGCAATAATGTTGTAATAAGCTGAACATATATGCGTTTTGTATATACTTTAGAAAAAGATCTAAAGCTTCCTCGCGGCTTAGTTACCCGCAATGAGGATTTCTTCATAAATAGTTTGTTTGGTTTATTATCCGGTTAGAGGAGCCCTCCTCAACCGGATTTTTTCTTTTAAAGGGTTTTTCTTTTACATTTGGCGCAATTGTTAATTAAGCATTGTGAATAAACCAATCAAAAAAATAGCTATCGTCGGACCAGAAAGTACAGGCAAGTCGACCATGTCTCAATTGTTGGCTAAACATTACAAAGTTTCATGGGTGCCAGAGTATGCCCGCTATTATTGCGAAAACCTCATCGCACCTTATACTTTGCAGGATGAAATAAATATGTACTATGGTCAGGTAGCTTTAGAAGATGCGATTTTAGTTACAACTGAAAACGATTTTATTATCTGCGACACCACCTTTGTTACTGTAAAAATCTGGAGTGATGAAATGTTGGGCGAAACGCCACAATTGGTTTTAGATGCTTTGCCAAAAAGACCTTATGATCTCTACTTGCTAATGGATATTGACTTGCCCTGGCAGGATGATCCATTAAGGGATTTTCCTAATCAACGCGAATATTTTATGGAGGTTTGGCACAAAGAACTAAAGGCTTTAAATGCCAATTATAAAGTAATAAGCGGATTGGGAGATCTTCGCATTCAACATGCTATTGAGGCAATTGATGAATTTTTAGCTTAATAATTTTGGAAAGCAATGGCAGCGGCTTTTAAGATAAATTGTTCCCGCCCCCGCTTCTGCCACAATGAAAAATTGCGGGCATCTCGCTATGGTCGGGTTTAGGTGGCCACATAGCTGCACAAGTTGAAGTAAGCTAAACCCGATTAAAATGAAAATCCTTTTTATATTTTCAAAGTTGCTAACCCCAATGGACGAAATGATATTAGGGTTAGCAACTTAATATAAAAAGACTGTAATGTAAGCGGGGCGAAATTAACCGACAAGGGATAAAGATTGCTTTTCAAAAAAGATTATCTACCATTTTAGCACAATCTTCACATATTTTTTTACATTTGCGACATCATTAGGGGTGCCTTGTTTGTTATAAACACAAAAACGGGCTGAGATCATACCCATTTTAAGTAAAAGGTGAAATGTTTAAAGTGAAAAGTTTGGATCATGCAAACTTTCAGCTTTTAACCTTCAACTTTTAACTTGAATGCACCTGATCCGGGTAATGCCGGCGTAGGGATTGGAGTTATGGAAGTTTAACTGAAATCGGGAGTACCCCTATTTCCGATGGGTTTAACTAAAGACAAAAACATTGAAAAATTTACTTTTTGCAGCACTTGTTGCAATGTTGCCTTTCTTTGCATGGGCACAAAATTCGGTTACAGGAAAAGTGACTGATAATGATCAGAATGCCTTGCCTGGCGCTACGATTAAAATTAAAAACCAAAAAACATCCGTAATCAGTGATGCCAACGGCAATTTCACCATAGGCAATTTGGCTAATGGGAATTACACTGTTCTGGTAAGTTACATAGGCTACAGGTCTCAAGAAAAATCCATCAATCTAACAGGAAATTCAACGCTAAATTTTGCTTTGGTACAGCAAAATTTCTTGGCTGACGAAGTGGTGGTAAGCGCCACAAGGGCATCCAAAAATTCGGCAACCACGTTTCGAAACCTGGATAAAGCTGAATTGGCAAAAAATAATCTCGGCCAGGATTTGCCGTATTTGCTTAACCAAACACCTTCGGTTGTGGTTACATCCGATGCTGGTGCCGGAGTAGGTTACACCGGTTTACGGATTCGTGGCAGCGACGCCACCCGCATCAACGTTACGCTTAATGGCATTCCTTTAAACGATGCGGAGAGTCAGGGTAGTTTCTTTATCAACTTGCCCGATCTGGCTTCATCGGTTGATAACATTCAAATTCAACGTGGTGTAGGAACATCTACAAATGGTGCAGGTGCTTTTGGCGGGAGTTTAAACATCCAAACCACTACCCGCCGTGATTCTGCTTATGCAGAATTAAATAATACTTACGGTTCGTATGACACCTGGAAAAACACCGTAAGTGTGGGTTCAGGTTTAATTGCTAACAAATTTACTTTCGATGGCCGTTTATCAAGAATCAAATCAGACGGTTATGTTGACCGTGCTTCATCTAACTTGAAATCATTCTTTGTTTCTGGTGCTTATTACGGAAAGAAAGATATTCTTCGTGCCAACGTATTTAGCGGAACGGAAAAAACTTACCAGGCCTGGAACGGGATTAGCGAGGAAATGCTGGTTACCAACCGCAGACACAATGATTTTACTTACGATAACCAAACCGATAACTATCAGCAAGATCATTATCAATTATTCTATACCAGAAACATTACCAATCAGTTGGTAGCCAATGCGGCCCTACATTATACCTATGGAAGAGGTTACTACGAAGAATACAAAGAAGATCGCAAGTTATCTGATTATGGAATCCCGGCTGTGGTGCTTGGTGGGGTAACGCAAAATACTTCTGATTTGGTGAGAAGGCTTTGGCTGGACAATGATTTTTATGGCGTTACCTATTCTCTAAACTACACGCCGCAAAATGATTTAAACTTTGTTTTAGGTGGTGCTTACAATGAATATAAAGGCCGCCACTTTGATGAAGTGATATGGGCGCAATTTGCCAATTATGATGGCAGCGGCTCTATCCGTCATCGTTATGACGACAATGATGCTTTCAAAACCGATTTCAATATTTTCGGCAGGGCAAACTATCAGGTAGATCAATTTAACTTTTTTGCCGATTTGCAATATAGAAGAGTGTATTATTCATACTTCGGTATTGATCCAAACGGCAATCCCGGGCAACAAAATGCAAGCCTGGATTTTTTCAATCCAAAAGCAGGCGTCACTTATAACTTCAGTGATAAGAGTAACGTTTATGCATCTGTTGCCGTAGGAAATAAGGAACCAAACAGAAGAGATTTTACGGATTCGAATATCAATAGCCGCCCGAAACCGGAAAATTTAACGGATGTAGAGGCGGGTTATCGTACGCAATTCTCGAATGTGAGTTTGGGCATAAATGGTTTTGCCATGTTTTACAAAGACCAACTGATTAATACTGGAAAGCTGAATGATGTGGGTGGACAAACCCGTCAGAATGTGCCAGATAGTTACCGAGCAGGTATTGAAATTGATGGAAGATGGCAGATTATTAAAAATCTATCGTGGGCTGCAACAGCCACTTTCAGCAGGAATAAAATTAAAGACTTTACTGAATTTATTTATGATGATGCTAACGGAGCCTTAACTACTTTTAACTACAGCAACACGAACATCGCTTTTTCTCCCTCAATCATCGCGTCAAGCGAGATTAATTACAATGTTTTGCCAAATGCAAGCGTAGCATTTTTAAGCAAGTATGTTGGCAAACAAAATTTAGATAATACTTCTGCTGATACCAGAATGCTATCGAGTTTCTTCGTTAATGATATCCGTTTAAGTTATAACACACCGCTTGCCGGAATTAAAAATGTGGGTTTGAGCTTATTGATCAACAATGTTTTTAGCACTTTATACGAAAGTAACGGTGGTACATATCCCTATTTATATGCTGGCGATTTAAGCCGATCTAACTATTATTATCCTCAGGCCACCCGCAACTTTCTACTGAGTTTGAATGTGAAGTTTTAGGGGAGAGCGTAAATTCACTACATTCGTCATTGCGAGGCACGAAGCGATCTAAAAAGCAAATTAGATTGTTCCGTACCTCGCAATGACGATTTTGCATTTAACCACCATATGAAATACATTGAAAAACTTCAATACATTACCCATGATTTGCCTCATCTTACTCACCTTGAGCAAACACAACTGGCCTGTGAAGCAGGTGCCAAATGGATCCAGTATCGGTGTTTAAGTAAAACCGATGAGGAACTTTTGGCAGACATTAATGCCATTGCCGAAATTTGTGATGACTGGGGAACAACACTTATTGTTACTGATCACATTCATTTAAATGGCAAAGCTGATATTCAGGGTTTTCATATTGAGGATGTAGATGCCGATTTTGTTGCTTTGCGGAAAATGGTTGGCAATGATATAACCCTGGGCGGTTCAGCAAACACCCTTGAAAATTTAATCAGACTAGCCAGTGAAGGTGCGGACTACGCTGCTTTCGGACCATATTCTACAACTGACACCAAACCAAATGATTTTCCTCTCTTAGGCATTGACAGTTATTCGAATGGCGTATCTCATTTAAAAGATTTAAATATCGAATTACCCATCATCGCCGTTGGAGGCATCAAAATAAGTGATGTGGGAGATTTGATGGAAACTGGTATTCATGGCATTGCGGTTTCTAATGCTATTTACGCTGCCGATGATTTCATTGAGGCTTATCAGGATTTTTATGACGCAGTGAAAATTTAACAAAACTTAGCCATTGATAACTTTTATTGTTGTGTAAATGCTAATTTGAAATTCATCCAAATCTAAAAACATGCACTCAACTTCTAATTTAACTTCCTGGAGTCCAGCTAAAAAGATTTCGTTTCGCTTTTTTTTTATAATTTTGACGTTGTTCATTTTTCTAAATAATAACGGTGCATTTTTGTACGCGGAACATCTTTTCCATTTTCCAACCCTATGGTTGTACAAAATTATCCCTTGGTTTTCGGTAAATGTTTTAAACTATAATTATGACGTTTCTATATTTCCAAATGGGAGTGGCGATACATCATACAATTATGTTCTGCTGCTTTTTATTTTCTTATTGGCAGCCCTCGGTGGTTTAATTTGGTCAATTTTGGATAGAAAAAGAAAAAACTACAGTAAATTATATTATTGGCTCATTGTTTTAGTTCGTTTTTATCTAGCCTTTACATTAATGCGTTATGGTTCTGTAAAAGTTGTTCAATTGCAATTTCCTCAACCTAGTTTGTTGCGGTTATTACAGCCACTAGGTGAAATGTCACCAATGGGTTTAGCTTGGACATTTCTTGGTTTTTCTAAAGGCTATAACATATTTATGGGAGTAATTGAAGTGCTTTCTGTCCTACTTCTTTTTAAGAGGACGATGATTATTGGAGCATTTTTATCACTAGCTGCGAGCGTTCATGTAATGGCCGTGAACTACTTTTTCGATGTGCCCGTTAAAATATTATCTACAGCTTTGGTTGTAATGGGCTTATTTATTTTAGCACCTTACATTGCTACCATCTTGCGCTTTTTCTTAACCTACCAACCACAGCAATTATCACCATTACAAATTCCTGTATTTAAAAGAAGATGGCAGCTTATTGCTTTTAGGTCGTTTAAATACCTGTTCATCATTTGGACAATTGGGTTAATGGTTAGCCATGCCTTCTTCCAACAATATAGTTTTGGCGCATTGGCTCCAAAGTCACCATTATATGGCATTTACAATGTAGAAGAGTATATTCTTAATGGTAAAGACGTACTGCCTCAGCATGCTGATCAAAATAGATAGAAACAAGTGGTTGTTGATTGGAAAGACTACATTAACATTAGAACAATGGATGATAACAAAGCATATTTTAACACCACTATAAATGTAAAGAAAAAGCAAATAGAAATTAATTCTAAAAATACTGAATCAACTCAATATAAGTTTAAATACGCTTTCACAAATGATAGCACATTAATTTTTAAGGGATTGAAAGATCAAGACTCATTATCTATTACGCTAAAAAAATACGATCTAAAAAAAATAACCCTACCTAATAGAGGATTTCATTGGATAAATGAATTTCCGTATAATCGATGAGATAATTTTGAAGAAATTGAGTAACTCAAAAAATCCAAAATCGTCATTCTAAAATCTTAAATTAGTTTATCTTCGCAGTATGTCATCACATCACATTGTAAAAGAAAAACAGGAGCCAGCCTTGTATATCGATGAGCTTGGAAATTTCAATGAAGAATATTTAGGTCAGCTTTTGGAGTGGAGTCCGACGCTATTAGTGAATGGCGAAAACTATGAAAAAATCTTTTCTCTTGGTTTAAAAGTAGACGTTTTGGTGAATGGAAGCAACCAGGAAGTTCAGGAAGATACCAGGATTGTTCAAGGCCCGGTTGATGCTTTGATGGTGGCCATAAACTTTTTATACGAACAAAAATATCCTGCTGTAAATGTGATTACAAGGAAATTCGATCTGGAAAAGTTTGCCGGATTTGAAGATAAAATTAACATTGTGGTATTTACTGAAAGGGCTAAACACTATCCTATCAAATCGGGTTTTTCGGTGTGGAAACCTGCCGGAAGTCAGTTTTTAATTCATGGCAACCGCTACCTCGAAGTTACCAATCTGATGCAAAATGAAGAGGAAGTTTTTGAAGTAGTGAATGATGGTTTTGTAGAATTTACTTTCTCTGGTCAACCAATATTTATTAGCGAACCCTTATGATTACCATTAGAAAAGCCAAAGAGCAAGATATAGAAATCATTAGAGATATTGCTGCGGCAACCTGGCCATCAACCTATCTTGACATTATTGGGCAAAATCAAATTGATTACATGCTCGACAAAATGTACAATAAAGGTGAATTGCTCAATCAGCTCATGGAAGGACATATCTTTTTGATTGCTGAAGACAATGAAAATCAATTTGGTTTCGCTGGTTATTCAGTTGTTAACCACGAGGAACGAGTTTACAAGCTGCATAAACTTTATGTTTTGCCTTCTGCTCATGGAAAAGGCGTGGGTAAAATACTGATTAATGAGGTGTTCAATCAGGTTAAAGATTCAGGTGCTTCTGCTTTACAGCTCAATGTAAACAAGCACAATAAAGCGAAAGATTTTTACCTAAAAGGAGGATTTACCATCAAAGAATCGGTAAAAATTGATATTGGTGAAGGTTATGTAATGGACGATTATGTAATGGAGTACCGATTTTAAATTTGTAAGCAACAATATTAACACAATTGATAAATCCCTTTTCAGGCGTCAGCTAAATCGTTATACTTACATTCCTAACCATACGGAATGCATACTTATCCTACTAACCAAATTCAAACGAAACAACATTTTTTAATACTTGATGGATTGCGTGGCGTTGCAGCCATATCGGTAGTAGTTTATCATTTCATGGAGTTCGTGGTGCCCGATTATCACAAGAACTTTATTGCTCACGGACATTTAGCCGTCGACTTCTTCTTTTGTCTTTCCGGATTTGTTATTGCTTATGCTTATGATCACCGTATTGAACAGATTGGGATCACAAATTTTTTAAAACTGAGGTTTATACGCCTACATCCACTGGTCATCATTGGCGCTATTATTGGATTAATCACATTCATTTTTGATCCATTTAGCAACCTTTATTCACTATATGCTGGAAGCAAGACTTTACTCATGTTTGTAACCTCCTGTTTGTTAATCCCATTTCAAATGGTACCAGAACGTTATTTTAATTTCTTTCACTTAAATCCGCCAACATGGTCGTTGTTCTGGGAATATATTGCAAACATCTTTTATGTACTCGTTCTATTCAAACTCAAAAATAAAATTATTTGGATTTTAGTTGCAGTTGCCGCCATTTTATTATGCTATGAAACATACCTTTCTGGTTATTTGGGTGTCGGTTGGGGCGGCGATAATTTCTGGGGCGGTGGAATCAGAATTTTTTACTCCTTTCTTGCAGGAATGCTTATTTACAGATCAAAATGGATTATAGCATCAAAACTTGGCTTTATCAGCATGAGCTGCCTATTGCTGCTGGCTTTCCTGATTCCATTTGCAGATCAGTCCAACTATTTTGCAGATCCAATTACGGTATTACTGTACTTCCCTTTATTAATTTCGCTTGGAGCAGGCGCAAGTTTATCTAAAGGTTTAACTAAAATTTGCAAATTCTTGGGCGATATTTCTTACCCGCTGTATATGATCCATTATCCGTTTATGTGGCTGTTTTTGAGTTATATCGAAGCGAACAAACCTACTATGCGTCAAATGGTTGTGGCCATCCCTGTGGGTACAATTTTATTAATTGGCCTTTCATATTTGGTGATGGTCTTTTTAGATGTTCCGATACGGAATTACCTGAAGGGAAAAATGTTAGGTAAAAAAATAACACATCAACAATAGGTCGATCGATATATAATATAATACAACCATTGTTGATGTGTTTCTAATCTCACTACTTTAACTTCGGTATCCTTGTTGGTGTATCGGTTCCATTAACAATTGAAGTTGCGCTTTTGGCAATGGCCTTGATCGTCGATAAAATATTTTCTACATCTAAAGTGCTATACTCATCTTTTACCGTGTGATAAAACTTATCTACATCAATCTGATCTGTACTGATTGTATGTGCCGGAACGCCCAATGCGGCTAATGTTGCGTTATCGCTTCTATAGAATAAATTTTGTTCGGTATAAGGATCTGGGTGGAAAGTGAACTCTGTTCCAGCTAAGTTTTTCTGTAGAATTTTCCCAAAATCAGATTTTTCGTAACCAGTAATGAAAGCCGTGTTCTTTCCGAACTTAGAATCTTTTCCAATCATTTCGATGTTGAACATGGCCACTACTTCATCGGGATTTAGCTTACTCGAGAAATATTTTGCACCAAAGCCACCGATTTCTTCAGCTGTAAAAGCCACAAAAATTAATGTGCGTTCATTATTCTTTTGCGCTTTATAATATTTTGCCAAAGCAATCATTGCCGTTGTTCCGGAAGCATCATCATCTGCTCCATTTGCAATGCTATCACCATTAACAGTTTTAATTACTCCTAAATGGTCGTAATGACCTGAAAAAACCACCAATTCTTTAGCTTTTGACTTTCCCGGAATCATTCCCGCAACATTGAATAAAGGCATTTTTGAAACTTTACCTTTTAAGGTTACAGTAAAATCATCGGCTTTAGTAGTACCCAACACAAAAACCTGAACTGCAGATTTTCCAGCGCCCAGGTCCTTTTCATCTAAAGTAGTGGGTTTATCAAAATAAGCTTTGTAGCGTTTAAAGTTCTCAGCTAACTTTTCATCCACCAAAATGATTTGGTTTTTGCCCGCTGAAAGCATTGATCTGAATTGATTTACAAAAGGCTTTTCTGGATCCATCATAACCACACTTGCATTGGATTTATCCAAAGTGATGTTTTCTTCATTTGCACCGGCCAGGATTACGTTTTCGGCAGCGATTTCTTTACCATCAATTTTAATGGTTTTACTTACGTTAGCCACCTGATATTTGTAAAAGGCCTGGCGGAAATTTTTCTCTCCGTTTAGCGGCTGTAATCCAATTTTTTTAAATTCCGATTCGATAAAAGTAGCGGCTTTATCAATTCCGGGAGAAAATGTCGCACGTCCCTGCATCTCATCGCCACTTAAAGTTTTGATCAGATGATCGGCATAGTCTCTGGTAATAATTTTATCAATATTTTGAGCATTTACCTGTAAGCCCGCCATCCCGACAAGTGTAACCAGCAATAATTTTTTCATTTTATGTTTATTAAGTTATTATTTAGATTTTACCTGCGAGTTTAACCAATTATCTCTGAAAGTTTGCATGGCCGGCGTTAAAGTTCCGCCAGTTTTTTCTATCGAAACAATTTCCAACACCGGATTCTCAGCAAAAGTTAACCTGGTTGATTTAATCTCTCCACGGTATTGGTATTTAATTTCTACCACATCGCCTGGTTTATGCGCCTTGGTTACCTGATCAATAACTGATGCATTTGTCGCTTCCTGCCCGTCAATACTCAAAATCACGTCGCCCACATCCAATCCGGCTTGATAGGCTGGCGTTCCTTTCGATGTTTGCAGTAAAGTCAATTTGCCATCTGATGTATTCAGATTGCCAAAGCCAGCATAAGCCTGCCCGGGATTTGCTTTGCGCAATACCAAACCTGCATTTAGCAAAAGTTTGGCATAATCATTTTTCTCTTTTCCGTAAATGTATTTGGCAAAAAAGGCTTTTGCAAATGATGGGTTTTTAGTTAATTCGGACAATGTTTTTTCCAAATCTGGAACAGTATAAGCGATTTCTGGTTTCCCGTAGGCTTTCCATAAAGCCCGCATGTAATCATCAAGCGTAAGCTTAAATTCAGATCGTAAAGTAAGATCTAAAGCCAAAGCAGTAGCAGCACCATAGGTATAATAAGAAAGGAATATATTGCCTTTATTGGTTTGATCGATGGCTACACCTGCATCAGCAAAAACAGCGTAACGGCTGGCTTCAATAGGTGAATAATTCTTTGCTCCCGGAGAATTTAAAACAGCATTGACCATTCCATTAAAGGCTTGAATGGAGTTGTCAGCCGTTTTCAAACCTGCCCGGGTGAGCAATAAACCACCATAATACTGCGTAAAACCTTCAGCCAGCCAAAGTTCGTCACTGATATTGGAATGCTCAAAGTTAAACGGTTCAAGTGTTTTCGGGCGTAAACGTTCTACGTTCCAGCTGTGAAAATATTCGTGGGAAAAGGTGCCCAGTAAATTGGATTCATAACCTTCTATTTTTGGAGTGCGCTGCACAATAGAGGTTGAATTTCGATGTTCCATTCCATCGCCGGCATTGGCCGGGTAAACATCATTCAGAAAGTAATAATTTCCATAATCATACACTGGAAAATCTCTCCAAACCGCATAATGTTCATCAACCATTTTTTTTAACATGTCTGCATATTTGTCTACAGCCACCTGAGTATCACTAGAATGCGCAATCAAATGAATGGTTTGTACTTTGCCGTCATGGTTTTTAACCTCCCATTTTGCAGTTTTATAATTGGCAATCTCAATCGGACTATCCATAAAATACTGGAAATTCGGCGCATAGAAAGTGTTTTTACCCATCGGTTTTAATTGTGTGGCCACTTTCCAGTTTTGTTTTTCTGCATATTTAAATTCCACCAAACGTGGTCGTGCATCCATCCCAACCGGAAAAGCAAAAGTTGCAGGAATGTTCATGTGTGCATGGGTTTCATCAAAGCCCGCATAAGTTCCGTCAATCCAGTTACCAAATAAAGTATACGTGATTTTAACGGCATTTCCATGGGCTGGAATTTCATAAACATCGCCGGCGGTTTGTTTAATAACCAATGCTTTTCCACTGGCCTCAAATGCTTTAAAATTATAAACGTTTTTGCCGAATTCATGCGTGGCATAACGCCCCGGAGATGACCTGCTCATTCTCACTTTTAAATTTCCTGCCGGAACATTCGGAATCTCCATCGCAATTTCTGCTTCATGATGGATGGCGTTTGGAAATGAAACTACATACCGGACTTCATTTTGAGCAAAAGCACAAAATGATAATGCACTGCATAATACAGCACCTAAAATTTTCTTCATAAAAAAGGTTTGATGGGCTAATTTAACAAGAATGTAAGAGTATGATGTAAAAATGTATGAAGTAAGATGTAAGATGCTTGATGGATTGATCAGGAATCACTTTTCAGCTACTTCACACCATTTCGCTTCCAGTATTTATCTTCTGTTATTCCTTATCCCAATCGTATTTCTCCAAATCGCGGTAAGCTTTACCTTTTATAATTTCCTTTTGTTTAGATGATTCAGCATCAACCCTTGTTTCATGAACATTATCGGCCACTTCGAAATGAAAATCCTTATCTTTTTTGGATTGATAGATGGAAATTTCATCCGTATCAGCAGTAGCAAAATCGTAGGGACCACGAGCGCTCATCAGCTTCACAAAAACAGGCAAACATTCAAAGAAAATAAAAAGTAGCCCAATAAAAGTAACGGCAATGGCTGTGTTATCATCTTTCGATCCATCGACATTAAACTTGAGTTGCCCCAAGGCCCAGTTCCGATCGGCAAATCCAGCGATATCGGCCAAACTATCAAGTTGTTTTTTAGTGTACAATTTTTCGTTAAACAAGCCATCAAATTCCTTGCGTTTATCTACAAAAACTTCTGATTTATTGATATTAGCTTTTAACGAATCGAGCTCGGCCTCACGTTGTTTAATTTCTGCTTCCTTACGTTTCGCATAGGGTCCATAACCCATCACGCCGGAGGTTTCGGTAGTTTTATTGCCAAAAATTTCGAAGTTTAGTTTTTGGCGATCGGCTTTAATCCCTTTTTCTAATGAATCGCGGGTTGTCTTTTGTTGGTTTAAGCGGCCAAACTCAACCTGATATTTTTTTTCAAAAGCCTTGTTTAAGGTATCAATTTTTGAACGTTGCCCATTAAGATAACTTACCTTCAAACGTTCTTTTATTTCTTTATCAAAGATTTTCAATTCAATTGGCCGGGAAATTACCATACCAATCATAATGGCCAGTAAAATACGTGGTGTAGCCTGTAGAAGTTGTTTATTGGTACTGGCACTTTTATTAATGCTGGCCACAATGTATCTATCCATATTAAAAATGGCAGCTCCCCATAAAAAGCCAAAAATGATCGCGAAAATTAGTGCTAAATCATCGCCTTTAAAAACGAAATACATGGCATATCCGCCAGAAAGTGCGGCAAATAAACCAGTAAAAAAGATGGTGGCACCAATGCCGGTATATTTATTTTGTTCTGTAGGATACTTTTCCAGTGTAGGGATATGTGCGCCAGAACAAAACCAGAAGAAACGATTCAGTTTGTCCATTGTAACTATTTATAATTAAACGCTTAAGGGTAACAGTTGTTACAGTTTTGATTAAAATATATGGCATTTTTTTGATGATGGGTGTAAAATTGAATTTCCTATATTTGCATAAACACAAAATTTCAAAATGAAAGAGATATCGGTACAAGAACTAAAAGAGAAAATCGACAATAAAGAAGATTTTCAATTAATCGATGTTCGTGAAACATTCGAATATGAAGTTTCTAACCTTAACGGAGAAAACATTCCATTGGGTGGAATTCTAATTGAAGCCGATAAGGTTTCTAAAGATAAACCAGTAATTGTTCAATGCCGCAGTGGCAAAAGAAGTGCTGCAGCAGTAATGCAGTTGGAAGCACAATACGGTTACGAAAATTTATACAATTTAAAAGGTGGTATTTTAGCCTGGCAAGAGGCTTTTGATCCAAATATGCCGGTATATTAAATTAGTGAATTAGTGAATGAGCGGATGAATGAGTTTTGAATGGCGAATGTAAGAACAGAGCGTTTATTCAAAATTCAGCAGTAATCAATATTATTCACTAATTCATTTCTTTACCAATTCACCCATTCAACCCCTCACTCATTCAATCAATTCCAATTGTGGGTAAAAAATTCGCACTAAATATCTTTTACAATCTCGCCATTATCCTTTCCATTTTAGGAATTGTATGGTGTTACAATAATCACAAACCACTTCCTGGTGGATTTTTAGTTGGCGTAGCGGCTTGCTTCGCTTATTTCAAGTACCATTTGATGAAAGATCTTCGCAAAAACTTTAAAGAAAAAGATCAGAAGTAACACCTTCCAATCCTAAACCTGGTTGGTTATTCAAAACATATTTTCCATCAACAAATTCAGGATCGGCAAAAGGGTTATTTGTGGTTAACCAGGGCCCGTCTAAATCTGCCCAGTTACAAAGTGGTGCTAATGCCGCAGCCGCCAGGGTAGCACAGCTGGTTTCACTCATGCAACCAATCAAAACTTTCATACCGAAAGAGCGGGCTTTCAAAATCATTTGATGGCCTTCATACATGCCGCAGCTTTTCATCAGTTTTACGTTAATACCATGGTAAGCACCTTTAAGTTTATCCATATCTGCCAAACGCTGAACGGCCTCATCAGCCAACAATGGAATCGGACTCCTTTCCGTCAACCAGGCATTCCCATCAAAATCTGTTTTATCCATGGGTTGCTCAATCAAAACAACTCCCTGATTGTGCAGCCAGTAAATTAAATCAATGGCTTTTATCCTATCGCTCCATCCCTGGTTTGCATCTACATAAAGTGGCACATCAGTCATGCTGCGAATGGTTTCAATAATTTCGCGGTCATTGTCTCTACCCAATTTCACCTTGATCACTTTAAAACCTGCAGCATCCTTCAATTTTTCGCGAATCACCTCAGGCGTATCAATCCCGATAGTGTACGAGGTAACAGGCATCTTTGATAAATCAGCACCATAAATCTGATAACAGGGTTGGCTTAAAATCTTTCCGTTAATATCATTCAATGCAATGTCAATAGCGGCTTTAATGGCTGGCTGGCCGACTGCAATACTATCGAGGTAAGCGATAATTTCTTCAAAATTAAATGGCGCTTTAAATGGAGATAAATCTACCTGCTTTAGAAATGCAGTGGCTGTTTCATAACTTTCACCCATATATGGCACCATAGAAGCTTCCCCATACCCAGTTACACCTTCATAATTAATTTCTAAAAGCATTAATGGGGTGCTTGTTCGGGTAAACTTTGAGATGGAAAATGGATGTTTTAATTCTAATTCAAATTGCTTGCAACTAATCTTCATTATCAATCGTCTAAATAATTAAATAGGCCAAATTTATCGCCTTACAAAGTATATTTGTTTATTAACGCCAGATTATTCCTGCCATGAAAAACATTTCAAGATTACGGTATTTTATTTATTTATCCTTAATAATTTTAGGAGGATGTACCACAGGAAAAAACGCCTTACAGAAAGGCGATTACGATGCTTCAGTTGCTAAAGCCGTGAGCAGATTGCAAAACTCGCCAAAAAATAGCGAAGCCATGCAAGTACTAAAAACGGCTTACGATTTAGCCCTACAGGATCATTTGCGAAAAATTAATGAAGCTAAACTTTCGAACGATTTATTTAGATGGGAATCGGTGATGTATGATTATCAAAAGATCAATCAACTGGCAGATGATATTAATAGCTGTCCGGCTTGTTTGGTACTGGTACCCAATCCTTCAAAATATGTGAAAGAAGTGGCTGAAAGCAAATTGAATGCAGCAGCGGCGAGGTACGAATCTGGATTAAGTTATCTTAATACCAACAATCGTTTATCGGCAAAGAAAGCTTATTACGAGTTTGAAAAAACACAAAATTTACAGCCCAACTATAAGGATGTTAAAAACAAAATGGAAGATGCTTACTGGGCTGCCGTAACTCGTGTGGTGGTTCAGCCGATCATTTTAAACAGAGGTCCGTATAAATTAAGTGCCGATTATTTTCAACAACAAATAGATCAGTTTATCAGCAGCTATTCTAGAAATAAGTTTGTCATATTTTATGGAGAGGATCAAGCCACACAGCAAAAAATTGTTCCTGACCAGGTATTAAGTTTGAACTTTGATGATTTTGTGGTCGGACAAACCTATGTAAAAGAAAGGGTAGAAAAACTCAAACGCGATAGTGTGGTCATTGGCGAAACCCGAGAACGCAAACCTATTTACGGTACGGTAAGGGCTACGCTAAGCATTTTTGAAAAAAACATATCATCTTCAGGATTACTGGATATGAGTATCATGGATTGGCAAACGAAAAAAATTGTACGCCAGCAAAAATTTCCGGGCACTTATGTTTGGAGGGATAGCTGGGCGAGTTACAAGGGTGATGACCGGGCATTGGATAAGCATCAATTGGCAATGACCAGAAGAAAAGAGATATTACCGCCGCCACCGAGTGCGTTGTTTCTGGAATTTACGAAGCCCATTTACAATCAGCTGGTAGATAATATAAGTGGTTTTTACAATAATTATTAGTGTCGCTAGTTTCGGTCTGTGGAGACACAGACCGGAGTATGGTAAAGTGTTGTAATCCCAGAGTTAAAATAAAATATCCTTATCAAGGCGTAAAAATATAATGGCTAATATTGCAGCGATGAATACTGGCTTATATAATCCTTTCCAAGGTTTCGACTTTCTGTACAAAAAATGTTTCTTAAGTGGCAACACTTTTAACTCACCTGTATTGCAGGTTCCGTTGATTCCGAGATGGTTATTGGAGCAGGCGGGCTTGACTGGGGAGGAACAAATCCAGTTTTTGGATGAAAGTATCCGCTCCTACAACACCTTGGTGATCCCGGTAAACAGCGAAGTTAATGAGCAGTTCATTAATCCTTTGGAAGATAAAATTGAAAAAGCTTTTGCAAAAGGTTATGATGCTGTTTCAGCCTTGCCCGAATTAGACCTATTCAATTGGATTGGGAAGTTTTTATATGGCTTTGTGTACATCGAAATGCATTCGGCTTTACGCAAGGAAATGACTGCCGATGGCCTGAACATGTCACAATCATTGATGATGAAGTTTGCTAACCTGAACTTCATGATGCAGAACTTATATACCAGCATCGAATTTGAAGATTTTACGCCCTGGTCGATTACTGTTGTCAAACTCGAAAACGAAGAAACGCCTTTTAGCTTCCGCGATGAAATTAATACGTTAACGTTTTCATTAAAAATGAAAGACTTTGGTATTGTTGCCTGCCTGCAGGATAACGGAACCAACAAACGGTATCATCAGGAAATCATCAATGAAATAAGAGATAAAGCGTTAACGGCTGAACAGTTTGAAGAATTAACTGCCCGTTTTTATTATTCCGCTTATCTGTTTAACCGTTTGCCTGAATATACTTTTATGCCTGTGGAGGGTACCACTTACATTGAGGCGATGCCACTTCGAGGAAACATGACCAAGCCGCTATTTGATGTTTGGCAACATAAAATTTATGCCCAGGTGCTTGAGAATTTCTGGAAACCCTGGGGTTACGTTAAATTCGAAATCATCAAAGATCCTGATCACCCGATGAGCTTTTTTGAAAAGCCATGCTTACCGCAAGCGGGATAAGCTACATGCCTAGTTTGGCGGCAATGATGGAGAAGAAGTTTTGCAATATCCCTGGCACGAAAATAATGGTAAAAATTAATCCGGTTAAGGCGCCAAAAAAGTGCGCATCATGATTAATGTTATCTCTCGAATTTTTTGACGCATATACGCAATACACTAAATATAAACCTCCAAATATTACCGCTGGAATTCCAAATGGAATAAATAGAATGCCAATTTCAGCCATTGGATTAAATAATATAAAGCTGAATAAAACAGCACTTATTGCGCCAGAAGCGCCCAAACTGTTGTAATGAAAATCATCCTTATGCCTGAAAACAGTAGGCAAATCGCTTAAAATCAAAGCCAGAAAATACATTAGCCCAAATTGCCAGCTCCCCATCATTTGCTCTAAAGCAAAGCCAAAGGCATAGAAAGTAAACATATTAAAAAACAAATGCATCCAATCGGCATGGATAAGCCCGCTTGTAATTAGCGTATAAACGTTTTGCCCTTTTGATACACTGTATGGATGCAGCATAAATTTGCCGTAAAGGCTTTGATCGTAAAAAGCGTAAAGGCTGGTTACAATGGTAAATACAAATATGATTGATGCTACTGGAGCAATGCTGAGGTATTCCATTTTCTTATTTTAAATCGAGCTTTACATCTGTTACCAAACGAGCCACCGGATATCTGTTGTGTGTTTTCTCGTAATAATCAGAATTTTTATACACAAAATCAAGTTGTGCGGCACCATTCTTCGCAAAGTCTGCATCCGCAGCCTTCTTAGCATCTAATTTATTTTTCAGTTCCGGATGATTCTTGAGCAACTCTGCTGCTGTATCTTCAAAAACATAGGCAGAGTAATGCTCCTTCATATCCAAAATAGAATCGAAAAAATTCCAGTTGAAGTATGAATCTGTCGCTTGTGGTTCCAGGGTTTCTACAATGAATCGGTTTGTTTTCTGATTTACATAAACCACAAAATCGCCAGCATAGTATTGTAAAGCATTTTGGACAGGATTCACAGTTACAGCAGAATGCAGATAATGGCCTTCATACGGACGAGTGGCCGTTTTAAAATCGGTGATGTAATAACTTTCAACGCTAATTTTCGAATCTGATTTCAATTCTTCTACTTTAACATTGTTGAGTTTTAGCAAGGTAATTACTTTATCCCAGGCCTTCGGAATGATATAAGCAATAGGTTTTTTGATGGAAATTGCAGGTTCGTAGTTATTCCATTCTTTAATGGTTTTAGTAAATGGTTTATTTCGATCGTAAAACAGACGATCGGTACCGCTCACTGCACTTGGCTTTTTGCCCGATTCGAAACCTTTAAATGGCAAATCGTTTTCAACAGATTTGTTTAACTTCCAGGCCAGGGGAAATTCTTTTTGAACTGCTACAAATTCATCCGCTTTGCGTTTATTTTCCCCGATTATTTTAGCATCTCGTTGAACAACATCAATGTAAGTTTGCAAAAGCTTATAAGTGGCATCAACGCGTAAATCGTAGGATTTCAACATGTGCGTTTCAGGCATAAAACCAATCGTATTATGTAATGTAGTATAACCTGTAGAGTAACGTGGCGATTCGATGAACCCAGCAATCCCGGTTTCTGGTATTTCCCCGAAAGCGTTCACATAAGGAATCATCGGATAACCTTTTTTCTCCATACCTGAATATAAATCTGGAACAAGCGTTTTGGTTAAGTAGCTCGATAAAATAGGATTCAGCTTATCTTTTTGGGTAGGAATAAGCGTCATTACATATTGATAGTCGGCTCCATTACTGGTATGCGTATCAACAAATATTTCCGGTTGCCAGATATTAAAAATCAATTGAAAAGCAGCCGAATTTTTCGAATCCGTTTTAATGAAATCCCGGTTTAGATCAAGGTTTTTGCTATTTCCACGAAAGCCATACGCCACCGGCCCGTTCTGATTGGCTCTTGAGGTTCCTGTTCTGTTGAAACTGCCATCAATATTATAAACCGGGATGATGCATACTACCACATCTTTGGGTAGCTGATCGGCTTTTAAAAGATCTCTGGCCAACATCATTGAAGCATCAATTCCTTCAGGTTCGCCTGGGTGAATACCGTTGTTAATTAACAAAATACGTTTATTACTTTCTCTGATGGCAGCAGGATCAAAATTTTTATCTTTCGATAAAACTAAAAGATGCAGCGGCTTACCAAAATCAGTATTTCCATAGGTGATCAACTTTGCCTGGGGATAAGTTTTGGCAAGGTTTTCATAAAAAGTAATCGCCTGATCGTAGGTTGCCGTTTCGGTTTTACCACTAATTTCGAAAGGTGTTTTTTGTGCCATTGTTTTTAAAGTGATGAATAGGAAACACATGAAAAACAAATTTCTCATACCAAGTGATTTAAATAAAATGCAAAAAGAACTAGAAAAACTTACGGTATGCTTTAATATTTCCGAAGAAGTATTTTACGCCAAGGCTATAAACATTAAAGGTATCCGGATCGTAGTTTCTAAACTTCGTCGGCGGATCGTTATAGCCGTCTAAACCTTCGCCGAAGGTAAAATTACTTTGTGCGTTAAAGTTAATTACATAACGAACGTATCCGTAACCATCATTAATGTAATAGTTAAGACCAAGATTAATTGGAACAATAAGGTTTACACCTTTATCTACGCCAGGAAACGGTCCATAACCGGGATCTACAGCTGCCCAATCTGGTTTATAGCGTACAATGTCTGTAATATTGTTATTAATTACGCCAACACCCAAGCCAAGATAAGCGCCTTTTATGGCTTCCCAAAAAGGTCTTCTGTCGTAATTCACAAACTCACCAAGTTGTACTTTGAAGTTGGCCGTAACGCTGGTATATTTATTAACAAATTGTCTGTTATGCGGATCGGTTACAATATCACCACCCTGAACCATACCGTACTGCCCTTCCAGTCCAGCGGTAACAAATGGCGTAAAATGATAGTTGATTTCTCCTGCAGCTGTGTAACCCCAATTACCCTCAACTACATCAGTTTTTGAATAATTAGCGCCGCCACCTAGTCCCCATGACCATTTAAAATAATTCGATTGAGCAAATGAAAATGTAACCAGGAATGAGAATAAAACAGTAAGTGATGTAGTCTTCAACGGGCTAAAAGTCATATCGTTTTTTTACAAAAATAATATGTTTATTGAATATCTATAACTTTTACCTTTGATTTATGAGCAAGTACACCAACTTTAACAAATCTTTGGAACAGAGATTTATCAAATATGCAAAGATAGATACACAATCAGATCCTGCTTCTCCAACTTGTCCTTCAACAGAAAAACAAAAGAACCTGGGTAAAAATCTGGTTCAGGAATTATTAGAAATCGGCATTTCTGACGCGGAAATGGACGAAAATGGTTATGTTTATGGAACCATTCCTGCAACTTCTGAGAAAAAATTGCCTGTAATTTTTTTCTGCTCACACATGGATACCTCACCAGATTGCAGCGGAGAAAACGTTAAGCCGATTATTCATGACAATTATCAAGGCCAGGATTTAATCTTACCAGATGACCCATCTATCGTGCTCAAAATGGCAGAGCATAAGGATCTAAAACACCAAATTGGCAACGATATCATCACAGCAAGTGGTACCACACTTTTGGGCGCCGACAACAAGGCTGGCCTGGCTGCAATTATGGAGGCAGCAAGTTTCCTGATGAAAAATCAAACGGTAAAACATGGTACCATCAAAATCCTATTTACCCCTGATGAAGAAATTGGAAGGGGTGTAGATAAGGTAAATCTTACAAAATTAGGCGCCGATTTCGGATATACCATTGATGGCGAAACGTTAGGATCAATTGAAGATGAAACTTTTTCAGCCGACGGCGCAGTATTATTGATCAATGGCGTGAGCACACACCCGGGTTTTGCCAAAGATAAAATGGAAAGCGCAATCAAAATAATGGCTGATATCATTGCCGCTTTGCCGAAAGAGACTTTGACACCTGAAGCCACCCATCAAAAAGAAGGCTTTATTCATCCTGTAAGTTTCAGCGGACAGGTAGAACAAGCTGAAGCCCACTTCATCATCAGAGATTTCACCGATGAGAAATTAGCTGAACATGGGAAATTTTTAGAGGAAACAGTAAAAACGATCATGCGCAATTATCCGAATTCAACATATTCTTTAGAAATCAAAGCCCAGTATCGCAACATGAAGCAGGTATTGGATAAATATCCTAAAATAGTTGAATATGGGGTTGAAGCAATTGAAAGAGCTGGCATAGTTGCAAAACAGCAAAGTATTCGTGGCGGTACAGATGGCTCTCGTTTGTCATACATGGGATTACCTTGCCCTAATATTTTTGCCGGCGAACATGCTTTCCACAGCAAACAGGAATGGGTAAGCGTTCAGGATATGGAAAAAGCAGTGCAAACAATTATCAATATCGCGATGATTTGGGAAGAAAGGGGCTAAGTTTGTCTGAAGTCTTTAGTCCGGAGTCGTGAGGTTTTCGACTTTGTACTAAAGACATCATATTTAAAAAGACGCCTGACCGATTTCCAAACGACTGATTTTCCCTTCTTTTCCTAATTGGAATTTGAAAAAGGTTTTAAAATCGCCCCATTGGTCTGAATGGAAATTCCCGTAAACATCCAAGCCATTATTTTCTACCTTATCGATACTCGTAAAGCGCTCATGACCTAATGCTTTTTTAAAGAAATTATTAAACTGCATTTGGTTCCCATCATCATACAGCTGAACATCATCCGTAAACAACGTAAACCAAGTTTTTGCATCACCATTTTGGAGTGCAGTAATGGCGGCTTTAACTTTCGGATGGGATAATTTAGATAGATCGACAGGCATAACAATGCTATTTTTTTTGAGATAGACGCGACTCATCCCCAACGTAATGAGCCCAAAATTTTGAAAGCAAAGCTAAAATTTTAAATGCAGCATGTTTGTTTAAGGGAATGAATCAAATTTAATAAAAATTGTTTCTAAACCACCACTATTTTGTTACTTTTAAAATGTAATGATAACCCTCGAAAACGATTATTTAAAAGTAAGCCTTAACGCTAAAGGAGCAGAACTTCAAGGCCTGTATAGTAAAGAAACTGAAATAGAATATTTGTGGAATGCCAACCCTAAATATTGGGCAAAACATAGCCCGGTTTTATTTCCCATTGTTGGATCGTTAAAAGATGACCATTTTAAGTATAAGGGTAAAAGCTACGAGCTGCCCCGGCATGGTTTCGCCCGCGATCATGTTTTCGAAATTGAAAAAACGAGCAGTGCTGAAGCCGTTTTTACCTTAACGCAGAGCGATGAAACCCTGAAAGTTTATCCGTTTCATTTCAAACTGAAGTTGATTTATAAATTGATTGACAGGAAGCTGAACTTAACGTATGAAGTGATCAATACGGGAAATGAAACACTCTTATTTTCCATTGGTGCGCACCCGGCTTTCGCTGTTCCAAATACACCAAATACCAACTACGAGGATTATTACCTGGCTTTTAATACCGATGAGAAATTAACCTACTGGAAACTGGAGGATGGTTTAGTAGCCAATGGAACAGGAAACATTGAGCTGGATGGACATAAATTAAACCTTAAACATGAGCTGTTTTACAACGATGCGCTGGTTTTTAAAAACATACAAAGCAGCTGTATCAGTTTGTTGAATAATAAAAATGACTACGGCTTACATTTTCATTTTGAAGACTTTCCGTTTTTCGGCATCTGGGCAGCAAAAGATGCACCATTTATTTGTCTTGAACCTTGGTGCGGCGTGGCCGATGGTGTAAACCATGATCATCAATTGCAACGCAAGGAAGGAATTACATCACTGGCACCTGGCAAAAACTGGGAACGCTTCTGGGAAGTAGAATGCTTTTAAAAATAAGAAAGGAGCAATGAAAACTGCTCCTTTCTTGTTTAAATCTTCACATCCATCACTTTACCGTTTTTTCTGCTTGCCTCTGCCATAAAACCCATAATGTGGCTTTCTATTGATTCATCAATGGTTGAGGTAAGTAAGGCTGGATTTTGTTGAGCCACCGCCTGTACAAAATCCCGTACCAGCAACCAATCGCCACCACCATGGCCGCTATTTTTATAGCCATCTACATCTTCGGCTTTAGGTATAAACTTTGTTTCCTGTCTGGTTTTAAAATCATGCACAACCAACTCGGTCATGTCGCCAACCATATCACCCATAGAGCCCATTATTCTCGTTCGGCGATCATGGTAGGATGTAAATGCCTCCATTGAAAAATTAGCAGTTACACTATCGCTAAATTGAATGCTTGTAACATAATGATCAGGCTGATCATTATCCATTTTATATACACAACGCCCATAATTAGTAGTTTTTAGCTTTTCCAAAACCGCTGCTTTTCGATCGGATGTGCCTTCAGGAATATCTAAAACCGCTGTTCTCGAATTTCGGTCAACATATTCTTTAATGGCAGAATAAGGACAAGCCCGTTCTACGGCACAGCCATCCGTGCATCTGGCTGTGCTGCCTTCAGGTGCATTTTCTTTTTTGAACCACTTTAAATCGCCCATGGCCACAATACGTTGCGCTTTTTTATTGATTACCCATTTCATGATATCTAAATCATGGCAAGATTTGGCCAGGATAATAGGCGTAGTTTGTTTTGAATTATGCCAGTTCCCACGTACATAAGAGTGTGCCATGTGCGTGTGCTCAATAGGCTCAAAATGCTGAATGCTGATGACTTCACCGATGGCGCCTTTAGCCAGCAGCTCTTTCATCTTCACAAAATAAGGAGCGTAACGCAACACATGGCAAACGGCCACAATTCTTCCCGTCTTTTTTGCCAGGGCTAAAATATCGCGACATTCCTGCTCTGTTGGTGCAATAGGCTTTTCCAAAAGCACATCGTAGCCCATTTTTAAAGCCTGCATACAAGGTTCATAATGTAAATTATCAGGCATCGAAATAATCACAGCATCGGCCATTTTTGGCTTTTTAAAAACATCTTCCCAGGTATTAAATCTGTTCGCTTCGATAATATTATGCTTTTTAGCGTATCGTTCATTTCTAAACGGAACAGGTTCCGCAACACCAACAATTTTAATCTGATCGGGAAACTTTGCTGCGAAATTACCATAAACCGTTCCCCGGTTTCCTGCTCCACAAGTTATCGCTGTAATGGGTTTATCCAAAGGCCGATGCAAGGGATGATCAGGAATGCGGTAACTGTAAGTGTTTTCAGCCAGCCGGGCCAGCACATCGGTACTTACCACTGTAGCGCCCAAACTCAGGCTTAAGGTTTTCAGTAAATTTCTACGATTCATATTTTGTTTGGTTAGTTCTTGCTCTTACCTGTTCAACTGTAAAACCGCCAAAACAGGCAGATGATCAGATGCATAAGTTTCATTAATTACCTGGTGCGAAATCACTTTAAAGTTATTCCCTTTTTTATAAGCGATGTGATCAATGGTATGCCTTGGATTTATTACCGGAATGGTGAAGCCGCAATTTTCGCAGCTTCTTACAAATTGCTGATCAAAAATTTTGATGCTTTCCGAATTTGGATCAGCATTTAAATCCCCCGCCAGGATTAAAGGCAAAGTTTCTTTTTCTGTTAACCTGTTAATCTCTTTCACTTGCATCATCCGGTTTTCCTCAGGCCTTTGTGCATCCAGATGTGTAGAGGCAAAACGAATCTTTCTGCCATCTGGCAAGCTGGCTGTTCCCATTCCCAGAATACGTGGTTCGGCTTTTGGATCTTGATTACTTGGAAGGCGATAAGTCTGAGGATCAGTTAAAGGATACCTGGAGAGAATGGCCACACCATAGTCACCTCCATCATGATCAATAGCTTTAAAGAAGTAAAAATTCATCTTGAGTTTGGTTGCTAAAACAACCGCTTCATTTATATTCCCCGATCGTTTCGTGTTCACATCGACTTCCTGCAAAGCCACCAAATCTGGCGATTGAGAAGCGATTACCTTTGCGATGGCCTCAATATCTATCAAACCTTCTTTTGATTTTGAAGGTGGATTAGCATGGTGAATGTTATAACTTAAAACCCTGATTTCATTTGGATTATTTTTGTTTATTGCCATTTTCGGAGAGCAGGCAACCAGTAATGCGAAGAGGAAAAAATGAAAATGGCGATAAGCTTTTCTATACATTGTGAAGTTGTTTATATCCTAAATTAATAAATAAAAGCATTTGAAATGATTTGTAATATGATTTTTATCAAAATAAAACAAAACGGAAGCTGAATATGGTTAATCAACCGATTTTAAAATTAGAGAAACAACATTAAATCTACCTTGTTTAATGATTAAATCTTCAACAAAAAAGATAAGAGATATGGATAATCAAGTAGAGAAAAACAAGGCAATTTGCAAGGTATTTTTTGATGAGCTTTTCAATAACGCAAATTTAGATGCAATAGATCAGTTCGTAGACAGTGGTGTAAAGGTTCACAAAACGTTTCCATGGCAACGGGAAGGTGCAAAAGCTTTTTATGATACGGTTGAGGTTTTCAAACTTGGTTTCCCTGATTTAAAAATAAGGTTTGATGATGTATTAGCTGACGGCGATAAAGTAGTGGCCAAATTCACTGTAACCGGAACCCATAAAGAAACTTTTCTAAACATTCCTGCAACAGGAAAAAAAGTTGAATATGAAGAAGTAAATATTGTGAGGTTTAGAGATGAAAAAATAATTGAGCATTGGGTGGTTGCAGATACCTATAGTTTAATGAAAACGCTTACAGGCGGTGAAGTTCATCAGTTAGTTTAAAATTTTCCCATGTTATCGGGATGTCGTCAAAAAACACCTCTTTTTTGTCTGAACTGCACCCATTAAACGATATTTGGCTTTCATAACTTAGCATAAACAATAATAAGTTATGAGAACCATGCACCCTTATTTAAACTTCGACGGCCAGGCTGAAGAAGCTTTTAATTTTTATAAATCTGTTTTAGGTGGAGAATTTGCCTTTTTTAAGAAAATGAGTGATGCGCCTGAATCGGATAAATTACCTGAAAATGAGCGGAACAGAGTGATGCACGTGGCCCTTCCGATAAATGAGCATACCATTTTAATGGCCTCTGATTGCGTTCCATCTGCCGGCCATGTGCTGAGAGAAGGCAATAACATGTATGTTCATCTGGCGGCTGAAAGCAGGGAAGATGCAGACAAACTTTTTAATGGCCTGTCAGCTGGAGGAACCGTTGAAATGCCCATGGAAGATATGTTCTGGGGTGACTACTTCGGAAGCTTCAAAGATAAATTTGGCATCCAATGGATGATTAACTTTGGGAATTACTAAATAAATGCAGAAAAGGACTTTCACTAAACTGAAAGTCCTTTTATTTTAAACCGTCAAAAATCTGCGTAAGTTTTATTTGGCATAATGTGGCCATTTCTGTATCCTTGTTAATTATACCTCTCGCTCATTAGGAATCAGTAGCCAGCATCGCATGACCAACGTTAATCCAAGCCTTTTAAAAACGAAGCAGCATTTTAACATCCTTGATGGATTGAGGGGTGTCGCCGCTTTAGCAATTGTTGCATTCCACTTTATGGAAGTGGTTTTCGAATTTAGCAAAAACATACTTGGTCATGGTTTTTTAGCAGTCGATTTTTTCTTCTGTCTTTCGGGTTTTGTAATTGCCTATGCTTATGACGATCGGCTGGAAAAAATGGGCATCATGGAATTTTTTAAATCGAGGGTAATCCGACTACATCCATTGGTCATCTTCGGCTCGGTATTGGGGTTATTGACCTTCCTATTCGACCCATTTAGCGGAACGGCGGCACAATACAGCATTGGTAAAATCACTTTGTTATTCCTTACCTCTGCGTTATTAATTCCCTTTCCTACTATGGAAGATCGATATTTCAATAATTTTGGACTAAATGCACCCGCATGGTCATTGTTTTGGGAATATGTGGCCAATATTTTCTATGCTTTTGTACTTTATAAATTACCAAAAAAATACCTCATTATTTTGGCATGTACCGCTGCCGTGATTTTAATAGGCGTAGCCTATCATGCAGGTTCGCTTTTAGGCGGTTGGGCTGGTGAAAACTTTTGGGAAGGCGGAGCCAGAATATTTTATTCTTTCATTGCAGGTTTAATCATTTACCGATACAATTGGATTATAAAAAATAAACTGGGTTTTATCGGCTTATCTATTCTTTTGCTGCTGGCTTTTTTTATGCCCTACTCATCTTATAATTGGTTAACCGAAAGTTTTGTAGTGGTTATTTATTTCCCCTTACTGGTTTCACTTGGTGCAGGTACCGTGGCCACACAAGGCCTGCATAAATTGTGCATATTTTCAGGAAAAATATCCTATCCGCTTTACATGACACATTATATGGCCATCTGGATATTCGCCAACTACTACAATACTTACAAACCTGAAGGCTTAAAACTGGCACTGGTCATCAGCTGCGGAATAATTGCTTTGGTTTCACTGGCTTACTTAACCATGATTTTGTTTGATATTCCCATTCGGAAATACCTGTCAAAAAAACGCATCAAAGCCTAAAGTTTCTCCCGATTACATTTTTTAATTTTTTTTTTAAATCTTAAAACAAAGCCATTGTTATCGTGTTTATGATATAGTTTGTTTGGTTTAGTTTTATCGGTGGATACTTATAAGACATTCAATATAGCCTCATAGAGATATGAGGCTTTCTCGTTTCTATAGCTTTTTATTCTCTTTGAAATTTAATGCTAAGAAGAATACTAAATTTTAAGTATTGACAATCAGTTCGTTATAAATTACCTTTAAAGTTATTACCCTATATACGCCGTTAAAATTCGTTCCCACCGTTACTCCTGATTATTAATTATCAAAATTAATAAAGCAAAGTGCATATATATTTAGTAAAACATCCCCTTGATTACTGTTTTTGGCAATAAATGGTTTTCATGAAATATCTAAATGATCTAAAAATGCGGTTCAGAAATTATGAATTTGTAAAGATAAACCCAATTTTTCGGGTACAAATTATCGCAACGCTTTCAATAATAAATCATTAATATGAAAAGAATTATTATTTGTTGCGATGGCACCTGGAACAGTCCGGGCGATAGTGAAGACGGTTTGCCTATTCGTACGAATGTTCAAAAAATGTTCGAAAGCATTTGCAATACCGACGATAAGGGTATTGAACAGATTAAATATTATACAGATGGCGTTGGCACTTCGGGGAGCAAGCTGCGCAGGTATTTAGATGGTGCCACGGGGTTTGGCTTAGACCACAACATTGTTAGTGCCTACAAATTTTTAGTTTGGAATTTTGTTAAGGGAGATGAAATCTATTTGTTTGGTTTTAGCAGAGGTGCCTACACTGCCCGCAGTCTGGCGGGAATGATCCGCAACTGCGGAATTATCAAAAACAATGATTTAAGTTTAATTGATCAGGCATACAATTACTATCGTAGACGAACAGAACTTGATTGGGCTCCCAGTGGCGAAAAAGCTATTGCATTTAGAGAACGTAATAGTTTTGAAAGCCGCATTAAATTTGTAGGTGTTTGGGATACCGTTGGTTCACTGGGCATTCCCCTTTCACTATTCAGACCTTACAATGCATCGAAATATCAGTTTCACGATACCACACTAAGCAGTTACATTGATTTTGCGTACCATGCCTTAGCCATTGATGAAAAAAGAAGCAGCTTTACGCCTACCCTTTGGATTCAGGATAAAAATGCGGCAGCAGATCAGGTCAATCCACAGGTTTTAGAACAGCGATGGTTTTGTGGTGTACATTCTAATATCGGTGGTGGCTATCGAGAAACAGGGCTGAGCGACATCGCTTTTAGCTGGATGGTTGAAAAAGCAAAAGCTGCAGGTTTAGGATTTGAAGCCGACTTTTTAAAAAGATATGTAGCACCTAATGCCTACACGGGAAAACTCTACAATTCACTCATTTTTCCTTTTAACATCACTCCAAAGGCCCTCCGCGAAATTAAACTTGATGATGAAACCAGGCAAACGATAGATCAATCGGTATTGGAAAGGTATTATTATGATGCCAGCTACCGCCCGACTACACTTACCGAAATTATAAAAAGCATCGAAACTGATGGAGAAAAAAGTTACTGGTATCCTATACCTGCCAGTAACGGACCATTTCCACCAAAACTGGCGAGGTGAGGTTAGAACAATTAGCGAGCTTATGAGCATGTAAGCAGAGCAATTCTAATATTTAAGTTGATAAATTTTTCCTTTTATTGCTAACTAATTTAGTATTTTGCGGTTTATTTTTATCAATCGCAAAAATGGAAAATAAGGTCAGCATCAACAATAATAGTGTAGAATTTTCAGGGATAACCCGTGATTACATGGAAGCCATTTCCGAACTGATCTGGAATGGTTTTGATGCGGGAGCCACAAAAATTGATCTGGTTTTTGATACCAATGAAATAGATTTTATTCCTGCTATCGAAATCATCGACAATGGGAGCGGCATTAACCTGAACAACCTGCACCAAACGTTTGGCGCCTTTTTAGATTCTTTGAAACGCGGCTCAGATCATCGGTCATCTTATGTTCGTGGGAAAAAAGGTAAAGGCCGTTTCTCTTTCATCGCCTTTGCGCAAAAAGCCATTTGGAACACCACATTTTTTGATGAAGTGGCAAATGAATACATTAACTATGATGTAAATATCAGCGCCAGCAACAAGGATTATTATGCCGATGAAAACACGCGGGTTGCAGCTAATATGGAAACAGGAACACGGTTGAAACTTATTAACCTGTTTGGCGTAACTGCTTATTCTTTTACCTGCGAGGCTTTTATCAATTACCTGAAATCTGAATTCGGGTGGTTCTTACTGCTGAACAGTAAAAATGATTTTCAGTTATGTATAAATGGCGATAGAATTAAATACGAAGACCTCTTGGCTGATCATGAAGTTTTTGAGCGGGAGATCGTAGATGCCTCTACCTCTCGGTTTAACTTTACCATTACTTTTGTGCGCTGGAATGAAAAAATTGGCGATAAATTTTATTACTACTTCTTAAACAGTGAGAAAAAAGAGGTTTTCAAACAACTCACGTCCTTCAATAATAACGCCATTAACTTTTACCACAGTGTTTACGTTGAATCAGATTATTTCAATCTGTTTAATTTTACCGATACGGAAGAAACCACAAATATGTTTGGTTCCAATCCACAGAGCCCGATTTTTAAACAGCTCATTAAAGAGCTTCAAAAAATTGTCAATCAAAAACAAAAGGAGTTTGTAAAAGATGATGCCGCAAATGAATTGATTCGGAAATTCGAAAATTCACAGTCGATGCCTGATTTTGATGCGGCTGAACTGGAGCAAAAACAATTATTTATCGAACTAGTTAAGTCACTTTATTGTATCCAGCCCCGCCTGTTTAAGGGTTTAAATGAATCACAGGAGAAAATGATTTTATCGCTAATTAAATCGCAATTAGACGATAAAGAAAATCTCTTTAAATTGATTAGAAATATATTACCCGTTAATGATGAGGAGAACCAGCAGTTAAAGGCATTGCTCATTTCAAATCCAATCATCGCTGATTAAAACCTTTGCCTTAAGTCATTGTTGTCTTACCAGAATTAAATCTGCAAAAGACATCATAATATGGAAAACCAGGGAAATACTTACAGTCAACTGTTAGAATTAGCGAACAGCGATTACAAATTAACAGCGGGAGAAGCTGATATTAAAGGATGGACGGTTCAAAATGAAGCGGGAGCATCAATCGGGAAAGTAAGAGATTTACTGTTCGATCCGCAAAATAATGCTGTAAGGTATCTAATTATTGACCTCGATGATTTAGGTGTTGATCTGGAAAGCAAAGGTGTGCTCATTCCCATCGGCCTTGCGCATTTACATGATCATGATGACGTTGTGATTCTTCCAAACATCCACACCGATCAGTTTAAAGCACTTCCTTATTATGTTTCAGGAGAAGTAGATCAAAATACAGAGGACGAAATCAGAGATGCCATTGGGAGTCCGGCAGCCTTGCGGATGGAAGAAACTATCATAGAAATGGATCAAAATTCGTTTTACAATCATCACCATTTTGATAGGGCAAAGTTTTACAGACGTGGCAACAAATAAATCTGAAAAATAAATTAGCGGCTGTAAATCAAATCAATACGAAAACCAAAAAACAAAAAAAGGCAAATCGTTATTATATCGGCATGGATGTAAGAAAGATGATTAGCCCTAAGCTAACAGGGTTGTTTTTAATGCTGATGCTTTTTGTCTCTGTTTTTCAGGCCTGTAAAAAAAGCAAATCGGATATTGGCGCTGCGCTGAGTAAAGAAACGGGCAATAAAGTTTTCAAAGAAATTACAGCAGAAACTTTCGGTGAGAAAATGAAGGCTGCAATTACTGGCAGGCAGCAGCTATTTCGTAATCCTGGTTTTATGTCATCCTTTTATGCGCAACATGATTATGAGCCAGTAATGGTGATGAAACATTTGCCGGATAGTGGCTTGAACCAAGCCGTTGCAGTGTTTAATAAAGCACCGGAACATGGCTTATCTCCATCAGTTTTTAAAGCAGAGCAGCTCAATAAACTCGTTACTAAAATTTATAATAAAGCAGAAATTAAGACTGTTGACGATGCTTACGAGGCATTAATTAGTTTGGAACTTACGGCAGCAACAGCTCTTAGCGATTATAGCAATGCCATGCAATTTGGCTTAATCAGTCCGAGGAGGATATATGCGCAATATTACACAGCGACACAACGACCAGACTCAATTAGTTTCAGAAAGCCATTTGAAACGAAAAACATATCCGCCTTTTTAGATAGCATTCAGCCAAAAACAGAAAACTACAAATTATTACAGACGGCATTACGTGATCGCCTTACTGCACCAGGGTTGTCGGCTGAGGAAACCAACCGTATTTTATTGGTCAACCTCGAAAGATTACGCTGGAAAAATTTGCCTACCGAAAATAAATATGTTTGGGTAAATATTCCTGATTATCAGTTACAGGTGATAGAAAATGGAAAACCTACTTTACAAATGAAAGTTTGTGTGGGTGAGGGTAGAAATAACAATCAGGCAACATCCCTTACAGAATATGATGAGAATGATCTGAAAAAAGATCGCCCCTTTAACCGCGAAACACCACAGCTTAAAAGCATGATTCACAGTGTGCAGGTTAATCCGGTGTGGAATATACCAGAAAGTATTGCCACGAATGAAATCACCAAATATGCAGCTAAAGATCCGTACTACCTGGCCAATAACAACATAGATGTTTTTTACAAAGGCAAGAAAATTGAAGATCCGGAAACGATTGATTTTGGAGCGTCAGGCACCGGGAAAACCTATACTTTTAAACAAAGACCAGGAGAGGATAACTCCCTGGGCAAAATCAAGTTTCTTTTCAATAATCAAAGCAGCGTATATTTACACGATACGCCAGCTAAAGCTGCCTTTAACCAATCTGTAAGGGCTGTTAGTCATGGTTGCGTTCGGGTTGAAAAACCGCTCGAACTTGCACAGGCACTTTTTGGCACCGGAGCAAAGTTTGAGCAGATTAAGAAAGGTATGGACAGCGATGACCCTAAGGCTGAGGACATTGCATTGCCGACGAAAATTCCGGTTTATCTAAGCTATTTTACCTGTTGGAAAGACAGTAAAAGTGGCGGCCTTAAATTTGTTAAAGATGTTTATGGGCTAGATGCAGTTTTATACACCCATCTCACCCGAATTTAATCTTGATGAATGCTGGCTAAATCTGAATTTAGTAAACCTGGTACCTGTGCAAATGCCGCTGCGGTGCCTTCATTTAAATAAGCAGAATGGTATGCTGCAGTTGATTTATTAATGAATAACACACTGCCAGAACCAAGTGTGTTAATCACCTCGTTACAAAGCTCCGGCGCAACTGCAGGGCAACCCTGACTTCTGCCTAAACGGCCTAAAGCTGCAATGGTTCCCTCACTTACATAAGGCGCACCATGAATGACAATTGACCGTAAGCGGGCATTATCATTAAACCCCGGATCCATTCCATCCAGTTTCAATGATCGGCCATGTGCACCCTGATATTCTTCACCCGTAACATAAAAACCAATGCTGCTGGTAAATGAATCATTTTGATTGGAGAAAGCAACCGCCTGATCTTCTCCACTTTTCTGTCCGTGAGCTACCCAGGTATTTAAAACCATACGCTCTTCAGCCAAATTAATGATGTACAATCTTTTCTTTGAACTGGCCTGATCAAAATCAGCAATGGTTAGCAAAGGGCTGTTAGAAACCCGGCCCGATTTTTTGAGATTATAAAACCCAGTTAATGCTTTTTCAAATACAGGAAAAGCAAGACCGGATGCTTTTAAATGGGCTGAATCGTAAATATGTTCAGCATAATTTAAATAAGCATTTTTTAAGGGTGTAATGTTGGCGTTGATTGTTTTTTCTTCTAACGTATTGCTTTTTTTCCAGGACGTAAAAACGAGCGAAAAAGCAATAAAACACAAACCTGAAACGCCTAAAATGTATCTTCTCATATTTAATAATTTGATGTGATCAATTTTAACTAGGTCTGGTTCTTTCTATAGGCTTATTTTGTTTGATTAACTTAAATATACGATTAATTACCCGAAATAGCAAATTTATTTCCTGTTTTAGGTTGGATGTTCAGCCTTAATTTATTTCAAATCCAATGTCATTTTGGCGAAGTAATCCTCCATTCTGGCGATCTGTTAAGCAACTGCTTAAACGAACTTTGGGTATAATTTAAGTAGAATGAAAACAATCATGATCACAGGAGCATCGTCAGGTTTAGGAAAAGCCACTGCTCAATTATTCCATAGCAAAGGATGGCGTGTAATTGCCACCATGCGCCACCCGGAAAAGGAAAATGAACTTACCAAACTTAAGAATGTAATTTTGCTACCCCTCGATATCAGCAATACCCGGCAAATCACAGAAACGACCAAGCAAATCACAGATCAGTATTCGATAGATGTGGTATTGAATAATGCAGGTTATGGTTTAGTTGCACCTCTCGAAGCCTTGGCCGATGATCAAATTGTGAAACAGCTGAACACCAACCTGCTGGGCGTAATTAGGGTAACACAGGTATTTATAGCACACTTCCGCATGAAACAGAGTGGAATGTTTATCAATATTACCTCCACATTCGGACTGATGGGTTTCCCTACCTGCTCCATTTATAGCGCTACCAAATTTGCTGTTGATGGATTTTCAGAAAGTTTAGCAATTGAACTGGCGCAGTTTGGTATTCAGGTGAAAGTAATTGCTCCCGGTGGCATTCAAACTGATTTCGCCAGCCGATCCATGGAATCCGCTCAGCATGATGCTTATGAAAAATTGGTTACAGCGGTGAGCAAAGGATATAGCGCAGAGCAAGTGGCCAATTATTCTAAAGTGGAAGATATTGCACAAGTCGTTTTCGAAGCGGCCAACGATGGCACTGGTCGGTTTAGGTACATTGCTGGTCAGGATGCTTTGGAATTGATTGCGCAACGAACAAGCAAAGGCGCAGAAGCACAGGTACAGGAACTCAAGTCAGCATTTGCCTTTTAATATTTTGTATTTTAGCATTTAATTAACGTCTATCAGTAAAAATGAAAGCAAGTCCGAAAATATTCAACTCACTATCGCAGTTGCATCAGGCAATGGGGCAACCTAAACCGCTGCATCCACTCATCAGCATCATCAACTATGGAGATGCCGTTTTCAACGCCAAAGATTTTGAGGCAGGTATCGTCCTAAATTTCTATAAGATCTCTTTTAAGACAAATTTTAAGGGCCAAATCAGATACGGACAAGGGTTTTACGATTTTGAGGAAGGCGGAATGTCTTTCGTCGCACCAGGCCAGCTCCTGCGCATGCAAGATGAAGAAGCCAATTACGAGGGCTTATCATTGCATATTCATCCCGATTTTATTCGTCAATATGCCTTGAATGATCAGATCAAACAATACGGCTTTTTTAGCTATGCTGCATCAGAAGCACTGTACCTTTCTGAAAAAGAGAAACAAACCATCTGGGGTATTTTCCAGCATATTCAGGCCGAGTTAGAAGAAAGGATCGATCATTTTAGTCAGGATGTAATGATTTCCCAAATCGAGCTCCTGCTCAATTACAGCAATCGTTTCTATAACCGACAGTTTATTACCCGCAAAATCGTAAACCATGATGTTTTAAGCAAGCTTGAAAATTATCTTGAAACTTATTTTAACGATGAAAAAGCATTGACTACAGGCTTGCCCAACGTTGCTGCTGTAGCGGAAGAGTTAAATTTATCCGCAAGATACCTGAGTGACTTACTTCGAAATTTAACCGGACAAAATACCCAACAATTCATCCATGATAAATTAATTGACAAGGCGAAAGCTTACCTCGCGAAAGATACATTGACCATTGCCGAGGTGGCTTACCAGTTGGGCTTTGAACACCCGCAATCCTTTACCAAATTATTTAAACATAAAACCAGTATTACACCCTTGCAGTATAAAAGCAGTCTGCAATAATAAACTTAACGATGGCATATTGTAATTATATCGCTGCTATGGCCGAACCGAGCAGGAGCCTTCATCAAAACTACCATGATAACCACTAAGGTTTCGCCATTCATGACGACAATGAGTTGTTTGGACGATTGATCATGGAAATTAACCAGGCTGGTTTAAGTTGGGAAATTATATTAAAGAAAGAACAGACATTCAGGAGAGCTTATGATAATTTCGACATCGCAAAAGTTGCTGCCTACACCGAAAAGGACCGTGAACGTTTACTTCAGGATGCCGGAATCATCAGGAATAAACTTAAGGTAAACGCAGCAATTGAAAATGCCAAAACTATTCTCGTACTTCAAAAAGAATTTGGTTCATTTGAAAAATGGTTACTACATCACCACCCGAAAACCAAAATGGAGTGGGTTAAGCTTTTTAAAAAAACATTCAAATTTACCGGAGGAGAAATTGTTGGTGAATTTTTGATGAGCATTGGTTATTTACCTGGCGCACATAGCGAATCGTGTGCTGTTTATCACAAAATACTGCAACAAAAACCCATGTTCCTTAACCTTAAAAAATAGTATAATGGAAAATCTAAATCTTCAGAATATCAAAAACCGTTCAATGGCCATTCGTGAAAAATACACGGAGCTGGAATTACAGCACCATGGTACCGAATGGAATGTTGAGGAAGATGCGCTTGCTTTTCTTAGCGATGCCGGATTGGTAGGCCGTTTGGTGATGTCGCAACAAGGTCGATGGCCAAAAGCCAATACAGATGAAGAACTTAAACATAAACTTGGCGAATGCATTTGGTGGCTTACTGTACTGGCCGAACGCATGGGCATAGACATCAATGAAGCAACTGAGTATTTTTTAGATAAAACGGAGAATTTGCTGAAATCATAATTATTTATGATTAGGAAAATATTTATCTAAAATATATTGGGTCATTGGTAGTAATCGTTTAGTGCTGCCATTTTATGAGGTTTAGTAAATACTTCAACTACCACTACACCGCCTGCTGGTTCCGGCACAACAGTGAACATCAATAGCAATGGAGAAGATCCTGGTGATACAGATCCCGGAGATCAGGATCCGGGCGATGATACCGGTGGCGAAACAGGATCAGTACCACCTAGAAAGCCATAATTTTCTAAAAAGAGCGATTTATGCAATCGCTCTTTTAATTATATTTGGGAAAACTTAGCCCCTTGAAAATTTACCGCCTGCTCCCGATTCTTTTTATTTGCCTTTTCGCCTGTAAGAAACAGAAAGTTACCTCACATCCTCAGGAAGATATTAATCTCAAAAAAGCAGAACAGCTATTTGTAAACCAAAACGATTCAGCTTTTTATTACTTCAATATTGCCGCTACAACCAGTAAAGACAGTTTAACGATCGCAACATCCTATAGTTTCATGGCCCAGATTCAAAATTCTGCGGGAGATTTTTTTGGTGCACAGGAAAGTGCTACCCGATCATTAAAACTCATTAATATCAAAAACCCAAAGCATGCCACCTGTTGGGCATCCAGCTATAACGAATTGGGTAGAAGTAGCCTGGATTTAAAACAATACCAATTGGCTTTCTCCTATTTTAACATGGCCTTGAAACATGCTGATGATGATGCAAGACCTGTTATTTTAAGTAATAAAGCCATGGCGCTTCAAAAACTGAAGCAATATCCGCAATCTGCAAAAATCTACAATGAACTACTGCTTCAAAAAACCAAAAACAGTACGCAATACGCCCGGTTTCTCTCCAATGCCGCAAAAACCATGTGGATGGGGAATGCCGGTTATAATGCTGCACCACTGTTGTTAAAAGCTTTAAACATCCGTATTAAAAATAACGATGATTGGGGATTGAATGCCAGCTACGCACACCTGGCCGATTATTATACTTCATCCAGGCCCGATTCAGCATTATTGTATGCCAAAAATATGTATCAAATTGCACAGAAACTTAACAGTGCTGATGATCAGCTCGAAGCCTTACAAAAATTAATTTCGCTGAGTCCTTCAGCAGCTGTAAAAAAGTATTTTGAAAGTTATCAACGTTTAAGCGACAGCTTGCAAACAGCCCGAAATGCCGCAAAAAATCAGTTCGCGATTGTTCGTTACGAATCCGAGAAAAGCAAGGCTGATAACTTAATCCTTCAAAAAGAGAATACCGAAAAACGTTATCAGATCATTAAGCGGGATGTTATTTTGGTTTTAGGCATTTTATCATTTATTGCCATTTCTGTTATTGCTTTTCTCTGGTTTAAAAAGCGACAGCAAAAAATGGAACTCGAGAAGCAACATGCCGTTCAGGAAAATCAGCTGAAAACCTCAAAAAAAGTACATGATGTGGTAGCCAACGGCTTATATCGAATTATGAGCGAAATGGAAAACCAGCCTGATATTGATCGTGAGCTGATTATTGATAAAATTGAGAACCTTTATGAAAAATCAAGAGATATTTCATACGATAAACCTGAATTACACCAGCAGCAGTTCAATGAAAAACTGTCGGTATTATTAACATCTTTTGCAACCAGTAAAACTAAAGTCATCATCGTGGGCAACAAAGCTGCGTTATGGGAAAATGTGAATGCTAAGACTCAATTTGAGCTGGAGCACATTTTGCAGGAGTTAATGGTAAATATGAAAAAGCATAGCGAGGCTGATACCATAGTCATTAAATTCGAAGAGGAAGAAAATAACATTCTTATTTCTTATACCGACAATGGTATTGGCATAGCTGACGACAAAAACTTTAATAATGGTTTGAATAATACGGTTTCCCGTATAGATACGATTGGAGGGACCGTTAACTTTGAAACTAAATTGGAGAAAGGATTAAAGGTTCACATTTCTTTTCCGGTTGCTTAATTCAAAACGATGTTCAAACGAGTATTAATAGCAGAAGACCACGAAAGCACCAGTATTTCAGTTAGAAAAACTTTGGAAGATTTTGGTATCACCCATGCAGAATTCACTTACTACTGTGATGAAGCGCTGATGCAGATTAGAAAAAGCCTGCATGATGATCAGCCATTCGATTTATTAATCACTGATCTTTCCTTCGAAGAAGACCATCGGAAACAACAGCTTGCAGGCGGTGTGGAATTGATTGAAGCTGTTAAGCAAATTCATCCCCAGCTTAAAGTGCTGGTGTTTTCTGCAGAAACAAACCCAGCTGTGATCGACAGTCTTTTCAAAGCTTCGCAAATTAATGCTTATGTACGTAAGGCCCGCCATGATGCGAAAGACCTGAGAAAAGCCATCGAATATATTGCACAACACAAAACCTATTTATCTGAAAGTTTAAAACCAGCCATCAAACAAAAAAATGCCTTTGAATTTTCAAGTTATGATGTCACGCTGATCTCGTTGCTATCGCAAGGAACTTTGCAGAAAGATATTCCTGCATATCTCCAGCAACATAACATTAAACCTTCAGGCTTGAGCAGTGTAGAAAAGCGTTTGGCCATCATGAGAGATTCACTTGAATTCGCTAAAAATGAACAGTTGGTTGCCTATTGTAAAGATTACGGCATTATTTGATTTCATAGCCCAGAAACTTCATCAGCTCATTACAACTTATCCATTTCATGCCGGAGAGCGCTCATTACAATAATCTTTAAAAAAGATCTCTTCTCAATGGATGAAAATTGATCTCGCTATTTTATTGCCATAAATCATATTTCTGCCATTCTTACGGTTTCCCGTAAAGCAATATTCCCAAAAATTTGTAGGTTTGGCGCTACATATTTACAATTATTGCACATTTTCATGTGAAGTGTAGATATCATCCCCTCCGAATCACATCCATTGCATGTATAGCCAAAAAAGCTATAGATGAAAAAATTTTTAACACCACTTATTTTCGCTTTCATGATTGGAAGTGCAAGCGCTCAAAAACAAAAGATGCAGGTTTTTCAGTTGATGGAACCTGGGTTTAACACCAAAGCGATCGAAGGGACTATTTCCGAAGTATACCAAACGCAAAGATTCGGCAATAAATTATGGTGGATTAAAATTGGTAATGATACGCTCATCCATGTTTGGGATAGACATTTCGATACGCCTAATATGAAAGTTGGCGACAAAAGGACATTTACTTCCATTAAGCGCTTAGACAGTAACTGGTGGATGAAAGAAAAATCGGAAGCAATAATCAAAACACCTGATCATCAAAATATTTTAACCGTTCAGTAGTCCAAAAACCATTTTCTGCCGGTTTCTCAACAAATATTTTTCGCTTTACGGTTTCCCGTAAAATTCTCTTCGCGTATACCATTATTTTTGATAAACAAAACTTCAGAAATAACACGTAATACAATTAACACTCAATATCTCTCACAAAATGCAGCAGATTGCTTCTAATCATTCTCGGGACGGAATAGGAAGCAATCTCGCATTTTTTACATCAGTTTAGCAAGAATACCGGAACTTGAAATCCTCACCCTTTCCCTCTTTCTTCTGATCAACATTGCTTGCAGCGAAACCAAAACCGTTTACCTTTGCAACAGTTCGGGCGGAAAAAAATATCACTATAAATCGAGCTGCCGTGGATTAAGCAACTGCCAGCACAAGATTATAGAAACAACTTTAGAAAAAGCAAAGGGTCAGGGAAAAACTTTATGTGGATGGGAAAATTAAAGGTACTGATTTTATGGTTTTGGATACAGCCCATTTCTTACCTTGAAGTTCAGGTTCCAAATCTTAAACACCGCACCTTTAACGCCAAAGTGATCCGCATTATGGATGGCGACACCATGGAAGTTCTGTATCAAAAAACACCTGTCAAAATTCGACTGGCGCATATCGATTGCCCGGAGAAAAGACGATCACAACCATTCGGAAATAATGCGAAAATTGCTTTATCTAATCTATGTTTCGGGCAGCAGGTAACGGTTTATGGCGAAAATTACGATCGATACCACAGGCTGATTGCCGTTGTGGCAAATCATAAAAAGCAAATTGTAAATCAGGAAATGCTGAAACAGGGAATGGCCTGGCACTTTCGGAAATATTCGAAAAATCAACTGTATGCCCAGCTCGAAGCCGAAGCCAGAAAGAACAAAATCGGTTTATGGAAAGACCCAAATCCTGTGGCGCCCTGGGAATGGCGTAAACCGCAAAAACGATCATTCCCAGCTAAATCATAATCCCCAAACTTTCAGAAGATTTTATTGTTGCTTTAACATACAGTTAAAACAAATAATATGATTACGCCGAAACCACTGCTTTCTGAAAATGTAAAAGATTTTATGGATTATGCCCTTGAGGTAATTCAATCAATGGATGGTGCGCCTGAACATAACGAAACAGAGAGATTACAGGTGAACGAAAACATCGCCAAATTAAGAAGCTATCTGGATGCTGTGGAGTTATCCTATCAGGAAACCATTCCTGTTATTTCCGATAGTCAGGTGAATGAAAGTCCGGCCAATTTTAGTGGAACAGGACATAGTTAAGGAAGATATTGACTCCAAACTAAATACTCTACACATCACCCAGCTTCCTGACCGCAGCAACCTAGCTTTTCGCCATCCCACATCCAGGTAAAGCATCTAAATCTACTGCAAACAAGCATTCCTAAATTTAAGAACAGGAATGTTTTTCCTGCCCTTTAATTTTCCGGTCATGCTTCCTTCAATCCATCTGCTTGATGTTTCTGACATCTGCTATCGCCATTTTTATTTTTTTTCAGAAATAATTAGCAAATAGTGTAACACTTTTAAATAAGTTGCGACTAGAATATAGAAACGTAAAGAAAGATAAATTAAAAAGCTCCGCCATTGCCATCTGCAGATAAAATAACGGATAAGGAACTCATTGCATTGTGTCTCAACGGACAGGAGGGCGGTTATACCGGGCTCTATAACCGATATGCCAGAAAAGTTTATAATTCAATTAGCAGAATTGTAAGCCACACTGCTGAGGCAGAAGATATTCTTCAGGATACATTTTGTGCTGTATTTACTGAAGTGGGCAAATTGGAGGGTGTTTTGAACATCGAAGCCTGGGTGAAAAGGGCCGCGATCAATCGTTCCATTTCTCATATCAGAAAAAGAAAAATATTGTTTTCTGATTTGGGAGACATGGACGTAGAGGATGAAGGAACGGATACGGAGCACATGGAGATTTTGGATTGTAAGGTAGACGATATGAAGAAAAGTATCGAATCGCTTCCCTCAGGATATAAAACAATTGTAAACCTCCATGTTTTTGAAAAATTTACACATGAAGAAATTGCGGTAATGCTCGACTTAACGCCAACTAATGTAAGAACCCAATACCATAGGGCAAAAAAGAAGATTTTATTATCAATAAAAGATAAATGTTATTATGAATGATCAGATAAAGGATTTTGTGGAGCAGAACAGGGCGGAATTCGATCATCTCGAAGCACCTGCTTTTGATATGCAACGGTTTAAGCGAACAGTTGCGCCACAGGCTAAAAAGGTTTCGCTGTTTAACAGTAAAAAATGGTTGATCGCAGCATCTTTACTTGTTGCCCTGGCATCAATATGGATTTTTTTTTACCGCCAGCAGGAAACGAAAGTAAATTATACGCAAACCAAACCATTGGACGATAAACAGCTTCCAACAGTTATGAAGCCGGAGACAATAAAGCCTGAAACAGCTACTGAAAGCCTAAAGGCATCAACACCAGTGGCAATTCAGCAGACTGTAGCTAAAGAAGAGATAAAAAAACTACCGGCCAAACAGGTTATCACTGATTATAGAGCGCTGCAAGACAGCAGTTCAGCAAGCATCAGGTTATTGGCCATTCTGGAGATAGAAAAATCAGACCGAATCAATAACCAGGTTTTAAATATGCTTTCGCAAACGCTCAATCATGATGGCAATACCAATGTGCGTTTGGCAGCGCTCAGTGTATTAGAAAGACACAAAACAGATAGTTATGCCGCCTCGTTGCTCGTTAATTCATTAAATAAGCAGGATGACCCGATGGTTCAGCTCGGATTGATCAGCTTACTTGGAAAAATGAAGAATGTTAAAATTGATGACCAACTACATGCTATCGTTAACAATCCGGAAACTTTTGTTGCGGTAAGAGATGAAGCTTATACCATATTATTAAATCAAGACAAATTATAGTACTTATAACCCATAAAATTATGAAAAAACAATTTATCGTTCTGGCTGCGCTGCTTTCAGTTGCCATTGGCGCTTCAGCACAGAAACAATACAAACTCAGCAAGTCATCCGGACAATTAAACTTAAATATTCCCGGCGCCATAGTAGAAGGTTACAGTGGTAACGAAATCATATTTTCTCTTCCAAAAAATGAAAATGAAATTGTTGATGAACGGGCGAAAGGACTGCGTGTAATCACTGCTTCAGGTTTTGTAGATAATACCGGTTTAGGAATAGATGTATCGGAAAAAGGTACTGAAATTAATGTGAATGCCGTAAATAAAAGGATTGATGGCATTATTTCAATCAAAGTTCCACAAAACATCAAAATCACTTTTTTAAATAAAAGTAATATCTATCAGGAAGAAATCATCCTTAAAAACCTGAAAAATGAAATTGAGGTATCAACCAGCTATAATAAAATCAAGCTGGAGAACAACACAGGGCCAATGAATATCAAATCACTTTATGGAACTATAGATGCTACTTTTGCCGATGTGATTAAAGGGCCTGTTTCTATCGTATCGGTTTATGGCCACGTAGATGTTTCGCTTCCTGCAAATGTGAAAGCCAACGTAGACCTTTCGACCAGTTTTGGAAAAATTTATGCAGCTGACGAGCTTAAGATCGCGATTGATAAACAAGTGGCAGACGATAAAAGCGATGCAACGGGTATCGGGAGACCGGCAAACAGCCAGTTAACGGTTGCCGGTGTGAAGAGCGCCACCGGAACGATAAATACTGTCAGAGGCCTGGCCGTTTATGGCGGAAGAAGCTCAGAAGACATCAAAGGTAAAATTAATGGTGGTGGATCTGATTTTATTCTTAAATCAAACTACCAGAATGTATACCTCCGCGTAAAATAAATCCATTTATACTGTTCCAATAGGCAATCTCCTATTGGAACCCCTAAATCAAACCCATTATGAAATTAGTATTATGCTGGCTTTTTACAGTCTTAGTGCCGTATATTGCCTTATCTCAGGAAAAAATAGCGAAGCTTTATCCTGTTAAGAAAGGCCAAACAGTTGATTTTAAATTCGATTATCCTAAAATCATTCGTGTAAGCAACTGGGACAAAAATGAGATATCGGTAGAGGCATCGATAAAAGTGAACGGTGTAGCGGTGAATGATGTTTTTTCCTTGTCAAACAGTGAAGCAGATGGCAAGGTGTTGATTGAGAACAAAGTAGACATGGATAAAGTGCCTCAACGGTTTTACACGGTAGAAAATGGTGAGAAACAAATATTCGATAGCCGGGCAAAAATGGAAGCCTTTATAAAGGAAAAAGGGAACGCCATCACATCCAGTTACCAGACTAAGGACATCGAAATTTTAATCGACATTAAACTTCCGGCAAATGTGGTAACCAATGTAACAGCTACGTATGGTGTAGTTGAAGTTGCTGATTTTAACGGACCGATTACCATTGATGCTAAATTTGGCGGTATTGATGCCCGGTTAAGCCAGCAGCAGGTGGGTACACTTAAAATGACCAACCGCTTTGGTAAAATTTATACCAATTATAATTTTCAACCTAATGAAGTAAAAGAACAAAGATTCTTCACCTCTATTGCCGCAAATCCTGGTAAAGGAGCCAGCTATGATTTTAATTCCTCTTTCGGAAATATTTATTTAAGAAACCCTTAAGAAAATTTCGCTACCACAACCTGAGCAGCCCTTAGCAGCATAAAAGGCGACAACTCATACAGCTTCGAGAATTTAGATGGAAACCTCGTTTACTAATTTGAACCTGTTTTGAAAGCATCGGCATTCGCAAAGGTTGTGGTAGCAATTTGTTGCATGGCTTCCTCAGTAAAGAAACCCTAATGGGATACCGGCCAATCGTAGTTGTAATCAAAATCATATTTCTTTCTGTATAAAGAATTTGCTAATTGCATTCTCCATTCCGTTCGTCAATCTTTTTGATGATGTAAGAAAGTATTTTAGCGTATACTACGTAGGCTACAAATACGTAAAAACCAAGTTGCAGTGCCGAATTGTTTGCTGTTACCGTTTTCAGCACATCATTTTCAATATTTAAGCCCGAGAGCTGACTTTTTAAGATCCCGTTTAACCCAATATAAGTCATCGCAATACCGACTACCATTACATCGGCCATATCCCATTTGCCCAAATCAAAAGCCATAAAACGCAAAACCTTCTGGCTCCCGAATAGGTGTGCACAGGAAACATGTAATGCCCTGGCAATGATCCGCAGCAGTGGAAAAACAACCACGAAAATGAGCAGCAATACGCCAACCAATACCGCATCGGGTTTGGGTTGTTCAATCAATGTTCCGATAATACCCAATATACTTTTACTCTGGAAAAATAGTACCTGATTGGTGAAGGCTAATTTATCACCCAATAAAGCAAACTCCATCGACTGGATCCGGGCATCCACCTCAATAATGGGCGATGTAACACCCACAACGAGCAAAACCAGGGCGAACAGGAGCGACATCACAAATAAAGGCACATGCAACCGTACCTGTTTACGCAGAAATAACCATAAAATGAGTGCTATGGAAACACAGCCTAAAAGACAAAGTCCGTTAAATGTGGTTTCCTTTTTAATGTGATCCAATTTGGTTTTCACTACCTGATCAAAAGCATTCGCGTTATTGACGTGATATTTGTGGTAAATATTACGTTCTACAGTGCTGATGGTGGTATCGGAGCGATCATATGTTTGCTCTTCCAATTCATCCAGCTTGCTGTTGGCAATACCTTTGATGCGTTTCAGGCTGGAAGGGCTCGTAATTTTGACAACAATGGTTCTGGCGAATGATGGAACCTGGGCATGAAGTTCATCAACATCTACAAAGGTATTGAAGGCCAGCTTTTTTAATTTGCCGGCCAAACCCTTCTGCGGCCTGGTAATTTCGGCTACTGCTTTGTTAATTAACCCGTGTAATTGTTTCTCTACGCCTTCCCGCATTTCGGTTTTCTGCTTGGCGGTTAACTTAAAGCCTTTTACTCTCCGGTCTACTACCGCCGAGATTTTTTCTCCCCAACGGTCTACCGAGAAAATGCCAAAAGTAATGTTGTTCGATAAACTATAATCTTCCTTTAGCGATTTTTGTTCGTAGGTAACTTGATGAAACTGGTAGCCAAAAAAAGCTGCACCTATTAAAAGGATACTTAAAACGGCTATGAGCGCAAATGGAGCAAACTTGTTTGCTTTTGCAGGAATATCGGGAGTATTGGTTGTTGTTGCCATAAAATTAATCAAACCTGTTAATGGGCATCGTGTGGAGTAATGAACTTCAAAATGGTCGACAATATGAGTCCATAAAGTACAAAACTGATAAAAATGATATATCCTGGCTGTAATGCCGTATTATTGGTGGTTAAGATGGTCAGCGAATCATTTTTGATATTCAAAGCCTGTAACTGTCCTTCCAGCAAACCGTTCAGGCCAATATAAGCCATCAATATGGCGATTACAATGACGTCGGCCATGCTCCATTTACCAGATTGAAAGGCAAAATACTTGATCACGCCGTTTTCTGCCAGCTTTTTGTTTCCTAAAAGGTGAATACCGGTTGAGCTCAGTTTTACCACCGGAAACAGAATACTAAATACCAGAATCAGTACGCCCACCAAAATCGAATCTATACCGGATTGACTGATCAGCACCATCACTACATCCATAATACTCTTGCTCTGGAAAAACAATACCTGATCCTTGAAAGTAACATGCTCTCCCAGTAATACAAAATCGAGCGACCGGATTCGGGCATCAACCTCAATCATGGAGGCGGTCAACCCGACAGCCAATAGCATAAAAGCAAATAACAGCGACATTACAAATAGGGTAACATGCAAATCACGGCGTTTCCGTAAGCCCCACCAAAATGCCAGCACCACCGCTACACAACCCAGCATCCCAAAAGAATAGCGATAAGTTTGGGTACGGATTTCGGCCAGTGCTGCCACCAGCTTTTCGTTAAGTGAAGGCGTTGATGAAACTTTGTAACGGGCATACATGGCTTCTACTTCCTTGCGTTTGGCCACAAAAGCACTGTCTTTCATTTCTTCGCTGGCCAGTTCATTAAATTCGCCAATGGCCATTTTACTAAGCTGGCGTTTGTTTTTAGGATCGTCTACTTCAGCAATAATCTTCCTGGCGAAACCCGGTACCTGTGCCCGGATGCTATCAGAATTCACGAAATTTTTGATGGCAAATTTTTGGATCTTTCCACTAATGGTTTTCTTTTTCTTGTTGACCAGTGCTTCCGCCTTATCAATAAGCGCCAACAGCACCTGCTCTACCTCCGTTTGCAGCACCTTCTTTTGCTTTTTCGTCATCTTCAGGTTACGAACCTGGTGATTGACAATTTTCGACACATTCTCCTTCCACTGTTGAACAGAGAAAAGTCCGAAAGTGATGTTATTAATGTTGGAGTAGTCTTCCTTAATGCGTTCCTGCTGATCGGAAAGTACATGCAACTTCCATCCGAAATAACCTTCGGCACCAAGCAACAAGGCAAGTGCGAGGATTAAAAGCAATTTAGGACGAAAGGAATTTCGTTGCTTTTGAGGGTTTTCTGATGTTTCCAAGCCTGTGGGTTTATAGGGTAATTTTGCTCCTTGTCCAAAAACATCCATCATCTTTCCAGTAGTCGGATAGGGTATGATGTCAAATCTTTTGGTTAGTCGTTCGGCAGATAAAACCAATAATCCCTTAAAAAGGTTTTAAAAGGAAAGAAATTTTGTTTTGGTAAGATAGCGATGCATCGATAGTTAATGCGGCAGTCTTATCCCTTACGCCAAACAACCATTGGCGAACTGAACCAGAAAGGCAATTCCTCCAAACGATCGTTCATCCCAAATCGATCGTCATTGCGAAGCCTGTTTTTACAGGCTGTGGCAATCTTAACGTTTACAAAACTACTTTCTACTTCAAGCTTTACGCCTTAAGCTTAAATGTCATCCTGAGCATGTCGAAGGAAACACCAAAAACACCTCCCCGTCATTGCGAAGCCTGTTTTTCACAGGCTGTGGCAATCTTAACGTTTACAAAACTACTTTAAGCTTTATGCCTTAAGCTCAAATATCATCAATGGCGATAAAAAACCATCGCTAATTAAACGTTTGCCGAAACTCAACTGGCGACATATTCGTTTTCTTCTTGAAAAGTGTGCTGAAAGATTGTGCATGTTCAAAGCCCAAGGCATAGGCAATTTCACTTACAGATAAATTTGTGGTTGACAACCTTTCTTTGGCCTGATCAATCAATTTCTGATGAATATGCTGTTGCGTATTCTGCCCGGTGTGTATACGAAGTAAATCGCTGAGGTAATTTGGTGAAAGATTCATCAAATCTGCAATGTATTGTACCGTTAAAAGTCCACGGTTTTCTGCTTGCTGTTCCTGAAAATAATCATCAACCAATTGATCAAATTTTGCCAATAACTGGTGATTATTATTTTTACGGGTGATGAACTGGCGCTCGTAAAAACGATTGGAATAGTTTAGTAAAAGTTCAATCTGAGAAAGGATAATTTCCTGTGTATGCCGGTCGATATGCACACATTCTTTATTGATTTTATCCAGAATGGTAATCAGATTTTCCTCTTCTTCAGCAGATAGATGCAAAGCTTCGTTTACGGAGTAAGAGAAAAAACCATATTGATGAATGCTGGTGGCCAGGCTGTGTTTCAACAAAAAATCAGGATGAAAAATCAGCAGATAACCAGAACCACATTCTGTAGCCTGCAAATCGAGGTGCTGCACCTGATTAGGCGCCGTAAAGCTCAGTACTCCTTTATCGTAATCGTAATGCTGCTGTCCATACCTGATTTTCCCGGTGGCCTCCCTTTTTAAGGCCACACAATAAAAGCGGTTTACAAAACCATTCCAAATTTCATCCTCCAAAAAAATACAATGATCGAGATTGATGACGCTAACCAAAGGATGCAAAGGCTCGGGGAGCGACAAAAGCTGGTGGAACTGGGAAATTGATTTGATGGCATTCATGTTGTAATTTATGAAATATGCGAAAAAGAAAAGCGGTTGCATTGTAAAAAATGCAGCCGCGGAAATTTAATTTAATCGATCAGGCCCATGCTAAATTCATCATACGGTTTACCGGTATCGGTTCCAATCGGCACAATGCTTTCCAGTCTGGAAAGATCGGCTTCACTTAAATGGATCAGTGTGGCATCCAGGTTTTGCTCCAGGTATTTACGGCGTTTTGTTCCGGGAATGGGAACAATGCCTTTACTCATGATCCATGCCAGGGCAAGTTGAGACGAGGTTACATTCTTTTCTGCCGCCAATGCTTCTATGGCTTTTACCAGTTCAATATTCTGATGAAAATGTGCTTCCTGAAAACGCGGAATCGCCCTGCGGAAATCATTTTCCGGAAGATCGTCAATACTTTTGATCTGGCCAGACAAAAACCCGCGACCAAGCGGGGAGTAAGCCACAAAGCCTACGCCCAGATCATTCAAAGTACTTAACACACCCCGTTCTTCAACGGTGCGCTCAAATAAAGAATATTCACTTTGAACAGCAGTAATGGGATGAACGGCATGTGCTCGTTTAACGGTTTCTGATGAAACTTCAGATAAACCGATATAACCAATTTTGCCTTCTTTAACCAATTCGCTCATGGCGCCAACCGTTTCTTCAATTGGCGTATTTTTATCCAGGCGATGCATGTAGTACAAATCGATATAATCGGTATTGAGGTTTTTTAAGGAACGCTCAACAGATTTTTTCACGTAATTTTTTTGACCATTAATTGCCCAGGTTACCTGATGCTGATCATCAATCTCCCAGCCGAATTTGGTGGCAATGATGTACTCGTTACGTTTTCCTGAAATGGCCTTCGCAATCAGTTGTTCGTTTTTAAAGGGCCCATATAAATCGGCTGTATCCAGAAAATTCCCGCCCAATTCCAGTGAGCGATGAATGGTGGCAATCGCTTCCTGCTCATCTGCAGGGCCATACATGTGGCCATCTTCAAAACCCGTCATGCCCATACAACCCAAACCCATATTCGGAACAACCAATCCCTGACTGCCCAATGCTATTTTTTTAATTTCCATAATCCTGATGTTTTAATGATTCAAAATTCGGCAACATCCTTTCGTCAACTGTATGCAAAACCACGAAATATGTTTGCAAAACGAGGGTAATAAAAAGGAAATCATATCGGCAACTTCCATTTAACGCCTGTTTTATCAAAGCAAAATGTAAATTCGCAATGGATTGAATATGTACGAAACATTACGAAAACATATCGAAAAGACTGTTAGCCTAAGCGATGACGAATTTGCATGGGTACAAAGTCACTTTTCAATTAAAAAATACAAAAGGCACCAGTTTATTATTCAGGAAGGAGAAACGGTTGGCTACTCCTATTTTATCGTTTCAGGCTTAACGAAATTGGTTCACCATGATGTTTCAGGAAAGAGCCATATCATTGCCTTTGCGATGGAAGATTGGTGGGAGAGTGATTTCTTTGCCTACCTGACGCAAACAAGAGCAACCTTATCCCTGGAATGTATTGAGGATACGGAAGTGCTTTGCATCTCTTTGGCCAACTACCGTAAACTTTGTGCTGATTTACAGAAAGTGGAAGCCTTTTTCCTGGAGAAAGCGCACTTTGGTAATATTGCAGCGCAACGGAGAATTTTATCGTTGCTTACTTCCAATGCAAAAGAACGCTATTTGCAATTGCTAAAACAATATCCGCAATTGGTACAACGGGTTCCGAAATCACTACTTGCAGCATACCTTGGTGTTTCCAGAGAAACGCTCAGTCGGTTTTCCAATTGATGTGACAAACCGCACATTGAAATCGTGATCAATGTCAACATGAAGATGTTTTCGAATCTTCAACTTTGTAGCTCACAATCAAAAGATATACAATGGAAACAAGATCGATCAATCCATGGAAATGGCAGGACCAGAGAAATTACGTACAGGCAGTAGAAGTAAAGCAAGTAGCCGGAACTTTGTATTGTTCAGGGCAGACAGCCATCAGTGCAGATGGGATTTCGAGCGATGCGGATATGAGTACTCAATTAACTGAAGCGATTAAAAACCTGGAAAAACTAATTACTGAAGCAGGTTATGAATGTAAAAACACAGTGCGATTAAATGTTTACCATACCGATACAGCAGCATTTTTTGAAAACTTTCACATTTTGCAAGCATGGATCATGAAACATAATATCAAACAGGCTACCACAGTTTTAGAAGTTAATACCCTTTTTGAAACACTAAAAGTGGAGCTGGAGGCAACTGTTGTAAAATAGAGGAAAGGTGTAATAACAACATAAAGCATGCTTTTCACAGCAAAGCTGATTCCTTGTTGGAAAGGTTTAAGCAACAACAGCTGCTGGTGAGGCAGCTGTTGTTTGTGATCTCGGATTTTGAAATGTATCTCACAGGCATCAAACCCCTCCGTCATTGCGAGGAGGAACGACGTGGCAATCTCTTCTTTTAAAGGATACATCCAATTCGCATATCCCTTCAACCAATCTGTCATCCTGGGCTTGTCGAAGGACAAACCCTCCATCAAAATCCCCTCCGTCATTGCGAGGAGGAACGACGCGGCAATCTCTTCTTATAAAGGATACATCCAATTCGCATATCCCTCCAACCAATCTGTCATCCTGAGCCTGTCGAAGGACAACCCCACCATCAAAACCTCACTCCGTCATGGCAAGGAGGAACGACGCGGCAATCTTCCCATTTAAGAGATACGCCTAATTCGCATATAACCTGTCCTGAATACTACGTTCGATTTTTGTTTTCGCCTCATCGGCGGCAGCCTCCTTCTTTGTTCTTGATAACAAAGAAGCAAAAAACCGAGCATTTCTGCGAGCTCATGAATGCAACTAAAACAAAAACAACTAATGAATAATCAAGGCCTGGATCTGATGTCGAATAAAATCATCAAAGCTTTTATAGCGGCATCACAAGTCCCGACGAAAAGTCGGGAAAAACGCGATGCCTTAGGCAGGATGATATGGAAGTTTTTGCGAAAGCTTTAATGTTTTCATCTTCCTTCATCTCCGAAGCCGGAAACTATTTCCAGAACCCTTCCATCATGGTGAGAAGAAACGACGCAGTTAGCTGCCCGTTTACGAGACACGTCCAATTCGTAAATTCCTCAACAGATCTTTCATCCTGAGCTTGTCGAAGGACAAACCCACCATCAAAATCCCCTCCGTCATGGCGAGGAGGAACGACGCGGCAATCTACCCCTTTACGAGATACGTCCAATTCGCCGAACCCTCCAACGCGATCTGTCATCCTGAGCTCGTCGAAGGACAAACCCACCATCGAAACCTCACTCCATCATGGCGAGGAGGAACGACGCAGCAATCCTTATCAATAATTTAGCGACAAAAAAAGCTGCCATTAGAGGGCAGCTTCAACATATTCAGGATCTGAATGAATTATTTTGCCAGGCTCATCGCAACTTTGTCTGCTGCAATCACTTCATCGGCAATGAACGATTCTGATTTGCGGCTGGCGAAATCGCTCAGTTTCACGTTTTTCATATTGCTGGCAATCATCGTACTTTCTACTGCTGTACCATTCAATTTCAATACCGCGTCTTCTTTAACCACAGTATACAAACTCGCAGTAGTCGTTTTGATTTTTGCCGTAGCATTTTGGTTCAAAAACAACTGAAGGTGTTTGACATCGAAATTATTGCTGGTTACGACCACCGATTGACCGTATGCTTCTACACGCTGCAAATCTTTAACCGTAATGTTCAGTGTTACCTGTTGCGATTCCATCGAGTTGATGTAAAGCGTTTGTCCATTGCTGATTACCGAAGTTTTAGTAGCATCATAATTTTCAGAACCTTTGATACTTTCCTGATCACCCTGGGTTAACACCACTTTTACGTTACCACTTACCCAAATGCGGTTTACGTTTTTAACGGATGAAGTTTTGGCCAGTGGAGCTGAGTCAGCTGCAAAAGTGGTGGCTACTGAAGAAGCAAATAATACTGCTGTTAATGCTGTTGCGAATAATGTTTTGGCTAATGTTTTCATGACTTTATATTTTAAGTTTCTTAATGTTTTCTGATAATAAGACGACACCAAGCCCAAAACGTTGCAGGCAAAAACGCGGTATTATACCAGCAGCAAGAGCCTATAGACCAACGCCTGTAATTTCTCGACGAAAAAGTGTTGGTAAGGTCAACCCATAGGCATCAAAATCCCACTCCGTCATGGCGAGGAGGAACGACGCGGCAATCTACCCGTTTACGAGACGCATCCAACTCGCAAATCCCTCCAACCATCTGTCATCCTGAGCTTGTCGAAGGACAAACCAAACCCCATCCGTCATTGCGAGGAGGAACGACGTGGCAATCTCACTGTTTACGGAATACGTCCAATTCGCAAATCCCTCCAACCATTCTGTCATCCTGAGCTTGTCGAAGGACAAACCAAACCCCTCCGTCATTGCGAGGAGGAACGACGCGGCTAGCGCATTGTTTACGCATATCCTCTTGCAAACTTTATCAAATCTCCCCTCAATTGATTAGCTTCGGAAATATTTTAACACTTTTGAACTCATCCCTCCAAAAATACCTCAAAGCTTTTACCCGCCTGAAACAAGGCGTAACGAAATATGGCCCGGCGCCACACAAACCAGTATTGTTGCTCAGCCTGATCGAACTCATGGAAAAAGGTTTGGTCAACAACAACCAGTTTGAAGTGAATGCCGATCTGGTGGCTACTTTTAAAGAAAACTGGCTATTGCTGGTGCCTACAATGCACCAGGCCGATTTTACGCAACCCTTTTATTATTTGCAAAGTGAAAAAATAGAGGGACAACCTTATTGGATGCTACAACCTAACTTGGGCATGCAGATCAATGCGCATATCAAGTCGGTTATCCGGTTAAGCGAAACCTGTGCTTTCGGCTATTTTGAACCGCAGCTATTTTCATTGCTGAGTGATGCAAATCACAGGTCGATGGCTACTGCACTATTGCTCGATACTTATTTTCGGGAAAGCAAAGCCGGTTTTATCGCAGCCAAAAAACATGGTGAAGGCTACCTGCATGATCAGGAAGATTTCGTATTAAATGAGCCGGAAGCGAAGTACAGGCGGATTATCATCCATACCGAAGAGGATGTTTTCGTTCGAAACGGATTGTTTAAAAAACTGGTACCAAAAATTTATGGCAATCAGTGCAGTTTTACAGGGATGCAACTCAGCAGTACTTTCGGACACAGCTTTGTTGATGCCTGCCACATCGTACCCTTTAGCCAGACACATGATGATAAAGTAACCAATGGGATCGCCTTATGCCCAAATCTGCACCGGGCTTTTGACCGAGGCCTTGTTGGTATTTCTGCCGACTACCACATTATGGTTTCTGATCATGTAATTGAAAAGGAAACACATGCTTATACTTTGAAGGGACTGGCAGGAAGAAAGATTTTATTGCCAAATAAGCATATACATTTTCCAGATATTGAAGCAATAACCTGGCATCGGGAAAATATTTTTAAACATTGATATTAGCATATACTTTCATCAAAACTGAACAATGGAATCAATAGAGATATTTTTAGCTTCTGACCAACCGACAACCTGCCCAAAATGTGGGGCAAGAACCGAAATCATTGAGGATGGATCAGTATCGCAAAAACACCTTTGCCTTAACGAAGCATGAAATTACAAGTTCATTTTGGAGTTTGTTGAAGTGAAATCGGAGACAGTTTAAACAAAATACCAATCAGCGCACAAGCTTTAGCCTGGAACCTACAATTGATCGCACTATCCACTCACCAATTTGGCTGAATCTTTCCACAAGTAATTTGGAATAGGTTCTTGCAACTCCCAAGTAATAGACATCGGCTTAGAACCTTCATATTTAATAAAGTTAGCTTCTCCAATAAAAACATAACCTTGAGTATTGCCATATTGGTTACTCTTAGCCTCTCGTACAAAAAGTAATATCTTTTTACCAAGCTTCCTGTGATTAATATAACTTAGGCCTTTGCCACTATCACTACGCGTTTGATTTTGAGATTGCCAATGAAATAATATCTCATTAATAGCATAATCATCATATAGCGTAGTCGGGGAGAAATCCTCTTCAGACTTAGTCAGATCTATAAAAAGTAATTCGGTATTTAAATTCTTGTTTTCTGCTACGCCTTCGCGATTGCTCGATTGGCTAGATAATGTACTTAATCTGAAAGCAGCTAATACCTGGTCTCTCGTATACCTGGCATGCAGCTTCAAAGGTTGTGCATAAGATAGGTTTGTTAAATCATATTCCTCAAAATCGGTTTGAGCCAAACGGTAAGTTAAAAAGGAAATAATTTCTGCTACATAAGTTCTATTTCTACCAATCTCTTCAATGCTTTCAATAAGACTGCTGTCCGTAGTTTTTTGCCAAAAGTCATAGTGCAACATCACCAACATTAATTCATCCGTTTCAGAGAATTGTTTGTTGCTGATCAAGAAATCTGCTTTAGCCAAAGCTAGTAGAAAAGAAAAATAGCTGTGCGAACTCGTGCTTAACCACTTGTTCTTCAACATAGCCGTATATAATTTTTCGTTTAGTGGGTTATAGTCTGCTATTACACCGGCTTCATCACACAGCTTCGACCAACTGTTTCTAGTGTAGATTAAATTGCTATCCAGGTGATAGATATGCAAGAAATTAGCTAAAGTCAACGGCAAGTCGGTATGTTGCGCATAAGCCCTAATCTTATGGATCAGATTTTTTCTGCTTAAATTCGTAGCCCGTTTAATATTGGCTAAAATCGTCTCTTTTGCTTGCTTCTCTAAAACGATGGCACAACCCAGGGGCAAATGTGGGAAGTCGTTTTCAATCTCTTTTTGTACGGTGGTATTGGTTTTGCCAATCAGCGCCCTAAACTTTCCCTCAAAATCGTATTCGGCATTGGCATTACCTACAAAATCTAATACAGTAAGTATATCCTTTCCCTCATGTAATCTAAGGCCTCTTCCTAGTTGTTGTAAGAAAATAGTTAAGCTTTCTGTAGGCCTTAAAAATAATAAGGTGTCAATTTCAGGAATGTCTATACCTTCATTTAAAATGTCGACCACAAATAAGTAGTTAATCTGCTTGGTGCGCAACTGCATTAAAGCTAGCCTACGTTCTTCGCTACTCGTATCACTGATTAACGCTTTAGATTTGAGCCCGGCCTTATTAAACCGTTCGCTCATAAACAGCGCATGATCTTTAGTTACACAAAAACCTATCGCAATCAAATCCTCAAAATCTTTAGTGTATTGTTCTAGATTTCTAATGATCTCCCCCACACGCCTATGATTAGCCGTATAAACTTTACTCAGCTCACTTGCTACATATCTGCCTTTTTCCCATCTTACCTGAGATATGTCGGTACTATCGGCAATCGCAAAATATTGAAATGGGGTAAGGAGTTTTTGGTTTAGCGCTTCCGGCAAACGTATCTCTGCGGCAATATGGTTATCGAAATAAGGTAAAATGCTTTCGCCATCCATGCGTTCCGGCGTAGCGGTAAGCCCTAAAAGAACTTGCGGCGTAAAATAATTAAGTGCCTTTTGATAACTACTGGCGGTAGCGTGGTGTCCTTCGTCTACAATAATATAATTGTAATAATCAGGAGTTACTTTCATCGCTTCCAACTGATTGTTCAGCGTTTGTACAGAGGCAAAAACGTGTCTTTTATCGGTTATCTCTATTCCATCTACCCAAAGTTCGGCAAAGCTGGCATCCTTTAAAATATTTCTAAAAGTATGTTGGGCCTGTATTAGGATCTCTTTCCGATGTGCAATAAAAAGAAAAGTGGACTGAGGATTATGCTGCCTAAATTGCTTAAAGTCAAAAGCCGAGATCATGGTCTTTCCTGTGCCTGTTGCAGCAACAATAAGGTTTTTAAATCTACTATGAATATGACGCTCTACATGTAATTTTTCCAATACCTCTAATTGGTAATGGTAAGGTTTGATATCAAAAAAGTTAATAATGCCTTGGTCTGTTTTTCCAATCCTATTGCTTTTGATAGCCACGCTTAGCTTTTCGTAATGCAGCTGATCATCGTAAAGCTCAAACTCTGCATGTTGCCAGTAAGATTCGAAAGTCTTCTGAAACTTTGCAATAATATGTGGAATCTCTTTTGTGGTAATCTTTACATTCCATTCTAAGCCATCTGTTAAAGCAGACCTGGAGAAGTTGGAAGAGCCAATATACCCCGTATGAAATCCAGAATTTCTGTAAAACAGATACGCCTTTGCATGTAGTCTCTCTTTATCTACATTATACGATACCTTAATTTTAGTATTCGGAAGTTTGGCTAATTCTCTGATTGCCTTCGCATCGGTAGCCCCCATGTAAGTGGTGGTAATTACCCTTAATTGGCCGCCATTGGCAGTAAAATCTTCAAATGCGGGTTTCAAGATGACGATGGCTTTCCATTTGATAAAAGAAACCAATAGATCAATGCGATCGGCGGAAGCTATTTCTTTCTTGAGTTCGCTCTCTAAGGACAAACCTACATTTCCACCAGTAAAAAGTTCACTTTGTGTGAGTCTGGTTTGTGGGGTAATTTCTTTTAAGCGCAGATCTAAATCACTGTAGTGATTATCTATCGTAGTAAAAACGGCCTTTAGTATCGATGCCTCCGCATCTATAATATCATCTTTGAAATCGTATTGGGCTATCTCCTGCTGTAAAAGGACAATGATTTTGTTAGCAATTTCAATCTGCTTAGCAACATCTTTTTTAATTAAACTAAAGGCCTGCTGCATGGCCGAACTTAAATGTTGGGCCAATACTCTTGAAGCTTCCTCTTTATCTATCGGAGCGGTGTTGATATAAAACGACTGCCTGTCCAAGCTATCTAGCTTCGCCCTAAGTACGCCGGTAATTAATTGTTCGTAGATGCCTAAGTTCATTGATATAGTTTCATTAGCTCTTTCACTACTGGCACATCTGCCCCTGCCCAGTCATATGTCATTAGGTTGGCTATCTTTTCCCACTTCACTTGCGAATGTTCCATTGCCTTAAGTTCACCGCCTTGATATGTGCAAATAAATGGAAAAAGGTGTAGCGAAAAATCTGGGTAATGGTATATAACATCTGTTAAATCTTCACCAATGCTGATGTCCAGATTTAATTCTTCTTTAATTTCCCTGACCAGACAAGCTACTTTACTTTCACCTGGCTTTATCTTACCTCCAGGAAATTCCCATTTTAAAGGCAATTTCATACTGGCACATCGTTGGGCAATCAATACATGATTATCTTTAAAAATAATGGCGCAAGTAACTTTTAGCATTAGTCAGTGTTTATTTTTCTAAAGTAAGGTAAATTTGTGAGAAGGTAAACCAAATGGCAAGATGCAGTTAGTAGTGTGGTTTAGATAATTTTCCTGCTTTACATCGCCAGGATTTATCTTTTATTTGCGAATTATCGCTAGTGATATTGCTGATGTACAACTTCAGTTCAAATAATTTGTTTGAGCATTAATTTAGATAAACGGGGACCGTCTGAAAAGATGGTTCCCGTTTTCATTTTTAAACGCTTGATACAACAAAGCCCTTTAATACTTCTAAAGGGCTTCTGTTTTAATCCGGAAAGTGGTCCCGACGAGAATCGAACTCATATCTAAAGTTTAGGAAACTTCTATTCTATCCGTTGAACTACGGGACCGTTTTGATGTGCGCAAATATAATAAAGCACAACATATTGATTAACAATAAATTAAAGTTTAACATCAGCCAATAAGCCTTGTTAATATTATTTTATTTGCTGCAAATATATCAATTTATATCAGAAGTTTCCTATCAATTTGGCTGATCTGATGTTTCAAAATACTGTCTTTAAACGATCTACAGCGCAACTGCAAATAGACCCATTGCCTCAAATTTATCAACCCTTATAAAACGACAATTTGAAAAAATATCTTTATTAACCAGCCTGCCACCAGATGTAAAACTTAATAAGCTCACCGATGTTTATTTGGTTATTGGCGAAGTCCACAAGAATCATGGGATCATTTAGCGGGCAGAGAAGGTTACGTGGTTATAAGTAAATCAGAAAAACGACAGATCGACTTTATAATGACGACAGTCAATTAATGGCATTCTAAACGTATTCCGCTCTCTAAAGGCAGCGTGAGTGAGGAAGGCTCATTTGATTAATAAGGGAATCATAAGGGTAAAATTGTAACATTTGCTTTAGCCGTTGCTATACCAGTTTTAAAAAATAGCCGAAGAGAATAACTAATTGATTCATTAGCAATCATTTTAAGGCAAAATAATGTTAAAGTTTCTCCGTCGAGCCTAAGCACATGATCGCGATTATTTGGCTCATTAATCATTATTTTATAATTTAAATCTCTCATTGCATAATCCACACATGCTGTGTAGTATGTTTCGAACGTTGTTTTATAAGTCACCACATTAATTGTATTCTCCTCAAGTCCTAACATCAGCACTTCACCTATAGCACTATAAAGCAGTCCATTAATTTGTTTTTCCTTATAGTCAAATCCTAACTCATCAATAAAGCTTTCAACCTCATCAAATGAATGCATCATCATGCATTCCCATAAACATTGCGGTTGTTGTAATTTGCCATTCATAAGCTAAATCTACTTAAATTTCTTTATCTCAAAGGAATAAGCATCCTAATACTTCCCTTTCTCATTTGGTGGCTTAGGTGAGAAGGTAAGGGTTTAATCTTTATGGGGTGCTTTAGATAATGTATTGCATTTTTATGAGGGGCAATGCTTTGCTTTTCTGTCAGTGGTTCTTAGGAAAGACTGTGGGTTAAAGCAGGAAGATCGATATTCGGTAAGACTAATCTCACTACAAACCTGCCATCATTTCATTCTGTCATGGTCTTTCTTTTGAACAAGCGATTGCCTCATGAATGCTTTCTCTATCTTTATCCAGGATTTGCTTAGTTCATCAATTCACTACGATATATACTGGATAAATCTAACCGCTTTCTTCGGCGACCTGCGTAATCGAAAATGCTTCACGATCGTCATGATACTTGATACAATCGCTTGTGTTAAAACATATACCAAGTCCCGTTGCATTGTAATTACTGATCCTTACACATTTTCTAGTTCGCAGGCGGTGAGCATCACTTTTTGCTTGTCATCAAAATTTGGTTATCTTGACCGTACTAAATTAGCCACTCACTAGAAACCCGTGAAACCTACATTCGAACAATGGATCAATGAGGATCAAGCACTAAATGACACATTGGTTAAGATCCAAGAAATGGATTGCAGCGTTTTAGAGCAAGCTGAATTCGCATTTAAGCAATTATCTAAGATGTATGATCTACCTTTAATGCCTGAAGATCTTGAGAGGTATGAAGATTACTTTGAAAGCCGAAACATCACTGATCCAAGATCAGTTTACGAAGAAGCAGTTTTAATAAAATATTTGGAGCCACAGGATGATCCTAGAGGAATTGTTTTATTTGCGGTTTACAATGTTAAACATGGTATGGGTGTCAACCTTAAGGACGTATTTAAAAAGAATGCTAAAAAAGTATTTAGGAATAGTCGGTTAGGGATTAAAGGAAATGGGATTAATACATCTATCATCTTTTTAAAAGATACAGATAATTGGGTTGATTTGGAATGTAATGTGATGATAGAGCTTATATAAATATTTAGATGCACCGCTTATGATCCAATCTAAATCAATGGCATATAAAAAGCTATTTATTTTATCAATAGTACTTGTATTGATAGTTTGCGTCTACTTTCTAACATCTGGGCCATCGGCTGCGACTAGATTTAATAATGGCACAGGACTTGAACTTCCAAAGAAATTTATCGTTTTAAGAGATGAATATCAGGATATGGGCCCCGATTACAAATTCTATTATGATATTGAGCTTGATAAAGACATCATGTTAAAGTTCTTATCACAAATTAAGAATTCCACATTTTACTTAAAAGATTCAATTGATAAGCCTTTGTGGGATAAAAGCCCATTTTATACTAGGGGTACAAAAGCAATATGGACCAGAACAGCTTCGGGTTACTATTTCAGAAAAATAGGAAAGTATGCGTTTCATTCGCTGTGTGTTGATACGGTATCTAATGTGATTTATTACCAAGAGTCAATGAACTAGCTCAGTTAAAACAGAAGAAATCTTTTAGTTTGCTTGGTATCATATTTCCTAGTGGTTTGCTAACGCAATAAAATTCATAATTAGAGCGCCTTTATAGAATTTGTTTAACAACACTTTATTGCGTAAAGTATTCCGATAATGTAATTACCAGTTCACACACATTTTCTCAGTTCGCAAGTCGGTGAGCGAATTTCCGTCATGGAAAAAATAACGGTAATGGTTAAAATGGGAAATCAATGCTCTTTGAATACTCTACCTATTAAACCAGATAATTTAATAGCAGCTTGTCTACCTTTCCTTCCTGGACAGATCCTTTCAAAATCGTTTGGAGCGTAAAAGTTTAACGGCTTGATTTCAGCTTTGCTTATCAGTAATATATATATGCCTCCAGCATCATCAATGTTTACGTTTGATCCTTTAACCGTTGGGCATCCCGAACCTTCGATAGCATCATCTTTCATAAACCATAGTTTTAAACTAAGTATATCATTCCAAAGATTTCTTAAGGTATCGCCTGCAAAATCCTTTTCAACGAAATAACGATTAACCGATACAGGTTCATTCGTATAATCTGTTAAATCCTTATAATACATTGCTTTACGGATCGTAAAAGGTACTAAACCTTTGACTTTACGAACTTCTGGTCTTCTATATTCATAAGCGGTTATTGTATCTCCTGTCTTGCTTAAGAAAAGAAGAAAGGGCTCATGAGGCCATACACTTGGATACTGTATAATTACCGTTGTATCTGATAGCTTTTGCATTGTCTTTGCAATATTACTATCATTCAGTTGTGTTTGAGCATTTCCTAAAATATATGCTGACACCAACACAATGGTTATTAAGTATTGTTTCATGTTTTATAGATGCAAAAGATAGTGGAAATACATATCAATAACAATACCCTAAGCTTTATAGGCAGTATTTATTTATGAAAGAGATCACACAATGAACTTTAGTTCGGGGCCTCGTATTTAATTACATAAAACATGACGCTGCATCGTTCTGACGAACTATACTGTAACGACCATTGCTCCATACGCGTGTCGGTACGCATTCATATTAAAAATCTATCAGTTTACTCTTTTCAAGTCCAGCTTAATTAATACGTGATCTACTTCTACTTTGTTACCATTAACATAATATGGCGGACTCGTGGCATGGGTTATATCGCCAATTAAAGATATAGCATTTATTGATTCCTTTACGATATTCCAGTTGTTAACCATATATATGGCTTCGCTTCCAAAACCAACAGTGATGTCCTTTCCATGTTTATTTATATCATAAGCAATTTTTGTTATACTTTGGCTATATAAATTTGTTAAAGTTAGATTGGTTCCATCGAAGTTGAATTCAACGGGGTCATCAAAAGCAAATGTATAGGGACTAATTTGATGGTCTTTGACATCAAAATAAGCGAAACGGTAACCATCGACAGTCCATTTTCCTTGAAGAGTTTGATCCATCAATAGTCCTCTATCCTTTTTACAGCCTAAAAATAGAAAGGCTATTAGAATTATCGCGAGTATATTTTTCATATTATATCATAAGCAGCAATTATACCAATCTCGCTAAACAAATTGTTCTATAATTTACAAATTAACAATTTGATAACACTTAAAATAAGTTCGTAAACTCGATGCAGAAATCTCACCAATCGCTTGTGTTAAAACATAGATCGGATCCCGTTGCATTGCAACTGCTGATCCTCACACATTTTCTCAGTTCGCAGGCGTTTAGCAAACCGAAATTGTGATGCTTAATTGAGGGTAAACTATTAGAAATTTTAATTTGGGATCATTTGATGATTATCAATGAAAATTATTACAGTTTTGCTGATGATGGAATGATGTAAAAATTATTAGCTTGGGTTAATCACCCGGCTAATTTACATACAATTGAAAAATGTTCCTCATAAAATTAAAAGAAATTTCTTGTTCCATTTTTATAAGGGCTGGCTTTACCATTCCTTATTATGGATTTTATATCCAAAAAATAATACTTCCTCTTAAATAAAGAAATAGGATTAATTGTTAGATATTTAGGTTTATAAATAGAAACTATGCCTAAAAAGACTTTCGATTTACCATCTGTTTCAGCTATTGAAGGATTAATTTTCGCTGGTAAATTTCCAGAAATTACTAATTTAAGTTACGACTTGACATCTTTAGAGATAAAACTGTTATTTGAATGGCAAAGTCAATTAAAGATAACTTTCAAAAATGTTATTGGCTTCAGAGTATTGGACGAAGGTAATTTATTAGAATTTTGGATTAGTGAAGTAAGAGTACCTGGTTGGTTATGGGATGTTCAAGCTGGTGGTTGGTTTGATTTGGAAAAGGAACGTGGTGGGTTTGTTGAAGGATATCATGATTATCCTGAACGTAAAGAATATTTGGTCATAGGAATAGACGATTGTGTGAGCATTCTTACTACTAGTGAGCCAGACTTCCTATCACTAGAAATTGATGAATGAAAAATACGCCAAGGGTGCATAAATATATTTATTTTCATTTCCTACAGCGGTGTAGCACACGTAGATTAAGCAAAATTATAAAGACAAAACAAAAACTGCTTTGAAAGTAGGTTAACATTAAATACTTGAATATTCCAAAACCAGAAACCTTCAATTAAATATAAAAATTGATTAGTTTTTGGATACTCTACTTTCGAATAAAATAATATTTGCTCAATTAAATTAACCATTGATAATTGCAATCGTATTTCTTCCAGAATTTGAAAAGAAAATAATACAAATGACTTTTTTGTTTATTCTAAAAATGTATCGAATAAAGATATAATTGAAGATAGGAAAACATTCATTTTAGATTCAGGTTTTTTTGCCAAAAATATTTTCACTTTACAAGAAAATTGTAGGGCATTCTTTATACCTAAACCCAATGGTGAATATCTTAAAAATTATGGATCTGACTATTATTCAGAAGTAGAGAAATTCCTCAAAGAAAAATGAAAAAACCTTGGTGGCAAAAGGGAGCAGATCAAGAGCAAGGATAGAAACTAGTTGAACTTTAGTGTTTATATCGACCTCAAGCTGGAAAACAAAGTGATTTACCTAGATGTTATTTATGGTAATTTAACTAAATATTTCCCTGATGAACACTAAAATGATTTGGGCAAACCTTGCGGTGAAAGATCTGAAACGCACTGCGAAATTTTATACAAGCCTGGGCTTTGAGCCAAATGGAAAGTTTAATGATGATTTAGTAAGTTTCTTTTTTGGTCAGGATAACTTTATCATTCACTTTTTTGTGGAAAAGCAATTTAAGACTGCGGCAAAGCTGGAAAATTCGGAACTCCATACCGGTTCGGAGATTATCTTTAGTCTGTCTGCCGAAAGCCGTGAGGAGGTTGATGCCTGGCTGGAAAAAGTGAAGGAAGCCGGGGCAACTATCTATGCCGATGCAGCAGATTTTGATAAAGGTTATACGTTTGGCTTTTCAGACCCTGACGGGCACAAATTTAATGTACTTTACTGGCCATCTTAAGAGATAGATAAGGTATACAGTTTTAATCTTATGGTATTACAACCGAAACAGCGGTGAGTGAAGGCTTCCTGTTTCCAAATTTGTGCTTATATTGTGATGTGCATTTTCTTCTCTATTTTTAAACAAAGGTTTGGAAGCATCATCAAACAGCGAAATGCCCGTGGGTTTAACGGGGCTGATCATCATTTTTATCCTGTACCTCGGGATGTGTTTGCTTTTGGCAAATTTTGGTAAATCAACAAAATTGGGATTCTGGGGTTCATTTGCAATTGTAATCCTGTTAACGCCATCATTTGGGGGAATGGTTGTAACGATCTTAAAAAACATAGATTTACATACAAAAAAAGACCAACCTAAGTAACTAGGATGATTGGCAAAAGGTCATCTGCCGCAATATTAAAATTTATTATTGTACACAAAAGCACTGCAGCAATCGCATCAAGCGCAAAAAAAATCCGGCAAACTACTCAATTTGTAAAACAAATAAAGTAGCGCACCGGATATCGATTTTATCTATAATTGTCTTGTGATGTCTCAGTCAGGACACCACAATTAATTAGGCAATAAGGATACTTTCTATACCTTTTTCTAAGGCAGTATCTTTCACCATTGGTATGGAAGCCCCTTCAGCCCTGAAAACGGTGACATCCGTCATGCCCAAAAACCCAAGCACACCTTTAAGGTATGGCGTAGCAAAATCATAAGCCTGCATCGGTCCGTCAGAATAAATCCCTCCTGAAGCAACGGCGAGGTAAACTTTTTTACCGGTGATTAATCCTTGTGGCCCCTGTTCGGTATATTGGAAGGTAACACCTGCCCGGGCAATGTGATCAACCCACGCTTTTAAGGTGGAAGGCACACCGAAATTATAGAAGGGTACACCGATTACAATGATATCTGCTTCCTGAAGCTCCGCAATGGCTTCATCAGAATGTTGAATGGCCGCTAAATTTTCAGCACTTCTGCTTTCGGCGGGGGTGAAAAACGCATTGAGGTGTACTTCTTCGAGGTGGGGAAATGGATGTTGCGCAAGATTTTTTTCTTTTACAATCGATTCAGGATAAGTTTCCTGTATTTTCGATACCACTGCGTTACCTAATTGAATGCTCATGGAGGCTCCACCGCGGGGACTTGAAACAATATGGAGGATTTTTTTCATGTTTTCTAAATTTTATGCCCCAAATTTAGAGATACCATTCCGGTGATTTTCATCACTATCTAAAAGGTTAGTGCTATCCTTTTGGATAGCGTCTGATGCTGCTCATCAATGCTTTCTAATGCTTTAAATAAAGCGGTCAATCCCAGACAAAAAAAAGAGATTGTATCAATATGAACAATCTCTTTTTTATTTTGAGTATCACGTCGTCATTCCTTCGACAAGCTAAGGATGACAAACTCCTATAATAAAACTCCCTTAAAAAAAGATCTATCTGATCACACTGCCTTCAGTAAAGCGATCAACAGGTGCTACGAAAGTGAGTTTGCCTTCCGAATTTTCAGCCATTAAAATCATGCCTTGCGAAAGAATGCCTTTAATTTCACGAGGTGCCAGGTTAACAATCATGCTCACCTGTTTGCCAATGATCTCTTCTGGTTTGTAATGTTCGGCAATACCCGAAACCACAGTCCTTTCATCAATTCCGGTGTTCACCGTAAGCTTTAGTAACTTTTTAGTTTTCTCTACCTTTTCGGCTGCCACAATTGTCGCCACCCGAATATCCATAGCAGAGAAATCATCGAAATTAATATTTTCTTTTGCAGGTGTAGCGGTCGCATTGTTTACCGCATTAGCCGACTTACTCTGGTTTAATTTCTCGATCTGGAAATCAATTTCTGCATCTTCAATTTTTTCGAACAACAGCGTTGCTTCGCCAATTTGATGTCCACGTTTCAACAGGGCCACGCTTCCTGCATCATCCCAGTCGTGACCGCCATTTTGCAGCATTTTCATTAATTTCTCTGCTGTAAAAGGCAAAAACGGTTCAATTAAGATTTGAATATTCGCCGCAATCTGAAGTGCAACATGAAGAATAGTTCTTACCCGATCCTCATCCGTTTTGATTAATTTCCAGGGCTCGGTTTCGGCCAGGTATTTATTACCTAAACGGGCTACATTCATCACTTCCGATAGCGCCTCCCTAAATCGGTAGTTTTCAATTGAAGCTGATATTTTTTCAGGATAACCTGCCAATTCATCGATCACAGCCTGATCAACTGCTGTAATTTCCATACAGGTCGGTACCGCACCATTGAAATATTTATGCGTAAGCACCACCACACGGTTTACAAAATTACCCAGAATGGCCACCAACTCATTGTTATTTCTGGCCTGGAAATCTTTCCAGGTGAAGTCGTTATCTTTTGTTTCTGGCGCTGTTGCAGTAAGCACGTAACGCAATACATCTTGTTTCCCTTCAAAGTCTCGCAGGTATTCGTTTAACCAAACTGCCCAGTTTTTAGAGGTAGAGATTTTCTGTCCTTCCAGATTCAGGAACTCATTTGCAGGCACGTTATCAGCCAAAGTATAATCACCATGGGCCATTAACATCGCCGGGAAAATAATACAGTGGAAAACGATATTATCTTTACCAATGAAATGCACCAATTTGGTTTCGTCGCTTTTCCAGTATTCTTCCCAGCCACATTTATCGCTTTCGTAATTGTTAATGTAGTATTCTTCGGCTTTTGGATTCCAAACATCCAGTTTGGCGTAGTTGCAAAGCTCTTTTGTGGCGGAGATATAGCCTATCGGCGCATCAAACCATACGTATAATACTTTCCCTTCTGCATCACGAAGCGGTACACGCACACCCCAGTCTAAATCGCGGGTCATGGCACGTGGCTGCAAACCTGCATTTAACCAGCTTTGACATTGGCCGTAAACGTTTGGCCGCCATTCTTTATGGCTTTCGATGTATTTCCTTAACCGTTCCTCATATTGATCTAAAGGTAAAAACCAGTTTTTGGTTTCCTTTAAGATGGGTTGATCACCAGAAAGGGTTGATTTCGGATGAATTAAATCGGTAGCATTTAGTGTAGAACCGCAATTTTCACATTGGTCGCCGTAAGCGTTTTCATTGCCACATTTAGGGCAGGTTCCGGTGATGTACCGGTCGGCTAAAAACTGCTTTGCCGTTAGATCATAGTATTGCTCCGTAACTTCTTCTGTAAATACCCCTTTATCATACAACGTTTTGAAGAAATCGGATGCGGTTTGATGATGTGTTTGCGAGGATGTACGGTGATAAATATCGAAAGAAACGCCAAATTCTTTAAAAGAATCACCAATAATTTTATGGTATTTATCTACCACTTCCTGCGGCGTAATGCCTTCACGTTTGGCCTTTAAAGTAATCGGCACACCGTTTTCATCAGAGCCACAAATAAACTTTACATCACGTTTGTTCGACCTGAGGTAACGTGCGTAAATATCAGCAGGAATGTAAACACCGGCAAGGTGCCCAATATGAACCGGTCCATTGGTATATGGTAATGCTGCCGTTACGGTATATCTTTTTATTTTACTATTATCCAAAACAATTTTTATTAATTTGGCAAAGATAAGTGTTTTAAAGATGATTAAGCAGCCCCCGTATTTAAAAAAAGGAGATAAGATTGCCATAGTTTGCCCGGCGAAGAAATTACCCAAACCCATTGATCATGCGATTGGCATTTTAGAAAGCTGGGGACTGGAAGTGGTTATTGGTGAAAGTGTTTATGCCAGTCACCACCAGTTCGCCGGAACAGATCAGTTAAGAGCCCGGGATATTCAGCATTTCCTGGATGATGAATCTATTCGGGCAATCATTTGTGGCAGGGGTGGTTATGGTGCCATCCGCATTATTGATGAACTCGATTTTACCGCATTTCATCAATACCCAAAGTGGTTTGTCGGGTTTAGTGATGTCACGGTTTTACTTTCGCACCTCACCGCACAATGCCAAACACAATGTTTACATGCGCAAATGCCTTATACTTTTGATGAATCTACTCCTGAAGCCTTATCATCATTAAAAAAGGCCCTTTTTGGTGAGCAGCAAAGTTATGCGTACAGCAGTGCGTTTAAAAACCAAACCGGTGAAGCGAAAGGGATTTTAATTGGGGGCAATTTGACTTTACTAACCATGGTTCAGGGATCTGTTTCGGAGATGGATTTCGACAATAAAATTTTATTCCTGGAGGATGTGGGAGAACAGGAGTTTAGTATCGATAGGATGATGCGAATGTTGAAAAGGGCTGGTAAGCTAAAAAACCTGAGGGCTTTGATTATTGGCGCTTTTAATGAGATTGAAGAAGAAAAGATTTCTTTCGGACAAACGGCAGATCAGGTGATCTGGGAGGTAGTGAAAGATTATGGTTATCCGGTTTGTTTCAACTTCCCGACAGGCCATATTGACAATAATTTAAGTATGATTTTAGGGGCAGAGGTTGAATTAAAAGTAGAAACAAACAACGTTCAATTTAAATATTTATAACATGGCAATTTTTGATGGTTTAGGAAAATACCGCAATACAGGCTTACTGATGCTTCGCATTGGTTTGGGCGTAATGTTCATCATTCATGGTTTTCCAAAGTTAGCGGGCGGACCAGATGGCTGGACCGGACTTGGGGGCAGTATGAAAGTTGTGGGAATAGATTTTCTCCCGGTATTTTGGGGATTTATGGCGGCAGTTGCAGAAACTTTTGGTGGATTCCTGTTGATTGTTGGACTATTTTATCGTCCGGCCTGCATGCTTTTAGTTTTCACGATGGTGATTGCAGCTTTGGTTCATCTGGGTAAAGGTGACGGATTAAAAGGTGCGAGTCATGCCATTGAATTGGGCATTGTATTTTTCAGTTTGATTTTTATCGGCCCCGGAAAATATAGCGTAGATAAAAAATAGAAGTAAATGATTATAAAAAGAAAAAGCCAGCGTTTGCTGGCTTTTTCTTTTTAAGCATATTTCGGTTAATTTGGTACAATTAATTTGTTGTTTTGCACTTCCGTGGCTGAAATTGGCCAGATATATCCGGCGGTGTTAAATGGAATTGCTGGTGCAGTACCTTGAGGACCACTTTTTGCTGCAAAACCAAGCCCTAATCTCATCACATCAGGAGATCTGAAACCTTCACCTAACAATTCAATTCTTCTTTCGGTAAGAATAGTATTTTTAAGGTTTGCAGGTAAAAGGTCAGTAGCCGGAAATACATAAGTTGGGTTTGAGCGCTGTCTAACCGCGTTTAATAAAGCGATAGAACGGGTAGGATCACTCACTACAGTGGCCTCTGCCAGGTTTAATAATACTTCAGCATACCTGATTACCGGAATGTAATCTGTATATGGAGAAGGTCTTTTAAACTTAGTTAAATAAGTATTGGCACCTACTGCCTGGGTTAACCCTTTTCTGGCATCAGTTGATGCCGCAGCGAAGGCGGCATTCCCAAATATACCTGCTGTATTTAAGAAGTATTCCTGGTTCCCGCCGGCACTCTCTACATTATAATAGTAAGCCAGTTGATTTTGTGTTCCCGGCGCATCTAATTCTGTCATTGGAAACGACAGGAGTGCTTCAGGCCCAACATAACTTCCACCAAATACGCTAGCAATACTGGTCTCCAATCGGTTCGCCACACCAGTTGTTGCCGAGAATGGAGCTGTTGCAGTTACAATTTTGTTGGCTTCAGTGACTACCGAAGCTAAATTTCCCATTGATAGATACACACGCGTTTTTAATGCAATAGCGGTATTTCTTGATGCTCTGGTGGCTGTCAGCGTTAAAGCCAGATCAGGCTCTGCTTCATTCAAATCTTTTAATATTTGTGTATAAACCTCCGCAACGGTACTTCTCTTTAAATCGTTACCGGTTAAATCTTTCTCCGCTCTTAATCTTAACGGCACACCCAGGCTTGCGCCATTATCCGTAATGTATGGCTTAGCATAAAGCTGCAAAAGGCTATAATAGGAAAGTGCCCGCATTACTTTTGCTTCAGCAATATATTGTTTTGATAATGCAGGTGTTAAAATTGCTGCATTGGCCGTAATGCCTTCCATGACTAAATTGGCACGATTGATTGCGGCATAAATTGCGCCCCATAAGTTGGTCACCTCACTGGTATTTGATACCAGATTGAAACGCCAGGTTTCTAAGTTCGTTACCCCATTGGGTTTATTTACAATAAATTCTTCGCCACGGATGTCGTTATACACTAAATAACGTCCTCCATAAAAGTTGCCATTCTTTACCCCTGCATAAACGCCTCGAAGTTCAGAAAGGATACGATCCGGATTAGAAAATGCCTCTTCCGTTGGTAATGATGTTTGTGGTGCTGTTTCTAAAAAATCCTTTTTGCAAGCGGTTGTAAATAGCAAGGGCGCTGCAACAAAAAGATATTTTATTCTATTATTTATATTAATTTTCATGATGTTCTAATTTTTAAAATCCAACATTAATACCAAAAGTGAACGTTCTTGCTGATGGCACGGAGTTTCTGTCAACACCCGGCGCTAAACTGCCGCTGTTGCCGGCTGCAGTAGAGTTACCATTTACCGAAACCTCAGGATCTGGACCTGGATAGTTCGAAATGATCCATAAGTTACTCGATTGTGCATAAACCCTCACATTTGAAATTCCATATTTATTTAAAAACGGTTTAGGGAGCGTATATCCCAAGGCCAGGTTACGCACCTTTAAAAAGTTACCTGAGAATACATTTTGCGATTGCGCAAAGGCCGAACCATTTGACACGTTGTCATTGTAAACCACACGAGGGATGTCGGTAACTTGACCTGGAGTAGTCCACCTGTCCATCATTCCGGCTTCATTATTCCAGAAACGTTGATCGCGTAGCCCTGCCAGTGATCCGTAATAAACCTTATTACCACCTGAGAAAGTTAAGCCAAGCACTAAATCGAATGCTTTGTAACGGAAGTTATTGTCTAAACCACCAAACCATTTTGGAATGGCCTGACCAGTGATGGTTGCATCAAGGGCGGCATCAATTGCCGGAGCGTTTTGCCCTGCATTTGGTCCGTCTAAGTATTGGTAGCGGGCAGCTGCAGCTCTTTGGAAACTAAATCTCAATTTTTGACCAAATCTGTTCACAAAAATACGCTCGCCTGTAGCTGGATCAACACCTGCAGTTGGAACGGTATAAATGGAACCAATCGGATAACCTACACGCGTAATATTAGCTGTTTCCAACTGTGTAACACCAAATAAATCAGCATTGTTATTACCCAACGCCGTTACTTCATTTTTTAATGTGCTTAAGGTAAAAGAAGTTGACCAAGAAAAGTCATCATTTTCGATATTTCTTGAGTTGATTGCAAACTCAAATCCTTTATTATACATTCTACCTACGTTTGTGGTAATTGTATTTCCAGGGATACCTTTAGAAGGAGCCTGAGGTGCATTCTGAACCAGGTTGTCGATATTGTTATGGTAATAATCAACATCTAATGAGAAGCGACCACCTAAAAACTCCAGATTCACACCTACATCTGCTTTTTTACTGGTTTCCCAGGTTAAGTTCGGGTTACCTGCCTGGTTGAAAGATAAAGCTGCATCGCTACCGTACAAGCCAGGGCTGTATAAATACAATGCCGGATAGTTTCCGATATTGATGTTACCCACCTCACCATAACTACCACGAATTTTAACGCGTGTTAATATTTTGCTGATTCCAGATTCTTTATAGAAATTTTCTTCAGAAAGTGCCCAACCTGCTGATGCACCACCAAAGTTACCGTATTTGTTTCCTGCAGATAGGCCAGAGTAACCATCACGACGGAATGAACCTGTTAAATAATATTTCTTTTTGTAATCATAGTTTACGCTTCCAAAAAATGAACGGAAGGCGTTATCAAACTGCACCAGGTTGGCTGGAGTAATTGTTCCGAATGAACCTTGATACACTTCGATAAATGGATCAATCACATTTTGGCGGGTTGCACCATAACCGTATGATTTGGTATACTGATCTTCAGCACCGATAAATGCACCAACGGTGTGGTCGCCAAAAGTATTGGCATAATTTAAGGTATTAGCCCAGTTCCATCTGCTGTTTTTTACAAAGTTACTGGTTGCACCGCCGTTATATGCAAATCCATCACCCTGTAAACGATTTACAAATACATTGTTATCCAGTTTCAAATTATCAATACTATAATTGGTTTTAAAAGTTAAGCCCTTTAGGATCTGAACAGAAACATATCCGTTAGCAATTAAACGATCGCTTTCAGACGTATTTTTATCCGAATTAACAAGCACCGCCGCATTAGGATAATTTGATGCAATTAAGTTTGCACCCAAGCCAATTGCTGAACCGGCTACATTATAAGAACCATCTTCATTAAATGGAGAAACGTTCGGAGGCAATACAAATGCTAAACGACCCAAACCACCTGTATTAAAAGATGATCCTGGAAGTGAACCGGTATTGGGTGCACGATTCAGCGTATTGCTGTATGAGAAATTTGTTCCAATGGTTACATTTTTAAACAATTTGTGATCTAAATTCACGCGGCCATTCTTTCTTTCGAAAGAGTTGTTAATGATGAAACCTTCCTGATTACTATAACCTAATGAAACAAAGTATGAAGTTTTTTCACTTGCGCCAGAGAAATTTAAGGCATGGTTATGAGAGGTTGCCGTTCTATAAGCATAATCATACCAGTTGGTTTCTACCTGGCTACCATCAGAACGGGTTTGTAAAAAGAATGCAGGAGCCAAGCCAATGTTGGTTCTGGCCTCATTTTTAATTTGAACATATTCTGCGGCATTCAATAAAGGATTTAGATTTTGAGCTTTAGATGAACCCACCCATCCTTCATAATTTACCTTAGTAACACCTTGCTTACCTTTTTTAGTAGTAATTACCACTACCCCATTTGCTGCTCTTGAACCATAGATGGCCGAAGAAGCTGCGTCTTTTAAGATGTCGATAGATTCAATGTCAGCAGGGTTAATATCACCTAAAGCATTACCTGCAGCACTATTGCTTGACTGATCTCCTGTAAATACAGGAATACCATCCACAATAATTAATGGATAAGAACTTAAAGAGATCGAGTTTACACCACGAACCCTGAAAACAGGAGGATTATTTAACAAACCATTTGGCTGAATAATATTCACCCCTGCTGCTTTACCTGCCAATGCCTGTTCAAAACTTTGGACCGGTTGGTTTTTCAATTTCTCACCACTAACGCTGGCAATAGATCCGGTAACATCTCTTTTGGCCTGGGTGGTATAACCGGTTACAACTACATCAGATAAGGTTTTGGAATCGCCCGTTAATACTACATTAAGTACATTACCTGATCCAATCGGGCGTGTTTGCGTGGTGAATCCAATATAAGAGAATTCTAAAGCAGTAGCCTGCGAAGTGATTCTAAGTGAATATTTACCATCTGCAGTGGTTGTGGTTCCGCCAGCTGCACCTTTGATTTTTACACTTACACCAGGAAGCGGTAATCCATCTTCCTTCCCTGTAACTGTTCCAGTGATTGTTCTTTCCTGAGCCATAGCACTCCCGGCTATAAACAGTAAAATGAACAAACTTTGTAGAAGTTTTTTCATAAAAATTTATTGTTTAGTTAATTAATGATTTCCCGAATATAAAATTTAACATCGTGTAATGCAAATATTACAAAACGATAAATATAGTTAATTTTTGGAAAAGTGGGCTAAATATCATTTCATGCCAGAAAATCGATCATAAATTTTAATTTATTGAAAGCAAAAAACTCAAGAAATCGCAATTGAAGGTTAGTTTTAATACGGCATGCTGCATTCTCCCAAAAAATTGTGTTTATTTTTTTTTACAGCATGCAGAATTTATAAAATATTCAGAAATAAAAGATGATTAATGGATATAGAGCACCATCAGGCTCACTTCTTCTCCGTTTCTCTATATGTTCTGACCACATTGAGCGAAGTATTGGAATTTAAACGCATAAAAAAAGAGGTTACCTTTCGGCAACCTCTTTTTGATAATGTAAAAATTAAGTGATGTTATGGATTTTGCCCGCCTGGACCGATTGCTGGATTTGCATCGATTTCAGATTGAGGAATAGCCCATTGCCATTCAGGTCCGCCAGCTGGTACAGATAATACACCTGACAACGCAATAGTATGATTGCTACCTGTTCTATCTAATGGAAGATTTTGGCGTTTTAAATCAAAAAATCTAAATCCTTCTCCCCATAAATCAATTCTACGTTGAATAAGAATCTCATTTAATAAAGCTGTACCAACATTTGTTGTAAGTACGTAACTAGGGTTACGGTTTTTAGCAAAAGTTAATAAAATGTTTTGAGCAGAAGTTGTCTCGGTAGCTGAACCTTCAATACCTAAACGTGCCCTTGCTTCAGCTTCAATTAAAAACATTTCACCTACACGCATATTCACAACATCGCCAACACTTGTAGAACCAGCATTTCTAAATTTACCTTGCTTGTAACTTGCAGTTGGGCCAGAAACCACACCCACAGGTTGATTAAAGGCAATGAATGTAGTTGTATTCCCAGCAGGATCCCAAAGTGCTTTACGTACGTCAGTCGCTGGAATTTGGTTGTAAAGAACCGAATTCATTCTTTTTGGAATTGTTCTATTTGCTGTAGAGTTAAAAGTACCTAAATAAGCAAAAAAGGAATAAAAATATGTGGTTTGATCTTCTTGCTGTCTACTGCCCCACATCCACTCTTGATTTTCGTAGTTGTTAAAGCCTCCCAAATATTCAGCATTAGTCATTAATGTTAATCCAGTTCTTGCTTCAAATGCATTTTGAGCAGCGATGGCCCATTTACCCTGAGTAAGCGCAACTCTCGCTTTTATACCTTTAGTAACATTAATATTAAAGTGTGACTTATTTGGTCTAGCTGTGGCACCAGCGAATGTGGTGATTGCTAAATCAAGATCATTATTGATTTGTGTGTAAACCGCTTCTACAGTTGCTCTTGGTTTTCCAGGAGTTCCATCCACTATTGAAGTATTCATAATTGGAACACCTGCCTGGGTATTGTTTCCTGCTGCATCATAACGTTTACCAAAAACCTGAACCAATACAAAATGTGCCCAAGCTCTGTAAGTTAGTGCTTCAGCTTTAATCATTTTTTTATCCGCTAAACTACCTTCAGCATTATCAATATTATCAATAATTAGATTGGCATTAGCAATAATTCTGTAATAGAAGGTATATATAAATGAGTTATTAAGCGTTGAAGCACTTCTGTGTGTTACCCACTTATGAACGCCAAATGCTGTAGTACTAACAGTATTAACAATGTCATCTCCCATATAATCAATATTAAGGTTAACAGCCCCTTGGCCACCCTCTTCCTGTCTTGAATATTGAAGATATAGCGACCTATGGATTCCGTTTAATGCAGCTAAAGCATTTGTTGTTGTTGTAAATACTGCATTTTTATCAACTGAATCTGTTGGATTGGTTAATAAATAATCTTTTTTACATGCTCCCACCAATAGCGTTAGTGCCAATAATGGAAAAATAAATTTATTTATGGTTTTCATAATTTTGCCTTTTAAAATGATGCGTTAAGTCCCAAACTCACTATACGTGTTGGCGTGTAGTTATTCGTATTTACACCTGTAAAACTCTCTGATGGATCTAATCCTTTACGCTTTGAAAGCATAAACAAGTTTTCTCCAGATGCGTATACATTAACTTTGCTCAAGCCAACTTTTTTAATAAAGGTTGTTGGAAGATTGTATGCTAAAATTGCAGATCTCATGTTAAGGTAAGATGCATCGATCAAAAATCTTGAGGATGTTGCGTTATTGAATGTCGATCTACCAACATCAAGTCTTGGAATTGAAGCAACATCACCAACTTGTTGCCACGAATTTAATGCATCAACATGTAATGAACCTCCATAACCTGCATAAGACATTAAAGACTGGTAAGTTGCGTCATAAGATTTTCCACCCACCTGATAGTTCATGATCACAGATAAAGAGAATGCTTTGTAAGTGAAGGTATTTGTAAAGCTTCCAAAAAAGTCAGGTATAGCCGATCCAGAGTATGCATATAAAGCATTATTTGGGTTGACTGTGAAATTTTGCCCATCAACTGTTCTTGTATCTGCTGCAGTACCTGGATTAAGCGGATTGATTTGATATAATCCTGCTCCATCAGCTGGATTTACACCAGCCCATTGGCGTAACCAATATTGATATCTTGATTGACCTACTGCCAATTGTTTTGTACCATCAATAATTGTTGGTGTTTCATCTGGCATTTTAGTGATTCTGTTTCTTATCAACGACCAGTTGATGTTCATATCCCACTTAAAGTCGCGTGATTTAATAATATCACCAGCTAAGTTAATTTCGATACCTCTATTCCACATTTTGCCAATGTTTTTTGCGAATGTACCTGTACCATTTCCAATACCCAAACCTGTTGATAAAGGAAGTGGAACATTAAATAATAAATCTGATGATTGTTTATTGAAAACTTCAAAGCTACCATGTAACCTATTTTTGAAGAATCCGAATTCTACAGCCGCATCTATTTGAGTCTGGGTTTCCCAAGTGATGTTAGGATTTGCTAAACTTTGGAATAAAATACCTGGTTCAGCAGCATTATTATATCCTAAACTGTATAATGATCTATCTAGATTTAGCCCTGTTAAACCATCGTTTCCTAACGACCCATAAGATGATCTAAATTTTAAATAATTGATCCAAGTTTTATCTTTCAAAAAGTTTTCCTCGCTGATTAACCAACCCAAACTTGCTGAATAAAAGTTACCCCATTGTTGTTCCGGACCCCATTTAGATGAACCATCTCGTCGGTACGATCCCGAAAGGAAATACTTCGCTTTGTAATCGTAATTCAATCTGGTAAAAACGGCTTCTTTTCTGTAGTCCTGTAAATAAGATGTTAAATCTGTAGTTGTAGCAAAATTTACCAACTCAGTATTACCATCTAAAATCTGTGTATTACGGGCACCAGTTAAATACTTGTATGCATAATCATAATTATTATGGCCAACCAATACACCAATAGTATGATCTCCAATAACTTTATTATAATTTAATAACTGCTCAATAGTATAAGTAGTGGTAGTGGTAGAAGTATTTCTTGCTCTACCTCCTGGAGCACCATCACCTACTATTTTATTTTGGTAATCTCCAAAAGAATAATTATTAATGTCAACACCTAAATTTTGCGTGAATTTGAAGTCTTTAAGAAAGGTTATTTCACCATAAGTTCTCGCACTCAAGGCATTTCTTTTAATTAAAGTAGAATTTAGTAAAGTTTCCTGCAAAATATGTCTTCCAGCATATGCTCCTGAAGGACGATTAGCAATACCTAGACTGCCTTGTAAATTACCTGTGTCGTAAATTTTATTTCCATTGGCATCTAATAAATACTCACCGGTGGTTTGGTTGTGAGCATAAAGTGGATATATAGGGCCTATATAACGAGAAAAATTAAATGGATTAACAATACTTCCACTGCCATCAGCATCAGCTTGATTAGATTTAGTAATGTTAGCATTAACATTTAAGCCGGTTTTAAACCATGATAAAGGTTTGGTATTGATATTAACACGACCATTAATTCTATTGAAATCAGATCTTATGATATAACCTTTTTCATTTAAATATCCTAACGATGCATAATAATCAGATTTTTCTGTAGCGCCGCTATATGACATTGAATAATCACCACGCTGACCAGTTCTTTCCAGTGGCTCTCTCCAATTCAAATCATCAGCATAAAGCAAAGTTGCATTTGGATTTAACTTTCCATCCGTTCCTACAATTTGATTATTTGGTACATTAAAAGGATTGTTCAACAATAATCCTCTAATATCATTGGAAGCTGCTGTGTTTGCTGCAGCCAATGTACTTCCAGTACCAGTAGCTGGATAAACCAAACTATTTCTATAAGCTTGCCATGCTAGGGGATAATATTGATAAGCATCAACGGTTTCGTATTCTGGAATACCTCTCGAAGTTAAACCCTGAATAATTCTAAAATCGAGTTGTTCTTTTCCTTGTCTACCTTTTTTGGTTGTGATTAAAACAACACCATTACCAGCACTTGATCCATAAAGCGCAGAAGATGCCGCATCTTTTAATAATGATATACTTGCAATATCGTCAACACTAATATTACTGATATTTCCAGAATATTGGATACCATCAACAATGTAAAGCGGATCATTAGATGCTGAAATTGAACCAAAACCACGTACACGGATTGTTGGGCCAGAACCCGGCTGTCCATTACCAGCGTTCACCTGAACACCGGGTGCCGCACCTGCCAATGCACTATTCAAGTTCGTTACAGGTCTTTGAGCAATGTCTTCTGCTCCAACGGTAGAAATTGATCCTGTATTTTTACCTTTTGTTGTTGTGCCATAAGCAGTGGTTATTACTACTTCTTGCAAAGATTTTGCATCAGTTTCTAAACCTACACTAACTGAATTTGATGTGGTTAAATTGATAGTTTTAGAAGCAAAGCCCACAAAAGAAAATTGAAGACTTTTAGTAGAGGACGTAACTCTAATGCTAAATTTACCATCGTTTCCTGTGGTTGTAGATGCAGAAGTTCCTACTGCTTTGATGCTAACGCCGGGAAGTGGGAAACCATCCTCTGTTGACGTTACTGTTCCAGTAATTGTTCGGTCTTGCGCCATTGCACTGAATGCAACAAACAGAAGCACGAACAAACTTTGTAAAAGTTTTTTCATGAATTTAAATTAGTTGTTTGATTTAATTACTTTAAGGCTCCTAATTTAAGGCATATCTCTTTGTAATTCAAATATTACAGAAGAAAACTTATTTAACTTTTAAAATAAAGACCGTTATGACATTGTTATTACGAACTTAGATTAGATAAAATTATTAAACCACGTCTCAGTAATAAAAAAATGGTTCTCAACTTTCGTCAAGAACCATTTGAAAATCTATTAAAATTCGTTACTACTATTTAGGGCTTTTGTTACTATATGAAATAATATCCCTTAGAACCTACCGCAGCAATATAGTTAGCCTATTTTTTAATCTACAAATAAATATTAATTCAATAAGAAAGCTTACTAGCTTATAATCTACCAAAAAAAGCAATAAGATCTGCTTCATTTTTTAAAGGAGGGTTACCTTTTAGCTGGTCTGATGCGTTTAAGCCCTTTTCTGAGATAGCTGCCAAAATACCCTTCTTGTTGGGCTTGATTTCGTAAAAGGATGCGCCGTCTAAAACGAAATATTTCACTTTTGAGTCGTAACGCATTTCAGTTACTTCATTATAGCCTTTCGTTGTGATAATATCCTTTTTTACCTGTTTTAATAATTTTATTCGTCCATCAGTTAAAACTTGGTACAATGTATTTTCTGTATTTTTATCTATCGGTGGAAAACCCGCACGATAAATATTTGATACATTATTGCTTGTAATTTTAAATTCTTTAACTGGCTTTATAAATTCTAGTTTTTCATTTCCACTTTTGAAATAAAGTTTATCTTTTACCTGATCGTAAATCAAATCAAGATTTGGATAGCTTACATTTTCCCCGACCAAAATTACACTTCCTTTTGCCCACTCTTTAAACAAATTAGGATCACCTTTTACATTATCTATTCTAGTTTCATTTATTGATTTTCCTGTTGGCATAGAAAGCTTAAGGGAATTGGCATCCAATTGAGCAAATGCCATTTGATTAAAAATAAACAAAGTGTAAACTATGATAAGATACTTTATTTTCATCATTTTTTCTATGAAATTTTGAATACTAAATCGCTTATTAAGGCAGATTTTTAATAAGTGCTACCAATTGAGACTCATTCTTTATTTTATAATTAGCTACTAAATCACCAATGGGTAAACCATATTTATTAGCGGCTTCAGTGAGACTTTCATCATTTGGCTTAACTTCAAACATTTTGTCGCCAGTATTTACAAAATATTTAACTTTCGCATCATATCTCTTTTCTGTTACGATATTGTATCCAACAGTTACGTAAACATTTTTTTCTACGCGTTTTAAAAGCTTATATTCTCCATCCTTTAACACCTCATAAATGGTATTGTTATTATTACTATTTACTGAGGGGAATCCTGTCCTGAAATAACTTATCTGATCTCCATCCGCGATGGTAAATTCTTTAATTGGCTTATTGATTGTAACAATACCTTTATTCCCTTTTACATAAAGCTTATCATTAACCTGATTATAAGTTAAATCTACATTATTGTACACAACATCTTCATTTTTAATTGTAATATTTCCTTTCGCCCAACCATCAGTAGTAGTTGCTTTACCTTTAACATAATCTGCCTTAATATAGCTATTAGGCAAATAGTTCCTTTCCAACTGAAAAAATGATAAGCTTTCATACCTTGGAATCCTCGAATTGATGTGTTGAGCTTCAGGCTGCAAAGTAAATCTGCTGGTCAGATTTTGAGCATTACTGTTAACAGTAGCCAGTACAACAGTAATGAAAATTAATAAGTGTTTCATTTTCATGGGATTTAGAGTTTTAGATTAATAAAAATATCTAAAAATCATTTATAAAACAAAAAACCCTTGCTAATGGCAAGGGTTTTTCTGTAACAAATTAGTATATGTATTAAAAAATCAGATCATTAATAACCAGGGTTTTGCTGTATGGTTGGGTTAGCAAATTGTTCAGCTGATGGGATAGGTAAAATATAATTTCTTCCCGTGGTTGCAAGAGTTTTTGGAACAGCTGCTCCCACCGTAATGTCCCTGTCATCTCTTACTACAGGAAGTTGTCTTCTTCTTAAATCAAAGAAACGATGACCTTCAAATGCCAACTCTTTATATCTTTCTAACATCACAGCGTCAATTAGTGCTTCTTTATTAGCAAATGTTTGATCTACATAACCAGTTATACGGGCTTTTCTGATACTGTTTAGCGCAGAAGCACCAGCAGCTACCTGATTTAGTTCTGCATTGGCTTCAGCCAAAATCAAATACATTTCAGAAGTTCTGATCACTTTAATGTTGTTAAATCTGTTCGTTGCATTTTGTCCTGAATATTTATTTACTTTCCAACTTTCTCTAGATGAAGCTACAGTTCCATCTCTAAAAATAAATGCATTGTATCTCACATCTGTAGTAGGACTATATGTATCAATTAATTTAAAGGAAGGAGAAAAGAACACATCTGTGTTGTCATCGGTCCAATACGTACGCACAGAACCTGCATTTGCATTCCTTCTCAATTGGAAATAATTTTCAGAAGTATTAGCATCTGTCCAGATCGCTGCATAATCTGCGCCTGTGGCCAATGTACCTTTAGCTGCAATTGCAGCATTAGCGAAAGTAACAGCATTAGCCCAATCTTTTGCGTATAACGCAGCACGAGCACGTAATGCAGCAATTGCTGGCTTAGTAATTCTAAAAATATCTATAAATGAAGCTGGAATCAAAGCATCTGCTTGGGCAAAATCAGCATTCACTTGTGCCATTACCTGTCCAAAAGTAGATCTTTGTGGCTTTCCTAAAATAGAAGATTCAAGCATGATCACTGCCCCCAGCTGATCATTTTCATATCTAGGAGCAAACCATCTAAGCAACTCTGCGTGAGCCATAGCCCTAATAGCAAGCAACTCACCTCTTAATCTGTTTTTCGTTGCCACTTCGGCTGGAGATCCTGCAGGTACATTTTCTGCACTCGTCAAAGCACGATTAACCCGATCAATTACATTATACATAGTACCCCATGATGAGGTTACGTCGCCATTTCCACTATCAAAATCCCAACGATATGCTCCCGCATAATTTCTAATTAAGTTATCAACTCCCCAACGTGCTTCATCAGCCATAATTGTATTTACATAATATGCTTGCTGATACTGCAGGTTGGAATATGCACCAATTGTTGCACGATCTAAATCATCGATATTTTGAATAGCCGTTTCATTAGATATTGTATCGGTAGGTTTTAAATCGATATTCTTTTCGCAAGACGTAAGAATAATGCTGGATAAAAGCATTAATCCGACGATTTTGTTTATATTTTTTATCATTTTGTTATAAATTAAAAATTAACTTGAATACCTAGTGAAAAGTTTCTTGGCGCAGGATATTTGAATTGAGCGATGTTATTGTTATTTTCAGGGTCAAATCCAGTCCATTTGGTCCAGGTACCTATATTTTGGCCCATGGCATAAATCCTAGCGCTGCTTAAGAACTTCGTTTTTGTAATCCATGCCTGAGGTATATCATAACTTAACGTCAAGTTTCTCCAACGAATGAATGAAGCATCTTCAATATCAAATGAACTAAATTGACGGCTTGAACCTAAACGAGCGATATTAGTATTTGTATTTGTTGGTGTCCAAGCATTCGCCATTCTAGTTTGTTGATTGTATCCCGAAAATTGAGATTGACTAGATAAGAAGAATGATTCATTATTAAACATTGAAAATCCTTGGAAGAAAACAAATAGAGTACTTAAATTAAAGCCTTTATATCTTACACTTGTTCCAAAACCACCTGAAGTCGGTGCTTCGTAAGTACCCCATTCAGCTGTAGAAAGGGCTGGTCCATTATAAACATTGGTAGTTGTTCCATTTGATTCTTTAGTAACAGGATCAACATTGAAGTATAGTGGGTCGCCTGTTGCTGGATCAACACCAGCATAACCTACAGCATAATGAGAACCTTTAGGTAAACCTACTCTGATGATTGATGTACCTGCAGGATATTCAGTTGCCTGGCCTAAATCAGTAATTACGTTTTTATTGTAAGCAATATTTGCGTTTAAAGTCCAAACGAAATCTTTCGAGGCTAAAACATCTACCGAAACATTAGCTTCAATACCAGTATTTCTGATACTACCTGCATTAATTGATAACGAACCAAATCCAGATGTTAGTGACAATTGCTGACTGATAAAGTTATTTTTTGTGTTGGTACGATAAAACTCTGTAGTTACACGGAGTCTGTTATCCCAACCAGCGAAATCAACACCAATGTTTAAACCTTTAGTATATTCCCAGTCATAATCAGGGTTTCCTGGAGAAGCTGGAGCAATACCTGATACACCCGCATACGATACGTTTCCATAAGTTGGAAGGTAACCGAAGTTAGATTGATTTTGAGCTGTTGCCGTTTCACCATAACTTGCTCTTAAAATTAAGGTATTAAGGAAGTTACTTTGACTTAAGAAATCTTCTTGTTTGATATTCCAGTTAGCACCGATAGAGTAGAAACCGTGCCATCTGTTTTGCTCAGGAAGTTTAGAAGATCCATCATACCTGTATGTACCTTGGATTGTATATTTTTTGTTATAAGTATAGTTTACCAAACCAATAAATGAAGTGAAACCGTACTCAGTCTTACCACCACCAACAGTTGGAATCATTGAGTTCGTATTCGTACCAGCCGTAATACCTGCAGGAGTATTTAATAATTTAGGATTGATACCAAAACCATTATAGTTAAATAAGCTCTCTCTGTTTCTAATCGCCTCAACTAATGCATTTGCATTAATTTCATGTAAGCCCCATGATTTGGCATAAGTTAAGCCAGAAGTTGACGTAAGATTTAAAATCCTTGTCACGTTATTACCATAAGATCCCTGGTTACCATTCTGAACTGAAACACCAGCATGAGATCCAGGAAAAATGCTTCTTTCTTGAACAGTTTGACGATAATCCAAACCTAAATTGGTGGTTAACTTTAAGCCATCATAAATCTCATAAGTAGCATTTGCAATTACAGTTGATTTTATCTGATCTGTTTTCAATGTGCTGTTATTTAATCTGTCTAAGGCATTCGAACCTAAACGACTATCAGCCAAAACACCGTTAGCTGCAGTGTAAGGGTTAAATGGCCTAAAACCGTTTGTTGTGTTATTCGCAGTTAAAATTCTTCCATCAGGACCGTAAGGATTTTCCCATGGCAAAGCTAAATAAACTGCAGCAAAAGGATTGGCTAAAGCTACACCAGCTTCAGATTCAATAAAGTTTGATTTCGACCAACCTAAATTACTTTGAAGACCTAAATTTAGTTTTCCAGAAGTATGATCAACATTTAAACGCATCGTATAACGATTCAAATTTGATCTTAATGCAATGCCTTCTTGATCATAATAATTGAAGCTTGAGAAAAATCTTGTTTGCTCTGAACCCCCTGAAGCGGTTACCTCATGCTGTTGGAACTTACCATCTCTAAAGAAGATATCATCCCAATTAGTATTGACATTACTTAGTGAATCTCTAATCGCCGCTCTTCTTGCAGCTGGAATAGTAGAGGCTGTATTAAGTGCAGAATATGTCCATCCAGCACCAGCTCTACCTTGTTCTTGTAAAGCAAGAAGTTGAGATGAATTCATCATATCAAATTTAGCTTGTGTACGTAAATCAATACCACCCTGAACATTGTAGCCAACTTTAACCTTTCCGGCAACTCCTCTTCTCGTTTTGATTACCACAACACCATTACCACCTCTTGATCCATATAATGCAGTTGCAGATGCATCTTTCAAAATACTTATCGATTCATAATCATTAGGGTTCATAGTAGAGAATGTAGCTTCATCTACAGCAATACCATCAATTACATATAATGGAGTAGATCCACCAGCTATTGAATTAGAACCACGTATGCGGATACTTGCATTTGATCCTGGCTGACCAGTTCCTGATAATACGTTAACACCAGGAGCTTGACCCTGAAGCCTTGTTGTAAAGTTAGGCTGTGGAATGTTAGCAATCTGACTATTGGTTATAACTGATGCAGCACTAACATTTCTCACCTTAGAAGTTTGAGTATATCCTGTTACAATAATTTCTGACAAGGTATTATCGTCAGATACCAGTGATACACGGTAAGTGTTAGAAGAAGTTATTGGTAACGTTTGACTTACGTAACCAATGTAAGAGATAATAAGATTTTTGGCATCCGACCCCGCAATAAGCGAGAAACTACCATTTTCTGTGGTCACAGCTCCACCTTGTGATCCTTGAACTCGAACGGTCACGCCGGGGATAGGCTTACCATCTGCCTTATCCGTAACTGTTCCTGTAATTGTTCGGTTTTGTGCCCATGCAGATCCAGCAAGAAGCATTAACACGAACAAACTTTGTAGAAGTTTTTTCATGAAATTTAAGTTAGTGAATGATTGATTTAAGCTTCTAAGATAGAATAAACGCATGCTTATTTCGCCGGCAATGACTCAGAAATTTAGCATAATTAGGAGTATATTTGAATTTTGACATTTTTATTACAATCTTATTAAAACAAAATTAGCATCCCGAATTTTATTTATTGTATTAATCTAAATTTCGTACAAATAAAAAAAGGAGGTTAATCACTTAATCTCCTTTTTCTAAATAATATTTTATTTAATAAACCCAGATAAACCGCTGTTTGATACCGGGTTTTTCGGTAAAACTAATTCTCGCTTTTACCGAAAAAGTAGCAGCATAATTTTCGCCATTGTAACTCGAAGGAATCCAGTCGATGTCAAAACCTTTTTCAGAAATCACCAGTTTTTTGGTGACTAAAATTCCATCTGCGACGTATTGCGCCTGATAGTTCGCACGACCATTTTTATCAATTTTGGTAATCAAATCAGCTTCCAATGTTCCATCAGCATTTTTGTTTTCAGTTTTAACCATGCGCTTAAGCTCAGTACCAAGTAATGAGATGTATTGATCAATAGAGGTAATCGGAACAGGAATACTTGCCTTTTCTTTTATTTCAGGATCCTTGGTATCAATCTCCACTTTGAGCCTGTTAATGCTTGTGGTATCCAGAAACAATAATTTCTTCAAATCATAATTGTAGCGAAGGAATACTTTGCCGTCATCATTAAAAGCGTACCAGTTGCCTATCCGAACGTTATCTTTGTAAGCGCCTCTCAGAAAAACTTTATCTTCTTCTTTCAAAACAGAATATACGCCTTCAATTTTTTTAGAATCGTTCATCGCGTAAACAACTTTGGTTTGGTCGGAAAGGACTGATGTTTTTTGCTCTTGCGCAAATAAAAGTTGATTAAGCAAAAGCGTCCCTATAGTAAGGTAGAATAATCTGGACTTGTTTCTCATATTTTCTAAATTTAGATTAAAATAAATATAATCTTTTTAAACGAAAAAAAGGTTATGATTTTCATCATAACCTTTTTTTTTAAGAATTTGAATTTATTATCTCTCGTGATTGTATTTAAGCACTAGGCCAGTAACCGCTCTTCTATTTGAAGTAGGATTCCACTCAAAGTTTAGTGTAAGCGTTTTAGCTGCCGGGTCATATCTACTTACCGTAGCAGGAATATTTCTTAGTGTCGCATTACCTAAAGCAGTCATTGTAACCAGATTCGTAGCTGGATCAATCGTTGCTCTAAGGTTATCAATACCAGCAATACCAGATGAACCACCATGCCATGTTAAACCATTGATTTGAACAGTGTTTAAGTTAATTGTTTGTAAAGACACATCAGGGTTTCCAGCTAAGTCACCATTCAAGCCATCATTAACCGTTGGAACACCTGGAGCAGTAAATCTCTGAACGTTTCCAGCCGTTACATTGTAAACACCATCATAGATGTTTTTTGGCGTAACGTTTAACAAAATCGTTCCGAAGTTTCCACTGATGATCCCTGTAGAAACCGAAGAGATTGTTAATGGAAGCACTTGTAAACCTGTAAAGGCAAAAGTTAAAGGGCGAAGTGCTACATTGAAAGTAGCTTTACTTGTTCCGGCTTTGATCACCACTTCATTGGTACTCAAAGTATAACTTTCAGCGCCTAGCAAAGTATAATTACTTGAAGTTGCCGTATTATATTCCTGAATTTTTGCTGTATTTCCAGGAGTAATTCTAACCGTAATATCTTGAGGCGCTGTAGCTTCAGGGCCAGAATAACTTACCGTAATTGGTAAAGTTGGAAGAACTGCTGTTGAATAAGAAAATTGATACATTGGTGAAGGCGTACCATTCACAGCGATTTGTGCAGGATTGGCGAATTCAATCACATTGTGCCCTTTAGCAGGGTCCAGGATCATTGTATCATCTTTTAAACAAGATGTTAGCGTGCTAGCAGCTAGTAAAAAAGTCAATGATTTAAAGATATATTTTTTCATAATTTTTATCAAATTAATTTAAGTCCCAAAAAATTCTTGAACCAAATAACGTTACACCAGCAGGAACATTGCCAGGATTATAAGAATATTCTTGTGAAGGATAAAGTATTCTACTGATTAATTTATCTGGACGTGTAGATTGAGATTGTTTAGAAGCAAATGTTAAACGTCCATCTGATGAGCCATCAACTATTTTCGGAAATCCAGTTCTTTTGAATTCATTGAACGCCTCATCACAGTGAATCACATTCATTGCAATATATTTTTGAGTGATAATGGCTTCAATCTGCGCCTGCAAACCTGTTGCAGGGTAGTTCACCAATGGATTATTTGGATTTTCCTGAGTTTGATAAGCAGCAGATTCAGAAAGATAATCCCATCCTGCAATTGCAGCACCAGCTTGATCCTGATAAATATATTTGAAAGAAGCTTTAATACCTTCATCAAATGCTGTTTTCGCACTTCCTGTTAAATAACCTCGTGCAAAGGCTTCTGCCTGTAAAAAGCGACTCTCAGCAGCCAAAAGAATAGGCTGTCCTTGAGCAGGTCCTTTTGCTACACCTATGTAAGGCGTGTTAGCGTCAGTACCTGTAAACCATGAAGTTGAACCAGCCGGTGGAACTACAGTTGAAGGTAAATTTTCCTCACCTAATCTGTTTACTGCCGGACTTGGAAAGCCTCTGTAAATAGCGTAACCTCTACCTTGATCAGAAATCTTAGTACCATTATAAAATGTTAAAATCCAGATCGTTGGAACAGCCTGAGCTTGAGACCTTACACCATCACTTCCGAAGGCAAGTGAATTATATAACGGATTTTGTCTGTTTGCTTCTTTTAAATATCCTGGATTTACAAGTGCATCTGTTTCCAGGAAACCAACTGATGTACTTAAAGCCGCAAATTCAGTAGTAGCATAAGCTGATTGCGCAGGCACACCAGCCATTTTAATTAACAAACGTAGTTTTACTGTATTAGCAAATTTTTTCCAAAGGTTCATGTCACCTTTAAATAAAGGATCTGTACTCGAAGCCACAACAGCAGGTTTGTTTGCGCTTGTAACTGCTTGACCATCGGTAATTGCTTTAATTGACGCCGTTAACTGTGCTACTAAATCCTTATAAATATCTTCAGCTTTATCATATTTAGGCGTTAAAATAGCGCTGCCTTTTAAAGCTTCGCTATAAGGCACATCATTATACTGATCTACTAATTTTGAGAACATGAAAGACTTCATGATCCTGGCAATAGCATTACTATATACCAATGATGAATTTCCTGCAGTGTTATCAATTACATATTGATAATCTGTTGCATTATTGTAAACACCAGAAAACAAGTTAGTAAAGCTACCAGCAGTATAGGCATAAGTAACACTGGCACCGTAACTACCAACACCATAAATGTTGGCGGCGAAGCCACCAGGAAAATAATAAGCGCTATTGTAAGATTGCGAAACAGCAGCTGAATTCACAATCGCTTGAGGTAAAACTAAAGCGGGTGTAGATTCGGTAGAACTATTTGGGTTTTCATTTATATCTAGATACTTTTTGCAAGACGTAAAGCCTACTGCTAAAGCAACTATCAATAAACCGTTAAATATCTTTTTCATATGGATGTTTTTTAAAATGTTAATGATAATGTAGCACCATAAAAACGAGCTGGAGGCGTTTGACCTAACGATGCAATACCTATACCGTTATTGTCAGGGCCTGCATCACTATACTCAGGGTCTGTGTAAATATTGGTTTTAGGTGTCCAGATAAATAAATTACGACCTTGAACACTGATGCGAGCACCTTTAACATATTTCAAACTGCCCAAAACTGACTTTGGTAAATCGTATGATAATGATAACTCTCTAAGCTTCCAGAAAGCAGCCGAATAAACGTAATTGCTGGCAACGCCCATATTTGTTGGTCCATTTGTCCAGAAATCTACCCCACCTGTTCTGGTAGTGATGTTTGTGTTTGCAACATAAGTGTTTGTAACAGGATCCAAATACGATGAATTAGGAATCACAAAACGTTCGCGGTTGAAATATGTTGTTCTGATACCCGCACCAGAGAAATCATAACTTCCTGAGTTTTGACCCATCACGAAACCTCCACGGTATTCGAATAAACCTGTTAAACGGAAACCTTTGTAACTTACAGCAGCATCAAGTCCTAAACGATGACGAGGCTCAACATTACCCAAAACCTTGTTTCCATTAGTAACATTTGGAAAACCAGTATATCTATCAACAATAACTCTACCTTCAGAATCTCGCACATAATCAGTTCCTTGAAGCACAGGGAAAGGCTGACCTTCTACAGCCCATGAACCTAATGTTGTTGTTCCTGACAAACCAAGCGCAGGTAATCCGTTGCTGATGGAAACAACTTTATTGTTATTATAGGTATAGTTAGCACCAACAGAAACCTCTAAACCATTGTCTAAATTTCTATAAGGAACAAGGCGTAAGTTAGTTTCAATACCATTATTGCTTACTTCACCTGTGTTTGTTAAAAATGAAGAAAAACCTGTAGAGTTAGCAACACTTACCGGAACTGTTTGGTCAGTTGTATTTGTTTTATACATTGTAAAACTACCCGAGATTCTTGATTTTAATAATACAAAATCAATACCACCTTCATAAGCCAAAGTCATCTCTGGTTTAATATTAGGAGAAACAATACGATCAGCTAAAGTAAAGCCCGGGATACCAGCATAAGGATAACCAGAAGCCTGACCAAATGTTGGCAATAAAGCGTAGGCACCGAAATTTGTACTGTTACCTAAGTTAACGTTACCCACCTTAGAAACACCCCCTCTGATTTTCAACGACTCAATTACTTTTGAGTTTTTCAAGAAAGGAATGGCATCTGAAGCAATGAATGAAATATCAGCAGCAGGATAGAAGAATGATCTGTTTTCAGGAGACAAAATTGATCTCCAATCGTTTCTTCCTGTTACGTGTAAATATAAATAATTTCTAAATCCTAAACGTGCATCACCATAAACACCAATTTGTCTCGCTTTAAAGTTCGATTCACTTGCCGATGGGTTCTGAAGACCATTGCTTACGTTGAAGAAATCATCCAGAGCTAAACCTCCTTGAGTACCTACATCAACTCTTTTATAAGTGTTTTGTCTGATGGTAGCACCAGCAATAACATTTAAAGAGAAGTCTTTAGATAACTGCTTGATGTATTGCGCCTGGAACTCAGGGTTGATTTGAACATTGTAACCAGAATAATCACTTACACCACCAACGATATTAGCGAAGTTAGGCGTAGATGCTAAACGGTAAGCAGAATATGTAAATTTGTTGGTAGTAGATTTATTTGAAAATGCTCTGTTAGATAAATTCGCACGAACCAATAATGATAAATCCTTAATTGGATTCCATTTGATTTGTGCATTACCTGTTAAATAATCGTTGCGAGTTGCACTACGAGAGTTTGCCAAAGCAAAATATGGATTCTGATAGTACTCATTATAATATCCGTTAGGATTAGCAAACGGATCATTTTTGAAATCTTTGTATCTCGTTAAAGGAATTTGTCCTGGAGATTGAAGTACGTTATCAAATACACTTCCGATAGCATTTCCCTGATCGTAACGGTTTTGAACATAACTTAAGTTAAATCCAAAAGTTACATTATTACCTAAATTACGCTCCCCATTGATACGCATCGAGAATCTGTTATATTTATCACCAGGCACAGTACTTTTTTGATCAAAATATTGACCGGAAAAGTAATAGGTTCCTTTATCATCACCTGATGATAAGTTGAAATCGGTTTGGTTTGAATAACCAGTTTCCCAGAAAGCATCTTTATTTTCATCTTTATTGTAAGAATAAGGAACTGACTGGATTGAGCCATCTGCCAACGGTTTACCGATTGGGCGAACTACCCCATCAAATGCAGGACCATACTGCTGATTTTCGAAAGCTGTATAAGTAGGAATATCATCGTTACCCGTACCAGAACCAAATCTATCCTGTAATTTAGGTAAGAAACTTACCTGCTCAACATTAGTAGTATGACTTACGTTAATACTTGTAGCACCTCTTTTACCTTTTTTGGTGGTAATAATTAATGCACCATTTGATGCATCAGAACCATAAAGTGCCGCAGCACCCGCACCATTCAATACCTCAATGTTTTCGATATCTTCAGGATTTAAATTTCCTAAAACATCACTTGGCACGATAACATTATCCAATACCACTAAGGCTTGGTTATTACCTAATAAAGAGCGGTTACCTCTTAATACCAAACGTATGTTAGGGTTAACACCACTACTTACAGCGTTTACTTGTAAACCCGCAACTTTACCAGTTAAAGCGCTGGCAACGTTAAATGCTTTACCTTGCGTTAATTCTTCAGCCTTAACGGTTGTAGACTGGTTACCTTGCTCACGACGTTTAATCGCAACACCACCAGCTGTTACTACAACTTCATTCAGCGAAGTAGCATCTGATGCTAAAACAGCATTAATAACATTGCTTGCAGGAATTGTGAACTCACGAGAAGCATAACCTAAAAATGTTACAACAATCGTTTTACCATTTGATGGAACGGTTAAGGTAAATTTACCATTCGCTCCGGTTTGTGCGCCCAGGTTAGGAATTTCTTTTACCCTTACTGTTGCACCTGGAACAGGAAGACCGTCTTCTTGAGAGGTTACCGTACCAGTTACTGTTCTTTCCTGAGCCATTGCGCCGAACGCAACGAACATAAGAATGAACAAACTTTGTAGAAGTTTTTTCATAATTTGAAAATAGGTTAGTTAATGATTCTAATAAAACACTAAAGTATAGTTAGTTGAGTATATCACCAAATTTATTTTAACAATTTTTAACATTCTATTTAAAATATGACAAAACCGCCTAATAAATGTTAATAAATACAACAAAGCCCTATGTTTGATTAACATAGGGCTTACATAATATTGGTTTTTTGTATGATTAATAACTACAAAACAGGATATTCCCAAAAAGAGTCTTTCCACCTTCCCAAAAATTTCTAAAAAGCGGGTCGTTGGCCAAATAAACTACTTGTCCTCTGCCAAAATCCTGTATACCGATCAACAATCCTGACTTTAATTCTTCACGTACCTTTTTGCCAACCACACCTGCCATCAAACTTTTTTCATTAACCTGACCCACATTCCAGCCTTTGGCAAAAGGCTCATAAATCTTCCGGTCAGTTTTAAGCGTGTAATAGAATTTTCCTAATCCATACGATAAAGGGTGTGAAGCATCCAGATTCACTTTATAAATTGCACCCGGAATAGCGAATTCAAAGTCATCTTTATCCTTGTTTTTAAACAGCAATTTGCTTGGCTCAGGTTTTTCATCTTTTTTAGCAACTATTTCTTTCTTTTTTAAGTCGAAACCCTTTTTATCCAACACGCTTTCAATAGCATCTTCCATTAAAATTAATTTGCCTCCCTTATTTAACCAGGAGGTAAGACCATCGCCTACAAAAGCACTATAACTTCCATCTGGAAGGATTAAAGTATTAACTTTATTAATATCCAGGTTATTGATATCCCTGGCATTGATAATACTTGGTGCGAGGTTTAAATCGTGCTCCAGATAAAACCAGGCTTCACCAAATGCCAGCGAAGAAACCTCAGTGCCAGAAACGATAGCAATTTTTGGTTGCTTTAATATCGGATATACGTTTGAACCAAAATCTTTTCCTTTTTCGACAAAGCCACTGGTAATTCCTCTGACCGGCTTATCAAATTTTCTGGCGATGGCGACTACCTTTTCTTTTAAACCTTTTACACTCTTTTCATTTTCTGCCCTTAAAACAATCAGTGTTCCGGCAGGATAGTCTTTGCCGGAAACCGTAAATGGCTGATCAGATTGCCTCACTTTGATATTTTCTTTCTGCAAATCGATTAATACCTGTACATTTTCTGCAGCACCCCAGGCAAATAACCAGGCTAAAGGTTTATCAATATCATTTGATGTTTCATCGGCCACCGCCAAATCAGCATATTTACCTTTAAAACTTTCTTTACTGGCATAAGCTTTTAAACCATATACATAAGGTAATGCCCAGGCGGTAATGTCGTAAGTGTTTGAATCTGCTACAAAAGTTTGCGGCTCCATTAATACATTTGCTAAAACTGCTCTGGGCTGCAATACATTAATAATCAAATCATTTCTGTCGACGGTAAAACTCTCTTCTTTCTGCGTATCATAGTCGTAACCTCTTCCGTTTTTATCTGCACCATAAGCGAACTGAATCTTGTTTTTCGTAAGCAAATCTGCCAGTTTTTTTAATCTTGATAAATTGCTGGCTTTTACAACATAGGTTTTGTAAATACCAGGAGCGGTGTTCATTTCCTGCTGAAAATACTTTTTATATTCTTCCAGCAATTTGACTTGATTTTGAGAAGATACCTCAACCGTTGACATTCCTGTTGCGAAATGGTGTGCAATACGATCTTTTAACGTTAAGATATCATCATTGTTAGTTACCACTGATAAACCAGCTCTGATGCCACCTTGTTCATAGGTCATGCCGATGGCACCATTATATAAGGGATAAGTATCACCATAAGACGGGTAAAGTAAATCGAAACGCTCTTTTGTAAAATATTGCCAGCCTTCTGCATCAAAGTATCTGGCATTATTTTTTCCCACCACGACCTGAAAACTTCTTTGCCAAGGAGTAATATCCTGGTGAACAGGTTCGGCAGCTGGAGCGAAATAATATGGCTCATTGTAGCTTTGTTCATGAAAATCGACATGTACCTGAGGCATCCAGTTATTATATAATGCCAATCTTTGCTTACTTTCCATTTGGGTTTGCCAGGCCCAATCGCGGTTCAAATCGAAATAGTAATGGTTAGGGCGACCGCCTGGCCATGGCTCTATATGCTCACGCGAAGTAGGATCTGAATTTGGTGTTTTACCTACAACGCTGTTGAAATAGTTGACATAGCGGTCTCTACCATCAGGATTTAAACATGGGTCAATGACTACTACCGTATTTTTTAACCATTCATTGGCTTGTGTATTTTGACCTGAAGATAAGGCATACAGCATTTTCATCGAGGTTTCGGTAGAGTTGGCCTCATTACCATGAACATTATAGCTTAACCAAACCAATGCAGGCTGCGATTTAAGATCAACCGTATTATCTGACCCTGTCGCCAGTTTTAAGTTATTGGTGCGTATTTGCTCTAATCTTGAAATATTTTCTGCAGATGATATCGCCACAGCAAGTAGCGGCCTTCCTTCATTGGTTTTGCCATATTCAATTAGTTTTATGTTTTTGGGTGAAGCTGCCGCCGTTTGTCTGAAATAATCTACTACCTTATAATGTGGTGTAAAGTGTGATCCAAGTTCGTAGCCTAAAAAATCATCAGGTGACTTTACTTGTGCAATTGCACCAAATGCTGAGATTACCAGGAGCAGGCAGAACGTTATGCTTTTCTTCATAAAACAATTAAATTTTATCTAATGTAGTAATTTTGCTTTTTGTTAATGCTAAACCTTAATTTTACAGCATATTTTTTACGAAGAACATGATTACAACCGCTCAACTCTACCTCCATTTTCTTGAAAACCCTACCGTTTCAACTGATACCCGAAACATTACATCAGGCTGTATCTTTTTTGCACTTAAGGGCGATCATTTTAATGCAAATGAGTTTGCAGCGCAAGCATTGGAGAAAGGTGCATCGTTTGTTGTTATTGATGAAGAAAATTACGCCATAAATGAAAAATGTTTGCTGGTTGATGATGTACTTACTGCCCTGCAGAATTTAGCCCGTTACCACCGCGAACAATTAAATATTCCTGTAATCGGACTTACGGGCAGCAATGGTAAAACGACCAGCAAAGAATTGGTAAATGCTGTTTTAACAGAGCGATTTAAAACATTTGCCACCTTTGGGAATCTCAATAATCATATTGGTGTGCCACTTTCAATTTTATCAATCACTCATGATGTTGAAATTGCGGTGATTGAGATGGGGGCCAATCACCAAAAGGAAATCGAGTTACTTTGTTCGATTGCTCAACCTACTCATGGCATCATTACCAATGTGGGCATGGCACACCTGGACGGATTTGGTGGGTTTGAAGGTGTAAAAAAGGGTAAAGCAGAACTTTACGACTATCTGAAAGAAAACAATGGTTATACTTTTATCAATAGAGACAATGCTCATTTAATGGAAATGAGCGCTACCGCCGGATTAAATAAGCTGATATATTATGGTACTGAAAATGGAAACACCATAAAAGGCAATTTAAAAAGCAGTGATCCTTTTATTGAAGTAGAATGGACCAATCATGAGGTTTCTTCTGTTGTAAAAACAAATTTAACTGGCAGCTATAACTTTGAGAATATTCTAGCCGCTATATGCATTGGCGATTTCTTCGATATGAATCCTGAAGAAATTAACACTGGCTTGGCCAATTATCAACCCAAAAACAACCGTTCGCAGCTCACAAAGACGGATCACAATACAGTTATCTGCGATTTTTACAACGCCAACCCAAGTAGCATGACCGCGGCTTTGAACAATATTTCTGTTTTATCAGCAGATAAAAAATCGGCCATTTTAGGTGATATGTTTGAACTTGGTCCTGAATCTAACCTACAACATGAAATAATTGCAAAGCAAGCTTCTGATAGTGGATTAAATCAGCTTATTTTGATTGGAAAATATTTTTATGCTTTAAAGGATCAATTTAATGCATTGTTTTTTGAAACTCCTGCAGAAGCGGCAGCCTACATTCAGCAAAATCCAATCGAAAATCATCTGGTTTTACTGAAAGGGTCAAGAGGGATGAAGCTGGAAAGTTTATTGCAGTATTTATAATTATATAACCGCAAAATACAGACACAAAAAAAGCGCTGTAGATTTCATACAACGCTTTTTTTTTGTTATTTAATAATAAAAGCAAGTGCTAAGGTGACTTATTTCACTTCTTCTACTAATATTCCCACATCACTCACCTCAACTAAGGGATTATCACGCATGTTTTGTTCAATCTCAATTTCAAACTTGCCATTTCTAGGGAAGCGATGATTTTCAAGTAGAGGTAGCGTGTAGCTAAAAACATTTCCAGAACCGCTCCCGAGCCATTCGCCGTCATTCTTTGCCAGCTGAAACTCAAAACGTTGGTTAACTGTGTTTTTCCCGTCCTTAAAGTGAGCAAGAATAAAAATGTTCGAATACTTGTATTCTGCGGTATGCCTTAACTTAAAATAAACATTATAGGCTTTTGCATTGTCTTTGATTTCAAATGAGGTGATAATGTGGTTACGATAAGTCCACTTGCGATCTGGAATTTCCACATTGCTATCAATAACATTAGACGAACATCCCACAAAAAGAGATGCCACCAATAAAAAGCAAAATAAGAACGCTGTCTTTTTATTCAGAAGCAGGTTTATTTTCTGAGCCATTTTGATTTCGGCGGTTATTGTTTTTCCTACGGTTATTTCTGTTTTTATTTTTGCTTTGCTCAGGTTTTGCACCCTCAACATTTAACTCGCCATCTGCTTTAGCTACAGTTTTTTGCTGTTGAGGCTTCGGATTATTGCTTTGAGGTCTTGGTCCCTGAACGTGCTGTGGTTTTGGAACCGCCTGTTGCTGGGGCTTTTGATTGTTGCCATGTGGCTTCGCTGCCGCATTTTGCTGTGGACGAGGTCCATTTTGCTGTGGCTTTCCCCCTTGTTGCGGCTTTTGTGCACCCTGTTGTTTATTACTCGGTGATGCATTTTTATCGCCAGCAGGAACACGTTCCCTTCGGTTATCGTTTTTCTGATTGCGGTTTTTCTGATTGCGGTTTTGGTTATTTCTACCTTTAGAACGTTCATCCAAACGGGTTAAACTATCTTGACCTACTACATTTTCATAATCAAAAGATTTTTCCACTACCACAGGTGCAGCAATTTGAACAGCTTCCTCTTTTAAATTAGGCGCTTTTTTGCCAGCCTTATTCATTGCCATGATTTCTTTCACACGGGCGGCTTTCACCGGAATCCAGTTTTCATCGCCCTGGTAACTGAACCACATGATTTTTTTGAAAATATCGGTTTTCTGGTGACGGGCATATCCTGCCTCAGTATCTAAATTTTCAATACGATCAGGGATATCTTTCAGCGCATCTAAATAAGTATCTAGCTCATAGTTTAAACAACATTTTAACTTACCGCATTGTCCGGCAAGCTTTAAAGTGTTCAAAGAAAGATTTTGATAACGGGCCGCGGCTGTAGAAACGGTTTTGAAATTGGTTAACCAGGTAGAACAACATAATTCACGTCCGCATGAACCAATCCCGCCTAAACGGCCGGCCTCCTGGCGCATACCAATTTGGCGCATTTCAATCCGGATCCGGAAACTTTCGGCCATTTTTTTAATCAGCTCACGAAAATCAACACGACCATCTGCAGTATAGAAAAATGTAGCTTTTGTTTTATCGGCCTGGTAATCCACGTCGCTAATTTTCATTTGCAAACGAAGATCCAAGGCCAGTTTACGGGCCTTATGCATGGTTTCCCATTCCATTCCCTTGGCCGCATTCCATTTTTCTACATCAGCCTCTGTCGCTTTGCGATAAATTTTCTTGGTAACCTGATCCAAAGCCGTTTTGCGGCGTTTCATTTGGATACGCACCAGCTCACCTGTTAACGAAACATGCCCTACATCAAAACCTCCGGTTGGCCCTTCAACAGCAACCAACTCGCCAATTTCTAAATAAATATTATCGTTATTAAGGAAAAACTCTTTACGCGATCCTTTGAATTTTATTTCTGTAACCTGAAAAGGTTTATAATTTGAAGGCATATCCAGGTTGGATAGCCAATCGTGAACTTCCATTGTCTGACACCCACCGGTGCCACATGAGCCATTACTTTTGCATCCATTAGGGGTGCAACCACCACCTGTTGAACAACTTCCACATCCCATATCTAATTGTATATATATTGAGTCCCCGCAGGGAGCGTTTTAAACTTTATAATTTTTACCAACTGTAAAGATACATCTAAAAACAGAATTTTAGGGTTTGCATTCCTTTCGATGTGGTAATGTGCTTTTTCCAGTTCGCCAATAATGGCTTCGGCCATGGGCAAAGTGAGCACGTGGATACTTAGCTTTTTTGCGGTTTCAAATGTTAAAGGGGGCAGTTTTACCAACGCTTCCGCACCACTTAAAATCAGGCAGCACTCCCGCAAATAATTTACACCATACTTTAAAAAATTCTTTTGATTTTCTCTTCCCCACTTTGCTGCATCATCCGTAAAATCGATCAAATCGGGAACTTTATTTCCAAATCCCATTCGCAGCCAGGCCGTAAAAGTTCCTGAGCTGTCGCTCTGCGTGTCAGCAGCCAGGGCTTTTGCTTCAATTAGATTTCCATCGGCGAGGAAAGCATAATCAATCGCCTGATGTGCTGTCAAGCCGCTAGAATGCATTAAATAACTTGAAACTTCTTCACCGGTAAGCTTCGGAATTTTTACAATCTGCGTTCGCGATAAAATGGTAGTTAGAATCTGGTCCTGACTTTGCGCAATCAAAATAAACAGCGTATTGGCAGGCGGCTCCTCAATTAATTTTAACAAGGCGTTCCCTGCTTTATCCAAATACTCGGGCAACCACATTATTAAAACTTTTGTTTCAGCTTCAAATGCTTTATAACTCAGTTTTTTTATAATATCGTGGCACTCTGCAATCGGAATATTGGCTTGTTTATTAGCGGCATCCAGCTTCGATCGCCAAATATCCATATCAAAATAAGCATCATGCAACAGCAGGTTTCGCCAATCCTCCAGCACATCAATAGCCGTTTTGGTATTTGCAGATGCAAAAAATGGGTAAGAAAAATGCAAATCGGGATGAATCAAACGTTCATACTTTCTGCAGCTCGAGCATTCACCACAACTATCAGCCTCTTGCTTATCTAAGCAATTGATATACTGCGCATAAGCAATCGCCAATGGTACAGCACCCGAACCAGCCGGCGACAAAAAAAGCTGCGCATGGCTCACGCGGTTTTCTTTAACCGTTTGCACCAATTGTTGCTTAACCTTATCCTGTCCGATGATTTCTTTAAACTGCATTTGGTGCAAAATAAGAAATAGATATGATATTCACCGCTTCATCTGGCCGAACTTGTTTCGGAACAGGTGAATTTTAAATTTTCAAGACAATAAATGGATGTAGAAAAGCAGCCTTCGGTAATGCTTTGGTTAGTGTGGTCCCTCTTTCCGCTATATCTTTTATTGTGAATGATCCGGCAGGGTATTAAATAGCTGCAACAATAAAAGGATGCCGCTGCAATAGGGTTTATTTACGTCGGCCTTGTTTTCAAAATAACAAGCACAAAAAAGGCCGCCCAATTTGAGCAGCCAATTACAAAATTATCGAAATATTAAAATCTGTAACCAATACCAATGTTAGCACGAATTCCAGCCCATGGGCCTTTAAAATCTACCACTGCACCATTAGCAGTTACTGTACTTGAAACATTTCCTACTGGTAAATCAATTTCATCTAACTCGCTTTTCAAATCTTTTTGCTCCTGTGCCGATAATGTTCTTGTTCCTGATAAATTTCCGCGAGAAATTCCGTACTGAGGGCCAAAAATCGACCAGTCTAAATAAAACTTATTGGCAATTTGCCATTGCGCACCAAATAAAACACCTGCCGTATAAGTATTTAATTTTCCACTCAATGGAATCATTTCTGTTCTGTTGTTAGAATCAAATTCGTAGTTGATAGAGGCATTATAGTTTGCATATTTTAAAAACGGAGCGATGTAAAAACCTTTAAACACACCCTTACCCATATAAAATTTAATTTCTGGTGTGATGGCAAAGTTTCCCATCTCTAAACTTCTCAATTGATCGTCAATGCTGTCGAAAGATGAACTAAAAGGCAAAGAACCTTTCGGCATCATTCTAACACCTAAGCCTACACTGGTTTTACCAAAAATGGCTCTTTCGTATTGAACATGAAGTGTTTTCAAGGCCAGTGACGGAAGATTTAACTTAACCAGGTTTTTCTCTGCATCATCGGCTTGATTTACCTTTTGAGCAAAACTGTTTAATGACAATAAGCCTATTGCAGCAATAAGGCTTAATGATTTTGTAAATTTTATTTTCATTTTTTTTTTGTTTGATTCAGCTGAACTTTACAAATCATCAGCCAGTTGTGCCAAATGCCATTAGCAGCTACATACACCGCTTATTGGCTGAATACCAACGCAAACAGTGTTGAAATAAGGGGAAAAGTCACCACATTTTTGGTGTAAAAAACCCATTTCTTAAAAAACCTTACCTTTGGACTTTTAAATATTTTATGGCTAGAATTTTGGCTTTTGATTACGGAACAAAACGCATCGGCATTGCAGTAACCGATCCTTTGCAGATTATTGCAACCGGACTGGATACCGTTCACCCTAAAGATGCCATCGAGTACATTAAAAAATATTTACTTGCCGAGCAGGTAGAAGCCTTTGTTTTAGGCGATCCGAAACAAATGGATGGATCAGATTCTGATTCCAAACAACATGTTAAAGGATTTTCAACCTTGTTAAAAAAAGCTTTTCCAAATATACCGCAGCATTGGGTTGATGAACGTTTCACCTCGAAAATGGCACATCAGGCCATTATGCAAAGCGGCCTGAAAAAGACAGACAGACAGAATAAAGAACGGGTGGACACCGTTGCCGCGACCATCATTTTACAATATTTTATGGAAACCCACCGTTTATAACCCAATACATGAGCCTGATAAACGACGATTTACAACAACTACTACTTAACTATTGCGAACCCGAGAGCGAGTTGCTTCAACATATCGACCGCGAAACAAACTTAAAAGTTCTAATGCCAAGAATGCTTTCCGGCCATTATCAGGGCAGGGTTTTGAGTATGCTGAGCAAAATGGTTTCACCAAAAAGAATTTTGGAAATTGGCACCTTTACCGGTTACGCCACCCTTTGTTTAGCTGAAGGATTATCAGCGGATGGGCTCATCTATACACTTGATATTAATGCCGAACTGGAAGATATGGTTCGGACTAATTTTGAAAAATCGCCATTGAACTCCAAAATTAAATACATTTTGGGCGATGCAAATGAAACCTTAAATCAACTGGATGAAGTTTTCGATATCGTTTTCATTGATGCCGATAAAAAAAACAATGGTACTTATTACGATTTAGTTTTCGACCGCGTTCGTCAGGGCGGAATCCTCATTGTGGATAACGTACTATGGCGTGGAAAAGTACTTCAGGAAAAACAAGATAAAGACACCAGAAATATCACTAGTTTTAATGATAAAATAGCTGCAGATGAGCGGGTTGAAAAATTGATATTGCCCGTGAGAGATGGGCTGTTTGTAATTAGGAAAATTGGTTAACTGAACAAATATCAAACTGTTCAACTGAATTAGGTTACCATTAAACGTTTCCAACAGTTAAACATTTAACCAACAAAAACTCGTTATTACGAGATAAAAAGTAATCCACAGCATGAGATTGCTTCGTACCTCGCAATGACGGCAAGAGAAAACAAAATGAAAAATATACTTACTTTTTGCCTTTTACTTTTAAGTGTAATTATAGCCAAAGCACAAGACACAGAAGATTATATTGCAGAACATGTAGAAGTTGCTCAGGAATTAATGCGTGATCATAAAATTCCCGCCAGTATTATCCTGGCAGTTGCCATTCACGAATCTGCCGCCGGCAACAGCCGGATTGCGCAACATTTGAATAATCATTTCGGGGTTAAAGGCCCAAATAACAATGAGGAAATCCGCTCTGCTTACCGCGATTACGAAAGTGATGAAGAATCATACAATCATTTTGTAGAGCTAATGGAAACCAGAGCTCCGTTTAACAGTTTGTTCGATAAATATGATCAGTATGATTATAAAGGATGGGCCAAGGGAATTCAACGTTCGGGATATGCCCGCAGCCGCACCTGGGCCAGCCAGGTGATTGCCATGGTAAACAAATACAATCTTTATCAGTACGATGAACGCCCGGAAGATTATGTGGAACCGGTAACCAAGGCTCCGGTTTATCACCGCAAAAAAAGAACTACGTCACGAATATATACCGTAAAGACGGGCGACAACTTAGGCGCTATCGCCAAAAAGAAAGGTACAACAGTTAAATCACTGATGAAAAGAAACGGTCTGAAAAAAGTAAACCTAAAGCCAGGGCAGAAGATCAAGTTTTAAATGATACATAACACGTTTTAACTTGCCACTTTAAATAACCAATTAACAATTTCAACAATTAACCATAAAATGCATTTATCTTATCGTTTATCTTTTCTGTTCATCATTTTAGCTTTTGCCAGTTCATGCAGTTCAAGAAAATTTTCGAAAAACAATAAACAGATTGAGAAGGCGGCCAATAAAGCCAATAACAACAGTTATAAAAGTTATAACACATTAAGTTATATTGACGAATTTAAAGCAGTGGCGATAGAGGAGATGAATGCCTTTGGTATTCCGGCCAGTATTACGCTGGCGCAAGGAATTTTAGAATCAGGCAGTGGAAACAGCGATTTAGCAAAGTATGCAAACAACCACTTTGGCATTAAGTGCACTTCTGACTGGAGAGGAAAAAACTATTTCCGTGATGACGATCAAAAAAATGATTGTTTCAGGGTATACAAAGATGCCCGTGAATCTTTCAAAGATCATTCTGAATTTTTGAAACGTAAACGCTATAGTTTTTTGTTCCAGCTGGATAAAAACGATTATAGAAGTTGGGCACAGGGTTTAAAAACCGCCGGTTATGCTACCAATCCAAAATATCCTGATTTACTGATTAATATGATTGAAAAGTACCAGCTTTATCAGTATGACCAATCAGAAAGCGAGAAACAAAAAATTGCCCGTGAAGACCGGGTTTTTTCTGAAATTAATCAAAACATCCCGCAGGAAAAAAAGAAGTTTACGCCTGTTGATACCCCGCCGCCTGGGGCAAAGCCAATTTTAGCCGATGGCACTTACACTGTTATTAAAGGTGATACACTTTATAATATCGCAAAACGCTTTAACTTATCTGTTGATGAACTGAAAATGTTAAACGAAATGACCACTGATGGTATTAAACTTGGGCAGGTGCTTAAGGTTAAATAATGTTAATGGTAAACATTGCCTGCCAGATATTTGTAGTTTTGTAAACACATGAAACTTTTTGTTGCCTTTATTTTATCCGTCGGCCTGGCTACATCGCTTTTTGCACAAACAAAACCGGTGCAGGGAATCGTTATTGATAAGGAAACGAAGCAACGCCTGGCAAAAGTTTACATTTACAACATTAGAACAGGAGATGGGTTGTATAACAATACAAAAGGTGAATTTAGCACCTATGCCAATCCTGGAGATACCTTAGTAGCGGCGCTTGCTGGTTACGGCGTTGATACCATCGTTTTTAAAGGTCAAACTGCAGCTTATTTTCAGTTGAAATCACTGGGTATCAGGTTAAGGGATGTAGTGATTCAGCAAAAAAGATTAACGCCACAGCAACAGTACGAAAAATCGGTTAGCGAATACCGCTACCAAACCATGAAAGGCAGCAGTAAAGATCTACTGAATTTAGGAACCGGTGGCGTGGGATTAGGCATTGATGCAATTTATAATTTATTGAGCCGTCAGGGTAGAAATGCCCGTCATTTACAGAAAATTTTAGAGAAAGATTACCGTGAAGACCTGATTGATTACCGTTTTAATGCTTCATTGGTACAGCAGGTTTTAAACATTAAAGAAACCGAACTCACTGATTTCATGCAGCAATACCGGCCAACCTATCAGTTTGTGCTCGATGCTGATGATTATGCTTTTAACGTATTTATCCGAAATGCGTACAGAAGCTATCGCATAAATCCAAAGGCATTGCAATTGCCTCCTTTGCCGAAACTAACAATTGAAAAATTGTGAAAGCGCCCATTATCATCGTTAAGAAATTGCCTGCAGCAGGAATGGCTATATTTCCATTTATTCTGTTAAAATCAGAAAGGCTTAAGGCCGACAAGGAAATAATCAATCATGAAAAAATTCATTTAAGGCAACAGCTCGAATTGCTGATTATTCCATTTTATGTGTGTTATATTATCAATTATTTGATTAATTTGATAATTTACAAAAAACACCATCTGGCCTACCGTAAAATCATTTTTGAACAGGAAGCTTACCGATTTGAAGGCGACTTAAACTACCTGAGGAATAACAGCTGGTATGGCTGGGTTAAATCGATATAGTAGTCTGCATTCGGCACATTGGCAACTACAAATCAGATATTCATTTTGTTAAACCCTTTTTATCTATAGATTTTTTCTTTTTCTTTGTATCCAATGAAGAATTGTTTAGCTGCCCTTATCCTTATTCTAAGTATCTGCTCCACAAAGTTATATGCACAGGTAATTGACACCGTTCCGATCAATACAAAAGACCTGAATATAAAGCTTAAACGTAGTCCTTTACCGAGCAGGCAAGGGCCGTTAAATTTTGAGCCTGTAAAAATCCCTCCCTTTGTTGTAAACGCGAAGGTAAACTACTGGAAAACCAAAACTGCTATTGGCATTAACGTGAACCAGGCACAATTCAGTGATAACTGGAAGGGTGGTGGTGTTAATTCCGTTGCTGTTGGTGGCTTACTCAACTGGAAAGCAGAATACAACAAAGCCAGCTACAGTTACGTAAGTGAGGTAATCTTGCAATATGGTAAAATCAAAAATAAAGACCAGTTGCAAAAGAAAACGAACGATCGAATTTTCTGGGATAACAAAGCATCGTTTCAATTGTCAAAAAACTGGTTTTTCTTCGGCTCTGTAAACTTTGAATCGCAGTTTGATAGTGGTTATCGTTATTTTAGAGATGGTAATGGTGAAGAACAGCAAGTCTTGATTTCCAGGTTCATGTCGCCAGGTTATTTAACTGAATCAATCGGTTTTGAATACAAGCCAAACAAATATTTCTCTACCCGAATTGGTACGGGTACTGCCCGACAAACATTTGTTTTAGATACGGCAGTTTATGACAACAAAGCCAATGTATTTGGGGTTGATAAAGGCAAGCATTTTAGAAATGAGCTCGCTTTCCAGGTGGTGAGTGCCTTTGATAAAGATATTTTTAAAAACACTAACCTGAAAGCACGTTACGCCATGTTTATTCCTTATGAAGATATTGCCGTAAAACGAATCGATCATAGGCTGGATGTTGCCTTAACCGCAAAAATTAACCGTTTTATGAATACGAGTTTAACGGGTGTAATCCTGTATGATACCGATACTGATGCAAAGGTTCAGGCCAGTCAGACTTTGGCGTTGGGTTTCGCTTTTGTTTTCCCGCGGTAAAGAACGTCGGGGATGTATATGGTTAATCTCAAACCCTTTTACGTTTCCTTTTTAAGTCAAGGTAATCGATAAAATACAGCACTTTTACCGATAGACTATTATTTTGTGGTGCTGATAAAATTCCACTCAAATTTCGATTGTATCTTTCCATATAATAGGTTTGATAGGTCTCTGCCGCGTCTTTGTAAGATAAGGTTAGCGTACTTCCAGGTGCGAATTGCCAGGTATAAATTAAATCGATATTGAAAACGTTATAGTTTCTATCAGTGCCAGTGGGCGTTGCGCCCTGATAATCTGCTAAATTTCCATCTGGTTTCAGCAGATAGAACGCTTTGTTTCTCCTGTCGCTCCAGTAATGGCGTAACACCACGGCAACACCCATTAAATTGGTAAACGTATACTTGGCATCAAAAGAGTTTTCTACCGTTCGGCGGTCGTATTTAGAAAAAATTGACTGATTGCCCTGCATGGTGGTCCAGTTTACAAAATTGTAATTTGGATTAAAATTTAAATCCAGGCCGAATGCAACCTGATCATTTAACCTAAAATTTTGAAACAGATAGAAATTATACTCTTCTCCATTAAACAGATTTTGCTTAAAGTAACGAACGTTGCCACCAAAATTATAGGCTTTTGCCCGATTGGGATTTACATATAAAGCGAGACCAAAATTACCAGGTGCACGATATACCTGTCCGTTACGGGATTCATAAAAATCGTTACCGTTAGCAGCCCAGCTTACATCAAATTCTGCCGACCATAAGTTTTTAAATTGCACCCAGTAACCAGAATTAAGAGAAACTTTTTGATAAGCACTTGGGGTTGCCCTTCTCGAATAAACTAAGTTTAACCAGCTTTCGAACTGGTTATACCATTTGCCTGGCTTATAGATGCTATAACCCATTCCTGCCGTTTGATCTAAAAAGTTGTTATTTGTAAAAAACCCCATATCAGACGGATCGAATTTATTATCAGCATAAACCTGATTATAACGCCATGTGAAATTGCCACTTTGTTTTCCGAACCTTATAATATAGCTGTATCCGGTTGATGTCTCGGCTCCACGCAGGTAACTCATCTTCCCGCCCCCGTTTACGAAATACTTATTGCCTTTGCTGTTCAGGTTAAACAAAAGCGCAGAAACGTTCGCATCGTAAGCACTTCCCTGCCTTAAAACATTTGTATTTACAAAACTAGCGGAGCTGTTATTCTTTAATGATTGGTCGAAAACAAGGATATTGTAGTTAGTTAACGGTTGGGTTTCTACCTCCCGGAGATTTCCGTTAGCATCTTCCACCTCGGTTTGCATATTACTGGTTATTGCATTAAAAATACCTATACCCAAACCTTTCGCCGTTCTGCCAGAAATTTTTGTTGCATTTAGCACTTTCGCTTCCGTTTGGTCTTTAATTATTTTATCAGTTGCACTAATTTCACTGTAATTAGAATAAGATGGAATGGAACCAATGCGTTTCGAATAAAACAAATCTCCTTTATTAAACAATTCGGTTCCTTCGGTAAAAAACTGCCTGTTCTCGTTAAATTTTACTTCAAATGGGGTAAGGTTTAAAATTCGGTTATCTGATTGCACCTGTCCAAAATCGGGCACCAGCGTCATGTCTAACGTAAAACTGTTATTGATGCCATATTTAACATCCATACCGCCATTAAAACGGGCAGTGGTATTTTTAACTCCAGGTAAATTAGCAGGGTAATGATTTACATAAGCCGAAAGATATGGAGAGAAAGAAAGCCTCACCGGAGGTTTAATATTGGTTAAGCCGGTCCACAAACCCTCCTGGTTGATGAAACCATTAACCGTTGGGTTAACAAAATTCCAAAAAGTTTGTGTATTGCTTCTTTGTATTCTTCGGCTAAAATTTAAGCCCCAGTTTTGAACATCCTTGCCAGAAAATCGCAGAGCCGAATAAGGAATTTTCATTTCACAGGTCCAGCCTAAATCATCAATTTTTACTGCACTTTCCCAAACAGCATTCCAGTTGGGGTCTTCATCACCAACCTGCGAGTATTTGGCATCAAACTGAACACCGGCAGCCGTTACAAAGAAGCCATTACCGTTCATTTTATCGTAAAACGGATCAACAATGATGGAAATGAAATCGGCATTCCCGATGTTGTCGCGGGAAACCAATTCGTGTGACACGCTATCCTTGTCATCATACATCCGGGCGTAAACATAAATGGCCACATCATCATAAAGCACCTTCATCTCCGTACGACGATCCTTTTTTTCTACCCTTCCGGGCACCGGTCTGATTTCAAAAAAATCTGTAGCGATGGGTACATTTATCCAGCAAGCATCATCTAAAACACCATCAATTTTAGGCGTTTTAATGGTTCTTGCTGCTTGCAATTCCTTTTGTTTAGCAGGATCCTGGGCAAAAGCAAGGCTCATAGATAATACTAACAAAAAGGTTAGATAGAATTTCATACGTTTGGTTTGGTAAGCATAAGACTATCAACTATTGTAAATGTTGCACATTTTAAAAATTATTTAGGTTTTTGAAGCGCAAATTACTGCATAAAGTTCAACTGCTTCCTGTGTTTCGCTTGTACGCTTCGCTTCGTCAGTACCTTCCTCGCTGCAGGGTACCGCTTCACCCAGGGCTAAATGGCAAAAATGGTGCTTTGCTTTAATGTTTTAAGCACAAACCGATGTACTTAAACCCGACAAAAGCGGAAATACTTTTTGTTGCAACACCGATAAATACCCCCCTCATGCTGCTAAAAAGATTGTAGCGAATGGCGGGACTAAAGGCTGCCAAAGGCTACTGAACATTCATTTTCTAAAAAAGATTTTTGACTTTGAGGTGCAGCGATTTACAACCAAAATTTGATACATTTGCCTTTTATTAAAAACATTGGCTTTTACCGTGGGTAAATAGCTTACAGCTTCAAAAAACATGTTTGATAATTTACAGGACAAGCTAGATAGAGCATTTAAAGTATTAAAAGGACAAGGCAGCATTACGGAGATTAACGTGGCAGAAACCATGAAAGAAATTCGTAAAGCGTTATTAGATGCCGACGTTAACTATAAAACAGCTAAATCATTTACGGATGAGGTTAGACAGAAAGCTTTAGGTCAAAACGTACTAACAGCGGTTTCGCCGGGCCAGTTGTTAACCAAAATAATGAACGATGAGCTTGCTGCCTTAATGGGTGGTGAGGTAACCGAACTTGAAACCAAAGCAAACCCAACGATTATTTTAATTGCAGGTTTAAACGGTGCGGGTAAAACTACTTTTGCAGGTAAATTAGCTTTGCACTTAAAAGGCAAGGGTAAAAAACCTTTATTGGTTGCTGGTGATATGTACCGCCCTGCAGCGGTAGATCAATTGGAGGTTTTAGGAACTTCAGTTGGTGTTTCGGTTTATGCAAACCGTGAATCGAACGATCCGGTTGGTATTGCTTTGGAAGGTATTGCGCATGGTAAACAAAACGGAAATAATGTAATTATTATTGATACCGCTGGTCGTTTAGCGATCGACGAATCTTTAATGAACGAGATTTCGGAAGTTAAAGCCAAAACACAACCACATGAAATTTTATTTGTAGTGGATTCGATGACGGGGCAGGATGCGGTAAATACGGCCAAAGTATTTAACGATCGCCTAGATTTTACCGGTGTTGTTTTAACCAAATTAGATGGTGATACCCGTGGTGGTGCTGCGCTTTCGATTAAATCGGTAGTGAACAAGCCGATTAAGTTTATTGGTACTGGTGAAAAGATGGAAGCACTGGATGTGTTTTATCCAGACCGTATGGCATCGCGTATTTTGGGAATGGGTGATGTGGTTTCACTTGTTGAACGTGCTCAGATGCAGTTTGATGAGAAAGAAGCTGCAGAATTACAAAAGAAAATCCGCAAAAATAAATTCGATTTCAATGATTTTTATAGCCAGATTCAGCAGATTAAGAAAATGGGTAATATGAAGGATTTGATGGGCATGATTCCGGGCGTGGGTAAGATGATGAAGAATGTGGATATTCAGGATGATGCTTTTAAATCAATCGAAGCAATTATCAATTCGATGACGCCATTCGAAAAAGAAAATCCGGATGCGATTCAGCAAAGCCGCCGTTTGCGTATTGCAAAAGGTTCGGGTAGTAAAGTTGAAGAGGTAACCAAACTGATAAAACAATTTGAAGACATGCGTAAAATGATGAAGCAGTTTTCAAATCCTGCAGCCGCAGCAGCGATGATGAAAGGTATGCCGAAAATGCCTTTTGGAAAAAGATAGGTTTTGAACCAAAGGAAAGACTAGTGCTTAAAGCGAGAAGCATATTTTAAAAATTTGAAATCCCAATCAGAAATGGTTGGGATTTTTTTGTATTGGTCTCGCTAGTTTAGGTTTCCTAAATCGCTAACTAAATTTTATATCTTGGCTAAAGCCTTGGTTGCACATTAAAGAACAGTCAGCTAAAGCAGACTGCAATGAAATCAAAGCGAAGCGTTAATGTTCATTCCCTATTTTTAACCTAGTCATGCCAAATCGTTTAACATTTCATTGCCGTTGGTTTCAACCACCGTATTTAAATATTTCTTTTTATATTAGAAAACCAAATATTCATCCCCGAATAACAATAACATTCCAATGCTTTATTGAAATTTAATGCTTGTAAAAACATACGGGAGTGCTGTTTATGGTGTGAATGCGCTAACGATAACAATCGAAGTAAGTATTAGCGCCGGCAATAAATACTACATGGTGGGTTTGCCAGACAATGCTGTTAAGGAAAGTTTACAGCGTGTGGAGAGTGCCATTCATGTAGCAGGCTTTAGAATGCCACGCCAAAAAATTGTGGTTAATCTGGCTCCGGCCGATATTAGAAAAGAAGGTTCTGCTTATGATTTACCTATTGCAATTGGCGTTTTAGCAGCATCCGGACAAATCCCCTCAGAAGATTTGGAAAACTATTTCATCATGGGTGAGCTATCGCTCGATGGTGCCATACAACCGATCAAAGGTGCTTTGCCAATTGCAATTCAGGCACAACAAGATGGATTTAAAGGTTTTATTTTACCAAAGCAAAATGTCCGCGAAGCGGCAATTGTTGATGGCTTGATTGCCTACGGTGTAGAAACATTGGCCCAGGTAATTGCTTTTTTTAACAAAAGCGAGCCTTTGGAACAGGTCAAAATTAATACCCGGGAAGAATTTCTGAAGAATATCAGCAATTATGAACATGATTTTGCTGACGTTAAGGGGCAGGAAAACATTAAACGTGCGCTGGAAATTGCCGCCGCAGGTGGACACAATGTGATTCTGATTGGTCCGCCGGGTGCCGGAAAAACCATGTTGGCCAAGCGTTTACCTACTATTTTACCTCCTTTGAATTTATATGAGGCTTTAGAAACCACCAAGATACATTCTGTTGCCGGGAAACTATCTGCAGCTGATGCGTTAATGACTGTCCGGCCATACCGATCTCCACACCATACAATTAGCGATGTGGCTTTGGTTGGCGGCGGAATGAATCCGGCGCCTGGAGAAATTTCTTTAGCGCATAATGGCGTTTTATTTTTGGATGAATTGCCTGAGTTTAAACGAACCGTTTTAGAGGTGATGCGCCAACCGTTAGAAGATAGAAAGGTTTCCATTTCAAGGGCTCGGTTTTCAGTAGAATACCCGGCGAGTTTTATGTTAGTGGCTTCAATGAACCCTTGCCCATGCGGGTTTTACAACCACCCGGAAAAGGAATGTGTTTGTGCACCTGGAGTTGTTCAAAAATACCTCAGTAAAATTTCAGGTCCGCTTTTAGATCGCATTGATTTACATGTTGAAGTTACACCGGTAAATTTTTCGGAACTGGCTTCATCCCGCGAAGCGGAAAAAAGCGAACGCATTAGGGCTCGTGTAATTAGGGCAAGAGAAATTCAAGATCGTCGGTTTGCCGATAAAGAGGATTTACATTACAACGCACAAATGAGCCCGAAAATGGTTCGTAAGGTTTGTGCAATCAGCGAAGCCGGAACAACACTTCTGAAATCGGCAATGGAGCGTTTGGGTTTATCGGCCCGAGCTTATGATCGCATTTTAAAAGTAGCCAGAACCATTGCAGACTTAGATGGAAGTGAAACCGTGGAACTTGAACATTTAGCAGAATCCATCAACTATAGAAGTTTAGATCGTGATGGATGGGCCGGCTAGGCGAAATTATTTGTGAAAACAGTAGTTTAAAGCCTGTATAGTTAAATATAACATGGTTGAAAAAACACCATTACGATATTATTGGTGCAGCGAGAGAAATCCACAAAGCGGACTATTGGATAGCGTTGCCATGGATGCAGGAAACAGCATTAAAGTTGCAGCAAATAAACTTCCCAACAGAAATTTCGATGCCTGTTCCTTATAAAAAAAATAGAGGTAGCGTCAAATTTAAGATGTGATCTGTCTACAGAAAACTGCTAAGCCGTGAAGTAAACGCCTCAAAAACCATCGCTCCTATTTTTGAAGCACAAACGTTAACTTACATGAAATTGATAGAAGCGCCACAAGGTTTGATTCTAAATTTCAATTGTGTTAATATTTTTAGTGAAGTACAAAAGAAATTTATTAACGATTTTTACCGATTTTAGAAGATTAAACGCCCCGAATGATCAGAACGCTTATTATTGAAGATGAACCCGCCATCCGCAAGGAAATCGAATGGCTTTTACAAAAAGAAACGCAATTTAACCTTATTGGCTTCGCCACCAGCGTGGCAGAAAGCTTGGTATTAATTAGAGCCACGAAACCTGAATTGATCTTAATGGATATTCAGCTGACTGATGGTACGGCTTTTGATATTTTGGATCAACTGGACGAAATTCCCTTTCGGATTATTTTCATAACTGCTTACAACCATTTTGCTGTGAAAGCCATTAAGTTTGGTGCCCTTGATTATCTTTTGAAGCCCTTGGACGATGCAGAATTTAAATCAGCTTTATCTAAAATAATTACGGAAGACGAAAATCATCTGGCACAGCAAAAGCAACAGATCTCTATTTTAAAGTCTCAATCTAGTCATGGCGAAAGCGACTTAGATAGCCGCATTGTTTTACACACGTTAGAATTTTTGCAGGTGCTGCAACTGCGTGAGATTATCTATTGCCAAAGTGAGGGCGGTTATACGAACTTTTTCTTAACCGAGGGAAGAAGGATCATGATTTCAAAACCTTTGAAATTTTATGATGAATTGTTACCAGAAAAGTGGTTCCTACGTCCGCATCAATCTTATTTGGTTAACGTTTTATATGTAGATAAATTTTTAAAATCAGGAACCATCGTATTGAAGGATAAAACTGAAATCCCTGTCTCCGGGCGCAGGAAAGATTATATCCTCCAACACATCAATCACATTGAATAAGCATACCTCACCACTATCTCATGAGCGTAAAATGGATAAAAATCCTTAGATGGACGTTGGTTGTTTTTTTGTCGTTGGTTTTAATTATTGCGGTGGCTACATATTTTTATATGAAAAAGCCCTTGTTTGGAAAGGCTGCAGATGGAGCAAGATTAGAACGCATGAAAAAATCGCCCCACTTTAAAGATGGTATTTTCCATAACCTCAACCATACACCTGAACTTACGGAAGGATACACGATAACTGGTGTGATTTACGACAAACTTTTTGGCGATCATCCGAGGTTAAGTCCTGTGGATAGTATTCCATCTCAAAAAGTAAACCTGCTCAACTTACCAATTGATGCTAACGTTTTGGTTTGGTTTGGGCATTCGTCTTATTTTATGCAACTAGATGGAAAGCGAATACTCGTTGACCCAGTATTTAGTGGCAATGCTTCGCCAATTCCTTCAACGGTTACCGCTTTCAAAGGCACCGACCGCTATACAGTGGAGGATTTACCTGATATTGATTACCTTTTTATTTCACATGACCATTACGACCATTTGGATTATGAAACCTTAATAAAACTAAAGGCTAAGACTAAAAAGGTTTTTTGCGGATTAGGTGTAGGTGCTGATTTTGAAGCCTGGGGATATGACCTGGCCAATATTTATGAAAAGGACTGGAATGAAAGTATCGATTTGGGTAACGGATTTTTTGTTCATACTGCACCAACCCGGCATTTCTCTGGCCGAGGTTTTACAAGAAATAATACGCTTTGGATGTCGTATATTTTTCAAAGTCCAACCATGAAAATTTATATCGGTGGTGATAGTGGCTACGATACCCATTTTAAGCAGATTGGAAATAAATTTGGCCCTATCGATCTGGCTATCCTCGAAGATGGTCAATACGATTTGAAATGGAAATATATCCATTTACTGCCCGAACAGGTTTTGCAGGCAGCGAAAGATTTACAGGCAAAACGTCTCTTTCCGGTACATTCATCAAAGTTTGTATTGGCAAATCATCCCTGGGATGAGCCTTTGGTTAAAATTACGGAATTGAACAAGGCAACAAAAATTCCTTTAGTTATGCCAATGATTGGCGAATTTGTTTACTTGAAAGATACTGATCAGGTATTTAAACAATGGTGGATTGGTGTGAAGTAATCTTAACGAATAATAACAAGTTCCCTACGTTTTTAGAGTTTTTACTCCATCGGATAATAATGCGTATAAACATTTTTGAAAGATATAGGTATCTTAAAAGAAATCGCTGTAAAATTTAAGTGTTTTGCAAAAATTCTTCTTTTATGAATGTTAAACTGGTTACACTGATGATCATCATTGGTGCTTGTATACAAACTTTATCGTTTGCTCAATCAAAAAGCCGATATGAACTACATGCAGATTCATTGTTAAAAATTGGAGCGCTTGATAAAATAATCCCATATCTGAATAAAGAATTAAAACAGAACCCAAAGAGCGAGTCACTTTTGCGGCTGCTGGGGTTTTACCACCTTCAAAACAACAACCTGGTTGAAGGAGAAAAATATTATCGTAATGCTTTACTGATCAATGCAAAATGCGCTCGCTGTTATTTAAATATTGCCAGGATATACGGCGCCAAAAACAATCAAAAAGAAGCGACAGCTTACATAGATAAAGCTGTAATGACTGACCCGAAAGATGCATTGATTATTTCTAATCGTGGTAAATTGAAAGAACAGTTCGGCGATAAGTTCGGGGCATTAGCTGACCATAACAAAGCAATAGAAATGGAGCCTGGCTCTGCAGAATATTATACCTCACGTGGGGCTTACAATGCAAATAATGGCTATGAGAATTTAGCAATTACTGATTTTAATAAAGCAATTTCGTTATCACCTGAGGCCTACGATGCATATTTCTATCGTGGCGGCGTATTTTACAGTCAGAACAGAACAGATGAAGCGCTGAACGATATCAATAGGGCAATTTCCCTGAATGATAAACAGGCTTACTTTTACAACGGCCGAGGTGCAATTTATGGCAATTTAGGTCAGTTTGATAAGGCACTTGCAGATTATACGCAATCAATAAGACTAGATTCCAGGGCCATATCAGCATACCTTAACCGGGCGAAAGTTTATTATGAACTTGAAAATTTAGATGCCGCATGTAATGATTACCAAAAAGCCAGACAAATACTAATTGGCCAAAAGCTAAATGATTCAACTGAACTAAAAACTATTGATGAAGCAATTGCCGACTTCTGCGACGAAAGTATGCCTAGCTTTTACTACCAAAGAGGTATCGCGTTTTATAATTTAAAAGCATTTGATAAGGCTTTAATCCAATACGAGAAGGGCTTAGAAAAGTTTCCGAAAAATGCCATGATACTTTCCTTTAAAGGGAATGCGTATTTGGCTTTGAGGAACTATAAAAATGCCTTCGAAAATTATTCTGCTGCAGTAGAAAATAAGGAGAGCATCATGGCAGAGATTAAGAAAAATTCCCGATTTGTAAATGCCAGCGAAGCAGATATATTGTCTTATTACAATTCATCTCTTGCATCAATTTATTTTGGTATAGCTGAATGTCAACATTATAGTGAAGACTTTGAAAACGCATTAACCTCAATAAACAAAGCGATTTTACTGGCGCCAAATCTTAAAGAATTAAATATCGAAACCTACTATAACCGGCGGGGTCTGATTTATCTGGCAACACAAAAATATAATCTCGCTTTAAACGATTTTAATAAAAGTATCCAAATTAAACAGGACTACGCAATAGCTTATGTAAACAGGGCCGTAGCCCGCATGAGTATGGTAGATGGAGGTAAACAATCAGCATCCCGGTTAAGCATCAAATCACCAAATCTACCCGCTAACGTGGGCTGGGTGTTTGATCAAAAATCATCAATTAAAAAATCAGAAAATGAGTTTTCAGCGGCACTAGCTGACTGCAATAAAGCAGTGGAATTAGACAAAAATTTAGCTTATTCATACTATGTAAGGGGATGGATTAAACAAATTTTAGGTCAGAACGACTATTGCATCGACATACTCACAGCAAAAAAAATGGGATTGGAAATTGATGACAGGATGCTTAGAAGTTGCAACTAATAATTGAAATGATGAGATATCTGACTTTATTCTTTATTTTACTTTCGTTTGAAAGCATGGCTCAAACACTTCCTGATTTTATTCTTCCTGGCGGAAGAACCAAGGTATTGGAAACTAAAGGTGATTTAGACAAGGATGGAATTGACGAGGTGATATTTGTTTACAACTCCAATAAGAGAGTCGATCGCACAGGATTTACCAGAGAATTGTATATCTGTAAAATGCTTAACGGCAAATTAAAACTCTGGAAAAAGAATACATCTGTTTTATGGAACAGCGAAGATTGCGGATTCTGTACAGATAATGGCGTTGACTTATCCATCATCATAAAAAACAACACAATTATCACGCAGCAAACGTTTTGGCACAATACAAGGCATACCAGCAAGCATAAAAACATTTATCGTTACCAAAATAATGATTGGTTTCTAATTGGCTCTACCTATAAAGACAGTTACAATTGTGGCTATCAACACACTTACGATATTAATTTTTCTACAAAACAGGTTGATGTTCGGTATGATGATGAAGATTGTGAGGATTCTGTTCAATCGCACCCTGCTACAGAAAAAAAATTCAAATATCCTTTCACATCCGTTCCAAAAATGGATGGATTTATACCCGGCAGGATAGAAATAAAAATCCCGAATTCCAGTCAGTTCTTTTATTATTAGCATTGCTTTAAAATCAAATAATTAGCAGTTGCGCACAAATAATTGTTAAATGTTAACGAATAATAAATGGCTTGAAATAGCTGAATAGCTTTATTTAGCTTAGTACCATAAATCAAAAATAACCTCTACCTATGAGGATCATTATTTGCGAATGCAATTTTGTTTTGGTTTATATAGCTGTTGGTTTTAGAAAGTAACGTCTCTTAATTGATGAAAAAGGAAGTGTAAAACTTCGGTAGGTGTATCCAGCATTTACTGTGTTTTACGCTTCCACATCATTCGAAAATCACTTTAAGCATCATTCTTTAAGCATAAAACTTTATTTGTATCTTAAAGCATTAAGCACGATGTGTGATGATTTGAAGAATATAGCAATACCACCGCAACATGTAAATCTCATATCTGACTAATTTATACATGATCCTCTTCCTCCTTATCTTTATTCTGCCATTACCCCTGCTTATCTGGTTTTTTATTCGCAGCAAAACCCGAAAAGCCAAGTGGGTTATTGGTGTTTTAATGATTTTGTTTGTTGCATTTTTAAGCTTCATGAGTTTTGGTTTATGGGTTTTGGATATCGAAGATTTATATGGCGATAAACAAAAGATTTTTTGGGAGGGAAGTTCTGGCGATACCGTAAAGTTAGTCGACTACAACACTAAACAACTCCTGGCCACAGGTATCCTAAAAAAAACATGGCACAGAATTAATGTGCAAAGTAATAACACCGAGGCAGATATTTTAGGTTGGATTGAAAATGAAACGGGCGAATATTATATCGAAACCAGTCAGGAAATTAAAAATGGAGTGATTACTGTAGCGGTTTGGAGCACTGAAGACAAAGCGGATTTTATTGGTGCATATAACGACCCTCATACTTTGAATGTCAATTTTATAACCAACAACTTTTTGAAATACAAATTAACTGCATTGTGCGAACACCAGATACCAAATACCGACCAAGGTTTAGCAAAACTTCTGCAAGTAAAAAATGATACATTGGTTTATAAAAACAGTTTTGATGGCAATAATTTAATCATCTCCGTTTGGGGAGAAAAAGGCTCTAGAAAAGCTAAAATATATAGAAAAGGTGATGGCAAAAAATCACAATTCGAAGATTTTAATTATGAGGGATTTTGGGAGAAATAAGATGAACAAAAAATTAAAAATCGGTATCATTTTCCTCATCGCAACCTGGCTTTTTACAGGCATTTATGCTGATGATGAATTTGGCAAACACGGCCCGTTCCTAAAATATCGTCCGAGTTTCAGGTTTATTTCAAATCGCCTTTAGGCATGCAGGATATGCCTGCAAGTTATCCCGTAGAATTAGCTAGAGAAGAAGCCATTTATGATGATTTCATCAACCAAAAACACTGGAGCGACAACGATTTTTTAGCGACCAGCGCTTGCGCTATTTTATATTTAGGAACGATTTATTTTTTGATTTCGGGCACCATTACACAATTTAAGCATGGAAAATAAACCAATCCTTCCTAAGGTTTACCTCTTCATTTCTGCCTTAATGGTGCTTAATGTAATACTTTATTGCTTTTGGCAAATGAGCTTTGCTGGATACTGGAGCGATAGGGTAATCTTTTGGATTTGGCTTTTGGTTACGCCTATTGTCATCGTCAGTTTCTGGAAAAAAACAGGCACGAAAATATATTTTTGGTTGCTCGTTGCAGGGCTAATCCTTAGCATTTTGCCAATGGCGATACCATTTTTCGGTATTCTACTTGCAGGTTCTGGCAGTGGTCGGTTAAACCATTTCAGCCTCGAAAATAACATCCGCGTACAAACTGTTAGTTATGGTGTAATGGGCAGACCACGTTTGCAGATAGTAAAGGATGGTTTGCTGTTTGATAAAATTAAACTCGAAGATGGTGATGAGATTTTTACAAACGATACCACTTGGATCGAAGTTAAGGACGTTAATGATCCGAGAAATATCATTAAATCTCCAGAGCTAAAAACTTTAGAGATTAGAGATGCTAAAAATGCAAAATTGATCAACCAAACCGATACCAGTCTAACCGTAAAATATTTCTTTGAGAAAGACACTGTAGAAACCATACACGTTTTCATAGAAAAAACGTCATTTAATTATTAGTCGTCATGAAAAGAACGAAGAATTGATATGGAAACCCAAAGCGCACATCATCATTAAAATAAAAATATGAGTAAACACCTACCTATTTTCATCCTTACATTTTTATTTTACTCGTTTGCCAATGCTCAAGGCTTCGATGTGCGAAAACTTACCCTCAAAAGCGATGTGATTTTGCTGTATGACCAAGACAGCATTGCCTATATTGATGATGTTATAAATGACCACACTACAAATCATTTCTACCAGTTGCAAGCCGTTACTCAAACAGTAAAAAACACGGTCGGTTTTAAATACGCCAACACCAAACTACCTTACCTGGTAGAAAATGAAGATTATTTTAAAATCTTCGAAAAAGGCGATTGTATGGGAATTGGATATGCTACACCTATAGGTCCAAGACCAAAGTATTACGGCATGCTTTTTTTGCAAAAAGGAGCAAAACAATATCAAGTAATTGGAATTGTAGAAAACAGAAATCCATTCGCCAGTTGGCAAGATTTAATCAAACAAATACAAAGTGTTTCGACACTCGAAAAAGTTAAAGACCCAAAAGAACGATACACCAGATCCATCGATTGGTTTTTGGATAATAACGTAGCGCCCGATGAAAATTTTGTTAAATATTACAAGCAAAAAGGCATCCTTAAAACCGATACAGCCCAACTTAACGAACAGCAATTGGCAAAAGCAAGAGCCTTATTTTTTAATGGTAACGAAACCTTTTTAGACTTAATTGCCAACACCAACCCAACCGAAATTAAAGATTATTACCTGCAAAAATTAAAAGATATTTCCTTTCAGAGTGAGTATGAATTTGGCGATTGCCTACGCTTTAGTAGAGTGGTCCGTATGTTTACCAACGATTTTAACAACAATTACGACGACGTAAACCGAGTGCTTTCTGATTTGCTAACCAAAGACGAGCTTGAAAACTACGAGAAAAAACCAATTATGCTACATTTTATCGACCTAATTGAGAAAAAAACCTACAAAACGGGAGCCTTTTCCAGTAGTAAACTATAACCTAAATCAAAATGAAAAAACATATTTTAAACAGCTTAATTTTATTTACTCTTGTCACTTTTTCTGCCTGCCGAAACGAAGAAACAACGAAGGCAGAACCAGCTGATACGATAGCACATCAACCCGATACCTTAAACACAAATAAACTGGAAACGCCTTTGCCTGCATTCCCAAATATGGCATATAAAGTCGAAAATTTCATCCCAAAAGATTACGAAATTGACTTAGAAGCCGATGGGGATTTGAACAATGATGGCGTAGCAGACAAAGTAATTGTGTTAGTTAAAACTACCGATACCACAGCACTTCGCCCAACGTTGGTATTGCTCAAACAAGGAGAGGCCTATAGCGTTAACGCCATTTCTTATACCGCTTTCGACCCAAAATATCGTGAAGATGGCTTTAAAAATTATGATTTCGAAGAGGTAAGCATCGATAGCGGAAAACTGGTAACAACTATGCAGGCAACTGGTCCTAACGGTAGTTTAGAAGGTATTTACAAATACATCAACGAAGAAATGGTGCTCACTCACATTACCACTTTTAACCTGGGCGCCGGTGGCCAAACTGAGCAAAAATTCGATTTGCTAAAAGGCATTTACGAGCAAACCGACATCAATACCATGAAAGAAGATATGCCTAGCGAAACCACCACCAAAAAGTATAAAATACCAAAAGCAATTTTTAAAGATGCCGATCCGAGGGCGATTATGATTGAGGCCTTTAGAAAAGTTGGGCATTAATTTGAAAATGAAAGTGCAGGAGTTGATGGCGGTTTTCAGTCCCGCTATTGCCAATAGTCCTCGCTTCCCGAGAGATCGGGCAAGGCTTTGCCTCGCTCCGGGCTATTTGGCGCTATCGAGTTTATGTACAAAGTTTGTGCAAGTAAAACCCACCCAAAAGCATAAAAAAGAAGTAAAATAGCCCCGACATACGCGAATTCCGATTTATCGGAAGTAGCATTGGCGGGAACAACCTTTAAAATTAGCACAGGTTCTGCGCTTCAAAGAAGATAAAAAAAATGAAAAAACTTAACATCTTATTCCTCATTTTAATTTCAACATTATTTTCTTGCGCACAAGAAAAAACGGCTAATCAACCAAAAATAAAATCTGAAGAAGTAATCTTTTACAAAGTAGACGAAGGTAGCACCCGAACCCGACGAGAAGGAGCAGGAATGGACGAATTGGTGGAATACAACTCTGATGGAAATATAGAAAAAGTATATGTGATTGAGTTCGATCAAGCGAAGAACAACAACACTTACAACTTACACGAACGCTATTTTTATGAGGGTAAAAACCTAATAAAAACGGAGAAACTTGGCTATCGAACTGGAGAGGTTTACGAAGAAATTTTGTGCAAATACCAACAAAATAAATTGCTTAGAAAAGATGTTAAAACTATAGAAAACGGTAAAGAAGTGCTCAAGAAAAACGGCAGTTTTTATTCTGAATATACTTACGAGCCTAACAAAGAAACAGGCAAAGTTTACGAATATGATGAAGAGAAAAAAACTTTCGTTTTAGCTTACATTCAGCATAAATTTTTCGATGCTAAAAAAAATCTGATCCAAGAAAAACTGGAAGACAAGCATGGCGAAATTTATGAGCAGAGCGATTTAACCTATAACTCTGAAAATAAGCTAATTAAAGATACGCAATCAAAACGCTTTCCATCTACCGTAACTTATCAATACAATAAAGAGGGCGATGTAACGGAAAATAAATATGAAAGCGAGGGAACCATTGTGATTACAAAATATGCCATTAAATATGATTTTAATGGCAATTGGATTGAAAAGACAGAGACAAAAACGTCAAATAGCAAAAATTACATCCCTGACCCTACTTATATCATCAAACGGAAAATAGTTTATTATTAAATGAAATTCTGGACTAAAGCTTTAGCGGTAAAAAAGGAAGAATAAATATTTTTTCGGCTGGCTGTTCGTAAGTCGTTTGACAACTTTTTTACAAACACAATGTCAATTAATCAAATAATCAGTCTAACTACGCAAATATGGGCTATATAAACACGAATAACAGAATGCTGATTTTGATTATTAAATAAGCGGTATCTTAATATCAAATGAAAAAATTAATCTTTCTTCTTTTGGTTTTAATTATTGGTCAATCGCTAAATGCCAGCGAATGTTATCACTATCATACTTCCACACAACATGGCATTATCAAAAATGAGCGTGGCTTATTTTATCAGTTGACAGAAAAAGACCCGAACGGTTTTAGCTATGTTCGGCAAATTAATAAACCGATAAAAGGAATAGACCTGGCAACTTATAAAGCCATTGGCGAAGATGAAAGCACTTTTATGTTTAGTGATAAAAATGGCTTTTATCAGTTAGAAAAAGAACGTCAACATGAAGATCACTCAGCCATTTATTCTAAGATTTTAGGCGCAAATCCAAACCAAAAACATATCAACGGACGTTTGTTTTTAATTGATGGAAAGTGGAGCTACATTATTGCATGGGGAAAGGATACAAAAAAAATAATGCTGAATGAATTACCCCAAAATATTACAAATATTAAATGCTTCAGTTCTGGCCTATATGTAAAAAGCGATAAACAGGTGTTTTCAGTTTATATCGATTTCTACACCCAAAAGGCAACTGTAAAAACTATCCCAAACTTAAACCCAGCGCAATTAGTTTATTACGCTTGTAATCCCCGAAATAATGAAGATTTTATTGCGGATGAACAGCACATTTTTTCCATCAGAAATGATGGCAGTTTTGAAGATATTACACCCCAATTTCGGGCATTAAAGGTAAACCGAAAATTCAATCAGCTAAAACTGGTCGATAACCCTACCGTAATGTGGTGGAGCGATAAAGTAATAAAAAAACGCGAGGGTCATTCGGTATCAGGCAGAGACCCCTTAACCGGCGAAGACATAGACGTCTATTTTAGCTATTATGCGTCTACACCTCTGCTACCAAAGTTTGGCAATAGCAGTTATGTTCGTTTCCAAAACAAAATCTATCCCATTTGGGACGACGATTTTAGCCAATCATACGATATAAGAACTGATGTTTCTAAACTTGAAGCGATAGAAGGAAAATTATTTAAAGGCGATGATTTTTACTATTTCGAAGCCGATAACGATTATAAAATCATCAGCACCAAAATCTCTGCTGATGCCAAATTTTTTCCTGGTGTGTACAGCTACAGAGCCTATTTATCGAAAGCTTTGGTAGATGATGATTACATCCATTTTATAGGCGATCGGTTCAACATCCACATGGATAACAAAAAGAAATTAACCAGTAAGGTTGTTAAACAACTGGGTATGTTTTATTTGTTCAATAACGCTTTATTCGATGGCGAAAAAAGCTATCCCATTACAGCAGATTACGAAACCTTAAGCGCTTTAGGTTCTTTCGTAGATGTCATCAATTCTTGTGCTGGCGATATGCCGAATACGCCTCCGGTTCAGGTGAAGTATCATCATTTTTTTAAAGATAAAAATGCAGTGTATTATTTAAATGAAAAAACGAAACAACTGCAAATTATACAAACCGCTGATCCGGCAGATTATAAAGCCGATAATTACGAAACTTTGCAAGAATTATATAGAATTAAAGATGTAAAAGGGTCGATAAAAAAAAAGACTAATTCGGGTTTAAATTATTATGCGATCGGTGGTTTTGCGTTGGCGATTTTTGGTCTGGGATTTTATCTCATCAGAAGGAAATCATGATGATCTTCAGCAAGTTTATTATTTTTTATACAATCCCGTTGCTTTCTGTGTTGCTTATCTTCACACTAACTTCCCATGCTCAGAACCTCAAAATCTATAGTGTTAGAGATACTACCGAATTGTGGGACAAGAAATATAAAAGCGAAATTTACTGGGGTTTCTACAAAGTAGATGTGGATCAAAAAACCATTCAGCATAAAGGTTTTGCATTTAGAGGTGGCGACAAAGCACCAGATTTAATGAACCTTTTTAAAGATGAACCTAAAGATTGGTTTGAGATTTTATCGCCGACAAAAATGAAGGTTAAAAGAGTAAAAGGCACACGGGTTAAAAGAGCTTGGAACGATTTCGCCACGCCTGGTAGAACTGGAGCTTCGCCATCATATACTTTTTTTATTAATGCTGATACACTGCGAACGCAAGGCGGAAGATTAAAGTTTGTTTAGATAAGGAATTAACAGAAAAATATAAGCAAGAAACGAATGAATAATAGATGCCAAAATTAGTAACAACGAAAGGAGTAATAGCACTCGTTTTGTCAATTGTATTGCCGTTGACAATTATTTTTTTTGGTATGATTACGCACTGGCGATACGTTAGTGTTGAAGATGGTACAAACGAATTTCTATATGGTTTTCCTTTGGCTTTTATGTGCAGAGGTTGGCATACCTCGCTTTCATTTCAAATATTTGTTTCAGAACTTGTGTTTAATTTCCTAGTTTACTTTACGTTTCTATCAACTGTAATTTGGTTGGTGGATAACTATTTAAAGCCGATTATAGTTCATAAATATTTAAAATTCGGACTGTACAGTATTGCAATTTTAACGATGTCGTTTTATGGATTTCTGTTCTCTAACCCAAACAACATTTTTAAAGTTAAGCGAGATTTTAATTATAGCGAGATACGAAGCGGAGTTAAATTCTTTTGGCAAAAAGACAAAAGATAAAAAAAATTGCAAAATAAAATGATACAAGAAATTAAGCCTAAAAAACCAATATTAATCGCGGGAGCAGCAATTTTACTCATCAGTTTATGCGTCATCTTTCCGATAGAATATAGTAAGGCCAGCTTCGTAAGCGATTTAAAATTTACCTATTTTACTTTGGGCATTGCTATGCTCATCTTAATGTACGCCTTTATGGGTAGGAATACTTACAAGGGTTTACTTTTTCTTCTCTGCAGTTGCATTTTTAGCATTATTTGTTGGTTCGTCGTTCTTCCAGAGAGCGAATTATCTAAATCTAACTCTAAAGCTTTTGAGCTAACAATCGCAATTTTTTCTTTCTTCGAGAATTTTGCAAAGCTTTACATGGGTACCGTAACAGGGATAATTGCTGGGTTAATTTTTCTAATCGTAAACGCCCGACTTTTGAAAGATGAAAATCGTTACCAACTGTTCTTTAAAAGATTGGTTTCCTACCTGATCATTTTAGGCCTAGTGTCGTTTTTATTTGCCAAAGGTGGTGATTGGATTTTTTAAATTTTGGAATATGTTAAAATGAAAAGTTAACCTGTGAAAAAGAGAAAGTTACTCAGCCAAAGGCATCCTTTTTTATATTTTTTAGCAGTTAACGCAAGGCGGATAAAAAGACAATTGGAATGGGTTTTTGATGGTAAAAAATATGCTAAAACCAAAGCTAATGACAAACTCGATTTCCGGATTAAAAAACATCAATCGGTTTTGCTTAAAAAACTTGGCGACAATAATGTGCAACTGCAAATTAACAAAGTAACCAATCTCAAAATCGCTTCGGCAAAAATAAACGGCATTATCATTAAACCAGGCGAAACGTTTTCGTTTTGCAAATTGGTAGGTTTGCCTACCAAAAAGAAAGGCTATTTATTAGGAATGGAACTTTCATTCGGAGAAGCAAAAGCAGGTATTGGCGGTGGCATTTGCCAAATTTCTAACCTCATTCATTGGCTGGTTATTCATAGTCCGTTAACGGTTACAGAACGATATCATCATTCATTTGATCCATTTCCAGATGACGGACGGGTTTTGCCATTTGGTAGTGGCGCTACCGTTTTTTACAATTACCTCGATTATCAATTTACCAATAATACCGAGCATACTTTTCAAATTAACCTTTGGTTTACAGACAAATGTTTGGAAGGCGAATTACGCATCGATACCGAACTTAACTACGCCTACCATGTGAGCGAAAAAGAGCATCAGTTTTTAAAAATAGATCATCAGTTTTACCGAAAAAATGAAATCTGGAGAGATAAAATATTAAAATTTGAAGGTGGTAAAATTGTAGCCACAGAACTGATCATGAAAAACTTCGCAAGGGTTACTTACACACCAGCTGAATTTTTAGATACAACGGAATAAGTAAAATCTCCCACCTTCCAACGAATAATAAATAATGCTCAGCAAATAATAATTTGCCCATTTAGTGCGCTGTAAAGCAATTATTTTTATTACGAGGATTTCTTTTAATCTGCCTTAAGTTAATTAGCCCCGATTGTAGCGGAAATCCGCCGATTTTACCGGCGATGAGAGCGGAAAGCGGGAGTAGCGTTAAAAAAAGCACCTCAATTGCGCTTCAAATAAATAATATTTAAAGTTAAACATGAAACTTAAACGGATCTTAATTTTATTGCTCACGAGTACGTTTTTATATGCTTGTAGTCAAACGCCAACTTCTCAGGCTCCTGAAGCAAAAAAATACATTGTCTCTTTGAAAGCGATGAAATACGATGAGCTCAAAAACCAGCTCAGAAAAGATACTGCGTTGCTAAACAAATTGATCAAAACGGCCACTTTCACCTTGCAGTTAACCTCACATTTTTCATCGGGCGAGAAAACTAAGGTTGATAAAGCGGTTCCGGAATTTGAAATTTACCATGACGAAGCAACAATTAAGGCACTATTTGATGACTACTGCAAAAAATTGCTCTTTGAACAAAACTTTAATGATGGCTACGCCGACAGCACTTTTAGTCTTTACGGGCAGGATATGTTTTCATACGAAAGTAGGTTTAGCCTAACGGATGACAATCACATTTTGGAGAAAAAGGACAGTTTGTTTAAACCGTTTAAAGACAATGTGGTAACAAACGAAAAAGCTTACTTTTTTAGAGGTAAAAAAATAGCAAAAACTGATATCGGGTTAAAACGTATTGATAGTATTCAAGCGGAAATCAGTTTAAAATTCCCAACTGATTTTGAGCATTTTTCTATCGATAAATCGGCCAAAACGGAAGATTATAAAGATGCTAAAATAGAAGTTGAAAGCCTAAAAGAAAATATGGCTCAGCTCAAAATTCCGATGGATTTGTATGCCGAAGTTATCGGTTATCAGGCTTATAATAACCAAAATTTAAGGATGAATAGCAGTGCATTAAGCGCTACACCCATGTTAGGTATTGATAAAAAGGTAAGCGAAAGTTTAAAAGAACTGCTCGATATTTTCGCTGAAGTATTGAAAGAAAACGAGGAGAAATACGGAAAAGAAAAATTAGATAAAATCCGCCAGAACCAGGTTGATGCGAAAGAAAACATGACCGAATTTGATGCTTACCTGAACAAACTATTTGAGGATAAGGAGAAAATAAAAGAACTGGGTGATGTGGGTTTGTACAACGAAATTGCTAACGCAGGCAAAAAAGTAATTGGAGTGCAAACGCAATTTGTTATCGTAGAATTTCCGGATGATATTGAAAGCATTGATGTTTTTGTGGCGACAAAATCTGTTTCGTTGCAAAATAAAGCGATGGTAAAATATGGCAACCATTACTTAGACCCAAAATATTTTGATGAAGCTAAACCGAACATCGTTTTTTACAGTAAAAATAGTGGTAGAAAATTTGGTATCTCAAACCGGGATGGCGAAACCATTATTGAGCCTAAATTTGATGAATTAAGACAGGTAGCGAATGAATATTTTGTAGGCGATGAAAAATTGTATTGGCTAAATGTAGCTGGCAAAAAGATGGTTCCGCTACCGCAATTTGTAAGTTATGTGCAGACTTTAAAACCAGGTTACGATGTTTTTGAAAAAACTGTAGGTAGCGAAGATAAATCTGGCGTAATACTGAATAGAGAAAAAACTATTTTGCCATTTGAATATTACCGTTTTGAAAAACACGGGCAATTTATCATTGCCAGCAAAACCCACAATTTGGATGAACTGTACGATTTAAACTTCAAAAAAATTCCGAATAAAGGCATTCGAAAAATTCATCTGGTAGATGAGTTTATCGCTTCTGATATTAAATATCCAACGCTGTTTGAGGCAGAAGATGTGAACAAGAAAAAAGCTCTGGTTGACAAAAACCTCAACTTGTTAACGCCGTTTAAATACGAATTTATCAATCCCTTCTATGGTGTCAACAATTATTTTATGGCAGGAATTAGAACTGCCGATGGGAGCAGTTATTGGTACGGAATTGTAGATGATAAGGGCAAAGAAGTTACGCCGTTTATCTTCTGCCACATGAGCGAAGAGTTTGATAAAGACGGAAAGTTGAAATTCTGCTTAAAGGATAAAAGCCAGGCAATGGATTTTGCTTCGTTTATTAAAACCTACAAGAAATAATACCAATTAGGGAAGCTGTAGCCCGATTTACCAAGTTAAGCGTCGGCGGGGACGCCAACGCAGAAGTATTCTTATGTAGGCCTCCCCGCCAACGTTATAAACGAACATGTTATTTGCTTTAAGATTGCTTCGTGCCTCGCAACTACGCGTGGCGAAATAGGATTGATTTTTTTGCTAAAAACGCCAGTCTGTTAACGAATAATAAAAAATAAACGGCGAATAATAATTCTGGATTTTGATGTGGGTTTAAGCTGGTATTTTTATGACTTAACCTAATCAAATGAAAAACTTAATCCTTACTTTATTAGTAACCGCAAGCGCCAGTTTCGGTTATGCGCAAAACCTCGAAGGAAGAGAAGAAATTAATCTGTCCGGTTTCAGCTATAAAATCTATACGAAGCAGACGAAGAGCGCTGTTGAAGATAAAACCGTTTATGTTATTCCTAACCAAACCGATACTATTTTTCATGATGCTTTAATAAAAGACTTAAAGGCTGACAAGGAATTATATCGAGGCATCTACGGGAAAAACGGGCAGGAAATACACTTTTTGCAGTTCGATTTACAAAGCGATAAAATGAACCATAATGTTTATGCGCCAAATAAAGAAGGCAGATTGGTGCTGATTAAAGAAAGCAAAAACCTCGACGCTTACCCGAAAGATTTTCCGCCAAAATTCAAGAATAACAAACCCATTCATCCAATTTATCCAGGCGAAAGTATGGCACTTTATAAATGGGTAGAAAGTAATGTGTACCCCATTTTAGCGCAAAAGCATAAAAGCGATGCAAAGGGCAATGCTGTTATGGTACTTGATATTGCGATAGACGGCTCGGCGACATTAAGCGAGGTGAAAAACCTACAGGCAAGCTCTGAAACTTTAAATAAGCTACGCGACAAATTTAGCAAAATGCCCAAATGGGAAACTAAAATTCAGGGTTACGATGTTGCCGGAATAGTATTTATACCTGTAAATTTTTAAGCAAAAATGAGGAACTCAACTAAAACAAAACTTATCAAAGTCACAATGGTAATTGCCATCTGCTTTGCGGTACATGTTTTAGTTGCACTAATTTCCAGCTTAATTGTAAACAAATTGATTTTAAATACGCGATTGGCGAATTTTACTGTTTATGATAGCTACGCAGATTTTAGCATTTTATTAGTTTATATTTTGGTATCGGCGTTGCTAATGTTTGATAAAATTAAAGGCAATGCTTTAGTTATTACAACGGTTTCTTTTTTTGCGTTTCTAACTGTAAAGGTTTTTGTAATCGATATCATTGCGCATTATTTTAGGTTTTATGTAAAAACAGCCCAAAATGGCGCCTATAGTTTCGACATGTTTATAAATCGATTGGCTAAAGGCTGGCAAGAGTTGCGCTGGGAAATTAGCAATTTAGGCCAATTTTTATCCTTCATTGGTTGGGTTTTCATCGCGTTGCTTGGTATTTGTTATTTATCCCTTTGGGCAAAAAATAAGTTAAAAGGAAATACCAAAATTAATCTGGTTTTTGGATTGCTTTTTTTAACGGCGTTTTCATCATGCGGAGATCACATTCAGCGAGGAAAAGATAAATATCCACAAATTCCAGCTTTTCCTGCCTTTGCAAAAAATGCATTGCTTTACAAAAAACTTGATGTTGCCACAGTATCATTTAATGCGTATAAATCTGCCAAAGTAGACGGGCATGATTTGGTAATTCACACAAAAGATTATTTCTTTTATGCAGTGGCGGATAGTTCTTTGTTCCTAATCACCGGCTATCGCGAAGCGATAAAACCTGGGATGGAATTCCCGGCAAAAAATTTTATAACACTAACCAGGTTGAGGAACAAGAAAATCGAAAAATCAGTTTGGACAGAGAGCTGTGATCAAGATTTGCCAGTTTTCAACGATGGCCAGACTTTGATAGTCGGTACTCGGGTTTTTGAGGTGAAAGCACCACGATTAGCTTTTACAAAAGTTGATAAAACCGATGATGATTTGGTAAACAACAGCATGATGGCTTACACCTGGAATTTTAGTAATAAGTTAATCTCGGAAGACTATAAACCGTTTGATAGCACATTCGTAAAAGAATTAGACCGCATTACAATTGGTTCTGATGGAAACTTCACTGGGGGCTTAAACAACGGAATTAATTACACCTATGATGCCGTTCCGATGATTTATTATGAGTTCAACGTAGATGGAAAAGTAGGTAAAACGAAAATTAATTTCGATGAACAAAAAGTACCGCTATTGTTAAAAGTTGGAGATCAAATTTATTGCATCACTTACAGCAGTGAGTTAAAGTGGAAGCGTGAAGTAAATCACTATGAGATTGGAGTGATAGAATGATAATCGTTTGCATAAAAATGTTGCCCTTAAAAGGCAATTTGAAAGAACAATTGGGAATGCTGGAATGACGGCTTAAACGGATAATCTATGAGGAAAGTTGTTTTAATCATCGCAATGCTTTTTACTTATGTTTTCACCAAAGCACAAAAAGAACATAAACTATTTTATGATAACGGTATCGTAAAAGAAGTTGGACAACTTAATGCAAACGGAAAGGAAACAGGCCAGTGGAAATACTATCATAAAAATGGGAAACTATGGCGGATTGGAAGTTTTGAAAATGGAACATTATCGGGCGATGTAATCGTTTACCACGAAAATGGATTGCTATTCGAATATGGAAATGTTCGAAACGGAAAGGAAAATGGCAGGTGGACTGCTTTTTACAACAATGGAAATTTTTGGAAAACTGGAAAATTCAAAGATGGAAAAGCCAAGGGTAAATGGAAATTTTACTATGAAGATAAAAATGCTTTATTAACCGATGTTGTACGGTATAAGAACGGAAAACGAGAAGGAAAATTGAAACGTTTCCACAGAAACGGAAAACTGCAAAATACGGGTAGATATAAGGATGGAAAACAAATTGGCAAATGGGTTGAATATTACGAACAGGGTGCGCTGGAAACATTTGGCTTTTTCATCAACGGGCAACAAGAGGGCGAGTGGAAAAGATTTTACGAAGACGGTACACTAATGAGCATCGGGATCTACAAGGAAAATTTTGAAACCGGTGAATGGAAATATTACCACAAAAATGGCAGGTTAAATGCCGTTGGCGAATATAAAAATGGAAAGTGCATCAATGAGTGGCTATACTATGATGACAAAGGAAATCTGTTGAAAAAAGTTAAATACTAAAAAAGATGAAAAAACTACTCATCCTTATGATCATGCTGGGGGCGTATATTTCAGTTTTTGGCCAAGAAAAACTCGTAAAAGACATCGATTTTGATGGCAAAAAAGATACGGTATACATCGACCAAAAGGCATTACAAATTGTCTGCAGGCTATCGACCCAAAACTTCAAAAAACTAAGAAGCAAGACAATCGAAATGTCAAGCGACAATACATACATCAAATCGACCAGAAACGGATTTGAACTAAGAAACAATTGGATGCGAGCAGGTTATGCCTGCCAGTTCAGGTACGAGAAAGGCGAGAAACGCATTCGCCTAATTGGGATTAGCGAGTACGCTTTCGGCAACGCCGCGAACGATGGCAGTGGCGAGGCGAGCGCAAACTTACTCACCGGCGATTACATTGGCAATTGGCATTATTTCGACCATTTGGCAAATAACGAAAATGGCGAATTGGTTAAAATCCCCACCATTAAAACTAAGATGAAATTCAGCAAAATTTACCTGGAACAATTTAGTGAAGAAAGCTATTTTTCTTATCAAACCCAGTTAGAGGATATTGTTGAAAAGCATAAAACTGCAGAAAAGAACAGGCGAGCGAAAAAATAAACCAGATGAAAACACTAACTGCGTTTCTTTTATTTTTTGTTTCGAACTTTTGCGTTGCGCAACAAGGTTGGATTAATATTGATCTTGAGGAAACCGCATACATGTATGCAACCAACAAAACCTGTTTAAAGAAAACTGGTCAGCCTTTAAATGGTAAGTATGCCATCAGATTTAATCGTTACCAAACCAATTACGAAACTTTTTTAAACGGTTTAAAAAACGGCGAATTCAAGGTTTTTAGAAACAAAAAACTGGCAGAAAAGGGTGCTTACCAAAATAATTTACGAGAAGGCGAATGGCTTTATTACAATGAAGATGGCTCCATTAGGCGACGAAGTAGGTATGAAAATGGTTTGCAGGAAGGCTTAGAAACCGATTATGATCACGGACGAATTGAAAAAACCGCTACGTTTAGTAAAAATCACCTCGATGGTTGGCAATTAAGATATTCGTCATCCGAACCCAATGAACCATTTGAAAAATCATTATATGTAAAGGGTCAAAAAGTTAAGTTTATCCGCTACAAAAATATCAACAATTTAAAATTTATCATTAGCGATAGCTTGGTTTATGATGACCACAAACGATTGATACTGAAAAAATCGTTTGTTAACGATAGCCTGTTATTACAATATAAAATCAGTTATAATGTAGTTATTAAAGATGCTTATCAGATTAACACTACAAAAATTGAAATAGCTGACGGATATAATTCTAATATTGCCTACCTGTTGCCAGAGCGAGATGAGTATGAAACAGAGATGAGAATTAATGAATTGCTAAATTACGAGTTTGCTTATTATACCGACGTGAAAAAGCCAAGATTGCTCGTAAGCAATTTAACCAGAAATCACTTTTATACCACTACTTTCTACAGGTTATATCCAGCAGAAAACCTTCAATCGGTAATCTATCACAAAGGCGGAGACGATACTTTACCTGGTTGGTATTATAGAGATGTAAATAGATAAATTGGTTTAATAAAAAAATATGCTTCTACCAATTCCAATCATTTTATTTATCCTTTTGCTGGTGTATTCAATTAAAAAAGCAAAGCAAAAAGCGAATGTCAATAAACATGTCATCATTAGACTAGGCGTGTTGATTGCTTTTATTGCGCTTACATTTTTAATCGTTTACCTCATTGAAGGCAGGTCTGGTACGCTAGGCTCATTTTACATCTGCGCCTATTTTTCTGCAGTGTGGATTTTATATTTAATCGTTGAAGCCATCAGCTTGTTTGTAGTAAAGCAAAATAAGCTGGCAAGAACAAACCTCATTATATTGTCCTTTATTGTTTTTTTGGGCGCTATGGTTACGATTACACTTTCTAATACTTAAAATGATTTGTTTAACTAACACGATATAAATTGAAAAGCTGTTTCTCCAACATATTGATTTGGGTAATTATGCTGGCGTTGTCATCCGTTTTACTATTGGTTTTGTCCAGCCGATTTGTTGTTCCTGCTGTGCCTATAATTTTAGCAGTTATTGTTGTTATAGTTACCAAAACACAACGAACGCTGATTAATAAAAAAGCTACAGCAATTTACGAATTAAAGGAAGGTGTAGTTAAAATAGAGGGAACAATTAGCGCTCCAAAAACGTTTGAAACGCCCTATTTCAAACAACAATGTATTGCCTACACTTATGAAGAAGGAAACATTACCTACGATAGTGATACGGGTTCGGAATATGTAAATAGCACCCTTGAAAAAGAAGAATTTCAGGATTTTTATTTAAGTAACTCAACAGGAAGAATAAAGGTGATGATTACTAAATTAAATCTGGCACTTCTGCCTGCCAAAACTGACACATTACATAGCGTTAAATACGCAGTTGATGATATCCGTTACACGGAGAGAACCCTAAAAAACGGCGATTTGATAAGCGTTTTGGGCTATGCAATAAAAAATGCTCATCACGAATTTGAGTTAAGGGAGCAAGGCGATAACCCCCTGGTAATTGCTACGCCAGCTGTAGAAGACAAAACACGGAAAGCGTTTAAAGTTTTAAAAGACCTACTGCCTTATTTAATTTTAATGTACGTTGGCGTAAATTATTTTCTATTTGCACCTATAAAAATCCACATAGTGGAAAGTGAGGTTTTTCCTTACTTCGCGATTTTCGGCATGCCAATTTTAGCTTTAATTTTAAGTGTTATTGGTAATCGAATGGATGGTTTTGCCAAATTATTCTTCACCCATTTAGCTGGAACCTGTTTCAGTGTACTATTTTTAAGCTTTCCTTTAATTTGTTTATTTTATTTGATAAAACTGGAATTTACTCGAATTTTCTGCATTTGGGCTACTATTTTTATATGCACCACCATTGCTTTCATAATGAACCACCGAAAACTGGATGGCTATTTCAGTAAAGAAGAGTTAACATAACCAAAACAACCTACAACAAACTTTATGAAAAAACGATTATTCAAGATATTTACTTTTTTATTTATTGCCATCATGGCGATAAAAGTGCAGGCGCAAGAACTTAAATTTCCGGAAAGTTTCCGCTCAAACTCTTCGCTTTTTAAGGGAATGACAATTTCCGAAATGCCCAAAGACATTCAAACCAAATACGGTATTAACAAAAACCCAGGTTTAGTTACCAATATTGCAAAAGCCAGGGGCGCACTTTTTACCGCCAAAACGCCTGGCGTACAAGCCATTTACTTAGAAGTTTGGAAAGACCCTACAATAAAAAATAGTGATTGTGGTTACGAAGTGGCGCAGTTTGCGTCGGTTTCGGAATTAGAAAAGGTACTGCCAAAATTCAACAGTTGGTTCTATGGTGCAATTTTAACAGTTCAAAATTATCTAATTGTTGTGAAATGCGTTTCCTCAAAAAATGCAGAACAAAACATTGATAAGATGGTAGCCTATTTTCAGAAAAGATTAGGAGCAAAGCTTTTTCTCGATAGAAAAAAAGAGGTTGAAGTACAGGTCCCAGTTACCGAAAACTATGTTTCAAACTTACCTCCACCGCTACCACCAGAACCAAAAGAGAATTACACAAGCTTGGCCATTGGAGATTTGGACAGTCGCATTGCCAATAAAGATGGATTAGCTTACATGCGCACCAAAAAACGCGAAAAATTGGCGCCCGGAAAATATCGGGCAACTAGTATGGCTCCAGCTTTTGAAAGTTTAGTTTTTACGCTTGATCAAGATAGTTTGCTCCACGGAGATTACGAATATCATTATGCTGAAGATTACAGCAAATCGCCCTCAAAAGAAAGCAAATTAACTTACGACCATGGCGTTTTAACTTCGGAGATTGTTTACAAAGATGGTAAGCTTTTGGGCTCAACAACCTTTACGCCCTCTGTGGTTAAAGAACGAAATGATTATCTGATTACCATTAAAACAACTACTAAAAGCCCAAGTAATGGCGATAAAGAAGTGGTTTCAGTCTTCCGTAATCGTAAACCTGTTTCAAAAACCACTACCAGATTTCGTATTTCGGTAATTAAAAAAGACTTCGAGAAAAAGGTGCTGGAACATTATAACAGCAAAGGCCAACTCACCGAATTTGAAAAACCTGGCTTAATTGAACGCTATGCAACTGACGGCAAAGTAAACTATAAAGATGAATGGATTAATGACGATCATTTTATTTATACAAATGGAAAATTGACAAAAAAAGAAATCGGCGTAAAAGGTAAACAACAATATTTAGTTACCGAATATGATGAGCAAGGAAAGGTAACGAGAGAATTTTCGAGAGGCAGTGAAGATAGCATAGCTATTGCCAACCCTAATGAGTATGAAGGGGATTTAAGCGATGCGCTGTTTGAATATTACAAGAAAAAGGCAAAATGACATCAAGAGCTGAATTAGTTCAAAAAATACAAACAGTATTTAACAACGTAAAGCTAGAAGATGGCATTGGTTTGTGGGAAGCAGAAGGTTTGGATAACTATGCTGATGAGGAAACGATGATGCAATTAAGGGCAAAAGATGAAAGAATGAATTGGGAAAATCTCAGCTATCAAGAGTTGGCAAAATGTGAAAGTGCTTTAGCGTTTTTTGATGCTAAAGGAATGAGGTTTTGCCTGCCTATATTTTTAATATTCGATTTGTTAGAAACTGAAATTTTACAAGAGCAAAATCTGCCATCGCCAGAGGTAGTTTTTACGTTAACTCATGATTTGCATAGCGAATATCAGCTGATTAGATTTTCGTTGTTTAACAGCAATCAAATAGAATGTATTATAGAATTTTTAAACTACAAATTGAAAAATGGAGCATCAAATGAAAACGATTATTTTGATAAACAGCTTAAAGATGGCCTAATATTTTGGAGCACTAAACTTGATAATTAGCGAAAAACGGTTTTGCCTTTTTGCGCAGGCTTAACCATTCTAAACCCGACAGAAGCGAACACGAAGTGCAACGAAGTAAAGCGTATGGCGGGACTTTCGGAACCGATTGAAACAGAAACTTGTTTTTCAAAAAAAAGAGAAATCATGAAAAAAATACTCACATTAATAATCGCCACGATAAGCTTAAACTCATTTGCACAAAAAGGTCCACCACCTGCTACGGTAAGACTTGCTGGTACTTCAGATATTTTGAAAACTGATAAACGTTTGGCCGATTTTACCATTAAAAAAACAAAGTTTAATGTTTATCTGGGCTATCAAAAACCTAGTGAAATGCGCCAACAGAGCATGGAAGATACTTTGCAGGTGTACAAAATTACAAGAGATAAGCTCAATTTCAGTCACCTGGAGATTGTAAAATATGGCACAAAAAACGGAAAAATTATTCTCGAAGGAAGTTATAAACTGTTAAATGACACGCTGATAGTTACTGGAAATTTCTACGATTATATGGGTTCTTTCTGCATCACCACAAAATACATTACCGATAAATGGGGCTTGAAAAAAGTAAGCGATGATATGAAAAGTATCAAGCTGGAGAACTTAACCGAAAGACATTTGAAACCGGCAGAAATGAAAGCTCCACCACCCGCAAAAAATTAAAAAAAAACGGCGATTCATCCACATATTAAATAGTTATGAAACAATATTTTTCGCTTCTGTTTTTGGTTTTTTGTTGCGCCGTTAATTGCTTGGCACAACAAAAAAATGCTGTTAAAAACTGCCCCTGCACCAGCTCTACAGAAATTAGCGCTTGGACACCAGAACTGAAAAAGGGATATGACCAAAAAAGCATCGCTAACAATTTTGCTTATAGCGTTAACGGAATTTACCTAGCCGAAGACCGAGACACGGTTTACCAAATTAAAATTATTGTAGACCCAAAATCGTATGGCACTTTTGTGTATTACCAGCACCTTAGTTTTAGTAAAGCAAGGCTGATCAACAAACAAGTAACCAATTGCGAAACCTTGCCGAATGTACACGATGGCGGTTGGGTTGGCAACAACATTTTTGAACCGAAAAATGCCATCAACAAACAATTTGTAGCCTCAGAATTCTTTGTTGGAGAAAGTTATTTTAGAGTAGGTAAAAGGCATTTTTATAGATTTTACAAATGCGATAAAGAAACCAAGTTTGGCATTCACGATGCAGATAGAGAAAGATTTTACCGTAAAGTTTATTGGGAAGTGGAGGGCGATTACCCTGAAATTTCTACCCGCAGTTTTACCCAAATAGATGTAAAAAAGTACAATAAGCAACAGCTGGCAGAAATGAAAAACACTGTTTATGCCCGTTACAATTATGCGTTTAAAGAAGATGGAAAGTGGTATCAGCATTTCAACAAAAAACCAGATTACCGATGGAACCATTTTAAAAATATAACGCCTTTTTTAACTCATGTTGAGAAAGAAAATATCAAATACATCACTGCTTTTGAAAGTGCCGATTATTACGACAATCAGTTTAAAAACGATTTTTTAGACTTTTGGGAGAAACTGAGAGCGAGCACTAAAGATGCTAACTTAGAACAACTCATTCCCTTGGTTCAGTTTCCATTTACCATTAATGGCGAGCACGATGATATGCCTGTTTTAAAAGTTAACAAACAGCAGTTTGCTAAAATATGGCCACTTTTAATGCAACAAGAAAACTACGACATGCGGGACAATGGTAAGCTGGTTTCCTGGTATTCTAGAAGTATTTTTAGCAAAGCTGATGCTTTTGCAGAGCAGACCTTGCATACCAAATCAAACAGTATCGCAAATCTGGATTTCGAAAAACTGAATGGCATGTGGAAACTAAATGGTGCTTACGCCGACTTGGAGTTATACCCCAAAATACAAAGTATGCTGATGTCGGATAAAGGGAAATTTCCAGATAAAAAAAATTAAGAGAATGAATAAGTTAGTTAGAAAATATCTCTTCTTAATTACCTCTATTACATCGATATTTTTATCGGCTTGTAATTTAGGTGATGGTATTATGGAGCGTAACGAAGAGCCGTTAGCATCAGCTTACGCCAATTTTCAAGAACTAAATGAAAACTATCGTTCTACACATTTTGAGGTGAAATTAATTTGCGAAGCACAAGGTTACCCTCATCCAATCCGTGTTTTTCCATCTATAAACAAGCAGTGGATTATAGAAGCTGATGCGGAAAAAAGTGATGAAACCCAGGGCGATTATATCTTCTATAAACTTAACGGAGCCGGCAACATAACAGATACCTTGTATTTAACCTACAAAGGATATTGGGCCGAGCTCATAGATGATTTTATTGTTTTTACGAATTACGAAGAAGCCTACTATACAACTTGGCCATTGGACGGTGACACGACGAAACGATATTTTAAAGTTTTAAATGCCGACTTAAATTGGAGCGCTGATAAAGTAAACCAGCATATTGAAAATGCCAAAGCAAACTCAAAATATTGGTTTTGTAAATATATAACCAACAACGAAAACAGCTATCTGAAATTTTACTATTACCAAAACAAACAATGGCAAATTTTATGGCAAAAGGTTGAAGGTTTTCAAACCGTTCGCGACGAGGAAAGTGCGGGCCGATATAGCGTTGAAGTGATACGAACTGGTGAAACAGACCCTCATTTAGCAGAGAATATTACATACCTACATCACCATCGGCTGGAAAAACTATCTTACAGTCACAACATTGGGGGTGGAAATCCAGGATTTGATGTAACCAATTGGCGAGGTAAAGCCTTTTTTAAGACGAGCGTTAACGATAGGGATTTTCATTTTTTTGAGCCAAATATTGCCGTAGAAAATGAACAATCTGACGGAAATAAAAATAGATTTTATATTGTTTCAGAACCTAATGCCTCGGCAATCATTTTTACACCTCTGATTTATAAGGTGCCAAACAGCTTTGCTTTTTACACTTCAGATCGAAATAAATTGTATCTCATAAGAGAAAAAATTAGGCCTAAATAAAATAAATCAACAACCTACCAAATGAAAAACCTACTTTACCTATTACTCTTTGCATCGCAAATCAGCTTTGCGCAAAACATCGATTTTAAAAAATTTGAAGCCCAGGCTTTAAAAGTTGCTAAAACCAGCAAACATGCTGATTTAATAAAAAGCTTTATCGCCGATAATAAAGAGACTGAACAAATCACGCAACTAGATTTAATAAAAGATTACGTGGGTTTTGGTATCGTTATTAATCCAAAAAATAACAGCACAAAACTACTGCCTGCAAAATATACTTTCGATATAAAAACACGGCTATCTGCAGTTGGCGTGGTAGATTTAGATAAACCAGAACTGACTGCAAAACAGTTAGCCTATTTATCAGCATTCACCAAAAATCCCTCAGCGCTTGCCAAAGACGAATATTTTAGAGCATTTAAATACCACACTTTTACTAACGAAACAAAATTGGAAAAGGGTGATGATTTAATACTGAAAGACCAGAATTACACGACTTATTTCACTATAAAAAACAACTTAATTTATGCCATCGGCATGAATAAAACCAGCGATGAATTTATCTTTTACAAATTCGACACGAGGGTAATCTCAAACGATGATTATTTGCTCATCCAAATGGAGAAAAACAGAAAGGTAAAGTGGGCAGAAGAAAGCCAATTAAGAGATGTTTTTCCGCTTTATCATGATGTTAGGATAGATGATATCCGCACTGCGTTATATTATTTGCTCCGCGAAGAACCTTACAAAAGCGATAAAAAATTGATGGAGTATGCCCAGACATGCGCCAAAAGCTAGACCGTTCTAATATCCGACAGTTTACCACAGAACTCGACTATTTTTTGGATTTAAAAATTGACGAAAAAGCCTGGAAATATAAAAGTGACGAAGTTTTAAATCTAAAACACACTTCTGCACACGCACTGGCAGATATTTATTTTGGAAGCGCCAGTTACAAGCTGGCAGAAAAGTTTTTCTTAAGGTCGTTCCTAGATTTTAAACTCTTTTCTGCAGGTGGAAGCAACGCCCAAAAAGACGCCAACAGAATAATTTACGATTTAAGTAAGGTTTACGAAAAGCTAGGTAAAACCGATGAAATGATTGGTTATTTAATTCCGCTGTTAAATGGCAATGGAAGCATCAGCTCAGCAACAGCGTTGTTAAATACTTACATCGAAAAAAATAAAATCGATAAAAAGAGTTTAAAAAAGCAGATTGACAATTCTTTTGAAACTTTAGATAATATCAGAGGCGATGGAACTTATACTTTCATCTTTAACGGAAAGGTAATTTTCTTTTATAGTGTTTTTACTAAAACGGAAAGTAGTTTTAGGAAAGAAGTAACAGAAACTGATTTTTATAAATCGCTGTAAAACGCTAGCTTGAGCGTAAAATTCTCCATCTATCCCTAAAATTATATTTTGAGATTGCCTTTTTAACAGCATAAACAGGTATTTAAAAGGATTTAAAATGAGTTTTGATTTTTTACAAGAAAAGTATCCCGATTTTTATTTGTTTCATTTCGAAACACTGGGCTTGTACCACGCTATAAATGATAACGATATCGAATACCTATTAAATCCAATAGGTGAGGTTATTTATACCAAACCAAAAAACGATAATGTTTTGGTTTATACCAATTTTACTTTTTTAAACTGGAGCAGAAAAGGTTTAGAATTTAACAAGTATATCGAATTTTGGATAGAACATACGGCATTTAAGAACCTTAGCACCTGCAAAATTTTCACCTACAAAAACCAGGTAGTTCAACAATTGCTAAATGAACAAACAATTTTATCGGCAGAGCCAATTGGCCCTCGCAAGGTATTGTTGCAAACTGCTATAGATAAAAATAACCCGAATGAATTAACTCAAATTTACATATTCGATTTTGATCAAAATCACCTTCAAAAAGTTACAACAACCCGTTTTGTTAGTACACCGCACCAAACTTCACCATTAGTAGTGCATCAAATTTCGGGCACGGCCTATTTGTTTTCGGTACTTATCGATATTAAAAAAGAAGACGAATATCTTGACCACAAAATTTACAGAATGTATAAAAACAATGGAGAACAGTTACTCCCTTTTGATACCACCATTGGGCAAAATGGTGAAGAAACTTGGTTTGAGCAAAAAAAGCCAAATATGGGTATTACTTACCGCTTGCTAGATGAGCCCATTAACTTTTCATCTAGTTGGTATAATTCCGAATATTGGGCCTGCAACTCGTTAATAGATATTGAAGGTAATTTTTACGGCGACTTTTACTATATCTCGGGCCAAGTTCCCAGCGAGCTAGGTAAAACATCAACAAAACACCCGAAATATGTAGATAAAAACCTGTTGTGTTTATCATTACCACAACCAGGTGGTAACGTTCCTTTACTAACTATCGTTACCGAAAATAATCAACTCATACATACAAAATACGAATGCCCTTGGCTGTTTTTTTCTTATTCACAAGCCGTTATAAAAGATAAAAAGCTGTTCGGTAAAACTGCCTTAGTCGTTTTAGATCAGGATAAATTTGTTCGATTGATAGACTTACAAGGCCAAGAGATAGAAAACGTAGTACCTATAAAATGCGAAACTTTATTTATCAACTACAAAAAGTTATTTATTGAGCAAGCAAGCCTATAGTTTTAACCGATGTGCTACGCATACTTTCATCTTTAACGGAAAGGTAATTTTCTTTTATAGCGTTTTTACAAAAACAGAAAGTAGTTTTAGGAAGGAAGTAACAGAAACAGATTTTTATAAGTCGTTGTAAGGAATTGAAATGCGAATAATATTTAAAAGCTGGCGAATAGCAAGCTAAATACCACGCTTATAAAACTGGCTAAAATTTGAATATTCTATTAATTAGTTTTAAGTAGTTAAAGCTGTAGCGCAAGCGCAGAAATGATTAAACCTAAAAAATAAAACCATGACAGTTACTTACATGATGTTGGCCTTCACCACGATCTATTTAGCGGCAACTTATTTCTATTACAGGCACACTGTAAAAAAAGGCACAGAATTTAGATACAAGCCGCTTTTCTTGTTAATTATCGGACTTTTATTTTTATTATCCCTTTACGGTAGCGTAACCAATCAGCCTTTTAACACCATTGTTCCATTTATAGGTTAAGCTCCGCTTACTGATTTGACTAAAGATTTTATTTATTGCCCGAAGTTGACATCCAGTTGAAAAGGAAAAGAGTTTTATATTTTGCCATTACTAGCGTAGTTGTATGTTACGTTTTTATCTGGTGCAAATTTCATTTTTTTACAAAGGTTTATACCCAGGAAGAACTAGATCAGGAATTTGCGGCCTTGAAAATGGATGTCCCGCTTTATGACTCTGTGAATATTAGGGGCTATAGCATCAAGTACATTAGTAATAAGAAGAATTATAGTGTAAAAGGCGATGAGTTTGGAAAGAAAAAACCCTACTTGGTACTGCTACATAACAGCGATAAAAATGCTGGTTATTTCATAGATTATTTCAAAAACAAAACCCTTAATCAAAAATTCCATATCATCGCGATAGATCGAATCGGTTTCAGAAATAGTACATTCAAAAAACCCACTCAAAAAAATTCGCTGTTTCAACAAGAAGAAAAGGAATTTGGAAAGATGGCTGAGTATGCCACAGGAGTAGCAGTTAAAGAAATTTTAGATGCTGAAGGTCAGTATATGGAGGAAGTTCGAATTGTTGCTGATGGGAGTGGCGGCATGGCTGGCTTACAAGCCTATTTGTATAAAAGCCTTTCATTTTCTAAAGTTTTTTTATTTGACCCGGAGATAAATGATCGATTTTTCTTAAGCAAAATTTGGAGTAGAATAATCATTAGCCCTGTTATTTCAGGGATTTTCCCGCGGGCATTCATAAGCAGACAACACGACTTGCTATTGGCCGATAATCACAAAGGAAAAGAATTTGCAAAGCTGATCAAGAATGTTCAGTCTTCCGAAAACAGAGAAGCAACGGATAATTCATACATGTATCCCAAAGGTTTCAAATCGGTTTTTTTCTTCGGATTAAGCGATAAACAACAGCGCAGGATTACTGAAATTTCCGGAAAATCGAATTTCGTTTTTCAAGAGAATGATTTGAATATTTATTCCTCCCCAGAAAAAGTCTTCAGCACCATACTTGCCAATGATATTTATACCTTACCATTCAACAGAATACGCTGACGAGAACAATGTCCAATTATTCGAAACGAATAGTTAGGTATTTCACTATGCATTCTTTAACAAACGCAAGTCTGGATAAAATTAAAATTGGGCTTCAATTAATTTTAATTTATGATATTAGCTTTACGTATTCTACCATTTGAAAAATGGTATGGTATTTCTAACGATTAAGCTCCACCTAATGAAATTGCCCATTTTATTTTTATTCCTCTCATTGCTCCTTGCTTATGCTTGCAAACATGATAATGGTACCAAGGCCGATCAGTTAAAAAAATATCAGGAAGCATTTGCAGTCTTATCAGAGAAGCAGGCTACACCAGCTTCAAGCGGTTCGATAATAAATGCCTGGAAGCGCTACAACGCTGATCCAATTGTGTTGGCCGATACCGATTTGAATGCAAGAACCAAATATAGCCTTGGCAAACTCTACGCCAGGAAAAATCCTGATTCTTCGAAAGTATATTTACAACAGGCTCTTGAACTGGTAGATGTTAACAAGCGTTACTTAGATATCAAGGCCCGTGTTTATAATGGCATGGGAAATCTGGCTAATGAAGAAGCACTGGAGCATCAAGCTAATTATTACTATAACAAAGCAGCAATTATTGTACTTACTGATTCAACAGTAAAACTTAAGCCTGCGGCGAAGGTTATTATGCTTTTATCAGCAGCACAGAGTAACAAAAGCCTGCAGCAATATAGTTTGGCTTATAAAATGAATATCGCGGCATTGCAGCTTATGCCTCAGTTGCCTCCAAATGCACCAAATCAACAGCGGGTGCTTACACAACTGATCTCATTAGTTTACACAGCCAGCTTACCAAAAGATGATGTTGCTTTTTACATCAAAAGATTAGAAAAACTGCATTTCACCTATCCTGATGATTTTAATCCCAGATATTTACACGATAGCAAGTTGCTTTATTTTGATAATCTCAACCAAGTAGATTCTGTTTTAAAATACTCATTGCTTAATGCGAAAATAGATGAGGAATTATACGAGGAAATGCCTTTATTGCCCACCACAACAGGTAACCTTTACACCACCTATACCAATATCCTAGCCAACTATACCAAACAAAAAGATTACCGTAATGCAAAAGTGTTTTTAACCAAAGCGGATGAATTACTGAACAAAAGCGGAAAACTTTTAGAATATGAAGATTTAATTAGAGGTGGTGAAGCTCGCTCAAATTATTATGCAGCCGTTGGCGACAAAAATAAGGCGCTAAAAGCAGCTAATGATGTAAACCAACTTCAAAAAGAAAATTATGAAGTAGAAAATACGCAGGCTGTGGCTGAAATGGGCGCTTTATATCAGATTCAAGCTAAAGATAATTCGATAGAGCGTTTAAATGAGGATATTAAATTGAACACACTAAAATTAGAGCGCAACAAATTGACTTTGGTCATTACCGCACTCATCATTTTAATTCTGTTGATTGTGATATTTCTCTTTTACAGCATTTACAAGCAACGCAAGTTAAAACAAGAGAAAGAAAATGTACAGTTGCAACAACAGTTGTTGCGTACCCAGATGGAACCGCATTTTATATTTAACACCCTTTCGGCTTTACAAAGTTTTATCCGTTTAGATGAAAAAGATGAAGCCATTAAATACCTGAACCAGTTTAGCCGATTATTGAGAAGCAGCCTGGAGCTTAGTCGGGAAAAGCTGGTGCCTTTGCCGCAAGAGATTGAAACGTTGGAAAACTATTTAAGTTTACAGCAAATGCGCTATAACAACATCTTCAGGTTCAGTATCGATGCGCCATTTACTGATGATCTGGACATGGTGATGCTGCCTCCAATGTTAATACAACCTTTCGTAGAAAATTCAATTCTCCATGGTATCAACCTGAATGATAAGCAAAGTTTTATCGAAGTGAATTTTACACTTCATGGTAAAATGCTTACCGTAACGATTATCGACAGCGGTAAAGCCATCAGCGAGAAGAAACCGCAGAATCATCAGTCACTCTCAGGAATTATCAGTAAGGAACGATTACAGTTATTGGGCAAAGAACGAAATCAAACAGCAGGAATTACCCAAAGTAAAGAGGCCGGCGGCGGTACAAAAGTTACCCTAAATATTCCGGTAAGCCCAAATGATCGCATTGCCTGATTAGCTAAAAACACCAGTTTTTCAGCGAATAATAAATGAACACCTGCGAATGCTAATCGGAGCAAAAATTCAAAAAAATCTTATTTAAATTTAAATTGAGGGATGAAAAAAATATCTAATAGATGTTTTCCCTGCAGAAATCAGTTTTGAAAAATAGTATAAATTTAAAAAATGAGATCTTATACGATGAGAATATTTTCGCTAATCTTTTTACTCAGCCTTAGCTGCAGCTACGGTTTTTCTCAGGAGAGAAACATCGAAAGCAGCGTGCTGGCAAAAAATATATTTGCGCAGTTAAAACTCAAACAAGGCGATGTTAATGAAGAACTTTATGTAGAAAAGGTTTTGCCCAACATGAAATCGCAAACGGTAATGGTTATACCGAAATATCGAAAAAATGAACCAGATGGCTATGGAAATTATTATTTAGAATTAGATGCCTACATTATCATTGCTGATAATACAAATGGCAAAATACTTTATAAATACTACGAAGAAAATGCGTGGACATCTGATGCAAGTAGGCTCAGCAGCATTACGATAAACACAGGACTTTTTAATTTGAACAGCGAAACCCGTGCTTTTGGCATCAATGTGAGTTATCAGGGAAGTAGTCAGCCAAACCCAAACCACCACACAGATTTATCGTTATTCGTTAAAAGCAATCAGTCGCTAAAAAAGGTATTGAGCAATTATACTACCGAAACTTTCGGAGGCGAATGGGACATGAAGTGTGTGGGCGAATTTGAACAGGTGAGTTCAACAATTATAGTCGATAAGAAGCGCAAAACCAAAAATTTTAATGACTTAATTATTAAGGACAAAATAACAAAAACCATAAACACACCTGTGAACGATGATTGCATAGAAAAAGAAACCCTAAGCAGCAAAACATTGAGACTAAAATTTAACGGTACCGAATATAAATAGACTCATGAAATCTGCTTAAAATTTGAATCATTCATTTATGGGAAATCGTAATGCGCTTTTATACTTTTTTATCAGGCTGTTAACTTTTCTATTCATCTCCATCCTGATTTATTATTGTGCCTATTATTTCCTGCCAAAGATTATTCAAAATGATCAATTTTCTTTTGTCGCAGAGCTGGATATGGTTATCCGATTAATGCTCGGCTTTTCCATTATATATAGTGGAATAATCTTTTGGGAATATCAAAATTTTAGAAAAATGCAGCTCACCAAACTTAAAAATTCGGCTTTAACGATTTTTTGTATTTGTTTAATCATGATGTTTGCCGCAGCATTTTTAATAATCAGGTTGTAAGTCAAAGCGATCTTTTTAAAGTTGAGGCACGGTTACATAAATTTGGAATCGAAAAGTTTGATGACTCACCCATCTATCGTAACAATAAAAAATAGCCGCTACTTGTAACTTTCTAATTCAGGGCGTTACCAAATTCTCTAAATTAATAGCTGTTAATATTGTACAGTATCAAAGATTCTTTCAAATTTCACCCAACACCTCAAGACCTCCTTTTGAGCAGACTACTGTTTTTTCAAAAAAGATATATAAATAACTGAAATACAATATATTAAATTTTAAACTAGCTTATTTAAGATAGATATTCTGCTGGATTTTCGACTTCTATTTTTGTTTTGGCACAACCATTGTAATCTGGCTGTTACATTTTAACTAACAGATTTGTTGACTACCTCAGCAAATTCCTAATGAAAAACAAAACATGAAAAAGACAGTTCAAATTTTCAGCATGCTTTTAATAGCACTAACAGTGATGGTATCGTGTAAAAAAGATACAGATCCCGCAGATCGTGATCTTTTTGTAGGTACCTACAGAGGAACCGTATCTTACAATCAGGGTGCCACTCAAATCACGAGCACAGATGGTAAAGTAACGGTAACTAAGGTTAATGACACTTATAGTTTCTTTTTTGGAAACAACATTCCTGATATTACAGGTGTTAAATTTCAGGAAAGCGGAAACACTTACGTTAGTGTAGGTACCGGTTTAATCGGTATTACAATTGATGCGAGTACTTTAAAAATTGGCGTATCGAACTCCAATGGCACCTGGACCGCAAATTGCACCAGGTAATTTAAAAACAAAAAATCCCGACATCGATCGGGATTTTTTGTTATAATTCGTCTTCTTCCTCATCCTCTTCTTCAGGCACATACGTTTCAATCGCCTGTCCAATAGCATTCACCTCCTCATCTTCTTCAAAAATCGGAAGTTCAGTTTTGTAATCCATTTTTAACCAAATGGATGAAGTATCTTTTTGTATTTGGATATATTCTTTACCGTCTTTAAAAATGGTGTACTGATCATTTCCTTCTGGAAAAACCGAATAATTCACCGGTCCAATTTCTATATCAAATGGTTCTTGCATGCTTGTTTTTCTTGGTAAAGATAGGGCTTTCACCGCAACCAAATTAAAATTTTAAATTATTTTGAAACGATTGGCAGCATACCATGGCGGCTTTCCGTCCCACTTTTCACTACAATCTTTTTTATTGCTGTTATGCTCACTTTGCAGTTATTGCTAAGTGGAACAACGTAGCAACATTTTAGGTAAGTGCTGTAAAAAAGGATTTTCGTTGCAATTGGGTTTAGGTGGCTAAAATAGTTCTTCTATTGGCGCCACCTAAACCCGACCGAAGTGGAAAGCCCGCAAACCGAGGTACGAGGTGCGGACTTGTAACGGGGGCGGGACCAGCCTTAACCAAAAGACCATAAGCTTTGCTTTTCCAAATAAAATTTTAACACATTGTTCAACATTTCATTAACTAAAAAATTACGCCATCTTGTTTAAAAATCGCATCATTTGTACTACTTTACGCCAAACAATTTACCGATAGATTAGAAGATGAAGTTAACGTTTTGGGGTGCAGCGCAACAGGTAACAGGAAGTATGCACCTGCTCGAAGTTGGGCATTATAAAATACTGATAGATTGTGGTTTGGATTATGAGAAGGAAACTTATCAGGAAGAAAATCAACAATTTCCTTTCGATCCGGCTGATATTAACCTGGTTATTTTAACACATGCACATATCGACCATTCGGGCAATTTACCAACGCTTGTACGCCTTGGATTCGATGGGCAAGTGCTATGTACAGCGCCAACTGCCGATTTAACTTCTATTTTATTATTCGATTCTGTTGAACTTTTCTTGAGAAAACAAAGCCGCAAACCCCGTACAAAACGTGGCAATTTCAGCGGACCGAAACCCTTGTACCTGCATAAGCATGTAATGGATACCATCGATCGTTTTGTAACGATCGCTTTCAACAAGCCCTTCAAAATTAATGGTGATATTAGCTTAACCTTTATTCCGGTTGGGCATTTATTGGGTGCTGCTGCGGCAGTTTTAACCATTAACGATAACGGCGAGGAAAAGAAAATAGCTTTTTCAGGAGATATTGGCCGGGAGCATTATCCGGTGCTGGTAAAGCCAGAACCCATACCCGAAGTAGATTATTTAGTTTGCGAAGCCACTTACGGTGGTCGTTACCATACAAAAAATCAAACTTTAGAAGAACGCCTGGTTCAGGAAATTACCGAAGCTTGCATTAAAACACCAGGGCGATTGATTATTCCGGCCTTTAGTATCGGCAGAACACAGTCGTTGGTTTTTGCATTAAATCAGATTTTTACCAAAAAACTCTTGCCTCCAGTTCAAATATTTGTTGATAGCCCAATGGCGATACAAGCCACTGATGTGTATCGAAAACACCATAATCTGGTTAATCAGGAAGCGAAAGATTTTTATAAAACCATGGGCGATGAGTTTGAATTTGAGCATTTGGCTTATGTGCAAACCATGAAAGAAAGTAAAGATGTTTCCAACTATTTCGATCCTTGTATCATCATATCTTCAGCCGGAATGTTAGAAGGTGGGCGTATTCAGGATCACCTTTACTACAATATTCAAAATTACTATTGTACCATTCTTTTTATTGGTTACTGCGCCAAAGGAACGTTAGGATACAAGCTGTTAAGTGGAGCGCCAATTGTTCGCATTAAAGACCGCGAAATGATGGTTTATGCCACCATTCGCCAAACCGATTTATTAAGTGGCCATGGCGATCACGATGATTTAGTTCGAACGGTAAAGCAAACTGGCCAACCCAAAAAAGTTTTTCTCGTTCATGGAGAGGATAAAAGTTTAAAAAGTTTAACCGCAGCCTTGCAGGAAGACGGGTTTAATGTGGTAGCGCCAGAAAGAGGAGAGGTTTTCGAGATTTAGTTAGTTCAACGGTTCACCTGTGTTTTCGTCATTGCGAGGCACGAAGCAATCTTAATACGAAAGGTATAATCAAATTTTAAGATTGCTTCGTGCCTCGCAATGACGATGAGTCGCTTTTTTACCCTCTCACTTGTCCATCGCCCCGAACCACCCATTTGTAACTCGTTAACTCTTCCAAACCCATAGGGCCACGGGCGTGAAGTTTTTGAGTGCTGATACCAATTTCTGCGCCCAAACCAAACTGTGCACCATCGGTAAATCCTGTTGATGCATTGGCATAAACCGCAGCGGCATCAACTTCGTTTAAAAACCGCGTGATATTTTCGGCATTCTCAGAAATGATGGCTTCACTGTGCTTAGAACTGTACTCTGCAATGTGATTTAACGCAGCATCAATATCTTCAACTACTTTCACCGCCATTTTTAACGATAGAAATTCTGTCCCGAAATGTTCGTCAGTTGCTTGATTTAGAAGTGATGTTGGATAAGATGATTTTAAAATTTCGTAACTTTTTTCATCTGCAAAAAGTTCTACTTTTCCCTCTGCCAAAGGCGACAAAAGTTCTGCTACATCATGTACACGTCTTTCATTAATCAGTACGCAATCTAGCGAATTACAAACACTTACTCGTCTGGTTTTGGCATTGAATACAATCGCTTTACCTTTTTCCAGATCACCCGTTTCATCAAAATAAGTATGCACGATTCCGGCTCCAGTTTCAATTACCGGGATCTTGCTATTTTCCCGAACGTAGTTGATTAATGACTGGCTTCCGCGTGGAATTAATACATCAACAAAACCCCTGGCGTTCAACAAAGCTTCGGTGGCGGCTCGTTCTGCTGGTAATAAAGTCAATACGTTTGCATCGATATCATATTTATTCAAAACCTCGTGAATAACTTTTGTAATGGCCAGATTAGAAAATTCGGCATCGCTTCCGCCTTTTAAAACCGCAACATTGCCGGTTTTGAAACAAAGTGAAAATACATCAGCAGTAACATTTGGCCTTGCTTCGTAAATTACACCCACTACGCCAAGTGGAACACGGACTTTCTGAATCTGCAGCTTATTTTCTAAAATTTTATCAGATAGGATTTCTCCCAACGGACTGGCTAAACTGACCACATTCTTAATATCACCTGCAATATCAGCGATGCGCTGAGCAGTTAATTTTAATCGATCATACTTCGGATCTTCAATGGGCATTTTAGCAAGATCTTTTTCATTCTCAGCCAAAATTTCTTCGGTATGCAAAACCAAAGCATCAGCTAATTCTGCGAGCACTTGATTAATAGTTTCTTTGCTCAAGCTAATCATTCTGCGACTTGCTTGTTGTGCCTTTTCGAAGTATATTGAGTAGTTCATTTTTTTTGTATCAGGTAGTGAGACTTACTTATCGTAAGTTAGCGGTATGCATTAAGAGTGCTTCACACCTCGCAATGACGATAGTATAAAAACTTCCCCATGGCTTTGGTCTTTCTGCTTTAATCTTTCAGCCTAAATCGCTGAATAAAAATAATCATAATGTACCAGGGCCTTTTGTTTTTTTTGCCCGATTCTTTCTTTTGCTTTGTCCGAACCATATTCAGCAATGCCCAAACCTATTAGATGATTGCTTTCATCAATAATTTTAATGATATCGCCTTTTAAAAAATCAGATTGTATTTCGATGATGCCAACAGGCAGCAAGCTTGTTGCTTTACCTGATGTTAATACATTTTTTGCTCCATCGTTTAGCTTTACAATTCCTGTTGCGGAAGTTTCGGAGTGGGCAATCCACTTCTTTTTGCCTGATTTAATTTTTTCCGGAGCGAAACGTGTATGAATTAAATCTTTGTTTAGTAGCGAAATCAACACATTGTCTGTTGTTCCGTTTGCAATGTGAACCGTAATACCAAGTTTTGCCACTTTTTGCGCCATCGTGGATTTGGTGACCATCCCGCCACGCCCAAAGGATGATTTGCCTGTTTGAATAAAGGAAGCCAGGTTGTTAACAGAACCTGTAATTTCTTCAATTACGGCAGAACCCTCAATTTTTGGGTCGCCATTGTAAATGCCATTTACATTCGATAAAATAATCAAAGCATCTGCATTGAGCATGGAGGCAATTAATCCGGCCAGCTCATCATTATCGGTAAACATCAATTCAGTTACCGAAACCACATCGTTCTCGTTTACCACGGGAATTACCTCATTTTGCAACAAAATATGCATGCAGTTTTTCATGTTCAGGTAATGTGCCCGGTCACGAAAATCTTCTTTGGTTACCAGAACCTGTGCGCATTTAATTTGGTGTGGCTCGAAAAAATTCGAATAGGTATTGATCAGTTTAACCTGTCCGATTGCTGCTAAAAGTTGTCGCGTAGTCACTGCATCCTGTTTTTCTGAAACTTTAATTAGGCTTCTGCCTGAGGCTACGGCACCAGAAGAAACTAAAATAACTTCCATGCCTTGCTTTTTAATTTCAGCCAACTGATTAACTAAATGCTGAATGCGAGATTCATCAGGCAAGCCATTGGCCTGCGTAATGACGTTTGACCCAACTTTGACAACTATTTTTTTGTACCCCAGCTTCATTATGATGTAACAATTTTATAGCGGCAATTTAACATCATTTTTTATAATTAGGATAATTTGCCAAGGGCATTATAAATTTTTACGAATATGGTAATATAACCCTGACTATAGCCTGCCTTACGTTGTTCTTAAACCCGACAGCAGCGAAAATACTTTTTCTCAAACACATTAGGTTTCAGAAACCTAATGTGTTGAAAAAGATTGAAGCGAATGGCGGGACTGAAATCCACCATGGAAAACAGACCACTCATTTTCAAATATATGACGTAAAATTTCATAAATTGCATTACCTCAAACAAACCACCATGAAACGTTTTTTACCCAGCTTGCTTTTACTCTCTGCGGTAACAGCTTGCAATAATCCTGAAAAGAAAGAAATGGAACCTATAAAATGGCCAGATGCAAAAGCACCTGTGGCGGAGCGTATTCCGCATAAAAGAATAATCCACGGCGACACCGTTGTGGATAATTATTACTGGATGATTGATTACTTTAAAAAGGGGCCAGACAGTACAAAAGTTGTGGATTATTTAAAGGCCGAAAATGCCTACCTGGATACCATGATGAAGGGAACGGAAACGTTTCAGGCAGATTTGTTTAAGGAAATGAAAGGCCGCATTAAGGAAAAAGATGAATCTGTGCCTGTTTTTAAAAATGGTTATTTCTATTACTCCCGTACTGAAGATGGGCAACAATACTATAAATACTGTCGCAAAAAAGGAAGCTTAAGTGCTAACGAAGAGGTTTTATTGGATGTTGATGCATTGGCGAAAGGGCATTCTTACTACAGCGCTACAGGCTTCAGTATTAGTCCTGATAATAAACTTTTAGCTTTTGGGGTGGATAAAGTTTCCCGCAGGCAGTATACCATTCAGGTTAAAAACCTGGAAACCGGCGAAATTTATAAAGATGAAATCACCAATACCGAAGGCGGAGTGGCCTGGGCTAATGACAATAAAACTTTGTTCTATACCTCAAAGAACCCGGTGACTTTGTTGAGTGAAAAGATAAATAAACATGTACTCGGAACGGATGCTAAAGCTGACGTAATTGTTTACGATGAAAAAGATAATACCAATTATATTGGTGTTGGCAAATCAAAGAATGGTCGATACATTTTAATTTCATCGGCAGGTACCTTAACCAATGAATTTAGAATGATTGATGCTGATCATCCGGAATCGGCTTTCAAAATTTTTACGCCTCGATCTAAAGATGTTTTGTATGATGTTTTGCCTGTGGATGATAAATTCTATATCGTAACCAACTGGAACGCAAAAAATTTCCGCTTAATGGAATGTGCTTTAGATAAAACGGAAAAAGAGAATTGGAAAGAAGTGATTCCAAATCGCAAAGATGTTTTGTTGGAATATGGTGATGAATTTAAAGACTATTTGGTTTTATCTGAACGCAAAAATGGCTTAACCCAGCTTCGTGTTTTAAAGAAAGATGGAAGTGATTACTACATCAAATTCGATGAACCTGTTTACGCTGCGGGCATTGGTTCCAATCCTGAATATACCGGCAAAACCCTTCGTTACAATTATACTTCATTAACTACACCTAATTCTGTGTATGACTATGATTTGCTGAAAAAAGATAAAAAATTAATGAAGCAACAGGAAGTTGTTGGAGGTTATGACCCTAAAGATTATGTGACAGAACGTTTATTTGCCACTGCAAAAGACGGAACGAAAGTACCGATTGCGATCGTTTACAAAAAAGGCTTTGTCAAAAATGGAAAAGCACCCTTACTGCTTTATGCCTACGGCTCATACGGTTCCAGTACTGAAGCTTCCTTTTCATCCCAGCGGTTAAGTTTGCTTAATCGTGGTTTTGCCTTTGCCATTACGAATATTCGTGGCGGACAAGAGATGGGCAGACAGTGGTATGAGGACGGAAAGCTGATGAAAAAGAAGAATACCTTTACTGATTTTATTGCTGCAGGAGAATACCTGGTTGAGAAGAATTATACCTCTAAAGCACACTTATATGCTAATGGAGGAAGTGCAGGCGGCTTGTTGATGGGCGCAATTGTGAATATGGCGCCAGATTTATGGCATGGTGTAATTGCTGATGTTCCTTTTGTAGATGTGGTGAACACCATGCTTGATGAAAGCATTCCGCTCACCACCAATGAGTTTGATGAATGGGGAAATCCGAAGAAAAAAGATGCCTACGATTACATGAAAAGTTATTCTCCTTATGAAAATGTAGAGCAAAAGGCTTACCCAAATATGTTGGTAACCACAGGTTTGCATGATAGTCAGGTACAATATTTCGAACCTGCGAAATGGGTGGCAAAACTCCGGGCCACAAAAACCGACAATAACGTTTTGCTATTAAAAACGAATATGGATTTTGGTCATGGTGGTGCTTCCGGTCGTTTTGATTATTTGAAAGACGTTGCCTTGAGATGGGCATTTTTATTCACGCTGGAGGGAATTAAGAAATAATATTCCTGTAAGGTGAGCTTATCGAAATCAGTTTTCGATAGGCTTAATTATAAATTTCAACCTTAAATTACTTAAATCAAATTAATGAATACCAAACTTAAAACCATACAAATGATTCACCTGGCACTGTGCTCAGCTGTTTTTCTTTTTGCATTAATTACCCTTTTCCTTAACCGGGAGATTATGTTTTTTGATGCGAATCCATCTACTACAGCGCCTTTTAATCCAATTTTTCCTATTATGGGTTTAATCACCATTTCGGCAAGTATTTTCTTTTTCAAAAATTTGATTTCGAAGATTGATAAAACAGCATCTTTCGATACAAAAATGAATCTTTATCAAAGTGCGTTCATCATTAGCTCTGCATTATTGGAAGGCGGTGCGCTGTTTAACCTGGTTGGATTTTTCATTACACACAATGCCTTCTTCCTGATATTTGCTGTGGCAAATTTTATCTTCTTAATCCTGAACCGCCCCACTAAAGATAAATTGATTTCATCTTTACAATTGCAATACCCTGATACGGAGGCTTTGTAAGCAATTAGCCGTATCTTTGCCCGTCAATGGAATACAATGTTCATACTTTACCGAACGGCATACGTTTATTGCATGTGCCCTCGGCTTCAACCATATCTCATGCCTGCATCATCATTAATACCGGTTCTCGTGATGAGCCAGAAGGAAAAGCAGGTTTAGCGCACTTTATCGAGCATTTGATTTTTAAACGCACCGAAAAGCGAAGCACCAATCAAATCTTAAACAGGCTGGAAAGCGTAGGCGCTGATTTGAATGCTTATACCACCAAAGAATATACCTGCGTTCATGCCTCCTTTTTAAATCCATATTTGGATAGAACGCTGGATCTTTTTAATGACATTATTTTCCATTCTACTTTTCCTGAAGAGGAAATGGACAAGGAAAAAAGTGTGATATTGGATGAAATTGCATCTTACCTCGATCAACCAGAAGAAGCGATTAACGATGACTTTGAGGATATGCTCTTTGCAGGAAATGCGTTAGGAAATAACATTTTAGGCACTACGGAAAGCGTTAGTAATTTTACCCGGGAGGATGTGCTTAATTTCCGCAGGGCAAATTATCGTACCAATGAAATTGTGATTGCCGTTTTAGGAAATTACAGCTTGAAAAATGTGGTAACAAAGGGCACCAAATACTTTGCTGATGTGAAAGAAAACACTCCTTCGCAAAACCGGATTAAGCCTGCCAATTTAAATCCTAAAACCACTACCATTTACAAGCCTATTATGCAGGCACACTGTATTTTAGGCACACAAACTTATTCCACTCATCATCAAAACAAAGCGGGGCTAATGTTGCTGAATAATTATTTTGGTGGCAATGGAATGAGTTCTGTTCTGAATCTTCAAATCAGGGAAAAATACGGAATTGCTTACACCATCGAATCCAACTTTTCGCCCTTAAGCGATACCGGAATTTTTTCAATTTATTTTGGAACCGATCAGGAAAAATATGTGAAAGCGCTTTCCTTAATCTTTAAGGAGATGAAAAGGCTTAAAGATAATCCACTAAACGAGTTGCAATTGCAAAAAGCGAAAAACAAATTTATTGGTCAGATTGCTTTGAGTGAGGAAAACAGAATTGGATTGATCATTTCAATGGCAAAGAGTTTGATTGATCATGGCAAAATCGATTCTCTTGAACAGGTTTTCGAAAAAATTAATAAGGTTACGACGAAGGAAATCGCTCAAATTGCCGACGAAGTATTGGCACCAGAACAACTGAATATTTTTACTTTCAGTCCAATACTGGAATAATTGCTATTTTTGCAACATTAAGTTTTTAGTCTGTCACCCTGGATTGATCGCAGGACATACAGGAAGAAGAAGCCATCGAAGGGCTAAGATTAATAAATTGTTGAAATTAATATCCTCAGATTAATCATCTGAAAAATTTTTATATAATGAAATTACCCATAGTAGCTTACGGAGATCCTGTTTTAAAAAAGGTAGGCACCGATATTGATAAAGACTATCCTGAATTAAAAGAACTGATTGCAAACATGTTCGATACCATGTACTATGCAAATGGTGTTGGCTTGGCTGCGCCACAAATTGGCTTACCTATTCGTTTGTTTATTGTTGATACTGGCGAAGAAGAGGATGGAACACCGGGTTACAAAAGGGTATTCATCAATGCACAAATTATAGAGGAGACTGGTGAGCCCTGGAGTTTTAATGAGGGCTGTTTAAGTATTCCTGACATCCGCGAAAATATTATGCGTAAGCCAAACATTAAAGTAAATTTCTTTGATGAAAACTGGGTAGAGCATACTGAAGATGTTGATGGTTTACCGGCCCGGGTCATTCAACATGAATATGACCACATTGAAGGAAAACTATTTACTGACAAAGTAAGTATTTTGCGTAAAACGATGCTTAAAAGTAAGCTTGATGCGATTTCAAAAGGAAATATTAAAACCGATTATAAGATGAGGTTTCCGAATAGAAGCAAAAAAAGATAGGTTTTTGATAAAAGATTTAAATGGGGAAAATGGAAACGTTTTCCTTTTTTTTATGTCTATCTAATTGATAAAATGAAAATTATATCATACACCAGCGTTCGATTTTAACCTTTTCTTATTAATTTGGATTAGGGCTTACGTAATGACGGAGTAATTCAAATGAATAGAAAAGTACAGACTTAATTTTCGTTTCTTTTCTTATCTCCGTCGAAGATTTGCTGCATCAGCTTGCCCCAGGCAAAAGGATTGAGCAACGGATTAGTTTGAACCATATTCTTATTAATCATACGGTCGAAGTTGTAGCGATAATTCTGGCTGGAAATCTCTTGACCATCGCGAGGCAATGTTTGGATTAACCCATTAATTGATGATCTGGAAAGGTTTTTCTTGGCGATAGCCATATCATCATCTGCCAGTTTCATTGATAAAAATTCACGTGTAAATTCTTCGGTGGTTGCCCACGGAAAAACCCGAACCGACGGCAAATCAATTACATTCGCTTTCAACTTCACCATAATCGTGTATTTACTATCGGGAGTACTTTCAGGAATTACGGTAGAGAACTTTTTGTAACCAATAGCTGTAAAAAGAATCGTGTCGCCCGGATTTACAATGAAAGTAAAATAACCTCGGTAATCTGCGGCCACGCGTTTAGCATTGGCAGAGAGGTTGGTGATGGTAACATAAGGAATTACATTTGTGCTATCGATATCGGTAATAATCCCAGAAAACTGAATAAGTTTTTCTTGCGCCGGCCTCTGTTGTGAAAAAGCAGCGGTAGAAAAAAGAAGACAAATCAGGGCAATACAATATCTCATTAAGACAAAAGTAATTTTAAAAATAAAACTTCCTTGTTAAATATTGTTAAAGCTATTCTTGCTCCGCCATGTTTACAGCAACTACTGAGGTTATGCTTGGAACAGCCTTCATAATCGCCTGCTCAATTCCTGATTTCATTGTCATGAAACTCATCGGGCATGAACCGCAATTGCCTAAAAGCTTAAGTTTTACTGTACCTTCAGATGTAATTTCTTCAACAGAAACATCCCCTCCATCGGCCTTTAAATAAGGTCTGATGGTTTCTAATGCCTGTTCTACTTGCTCTGTTAAATTCATTATGCGTATTTTAAAATATAAAAGTAGTAATTTTTTAGTAATTAGCCATTTGTGCGTTATTAATGGAAATTTGTTGGGCTATTTTACTTGCAATATCTCCAAAGATAACATCCAAAAGCGGATTTTGATTTAAAGCCACTGGTTTCCCGTTGTCGCCCGCCTCGGCAATGCCCTGAATAATTGGAATTTCTCCTAAAAATGGCACATCAAATCGCTCTGCCAACACTGTTCCACCGCCTTTACCAAAGATATAATACTTATTTTCCGGCAGTTCAGCAGGTGTAAAATACGACATATTTTCAATCACCCCCAAAATTGGAATATTAATTCCCGGCATGCGGAACATGGCCAATCCCTTATGTGTATCTGCCAAAGCTACTTGCTGTGGAGTGGTAACCACCACTGCTCCCGATATCGGAAAACTTTGAGTAATGGTAATGTGAATATCTCCGGTTCCTGGCGGAAGATCGACGATCAGATAATCCAATTCGCCCCAATTGGTATCATTAAACAATTGCTTTACGGCATTTGAAGCCATTGGCCCCCGCCAAGGTACCGGCTGACCAGGATCTGCAAAAAAACCTAACGATAATAACTTAATTCCATATTTTTCAATCGGAATAATTTTCGTTTTGCCCTCTGCAGTTTCTACCGCACCCGGTTTGGCATCAACCAAATCAAACATGGTTGGCACCGACGGGCCATAAATGTCTGCATCAATTAAACCTACTTTAGCGCCGTCTTTGGCCAAAGTAACCGCTAAATTGCTCGCAACAGTAGATTTACCCACACCACCTTTTCCTGATGAAACCAAAATAATATTTTTGATGTTATCTAGTGAAGATGAATTGATTGGCTGGGTTACCCTCGAAGTGACATTAATGTTTACCTCTGCTTCTGCTGAAACGAAATGTTTAACTGCATTGGTGCAGGCATTTTTTAGCATGTCCTTCATCGGGCAAGCTGGAGTAGTAAGCTCTAATGTAAAACTAACTTGGTTATCGGCTATCTGTAAATCCTTAATCATGTTCAAGGTTACCAGATCTTTTTTCAGATCCGGATCTTCAACATTTTTCAAGGCATCTAAAACTTGTTGCGGGCTAATTGGCATTGTATTAATTTAAATTCAAAATTAACAAAACATAGCCACAAATACTTTTATTTAGGCTTTTAAACTGTAATTTTAACACGAAATAAACATTTAATTGTTACGTTTAAGCAATTAACCATTTTTACAACTATATGCGCATACCAAAAATTAAGATCCCTAAAAAATATTTAAAAATCGGAGCGTGGGTTTTAGGTGTTTTTTTAATTATTTGTATTGCCTTGGGTGCCGTGGCCTATAGTAAAAGGGAAGCGCTTTTAAAGAAAATGGTTGCCAAAGCGATATCTAAGGCTAATAAAGATTATGGGCTTGATGTCAAAATTGGTTCCGCAGGATTTACCGGCATGAGTACGGTAAAAATGACCAATATTTCTGTCGTTCCAAAAGATCGGGATACCTTATCTAACATCAGCGAATTAAGTGTTGGGGTGAAGCTATTTCCATTGATTTTTGGAAATGTAAAACTGGCTGAGGTAGAACTAAGTAATGGCTTTGTGAATGTGGTTTTCAGAGATTCAACCAGTAACATCGATTTTATCCTTAAAAGGAAGAAAAAAGATAGCACAGAAAATACCGGAAAAGCTAATCTCCCGGAAATTGCCAATAACCTTCTAAACCAGGTGTTATATAAAATTCCTGATGATATGGACATGAAAAACATGGTTTTCAGGTTCAACGATCATGACACTGCAAAATTAAGTTTTGCCACTACTGCTACTATAGACGATGGCGATTTAAAATCGACCATCAATGTAAATGAAGGTGAATCTACCTGGCATGTTGATGGACTGGTAGAGCCCGGCAAAAAGCAATTGAGTTTTATGGCCTATGCCGATGGAAAAAAGCTCGAACTCCCGTATCTCAATAACAAACTTCATGCTAAACTAAGTTTCGATACCCTGCAAACCGAGTTGAAAGATGCTGGTTACAGTGGCGATGATTATAAAATATCCGGGTCCTGGTCTGTTAAAAACATGTTGATTAATCAGGCCCGAATTGCAAGCAACGACATTATTGTTCAAAGTGCAAAACTGGACGCAGATGTTCTGGTGGGCTCAAACTATGTAGCTTTAGATAGTTCATCAACTGCCTATTTAAAAAATGCAGAGATTCATCCTTACATCAAATATACTTTAGGTAAAAACAAAATTTACGAACTTAAAATTAATGCCGATGAGCAGGATGCCCAGGCGATTTTGGATGGTTTTCCGCAAGGGCTATTTGAATCACTGGATGGTTTGAAAGTGCAAGGCAAAGTGAAATACAATTTAAACTTTTATTTAGACACAAAAATTCCTGATAGCGTACGTTTCAGTTCTACGCTTACCCCTGTAAATTTCAAAATTTTACAGTGGGGAAAAACCAATCTGCAAAAAATAAACAGTCCATTTGTGTATACGCCGTATGAGTACGGCAAACCGATGCGTGACATTACGATTGGTCCGGAGAATCCAAATTTTACGCCTTTAAATGCAATTTCTAAAAACTTTATTAATGCGGTTTTAACAGCTGAAGACCCTTCTTTTTATACCCATAATGGCTTTGTAGAAGAATCGATCAGAAAATCGATTGCCGTAAATTTTAAAGAGAAAAAGTTTAAGCGTGGTGGCAGTACCATCAGCATGCAACTGGTAAAAAATATTTACCTGAGTCGCCAGAAAACTTTGGCCCGAAAAGCAGAAGAAATTCTGATCGTATGGCTAATTGAGCACAACCACCTGGTTAGTAAACAACGGATGCTTGAAGTTTACTTCAACATCATGGAGCTTGGCCGCAATATTTATGGAATTGGTGAAGCATCAAGATATTATTTTGGTAAACAGCCCGCCGATTTAACCATTGGTGATGGCTTGTTTCTGGCCAGCATTGTGCCTAAACCAAAAGCATCAATGTATAAGTTTATGGCGGATGGAAGTTTGAAACCATTTATGTTTAATTATTTCAGGTTCATGGGAAACATCATGGCCAGAAGAGGATTAACCCCTGGTGATACATCGGGTTATGGTTTCTATAATGTGCGCTTACGCGAAGGCCTTCGCCAATACCTGGCGCCAGATACCGCTGTAATAGATACAACGGCTTTTGATGATGACGATGAAGATGGAATGGCTCCAGTAATTATGCAGGACAAAAACAAAAATCTCTTCGACAGGATTTTTGGTGGTGCGAATAAAAAGGATTCTGCAATTGTTAAACCTGCTGATACCACAAAAAGCAAAAAGCAGTTAAGGCAGGAGCGAAGAGAACAGCGCCGCCGTGAAAGAGAACTCGAGAATGGTGGCTAAAACAATTTAATGTTGGCTTTACAACATTTCAACTTACAACATTAAATATTACAAGAAAAACATGCACAAAATAAAAGTTGAGGATAAGGAATTCGAGATTTTTTTAGAAAATGAAACGTTAAACAAAAGAATTCGTTTACTGGGAATTCAAATGAATGTAGATTATGATGGCAAATGCCCATTATTTATTGGAATTTTGAACGGCAGTTTTTTGTTCATGGCCGATTTAATAAAAGAAATTAATGTACCCTGTGAAGTTGCATTTATGCGTGTAGCCTCCTACGAAGGAACTTCCAGCAGCGGTAAAGTAAAAGAACTGATTGGGTTACCAGATGATATTGAAGGAAGGGACATTATTATTGTTGAAGACATTGTTGATACTGGTTTAACCTTAACGCATATTATCAAGACACTCCAAGAAAAAAATCCGGCATCATTAAAAGTAAGCTCGCTTTTACTAAAACCCAGCGCTTTAAAATACGATATCAAAGAACTGGAATACGTTGGTTTTGAAATCCCTAATGAATTTGTTGTAGGTTATGGATTGGATTATAATGGCCTGGGCAGAAACCTGAAAGACATCTACAGAGCAACTGAAGGATAATTTTTAAACCCGATTAATTTATTTTTCGCACCTTTGTCGAATAATTTCTAACACAATGACCATACACAAAGAAGGCTACACCACGATAGCAATAACCATTTTACTAATTTTCGTTATCAACGCTGTTGTTGATTATAAATATTACGACATGACCTGGTTACGTTGGTTCATTTATATTTTCTCCGCTGCATTATTTATTATCGTTTTACAATTTTTCCGCAATCCAAGCCGTCAGTTTTCTGCCGGAGAAGAGTTGGTGATTTGCCCTGCCGATGGAAAAGTTGTGGTGATTGAAGAAACTGAAGAAGGCGAATATTTTAAAGATAAACGCTTACAGGTTTCTATTTTCATGTCACCAGTAAACGTTCACATTAACCGTAATCCAATCTCTGGTGTGGTTAAATTCTTCAAATATCATCCAGGTAAATATTTGGCAGCGTGGAATCCAAAATCATCTACAGAGAACGAACGTACCACTACAGTTGTGGAGCATGCGAATGGAACACCTGTATTATTCCGCCAAATAGCGGGAGCTTTAGCCCGGAGAATTGTTTGGTATGTTAAAGAAGGAGATCAGGTAAAGCAAACAGAGCAGTTCGGGTTTATTAAATTCGGCTCCAGAGTAGATGTTTTTCTTCCCGTTGGAACGAAGGTTAACGTCGAACTTAACCAGGTTGTTAAGGGAGGAATAACAACATTAGCAACATTAAGTTAACCGATAAAATATAAAACATTTAAAAAGCCGATTTAGAAGATTCTAAACCGGCTTTTTTTATTAGTTGATGTTCTTGAGATACCAATTGATATTATTTAATCAGTTGCATCATTTCCCACTTCCTTATCATGATCATCATTCAATGGACGATCGCTAATTAAACGTTGCGTTGGATAAGCGAAATCAGATTTATTTCTTACAACAATATCCATAATTTCCAGATTGATCTCCTGTCTGATTTTCAGGAATTGCGCATTATCTAAAATCGTAACAAAATAAGATATTTCGATATTCAAGCCTGAATCGCCAAAGCTTTTAAAAGACGCATTGCCATCGGCCGTTCCATCCCGCTGATTAATATAATCCTCAATTTCTGAAACGATCTTTTTTACTGATTCAGCGTTGGTTTCATAGGTTAAACCAATGATAAAGGCAACTTTACGTAGATTGCGCAGGGAAAGATTTTCCAATACGCCATCAATCATGCCACGGTTTGGGATAGTAGCCATTGTTTTCTCTGAGGTACGAATCCTGGTGCTTCTAAAGCCAACCTTTTCAATCGTTCCTTCCACACCATCTACCTTAACTAAATCGCCAACCACAAAGGGCTTATCTAAAAATATCGTGAATGAACCGATCAGGTTTTCTAAACTCTCTTTGGCCGCCAAAGCAATCGCGATACCTCCAATTCCTAAACCTGTGATCAATGTTAGTACATTTACCTCAAAAACGAAGCCCAGTAAAGTAAAAAAGCCGATAAAAACAACAATGGTTTTAAATAACTCCTTTAAAAACGGCACCAACTGATCATCAGATTTATTATGTGTGAGTGAAGCTTTGAATAATAAAACATGACTGATAAAATCGATAATCCTTAAAATAATCCAGAAAACGGAGAGGATGATCATGAAGAGAAATATCCGATCAATACAATCGCCAATGCTTACCGGAATAGCTTCTTTCGTTTTTCCTACCAGTTTACTGTAATGGAAAATTGCTACCTCTAAAGGATGTTTAAGTTGATTAATGGACAGATATAACGTAGCGAGCAGGATAAACGTTTCAATAGGCTTTACCAGCAAAGCAACAAAGGCTTCATCGTGAGATTGTTGCGAGAAACTCTTAAAAAGTTTAAACAAAAGTTTGCTTAAAAGCTTTGAAAAAATGCGTTTAAAAATTAAACCAAATAACAAGATCCCACCAAAAAGGCAGTAATCTTTTACCGTATTTCCCCAAAATTCTTGGTCAAAAAATGCAGAATCAAACATATAGATAAAGGTATAAACAAAAAAACCTCCACGAAATTAATCGTGAAGGCTATATCTTATAATAAAGAATATTATTTTCTCAAAGATTTGATACGAGCAGCTTTACCAGTTAAAGCACGTAAGTAGAATAATTTTGCTCTACGAACTTTACCATAGCTATTCACTTCTACTTTCTCAATGTTTGGAGAATTAAAAGGGAAAATACGCTCAACACCAACACCGTTGCTAATTTTACGAACTGTGAAAGTTTCGTTAGCACCCGCACTGTTACGTTGGATTACAACACCTTGGTAAATTTGAACACGTTCTTTATTACCTTCGCGAATTTTATAGTGTACGCTCACTGTATCGCCAGACTTGAACGCAGGAAAATCTTTTTTCGCGATGGCCTGCTCTTCAACAAATTTTACTAAATCCATGATTTTAAGCTATTAAATCGATATTTCAACCCGTGAAATTCGGATTGCAATATTAGGGATTTTTTTTCAATTAAAAAAACTAATTTTATTTTTTACACAATCTTTTAGAATTCCACATTAATAACGTGTAAATGCTTCTATTCCAAAAGATCAGGGCGACGGCTTTTGGTACGTTCCAACGCCTGTTCATGCCGCCATTCATTCACCTTTGCTTCATGTCCGCTGAGCAAAACATCAGGCACTTTATGGCCACGCCAATCGGCCGGCCGGGTATAAACCGGCGCATCTAAAAGTTCTCCCTGAAAGCTATCAGAAAGGGCAGAGGTTTCATCATTTAAAACACCGGGAATTAACCGAACCACCGCATCTACTACAATAGCAGCAGGTAGTTCTCCGCCGCTTAAAACATAATCGCCTACAGAAATTTCACGGGTGACAAAAATATCGCGAATCCGTTGGTCGATTCCTTTATAATGACCACAAAGAATAATGATATTTTTTTTAATAGATAACTCATTAGCAGTGCTTTGATTTAAGGTTACACCATCCGGACTCATAAAAATGATCTCGTCATATTCACGTTCGGCCTGCAGTTGTTCAATACAGGCAGCAAAAGGTTCAATGCTCATCACCATTCCACTGCCACCACCATACTGGTAATCATCTACACTTTTCTGTTTATTGGTTGCATAATCACGCAAATTATGCACAACAATTTCAGCAATTCCCTTTTTTTGGGCACGTTGTAAAATAGAGTGGGCAAAAGGACTTTCCAACAAAGCAGGAAGCACGGTTATAATATCGAAACGCATGTGCAAATATAAAGTTTTTCCCAAAGGGATGGCTACGATGCGGTTGGGAGTTTTAGACAGGTTGCACTAAACCGTCCACTGGTCGTGAATTACTGCCACCAGAAAATAAGCATTTTCGTGCTTTTTAAATACAAACCTTAAACTTGTCCAGTCTAATCCTTTGTACTTCTCTTCAAAACCTTTAAAATAATATTCCGTGAAATGCAGTTGCGGATAACTTTCCTTTAAATTGTTAATGGTGTTACCCTGGCCGATAAATTCATTGTAACTCTTTTTCTCAGCATTTAAATAATCAGCATTATAGATAAACCGATCGATGTATGGCTTCACTTTCATTTTAATGGCTTCGCCACTTCCATCGAAATGGCCCCAGGTTAAGGTCCAGTTTTTATCAATGGCTTCTAAAAAATCTTTGGCTAAAACATGCTTGTGTGTCGGATCGATAAATCCATAGGGAGAAAACCGCACACCATCAACAGGATGAAAACAGGAAGCGAAACCTGAATAGTCTTTTTCTTTCAACGCCTTCAAGGCTTTTAAACCAACAGACTCAATTGAATCTTTCTGGGTTTTCTTCGCAACGGGTTTTTCAGCAACAGCTTTTTGTTCTGATGGCTTGTTTTGATTACAACTTATAAACAGCAGTGCCGCAGCAAAAGCAATAAATAAACGTTTCATAAAAGCTTAACGAACAAACTTCAAAAAGGTTTATGCAAAGAATTACTTCTCTAAATAAACATCCAATAATCCTTCAGGCAAATCCAGGGTCAGAATTTTTTCTTCATCATCAATTTCAACAATGAAATCTTCATTTAGAGGAAAAAGAATTTCGGTTTCGTTGTATAAAACAGTTGCAATAAACTGTTGTGGGTATTCATTTACCTCCAGGATCTCGCCAAGCTCACCCAAAGTTTCATCTACAGCTGTAAAGCCCTTTAAATCGGTATAGAAAAACTCACTTTCATCACGTTCAGGCATCTGGCTTAACGGCAGATACAACTTCTTTTTTAACAAAGGCTGGGCTTTATCAATATGATCAACGTCATCGAAATTAAAATAACCTGTTTTATTGGCTTGAAGCTTTGATTCTGCCACAAAATATGGCACTAACTTTCCGTTCATATCGGCGAAAACTACATCAAAATCCAACTGCTCATATTCATCAAATTCGAAAAATATCTGAACTTCTCCTTTTAAACCTCTGGTTTTGGTCACGTATCCTACGTAAAATGCTTCTTCGTGTTTCATGCCTTAAAGCGGTATGTTTTTTAACTATTGTGAATCTGATTTTTCATCTGATGATTAATCTCATTCCGATATTAATTCCTTGATGAGGTTGCTTTGCGCCTTGCAATAACGCTGCTGAATAAAAAATCTCTTTAAATAAAAATAGCGTTCCGAAATTCGGAACGCTATTTTTTGAAACAAAATAACTGAATTATTCTGCTCCTTCTTCTTTAATAGCTTCTGCTGCAGGCGCTTCTTCAGTTGCTTCAGCATCAACAGCTGGAGCTTCTTCTTCAACAACTTCTTCTGCAACTGGTGCATTTTTAGCTGCGATTGCTGCTGCTCTGTCTTCTTTTTTCTTAGCTTCTGCCGCTAATGCTGCTTTACGCGCATCCGCTTTTGAAGTAGCTAAACCTTCTGTTTTACCAGAGATTTTACCAGCTTTAGCATCAACCCAAGCAGCGAATTTTTCGTCAGCTTGTTCTTGAGTTAAAGCACCTTTTTTAACACCACCTTCTAAGTGTTTTTTGTATAAAACGCCTTTGTAAGATAGAATAGCACGAGCTGTATCAGTTGGCTGTGCACCACTGTTTACCCAAGCTAAAGTTTTTTCGAAGTTAATTTCGATAGTAGCAGGATTGGTATTTGGGTTGTAAGAACCTAAACGCTCAATGAATTTACCATCACGTGGAGAGCGAGAATCTGCTACCACAACGTGGAAAAAAGGCTTTCCTTTTTTACCGAATCTTTGCAATCTGATTTTAGTTGCCATTTCTTTTCGTATTTATGTATTCAACATAGTTCCCGGAGCTACATGCTGCGGGGCTGCAAAGATAAGTAATGAATTGATACTTTGCAAATTGAAAAAGGATTAAAGAACAAACGGCTAAGACTTGTATAACAGGAAAGGTTGAACGCAGGTTTAATCTTTTATCCTTGGTCCTTCATCCTTGTTCATTTATCTTTACCAGCATGAAAAGAATAGCCATTGATATGGATGAGGTGATTGCCGATGCCTTAGGGAAATTTATCAAACTTTATAACAGAGATTACAACGTTCCTTTAGATTTAAAAATTGATGCCGGAAATGAAATTTACCACCACGTTCCACAGGATGCAAATCAAAAATGGTTCGAATACATAAACGAACCTGGCTTCTTTCGCGATTTAGAAGTCATTGCCGATAGCCAACGTGTAATAAAAGCTTTGCAGGAAAAGTACGACGTTTACATTGTTTCAGCCGCAATGGAATTTAGAAATTCACTTATTGACAAATACGACTGGATGGCCGAACATTTTCCTTTTATTGATTGGCAGCATATCATGTTCTGCGGAAATAAAATCGTAGATGTAGACATCATCATTGATGACCGCATTAAAAACTTCGTTAACTTTTCTGGCAGGCCTTTGTTATTTACCTCTCCTCACAATTTACTAATTACTGAATATGAACGTGTAAATACCTGGGAAGAGGTTGCCGGTTTATTGCTTTAATATTTGAAAGGGAGCGTAAGCGTTTCATCGGCTTTGTAGCCGGGCTTTTCGCTAAATCTTTTATGCCGCCCTTCGACTACGCTCAGGGCAACAGCATAAAAGGATATCGCTGCAATCCCGCTTAACAAAAACAGGCAGTTCAACAAACCCGCTCAACCGACCATTTAGAATAACGAATGGCTCGAGGTTTTTCAACGATTTCGCGGCTTTTCTTAGAGGGAGAAAACCAAAATCATCCACATCAGGCATAAGAAGAAATAAGCGAAATGGGCTTATATGAATCTTAAGTACCTTATGTGGATAATTTCATCACTTTCTAAAAATTAAACTCTCCAATCAAATTTCCGTTTCTATTATCAGCTGACATTGGCAATACGATTATCTTTCGCTGCTGTTTTCCGGTTGCATATCGGGTATAAATCTCAGCCGTTACAGTTGTTGGTCCACTAATGTTAATTTGCCTATCACCAAAATAGTTTACTTCGATTTTATACTTTCCTTTCACCGCTTTTTTAATCATAAATTGCTCTGGACCATAGCCAGAGGTAAAATCATTGCTAATTCTACCACCAATTTTAGTTCTGTTATTGGAATAATAACCCTTCTCACCAGTTGGATCGGTTAACCATAAATCAATATCGGTATCATTTTTATTCCAGTTCAACACCACACGAACATCAACAGGCAGTGGCGTAATCAACCTCTTATCAATGCCACTGGTATTTAATTTAGCTCCGTGTTTTGTAATCAGATGATTAATCTCAGAAATGATAATTTCTTCTATACCCTGGTCACGATCTGCTATTTGCGAATTATAACTTTGGGTTAAAACCTTGTATAAATTATCCAGCGCTTTTTGGTATTGACCCGCATCGGCCAAAGCCAATGCATAATCACGGTAACTTTGCGCATCCATCGGGCGCCATTGCAAAACCTTTTGGGTAACAAAGATCTCCTCTGCATAATTTCCGGTTTGCTTTAATTTATAAGCCAAAGTTTTATACAGATCGGCGTTTTCCAAATCCAGATCGGCAATGCTACTTAAAATGGTTAGCGCCCTTACACTATCTTTTTGTTGATAAAACCAGTTGGCTACATCGAAATAAAACATCGGTGTGGTAATGTAACCTGGTCGCATTTTCAGATAGGCCTGGTAAGCACTGTCGGGTTTTCCGACCAGGTTTTTCATGTAATCTTTATCACTTTTAAATTCAGGGATAATGATGGCCGATTGGGAGGCTACACTTTGAGCCCTACTTACATTTATCTCGCGTAATCTTTCTTTGTTTACACTTAAGCCCGCAACGCTTCCTTGTAACGCTGCGCTAGATGCCATCGCCTGAGACCGAACAACTGTAGAAGCACTCGCAGTTTCCATGCGTTTTGCTTGTGCTGCATTACCGATAACAACAACTTCATTTAAAGCCTGGCTTCCGTCTGCCTTGGCTTCCCGCTCCACTGCCAAAGGCGGGGGCATAACTCTTGGTGGTGATGCCTGGGTTGCTGCAGCAGCCTGGCGCCTCGGACCCGCAGGCGTAGCCACCACAACGTTTGCAATGGGGTCTCCACTTCCGTTTGTAGAAACCGGTATTGGGTACTCTTCTTTTGCTTTAACTGGTTCCTTGTAATAGAAATCCGTGTTCCACCAGGTTTTCAATTCCTTAGTCATCGCAACAGCTGCGTTCAGCAAATTGGTTTTACGCTCCTGAATATCTATTCTACTCTGCTTTAAAACCGCGTCGTACGCCTGACGCAATTCTGCAGGTGGCGCAATATCATACCGCAAATAATCTTCCAGGTTTTCTAAAACGATTAAACTGGTATTGCGGGTAACAATACCAAATTGCTTACTTAATAAACTGATGTCTTCTTTGTTTGCTTCATACTGGATGTCCATTTCGGAAATTTTCTTTTGTGCCCAAACCCGGCTAATATCGATGCTACTTAAAGCATGCTCCGTTGCATTCAAGCGAACTGTTTGTTCCGCTACAACCGTGTTTCCAAATCCGAATTGTAGTATAAATTCGGTGTTTAAATCATTTAGTATTCCTGCAACTGATAAATGCCCGTTTACGTTTACACGCATCGATGGATAGGTTTGCCGAATATCAGTTCCATTTTTTATGCCCAAAAACTGCAGGTTTTCTACATCCATTTGCTGAAAAGCATTTTGAACAGAAGTATTATTGAGGTTGATAAACTGTCCGCCGTTTTTTGAAGTGATATACTTTAATGTGCTATAATCGGCTTTCAAAGATGTATTGATACAGTGAACGGGTTTATTCAATGCAACAGCGCTTTTGCCAAAAGTTGATAATCCATCGCTAAATAAAATATATTCTTCGGCAGGCAAAACCCTTGTATTGATTGCACTAAAATTTGTGCCACCATCATAAACTAAACTTTCGAGTTTTGCTTTTAACGCATTCCAGTTTCCATTGGTAATTTCAAAAGTTCCGGCATTTTTGAAACCATTGTTAAGCAGCCCTAACTGGATGGTAAGATTTCGTTTTTTCTCAACGATTAAACCTAATAACTCAATTTCCTTTTTGATATCTCGTTGTAAACCACTTAGTGATGTATCCCAAATTAAGCCAATTTGATTCGCCCATTGTTTCGGTCGGCTTTGCTGTTTCGGGAAAACATTTACCAGAAAATAATAGCCACTTGATGCTTTTTGCATTTGTACTTCGGGTAAATCATTTCGTTTAGGCAGGTTGATGCTTAACCCGTTTTTAGGCTGGTAATTACTTTTATTAATTTCGGCAACATAGGTATTTCCATTTGCTTTGAAATTAAATGTCCCATCTGGTTGTTCGCCCAGCTCAGGTTTTAATACACTCTCGTAAATGGTTGTTTTTAGCGAAAACTTCTCAATTGATTGGTTATAATCAAGTGGTAGGTGATACCAAAGCGCATTTCCCTTATTAAAGCCTAATTCTTCTTCATAACCTACAATAATGGTTCTGCTACCATTTGCAGGTAAGGGATAAATTCTGGTTCGAAAATTATTTCCTTCTACCTTTTCCAGTAAACCCGGGTCAACACGACGACGTTCGATACTTTCGAAAACTTCTGTTGCTTTGGCTTTTTCTACCGGAACAGCCTCACGCATTTTGCCATTAATATCTAAAGCGTACCGGCTAATGCTCACGCCTTCGGGCATTGGAAATGTAAGCTCTCCTTCTAAAATCCGATTGCTGCTATTGCGGAAAGTCATTGTCATTGTGGTAGTAGCAATGTTTCCAGTAATTTGCACATCAATATTCAGTTTGCTTAACTTCACGGCTGGCTTATCCTGATCATCGTTAGGTTGCTGGACTTTTAACACTGGCATTTGCGCCTGAACAAAAAGGGAGATGAATAATAGAGGGAAGATAAGTAGGTGTTTAGCTATTTGCATGACTTCGATTTTTTAATAGTGATGCAAAATGATTTAAGATTACATAAATTTATTTTGAAGGCACTTTGCGATGAAGCGAAAACAGAAGCATAATCCTGCGTTCAATCGGATTGATAACCATACAAAATTGCGAGAGTGCTTTTTAATAAAAATGTAACAATTAAATAAACCTTGGTTCTAATTATAAAAAACTGAAACTATGTTATTAACTACAACGCCTTCGGTTGAGGGCAAAAAAATTGTAAAATATGTCGGTTTGGTTACCGGAGAAACAATTATTGGCGCAAATATTTTTAAAGATTTATTTGCCGGAATAACAGACATTGTTGGTGGCAGATCGAGCTCTTACGAACGCGTTTTGAGAGAAGGAAAAGACACAGCCTTAAATGAAATGCAACAATATGCAGCAGCCTTGGGTGCAAATGCAATTGTTGGAATTGATTTAGATTATGAAACCGTTGGTAGTGGCGGCAGCATGTTAATGGTTAGCGCAAATGGTACTGCGGTAATTTTAGAGGACATTTAAATAAAAAAGGGTCCCGGAAACCGGAACCCTTTTGTTTAGAATGAAAGAATATCTATCAGTTTTAGCCACTTTGAACTTACCTTTTCAGCATCGATGTGCTTAATGGCATGATCAAATGGAGTGAAAACAATTTCGCGGTTTACCTGGCCGGCCATTACACAGCTTTCGCCATTGATTAGGCCTTCTACTGCCGCTACACCTAATTGGCTTGCTAAAACACGGTCCATACAGGTTGGTTTACCACCACGCTGGATGTGTCCTAAAACCGAAACCTTTGTATCGTAATGCGGGTATTTTTCCTGAAGAATTTCACCTACTTTAAATGCACCGCCTGTATCGTCTCCTTCTGCTACGATAATAATTTTTGAGGCTTTGTCTTTACGACTATGTTCGAGTTTATGCAGAATATCATCTGCATTCATGTTCGCTTCAGGAATCATGATGGCTTCTGCACCCACGCCGATACCACTTCTTAAAGCAATCAAACCAGAATCCCGTCCCATCACTTCTACAATGAAAAGCCTGTCATGAGATTCTGCCGTATCTCTGATCCGATCTACCGCATCAATTACGGTATTAATAGCCGAATCGTAACCGATGGTAAAATCTGTTCCTGCCAAATCATTATCTATCGTTCCGGGCAAACCAATAATCGGGAAATCAAACTCATGAGAGAAAACATTAGCCCCGGTAAACGTTCCATCCCCACCAATCACTACTAAAGCATCAATATTTTTTGCTTTTAAGTTATTATATGCGGTTTGGCGTCCTTCTTTGGTTCTGAATGTTTCACTACGAGCTGTTTTTAAAATCGTTCCGCCACGCTGGATAATGTTTGCAACAGATTTACGATCCATTGCTATAAAATCATTATTAATTAAACCTTCGTAGCCACGGATAAAACCAGTTACCTCAATATCGTAATAAATGGAAGCCCTTACTACTGCTCTAATTGCGGCGTTCATGCCTGGCGAATCGCCACCAGAGGTTAAAACACCAATGTTCTTTATCTTGTTCATTTGATTATTTCTTTCCCTTGAAAATATCTAAGGCGCTTTGCAAATATAGTGCATATTCTTTTGCATCAAAGATTGCACCTTGAGGGGCAACTAAAGTATTCAAATCATGTCCTGCTAAAACATAAAATGGCTGAGAGTTAGAATTGTATTTTGTTGCCTGAAAATCAGCATTCCATGCACCTAAATCCTCGGTATTTTTACGCAAAATTTCAGAATAGTGAACCTGATTTGCCGGCACTTTGGCTGATCTTTCATCAACATATAATTGTATAAGCACAAATTCTTCTTTAATTAACCGTCCTACCTCCGGGTCAATCCAAATTTTATCTTCCATTTTTCTACAATTCACACACGCATGTCCGGTAAAATCGATAATCATTGGTTTGTTTACTTTTTTAGCGTAAGCCAAACCCTCCTCCAAATCGAAAAAAGCGTTAAAACCACGTGGTGGGTGTAAAACATTGCTGTATTTTAATTTAGCCGGAAATTCAGATGAGCTTGCAGCGGCCGGCCCATTTCCGCCAAGAATGAAATCCTGGGTATTCATTGGTGGTGCCAAACCACTTAAAACACTTACCGGAGCTCCCCATAATCCAGGCAGAATATACACCGCAAATGAAAATGATAAGATGGCCAAAAATAATCTCGGAACCGAAACATAAGGAAGATCACTATCATGAGAAAATTTCAGTTTTCCAAGGAGATAAATGCCCATCAAAACAAAAATCACGATCCATAAGCAAAGGAAGATTTCTCTATCAAACCATTCCCAGTGCCAAACTAAATCTGCTGCTGACAAAAACTTTAACGCTAAGGCTAACTCTAAAAACCCAAGACAAACCTTTACACTGTTTAGCCATCCTCCAGACTTCGGCATGCTATTTAAAAAGCCAGGAAAAATTGCCGATAAAGTAAACGGAAGCGCAAGCGCTAACGCAAAGCCAAACATACCTACCGCAGGGCCAAGCACATTGCCTTTTGAGCTAGCTTCTACAAGTAAAGTCCCGATGATTGGTCCTGTGCATGAAAATGACACTAATGCCAAAGAAGCTGCCATAAAAAATATGCCGCCTAATCCTTTGCTGCTATCTGCTTTCTGATCAATCTTATTTACAAATGAACTCGGTAAAGTGATTTCAAATGCGCCAAAGAAAGAGATGGCAAACACAATGAGCAAAATAAAGAAAGCAAAGTTGAACCAACCGCTACTACTTAGTTCATTAAGTTTACTCGATCCGAATAATAAAGTAATTAATAAACCAAAAACTACATAAATCACAATGATAGAGATGCCATAAATAATGGCCTGGCCGATTCCTTTCTTTCTGCTTCCTGCCCTTTTTGTAAAATAACTGATTGTTAAAGGGACCATTGGAAAAATACATGGCATTAAAAAAGCAAGAAAACCGCCAAACAAGCCTTTAATGAAAGTTTGCCATAGCGTTAATTGTTCGGTTTCTGTTGTTTTTGAAATAGGTTTTGCAGCAGCTGTTGTGTCTTTCTTAACTGTTTGTATTGTATCCTTAACAATCTTATTTGCGGCACTGTCTTGCGCTGAGCCTACCTCAGTAAAAACAATATCATCTGGCAAACTTGTGGATGTGGTGTCTTGCGCAAAAGCAGCATGACTTTTAACAGCAGGCAATGCCAGAAACATTGTTGCCATTAAAAATAATAATAGGAACTTTCTCATTTGTGTGTTTCGTGTGTTCGAGGCGTGAAATTAAGAATAATTTTATTAAGAGCTTATTGATAAGCCCTACACCGTGCAGATTTTACTTTAAAAAGAAACAGTCCCGAAAAATTCCGGGACTGTTTATAAATATTTAAATATCAATTATTTAACAGGAATACTAAATGCAACCTCTTCTGGTGGCAAACACTGCCTGTCATTACAAACCATAAATTCTACTTTACCCTTTACGGTAGTAGCGGCTTTGTTTAATTTTACCTTTTGTTGAAAGACCACAGTTTTTTCGAAAAAACTCACATTCATTTTAAAGGTATCTTCATATTTGGTGATCGCTTTAGGCTCTGCCGTTTTACCAACTAAACTGAAATCTTTAGACGGAGAAAAGGCAAAAGTTGTTTTCACAGGGCCGCCATCTTTAACATTCTGTGAGTAAATATGCCATTTATCATCAATGGTTGCTTTTAAATATAAAACAGCTTCAGTTTTGCTAACTTTTTTTGCTGCATATGACCAGGTGACTGGTTTTTCAATTTGAGCAAATGCCGCAGCAACGGTAAACAATACCATTGACAGCGCCAGGGTGATTTTTTTCATTGTGTGTTTATTTTGTGTGTGTAAATTCAATTTCTTTAAAGTTAAATAACTTTTGAGTTCCGCCAACATTCATCAGCAATTGCCCGTTTTCTTCAACTCCATCAATTATCCCTTCAAAAACCTCTCCACCTTGTTTATAAAATCCGCTTATGCCAAAATTATAAAGCCTTTCCAGGTAAATATCATGTAAAATACTAAATTTTCCTGATTTCAAAATTAGGTAGTATTTTTCCATAAAGACGAATAATTTCTCCATAATGACTTCTAACTGAACTTCCCTGTGTAAAATTCGAAATACAGAAGTTGCTTTATGACTGATATCTTCTGCAAAATCCTCCTGGTTGATATTCAGACCAATGCCAATTACTGATGATTTGATCGACGAACCTGTCAGCGTATTTTCAATCAATATCCCACCTACTTTTTTGTTAAGATAATACATGTCATTCGGCCACTTTATCTTAATACCTTGAGGGATAAAGTGTGACAAAGCCTCGCTAACAGCCAAACTTACGGCCATATTAAGGTAGAACTGTTTGTTTAAGGCTAAAGCTGAAGGCTTGAGATAAATACTTGCACTAATGTTTTTGCCTACTTCTGTTTGCCAAACACTATTTTGCTGACCTCTCCCTGCAAACTGATTATCTGCCATAATTGCAGTGCCTTCCGGTAATGGCTCGGATTTTGACAGCAATTCTTTTAAATAATTATTAGTAGAATCAACTTCTTTTAATTTGATTAAATTTTGACCAACAAATAGTGTCGAAAAAGTGTTATTTTGCAAGTGTTGAATTTATAATATTGTAATTCCAAAATTAAAGCATTTTAATGGTAAAAAAGAAAATAGTAGCCCTTTCTACATACCTTTCTGAGTTAGCCGTTCATGGCATTCAGGAAAAAAAAGGAGAAGATATAGTGCGGTTAGATCTAACAAATATTCACACCTCTGTAGCTGATTATTTTATTATTGCTAGCGCCAATTCTGGCACACAAGTAAAAGCAATTGCCGATAGCGTAGAAAAGGAAATCTATAAAGCAACTCAAACCGACCCCAGACATAAGGAAGGTTTTGAATCTGCTGATTGGATTATTCTAGATTATTTCGATGTGGTTGTGCACATTTTTAAAACCGAGAAACGCCATTTTTATGGCATTGAAGAATTGTGGGGCGATGCTGAGAGCACAAATTACCAGAGCGCATAACCTACTGAAACCATTTTGAAAAAGACAAATGAACGATAATCAAAATACAAACGAGAACAAAAAACCGGGAAAAAGAATTCCTAATATCCCGAAAAAACCACAAAAGGGACCTAAGTTTAATATCTTTTGGGTTTATGCAGCAATTATTGTTGCCATTATAGCTGCTCAAGTACTTTTCTCTGGAGATGGCGGTAAAAAAATTGATTATCCAGAATTCGAAAGTAAAATGCTTTTGACTGGAGATGTTGAAAAATTAGTTGCTTACAAAAGCGAAGACCTTGTAAAAGTTGAAGTTTATATTAAAAAAGCTGCGCTTGATAAGCCAGAATATGAAAAGTATAAAAGCACCAGCAGATTTGCTACAGCCAACAGTGGCCCGATTGTATATTTCAATGCAGGCACGATGGATGGCTTGGATAAACAATTGGCCGACTCTCAAAAAGATCTTCCTGCAACGCAGCCAAGAATTTTAGCAGAAAAAGAAAGTCGCAGCAATCCGTTTTTGGGCTTATTGGTTAACATTGGTTTACCATTGCTTTTATTAATCGGTTTCTGGATTTTTATGATGCGCAGAATGGGCGGCGGTGGTGCCGGCGGTGGTCAGATCTTCAGCATCGGCAAGTCAAAAGCTACCTTATTCGATAAGGAAAGCCAGGTAAACATCACCTTCAATGATGTTGCCGGGTTAGAAGAAGCAAAACAAGAGGTAATGGAAATTGTCGATTTCCTTAAAAACCCTAAAAAATATACCAATCTGGGAGGTAAAATACCAAAAGGCGCTTTGCTTGTTGGTTCGCCAGGTACGGGTAAAACTTTATTGGCGAAAGCAGTAGCTGGTGAAGCTCAGGTTCCGTTTTTCTCTTTATCAGGATCTGATTTTGTGGAAATGTTTGTTGGGGTAGGTGCTTCACGTGTTCGAGATTTGTTTAAGCAAGCCAAAGACAAAGCGCCATGTATCATCTTCATTGATGAGGTTGATGCCATTGGCCGTGCCCGTGGAAAAAACAGTGTAATGGGCGGAAATGACGAACGTGAAAATACACTGAACCAGTTATTGGTAGAGATGGATGGTTTCGGAACAGACTCTGGTATCATCATTCTTGCTGCCACAAACCGTCCGGATGTATTGGACTCTGCTTTATTGCGTCCAGGTCGTTTCGATAGACAAATTTCAATTGATAAACCAGATTTAGTTGGCCGTGAGCATATTTTTAATGTTCACTTAAAACCAATTAAAACGGCTGAAGAAGTAGATGCCAAAAAATTATCAGCACAAACGCCAGGTTTTGCCGGTGCTGAAATTGCGAATGTTTGTAATGAAGCTGCATTAATTGCCGCCCGTAGAAACAAAGAGCAGGTGGATATGCAAGATTTTCAAGATGCAATTGACCGCGTAATTGGTGGTTTAGAAAAGAAAAATAAAATTATCTCTCCTGAAGAGAAACGAATTGTGGCCTACCATGAGGCGGGTCATGCTATTGCAGGCTGGTTCTTAGAACATGCAGATCCATTAGTTAAAGTATCAATTGTTCCTCGTGGTGTTGCGGCATTAGGTTATGCGCAATATTTACCAAAAGAGCAGTTTTTATATACAACTGAGCAATTAATTGACGGTATGTGTATGACAATGGGTGGCCGTGTTGCTGAAGACATTACTTTTGGTAAAATCTCTACGGGTGCACAAAATGACTTAGAGCGCATTACTAAGTTATCATATGCAATGGTTAGCATTTATGGTATGAATGAAGCCGTTGGAAATGTTTCCTTCCATGATCCTCAAAACGAATACAATTTCAACAAACCATATTCTGATAAAACATCAGAATTAATTGATGTTGAAGTGCGTAAGCTCATTGGTGATGTCTATATCAAAACTAAACAGTTATTACTTGATAAACAGGATGGCTTAGAAAAATTGGCTCAAAAATTATTAGAGAAAGAAATCTTATTCCAGGCTGATTTAGAAGAGATTTTAGGCAAACGTCCTTTCGATACGCGTACCACTTATGATGAATTTGTAAACGGGACAGGCGATCAAACACCGGCTGCTGAAGGTTTAGTTCATGATGGTGTGAGTGATACTGATATCAATAAAGAAGTTACCGGAATTAATCCTGCTTCTGATAAAGCATAAAATATGCTAATTGCATATAAAAACAATTATACATAAGTTTGAAACCTTGAACCTAAAAAATTCAAGGTTTCATTTTTTTATACAATGAAGGATAACACGACCGCGAAAGAACAAATACTGAAAAAGATAAGAAAGGCACTTTTAGAAAAACGTGAAAATCCTTATCCGAATCTTGAGGAAAGCCCTTTATATAAAAAAAATACAGAGGAGCTGGAAGTGTTGTTTGCGGAACAGTTAACAGCAATATCAGGCAACTTTATTTTCTGTGAAGATGGGATCGATTTTTTCGAAAACATGCTTCAACTTGCAGATCGGTTTAAATGGCGGAAAATTTATTGCTGGGAACCAGAACTTCAGGCGTTTTTATCTAAATATGAATTTCCCTTTTACCAAACCGATAAAGATTTTGAGCAGGCCGAAGTAGGCATAACGCTATGCGAAGCCCTGATTGCGAGAAATGGGAGTGTGATGGTAAGTAATCAAAGTGCTGCTGGGAGACGCTTAAGTATTTTCCCTCACCATCACATCGTAATTGCCAGAACAAGCCAGTTAGTTTTAGATTTAAAAGATGGGTTCCAATTACTTAAAAATAAATATGGCAATCAAATCCCATCAATGATTAGTAACATCACCGGCCCAAGCCGAACCGCTGATATTGAAAAGACTTTGGTATTAGGCGCACATGGCCCAAAAGAGCTTTTTGTTTTTTTAATAGATGATTTTAGTTAATACCATGACTCTGGTAAGCTTTGCCGCTAGCTTTAGCAGTATATTTTAAGAACCCAACCGCAATGCCGAATCTAACCCACGCATATTTATCTTTAAAATAAATATTGTAAGGGTCTTCACCATAGTATCCAAAAGCAAGCATAAATGCAGTTTGTCGCATAAAAAACGGCGAATAATACCCTGTGGCTTCAACATTTAGCCTGCGTTTTACTGCAATAAAATTATAGTTATCGTATTTATTAATCGCGAACGAACCTTCCAAGTTCCAGCGAAATCTTTCTTTGTTTAACCAGCCCAATTTATCATCACTTTGATCAGGAGTTTTATTCTCGTCAGACTTTACATCCTTAGATAAAAGATCATAAAAGTAGGAATACGTTCTAAAGGAAAAATTATAACCGACTCGCGTAAAGCCATAGTCACCCTTTAAAACATCTTCGGAACTAAATAGACCATTTGATTTAAATTCGATTTGATGATTGACAGATCGCCGTACAATATGGCTATCCATTTTTACTTTACCCCAATTGTATCTTCCATAGATGTAGTTCGTAGAAAAATCCCAGTTTTTGTAATTTAATGTTCCAACAACACGCTTATCTAGTGTATCTTGGCCATTAGAATGGTGCATAAATCCGACTGTAACATATTTATAATTGCTCTCATCAGCATTTAAACGATAATATACAGCACCACCAATTCTGTAATCAGGAGTATAAACCGGCTTAGATTTCATATCCAACATTCGAACTGTAAAGTCAGGTATTAATGCTACCGCAAACCTACTTCCTTTTGTTCCTAAAACCATAAAGGAAGTACTTAACCGTGCTGTAAAAACATATTTATTTTTTGCCCCACGTTCTCCTACATAAGGGAAAGAGAAATAAGAAAGTGGGTGGTTATTTCTATATAAATCAATATATTTTAAGTTTAGATACCTACCATCAGCTTTATTTACCGAATCTTGATCTTGAGCTTTTACACTAATCTCAAAAGCAAACAATAACATACAAAATATAATTTTTTTCATCTAGAGAATGATTTTAAAGATGAGTGAGAGGGGTAAAAGATTTTATTTGGAAGATAATTTTAGTTGTAAATTTTTCGAAATATTTTCTATCTAATCTCCAATAAGATATGGCGGTTCTTTATATGCTATCGCCATAGGTATGGGTATTAGAGATAATTTAATGAGAGCGTCATCGGTATGGGATGTATGTGCGGAATCTTCTTAAAGCAGGTTTACGGGCTCATTAAACAGCAGCTATCGGTTTGCTTTTGGTATTCTTTTAACTACCATATTTCTACTGCTATCAAGGCAATATACATCTTCATCATAATTGGAATATTTCCTTGAAAGATAAGGAATTAGATCAGGTTCTTCTGGAATTTTTCTGCCACCAACATAAATAGATATGCTTATATATAGACCATCATCTTTATCAAATTTTATACTTTTCTTGGTTTTTAAATTATAGATTTCAACATTCTCATAACCTCGATAATTATTTCCATAAGAGTACCATTCTTTAAATGTTGGACTTTTGCACACTACAAAATAGTCATCAGCCAAATGAAAAATGGTACTAATGGTATTATCGTTGAAATGTCTTTTCCCTTTTAGATCAATGATGTCGGCTACATTCTGTTCATTACCACGAGATAGTTTATTCGTCTCCCTCAAAAGAACGATACCAATGTTCTTTGGAAAATTTTCTTTGTTCTCACGCCATACAGCGTACGTTTCTACCCAGTCATTGCTTTTTAATACAGTGTCTTTATTTTCATTTAAAAAATAATTTGTCTGATTATTATGGTTAAACATACCCATTCCCCAACCTGCATATAGCTGTACATCTTTACCTATTTTAACTGGTGCTTTCTTTACAGGTGCCTCTGGCTTTTTGCTTTCTTTTACTGGTGTTTTCCCCATAGTAACGTAAACCTCTGTTACTTTATTTTTGGCAGCAATTTCAGCCTGTTTCTTTTTAAAGTTAGCCTCGTTTTCTGCCTTGAGTTTTGCATTTCTGATTTTGGCAGCTTCATCTGCTGCTTTATCATCAGCTATTTTCTTTTTCCGGGCATCTTCATTTTCCTTTGCACAGGCCGGACACATTAGTTTCCCCTCTGCGTTATTCCAGCCTTTAGGGGCAAACCGGCAATTGTAACGGGCATATTCACTTTTCGCAACATGCGATTGTGCATTTGCTAGCTGTATTAGAAACAGGAGCAAAATAGTACTTAAGAAATTTTTCATTGTAAGTTCGTTTAATTCAACGTAAAAATAAACGAACGTCAAAGTGATTTATATACCCTTTACTAGGTATATTTAGTATCTGCTTTATATACTATATTTATACAATATTGATTGCATCCTTTCGCTAATTCTCTCATCAATGAATAAAGTTTTCTTTTTGTTTATACTTTTCCTAAACCCATTCCTGCTGTGCTTAGCCCAGCAGGGCAACCCAATTCTGATTGATACTGCCAAAAAATTTAATATCAGCAAACATGGATATTTCTATGAGGACAAAAATTTAAATCTGGGTATCGATTCTATTATAAAATATAAGCAGGCCAATAAACTCACACCACTAAAACCTGGCAAAGTTTTTAGTAAAGGTTACACCCAATCTTATTATTGGGTTGTTTTCGATATAGAAAACACCCTAAATCAATCGGTTCATCTGATGTTTAAGGAACAGAGCTCGAGCATTAATCGGCTAGAGCTTTTTAAAGTTGATCGGGACGGAAAAATACATTCTCTGGGCTTAACCGGCGATCACTTTCCCTTTAAACACCGGCCTTACCTGAACAGGAGTTTTATCTATCCCGTATTGCTTGCCCCAAACGAAAAAGCAACCTATTACCTTTGGGCAGATAAACGCGGACAGAATATGTATATGCCAATGGCTATAGGACGCGATATTGATATTATCCAGGCCGAAATTCCACAGCACACCTTATTTGGTTTTTATACCGGTATTTTTGTTTTTGCTGTGATATTTAACCTGCTGCTTTACGCCTCGGTTAAGGACAGGATCCACCTTTATTACGCCATTTATATCTTCTGTACTTTAATTTTCATTCTTGAAGAGGAAGGGCTCGCTTTCCAATGGTTTTACCCAAATCTGCCCGGTTTACAGGATTATATGCGACTCATTATGGCCTCGTTAAGTTGTGGTTTACTGATCCAGGTGATGCAGTTGTTCGTAAACCAAAACAGTGAAAACAGCCGCATGTACCACTTTACCACCTATTATAAGCGCTTTTGCTGGACAATGTCTATTATTCCAGTTTTCATGCTTTTCAAATCCTTTATTATACTAGAAAAAACGGTTTTTTATATCAACAACTTTTTAGCACTACTTACGGTTATTGTTATTATTGTATGTGTGGTAGAACGCATTAGGGCCGGTTATAAATTAGGCTGGTACTATTTTATTGCTACCATAATTCTGTTATTCGGTGTGTTTAATTATGTTTTTAATACCCTTGGCCTTACCAATTTTAACCTGTTAAAGCCAAATGGACTAGTGGTGGGTTTAACGTCCGAAATTATATTCCTGTCATTTGCCTTAACCCAACGTTATAACTTCCTTAAAAAGGAAAAAGAAATCCTGCTCGAAGAGAAAAGCAAACACCAGATTGATCTCGCAGATGGTATTTTTAACGCTCAGGAAGATGAAAGAACGCGATTGGCCCGCGATCTACATGATGATTTGGGAGGTACGCTTTCGATTATCAAATTAAACATCACGGCATTTCAGCAAAAAGTTTTAAAGCTGACCGAAAACGAACGTGTGTTTTACGATCAGACAATTGGGATGATTGAAAAGGCCTGTGCTGATTTAAGGGAGATTTCTCATAATCTAATGCCCAAAAACTTCGAACAACTGGGTCTGATCGAAACCCTAAAAGAACATTTCAGCAGTTTAAACCATTCGGGAAAAATTGCTTTCGAATTTGTTTTTCAGGTAGAACACCCTATCGATAGCATTACCGAGATTACAATTTACCGTATCGTTAACGAGTTGGTAAATAACATCAACAGGCATTCTTTGGCTACAAAAGCGACTATACAGATCTTATATTTTGATGAAAGGATCAATATTATGGCCGAAGATAATGGCATTGGTTTTAATGCTGAGGAGGATAAAAAAGGTTTGGGCATCCAGAATATCCTTTCACGGGTAAATTACCTTAATGGAAAAATCCAGATCGACAGCAATCAGAACGGCACTACAATAGTTATTGATATCCCACTTAAATAATAGGAACGATGGAACAAAGACCAATAACTTTAATAATTGCAGATGATCACAAATTATTTGCTGAGGGATTATCAGCTATTTTGGCCGAACAACCTAATTTTAAGGTCATTGCAATTGCATCGAACGGGATGGAGGTGCTGCACTTATTAAATAAGCAGTTGCCCGACATTTTGATTCTGGATTTGAATATGCCTGTTATGGATGGCGAAATTACTGCAGAAAAAATTAGGCAATTATTCCCCCAGGTAAAGATTATGGTTTTATCAATGTATTATACCGAAAGACTGGCTAGCAAACTGACGGAAATTGGCGTAAAGGCTTTTGTTCAAAAAGATACCGACGCAAAAAAGCTTTACTCTATTTTATACGATTTACAAAACGGAGGAAAATATTTTCAAAAAATAAAACCGACATCCAAATCATCCATATTTACTGAGAGTGATCTTTTTCAAAAAAACCACAATCTAACTACCAGGGAAATGGAAATACTTAGGTTGATTAGTGAAGACTATACCTCACAGCAAATTGCGCAAAAATTATTTATTGCATTAACCACTGTTGATACCCATCGTAAAAATATGGCACAAAAATTAAATCTCACTGGAAAAGCAGGATTAATAAAGTTTGCGATTGAAAACAAACTACGCTAAAAGGAATTATATTTCCGTTTATCGAATATAATTGATAATTTTATACTACATACCGTTTTAGTATGCGGTATTATAATTATGAGCAAAGTAATAAATACGGTAATTACCGGCACAGGAAGTTACATCCCTGAAAATATAATTTCTGGTAACGAATTTTTAAACTCAACTTTTTTTGAGAATGGAACGCGTTTAGAAAAAGAGAACTCGGAGATTATCCACAGATTCTCTGAAATTACAGAAATCGTTGAAAGAAGATATGCTTGTCCGGAGCAATTGAGTAATCACATTGGTGCTTTAGCTGCTCAAAAAGCAATAGATAATGCAGGCATTGATAAAGAGACATTAGATTACATCATCTTTTGCCATAATTTTGGCGATATCCCTTTAGGAAGTAACCGCATAGACATTCTGCCTTCGCTGGCTGCAAAAGTTAAACAACAACTGGGAATCGCAAATCCTGATTGCGTAGCTTATGATACCATTTTTGGTTGTCCGGGATGGGTTCAGGGATCAATTCAGGCTGACTATTATATTAAAAGTGGTGATGCCAAACGGGTAATGGTTATTGGAGCAGAAACCTTAAGCAGAATTATTGATCCGCATGATCGTGATAGCATGATTTTTTCTGATGGTGCAGGTGCTGTTATTTATGAAGCTAAGGAAGAAGAAGATCAAAAAAAGGGAATTCTGGCCCACAAAACCGAAACACATGCAGTAAATTACAGCAACCTTTTGGTGATGGGCAAAGGATCACACCCTGAAGAAACCAGCGGTAATTTTTATCTCAAAATGAATGGCAGAAAACTTTACGAGTTTGCTGTGGTTCAGGTTCCGCAAGTAATTAAAAAAGCCATAGATAAAGCTGGTTTAAGCGTGGAAGATGTTAACATCGTATTCGTTCATCAGGCCAACGGTAAAATGGACACTGCAATTATGAAGCGTTTATTCAAACTTTATGGCAAAGACACCGTTCCTGATAATTTAGTCCCGATGACGATTTCCTGGCTTGGAAACAGTTCGGTAGCTACTGTTCCAACGCTGCTAGACTTAGTGCTAAAAGAACAAGTGAAAGGCTACAAAGTAAAAACTGGTGATGTTGCTGTATTTGCATCTGTAGGTGCAGGGATGCATATTAACGCATTTGTTTATCGTTTTTAATTAAGTCTTTTTAATCCAGCTTTTGCCTGGCTTTCAATACTGCTTTCATACTCATGATTTTTCATTGATATGGCGGTATTGAAGGCCTCTTTTGCTTTGGCTATATTTTTACGCTTTTCATAAACTTTACCCATTTGCAAGGCTGCATTTGCTGCAAAATAATATTTCAAGGTTTTACCTTGATTGATTGTAGCCTGATAAGCTGCCAAAGCCTGATCATCTTTTCCCTGATCATCATATATTCGGCCTAAACGATAGTTAAATTCAGTTTTATCCCGGTCACTGGCAAAATCACTTATATTTTTATCAGAAAGATACTGTAATGCCTTGGATAAGTACCCACCATCATATAGCAACCTCGCTTTCAACAAATCAATTGCTGGTGTAGCGGCGCTGGCTTCATTTTTAGCCTGCTTATCTTTTTCGTTATAAGTATAGCCATTATTAATTACTTTTGACATGTAGCTTGTATAGCCATTTTTATCGCCTTTAAGCAACGCAATCCACCCCAACCGAAGGTTTGTATCCTTAATATAATTTACGCCTTTATTGGTTTGTAGAAAACGGTTAAAATAGGCAGTTGCATTTAAATCCAATTTGTTTAAATGAGCAATTCCCTCCAGATATTCCAAATAAGGGAAAGGTTGATACAAATTACCTTCCGGCTTTTTTGAAAGGATAGTGATGGCCTCATCGTTATGGGCATTTTTAATGCAGACATAACTTTGTAAGTAACTTTTAAGTAAGCTGGTGTCTGCAATTCTTTCGGTGTACTTCATGGTTTTTGAATAGGCCGATGAACTGTGGGCTACATCAGTAAGTACGTAGGCATAATAGAAAATCACTTCTTCATAGAAGGGTTCGTAGGATGATTTTGGCAGGTTTTGCGCTAATTTTTCAAACATATCTAAACCACCTTGCATATTACCTTTAATGCCAAAGGTTGACAATGCAGTTTTTAAAGCGCCATCAGGCATATTTCCTAATACTACATTGATAAGGCCCAAGCCCTTTAAATTAAGATGGAAATTAGGGAATTTCTTTGCATTATCCTGTAACATACTATTCGCCCTTTTAATGCACATCGCCGCATTAAAATATTCTCCAAATCTGCCATAAATCAGCGCCCATTGTAAATTGATTTCGGCCTGAGCATAAAGGTAGTAAGGTGAAGCTTTATCATCATCACTAATTTGATCCAACCTGGCCGACTTGTTGCCTTTTAACCGATCAAAATCCGCTTTGCTTTCAGAAGTGATAATGGTGAAATAATCTACATAGTTTTCTAATAGCGGAATAATCGAATTTTTTGGATGTTGCTTTTTTTCTGTGGAGATATAAGCTTTAGCATTTCCTAATTTCAGTTCAAAAATGCTTCTATATGCATTTAAACAGTTAGCGTTAAAGTCAAAGTTTGCAAATAGAGATAGCGGAAAAGAAAGTAATAGGGAGAACGTGATTAAGCGTAAAAATTTTATCATTAGAAGGGTATTCGTTTATACTGCCGAACGGTACAGAATTCACATTTTAAAATATCTACAATAAACGCAAAAAACTTATTCTTGTTTTGTGTATAAACAAAAAACGTCCCGATAAATATCGAGACGTTTTTTAAATAATTTCCTAAGCGATTATGCTTCTGCTACTTCGTGAGTTAAAGCCTCATCAACCAAAATACGACCGCAGTGTTCGCAAACGATAATTTTTTTACGTTGACGAATATCTAACTGACGTTGAGGTGGAATTTGGTTAAAGCAACCAGAGCAAGAATCACGATCAATGGTTACCACAGCTAAACCGTTAACCGCATTTTTGCGCAAACGCTTGTAAGCTACCAATAAACGTTCTTCAATTTGAGGCTCTGCTTTATCAGCTTTCTTTTGTAAATCCTGCTCTTCTTTTTCAGTTTCAGCAGTAATTACATCTAGTTCGCCTTTTTTAACATCTAAATCCTTCTTTCTGCCATCTAATTCAGCTTTAGCAGCTTCATAAATTTCAGTTTTTGAAGTGATTTCGAAACCATGCTCTTTAATTTTTTTCTCAGAAACCTGGATATCTAAACCTTGAATCTCGATTTCTTTAGTTAAAGCATCGTATTCACGGTTATTTTTAACTTCTTTTAATTGAGAATCGTATCTTTTGATAGCTGCCTGAGCATCTTTGATCGTATTTTTACGGGTTACGATTGAATCCTCAAGATCATCAAGTTCGCCTTTTATTTTTGAAATTCTAGTTTCTAATCCTAAAACATCATCTTCTAAATCGGCAACTTCCATTGGTAATTCACCACGTACCTGGCGAATTTTATCAATTTTAGTGTGGATATTTTGTAATTCGTATAAAGCTTTTAGCTTTTGTTCTACGGTTTGTTCCATTAAAACAAGTAATTTATGGGGTTTGTATTTTGCTCCGTTAAACGGATTGCAAAGTTAGTAAATTTTTTCTGAATAATTTCAAGCAATAAATTTGATGTAAATTGTTCAGTTTCAAAGTGTCCGATGTCTGCAATGATGATTTTTTCCTCTGCATCGAAAAACTCATGATATTTAAAATCAGCAGTGATAAATGCATCTGCTCCTGCTGCAATTGCATCCTTTAAAAGAAAACTCCCTGATCCGCCACAAACGGCAACTTTTTTTATTCTTTTAGCGATAACATCTGTGTGCCTAACCACTTTAGCCTGCATCCTATCTTTTACCAAATGAAGAAAATCATAGCCGTCCATGTCATATTCTAACCAGCCTACCATACCAGAGCCTACAAGCTGGTGCTTATTTTCCAATTTATAAATGTCATAAGCTACTTCTTCGTAAGGATGATTTTCGAAAAGTGCTACCAAAATTTTTCTTTCTGCCTGGGTGGGGTAAACCACCTCAATACGCACTTCTGGTTCTCTGTGACGAACGCCCCTTTCTCCAACAAAAGGATCAGCATCTTCATTACCCTTAAATGTTCCAAAACCATCAGTATTGAAACTACATTCGCTATAGTTGCCAATATTGCCAGCGCCAGCATAAAATAAAGCAGAGCGTAATTGTTCTGACTGGGCTTGCGGACAATAAGTAACCAATTTTTTAAGTAAACCTGGTTTTGGTGAAAGTACTTTGGTTCCGGTTAAACCCAATCGTTCGCATATCCGGGCATTTACACCAGTGTGGATGGCATCTAAATTGGTATGAATGGCATACAAGGCAATATTATTTTTGATGGCCTTTAACACTACACGCTCCACGTAGTTTTTTCCGTTGAGCTTTTTTAGTCCTTTAAAAACGATGGGATGATGAGTGATTATTAGATTGCAACCTGTTGAAATGGCTTCATCCACAACCGATTCGATACAATCTAAAGCGACAAGCGCCGCACGAATTTCCATTTTAGGATCGCCAACGATCAAACCAGAGTTGTCGTAATCTTCCTGATAATTTAGTGGGGCAATGCTTTCCAGATAATTCGTTAGTTCTGATAATCTCATGGCATAAAGATATATAATTTGATGTTTTTGTTAGAGTGGATTTTTAAGCTATCTTTTCGTTAATGGCAGATTAACCGTCATTTCGAACGAATCCAAGAAATTCTTTGAATTGAATTGCAAGGTTTATAGATCTCGTTGCTTTACTATGCTTCAATCTAGATGAAAATCTATTGCATAAAGGTTACCAGTCAGGTGGGCAATGGGCTACCCAAACCAAGCATGGCAGGTGTTGCAATCTAAACCCGACAGAAACAAAAAGCCCGCAAACCCAATTTTTCATTGGGTGCGGACTTGAAGTGTATGGCGGGACCAACCTTAAAAAAGGCTTTTGTTTTTGCTTTCCAGATAATCAAAAATGTTTTATTGAAATCCGCCGCCCATTCTTACCATTTGCAAGCTCTCGAAAACCATTTTCTGGTTATATTCAAAAGCCAGGTTTTTGTGGTTAATTACATCTACGATGGTACCAATCATACATAAACCACCGGTAAAGAAATATAAAATACCCATTCCAATTTGTCCGATTACAAAGCGGTGGATTCCGGCGAAACCTAAAAATCCGATTAAGGCTAACAATAAAATTTCTGATGGTTGCTTTCTGCGGCTACCGTAAATCATTAAGAAATTACGCAACTGTTGTTCGTTTAAACCTGTTGTAGCTTGTTGTAAATATGCATATTCTTCTGGCGTTATACCTGGTAACGACATTAAAGGCGATTGAAATATATCCATGGTTTCTATGTGTTTTTAGTTTGAATTTTAAATGTATTCTTATGTTTTATCAACGTATAAATTCTATAAATTATAATTAAAAGTGCCGGCAAACCAAACCAATGTTGAGAAAAGCTTTCGGTAAACTCGCCATGAAAAATATGACTGATCGACCTGCCCAACCCGCATCCCGGACACCAACCCTCGTAACCTAAATTGGCCAGCGGGCAAAGTGTAAAGTGATGCTCATGACTGTTTGCTGTTGCCAGTAACACTAAAGCTGTCACCCAGAACACGAGTTCTATTGGAAAGTTTTTTAAGTGTTTCATGCTTTCAATTTATATATTTTAGAGGATTTGAGCCCAGCTTTGTTACAAGGATAGATGTTTATTCGACGAACCATAAATTTAAACCGACGAATGAGGATTGGAACACGAGAAACTACGCACAAACTTAAAAAACCTTTAACAAAGTTTGCGGTTAAATATAAAAGATAAGCTTATTTTTGTGCCTTGAACATTCGCGATTTAATAAACAGATACAAAACCGACGATAGGGTAACCGAATTTACCAAGGCGTTGAACAGTACCAAGAACCCGAAGATACAATTAAAGGGATTGGTGGGTTCTGCCGATGCTATTGTTGCTCTTTCCTCTTATTTTCTACTGCACAAACCTTTGCTTTTTGTACTTCCTGACCGGGAAGAGGCAGCTTATTTTCAGTCTGACCTGGAAAGTGTTCTGGATAAGCAGGTTTTACTTTTCCCATCTTCTTACCGGAAGTCCTTTGATTTTACCCAGGTTGATACCGCTAACGTTTTGGCTCGTGCCGAGGTTTTAAATGAACTGAATCATGATTCGGAATATGGCAAAATTGTAGTTTCTTACCCGGAAGCCATTGCTGAAAAAGTGATCGATCGTTCTGCTTTAGAAAAAAACACCTTGGAGATTTCTTTAGGCGCTAAGCTGGGCATAGATTTTATCAATGAGTTTTTAATTGATTACGATTTTGACAGACGAGATTTTGTTTACGAACCCGGACAGTTTTCAATTCGTGGTGGTATTGTAGATATTTTTTCTTTTTCTTCTGATTTACCTTACCGCATTGAGTTTTTTGGAGATGAAGTAGAGAGTATTCGAAGTTTTGAAATCGAAAGTCAGCTTTCAGTGACCGATGTGAAATCGCTAACCATTGTGCCAAATGTACAGGCAAAGTTTTTAACGGAAAGCAACATCAGCATTCTTGATTATATTGATCAGGATACACAACTCTGGTTCAAAGATGTAGAGTTTACTTTAGATATTGTAAAGGCTGGCTACAAAAAGGCAGTTGAACTGTGGAAAGCATTATCGCTGGATGATAAAAACAAAAATCCAGAGTGGATCGACCCCAAATTTGCTTTTAGTGATGAGAAATTATTAGGCGATCATTTGCATGATTTCCCTTTGGTGGAATTTGGCAAGCAGTTTTTCTACAAAACAGATCATCGCTTTGAGTTCGAAACTAAACCGCAGCCATCGTTCAATAAGGATTTCAACCTTTTAATCCACAATTTAAAAGAGAACGAAAAGGAGGGGATTGTAAATTTCATTTTTACGGATTCGCCAAAACAAATTGAGCGTCTATATGCCATTTTAGAGGATATCGATAAAACTGCAAAGTTTACCCCGATCAATAGCATGTTGCGTGAGGGTTTTGTTGATCCAAAAATTCAAACTGCTTTCTACACTGACCATCAAATTTTCGATCGTTACTATAAATACAAGCTTAAAAAGGGTTATCAGAAAAGTCAGGCCATTACCCTTAAAGATCTTCGTGAGCTAAAATCGGGTGATTATGTAACCCATATTGATCACGGTATTGGAAAATATGCCGGATTGGAAAAAGTTGAAGTGAATGGCAAAACCCAGGAAATGATTCGATTGATTTATGCCGACAATGATTTGCTTTATGTGAACATTAACTCCTTAAATCGCATTGCGAAATATAGTGGTAAGGAAAGTGGCGTACCTAAAATGAATAAATTAGGTACCGACGCCTGGGATAAACTCAAGAAAACAACAAAAAAAAAAGTTAAAGACATTGCCCGGGATTTGATAAAGCTTTATGCGATACGTAAAACCCAGGCTGGTACTGCCTTTTCTCCTGACGGATATTTACAAGCTGAATTGGAGGCTTCTTTTATTTATGAGGATACTCCGGATCAGTTAAAAGCCACTCAGGATGTAAAAAAAGATATGGAATCGCCACATCCGATGGATCGATTGGTTTGTGGTGATGTGGGGTTCGGGAAGACAGAAATTGCCGTACGTGCAGCTTTTAAAGCTGTTGCAGAAGGCAAACAAGCCGCTGTTTTAGTTCCCACCACTATCCTGGCTTTACAACATTTCAAAACATTCTCTTCAAGGTTAAAAGATTTTCCGGTTACGGTAGATTATATCAACCGCTTTAAAACCAATAAACAGATTAAAGATACTTTGGCCGAGGCCGCAGCTGGCAAGATTGATATTTTGATCGGCACCCACCGTTTGCTGAGCAAGGATGTGAAGTTCAAAGATCTGGGTATTATGATTATTGATGAAGAGCAAAAATTCGGTGTAACTGCCAAAGAACGATTAAAAGCTGTTCGTGTAAATGTAGATACCTTAACGCTTACCGCAACGCCAATTCCGAGAACATTACACTTTTCATTGATGGGCGCCCGAGATTTATCTATCATCAGTACGCCACCACCGAATCGTCAGCCGGTTAGCACCGAGCTACATGTTTTCAATGATAAACTGATTCAGGAAGCGGTTCAATTTGAACTGGATCGTGGCGGACAGGTTTTCTTCATCCATAACCGGGTGAATGATTTAATGCAACTGGGCGGAATGATTCAAAAATTAGTGCCAAAAGCCAGGATTGGTATTGCTCACGGTCAGTTAGATGGCGACGCCCTGGAAGATGTGATGCTTGATTTTATCAACGGCGAAAAAGATGTTTTAGTTGCAACCACTATTATCGAAGCTGGTTTGGATATTCCGAATGCGAATACGATTATTATCAATCATGCGCATATGTTCGGCTTGAGCGATTTGCACCAAATGCGTGGTCGGGTAGGGCGGAGCAATAAAAAAGCTTTCTGTTATTTGTTATCACCGCCGCTTTCAACTTTAACTTCTGAGGCCAGAAAACGTTTGAGCGCCATTGAAGAGTTTTCTGATTTGGGTAGCGGTTTCAACGTAGCGATGCGGGATTTAGATATCCGCGGCAGCGGAAACTTATTGGGTGCAGAGCAAAGTGGTTTCATTGCTGAAATTGGTTTTGAAATGTACCATAAAATTTTAGATGAGGCTATTCAGGAGCTGAAAGAAGCTGAATTTAAAGGTTTGTTTGAAAATGAACCCGCTCGTCCGTTTGTTGGGTTTACACAAGTTGATACCGATTTGGAGCTTTACATACCTGATGCGTACATTACCAATATTACGGAGCGTTATAATTTATATACCGAGCTTTCTAAGCTTGATAATGAAACGGAGTTAGCGGTGTTCGAAAAACATCTAGCCGATCGATTTGGTCCGGTTCCACCTCAGGTAAAAACCATGTTGAGTGTGGTCCGTTTGCAGTGGCTGGGCAAAAAATTAGGCTTCGAGAAAATAAGTTTCAAGAAAAATAGTTTACGCGGTTATTTCTTAAGTGATAAGCAATCGGCTTATTTTGATTCCACTACTTTTACCAAGATTTTAACCTTTGCTCAAAATCATCCACGGATGTGTAATTTAAAGGAGGTTAAAAATACTTTACGTATCGCTTTCGATAATGTAAGCACGGTTGAAGAGGCTATTCAAACTTTAGCGTTAATCGATTAAAATGGATCCAACTTTATTGCTTGATTTAGTGAAAATGCAAATGCCCTATGGAAAATATAAGGGTTATTTGATTTGTAATATCCCGGAAAGTTATTTGCTTTGGTACAAGGATAAAGGTTTCCCCAAGGGTAAACTAGGCGATTTAATGGCCACAATGTTCGAGATCAGAGTTAACGGATTGGAGTATCTGTTAACGCCATTGAAGAATCAGAGCAGGTAATCATTTGAGAAATTTGTCATTACAAGGCAGGAGGCAATCTCAATACATCTGGTATTGTAGAATTGTTTCAAGATTACTTCGTGCCTCGCAATGACGAAATGTTAAAAACAAAAATGACTTATGGAGTGTAAAACCAGCATTCTAATTAATCTGCTGGACACAAACTATATCTCACAACCATTTTCATCGCAAATGGCATCATCATTTTTATTTAACGAAGTTAGTGTTGTTTTCGGCTGCGTTTCTTTCCACTCTTTAAAACTTTGGGTTAATGCCTCAGTAAAAGCTTCTACTGGTTGCGCACCAGAAACGCCATATTTCCTATCCATCACAAAATAAGGGACGCCGCGAATACCTAAATTCTGACTTTCATAAATATCATATCGTACGGCTTCAGCAAATTGATTGCCGTTTAAAACCTGTTCAGCTTCATTTTTATCTAAACCCATTTCACCAGCAATATCCATCAATACTTCTTTTTCACCAATATTTCTGCTATTCACAAAATGCGCTTCAAACAGTTTTTCTTCCGCTAAATCCTGTAAGCCATGCTTTGAAGCTAAATGAATTAACCGGTGGGCATCAAACGTATTGGCAGGAACATTTGTATCAAAATTGATTGTTAGGCCAGCATTTTCAGCCATGTCTACCACTTGCCTGGTCATTTGTTTGGCCTGCTCAATTGGCATTCCTTTGCTTCTAGACAAGTAATCGTATATGGTTTCATGATTGGTGTTGTGGTATTCAGGATTAAGCTGATAACTTTTCCAATCCACAACAATTTCATCCTTAAAAGGTAAGTTTTCGATGGCTTGCTCAAAATGACGCTTACCGATATAGCAAAACGGACACATGACATCCGACCAGATTTCTACTTTCATAACATAAAAGTAGGTACTTTAACCATAAAGCTTGGTAAGCATAAAGTAAAAAGGGCGCTATCTAAATGGATAGCGCCCCAGAGTTAGTTTTTCTAAATTTATTTATATAACTGATTGAAAATCAATTTGAATGTACCATGTGTTTGCGCCCTGAAAGCAATCTCCGGACCGAAAGCCAGTAATTTTCCTTTACCCACCTGAGCTTCAAAAGCGGTTACACCATCTTGCAGATACGCCTGTCCCCATGCCCAGCCGCTGCGTAAAGGTTTTCCAGATGCAAACCACATTAAAGGTTTAATTTTCCCTGCGGATATTGCATCGCCGGTTAACTTAAATACCGGACTGTTGTCAAAATAAACATCTGCCTCTTTTTCCATTCCCCATACGGCTGGTTGCTTCGTGTCAACAGCAACGTTTAATACACTTCCCGGAACATAATATTTCTCCGCCGGAAGCCTTTTTTCTTCGCCATTCACAATCTCAACAACTGCATTGCGAACAGGAAGATTTAAATGGTAAGCTAAACTGGTACTACTTCCAATAGTCACCACATTTCCGCCAGCTTCTAAAAACTTTTTCAACTCAGGGATAGATTTTTCTGCAGTAATTCTGCCTAAACGATTTCTAAATTCCTCGGGGATTTCCTCCGCCTTCGGACCAAAGTTTCTCGAACCAAAACCACCAGCCTGAACAGAAGGAATTGCTCCGCCAACGAAAATGATCACATCGTATTTCGATTTCAAATTTCCAGCGTCAATATCCTGAGGGTAAATCACTGTTGCGTTATAATGGTACTGTTCCATAATGAAACGCATCCAGCCAGAAGCCATTGAACCACCGTAATTATCCCATAAGGCTATTCTGGCAGCAGTAATCTTCATTTTATCTTTCGGTGCTGAAGCAGATTTTAATTTTACATTGGCTTTCTCCAGTATTGATTTTCCAGCAGATGATACATAAAAATCGCCATTCTCATTTGAACGGTAAACTTCTATTTTGTTTTTTAATAAGTCGTTAACCGCTGTGTAAGAATCATTCTGAGCTGCACTTAAAACGAAGCTCGACCCTGCTACTTTATTTTCCGGAACCAGTAATTTTCCGTACGGATTGCGCTCAAACGGTCCATTGAAATCGTTCTGAATCCGGTCGAACTTCACATCCATTAAATAGGCTAGGGTCCATCCTGCAGCATCGTAAGGCGGAATAGGTGTACCACCTTCGTATTTAAAATCATTTGGGTGATCTTGCGGTTCAAACATATCCAAAACATGTGGACGGAAAGCCTGATCGGTTTTAACAACATAACTCCCTGTCGGATAATTTTTGCCTTCAACGGTAAATGGAGCCGTTGCCTTTTGCACGACAATACCAGTTCTAATTAACGCATTTAGAAATTTAATCGCTGAATTAAAATCTGCCTGGTCAGCAGACAAAATATAACCCCTCGGATCTCTGTTTGCAGGCGCATTCATTACAGTATCGAAATATTTTACGCTCATTGCTCTTCTTGATCCAAATTCCGAATCACCGGCATCTGCTGAACCAGAACCGCCTTTTTTAGCCGCAGCATTAATGGCATCTATTTTCTTTGGTGAGAATGACCAGGTGTCTTTTTTACCTCTATCAATCGAATTTTTACCCATTTGATAGATGTTAAAAAGCAACTCATCAGCATGCCGTTGGGCGTAATTTAACACCGCATAATTCAATGAAACAGAATAATCAATAGAGTTTTTAAAATACCATTTTCTCGGGGTAACCGGGTTCGGTGAATCACTATTTGGCAACAATCGCGATGGCACCAGCGGAATTTCTGATGGGGTAGGGCTGCCCACAATTTCAGTTAGTAAACCGATCATATTGTGGAAATAAGTTGTCGTTCTCAAACCACCATTATACCAGGTAGAAAACACCGACCCTCCACGTTGTGTATAACCAGGCTTGCTTTCCACATTGAGTCGGGTATGCATCGCTGCTCCTACAGCATCTAAACTGGTTAAAAGTGTCGCATCAAAAACATAGTTAAAAGGATCGCGATAAGGTGGCCCCGCAACAACTGTTCCTGCTGGACCAGCCTGGTGATGGTTGTACATAATCTGCGGAATCCATTCAACAAAAAGCTGGCGCCCCATATTTTGAGTTTCTTTTAAATTCAGCATGAAAAAATCACGGTTATTATCGTGTCCGGCGTATTTTTCATACAGCCTTGGCCAGCCAGAAAGCACTCGTTTTTTTGGATCTTTTTCCCTCATGTACCAGTTGCTAACCAACTCTTGTCCATCTGGATTGGCATGGGTAAACAAAATGATCACATTATCCAGTATTTTCATGGTTTCCGGATCTGTTTTAGAAGCAAATTCATAAGCTGTTTGAATCAATTGGTGTGCACCAACGGTTTCATTCGCATGCAAGCCTCCATCTATCCAAACCACTGCTTTCCCCTCTTGTGCTAAAGCCTTTGCCTGCTCAGGCGTAATTTCTGCATGAGCCAGTTGCTGAGAAATTTCTTTATACCGGGTTAACTTCTGAATATTTTCAGGAGAGGAAACAACCAGCATATATTGACTTCTTCCCTCTTCAGTTTTTCCTATGTCTACTAACTTAACACGTTTCGAAGTTTCAGCAAGCTTTTTAAAATAAGCTTCCGTTTGGGTGTAAGTTGCCAATTGATAATCATCGCCGATTGCAAAACCAAAATGAGATTTAGGCGATGGCACTTCCTGTGCAATGGCGCTGCTACTTACGATTAGAAAAGCTAAGGATAGCTTTCTAAAGTGTCTTTTAATCATAATTTAGGGTGTTTGTTGGATATTCAAATATAATTAGAAAACGATCTATATTATTGCTGATGTAAATTTGTTACAGTGTTTAAGCCGCCAAATATTAGCAATGTTTAGCGGCTTCGGTTTGATAAATTCAGAATAAAATTTGCCAACCATTGAAATTCCTCCTTGTTATTCGATACATTTGTTTCGATGTAAGTTCTTAACTTTATTTTTCATCAACCGATAAAGGTTTCCGATGTAATATTGGAATTAAAAGGGAATCGTGTGCAAATCACGAGCTGTCGCGCAACTGTAAACGCTGTTCATCGAACAACTGTTTTATCATTCATGCCACTGTACTTTCAGGTATGGGAAGGCGATAAAACGGGGCGTAAGTCAGGAGACCTGCCAAATATCGAATTGACGGTGCTTTCGCGTAAAAAGAAACTGGTCAGGTCTGATAGGTACAATAAAATTAACCGTTTTATTAAATTTCTCTAAGCTTTTTGCTCAGACTGGATTTTCTGTGCCCTGACCTTTCCTTTTAATTTTGACGAGAAAACATTAAAATATTGCTTTGAGGGCTTTTAACGATTTATTCACTTAATCTTTAAAAGAGATGCTAACGCAAAATCTAGGCTATCCGCGAATTGGTAGCCACCGCGAATTAAAGAAAATCTGCGAAAACTATTGGGCAGGTAAAACAGGGTACAAAAATGTACTTCAGGTAGGAAAAAACATCCGCCACGAAAATTGGAAACTTCAACAGCAAGCAGGAGTTGATATTATTCCTTCTAATGATTTTTCATTTTACGATCATGTTTTAGACCATTCATTAACTTTTGGCGCAATTCCGAAGCGATACAATGAGGTTATCCTCAAAAAGGGAAACTCCGAACTCGATTTGTACTTCGCAATGGCCAGAGGTTACCAAAAAGATGGCCTGGATGTAGTAGCCATGGAAATGACAAAATGGTTCGATACCAATTATCACTACATCGTTCCGGAATTCTACAAAGATCAGCCATTTAAGTTATTTTCAACTAAAATAATTGATGAGTTTTATGAGGCCAAGCAACTTGGCATCATCACCAAACCTGTTCTAATCGGCCCAATTTCATATCTTTTATTAGGCAAAGAAAAAGAAGCAGGTTTTGAAAAAATTGATCTGATTAAAAATCTTCTTCCGGTTTACCTGGATATTTTAACAAGATTAGTCTCGCTCGACGTGGAATATGTGCAGTTTGATGAGCCATTTTTGACTTTAGATTTGTCTGAAAAAGAGCAAAAAGCCTACGAATATGCCTATAAAGAAATCAAAAAAGCATTTCCAAAGCTAAAAATTGTTTTGGCAACTTATTTCGAAGGGCTAGATAGCAACTTAGATTTGGTGGCATCACTTCCCGTAAGCGTGCTACATATCGATTTGGTTCGTGCTGAGGGACAACTGGCGGAAGTTTTGCGCAGATTAAATGAAAAAACTATCCTATCGTTGGGTTTAGTTGATGGCCGGAATATTTGGAAAAACGATTACGACCATTCGCTATCACTTATTAACCATGCCCTACAAAAGTTGGGAGAAGATCGCGTTTGGATTGCACCGTCCTGCTCTCTAATTCATTGTCCGGTTGATCTCGAAAATGAAACCGATGATAAACATTTATCTCCAGAAATTAAACAATGGCTAGCCTACGCCAGGCAAAAAGTTGCTGAAGTGGTTACATTAAAAAAGCTGATTACGAACGAAAGCCCTGCATCTACCACGCAAAAACTTGAAGAGAATAAAAAAGCTTTAAGCAACAGAAAAACATCAAAATTAATTCATAACTCCATTGTTAAAGAACGTGTTGCAAGCTTAAAAGATAGCGATGCAGAAAGGTTCAGCCCATTTTCTTTGAGGAAAGTAAAGCAACAATCGCTGAATTTGCCACGCTTTGCGACCACGACCATTGGATCTTTTCCGCAAACCACAGAAGTGAGAAGCTGGCGGGCAAAATTTAAAAATGGCACATACTCACAAGAGGAATATGATACCTTAATTGCCCAAGAAACTGCAAAAGCGGTAAAGTGGCAGGAAGACATTGATCTGGATGTATTGGTTCATGGTGAATTTGAGCGAAATGATATGGTTGAATATTTCGGTGAGCAATTGGATGGCTTTGCTTTCTCCAAAAATGGCTGGGTGCAGAGTTATGGATCACGTTGTGTGAAACCACCAATTATTTATGGAGATGTTTCCCGTCCGCACCCTATGACCGTAAAATGGACTGCCTATGCGCAATCGCTAACTTCAAAATATATGAAAGGCATGTTAACAGGCCCGGTTACCATTTTACAATGGTCTTTTGTGCGTAACGATCAGCCTCGCTCGTTAACCTGTATACAAATCGCTTTAGCCATCCGTGATGAAGTTTCAGATTTAGAAAAAGCAGGAATTAAAATTATTCAAGTCGATGAGCCTGCCATAAGAGAAGGTTTACCCTTGCGCAAAGCAGAATGGCAGCACTATTTAAACTGGGCAGTAAAAGCCTTCAGAATCTCGGCCAGCAGCGTGAAAGATGAAACGCAAATCCACACCCATATGTGTTATTCAGAGTTTAATGATATCATTCAGAACATTGCTGATATGGACGCCGATGTGATTACGATTGAGACTTCGCGTTCGCAAATGGAGCTGCTGGATGCCTTTGCCAATTTCAAATATCCTAATGAAATTGGTCCAGGTGTTTATGATATCCACTCTCCCCGTGTACCTAAAAGGGAAGAAATGGTTCATCTGTTAAAGAAAGCGAAAGCGGTTATTCCGTCAGATCAGCTTTGGGTTAATCCAGACTGTGGACTAAAAACTCGTGGCTGGGACGAAACCAAAAAAGCTTTAATCGAAATGGTTGAAGCGGCGAAAGAAATGCGCAAAACAGAAGAAGTTTTAGTTACTGAGCCTGAGATAAATTAATACTTTTGCCACGGAAGCGCGGAAATGATGGAAAAGAAGATGTAATCATTTTCATTTTGTATTCCTGTTTCCGTGGCAATATTTATAAAACCAATCATGACCCTAGAAGAAAGAATTGAATACTCTAAAACCAGCATTTTTAAAGCTGTGTTTCCAAACACTACCAATCATTATGATACGCTTTTTGGCGGTACCGCTATGCATTTAATGGATGAAGTTGCTTTTATCACTGCCACCCGTTTTAGTCGTCAAATTATGGTAACGGTGAGTAGCGACCGGATCGATTTTAAAAAGCCCATCCCGGCCGGAACCATTGTTGAGCTCATAGGTAAGGTAAACCACGTTGGAAATACGAGCTTAAAAGTAAATGTGGAGATTTATATCGAACAGATGTATGCCGAAGGAAGAGAGTTAGCGGTACACGGTGATTTTACTTTTGTTGCCATTGATGAAAACAAAAAACCGGTTCAGGTGATAAAATAATGTTGTAATGTTTCGTTAAAAAGTTATAAAAATTAATACCGTTTATTCTTTAGTTTTGGTTCATGCAGCGTCAATATTCTGAAGAAGATTTTAAAAATATCGCAAAACAACTCAGTCATCCGGAAGGCGAATATGGAATTAAAACTGGCGAAACCATGAATGCCAGTAATATTGGAATGACCAATGCCGCTATTGAAGTTTTGAATCTCCGCGATGGGGATAACATTCTTGAAATTGGACATGGAAATGGCGGGCATATTGCTGATTTGTTGAGTAAGGCTGAAAATTTGAAATATTCTGGTGCAGATATTTCGGAGACCATTATCGCTGAAGCGAAGAGATTGAATCAAGACTTTTTAACCAATGAAACTGTAAACTTCCATTTAACCAATGGAACAGATTTGCCTTTTGCCGATAATCAGTTTGAAAAGATCTTTACAGTGAATACCATTTACTTTTGGGATCGTCCTCATCACTACATTAGTGAAATTGTTAGGGTATTAAAACCAGGTGGTAAGTTTGTGTTGTGCTTCGCTGATAAAACCTTTATGGAAAATCTACCTTTCACAAAATATGGCTTCACCCTTTATGAGATAGAAGCTGTGATTGATTTATTAAAGAACGCTGGCTTTAGTAACGGTACATTCGAAAAGAAAACGGAACAGATAAAAAGTAATGTCGGATTGATGGTTGAAAGAGATTATTATGTAGTGATTGCCTGTTAATAGGTAATCTACCTATGTTATTAAACCCGATTGCAGCGGCATCTCCAAATTTTTTCTATTTGGGATATAGCGAAAAGCGGGACTAATGGCCGCCACGAGCATCAACCATTAATTTCCAAGAATTAATACAAAATCAAATACAAATAGGCATAAACTACTGGTGCGGCTAATAGCAATCCATCAAAACGATCGAGCAGGCCACCATGTCCGGGAAGTAAACCTCCGCTGTCCTTGGTATCCAAACTGCGTTTTAACATCGATTCTACTAAATCGCCTAAGGTACCGAAGCAAGCAATTAAAACCGCCATTCCTGCCCAAACCCACGCCTGGTTTTCTATAAATAAAAATGATAAACCGAAAGACACTAAAACGGCAGTGAATACGCCACCAAAAAAACCTTCCCAGCTCTTCTTCGGCGAATGACGTTCGAAAAGTTTGCGTTTACCATATTTTACTCCGAAGAGATAGGCGCCTGTATCATTTGCCCAAAGCATTAATAAAAATGCTAATGGAAAGTGGAAGTTATATTCGTGCCAGTTCTTTAAAAATCCCAGTGCATGGAAAAAGCAAAACGGAATGGTTACATACACAAAGCCAACAAATGTGTATGAAATATTGGCAAAGGGAATTTTATTCTTTTTATATAACTCAGTGATAAAAACCGAAAAGATTAAGGGAATACAAAGCAAGAGGTATTTAACATCGTATTGCAAATAATGTAAACCCGCTGCCATGAAAAATATTAACGCTCCCGCTGCCAAACCGATGTTTCTATGCGGACGAATGCCAGAGTTTTTAATTAGTTTATAAAATTCGAATAGCGATAATACGCTTAAAATAAGGTAAAATATGGTAAAGGTGTAGCTCCCCAAAAAGATGGAACCCAACATCACGATGGTAAAAAAGAAAGCGGTTATTGCTCTGGTTTTCATTAAGGCTTGAGGTAAAAGGTGTAGGATTTAAGGTGACGATGTTCCTTACTCAATTTCGTTTTCAACGATGTATTCTATGGCTTTATCGAAATCTGACTTATTCACTAAAACATTTATCTCACCAATATTGTAAGCCGATAGTTGTTTATTAATCGTCACGGCAGGAATTCCCGCTTCCGTTAATCCCTGCTTTAATACCTCAGCAGCGAAGGTGTTGCTTGTGGTATATACTTTAATCCAGTTTTCGCTCACGTTCTGCGTTATCTTTAAAAAATTTAAACAAAGCTATGGTAATTATTGCACTAATTAAATAGCCATACCAGGGAAAACCAATCGGTTCATCTGCTTTATCTAATGGCATGTTATGTTTTTGCATGTAAAATGCCGCACAAACTGCATAAGCATTATTAATAAAGTGTGCAATCATGGCGTACCAAAGGCTTCCGCTATAAAAATACAAATAACCAAAACCAGCGCCCAAAAGCATGCGGGGAATAAAGCCATAAAACTGAACATGAATGGCGCTGAAAATAATGGCCGTTAACCATATTGCTAAATGCGGACTGTTAAATGCTTTGGTTAGCGAACGTTGAACGCCTCCACGAAACATCAGTTCTTCGCCGATAGCAGGCAGAAGAGCAATCATCACCAGGTTGCCCACGAAATCAAGGTTACTCCGAACGGTGATCAGCGCTATAGTAAGCTTCATTGCAGCTTCCTCCTTTTCCTTCATCCATTGTTCAACACCTTTTAAAAAATCCGGAAGAACCATTTTCTGATTTATCAGCACCGTCCACTCCATAAATGGCATGCTTGCAATCATAATGATGACAACCAAAGCAACCAGCAGAAACTGAGGTTTACGAAAACTATAAAATACATTTACTTTCCTGCGTTCTGTCCACGCCAGTGCTAAAGGCGGTAGTATAAAAGTGCCTATTGAACTGAGTATTTGAATAATTTTTAACCCATCAATATATTTTGGATCTCCAGACATGAGCAGGTCGAGATTACTCACCATGCCTAGGCCATAAATCATTAAAACGATTACAACTGCCAATAAACCAAATACAAAAGCTCCCGCTACTGCGTAAAATAAAAGTAAAAGTAATTGTAAGAAAGGATTGATTTCCTCCTTGTTAGGTGTTACAAAATTCATTATTTGTACCTTTGTATGTTTTTATTAATTGTTGAAGATAGAGAATGTCTGTAAAGATAGGAAATATAGATTTAGGCGAGTTCCCATTATTGCTTGCACCAATGGAGGATGTAAGTGATCCGCCTTTCCGTTATGTATGTAAACAAAACGGGGCAGATTTGATGTATACGGAATTTATTTCATCGGAGGGCTTGATTCGTGATGCGGCAAAAAGCTTGCAGAAACTAGATATTTTCGAATATGAAAGGCCAATTGGCATCCAGATTTTTGGTGGCGATATCGAGCACATGCGTGAAGCTTCTGAAATTGCATCAGCTGCAGGGCCAGATTTAGTGGACATTAATTATGGCTGTCCCGTTAAAAATGTAGTTTGTAAGGGTGCCGGTTCCAGCTTACTTCGCGACATCGATAAAATGGTTAAAATGACTGAAGCTGTGGTTAAAGCTTCGCATTTACCTGTTACGGTAAAAACCCGTTTAGGTTGGGATGATGATAGTAAAAACGTTTATGAAGTTGCCGAGCGTTTGCAGGATGTTGGCATTCAGGCGCTTACCATCCACGGCAGAACAAGAGCACAATTATACAAAGGGGAGGCCGACTGGAGTTTGATTCGCGAAATCAAACGCAATCCCCGTATTAAAATTCCAATTTTCGGAAACGGTGATGTTGATAGTCCGGAAAAGGCGGCGAACTGGCGCATGGAATATGAGGTTGATGGCATCATGATTGGCAGGGCCGCCATTGGTTACCCCTGGATTTTTCGTGAAGTAAAACACTTCTTCAAAACCGGCGAACATTTACCTGGACCAACCATTGAAGAACGAATTGACGTTTGCCGTACCCATTTGGATAAGTCATTGGAATGGAAAGGTCCAAAAACCGGAATTTTTGAAATGAGAAGGCATTATGCTAACTATTTTAAGGGTTTGCCTGATTTTAAACCATATCGCATGCGCCTGGTTGCAGAACCAGATATCAATAACATTTACAGTATTTTAGAAGAAGTGGCAGAGAAGTTTGCCAACTATGACGCCACAAAAGTACTGGCGTGATTTTTGAATTGATTTTTTTACATTCGTTACAACCATGGTTACAGCAATTACAGACGGTGTTAAAGTTTCGGTAGAAACTGTTTACCAACCAGAATACTCCAATCCGGTTAATGAACATTTTATGTTTGCTTATCGTGTAGAAATTTCAAATTTATCTGACTATGCTGTTCAGCTGATGCGTCGCCAATGGTTTATTTTCGATTCTAACAGTAGCCGGAGAGAAGTAGAGGGAGAGGGCGTTGTTGGTCTTCAACCTATTATTCAGCCAGGAGAAACACATGTTTACGTTTCAGGATGTAACCTAAAAACAGATATGGGTAGCATGAGAGGAATGTATTTAATGAAACGTTTAATGGATGAATCGGAATTTGATGTAGATATTCCGGAGTTTCAGTTGGTGGCGCCGTATAAATTAAATTAATTCCTTCTTCATTTATAATTTCTTACTGATTGCCTCAGATAAGACACGTAGATCTAAAATGATTTCTATCGTTTAAAATCGATCTTGAAAAAGAATTAATAAAACTTCGAATCCTCATTTTGATACAAGCAGAAAATTAAAGATAGTTCAACAAAAAAGCGGCTAGGAATTTCCTAAACCGCTTTCGTTTTTCATAGATAATATTTTAATTTAATCTCTGCCTCTTCCAAAAAGCATCGAAGCATAATAAAGTAAGTTTGCCAAAGCACCAACAGCAGCAACTACATAAGTCATCGCAGCCCACCATAGGGCGTCTTTTGCTTGAGAATTCTCCTCTTGCGTTTGCATCACACCTGGATTGTTCTTTAACCAAGCCAGTGCTCTATTACTCGCATCAAACTCAACTGGTAAGGTGATGATGCTAAATATGGTAACCAAAGCTAATCCCACAACACCAATAGCCAAAACAATTGGCGTTACAGAGAAAACCAATAACATTACCCCTAACAGCAATACCCACTGCAACAGGTTTGATGATATGCTTACTACAGGTACCATTGTACTACGTAGGTTGAGCCACGAATAAGATTTCGCATGTTGTACGGCATGCCCACACTCATGTGCGGCAACTGCGGCAGCGGCTACACTGCGACTGTAATAAACGTCGGTACTTAAATTTACGGTTCTATCTGATGGATTGTAATGATCGGTTAATTGTCCTTCGGTGCTCATCACTTTCACATCGTATATTCCGTTATCATGTAGCATTCTTTCTGCTACCTCTTTGCCCGATAAACCTGAGCTGAGTTGCATTTCTGCATATCTAGAAAACTTGTTTCTAAAACGCCACTGCACAAACATGCTCAGCAATAATACCGGGATGATTATGACTAAATAAACTCCCATTTCTTTTCTGTATGTTTTTCAATTTGACTTATATCAAAAAGCGTTCCCATAATATTTGGTGTTCATTTTATCTTACATTTATACCATGGATAATAATATTTCTTATTGGGAGAAAAGCAGTTTTTTCAATTATGATGTTATTGTGGTTGGCAGCGGCATTGTTGGTCTAAGTGCTGCTATTCACCTAAGAAAGTCTTTTCCAAATTTGAATGTTGCCATTTTGGAAAGTGGATTTTTACCTTCAGGCGCCAGCACTAAAAATGCAGGTTTTGCATGCTTCGGCAGCGTTTCTGAACTGATCGAACAGGAAAGAAACACCAATCCAGATGGCCTATATCGCATCATTGAAAGGCGCTGGAGAGGCCTACTCAAACTCAGGAAATTGCTAGGCGATAAGACTATAGATTATCAGCCTTTAGGAGGATATGAATTATTTAAGGATGAGGATGTTGATCTGCTTAATCGATGTGTATCGAAAATTGAACATTTCAATTATCTGATTAAAAATATTGTAGGGGAAGATGCCTTTTCTTTAAGTGATGATAAAATTAATTTGTTTGGTTTTGGAAGGATTAACCACATGATCTTCAACCAATACGAAGCACAGATTGATACCGGAAAGATGATGTTTGCCTTAATTCGATATGCGCAATCGATAGGGACTACTGTTCTAAACAACTGCTCCGTAAATCATATTGACCGGTCAAACCAAATTACTGTATCCACCAATCAAGGTCAGTTCACTTGCAAAAAGTTAATTTTAGCAACAAATGCTTACATCAAAAAATTAATTCCATCGATTACTATCGAACCAGGAAGAGGGCAGGTTATCATCACAAAACCTATTAAGAACCTAAAAGCCGCAGGTACTTTCCATTACGATAAGGGTTACTATTATTTTAGAAACATCAATAACCGAATTTTATTAGGTGGAGGAAGAAATATCGATTTTGAGGTAGAAAAAACTACCGAATTCGGCCAGACTGCATCTGTTCAGTCGGCTTTAGAAAATTTACTTAAAACCGTAATTTTGCCGAACCAAAAATTCGAGATCGATTTGAGATGGAGCGGAATTATGGCCTTTGGCAATACACTAGAACCATTAATTGCTGAAGTGGAGCATGATATTTTCTGCGCTACCAGGTGCAATGGCATGGGGATAGCAATAGGTTCGCAAAGTGGAGAAGATGTTGCAGAACTCGTTATTAAATCCGGCCTTTAATTAAGTGCAGTGCTCATCTTTTTAACTTTCTCCGAATAACTTTCATTTGGTACGATCCAGCGGGTAACCTCATTTTCCCATTGTTTCAGTTTTTCCTTGTTCATTAGTTTATAATACTGAAAGGCAATATTAAAAGCCATATCTGCTTTTGCAGTTTCATCAATGCATTCTTTAATGGCATAATAATACATTTCTTCTGCTTGTTTTAACTGGTTTGAATTGGTTTGCTTAAACACAAGCGACTTATACAATTCACAATTGGTCTGTCTTCCCTCAGAAACATCAGCCAATGCTTCTCCTAAATATAAGTTGGCCAATACTTCTTGTTTCTGACCATTATAGGCCCAGAAGAACTCCCGATCTAAGCCAGGATAGTTACGGTCTTTGCTTCGAGCTTGTTTCAAAAACTTAAGCGCTTTTTTGGCATCGCCCCACCTATTGTAAGTGCTGCCCCACCTAAATAAGCGATCTGCATTTTGATCATCTGTCCGGAATCGGCTAAGCCAGTCTGGTTTGGCCAGGACTTTTAATCCCGCTAGCCGGCTAGCGGGAATTTCTGCTACCACAACTTTATTAGGCGCCAACCTTAACTTCATATTCTTATTCTTTCTAGCTATGTACCTGGATAGACTATCAATTCGAAAAGTACCCTCCAGGTTAAATGTCAAGCCCGCAGAATTATCAAGGTAAATAAAACCAAAGTAGTAATGTATTGAATCTTCAGCCTTTACCGCAACCCATTTATCTTCACAATCGATTAAAAGTTTATCAAATTTTAGGTCAGTTTGGGCCTTTACTCCAATTGAGCAGAGCACAAGAAGGCAAAATAGCAGTTTCATAAAAGGAAATTTGTGTGTTACTTAAAGATAACAGTTTTATTTCCACTAACAAAAACCCGATCTTCAAAAATTAACTCCAATGCTTCTAAAAGCACCTTTTTTTCAATTTCTTTTCCTGCTCTAACCATTTCTTTCACGCCAAAATTATGATCAATGTGTGTAGTATGCTGGGTAATAATAGGCCCTTCATCTAAATGATCTGTAACAAAATGGGCCGTTGCGCCGATGATTTTCACGCCTCTTTCAAATGCCTGGCGGTAAGGATTTGCACCAATAAATGCGGGCAAGAATGAATGATGGATATTAATTACCTTACCATCGTAATCTTTAACAAATTCTGCAGATAGAATGCGCATAAATTTGGCGAGCACCAGGTAATTTAAATCAAACTGATTCAATATTGCTTTAATTTCTTTTTCAAATTGAGTTTTATCCTTGCCGTTATGATCGACGTAAAAATAAGGAATGCCCAGTTTTTCAGTAAAATCGCGAAGCGATTCATAGTTGCCAATTACGCATTTAACATTTGCACCAAGCGTTTTAAATTGGTTTTTAATTAGAATCTCTGCCAGGCAATGGTATTCTTTAGTAACCAAAACGGCAATTTGTTTTTCTTGCTGACCAATTACTTTGACCTCCGCTTCGGGTGGTAACGATTCTAAAAGTTTCTGCTCCAGACGGATTTTATTCTCTAAATTACCGGTACAGGCTATGCGGGTAAAAAATGCTTTGTTTGCTTCATCAACAAATTCTCGCATGGCTATGATATTCAGTTGATGAGCCGCTAATACGCTGGTGATGTTAGTAACAAGGCCGACTTGATCCGGACAGGAAATGAGGATGGTTAATTCGTTCATTAATCATAATTTATACCCAATGATAAGAAATTCATCGGCAGAAATTTTATCAGCGTATAATTTTATTAACTGATGAGGCTTTTTTTGCTTCTGAAACTCATCATAAAATTCAGAAATTATAAACAGCTGTTGTCATGATAAAATTGATCATAGCAAAATATTTTGGTAAAGCTGTTTTAAATTTCGATTTTTACTAAAATTTTTATCATTATGGAAATTGCCGCAATTGGGCTTCTCGTTATCATACTACTGGTTTTAGTTCTTTTATTCTTCAAAAAACCGCAGACTGCCATAAATATTATTTCTATTGATGAATTTGAAAGAATTAAAGCAGATAACGATGCGTTGAAAATAGCTTTGGCCAAAGCTGATGAACGTGTTTCCAATCTCGGTACAGAAAAAGATCATATCACCATCCTATTAAAACAAGAACAGCAACGTTTAATTGATGAGTTGCAGGCTGAACGCGATCGTTTGGCTGATGCTAACCGCGAGTTGGAAAGTACGCGGTCTTTTTACCTGGCCGAAAAGGAAAAACTCGCGGAACAAAAACTAAGCTATGAACAATCTCAAGAGAAACTTAATAAAGATTTCGAACTGATTGCCAATAAAATACTCGAAGAAAAATCATCGAAATTTATCGAACAGAACAGAACCAACCTCGATATTATTCTAAATCCCTTAAAGGAAAACATCAAAGCTTTTGAAGATAAGGTAGAAAAGGTTTACAAGGCAGAATCTGATGAGCGCAACATATTGAAAGGGGTAATCTCTGAATTACAGATCCAAAGTAAAATGATTCAGGAAGATGCTAATAACTTAACCAAAGCGTTGAAAGGCGACAATAAACGTCAGGGAAACTGGGGCGAAGTGATTTTAGAAAAGGTTTTAGAACGGTCTGGCCTGGTTAAAGATCAGGAGTATCGCATTCAGGCTTCGCATACATCCGCCGAAGGCGGACGATACCAGCCGGATGTAGTCATCGATTTACCAGATGATAAACATCTTGTGGTTGATGCTAAGGTGAGTTTGGTTGCCTATGAACGTTCTGTATCTGCAGAGACAGAAGAAGAGCGTGAGGGCTACGTAAAAGCGCATCTGGCTTCTATTAAAAATCATATTCAGGAACTGTCTTCAAAAAATTACCAGGATTTATATAAAATCAATTCTCCAGACTTTGTTTTGTTGTTCGTTCCAATCGAGTCTTCTTTTAGTATTGCGGTGCAGAAAGATGCAGAGTTATTTAATTTTGCATGGGATAGGCGGGTAGTGATTGTGAGTCCATCGACTTTGTTGGCTACCTTACGCACCATTGCCAGCATGTGGAAACAGGAAAGGCAAAATAGGAACGTTATGGAAATTGCCCGTTTAAGCGGTGCGATGTACGATAAATTTGTAGGTTTTGTGGCCGATATGGAAAACATCGGTAAACACATTAAAAATGGTCAGGATGCTTATGATAAAGCCCTAAATAAGTTGTCTGTTGGTTCTGGCAATCTGACCAATACTTCAGAGAAAATTAAAAGGTTAGGTGCCAAAGCTACCAAGCAAATCGATATGAAATATTTGGATGGAGAATAGATTATTATCGGTTAGTTAGGAAACCCATCGATAGCGAAAGGAGAAATTTCGTCATTTCGAGGCACCAAACAATCCCACAACGATGGATTATAATACCCAAGCATTAAGATTGCTTCTTGCCTCGCAATGACGCATACACTTATATCTACTTATTAAAAGCGTTCCATCCTTGTGCTTTCAATTCATGAACATTATTAGATTTGGAAACCATTTTGCAGCCGGAATTTTTATCGGTTACATGGCCAATGACGGTAATATCCACATCGTGTTTTAGCTTCTTGTAATCATCCTGGCTGATGGTAAACAATAATTCATAATCCTCGCCACCACTTAAGGCACAAACCGTTGGATCTATTCCTAATTCACGGGCGGTTTCATAAGTCATCGGATCTAAAGGAATCTTCTCTTCATAAATGGTAATTCCTTTATCAGATTGTTCGGCCAGATGCAAAATTTCAGAAGCTAAACCATCAGAAACATCAATCATTGAAGTAGGTTTGATGTCCATTTCTTCCAAAAGCGCAACAATATCCATCCTAGCTTCAGGTTTCAATTGTCTTTCTATAATGTAATCTTTTCCTTCTAGATCAGGCTGGATTTGAGGATTTTCAAGATAGATCAACTTTTCTCTTTCCAGAATCTGTAGACCAACATAGGCACCTCCTAAATCGCCGGATACGCACAGTAAATCATGTTCTTGCGCACCATTCCTGTAAGTTACTTTATCAGCATCAGCGTAACCAATACTGGTGATGCTAATTACTAAACCTTGTTTGCTGGATGATGTATCGCCGCCAATTAAATCGATATTGAATTTATTACATGCCAACTCAATTCCTTTATAAATCTCCTCAACAGCTTCTAAAGGAAATTTGCTGGATAACCCCAATGAAACCGTAATCTGGCTCGCTTTTCCGTTCATGGCATAAATATCACTCAGATTCACCTGAACCGCTTTATAACCTAAATGCATTAGAGGTACATACGCCAAATCGAAGTGGATGCCTTCTAAAAGTAAATCAGTTGAAATGAGGGTTTGTTTACCTTTTGCATCCAATACCGCTGCATCGTCACCAACACCTTTTACCGAGTAATCATTCCTGATTTTAAAATTAGACGTCAGGTGCTTGATCAATCCAAATTCACCTAATTCGTTGATATTTGTACGCTCTTTATTTTCAAACATATGCTTATTTCTTTTTGCAATAAGGGGGCGAAGCCCCGATTTTTTTTTAAATTAATCTTCTCATTCTGAGGACCCAAGAATCTGCCCTTTAAAAAGCACTAGCCATTCATTTTTCGCAGATTCCTATTTCATCAGGATGACAAAATCTTACTTTCCATCCAATTTTTACCTTCAGTAAAACGGGTAATCAACATCGCCGCAACATTATCGCCAGTAGCATTCAAAAGCGTCGCCATTGGGTCAACCAAGGTACCAATGATCATGGCTGGTGGTAGTGCTTCTGGTGGTAACTGATACGCAGAAATCATTAATAATTCGCCAATATATCCACCATTTGGTATTCCGCCCTCCACAATGCTCACTAAAACGGTTATCCCTAAAGCCAGAATAATCGTATCAACATGCACCAAATCTTTTCCAAAAATAGCAAATACAACCGCTATCTTAATAATTGAACTGATACTTGAACCATCTTTATGTAATGTTGATCCTAATGGAATGGTTACGTTGGTAATATAGGCCGGAACGCCCATTTTCAATGTTCCCTCTAAATTTGCAGGAATGGTTGCAATGCTGCTACACGTTCCTATTGATGTTAAAGATGGAACAATATTATTTTTCCAGAATACTTTGATGGCTTTAAAGCCACCTGCTATAAAGGCATATATGGTAAAAAATACAATGAAGTAGAAGGCTCCAACTCCGTAATATAAGCCTAATGCTTTGGCATAAGTTCCAAATAATTGCGGGCCAAAAACACCAACCTGGTAAGCGAAATAAGCACCTAAACCAATCGGACCAAGTTTCATAATTAAGATGATGAGCTTTTTCATCACTTCATTACCCGAAACCAAAAAATTCTTAAATCCATCTCCTTCTTTATTTGAATATAAAGTAGAAAATCCGACCAGCACAGAGAAAATAATTAGCGCAAGCATATTTTTTCTGCTCCCAATTTCAAAGAATTCCCCAACTGTCAAAAGTTGCGTCATTTGTTCTCCAAACGATTGAATTTTTTCAGTTTCTGTAGGGATAGGATTATTGCCAAGCGCCTGATGAATAGGGAAAAGCCAGGTAGCAACCAGCGTTAATACCGCAGAAATTAATACAGTAGAAAGAAAAACTAAAACCATTATTGTCAATAGTCTTCCTAGTTTTTTCGTTCGATCGATATTTGCAATAGCAGAAGAAACTGCAAAGAATACCAATGGAATTACTGCTGTAAACAATAAATTTAGAAAAATATCGCCTAGAGGCTTAATACTTTCCACACGCTTTCCAAAAATTAAACCTACAATGCTACCTGCCGTAATACCTGCTAATAGCCAAAGTAAACCCGAATAATTTTTAAGAATGCTGTTTTTCATTGTCTTAAATTTTAGCCATTTCCATTATTCAAAATCCAGTCAATTTCTCTATCGCAACCCGTGATTTTATCGTTTAAAGATGACGTGATTTCCACATCAGGAAAAATTCCTCTACCCACAACATCACTTTTAGCATTAGGCGACATTTTGTATAAGCCAAATCGTATGGCCAATTTTGAATTTTTAAGCTTTACCACAGGTAGATTACCGGCTACACATTGGTTAAAACCACCACCTGTCTCTTCTCCAATAAAGGTTGCCCTATTAATTCCTTTTAAATTTGCACTTAGTAAAGAAGCTGCAGAAAAGGTATATCCATCAATTAAAACATAAAGTTTACCTTTAAAATTTTTAGGGTTTGCCGAAAGCGGATAAATTCCTTTCATAAACGAATAAAGATCGCCGTTTTTATCCTGCCTTACATAATCTCTATCATCGTGTCCGTTGATGAAATACATAAACCTCTGCCATTTATTCCCATATTTACGGTAATCGTATTGACCATTGGTTAACGATTTTTGTAAATAAACAAAATCTTTATCTGTTAAATAGGAAAAAAGATTTCTGCTATGTTCCAATGATCCTCCACCATTGCCACGTAAATCGATAACTAAATGATCAGTGCCTACTTTTGCAATACTATCAAATACTTGTTTATAAAAACGACTATAATCAGCACCAACAATGGAGAAACTTTGAATTTTAAGATAACCATAGTTACGTTTTTCATCCAAAAACCTAAAATCCATTTGTGCTTTTCCATCTTTATATTGGCCTACATATTTTGGATATCTTGCTTGCTTAGACTTAATCTGATTTTTTGAGGTATCTGCTTTACTCTTCTTTAATGTAGTAATATAAGTTTCTCCTATACTGTCTTTTGCAGTTCTGAACTGAAAGTTTACGCTATCTTTTATTTGATAATAAATTTTAAAATATTGAGCAAAATTTCTTTCCAGAGATCTGCTATTATGGGTTGTATTATACCCGTCAGAACTGATTAATTTATAGAAATCATTCAAGATTGATTGTGTGTCAATGCCTTCTATTGCTACAATTTCAGTACCTGGCCTGATAGATTTATTCTCGCTTTTGCTCTCCAATACATAAAGTTTACCGTTGTTAACGCTATAGGTGAATTGATTTATAGGAAATGTTTTTTTACTCAAATCCTTCAATTCCTCTTTCTTATATTGAATAGCGGGAAACTTTACAGACGTATGCCCACATTTTATTGCAGCTACAACCGGCGTTAATTTTTTATAAAATTCTGCACTGGTTAAAGGCTCAACAATCGAATTTTTTAAACTGTCGAACTTGTTATCTAATTTTTGTTTAGAGATATACCAATACAAACCTGGATGACCATCTTTAAGTAGCGTATAAGTAAAGTCAACATCCTTTTTTAAATCAGCAACAGCATGTTTATCCGTTGTGATTGAAGCATTATACTTACTTATTTTATCGACTGATTTACAGGCAAAACAAAAGGTAATAATGGAGAGAAAAAATAATCTTTTAAGCACGTTAATTTTTTTTATTTACAGTCCTAATTCTGCTGAAATATCAAGCATTCTTTGAATTGGTTTACGAGCCTGTTCTATAATATGCTCAGGAACAGTTACTTCAGGCAATCCATTTTTAAGACATAAATATAGTTTTTCTAAAGTATTTCGCTTCATGTACGGACAATCGTTACAAGCACAACTGTTGTTTGGTGGCGCAGGAATGAAAGTTTTATCCGGACAAGCTTTCTCCATTTGATGAATAATTCCACTTTCAGTGGCTACAATAAATTCTGTAGCAGGATTCGAGATAGAATATTTTAATAAACCAGTTGTAGAACCAATATAATCGGCCATTTGAAGTACAGCTTCTTCACATTCAGGGTGAGCAATAAACTTCGCATTAGGATGGCGTTCTTTCAATTTGGTAATTTTCTCTTTCGAAAAAATCTCATGAACCATACAGGCACCATTCCACAGCACCAAATCTCTACCTGTTTTTTTTGCCACCCAAGCACCCAGGTTTCTATCCGGACCGAAAATTATTTTCTGGTCTTTTGGTAAGCTTTCTACAATTTGAACCGCATTGGTCGAAGTACAAACGATATCGCTTAAAGCTTTTAATTCGGCTGTGCAATTCACATAAGTGATCACCAAATGATCTGGATATTTTTCTTTAAACTTTTTGAACAAATGAGGCGGACAACTATCAGCTAAGGAACAACCTGCTTTTACATCTGGTAATAAAACCTTTTTTGAAGGCGATAAAATCTTTGCCGTTTCAGCCATAAAATGCACACCTGCAAATACAATTACTTCAGCATCAGTTTTTGCAGCCTCTTGAGATAAACCTAAACTGTCACCAATATAGTCTGCAATATCTTGAATATCAGGTTCTTGATAGTAATGCGCCAATATGATCGCATTCTTTTCTTTTTTTAATTTTTCAATTTCCTCAAACAGATCCAATGTAGGATCTATCTCTTCATCTACGAAACCTTTTTTATTGATTTCTTCTAATACATCTATGTTCATTTTTAAATTTTCCTTTTTTGAATTTTGACGTTGGCCAAAGATAAAGCTTTCCACGTCTCAATAATTAATAAGTTATTTTAAATAAATAAATCTTGTTTGTTTATTAGTGTGTTAGTATTGTTGGCAAGTTTCGAAAAAAAGTTCTTTAATCTAAGTTGTTAATCGTTTACTAACATTTGAATTACATTTTTGTAATATGATAAGATTGATTTTCAGCACTATCGAAAAGTGACTTAAATTTTATCAATATTGGAATGTTAATTGTTTATAAGTGTGTGAAAAGTTAATTACTTGTACAAATGTGCTTAAAAATTGGGTAAAAGATTGTGGCAAATTGTCTTTTTAGAGTAGCTTTAAACATTCAAATTTATTTGTTAGTCTTATTTGTACATAAAGCTAACAGTTGTTCTATAGTTATCAACAGCGTTGATAAAGTAAATGTTTTTTAGATGAGAAAAGTAGATTTTCTGGTAATAGGTTCAGGTATAGCGGGTTTGAGTTTTGCATTGAAGGCTGCCAAATTTGGTAAGGTTTTAATCGTAACGAAGTCAAATGAAGATGAATCGAATACAAAATATGCACAAGGCGGTGTTGCCGTTGTGGTGGATAAGGATGATTCTTTTGAGAAACATATTCAGGATACGCTCATTGCCGGTGACGGATTATGCGATGAAAAAATTGTGGAAATCGTTGTAAAAGAGGGACCTCAGCGAATCCAGGAGATCATTGACTACGGTATAAATTTCGATAAAGACAACTCTGGATTTTACGACTTAGCAAAAGAGGGTGGCCATTCTGAACACCGTGTTTTACACTATAAAGACATCACAGGTTATGAGATTGAGCGTGTATTATTAAAAGAAATTCACGAGAATCCGAACATAGAGATATTAACACACTACTTTGCACTTGAGTTAATTACACAACATCACCTGGGTGAGTTTGTGGATAAACGCACTGAAGATATCAACTGTTATGGGATATATGCCTTTAACACAGAGCTTAACGATGTGGAAAAGATTGTGGCAAACGTTACAGTTATGGCTTCTGGCGGTGCCGGACATGTGTATTCTGCTACAACAAACCCTGTAATTGCAACAGGAGATGGAATGGCAATGGTTTATCGTGCTAAGGGAAAAGTTAGAAATATGGAGTTTATTCAGTTCCATCCAACCGCTTTATACCATCCTGGAGAGTATCCCTCGTTCTTAATTTCAGAGGCAGTTAGAGGTTTTGGCGGTGTTCTTCGTCGTAAAAATGGCGAGGAATTTATGCATGAATACGATGAGCGTAAGTCGTTAGCACCTCGTGACATTGTAGCCAGAGCTGTAGATAACGAGATGAAAAAATCTGGTGATGATTTTGTTTATCTGGACATCACCATGCGTAAGAAAGCCGATATTTTGAAACATTTTCCTAATATATATGCGAAATGTTTATCTATCGGCATAGATATGACTAAAGATTATATACCGGTTACGCCGGCTTCTCATTACATGTGTGGAGGTATTATGGTTGATGAATATGGTCGATCATCGATTAAAAATTTATATGCATGCGGTGAGGTTTCTTCAACAGGCCTACATGGTGCCAATCGTTTGGCGTCCAACTCTTTATTAGAAGCTACCGTGTTCGCTCATCGCATTTATCAGGATGCAATTGAAAACTTTAAGAACAACGTAATTCCTGATAATATTCCTGAATGGAACGCTAAAGGTGTAACACAAAGTAATGAAGATGTTCTGGTAACACATAATCTGCGTGAGTTGCAAAAAGTTATGGGTGATTATGTTGGAATTGTTCGTTCTGATTTCAGGTTGGAAAGAGCACACAGAAGATTGTTTTTAATTTATCAGGAAACGGAAGAATTTTATAAAAATAATAAGGTTTCTGTTAAACTTTGTGAGTTACGTAACGTGATTCAAACCGCCTATTTAGTCATTAAATCAGCTATGCAACGTAAGGAAAGCAGAGGATTGCATTTCACTACTGATTACCCTGATCATGCAAAAGAATTGATTGATACTGTATTTTAGTTTGTTAGTTTTTAGAATAGTTAATCAATCTTAATAGGACAACAAAAAATAATTATAATATGCCTTTAATACTTCCAGTTCAAGATAAAGTTCCTCAAATAGGTACAGATAATTTTATTGCAGAAAATGCTACTATTGTAGGCGATGTGGTATTAGGTAACAATTGCTCCGTTTGGTTTAATGCGGTAATTAGAGGCGATGTAAACGCGATTACGATTGGAAATGAATCTAATATACAAGATGGTGCCGTAATTCATGCTACCTATTTGAAAGCATCAACACATATTGGTAATCGAGTTTCAGTTGGACATAATGCTATTGTACATGGTTGTACTGTCCAGGATAACGTTTTAATTGGTATGGGTGCTATTGTAATGGATCATGCAGTTGTAGAGGAATACTGTATCATCGCAGCGGGTGCAGTAGTGTTGGAAAATACAATATGCGAAACAGGATTTCTTTATGCTGGAACTCCTGCAAAAAAGATAAAGCCCATTACCGATGAGCAAAGGGCTTTATTAAATAAGTTACCGGATAATTATATCATGTATTCAGGGTGGTTCACCAACCCATAATTATTCGTTGGGAGGTGGAGGTATCGCTAATGGATCTTCCCGTTCCCAGTTTGGTTTAAGATCTAGTAATGCCTTCAGGTACCACACTTTTTCTGGTTGCGTACCTAGTTTAACATTTCCGGTATCCCAAATTTCGTTTCTATTCTCGTCATAAATTACACGGATCATATATTTTCCGGCAGGATAGTTTGCAAAACGTAATTTCGTATTTCCTTTAATCGGGAACGATTTTATGATATCTTTTTTCTCGGATAGAAATTGAACAATGTAATTTTTATTGGAATCTGGTACACTCACATTATACACCAGTGTGGTGTAACTGTCAGTAGTTTCAAGTTTAAAAGTTTTGTTTATTTCTTTGTTTTTGGCATTAAATATTGCTGTAAAAGTTCCCGCGGCAAACTTGATGTCGTATGTTCTTTTCTGCTTCCAGGGATATCGTAGGTAATACCTTAAAAAATCAGTGCTATCTTTTACCAGCTGGAATGACGTTCTCTTTACTGAATCTTCTAATAATGTAATTTTAGTCGCATCTGCTGAAGTAATCGGAAAGGGGAAGGTTAATGTATAGGTTTGAAAAGGACTTAACTTTCCGCTTCCTGCATTATCTGTAATGGTAACATCGCGTACATAAGTGTCCTTTCTACCTCGGTTAAAATTAAGGGTTTGTAAAATCTTTCCATCCGACTGGATCGCTACCTTAACAGAGTCAAATCCAAAGTCTGTAAGCCACACTTTCGCCGTATCATTCGTCTTGCTGAAATGTACATACTTGCCTACATCAACTTTTGGAGGATCAGTTACTGTAATTTTCGGATTTTTAAGTTGTTGATTGGATATTATAGTAATGATACCATCATTAGCCAATTTACGGTCAAGAACCCTAAAATCTGAAGCAACTTCCTTAAAAACTTGCAGATTGATATTTTCAAGATTCTTATCTACTTTAATAGGATCCTTTAGAAAACCAACCTCATCTGATACCTGCTGATAGATTTTATCACCTCCACCACTACTTTCTTTAATTGCATAAATTTTGTACGAGCCTGCACGAAGATTATTTAACTTATAATTTCCGGAGCTATCTGTTAAGGTATAAATTGCTGGTCGTTTCTTTCCAAAAAGGGTGTCGCGTTCAATAGGAAAAATAAGTACCGTAACGTCCTTTTCCGCTTCATCATTAAGGGAGCTTTTAACATTTCCACTTATCGATAAAGAGTCAATTTCGTTACCGGTTGAAAAGACGTATGAAAGATTTTTAACGACATTGCTTTCATTGATGTCTGCAACAGCCTTACCAAAATTTAAGGTATAGGTTGTATTTTTCTCCAGTGAATCCTGAAGTTCAATCTCCAGGCGTTTTGACCTCACTTTTAAAATAGGTGCTCGCTCTTGTTCCGGAGAAATACTAAACTCTTTGGATTCATCTACAAGTTTAAAATATTCGTCAAATTCTATCGTAATCTTTTTTGCATTAAAATTACGTGTTTGATTTTTTGGCGTCATGCTCAAAATTTTTGGTGGAGTAGTATCCTTCGGTCCACCTTGTGGCGTTTGCATACTTGCACAGCCAGAAAATAGGAGTGAAGTAACGACAACCAATAAATTTCTAAGGTCGAAATACTGAGCTTTTAAATTTGGCATATTTTAAGCGTTCTGACGAATTTTTAATGTTTTTGGAGATATAATATTAAAAAATGTTTTTTTGAGCTTATATCGCTTTATTTTAATCTATATATTTTTTATTTAAAATATTGATTATCAATTACTTAGATATATAAACCATCAAAACGGAAATATCAGAAGGAGAAACACCAGAAATTCTCGATGCCTGACCTAAAGTCCGAGGTTTTATCTTAAATAATTTTTCACGGGCTTCTTTTGATATAGAAACAATTTTATTATAGTCAAAATCAGGCTTAATTTCTTTGTCTTCCATTTTTAACATTTTGGCTACAATCTCATTTTCCTTTTCAAAATAGCTTTCGTACTTAATCTTAATTTCGGCCTGTTCTATCGTTTCACTATCTAAACTAACAGTTGCATTAGCTAACGGCTTACTTACTTTGATAATATCTTGCAAGCCTACATGTGGTCTACCTACCAAACTATGAATCTTAACATTTTGATTTAATACACTAGATCCTAAGCTTTCAAGCATTGGGTTAGCATCTGCCATTTCTATACCTTGAGACTTAGTAAATTTTACTAATGCATCAGCAGCTGAAACTTTTTGATTAACTTTCGCTAAACGTTCATCAGATATCAAACCTAACTGATGACCAATAGGAGATAGGCGGATATCTGCATTATCCTGTCTTAATAATAAACGGTGTTCTGCCCTGGAAGTAAACATACGATAAGGTTCTTCTGTTCCTTTGGTTACCAGATCATCAATTAAAACACCAATATAACTGTCTGATCTTTTCATAATCAGCTCATGTTTTTGATTGATTTTTTGATGCGCATTAATCCCAGCCATGAAGCCTTGGCATGCTGCCTCTTCATAACCTGTGGTACCATTAATCTGTCCGGCTAAAAATAAATTGCTGATCAATTTGGTTTCTAATGTTAACGATAATTGGGTAGGTGGGAAGAAATCATACTCAATGGCATATCCCGGTCTAAACATTTTCGCATTTTCAAAACCAGGTATTAATCTTAAAGCTTTAAATTGTACATCCTCCGGAAGAGAAGTTGAAAATCCATTTACATAGATTTCGCAAGTATTCCATCCTTCAGGTTCAACAAAAATCTGGTGACGATCACGCTCCGCAAAGCGATTGATTTTATCTTCAATTGACGGACAATAGCGAGGACCTAAACCTTTAATTCGGCCAGTGAACATTGGCGATTTTTCAAAGCCTTCCTTCAGAGTTTCGTGAACATCACCGTTTGTATAGGTGATCCAGCAACAACGCTGGTCTTTTGAAACTTCTGTATCAGTATAAGAAAATTTTCCTGGGTCTTCATCTCCCCATTGTTCTTCCATTTTGGTATAATCAAGACTTCTACCATCCACCCGTGGTGGGGTACCGGTCTTCATTCTGCCGGCTTCCATTCCGAGTTCCACCAACTGCTCAGTAATACCCGTTGATGCTCTCTCTGCTGTTCTGCCTCCGCCAAATTTCTTTTCTCCAATGTGCATGATGCCATTCAGGAAGGTACCGTTTGTTAATACAACGGCTGTGCTTTCAATCTCAATACCTAATGAAGTTTTTACCCCATAAACTGTATTATCTTTCACTAATAATCCAACTACACTGTCTTGCCAGATATCTAAATTAGGTGTTCGCTCCAAAGCCAAACGCCACTCTTCTGCAAAACGCATTCGATCTATTTGCGCTCTTGGGCTCCACATCGCAGGGCCTTTAGATTTATTTAGCATCCTAAACTGAATGGTTGATTTATCAGATATGATACCTGAATAACCACCCATCGCATCCACCTCACGAACGATCTGTCCTTTTGCTACACCACCCATCGCAGGGTTACAACTCATCTGAGCAATGGTGCCCATGTTCATTGTAATTAATAAAACAGATGATCCTAAATTGGCAGCAGCTGCAGCAGCTTCACATCCCGCATGTCCTGCACCAACAACAATCAAATCGTATTTTGAAAACATTTTATCTATTTCTAATAACGTTCCACGTGGAACATTTGGTAACTTGTAATACTTCGTGGTTTTCAAGATTTGCTTATACCCAATACGAATTAGGCTTACGATCTTGAACGGTTCCACGTGAAACATAACGTTTAAATCTGAATGAAATTATAAAGAAAACTACTCAGAAAGTTCTAACCAACGCATGGTAAATTCATCCAGTTTTAGTTTCAATTTTTCGATTTCACTTGATACTTCCTGGATTTTGATATAATCTGAAGTATCAATTTTAAGTAAGCTTTCAGTCAACTCAGCGATTTTATTTTCAGTATCAGCCATTCCTTTTTCACTATCATCAAGTTCTTTTTGTTCTTTAAAACTTAATTTTTTTACAGTTTTAACTGATACTTGTTCTGCTGGAATTTCGGCTACTTTTTTAGTTTCGTTCTTTATCTTTGGTTGTTCCAGACTCAGGCGATATTCTGAATAATTACCGTTATAAATCTTAACTACACCTTCACCTTCCATGATAAAAAGTTGATCACTCATCTTATCTAAAAGATATCGATCATGTGAAACCAGCATTAATATACCTGGGAAATTTTCTAAAAATTCTTCAAGCACATTTAGCGTATCAATATCTAAATCGTTTGTTGGCTCATCTAATATTAGGAAGTTTGGATTCTGCATTAAAACTTTCATCAGGTTCAAACGCTTCTTTTCTCCACCACTTAACTTCTCTACCATGCCATGTTGTTTCTTTGGTGGGAAGAGAAAAAGTGTTAATAGGGCAGAAGCAGTAATCACGGAACCGTCGGCCATCTTGATATATTCCGCATCTGACTTTACAATATCAATCACTCTTTCTTTAGGATCGAATGTCAAGCCACCTTGTTTGTAATAACCAAAAACTGTAGTTTCTCCGGTATCAACCGTTCCAGAATCAGGCGTTAGCTGACTTGTGATAATATTTAGTAATGTTGATTTACCTGTACCATTTTTACCGGCTAAACCAATGCGGTCTCCCTTTTTAAAAGTATAGCTGAAATCGTTAATGATGGCACGTCCATCAAACGATTTCGCGATGTGATCAAGTTCAATAATCTTGCCTCCCTGACGAGACATCTTCATTTGGAGGTTAATAGTCTGATTATCAGACTTTTTCTTTGTTTTTTCCTCCAATTCGTAAAAAGCATTGATCCTGGCGTTAGATTTAGTTGCACGAGCCTGTGGCATACGCCTCATCCACTCTAATTCTTTCTTTAGTAGCTGCTGATTCTTATGTTGAACAGTCGCGTCTAAAGCTTCTCTTTCGGATTTCTTTTCCAGAAAATAAGCATAATTTCCGTTGTAATTGAAAATCTTGCCTCGATCCAGTTCTACTATTGTATTGCAAACGTTATCTAAAAAATATCGATCATGTGTAACCAATAGGATGGTTTTCTGTCCGGTAGTCAACAATTTTTCAAGCCACTCAATGGTATCAATGTCCAAATGATTCGTTGGCTCATCCAACACTAAAATTTCAGGATCTTCAATTAAAAGTTTAGCCAAAGCCAACCTCTTCTTTTGTCCACCAGAGAGCGTAGCAATTTTTTGCTGCAAATGAGTAATGCCCATTCTGTTTAAAATGGTTTTGATCTCATGCTCATATTCCCAGGCGTTATGCTCACTTAATTCTTCATATAAACGATTGAGCGTTTTTTCATCCGGGTTAGGATTTTCAATTAGTTCTTCATATTCTTTAATCAACTGTTGTTGCTTATTCTCCAAAGAGAAAATATGATCGCTGATTGAAAAACCCTCCGTAAACTGAGGTTCCTGATCTAAGAAGCCAATCTTAACAGCTTTATTTTTAACAATCTTACCTTCGAGTGGAGGAAATCTTTCTGCCAGTAATTTCAAAAGTGTACTCTTACCAGCGCCATTAATGCCGACCAACGCTACACGCTGACCAGAGTTAATACCCAAAGTTAAATTTTTAAATAGCCATTCGTCATGATAACCATGACCCAGACCTTCTGCCGCAATTAGTGTGCTCAAATTTTTTGTATTTCGGATTTATAAAAGAAAATTAGTGCAAAAGTACGGATAAAATAATTGGTTGACTAAAATGTTATTGCAAAGCTGCCTTATGAGGGTAAAAATGGCAGAGTGCTGATTTTTTAAAGGTAGCTGCTTGTTAACCAGGATGAAATTAAAAGAAAACAGCGGCTGGAATCGCTCCGCCGCCGCTTCAATCATTAACTAAAACTAAACTTTATCTTCATGAGGCTAACAACTAGTTTTGTAAACCGCTCATATTATCTTGCTGCTTTTTCTATATGACTGCAATAAGCGATAAATGTTGCACAAGATATGGGTGGAATATACCAGCATAGCTAAATAATCGACCAACGTGTTAAACTGTTAGACGAACAGGGAAGTTAATACATTGAAAACGGACTCTTGAATGACAAGAAGATGTAGAGAAAATCTATATTAAGTTAGATTACCATGGTAGAACAAGCATGGCAATAGCGGGCTTTACATCACTTAATAATCAATATTGCTTTCGCGATTCTTTTTGGGGAGTGAAAGGTTAAATCAGTTCAACTAAACTTCTATAACTTAAATATTCATCTTCTTTCTGAGTCATTAGGGTTTTCGCTGCTTTGCCTTTATCCTTGTAGCCAAGTAAGTGTAAGGTTCCATGAATCATAATGCGGCAAACCTCATCAAAATCATTTGTCTTGAAAGTTTTTGCGTTTTCTTTAACACGCTCAATGCTGATGAAAATGTCGCTAACGATCTGTTTTTCTACATCCGAATTATCGAAAGTAATAATGTCGGTGTAGGTATCATGATTTAAATACTGTTGATTGATGCCCAGCAAATATTCATCGCTGCAGAAAATGAAATTTAGTTCCTGCAGTTCGAAACCTTCTTTTTCGATGGTCGCTTTAATCCACTTTTTAACCTTTAACTTTTGTGGAAGATTGTAACGAACAGATTCAGTAAAAAATGAAATCGCAGGCATGTTGATGAGGTTTAAAGCCGCAAATTTAAGAAATATTCGTCGTCTTTGTCATTCAATAGACAGCGAAGAATTTTATAGCCATAGAACTTACCTGACAGTATTCAATGATTTCAAATACTCAGCAATTTTATTTTTATAGTAATAATTTAAACTCGGAGGTAATTTTTGCAGCATATCATTTCCATTTTGCTGCTGTTTTTTAAAATCCTCTAACATTTTTTGGTATGATGGCGGAAACTCTTTTGCCGCTTTACTTTCGCGTTTGGAATCTTCTTCCTGATCACGTTCTGCTTTTTCGGCTTCTAATAGCTTGGTTAACAATTCTTTTTGGCGATTTAATGTTTCCTGCTGCAAACGCTTGTTAACCAGGTCGCTTTCCGTTTGTTTCATCTCCTTGATGGCCTCGTTAAGATTACCCATTTTGCCAGAACCATCTTTATTTTCTTCCCGGTTTATTTTTTCTAAAGCCTGGCGAATCATTTGCTGCTGTTGTGCCATCTTTCCAAACTCCTGACTCATTTGTCCTTTACCAACAGTTCCCTGGTTGCCACCAGATTTTTGCATCTGCTCACGAGCCTTCTGCATACTTTTATTCAGCTGTTCCTGCATTTGCGAAAGCTGTTTCATTCCTTGTTTTTGCTTTTTACCACTACCAGGTTTCGAATTTTTTTGCATATTCTGCAACTGATTTAAAGCCTCACTCAGCATTAAACTTAAATTATTAATTGAAGTCATGGTAAACTGCTGATAACGATTGGCTTCAGGCGTTCTTCTTTCGCCAAGGCTTTCCAAGCTTTTGTCAAGATTGAAGTTTATTTTATTCATTTCCTCATTAACGGTAGATTCTATCTGAGGAACACGTTTACTCAAAGCATACAAACTATCCGCAATGGTTTTTAGATTATCTTTTATACTTCTTTGTTTTTGAACATTGGTTACGTATGAAGGATCTGCGGCGGTCATTTTCTTCAACGTCAGCATTACCTTTTCCTGTTCAAAAGACGTGTTGAGAAGATTCTCTAATAGTTTACGCAACTCTCTGGCATTCAGATTGTTTTCCATTTCTTCGCCTTGCTGCTGCATTTCACTCATTTTTTTTGAAAGTTTTTCCATTTGCTCGCCAGCTTTTTGCTGTTTCTGACTAGCACTTTTCGAATCTTTTTTATTTAAAGCATCTTTACTTTCTTGTTGTTCTTTTTGGATATCCTGCACATCTTTATCCGGATTTTCAAATGGATTAGGTTTTTCCAAAGCCTGATTTTTCTCTCCGAGCCTCTTTAAATCATCCTTTAAATCTTTCATTTCCTTATTCAAGGCATCCTGCTTTTGTTGTAGTGATTCATTATCCTGCTTTTTACCGCCGGTTTCCTTGCTAAGCTCTTTTTGTTCCTTAGCCAATTCATTTAAACGATCGATATCATTTTGTAGGTTCTGCTCAAATTCAAGCTGTTTGTAAAGTTCTAAGATCCTGTCTAATTCATTTTTGAGCGTTTTATTATCCAGTTGCATTTTCGACAATTCGTTTTGCGTTTGGTCTTTATTTCTCTCGTTCATCAGGTTCTGCAACTTCTGCAAAAGCTCCTTGGTCTTTTCATCCAGCACATTATCAAACAAATCCTTAATCTGTTTTTGTTTTTCTAAGAGCTCTTCCGTCTGCTTTTGGTCTTCCTGCTGCTGAATATTTTTATCGTTTTGCGCCTTAATTTCTTTTACGGCCTCGTCCAACTGCTTTTGCTTATCTAACAAAGCCTCAATCTGTTTTTTATCCTCAAACGAAATTTGTTTTTTATCAATCAGGCTTTCTGCAACTTTTTTACTTTCCTTTTCTATGGTGTTGGCTAAGCGTATAGCAGACTGTACTTTTTGTTTTAACACCTGGCTATTAGCACTTACCTGTTCTGCAGTTTCCTTTTTTGTAGGTTGTTTAAATGTTTTTATTTCAGAACGGGTAATTTTAGAACCATTAACACCGTCATTATCAGCTACTTCAAAATAATATTCAATTTCTTGTCCTGGTCTGGCTGCCGCTGCTTTTAAATCCCAGAAATAGAAAAATGTATTTTCTGTTGAATTTGGTTTAATGCTGATGTTCTTACTTACCGTATTGACTATCTTGTTGTTTTCCTTGATGTTGTACTTAAAAGTCAACCTGTTGAAACCATAATCATCTGAAACCTGTCCGCTGAAGTATAGTGCTTTGTTACTTATAGAATCCGGTTTTTCTTCAACATGGATAGTAGGGGCCTGATCTTTAATTACCGAAATTTGGTGCGAAAGAGAATCGCTAAGTGTTACAAAATCGTTTTTGGGCGTAATGCTGTACTTAGAATGATTACGAATTGTTGCATGAAAGGCCGCTTCATTATCTTCAATTTTTAGCATATTTTCCTTTCCATTCAAATTAAACAAGAGCGCATTGCTTTTGCCAGTTTTAAAGTTCCAGGTCACTCGAGTGCCCTCGGGCAAAAGAATATCGCCAACGTTGACAATCACTTCTGGTTTTTTACCCAGGTAAGACGGATAATTTAAAGTTGCAGTGGCACTCAATAATTCCGGACGAGGTTTAACGCTTACCGTAAAAGCCGATGAATTAAATCCGCCACCTTTAAAAATCAGTTTTTTATCACTTTGAATATTTTTAATGCTGTAATGAAAATGGCTGTTGTTTTCTTTTTCCAGTTTGTAGGTATTTTTTCCATCCTCTACATAAATTTCGGCAGGTAACTCATCACCAGTTAATTTTAAGTTAATGGTTAAGTCATCGCCTTGCGTAACCGCTAACTTTTTATTCAGCACCATAAAACTAAAAGGTGCTTTCGGAGCGATATATTCATCATATTTAAAGAAACTATTGGTTCCCTCACGTAAAATGGCAGGCGCTATAATGGCAATCAGCACAATGATAGAAAGCGGAATAAACAGATATTTCAAATATTTTCGATTATCATTAATCCTAACCGCGGTGTAAAAGGGAACGGGCTTCAGCTCCAGAATCTTTTGGTCAATACTGGCTAGAATCAGCCGGTTATTTTCTGGCAAATTTTCAGAAAGCTGATGCAGTTGAAGGGTGTTTAAAAGCTTATCCTTAATATCAGTAAAGTGGTTGCCTATAATAACCGAAGCCTCATCAAAAGACAAATGTTTGCCCAGTTTCAACATTGAAAGTAAAGGTTTGATAATCAAGAAACCGATTAACAATAAACCTAGCAGCAAATAAGCAAAAAAGATAAAGGTTTTAAATCCGGCTGTTGGGTTCAAATAGTACAAACCTAAAAATACAAGCAAATATAGCGCAAGCAGTATCGCGGCAGCATAAATGGCACCCCGCAAAATCTTATTCAAATAAAATTTACGGATAAACTCATCTATCTTCCTCAACAAATCGTTGTAATTATTGCTCACCATATCAACGTAAATGTAAAAATTGTTCTCAGCAATTTAAAGAAACCACCTTAAGGTAACGTGTTTATTTCAAATAGTTTATTCAAAAGCGAAAATTATAACCTGGAAAACAATGTTTGGTATTCCATGGTGGTTTTCAGTCCCGCTTTTTGCTACAACAAAAGCAGAAAAAGCTTTTGTTTCCGCTACAATCGGGTTTATTAAACTAAGATTGTTGCTTTTGGCTAAAGTCTGAATTTCACAACATAATACAAGCAACTAAAGTAACCTTGAAAGAATGAACTTCGCCATTAATTCATTGCCGTTTGGCTTCGGTGAACTAGTTCTTTTATAGCTCCAGCAATAACACCTATATTAATTTAAAAATCTTTACCTTGTTATTATTAATACAAAGGTTACATAAATTTTAAGCGAGTATTCTCCTAAAAATCTACTTTTAACTTTTTGTACAATCATACCAAATATGAAACAAGCACTTATTATAACCTGTATGGTATTCATTTTTACCAGCTCATTTGCCCAAAAGTTTAACTGGAATAAAAACCAGGTCATTGCCCATCGCGGTGCATGGAAAAAAAATAAATTTCCCGAAAATTCAATCGCATCACTAAATGAAGCAGTGCGTTTAGGTTGCTACGGCTCTGAATTCGATGTTTGGATGACGGCAGACAAAGTTTTAGTGGTAAACCATGATGCCGAATTTCAAGGTTTAACAATTGAGAAAGTTAAGTATGAAGAGTTGCTTACCAAAACCATGAGCAATGGTGAAAAAATACCAACGTTAGAAGCCTATTTAACAGCAGGTAAAAAGCAAAAAACAACCAAACTCATCTTAGAAATAAAACCATCGCTCATTAGCAAGGAACGCGGTATTGAACTTACCAATGCCTGTATCGATATGGTTAAAAAGGTGGGTGTTTTAGATTGGACAGAATACATCAGCTTTGATTATGATTACTGTAAACGCATTTTACAAGTTTTACCAAAAGCTAAAGTTGCTTATCTGAGGGGTGAAATTAGCGCAGCGCAACTGAAAGCTGATAAATTAACATGTGTAGATTATCATTACAGCGTTTACCAAAAAGATGGTTGGATTGAAAATGCACATCAGCTAGGTTTAACAGTTAACGCCTGGACAGTAAACACCGCCCCGGAAATGCAGTGGCTTTTGGCCCATAATGTAGATTATATCACCACCAATGAGCCAGAACTTACTTTTGAAGAGTTAAAGAAAACACCCGTTAAAAGTGGATGGAAATTAAAATGGGCCGACGAATTTGATGATAAAGGTTTGCCACTGAGCAAAAACTGGGGTTACGATGTTGGTGGAAAAGGATGGGGCAATAATGAATTACAATATTATACCGAGGCAGATACTACAAATGCAAAAATTGTTAAAGGAAATTTGAATATCACAGCAATTAAAGCAAATAAAGAAAATAGTAAATACACATCAGCCCGGTTAGTAACGAAGAACAAATTCGACTTTAAGTACGGAAGGGTAGAAGTGAGGGCTATGTTGCCAAAAGGCAGGGGATTATGGCCAGCAATTTGGGCACTTCCAACCGATTGGAAAAACGGAGATTGGCCAAAAAGTGGTGAAATTGATATTATGGAACATGTAGGTTACGAACCCGATAGCGTTTACGGAACTGTTCACACCGAAAAGTTTAATCACGTATTGAAAACACAGGTGGGTAAGGGTGTTAAAATTAATCCTTATAATACTTACCACATTTATGCTGTGGAATGGTTTAAAGATCGAATTGATTTCTTTGTAGATGATCAAAAATACCTGACTTTTAAAAATACCGGCAAAGGTGCCGCCGACTGGCCTTTCGATCAAAACTTTCATGTCATTTTAAACCTGGCAGTTGGTGGAAACTGGGGTGGAAAAAATGGAGTTGACGATGCAATCTTTCCTGCAACGATGAAGGTAGATTATGTGAGGGTTTTTCAAAAGTAATCATCATTAAAGCTTAATATGGATTCACGCAGAGAATTTCTGAAAAAAGCAGCTTTGTTTACAGGCGCCACAGGCCTGGCCAATACCTTGCCAGCTTCAGTTTTAAAAGCAATGGCAATTGATGCCGAACCCGGAACTACTTTTTACGATGCAGAACATATTGTATTCCTAATGCAGGAAAACCGATCATTTGACCACATGTTCGGCAAACTGAAAGGTGTTCGTGGCTTTAATGATCCCCATCCTCACATTCAACCCGACGGAAATAAAGTTTGGTTGCAGAAAGATGGTCAGGGGTATACCTACGCACCCTTTCATGTTGATATCAACAAAACTAAAATTACGTGGCAAGGTGGTTTGCCACACTCCTGGAATGATCAGGTTGCAGCCAGAAATGGAGGCAAGTATGATAAATGGTTGCCTGCTAAAGCACCAATGACTTTATCTTATTATGATCGGAACGATGTACCTTTCTATTACGCCTTAGCCGATGCATTTACCGTTTGCGACCAACATTTCTGCTCTTCATTAACCGGAACTACACCAAATCGATTATTCTTTTTTACCGGAACAGTAAGGGGTGAAAAAAGCCTGAACAAAGTTGCCGTGGTAAATAACGACCAGGCAGAATCTCAAAATAATGTTTTTGTAGATTGGCCAACTTTTCAGGAAACGCTCGAAGATAATGGCATTGACTGGCGCATTTATCAGAATGAACTATGGACATCAAAACTTCCTGAAGGGGAAATTGATGACTGGTTAGGCAACTATGGCGACAATCCTGTTGAATATGTAACCAGGCACAATGTTAAGCTTTCTGCTTACTTTAGGAAAAATGGTGATCATACTGTAAAACCAGCACTAACTCCTTCCGAAGTTCAGGCGAAATATAATCAGTTATCCCAACGGGAAAAAAACCTCATTGACAAAGCTTTTCAAACGAATATTAGTCAAAAGGACTATTTAGAACTGGCTCCATATACATTCACCAACGACCAGGGAAAATCGGAGACCATCAATATTCCAAAAGGTGATATTTTTCATCAGTTCAGAAAGGATGTGGATGAAGGTAAACTTCCCACTGTTTCATGGTTGGTGGCACCACAACGATTTTCCGATCATACCAGCTCTCCATTGTACGGAACTTGGTATGTAAGTGAGGCTTTGGATATTTTAACTCAAAACCCGGAAGTTTGGAAAAAAACAATATTCGTATTAACCTACGATGAAAACGATGGCTATTTCGATCATCAACCTCCATTTGTGGTACCAAATCCTGAAGATCCTTCAAGTGGAAAGGTTTCGGAAGGAATAAACTATACTACTGATTTTGAAAGCAGGAAAGGTAGTCCGATCGGCTTAGGTTACCGTGTGCCAATGGTTATTGCCTCACCATGGAGTAAAGGGGGCTTTGTTAATTCACAGGTTTTCGACCACACTTCTTCATTGATGTTTATGGAAAAATGGTTGAGTAAGAAAACTGGAAAAAAGATTAGGAGCAACAACATTAGCGATTGGAGAAGAAATTTTTGTGGCGATTTAACTTCCGCATTCAGACCATATAATGGCGAGGAGATAAAATCTCCCGAATTTTTGAAACGCGAAACCGTTGTAACTAATATTGGAAATGCAAAGAACAAACCCGCTCAGGTAAATCCAACGGCCTTAAATAAAACAGAAGTAGCAAAAATTAACAGATTCGAGGCTTTCTCACCAGAAACATCAGTGCATTCACCAAAGCAGGAGAAAGGAACTAAACCTGCTTGCGCCTTGCCGTATCAACTTGAGGTAGATGCAGCTGTTGTTGGTAATGAAATTGAACTCTCTTTCACTTCTGTTAAAACGCTTTTTGGAAGTGAAACTGAAACCGTTGGCGCAGCTTTTACCATGAATACCATTGCCAGTTTTAAAGGTGTTACAGGTAAAGTTTGGGCTTATGGCGTTAAAGCTGGTGAAACTCTTGTTGATAAAGTTAATATTGAAGATTTTGATGATGAGATTTACGATTTTAGGATTACTGGTCCGAACGGATTTTACAGACGATTTGTTGGAAGTAACAAAAATCACATCAATATAAAAGCAAAGGCAGAACAAAGTGGACTCGTGACCAAAAAGTTAACCGGGAATTTAATTTTCTCAATAGAGAATAGAAGTTCCTCGCCAGTAAATATTCAGATCGTAGACAACAAGTTTAAAGCAGCCGTTCAACGTTTGAGCCTCAAACCAAAACAGCTAACCAAAGTAGCAGTGAAACTTTCAAAAAATGCAAACTGGTATGATTTCAGCATCACCGAAGCCGGAAATTCAATTTTCAAACACCGCTACGCCGGAAAGGTAGAAACCGGAGAGGTTACGACTTCAGATCCGTTTATGGGAAATGTTGTTTAAATAAAAAGGCTTCAGATTTAGTTCTGAAGCCTCCAATTTTTTTATATTTAGAAAGAAATCGGTAATTCTACCTGGGTTTTATCCCACCCAATAATCAGGTTTGCGCCACTCTCTTTTGCGGTAAAGGTTAAGGAGAAGTACTCTAGCGGTTTCAATAATGCTTTAACAGGAACATTAACCCGGGCAACATCCATTGTCTGATCGTAACTAAAAGCTCCCCATTTATCGGTCTGCTTATTCACAATGATTGTCCACACATCCTTATTTGGAATGGCAAACAAACTATAAGTTCCGGCTTTGATTTTCTTACCGCCAATGCTTACCTTTTTAAAGAAACGAACTTCTGTATTTTCATTAGCGCCAAAACGCCAAACCTTTCCGTATTGCTCTAAAACGCCGAAAATTTCACGGCCTTTGCGCTGTGGGCGAGAATAAACAATTTTGATGACAGGTTTAGTTGCATCTTTAGCCTTAGGTGCATTTAACGGAAAATAAACAATATCTGCCGGACTTGGATCTGCAACAGGAAACTTAACCTCACTAGATGACGTTTCCTGAGCCTTTACGCTAAAACACAAAAGAGCGAAAACAACAATGAAGATATTTTTCATTTGCTGTGGTATAATTAAAATGTCCTTAAAAAGGGATGTCTTACTACAGGGATAGATTAGTATTTTCTTCCTTTAACGATAGCATTTAAAAATAAGCCTGCAGTTAACAAACCTAAAACGCCACCTAAAAGTGCAAATATGTAATTTTGTGTAATGATTGCTCCAGTTAAAACTCCGAAGAATAAACCTAAGGCATAATATAACCAGTTAAAATTATTGTTGCTGTTTTCTTGTACACTCATGTTTTTGTTATTTGGAGGCAAAGTTAGTATTTATTTTAAATTTTAATTTGTGAATGCCTCTCAATATTCCAATTAATTATCAATTCTTTCTAATTTATATCCATCTCGTTTAAGATAACGGATTAACTCTGGTAACCGATCATAAAACTTATCCTTTCGTTTTGGATCAGTGCCTATATGCAATAACAAGTAAAATCCATTCAGGCCATTATTTTTCTGTGTATTAAAATTGGTTATTGATTTAAAAATCTCCTCGTTGGAGCGATAACTTTTGCCCATTTCAGGAAAGGTATAATCTGCATTTGAACGGGTTCCTGGTGTAAAATTGATTAGCGTTAATCCTTGCTTGGCTGTCCAATTAGCTATGGTTTCATTATACCATTCGTATGGCGGCAAAAAATATTTCGCGTCCCTCTTTTCAACACCAAAATTCGACATCGCCGCATAATTAGCATTTAAGTCATCGCTAAATTGTTTTTGGGTAAGTAACAGGCTATCGCGATTTTTCCAATCGCAATAAAGCAAGTGTTTATCAGAATGGGCACCAAGATAATGCCCGGCTGTTTTTATTTTTTTTATTAAGGATTTGAAATTGGCGTTTCGATAAAAGTTACCTGTTAAGAAAAAGGATGCTTTTACATTTTCTTCCTGCAGTGTTTTTAATATTTTCTGTCCGCCATCCGCAAATTCATCGCCAGTAAAAATTAATGAAATTTTTTTAACAGTAGAATCACCCCTGGTATTCGCACCTAAGCTGTAGGTTTTATGCTGAATTGATTTGCCCTGATGTTCTTTTGCCGCCAGGAGATAAATGAGTGATGCCGTTCCATCCATGGTAGGCTCGTTGGTGCTGTAATCACCATAATCATCGTGGTAAACCGCCAAGTCACTTTGAAATTCAGCATATTCATCTGCATCAGATAGTTTGATTCCAATCAAGCTGTTGTAGATATTCGTATAAACAGGACCATCAACCAACCCACCATCAATTGGGTAATTTTTTAAATGCGTAAAGGCCGAATGTGGATCGATAGGGGTATCGCCCCAGCTTGGTAAACCGTAAACCATGCTTGTTCCCCATGGGTTACAGCCGAAAAGCCAATCGAAATTAGCCTGCTCAAGTTCCATGAAACTTTTATCGCCAGTTAAATCTACATACCACGAACATTGAATGGCAAACGAAGCCGTTAAATTATTGCTGCACCAAATAAATGGGACACCACGATAGAAAGCATTTTGTTTTGCCCGGTTCCATACTTCATTTATTCCGGCTTTATAATAATCTGTTATTTTGAGTTTTTCCTCACCATCTAACTGTTTTGCAAGTTCATAATGTCCAATATTTATAAATGGGTAATATTGATAATGTGCTGCGGTATCTTTTGCCATCCAGGGCGTAATTTTTTCTCTTTCTGCAAAGTTTATAGCGGCTAACAAATTATTTTTAACTGGTTTGGGTTTATTGAAGTTTGATGCTACAGCGGCAAGTTCCACATCATCAACCCAATTGTCTTCTGCATAGATATAAGGCGATTTTACGGAGGCAGTTTGTGTAACCCCGGGCTTTTTCATTGCAAATCGCATTGCTGTACCTGCTTTGGCACTAAGTCGTTTTGAATACTTAACATCAATTTTATTAAATAAAAATGCGCCAAGGTTAAACGCACTGCTAAATTTTGCCGCCGTAGAACTTGTACCAGTGGTATTATTTAAAAATTTTCCACGTTGCTGCGGTTCTCCGGAAATGAAATATAACGGCCTTTCAAAACCTTTGCCATATTGATTATCTTCTTTCGGGATACGCATGCTAATGTGATCCCGGTCATCAGCCAATTGGTTAAACATAATATTTTTTTTAGGGTGCATTTTGAGCAACCAATCCAATCCCCATTTGGCTTCATCCAAAACATCTGCAATATTATTCTTGCCATCAAGTCCGTTTGCTTGTTTCTCATCGCTAAAAACCTGAGGAAAATCCCGATAAGCCATCAATAAATGATAGGCTGCATTTGCTGATGTGGTAGCGTATTGAAGATAATCACTGGCATCATGCCATCCACCCGAAGCATCGAAGTGGGTACTATCCTTTATTCCAGCTTTTGCGCCATACAATGCAAATCCATCATGAGTATGGCAGCTGTCTTTTAAATAAGGATTAAATCCGCTGCGTTGCTGGCGCATATAGCGAAGACAGAAATCTGCAGTGCCTTTGTATACCTCGTCATTGATGATAACTATTGGTGATAAAACACCATCGGCTTTAATGTAAAATCTTCCAGATCCTTTAAAGCCTGAAAAGTTTATTCTTGCTGTCTGTTTGAATGGTCCATAAGCACCAAATGGCTTAATATTAAGTGAGGTGTAAACGACCTTTTTAGTCTGCTCATCTATAAGTTCAAAAAGTACAGGTACTTTATCCACCTTGCTTGCCCAAACGGCCACTTTCGATCCATGAACAGGGTACCCAAGCAAATTAATTCTTATCCAGCTTTGCTGTTGCTCATTTTCAAATAATTTAAATGAACCGAAAAGGCAAGCTAAAGAAATCAGTAAAATACTTAAAAGATGTTTTACCATAGGTGAGTTTTTAATATAAAATTAATCTTTTATCAATATAATGTAAAAGAAGTATAAATACATTTGGAAGTTAATCAAACGATTGATTAATTTTGTGCCATCAAATAGAAATGAAGACAGAAAAAGTAGATAAAAAACAAGCCATTTTAGAAGCTGCTGAGAAGTTGTTTTGTGAAACGGGTTATGAGGGAACTTCAACCCGACAGATTTCGAAAGAATCGGGTGCCAACATGGCCATGATTAATTATTACTTCGGCTCGAAAGAGGGCGTATTTATTGAGATTATGAATAATCGCATCGCGGGATTCGCATCTCAGTTAAAAATTATTAATGAAGATAAAATCTCTTCACTTGAGAAATTACACAAGGTTATTGAAGGCTATGCAAACAGAATTTTCTCCAACATCGCTTTTCATAAAATGATGCATCGTGAGCTTTCCCTTACACAAAGGCCCGAAATGTATGATAAAATCAAAAACGCGATGAGCCACAACATGGCAATCCTGGATAGAATTATCATAGATGGAATTGAAGACGGTAGTTTCAGCAATGTGGATGTTAGAATGGTAATTTCTACCATTATGGGTACACTAACCAATGTTGTAATTGCGCCACATAAAATTTCTCAGGGAGAGGTTATCGATTTAAGCAACCCGAAGGATAACAAACTTATTAAAGAGCGAGCCATTGCTCATTTACAAAACCTTGTAACCGTTTATTTAACATCAAAAAAATGATACCCAAATCGATTAGATTAATGCTTGTGGCATCATTAGTTCCAGCGGCTTTATTTGCGCAAAGCACTAAAGAACTAAATATCAATCAGGCAATAGAACTTGGCATAGCCAATAGTAAAAACTTAAAGCTATCTCAGAATAAAATAGAGCAAGCCGAGGCGCAGTTAGCAGTGGTAAAAGATAATGTACTGCCAACGGCGAATGCAAGCTTTATGTATAACCACGCAGAAATTCCAACCAGTACATTTACGTTACCGGGCGGTGGTTCTTCTTTACAATTACCACGCAGAGCTGATGCTTTTGTAGGTACAGCAGCAGTGCAGGAATTGGTTTACGGTGGCGGAAAATTAAAATATGCAAAAGAGTCGACCAAATTATTAGCCGATGTTGCCCGTTTAGATGCAGACAAAAACAAAGAAGAAATTACTTACGCGGTAATTAGTACGTATTATGCTTTGTATAAGGTAGAGCAAAGTAAAAAAGTAGTTGGCCAGAATTTAGAATCAATTGCGGCTCAAATTAAGCAGGCACAACGTTTCTTTGAGCAAGGCATTGTAACTAAAAACGATGTGTTGCGCTTTCAATTGCAACAGGCAAATGTTACGCTTACGCAGCTAGACATTGAGAGCAACCGCAAGATTATCAATTACAATCTTGACATTCTTTTAGGTTTGCCAGAAGATACCGAAGTTCAAATCAGCGATCCGAACGCAGGTTTAAAAGCAGCCAGTTCATTAAACGAATATATTAGCCTGGCAATGGCAAACCGCCAGGAATTGAAACAACTTGATGCGCAGAATAAAGTTGCTGATTACAATATCAAAACCATCAGAGCGAATACTTTGCCAACGGTTGGCGTGGGTGCAAACTTATATTACATTAACCCAAGCGGTAATTTTATTCCGCCAGTAAACCAATACTTGATGCCTATAACTTTAGGCGCAACAGTAAGCTGGAATATTGGCAGTATTTGGAACAATAGAAATAAAGTACAGGAAGCTAAAATTCAGCAAAGCGAAATCAGCATTCAAAAAGATATTTTATCTGATAATGTAAAAACGGATATCAACAAAAACTTTCAAAATTACCAGGTAGCAATGAATAAGATTCAGGTTTTAGAAACTTCCATTGCCCAGGCTACCGAGAATGATAAGTTACTGGCATCAAAATATAAAAACAACGTAGCATCTGTTACGGATAGAATTGATGCTGAAACTTTATTGTATCAAGCAAAAATAAATTTAGAAATAGCTAAAGCTGATGCAGGTTTGGCTTACTACACATTACTAAAATCAACAGGAAAAATAACGCAATAAATACAACAATGACAACTGAAAATAAAAAGAAGAGCAAAGTAGTACCCATCATTTTAGGTGTTTTACTAATCATTGGTATCGTTTTCGGTATCACCGAGTGGAATTATTTTAGCAAACACGTGGATACGGATGATGCTCAGATTGATGGTGACATCAGTCCGGTTGTTGCCCGTGTTAGTGGTTATGTTAAAGACATTAATTTCGAAGAGAATACCCACGTAACTGAAGGTGAAATTTTAGTTAAACTGGATGATGCTGATTTCAAAATTAAACTAGAGCAAACTCAAGCTGGTCAAAAAGGTGCTAACGCAGGTGTAGGTGTTGCGCAATCGCAAATTGTGGCCACACAAGCCAATACAAGCACGGCTAAAGCAAATGTAGAATCGGCCAGAGCAAATGTACAGGCAGCAAATGTTAAAGTTAATTTAGCACAAAAGGATTACGCTCGTTATGCCAACCTTGTAAAAGACGGTTCGATTACACAACAGGCTTTCGACCAGGCAAAAGCAAATAAAGAATCTGCGGAAGCAGCAAGGCAGTCTGCACAGGCCGCATTTCAGGCAGCGCAAGACCAATACAACGCCGCCGTTAAACAGGTTGGAACAACACAATCGCAACTGGCAGTAAGCAGTAATGTGATTAGCCAACGCCAAAGCGATATCGATTTTGCGAAACTTCAATTATCTTATACTGATATTAAATCGCCGGCTACAGGTATTGTTTCTAAAAAGAATGTGCAAAAAGGGCAATTGGTGCAAGCCGGTCAATCTTTATTTTCTGTAGTGAATGATGGTAGCATTTACGTAACCGCTAACTTCAAAGAAACTCAATTAGAGAAAATTAAAACAGGTTCGAAAGTAGAAATCGAGGTTGATGCTTATCCTGAAGAAAAGATTCAGGGTGAAGTTTACAATTTCTCTCCAATTACTGGTGCAAAAGGTTCTTTGCTACCTCCAGATAATGCTACGGGTAACTTTGTAAAAGTTGTACAACGTATTCCTGTAAAAATTAAAATTCATCCATCAAAAGAATTGTTAGCAAAACTACGCCCTGGAATGAGCGTGAAAGCTTCAGTTTCTACAAACTAATAGTCAAATGGCCGAAGTAGGTTTAAAAAAGTGGATTATTACTTTTACGGTAATCACAGCTTCTTTACTGGAGTTGATTGATACGACCATCGTAAACGTAGCAATCCCTCAAATACAGGGAAACCTGGGCGCTACCCTCGAGGATATTGCCTGGTTATCTACCGGATACGCCGTTGCGAACGTTATCATCCTACCCATGTCGGGTTGGTTGGGAAGTCGTTTCGGGCGTAAAAATTATTTCTTAACCTCCATTATCGTTTTCACCCTGGTTTCCTTTTTATGTGGTAACGCAACCTCCTTAAATGAGCTGATTTTGTTCAGGATTTTGCAGGGCGTTGCTGGTGGTGGTTTAATTTCAACGGCACAGGCAATCTTAATTGAAACCTGGCCGCGTGAAGATGTAGGTATTGCCACCGCTTTATTTGGTTTGGGTGCCGTTGTTGGTCCTACAGTTGGTCCAACTATTGGTGGCTATATTCTGGAAATTGCCGATTGGCCATGGATTTTTTACGTGAATATTCCCGTCGGAATCCTCGCCGCCTACTGTACATACACCTTTATTCGAGAAACGCCCAAGGATGGGCAGGGTAAACCTGTAGATTGGTGGGGAATTGCACTTTTGGCGATCGCTGTAGGTAGTTTACAAACTGTGTTGGAAAAAGGCGAGAGCGAAGACTGGTTTTCTACACCATACATCACTGCTTTAGCAGTGGTTTCTGTTTTTGGATTATTGTTATTCATTTGGAGAGAAACCGCAACAGACCACCCCATTGTGAATCTTCGAATTATGAAGAAGAGAAGTTTCTCTATCGGAATGTTTACTTCCTTTATTTTAGGATTTGGGTTATACGGTTCGGTATTCGTTTTCCCGGTTTTTGCACAAAACTTACTAGGTTTTACACCATTACAAACCGGAAAATTATTTATTGCAGGTGGAATTTGTACCATTGCCATGATGCCATTCATTGGTATTATGCTTAAAAAGGGTGTGCCGGCGCAATTTATGGCCACCGGAGGCATGTTCTTGTTCTTCGTTTTCTGTTGGATGTTAAGTAACTCTACATTAGCTTCCGGAACAGGAGATTTCTTCTGGCCGTTGGTAATTAGGGGTTTTGGTATGGCTTTATTGTTTGTGCCGTTAACCACCTTAGCGATGCAGGATTTATCTGGAGCAGAAATTGGCCAGGGTTCTGGTTTGAATAACATGAGCAGACAGCTGGGTGGTTCTTTTGGTATCGCAGCTTTAACCACCTTAATCCACGTTCGTTCGGGCTTTCATAGAAGTAGTTTGCTTGCAAATATCAACGAATATAACCCTGCATTTATTCAAAAATTAAATGCACTAACAAGCGGATTCATGGCCAAAGGTTCATCGTTTATTGACGCTAAGCTCATGGCAATGAAAGCCATTGAAGGAAGCGTAATTAAACAAACCATGTTATTAACTTACAACGATGCATATTGGGTGGCAGGTTTAATTATGTTATTCTCTATTCCACTACTATATCTTCAGAAATTTAAGAAAAATGCAAACATTGTAACTGATGCGCATTAAAATTGGCAAGAAATTAGCCTGAAAAATATCATAAAATAAAAACAGCCGGTGTATTTTATTACATCGGCTGTTTTAACCCAAAAAATTAACAATCAATGCAATGCCCTTAAACATTGCAAATGTTCTTACTAAGCTAGCAAGTAGCCAAATAAGATTCTAAAATTAAAAATTATTCTATAATTTTCCAAATTGTAAGCCCTAGAATTTTAATACCTTACGCATTTTTTGTAGTATTACGATATACAAAACTATTGCTTAAGCTATGCCTAAACTTCGTTTAACAACACAACGGGAATCTATTTTTAACAATGAGGTAATCTCAAAATTCGAGCTCTTTAACAGTCTTTTTTTAACCCTTCCTTTTTATAAAATTAAAGATACTGGAACACTGCTGCCACTATTCTTTAAAAGTTGTGAAGATGGAATAGCTAACGGACAAAAACCTGCTCAAATAATAGAAGAGTTTTTTGCAAAGTTTACAAGCTATACCGATAGGAAAGATATTACCGATCTGCTCTTTCGTTTCATTCAATATATAGAGCGTCAGGTTGTGCTTTTTGATGCGGTTGAGGATGCTTCATTCACTAAGTTAAACACTACTGATGAGCAAAGTACGTTAGCTTTTATCTTAAAAAAGAATGCTGATAATAAGCCTATGCTGGCTAAGATAGAAAAGTTAATTGATGAACTTTCTCTACGTTTGGTTTTAACAGCACACCCTACTCAGTTTTATCCGGGAAGTGTTTTGGCGATTATTACAGATTTAACAAAAGCCATTAGAGATAATGATATCACTTCTATGAACGCCCTGTTGCAGCAGTTGGGTAAAACGCCATTTTTCAACAAAAAATCGCCGACGCCTGTAGATGAAGCATTGAACCTGGCCTGGTTTTTAGAAAATACATTTTACTTTGCTGCGGCAAATATTCAGGAAGAAATTGACCAGAATCTGGATGAGTATAATTTGGAAACAAAGAAAATTCTAGAATTAGGATTCTGGCCGGGTGGCGATAGAGATGGAAATCCGAATATCCATGCCGATACCACTTTGGAGGTTTCTAAAATGTTGCGCCAAATTCTCTTCCGTTGTTACTATCGTGATTTTAGGGTAATTAAACGTCGCATAACTTTTAGAGGTGTGGAAGAAAACATCTCCAAACTTCAAGATGTGTTATACAAAAATGCCTTCGACCAATCTTGTGAAATTCATGATATTTCTGATGAATTGAGAGAAAACCTCAATCAGATTAAAGAAACACTTTTAAAGGAGCATGAGGGTCTATTTGTTGATTTAGTGAACGATTTAATCCGTAAAATTGATTTGTATGGCAATTATTTTGCTTCTTTAGATATCCGTCAGGATAGCCGCGTATTAAGAAGTGTACATGCTTATTGCCGCCAGAATAAACCGATCTCGTCTCTATATCCAGAAAATTATGATAAGCTTTCTGAAGCGGAGAAACTGAAACTGATTTCGTTCAAAGAGGCGACACCTGTTTATGTTACAGAAGCTGATGCTTTGATTGAAGATACCATTCAAACGATTAAAGAAATTAAAGGCATTCAACAACGAAACGGCGAGAAAGCATGCCATCGTTTCATCATCAGTAATTGCCAGCAGGCCAGCGATATCCTGCAACTGATAGAACTTTTCCTTTGGAATGGCTGGAGTAAGGACGCTTTAACCATTGATTTTGTTCCGCTTTTCGAAACCGTTAACGACTTAAAAGGAGCTGGGGCGATTATGGATACGCTTTATAGCAATCCGTTTTATAAAGCACATTTGGCCACTCGTGGTAATAAACAAGATATTATGCTTGGTTACTCCGATAGTACAAAAGATGGAGGTTATTTAATGGCCAACTGGTCTATTTTTAATGGTAAAACATCACTCTCAGAAATTTCTAAAAAGCATAATATTCAACTGGCATTTTTTGATGGCAGAGGCGGCCCGCCAGCTCGCGGTGGCGGTAAAACCCATCGTTTTTATGCCTCAATGGGTAAAGAAATTGCAAATAAAAATATTCAATTAACGGTTCAGGGCCAAACCATTAGTTCTCAATATGGTTCAGTGGAAAGTGCTGAATTTAATATTGAACAATTAATTAATGCCGGTATTTCATCAGGATTAAAAGAAAAACATAATGTGCTTCTAGACCCTGAAAATAAAGCGCTGCTTGATGAAATGGCAGAAGATGGTTACAAAGCTTTTGTCGATTTACGCGAACACCCGCTTTTTGTAAGTTATCTGGAAAAGCTGTCTCCTTTAAAATTACTTTCTCAGGCAAATATCAGCAGTCGCCCGGTAAAAAGAAATGGGGGTGGAGAAATGAAACTGGAAGATTTGCGGGCGATTAGTTTCGTTACAGCCTGGAGCATGCTGAAACAAAATGTTCCAGGGTTTTACGGAATGGGAACTGCTATGAAGAATCAGGAAAAAGCCGGTAATTGGGATAAGGTTGTAAAGGCTTATGAAGATTCTGATTATTTAAAAACCATTGTAGATAATTGTATGATGAGCATGAGCAAATCAGACTTTGTGATTACAGCTCATTTAGCCAACGACAAAGAGTTTGGTGCCTTTTGGACCCAGTTACACGATGAGTTTGAATTAACTAAAACAATGCTCCTAAAACTATCAGGACAGGAAGTTTTAATGGCTAATTATCCGGTTGATAAAAAATCTATCGCTACCCGTGAGAAGATTATTTTGCCGTTAGTTTTAATTCAGCATTTCGCTTTAGAAAAACTACAGCACGACCAGAACGAGAAAGATCAGGCGGCTTTAGAAAAATTAGCTGTTAGAACTGTTTTTGGTATTGTAAATGCAGGCAGGAATTTAGCTTAAGGTTTAGTCACGGTTTAATTTACCATATAACATTTAAATAAATATAAGTTTTAAAGCGTTTGTAGGTCTGTGTTTTCACAGACCTTTTTTGTGTCTAACCATGAACGGTCGTCATTGCGAGGTACGAAGCAATCCTAAAACGTTTGCTGCACTAAAATTGCTTCATGCCTTGCAATGGCGTAGTGGCTGTTTCCGTTGTCAATATGAGATGCCTAAAAAACAAAACCCCTTTGCATTCCTGCAAAGGGGTTTTGTTTTAAAGAGCCTGATTAAAGAAAATTATCTATCAATCGAACCCATTACTCTTTGGCCGAAAGCGTTAAGTGCATCTTTTTCAGCAGCACCTTCGCTTACCATTTGATGCACCTCAAGCGCACCGCAAATATTGGTAATCATTTCGCCAGCAACATCAACTTCATGTTCGCTAACGCCTCTGAATTCGCAGAAAGCCTCTAACACTTCTAAAGTTGTCTCCAATTGAGCAGGAGTGGTGTTTTGAAATAATTGTCTTATAACCGGAATCTTCATTACTTTATCTTGTTAAAAAGTTCAATTAAACCTTCCGCTTTGTTGGTTTGAACCTGGTCTACCAAATTACCACCTTCAAAAGCTGCGAAAGTTGGTAAATTATCAACGTTAGCAAATTTGCGTGAGTTTGGAAGTTTCTCGGCATCAACAATTAAGAAAGCTACATCTTCATTTTCAGCAGCCAGCTTTTTAAACTTGGGTTTCATGATTCTGCAGTTACCGCACCAAGATGCAGCGTACTGAACCATAACTTTCGAGTTATCGGCTAAATACTGTTGAAGATTATCTTCTGTTAATTCTAAAAACATGATGTTTTATTTAATTAGTTAGCAGCTAAATATTCAGCAACGCCAGTTCTGTTTGCGTTCATTGCTTCTTTTCCTTCTTCCCAGTTTGCAGGGCAAACTTCGCCATGTTTTTGAACGTGAGCATAAGCATCAATTAAACGTAAATATTCTTTAACGTTTCTACCAACAGGCATATCGTTTACACTTTCGTGGAAAACTTTACCAGTTTCGTCAATTAAATAAGTTGCTCTGAAAGAAACATTTGAACCTGAGAACGATTCGTTTCCTTCTTCATCATAATTAACTTCTTGATCTAAAATATCTAAAATTCCAGATAACTGTCTGTGCGTATCAGCTAAAATTGGGTAAGTAACACCTTCAATTCCGCCGTTATCTTTTGGTGTGTTTAACCAAGCAAAGTGAACTTCGTTAGTATCGCAAGATGCACCAATTACAATTGTATTTCTTTGTTCAAATTCAGGTAAAGCAGCTTGGAAAGCATGTAATTCTGTAGGGCAAACGAAAGTGAAATCTTTTGGATACCAGAATAAAATAACTTTTTTGTTTTTACTAACAGCTTCTTCAAATACGTTGATTTTCAAGTCATCACCCATGTCTGACATTGCATCAATGCTAACACTCGGGAATTTTTTACCTACTATTGCCATAATTTTTTGTCTTTAATTTTGTGCCACAAAGGTAAGGCGAAAAGAACTCCGAATCAACCCAGATTTATTAATTATTCATCGTATTTATTGATAACGATATAGTCAAAAACTATATTCATTTTGAAATGTATAATCTTTGGCTATCTAATTATTTGTAAACCAACGGAAGACGCTCTTGGCAGTTTGCAGTCCCGCTATTCGTTGCAATCTTTTTGGCTTCTGTTGTACGCTATGGTCGTCATTGCGAGGAGGAACGACGTGGCAATCTATTTTATTTGTACTACAAAAAGTATTTTCACTTCTATCGGGTTTATTAATAAATTATGGTAATTCTTAGGGTAATTTAATGGCAAGTCTTTCGGCTAAAGCCAGCACTATTATTATCATTCATTCCGTGGGTTGAAACCAACGGCAAAGAATCCCAAAAGCTTATAAGGTACATGGTTTTATTTCATTGCCCCTCTTGCCTCAGCCGACGGAAGACAAAAAACCCCTCTTAATTTTTATTAAAAGGGTTTCGAAGTTCTATTTCTTCAATGTACTTTCATACAATTTAAATATCCTTTTGTATTCATCCGTCCAGCTGCTAGGTTCGATAAAACCATGGTCTTCTACGGGGTAAACAGCCAGTTCCCAATTATTTTTTCCGAGCTCGATAAAACGTTGGGTAATGCGAACGATATCCTGAAAATGAACATTCACATCAACCATTCCGTGCGCCATTAATAAGTTTCCTTTCAGCTTGTCAGCGAAATAAATAGGAGAGCTTTTCTTGTAGGCAATCGGGTCGTTGAAAGGGTCGTTTAAAATATTTGAAGTATAACCATGGTTGTAATGTGCCCAATCCGTAACGGAACGCAAAGCGGCGCCACTGGCAAAAATATCTGATTCATTAAACATGGCCATTAAGGTGATAAAACCTCCGTACGAACCACCATACAAGCCAACATGTTTAGGATTAATGCCATACTTGTCCACCAAAAATTTAACCCCGTCAACCTGGTCAGTTAAATCTTTTCCACCCATGTGCCGATAAATCCCGGTTCTGTGGTCTCTGCCATAACCTGAACTTGCGGTATAGTCAATATCAATTACCGTGTAACCATTATCAGCCAGTAAATTATTAAACATAAACTCACGGAAATAAGTGCTCCAGCCAAAATGTACATTTTGAAGATAGCCTGCACCGTGAACAAAAACTACAGCAGGATGATTAGGATGGGGCTTATCAGATTTATAAACCCTTGCATAAACATCAGCACCATAACGGTTTTTAAATGAAACCATATCGGGCTCACGCCATTTGTAAGAGTTGAATTCTGCAGTTGTAGATTCGGTAATCTTTACTGCTTTTGCACCAGATTTATTGAGTTGCAGATACAATTCACCGGGTTTATTCAGGTAGGAATAATTTATGGCTATGTATTTTTCATCTGGAGAAAGTGTAAGGTCATTTAAACCTTTCATGGTTGTAATTTGAACAAGTTCTCCACCGTTTACGCTAATTTTGAAAAGATTGGTAATTCCTGGATGCTCTTTGTTTGTTTTTAAGTAAAAGGTGCTGTTATCTTTTGATAGTTGAACAGATTGTACTTCCCATTTACCGGAAGTCAGCTGTTTTTTATTTCCGGTTGAAACATTTGCAACATATAAATGCGAATAGCCAGTAGCCTCACTCTGGTAATAAAAACGATTGTTGTCAATCCACCCTGTGCTTCCCTGATAGAATCCACTAATGCCGGGGCCTCCAATCCAGGCCTCATCATGCTGGCGGTCGATTAAATCGAATTTTCCTGTTAATTCATCTAATTTTAAAATCCAGCGGTCTTTATTATCAGCTGATGTAGCAACTATAATTCCGGTACTGCCGCTTTCGTTCCAAATCGGCCCAAAGAAATTAACAGGCCTGTCAGCGTTTTTCTTTTTCAGGGAGTCTAATTGCTTAGGATAGTCTTTGTAGAAATCCGGAATGTCTTTAATGCCGGGAATAGTTGCCGTTTGTATCGCATAAACAGTATCTCTTTGTGTGTCAAAAATAAATCCCTGAGAGATATTCTCATTTTCGCCAACCTTTGTTCTGCCAGGAATATCTTCCGTATAACCAGAAGCTGTAACATAATTTGGCACGATGGTGCTGTGATTGTTTTGAGCCGGCGCAGTCAATTTGTAAGTTACAAATCTACCATCCGGGCTAATCACTACTCCATTAAGAAACTTGTCATCTGTATAAAGTGATTTTAAAGATTTGGTTTCACTAGATGATGAACCAAAACGACCTCTTCCTCCACGAGCACCGCCATTACGCGTTTCAGCATTTCTTTTCTTGATGATATCAAATAATTCAGTTTGCTGAGCCTTTAGCCAGCTATCTTGTTCAGTAGTAGGTTTTGCTGGTGTTCTTCCCGCTGCTTTTCCCTTAACAAAATTGGTTATTTGTTTGGTTTCGGCAGTTTTCATATTCAACTGGAAAATATTGTCACCCAATTGATAAGCAACATCACCATTGGTTAAAAAAACAGGGTTGCTTTCCCTGTCCATCGTATTGGTTAAACGAGTTTCTTTCTTCGTTTTGAAGTTCTGAAGATAGATATCGCCACTTTTTTCAACTAAACCTAACGATTTATCCTTATTATAAATGTAATTTAAGCCTAACAATTTCTCATCTTCTTTTTCAGCAGCTTTTACAGGTTTTGTTGATGAGTTTGAAATTTTAAACAACTCCTCTTTAGCCTTATTATCTGGATTCCAATTGAAGTATAATGTTTTGCTATCTGCTGTCCAGCGGAAGTTAGTAGGGGAGGTTCCCATCCATTTTGGGTCTCGCATTATTTTTTCGACTGTTAATGGGGCTATTTGTTGCGCAAAAGTATATTCTCCTGTACACAACAGTAGGAAAAGTAAATATTTCTTCATGAATTTAGTTTGGATGCTGCAAGTTAGATAATGCAGGTGCTAAATCTATAAGGAAATGGAAATGTTACAACACCTCTCCCTATGAAAGGTTGAAGTGTTATAGTAAAGCTGTTCAATCCCTCTCCTTGAGGAAAGGGAAACAAAGGACAGAAGTAGCTTCATTTACGCCAAAAGGCAGAGGTTTTAGCCGATATTTATTTATCAAAAAGGTTGCAACGGAAACACAGATTTACATGGAATTGGGCTGAAAAAAATTCAGTGTCTTCCGCGCTTCCGTGGCAAAAATTATCTTATTACTGTTCCTGTTCTATCCACATTCACCATATCAAATGGTTTCAGATATTCATTAATAATTACTGAAAATTCTCTCCTTGTTAAAACTTTTTTCAAGTCGTATTTTGAGGAAAATTTATAGTTTTTGTTCCATTTCTTTTCTATTTCAGTTTTGGTGGCATCAATAGCTTTATTGCCCACGTAACAAACCATCGAAATGGTATTTTCCAGATTTATTGGAATATTTTGATGGTCATCAAACCAGATTTGCGCTTTGTAATAATAATCCTTTATGGGCTGCTTAATCTCATCATAAGAAACCTCTTTTTCGGGATTCAAATAAACTTTTCCATTTTTGATGTCAGCTTTCAAAATTCCTGTAATACCGATTTTTTGTATGGCCAGCCAATTTGAATCGGCTATTTTTACATCTTCAAAAGGCATTAAAGAAAGTTTGTAGCTCAGTAATTCACCCTGTATTCTTTTTAAATTTGATAAGCTGGTTTTGGTTTGGAAAAATGCCGCATAAGCTGCGGTTGCACCAGCGGCTTGACCAATTTCTAAATTATCGTGTTTTATGTAAAGGATGTTTTCCTGATTTGGAATGAGCAAATTGTAAAGCGATAGGAAATCTGTTGTTTTATTTATCCCGCCAATTGTAGTTCGATATAAGTTTTCCGAATAATTTAAGTTAGCTGCCTCCGCTACATTTAAACTAGTGACCTTTAATGCAGGAAGAATTTTCTGAATATCATCGGCAACAATTAAAACCTTTGCCTTTATGCTTTTTTCTTTGGTGAGTTTTGCTTCCCAGCCACTTCCCGAACGTTTTAACTCGAAGTAAGTTGTGTTGTTGGTCACATCCAAAAGCTTAGAGCTATCCGACCAGTTTTTAATTACAGCATTTAAAATTTGATTGGTTATTTCGGGTAATGCAATACTATCTGCAATTTTTAACGACTTTCTTGCCCTTTTTTCGAACGCTTTGGTTATGCCGGTTTGAGGTAATTTGTTGACTTCGCTAAGTTTTAATCCATCACTTTGTGTTAAAATAATAGTGTTAACACCCGATTCTGATGCTTGAATACCCGCTGCAAAGGCTGCATTTGAATTTCCTAAAACCAATACATCTGTTTTGATGGTTTGTGCCTGGCTAAACAAAGGAATTAAGTAGATGAAAAGGAAAAATAACTTCTTCATTGCTGGTGTTTAAAATTATTTGCAATATGCTTTAAATGAATGAGCTTTTGATGAAATGAATTAATTTTAACTAAATTTAACTAGGAAATAATGATGTCAGTTTGTGTTTATCAAAGACCTCTCATTATCTTTCGGCAAGCTCAAGATGTCAGATAATTCAATGGAACAAAAAATAAAGTCAGTTTTTGATTTACAACAAAAATACAAATTTGAGTTACGTAAAACGGATGCAAAAACCCGAATCGCGAAGCTAAAGGTACTTAAGCAGGCTTTGCAAAATGCTGAAGAGGAAATTTATGTTGCTTTGGAGAAAGATTTACGCAAAAGTAGATTTGAAACTGCTGTAACGGAATTATTTTTTACTTATGCTGAGATAGACCATGCGATTAAGAACTTGAGCAGTTGGATGAAACCAAAATCGGTTAGTAAAACCATGAGCAATCTTTTTGCAGCCAATAAGATTTACTATGAGCCGAAAGGGGTTTGTTTAATTATTGCGCCATGGAATTATCCGCTACAATTGATGATGAGTCCACTGATTTCTGCAATTGCGGCGAGAAATTGTGCCATCTTAAAACCATCTGAATTAAGCGCCTACACCGCTAAAATTATTAATAAAATCATTGAAAAAGCTTTTGATAAACAAGAAATAGCTTGTTTCGAGGGCGGTGCTGAAGTTTCGACTGAATTGTTAAAACTCCCGTTCGACCATATATTTTTTACCGGAAGCACAACGATTGGAAAAGTGGTAATGGCAGCGGCAGCAAAAAATCTAACATCGGTTACTTTAGAATTGGGCGGAAAATCTCCGGTAATAATTGATGATTCTTGTGATTTGAAAAAAGCCGCAGAAAAAATAGCCTGGGGAAAGTTGGTTAATGCCGGGCAAACCTGTATCGCTCCAGATTATGTTTTAATTAACGAAAAACAGGAATCGGAATTTGTAAATTATTATAAAGTTGCCGCACAGAAAATGTTCTTCGCAGATGGCGCAATTAACACAGCTGTTTATGGAAAAATCATCAACCAGAAACACTTTGATAGATTAAATGGCTTGATAAAATCCGCAATAGATGAGGGTGCAAAATTAGCGTTCGGGGGAGAGGCAAATGCCGAGTCTTTAACGATTAATCCAACTGTTTTAACTTCGGTAAGTGCGGAAAACAGTATTATGCAATCAGAGATATTTGGGCCGATTTTACCCATTGTGAAATACAAAAATTTGCAGCAAGCTATCGATTTTGTGAATGGAAAAGGTAAACCTTTAGCGCTCTATATTTTCTCAGATGATTCTAAAAATCAAGAAAAAATCATCAATGAAACCAGTTCTGGAGGTACTTGCGTAAATGATGTGTTGGTTCATATCAGCAATCCAAATTTACCCTTTGGAGGAGTCAACAGCAGCGGAATAGGAAGTTGTCATGGCATTTTTGGTTTTAAAAATTTCTCTCATGAAAGAGCAGTTGTTTTTCAATCCAAATTTGGAATGACCAAAATGATTTATCCTCCTTACAACATAAGCTTATTAAAATGGTTGAAAAAGCTTCTATGAGATGCCACGGAAACACGGATTGATACGCAATAAAATTGATTATTTCCGAGGTTCCTGTGCTTCCATGGCAAAAAATCTGCTCGTGCAGATTGATTACATCAGTATTAGCATGGCGGCGCTCATCGCAATCATAATCGCATCTTCTACAATGGTAACGGTACTCATTGGCAGATTAAAAACTGCACCCAGGCAAGCACATTGAATCTTTTTCTTGTTCAAAACGCTTTCTAAAACGCCGATAATACTCACCAACATTACAACCAGGGTAACCCAATTTACCACAACCGGTGATAAATTCATTGCAAAACTTAAGCCTAAGCCAAGTTCGATAAAAGCATAAATGTAACCCCAGGCACTGAATTTTTTTGCCACGATATCGTACATCGCGTAGCTTTCTGCAAAAGCTTTCAGGTTCAACATTTTGAAAAAAGAGAAAGTCAAAAAAAATCCGGCCATGAAAATACGCATAAAAGTCATGAAGTTGATGTTGCCATCTTTCCAGGAAACCAATAACGAAATCGCGGTAACGTAACCAAAAATCAATAGGATTGGTTTATAAGTTTCAGCCCATGATTTTGTTTCCTCTGCCAATTCGCTGTGGTTATTAGCGGTAATCTGATATTTACTTTCTGCTCCGCCCAAAGCCTGCTGCAAAGCAGCTATGCCGATATGTTTATCCATGCTAATCGTAGCAGAATTTGTATCTTTCGAAACCTCAACAGCGGTTACTTCAGGCAAAATCAAAAGATTGTTTTTTACTTTATTTTCGCAACCACCACATGTCATTCCGATAAGTTGATAGGTATGTGTCATAACTTAAATTTTAAACAAATTTACCCATCTGGGAGATGAGATGCGTTACAGAATAATCATAAAATGTTATAGAATTTTAAACGGATGTGTAAGGCGTTCGTCATTGAGAGGCACGAAGCAATCTTCAGCTACAAGTATATCTTTACGGAGATTGCTTCTCCCGAAGAAGAATCAGGATTGCAATGACGGGGATTAGAGCATCAACGGCATGACAGAATATTTGCGCTCAGCATCTCTTTGCTGTTAAAACTATCCAACCAAAACCGAGGTCATTGTTAATGAACCACCAACGGCTTTGTCATTAAAAAACGAAACTTCTTCACTTTCATTCTTCAAACCCAACGTGTAAATCAATGGCAAATAATGCTCTGGAGTTGGGATGGCCAGCATGGCATCACTTCCTAAATTGCGGTAATTGATTAGTGGTTTATGGTCGCCATTAGCAATAAGGCTTTTGAATTTGTAGTTCATTTCATTCGCCCAATCATAACCACCTCCGTTAATCATTTCCCAGCTAATCATTCGAAGATTGTGCACCATATTTCCACTTCCAATAACTAAAACGCCTTTTCTCCGGAGCGCATAAATTTCTCTGGCAATTTCATAATGGTTTTCTGGCGATTTTGTATAATCAATACTCAATTGGAGAACAGGAATGTTGGCTTCTGGATACATGTGTTTTACCACCGTCCATGTTCCGTGGTCTAAGCCCCAATCGTGGTCTAATCCAATATGCGTAGAGTGTACCAGGCCTGGGATTTCGGCCGCCAATTCTGCATCGCCGGGAGCCGGATACTGAGCATCAAACAACGCTTGTGGAAATCCTCCAAAATCGTGAATGGTTGATGGAAAATCCATTGCGGTAACAAAAGTACCATGTGTGTACCAATGCGCAGAAACCACCAGTACTGCTTTAGGTAACGGAATGTTTTTTGCCAACTCGGCCCAACTTTGGCTAAACTCATTATTTTCAATCCCATTCATCGGAGAACCGTGGCCAATAAACAGCGTAGGCATTAAATCCGTTTGTGGTAAACGTTGGGTAAAACTTCTGAATTGTGATAAGCTTGACATGCTGTTGAATTTTAATGTAAAGGTACAGCATCGTCATTTTTAGGTACTTGATTTATGTTAAGAAAACGATAAGAATCCCATGGTCCATTTTACATCTTACATGAATCATCAAATCTCATCCAAGGTTTTCCTTTTGTCAAATGTTTGCTTTTTATAAGTTGACGGTGTTAAGTCTGTCACTTTTTTAAACTGAGCAGAAAGATGCGCAACACTGCTGTAATTAAGTTGATAAGCAATTTCGCTTAGCGTGAGTTCGCCATAGGTGAGCATCTCTTTTGCCTTTTCTATTTTTTGAGCGATAAAATACTTTTCAATGGTTTGATTCTCTGCTTCAGAAAAAATGGCGCTTAACTGGTTATATTCCTGATTAATTTGATGACTTAAATAAGTAGAAAGATTAATTTTTAAAGGCTCTTTTGAGTAATGAACCAGGTTGATGATTGTCGTTTTTATTTGCTCGGCAATTTGAGTTTTTCTATCCTCCAATAATTCGAAGCCAAAATGATTTAACTTTTCACCGATTTTTAATTTATCATCAACAGAAATGTTTTCCGATAATAAAACTTCGCCAAGTTCAACCGAAATAGGGTTAAAGCCAAGCTTTTCCAGCTCAGCTTTAACCACCATCTTACAACGGTTGCATACCATATTTTTGATATGCAGATTCATTATTTCGATTTTATGGTTTCGGTAACATCGCCACAATCAAACATCATGCTTCCATAATAGGGGTTTTCAATGTTTTCTTTTTCGTTTAACCAACTCGCTTTAGCCATTGGGCAATGCTGAACGTAAATTGTTGCATTATTGAATTTAATGTTTCTTACCGTTTTTATCATGGCATAAGATATTTCCTCGAAAGATTTTCTTTGTGTTTTGATGTCTTTTCCGGCAGCTAATTCTGTTGCTTTTGCTTTAATTATTTTGGCCTGCTCCATCCAAATTGTGTGTTGTGTAGCTGGCAAATCTTTGTGTGGAATGGCATCAACTTTAGCCGTTAAAACTTTTACTTTTTCTTTCGCTACATCTTTTTTATCAGCTGCCAAAGCATTTTTAACATCGTAATAGGCAGTTAATAACTGATTAAAAGCTACATCTGTTTTACTTTGTGCGAAAGTTAATTTTGTAGTTGCGATGGCAATTATAGCCATCATTATCATGATTTTTTTCATTTTGTATTTTATTTTAAAACATTAAAAAAGTTAAATTCTGCCCTTAGCAGATACATGTTTTTAAGATATCGGTTTGCCATATTTCCGGTGGCCTGGAAACGATAACCTAAATCTATCCGGGTGCTGCTGTTTAAAATCACCTGAACGGCTGGAGCCAAATCTAGATAGGATTCGCCTGAGGCTGGGTCGGTTTTTCCTAGTATTTCGAAATAGACATTGAAATTCGGCTCTTTATAGTTCTTGTAAACAAAAGGAAGCACAAGGTAGCCTGATGATAAACTATAGGAGAACATATTGTTAGGTCTTGGCATTCCAGCAATTTGCCTATCACTATTATTAAATGAGTGTGCATAACCCAAAGTTGCCGAAAGGGCGAGTTTATGTAAAAGTTGGGTGAAAATTAATCCAGCTTGTGCTCCACTATTATCTCCCTCCAGATTAATATCTCTGGTAAAAGTTGGGCGTTTACTTGTGCTAATTCTACCAAAAGCTGCGGCCCTGAAATGACTTTGAGCTTCATCAATAGATAAAAAACGATATTTAGCATATAAACTTCCGCCCTCTAGCCGATATTTCCCATCCATATCTGATAAAAACGCTTGCGCATGTGCCATCAGGTTTTTATTAAAGCCAAACATTACCTCAGGAATTGTTCTGCTTACAAAACTCGGATTGTTAAACATCCCCTCGTTGGTTAAACGAACTCCAATTGATTTGGTGGGCATGTTACTTGCCGGTTCGGTAAAAACGTATAGCTCTTGTGCGAATGAGTTTATGTTGGCGCCAATGAAAACCAGCGCCATAATAAGAATCTTCTTCATTTTTAAGAAAGAACTAAGTGATAAACACGAGTTTTCTTTCCATTTACAACTGCTGTTCCATTTGCATAAGCATCAGAATTAAGCGTGGTTGCTTGTTTCTTAAATGCAGAACCTGAAATGAAATTTTTATCGACTACTGATGCTTTTACCGTTCCATTCAAAGTTTTGCTTTTTGCATTAACGAAACGATAAACGTTACCATCAACAATCGCCTGACCTTTATCATCAACCTTAACCTGATTGAATGTAAAATCAGCTGTTAAGCCACCTACAGAAAAACCAGCATCCTGAACTTTTTTACGGATTAAATCGATGTTAATGTCGGCGCCTTTTTTGAAAGTTAAAACGAAGATGTTTTTATTTAAATCTGGTTTTACGGAATTAATAAAACCTAAAGTTTCCAGTGATTTCTGTGTTGCATTTGAACACATGGAGCAGGTTAATCCTGTCACTTTTAAATCTGCTGTTGAAATTTGTTGAGCCGAAACGTTTACGGCAAAAATGAGCATAATGATGCTGAATATTTTTATTGTTTTCATGATTTTTGAAATTAGAATTTAAGAAATGTCACATTGAGCCCTTGGAAATGCTTAAGCACCGAAAGGCAAATGAGTAATCCTAATTCCTAAAAATACAATTGAAAACATGCAAAGCAACCCGCGAGGAAAGCGGCGGGGCTTTGTTGCTGATTTTGCTGAAAAAAACTGGGGTAATGTTGGTGAGAAATTCTAAAACCGGTGGGTGCAGAAAAAGCTGGATAGAAAACAACTTTGGCATTTCTACTTTTGCCGCAGTTTGATGACTATCTTTTACTTTGACAGTTACCTGAGTGTTCTTGCAACAGCCATCGTCTTTAATCTTTTCAGCCGGAATATCCTTGCAGAGTTTACAAGCAAGCTCATTGCTGAACAGTTGCACATTTGCCAGTTTACCACCACAGAAATGCAAACTTAAAGCCAAACCCATAACACTAACCGCATACAATACGGCCAAAGAAAGTGCTATTTTTTGTTTTAACTTCATTACTACAAAGTTAAGGCAAAAAAAACCGAATATTAAACTGGTTTATTTATTGAATTTCATTTTTTACCTTAAATTAGCTCCAAACACCTTTCAAATGAAGAAATTATTATTATTCATCTGCATCTTTTCTGTGCTTTCGACTTTTGCAGCAAAGCCAAAGAATCAATATATCCGAATTAAAACAGAGTTTGGCGAGTGCATCGTGAAACTATATAATGAAACGCCATTACATCGTGATAACTTTTTAAAACTTACAAAGGAAGGTTATTATAATGGCACTTTATTTCACAGGGTGATTAAAGATTTTATGATTCAGGGCGGTGACCCGGATTCCAAAACTGCAAAGCCAGATTCTTTACTGGGTGAAGGTGGTCCAAAATATACCATCCCGGCAGAATTTAGAGATAGCCTGTTTCACAAAAAAGGAGTTTTGGCTGCCGCTAGAGACAATAATCCTGAAAAAGCATCGAGCGGAAGTCAGTTTTATTTAGTGCAGGGAAAAGTTTTTACGGAAGAACAATTGAACAGCCTCGAAGAGAAGAGATTAAAATTTAAAATCCCGGAATGGCAAAGACGGGTTTACAAAACCCTTGGTGGTACACCGCACTTAGATAGAAATTATACCGTTTACGGAGAGATAATTTCAGGGTTAGATATGGTCGATAAAATTGCTGTTTTAACAACCGATAAAAATAACCGTCCTAAAAGTGATGTTAAAATGGATATCACGATTTTGAAAAGGAGAGAAGCGAAGAAGTTGGAGAAACAGCTGTTAAATGCTTCATTAAAAGATAAAATAATAATGAAGTCCTGATGAAAATCATTTCTTATAACGTTAATGGCATTCGGGCGGCAAGTACGAAAAACTTTTTCGGTTGGTTGCAGGCTACAAATGCCGAGATGATTTGCCTGCAGGAAGTAAAAGCATTACCCGTTCAAATTCCTGAGATTATTGCTTTGGTAGAGCAGCTGGGCTATCATCATTATTGGTTTCCGGCCGAGAAAAAAGGTTATAGTGGCGTAGCCATCTTAACTAAAATTAAACCTAATCATGTTGAATATGGCTGCGGCGAAGAATGGATTGATCAAGAGGGAAGAATTTTAAGGGCCGATTTTGATGATTTTTCTTTGATGAGTTTGTACATGCCATCGGGTTCGAGCGGAGATGAACGGCAGTTGAAAAAATATGCTTTCATGAAGTTTTTTGATGTTTATATCGATGAACTGCGTAAAGAAATTCCGAACTTAATTGTGAGTGGAGATTATAACATTTGCCATACCTCAATTGATATTCACAACCCAAAATCGAATGCAAATTCATCGGGCTTTTTACCGGAAGAACGCGAATGGATGCAGCTATTTTTAGATAATGGTTTTATAGATGCTTTCCGCCATTTTAACAAAGACCCACATCATTACACCTGGTGGAGTTATCGGGCAGGTTCTAGGGGTAAAAATTTGGGTTGGCGAATCGATTATCACTTGGTTACAAAACCAATGGAAAGCCGATTAAAAAACGTAAGAATTTTACCCGATGCGATACACTCCGACCATTGTCCGGTTTTGTTAGAGATAGAATGATGTGGTTAAGCGGTTAATCAATTAGCTGGTTAACTGTTTGCAAACCCGATTAACCTACTGCAACAATTTAAACAATTAACCAATACCGCTAACCAGATGCTCATCACAAATATAAAAGGCCTTGTAGGCGTGCATCCAAAAGATAAGTTGCTTCTTCGCGGAAGTGAAATGAACAACTTACCCATTTTGGAAAATGCATGGCTTTTAATAGAAGATGGTTTGATTAAAGATTTTGGTGAGATGAGAAAAATCCCTACTCTAATCTTAAATCTCTCATCTCAAATTTCAGCTAAAGGTAAATTCGTTTTTCCATCCTGGTGCGATAGCCATACACATATAGTTTTTGCCGCTTCACGGGAAGAAGAATTCGCCATGAAAATTCAAGGTAAAACTTATGAAGAGATTGCAGCTGCAGGCGGTGGGATTTTAAATTCCGCCGATAAACTTCAACATGCATCAGAAGACGAGTTATTCGAAAGCGCATCCATTCGTTTAAAAAACATGATTTTGCAGGGCACAGGTGCCGTTGAAATTAAAAGTGGCTATGGCTTAACGGTAGAGAGCGAGATTAAAATGCTGCGGGTAATCCAGCGCTTAAAAGCAAACTTTCCGATTCCAATTAAGGCTACGTTTTTAGCGGCGCATGCTTATCCAAAAGAATTTAAAGATAATCATCAAGGCTACATTAATTTAATTATCCATGAAATGCTGCCTCAAATAGCAGAAGAAAAATTAGCTGATTATATTGATGTTTTTTGTGAAACGGGATTTTTCTCCGTCGAAGAAACAGACCAAATCCTAAAAGCGGGTGCAAAATTTGGCTTAAAAGCTAAAATTCATGCCAATCAACTTTCTGCATCTGGAGCAGTTGAAGTTGGTGTAAAAAATTACGCCGTGTCGGTTGACCATCTTGAAGAAACCAATCAGCATACCATAAATAGTTTAAAAACATCAAATACCATTGCAACACTTTTGCCTTCTTGTTCGTTTTATTTGGGAATTCCTTTTGCTGATGCTAAAGGTTTAATTACCGAAAATGTTCCGGTTGCGTTAGCAAGCGATTATAATCCCGGTTCAACGCCATCGGGAAACATGAATTTTGTGGTTTCATTAGGGTGTATAAAGCTTAAAATGCAACCAGAGCAGGGCATAAATGCCGCTACATTAAACGGTGCAGCCGCGATGGAAATCAGTAGCGAATATGGAAGCATTGCCATTGGCAAAAAGGCTAATTTATTTATCACCAAACCGATGCCCTCAATGGCCTATCTGCCTTACAGTTTTGGTGAAACACAAGTAGAAACCATCATTTTAAACGGTGAAATTTATAATGGATAGCCTTAAAATATATTCGCAAAGCGATATCAATAACCTGATTATTTACCGAAATGGCGAAACCAAACTTGGAGAAAGGATACAAACCATTTCTTCTCTTGATGCGCTGCAGTCGTCAACTGCAAAATTTGTGCTTTTAGGTATTCCGGAAGATATTGGAATTCGGGCAAACGCTGGTATTGCGGGCGCTTCTACCACCTGGCGACCAGCGTTAATGGCATTCTTAAATATTCAAAGCAACCGGTTTTTATCAGGCGAAGAAATTTTAGTGCTGGGGCATTTCGAAATTGAACAAACTAAAGATTCTACCATCGATGGCTTAAGAAAAAAGGTAAGTGAAATCGATGATTTGGTTTATCCGGTAATTGAAAAAATTGTTGCTGCGGGTAAAATTCCAATTGTGATTGGCGGCGGACATAACAATGCTTACCCAATAATTAAAGGAACATCCTTGGCTAAAAAGCAGGCGATTGATGTTTTAAATGTGGATGCACACGCAGATTTAAGGGAGCCCGAAGGAAGACATAGCGGAAACGGATTTACTTATGCGCTAGCCGGGAAATATATGGATAATTATTTCATGTACGGTTTGCATCAAAACTATAATAACGAAGCTATTCTAAATCAAATTGGGGCAAACCCAAAGCTTAAGCCGATATTTTTTGATGATATTTTAAAAGGCGTAGAAGACGAAGATTTCTTTTCTGCTCTTGGTCCCGTTGCAGGTTTAGAGGTAGATTTAGATTGCATTCAAAATGTACTTGCAAGCGCCGAAACGCCGTCAGGCTTCGCTGTAAATGATATTCGAAAATTGATTTTAACTAAGCGAAACAAGTTTTCTTATTTGCACATCAGCGAAGGCGCAACAAGGTTGCTTGATGGTAGGGTTAGTAAGTTAACCTCTAAATTAATTGCTTACTTAGTTAGTGATTTTATTAAGGCGCAAGCTTAAATTGTTTCCTAAGATTTGGTTCTGCGAAAATCTGTGTAATCAGTAAGATAATATAGAACTAAGTGCTACAAATGCTCTGCTTCGTATTTTTCTCCAGCTTTTAGCATCAGCTCAATTTGTTTTAAATCTTCAGCAGTAAGCTCTTCTTTTTCCTGCAATTCAAATACAGCAATCATGTTGTCTTCGTATTGTTTCTCAGTTTTAATAACGATTTCCTGTGCCATGATTGTAAGCTTAAAATTTAATAGTTTCTGTAGGTGTAATGCAATAATTCAGCCTGATGTCGTGTTCATTTACGTCGTCAATGCGATCAATTGCAGGCGACAAAGATAAGCCTATTTTTTGAGCATTTATATTCTCGAGAAAACGGTCGTAAAAACCCTTGCCATAACCAACCCGGTAACCCATTTTATCAAAAGCTAATAACGGAATCAAAACCATATCAATTTCTCCGTCGTGTATGTTTCCCTTTTGCGGTTCCAGAATGTTGTAAAGGTTCTTTTGCAAATCATTTATGCCTAAATATTCATGATGAGTCATCAAAGCCGTTTCAAAATCAGCCTTAGGGACTATGATTTTAATGTGAGGATGATTTTCAGCCAGCCATTCAATCAATAGAAAGGTGTTTGGTTCTTTTTTTTCAACTATCGGCAGAAATATATGAATGGTTGTAATATCACCAAAATCCAATGCTTGAAATCGTTTCAGCAACATTTTATTAAGTTTATGATACTCGTCATCATGATAAGATAATCTTTCTTTTAATGCCTGCTTCCTAATTTCTGACTTAAACATATTGCGAATTTAGGTAAATATAATAATTTGGATTGTGGCTATCGGCGGTTAGCAACGGAACCTATTTGCAAAAATGAGGTACGTAAACCCGATAGACGTGGAAATACTTTTTTATTGCAGATGCCTTTGTGCCTCAGCATCACAACTTGTGTAAAAAAAGATTGGAACAGATAGCGGGGCTGCTCCTTCCGAAGAACTTTCTACAATCATTTTCAAAAACTATTGCCTGGAAAAATAGATCTTCATGAGAAATATTTGGAATTGCTCTGCATAAATACCGTGGCAAATTTTGAAACAAAAAAAGCCCCTGAAATATAAATTCAGGGGCTCCATTATTTTTTGATAAACTACTTTACACGCTCTACATATTCGCCTGTACGCGTATCAATTTTAATCTTATCGCCTTGGTTTACAAACATTGGCACTTTAACCTCAACGCCATTTTCAAGCGTTGCAGCCTTTAATGCATTTGTAGAAGTATCGCCTTTAACCGCTGGCTCCGAATAAGTAATTTCAAATTCTGCGAAGTTTGGCAGCTGCCCCATAATGGCTTCATCGCTCTCCATTGAAACGATTACGCTCATGCCTTCTTTTAAAAATTTGATGGCCGAGCCAAATAACGATTTCTCTACGTTATATTGCTCGTAGGTGTTGTTATCCATCACCACCAAATAATCGCCATCTTCGTATAAATATTGATAATCATTTGTTTCTACGCGGCAAATTTCTACTGCCTCGTCAGTATTCATACGGGCTTCTACGATTCTGCCCGATTTAATGTTACGAAATTTGCCAGTGTAAAAAGCGCCGCCTTTACCTGGTGTACGGTGATTCCACTCATCAACGGTAACCAATTCGTTGTTTACACGCAGGATGTTACCTGTTTTAATTTCTGATGCTTTTGCCATATGATGTGATCCTATTTGGATTTATATTTTAGTTTTTTGTGACGGCAAAGGTAAAATTATTTTAACAAAAACCTACAACGGTTTAGGGCTTTAAGGTTTAGTGAATAAGGAGTTATTGCCTACTTCACACGCTCCATATAGTCGCCGGTTTTGGTATCTACTTTTACTTTATCGCCCTGGTTAATAAACAATGGCACCCTTATTTCGGCTCCGGTTTCTACAGTTGCATATTTCTGTGCACTGGTAGAGGTATCGCCTTTTACGGCAGGTTCGGTATAAGTAATTTCAAGCTCGACACTGTTAGGCAGCTGTGCAACAATCGGTTCATCGCTTTCAAAAGCAACAGTTACATTCATGCCCTCTTTAAGAAATTTAATCGCACTGCCGAACAGTAATTTAGGGATATTATACTGCTCAAATGTATTGTTGTCCATCACCACTAAATAATCGCCATCCTCATATAAATACTGATAATCATTGGTTTCAACGCGACAAATGGTAACCTCTTCATCTGTTCGGAAACGATATTCGACAATTTTGCCTGTTTTTACGTTGCGCATGCGGGATTGATAAAATGCCCTTAAATTGCCTGGCGTACGGTGGATATATTCTTCTACACTTACCAACTCTCCGTTAAAACGAAGCACATTTCCGCTTTTTACTTCTGATGCCTTTGCCATTTATAATGATGTTTTGTTTTTTGAGTATCAAAGTTAAATAAAGGTTTTTTGATTTGGAAAGCAAAGCCTGGAATAAATCGGTTACTATAGTCCCGCTTTTACTTCAATCTTTTTTGTAAAAATAAACCTCTTAGGTTTATCAAAAAAGTATTTCCGTGGCAATCGGGTTTAGAATAGCTGGGTTCGAGTAAGAAATAAAAACCAGCTCCTACAAACGCCATTTTCTTTGTTGATAGGCTAGAAGAAACCTTATGGCTACGGCTGTTCATAATCGAGTGTTCTGGGATTCCGTTATGTCTCGCAATGCTGATTTTTCTAAAAAAACAGCATATAAAAGAAATGCCTTTGGGAACCACTCCAAAGGCATAATCAACCTAAACCTCAAACTAAACTATGAAAAAATTTTTTGCTTTTTACAGCTATATTTTGTTTCCGTAAAACGGAGAATATTAATGTTTTCCCTTCAGAGATTTTATTAATAAATGTTTCTCTTTTTGGTGGTGCAAAGGTAAGAACTATTTTTCAATTGCAAAATCTTTTTTTAAAAAAATTAATATAATACAAATTGATGACAAATAAATCAGCCTTCTATACTCAAGATCAGGTGTTAAGCTATTTGAAATCAGCTATTTGTAGGTGATTTTGACAAAAATCGTATTCGTGGATTTGATTAGAACCAATTATTGTCAACCGATCTTTCGCAAAATTTTCGATCAATTCATGATACCAGTTTATTCCCTGAACGTCTAAATTGCTGGTAGGTTCATCTAAAAATAAAATTGGAGAATCGGAACAACAAGCCAATGCAAGTTTGGTTCTTTGTTTCATTCCAGATGAAAAGTATTTAATCTCTTTGTTTGCTGATTTTTCAAGGCCGAGAATTCCAATTAGCGATTGCGCATCGACACCAGCGGCAAAATTCTTAAATTTGAAATGGAAATTGATAATCTCTTTTAAGGTAAAAGTTTCTACCAACTCTAAATATGGTGCGGCTAAACTGATGTATTTATAAATATCTTCAACCGGAATATCTGAGCCACCAGCAAACGAAATATCGCCTTCTGAAGGGGTTAAACTTCCGGTTAAAATACTTAGTAAAGTAGACTTGCCTGAACCATTCGGCCCCAAAATCGCATAACTGTTGCCTGAACTAAACTCGGTGCTCATGTTTCGGAAAATCCATTCCTTGTTAAATCTTCGGCCAACATTGTTTAAAGCGATCTTCATTTATTTAGTTTCAAGAATTATTATCCTTCAGAAGATTGGATAGTGGTTTAGCCATGCAAACACTATTGTCTACACCGAAGTATTGGCCATAATTTGGCGTAACTTGATAACCAGCCTTTTGATATAAAGCAATTGCCTCGGGCTGTTTCTTACCGGTTTCTAACACACATTCACTATATCCTAATTCTTTGGCCCACTGCTCCAGCTCAGCTAAAATTTTAATAGCAATACCTTGATTTCTGTAATCAGGATGAACGAACATCCGTTTAACTTCAGCTGCGGTTTCTGAAAATGCTTTTATTGCTCCGCAGGCCACAGGAAATTCATTTTTGTAAGCAACAATAACCTCTTTTATGGCATCAACCTTATTAAATTGAGCATAAAAGCTGTGTTCATCGCCATCTCTAAGGGCTAATTCCTGATCCAACAAAGCCACCAACTGCATGAAATCAGTATGTGCTGAATGGGTTCTGATTAGCTTTAAATCACTCATGGATATTGCTATAAGCTTCTGTCTTTTTGCCTTGAACTTAACTGCCCATCCCGAAACCCTTCATCACGCCGCGGTTAGAATTTCGAATAAAATCTACGATTTCATCACGAATTTCTGTTGGTTTGAATTCAGCCTCAATCATGTCTAAAGCTTTGGTAACGTTATTGTGTTTAACGAAAAGTACACGGTAAATTTCCTGAATTTCGTCAATTTGCTCGTTGGTAAAACCTCTTCTGCGCAAGCCTACCGAGTTAATTCCGGCGTAAGAAAGCGGCTCGCGGGCAGCTTTAACATAAGGTGGCACATCTTTACGAACCAATGAACCACCGGTTACGAAAGCATAAGAACCCACTTTTACAAATTGATGAATAGCCACTAAACCAGCCAAAACAACATTGTTACCAATAGTGATGTGACCAGCCAAAGTAGTACTGTTTGAGAAAATACAGTTATTTCCTACTTCACAATCGTGAGCGATGTGTGAATAAGCCTGTATTAAGCAATTACTGCCAATAACTGTTTTCCATTTATCTTTCGTGCCACGGTTAATGGTTACGCATTCGCGAATGGTGGTATTATCGCCAATTTCGGCAGTGGTAACTTCACCGGCGAATTTTAAATCCTGAGGTTCTCCTGAAATTACTGCGCCAGGGAAAATCCGGCAATTCTTACCGATACGGGCGCCATCCATGATGGTTACGTTTGATCCGATCCAGGTTCCTTCACCAATTACAACATCTTTATGTATCACTACAAAAGGTTCAATCACTACGTTTTCGGCAATTTTTGCCTGTGGGTGTATGTATGCTAAAGGTTGTATCATTATTGGGCAGGTTCTGGTTGTTTAACTTTTGAAATTTGGGCCATCATTTCGGCTTCGACAACGATTTTCTCGCCAACCATACCCACACCCTTCATTTGAGCAATTCCTCGTCTGATCGGTTCAAGTAAGTCGCAGCGGAAAACAATAGTATCGCCTGGAAGAACCTGAGCCCTGAAACGAACATTGTCTATCTTTAAGAAATAAGTGAGGTAATTGCTTGGGTCGGGAACGGTACTTAACACTAAAATGCCACCCACCTGTGCCATGGCCTCAATTTGAATTACACCAGGAAATACTGGTGCACCAGGAAAATGGCCTTTAAAAAACTCTTCATTCATGGTTACGTTTTTAACGCCCACAACGTGATTTTTCGAAAGTTCTAAAATTTTATCTACAAACAAAAATGGTTGACGATGAGGCAAAATGTCCATAATCTGAACAACGTCGTATAATGGCTTAGCGCTTGGATCGTACACTTTTTGTATTTTTTTATTTTTCTCTTTTTTAATCGCGGCTTTAATTTTTTTGGCAAAAGCAACGTTAGCGGCATGGCCCGGACGAGCAGCCATAATATGACCTTTTAGGTGCATCCCTACCAAAGCCAAATCGCCAATCATATCTAATAACTTATGACGGGCTGGTTCGTTTTGATAACGTAACTCCATATTATTTAAAATTCCCTGAGGCGCTACATCGATATCAGCACGATTAAATAATTTGGCAAGATGGCTCAACTCATCTTTTGTAACTTCCTTATCCACAATAACAATAGCGTTATTTAAATCGCCACCTTTAATTAAATTGTGCGAAAGTTGATATTCTAGCTCATGTAAAAAACAGAAAGTACGGCAAGAAGCAATTTCTTTTTTAAACTCAGCAATGGTATTGATGCCCGCATGCTGGCTACCTAAAACCGGAGAATTATAATCAATCATACAGGTAAAACGGTAATCATCTAATGGCATGGCCACGATTTCTACCTTTCTGTCTTCTTCTGTATAGGTAATATTATGTGGGATGGTAAAGTATTCACGATCTGCATTTTGCTCAATCGATCCTGCTTCTTCCAATAAATCAATAAACTGGATAGAACTGCCATCCATAATCGGTGTTTCCGGACCATCAAGTTTAATTAAAACGTTGTCTAAGTCCATACCAATTAGCGAGGCCATTACATGTTCAACGGTGCTAACGCTTGCGCCATTTTGAGTAATGGTTGTTCCACGGGAAGTATCGGTTACATTGTCGGCATCCGCATCAATGATCGGGTGTCCTTCTAAATCAATACGTTGAAATTTAAAACCGTGATTTTCAGGCGCAGGGCAAAATGTAAGGGTAACATTAGCGCCGGTATGCAAACCAACACCCGCTGCTGATATTTCTTTTTTAATCGTTTTTTGTCTAACGTTCATTGTGTATTGTATTCTTTTCCAATTCGGCAGTAAGCCTTTTCAATTCTTCTTCTAAGGCGTTAATTCTTTTTTCAACTTCTGGCAAATGCTTAAAAATTACAGAAGCACGCATCCAGTTGCGCAATGGTTGCGCAGGGCTGCCATGCCATTGTTTATTTTCTTCGGTGATATTAAAATTGATTCCGGCTTGTGCACCTATTTGGGTGCCTTTCGCCAAGGTAAGGTGACCAGCAATACCAACCTGACCGCCAACAACACTATTAGGGCCAATTTTAGTACTTCCGGAAATGCCAGATTGCGCAGCTAAAACAGTGTTTTCGCCGATTTCAACATTATGAGCAATTTGAATGAGGTTATCAATTTTTGCCCCTTTTTTTACAATTGTTGAGCCCATGGTTGCACGGTCGACAGTAGTGTTGGCACCAATTTCCACATCATCCTCAATCACTACATTTCCAATTTGTGGAATTTTGTTGTAGGTACCGTCTTTTTGCGGAGCAAAACCAAAACCATCACTTCCAATTACTGTATTTGCATGAATAATCACCCGATTGCCGATAACGGAATTATGATAGATTTTTACACCAGGAAAAAAGGTGCTGTTTGCTCCAATTTTTGAGTTTGCGCCAATAAAGGTTTGTGCATTTAACTTACATCCATCGGCAATAACAACATTTTCTGAAACGTAAGCAAAAGCATCAATAAAAACATCTTTACCAATTTTTGCTGAAGGATGAACAAAGGCCAATTTATCAATTCCAGATTGAGCCGCCTGTGCATTTACAGCTTCGTTGTATTTATCTAACAGAATTGTAAATGAGCTATACGGATTATCTACACGTATTAATGTACTGGTATAAGGCTGCGTTGGAGCAAAATCTTTTGAAACGATGACTACAGAAGCCTGAGTAGAATACAAGAAGTTTTCGTACTTAGGGTTTGAAAGAAAAGACAATGAGCCTTCTTTACCATCTTCTATTTTAGAAAGTTCGGTAACGGCTACATCAGGGTTACCATCAATGGAACCGTTTAAAAACTCGCTTATCTGCTTTGCAGTAAATTGCATCGTACAAAGGTATATGTTAAATTGATATGAACAAAAAAACCTGTAAAGGTTAAACTGTGTATATTTTACACAATAGTAAGACTTAAAACGGCAGTAAAAGTTAAATATTTTGTTAATTAATCTTAAATCCCCCGCGGGTAGCAAAGAATATATTTTTCAACCGTTTTCTGCAGCGACTCCAGGTTGGACAGATCTGAAGCTTTAGCGATATCAACAATATCGTTATTTTTCATCAAAATTTTAATATTTCCAACGCCAGCATTGTAAGCCCTGTTTTGAATGGCATCGGTAAAAACAAAGTATCGGGCTTCCTCTGGTTTAATATTTAATAAATCTATTGTTGCATTTTTCAGAAAATCAACGCGATCCTTTGGTGCCATCTCATTTCCCATTTCTACCTTATATAAATTTCGGGCGGTAAGCATTTGGCAAAGTTTGGATAAGATTTTATCAGGGTGTTTTACCCAAACTTTTACTGCGGCGTAAATATCCTGATCATCGAGATTGGTAAAATGCTCCAGATTTTCATGTTGTTCGAAAAAGTTGGTTTCACTGATATCATTTTTTAAAAAGTAATTTAAGGATGGCGAGGCAAATAGATCTTCGCCAGCTGCAGCTAACTCTTTTGCTCGTTCCAGAAGCTTCACCAAAATCATTTCGCCAGAAATTACTGTTTTATGCAGGTAAACCTGCCAATACATTAAACGGCGGGCGATTAAAAATTTCTCGATAGAATAAATACCCTTTTCTTCGATAACCAAATCATCATCAAAAACGTTAAACATTTTGATAATCCGGTCGAAACTGATGACACCTTCACTTACACCGGTAAAGAAACTATCACGATTCAGATAATCCATGCGGTCTAAATCAAGCTGGCCAGAAATTAATTGGTGAAGAAATCTTTTTGGATAAGTTCCATTAAAAACTTCAATGGCATGGCTTAACTTTCCATCGAAATGATCATTCAGATCTTGCATCAGCTTGGACGAAATATCCTCATGTTTAATGCCTGTAACCAATGAATGTTCCAGGGCATGCGAAAACGGACCATGCCCAATATCGTGTAGTAAAATAGCCAGTGTGGCAGCTTCCTCTTCACCTTCGGTAATGATATGGCCTTTACTTCTTAGTACTTCAATTGCCAAACTCATTAAATGCATCGCACCCAGTGCATGGTGAAATCGCGTATGTAAAGCCCCCGGGTAAACCAGGTGAGTCATTCCCAGTTGTTTGATGTAGCGCAAACGTTGGAAATACGGATGTGAAATAACATCGTAAACCAATTCGGATGGAATGCTTATAAATCCGTAAACGGGATCATTGATTATTTTCTTCTTATTCAATCGTTAAAAATAGTTAAATAGCTAGATACGGTACAAAAATTGCTATTTTTATTTATAGATTGATTTACCTGCCGAAATAAAAAGGCATTACACACCTATTTTTACAAAAACATGCAAGAAACTAAAATATTGTGGGCCGATGACGAAATCGACTTATTAAAACCTCATATATTATTGTTGAATGATAAAGGTTATGATGTAACTACTTTCACCAATGGAAACGATGCCCTCGAAGCATTTGGAAAAGCACATTTCGACCTTGTTTTTTTAGATGAAAACATGCCAGGCATGAGTGGAATTGAAACACTATCTGCCATTAAAAACCTAAACCCCGATGTACCCGTAGTATTAATCACCAAAAGTGAGGAAGAAAACCTGATGGAAGATGCTATTGGAAGTAAAATTGATGATTATTTAATTAAGCCGGTTAACCCGAAACAGGTTTTGCTAACCATTAAAAAGTTAATCGATAACAAACGTTTAGTAAGTGAAAAAACCTCAATGGCCTATCAGCAAGATTTCCGTCGTTTAGGCATGACGTTAAGCGATCGGTTGAATTATGAAGAATGGATTGAGGTATACAAAAAAATTGTTTTCTGGGAGTTAGAGTTAGAAAAACTGGATGATCCTCAAATGCATGAAATTTTAACCATGCAGAAACAGGAAGCCAACACACAGTTTTCAAAATTTATAGAAGAAAATTACCTTGATTGGGTACAGAATAAAGATAAATCACCATTGTTATCAAATGAGCTGTTAAAGAAAAAAGCTTTTCCGCATATAAATGATACGACACCGGTTTTTTTCATCCTGATTGATAATTTGCGGTATGATCAGTGGAAAATTATTAATCCTTTAATTTCTGAATATTTTAGGATAGATGAGGAAGATATGTACACCAGTATTCTTCCAACGGCGACGCAGTACGCCCGTAATGCTATTTTTTCTGGATTGATGCCTTTAGATATGGAAAAGCGTTTCCCTCAACTATGGCAAAATGATGATGATGAAGGCGGGAAAAATATGCACGAGGAAGCGTTTCTGGCCGATAACATCAAGCGGAGCTTAAGAAAAGATTGCAAATTTAGCTACAATAAAATTTTAACTTTTGAGCAGGGGAAAGATTTGGTTGAACAAACCAATAATTTATTGCAGAACGATTTCAATGCGATTGTTTTCAACTTTGTAGATATGCTGAGCCACGCCCGTACCGACATGCAAATGATCCGGGAACTGGCAAATGACGATGCAGCTTACCGCTCTTTAACCTTATCATGGTTTGAGCATTCACCGCTTTGGGATTTATTAAAGAAAATTGCGCAAAAACAGGTGAAAGTAATCATCACCACCGATCATGGAACCATTCGGGTGAAGAAACCCGTTAAAGTTATTGGAGACCGGGCAACAAATACTAACCTAAGGTATAAACAGGGAAGAAATCTAAACTTCAATGCGAAAGAGGTGTTTCTGATCAAAAACCCTCATGACGCTTTATTACCTAAAATTAATATCAGTAGCAGCTATATTTTTGCCCGTGAGGATAGTTATTTCGTTTATCCGAACAACTATAACCAGTTTGTAAACTATTATAACGAAACGTTTCAGCATGGTGGAATTTCTCTTGAAGAAATGATCATTCCTGTGGTAACTTATTCCCCAAGATAACGTTTGGCTCCTGAAGGGGAGTGAAAAGGCAAAAGCAATGCAATTATGTATTACTTTTGCCTTTATTTTTTTACCATGGAAATAGCAGTAAAAGATTTATCCGATTTACCTCAGGTTGCCAGTGAGCTTCTTGAATTTGCCTCTAAAGAAAGGATATTCATTTTTGAAGGAGAAATGGGTGCAGGAAAAACCACATTCATTAAAAGCTTTTGTAAAACACTCGGTGTAGAAGATGTAGTTTCGAGTCCTACATATTCTATCGTAAATGAATATGAAAGCCAAAACGGACCAGTTTTTCATTTCGATTTCTATCGGATTAAAGACATCCAGGAAGCTTATGATTTGGGTTATGAGGAATACTTTTATGGTGGCGGGATTTGCCTGATTGAGTGGCCTGAAAGAGTGGCAGAGTTATTGCCTGATCATTTTGTAAAAGTTGAAATTTTTGTTAGCGAGGGGAACGAAAGAATTTTCAGCTTATCGAAGGTGTAACAATTAGTTTTCAATTAATTAACAGAATTTCCTTATCTTGAACAACCTAAAACTAATACATTTTTAAACATCATGGCTACAGGATTACGCGAAGGAATGGCCGACATTGCTCGCCAGGGTTTATTGCAAACTCAAGAGGCGACGTTAGAAACCAAAAACAGGAAAAATAGCCTGAATATTGGAATACCAAAAGAAATTTCATTTCAAGAAAATAGAATTGCGCTAACCCCACTTTCAGTAGCACTACTGGTGAATAACGGCCATAGAGTGGTTTTGGAAAGTGGTGCAGGAATAGCTGCTAACTTTTCCGATTCAGAGTATGCAGAGCAAGGTGCTAAAATCGCCTATGACAAAAAAGAAGTTTTCGATTCAGACATTCTGGTAAAAATAGCACCACCAATGCTGGAAGAAATCGAGTTGATGCATAAAGGCCAAACCTTAATTTCCTCACTTCAAACCGGAACATTGAAGCAAGATTATCTAAAAGCTTTGATGCAGAAAAAAATTAATGCTTTATGCTTCGAAAATCTACGTGATGAAGGTAATGTGCTAAGTGTGGTGCGGGCAATGAGCGAAATTGTAGGTTCTACATCGATTCTGATTGCGGCAGAATATTTAAGCAATGTGACTGGTGGAAAAGGGTTAATGTTAGGGGGCTTCACGGGTGTACCACCCACAGAAATTGTGATTTTAGGAGCAGGGACAGTAGGAGAGTACGCCGCCAGAACTGCTTTGGCTCTGGGCGCTGAAGTTAAAGTTTTTGATAGCTCCATTTATCGTTTACGTCGTTTACAAAATAACCTGGGCAGCAGGGTTTTTACCTCAGTAATGCAGCCCATCGTTTTAAATAAAGCCATTGTTACCTGCGATGTAGTAATCGGTGCCATTCGTGCCAGTCATGGACGTAGCCCGTGTGTGGTGATGGAAGAAACTGTCGCCCGGATGAAACCGCATTCAGTGGTGATTGATGTGAGCATTGATCAGGGCGGTTGCTTCGAAACTTCAGAAGTAACCAATCATACCAACCCCATTTTTAGAAAATACGATGTAATACATTATTGTGTGCCAAATATTGCATCTCGTGTTCCACGCACTGCATCTTATGCTTTGACCAATATTTTTGCACCTATTTTGCTAGATATTGGTGAATTTGGCGGTTTGATGAATATGGTTTGGAATAATCCGGGCATTCGTGAAGCCCTTTATATTTATCAAGGTAACTGTACCAATAAAGATCTGGCTGATATGTTTAATTTGCCATTTAAGGATTTGGAATTGTTAGTGGTTTCAAATCAGTAACGATATAGTCGTCATCGCGAGGCACGAAGCAATCTCACAAGCAAATAGATTGCTTCGTGCCTCGCAATGACGACCTAATTATAATATCCACCAAGATGAAAATAAAATTTCTCCTATTCTTACTATCCCTGTCTTTTTCTGCGCTAGCACAAAGCAACTCAGCATCAAAACTGGTTGTTATTAACTCTTATAACCAATATTTAGCTTCAGTAAAAACCAATCCAAATAATGAATTAGTGGAAATTAAGAAGGAAATTCCAAATATCAAGCTGGATATTCGCTACGCCACGAAGAATAATTTTATGAAACAGGTGATGTATAAACAGGCTAGGGCGTTTGCCCGCCGTCCGGTAGTTGAATCACTGAAAAAAATTCAAAAGGAATTAAACAAAAAAGGCTACGGACTGAAGATTTTTGATGGTTATCGACCGTATGCCATTACCGTAGAATTTTATAAAAAAGCAAGCGACAAAAATTTCGTGGCTAATCCGGCAAAAGGTTCTAAACACAATCGCGGTTGTGCAGTTGATTTGACATTGATTAATCTAAAAACTGGAAAAGAAGTAGCGATGGCAACACCGTACGATAGTTTTTCTGCTGCGGCTGCCGCCAGCTATGAGCCCGTAACTCCGGAGGTTAAAAAAAATCGTGAATTTTTAATCGCCACGATGAGAAAGTATAAAATGAATGTCCTTGATAATGAATGGTGGCATTACGATTTTTCTGGCTGGCAAAGTTACGATTTGATGGATATTCCGTTTGAAAAACTATAATGTAGTTGATCGGTTTGAATAATCGCCATTCATACAACAGGATGAGTTAATTAGCTTACATTCTCAACTAAAGATGGTGTGGTCTGCCAAACTGATCCTTTTTCACTTTCGCTTTATCATCTTTTACCGTCAATCGAAAAATATAATCGTAATCATCATCGGTAAGCATTTCCATTGGGCGTTTTCCGCCAAAAGCCTCAATAATTTCTAGTACGGTATTAGAGTGGCCGGCAACAATTATGGTTTTACCAACGTAATTTTTCTTCACAGAATCAACCAACGATTTTGGGTCTTTGTAGTTAATTACTTTAGGAATGATGAGTGAATCTAGCGTTTGGTGTGTTCGTTTGTATGGCGTACTAAAGCCCACATCAAATTTTACTTTCTTTAAATAGATTGCTAAATCGGCAGCTCTGATTCTTCCTTCATCAGAAAGATTTGGATCTTTATCTTCAGGATTTGTTTTGTCTTTCTCCGCATGGCGAACTACCCAAACTTCGGTGTTTTGTGCAAAAGCTGCTGTTGAGATTAGAAAACTTAGCGAAAAGAATAAAATCAGTCGTTTCATTTTGTAAAGATTAAAAAAAATATTGTTAAACGAAGCTAAAACTTAGGCAAAAGAAAACCGGTATCGCTTTTAAACGACACCGGTTAAGTTTTAATTTGCGCTTGCCTAATATCCTGTATTTTGCCAGCCAGATTTATTGTTTACGTTATCAATCTCCGCTTGTGGTACCGGGTAAATGGCTCTAAAAGCAGGAATACCTGGAAAGATTGTCGGCATTTGACCAGTCCTTACAATATCAAACCAGCGATCTGCTTCCAGCGCCAGTTCTAACCGGCGTTCCAAATAAATGGCAGTTCTAAATTCAGCCTGGGTTGTTAAAGTTGCCGCGGTTTTGTTTGTTGCTGCCGCATTGGTCCGTACTGCATTCAATGCTCTAAATGCCTCCGTGTTTCCGTAAGCAACTTCATTTAATGCTTCAGCATACATTAGCAAAACATCCGCACAACGAATTATCGGGAAGTCGCCACTGATCTCAGTTGAATTGGAAACCGGGCTATTAAACTTCCCTGGGCGAGCGCCTGTACCTGTGGTGGCTACCAACGCCCTGCGGTTATCTGTAGTTTCAAAAATAGCCTGAGGAATACTAATGGTGTTGGTATTGTTATTATTTCTATAACGGTTATCTTGGTTTACAGCCTCTTTAACTCCTCCATTTAAATATTGAACAGCGAAAATAACATCTTTACTGGTTTTCATGCCGCTTGGGAAAGTTGTGGTTTGCGGAACAACAGAAAGTACCGTGCCGGCATAAATAGCAGTTGCAAGCGGTTGTAAGGTAGAAACTACTAAGTCATATCTCTTTTGGTATAAATAAACCTTCGCCAATAATGCAGATGCGGCATAACTAGTTGCCCTTCCACGTTGCGCATCGGCCCATGAAACAGGTAACTTACTAACTGCATCAGTTAAATCGTTGATGATTTGCTGATAGACCTGTGCTGAAGTTGCCCGAACATTCTCTCTGGCTTCAGCTGTTTTTTGAACCGTTAAAACCAAAGGAACATTGCCCCACAAACGCGTTAAATTAAAGTAACTTAAAGCACGTATAAATTTCGCCTGACCAATGATCTGATTTTTTGTTGCATCGGCCATACTGATGCCCGGAGCTCTATCAAGTACGATATTGCTGCGGTAAATGGCTTTATAATGTCCTTGCCAGGATGCTGCCAAAATGTTGTTGGCTGAAGTTTCTGAAAACACTTCAATGGAATTACGGACACCAGCTCCGGATCCCGGATCGTTGTCGGTAACATTATCTCCCCGGATTTCGCCTAAGGTAAGCAGGTTGTTTCCGTACAAACTATCTGTCTGCAAAGCATCATAACAGCTAACCAGGCCGCCTTGTAAGCCTTTTTCATCCACATAAAATGTATTTTCAGTGTACGAATCAAGAGGCTTTAAATCTAAAAACTTTTTACAGGATGTAGCTGAAATAATTAAGCCGCCTGCTATGATTGGTATGATATATTTATTCATGATCTTCATTTTATAAAGTGATATTTAAACCGATTGAAGTTGTTTTAGCCGTTGGGTAAACGCCATAGTCTTCACCATTTGTAGTCGCGGCAGAGCGATTGGTAACCTCTGGATTGTAACCGGTATATTTGGTAAACGTAAATGGATTTTGCATAGAAAAATATAATCGCACTTTGCTTAAAGACAGCTTTTTGATTAAATCTGTTGGGAAAGTGTAGCCTAATGCAATGTTGCGGATACGTAAATAAGAACCATCTTCTACATGCCAGGTTGAAGTTGTTCCGTTACTTCCTTTGGCTACACGATTTGCCCTCACATCTTGTCCGCTACCCGGATTGCTTTCAGAAACCCATCTATCCAAAGAGCTGATCATGTTATTCATGTTACCTTCTTTGTTGGCAAAATACCTGCGGGAAAGATTAAGGATTTTGTTTCCGTAAACACCTTGCATCGAAACATTCAAATCAATGCCTTTATATTCTGCAGAAGTTGCAAAACCATAAGTGAATTTTGGCAGGTAATTACCAACAATTTCGCGATCCTTGGTCAAATCAATTACGCCATCTCCATCAACATCTTTAAATTTAAAATCACCCGGTTTCGAAGTATTCAAATCATAATTACCCTGAGTATCCAAATAATGAGGATAAGCGTTTACTTCTGCCTGATTAGCAAAAACCCCCAAAACAACAGGTAGGTAATATGATCCAATTGGCTCCCCAACTCTGGTTAAAAAGTACGCATTGGCAACCGAACCTGTACTGATAATATCGGCATTGCCAGGTCCTAACTCAACAACTTTATTTTTGTTTTTAGAGAAGTTGGCACTTGCGGTCCATTTTACAGCTCCAAATTGTTGTTGCGTACCGAGGTTAATATCGATACCACGGTTATTTACTTTACCAATGTTCTTCAATTCAGTAGAGAAACCTGTGGTTAAAGGCACCGGTACGTTTAGCAATAAATCAGTGGTGTTACTGTTGTAAGCATCAACCGATAAAGTTAATTTATTGTTGAAGAATGCTGCATCGAAACCAACGTTCAATTGGGTTGTTTTCTCCCAGCTTAAATCATCATTTGGCTGCGCAAAAGGAGCTGCACCATTCACAACGCCTGGCGTTCCACCGCCGAAAATGTACCCATAATTGGTCATGGCACCTTGAGCAAGGTAATTCGGAATATTAAAGTTACCGGTTTGACCTAAACTCGCCCTGATTTTTAAATCAGAAATTGCTTTAGCATCTTTCAAGAATTCTTCTTCTGATAATCTCCAACCCACAGAAGCTGATGGGAAATAACCCCATTTGTTGTTTGACCCAAACCTCGAAGATCCATCGGCCCTTACCGAACCGGTGAATAAATATTTGCTTTTATAGCTGTACTGAACCCTGGCAATACCCGAAGCTAAAGACCATTGTTGTCTGGTTGAAGTTCCATTCGTAACTAAACCAGCACTTAAGTATTCAATCTGATCACTGATAAAACCTCTGGTTGCTACGGCATAATTTCCACTCAGATCGTCTTTCTGGTTTGACCAACCTAATAAAGCGCTTAAATTATGATCGCCGAAAGTTTTTGTGTAATTTAAAGTATGTTCTAATAACCAGTTGGTTTCTCTTATTGTTCTAGAACTTGCCTGTGCATCAGATAGTGGATTTCCGGCTGTATTTGATAACGGAATAATTGATGGTCTGAATGTATCTTCCGCACTGCTGAAAATATCGACACCCAACTGAATTTTGTATTTCAGATCTTTGATGATTTCAGCCTCCACAAAGGTACTTCCTGTTAATCTGTTGGAGCCAACATCGTCTTTTTGCAACATGGCCAAAGCAACCGGGTTCCAGGCCTGTGTTTCACCATTACCTGTAATTGTCGAACCGTTTGGCAAAGTGGTTACTTGTCCGGGGCTCCAAGAGTTTTGTGCAAAACTGTAGCTTCCATCGGCATTGTAAACCGGCCAAAGTGGTGAATAATGTAGTGCCGACGCCACAATACCACCGGTGTTTAAGCCATTGGCATTTCCCGCGTTATACGCACCGTTTGCATTTAACCTTTTTTCTTTAATTAAAGATGGCGTAATATTCACACCATATCTGAAAATTCCTTTTTTACCATCCAGGTTAAGTCGGCCGCTGTATCGTTTAAAACCACTGTTTAAAATGATACCATCCTGATCAAAATATTCAAGTGAAGCATAATATTTCATTGTTTCGCTTCCGCCTGCGGCAGAAATTGAATGGTTTTGAATTTTTGCTGTTCTAAAAATTTCATCCTGCCAATCAGTATTCGTTAAACCTTGCTGGCCATTTAAATAAGGAAGAATTTCCGTTGGTATCACGGCACTCGTATTGTTTCCAGAATTGACCAAACGCTGTGCGTTACTATCATTAATGTTGTAATTAATGCGTGGTAAACCTGTTGCCGCGTTTCTTCTGTTAATCGCGTCCATTGCATCAGCATAGGTGTTGTTTCTTGATTCAAGAGTCATTTGTGCATACTGATAGGCATCCATCATATCAATTTTGTGCGCAAGGCTCTGCCAGCCGGTGTAACTGTTTACGCTGATGGCTGCCACCCCTGTTTTACCTTGTTTGGTGGTAATCAAAACCACCCCATTTGATCCACGTGAACCATAAATGGCAGCTGATGATGCATCTTTCAAAACCTCAATGGAAGCAATGTCATTGGTGTTAATGGTATTGATGTTATCATTCGAGATTGGAACACCATCGATTACATACAGTGGATTCGAACCGGCAGTAATGGTACCAACACCACGTACTTTAATTGACAATGCACCTCCAGGGGTTCCTGATCCCTGCGAAACCTGAACACCGGCCATTTTACCGACCATCGCTTCTGCAGCATTATTTATTGGCTGGTTTTCTAAATCAGAAGCCTTAATACTGGCAATTGCAGTGGTTACGTCTTTCTTTTTCTGACTACCATAACCCACCACCACAACATCGGTTAAAGATGATGCTGCCGGGTTAAGCTGAATCAGCAAAGTAGCTTGTTCTCCGGCTTTAAGTAAATAATTTTCAATGGTTTTAGTGGTATAGCCAATAAAAGAAGCACTAATATTGTAGGGTACACCTGCAGATAATCCGGTAATTTGGAATTTTCCATCGGGATTGACCATAATCCCCTTCTTCTCATTGGTTTTGGTATTAAGTAAAACGATGGAGGCACCAATTAGCGGGGCGCCGGTTTCATCTTTTACAATCCCTGTAATCTCTGATGTTTGAGCCCAGGCCGTTGCAGTTACTGATACAATCAGCAAACAAAGCAACAAGTGTTTTGTAAAGTTTCTAAGCATAGTACAATGATTAATTTGTTTGTTTTAGGCAATAGATTCCCTATACTACGTTTAATGGCAGCATAGTTCTTCAGGTAATGTTTGTTTGTTTTTATCTTTTAATTAAGTAACCCTCTGCTACTCTTTCCTTTGTTAGTTTGTTTAGTTCTGTTAGCTCGGTAAGTATTTGGTTTATAGTTTGGTTTAAGTTTAGTGTTCCGGTAAACGACATTGCTGAAAGATCATCGGCATTGAATATAATTTTGGTTTTGTAATGTTGTTCTAGTTTCAGAAATACTGTTACAAGCGGAGCCTGGCTAAAAATTAATTCTGATTTGACTTCTTTATCCGAGTGAATCTGATTCAAGGTTTCTACATTCAATTTGTTGTCCACCCTGTTAAACACCAAAGCATTCCCTGGAAGCAGGATTTTGCTGAACATTGAATTTCTCCCTGCTGAATCAACATCTTTAACCCACACTTTTCCGGTATGGAGTTTTACGGTGATGATTTTGCTTTTTTCATCGGCAACTATAGTAAACGATGTACCTAAGGCGGTAGTAGAAACACCCTTTGCATAAACCACAAAAGGATGCTTTTTATCTTTCTGCACATGAAAATAACTGGTGCCAGATAAAAAGACCTCACGTTTTGCTGCAACAAAAGGAAGAGCATACGTTAGTTCTCCACCAGGATAAATCTTAACAGTAGATTGATCAGGAAGGGTAAACTTTTGAATTTTATCAGTGAAATTGTTAATCGATTTAAAACTGATCTGGTTGACTTTGCTGGCCTTCTTTGGTATGAGCTTAGCAACCTTTTCTTTAAAGTCTGCCGTTTGAGAGGTATAAAAACCGATGCCTAAAACCACCAGAACTGCCGCCGCGATTGAGCAAATGGTAAGCCATAAGTGTTTGTGTTTTTTGCGCAATGTTTGTTTTTTTATAGCCTCAAACATTAAATCACTTCGCTCGTACGACATGGGGAAATCTTCTGCATCATCCCACTCTTCTTTTTGCACAAAATGATCTGGCAACTCCTCAATTTCCCGCAAATAATTTTCCACCACCAGCTTTTCTTCAGGGGTACATTTATTCTTGAAATATTTATCTAACAGTTGATCAGAAACATTCATATTAAGTAATACGATTGATTTGACCAAAAACCCGTAATGAAGAAAAAATAAATTTGATTTATTTCAAAAATCCCAAAAGGATAAAGAAATAGGCGATACCGGCATAGCCGCTAAGTTGCTTTGTAGCTAAAGAAATGTGTTTTTCTACCGTTCGCGGAGATATGGAAAGTTTTTCTGCAATTTCTTTATATGAATAACCATGTAAGCGATTAAGCACAAAAACTTGTTTCCTGGTAGGAGGCAAACAACTCAAAACCATATCCAGTTCTTGTTTTGCTTCGTAAAGTTTTGATTCTGCTGCCGACGTTTCCAGCAAGTCCCGGTGATAAATTTGAAGATTCCGGTTATCGTTTGCGATCTTTTTAAAATAATCAAGCAGGGTGCTTTTAGCAATTTTAAAAAGCTGCACATCCAACGGAAAATCTTCTGATAAGGTATGTTTAAACCGCCAAAGCTTGATAAATGCCAATTGGGTAAGTTCTTCAGCCTGGTTTTCGCAAGCTGTTTTCTTGAAAAAATAAGCGTAAACTTTCCTGTGCCATAGTTTAAAAACTATTTCAAAAGATAAATGATCTCCTTCTATTATATTTTGGATATAGTTTGACACAATGGCTCAAAACTACCTGGTTAGTGTTAGCTGGAAATAAATATAGTGTTAATTTATTCATTTGCTAATATTTTATTTTAACACTGAGATCAATTGATCAATATCTTCCGGCTGATGCCAGCTGCTCAAAATAATCCGATTGATGGGCTTGCTGTCTGCATTTGGGTAAGGAAAGGATGAGATCAAAATATGATGTTTTAAAAGATCTGTAGCTAAATTTGGATAATTGATCAAATAAGCAGGAAAGCCCTGTTCAAACTTCCATGTCAAATTAATTGCGTCACTGAAATGATCGATGTTTTGCCGTAACTGTTCCCAAGCGGTTTGGTATAAATCTTTTGCATGCATGAATGCATAGAGCGCTGCTGCTGCAGGCGGCGAAGCGCCGACAAAAATGTTTGAGCTTTTAAGCTGTTGAATGATTTGTTTTGATCCCAATACCAGGCCAGCATCAACCCCTAATGCTTTAGCCATCGATGCCACAACAACAGTTTCTACGTTTTTGAGCCTAGGCAATTCGCTAAAAGCACCTAACCCATTATTGTTTACGCCGATTCCGTGTGAGTCATCAACAATAAGTACAATGTTTTTGTCAGGGTTTATTTCTTCCAGGAAATCGAAATCATAAATTTCAGGAAAAAGATTATTCATCGAGTTGCTGATCAGCACATAATTTCGCTCCTCCGATGAATTTATAGTTTCAATGGTATGATGTTTCCATTGGCTAAATGAATCAGTGAAGGTATCGGGTGCTGCACTTAACCAGAGCGCAGGGTGTGTTGCGGGGGCATAGATCACTTTTCCAAATGCGGACAATGATTTAACAGTCAGTTGTGCTGCCAAATACCCGCTTGACGTAATCAATGCATCCTCGGCTAAGAATCTTTTTGCCGCTTCTTGTTCGGCTGCATCATAAATACCTAGCTGAATATTATTGCTTCGGCTGGTGCCATTATTTAGGCCAAATTTCTTTATGCCTTCGAGGTACAAATCAATAAACGCCTCATTCTGAGGAATGCCTAAATAGGCTGTTCCGCCAAAATAGAGGTATGTTTTTCCATTAACGACAACGGTATTTGAAAAAGGTTGATTAATCGATTTAAAATCGGTGTTCATTTGTTAGTTGTAATTTCTGCCCAGCTCGTCATTTGCCGCCCTGATGATTGATTTGCTGCCATTATCATCGTGGTAAAATTCCCAGAACATGATTCCATTGGCCGTTTCCTTTGCAAGTTTAGCTTTTTTCTTCGTGGTTAAAATGCCATTAAAATAATATTGAATGCCATCAATGGTAGCATAATCCAGATTCACATCGGCATTTGCTGCAACAAAATCACGGTAGGCCTTCGATGCATTTGCCACATTTTTACCATATGCAGGAATTCCCAATACAGCTTTCTGTTTAGGCATACCACGGGTACCTATCCAATAATTTAGGCTGGCAACCGCCATATTATAAGAAGCATGTTGAATTGGTTCATCTTTGTCCCAGCCAATGCCATCGTAAACCATAATGTTAAAAAAATCAACTGAAGGAAAAACTTCAGATTTTAAACCATCACGAATACTTCCGGCGTATACCCCCGGTGTAATGGCGGCACTTAAAAATTTATTGTATTTGTGCAGCGAATCAGATAGTTCTTTCATCAATAAAACATAATTGTCTGCAGAACCATCAGCTGTACTAGGATATTCCCAATCCATATCCACACCGTCTAAATTATTGGTTCGGGCGAAGCCTAGCACATTTTTAATAAATAATTTTCTTGCTGATGCTGAGGCCGCCATTTCAACAAAAATGCTGCGTGTACCCGAAACTGAAATGCCTGTTTTAACACCATTAGCCCTCGCTTTTTGCATTACAGCCGCAAAGCGGGATGGCTGTTCTAAATTAGCCAATGAACCGTCGGTATTTGGATTTAGAAAAGCATAAAACAGATGGGTGATCATCTTAAATTTTGCATCGGCAACGCCATTCGGATCGCGATAGCTCGGAAAGTAGGCGACAACTTTGAAACTATTGTCTGCTACATATGGTCTCGGTGGCTCAACCGGCGTAGGTGGATCAGTGATGCCATCGTTTTTTTTACAGGAAGAAATTCCGATTACCAAAATCGCGGTGAACAAAAAGTAGATTTTTTTCATAGGATTAGGTGTTACAGTAGGTTTACATAATATCGCTAACGAGATTTTTACTAAAAATTATCGTGAATATAAGTCATAATTCTAACCATTTCAGCTCTAACTTCTGCTGTAGGTTTGTTAAAGTTATTATTCATGAAAGAATAAATATAAGTTTTGCCTTTTTTGGTCAGCACATAGCCACTCTGATTGTGAACGCCACCTAATGAGCCGGTTTTACCATAAACAAAAGGTTGATCAGTTTTTGGGTAAGCATTTCTTAAGGTTCCACTTTTCCCGCCTGCCGGTAACATATCAAATAATTTCTCGCGGTTGTTAACCAGGTGGTAAATAGAATCCAAAAGGTAAATATTATCCCTCGGTGTAAATAAATTCTGGCGAGATAAACCCGAACCATCTGCCCACTTTACCTTGTCAGGCAAAAATGAAAGATAGGTTTTGGTGATATGCTGAATGGCTTTGGTCGTGCTCAACGTATCACCCAGCTGGTCGGAACAAACCAATAGCAAATGCTCAGCAATAAAATTATCGCTTGGCAACATCATGTGTTTCAAAACCGAATCGCGTTTAGCACCTGGAAGCGTTTTAGCATTAGAAGGAATTTTCATTTTTACCACACCAACGGATTTATGAAGCGTATCAGATAGTACTTCAACTGTGGTTTGGATGCTGGTTTTATATGGATTTTGTTGGTTATAGCCAGGTTTTACATCAACCAATGGATACTTGAAATGGTTAGTTAAAAAATCTCTTGTTACCTGAAAACCTCCTTTGGTTTTGCTGGAATCAACTTCAAAACAGTGCTCAAAAACTTTTGGCGAAATGTTAATTTTTCGTGGCCCTAGGTAGGTCGACGTTACCATGTTATCCATAATTGGCATTTCGGTAATTTCTGGTTGATAATAGTAATCGTAATCATCCCAGCTCCAGCCATCACCGAAAAAAGTACCTGAATATCTGCCGGGGGAAAAAAACAATTTCTTATTTGAGGCCTGGAGGAAATTATAAGCCGATTTATCCTTTACTGCAAACTGTAGAAACGATGGGTCGCCTGTTCCCCAAAAAATTAACGAATCATTACGTTCCACATATTTTAAAGCTGGCATTTGCTCTGGCAACATTTTTAAACTGGCGAAAAAAGTATAGAGTTTGGTGTTTGAGGCCGGTGTGAAATACTTTTCTGCATCTTTCTCAAAAATCATCTTTTTATCTTCCATGTTATAAAGCGCAAAACCTACCTGATATTGTTTGATCACCGATGAATTTTTAAATTCTTTCGATACTTTTTTAGCAATCATCTTATTTGTAGAGCAGCCGGATAAACTGAATAATCCGATAACGAAAAGGGCAAAGAATGGAAGCTGAAATTTATTAAGGAACATGTTAATGAATTAGAAATGATAATGATCAACTAATTTATTAAATTTAATTTAATGTTAACCAAATATGCTTTTGTTATCCATTTGAGTATCCACAAAATTACCATTTGTGTGGGGCTGCTATTAATTGGTTTACATTCGGTAGGGCAGGAGTTCAGGTTTTCAGGTAAAAAACAAAAGCAGTCTATCCAGTTTAAATGTGTTAAAAATCTAATTATTATTCCGGTTTACGTTAATGAGAAAGGACCGTACAATTTTGTTTTGGATACCGGTGTCGGACCGATGATTATCACTGATCCTTCCATTATTGATACATTAAATTTCAGTTTAATGCGTAAGATTAAACTTTCAGGGCTTGGTTTGGAAGTGGTTGATGCTTACGTTTCTCAGAATGTTTCTGCACAAATTGGCCGTGCAAAAATTAACTACATTCCTACTGCCGTTTTAAAAGAAGATTTGTTTAATCTGTCAGGGCATTTGGGCGTTAAAATTTACGGGCTGATTGGCTATAGTTTTTTCAATAGTTTTATTGTAGATATTCGCTACAGCGAGAGCAGAATCATTTTTTGTGATGTAGATAGCAAGATTAAATATAGAGGCGATAAAATTCCGATCATTATTGAAAATTTAAAACCCTATGTAGATGTTGACGTAGATATGTATGGGGGCAATAAGGTGGGCACAAGGCTGCTGATGGATACCGGCGCCAGCCATGCACTATCAATGGAAATGTTAAAAGGTGAAGCTTTTCCGCTTCCGGAAAAAAAAATAAAAGCCAATTTAGGGATGAGCTTAAGCGGACAGATTAAAGGGTATGTTGGCCGGGTGGAAGCTTTTCATTTAGGTAAATATACCTTTAAAGATGTGGTTTCAGGATTTCCCGACTTTAATTCTATATCACAAAAAATCGATTTAAGTTTTCGCAACGGCAATTTGGGAGCCGAAATGCTCCGTAAATTTGATGTTCAATTAAACTATCAGGAAAAGTTCATGTACCTGAAGCCAAATAGTTATGCAAATGCGCCTTTTCAATATGATATGATTGGCATGGTGATTTACCTCGATCAGGATAAATATAAACGGTTAATTGTTGGCGAAATTGATGAAGGCTCTCCGGCAGAAAAAGCGGGTTTGTGCCCATATGATGAAATAATTGGCGTAAATTTTAAACCTATAGAAACCTACACTTTAAATGATTTATCGGAAATGTTTAAATCAAAAGCAGATAGAACCGTTATTTTTGAGATGGTGAGAGACAATAAAGTTTTTTTTAAAGTGGTTCGGCTCGAAAAGCGAATTTAACTGATTGGTAATTTTATGGTTACAAAATGTTTATAAGGTAACAAGGCTATAACTTCGGGCTCTTATTATCATAAAAACCATATAAACATTATAAATGAAGAAACAAGTTAAGGTACTTGCGTTAGCGGGTATTATGGTGCTTGGTTTGGCTGGAACAGATTCAGTACACGCACAAAAAAAATCAAAAAAGGGTTCAACTACCCCGGCAACTCCTTCAGCAGCGCCTGCTGCAGCAGCAAAAAAAGAAGGAATTAAACCATTTTCGGAAGTTATTACCGCCAAAGCAAGAACTACAAACGGTTTGTTCAAAACCCATAAAGTTGATGATAAGTGGTACTTTGAAATTCCAGATTCCATCATTAACCGCGAAATGTTGGTGGTTACCCGCTTGGCAAAAGCACCTGTAGGTATTAAAGTAGGCAATCAACAATATGGTGGTGAGGAATTAAACGAGCAGGTTTGGAAATGGGAAAAAAGAGGTAAACAGGTTTATATCCGTGTACCAAGTTATGCAACCAAGGCAGATCCAAAAAGTGATATGTTCGAGTCAGTGCAAAACTCAAACCTTGCACAGATTTTGGCAAGTTTCGAAATTAAAGCTTATAACAAAGATACAACCGGCGTAGTAATCGATGTTACCGATTTCTATAATGGCGATATCATGGCAATTGGTGCAACGGATCAAATCCGCAAGGCTTATAAAGTAATTGCGTATGATGCAACACGTTCCTACATCGATACAGTAAAAACTTTTCCAATTAACATTGAGGTTAAAACAGCAAAAACTTATCGTGCGGCCGAATCGCCTACTGATAACAGCAATGGTGCAGTGACGTTGGAATTTAATACTTCAATGTTATTGTTGCCGAAAACACCCGTAAAAGCGAGAATTATGGATAGCCGCGTAGGTTACTTCGGTCAATCGCAAATTGATTATGGAACAGATGCTCAAAAAGCAGAACGTACGGCATACATCCACCGCTGGAATTTAGTTCCGAAAGATACGGCTGCTTACATGAGAGGCGAATTAGTGGAACCGGTAAAACCGATTATCATTTATATCGATCCGGCTACGCCGAAAAAATGGGTTCCATTTTTAATTCAGGGGATTAACGACTGGCAAGTGGCTTTCCAGGCTGCGGGTTTCAAAAATGCTATTTTTGGCAAACAGGCGCCAACACCTCAGGAAGATCCTCAGTTTAGTGTAGAAGATTCGAGATATTCTGTAGTGCGTTATTTTGCTTCTGATATTCCTAACGCTTACGGCCCACATGTAAGTGATCCACGTACGGGTCAGATTTTAGAAACACACATTGGCTGGTACCACAACGTGATGAATTTGTTGCGCAACTGGTATTTTGTACAAACTGCGGCCGTTAACCCGGAAGTGCGTAAAGCTAAATTTACGGATGCACAAATGGGCGAATTGATTCGTTTCGTTTCCTCTCACGAGATTGGCCACACTTTAGGTTTGCCACATAACTTCGGTTCCAGCTATGCCTATCCGGTTGATTCTTTGCGTTCAAAATCTTTTACAGATACCCACGGAACGGCACCTTCAATTATGGATTATGCCCGTTTCAATTATATTGCTCAACCGGGTGATGGTGTAACGAAGCTTCATCCACAAATTGGTGAGTATGATAAATGGTCAATCAAATGGGGTTATTCATGGATTCCGGGCAACAAAACTGCAGAGCAGGAGAAAGAGGTGTTAAACCAATGGACTTTAAAAAATGCGGGTAATCCACTTTATTTCTATGGCCGCCAGGGAACTACCTTGGATCCTCGTTTACAAAGTGAAGATTTGGGCGATAATGCCATGAAAGCCAGTAACTATGGTATCGCAAACTTAAAACGTATTCTTCCAAACGTAGAAAAATGGACTTACCAAAAAGGTAAGGACTATAGCGATTTGAAAGAGATTTATACTGAAATAGTTGGTCAGTATAATCGTTACATGGGCCACGTGCTTACGAATGTTGGTGGTATGAGCGAAAACTTCAAAACTTACGATCAATCAGGTCCGGTTTACAGTTATTTATCAAAAGCAAAACAAAGGGAGGCCGTTTCGTTCTTTAACCAGCAATTGTTTACGACACCGCTTTGGTTAATCAATAACGATCAGTTAAGTAAATTTGATAATGGTACACTTCTGAACAGAATTAAGGCAGTGCAGGCCAATACTTTGGTTAACCTTTTAGCGGCACCAAGAATTGCCCGCTTATTGGATAATGAAGCTAAAAACGGAACAGCAAAAGCTTATACATTGCCTGAGTTATTCAAGGATATTAAAACTTCTGTTTTTGCGGCAGGTAGGGCCGATGCGTTCAAACGTAACCTGCAAAGAGCTTATGTAGATCGTTTAGGGTATCTAATGACGACAGAATCAGAATTGCCTCCAGGCTTTCCGGCAGAATATGCTGCTAGCTACGGTTTAACGCCAATCAATGTGAGCTTATCAGATATCCGTCCATTAGTAAGAGCTGAATTGAAAGCGTTATCTGCTACAACGAAAGCTCGCTCTGCTGCAGGTGATGCAATTACGAAAGCGCATTACGACGATCTGAGTGTAAGAATCAAAAACATTTTAGATCCGAAGAAATAGTTTTCAAGTTAAATGTTGAAACTGATCAACCAGAACATTCAATCATTTAAACAATCTATCATTCCATCATTTAATAAAAACGGAGTAAGCCTTTTCATTGGTTTACTCCGTTTTTTTTTAATTTTAGATCAAATCATCAACCCATGTTAAAAAGAATATTTATTTATACACTGATTTCATTTACAAGCTCCATCAGTTTCGCACAAAATATCGATTCGATAACAGTAGTTAAAACTAAATGGGAAAGAACCAGAATTGCGAAGCAGGTGAAACTTTACCGCCATCATTTTAATCAGAAAAATTTGTTTGCAGCAAATGAGAATATTTCTTTTCTGGAGATAAAAAATACGGGTAGGAGAGCCATTTTTGCTTTGGGCGCTGAAGAAAAAGAACTGATTACCACCAGCAATTTCGGTATTCGTGATACCGCGATTGCCGCTTTAAATGGTAATTTCTTTGATGTAAAAAATGGAGGATCGGTTGATTTTGTTCGGGTAAATGGAAAAGTGATCAATACCAACCGCCTGGATAAAAACGGGGAACGAGCAAGGCATCAACAGGCTGCGGTAGTGATCGATAATGGGAAAATCATGGTTAAAAAATGGGATGGAAGCACTGATTGGGAAACGAAACTTAGCGAACAAAACATCATGCTCAACGGACCATTATTAACTTACAACACAAACGATGAATTGCTGGATACTACCTCGTTCACCCGTTTGCGTCATCCGAGAACCTGTTTAGGAATAAAACCTAACGGGAAAATTTTGTTGTTAACTGTTGATGGGCGAAATGAAAATTCGGCGGGCATGAGTTTACACGAGTTAACAAAGTTGATGAAATGGCTGGGATGCACAACCAGTATCAATTTTGATGGCGGTGGCTCCACCACTTTGTGGGTAAACGGAATGCCCAATGGCGGGGTAGTGAATTATCCAACTGATAATAAAAAATGGGACCACGAGGGTCAACGTAAAGTTGCCAATGTAATTTTGGTAAAAAAGAAATAGTTATTTTAGCAGCTAGATGATCAAAAATATAATACAAATCTTTTTTTTAAGTCTGATGCTTTCTGCCTGTAGTTCAAAGAATAAAAAAAACGATGCTACACAGAGAGATTTTCAATTTGAGCCCGTAAAAGGGATTCGTTATGAAGAAATAAAACGCCGTTTTAGTAACGGGTTATCTTTTAACGAGCAGGGTTTTATGCAAAAACCATCATGGATTATTGAGGTGGTTTCTGAAGATACGATGTCTGCCTGGAGTCCACAGAAGCAACGCATGCAGAATTTTTACCTTCAATACGATCATGGAAATGTGTACAACTTTGCAGAAGAATTTTTTAAGGTTAAACACATCAGTAAAGATAGTTTGGTTTTTCAACGCATTCAGGTAGATGGAAGAGTGATTGCTGATGATATCCGCTCCGATGTGAACATGACTTTCTACGCTCAGCATTATATTAAAAATAAACTCAAAACAACAGCCGAAATTTTGCAGTATCCTACAAAGGCCGATACCGCGTATATCGAAAAACGAGTTACTGAAGTGAACCGTACCGATACCACCGCTTTTGCTGCTACAGAACCGGTTCAGTTCCTGCCAAAAAGTAAAATTGTAAAGGTCAAAAAATTTAGCAGTGCAGATAAATTGACTAAACGTACTTCGGCTTACGATTATATTTTCCCCCGGTACCGAATAGAAATTGAGCGGGCATATAAAGATTTTGCTTATGAATGCCTCGCGGTGGTAGATTATACCGGAAATATTAAAATTTTAAGCGTAAATGGAGTACTTCCGGAAACTGCTGAGGGCAAAAAAAAGATGATGCAGGGCGTGGCAGATATCTACATTAGAAATCTGTTTGACGTAGCTCCAGGAACCACACTAGGCATTCCGCATAACAGCGAAATTACAGTGATGATTGTGGGTAAGGCAATTAAAAAGCCTTAGTAATCTGCTGTTTACAAAGTTTTAACGTTAAAAAAATGTTAAAATTTATTTTGATTTTAAAAATTAAAACTTACCTTGCAGACTTAATTTTAATATTTAATACAATGCAAGAAGGCACAGTAAAATTCTTCAATGTAACTAAAGGTTTTGGCTTTATCATCCCTGCGAATGGCGATAGCGAAATTTTTGTTCATTCAACAGGTCTTATCGACGAAATCCGTGAAAACGACAAAGTACAGTACGAAGTTGCTAACGGTAAAAAAGGCTTAAACGCCGTTAATGTGAAAGTAATCTAATTATTATCATATTTACACTGAAGCCCTGATTGCATAAATCGGGGCTTTTTTGTTTTTGAAAATCCCTGAATATAATATGGAGCCCCACCATTCTTCTAAGTTTCAATTTATGTAGCAAAATCGAATCTAGTTGATGGCTTGGGGTTTTCGCCATTGCAATGGAATTTCACGACCGCTTAGCAATCTATTTCTTCGGATGAGATTGACTCAATCGATAATAAATTGATTCGCAATGACGAAAATAAAAACTGCGATTTAAGTTTAAGTTAAGATTTTCTAGCTGTAGAAACCTATTGATAATCTCTTTGTCAGTATTAGTGCACCGTTTTTTTCCTTAACAAATAATCTAGAAAAACCAACCCTAAAACTAAATCAGCAAATAAGAAACTGTAAAGCATGGTTGGCGTCATGAATTTGTTCAAGTTAAAATTGGCATTTATTTTAAAATCAAGATCAGAAAATTTGATATCAGCATTGAAAAGTGCATAACCAAAAAGCGCTACTAAAGACATGATAAAAAAGCCACCAATCCCATAAATAATATTGGTGTTAACTTTCGTTTTCATGGCAACTGGAGCAGGCTCCAATGCTACACTTTCCATCACATTTCTGGTAAACGACATCGAAGGTTCATCCAATTCTATCTTGTCAAAAGCTAAATTTAAACTTAAGAATGCTTCATACTGAAGTTTAACTTCGGCATCTGAATGAATCTTCTCTTCGATGGCGCTTACTTCGGTTGCGCCTAAATTCCCGTCGATGTAATCCCAAAGCTGTTGTTCTATTGTGTTCATAGTAACTCCTTTACTTCATCTTGTAACAAATATTGTAATTTTTCTTTAAGCCTGTGCCTTGCCCGGTGTAATTTCACTTTGATGGTGTTTGGCTCCACGTTGAGCATTTCACCTATTTCTTCCAAACTTTGCTCACCCTGATAAAATAGCGTGATGATGGTGGCATCGTCAGGCATGAGCATTTGAATAGCCTGATTTAAATATTTGTGGCTGTCTTGCCTTTCGTAACCATTCGCATTAAAACTTGAGGTATGATTTTCAAGTTGTAAAAATGTTTCTTCATCATTAATGGATGATGTTTCTAATCGTTTCCTACGTAGAAAAGTCATGGCAGTAGTATAAGTAATGGTATACAGCCAGGTGCTAAATTTTGCAGTCTGTTTAAAAGTTCCTAAAGCTTTGTAGGCCTTAATGAAGCAATCCTGAGCAATTTCTTCGGCATCCTCTCTATTTTTAGCGAACCTGAAAGCAAGCGTAAAAACAAATCGCTGGTGGCGTTTAACCAACAAAGCATATTGACCGGAATCTCCGTTCAATACATTTTGAATCAGCATTAAATCTGTAAATTTTTGCTCCATGCTTACCTCTAAGACTACATTAGCGATCGGCAGGTTACAGGGTTGCTTTAAAAAAGTTGAAGGTTACTGGTATGGATGCTTGTTCAAAGTTACATGTTATAAGTTACGGGTTACGGGTTTGGATGCTTACGTAAAGTTTAAAGTATAAAGTATAAAGTTGCTGGCTGGTGTCAGAACAGTATTAATTGCCCCAGCCAGGTAACCCGCAACTTTTAACCTCACTAATGCGAGGCGAAAAACTTCAAACCAGCAATTGATCCAATTAAAGTGCAGATGAAAAATATTCGCCAAAAGGTAGCAGGCTCATTAAAATATGCAATACCAATAATTACCGTCCCCACAGCGCCAATGCCCGTCCATACGGCGTAAGCGGTACCCATTGGCAAGGTTTGGGTAGCTTTATTCAGCAGTAAAAAGCTCAAAATAATGCATATAAAAAAGGCCGTACTCCATTTGATATTGGAGAAATTGTTTGATAGTTTGAGGCAAGTGGTAAAGCCAACTTCAAAAAGCCCGGCGATAATCAGAATAATCCAGTTCATAGTGTAAATGTTTGCACAAAGGTATTACCATTGATTTGTGCTACATTTTACAAATGTTAAAAAATGAACTTATTTATCACTTGCCCTGATTCTGCTTAAAGTAACTTGCGTAACACCTAAGTAGGAAGCAATATGTTTCAGCGCAACTCTTTTAATTAATTCAGGTTGCTGGTTCCCAAATTCCCGATATCGCTGCGTTGCATCCTTGAACGATCGGTCAATTAGCCTCCTTTCTGTAGCTATTAGCTCCCGCTCGGCAATTTTTCTGCCCCAGTTTGCCAGTGCTAAATGCTGGTCGTATAACTTAAATAGGTCAAGCAGTTTAATCCTGAACAATGATGAATCTTCTAAAAGCTCAATGTTTTCATATCCAGGTTTATTATTGATATAACTGTTATAAGATAGTAGAACATCGCCTGCCTGTCCAAACCAGAAAGTAATTTGTTGATTTTCTCCATCAGAATAGGCCCTTGCAATCCCGCTTTCTAAAATATAGAAATAAGGCTCAACCTTATCGGCGTGTATCAATACAGTACCTTTTCTATGGTTAACCAACTTGAAATGCCTAGCCAATAAGCTTAACGAGTCATTGTTTAGCGAACTAAATATTTCGATATTTTTTAATTTTTCCTGCAAAGCTGATGTTTATGGAATAAAGCTATAAATTTTTTTAGCAAGCCTGTAACCTGATTAAAAACCTTGTAGTCATAATACACAGAACACGGTTCAATACACAGAAAACAAAATTCACATTTTAAAATATTAACATCATGCAAGGTATATTAGTTCCAATCTCACTTTTTTTAGGCGCATTCGCAATGGTATTTGGAATCCGCTATTTATCGAATAAAGAAAAAATGGCTATGATCGAGCGAGGAATCGATCCAGGATTGAGCAAATCTACACCCAAACCATTTCTAAGTTTAAAATTCGGATTGCTTTTAGTTGGTTTTGGTTTGGGCTTGTTGGTTGCGCTATTTACGGTAAGAGGCTTATTTGGCAGCGACATGAACCATACAGAAGAAAGCCAATCTGTAGCCATTTATTTCGGATGCATTGGCATCTTCGGGGGCTTAGGTTTAATTGTTTCCTATGTAATCGAAAAGAAGTGGCTAGATCGTGAAACCCTAAAATAGTAATGTTATTGCTCATGCTCGTTGGAAATGAGCGTGAGCAATACTGATCGTTTTTACAATCTAATCGTAATGCTACTATTGCACTTACAAGCGAGCGCAGGAGAAGGATATTTTATGATGTTGGTTTGTTAATTACCGCTACCGTTAACCTGCTGATACAACTCAGCTTGCCGCGATCATTATAAATTTTGATATCCCAGATATGCGTTTTGGCACCAATATGAATTGGTGTACAAACACCTTTAACCAAACCGCTTTTCACAGGCCGCAAATGGTTAGCATTTACTTCCAATCCAACGGCAACATATTTTTCCGGATCAATAAGCATATAAGATGCAATGCTGCCTAAAGTTTCGGCTAAAACCACAGAAGCGCCGCCATGCAAAATACCTGCAGGCTGATGTGTACGTTCATCAACTGGCATGGTGCCGGTTATAAAATTGTCGCCGATTTCGGTAAACTGAATATCCAGCAAAGCACCGATATGGTTTTTCGGCCGTCCATTCAAATCTTCAATGGTAAAATCTTTAAACCACATGATAACGTTCTTTTAATACACCAACGTGATGAATAATGTGCCCTGCAGCAATAAATAAGATAGACTTTACATTGATCTCTCGTTCTGAAGCGACACCTTTTCTTGCTAATTCTGCTTCATTCAAACTTTTAAAAAAGTAAAGATTGGCTTTTCGCAACGCCGAAAACTCCTCAATCATATCTTCATAATTTCGCTCACTGAAACGAGCATTTAATACATACTCATCTTCATCAAAACCCGGCAAATGCTGCGCTTCATTTCTGGCAAATGCAGTCATCCGGTAAACAAAAATTCGTTCACAATCTATAATGTGCCCCAGCATTTCTTTCAGCGTCCATTTGCCTTCTGCGTAAGCAAAGTTTTCTTTGTCTTTGTTCAATTCGAAAAGCGCCGGAATGCTGAAAACCTGTTCTTCCAAAACTTCTATAATGTCGCCATTAACTTTGCTGATGTAGGTTTCGCCCCAAGCCGGATACTCGTTAGGTTGTGGTCGGTTCATATCTTAAACTGCTTTTTAAAATGATTCTGAAGGTTGTTCCTTTGCCGAGTTCTGATTCTTTTACGAAAATTTCACCGCTGTGATAGTTTTCTACAATACGTTTTGTTAAAGATAAACCCAAACCCCAGCCACGTTTTCGCGTCGTATATCCTGGCTGAAATACCGCATCAAATTTCGATCTTGGAATTCCTTTTCCACTATCGGTTACATCAATAAATACCTGTTCTTTTGCTAAATTTTCAATGATATTTACCGAAATAGACCCTTCATTTTCGATGGCATTGGCTGCGTTTTTTAACAGGTTTTCAATCACCCAATCAAATAACGGTACGTTTAGTAACGCCCGAACCTGCTCATCACCCGTAATGCTGAACTTTACTTTATCTGAGGTACGCACCTTGAAATACCTGATAAAATCGCTGATTACAATATAAACCGTATGGTCTTCGAGGATAGGTTTGGAGCCAATTTTAGAGAAACGATCAGTAATAATTTCCAAACGTTTTATATCATTTTCCATTTCGGCGATTAATGGATCGTCCTCTGCATCAAATTTTGATTTCATCAGCTCTGTCCAGGCCATGAGCGAAGATATTGGAGTGCCGAGTTGATGTGCGGTTTCTTTCGCCAAGCCCACCCAAACATGATCTTGTTCATCCCTCCGGGCCGAACTGAAAGCGGTATAGGCGGTTAAAAGGAAAAGAAAAATCACGCCCATTTGAATGTAGGGGAAGTACCTAAGCTGGGTAAGGATAAACGAATCTTTATAATAGGCAAGGTAATTTGTACCAAGAATATTCATCGTTAAAGGTCGATGTTGAGATTTCATTTGCCTAAGTTCATGAACAAAATATAAACTGTCAAAAACCAATGCGGTATCTGTTGAATAGTTTGTTTTGGTTGAATCTAATCCGAAATAAGTCGTAATGTTTTTAGATGAGTCTACCACAATAACCGGGGTTTTAGTGTTTTTTCTAACACTTTCAACTACTTCCCTAAAATTATCATTGTCCATCAAAAGCATAGAACGTTCCTGCACTTTTACCCATAATTGGAATTGATTTGCCTCTTCCCGTTCCATTTTTTTTACAAAGGTATCTGTGTAAAAAACTGATGCTATGCCGATTAGGATCGCAAATATGAGTAGGAAAAATTTCCAGCGGCGCTTCTTTTGATAAGGGTTCATGCTTTAGGTAGGCAAATTACAATAACAAAACGATAAAAAAAGAAAACCATTATGATTTTTAATAATCCATAAATAAGTCCTTTCAACCGTAATTGCTTCATAACAGATGAAAACAGTATAAAATAAATGAAAAACATATCTTTGTGCTGAGCATAGTGCATAGCGCTTTAGGCATGGATTACACCATAGCTTTCGCCCTTAACTCCCTGCTCTTTGCGTCATTATGGATAAAAAAGTTAGAGTAAGATTTGCCCCAAGCCCAACCGGAGGACTGCATTTAGGCGGTGTTCGTACGGCGTTGTTTAATTATTTGTTCGCCAAAAAAAATAACGGAACTTTTGTTTTGCGTGTAGAAGATACCGATCAAAATCGTTTTGTAGAAGGTGCAGAGCAATATATTGTAGATTGTTTAAATTGGTGCGGCATTGCGCCGGATGAAAGTCCAAACAAGCCTGGCGCCTACGGACCTTACCGCCAGAGCGAACGCAAACCGAGTTATGGCAAATTTGCAGAACAACTGATTAGTGATGGTTACGCTTATTATGCCTTTGATACCCCGGAAGAGTTGGAAGCGAAACGTAAAGAAATTCCAAATTTTCAGTACGGGCAGGCCACACGTATGCAAATGCGCAACTCTTTAACGCTTACTTTGAGTGAGGTAGAAGAGCTTTTGGCTGCTAAAACGCCGCATGTGGTAAGGATAAAAGTTCCTGAAGATGAAATTGTTCATTTCAACGACTTAATCCGTGGTGATGTAAGTTTTGAAACTTCACTGGTTGATGATAAAGTTTTATTGAAAGCGGATGGAATGCCAACTTATCATTTAGCTGTTGTGGTTGATGATAAGGCTATGGAAATTTCTCATGCTTTCCGCGGCGAAGAATGGTTACCATCAGCACCTATTCACATCTTATTGTGGAAATATTTAGGTTGGGAAAACGATATGCCGCAATGGGCACACCTGCCGTTAATTTTAAAGCCTGATGGACACGGAAAATTAAGCAAACGTGATGGCGATCGTTTAGGTTTCCCGGTTTACGCCATGAACTGGACAGATCCAAAGACTGGCGATGTGACCAAAGGTTTCAAAGAAATGGGTTTTCTTCCAGAGGCTTTCATTAACATGTTGGCTTTATTAGGCTGGAATGATGGAACCGATCAGGAATTGTTTTCATTGAAAGAACTGGAAGATAAATTCTCCATTGAAAGAATCAGTAAGGCAGGAGCAAAGTTCGATTTTGAAAAAGCTAAATGGTATAACCACGAATGGATCAAATCGGAAAGCGCAGAGCGTTTAGCCCCAAGCGTAAAAATAGAATTGCAAAAGGCGGGAATTGAAGTTAAAGATGAAACGTTCTTAAACACTGTAATCGATTTGATCAAAGACCGTTGCACTTTGCTGCCAGATTTCGTAGCACAAAGCGGATACTTTTTCACTTCGCCTGCTGAATATGATGTAAACTCTGTAAAGCCAAAATGGAGCGCTGAAAAAGCAGATTTCTTTAATGCTTTTGCTGAAAAATTAACTTTAACTGATGCTGCCACTGAGGAAATAAATTTCAAAGCATTAGCAGAAGAAAAAGGATTTAAACCCGGAGAATTAATGCTGCCGTTTAGGATTATGTTGGTTGGCGGCAAGTTTGGTCCAGGAGTTTTTGATATTGCTGTACTTTTAGGCGTGGATGAAACAAAAGCAAGGATAGCTAAAGCAGTAAACTTGTTTAATAGTTAATCAGAAAAGCAAATAGAATCAAGCCAGGAAGAAATTTCTGGCTTTTTTATTGCTTCAAAACCTAAAAGAATAAATCGGGAAATAATTTCTAATTTAGTCTAACAATTGTCCCAACATTTAGGTTATCCATTAAATTAAAAAATTAAAATTATGCAGTGGTTTGGTAAAGGCAGTAACAATGTAGAAGATGGCAGAAGCGGGGGTGGAGGTAAAACCATTTTAGGTGGTGGAATCGGGATTATAGTTGTGGTATTGGGTTTAATTTTCGGGAAAGATTTAACCGGTGTAGTGGGGCAGCTTCCTACCTCGCAGGGAACAGAAGAAGTCAAGCAAGGTGTGCCCGCAAACGATCCGCAAGCGGTTTTCGTTTCTGGTGTTTTGGAGTCAACGGAGCAAGTTTGGGACAAAGAATTTCAGGCCATGGGCAAACAATATGAACATCCAAAATTAAGACTTTTTAGAGATGGCGTTCAAACAGCTTGTGGCAATGCAAGTTCAAATGTTGGCCCTTTTTATTGCCCGGGCGATCATAAAGTTTACATCGATTTATCATTTTATGATGATTTAAAAAACCGTTTTGGTGCTGCCGGCGACTTTGCCCAGGCTTATGTAATTGCCCACGAAGTTGGTCACCATGTTCAGAACATATTAGGAATTTCAGAAAAATTAGATCAGGCCCGTGGGCAGGTAAGCGAAAAGGAATACAATCGCTTATCGGTTAAGTTAGAGTTGCAAGCCGACTTCTTTGCCGGCTTATGGGCACATCACGCACAAAACCTAAAAGATTTTAAGCTGGAAGAGGGCGATATTGAAGAAGCTTTAACTGCGGCCAATGCCATTGGTGATGATAAACTGCAAAAGCAGGCAACAGGAGATGTGCAGCCAGATTCTTTTACGCATGGAACTTCTCAGCAACGCATGTACTGGTTTAAAAAAGGATTTGATACCGGAGATATTAAACAAGGTGATACGTTTAACTCGAATAATTTGTAAACATTAAAACATTTTCAAAACATAATTGTTGGTACCTAGTTAACGAGAATTTTATCTCCAAACCAAACATAATTATCCAAGCGCCCTAGTTGTATAATAAAAATGATCCTGATAGTTGATGACAGACCCGAAAACCTTATTTCATTACAGAAAGTTTTACAAGCACATAATTTTGAGGTTGAAACAGCATCATCTGGAGAGGAAGCACTAAAAAAAGTTTTAAAAAATAACTATGTGCTGATCATTTTAGATGTGCAGATGCCTGATATGGATGGTTTTGAAGTAGCCGAAGCCATCTCCGGTTTCAGTAAAGCTAAAGATACTGCCATTATTTTCTTATCTGCTGTAAATACCGAGCTGAAATTTATTACGAAAGGATATTTGAGTGGGGGCTTAGATTATATTACTAAACCGGTTGACATTAATGTCCTGCTTCTAAAAATCAAAACTTTTTACCGCATATACGAGCAAAGCAGAAAACTGAATGAGGTTCAGGAAAAACTGCTGGAGGAAATTGAATTTAGAAAACAGGCTGAGCACAAAAAAGATGAGTTCATCAGTATTGCCAGTCATGAGCTTAAAACACCTTTAACAAGTGTAAAGGGTTATATACAGTTGCTACAACGCAGTTTGAGTAGGGATAATAAGGAAATGGCTCAAAACCATCTGGAAAAGGCCAGTGTTCAGCTCGAAAAGTTAAATGAATTAATTGTTGATCTGCTGGATATTTCAAAGATCGAAAGTGGAAAAATGAAATTCAATATGCAGCATTTTTGTGCCGATAGCATGGTTAACAATGCAATTGAAATGCTGCAACAATCAAATCCCGATTTCAGAATTAATAAAATAGGTACCACCAATGAGCATATTTTTGGTGATGAAATGCGATTGGAACAGGTAGTGATCAACTTCATTACCAATGCTATAAAATATGCTCCTGGCACCAACCAGGTTAATGTAACCATCAATATCCGTGATGGAAAACTCTATCTCGCCGTAAAAGATTTTGGTATAGGTATTTCTGCTGAGCAGCAAGATAAAATATTCGACAAATTTTATCGGGTGGAAGAAAACAGCCATCGCTTTAATGGTTTAGGTATTGGCCTTTACATCTGTGCAGAAATTATCAAACGTCATGGCGGTACAATTGGTGTAAATAGCGTTCCTGATGAAGGCTCAGAATTTTATTTCATTGTCCCCACCACCGAAGAAGAAATCCTGCAAAATCAACTCTAGTCATCTCCAAAATATAGAATGAAAACTACTCTTAAAAATAATTTACGTTTAGGCCTGGGCTTGTCGCTTATTATTCTTTTTATCAGCTCACTGGCCTCATATATAAGCATTAGTAACCTGATTAAAAGCACAGAACTGGTAAAACATAGCGATCAGGTTATCTTAGATTCCGAAAATATTATTTCTTATTTAAAAGATGCTGAAACCGGGCAGCGGGGTTTTTTATTAACCGGAAATAAGGTTTTCCTTTCACCATATTATGGAGCGAGTGATTCGGCAGCGGCTATCTTAAAAAAAGTTGAAGTGGCTACCAAAGATAATCCTGTGCAACAGAAAAATGTGGCTGCACTTCGTAACATCCTCATCAAAAGGATGGGCATTATCAAATCGACCATCGAAATCAAAGAACTTGGTGGCGCAGTAGATCCTACGGTTTTGTTTCAGGGCAAGGTTTATATGGATGAAGCACGAGAAACCGTAAATGCTTTGGTGAAGGAAGAAAAACGTTTGCTGGAGTGGAGAACCGCAGAGCTTAATAAACTTACCGCTTACACACCAATACTGATATTAATCGCTGCTGCTTTGGCCATTTTGATTACGCTGTTTTTTTATAGAAAGGTATCAATAGATTTTGATGAGCGTGTGAAATTGCAGGAAGAAATCGAAAGCAAAAAATACGAAATGGAAAAACGTATTGCAGCGATTAAAGAAATTGCCTATCAAATATCCAATGGAAATTATGGCGTAAAACTAGATAGTCAAAGCCAGGACGATATCGGTGAGCTCTCAGAATCTTTAAATACGATGTCGTTTTCGTTAAAGAAATCGTTCGATACCTTGGCAGAAAATGAATGGTTACAAACCGGGGTGGCCAACTTAAATGTAAAAATGGTTGGAGAAAAAGATGTTTTTCACTTAGCGGATGATATCATCGACTTTTTGGTTACCTACACCAAAAGCCAGATTGGGGCCATTTATTTATTTAAAGACGATGGTTACCTTCATTTGAAAGGGAAATATGCATTGGAAGGACAAAATCTTCTCCCTGTAATTGAACTTGGTCAGGGATTGATTGGCCAGGCGGTAAAAACCGGTAAAAATATTTTATTGGAAGATGTTCCTCAAAGTGAATTGACCATCACACACGCAACAGGAAACATAAAGCCAGCACAATTATTGGTTTTGCCAATCATCAGAAACGGAATTTCAATTGGAGGTTTGGAAATCGGTACCATTACCGCATTTACCGATTTACAAATGCATTTCTTGAACTTAGTGCTATCCGATGTAGGCACTGCATTATTGGGTGCTCAAAACAGGCAGAAATTACAACAATTGCTGGAGGAAACGCAGGCACAATCTGAAGAACTGCAAGTGCAGCATTCTGAATTAGAAGGCATGAATGCTGAACTGGAGGCGCAGGCGCAAAAGCTTCAGGCTTCGGAAGAAGAATTGAGGGTGCAGCAGGAAGAGTTGCTTCAAAGCAACCAGGAACTGGAAGAAAGAAGCAGTTTACTGGAAGAGAAAAATGAGTTGATTGAAGAACGCAATATCGAAATTCAGCAGAAAGCAGAAGCTTTAGAATTAAGTACAAGATACAAATCAGAGTTTTTGGCAAACATGTCTCATGAGTTGCGTACACCATTAAATTCTATCTTGTTATTATCAAGGTTAATGGCTGAAAACGAAGCCATGGATCGAGAACACCAGGAATATGCTGAAGTAATTCAAAGTTCAGGTCAAGGTTTATTGAGTTTAATTGATGAGATTCTGGACTTATCAAAAATCGAAGCTGGTAAAATGGAGCTCGACCGGTCGAATGTTAAAGTAGATGATATCGCCTCAAACATGCGCTCCCTATTTAATCCCTTGGCTAATGAGAAAGCTCTAGCGCTGGTTATCGATAAAGCAGAAGATGTGCCGGAATATTTCCATACGGATAAAATGCGTTTGGAGCAGATCCTGAAAAACCTGTTATCCAATGCGATTAAATTTACATCAACGGGATCAGTGAAGTTAAATATCGAAAAGAATGAAAAGCTAAATGCCCTGGTATTTAAAGTTACCGACACCGGTGTAGGTATAGCGCCCGAAAAACAGGGAATGGTGTTCGAAGCTTTTCAACAGGCAGATGGATCAACCCGTCGTAAATTTGGAGGGACAGGACTAGGTTTATCCATTAGTAGGGAACTTGCAAAACTATTAGGAGGTTATATCGATTTAAAGAGTAAGGAAAATGAAGGCAGCATATTCATTTTAACATTGCCGATTGATAAAAATAAAGGTTTTGATGATGTGAAAGGTCAGGTAGAAAAACCCGCCCCGGTAGCAGTTGAACCACTTAAAATAAGTCATTTAACGGTGAGCAATATTCCGCAGGAAATTGAAGATGACCGCGATAATATTCAGCCCGATGATAAAGTAATTCTGATTGTAGAAGACGATACCCCTTTCGCGAAAACCTTGCTTGATTTTACAAGAAAACGCAGCTATAAAGGTTTGGTGGCCGTTCGCGGTGATGTAGGTATTGAAATGGCAAAAGCCTACAAACCTTTAGCAATTTTATTAGATATCCAGTTGCCAATTAAAGATGGGTGGCAGGTAATGGAAGAACTGAAATCTGATCCAGCAACAAGGCCAATTCCGGTTCACATCATGTCATCATTACAGGTTAAAAAAGAAAGTTTGCTTAAAGGAGCGGTAGATTTTATTAATAAACCATTTGCTTTTGAGCACATGCAGGAGATTTTTTCTAAGCTTGAACATGCCTTAAGCAAACATCCGAAAAAGGTTCTGATTGTGGAGGAAAACGAACAGCATGCCAAAGCATTAAGTTATTTTCTGAGCAACTTCAACATTCAAACCGAAATTGTAAACCAGGTAAATGAAGGCGTTTCTGCTTTGCACAAACCAGATGTAAACTGTGTTATTCTTGACATGGGAATTCCAGACAAGCATGCTTACGAAACATTAGAGGTGGTGAAGAAAACTCCGGGTTTAGAGAATTTACCTATTATTATTTTTACGGGTAAAAATCTTTCAAAAGGGGAGGAGAACAGGATCAAGCAATATGCAGATTCGATTGTGGTAAAAACAGCACATTCCTATCAACGTATTTTAGATGAAGCCGGTTTGTTTTTACATCTTGTGGAGGAGAAAAGCCGTGAAAAGACCAAAGCGCCAAAAGGATTTTCTGAGCTTCAGGATGTTTTGAAGAACAAAACTGTTTTGGTTGCTGATGATGATGTTCGAAATATCTTCTCACTGACCAAAATGCTCGAGCAACACCAAATGAAAGTACTTGCCGCTACCGATGGTAAGGAAGCCCTGAAACTGTTAAATGAAAACCCACAGGTAGATGTGGTTTTAATGGACATGATGATGCCTGAGTTGGATGGTTACGAAACGACAACAGCCATCAGGCAGGATGTTAAATATCGTGATTTGCCTATTTTAGCAGTCACAGCAAAAGCAATGATGGGCGACCGGGAGAAATGTATTGCTGCCGGTGCTTCTGATTATATCAGCAAACCGGTTGATATGGATCAGCTCGTTTCATTGTTGCGTGTTTGGTTGTACGAAAATCATTACAAAGCTTAAACCATTTAAATAAAATATGCCTCAAAAATTAATTCTCATTATTGATGATGATAATAGAAACATTTTCGCCTTAAAAGCTGTTCTAAAGGCCAAGGGCTTCGATTGTGTGTCTGCAATCAGTGCCCGTGAAGGTTTTTCGATCATGGAAGAAAATGAAAATGTTGCCGTTGTGCTAATGGACATGATGATGCCGGATATGGACGGTTATCAGGCCATTGCCGCAATGAAAAAATCAGAGAAAATGCAAAATATTCCTGTGCTTGCGGTTACCGCACAAGCCATGGTGGGCGATAAAGAAAGATGTCTTTCTGCAGGAGCTTCGGGTTATATATCAAAGCCTATAAATGTTGATGAGTTATTGGTACAAATTGAAGAGGTAACAAATAAGTGATAAGTGAGGCGATAGATAATGAGCAGGTTGATGCATTACTAAGTGATGTACTGGAAGTTCATGGCTATGATTTTCTGGAATATTCGCATGCATCAATTAAACGCAGAATAACCCGATTGTATACGTTAGATAACTTTGTAAGCTTCGCGGAGTTTAGGTATGCCGTTAAAAATGACAAACAGTATTTTAAACGCTTTCTAGAAGAAATTACTGTAAATGTTACCGAAATGTTTCGCGATCCGGGTTTTTACCAATCACTCAGAAATGATGTTTTACCCGTATTAGGCACATACCCTTTCATCAGGGTGTGGGTGGCAGGTTGCTCTACAGGAGAAGAAGCATATTCATTGGCCATTTTATTAAGGGAACTAAATCTGCTACAGAAGTCGCTGATCTATGCCACTGATATTAATCCATCTGTTTTGGAGAAAGCCAAAAAGGGGATTTTCCCCTTAAATTACCTTAAGGGATATTCTGAAAATTACGTCAACTCAGGCGGTGTTAAAGATTTTTCTTCCTATTATACTGCAAATTATTCATTGGCAAAATTTGATGAGTCATTAAGCAGCAAAATGATTTTCTCTACGCATAATCTGGTTTCTGATCATTCATTCAATGAATTTCAACTTATTTTATGTAGAAATGTGCTCATCTATTTTGATAAGGAATTGCAGCATAAAGTGTTTCAGTTATTTGATAACAGTTTAGAAAAACTTGGTTATTTGGCATTAGGAAGTAAGGAGAGTCTTGATTTTTGGCCAGGAGCAAAGCAATTTAAGCGGATAAAATTAGAAAAGATATGGCGGAAGCTCTAATACCCACCAGGTGCAGTGCATTGGTGATTGGTGGATCTGCCGGGAGTTTGGATGTACTGTTAGAAATTTTTCCATTGCTGGAAACAGCAATTAACTTTCCTATAATTTTGGTTACGCACCGAAAATCGGGAAATGATTCTTTACTTGCCGATTTATTACAAAGCAGAACCGGACTAAAAGTTAAAGAGGCTGAAGAAAAAGAACCTGTTTTGGCGGGATATGTTTACATCACACCAGCTGATTATCATCTTCTCATTGAACGCAATAAAACAATTTCTCTGGATTATTCAGAAAAAATAAACTACTCAAGGCCTTCAATTGATGTTACTTTCCAGTCTGCCGCGGAAGTATTCAAAGAAGGCTTGGTATGTATATTGCTATCAGGTTCCAATGCTGATGGTGTAGAAGGATTAAAAATTGTAAACAATTTGGGCGGTTTGGTGGTTATTCAAAATCCTAATACAGCAATTATGCCCTATATGCCACAACAAGCAGTTAATAATGTGAAAAGGCACATTATTTTAGATAGCTTTGCAATGGCTGAGTTCATAAACAAGTTAAATAGATAAATAGAGAATAGATTGCCTTTTGAGAGATAAATGTATGGCTGAAGCAAAAAAAGTATTTGTTTTTGATGATAATAGGGATATTTTAGACTTGTGTACTTTCATATTGGAAGATGCAGGTTACGAAATTAAAACTTCGGAAACCGCAAACGAGATCGAAAGTCAGGTTGCCGCTTATATGCCGGACATTATTTTTATGGATAACTGGCTGCCGGATTTAGGTGGAATACAAGCAACAAAAGCAATTAAAAGTAATCCGGAACTCAAACATATTCCGGTAATTTATTTTTCTGCAAACAATGACATTTCAGCACTTGCCGATGAAGCTGGTGCAGATAGTTATTTATCAAAACCTTTTGATATTGAAGCACTGGAAAGTATCGTAAGGAAGCACTTGAGTTAGCATAAATTAATTCTTCCCCCAGATTCGGGTGTTGAGATCTAATTCTTTCACGATATCATACATAAACTTTATTGCCGTAATATCCTCGTTTAGCAACTCCGGGTTAAGCAACGATTTAAATATTGGAGCTTCGAAATAGTTCCTGTTTAGTGGAAAAGCGATATACATTCTCGATTCGATAAAGGATAATGAAATTGAGTACTTTGAGTTGCTATTCAACTTTAAGATACGCTCTATCATGGCGGGAGTAAGTAAATAACGTGATTCCATCTGGTCGGTTCCGTAAGTTATAAATGCCTTATCGAAATCAATATTCTCTAGCTTAATCACATCTTTATTATTGAAAGAAAACAAATTTTTTGAAAACCAGGCGCCTATTGCACTGCCAAAATCTTTCGGACGAACAATCGTTACCCCATTAAAATTCTTGTTAAAGTCTGCCACAAAAATAATCCCTTTAAAAATATCATGCCATTCGGTTCTGGTACCATTTTTAGTTTGCGTAACAGTTTTGTATTCGGCATGTACTTCAGCGAAATAAAAACTGGTTTTATCTGCCTTTCCGCAAACTAAATCCTCAGTTTTATACCGGTCCGGATCTGTCGAAAAAAGCTGTGAGTAAATAAATTCCTGGGCCAGAATTCCTCTGTAAGGATCAATAGTTAAGCTTGCATCTAAAAAACGAAGCGCTTCGCCAATTATATCCCTTTTGTAAGCTTCTTTATAAGCTTGTAACTCATCACCAATTTTGTAAAATAGAACTCCGCCATAAATTATCGGAATTAAACCAACAACAATAGCAGGTCCGATTAAACCCATCAAAATGCCTGTGATTGCTAAAATGATACCGCCAGCAATAAAGAAATAACCTTTTTTTTGTGTTGAAGCAATTTTTTGACGCTCCACTTCCATTCTGGACAATACATTTTGTAAAGCCAAATTTCCTTCCAGACTAAAAAACTGCATTATTTATTAAAGAGCTCTTTTGCACTGATATTCCTGCGTTCCTCTGCTGCGGTTTCTAAGACTGGAACAGGGTGGAAATTTAGCGCTCCGGCAAATAAATTTCCGGGAAACATCATAATGGAATTATTGTAATCAGTTACGGCTACATTGTAGGTGCGTCTGGCTGCAGCAATCTGTTCCTCGCTTTCCGTCCAGGTGGTTTGCAAGTTGATGAAATTGGTGTTGGCTTTTAAATCAGGGTAATTCTCAACATTAACCATCAAACCCTTAACACTGCTACTTAACTGACTGTCGATTTGTGCTTTCTCCGCATCACTGATATTTCCTGCAGCAACTTTTGTTCTGAGCTCAACGATTTTTGATAGCGTTTCAGACTCATAATTGGTGTATTGTTTAACTACTTCAACCAGGTTAGGAATTAAGTCGAAACGTTTTTTTAGCATCACATCAATTGCTGAAAAAGCGTTGGTTACCTGGTTTTTCTTGCCAATCAGCGAATTGTAGAAGAAAATTCCAAAAAGGAAAATGACGATGAGAATAATTGCGATAATCATAGTTTAGTTTATGTTTAGATATTAAAGATAGGAAAACGTTACAAAATAGGAATTCAGCGTTTTTCGTTTCTGGTTTGTTCCCTTTCCCGTTGCTGTCTTCGCTCTAATCTTTTTTGTTTTCTAAGGCGATGGTTTTCCTGCATCTCTTTGAAGTTTTTAATATGCTTTCTGATTTCCTGTTGCTTTTCATCGGTGATGCCTACACTATTTTTAATGCCTACAAATAAGCTCCTCCAAATCAGATTGAAAAAAGAAGTATTTTCGATACGGCTATAATTAACTGAAGCCGATGTAAATTTTCCATCTCTGCCCGGATTTTCAGCATTAATGATCAATGCATTGGCCAGTATAGAAAGCAAGCCGCGGGTCACCAGGTGATCTTTATCCGGATCATTCTTCATGAGCGCAACCGAAAGGTCGTAGTAGTAGAAATCAACCTTGCCTTTTGCCCCATCATTATTTGCCTTAAAATTAAAGCGAAGTTTATCTATAATGCCTCTGTTAATACGCACCAAACCTAAAGGTTTAGTAATTTGATTTAAGACCCTTGCATTGAACGTATGAAGCTGGCCTTTGTAAGCAAATCCACCATTTTTATCCAGCAGGTCGAAATTAAAATTCAAATCCAACTCTCCCTGCCCCAGTAAGTAAGTTTTCAAATCAACTTCCATAACAGGATTTATTGCCTTGATTTTGGTTAAATTGGTTACGTTTTTAAAAACACCTGAAGTGTGCTCAAAAGATATTTTTCCTCTTTGCTGGCTTTCAGGATTATAAACGGCGTAGCTTACATCAACATCTTTGAGTTTGATTTTCTGAATCAGCACCGGAGCACTGATGTTTTGTAGCAACTGATGCGGAAATCGACGGACTCTATTTTCCAAACTATCTGCAGGGTCGTAATTTTTACCCAGGCTATTATCATTGAATACAGAAATAAATCCATTGGCAATAGCCATTTCTTTTGCCCTGAATTCTTGTTTACTAATGTAAAGTGGAAGATCGATTCCGTTTAACAAAATATCGCTCATTTGTATGTGAAACCGATCTTTTGCATAACCCGCAACTTTGCCAAACTTCATCTCATCATACAGTGGTTCTACCTGAAATTTGTTGATCCGCAGATTACCTGTAGAGGCTTTGAAATCGAGCTGGTTGAGCTTAATGTTGTACATCTTATCAGGAGTGGGATAGGTGTAGTCCTTTAAGTTGATGATAACATCTTTAAGTAAATAGAACCGATCTGGGTCTTCAGCAGAGGTAGAATCAACCAGTAAATCTTTTAAGGTAATATTTAAATCATCGATAGCGAAAGGCGTGGCGTTAAGCACATTTTTATTGATGTATTTGAAACTTGCATCCCTAAAATGAATATTATTGATGCTAAACTCTTTTAGATTTTGAGAAATCATCGCATAGGGCGATTTTATAGGTCGGGGTGGCCGGTTCTCATTAAATGCAAATTGCCTGTTCATCATTACCACCTCTGGCTTATCAAAAATTACCTCTTCTAATTGAAGTTTTTGATGTCGGTAAAGCGTGAGCGGATGAAAGTGTTTCACCTGCAACTTCTTTAGCGATACAGTATAAAGATTATTAGGCGCTCTCTTTAATGTGATCAGTTCGTTAAATCGGTTAGTATCTGGAATGATTTTTACATTGTATAATGTTGCACTTCCAGTTAAAATATTGGTAGATACTTTTGAGAAACTGATGGTATACAAACTATCAGTTGATTTATACAACAACGTTTTAATGCGGTTACTAAGTATCGGTTGCGATTTTACATTTAAAAACCAAGCTAATCCTGCAAGTAATGCGAAGACGATTAAAGTTATTGATGCAATCCACTTAATAATTTTGTGTTTTTTTCTTTTGGTATCGAGCATTTAACGGCGGGAATGGTTTTCACAGCAATATACATTTATAATTTTAATGTAAAAATAGACTTTAGCTTTTCTCTCTTTCTGCTTTGCGGGCTTCTTTGCGATCCTCTCGTTTCTGCTCTCTAATTTTCTTTGCAATTACCTTTTGTTGTTTAACAGGATTTTTTTCAGGCACAACACCTACACCTACAATATCTTTTATGCCAAGAAATAATGTCTTCCACATGAGGTTAAAAAACGAGGCCGAGTTTATCCTTGTATTGGTCATTGTTGCTGTTCGGGGCGGATCGCCTTTGCTTGGATTTTCATCTTTAACTAATATTGTGTTTGCTAAGAATGATAAAAATCCCTTTTCTTTAGTTCCTTCGCCATCAATGTTATCAGAAAGTAACTTTACCTTCAGGTTATTATAAAGCATATTCATTGAGCCAGATGCTGTGCGTAAATTTCCATTTGCTTTAAAATCAATATGTTGAACATTCCCGCTTTCAATTTCTATCAGGCCTAAATTTTTAGATAAGGAATTAAGATTTTTAAAATCGAATTTGCCTAAACTTCCGCTGTAATTAAAGGCACCATTTTGATCTGTCAGATTAAAATCGAGCTTTACGTTTAGCTTTCCGGTGCCCATTAGCAACGAATTTAGATTGGCCACAGCATGATTATTTTTCGCCAGACGTAAACTATCATTGGTTACATTTAAAATGTTTCCTGTTAGGGTTTTAAATGTTACCGATCCCGTTTTCTTACTAGCCGGGTTGTATTCTGCATATTTTACATCGATGTTCCTTAACTTTATAGTATCAATGGCGACAGGCATATTTAGCCTTTTTAAAGCCATGTGTGGATAATTTTTTCCCTTATCGAATCCTGGGGGAGGTGGCGATTCCCTGCTCATAAAAACTTCTACTCTTGCCGGACCGATTTTCACAGATTTTGCTTCAAGTTTGCCGTCGGTGTTCAGTTTGATAAAATCGACTCCGTTAAACTCCACTGTAGTAAAGCTTAAATCGTAACGATCTTTTTGAACTTTATATTTACGTGCAAACTCGAGTTCGGGATAAAGCGGTTTTAAGATCAAACCTTTAATGCTGATTTTTCTGGAAGAATATGAGCCTTTAATGGTATCTACCTTCATGCTGTACATCTTGTCTTTCGTGGTCGATTTGTAACCTGCCACCTGAAACGAAATATCTTTTGTATAGTAAAATCGCGTAGTGTCACTACCGGAAAGAGAATCGAGCAGAAAATCATTGACGTCGATATCCAGATGCTTAATGCTGTTTTTAGTTTTAACAGCTGTACTTTTATTAATGTAATCAAAATCTGCATCAACAATTTTAATGCGATGTACCCTGGCCGATTTAAAGGTCTTAGAAATCTGTTCATATAGTGATTTTTTAGCCTTCGCGGTATCAGGTTTCTTTGGCACCTTATTAAAAATCACATTAATTGATGGGCGATCGAGCAAGATTTCATTAATATCCAACCGCTTTTTGAAATAGGCAGTTAAGATGCCGGTTCGCGTAATCTGAAGTTTTTTAAGTTTGATTTCAAAAGTATGTGCGGGAGCAAGATTCTGTTTTTTTAAAGTATCGAAAACCAGCGTGTCTGGTTTAAGCGTAACATCACGAATGGCCATACTACCCGTAATCACATTTAAATTAATGCTTTTGAAATCGATGCTATAAAGATGATTAGATCCATTATAAACCCCCTCTTTTATTTTTTCAGTAAGAATAGGTTTCCAGCGGGCGCTAATAAACATGGCACCGAAGGCTAAAATTAAAATCAATCCGCCCAGTATACTGCCAATCCAAATCCAAAGTCTGTTTCTATTTTGAGCTGTCATGTTTATGGTCTATCGATATAGAACAGATAGTTCACAGAAAGGTTTGCTTTGACAATTTCGCCATTTCGAACAGGCTTATGTAGATAAACCTGATATTAGCGAACACGGATCCCGATATTTCATCGGGAGGAGTAAAGCATTTAGCTCGATGGAGTTCCTTTGGACAGGGCTGATGTTACCGATAAGCTAAATACTTTCATTTCCAAATTCTTTCAATCTAACTCCGTAGCTTTTAAATGTTTATAAAGGGAAAAGATTAGCAAACAATTTCTTAATATAATTAATGAATTAACATTAACTTAACATTGGGCTTGTAGCTTTGCAACATATTAGAAATTAACATGAACAATATTTTTAAGTTCTTTACACCTCAAGATAGAAAATTTCACCCTCTTTTTGAGCAGGCTGGTAGCAACGCGTTGAAAATTGCTGAAGCGCTTTTAGAAATGGTTAGCACTGCTGATGCTGAAAGCAGAAAAACAATTTTTAAAGAAATTGAGCGCCTGGAGCACGTTGGAGATGATATTACGCATTCAATTTTCTTAGAGCTGAGCAGGAACTTCATCACACCATTTGACAGGGAAGACATTCACCAGTTGGCTACTGCTGTTGATGATGTTGCCGATTATATTTATGGTACAGCAAACCGCATGCAAATGTATAACATGAATACCATTAGCGAGCCAATTGTGAAAATTGCAGAACTTTTGGTTGAAATGTGCACCGATATTGATAAAGCGATTAAAGAATTACGCAGTTTCAAGAACATTCGTGTAATTGCTGATGCTTGTATCCGTATTAACAGTGGCGAAAACCAGGCTGATTATGTGTTTACGTTAGCGGTAGCCCGTTTATTTGAATACGAAACTAATGCGATTGAATTAATTAAACAAAAAGAGGTTTTACAAACGATAGAAAAAGCGACAGATAAATGTGAAGATGTGGCGAATGTGCTTGAAACTATCTTAGTTAAAAACGCTTAATATTAAACAAAAATGGTAACTACCTTATTGGTTGTTGTTGTAATTCTAGCTATCGCTTTCGATTACATTAACGGCTTTCACGATGCCGCTAACTCGATTGCAACAGTTGTTTCTACAAAAGTTCTTACGCCTTTTCAGGCGGTTTTGTGGGCTGCGCTTTTCAATTTTGCAGCTTACTTTTATTTTACCGATCATAAAGTAGCCAATACGGTTGCTAAAACGGTTATTGAAAATTATATTACACTAGAAGTTATCCTGGCCGGTTTAGTGGCCGCTATTATCTGGAACTTATTAACCTGGTGGTATGGTATTCCTTCAAGTTCTTCGCATACCTTAATTGGTGGTTTTGCCGGTGCAGGTATGACGCATGCTTTGTTAACAGGTGCCAGTCCGATGGACGCTGTAAACATGGGTTACGTAGTGAAAATCGTTTCCTTTATTGTGTTGGCGCCAATTATTGGTTTGGTAATTTCTGTTGTTTTAACATTGATCATCATCAACATTTGCCGCTATGCAAAACCAGCAACAGCTGAAAAATGGTTTAAGCGATTGCAGTTATTATCTTCTGCAGCTTTGAGTTTCTTTCACGGTGGTAACGATGCGCAAAAGGTAATGGGTATTATTGCTACGGCGCTAATTGCAGCTAAAGTCATTCCTGATTTTGATTCCATGCCATCCTGGGTTCCAATTGCCTGTTATTCGGCGATTTCATTAGGTACCATGAGTGGTGGCTGGAAAATTGTGAAAACCATGGGTTCGAAAATCACTAAAGTGACTGCATTAGAAGGTGTTGCTGCCGAAGGTGCAGGCGCTATTACTTTGGGAATCACAGAGCATTTTGGTATTCCGGTTTCTACAACGCATACCATTACAGGTTCGATTGTGGGTGTAGGCGTGGTGAAAAGCGTTTCTGCTGTACGTTGGGGGGTAACCATCAACTTAATTTGGGCGTGGATTTTAACCATCCCAGTATCAGCAACCTTAGCCGCCATTATTTACGGCGCAATTTATTATTTCAAATAAAACAAAATCCATCATCCATATTTAAGACTAAGGCAAATCGCTTTAGTCTTTTTGTTTTTAGCAAGAGAGACAGCGCATTTATGTTTACTCGGTAGAGCTGCCAAACAAATGGCATTAGGGGAGAATAATTTCAGTTGATTTTAAACAATATAAGATCACATCAGTTTCTGCGCTTGCAGAAGGTTAACCAAGCTTTTCGATAGTTCCGAAATATCTATATGTTTCCAGAACTGGAGATAAGCAATACCTTCACAACCATGCTATATTTCTTCGTGGTAAAAGATCGTTTTAAAACCTAAAACTTAACACTCAACTCCACCAGGTCATTTCCATTTTTAGGCAGCACCCAATCTGGTCCGTTTTGAACAAGCCGTTTGGCTTCTGCATCGGCTTTGCTGTTTAATGATTTGATAACTTTAATATTTGCCGGGCGACCGTTTTTCTTAACCTTAAAACTTAAAATGACAAATTGTTCCGGCCCTTTAGGATTGTACAGTTTATTATTATTTTCCAGATATTGGCTATAATTAATGGTTGAAACAGGAATTGGCTTGGTGATCTCTCCAATAGATTTTCCATTCAGGTTCTGCTCAGCCCGAAGCATAATTTTAGGCGCAGGAATATTTTCCTTTTTACGACCATTTGAACCTACGATTACCGCAATTTCATTTAAAGATTTATCGCCGCTCATGGCGTTTCTAATTGCATTCGGATCTGCAACATTCGTAATCGGCCGTTCTCTGAACCCAATGGCATTAATTAACAAATCTTTATCTTTAGCGTTGCTATCAGCTGGTAAAGCAAAATAGCCATTCGCATCTGTAGCAGTCACTTTATTCGATCCTGATAACTTAACCACCGCACCTTCCACTGGTTTTCCATTGCTTTCATTTACTACATTGCCACTAAATACCACACGGTTTGAAGCAAGGGCAGGTGCGGCAGCCATTAAGGCATCGTTAGCCCCGGAGGCCTTCATTTTTGCAGCGCTGTTTAAAGTAGCAGCCTCTGCTTTTGCCTCATTCAACTCCTGCGATTTGGTTGCCTCCACCTGTGGCAACCTGCTTGCCGATTTTACAACTGGTGCCTTGCTGGTGTTTTTAGCCAAATCGCCCGTTTTGGCATCAGTAATTGCTTGGTCTATTAGTGCAGATTTCTTAAGCGCCGGAGAAGTATCAGCTTTTGTTGGTTTTGTATTAGCCAAAGCCGCAGTTGTATCTAAATTCACTACAACACCTTCCTGCCTTCTTGCAGCAGTTTCAGCATTTTTACGATTGGTTTCACGCATAAAAAACAAAATGCTCACCGCAATAAAAGCAACCGTGGCCGTTGCAGCAATGCTTAACCGATGTGTGGTAATACCCCACATTTTCCGCTTAATCGGTTTTTCCGAAATGCGGTCGTAAAGCTGTTTTTGTAAAATAGAAAGGGTTTGTTTCCGTTTGGGCGATTGTTTTAATCCTTCCAAAGCTTCGGCCACGAAAGGATCTTCCAACGCCTGTCGCTCAACAAAGTGCATCGCTTTAGCATCAAGCTTACCATCAAGGTAATCTTCCAGAACGTCAATATCTAACCAATCGTTATTCACTACTATTTTTCTCTATACAAATCTTTAAATTCCGCTTTCCATTTTGGATATAGCTTTTCACCTTAAGGATGTCATAGCCAGTAATATCGGCCACTTCCTTATAACATTTCTCCTGCAGATAGAATAAATCTACGCTTTTCCGCTGTTCTTCGGGCAAGGTTTCCATGCACTTTTCCATTATGGTAAGCTGCGTTTCTTTTGTGTCGTCAATATCCAGATGCACAAATTCGCTGTTTTCCACAAAAGTATCATCAATAGAAACGTTATTTTGCTTCGAAGATTTCCTTAGCGCCATTAAACAATGGTTCCGCGTTAAAACATGCAGCCAGCTCTTAAAATTCTGCACTTCATGTATTTTAAGTTTTTTAACCAGTTCCTCAAAAATCTGCATCACAGCATCTTTGCTCAACTCCTCATCCTTAAAATAATTCAGGCAAACCCCAAAAACTAGGTGCATATATTTATTGTAAAGCGTACCCAATGCGTCTAAATCGCCTGTGCTTTTATACTCGGCAATTAAATCGGCATCATCTTTCTGGTTAATTCCAGCTATGTTTTTTATAAACTTCAAAAAATTGGGTCGCTATGATAAATATCCTCAAGTATAAAAAATATTTTTCAGTAACGAACGGATCTGAGCGAAATTGGTTTTTAATACCGGAAGAATATATTTCTTTGAAGCGCAAGGGCATTGCTAAAATTAGCGTTTGCTCCCGTTTTTCGCTTTTACGCTTCGCTCGTCATACTTCCTCGCTGCAGGGTAACGCTGCAACCGGGGCTAAAATCAAACTTTGATGCTCTTTTTAAGGGTTTACAAATTAGGAGCTCAACAATAAGTTTGTCCCTAATTAATGCATTCAAATGTTTAAGAATTCCACCGAAGTGCTCATGACCAGTCTGCTGACCGCCAAATGCTGAGAACTTTAGATTTTAGCTTAAATATTGACGATTAGAACAGGCTATTTTACAATTATAAATTCAAGATGGGTTGGCGCTTGCTATTCGCCGTAATTTGAGGTACTTTTGTTAAAATACATAAACACAACAGATTGAATTTTAACGACTTTAATTTTAACCCCGATTTACATGAAGGCCTGATGGCTATGGGGTATAAAAGCGCTACTCCAATACAAGAACAAGCTATTCCTGTAATCTTAAATAACCACGATCTTATTGCCTGTGCGCAAACCGGCACCGGAAAAACAGCAAGTTACCTGTTGCCAGTGATGGAAAAGATCAGTCGTGCTCAAGATAGGCATAACAATACCTTGATTTTAGCGCCAACACGGGAGCTTGCGCAGCAGATAGATTTACAAGTAGAAGCTTTAGCTTATTTCACCAACATCAGTTCCCTGGCCGTTTACGGCGGTGGCGATGGTATCGCGTATGAGCAGCAAAAACGTTCCATGCGTGATGGTGTAGATATTATCATCGCAACACCTGGCCGCTTAATGGCACATTTATCTTCAGGTGTTTTAAAGCTGGAACATTTGCAGCACCTCATTTTGGATGAAGCCGACCGTATGCTCGACATGGGTTTTTATGATGACATTATGCGCATTGTAAGTTATCTGCCTAAGAAACGACAAACGCTACTTTTCTCAGCCACCATGGCACCAAAAATTAGGAAGATGGCGGGAAGTATTTTACATGAGCCGGAGCAGATTACCATTTCAATTGCAAAGCCAGCTGAAGGAATCGATCAGCAAGCTTACAATATCCATGATCAACAGAAACAAGCTTTATTGACAGATATTTTTAAAGATGAAACGTATAAAAGTGCCATTATCTTCGCTTCAACCAAAGAGAAGGTAAAGGCTTTATACAAAACTTTTAAATCTTTAAAAATTAAGGCAGAAGCTTTCCACTCTGATTTGGGGCAGAAAGAACGTGAAGATATCTTGTTGGCTTTCAAAAATCGACGCTTACCGATTATCATTGGAACGGATGTTTTATCGCGTGGTATTGATGTAGAAGGTGTTGATTTGGTGATTAATTACGATGTTCCCGGCGATCCGGCAGATTATGTACACCGTATTGGTAGAACGGCAAGAGCCGCCACTAAAGGCACAGCAATTACGCTGGTTAACGGAAGAGATAAACGCAAGTTTGATAACATTGAGAAACTGATTGAAAAAGCGGTGCCTAGAATGACTTTGCCTGAGCATATTGCTACGATGGAAATCACCCATGTGGAAGAAAAGCGACCTCAACATCCAAAAAATAATGGCAAGAAAAAGGTTTGGCATAAGAAAAAACCTAAGCCAAGTAGCCCCACCTCATAAATTTTGAAAACGCCGATTTATTAATTGGCGTTTTCTTTTATCAATATTTTTGCACCCAACATGGCAAATTTCATTCTTATTGGTTTATGTATTATTGCAGGTATTCTTTTCAGAAAGAGCAAAACGCTACCAAAAGATGCACACAAAGGCATTAATGCCTGGATTATTTACATTGCACTTCCGGCTACCTCGTTCAAATATTTACCTCACATTAGCTGGTCGAATGAATTGTTATTCCCTGCTTTGGCGCCAATTTGTGTGTGGTTGTTGGGATGGCTTGTGATTACCCTTTATGCAAAATACAGTAAAATTAGCCGGGCCACTTCCGGAGGATTGAAGCTGGTTAGTTCGCTAAGCAATACTTCATTTATTGGTTTTCCGCTGATCATTGCTTATTTCAGCGAAAAAGAAATTGCAACAGCGATTATTTGTGATCAGGTTACCTTCACTTTATTATCAACCATTGGAATTGTGGTTGCCATTCGTTCTTCTCAACAACAAAAATTAAGTGCAAAGTTGGTGTTTAAAAAAGTATTGACTTTTCCGCCTCTGCTGGGTTGTATCTTGGCATTAATCTTACCGCGATTTATTAACCTTTCACCTCTTGATGTTTTGTTCGATAAACTTTCTGGAACAGTTGGTCCGCTGGCATTATTCTCAATCGGTTTGCAACTAAAATTTGGTGGTTGGTTTAGCGAAATCAAACACATCAGCTTTGCGCTTTCATACAAGCTGATTTTAGCGCCGCTTTCCATTTTAATTATCGCTTTAGTTTTAGGTATGAATGGCATGATTACCAAAATAACGATATTTGAAATGGCGATGCCGACACTATTAACCGCCGGAGTGGTTGCAGATCAGTATAATTTAAATCCAAAAGTTTCCAACTTGGTAGTAGGCGTGGGCATTTTACTATCCTTCATTACCACTTTTTTCTGGTGCCTGCTTTTAACTCAAACGAAACTATTGTAACGTTTTCTTAGAAACGAGTGTTTTTATGCTTTTGGGTGGTATATAGTCCTGCTAACCTTTTACGTCCTCACTTCGCTGCGGGCATTCATTTCTATCAGGTTTAGGCACAGAGGCACTTGCAAGGGAACCCATCCGAAGAACCACTGGTTCTGCCTTCTAGCCCCGACATACGCGGAAATACTTTTGGGAGCATTTACCTTCATAACCGTGAAACCATAACCAAAAGATTGCAGCATTGGCGGGAAAAATGTTTCCCGAAGCAGCACAAAATTGCGCTTCGAATTACAGGATGATCTTGTTAATTTAACATTCCGGCAAACTAATCGGGATATTTGTAGCTAAACCACCATCGGATGTTTCTTTGTATTTGGCGTTCATATCCAAAGCGGTTTCCCACATCGTATTTACTACGGCGTCTAAACTTACTTTAGCCTTATCAGGATTACTTTGCAGCGCCAGTTGACTAGCAGTTATGGCTTTAATTGCCCCCATGGTATTTCTTTCGATGCATGGAATTTGTACCAAGCCGCCAATCGGATCGCAGGTTAAGCCCAAATGATGTTCCATGGCGATTTCTGCTGCCATTAAAACTTGTCGCTGAGAACCGCCCAAACACTCAGTTAGTGCAGCCGCAGCCATTGCTGAGGAAACACCAATTTCTGCCTGACAGCCGCCCATTGCTGCCGAAATGGTAGCGCCTTTTTTGAAAATGCTTCCTACTTCTGATGCACAGGCAATAAACTGGATGATTTTTTCTTCTGAATAACCATCACAAAAGGTGATAAAGTATTGCAGTACCGCAGGAATAACCCCAGCAGCGCCGTTTGTAGGTGCGGTAACCACCCGACCAAAAGAGGCATTCTCTTCATTAACAGCAAGCGCAAAACAACTTACCCAATCTAAGATATAATTGAACCCGTTTCCACCTTTGCGAATGGCTTCCACCCATGAATTATAATCGCTGTATTCCGCTTTTCCAATCAGGCGTTTATTTAAGGGGAAAGCTCTTCGAGCCACATCCAATCCACCCGGCAGAAACCCGGTGGTATGGCAGCCACGATAGATGCAATCACGCATGACGGCAAAATGTTGAAGAATTCCTGCCTTGGTTACTGCCTCGGGGCGCCAGGCCAGTTCGTTCTCCATTACAATTTCACTCACTTTCAAGCCTGTAGATAAACACCAATGTAAAAGTTCTTTCGCTTTCTCCACCGGAAAAGGCAAATCGACCTGAACTTTTTGGCTGTTATCTTCTCCTTCTTTTACTACAAAACCACCACCAATAGAATAGTAGGTTTCAGAAAAGGCTTTGCCGTTTTTCATAAAAGCCTGGAAGGTAACTGCATTGGGGTGAAAGGGGAGACTTTCGGCAAATAGAAACAGTAAATCGTTGTTGTAATCGAAATCAATAATCAGGTTTCCTGCCAGATTTAATTTTTTATCTTTTTGGATACTTTCAAAAGTTGGGGTAACAGCATCAACATCAAATGTAACCGGATCTGCACCTGTTAGTCCCAATAAAATGGCAACATCAGTTCCGTGGCCTTTGCCGGTTTTGGCAAGTGATCCATAGAGTAATATTTTCACCATTTCCACTTCAGCAAGCAACCCTTGCTGATTAAGAGAAGCGGTAAACTGTTGCGCAGCCCGCCAAGGGCCAAGTGTATGAGAACTTGATGGACCGATGCCTATTTTAAAAATATCGAAAACTGAAATCTGTTCCTTAATCATGATAAGTTAGTTACACAAAGCTATGATTTGTTTTTATAATTTGCCCTTTTATCACAATATGTTCGTTACAAAAATGTAATGCAACTTAGTTAGTTTGTACATTGATTCTCATTAAATTTACAATATGAAATTACGCTTACTCTTATTCTTTTTATTGGCAACTTATACTTTTGTTCAAGCTCAGAAGAAGAAAAATATTTATTATTTAAAAGAAAACGGTAAAGAAGTGCCTACCAGAGCAGAAGCAGACTTTATCAGGATAATTGAAGAGCCAGATTCGGGAGATAATCGCTTCCAGTTGTTGGAGTTATATAAAAATGGCAAGCGTAAATCTCAGGGATATATCAGTGCTTTTGAACCTAGATTAATTTTCGAAGGGCCAGTGATGAGTTTTGATAGTACAGGCAAAAGGACCCAGGTAATGAATTACCTGAATGGCACCCTTTCTGGCGTATCTATCTTTTATCATAAAAACGGTAAGGAAAGAAGAAGATCGGAATATGTTAAGGCAAAACCAGTAAGCGACCAAATGATTGGGATGAATTCCTCACTGACCGATTTTATTTTTAATACCAATGCTAAAATCATTTATGACGCAGATTCAAACGGGAAAGTAAACATCGCAGATGGAAACGGACATTTAGTAGAAATAACAAAATCTGGAGATGGAGCGCTTACAGAAGAGGGTGATTATGTGAATGGTTTTAAACATGGGAATTGGAGTGGAAAGTATTCTAATAAGAGCGATACATTTACAGAATTGTATGAAAACGGGGAGCTCAAATCAGGCGAAAGCATCAAAGACGGTAACACCTATCCCTATATAGCTACCATGGAAGCACCATCCTATCCTGGTGGTCAGCAAGCCTGGAATAAATATCTTGGATCCTCAACAAAATATCCGGCAGAGGCTTACAAGAATGGCATAAGAGGCAGAGTTTTTTTAAATTTTGTGATTGATCAAAAGGGCAACCTGACTGAAATTAAAATAGATAAGCCTGTGGATCGGTTACTAGATCAGGAAGCCATTAGGGTAGTCAGTTCTGCACCTCGATGGAAGCCTGCCAAACAGAGAGGCATACCTGTTAGGGTGAGATATAATCAGAGTATAAATTTCAATTTTTGATATCCTAAAAATCAAACTCTATAATATCATTATCCTTTAGCATCTGTTCCACAAATTTTTGGTGATTTTTGGGTGTTCCTGTCGCAGTCCAGTTTCCGGTGATGACATTATTTACCAGTTGGTGTTTTCCACGTTGTGGTTTAAGTTTATTTTCCCTGAAAACCTGCTCGTAACTTTCTAAGTCGCCATGTGTATGCTGCTTTTTAACAATGCGATAAACTCTTTTGGTAAAGCGGCGATCGCCAACTTCTTCTAAAAACGGAAATATGATCAAGGCGAGCAAAACCACCCCGGTAACGCCAATTGCCTGTTCGTAATATCCACTGCCAATCGCCATCCCGATAGCCGCAACAATCCAGATGATGCAGGCTGTGGTTAAGCCTTTCACCCGGTTTTCTTCTTTAAAAATTACACCAGCGCCTAGAAAACCGATTCCGGTTACAATATTAGAAGCAATACGATCCTGACTGGTTAATCCGATTTTAATGGAGAGGATGGTGAACAAGGTTGAACCTAAGCCAATCATCATCATGGTTTTTAAACCAGCTGATTTACTTCTGTACTCTCTTTCAGCGCCAATTAAACCACAAAGCAATGTGGCCAGTAAAAACTTATTGACTTCACTCTGTGTGATGAAATGGCTGTTATCTAAAATATCGTTCATTGCCTCGAATTAGCAAGGCAAATTAATAAAAATCATAACATCTTAAACCATTTGCACGACCACCATTTGAACTATTCTGAAAATATTTTTCATAACCCACGCCAATTTCAGATGTTCCTCCGGTATTGGTGTAATTTATTTTGGAAGAAGTGGCATCGTGGCTAATACCCACCCGAAACTTCTCTCCATTCGTTTTGCGGTTAAAAATATCGAAGATGACTGAAAATACGATCGCATCGTTTCCACCGGCATTGCTTCCACCACGGTACCAAATGCCTGCGTTTATACTGGCATATTTATATTGCATACCTGCACTATATGATGTTATATTCTGTTGTTTATAAACTACCAATGAAGGAATTAGATAACTTCCATCGCGATCATACTGATCAGGAATTAAAGTAACTTTATAGCTCATGTTTCCGGAAATACGCATGGGCAATTTGGCCTGGAAGCCAGATAAAGATTCATCCGGGCGATTGATGTGGTGTGCAGCAACACCTAACATAAATTTACCATACACCAGGTTGGTACCTGCGTTGGCATCCAGGTAAAACCGGCTGTCGATATTTGGCCTTTCCGCACCGGAAATACTACCCGGAATATAACCCGTTCCTATTCCGATCTGATCGCCAAAAACCAATTTATCCCAGTTTAATTTTTGATTGGTGATTCCTGCCTGTAATCCAAAAGACAGGGCGAAATCATCTCCGCCAATAATGTATGAATAGCTGGCAGCAATATTATTTTTTACCAGATACGCCGTTCCTTCGGTACTTCTGTTAAAAATTAAACCTACGCCGCTATTAATGCGGTCGAGATTTAAATCGCCTGATGCACTCATGTAGGAGTAATCACTCGCTAAGCCCGACCATTGATTGCGGTATAAGGCATTAAATCTGAAATCGCCTTCGAACTGGCCGGTTAATGCCGGATTTAAGTAAATCGGCGAATTGTAAAATTGCGAATAAATATGGTCTTGAGCCAATGAAAGGAATGGCAACACCATCGCAAGCACCAATAATCTTATCTTTCTCCCCATCATCTGATTAAATATATTACGCCTGTTTTTTTTGCCGGAGATGAATCGTATGTCATCCCTTTCCAGTCGCTACCATTTATAAATTTGACATCTATTTTCCAGTAGTAAACGCCCTGCGGCTGATCTTGTCCTTTAAAAGTTCCATCCCATCCCTCCAATGGTGCGCCATCATCAAGTTGTGTCGTTTCCCAAAGTAGTTGTCCCCACTTATTGAAAACACTCATCTTCCAGTCTTTGATGCCCTGTCCCTTGGCCTTGAAGGTTCTCAACTCATTCTTAGCACTAGCAGGCATGAAAGAATTGGGCAGATTAAGGTTTCCAGGCACACCAATAATCCTGACTGATTGCGTCGTTGTGGCTGAACACCCTTCTTTATTCAATACTTTTAAGGTTACAGAATAGACACCATCCTCAGCATAGGTACGGTTAGGATTCTGAAGTGTAGATCTCGATCCATCACCGAATGTCCATTCCCAGCTAACTGCTCCTGTGCTCAGATCCTTGAAACCAAACGTATAATTTGGAATAGATAATTCATTTCCCGGGCTAACCGAAAATGTTGCCACCGGCGGATTTACCGTATTGATATAATTTGGAATGCTTATGGTATTTGTACAGCCTAATGTGTTGGTGGCTGTTAAAGTAACCGTAAAGCTTTTTCCCGACCCCGTAAAAGTATGCGTCGGCTCAATCGCATTGGAAGTGGTTCCATCGCCAAAATCCCAAACATAGCCGATGGCATTTTGACTGTTATTCTTAAACTTCACCACCATGCCTTCACAGCCGCTGGTTTTATCAGCAGTAAAACTGACAAGGGGTTGTTCCAGTACTTCAATTTCTTCTGTTGTGGATGCATTTGAACAGCCATTGGAAGCATGTAAGGTAATGGTATATTTTCCGGCTTTTGTAAAAGTATGCGTAACTACTTCGGGTGCAGTGTTGCTTATTTTGGTGCTGCCATCGCCGAAATCGTAAACAAAAGTACTGGCTCCTTTGGTGTTATTGTAGAAATCTACTTTCATCGGTGCACATCCCCTCAGTTGGTTGCTGTTCACGACCAACTCTGTTACAATAGAATTTGGTGAAACACGGATTGTGTATTGAGATTCCGTGGATCCACATTCATTTGTGGCGATCATTTTAACAACATAATCTCTAACTGCAATTGTATTGTATGTATGCGAAACACTATTTTTATCTTTTACGGTTAAGGTTTCTCCATCACCGAAATCATAAGTATAACTACTTGAATTTCCAGGTGATGTATTGCTAAAGGTGACTTTGAATGGCGAGCATCCTGCTGTTTTATCAGGAGAAAATATAGATAAAGGCTTGGCTTTCACTAAAACCTCTGAAGTTTGAGTAGTCGTTCCGCAAGGAGTTGTCGCAGTTAATGTAATGGTATAGTTAAGGTCTTTTCCTGTAGGATCGGGCTGGTAAGTTACCGCGGCAGGCTGTGCTAAATTCGAAGTAGTTCCATTTCCGAAATCCCACTTAAAAGTAGCTGCTGTTAGCGAGTTCGACGTATTGGTAAAAGTCACATTTAATGGTCCGCAGCCATTGGTTGTGCTTTGAGTGTAGGCCGCTTTTACATCCTGCTGGGTTGCAAAAGTATGTTCGATTTCGTCGTTTTTGCAGCCGAGGCTACTTGTTACCGCAAGTTTGATCACCACACTTTGATTTTGGTTTGCCAGCGTATAACCTGGAAAAACTGCCCCAGTACCAATTTGTGTTCCATCTGCAAACCAGGTATAGGTTGCGTTTCTGTCAGGGAATAATGTTGCCGTTACATTTGCATTTGTAAGTTGAAATGGCGCACAACCCTTATCCTGGGTGTAAGTTATTTCTGCTTTTGCTGGAGGGTTTACCGTTAATTTTACCTGATTGCTAATCTTTATTGAACAAGATCCGCTGCTTACTGAACGACGGTAGAAAATTGTTGCAGCAGGATTCGGTGGCGTAAAACTAATTGCCGTTGCACCCAATACATCACTCCATGTGGTTCCATCGATACTTGATTGCCATTGATAGCGAAAGTTTCCATCGCCACCAGCAGGGGTTGATCCGTTAAGCATTGCCGCTGCTGAGCCCAAACAAATTTGCTGATCTGATGAAATGGAATTATTCGTTAAATCTGGCAGTACATTTAGCTGTACGGAGTTGCTTAGCGATGTACAGATTACACTGTTCACCAATCGTCGGAAAGCTGTTGATGCTGTCGGTTTAACGGTTAAATCTTTAGCAACAGTCGAAGGAATATTTACCCAGGTAATCCCATCAATACTGCTTTGCCATTGATAACTGAAACTACCTGAACCTCCTGTTGGAACATTGCCCGCTATCGTAATACTCTGCCCTGAACAAATGGTAGAAGAAGTACTGCTGATGCTATTTGTAATTGGAGAGAAATAAGTTATCGTAACATCTGATGATGATGGTGGACATCCCGTAAAACCTGAGATCGTCCATCTGAATTTATAGATTTCACCAGGTATTAGACCAGTAACATTTGTATTGTATAATGTTGGGTCGGCGAATGTAATTCCTGTCTGGCCAGATATCAATGTCCATAATCCATTATTTGGGGCAGGATTATTCCCGTTCAATGTAATACCGTTGCCACTGCACAAGTTCTGATCAGCACCTGCATTTGCAGTCACGGTTAAAGGGTTCACGGTTACCACTGAAACAGATGATATCGCTTCCGCACAACTCCCGCTCTGAACAATTGCCCTATATTGCGTGGTTACAGTTAAGTTTGCATAAATAAGCGGATTGGCGGTAGAACTAATAGTAGACCAGGTTTGTCCATTGTCAATGGAACGTTCCCATCTTGTAATATTTCCAACATTTCCTGATAGTGTAATGTTACCGCCATTGGAAGCAGCACAAACTGAATTGCTTCCGGCTGTTGTTCCACCTACACTTTGAGGGTTGACTGAGATCTCCACTTCATCGCTTGATGTTGAACATCCCGCATCGCTAATCGTCCATTTTAAAACATATTTATTTCCCGGTTGCAGTCCCGAAACAACTGTATTAGGTTTTGTATCATCAGTAAAAGTGATAGTTGTCGGTGAAGAAACGATCGTCCATTTTCCCGAACCAACCAGAGCTTCATTTGCTTTTAAAATATAAGTATTGGCATTGCAAATGGCATCATCAGCACCTGCATTGGCTAAAGTTGCACTTGGGTTTATAGTTATCGTAATTAAGGTAGGAATACCGGCACAGTTCCCTGCCGAAACAGGGATGATGGTATAAGTCACAGTTCCAGGAGTGGTTCCGCTATTAATTAAAATGTCGTTGATTGAGCTTCCTGAAGATGCAACCGCCCTATTTGTGTTTCCGGTAATTTCTCCCGTAACAACACTGGTGTAGGTATAATTCAGGCCATTCATCGCAGAGGCCAGTGTAATGGCAGAACTGGTTTTACTGCAAACAATTAAATTTGGAGCTGTTGCGGTAACTGTAGGATTTGGATTTACCGTAACTACAAAATTAAAGGGGGTACCAACACACCCATCTTGGCTTGGCGTAATAACATAAGTTACTGTAGCATTATTAGAAGGATCTGTATTGGTGAGCACATCATTTATATTGCCATTTCCGTTTGAACTAAAACCTGTTGCATTCGATGATCCGGTAGCCGTCCAGCTAAAAGTGGTCCCTGCTGGTGCAGATGTTGGCGTATAAGCTACATTTGCGCCGGTACAAATCACTTTACTGGCTGCACTGGTTAAACTAATATTGGGTTTTATGGTAAGAATTACGTCATCATCTATCTGATTACATGGCGCTGCAAGAGATGTTGTAGCCCTCAACCTTAATGTTACAGCTCCACTATTCTTCTCTGCTGTTGTAGGCGTATAAACCGCATTTAATGTATTTCTATCAGGCGTAAATATACCTGCACCACCAATCCAAACCTGTGATGTTGTTGTACCTGTGATCGAGGCAGCCAATGCAAAACTGGGATCATTAAAACAGATACTTTGATCAGCACCTGCACTTACTACCGGCGCTGTAGAGAATGTAAGTTTTTGAGTTTTGGTTACTGAGCCACAGTTATTTTTGTGGGTAACCGTAATCGTATACTCATCGTAATTATTAAACTTTATGGATGGATATTTTGAGTTTGCTGTGGTTCCACCAGAAAAGTCATACGTTCCGGAGCCAGCGGCTGAAACGCTCCAGGTATAGGTATCACTTAAATCTTTCGATGTACCTGCTATGGTTGTTTTCGTTGGCCCTAATGTAGTGTTATTAAAATCATATGTTGCCAGGTTACACAGGGTGATGTCTGGAGAAAGTGTAGCTGTTGGCGATGCATTAACAATCACCGTTTGCGGGTCAGATGAAATCATCCCACACGATGGTGTAGAAATTCTTAAAACCACTGTATAAACTCCAGCATTGCTAAATATAAATTCAGGCTCCTTACTTGATGCGTTTGTGCCATTGGCATAACTAACCGCTGGTGTTACGCTCCATGAATATGTATTTGCTGCATTACAAATGTTATCAAGCACAGAGTTGTCGCTGGCTTTTAATGTGCTTCCAGAACAGATCGTTGTATTTGGAAGCGTGAAAATAGGTTTTGGAGGATCTTGAATACAAATTTTCATCTCCACAGGATCTGCTTCGCATGAGCCAGAGCTATTAGATTCTAAACGTATGGTATGTTCCCCATGGGTTAAAAATTTAGTAACCAAATTATATGAACGAGGTTTATTAACCTCTACAGGTACTCCGTCTACAAACCAGTTGTAAGTTACTACGTTTGGTGTACACCCCGGTGTATTGGTATTTGGGTTTTCACCTAATACTGATGTATTGGTAAAAGTTATGTTGGTATTGGTACAACCCGGATTGGTATAGCTAAACGCATTAAGTGGCTTTACCACAACTTTTGCCGAAGAAGAAACCGGTGTTCCGACGTTGCCGCAGAAAGCATTGGATACATTGATACTTACATCAAAGGCGTTGTAAATTGTTCCGGCGCTTGATACCGAAGTACTTCCACAAGAGGATCTGATATAGGTATGTTTAACTTTTCCCGCCAGGGCTTTTATTTCACACAGGGTATAAACCGAGGTGGTGTTGTCTCCCCACGTAATGGTATAGAGATCTCCTGGAAAGTTGTTTTGTATTCCCTCTGGCGATGTAATATCAACGTTAAATTCGAGCGCACCCAAAGGCAAACAAACGATGTTATTTCCTGAAGTTCCGAAAGCTGTAATGGCTTTGTTGTTAATTAACAGGTAAGCTTTTGTGCCGACCGTACCATCAGCATTTACAGCCTTTGCCAATATTGTATAGTGAACCTGATCAGCAATAAAGGTTTGTATTTTCGTTGGAAAACTCAAATTCGTAGCGCTTCCACTTACTTCGTTAGTTACTTTTGCGGTAACAGTGGTGCCCGAGGTTGACTCATTTGTGATAAAAAATGAGTTATTTGCTCTGCTAATACAGGTTCCGAAAGTTTCAGTGTTGGTTGTATTGAGGTAATTAGCGGTAAGCTTAGCTTGTGTAGGTAGACCAGCTTTGATTTCAAATGCATTTGATTCCACACTTACAGCGGCAGGACTTGTAGTTTTAATTCTAAGCTTGTAGCTCGTGCCTGGAGTAATCCCCGTAGTAGGAATACTACCATTAATATAAGTGCTATAAAAACCGGTATAAGTTCCTATATGCTTTTCTGCTGCGAAATTTCCATTCTCATCAGATAAATACAACTGAAAAACATTGCCTCTGTCGATACATCCATTCGGGATGGTAAGCGGCGCAGCAATAGTACTTCCAGGCGTAAATGGCCCTGGATCAATTGTTCCAATGGTAATTTGGGCAGAAGATGTTTTAGTAATCAATAATATCCCTAAAATAAGGGTATATAAAAGCCATTTCCTTTTCAAACAGGTCTACATTAAAAATCTCTAACACTAAGGAATGATTTACGTTCGTTTTAAATCAGTGTTTGTTTGGGGGCTGATCTAGTATACTTACAATTGTGTAATAAGTAAACCTACGCTTTCATAAATATTCAGTTACAAAGTACGTAATATTTATGTTGCACTTTCAAATATTTACACCAACTCGAACAAAATGAACAATTTAAGAATGGCTAAATGAGCCCTGCAATGAAATATAAGCATAAAAAAACCCTCAAGGAGATTAACCTTGAGGGTATATTTTTACACGAAATTTTTTCCGTGATTTTTAGCGATTTGGATTACATCATGCCACCCATACCGCCGCCGCCCATTGGAGGCATTGGCGCACCACCTTCTTCAGGCTCGTCTGCCAAAACAACTTCAGTTGTTAATAACATCGCCGCGATAGAAGCTGCATTTTCTAATGCTACACGAGAAACTTTAGTTGGATCGATAACACCAGCACCAATTAAGTTTTCGTAAACATCAGTACGGGCATTATAACCGTAATCTGCTGTTCCTTCTTTAACTTTTTGAACTACGATAGAACCTTCGATACCTGCGTTTTCGCAAATTTGACGTAATGGCTCTTCGATCGCACGACGAATGATTTGAATACCAGTATTCTCATCTTCATTAGCACCTTTTAAATCAGCAATTGAAGCAACTGCACGGATGAAAGCAACACCACCACCAGCAACAATACCTTCTTCTACAGCTGCACGAGTTGCATGTAAAGCATCATCAACGCGGTCTTTTTTCTCTTTCATTTCAACCTCACTAGCTGCACCTACGTAAAGAACTGCAACACCGCCAGCTAATTTAGCTAAACGCTCTTGTAATTTTTCTTTATCGTAATCAGAAGTAGTAGTTTCAATTTGAGCTTTGATTTGGCTTACACGAGATTTAATATCTTCAGAGTTACCAGCGCCATTAATTACTGTAGTGTTGTCTTTATCAACAACAACTTTCTCAGCAGAACCTAAATAAGTTAAATCAGCATTTTCTAATTTGTAACCTCTTTCTTCTGATACCACAATACCGCCCGTTAAGATTGCGATGTCTTCTAACATTGCTTTTCTTCTATCACCGAAACCTGGAGCTTTAACAGCGACAACTTTCAATGAACCACGGATTTTGTTTACCACTAAAGTAGCTAAAGCTTCACCATCTAAATCTTCAGAGATAATTACTAATGGTTTACCAGTTTGAACAGTTTTTTCTAAAACAGGCAACAATTCTTTCATGTTGCTGATTTTTTTGTCGTAGATTAAAATGTAAGGGCTATCTAATTCCGCTTCCATTTTATCTGCATTGGTAACGAAATATGGAGATAAGTAACCTCTGTCAAACTGCATACCTTCTACTGTTTTAACTTCAGTTTCAGTACCTTTTGCTTCTTCAACAGTAATTACACCATCTTTACCCACTTTACCCATTGCCTCAGCAATTAAAGCGCCGATCACCTCATCATTATTTGCAGAGATAGAGGCCACTTGTTTGATTTTGTTGTTGTCTTCGCCAACCGTTTGAGATTGCTCTCTTAAATTAGCCACAACAGCAGCAACAGCTTTATCAATACCGCGTTTCAAATCCATTGGATTTGCACCAGCAGCAACGTTTTTAATACCTGTAGTAATGATTGCCTGAGCTAAAACCGTAGCAGTAGTTGTTCCATCACCAGCAATATCAGCTGTTTTTGAAGCTACTTCTTTAACCATTTGAGCACCCATGTTTTCAACCGCATCTTTCAATTCGATTTCTTTAGCAACGGTAACACCATCTTTAGTGATCGCTGGCGATCCGAATTTTTTATCGATGATTACGTTACGGCCTTTCGGGCCTAAAGTTACTTTTACTGCATTTGCTAAGATATCTACACCGCGTTTCAGGGCGTCACGTGCATCTACGTTATATTTTACTTGTTTTGACATTTTGATTTAAGATTTTAGAATTACGATTTACGATTTTTTAAATCGCATCATCTTATAACTTTTAACTTTCTACTTTTAACTTATAATTACCCTACAACAGCGTAAATATCAGTTTCACGCATGATTAAGTAGTCTTTACCTTCGTAAGGGAATTCGGTGCCACCGTATTTACCATAAATAACAACATCGCCTACTTTTACGCTTGCTTTTTTACCTTCAGCATCTTCTTCAGAAACTGAAACTACAGTTCCTTTAGATGGTTTTTCTTTAGCGGTATCAGGGATATACAAACCCGATGCAGTTTTCTCTTCTGCGGCAGCTGGTTCTACAATTACTCTGTTCGAACTGCCAGCAATTGGTTTAAGGTTTAACGCCATAACTTTTATTATTTTTTATTTTGATTTAAGTTTTTTAACTAAGCTTACAATTAACACTTTTTATGCCAAGAGGTTTTCAGGGACAAAATTACACCTGTCCTGTCAAAATACAAACAAATCAAGAATATTAGGTGTCAGCTTGGCAGAGAAGATTTAGAGGTATTGCCAGAGTGAAGGCTTACAAATGCACTACTTTAAGGATGCTGTAGGATCTGTTCCCTTATCTACAATGGTTTTAATATCGCCTTTTAAATCAGAAACATAAATTCGGCTTTGCGTAAATGGTTTTTCAGCTGCGCTGAAGAAAATCCGGTCATCGGCAGCAACAAAAAGATTCGACACATTCATCTCAGGAGAGGAAATTTGTTTGATCACTTTAGATGCCACATCCATTGAAAAAACAGCATTGGCTTTACCATGTAATTCGGGTATGACGTTACCAGAATAAGAACTAAAAATGAGTTTATTACCCTTATCGGCATAGAAGAAACGATTATCGCTGGCAATATTGTAATTCGTTCCGATCAAATCTTTTAAAGGCTTCGTATCGATGATTTTTCCTGAAGTATTAAAAGTGTATAGATTTTTCAAATCGTGGGCAACAATTTCATTCGCCGATTTCCAGGTTGGTGAACTCACATTGATATTCGATTGGCCATCAAGGATTACAAAGCTGGTATTATCGTTTTTGATCAGGCCAACTTTCCAGATGCTCTTCTCGTTTAAAACACTAAAAACAATATGAATACCATCTTCAGACCATACTGCGCCATAATAATTTTTACTGTCTGCATGCAACTGCAACTGACTTTTATTCTCCAAATCTGCTATCCAAACGCTCCTGTTTCCAGCACTATCGCTAACAGTATAAGCCAATTTATTTCCATCAGGAGAAATGGATGGGTCAGTAGCACCGCCAAATGAGATTTGTTTCATCGTATCAATACTGGTAGCTACAATTTTTTTCCCATCCTGATAAGCCAAAGCAAAGTTTTTCCCGCTTAAAGAAACGGTATCCAATATCGCTGTTGATTTAGATTGATCATTACTGTTGGATGTGCAAGAAGCAAACATAGCCAGGCATGAAATGATTGCCAGTACGAAACGCGAATACAATTTAGTCATGCGCAATTTTACGAATTGTTTTTAAACAAAGAAGATCCAGGCTTTTTAAAACCCAGATCTTCTAATTTTATGATTTTATTCAGACTTAACTTTTTTTCTTATCTGCATAACCAAACACTTTTTGAAGCAGGGTGGTACTTCGAGCGTTGAAATTCCCTCTGATTTTCAATTCTTCTTTAGCCACCTCAATAAATAATCCATCAATTGCCTTTTGCGTTACATATTCCGTAAGATTTGTATTCACGGGTTTTACTAAAGGCAAACGGTTATACTGCGAAGTTAAATCGCTGTAATATTTCGTTGCGTTCACTTTATTCAGGCTAGTGGTTACTATCGGACTGAATTTTTGCATCAACTCAGAGGTAGTTACCCGTTTAAAATAAGCTGTTGCCGCATCATTGTTTCCTAGCAGGATGTTGGTTGCATCAGCCAGTGTCATCTGTTTAATTGCCGAGATGAAAATTGGTTTTGCTTCAGTAGCCGCATCTTCCGCAGCACGGTTTAAACTGGTAATCACATTATCGCAAAGTTTATTCAACCCTATACCACGTAGCGTTTTTTCTACTTTTTGTGCTTCGGGAGGCATTAAAATTTTAACAGCTAAATTACCCAGAAAACCATCTTTTACGGATAAGCGGTCGGCACCTGCAGAAACGCCGAGTTGCAAAGCCTCTTTAATACCCTGCCCGATTTCGAAAGTGGTTGGAGTGCCGGTGGCAGTAGTAGTACTTTGCTTCTCCGTTACTTTCTTAAAAATATCGCTCAGTTTAATTTGAGCATTCGCATTCAGGTTTGCAAATAATATTAATGCCAGGGATGACGTTAAAATATTTATTTTTTTCATTTTATGTGTGTTTAGCTTCGTTAAGCAAAAGAACTGCCACAAATTTTGTAGCCTGCTTTGCCACAAAGATAAAGCTTCAATGAAAACGTAAATGTTAAATTTTAATTGGCTGGAGATACCTAAAAAATAAGCCCCAATTGTACAAACAATCAGGGCCGTTGAAATTATAATAGACAAAACTTAGTTTACCGCGATATCTTTTGCGGGCACATTGGTTTCGGGATTTTTAGGAAGTGTTATTTTCAAAATTCCATCAGCATATTTCGCTGAAATGTTTTCAGTAAGCACTTTTCCGTTTAAGGCAAAGGCTCTTTCAAAAGCACCGTTGCTATATTCTCTTCTGCTGAATTTCTGTGTCGCTTCTCGCTCTTCATTCGGAGTATAGGATATGCTGAGCACATCATCTTTCGTTATTACCTTTAAAAATTCCTTTTCTAAAGCTGGGGCAAAAAGATGGATGATATAATTTTCATCACTCTCTTCGATGTTTGCAGGAACACGTCTGAAACCTTTTCCAAACATTTCATGCGCATGGTAGGCGAACCGGCCGTGGTGATGTCTTCCAAATCGTCCTCCTTTTTGACCGCAGTTGTGATTCATTTTGCCTGTATGGCATCTATTTTCGTTATACATTTTGTAATATTTAATTGTTAATTCGAGATCATTTGCTGGGTTCTCGAAATACCCAGTAATTGTGTGATGATGCTGGCATACGGATAAGAGGGAGAAAAAACGGCATAGTCAAATTTCAAACCTCTGATCTGAACCACGATATCATCAATAAACTTCATTGGTTCCAGTAGCGCACTTATTAATCCCGATTTTGGTTTATCATCCTGCTCATCCACTTTAAAAATGTTCAAATCCTGATTATACGCTTTAAAATCGGCGCCGATGTTTTGGATCGATGTTTTGAATTCATCCGAACTAAAGAAAGTAACTTTCTCTCCCTGAGTGATTAAATCACTTGCAAATCCTAAAATCGGATCAACATCTTGTGAAGAAGGACTGCTTAAAACTAAAACCTGTGACATGTGCTTATTTGTTTAAACTATCTACTGGATTGATTACGGTATCAATTGGTTTGTTGTTGTGATGACTAAAACCATGATTTCGATGATGTGATTGACAGTTTCCTTCGTGATAATGTTTATTTTTAAAGTCGAGTCTGTCTGGATATCCATTTCTCATAGCCAGTACGTTTAGGCTGTAAAAAGTTGCGCCCGCAACTGCTAAAGCCAGTAAAATTCTGAATGCTCTCATCGCTTAATAATTAATATTGATGTTATTAATCTGTCCATTACTTTGCACTGATGGTTTATACCATTGATTGTCAATCGGAACTATTGGCGAATAATTCGAATCTAAGCTTTCAAAGCGATTTACAAAATGACGACGACGACCTGTGAAAATCATTCCGAACGTAAACCCAATTACCATTAAGGCTAGTATAAACTTAAATATAAAGGGCACAAAGAATACCGCCGTACCGAGTACAATTCCAAATGCAATAGTTTTTAATATCTGTTTCATTTATTATTTCTTGTAATTTAATAGGGTAGACGGAACAGATTTATTTTTACTTTAAAAAAAAATGAAATATTTATAATTGAACTTCAATAGAAGATTTCTCCCTAATTCAACATCTTGAAACGAGCGAAAGCTAAATGCATTCGTCATTGAGCATCTTGATTGTTTTCATTGGAACGTGGAAAAGGCGGGCGAGATAAAAAAAAAGCCGGCATTTCTGCTGGCTCTAAATTATTCCTTATTTCTGTGTCCCCATCCGCCACATCTGCGTCTGTATTCTTCTTTGAACTTCGCTCTTTCTTCTTCATTCATGCCATCCCATTTGGAACGCATTTCTCTTGCTTTTTCCCGAAAGCGATTATGACCACCACCCTTGTTAAAATTTCCGAACAGCAACCGGCAAAGCACCAGCAAACCCAAGGCTTGCCAAAAGTTTAATTTACCGGCACCAACAACCTCTGGTAAAATCCAGTTCCACAAAAACATTACAATGTAGCCTAAGGCCGCTGCAATTGCGGCGACTACAGGTATAAAGAAAATGAATTTCTTGCCTTTACTAAATTTCCTGTTTCTCATTTCCTATTCATTTAATAGTTAATAAATTCTTGATATAAATTTTGTAAGCGACTACGCAGATGTTTTACCGCATAACCCTTTCTTGATATTAACGTTTTTATATTTTCGCCGGTTTCATCCGCCAGTTCCTGAAATGTTCTTTCTTCCAGTTCATTTTGAATAAAAACATAACGTTGATTCTCCGGCAATTCTTCCAGGGCTAAAAACAACTGATCCCAAAAGAGTTTTTTCAAGCCTTCCTGTTCCGGAGAATACGCATCGGCTAACAAAATTTCCTTAAAGTTGATTTCCCCGTCATCGCCTTCAAAAGTAAAATCCTCCAGGTGCTCTTCTTTTTGCTTTCTATACTTGTCGGTAATTTTATTTCTCGCAACGCGATAAAGCCATCCGCTAATCTGCTCAATAGCGCCCGCCTCCGGCTGATTACTCAGCTGATACCACACATCCTGCAAAATATCTTCCGCGTCCTCATCTGTGTTCACTCGCCCCCGAATGAAACTGAAAAGGCGCTTTCCATAGCTGGAAACGGTTGAAATAATATTTTGGGGTTCGTTTGTAGGCACTTATTTATTGGGATATAAGTCAGTAAACGGATGAGATATAATTTTACTTTAAATTATTTTAATTTTTTATAAAATCTGTTCATCATTGCGAAATATCAGATACAAAAAAAGCTTTCCCTTTTGAGGAAAGCTTTAATTATGCTAAAAAGCATCAATTATTTTTTAGTGGTATCAGTAGTTGCAGGCTTAGCCGGAGCAGTATTATTTAACGATCCGCCAAGTGGAGATGGAGAAGGTGTTTTATCTAAACGCTCTTGAATAGCTGAGTTTCCAACAGCTGTAGCGCCACCACCATTTTTGGTGATTGTAGTAATACCTAGGGTTAAAACAACAATTGCAGCCAATAAAACCCACGATCCTTTTTCTAAAACGTCGCCCGTACGTTGAACACCAAACATATTGCTTGTGCCACCGCCTGTTGCTAAACCACCACCTTTAGGGTTTTGTATCAATACAAATAAGCCTAAAGCTATACACACAACAATTAATAAAATGATTAAAAAGGTTACCATCGTAATATTATATTTTAAAATTTCTTTTCTATGGATTGGATAAGGTCGGCAAAGTAACCACTTTTTTCTGGATATTTCAAACTTAATTTTTTATAAGTATCTATGGCTTTGTGATAAAGCATTTGCTCGATGTAAATTTTAGCTAAGGTTTCCGAAACAAGGTCATAATGATCTTCTGCACTCTTTTTGGCTTTATTTTCGGTGTCAATTTGCTCCGGTTTTGGTGGCTTAATCGTTGGGTCTTCTTTTAAGAATTTCTCAATAATTTCTGCACCTTTTGCATCTTTTACCTCCGGAGCAGGATATTCTGCCAAATGATCTGCTACCTCAAAAGGGGTTTGAATGTGGAAAATATGCTCTACATACTGCTGCTGAAAAGCTGCGCCATCTTGTTGTTTGCTAACTTCCTGTTGTTGTTTAGCTAAATTCGGTCTGGGCTGCGCATAAGGCTGAAATATTTGTTCATGTTCTTTTCTGGTTTTAGCCAGCCACCACAAGAAAGTGTAAGGCAACTGATCATCGTCATATTTAGAAACACGGTGAATTTCTGGTTCATCAGGAATAACGGTTTCGATATGTGGTGCTTCCGGAACAACATCAGTACTTAATTTCTTTTCAAATGCAAAAAAATCTACCGCGGCAACGCTTTCGATAAAATTATTTTCATCGGCAGGTAAATCCAGAAGTTGATCTGCTCCCGGCAAATGGATGGGTGTTTCCACTTCAGCCGGTTCAACTTTATGCTCTGGTTCCGTTTCTTGTAAAAGTTCGTTACCTGGATCAGTTTCAACTGAAAATGTCTCCTCTGGTTCAGTATCTTCTGGTGCAGCTTCTACAGCAACAATGTTTAAAATATGAAACAAGGTGTTTCCCTGTGTATAAAGTGCTGCTTTTGGAATTAATGACGATTCAGCTTTTGCCAGCAACAAATGAATCGGCTGAGCATAAGGAAATTTTTCGGCCATCTCCTTCAACATGGGTACATGTGCAGCCTCAACCTTTCCGGGTTGTGCAAGTAAATCTGCAAGTAGCTGTTTGTAATCCATGTTTGAGGTTTGTCGCTAAGTTAAAAATTGTCGGCGGTTTTTGAGAAAAGATTGTAATGTGTAATTAGATATTTACCACTGTGCAAAGGCTCTGTTGAAGATGTCTTCCGTTAACTGCTTATTAATCTGATCTAGTGCACTTGGTAATGCCGCCTGAATGGAAGCTCCATTTAGTGGGAAATCAAAAAATTTGGTAAAACTTTCATCAAAGCTTTCTTTCTCTTTTCCCGCAACATTATTAGTGTATTTAATCGAAACTGTAATGGTTAACCGGTTTGCGCCTGCAGTTGGTGTGGCACTAGATTGCAATGCAACTGGTTTAATATCGTAACCTGTAATCCTGCCTTCGAAAACTGCATCTGCTTCAGTAGTAGATACGCTTAAGTTGGTTTGATTACGAATCCTCGTTTTTAATGCCTCGGTAAGTTGATTGTTTAAGTTCGGAACCACTAATGGCGCATTGTTTTCAAATGTACGCACAATTACAGTTTTCAAACCTTCGGTTGATGCACCACTAAACTTGTATGAACAAGAAGTAAGCGCAGCAATCAGTATAAATGCTAATATTTTGATTTTCATTAACTGAATATTTTGGCAATATTATAAGTTCAATTCCTTGATTTTTCTGTAAAGGGTTCGTTCTGAAATGCCTAATTCCTGAGCAGCAAACTTGCGTTTGCCTTTATGTTTTTTCAGGGCTTTTTTAATCAAATCAGATTCCTTATCTACCAGCGATAATGATTCTTCAACTTCTTCCGCTTCATGGGCGAAATAATCGCCGTTATTGCCGTTGTTGTTGCTGCTTGGTGCAGGCTGCTGAATAGTGAAAGCATGCTCATGACCCGAAGGTAGCTCCACATCTCTATATAGCTGGTTAATGTATTGGGGATTATCAGCTAAAACAGTAGCGGTATTTCCGCCGTGTTGAATAATTTCCGCTACTAATTTTTTAAGCTCAACCATATCTTTTTTCATATCGAAAAGTACCTTATACAAGATATCTCTTTCTGTGAAATCTTCTTTTGATTGCGCATTAATTGCCATAGGCAAATTGCTTCCGGCTTCGTTAGGAATGTAGTTTAAAATGGCCTGACCGGAAACATTTCTATCTTTCTCCAGTACACAAATTTGCTCCGCAATATTTTTCAATTGACGAACATTTCCTGGCCAACTATAATTTGTTAGAATATTTACGGCATCTGGCTCTAAATGTAATGCCGGGCTGCGGTATTTATCACTAAAATCGGCAGCAAATTTTCTAAATAATAAAAAGATGTCTTCCTTACGCTCTTGCAATGCAGGGATGCGCAAAGGAACCGTGTTTAATCTATAATATAAGTCTTCACGAAATTTTCCATTTTTAACGCGGTTATATACATCAACATTGGTGGCTGCAATAATACGAACATCCGTTTTCTGAACTTTTGATGAACCAACACGAAGATATTCGCCACTTTCTAAAATCCTCAACAACCTGGCCTGAGTGCCTAGCGGCAGTTCGGCAACTTCATCAAGGAAAATTGTTCCGCCATTGGCCACTTCAAAATAACCTTTGCGGGCTTCATGCGCACCGGTAAATGAGCCTTTCTCATGCCCAAATAGTTCTGAATCTATCGTTCCTTCCGGGATAGCACCACAGTTTACAGCGATAAAGGCGCCATGTTTACGGGCGCTCATCTGGTGAATGATTTGAGAAAAAACCTCCTTACCACTTCCGCTTTCACCCGTAATAAGCACCGACATATCTGTTGGTGCCACCTGGCTCGCAATATCTATAGCCCGATTAAGCAAAGGCGAATTGCCAATAATTCCGAATCGTTGTTTAATATTTTGTGTATCCATTTTTTAATGGTTGAAAGTTAAAGGTTAAAAGTTGAAGGTCATGCTTTATAACATGTTTCTTATGATTTAATCGTTAACTTTTATTGTAATATGGTTGTTCAATTTCGGCGTATTGAATTTGGCATTCAGCCATGTAACCCGGAACCGATAACATGTAACTTATCAAACTATTCTTCCAATCAAGGTTGCTGAGGTACATCTTTCGATGTACACATTAGCGTATTCGCCTGGTTTAACGCCATTAATAGCCGGAAAAATAGCCATTGCGCCACTATCACCACGTCCACAGTAATCCAAATCAGATTTTTTCGAAGTGCCTTCAATCAATACACGGACAGTTTTACCCACCCATTCCTGCAATCGCATCAACGAATGTGCTTGTTGTTTAGCTAAAATTTCTGCCAAACGGCGTTTCTTTACATCCTCAGGAATGTCGTCAGCCAGTTTACGGGCAGCTAAGGTTCCAGGTCTTTCCGAATAGGTGAAGTTATAAGCGAAATCATACTGCACATAATCCATCATGCTCAGCGTTTCCTCATGCTCTTCCTCTGTTTCAGTACAGAAACCAGCAATAATATCAGTTGAAATGGCACAACCTGGAATAATGTTTCTAATCGCATCAATGCGGTTAATGTACCACTCACGGCTATAAGTTCTGTTCATTAACTCCAACACACGGGTATTGCCAGATTGAACTGGTAAGTGAATGTAGTTACAGATATTATCGTATTTGGCGATGGTATGTAGAACTTCATCGGTAATATCTTTAGGGTGCGACGTAGAAAAACGAACCCTTAAATCTGGATTAACCAATGCCGTTTGTTCTAATAACTGCGCAAAATTAACAGTTTCCGTTCCATCTTCTGAAGTCCAGGTGTACGAATCTACATTTTGACCCAGCAGCGTTACTTCCCTGTAACCAGCTTCGAAAAGTGTTTTTGCTTCTTCGATGATGGAGTGTGCATCGCGACTACGCTCACGACCGCGGGTAAAAGGCACTACACAGAATGAGCACATGTTGTTACATCCGCGGGTAATCGAAATAAAGGCCGTAATGCCATTACTGTTTAACCTTACCGGACTAATGTCTGCATAAGTTTCCTCACGGGATAACAGTACATTCACTGCTTTGTGCCCGCTTTCAACCTGCTCAATCAAATTAGGTAAATCGCGGTAAGCATCTGGGCCAACTACTACATCAACCAAGCGTTCTTCTTCTAAAAACTTAGATTTTAAACGTTCAGCCATACAACCTAACACCCCAACAATTAATTTAGGATTGCGGCGCTTTTCAACACCAAATTGAGATAAACGATTTCGAACTCTGGTTTCGGCGTTTTCACGGATAGAACAAGTATTGATGAAAATTACATCGGCCTGGTGATAATCGCCAGTGGTTTCGAAACCGGTTTCAGATAGGATAGAGGCAACAATTTCGCTATCAGCGAAGTTCATTGCACAGCCGTAACTTTCGATGTATAATTTGCGGGCATCGGCTTTAACAGGCGTATCTAAAATCAACGCTTCGCCTTGTCTCGTCTCGTCATGCGTTTTATCCTGTACTTGTAAATCAATCATTCTTAAAAAGATTTTGGGGATTGCAAAAATACACAAATAAAATTAAAAGTGACAAATTGGCACGTTTTGTTTCAATGTTTACAATTGAATTGAAAAACCTGCTAAGGAAGTCTGTGGGCAATTCACTTCAAGCCTGTAGGTTTGCTAACCAATTTTTTGAAGCGTGAAGGCGAAAGTTGTACCAATACCTGGGGTGCTTCTCACCGAAATAGTTTGCTGGTGTGCTTCCAAAATGTGCTTTACAATGGCCAGACCCAAACCAGTTCCCCCTACTTCTCTTGCCCGGTGGGTGTCAATGCGATAGAAACGCTCAAATAAACGCAGTAAATGTTTCTCTTCGATACCGATTCCATTATCAGTTACCTCGACCAGGAATTGATCATGAAGTTCGAAAATTTTAATGGCTGTTTCACCGTGTTCGATGCCGTATTTAATGCTATTTACGATCAGATTAATTAACACCTGCCGGATTTTTTCGCGGTCGGCATTAACCATGGTTACAGCAGTATATTTATCTTTAAAAAAAAGTTTGATGTGTTTGGCTTTCGCCCTATCTTCCAAATTTTCCATTACCTCTTTGGCAAGTGTAACGAAATCAAATTTCTGATAATGGATAGGCGCTTCGCCTGTTTCCAGTTTCGAAATGGCATCTAAATCATTGATCAGATAGCTCAAACGCTCCACATTATTTTCAGCTTTTTTCAAAAACTTTACCGCCATATCCGGATCATCTACAATACAATCCTGCAAAGTTTCGATATAACCCTGGATGGCAAAAAGCGGTGTTTTAAACTCGTGAGACACATTAGATAAAAATTCTCGACGAAATTGTTCCTGCTTTTTCAGCAAATCAATCTCTCGTTTTTTGGCGCCAGCCCATTCTTTAACCTCTTGTTCAACGTCATTAATCGGATCGGAACTTACATATTCTCCAAGCGCATCTTTTAAATCTTTTCCGAGCTTAAGATTGTGAATGAGCTTATAAATCAGTTTAATTTTATTGTAAATGTATTTTTCCAGCAGATAGTAGAAAACCAAAAAGCTGCACAGAAAGGAAACACCAAATGAAATTCCAAAATAATACCAGCTGCGCTCAAAATAAAAGTTCACCATCCCGATGGAGAGCGCAACAGCCAGAGCTGTAATTAAAACCAGCACACTTAATTTCATGGTGCAATTTAAAGCTTTTTATGTTAATGGAATGTTAACCCAATTGCTTTTCAGTTAAATATTTCCAATATCTTTTGGGCACATGTTTTACATGAAGCCTGGTGTTTTTTCGGGCAACAATATTGGCGCTTTTGAAGTAATCTTTCCAAAGTAAAGAATACAATTCTTCCTTTTCATCCATTAATAATAACCCAGGATTTTTCTGATTTACTTCTGATGCAAAATCGATCGTGATTTCCTCAACTGTTTTTAAGTTATAATGCAAACCGTATTTTCTTTTCAAATCATAAATAATCCATTCCTGATCTGCATACCGGTTTTTAAAATGATTGCTGATTAAAGGCAGAACATTAAAATCCGGATCAACTGAGGTATAGAACATCCCGTCGCCAGTTTTTTGAAAGCGAATAAATGCTTCCATGCGATGTTTTTCGCGTTCTACACTTTTTGCATATTTCGATAAGGCCATCACATGATCATTACCATAATTGGACGCCGCACCGGTTTCATTTTGAAAAATATAGATGGTGAACTGAAACAAGTGGTCGTAAGCCTCAGGAATTTCAGATAAATAGGTGCAGTAAAATTTTCGGAGCCAATCTTTTTTTAATTTTTTTTGAAGTCCAACCCAAACACGATCGGCTTTCTCCTGGTCACTTGCAACTATCAGGTTTTCACGGAAAGCCTCCGGTTGATAAAGCATCATCGATTTTAAAGACGTAGATCCAGGTTTCCTTTCAAACCATTCGAATACCGCAGTTAATAAGCCGGTTAAAGATCCATCGAAAATGTAAATCATTTAAAATAAAATCAATTGATTGCTGTCGGTTTTTAAATATTTGCTTTGGCTTTCGGCTAAAATAAAGGCTTTGATTTGGGTTCCCTGATAATCTTTCAATTGATAAGGACTATCGACGCAGGTAATAAAATGTTTCGCCCGGTTATAGGCCACACCAATTTTTTTCAACTGATCAATTCTCAATTTCCCAAATTTGCGGGCCTGGACAATTTTCTGGGCCGACATTACGCCGATACCAGGAATGCGCAAAATCATTTTGTAATCAGCTTTATTAATATCCACAGGGAAATGTTGCATATTTCTAATTGCCCAGCTTAATTTAGGGTCGATATCGATATCAAGATTTGGATTGGCATCATTTAAAATCTCCTGAACCTTAAAACCATAAAAACGCATAAGCCAATCCGTTTGATAAAGACGGTTTTCTCGCAAAAGCGGTGGCTGGGTACCTAAAACCGGCATTCTGGTATCATCGCTAATAGGAACATAGCCAGAATAATAAACCCTTTTTAGCGAAAAATTCTTATAAAAAGCATTTGCAGTGTACATAATATCTTTGTCGCTTTCTGGTGTGGCTCCAATAACCATTTGTGTACTTTGCCCTGCCGGAACAAATTTTGGCACATGTTTAATCAGTTTCTTATCTGCAGAAAACTGCGCAATATTTTTCTGAACAAAATCTAGTGGTTTAATCACATCTGCGTGGTTTTTCTCTGGTGCTAAAAGTTTTAAACCTGCTTCAGTAGGCATTTCCAAATTGATGCTCATTCGATCAGCATAAAGTCCTGCTTCTTTTATTAATTCATCACTTGCTCCGGGAATAGTTTTTAAGTGAATATAACCATTGTAGTTTTGCTCTAACCGCAGTTTTTTACAAACCAAAAGCAATCGCTCCATGGTAAAATCGGCATTCTTGAAAATACCAGAACTCAAAAATAATCCCTCAATATAATTTCTGCGGTAAAAATTCATGGTGAGTTCCACTACCTCATCTACGGTAAAAGCTGCCCGCTTCACGTCATTGCTTTTTCTCGAAACGCAAAAAAGGCAATCATAAATACAATGGTTGGTTAGCAGTATTTTAAGTAAGGAAACACAACGACCATCTTCGGTGTAGGTATGGCAAATGCCTGAAGAATGACTATCCCCAAGGCCTTTATTATCGTTTTTCCTAGTGCCACCACTTGATGAGCATGAAACATCATATTTAGCAGCGTCAGCAAGAATATTTAATTTTTCACGAATTCGATCGAATGACATAAGCACATATTTACTAACAAATATAGCTTTAAAACTAAATAAATTAGTAAATTTAATACTTTAGTTTACTCTTTTGTGGAATGGCCTAATTGGTTGCTAAAATGTTATTGCCGTTGATTTTGTAATGCTTTGGAAAGTGACTTTCTGATTGGTTTTGATTCTCCTGAAGTTGTCTGAGCTGTTTAAAAAATGCTTCAGCTTCTGCTTCATGCTGTTCTTTGATACTGAAATTTGCACTAAAAGAAGGTTCGCTAAATTTTACGGCATAATAATAATCGCCGTTTTGATTGCTAAACTTTTCTTCAATTGAATAAATGTTCTTCCATGAAAAATGTAGGCTTTTTCTCGAATAAAATAAGGTGTTATGTTTGATTGCAAACTTTATCCCGTTTTTATCTAACTCAACATCACACGCAACAAATATCTGGGTTTTGATAACCCATTGTAGCGCTATAATCATCAGCGCTAAAAAAAATAAAATAAGCATTGAAATGACCCAGACTGGCGTATCAAGCGGTAAGCAAAATAGAATAACCAGCATCAGCAAGGCACCAATAAGCGGTATGCCAATAAACGCGGCAACAAGTACCCTGCATTTATGATATTGTAATTGAAAAGAGTTCATGACGTTAATCTGCTACTAATTTAAGCGCAGATCAAACTCCATGAAATACTTACTTCTAAGTATTTTATACGGTGAAATTACGGTATTTACACTGTTCTTTATTTTAATTTCCTTCCCATTCGCGGTAAAAATGTGTCAGGTAAAGTTCCATAAACTGATGCCTTTCCTCCGCGATAGCTTTGCCGGATTCGGTGTTCATCATATCTTTAAGCAGCAACAGCTTTTCATAGAAATGATTAATGGTTGGGGCGGTGGTATTTTTATAACTCTCTTTATCTAAATGCTGTTGTGGCTGGATTGCAGGATCGTATAACACACGGTTTTTAAACCCGCCATAGGTAAAAGCCCTTGCAATCCCTATTGCACCAATGGCATCTAACCGATCGGCATCCTGAACAATTTGCATTTCTTTAGATGTAAAGGAGCTTTGATCAAAACTGTTCTTGAATGACATATTTTGAATAATCAGTTTTACGTGATTAATTACTTCTTCATCAATGGATATAGACTGGAGAAAGGCAGCAGCCATATTCGGGCCTAAGGTTTCATCGCCATTATTAAATTTTGGATCAGCAATATCATGCAACAGTGCAGCAAAGGCTACTACAAGTTCATTCCCATTTTCCTTTTGATTAATATTTTGAGCGGTTTTGAAAACACGCTCGATATGAAACCAGTCATGGCCTGCTTCGGCATGGGCTAAAGTTTCTTTAACAAAATCAATGGTTTTTTGGATAGACGACTGCATAATTAATTTTTCTCAAATATATCGGAATTTTATGCAGGGCAGAAAAAATGTTATCAGCAGCGGAGAGTTGATTAACTCGCCGCTGCTGTTCTACTTTCATCTTCAGCAATAATTTTAATTAAATCATTGTGATTTAAAGTAAGTAAATGTGTTACCTCAACCTCTAAAATTGCGGCGATTTGAAATAAACGATCAATAGTCAATTTACTATAGCCTAACTCAATTTTACTGTAAGCATTTTGAGAGATTTTTAATTTCGCTGCCAGATAATCTTGAGTATAGTCTCTGTATTCTCTAATTTTCCTAATATTCCCGGCAACGTTCTTCGTCTTTAAAGCTAATACATCTTCCATAAAAAGGGATAATTTTATATGTTTCTATAATTTACGAAATTCTTAAAGGCTTAGATTTTATAGGAATGATTCGCTAGCTCTAAGGTATCACGTGAACGGGTAAACGCGGTAATTATTACCAACAATGAAACAACTCAAAAGTTTAATGTATTCTATTTTGTTGTTGCTAATCAGGCAGTTGTAAAAACTATTGATGGGTGAGTATCGTTTCTTAAATAACCTCGCAGTTAAATGCGATTATAAAAAGGAGTAGCCGAAAACCTCAAACAGAGTAGGCATTATTAAAATTAGAACGTTATGAAACTTCAAGAGTTAAATTTAAACGAAATGAAAGAAATCAACGGTGGTGGTTTATTTGGTGGTAATGATTCATCGAATTCAGGTGGATTGTTAGGATCAATTGGAATTGGTAATTTACTATCATTTTCAAACGAAACCCAAGACGGAGATGAATCGAGTAAAACCTCGTTCTCTTTAGGGAATAACATCGGTGGAAGTTTGGAAGGATTATTCCAAAGCTTAACCAGCTAATTTGATTAACACTCAATTTATAGAAAGGGGTTCTGAAAAGAATCCCTTTTTTTCTCTAACAAAATACTGAAATAATGGAAAATTTATCAGCACAAGAACTTTTAGAAATTGGGGGTGGGGGTATTTTTGGAAATACACAGCAAGCCTCTGGCATATCAATCAGTGCTACATCTGACAGTTTATTAAGTATTACATTTATTACCACAAACGGCGATAGACGAAATGAAACGACCATTTCTGTTGGCAATGATATTGCCCTGGATTTAGGTTTAATTGGCAACAGGCAATAATTTGTTGTTAAATATAAGTAATGAAAGACCAAGAGATTTGGTCTTTTTTTATGGTCTTAAAACCTAAAACAGCAAAAATGCGTATGTCAATATAGATATGGATAGTGACAAATACATATTTCCGAAAGAGATTATTGAAAATACAGCCGAGTATCATTTTCATTCTCATAACTCTTACACCAAAGTAATTTACCAGGTTATTTTGGTTGTACTCATTGCTGCTTTTCTGGCATTATTTCTTATTAAGGTTGATGTAAATGTAAAAAGTACTGGTTTATTCAGGCCTACTGCAGAGCGGAATGAAATTAAACCACTTATAGCCGGACGCATTGATTCTTTATTTATAAAAGAAAATATGCATGTGAAGGCCGGTCAGGTGTTGCTGACGATTAAAAAAGAAAATATCGAAAGTCAGGATGCCTTGAATCAGTTTCAGCAAACCGATGTTAAAGATCAGCTTCATGATTTAGGCTTACTCATCAATGCTTACAGAAGGAACGATTGGTCGAAAAAGTTGCCTCTTAAATCTGGCGTATATGGCCAGCAATACAGTTTCTTTATGCAAAGGGTAACCGAGGCAAAAGCAAGATATCAGCTGGCTTATAAAAATTATGAACGTTACGCTTACCTTTTTAAACGAAAAGCGGTTTCTGCATTAGAATATGATGAAATGAAACTCAGAAAGGATAACGTATTCAACGAGCTAAGTTTAATTGGAGAGGAGCAGGGGAATAAGTGGCAAACGGAATTGAATCAGCTCAATATCCAAAATCAACAACTTGATACCAGAGATCGGCAATATGAAGAAGAGAAAGAGTTTTACACCATAAAAGCACCTTTAACCGGAACAGTACAGCAATTAAAGGGTATACAACCCGGAAGTTCTATTTCGGCAAATGAAATTTTGGGTGAAATTTCGCCCGATTCAGGCTTGATTGCAGAAACCTATGTTCAACCTAAAGATATCGGTTTACTAAAAGTTGGCACCAAAGCCCGGTTTCAAATTGATGCCTATAATTATAATGAATGGGGCATGGCAACCGGTAAAGTAATATCCATCTCAAGTGACGTATTTATGGAAAATGGATCACAACCCTTTTTCAAAGTTCGCTGTTTATTGGATAGAAACAATTTAAAGTTAAGGAACGGATACCAGGGTAAAATAAAAAAGGGTATGACGCTACAGGCCCGTTTCTTTGTAACAAGAAGAACACTATTTCAATTGCTGTACGATAAGGCTGATGATTGGTTAAACCCAAATGTAATTCCTGAAAGTAAAGAAAACCAAGTAAGCAGCCTATGAAAAATTTAAACCAATTCTTCCAGGCTTTCAAAGAGAAAATTGCTTTAAAAAAGAAAGCTAAACGCACCGTTATCAAACAGCACGACGTTACCGACTGTGGTGCTGCATGCCTGGCCTCTATCTCTATTCACTATGGTTTAGATTTACCAATTGCCAGAATACGGCAATATGCTGGTACGGATAAAAAAGGAACCAACGTACTGGGCTTAATTGAGGCATCTGCCAGGTTAGGATTTTCTGCAAAAGGCGTTAAAGCCAGTTACGATAATCTCTTTACCATTCCAACGCCAGTTATTGCCCATGTAAATCATAATAATCTCGCTCACTACATTGTTATCTATAAGGTAACCGAAGATTATGTAGAGGTGATGGATCCTGCTTACGGAGAAATGCAGCGGCTAACGCCGGATGAGTTCAGGCAGAAATGGACTGGTGTATTGATTATGCTTTTACCCGGAGATGATTTCACTGCCGGAACCGAGCGAATATCATTAGAGAAAAGATTTCTCTATCTGCTGATGCCACATAAGTCAATTCTAATTCAGGTATTAATTGGCGCCATATTTTACACCATCTTAGGTTTATCAACTTCCATTTTTCTTCAAAAAATAGTAGATAATGTACTTCCAGAGGGTAATACGAATTTATTAAACCTGATGGGAACGGTGATGATTATCATCATCCTGCTGCAAATATTTATCAATTACGCTAAAACACTATTAACCATAAAAACCGGACAGCAAATTGATGCGAGGTTGATCCTGGGTTATTATAAACACCTTTTGAAGTTACCTCAGGCTTTTTTCGATACCATGCGTGTAGGAGAAATCATCTCACGGATGAATGATGCGGTAAAAATCAGGGCTTTTATCAATGATGTATTGGTTGGTTTCGCGGTCAATGTCTTCATCCTGATTTTTTCTTTTGCACTGATGTTTACCTACTATTGGAAACTGGCTTTGATTATGTTAACTGTTGTGCCTTTGTACGCCTTAGTTTATTATATATCAAATCGCCTGAACAAAACCACACAAAGGCAATTGATGGAAAAAAGTGCTGAACTGGAAAATCAATTGGTAGAATCAGTTAATTCAGTCAGTACCATAAAACGATTTGGGTTGGAGAATTTCTCTAACCTGAAAACAGAAATCAGATTTATTAATTTACTGAAAACGGTTTACACCTCCGGAACAAATTCACTATTAGTAGGGAATGCCAGTGGTTTTATTTCAAGCACATTTGCTGTTATTTTATTATGGGCAGGGGCAAGTTTTGTACTTCAAAACCTGATCACTCCCGGAGAATTGTTATCATTTTATGCCATTATCGGATATTTCACAGGGCCTGTAATTAGTTTAATTGGTATGAATAAGGTTTTTCAAGATGCCCGTATTGCCGCCGACAGACTTTTTGAAATCATGGATTTAGAACGGGAGAAAACAGAGAACAAAACTGATATTACACCGGATATGATTGGAGATATCGAATTTCGGAAAGTGAATTTCAGGTACGGGACCAGGGTTACGGTTTTTGATGGCTTTGATCTTCATGTTCCGAAAGGGAAAATCACAGCTGTAGTGGGAGAGAGCGGCTCGGGGAAAACTACATTACTTTCGCTACTTCAAAATATTTATCCGCTGCAGTCGGGAAATATTATGATCGGAGAATTCGACATCAATTACATTACTAACGAAAGTTTGAGGAAACTGGTAGCGGTAGTGCCACAAGATGTGCATCTGTTTGCCGGAAATGTGATTGAAAATATTGCTGTTGGAGAGATGGAGCCTGATATGAAAAAAATTGTGCGTATTTGTGCCCAACTGCATATTATGGATTTTATTGAACGTTTGCCAAACGGATTTGATACCTATTTGGGAGAAAACGCTACCAATTTATCTGGCGGGCAAAGGCAGCGGCTGGCCATTGCAAGGGCGCTGTATCGTGATCCGGAAATATTAATTTTGGATGAAGCCACCTCTTCGTTAGATTCCTCATCAGAAGAACATATCCATCACGCTATTTCTTTACTTCGTGAACAAGGCAAAACCATTATTTTAATTGCTCACCGATTGAGCACCGTTGTAAATGCGGATAAAATTGTGGTGTTGAAAGAGGGAAAACTTATTGAAGAAGGTACACATGCCGAACTGGTTGAACTAAACGGGATGTACACCAGCATGTGGCACAAACAATTTCCGTCAATTACAGATTCAATAAAGAAAAAGCGGGTAAAGAAAGTAGGTAATCAGGAACCCAAAAGCTAGTACATTTTAAATTCCTGATAACTTATATAGTTATGCTTGTACTTGATTTTCAATCAGAGGTGCTCTTCTTGATCCATCGTAAAGCTCGTACTCTAGCATTCTGCAATCTAGTTTTCCGTTATAGAATTCAATTTTTCTTGACGCCTTTAAGCCGATTTTTTTGGCAAGGTCAGGATTTCCGGTAAAAATATAGCCGGAATAACCTTTACATTTGGTTTTCATGAAATCGCCCATGCGCTTGTAGGTGAGTTCCAGTTTGCTGTGTACGCCTAAACGTTCCCCGTATTCCGGATTGAAAACCACCACACCTTTTCCGCCTTCCGGAACAGGTGTAAGTTCGAAATCACAAACTTCAAATTCAATAAAAGTATCTACTCCAGCGGTTTTGGCATTTCTACGCGTAACCTCAACGGCATCTTCAGAAATATCAGAAGCAATGATTTTAAGATCTGTGTTTTTAATGACCTGATCTTTCAAAATTCTTCTTTCAGCAAAAAATTCCTGCTCATCATAACCTAAAATGTGCATAAAGCCATAATTCATGCGATACAAGCCTGGAGCACGATTGGTTGCGATTAATGCTGCTTCGATAGCCAAAGTTCCTGAGCCACACATCGGATTGATAAAGGGCGATTTTTTATCCCAATTGGTGGCATAAATGGCACCTGAAGCTAAGGCTTCGAGCATCGGTGCTTTTCCTGGAATTTTACGATAACCATGTTTAGCCAATGTTTCGCCTGAGGTATCCATAAATACATCGGCATCGGCATCTTTCCAGTATAAATGTACTACTGCTTTGTTGGCATCAGAGCCAGAGTTCGGGCGTATCCCTTTTTTCTCTTTCATCCTGTCAACAATCGCATCTTTAACCTTTAAATTGGCAAAAAGTGGGGTGGTAATGTTTGGATTATCCACATTGGAGGTTACAGAGAAATAACCTGCAAAATCAATCAATTCCTCCCATTCAATCGCTTTGATTTCGTTGTACAAATCATCAGGCGTAACTGCTTTAAAACTTTTTATGGCGTACAAAATCTGACTGGCGCAACGCAAGTTCAAATTTAGCTTAATACACTCTGTAAGGGTGATATTTAGCTCAACACCAGTTGGGAAAGCCCTTTCAATTTTATATCCTAAGGCCGTAACTTCATCTTGCAAATACGGAGAAAGGCGCTTATTGCAGGTAATAATTACCTTGCTTTTATTGTGGAAAACTTGCATCATAATATATGCGAAGTTATCAATAAAATTATAGAGATTTGATGTTTATAGTACATTAAGTAGTATTAGATATGGAAATTAAAGGAAAAGTACACGAAGTAGGTGCAACGCAGCAAGTGAGTGAAACGTTTAAAAAACGTGATTTAATAGTAGAATACGCAGAAAATCCAACATACCCAGAATATATCCGTTTTGAGGCTTTACAAGATAAAACTGCATTATTAGATACATTTAAAGCGGGTGATGAAGTTGAGGTTTTCTTTAACTTACGTGGTCGCCCTTGGACAGATAAAACAGGGAAAACATCATATTTTAACAGCCTGGTCATTTGGAGAATCAATGCTATTGCAGCGGGTGCTCCGGCAGCAGCTACTCCAGCTTATGCAGCTCCGGTTGATGTGAGTAACACACCAGGTGAAGATGATGATTTACCATTCTAAATAAAGATTCTTTTTAAGCAAACAATTTTGAACCATGCCGGGGCTTTTGCCCCGGCATTTTTTTTGTTAAAAATTCCTTTGAATATTCATTTCCAGCTAAATAAGCCATGTTAAAATATGTTAAAAACATTCCTTTAACTTAGCTATTGAGTATTTTTGATATCAGTTAGGTTGCAGAAGGTACTTGTAAATACTTTCAGCAGAAGATCACATCAATGAAAAAAAGGAGTTTTTGGTTTATTACTGTTTTAATGACGGTGGCTTTGCTGGGCGTTTTTGTGATGCAGTTGTATTACATCAAAGAAGCCTACAACCTAAAATCTCAGCTTTTCGATGAACAGGTCAATCAGACTTTAGCAACGGTAGTTAAAAAAGTAGAGCGATTAAATGTGGCCAATCACATTAACCGGAAAGATGCCGAAAATAAACTTAGGCGACTTCAGGATGCCCGGCAAAGAGCGCTAGACATTAAAGATTTAAGGCAACAATATGTGCAGGAATCGGAGTTGAGGTTGGCCGAACGCGAAAATCAAATAGAAAATTATTTAAATCAGCAGGATAGTATCATAAGGATGTCTTACCGGGCACCCAAAGTAATCTCGGAGAAAGAGTTCATCTCCCTTAATACTCCTAACGGCGATAAGGTAGATTTACAGATGGATGCTTTTATTGATATCCGAAGCCTTGTGATCAAAGGGTATAGCATGCGCACTAAACCTTTTGCAGCGCCTCCAAAAACTTTCGAATTCAAAAGTTTTCAAAGCCTGCCAGACTCTTTAAGGTATCTGGTTTTCGATCCTAGAAATGGCAGTCCTGGTTTTGTAAGCCTTGCAAAAATTCCTGATGATTTAGAGAAGAAATTTAAGCGTGAAGATGAAATTGCCAAAAAAAAACTCGAGGTAAAGATTGCGGCTTTGGGTAAAGATACGTTGCCTTACACCCGAATGAATCTGGTTGAAGATGTATCTAAAGAGCTTGAAGATGCTAAAATTCCGATTTACAAGCGAATTAATTTTAGGGCACTTGGTGATATTCTGATGTCAGAATTATCTACCCACAACATTAGCCTTAAACCATCATATAAAGTTTCGCTGGCAAAAAAAGATTCAGTGTTGTTTATGGTGGCTTCCAATACCAAAGGGGAGTTTTTGCCGGAGAACACCTACAAAACGCCACTTTTTGGTAACGATTTATTTCGCGATCCGGGAACTTTGATTGTTACTTTCCCAAACAAAAATTCTGCTATCTTAACCAATCTGGGTTTCACGCTGGCATCATCGGTAGGCTTGTTGCTGGTGCTGGTTTTTATCTTTTCGTATACGCTTTATGCCATTTTAAAACAGAAAAAAATCTCTGAGATGAAAACAGATTTCATCAATAATATGACGCACGAGTTTAAAACACCTGTAGCCACGATCATGATTGCCAGCGAGGCACTAAAGGATCCAGAAGTTACGGAAGATAAGACCCGCCTGAAACGTTTGGCAAATATCATTTATGATGAAAATGTGCGTTTGGGAAGCCATATTGAACGCGTGTTAAGTATTGCCAGACTGGAAAAAGGTGAATTAAAGATGGATAACACAGCGGTTGACATGAATGACCTGATTGTGATTGTGCTGGATAGTATGGGGCTTCAGTTGCAAAAAAGAAGTGCAGTTTTAAATATCAATACAGATGCTGAAAAATCAACTGTTTATGGCGATGAGTTGCACCTTTCGAATGTGCTTTATAATTTGATAGACAATGCCAATAAATACAGTGTAGAGGTACCAGAAATTACAATATCTACCAGGAACACGCATAAGAATCTAATTATTGAGATTGCGGATAAAGGTATTGGGATGACCAAAGACCAGTCGAAGCGAATTTTTGATCAGTTTTATCGTGTACCGACAGGTAACCTGCATGATGTTAAGGGCTTTGGTTTGGGGCTAAATTACGTTCAAGATATTATTAAACAAGCAAATGGCAGCATCAAAGTAAGCAGCGAGAAAGATAAAGGAACAACATTTGAAATATCGTTACCTTTATACGAAGGCTAAATGTCGGCACAAAAGCTGAATTGGTCGATACATTACCTAAATGCAGCCAAACATTACTTAACATAGCGGTGAATTTATTTTATATCACAAGTAAATTTAAACCGTTATGCAAACACACAATCAAACCCTTACGGTAGGTAATGCTACCTACGGGAACAAAATAAAAACAATGAAAAAGATACTTCTGGTTGAGGACGATCCAAATTTAGGTTTATTACTTCAAGATTATTTGCAGTTGAAAGGCAAGTTTGATGTGGTGCTTTGCACAGATGGCGAGGAAGGTTTACGTGCCTTCAATAAGCAAAACTTCGATTTGTGTATTCTCGACGTGATGATGCCTAAAAAGGATGGATTTACTTTAGGAAAAGATATTCGTAAAATAAACGCACAGATACCTATTATTTTTGCCACTGCTAAGACCATGTTGGAAGATAAATCTGCAGCTTATGATTTAGGCGGGGATGACTACATTACAAAACCGTTTCGTATTGAGGAACTGCTGTTGCGCATTAACGCCATGTTCAAGCGAATTTCGAGCAAAACGGATGGGATAGAAGAAGCGCCTGAAACTCAGTTTAGCATTGGTGATTATACTTTTGATTATACCACACAAATTATTACCAACGCCGACCAGCAACAAAAGCTATCTACTAAAGAAGCAGAATTACTTCGTTTATTGTGTTTGAAAAAGAACACGGTATTAACCCGTGAAGAAGCATTGTTAAGTATCTGGCATGACGATAACTATTTCAACGGGCGCAGCATGGATGTGTTTTTAAGTAAGCTGCGCAAATATTTAAGAGGCGATTCAAACGTGGAGATTATTAACGTTCATGGTAAGGGCTATAAGTTGCTGGTAAGTTAGATGTAGATGGCTTGGTTAGGACACCAACCATCAGAAGATCGTGGCTGTATCGTAAATCACTTATCTCTAAATGTAGTCACACCAAGCTTGCCGAGAACACTATTCAGGATGTCATCCAATATTTATGATACCATCCTACTTACAAGTATAAATTTTCCTTTATTGCCGGAATAATGTTCCGCTCCTGAGCAAGGGTGAACAGGGTATCCACAGCTTTTCTGCCTTCTTCGCCAAGGTTAATACTGTATTTATTTACATATAATTCGATGTGTTTGTACATCACCGCCTCATCCATTGCCTGTGCATGTTCGCGTATAAAATCGATGCCCGATTTTGGGTGAGCGAAGGCAAACTCAACCGATTGACGAATCAAGCGGTTTACTTTAAGCTGAACCTCACGATCCAAATTCCTGTTGATTACAATTCCACCCAAAGGAATGGCGCAACCTGTTAATTTTTCCCAATAATCTCCTAAATCAACAATTTTAGTTAAGCCTTTATCCTGGTAAGTAAATCTATTTTCATGGATAATCAGGCCCAGATCAATTTGGTCTTCCAGCAAAGCTGATTCAATTTCCGAGAAAACCATTTCCTGTTTATGTTTTAACTGAGGGAATGCAATGCCCAGTAGAAAATTTGCTGTAGTGTATTTGCCCGGGATTCCGACTTTCAGTTCACTCGTTCCGGATCTCAATAATTCTTCAAGCGCTTCTGGGGTGTGCTTATGGCTGATTAGCAATGGACCAACACCGAAACCCAGCGCACTTCCTGCATCGAGCAAAGCATATTGATTCGCCACGTAGGCAAAGGCATGGAAACTTAATTTCGTAATATCTAACTGCCCCTTTAAAGCCTTTTGATTCAATGTTTCCACATCATCATAAGTTACTTCAAACTCAAGGCCTTCGGTATCAATTTTATGGTGAATAAGGGCGTCAAAAATAAAGGTGTCATTCGGGCAGGGCGAAAAACCAAGTGTAAGTTTCATAAATCAAAATTAACCACTGCAATACACTAAAACGTCATAATCAGTTCATTTCTGAGATAAAAGAAATCATCCACTCATTCAGGTTTCTAATTGCTAAACCAATCTCCCAATTTTCTTTGTTTCTGGGTTCAACATAGTTTGAAATACTTCTGATTTGCAAACAATCGATATTTTGGCGTTTGCAGGCGTAAAAAACGGCGGCACCTTCCATGCTTTCAGTTGTCGGATTAATTCGCTCCTTTAAGTTTCTGATACTTTTTTCACTTCCGGTAACGCAATTAACGGTGATACTTTTTACAGATGGCAAATCAATAATTTTTTTGCTTTTAGCTTTGAATTGGTTTTCGCCAAATCCTAAATCCGTTATCGTTAAAAAATCATCACCGTTTTCGGCGCCCAGTTCTGCAAAAATATCTTCACTAATATTCAACAGGCTGCCTAGTTTAATGTTGCGGTCAAAACATCCTGCTATGCCCACATTAATCACTAAATTATATTTATTTGGGATGAGATATTGCCCTAAAGAAAATGCTGTTGCCACCATGCCCACGCCGGTAATCAATAAATCAAAATTTTTGCTTTCAATAAAATCTCCCTCAGGTAAATTAAAGTGCTGATAGAAGAAGGCAACCTCGGCTTTTGTGGCTGCTACAACCAGTGTTTTCATAAAGTAAAGTTAGGGGATTACCACTATAATCATTCAATTTCCATCTTACATTTTCCTTATCATCTCTTAAGGCTTTATCCGTATATTTGACCCTTTATTGTAAAGTAATGATTTATATAACGAGAAAAGCATCATTTAACGCAGCCCACAAGCTGGCCCGAACCGATTGGGATGATGATAAAAATGCAGAGGTTTACGGCAAATGTGCTAATCCAAACTGGCATGGGCATAATTATTGGCTTTATGTAACGGTTAAAGGAGAAGTTAATCCTGAAACAGGATTTCTTGTAGATTTGAAATGGTTAAAAGACATCATGAATGATTACGTGGTAGATAAAGTTGACCATAAAAACTTAAATCTGGATGTAGATTTTATGAAAGGCAAACTGGCTTCTACGGAAAACCTGGCCATTGAGATTTGGAAACAGCTTGAAGCCCCTATTGCAGAAGGCGGAGCCACATTGCATTGTGTGAAAATCTACGAAACCGAAAATAATTTTGTTGAATACTTTGGTTAAAAACCACCTATATTAATGAGCACTAAAGACGTATTGAAAGGCGAATCAAGAGACGGCTATGTAAAAATAGATCGTTATAACGATGAAAAAATTGAAGCTGTTGCTACGCATTACAAAGATATTCTTGGTCAGCTGGGCGAAGATCCTGAACGTGAAGGTTTAATTAAAACCCCTGAACGTGTAGCAAAAGCATTGCAGTATTTAACGCATGGTTATGATTTGAAACCGGATGAAATTCTGAAATCGGCAATGTTTGAGGAGGATTATAGTCAAATGGTGGTGGTTAAAGATATTGAGGTTTATTCCATGTGTGAACATCATATGCTACCTTTCTTTGGTAAAGCACACATTGCTTACATTCCAAACGGACATATCGTGGGCTTAAGTAAAATCCCTCGTGTGGTAGATGCCTTTGCCCGTCGTTTACAGGTGCAGGAACGTTTAACCAACGAAATCAGAGATTGTATTCAAAATACTTTAAACCCAATGGGTGTAGCAGTGGTAATGGAATGCAGACACTTGTGTATGGCCATGCGTGGCGTACAGAAGCAGAATTCGGTAACGACAACATCGGCCTTTACCGGAACGTTTTTAAGTAACGATAAAACAAGGGCTGAGTTTCTGAGATTAATTACAGCCAGTTTAGATTAAAGTTAGAACCAAGTAATAAGTATCAGGTATCAAGATTAGCCGCTTTAAAACGCTTTTCAGAAAACCTGTAAATAAAAGACATTAAATGAAAGCATATATTTTTCCTGGACAGGGAGCACAATTTGTAGGCATGGGTAAAGATCTTTACGAGAACCCAAAAGCTGCCGAATTATTTGAAAAGGCAAATGAAATTATTGGTTTTCGCATTAGCGATATTATGTTCGGTGGAACAGATGAAGAACTAAAACAAACCAACGTTACACAACCGGCTATCTTTTTACATTCAGTAATTTTAGCTAAGGTTTTAGGTGATGATTTTAAGCCTGATATGGTAGCTGGTCACTCATTAGGCGAATTTTCTTCTCTGGTGGCAGCGAATGCTTTGAGTTTTGAAGATGGCTTGAGGTTGGTAATTGCCCGTGCAAATGCCATGCAAAAAGCCTGTGAAGCACAACCATCTACCATGGCTGCGATTTTAGGCTTAGCTGATGACGTAGTTGAGAAAATTTGTGCCGAAGTTGATGCTGTTGTTGTTCCTGCAAATTACAATTGCCCAGGGCAACTGGTTATTTCCGGAAGCATTGAAGGTATTGATTTGGCTTGCGCTAAACTAACAGAAGCTGGTGCTAAACGGGCTTTGAAACTAAACGTGGGTGGTGCATTTCATTCTCCTTTGATGGAGCCTGCAAAAATTGAATTACAGGCTGCTATAGAAGCAACAAATATTTCGGCTCCAATTTGCCCGGTTTATCAGAATGTTGATGCAAAACCATATACAGATCCTGCTCAAATTAAAGAAAACCTAATCAAACAATTAACAGGCGCTGTACGTTGGACTCAAACCGTATCAAATATGCTTGCAGATGGTGCAACAGAATTTGTTGAAGTGGGGCCAGGCAACGTATTGCAAGGTTTGGTGAAAAAAGTAAGTCGCGAGGTACAAACCAGTAGTGCTGTTGTGGCTTAACTTTCGCACACATAACAATATTTTTCGACGCCATAAACAAACCGTTTATGGCGTTGTTTTTTATCAATATTTAATATCTTTATCGAAATAGATGAAACTGAGCTTTGGTGTAAAAATTAGATTTCTGCTGCTTGTTTTAGGTTGTTGCCTCATTGTCACTTCAATTTCTTTGAGCAGATTTACCACCAAAAATGAGTTACTGGAACGTGATGCAAAAGAAGTTCAACAAAACTTACTCGTTAAAGAAAGAGATGTTGCTGCCTTTTTAGGCAATAAAAATGAAGTTAAAAAAGCGAAGGAGCTTCATGTTAACCCGAAGGAGGCCATCGAATTTTTAGACGTCTACCGGAAAGTTAAGGGAATCAATTTACTCACCTTTCAAAACAATCAGTTAAAATTCTGGAGTACCTATCGCGTAACCGATATCGATCCCCGTACCATAAAAGAAGGAAGCTCAGTTTTATTTTTCTCCAATGGCTGGTATGAGGTAATCAAAAGTACACAGGGAGATTTCAGCTTAATCTTTCTGATTTCTATCCAATCACAATACCCGTTTAAGGAAACCAAATACTTCAAAAATGATCTCGATCCGCTACTGTCAAGTTCACAGCTTTTAACTTTAGCATCGTTCACAGATAAAGATGTTTATAGCATCAAAAGCATTGAAAATAAGTTTCTTTTTGGTTTAAAGGTAAAGCCGGGTTATGTTGATGATTATTACTCTGTCATTCAGCTATGGCTCTTTATAGCCGGGATGCTGAGCATTTGCATGTTCTTTAACTCATTAAGTTCGTTAATTGCAAGGAAGGGGCATATTGTTTGGGGAACACTATTGCTGCTGGTTTTCTTCTTGTCGTTCAGGCTATCTGATTTATACTTCGGCTGGTTTAACCACCGTTTTCCGCTCGATCTTTTTGACCCCAGGATCTATTCTGAAAGTTTCCTGATGCCGTCACTGGGCGATTTTCTGCTGAATGTATTTACCTTAACATGGTTACTGCTATTTATGTACAACCATAAGGAGCAATATAAATTTGGTAACTGGATCAGGAAAAGTAAAGTGTTGGGGATTATTATCCATGGTCTGTTTTTAGGCCTTATAGGTACAATAGCTTATTTCAGTGATGAGGTTTTTTTCGGGTTGATTTATAACTCCAAAATCAATTTCGAGATTATTAATATTTTAAAGTTAAGCGGTACAAGTTGGGTAAGTATCGTAATTCTTTGCCTGGTATGGTTTCAGATTTATCTAATCACCGTAATTTCGGCTACGGTGAGTAAACAATTAAATGTAACCAACAAAGAGCGGTTAGTTATTTTTTTGGTTGGTTTTGCTACCGTTTTTATCTACAGGCTTGCCACTGATTTTACTGCCTTTTTTATTGTTTTTGCACTCATTCTTTTCATTGTTTGCAGAAGTATTTACGATGAAAAAGCAAAGTTTTCTGTTGGACTGTTTGCCATCGTTTTCTTTTGCCTGGCCTTTAACACATCGATTAAATATATCAAATACAAAGACATTACAGAGCGTAGCTTAAGAGAGCCACTAGCCCGTAAAGTACAATCGTCAGAAGATCCAAATGCAATTGTAGCTTTAGGAAGTCTGGAAGGACAGTTGTTAAAGGATGAATTTTTAATCCGATATTTTAATCAGAATGGTAAATCGAATTATGCAGTACTCAAAAACCACATTAAAAACTATTTAGATGGTTATTTAAGCCGATACGATTATCAAATTTATCCTTATGATAAAACGGGATTAGATATCAGCAATCCTAATGGGCAACCTTTCAAAAAATATAAAGGATTAGTTGAATCTGGATCGGTTAAAATTGATGGTGCGAATTACTTTTACCAGGTAAATAATACATTTGGCTACCAGGATTATTTTGGGATTATTTCTGTAGTAAATAAGGGCAATTTACTGGGTTCACTGGTTATCGAACTCAGATCAAAACCCTATAACTACAACAACCGTTTACCCGATCTGCTTGGCGACCAAAAGCTCATCCGAGATGAGGATTTCAGGGGTTATTCAATTGCACTCTACAGCAACAACAAATTATTAAATCAGTCAGGGAATTATACCTATCCGCTCGACGGACATATTTTCAAAGGGAAAAAAGATGATTTCGTGACCAGTAGCGATGCGGTTCAGGATTACAGTCACTTAGTTTACAAGCCAACAAATAGCAAAATGGTGGTAATCAGTAAACAAAAAGTTGATTATGTGGAGCGACTGGCTGCATTATCTTTCTTCTTTTTAGTATTCATCATTTTCTCCCTGGTACTTTACGGATTAATTTGGTTAATCAAAAATCTTGATGATGAACGTGTCGGCTGGTTTAGTATCAACCGGTCACTGATGATTAACGCAAACAAGATTTTGTACAAAACCCGAATTCAACTCTCAATTGTGCTATCGGTTGTGGCTACTTTATTAATTGTAGGTTGGGTAACCTATTACTACATGGATCGGGAATACCGCGGGCAGCAAACTGCTTCCATAAAAGATAAAATCAGGAAGGTTCAGCAGAACTATGAGAAGCAGGTGTTTAGTAACGGGATTACCAATGACGAAGATGCCGTAGCCGATTTTAATAATTTTGCCGATATCAATAATGCCGATTTAAACCTGTACGATACGCAGGGCAACTTGTTGATGACAACTTATCCAAAATTGTACAGTTCGAAAGTAATCGGGAGAAAGATGGGGCCATTGGCTTACGCTTATTTGGATAAGTTAAAGCGATCTGAATATATCAACCCTTTTGAAAAAATAGGAAGTTTAACTTATGCTGCGGCTTATGCTCCCATCCGAAATGCTCAAAATAAAACCATCGCCTATATTGGATTACCTAATTACTCAAATGAAGAAGAATATTCAGACAAAATTGCCCTTTTCGTAAGTAATCTGATTAATATTTATGCCCTTGTTTTTGTTGCTGTAGGGGTTTTAGCGGTGTTTCTGGCCAATCAAATTACCAGTCCGCTTACTTTTATTCAGGAGAGCATCAGCAGAACCCGAATCGGACAAAGAAACGAGCCCATTGTTTGGCGCAGACATGATGAAATTGGCTCATTAATAAAAGAATATAACAGCATGATTGCTGCCCTTGAGGCCAGTGCCGTTAAACTTGCCCGTTCCGAGCGTGAAAGTGCCTGGCGTGAAATGGCAAAACAAGTGGCACATGAAATTAAAAATCCTCTAACCCCGTTAAAACTTGGTGTTCAGCTTTTGGAAAAATCATGGAAAGAGAACGATCCGAATTTTGAAAACAAATTCAACAAATTCAGCAAATCTTTTATTGAACAAATTGAAAGTCTTTCGAAAATTGCCTCTGAATTTTCAAATTTCGCCCGGATGCCGGATACAAACCTGGAAAAACTAGATGTAATGCCGGTAATTGAACAGGCTCGTCAGGTATATAAAAACAGCGACAATGTCGAAATCAATGTATTAAACAAATCTGACAGGTATGTTCGCATTCTGGCAGATCATGACCAATTGCTGAGAACATTTAATAACTTGTTTAAAAACGCCATTGAAGCTATTGATGATGAATCGCATTGCTGCATTACTGCAGTAATTTATAATGATGAGGCAAATGCTTACATCGAAATAAAAGATAATGGGAAAGGTATCCCGGCAATGTTACATGATAAGATTTTTGTGCCAAACTTTACTACTAAATCTTCAGGAACGGGATTAGGCTTAGCCTTTGTTAAGCAAGCTGTTGAAAATGCCGGTGGAACGATTACGTTTACTTCCGTAATTGATCTTGGGACAACTTTTTATTTAACGTTTCCGTTAGCTTAAGTCAATTTTTGAGAGAAATTATCGAAGATCAACCTGGGCTTTGCCCATCGTGTTTCCATCTGCGTACAGGATCACCGTGTAAATACCTTTAATAAAAGCTTTAGGGTTTTTCCAGTCGATAACATAGGTGCTGTCATCATTATTGTAATTGATATAGATTGAATGGCTGTATTGCATTTCCTGGCCATCGGCTTCAAAACGGTTGCCTTCATCTGCTAATAAATTCCCGGCCGGATCAAATACCCTCAGGTAAATATTATGATGACCCTTTTCTGCCAGTTCATTCGGAATAATATTAAACCGAACACTTAGTTTTTCTGCGCTTGATGATTTTGTGACTTCTATTTTTTTACCGCTAGATTTCGTTCTGAATGCTACAATTTCTGCACTTTGAAGCTTCAAGGCTGATGCTGTTTTTACTTTTGCATTTAAGGTTGAGTTTTCAGTTTCCAGATTTGAAGTTTTGCTGTTCAGGTTTCTTAACGTGTTTTCTAAACTGTCACGGCTGTTCTTTAGAAAAATATTATCCTTTTGTAACTGGATAATCTGGTCATTATAATTTTTTACAAAAGTTTTTAATTCATTGATCTGGCTGTTTGCTTTATCGAGTTCGCCTTGTGTAATCTCACCTTTTTCTAAAGCAAGCTTCAATTCAGCAATTTTTTCTCTCGCCAGTTTCTGCTCTTCAACAAGTTTTTCATTTAGATCCAGATTTAAAGCTTCAACTTTATCCAATTCTACCTCAATCTTTTCTACTTCTAAGCGTAATTTATCTTTCTCGGTACTTACCGTAACAAATCTCTCGCTTTGCTGTCGATCTTTAAAAAACAAATAGGCATTTGTTCCAATAAGGGCGGCTATTACAATAACCAGAAAGTAAATTTTGTTCCTATCGCCTTTATTAGTCTTCTGTGGTTCCATTTTTAATAATGCTGTATCTTCTTAAATTAATATACTTTTGTGATTCCATAGGTAAATGGAGTATACAATTAATTTTAGCAGGGCGCAAATTATAATTTTTAATAAACTTATAAGAGTTTTTAAAAAAAATCGTTTAATTGCTAATGTTGATTTGTATTAAAATTAACACAAATACGCATCCTGAATAAAAAACAAGACATAATAATGCTTAAAAATTTCCTATACGCACTTTTATCCTTTATTGTAATACCATATATATTAAATGCACAACCTTTAACAAAAATTGCACCAAAAAGAGAGTTCAGAGGCGTTTGGGTGGCTACAGTGACCAATATTGATTGGCCATCGCGGCCGGGTTTGACTGTTGATCAACAGAAGCAGGAACTGATCGGAATTATGGAAAGGCATAAAGCCCAGGGAATGAATGCCATCATTCTACAGGTTCGGCCAGCCGGTGATGCTTTTTATGCCAAATCAAGAGAACCATGGAGCCAATGGTTAATGGGCAAGCAAGGTTTGGCGCCAGCTGCCGGATATGATCCATTGGCTTTTGCTATTAAGGAAGCACATTTCAGGGGGATGGAACTGCATGCCTGGTTTAATCCATACCGTGCAAGTATGAGCAGCAGTAGCGTTTTACATGAAGATCATGCTTTCCGGAAACATCCGGACTGGTTTTTTACCTACGGCGGGAAAAAACAGTTTGATCCGGGTATTCCTGATGTACGAGAATATATTGTGCAGGTAATTTTAGATGTTGTGAAGGGGTATGATGTGGATGGAATTCATTTCGATGATTATTTCTATCCGTATAAAATTGAAGGACAAACCATTAATGATGCTGCTACCTTTAACAAGTTCTCGAATAATTTTACTGATATCAGAGATTGGCGCAGAAACAATGTAGATATGCTGATCAAACAGCTGGATGACAGTATTCATCATTATAAAAAATGGGTGAAGTTTGGCGTGAGTCCGTTTGGTATCTGGCGGAACAAATATGAAGACCCGGAGGGCTCTGCCACAAGTGGTTTATCGAATTACGCAGAACTTTTTGCCGATAGTCGTAAATGGGTTAAAGAAGGTTGGGTAGATTACATTAACCCGCAGATATATTTTACATTTACCAGAAGGGTGGCTCCTTTTGGAACCCTGGTAGATTGGTGGAGTAATAATAGTTATGGCAGGCATGTTTACATTGGTCAGGGTGCTTACCTGGTAAATTCAAGAGCAGAAGCCGCCTGGAAAAATTTATCTGAAGTGCCAAGGCAAGTACGCTATCTCCGGGAGAGTAACCGCATTCAGGGCAGTGTTTATTTTAGTTCCAAATCACTAAGTACTGTAGCCAGATCGGTTGCGGATTCGCTTAGAAATGATTTGTATAAATATCAGGCTTTGCCTCCGCAAATGCCTTGGTTAGATGAAGTTCCACCAAATGAGCCGCAGGCCTTAACTGTAGATGCATTAAAAGACGGAGTGCATTTGAAATGGCAAAACCCATTAAAAGCGAAGGACGGTGAAACAGCTTCAGGGTTTGTAATTTACCGTTTTGCAGAAGGTGAGAAGATATCTACACTTGATCCAAAAAATATCTTAAAAATCAGCTTCGAAGATTATCTGTCATTTATAGACACTACCGTTGAAGCAGGAAAAAGATATAGCTATCTGGTTACAGCCCTTGATCGGTTGAAAAATGAAAGCGAACCTAGCGGTCCTGTTGGTGTAGAAATTCCGTTGGCTAAAGAATAGGTTGGTTTAGAATTATCGTGATTAATTTCACTTTATAAACACAAAGCTTTAATTTAGTTTGATCAACCAAACTAGCAATCATGACCGAACCTAAACAACGATTACTCTCTCTTGATTTTTTTAGAGGATTAACAGTCGCTGCAATGATTTTGGTCAACAACCCGGGGAGTTGGGGGCATATTTATGCGCCACTGGAACACGCCGAATGGAATGGTTGCACGCCAACAGATCTAATTTTTCCATTTTTTCTTTGGATTGTAGGGGTGTCAATTGCTTTTGCAATGAGCACAAGCAAGTCAGATCCGGCAATGCACAGTAAAACCATTGTTAAAGCATTAAAGCGTGGAATTATTTTGTATTTACTGGGATTTTTCCTTGCTATTTTTGGAAAGCTTATGGGGGTCATTTTCGATGGTAAAAGTTTAATCGAAGCTTTTCAAACCGTTCGGCTATTAGGTGTTTTGCAGCGTATTGGTATTGTATTCATCATCAGTAGTATTATCTTTCTCAAGTTTTCAAACAAAGCAATTTTCAGAATATTTATCTCAATTCTAGCAATTTATTGGGCATTGATGACTTTTGTTCCGGTTCCTGGAATCGGTTATGCCAATATGGAAAAGGAAACCAACCTGGCTGCATGGATAGATAGAGCGATCCTAACAGAATCTCATACCTGGGCATCTGCGAAAACATGGGATCCTGAAGGTGTTTTAAGTACGCTTCCGGCAATTGGAACCTGTTTATTTGGGATATTGGTAGGGGTGTGGATGAGGAGAAAAGATATAGACAGTGCAACAAAAGTAGCCTGGCTATTTACGGCGGGAATTGCCGCGATTATTGTGGGCTTGCTTTGGGATCTTCAGTTTCCTATAAACAAATCACTTTGGACGAGCTCTTATGTGCTATATGCGGGAGGATTGGCTTCCGTAGGTCTGGCACTTTGTTTTTGGCTGATAGATGTACAGGGCTACAAAAAAATCACTACTCCATTTGTTGTTTACGGGGTAAATGCTATAACTGTTTTTTTTCTTGCCGGGTTAATGCCCCGCGTTTTAAATCTGATAAAAATCAATAATACTGATGGTACCAAAACCGCATTATTAGAAAAGTTTTATACCACATTTTACACGCCATATTTTTCACCTGTCAATGCTTCGTTAGTTTGGGCCATTACTTATGTGCTTGGTTTTTATGTGCTGTTGTACATTATGTATAAAAAGAATATCATCATTAAAGTATAATTCCTACATTACTTGGCCGGTTTCATATGGTAAACGGGTACTTAAATACTTTAATAATTGAATAAAAAGACAACCATATACGATATTGCTCAAGCACTTAATATTACGGTATCAACGGTATCAAGGGCTTTGAGCGGTTTTCCTGCAATAAGCGAAGCGACTAAAAAAGCGGTAACTGAAACAGCGAAAAGGCTTAACTACAGTCCAAACAAACTTGCTTCTGCATTAAAATCAGGGAAAACACATACCGTTGGCGTAATCGTACCAAGTGTTCAGGCTCAATTCTTTGCTTCCATTATTCATTGTATCGAAGATGGTTTAAAAGAATATGGGTATCGCGTAATTATTTACCAGTCAAACGAATCAGTTGATAATGAAATTAATGGTGTTAGAACATTGCTAGAGGCACAAGTAGATGGAATTATTGCATCAATGTCGTTGGAAACCGTTAATGTTGCTCACTTTGAAGAAATCATTAATCAAAACAAACCACTCATACTTTTCGATCGTGTTCATGATGCATTGAATGTTCCGACAATCACATTAAATGATTTTGAGGCAGGCTATGCAGCCACACAACATTTAATAGAAATGGGCTATAAGAAGATTGCCTTTATTACGACTGTTCATCAAATCAAGATTTTCAACAATAGGTTGCAGGGATACAAGGCGGCATTAGCTGATGATCAGTTGCCGGTTTTGGAAGAACATATCATCTATGGGGGATTATCTGTTGTAGATGGTGAACTCGGGGCTGAGAAATTGCTTCAAATGGATAATCGGCCAGACGCAATCGTTGCAGGTGATGATTTTACAGCGTTAGGTGTAATTAACAAACTGAAAGAAGCTGGTAAAACACCGCCAGAAGTTGGTGTGATTGGTTTTGCTAACGAAGTTTTCTCGGAATACATAACACCGAATTTGTCAACAATAGATCAACACCCGGCGCAAATGGGAAAGGAGTGCGCAAAAATGTTTTTAAATATGATTAAAAAGGAAAACTTTTACCAGAACGTTGAACACGTTGTTTTGAATCCAACAGTTATCGAAAGGCAGTCAACGAGGAAGATCTAAAGCGCTAAATTTGTGTTAAAAAAAATCCCCGCTTTTTTGTAAGACGGGGATTGTATTGTTACGATTTAATCCTGGAATTTCCACCGAACGAAAGCTTCCATTGCTTCATATTCTGCTAACCCTAAATCGTCATAAGCTTTTGCTGTTTCACGGTTACGGTCTTCAGCACGTTGCCAAAATTCTCTCGAATCATCGCCAGGAAATACTGCCCTGTCTTTCTGGCTCTGATGCTTGAAAATTGCATTTCTCTTGCGTTCTAATTCCTGAGGTGAAATTGGAACAGCCATCTCGATTTCATGAGTCTCAAATTCATGCCATGCGCCACGGTACATCCACAACCAGCAATCCTGCGCCCATGCTTCGGTTTTACGCAAACGCGTTAAAGCAGCCAGTATGATGTTAAAGCAAACAATATGCGTTCCATGTGGGTCTTCAAAATCACCAGCTGCAAAAACCTGTTCAGGTTTTACTTGTTGTAAAAGCTCCATGGTCAGTTCAATATCGGCATTAGTAACCGGATTTTTCTGGTTTTTCCCGCTTTCGTAAAATGGCAATGCTTGAAAGTGAATATGATCATCTTCCAGGCCGCAATAGCGGGCCCCTGCAATTGCCTCTCCTTTTCTGATTAGACCTTTTACAGTTTGAATCTCTGGCGTATCTACCTGATTAGGTTTTTTGTGGTCGATAAATTCACGCATTCGGTTATAAAGATCTTTCAAATGCGTATTGTCTAGACCCATCTTTTCCGTGAAATCTACATTGAACTCTACGAAGCGTAATGCATCATCATCCCAAACTGCAGTGTTGCCTGAGGTTTGATAAGCCACATGAACATCATGTTTTTGATCAACCAAACGGATGAATGTACCACCCATCGAAATCACATCATCATCAGGATGCGGGGAGAAAATAATTACCCTTTTTTTAGCAGGCTCAGCTCTTTCAGGGCGCTGAGAATCATCAGCATGCGGTTTTCCTCCCGGCCAGCCGGTAATGGTGTGTTGTAATTTATTGAAGATATGAATATTGATGTTATAAACTGGACCTTTTTCGGTAGCCAGTTGCGCCATACCATTATTGTTATAATCGTCTTCCGTTAATTTTAGTATCGGTTTTTTGAGCGTGTTGGCTAGCCAGATTACTGCCTTGCGAATTAAGTCATCGGTCCAAATACAATCTTTAACCAGCCAGGGCGTATCAAAACGGGTCAGTTCTGCAGCGGCTGGGGTGTCTAAAATAAACTCAACATGATCCGAAAGTTGCAAATACGTTGCCGGTACGTCGCCTGAAATCTCGCCTTCCACAGCTTTTTTGATGATAGAAGCTTTTTTACGGCTCCAGGCCATCAAAATGATTTCCCTTGCTTTGAAGATGGTACCGATACCCATCGTGATGGCTTTGGTTGGCACAAAAGCTTTTCCACCGAAGTCACGGGCCGCATCACGGCGGGTTAAATCATCAAGCGTAACCAAACGTGTTCCTGAATTTGGTGCAGAGCCCGGCTCATTGAAGCCAATGTGACCTGTACGACCAATACCTAAAATTTGAATATCCAGGCCGCCAAGATCTCCTATTTTTTTCTCATAATCTAAACAGAAAGCCGGAATATCCTCTAGAGGAAGCGTTCCATCCGGAATGTGAACGTTGTTCTTATCGATATCAATGTGATCGAAAAGGTTTTCGTTCATAAACGTAACATAACTTTGCGCTGCTGTTGGCTGCATTGGATAATATTCATCCAAATTAAAAGTAATCACATTTTTGAAACTTAAACCCTCTTCTTTGTGCAGTCTAACCAGTTCGGCATAAACTGCAATTGGGGTAACACCTGTTGCTAAGCCCAGTACTGCAGGTGCGTTGTTTGCTTGTTTTGATTTAATGAGGTTGGCAATTCTATGCGCCACATTAATGGAAGCAATTTTTGGATTTTCGAACACGCTCACAGGGAGTTTCTCGAAACGTGTCTCCTCCAGTAGATTTAATCTAGCCATTTTATTTATGGATTTTAATGTACGGAGCAGTAAATATAGAGAGTTATGCTCGTATTTCATCAAAGGTTATTTACTTTTATTGCGATTATATATGTAAAATTCACCTGAAGCGGCAAACAAACGTTTGATCATTTTTTCAAATAATTATGAATATCCAGATACAAAATCTTTATGCCAAAGCTCAAAAGGAGCAGCGATTAATTATTGGGCTAATGAGTGGAACATCAATGGATGGTTTAGATATAGCACTTTGTGCGGTCAATGGAAGTGGTGCCGAAACCGACATTAAAATCCTGGAATTTAAAACCGGTGGTTATACAGATGATTTCAGGGCTAAAATTAAAGTCATTTTTTCCAAAAAACAGGTTGATTTGGAGTTGGTTTGCGTGATGAATGAACACATTGCCAGTATCCATGCCGATTTGATTAACCAGGCTCTAGCGGAATGGGGCTATAAAAATGAGGAGATTGATTTTATTGCAAGCCATGGGCAAACCATTTTTCATGCGCCAAAATCACTTCATCAATTAACTGATTATCCAAATGGAACATTGCAGATTGGTGATGGCGATCATATAGCGGTTAAAACCGGAATTATAACTTTGTCTGATTTCAGGCAGAAACATTTAGCCGCAGGTGGTGAGGGGGCTCCATTGGCAGTTTATGGCGATTATTTAATCTTTTCTAAAAAGGATGAAGATCGGGTAATGCTCAATATTGGGGGCATCGCAAACTTTACCTATCTGCCAGGAAACCTTCAGGCATCCGAAATTTTTTCAACTGATGTGGGGCCAGGAAATACTTTGATGGATCAGTTTATGCAACAGCATTATGACCAGTTTTACGATAAAGACGGAGAGGTTGCAAAATCTGGAAATATGAACGAGGCATTGCTGAATGAATTATTAAAATGCGATTTTTTTAACATTGCTTTTCCAAAAACCACTGGACCAGAGCTTTTTAACCTGGATTATTTAAAAAAAGCTCAAAACCAATCGTCTACTCAAAATATAAGCACAGCTGATGTAATGACCACGCTTTGCCACTTTTCGGCAGAAACCATTTCAGCGGCCATAAAAAAATGTTTTGGTGATAAGGCAAAAGCTCAAATTTTTATGAGTGGCGGCGGCATGCATAATCCGCTGCTGGTACAGTTGTTAAAAAAGAACCTGCCACATTCAGATTTCTTTACTACAGATGATTTAGCCATCAACCCTGATGCGAAAGAAGCTGTTTTATTTGCCGTTTTAGCCAATGAAACCCTGTGTGGACAACCCATTGATTTTGGCAACCGACAGGGTGTGCCATCAATTTGTATGGGTAAAATAAGTTTACCGGCTTAATACTTTGTTATTATTTTGTAAAGTGCTTTGCTACGAATTAAAATTTGCTTTGTTGGGTATTTTACTAAATTTGTTAAAATTCTAATATTAATTAACAAAACCAAATTTTATGGAAAAAAGTTACCTAAAATGGTCAACAAGATTTTTTGCAATTTTGATGATCCCATTTCTGCTGCTTTTATTTACAGGGATGGCCCAGGCACAAACCAAGCGCTATACCATTGGCGGTAAAGTTACCGATGCCACGAACAACGATCCGATTCCTGGCGTTGTGGTTAAAATCTTAAATACAAACTTAGCAACCAGTACAAATGCAAACGGCGCCTATTCATTTTCTGTTGATTTAAGCGCCGGCAATTATCAGCTTCAGTTCTCGTTTGTGGGTTATAAAAGTAAAACGCAACCAATTACATTAGGCACAAGTGATCAGGTACAATCGAGTGCAACCTTAAGTGCTGATGCAGTAGGACTTGATGAAGTGATCGTAACCGGAACTTCGCAAGGAACAACGAGGAAACAATTAGGTAGTTATGTAAGTACTGTAAAAGGAGATGATTTGAATAAAGCACCGAGTGGAAATGCTTTAGCCTCCCTTCAAGGGAAAACGCCAGGTGCACAAATCAGCCAAAACTCCGGAGATCCTGCAGGTGGAATTTCAGTAAGATTAAGAGGGGTAAGTTCGGTAAACTCATCATCTGAACCTTTGTATATTATTGATGGCGTAATTGTAAATAACTCTACTACCAGGGTAACCAATACTTCAGCCAATTATGATGGTGGAAACTTCGTGGGAAGTATTGGCCAAAACAGAATGGTGGATATTAGTCCTGCAGATATTGATCGCATTGAGGTTTTAAATGGTGCAGCTGCAGCGGCCATTTATGGCTCAAGAGCTAATGCCGGTGTAATTCAGATTTTTACCAAAAGAGGTAAAACCGGTGTGCCACAGGTAAGTTTTAATACGAGTTTGACCATAAGTGAACTGCGTAAACAAATTGAGGTGAATCAATCGCCAACAAAATTTGGTGGCTCGGTTGATTTAGTTACCCAAGATGTTTTAACGCCGACGTTAACAACTACCACGCCTGTAACCAGATATAATTATCAGGATTATATTTTTAGAACCGGTATAGGAACAGATAATTCAGTATCAGTTTCTGGAGGGAATGATAATACGAAATTCTACACTTCAGCCGGTTATTTCTCTAATCAGGGGATTATTAAAAATACTGATTTCAGGAGAATGAATTTTAGGGCAAACCTGGATCAAATCATAAACAAATGGGCAAAATTAACGGCTGGTTTTAATTATGTACATAGTGATGCTAATGAAAAACCAGATGGGAACTCATTCTTTTCACCAATGAACTCTGTAACCATTATCGGAAATTTCCATGATATTTTCGTAAGAGATGCTTTGGGTAATCTAAAAGCTGTAGGCGAGCGTGGTCGTGTTAATCCTGTTTCTGTAATCGAAGATATCAAGCAACGTCAGTTTACCAATCGCATTATCGCAAATACAGGTTTAAAATTAACACCGGTTAAAAATTTAACCATCGATTACACCATGGGTGTTGATAATTCGATCCAAAATGGAACAACGTATATACCACCATTTGCTTATAACGTAAGTACAGGTTTTTATGGCGGTGGACCAACACTTGACCCATCATTAAACGGTTATGCAAGTGCAGCGAATGCAACCACTACTTTATTTAACAACGAGTTGAATTTTACCTATGATACAAAGATCACAGAATTGTTGAGTTCAACCACACAATTGGGCGGTTCTTATCAGTATCAAAAAGATCTTTTCAGCTTACTTAACGGCCGCGGTTTAGCACCTTTTGTTCAGGTGGTAAATGGTGCGAGTACCATTTTGCCAAACAGCGATAGTCGTTCAGAGTTTTCAATTAGCGGTGCTTATTTGCAACAAAACTTTAAGTATAAAGATCATTTATTCGTAACTGGAGCAATCAGAGTCGATCAGTCGACGGTGTTTGGCGAGGCAAACAGAACACAATACTATCCAAAAGCAAATGTGAGTTATGTACTTTCATCTGCAGATTATTGGAAAGATTTTGGTGTTTCTTCCTGGTGGAATGCGTTTAAATTAAGAGCAGCTTACGGCCAATCAGGTAACTTAACTGGTATTGGCGCTTACGATCGCTTTAATGTGTATTCGCCAAGTGCGTTAAATAGCAAAACATCATTAACATCTTTAACTACATTGGCAAATACCAATGTAAAACCAGAGCGTCAGCAAGAGCTTGAGGTGGGTACAGATATGTCGTTTTTTAATAACAGATTAGGTTTAACCTTTAGCTATTATGATAAAACAGTTAAAGATTTATTATTAGGCGTAGTAATTGCGCCAACAACTGGTTACTCAAGTTTGCTGGATAACATTGGAGGTAAGTTAAAAAATAAAGGTTTCGAATTGATGCTAACAGGTGTTCCATTGAAAAGTGATGATTTCTCATGGACCTCAACAGTGATTTTCAACAGAAACAGAAATAAAATTGTGGGTTCAGGTGCGCAAAGGTTAATTGCGACTAACGCAGGGGCACCGGTATCTATTACAGATGGTTATCCGGTAGGCGTATTCTACGGAACATTTTTCGCCCGTAATCCTGACGGAAGTTTGTTGTTAAATGCTCAGGGTATTCCGCAAACAGAAAGAGGAACTCAAACATCAGCTACAACTTATGAAACTTCAAGAGCTGGAGGCCAACCTACAGGAACCGTTCTGCGTAAGGTGATTGGTGATCCAAATCCAGATTATACAGGATCATTTGTAAACGACTTTACGTATAAAAAATTAAGCCTACACATTCAATTGGATGCTGTTCAAGGTGGTGATGTTTGGAATGCCGATTGGAGAACTCGTCAGGGTGTAGGAAATGGAAAAGTTGCAGAAGCGGAACAAACTGGTCAATTACCAAGAGGTTACGTTGCTGGCGCATACAATGTTGAAGAATGGCGTATTGATGATGGATCATTTGTTAAACTAAGAGAAATTTCCTTAAGCTATAATATTGGCCAGGTTAAATTTATTAAAAGCTTAACCGTTAACTTAAGTGGCAGAAACCTGATTTCGTGGGATAATTACAAAGGTTACGATCCGGAGTTGAATTCTGGTGGTCAATCTACAATTTTAAGAAATATCGATTTCGGTTCTGTGCCGATTCCACGTACTTACTCATTAGGTTTACAAGCGAGGTTCTAAATAAAAAAACTTATTATGAAAAATTTAAAATCAAGATATATAGGTTATGCATTTCTGCTTACAACTGTTGCTTTTTCAAGTGCTTGTAAGAAAGAATACTTAAACCCCAATGCAGCAACCGCTGATGATGTACTAACCTCTGCTAAGGGATTAACAGGCGTTACAGTAGGTTTGCAAAAAACTTTTTCCACTACCAGAGCAGGAGTTTTATATGCCTCAATTACTTTGAATGGATTAACAACCAATGAATTGATCTCTATTAACACCGGTAATACAAATGAAGAACGACTGGTTGCCGGAGGTGTTCAGGTGGATGGAACCAATTCAGTTTTGTTGAGTGTTTGGGCAGGGTCGAATAAAATTATTTTCGATGCTGATAATGTGATCAACAATGCAGTTAATTTGCCCGATAAAAATTATGCTGCTGGCTTAATCGCACATGCCAGTATTTTTAAAGCTTTGGCTTTAGGGAATTTATCTGAGTATTGGGAAAAAGTTCCGGCTTCTACCGGACAGAATGTTGCTTTTATTAGCAGGGTTGATGGATTTAATAAAGCTATTGCCACTATTGATAATGCGTTAGCGGTAATTGCTGCGAATCCAATCAGCAGTTCTTTTAGCGGAAACATTCCGGCAGGTATAGATATTCCAAATACCTTAAATGCTTTGAAAGCACGTTACGCTTTATTTGCCGGTAATTATACCTTGGCATTAACTGCAGCTAACGCTGTTGATTTGACTAAGAGATCTGCCTTTACTTACGATGCGTTGAACTTAAACCCGATTTTTGAGATTGCTACCTCAACAAATAATGTGATCCAACCGAAAAATTTAAGCCTAGGTCAAACAGGAGCAAATATTCCGGATGCGGCCGACCAGCGAATCCCATTTTACACTGTCGTAAATACAACGGTTCGGATTAACGGTTTCGGAGCAGGTACTTTCACACAAATCCCTGTTTATTTACCTGGAGAAATTACCTTGATCAAAGCAGAAGCATATGCACGTCAGGCTACACCGAATTTATCAAGTGCTTTAACGGAACTCAATAAAGTGGTAACGAAAACTGCAGCTACAGATGCTTTCGGACTAGGAGCGAACTTGCCGGCCTTAACTGGAACTTACACGCAACAACAGCTGCTGGATTTAATTTACAAACACCGTAGTATTGAACTTTTTATGTCGAGTTTAAAACTCGAAGATATGAGAAGATTTAATCAGCCAGTCGCAGATCGAAAACGCAATTTCTTTCCTTATCCTTTTCAGGAGAGAGACAATAACACAAATACCCCTGCAGATCCAGCCTTTTAAAATAAACGAACAGGGTTCCGGAATTCCGGAACCCTGTTCGTTTATAAAATATTAAGGTGTTTTACCCGATAATTGGCCAGCGCATCATTCTGCTCATCTAGTTCAGTTACTAAATAGCTAATGCTTTCTATGGGGCAAACTTTTAATCTTAGAGAAATATCTAATTTTTCAGAGATACAAAGTACCGCAGTCTTTTTGGAACAAGCAATCATTGCCTTTTTCAATTGGTTAATTTCCCAGTAAGTATCTGTCAGCCCATCTGTAGGATGTATGGCACTTGTTCCCATCAAACATAAGTCGGCCTTTATTTCCGATAATTGTGTAATCACATGTCCTCCGTAAGTTACTTGTGAATTTTTAGAGAACAACCCTCCTATGAGCACAACCTCAATGTTGTCATACTTTGCCAATTCAACTGCTACCAGCGGGCTTATGGTAAAAAAGGTAGCTTCAATATTTTGAGGCAACTGTTTAACAAATTCTAAAATTGTCGTTCCGCCGCCCGTTAGTACAACCATCCCATCTTTAATTAATGAAATAGCTTTTTTAGCAATACCAATTTTGCTGTCTCGGGCATAAACAGTGCTATCATCGAATGAACTATGATAAGATTTAGACAGTGCACCGCCATGAACTTTAAATAATTTTCCTTCATCCACAAGCTCCTGGAGGTCTCGCCTGATGGTATCCTCTGAAACATTTAGCAACTGAACCAAATCGGAAGTGAGCACACGGTTGTGCAAATTGATTTGGCGCATAATAAAATCATGGCGTTCTTTCTTAAGCATTTTAGGTCTGGTTTACACGAAAATAAAAATACTTTTCAATAATTTGCGTGTTTATGCGTTTTTGTGCAATTAAATATCACTGGATGCTATTAAATAGTTCACATATTTGTTTTTAATATGAAAAACAATTATCATATTTACTTCATATTAAATGAAATGCGTTATTATGCGTGTTTTGGTAAAACAACAAACTAACTACAACTAAACAAATTCTTACTAATCCTTTATTGGCAGTTTATGAAAAAAAAGCTACTATTAATTTTTCTTGGTACGTTTTTGTTGCTGGCTCATGCCTTTGCGCAACAAATAACCATTACCGGTAAGGTATCATCATCCGATGGACCAATACCAGGAGTTTCCATCCGAGTTAAAGGAACTACTACAGTTGCTCAAACTAATGGCGATGGAAATTATTCAGTTAAAGCATTAAAAACTGATGTACTACAGTTCACTTACATTGGGTTTAGAACTCAGGAAAAAACTGTTGGCAATAATACTACAATCAATGTGGTTATGGCTACTGATGCAAGTAATCTTGATGATGTTATTGTAACTGCTCAAGGTATTGAAAGGAGTACACGGTCTTTGGGTTATTCTACGCAAACTATTAAGGGTGGAGAAGTTGCGCAAACACAGCGTGATAACTTCTTAAATGCATTACAGGGTAGGGTTGCTGGTGCAACTATTACACCTACAAATGGTACACCTGGAGCATCATCAACCATGATTATTCGTGGTGGGGTTTCTCTTGATGGAGATAACCAACCATTATTTGTTATTGATGGTTTGCCGATTTCAAACCGTACTTTTAGTGAATACAATCTTGTTGGCCAGGGAACCTTTAATCGCCAGAATGATTATGGTAATAGAGCAATGGATATTAATCCAGAGGAAATAGAGACCATTACCATTTTGAAAGGTCCGGAAGCTTCGGCACTTTATGGTACTCAAGGCGCTTCTGGTGCTGTAGTTATTACCACCAAAAAGGCTAAGGCAGGTACCGCTAGAGTTACCTATAATAATTCATTCAGGGTAGAAAACGCTTATCGTTTTCCTGATGTTCAATCTGTTTATGGTGGTGGTGCAGGGGGCTTTTTTGATGAAGAAGTTCGTACAAGAACTTACTTTGGCGCAAAAATTCCAGGTAACAGAACAATTTACGATAACGTAGGTAATTTCTACAAAACAGGTTTTACACAGAAACACAATGCCTCTGTAGAAGGAGGAAGCGAAAAACTATCTGTTAGAACCTCGCTTGGTTATACCAACCAAACTGGTATTGTTCCAGGTACTGATTTTAATACCTTAAATGGTAAAGTAAGTGTAACTTCTACCATTAGTGATAAGTTAAAGATGAATGGGTCAATCAATTTTATCAACTCTAAAACCAATAAAACATACAAGGGCGCAAGTAGCCCAATGTTAAGTTCTTTAACCTGGCCATTGGTTGATGATATGAGGAACTATTTAACCAGTACAGGAGATAGAAGAACTATTACAGGAAGCTTAAGTGCAGAACTTGATAATCCATATTGGGCAGTAGAAAAAAATCCTAACTGGGAAAAAAGCAACAGGATGCTGGCAAACTTTGGTATGGATTATATCCCTACAAAATGGTTAAGTATTACGGCCAGAGGTGGAGCTGACATAAATGCGGGACAAGGCTTATCTGCGTATCATCCACAATCCTATGGATCAAATGTTGCAGGTACCATATATTCTGGAGGTGGTATCAATACTTACAATACCAACGAGCGTTTATATAATGCAACTTTAATCGCAACCATCAAAAAAGATTTTGGAAAATTTAAACCTGTTATTCGTATAGGAGGAGATTTAACTGATGCTTCTTACCAGACTAATGCTCAATTTGGGACAAGGTTTTATCAGCAAAATTTTTACAGCATGAATAATACTGATCCAACCACTCAGCGTGTGGCTTTTGCCGATGAGTTGAAAAGAAAGGTTGGTGCATTGGCGGTAGCTGAACTTGGTTATGATGATTTATTGTATTTAACATTAACAGGGAGACAAGATTTTTCTTCTACACTTCCAATCAAAAACTATAGCTTCTTTTATCCGGCAAGTTCATTAAGTTTTGTGTTCTCTGATTTGGCTCCATTAAAAAAATTGAATTGGTTATCATTTGGTAAATTAAGAGCTTCTTATGGTCAATCAGGAAAAGATGCTAGAAATGCGTATGTAACTAAAACCAAATTAGTTGCTCAAACTACAACGGGTGGTGGTTTTGCAGCAGATGTAACTGCAGGAAATCCAGATTTGGAAGCGGAATTTAGCACCATGGCTGAGGCAGGTTTAGAGCTTGGTTTATTTAACAACCGTCTATCATTTGATTTTTCTGTTTATAATACATTATCGAACAAACAAATTACAGCACCACGATTAAGTTATGCCACAGGTGCAATTTTAGGATATATCAATAGTGGAAAAATTCGTAAACGTGGATTCGAACTATTAGTGAAGGGTAATCCAATAAAAACAGCCAACTTCACTTGGGATATTTCAGCCAATTTTGCTAGAGATAGAGGTAATATTTTAGAATTGCCGGCTGATCAGGATGTATTTTATGTTTCTGATTCATGGTTATATGATAATGTTAGAGCACAATATACAGTTGGATCTTCTATTTCTGCTTTTGCGGGTATCGATTATCTAAGAAACAATGCCGGCGATATTTTGATCAATCCTCAAAATGGTATGCCTATAAAAGGGACCAACTTTACTCCAATTGGAGATAGAGCTCCAGACATTTCAGTGGGTTTGACCAACAGCTTTACCTACAAAAACTTTAACTTATCATTTTTGCTCGACATGAGAAAAGGTGGTGATATCTATAACGCTACAGAATTTTACCTGTATGCCCGTGGTATGTCAAAACTTACTTTAGATCGTGAAATTCCGCGTGTAATTACAGGTGTTTTAAAAGATGGTTTAGAAAATTCGGGTAATCCTACAGCTAATAATATATTGGTAACACCATACATTACCACATCATATTATTCTACATTTTATAATACAAGAGATTTCTTACAAGAAGATGTGAACTGGATTCGATTAAAGGATATCACCTTGTCTTATAACTTGCCGAAAAGTTTATTCGCGAAAAGCACCGTATTCAAAAGTGCTAACGTATTCTTTACAGGAACAGATTTGTTGTTGATTACAAACTACAAAGGTGTTGATCCTGCAGTAAATGGATTGAGTGCGGCATCTGGCGGTTTAGGTGGAACAGGGATCGATTTCGGTTCTGTTGGCTTGCCAAGAGGTTATAACTTTGGTTTAAGAGTTGGGTTTTAATTATTAGAGAGATGAAAAAAATATATATAGTGATCACAGCATTAACGGTGTTTTTATCTGCTGGTTGCAAGAAATACCTGGATGTAAACACTGATCCGGCCACGCCGCAAACACCCGAAAGTAAAACACTTACGCCTCCACTGTTTGCGCAAATGGAGAGAGGTATCCAGTTTGACTCCAGGTATCTGGGGGGCTTAATTCAGTATTTTGGAGGAAGTGTAAATGTTGGTGAAACACATGGTTGGTCTCCCGGTAGTGATGTAATGGGTGAAATTTGGAGAACCAATTATTATGGTTTAGGTGCCAATCTTAATCTTATTATCGAAGATTCTCAGGCAAAACAGGAATATAACTACATAGGATTAGCTCAAGCTTTGAAGGCGTGGAGCTGGCAAACAACTACAGATTATCATGGGGAGATTATCCTAAAGCAAGCATATGAACCAAATCGTTATGTTTTCGATTATGATAAACAAGAAGATGTTTATGCAGAGGTAGTAAGATTAGCAAATGAATCAATTGCCAATTTCTCTCGTACCGATGGAACAGGTAGTGTGGCTAAAATGGCTGGAGCTGATTTAATTTATAATGGTGATAATGCCAAATGGATTAAATTCAATTATGGAGTTTTAGCAAGAAATGCAAACAATTTAATTAATAAGGCAAACTATAATCCTGCTAAAGTTATCGAGTATGTAGATAAAGCATTATCAAGCAATGCCGATAATTTCATTGTTCCAAATGCAGGATCAACAGCTGCAAATGGAAATTTTTATGGACCTTTAAGAGCAAACTTAGCTGCTTATCGCCAAACCAGAATGGTTGTAGGTTTATTAGATGGAACTTATTTCACAGGTACTGCGGGAACTGTTATAGATCCAAGAATTACGAATATGATTACACCTTCTGCGGATGGAGTTTACAGAGGAACAAACCCTGGTGCTGGTGATCCTGGTACTGCTGCATTGCGAAATCAAATTCCAAATCCATGGGGTGTTTTAGCTTCTGCCAATCCTGGTGCAACTTTTGGAAAATATTTATTTAAGGATAATGCAGGTTTTCCTATTATGACTTACGCTGAAATGCAGTTTATTAAAGCTGAAGCTGCTTTTAGAAGTGAAAACCCAACATTAGCTTATACGGCATATTTAAATGGTATTTCTGCAAGTATCGATTTTGTAAGTGCACTTGGTACCGCAATCACAACAGCACAAAAAACTGCTTATATGACCAGTGCTGCGGTAAAACAAAGTGCATCAGCATTAACCCTTAGAGATATTATGCTACAAAAGTATTTGGCATTATATGGTTATGGCTTTGTAGAAACATGGTGCGATCTTCGTAAATATAATTACAACGTTGGCGATGCAAAGGGCAATAACCCTTATTTAGGTGTTTTCTTTTTGCCAACCGTGCTTTATCCAGATAATGGTGGTAAACCAGCACAACGTTATCGCCCACGTTACAACTCTGAGTATTTATGGAACGTAGCGGCATTAAAAGTTATTGGAGCTGATTTGCCAGATTATCATACTTACAAAATGTGGTTCTCTCAACCTTAATCGATACAATTATGAAAAAGACATTATATATTTTAATTGCTGCCGTAACTATATTTACCGCCTGTAAAAAAGGCGAATTGGTAGAAAGTACACCTTACACCAAAATCAATGTTGGCGATCCGGCATACTCTTTCCTGCGTTTTATTAACATGACGCCAGGTAGCCCAAGTGTTAACTTTTACATGAATGATACTCGGATTTCGGGTGCGTACAATGCATTGACGGGAGAAACAGGTTTTAGTTACATCGGTATTTTTCCAGTAAATCCTGGTCAGTTTTTGCCTATAACCCCAGGAACCAGTAAAATCGATGCAAAAATTGTATCATCTGCTGCAACAGATAAAAGTTTGAACGTATTTAACACGAACATCAATTTAGCTGGTGGTAAATATTATACCTTATTTACCACAGGAGCTTATAATACCACCGATAAAAAAATTCCGGCTTCATTATTGTTGGAAGAAGTAAGGCCAGCGTTAGATACCACTAAAATTTTCGTTAGAATGGTAAACTTATACAATGGTGGAACAGCTAACATCGACATGGTACAAAGAACTACTGGTCAGGTTATCGTTCCGAATGTGGCTTATAATTCTGCATCAGGCTTTGTAGAGATACCGCTTCCTGGGCAATCAAATGTATACCAGTTTAATTACACAGGTACAACAACCTCAGTAACAACGGGCAGCTTTTCAGGGATAACATTAACTAAAGGACAAGCCTACACTTTCATTGTTAGGGGGATAGCTGGGTCTACAACAACTCCATTTGGGTTAAGTTATTACGCATCCTTTTATTAAAAAAATTTATTATATTAGAAAAGACAAGGTTATTTAGCCTTGTCTTTTTTTTTGACTATCAAAGCCATGCGATACCTCATTCTGTTTCTTGGTTTTTTGTTTTTTAATATTGCATTTTTACATGCGGATACATTCACTGTAATAAATAATTTAAACTCTGGTACAGGATCTCTACGCGAAGCCATAGAAAAGGCGAACACTAATGGAACGGCTGATGTGGATTATATTTATTTCAATTTACCAGGCTCATCTTTAGCAGATGTAACTATTGCCCTGGAAACAGAGCTGCCCATACTCACACCAAATATTATTATCGATGGAACTACTCAACCATTCTCTGCCATGGGTAATCCAAATATCAAAATTAGTTTAACTAGAGTTGTTGCCACTTATTTTAATGGCTTAAGAATGGATAACGCCAATAAAATTGAAATATATGGTTTGCTATTTAGTAATTTTCAGTCTGATCCTTTAGGCGCAATTGAAGATAAAAAAGGAGGCATTTACCTTTATAACGCTAAAGATATTGTAATTGGTGCACCAAATAAGCCAAATTGTTTTGTAGGGTGCTATGCTGGAATTCTCTCACCATTTGTAATTCCTAAGTTTTTTATAGAAAATGTTAAAATATCATCAAATATTTTTGGTTTAGCTGAAAATGGATTAACCGTTGCACCAAATGAAACGGGGATTGATATCAGTTTTATTAAAGGGGGCATTATTGGCGGAGATACACCGGAAGAAGGAAATTTAGTAACAGGTAATACTCGAACAGGTATTGCTCTTGGTGGAGCAGAAGGCATCTATAAGATTGCAAATAACATCATCGGGTTAGATAAAAATTTCAATCCTAAGCCTACGCTTGCTGCTAAAGGAATTTATGTAAACGGAGGAACAAGTGCACCTATTATTACGGATAACATTGTAGGTGTTCAATCCATTGCCATCCATGTAGATTATGTAAATGATGGTTTTGTGATCGCCCGAAATAAGATCGGCACGGGTAAATTAGGGATTGAAAACTTTTCAAACACCTTAGGCATTCACATTAATTTTTCAAATACAAAGGGGCTTATTGGTGGTTCTAATGTTAACGATCAGAATTTTATTGCATATAACAAAACAGCAATCCTCATTGAAAATTCCTATCCAATATCTATTTTTAAAAATAGTATTTATTGCAACAGCAATGCTGCAATCACTTTTAAAAATCAAACACTTAATTCTGCAAAAATCGATGTCATCACACCAGCTGTAGTTAGTGGGGTCTATTCGCCAAATTCAATTGTTGAACTATTTTACACTGATGATTGTAGTGATTGTCAGGGTAAAACTTGGTTTGCTACTGTAAATACTGACGCTACAGGAGCGTGGAAATATACCGGGACTGTTACAGGAAAATTGACAAGCCTGGGAACCGATGCAAATGGCGCAACCTCAAATTTTTCTAAACCTCTAATTGATGATGCAGACAAACAAATTATTGATCCTTATTGTGGTTTAGCAACTGGTAGTATTAAAAATTTACATGTTTTTAATGCAAGTGTTTATCAGTGGTATAATGCGTCAGGCCAGATTGTTGGTAATCAGAAAGATTTGGAGAATGTGCCGGCAGGAACTTATTATTTGAAAGCCGGTCAGCTTGGTGCTTGCGATGTTACCTCGGCTTCTTACACGATTGGCTCAATTGGCAATGGTATAGATGATGCTAATAAAAGAATTACAGATGAAATTTGTGGTGCCTCAAATGGAAGTATCAAAAATATTGGTGTGGCCAACAACCTGGCAAAAACGTGGTACAATCAGCAAGGTAATGTTGTCGGAAATGGTGGTGATCTGGAAAATGTTCCGGCAGGTAATTATTACTTCAAGGCAGGGAGTGGTTCTTGCGAAATAACATCACCTAATTATGCGGTAAAAAATATGACTAAAAGTTATGCTGCAAAGTCGGTTTCAATTGTTCCGGCAAGCTGCGGTAATGCCAATGGAAGTGTCACCATTCAAACTTATCAATCTGAAATCCCAACAGTTTTTAGCTGGACGGATGCCGAAGGAAGAATAATCAGCCGTACCGAGAAACTTAGCGGTGTATTTGCAGGAACTTATACTTTAACAGCTTCTGATGGACAAAGCTGCGAAAATGTTGTTGGTCTTTTCACTGTCGAAGCAACTGTAGTTCCGGTAATCGATCTGACTAAATTACAGTCTTTCGTAAGCTGCGATGGCAATTTGGTTACCGTCTCGGGAATAGAGATTATAGGCAATACGGCTCCATACGCCGTTCAATGGCTTGATGCAGATAACAACATCATTTACAATGAACTCAATCTAAAAGCAAAGATGGGAAAATATTCATTAAGGGTTTTAGATCAGTATGGGTGTGAAATCATTACAGGATTAATAGATCTTAATCGCCCTGAAAACAAAATACTTCAAATCCCGAATTCGATTACGCCAAATGGTGATGGAATTAATGATACTTGGCGGTTAAGTGGAGCAGAAAATTATCCTGAAGCCGAATTTTTTGTTTATAATAGAATTGGTGATCAGATATTCTATTCCAAAGGGTATACAAAAGAATTCGATGGAACTTTTAGAGGCAAACCACTTAGTGTAGGGGTATATTATTATGTGGTCGATTTAAAATCTGATTGCGGAAAACTGACAGGCAGTTTAACTATCATCAGATAACATCGGTGAGATATTCACCTCATTGGTAACCAAAATCAAGCGCCAAAAAACTAATTTCTGGCGCCTGAATTTCTTATAAAATTTTAAATCCTAAACTCAACTGAAACAAGTTAGGTTTTTGTGTATATTTTTCACTCTTGCTGATGTTTGAAAGACCAGCCTCATAACGTAAATCAACTGAGATTGCGCCAACATCTACACCTGCGCCAGCCTGGATGCCGAATGCCTGGTCTTTGTAGTTTTTAAAATCAGTGGCCTGATCATAAGCACTGCTAAAGCTGGAGTTTTCATCTAACACGAAGGAAACAACTGGCCCGGCCATTAATCTGAAGTTAAGATTATTGGCTCCAAACTTGGTTCCGAGTAAAACCGGAATATCTAAAGTGGTAAATTTCACCTTTCCTTCTGCGGCTATTTCAGTATTGTTGTTGTTGGTGAAGCTGATAAACTTATTCCCTTTGCTTCCGATATAAGCCTCAGGCTGCACATAGAAGCTAGCGCCGCCGATGCGGGCCCAGGCACCAACCTGGTAGCCTAAACGATTTTCTTCGCTGGCAAAATCGGCATTTAGTTTAGATAAGTTTACACCTGCTTTAACCCCCAGGTTAAAAGTTTGCGCTTGAGATGTTGCCCAACCGATCGTTAGGAAAACAATAGAAAGGATGATTTTTTTCATGTTTTAAAGTTTTAAATTTTTGCGTGTTTGTTCAATTAGATTGTATAACGGTGTTTTAACACTATTATGGTGTAAAGATATTCCCTAAAACTCTATTTTTTTAACACCCGAAACAAAAAAGTAATAACCTGAGCAAATATTTTTTACTTTTGCCTCAAATAAAATCTGCTATGGCTAATTTTCAACTTACTTCAGAAACTGCATTTAAGGTAAAAACAAAGTTCTTAAGAAAATACCGTGATTTGGCTAATGAGCCTTTGGAATTTACTCCAGGTAAAGAAGATCAATTGGTTGAAGATTTAATGCGCTTGGTAAAACGCGATCGTACCTACATCGAATTTACTATCCAGAAAGCTCTGGCCGATACTAAAGGCAACAGACTTTAAAAGCCTAACACCCTCCCGGTAACATATACATTCTCTTATCTGCCAAATATCTTCTTTTAATATTTGCACCTTTTCGTACATTTACCTTTATAGAAAATAATCATCCCAACAGTTCAGGCTGTGCTGGATTATAAATAAAAAGGTATGAAGAAACTAAAATATTATGTTTTAGCGGCAGGTGTTTGCCTGGCTGTGATCTCTTTTTCTTTCAAAGAAGATTTATTTCTTGTCTCAAAAAACCTCGATATTTTCGCATCATTATACAAAGAGATTAACATTAATTATGTGGATGATACCAATGCACCACAACTAATGAAAACCGGGATTGATGCCATGCTCGAGAGCCTTGATCCTTACACGGAATATGTTCCTGAATCAGAAATAGAAGACTATAAGTTAAAATATGTAAGTACGCAATATGGTGGAATTGGTGCTGCCACCGTATTAATAGACGGTAAACTATTTATAAACGATGTGAGCGAAGGCTATCCGGCCAATAAAAGCGATGTGAAACCTGGTGATCAGGTTTTGAAGATAAATGGCATTGAAGTTAAGGGAAAAGAAAGAAGCCAGATCAGTCAGTTGTTACGCGGCCCAAAAGGAACCGTTGTTGATTTAACCTTAGTTAGAGATGGTAAGGAAATCCTTAAGAAATTAAACCGCGAAGAAATTAAACAACCCAATGTTTCTTACTCCGGTATGGTCGGCGATGGTATCGGCTATATCAAGTTGGATAAATTTTTGGAAAATTCCGGGCAAGAGGTAAAAGACGCATTGCTGGGCATCAACAAAGAAAATCCTAAAGGAATTGTTTTGGATTTAAGGAATAATGGTGGCGGCATTTTACAGGAAGCCGTTAAAATTGTAAACCTTTTTGTAGATAAAGATCAGTTGGTGGTAATTCAGAAAGGGAAAAATGCAGAAAAAACCATTACTTATAAAACGATGGCTGTGCCGGTTTCTACCTCTGTTCCGCTGGTGGTTTTAGTTAATGCAAATTCCGCTTCAGCTTCAGAAATTGTTGCCGGATCACTACAGGATTTAGACAGGGCAATTGTTATCGGACAGCGCAGTTATGGCAAAGGTTTAGTACAACAAACCTTTAATCTGCCCTATAATAGCCTGGTAAAAGTTACGGTAGCCAAATACTATACACCATCAGGCAGATGCATTCAAAAGCTCGATTATGCTCACAAAGATGCCAATGGAATTGCAGAGCGCTTCGCAGATTCAACAATCGCAATGTTCCAAACCAAAGCAGGTAGGAATGTGTATAGTGGTAACGGTGTTTACCCAGATGTAGTGGTAAATGCGGCCAAGTTAAGCCCGGTAACCATCACGATGATAAATAAAAGTTTGTTTTTTAATTATGCAAATGCCTATTGGAAGAAAAACCCAAAACTGGAATCGGCTAAAGTTTTTCAAATATCGGATGCAGATTATACAGCTTTTGTAAATACCTTGGCCGATAAAGATTTAACCTATCAAAGCCGGACAGAACGCTTACTTTCCGACCTGCGGGCCGAAGCTGAAAAAGAAAACAAATCTGCTGAGGTAAAGGCGGATTTGGAGAACTTAAAATATAAATTGACCTCCTCAAAAAAGAACGATTTAGCAACACATAAATCAGAAATCAAACGTGTATTGGAAACGCAAATCATCAGCAGATATTTTTTTGAAAAAGGTCGGATTGAGCAAAGCTTTCAGTATGATAAAGAACTAGCTGCTGCGAAGTCGCTTTTTACCAATCAACCACAAATGTTAGCTATTTTAAAAGGCGATGGAAACTACAAAGTAATCGGTAAGCCTGTTAAAGAAGTTGCCAGTATAGATTAACCCTAAATTCAGTCAACCCAAATAATATTTATAACAAAATCATTTACTCAGGTAAAACGATTTAACAAAATCATATCTCCTATTATATCCATGAAATTAAAAAGCTTTAAACCATTCTTTTTTTGCGCCTCACTTTTTTTATCTCTTAACGTTCAGGCACAGAAAAGTGCTAAGCTAACTTCCTTTGTTGATCCGATAATTGGTTCGGCTAAACACGGGCATGTTTTTGTAGGTGCCAATGTTCCATTTGGAGCTGTGCAACTGGGGCCTAATAATATAATGGAAGGCTGGGATTGGTGCAGTGGTTACAATTATGTGAGCAACACCATCACCGGGTTTTCGCATACACATTTAAGCGGAACGGGCATCGGTGATTTAGGTGATATTTCAATTATGCCCGTTACCGGAGCAACCGTTTTAGAAAAGGGTAAAAAGGGAGCTGAAGAAAAAGGTTATCTTTCAACATTCACCCACGAAAATGAAATTGCAAAGGCCGGGTATTATAGTGTTTTGCTGGATAAATATAAAATCAGAGCAGAGCTCACTACAACTGACCGGGTTGGCTTTCATCAGTATAGCTTTCCAAGAAATTCCGCAACACCACACATTGTGATTGATTTGGTGGAAGGCATCGGCTGGGATGCACCCACTGATGTGTCTTTTAAGCAGGTTGACGCAACGACCGTTGTTGGCAACAGAAATTCAAAAGGCTGGGCAAATGATCAGCGTTTATATTTCGTTATTAAGTTTTCTCAACCTATCAACCGTTTCGATATTTATGATGATGATCAGCTGAAAAAAGGTAAAGAAATTAGTGGTAAAAAGTTAAAGGCGATAGCCAATTTCTCATCGATCAATAACCATAAGCTTCAAATCAAAGTGGCTTTATCTCCCGTTAGTATAGAAAATGCAATCCTTAACCTTCAAACTGAATTGCCGGGTTGGGATTTCGCATCGACAGTAAAAAATGCGGATGCGAAATGGGAGCGGGAGTTATCAAAGGTTAAAATCGATGCAAGCGTTAATACCAAAAAAATATTTTATACAGCCTTATATCACACTATGGTTGCGCCGTCAATATTTAATGATGTGAATAAAGATTATCTGGGTACAGATAAAAAGGTTTACAGGGCTGCAAATTTCACTAATTATACTACCTTTTCTTTATGGGATACCTATCGGGCAGCAAATCCATTATATACCATCATCCATCAGGATCGCGTAAACGATGTGGTAAATACGATGTTGGCTATTTACAAAGAGCAGGGGAAACTCCCGGTATGGCATTTAATGGGTAATGAAACCAACACCATGGTAGGTTATCATGCCGTACCTGTCGTAGTGGATGCTTATTTAAAAGGTTATCGTGGTTATGATATTAATCTTGCATACGAAGCCGTAAAACAATCCGCCATGCAGAAAACCGATGGCATAGGGTACATTCAACAACTAAAGTATATCCCGGCAGAAAAAGTAAATGAATCAGTAGCAAAAGCCCTGGAATATGCCATTGATGATTACTGTATCGCCATGTTTGCAAAGGCATTGAATAAAACTGAAGATTATCAATACTTCAGTAAAAGGGCACAGCTCTACAGGGAATATTTTGATCAGGATGTTCAGTTTATGCGTGGTAAAATGGCAGATGGGAAGTGGCGTACACCATTTAGTCCGGTTAAGGCTAAACATCGCGAAGATGATTATACGGAAGGAAATGCCTGGCAATATACCTGGCTCGTTCCTCAGGATGTGGAAGGCCTAATACATCTTTTTGGTGGCGATAAACCATTTGTGAATAAACTGGATTCATTATTTATCGTTCCTGCAGATTTAGGCGAAAACAGCTCACCTGATATTTCCGGATTGATTGGCAATTATGCTCAGGGAAATGAGCCAGGTCATCATATTCCATATCTTTATGCCTACGCCGGCCAACCCTGGAAAACGGCCGATTTAATCAGAAAGATTGATAATGATTTCTTCACTGCTAAACCTGATGGTTTGTGTGGCAATGAGGATGTGGGTCAAATGAGTGCCTGGTATGTTTTTACGGCGATGGGCTTCTACCCGGTTAATCCTGCCAACGGAGCTTATGTCTTCGGAACACCTCTGGTTAATTCAGCTACGATTGCTTTGCCCGAGAATAAGAAGTTCGATATCAGGGTAATTGGCAACAGCGTTGCAAATAAGTACATCCAAAAAATTCTGATCAATGGCAAGCCATATAATAAAGGATTCATTTTGCATAAAACCATTTCAGATGGTGGAACAATGCAGATTTATATGGGCAATCAGCCTTCAAAAACATGGGGCGTAAATCCGGCAGATCGACCTGTTTCTACCAAATAGGAATTGATAGCAACCATTTAAACCAAACTTTTAAAAATCAATGAAAAAAATATTTTTGTTTTGTGTGCTGCTTTTAAATCTGAAAGCCTTTTCGCAACAGCGTTATGAACTAAACTCAGGTTGGTTGTGTGTAAATGTGAAGGATGCCAACGCCAGCGGATCTCAGATCTCAACTTTAGGCTTTAATACCAGTGGCTGGATGCCTGCCACTGTTCCCGGAACGGTTTTAACTACTTTGCTGAACAATAAAAAAGTTCCTGATCCTTTTTATGGGATGAATAATGAGAAAATTGCAGATATCTACAATGTCGGAAAAGAACATTATACCTATTGGTTTGTAAAGGATTTTAATGAAAGTGCAGCTGGAAATGACCAGGTTTGGTTACAATTTCGGGGGATCAATTACAAAGCTGAGATTTTCTTAAACGGAAAAAAGGTTAATCAGAAAACCCATGAGGGTATGCACTTAAGGGCGAAGTACAATATTACCAAACTCCTTTCCTCAACTGGTAAAAATCGCCTGGCGGTAATTGTTTATCCTCCTGATTTTCCGGGTAACCCGAACGGCGGCCAGGGTGGGGATGGAACTATAGCAAAAGGTTTGACTACACAATACACTGCCGGTTGGGATTGGATTCAACCTACCCGCGATCGTAATACAGGTATCTGGGATAAAGTTACCATTGAAAAAACCAAAGGTATCAATATTCAAAATCCTCATGTTGTTACCTTGGTTCCGGGAAAAAGATTGCCAGGTGCTAAACAAGCGCCCGCAATTATCAAAGTATCTGTAGAGGTCGAAAATCCGACAGGGAAAGCCATTTCAGGAATTTTACAATATGAAATCGCCGGTAAGCTGGTTAAAAAAAATGTTACTGTTTCCGCTGCATCGTCAGAAATTAAGTTTCCGGATTTAATCCTGGAAAACCCCAGACTGTGGTGGCCAAGCGGTTACGGTAAACAAGATTTATATCCTGTGAATATTCGGTTTGTCAGCGCCAACCAGGTTTTAGATCAGGAAAATTTAACTGTAGGAATCAGGCAGATTGACAACATATGGAATGAGCATACTAAAAGTATGGGTGCTTATGTAAACGGACAAAAGATTTTTATCAAAGGTGGAAACTGGATCATATCTGATGCGATGTTACGTTTTAGTGATGCCCGTTACGACGCTGAAGTAAGGTATCATAAAGATATGAATCTGAATCTCATTAGAATTTGGGGTGGTGCGATTTTAGAGCGCCCTGAGTTTTACAATGCCTGCGATAAATATGGCCTGTTGGTTTTTCAAGATTTTTGGTTTAGCGGCGATTGTAACGGCCGATGGGTTGATCCATTGAAAAAAGAAGATCAATGGACCAGAAGGAACTATCCCGATAATCATCCATTAGTATTAACGGCTATTGAAGATCAGGTGAAAATGATTCGCAACCATGCTTCATTAGCTTTTTGGTGTGGTGGAAATGAGATTACTCCTCCGGAAGATATTTTGAATCCCATTAAAAATGACATTCTGCCTCGGTTAGATGGTACGAGAAAATTCTTTGATTTTTCCAATAGCGATGAAATGTCGTACAATGCAATTGGCGGCAATGGTGATGGACCTTATGGTATTCAGGATCCGATAAGCTTTTGGGCCGTAAAAACTTTCCCGTATAACTCAGAAGTAGGTTCTGTTGGGGTGGGCGATTATGAATCGCTGGAGCGTTTTATTCCGAAAGAAAACATGATTGCACCACAATTTAAAAGCAAACCCGATTCCGTTTGGGACTATCATAAATATATCGGCTACGATCAATACATTAATCCATACGGGAAAGCTAAAGATGCCAAAGATTTTGCCATGAAGGCACAGTTGGTAAATTACGATCAATACCGGGCGTTAATGGAAGGTTTTTCCAATAAGATGTGGGACTGGTATACCGGCTCAATTATCTGGAAAACACAAAACCCATGGACAGCGCTGCGTGGGCAGATGTACGATTATTATTTAGATCCAAACGCCTGTTTATATGGCTTACGGAAAGGAAGCGAGCCGTTGCATATCATGATGAATCCCTTAGACAGTATGGTAACAGTGGTTAACAATGGCCTAACAGATCGTAATAATTTGATGGTTCAAGCTAAAGTATATGATATGGCCGGAAAGGATTATTTCTACTCTCAGGTTTTCAATTCTATTGGAGCATCATCGGTTCGCCGGTTTTTTCCACTGAATGATTTCCTGAAGAAAATGGATCAGAAAGATGGCGTGTTTGTTTCCTTAAAATTATTGAATGAAAAGCAGGAGGTTTTGAGTGAAAACATTTATTGGTTAGCCGATAAAAATGGAAGCTATAAAGGGTTACAGGAACTCAAGTCAGCAAATTTAAGGGTTTCAGCAAACCGAACATCAAAAAATAAAATAGCCGTAACTTTGAGCAATCCTGTCGGTAATCCGGTAGCATTTTTTAACCGGGTAGCATTAATTAACCGTGAAACTGGAAAACGAATCCTTCCGGCTTTCTACGATGATAATTATTTAAGTGTGCTCCCTGGCGAAGCCAGAGTTGTTACCGTAGAATTTCCTGATGGAGAAGGCAACCTGGCTGTTGAAGTATATGGTTGGAATGTGGAGCGTCAGAAGATAAACATTCAATAATGTTCTTGCTGCGAGGGTACTCACGCTCAGTTTCGTTATTGCAAGGTATGAAGCAAACTAGTGTAGCATAAAATTGTTTCACGCCTTGCAATGGCCAATAAGAGATAAAAAAAGGCGACACTGTTTTCAGTATCGCCTTTTTAATATTTTATATTTTCAGCTTAGCTTACACCGTGAAGTTTCACTTTTAAACCATCCATGTTATTATTTAACTGCAGCTGGCATGCCAAACGAGAATTTGGCAATAAGTCAGGCAAAGTATCTAACATGGCGTACTCATCATCGGTCATTTCATTTAGCTTTTCTTCGCCTTCTAAAACATCTACGCAACAAGTAGCACATAGTGCCATTCCGCCGCAAGTAGCTAATATATCATACTCAGATGCTTTCAAAAACTCCATCAAACTTAGTCCCATATCAGTTGGGGCTTCATGTGGTGTAACAGAACCATCCGGTTCCTGCATATATATTGTAATGTTGTTTTCCATTTTGCTCGCTTATAAGCGCAAACTTAACTAAAATAGTTTTTTATTGAAACAATATTAACGCAAAGCTTAAAATTCTGAAACGCCGTTTACTGTTGTGTACTTCATGGTATATTTAACTCCAGGATTCATGTAAGAATAAGCGCTATGACTCATTAACGCCGCCTCATGAAAACCACAAAGAATTAACTTTAATTTATTTGTGTAAGTATTGATATCGCCAATTGCATAAATACCCGGAATGTTGGTAGAGTAATCGTCAGTATTTACTTCGATAGCACTTTTGCTGATATTTAAATTCCAGGCTTCAATCGGGCCTAATTTCGGGCTCAGCCCAAATAGAGGAATTAAATGATCTGCAGCTACAACTGTTTTTTCCATTGTACGGTTTTGTACAATTTCAACTTGCTCTAATTTATCACTACCATGAACGGCCTGTAAATTGCTGTTTAAAACAAGATTGATTTTTCCGCTTTCAGCCAGTGCCATTACTTTGGCAACAGAATCAGGAGCACCACGGAAACTTTCGCTTCTGTGCACTAAAGTCAGCTCAGAACAAACATCTGCCAAGTAAATGGTCCAGTCTAAAGCAGAGTCGCCACCACCAGCAATAACCATCTTTTGATCACGGTATTTCTCTGGATCAAGGATCATGTAGTTAACACCTTTTCCGTTCTCGAAATTTTCAAGGTTTTCCACAGCAGGTTTACGAGGTTCGAAACAACCCAAACCACCAGCAATTACTACCACTTTGGCTTCAATTACCGTACCCATGTTTGTTGTAAGTACGAAATCAGCTTCGCCACGTTTTTCTAACCCTTCGATACGTTCACCTAGCGTAAAGGTTGGATGGAAAGGTTTTGCTTGTTCCATCAAATTATCAATAAGTTCTTGCGCCAATACCGATGGATAACCAGGAATATCATAGATCGGTTTCTTAGGGTAAATTTCAGATAGCTGACCACCAACCTGAGGAAGGTAATCAATTAAGTGGCAACGCATTTTTAATAAACCGGCTTCAAAAATGGCAAACAAACCAACCGGACCAGCGCCTATTACGGCTATATCAGTAGAGATCATTCAAAAAAATTTGTTGCAAAGTTACAAAATAAACTTTTATCAATTTCTCTATTTAGAAATATTCTAGATAATTTTGCAATGTGTTTTTAGTCAGTATTTTGTGTGTTCTAAATAGCCTTAAAACAAAAGATCATGAATTTTAAGAATGCTACACAAACTATAATTTGTCTAGGGATTAATAGAGTTCATTGGGTATTGTCTGGCTTGTGAATAATTTCTATGTTTAGAGCCTTAAACAATAATAGATGATTATGGATCTAAGTATTCTTTTGCCAATTTTGGGATTAGCATTTGTGATTTGGGCCGCGATATTTATCATTTATGGCGAAACTTGGCAACTTCCAAGTGCATTTATGCCATTAGGGCTTGGTGCATACATTTATTTTGGTGCTCAGCCGTGGAATTGGATATTGCTGATGCCGTTATTTTCGATCTTTGTTTTTAATGTTAGTGCAGTGTTAAGTAATCCAAAATTTAGTGGATGGGTTAGCTACCTCAATTACTTCCTGATATTGCCAGTTGTTGTCATATACTTTTTAAACTTTCGCAGAATCTTTGCAGATGATAGCCTGTTGAGGACCATTCTCTGTGGTATATTTTTCCTCTTCATGTTGATATATGTCTCAAAATTTTGGCTTTCGGATGTAATATTGTTATTGGTAAATAAGTTTTACAGTCGTAAAATTGATAATTTAGAAACAGAGGTTACGCACCGATTTATTAAGGGTACCGGCAAAACGAGAACATTTCACGTTACCATCACAACGTTAGGTGCAATTGAAACCTCGGGATTTTTCTATTGGTATATTGGTTTTAAAAAAATTAATCCTCACGATAAAGTAATGATAAAATTAAAAACCGGTTGCCTGGGTACAACCTATATATCGGGTTTCCCAAAATTGGTTTCCAGAGGCACCATTGTCGATAAGTACCAATAAGTAATCTGATGAGGTTTGTGGCTCATCAGATTAACAGTTTCTTACCAGCTCATTCCTAAGTTCTGAAATACAAAACTCCAAACATCGCTTGCCTCTTCAATCATTTTAGTAGTTGGCTTTCCTGCGCCGTGGCCAGCTTTAGTTTCAATGCGGATTAAGATGGGATTTTCACCTTTATACTTTTCCTGCAACGTCGCCGCGAACTTAAAAGAATGCGCCGGCACCACGCGGTCATCATGATCTGCTGTAGTAATTAGTGTTGCAGGATAATTTACACCAGCTTTGATATTGTGAAGTGGTGAATATTTGATCAGGTAATCAAAGTCTTCTTTTTTATCACTGGTGCCGTATTCAACTGCCCATCCCCAACCAACTGTAAATTTATGATAGCGCAACATGTCTAAGACACCAACTGCAGGCAAAGCAACTTTGAAAAGTTCTGGTCTTTGCGTCATACATGCGCCCACTAACAAGCCACCATTTGATCCACCAGAGATAGCGATTTTTGACGCGTTAGTATATTTCTCCTGAATCAAATATTCTGCAGCGGCGATAAAATCATCAAATACATTTTGCTTTTTACCCAGCATTCCACCTTTATGCCAGGCTTCTCCATATTCACTGCCGCCACGCAAACTTGGCTGTACATAAATGCCACCTTTTTCTAAAAATAACATTCTCGATAAGCTAAAGCCTGGTGTTAAACTTACCTGAAAACCACCGTATGCATATAAATATACAGGATTGTTGCCGTCCAGTTTTATTCCCTTTTTATGAACAATAAACATGGGTACCTTAGTTCCATCCTTGGAAGTATAAAATACCTGCTTGGTTTCGTAATTGTCGGTATTAAATTTTAACTCAGATTTTTTGTAAAGTGTAGATTCAGCTTTTGCAATATCGTATCGATAAATTGTTCCTGGAGTGGTGAAATTTGAAAAACTGTAGAAAAATTCTTTGTCCTCTTTAAAAGCACTAAAACCATCAGCTGTACCTAAAGCAGGTAATTTAACTGCTCTAAGTTTTTTTCCGGTTAAGTCAAATTGAACAATATTGGTGCTGGCATCTTTCAAATAGGAAGCCCACAAATAGCCGCCACCCGTCGAAACGCCTTCTAATGCGAGTTGCGATTCGGGTATAATGGTTTGCCATTGGGCTGGATCAGCATTTTTAGGATCAACCAGAACTACCTTTTTGTTTTCTGCACCCAAATCTGTATTTACAAGTAATTTGTCGTTAATGTTTTCAATTACACTGTGATTATGGTCATATCCTTTCACCAGAAGCGAAATTTTGCTGCCAGGCTCCTTTAATTCCTGATAGTGAAGCGCATTGCCTGAAGTTCCGGCACTTGCATAGATAATTAAAAACCGTTCGTCTTCAGTTACACCAGCGCCAAAATAAAGATTCGGATTCGTTTTATCCTCGAAAATCAATTGATCTTCTTTTTGTTGATCGCCCAGTTTATGGTAATAGATTTTTTGAAATTTATTTGCCGCTGATAAATCCATGCCTTTGGCAGGTTCATCAAATTTGCTGTAATAAAAACCATCGCCTTTCCAGGCTGCACCCGAAAACTTTGTCCATTTCAGTTCGTCACCCAATTTCATTTTCGTGGCGATATCCATCACATAAATATTGCTCCAGTCTGAGCCTGCCTGAGCAACAGAGTAAGCTACGTACTTTTTGTTATGAGAAAAACCGATCAGTGAAACGGCAGCCGTTCCATCTGCTGTAAGCTTATTGGGATCAAGAAAAACTTCTTCAATACCATTTAAACCCTTTTTAATAAACCATACACTTTGATTTTGCAAACCATTATTTTTGGTGAAAAAGTAATATTCTCCAACTTTAAAAGGTGTGCCGTCTTTTGGATAGTTCCAGATTTCGGTTAATCTTCGCTTAATATCATCCCGGTAAGGAATCTGCGATAGGTAATTTTGCGTTACTTTATTTTCAGCATTTACCCAGGCCGCGGTTTCTGCCGAAGTATCGTTTTCCAGCCAGCGATAAGGATCAGCGATGCTGGTGCCAAAATAGTTATCTGTCGTGCTGTCTTTTTTAGTTTCCGGATATTTCATTATTGTAATTTTTTCAGCTGGTTTTTTACCTTCATTACAGGCAAAAAGACTTATCGCAAATAAGCCTAAAGCAATTTGTTTTTTCATGCTCATAAAGATTCGTTTACTAATATATGTTTTTTCCCCGTTTCAATTTTCCATTGATTTGATTTTGCAGCCATTAAAATTTTGTTGATTTTACTTCAGGCTTCTAACTTCCGACTTCGGACTTTTTCCCCTACCTTTGAAGCCGAACATGTCAAAAAACATCTATTTCGCTTCTGATTTCCACTTAGGTACGCCGAATTACAACGAAAGTCGCGGTCGCGAAGAGCGTATTGTAAATTGGTTAAATTTTATAGAGCCAACTTGCAGCGAATTGTTTTTAATGGGCGATATTTTCGATTTTTGGTTTGAATATGCTAAAGTAATCCCGAAAGGGTTTATCCGTTTGCAAGGTAAACTGGCCACCATGGCCGATGCTGGAATCAAAATTTATTTCTTCAAAGGAAATCATGATATGTGGGTTCGCGATTATTTCACGCAAGAAATTGGGATGGAAATCATTAGCGATCAAAAGATAATTGAGCGAAACGGTAAGAGGTTTTACCTTCATCATGGCGATGGTTTGGGGCCGGGAGATGCTAAGTACAAATTTTTACGAAAGATTTTCAGAAGTAAACTTTGCCAGTGGTTATTTGCCCGTTTGCATCCAAATTTCGGCATTGGCATTGCAAATGCATGGAGCCAGGGGAGTAGGGCAGCGCAAACTGAAAAAGAAGTTTTTTTGGGGGAAGATAAAGAATGGCTCGCCATTTATGCCAAAGAGCAGTTGCAAAAACAGCATTTTGATTACTTCATTTTTGGCCACAGGCATTTGCCATTGGATATTGATTTGGGCAATGGAAGCCGTTATGTAAACATCGGTGAGTGGTTAAATTACAATTCGTATGGTGTTTTTGATGGGGTTGATTTGAAGTTGGAATACTTTCAATAAAATTTTTGAAAGTCGTCCTCTCGCCTGTAGTGTAGATATCTTTGTGTGTTGATTGTTTGGAAAGCAATTGGGAATTGAGGTTAATGCTGGTCGGGCTTTGCATTATAGTCCCGATGAAAAATCGGGAGCTGCCATTTCAATCCCGTTTATTCACTCGGTTTATTGCTGCTATTTTAGTTTGCCGTGCTTATAATGTTCAACATGGTATTTAACCTTTGTTCCTAAACCCGATATAAGTGTAAAGCGCCCGATTTTTCTTCGGGACTTGAAACGTTAGCGGGGCTGTCGGCTGCCATATTTCAGCACCTTTCATTTCCAAAACCTTTTAATCTGTACAAGCCTGTTTCAAACAAATTCAGCTTTTTTCCTTATTTTCGCATTTCCTTAAATTTTAGCTACCGCTGGATGCAGGGAAGTTCAATACAAAAAATAATATGTTAGATAAATTAGAAGCTATAAAACTACGCTGGGAAGATGTAGAAGAATCGTTGAGTAATCCGGATGTAATTCAGGATATGAAGCGTTTCGCAGCTTTAAACAAAGAATATAAAGACTTGGGCAAAATTGTAGACGAATATAAAATCTACAAAAATGTGATGAGTAATATTGACGCCAACAAAGAAATTTTAGCGGTTGAAAAAGATCCTGAAATGCGTGAAATGGCAAAAGAAGAACTGGATTTATTGCTGAAGCAACAGGAAGAAATGGAAAGCAATATCCGTTTAATGTTAATTCCAAAAGATCCTGAAGACGCTAAAAATGCTGTTTTTGAAATCCGTGGCGGTACAGGTGGAGATGAGGCTGCTCTGTTTGCAGGCGATTTATACCGCATGTACACCCGCTATTTTGAAACCAAAGGCTGGAGAGTGGAAACGGTTGATGTTACGGAAGGAACTGCTGGTGGTTACAAAGAGGTAATTTTGAAAGTTAGCGGCGATGACGTTTATGGTCAGTTGAAATATGAAAGTGGTGTGCACCGTGTTCAACGTGTTCCTGATACCGAAACGCAGGGTCGTGTACATACCTCGGCAGCTTCAGTTGCGGTTTTACCAGAAGCTGAAGAGATTGATTTGTATATCAACCCAGCTGATATTGAATTGCAGACTTCACGGTCTGGTGGTGCGGGTGGACAGAACGTAAATAAGGTAGAAACTAAAGTACAGTTAACCCACAAACCATCCGGAATAGTAGTGGTTTGTCAGCAAGAGCGTTCGCAATTGGGTAACCGTGTAATTGCAATGGAAATGTTGCGCAGTAAGTTATACGATATTGAATTGCAGAAAAAAAATGGCGATATTGCTGCTAAACGTAAAACAATGGTATCTACAGGAGATCGTTCGGCAAAAATCAGAACCTACAATTATCCGCAAGGGCGTGTTACCGAACATCGTATTGGATTAACGATGTATAATCTTCCAACCATCATGGATGGAGAAATTCAGGAAATTATAGATGCACTTCAGTTTGCTGAAAATGCAGAGAAGATGCAAGAAGGCGCTGGTAATTAATTGGTTATAATTATTTTAAAATAAAATTTGCAAATAAAGATATTGTCTCTATATTTGCAACCTCGAAAGAGGAAAGAGGTTCAAACTTTAAAGGGAACAAAAGGAGTGGTAGTTCAGCTGGTTAGAATGCCTGCCTGTCACGCAGGAGGTCGCGGGTTCGAGTCCCGTCCATTCCGCAAACGAAGCCTTAACTTGAAAAAGTTGAGGCTTTTTTGTTTTCTACCGATTGATGTCATCGTGCTTACTTCATTCAAATCCTTCGAGTAAAAAATATTTTAAATGGTATTCAGGTAGTTACGTGTTTGAGAAAGAAATACTCGCTTTAGATAAGGATAAACTAAATATAGTGGCTATATTTGTAACCTCGAAAGAGGAAAGAGGTTCAAACTTAGAAGGGAACAAAAGGAGTGGTAGTTCAGCTGGTTAGAATGCCTGCCTGTCACGCAGGAGGTCGCGGGTTCGAGTCCCGTCCATTCCGCAAACGAAGCCTTAACTTAGAAA